>Ga0272442_10000002_pt1 | contig 1035264 bp, 1017 predicted proteins | sample SSMForm2O_FD_200262 | JGI IMG/M metagenome (GOLD analysis project Ga0272442, IMG submission 200262) | Marine sediment archaeal communities from Little Sippewissett salt marsh, Falmouth, MA, United States - SSM-Form-2O | ecosystem: Environmental > Aquatic > Marine > Wetlands > Sediment ...
CAGAACGAACAAATTTGTTCGCAACTCTGCCATCCGTTAAAGCTTTTATGTGGTTGCTTTGTCGGAAAAATGCTCTTTCAAGCCTTTTTCTTACACACCACTTCAGCCTTACAATGTTATCGGTTGCCACATATAAAGATGTCCATTTCGGATCGAAAAATGCCAGGAAATTATGATCAAAATTACAGGAAGAACAGAAAAAACAGAAAAAATCGATTGGAAAATCATGAACGCGCAAATAGTATATAAATAAAATTAGACGTCCCGGGAGGATCACCTGCGGCGGGACTCAAGTTCAGAGGCAACATCGGACAATTCGACACCGCATGCACGCATCGCAAGCAGCGTGTGGAATATCAGGTCCGCAGCTTCGCCCACTTTTGCATCATAATCGCTGTTTTTTGCAGCAATTATGAATTCGGCAGCCTCCTCCCCTACTTTTTCAAGAGATTTGTCAATACCCTTCCTGTGTTGCAGAATATCCACGACATAACTTTTTTCAGGTGGATTCTCGGCCCGGTCGCATATTACCGACCATAATTCATCAAAAACTTCAGAATACGTCATCAAAAGACCCCATTAATTCAATATGATATCTCCTACTTCATTGCCAAAATACCTGAGCACAAGAAGCCTTGCTTTCTCGACATTACACCCGCCCCTGCCAATCGCTTTGCCAAGATCGGTTTTGTTGTCGACATGAACCATTATCTTCCCCGAGTCATCATCAACACTGAAACCAGAGATTTTTGCAGGTTTGAAGATATTTTTGATGAACTCCTCCCGGTCTTCACTCTCCTCAACCATCTCAACCTTTTTGCCAAGCACCCGGTTCAGTTTTTTAATATTCTCCCCGCTTCGCCCGATGGCAAAACCCATATCCCCTTTCTTAATTATGTAAATGATCCTGTCAAAAGAATCGTCGATAATGCAGTCAAGCGCCGTGGATTTTGTTAAAATCCTTAATTCTTCTATATATCGCCTTTCTTTAAAACCGATTACTCGCTGCATTAAAAAACCGGATATATGTTAAGAATTCTTTAATTAAATCATTTGGCATGAATTCATATCCGGTGAATGAACCCTACGCCTGAACGATGAAACTTATCCGGAAAGCGGGCTGCAATATCCTCAATTGCAGTTGTACAATGAGACGGAGCAAGATATTCAATCCCTTCAAGAGAACTGATATCCGCCTCATCGACATCATGGAACCCACCCATCACTCCAAATATTTCTCCCCTCTCTCTTACATGACCGGTTATCTTTGATATATGAGGATGGGAACAGCCGGTTATCAGGAACAGTCCCTTCTCACTTTCAAGAACCACAGACTGTTCATATATCCTGCTGTCTGAGTAAATGCCTTCAACAGGCCCCGTCAGGAAAGCACCCGGAGAAAGTTCCAGCCAGTCCTCTGCAACAATACACTCCGCGCCCTTCTCAAGAACAGACCTTGTTTCAGCCGAGGTGTCAGGAGGACAGTAACATATAATTTCAGGATTTTCGTCAAGAACGGCACCTATCCCCCCGTTATGATCCCAATGATCATGAGACAGGGCAAAATACCTGACCTGATCAGCCGATATTCCCAGTTTCTTCATATTTGCCAGGAGGACGTCCCCTTTGGATCCGGCATCAAAGAGAATTCCCGCCTCTTCAATAAAACATGAGTAGCCGAAATCGGGTTTTACTTTCGGATCAAATGGTATGTTGTTGTAAACTTCGTATATGGTAAACATAAAAAGAGATTAGAGTTTTTCACATATTATATCGATGACACCGTTTTTGACCTTTGAGAAACTCTGACCGGCATGCACAAGACAAGGGAGTTCAATAACCACCTCTTTGTCTTCCATCGATATCTTTACAGTATCAGGCTGAATATCGACATCAGGGAAAACTTCAGCCTCCGGGGACACCTCTGCCGTAATATATATTTTGTCCGGGGATTCGATCATCTCGTAATCGACATCATCCTGCACCTCTTCCTCCAGTTCATCAAGAGGTATGAAACGCGGCTCTCCACCCTGACTTGTAATGATAGTGCAGCCAACAAACCGGGTGTCTTCGTCCAGTGAGAGGTTGCTGATAATATCCTCCATTACTTTGGCAAAATTCTTGAATAGATCGTCATTAGGTTCATTTGGCATAGATATCACACACTTTGTAATATTCACCTGTTCTCTGCACGATACCTTTCCCCGCAAGACCATCAAGAACCTTTGAGAGGTCTTTCCGGCCTATTCCGGAGAATTCCTCGAGATCACCCAGAGTCATCTCGCAACCTGCCAGTGCAAGTACCAGATTGAACTCTGTCTCACTCGCTAATATGTCTTTGCCGGTAAGTTTTAAATCACTTATTTTCCTGTCAATATCCCTCTCAATGTACTCGAGATCCGCAAGTATGTTCTCGCGGGATTCAAGCAGTTTTTTTATGAGGGTAAGGTGGCTGAAAAATTCAATTTTCTTATCATTATTGTTTACGCATTCCCGTAACAATCCGACCTGGACATCCTCAAGATCGATTACAACCCTGAAATCCCTTGAAAGATAGTAATACTTCCTCCTGGACCGGTCATTTCTCGAGAGAAGTATCTGCTCCCTCTCCATCAACTGAAGGTGTTCAATAACCGCCTTGGGACTAATCATCAGCCTGTCCGAAATTTCGGTAACAAAACAGGGTTTTTGCCTTAAAAGCTGGATTATTCTCCTTCTGTTTCTATTTCCAAGAATATCAAGGAGACGGGAGACATCGTCGCCTTCAAGCATAATTTACCTAAAGTTAGTAAAAAATAATATTTATAATTAATTACCTTTCAGCCGGTAGTTCGGGGCCTCATCAGTGATAAGAATATCATGAGGATGACTCTCAATCTGACCGGCAGCGGTAATCTTTACAAATTTCCCGTTTTTCTTAAGCATGGAAATATCCGGTGAACCCGTATAACCCATCGCGGATTTGAGGCCGCCTGTGAGCTGGTAGATTACAGACTCAACAGACCCGACATAGGGCGTTGCACCCTCGATTCCCTCGGGAACGAACTTTGTCTGTCCAATCTCCCGCGTTACACCGGGATCCTTCTTCTGGAAATAGCGGTCACTCGACTGACCACTCTCCATAACGCCAAGAGATCCCATTCCGCGATACTGTTTATAGCGGCGCCCTTTGATAGCAATGATCCTGCCGGGTGCCTCATCGGTACCTGCGAGCAGGCTGCCAAGCATGACACAGTCGGCACCTGCTGCGATTGCCTTTGCGATATCTCCGCTGTAACGGATACCCCCATCGGCAATGACCGGGACACCATACTCTGATGCAACCTGTGCAACAGACGCCACTGCAGTCACCTGTGGAACTCCAACACCGGCGACAACCCTTGTAGTACAGATTGAGCCGGGACCTATTCCTACCTTCAGGCCATCTACTGCATCGCCAAATTCCTCTGCAGCTGCGCTTGTGGCAATATTGCCTGCGATTACGTCGGCACTGACAGATTCCTTGATCTCTTTAACCGATTTAACCACATTCAGGTTGTGCCCGTGGGCACAGTCTGCAACAAGTGCATCGACACCTGCCTCTTCAAGCATGACAGCCCTGTTGAAATCAAAGGGTCCGACTGCCGCAGCAACCATCAATTTTCCGTCTTTATCACGATTGGCATCAGGGTACTGGTTCTTCTCGAGAAGATCCTGCATGGTGATAATCCCAATAAGCCTCTTGCCTTCGCTTACGACAGGCAGGCGCTCGACCTTGTTGTTATACATAACTTCAAGGGCATCTTCAAGGGTAACGTCCTCTTTTACTGTTATAGGACTGGTTGTCATAACAGAACTGATATTCTCATCACCCTTTTTGGATGCAATCCATCTCAGATCACGGCGGCTCACGATACCAATTATCTCATCCCCTTCCATCACAGGGACACCGCTGATACCATAGCGCTCCATCATCCGTGCCGCATCACCCACTGTGGCTTGGGAATCTACAGTAAGAACCTCGCGCTCAATCATATCGTCTGCCTGTTTGACGAGACGAACCTGCTCCGTCTCTTCCTCTGCGGACATGTTCCTGTGAATAACACCCAGACAACCCGCCCTTGCAAGAGCTACAGCCATCTTGTGCTCAGTAACCGTGTCCATCGCTGAAGAGACAAATGGTATTGTAATATCTATGTTTTTTGAAAATTTAGAGCCTGTATCCGCCTCACTCGGTTCGACACCTGAAGCCGCGGGTACAAGCAGAACATCGTCGAATGTATATCCTGTTTCTATATCCAGTTTTTTCAGGTACATATAGCTCCTGTCACCTGACCATTGCCATGGCCTTTTGTACTAAATCTTCCTGTATGGTCGCGCTTCGATCTCCGCCGCAGACCATACCTCTGACACCGATTATATCCGGATCGATTCTTTCCAATACTTCCAGATCCTCGAATTTCAGGGAGCCGGCAAGAGCGGATCTAAGTCCCAGCTTCCTGCTTCCCTCTGTAAATTCTACAAGTGTCTTTTCGTCGAGGAAGTCAAAAAGCCTTTTTCCGTCTTTGACCGCAGTATCGATCATTGCAACATCGGCACCTGCCTTTGCAACGAGCGCCGGGATCTCCATCGGAGAGATCGTATCTACTCTCTCGAAATCCGCATAAGCTGCAATAACTACATATTTTTCAGGATATTTCCATTTGACTGCCTTTGTGACCGATTCGATCATCTCAAAAGCCTCGGATTTATCCTTCAGCATCAGACCGACCTTGATATAATCAGCACCGGCACTTGCCGCACCGAATGCACCCTGCGCAGCTCCTCCGGGACGATAGTCATAATCCCCGATAGCCGCGCTGACGGGCTTGTCTGTCATATCCTTAATTGCCGAAATAACCCACGGAAAATTTGCCCCTAACGAACCCTCGGAGGGTTTCTTTACATCAATAATATCTGCAGCAAGTGAAAGCGAGGCCTCTTCCACACTGCTTGGACTAACCAACAGATCCATACAATATTTTATAATTCAATATAATTAGTGATTTTTATATGAACCATGAGGGAAGAGAGCCCTTAAGAGATTAATCAACAAAGAGGCGCAGGCATAAACCGGAAAATAATGATTATTGAAGAGTAGAATAGTAATGTAAAAGGAACTGGAACCGGTATGAAAATTTTATTTGCAATAGATATTCTTAACGGCATTGTTGTTCATGGTTACAAAGGAGAAAGAGCAGGATACAGGCCGCTTGACTGGGGTCTTGCCAGCTCCGTGGTTCCTCATGAATACATACGTGAAATGGGGATACGATATCCATACCTGGCGGACCTCGACAGAATCGAGGGACAGGGAGATAACGACGACGCCGTTCATGCCTGCATCGGAGTTGAGACCGCATACCTTAACCGGGGTGCACGCAGCCCGGCAGATGTAATTAAAGAACCGTGGATAAAAAATGTGGTAAGCACCGAGACATGCCGCGGCAAACCTTCGGATTACAGTGATTTTGATTACTTCAGCATTGTAGTAAAAGACAGAAGGGCGATTCCTGGAGGTGAAGACCCTTCAAAACTCCTGAAAGAGGCCTCCGACTTTGGGTTTGAAGGCTACATTATACTAAACCTCTCAAGTGTGGGTGCGGAGGACAGCATGGGCGGACTTGACATTGGAAAACTCAGGGACAGTTGCGATGCAGAATTGTTCTACGGCGGAGGCGTAACGGAGATGGAAGATCTTTACAGACTGAAAGATTCCGGATTCGACGGCGCCATAATTGCAACTGCCGTCCATAAAGGAAGAATTCCGCTTGAAATTGTTCAAAGAGGACAATTATGCTGATAACAATTGAAGGAATAGATGGGACTGGTAAATCCACGCTGATTGAAAACCTAAAAAATCTGCTCTCTGATCTTGACCCTGTGTTTACAAGGGAGCCCGGGACCGACTGGATCGGTGAAGCCGTACGCAGGGGAATCGCAGAGAATATCAACCCCATATCAGAGGCGCTTCTATTTACAGCCGATCATGCCGCGCATCTTGACAAGGTTGTCAGGCCCGGGCTGAAAGCGGGGCGAATCATAATCTCGGACAGGTACTTCGATTCACGCTATGCTTACCAGGCATCGACATTGAAAGAGATACTCCCTGACCCGTTAAGGTGGATGAAGAGCGTTCATGCAGGATGGACAATATTACCCGATCTTACATTTCTCCTCGTAATTCCGGTAGATAACGCGATGGAAAGACTGAACAGGGACAGGACACAGCAGGAGCATTTCGAATGTGCAGGCACACTTGAAGATGTCAGGAACAATTACCTTGCACTTGCAGAGGAAGAGCCTGAGAGGTTCGTCCTCGTGGACGCCCTTATGGACCCTGCAGAGATCGCAAATTTCGTCGCAGGGGAGATCCGGAAGCGTGCAGGGACGAAAGATATCAAAAAAAGTAATTAAAAAATTTAAAAAATTATTTTTTCCGGACGGTTACAATAACGTCCTCAGCAACCTGAAGAACATCAACCTCTTCTCCTGCAACCTTGTATGCAAACACGGGTTCAAATGAGCCGGAAATTACCTCTATATCTTCCCCGTCGACAGTTACAGACCCGGGCGGTGTCACCTTCTGTTCATCAGGCAGTGACCGGACTGCATCCATATATCCGCGGGCCTTGTTTCTCAGGTTCGGACCGATGAGACCCATATTAAACGACACATCCGAGACTACCTTCTGGAGATCAGGTTTGTCAGACCTCCATTCCACATCCGCATTGAGGGTTGCCGAGGCATCGCCTCCGTCATCTATCTCCACAGGAGCATAGACGGTCACATGACCTAAAGGTGCATTGAGTGCAAGCCCCTCATCGTGCTTGTATCTCCTGATCTCAGAGACCAGCTTTACGACAAGCTCTCCCTTTGCCTTTGCATCCTCATCCTTAAACCCGGCTTCAACCCACGGCTGGGTGTGGACGCTCTTCTCCCCGCCGGTCAGGTATGAGTAACATTCCTCGGCAAAGAACGGTGTGATCGGCGCAAGCATCCTGCAGAGCGCATCAACACATGCCCTGAGAACATAGAGCGCACTGCCCCGGCCTTCCCCGTCACCGTAGAGTCTGCCTTTTACAATCTCTATATAGTTGTCCGCAAATACATCGCGGGCAAGTTCCCTTATGGCACGGATTGCCTGGTCGAACTGGAATCCCTCCATCGCCGCAGTGACCTCTTCAACCGCTTCCGAAAGCCTGTGCATCATCCAGCGGTCAGTAAGATAACCCGGTTCCGCATCCTCCGGATTTCCTTTCTCAAGATGCATCATGACGAAGCGGTTTATATTCCACATCTTGGTCTGGAACCTCGATGCGGCGACAACATCATTCCAGCTGAATACAATGTCCTGTCCGGTTGCAGCGCCTCCGGCACTCCATTGCCTGAAAGAGTCCGCGCCGTATTTCTCCAAAACCTCTTCGGGTGGAATGATGTTATTGCGGCTCTTAGACATCTTGAAGCCGTCGTCGCCGAGTACCATGCCGTTTACCAGTATATTTTCCCACGGGTGGCCACCGGTTATCGCAACCGAACGCAGTATCGTGTAAAATGCCCAGGTCCGGATGATGTCATGCCCCTGCGGACGAATCTGTGCAGGGAAAAGTGCAGGTTTTTTCGAACCGTCCCAGCCTGTAATATTAAGGACCGAGATCGACGAATCCATCCATGTATCAAGAACGTCCTCTTCACCTGAGAATTCGGTAGAGCCGCATTTTGGACATGGTTTTCTGGGTTTGTCGACCGTCGGATCGATAGGCAGATCCTCTTCATCAGGAAGAACAGCCTCTCCGCATTTACTGCAGAACCATACAGGGATAGGGGTTGCAAATATCCTCTGCCTCGATATGCACCAGTCCCATTCCATCTGCGACGCCCAGTTCTCAAGACGCATCTTCATGTGCTCAGGAGTCCAGTTGATCTTATCAGCTGCATCGAGGATGTCTTCATTGTGAACCTTTACAAACCACTGCCTCTCTGAAAGAATCTCGATAGGAGTTTTGCACCGCCAGCATGTACCGACTCTCTGTTCGAGGTCCTCCTGGCGCTTCAGTATCCCAAGCGATTCCATATCAGAAAGGATGGCCGTCCTGCATTCCCCGGAAGTCATTCCCTCGTATTTGCCTGCAACCGGTGTCATCCTGCCCCGGAGATCGATCGCCTTTCTTAGTTCGAGGTCATGCTTCTTCCACCAGTGTACATCCTGCTTGTCGCCGAATGTACAGATCATAACCGCACCGCTTCCAAATGCAGGATCGACTGCCTCATCGGAGATTACAGTTACGTCATGGCCGAAGATCGGAACCTTCAGGGTCTTCCCACGGATTTCGTCATATCTGTCATCGTCAGGATGAACCGCAACTGCTACGCATGCTGCAAGAAGTTCGGGCCTTGTTGTCGCAATCTCGACACCGTCGAAGTCGAAGAAATTGAGTTTGGTCATCCTGTCTTCATAGGAGACCTCTGCAAACGCAATTGCAGTCTCACAGCGGGTGCAGAAGTTCACCGGGTGCTCGCTCTGGTATATGTCTCCTTTCTCATACATCCTGAGAAAAGACAGCTGTGTCTTGCCGTAATACTCAGGGAGCATAGTGATGTACTCATTGCTCCAGTCGTTTGAGAATCCGCACCGGATCATGGTCTGGCGCATCTTCTCGATATTCTGAATGGTCAGCTCCCTGCACATCTCACGGAACTGCTGGCGGGGGACATCGTTCTTTGTTATCCCGTTTATCTCCTCTACTTTAACCTCGGTGGGGAGACCATGACAATCCCAGCCCTGGGGGAACATGACATTGTAACCCATCATCCTCTTGTACCTGGCGATGAAATCGATATAGCACCAGTTAAAGGCGTTTCCGATATGGAAATTCCCGGTGGGGTACGGTGGAGGCGTATCTATTATGAACTGCGGTTTCTCTGATTCCGGGTTGAAATAATAGGATTCTTTCTTCCATGTACCGAGCCAGCGTTTCTCTACCTCGGCAGGTTCGTAATTCTTTGGTATCTCCTTGGGTGCAGACATTTCCTAAAAATTGGTTTTATATCATCATATATTCTGCCATAAGTTTTCCCGCACAGGACATATTGATTGACAGCCAGATACCCGCTATCGGGAGGGTTTCGCGTCAATCACACGATTAATAATAAAGAGATTGTTTTAACATGAGTACCTCATATACTCTATATCAGATGACATCACGCCCGGATATGATAATAACAGTCATACTCTGCATTGCCGGAGTCCTGATTGCCCCTTTTATCCAGCCGGCGTGGCTTCTTGCACTGATTGCAATCCTTATCAGCGGTGTTTTTTATCTTATGAAGAATACCCACTACGCAGCCATAGGGATCAGTCTCGTCGCACTATTTTACGGTCTGGGATTTGTCTCCCTGATGGTGTTCCTCGGCACCCTTGTAATTGTAATACTCGGTGAAGCTGTATTCAGGGTAATAGAGAGGACGGAGATAAAATATCTCGCAAATATTATAATTTCAATGGCTGCTGCCATTGCTGTCTTCATCTATATAGGGTATGAGTATATTCTTGTACCGATTACCGGAGTCATTGTTGCACTGCTTTTAAAATCCGCCCTAAAAGGGAGGGAGGATGCAATAATGATTGAATGCTTCGGGACGGCAATGACGATGTATCTCTTTGAAGACCTGAGTTATTCGGTGGAGATAACCTCACTCATCTTTGCTCTCATCATCTCCTTTGCATTCGGTTATTCGGCCTACAGGATGAAGGCGGCAGATAAATCAGGACTTTTCAGCGGCGCACTCATGGGTCTTTTAATCATCGTTTTTGCCGATGTCAGGTGGTTTTTGCTGATGCTTGCCTTCTTCATCCTTGGAACAGCATTTACAAAATACAAATACGAGATAAAAAAACGCGAAGGGGTGGCAGAATCCAAAGGAGGAGTCAGGGGATTTACAAACGTATTTGCAAACGGCCTTATAGCCCTCTGCGGGGCAGTCCTTTATGGAATATACGGTGAACTTGCATTCATCTCGCTGTTTGTAGGAAGTGTAGCAGCCGCAACGGCAGACACCACTGCCAGCGAACTGGGAATGCTCGGGAAAACACCCTATCTCATCACAACACTAAAGCAGGTGCCCAAAGGAACGGACGGGGGAGTCACGTTAATGGGCGAGGTTCTGGCGACACTTGCGGCACTATTAATAGGAGGAATTGCATTCGCTCTTGAAATAGCACCAGTCGAGATCATTCCGGTTGCGGCAATCGCAGGGTTCGTCGGGACGAATATCGACAGCCTTGTAGGGGCGACGCTTGAGAGAAGAGAAATCATAGGAAATTCCGGCACCAACCTCTTCTGTACAGTCTCAGGCGGAATCGCCGCTATAATTCTCCTAAATTAAGTAGAAATAAAAAATAAAATGTGGATTTGAAATCAAATCAGGAATATTTATACCATCTTCCTTTTTCATCATACTCACCTGTGCCGAGACCCCCGATCTGCTCAGGCACTGCATTCAATAGTACATCCCTGTAAAAAGCTGCCTTGTAGGGAAGAAATACAAGAAATGAGATGAAAACCCCGAGAGCGTATATGAACGAGGTCGCCCGGGCACCAGATTCACCAAGCAGCGCCAGAAAAGCCTCCGGATCAGAGGACAGCTGATTAAGTTCGCTCTCGGTCATCCCGGTCAGCGGCATAAGCTGATCGGTGAGCATAACCGACCACAGCATCATCAGCCCGAATCCAAGTATGAATAGGAGCAGCAGAAGGACGGCATAGAATGAAGCTATTTCAGCCGTTTTAATCCCTGAAAGCTCAATGCTCCTTTTTATCGATTCAAAGACCTTCCTGTCCTCGAATATTGCGGTGGTATCGTAAAAAAAAGTGAGAAGTACTAATGGCACCAGAAGGATGACCATTATGAAAAAGAGAAGGATTCCCCCTCCTCCTGACATTAAAGGAATGAAAGCGAAAGCAATTATAATCATAACCATCAGGAACAGGAGTACCCCGGGGATCAGGATCCTGAAGTAACCGGAGACCCCCTCCTTCAGGTAAGAACGAATTGAATAGTCATCCTTTTTTATACATCCATATGTCGCCGAAAGGAGAAACGGGATCGTAAACAGCCAGATTATGCCAACTTTTTCGCTGAAGAACATACCTGTATCGGCCATTGCAAGAGATAACTGCAAATATGCAAATACAGCACAGACAACCGGAGCAATCCATAAACACGGGTTGCCAAGAAGCATAAAACCGGATCTCAGTGATCTCATTCCCATGGTCAGCGGTTCCTCGGCATTGCCACGATCTCCCTGACCTGAAGCGAGAAGTAATCGGCGGTATGGGCAGGTTTAATTACACACACTGTATCAGCGCCGGATATCGTGCCGCCAGCCGCGACAATCTCGGAATCCACCGGGACTTCACCATGGTCCGCGGCGATCAGGGTGCATTCCACCGCCACCTTCAGGCCGATTGCAACAGTTCTCCTGAGAGTCTCAGCTATGGCCTCGGTTCGTGAAGAGCCACCGAGCTTCGGCGACCTTGTTATCGCACGCTCAAGGCCTGAAAGGGCATGCGTGCCCTTTATTATCCTGACGCCCTTTGATTCGAGCTCTGTTGCTTTTTCAGTGGGAAACTCCCACACCCCAGGCTTGCTGAACCCTACAACATGAGTGACAACAATCAGGTCAATCCCCGTGCCTTTCACAGCCTCATAAAATATTTCTGCGGTCTGTCCGGCCGTGCTTGCAACAACGATCTTATCCAAACCCAGTTCTTTTGCACGTTCAACTGCAAAGGCTGCGCAGTCCGGGGTGTTCCCGGGGCCCGGATTGTCAAAATAGTAAGTTGTTTTGGCGGAATAACTCATATTCTGATATATTTCACCTGTTGAAATAATTTATTTTCGCATAAATCCGGCACAAAAAAATATCACTTCCAACCAAGGTATTTATTCATCAGGAGTCATCAAATTATTCAGGAGAATTTACCATGATCCGCCTTGCAATCGCAGGAAAACCAAACTGCGGAAAATCAACATTTTTTACTGCCAGCACGCTTGCCCCGGCAGAGATTGCCAATTACCCGTTCACAACGATCGATGCAAACCACGGAGTTGCATATGTCAGGATCGACTGCCCGTGCAAAGAGCTTGGGATAGCTAACTGCCAGGCATGCAAAGACGGCGTCAGGTTTATCCAGATCGGCCTGATAGATGTTGCAGGGCTTGTCCCGGACGCACATAAAGGAAGGGGACTAGGGAACAAATTCCTCGACAACCTGAGAGAAGCCGATGCAATACTTCACATAATTGATGCGTCGGGCGGAACGGACGAAGAGGGAAACCCGGTAGGTACCGGAACCCATGATCCCATAAGCGACATCGGCTTTATCGAGACAGAGATGAAGATGTGGGTCACCGGTCTCCTCGGGAAGAACTGGCAGAGGCTCCAGCGTTCGGCACAACAGAAGACATTCTCGATCGAGGATGCCGTAACCGAGCAGCTTGCCGGACTTGCGGTGACTTATGAAGATGTAATTTCGGCAGAACGGGAGGCAGGTGTCGACCTTAAGAAGTGCAGTGAGGAGGAGCTTGCCTCCTTCTGCGGAGAGCTGATAAGGGCGTCCAAACCATTTCTGGTAGTCGGAAACAAGATCGACCTGGCACCGCCCGGGATTATTGAGAGATTAAAGAACGAGAACATCTCCTTTGCAAGCGCTGCGAGCGAACTTGCCCTGAGAAAAGCTGCTGAAGGCAAATTTGTCGAGTATATTCCGGGAGACTCCGATTTTAAAATTCCTGAACCTGAAAATCTGAGCGACGCCCAGAAGTCAGGACTTGAAGCGATACGCACGATTATGCAGAATTTCGGAGGAACCGGCGTTCAGCAGTCGATAAACAAGGCGGTGTTTGAACTCCTCGATCTGATTGTCATCTTCCCGGTAGAGGACGAAAACAAGTATTGTGACGGCCAGGACAGGGTGCTCCCCGATGCATTCCTGATGAAAAAGGGTTCCACCCCACACGACCTTGCCTTCCAGGTTCACACGGATATAGGGGAGGGATTCCTTTATGCCGTCGATGCAAGGACGAAGATGAGAATAAAGGAAAACCACGAACTGAAGACCGGCGACATAATAAAGATTGTTTCAACCAAAAAATAGACCAAAAAACCTTTTTCAGGCACAATCTGCCACAAACATTTTATACTGACATGCTGATAATTATTTTACCATGGGCGGAGATATTTTCCAGGCACAGGTCATAAAGAATTTCTTTGACTGCATCACCGGTACAGACCGTAATCTGACCCGGATTTACATGTGTGTAGTCAGCCTTGCCAAACTCAGGATGGAACCGCCCGAAAAGTTTGCCGAACTTGTCGACCAGATGAAGAAAAGCAAGCAAAAGAGGGAATTATCAATAGATATTATCGATTATGTCTGTTCATGTGCAGTCGAAATAGATCTTACATCAGTCCAGACCGCATTCGGAGTCAAGGAAATATCCGAGATGGCAGACACGTTCAACTCGATAAGTCTGGACTCACTTTAAAACAATAAACCATTCTTTTTTAGCAGTTTCAGTGAGTGACAACTATCCGCTCCTGACCAATAAAATACAAAGAAATAATGTTATTTTCTAATATTTTACAGCAATGTCAGATATTGATAATATATCCCCCGGTGGAACAGGAATTGAGAGAGTCGGGCAGGAAAATTTTGACACTTTTGTATATCTTATCGAAAAACTTGCCGAATATGAAAAGCTGAACCCGCCGGATGAAGAGGCAAAACTTCGTCTCAGGGGGGACGCATTCTCAGATAATCCACGCTATGAGGCATATCTCGGGACTATCGACGGAAAACCGGCAGGTTACATCACATTTTATTTCACTTATTCTACATTTATGGCAAAGCCGACACTCTACCTGGAGGACATCTTTGTTCTTGAAGAATACCGGAAGAGAGGTCTCGGGAAAGCGCTGTTTGAATTCTGCAGGGATGTTGCACGACAACGCGGGTGCAGCCGCATGGACTGGACCGTCCTTACATGGAACGAGCCTTCAATAGAGTTCTACGAGAATCAGGGCGCAAAAAGGCAGGACTGGTACCTCTACCGGCTCGAAGGGGACGGGATTTGAGATTTATCTCATAACAAAAAAAGATTGGTTTGTTTAATTCACTTAAACAGGATCTCTCCAGTCTCCCTCAATAACCATATCACTGCCTTCAATCAGGGACATTAGTTCAGTCAGATCTTCTATAATCCCCGGTACCGACTCCTCAAGAGCTCCTCTCCTGGACTCGCCCGATTCAGTCTCCTGTCCGATCGTTTCCATCTCCATTTCAATATCCCGGACCTTTTTATCAATCCCATTGAGTTTCTCATTGATATTGAGAGACGATAGCTTCTCCTTAACTGAATCCATCTCAGACAGTGTTTCGGAATACGCACTGCAGATCTCATCCAGCTGGAGCGTGAACAGACCGGCAGAAGAAAAAAGATGCTCCTCACTCTTGTTCTTTATCAGGGAATCATTTTCGGAGATGGTCATCTGGATATAGGGGTAGAGCTCCCTGTACAGACAGGAGGCCTCTTCAGAGTCCTTCTTATCCCCGGAATGAAGCAGGACTACAAGATAATCCATCTTTTCAGAAACCTCTTTATCGCCATTCTTTTCAGCTATATACGCCGTCTTCCTCAGGACATTCTCGCACGACACGAGAAGGCCGGCATATCTTCCGGAGATCTCCCCTTTCTTCTCCTCAAGAGATTCAAATTCCTTTGTAAGGGATTCGTACCCGATGAAATCACCGGATGACATAATCTCTTTTTTCCCGGATTCAAAATCGGCTAGGGAGCTCTCAAGTGTCCTGCTTTGATGCTCTAGATCCTCTCCTGACAATTCAATATTCCTTATTTCTGACGCTGCAGAAGATATCTTTTCAAAATATCTCCGGGACCGGCCGATCTTTTCACGAACTTCGACAGAAGGCTTGAAGTCTTCAGTCATGGTATTCAGCGCCCTGCCGATGATGTCAAGAGAGGATTTTATATCCTTCATCTCATCCGGAAAGGCGGGATGGAGATACTTCCCCTGGCGCCTCATGTTATTTGCAACCGACCTGATCAGTTCAACAAGCGCAGAGTAAAGCAGATCAGGATCTTCCGGGAGCTCTTTGTATGCAGCCAGCGTTTTTTCCATCGAGACAAGGAAGTTTTTCCTGGATTTCATTGCGGTCTGCCGGACCTTTGGGGCAGGGTGTTTTATGTCATCCTCACCGAGCTTATCCAGGGCCTGAATTTTATCACTTATCTCTTTGAGCCCTTCGAGTGCAGTGGAACGGGCTTTATTAGAAGCGGACTCGATCTTTGCATTGATCCCGGCCTCCTTTGAATCAAGGTATGCCGGAATTTCCCTGAAGTGAAGATGCTTCTCCTCCGTAACCTCTTTCTTCTTCAGTAACCGGTCAAAAAAGCCTGCCATGATACCCCTTTCAGTCGGAACCTGAGATCCTGATCAGCCGTCCTACGCCATCGATCTCGTCCAACACATCCGATACTGCCTTTGGAACGAGCTCCTGCCAGTTCTCTCCTTCAAGCATTCTACGGCGGATCTCCGTGCCGCTGTGGCTCTGCCTCTCGTACATGTCAGGAGATTCAACTGCAATGCCCTGTTCGGCAAACAACTGAACAACAAGCGGGTTGCTTGAAAAAACCTTTGAAAAAGGAGGGGAGATAGACCTTACATGCGCTACCCAGAGAGCATTCCTCCTGATATCCTCGATTGGGATTACATAGAACGGGCATGAAAGCTCCTCAAGAGACTGGGTTATCATCATGATCCTCTCACCTGCAGTGAAAGGGTTGTCTGTCTCGTGGCTGAGCTGCGCACTGCCGATACCGATTATTATCTCGTCCACGTACTCCGAAATCCTCTTCAGGACAGAATGATGACCGTTGTGGTAAGGCTGAAACCTTCCGATATACAGTCCCCTGTTAACCTTCATTTTCCTTCACCATATTTGCTATTCTCGCTGCAAACGCTCCGGCTGTAAAACCAGAATCAATGTTTACGACCGTTATAACCGCACATGACTGGAGCATGCTTGCCAGTGCCGCCTCGCCTTTTCCCATGTAGCCGTAACCTACACTTACCGGAACACCGATAACCGGTTTGTCCACGAGCCCTGCCACAACGGTCGGAAGTGTTCCCTCCCTCCCGGCGCAGACAACATAGACGCTCGCATCAGCGGTTTCTTTCAGGGCAGGAAACAGGCGGTGGATTCCCGCGGCACCTACATCGTAGACGGTCCTGACCGTGCACCCCATCTCCTCTGCAATGACCTTCGCCTCTTCGGCGACACCTGCATCAGAGGTTCCGGCTGTAATCACTGCAATGATTCCACCGGTCTTTTCGGGGGCGGGGCCTTTGGAGAGCACTATCGTCCTCCCTACAGCGTTATAATCGCAGTCTATCCCCGATTTACTGCATGAGTCCATAATCGCTGAAGCCTGCTCCTCCGAAACCCTTGATGCAATGCATCTCTGACCGGAATTTGCAATATAGGTCAGGATGCCAATAAGATGACCGGTCTCTTTCCCTTCGGCAAGTACAACCTCAGGTATTCCGCACCGCATCTTTCGTCCCAGGTCTATTCTTGCAAAATCCCCGATATTGTCAATCCGAAGTCCTGATATCTCCATCTCGGCCTCTTCGGAGGTGATCCTGCCCGCACGGAATGACTCCAGGATATCTCTCAGGGATTTGTTAGAATTCATATTGGACAATTAGATATGGATTGGAGTTGAATAATAATTATTGCCATGGCTTACAGCATGTTTTTCTACATCGGGGTCTTCGGAGCAGCCGTGATCTTTTACCTCTGGCTCAGAGATGCGAGGATTTTTTACCGTACAGGGCTTCCAGGTTACAGGAAAGCTGCGTATTACGGAGTTGTCTTTTCGGCACTTTCATTGACCGGAGTCATATTTTTATACAGAAATTACGAGTTCGTCGGTCTCGGGGTAGTGCTTCTGGCATTATACCTGCAGGGAAGGATCGAAAAGGAGAAGGACCAGATCTGGTCGAAAAATTCATCGGCCCTGGACAGAGCTCTTGGAAAAACCAGCCGTAAATAAAAATATTCAAGTGAATTGTAACAGATAATCAATTGATTTAGAGGATACAGGATATGCTTCAGAAACCCAGGGGCACAAGGGACTTTTTGCCCGAAGAGATGGAACAGAGAAGAGAGATCGAGATGAGGATGAGGAGAGTCGCCACCCTCTTTGGTTATCACGAGATCATGACCCCCACATTCGAGAACCAGGAACTATATACAATAAAATCAGGCGAAGGCATCATAGGAGAGATGTACACCTTCGAGGACAAGGGAGGAAGAAAACTTGCCCTGAGACCCGAAGGAACTGCTGCGGTACTCAGGATGTATGTAAACGAGGCAAAGGTTCTCCCAAAACCCATCAGGTGGTGTTACCTTCTCGACTGCTACAGGTATGAGCGCCCGCAGAAAGGGAGATACAGGCAGTTCTGGCAGTTTGGAGCCGAACTAATAGGCGCCGACACTGCAGCCGCGGACGCCGAGATCATTCTTCTCGCAGACGGCCTTCTCCGGGCTGCCGGTGTTAATTTTTCGCTCCAGGTAGGTCATCTGGCTCCCATGAAACATATCCTTTCATCACTGGAAGAAGACGACAAAAAGAGGGCAATGGCGCTTCTTGACAAGCGAAATTTCGAGGACCTGGAAGAATACCTCAATAACACGGGAAACAGCGAACTATACGACACCCTTGTCGGCCTTACCGAATGCCGGAGTATAGATGACGCAAAGAGGGTCTGCGGGGACTTTCCGGGCATGGAGAGAATGGAGGAGATGCTCGGGATCCTCGACAGCCAGGAACTGGATTACAGCCTGAACCTCGGTATTGTGAGAGGTCTTGACTACTATACCGGAATGGTCTTTGAAGGCTTTGCCGAAAACCTCGGTGCAGAAAACCAGATCATCGGCGGCGGGTCATACCGACTTGCGCATCTCTTCGGCGGGGAGGACACCCCCTCATGCGGTTTCGGGATCGGCTTTGACAGGGTTATGGTATCTGCAGGCAGTGTTGAGACAAAAAGGGCCCCGCTTGTTGCAATCCTGTACACGCAGGAAGGTCAGAAGCGTGCATTCGAGGTTGCATCAATTCTAAGGAACGAAGGAGTCCTTACCGAAGTAAATCTGCTTGAACGCGGGATAGGCGCACAGATGAAGCACGCGGCAAAGACCGCACAGTATGCCGTTGTAATCGGCAAAAAAGAGGTCGAATCCGGGATGATTACGCTCAAAAATCTTGCCACAGGCGACCAGAAGGAATGTGTTCCCGGAGACCTGCCGGATGAGGTGAAATGATTGGAGCTTGCGGACAGGCTTGCAGAGCAGCAGAAAAGCATAAGCGTTGCAGAATTCTTCGAAAAGAACAAGCATCTTCTTGGGTTTGATTCCCCTACAAGAGGAATAATAACCACGATCAAGGAAGCGGTGGACAACTCGCTCGATGCATGTGAGGAAGCAGAGGTCCTTCCCGACATCTTTGTCGCCATAAAGAAGGTCGACAAGGAGGTATACAGGATAATCGTCGAGGACAACGGACCGGGGATCGTTCCCAAACAGGTCCCTTTCGTATTCGGGAAACTCCTCTACGGTTCACGCTTCCACCAGATCAAGCAGAGCAGGGGTCAGCAGGGAATAGGGATCAGCGCTGCGGTTCTGTATGCCCAGCTTACAACAGGAGTACCGGCAGTTGTTATATCCAGGACCAGCCACAGGAGTCAGGCCCACCGCTTTGAGATAATGATCAAAACCGAAGCAAACGAACCCGAGATTCTCAAAGACGAAGAGATCGAATGGGACAGGATGCACGGGACGAGGGTTGAGATCGAATTCAAGACTACACTTGCGGCAAAAAAGCGTCTCCTGGAATACCTCATGTATACGGCGGTCGTAAACCCGCATGCACGTATCAAGGCAGATATCGACGGGGAGACCTACAACTTCGAGAGAGTCAGCGAAGAGGCGATAGTCCCCCCTAAGGCGATCCTTCCCCACCCACACGGCCTTGAACTCGGCCAGCTGAAGAGAATTGCAGCGATATCAAATGCAGGACTGAAGGATTTTCTCATCAACAGTTTCTCACGCGTAGGAGAAAAAAACGCAGATGAGATTGTCGGGGGTTCCGGCTTAAAGGAGACCAGAAAGGCGAACGCCCTTTCAAACAAGGAGCTTAAAAGCCTGCTCGAATCGATGCAGACCGTTCAGGTTCCGCCGCCGCCCGCTTCCCAGTGCCTCTCACCGATTGGCGAGGATATGATTATCCGCGGAATCGATAAGGAGTTCCAGCTTGATTTCGTCAGGTCGAGGACAAGGAAGAGCAGGGTATTCTCGGGCCACCCGTTCATAGTCGAAGCGGCGATCGGATATGGAGGTAAACTTGAATCAGAAGGCACCGCAAGGATACTCCGGTTTGCAAACCGTGTTCCTCTCCTCTACCAGCAGGGCGCCTGCGCGATTACGAGTTCCATATCGGAGATAAACTGGAAGTCCTATAATATCTCCCAGCAGGGGCTTCCAACGGGACCGGTTCTTATTCTCGTGCACGTCGCATCGACAAACGTCCCCTTTACAAGCGAATCCAAGGATGCGATTGCGTCGATTCCCGAGATCGAAAAAGAGATCGTTCTTGCCCTACAGGACCTCGGGCGCGACCTTAAGATATTTCTCAGCCGTCGTGACAGAAACAAACAGTTCGAGGAAAGGGCCCGGGCGGTATGCTCGATCCTCCCTGATCTCGCCGAAAAAGTCAGCGAGATCGTTGAAAAACAGGTTCCGGACATCAGCCCGCTGGAAGGCCAGGTCATGAAGAAGATCGTGGCCAAAAAAGGAGTGAGAGACGGGTTCGTCGAGATCATTGTGAGCAATTATACGAGCACCCCCGTATCGCTTACAATATACAACATGTCGCCCGGGGACGGAAAAGACGCCGCACCCAAACCCGATTTTGTTGATAATATAGGCGATGAATTCAACAAACTCTGGAAAGTGGAGATTGAACCGGACGGAGTGTGGAATGCAAAATATTCAGGAAACAGCGGCGGCACTCTCGATATAAGGGGTGTCGAAGAGAAGAAGCTGGTGGTGGTTGACCTTGACAACTAAGGAAGAAATGGATAAAAAGGCGGTATCTAGGCTTCTGGATATAGCTGACAAATGGTACTCGCAGTTCCAGACGGCACAGATCCCGTACATCTCGCTCCCCACCCGTACCAAACAGAACATCGAGTACGACGAGAAAAGCGAGGTCTGGAAGTACGGTGGAAAGGAGACGCTGAGATCGGCGAGTACTGCCAAGAGCGCTCTCCATCTCCTCAAGATGGCATATGTCGTCGGATTCCTGAAAGACCAGATCGGCGAAAACCGGTCGTCGACATTGAGGGAGATGTACTACATCTCAGAGGGCTGGAAGAGAGCAAAGTTCGCTGCACAGGACGAGAGCAACATGCTTGTCGAAGACCTCGAGATTGTCACAGAACTCTCAAGGGAGGCATTTCACCTCAGGCCCGAAGAAGACGGCGCATCGATATACGGACCTATTAAGATCCGCGAGCAGACCCGAAGGGGTGACAAGGACATCCACTGCGCCGACGATGTGGGCGAAGCGGGATATTCTATTCCGAATAATACCGACCGCATCACCTTTCTCGAAAATGATGCCAAGTTTGTGATAGCGATGGAGACAGGTGGTATGTATGCCCGTCTGATGGAGAACGGGTTCGGTGAAGAATATGACGCGGTACTGCTCCACCTCAAAGGCCAGCCTGCAAGATCGACAAGAAGGATGCTCAAAAGACTGAACAACGAACTGGGCCTTCCTGTTGTCGTATTCACCGACGGTGACCCGTGGTCGTACCGTATATTTGCAAGTATTGCATACGGATCAATTAAAGCCGCCCATATGTCAGAGATCCTTGCAACACCAGGCGCACAGTTCATCGGGGTCCAGCCTTCGGATATCAGCGAGTATAATCTTCCGTCAGATAAACTGACCGAAGGGGATATTGCAGCACTCAAAGCTGAACTTTCAGATCCGAGATTCGACACAGAATACTGGAGGAACCAGATCAACCTCCAGCTTAAACTCGGCCTCAAATCAGAACAGCAGGCTTTTGCCAGCCGGGGTCTTGATTTCGTCACGAAGGAATACCTGCCGGCAAGGCTGAGCGAGATGGGAATTATCTGATTGAATTACTTTTTTTCAATAAAATTCGAGCATATCGGAAAGAGTCTTTTTCAGGTCATAGAGAGGGCTCCATCCGAGAGAGTCGCTGATTAACCTGTTGTCGCTTATCTGGTTAGGAATAATCTCCGGCCTTACAGACTCCGGCAGGTTCACTCTGATCTCCTTCCCCGTTATCTCTTCAAGAAGAGAGATTATATGCCTGATGCTGGTGCTTTCTCCGGATCCCGCATTGAAGATCCTTCCCCTGCATTTATCTCCAAATTCAGAAGACGATATTATCTTCCAGTACGCGGAGGCTGCATCACGCACATCGATAAAATCTCTACGGGAATCAAGGGAATAAAGAGACAGGGCATCTCCTTTCCCGTCAAGGACTTCACGGGTCTGAAGTATTATTTTCCCCGTTACGAAACTCTCGTCCTGTCCGGGTCCAAGAAGGTTAAATGGTCTCACAACAGAGACATTCATCCCGTATTTTAAAGAGTATGAGAGGGCCGCCATCTCCCCGGCTGCCTTTGTAATCCCGTATTCACCAACCGGACGAAGAGGCGTCTCTTCGGGGATTCGATTGTCGCCCACATAGCCATAGACCGCAGATGAACTTACATAAAGGAATCGTGAGGATTCATCGCAGTGGTCTCTCATTCCCTCAAGGATGTTTGCAGTGCCTGAGACATTAACCTGAAAAAGGGATTCAAGACTTCCAAACCGCCCGCCGGCCAGGTGAATTACATAATCAGGGCGGATTTTTTCTATCAGTTCCGATACGGCAGCAGCATCACAAATATCAGCACTAACAGGAATTACAGGATTATTATCGTCAGGCATTCCGGACCTGTACAAACCGAATAATTCAGTCTCCGGATTGTCTTTCCCAACTTCCTGCCTGATATGGGCGGTCAGATATCCGCCTGTAAAACCCGATGCTCCCGTAATCAGAATTTTCATTTAAGAAATTTTTCCTTGTTTTTATCGAATTCCTCAATGGAACGTTCATAATCATCAGGCCTTCCGATATCAAGCCAGTAGCCGTCATACGGGTAGCTGAAGACATCCTTCTTTTCGTCAATCAGGGTGTACATGAGGTTGTCAAACCCGAAATGCTCGTTTTCCGGGACATGCTCCAGGATTTCCTTCCTGAATGCATAGATACCCATACTTACATCGAAATGGTATGTCGGCTTTTCGATGAATTCGGTAATTTTGGAATTCTCATCGCGCTTCAGGACCCCGAAATCGATGTTCACATCCCTCTGGTATGCCGCAATTGTCGCAAGTCCGCCGGATTTTTTGTGGTATTCCATAAATTTCAGGTAATCGAGATCTGTCAGAATATCTCCGTTCATTACAAGAAAGTCGTCTTCAAGACCGTCTATCAGGTGAAGAGGAGCAATAGTTCCAAGAGGAGTCGTCTCATGGCTGTACCTGATCTTCAGATCGATATCGGTGCTCGTCTTCAGGTAGGCACAGATTATCTCGTGCAGGTAACCCGTGGATATAATGACTTCATCAAATCCACACCTGTCGAGCTGCCTCAGTATTACCTCAAGTATCGGATAATCCCCTATGGGCATGAGAGGTTTCGGTAGGACCGTCGTGTAGGGGCGGAGCCTTCGGCCTTTGCCTCCTGCCAGAATTACTGCCTGCATTTTTTCTAACCTTATATTACATATCTGGAAGTCTTGTAGCTTCCAATGTTCTTCCTGATCCAATCGATTGTTATATCCAGACCCTGTTCAAGCGTGTACTCCGGGGTCCAGCCGATTATCTCCCCGGCAAGTGAACTGTCGCAGATCAGCTCCATAACCTCGCTGTTTTCAGGACGCACTCTCTCATCCCTGCAGATAATCTCTGCATCCGGGTTTATCTTTTTAAGGATGATGTCGGCAATATCACCAATCGTGACTCCCCTTCCGGTTCCGACATTGATCGTCATACCTATGGATTTATCGGATTCAGCCATCTTCATGAACCCGTTAACGGTATCATATACGAAATTCATGTCCCTTACCGGAGCCAGGGAACCAAGCGAGATCCGGTCGGAGCATAAGGCCTGGCTTATTATTGTGGGAATTACCGCACGTGCAGACTGTCGCGGTCCGAATGTGTTAAAAGGCCTTATTGTCGATACCGGAAGTTCAAATGAGCAGAAATAGCTTTCAGCGATCTTGTCAGCCCCGATCTTTGTAGCTGAATACGGGGACTGCCCCTGGAGAGGATGTTTTTCATCTATGGGAGTATAGATCGCCGTGCCGTACGCCTCGCTTGTGGAGGTGTGGATGACACGCTCCACATCATGCCGCCTGCATGCCTGCATAATGTTCAGGGTGCCTTTGATATTCGTATTTACATATGATTCCGGGGCCACATACGAGTAGGGAATCCCGATAAGGGCAGCAAGGTGGAATACATAATCATTGCCTGAAACTGCATCATCCACTGCAAATCCGTCTGCAATGTCACCGGGGACTACCGATATGCTGTCTTCCTTACCGGAATAATTCTCCTCAAGCATCCCCCAGTCGTTTCCTGAATTATAATGGACGAACGCGGTTACATCCGCACCGATATCGACAAGCCGGTCTACAAGATGGCTGCCGATAAATCCCCCGGCACCTGTAACCAGAACTTTTTTTCCCTGCCAATTCATTTGAACTACCTTATATCCTGATTATATTTCTTAATTAAAGTCCTATAATCCTTTTCTGCTTCTGCCATAAGTTTCCACCAGTCAGCCCTTTCAAGCACCGTCCTGCGTGCGTTCTCCCCGAGCCTTTCTCTGAGACCTTCATCACCGGCGATATGAAGGATTTTTTCAGCAAGGTGTTTTGGATCTTTTGGCCGGATAAGAATCCCGTTCTCCCCGTCGGTGATCCACTCGGGAACTCCGCCAACTCCGGTAGCGATGATTGCAGTTTCGGTGGACATTGTTTCAAGCAATGAAACAGGTGTTCCGTCGGATACTGCGGTTGTTACAAAAATGTCCGATTTATTAAGATCAACAGGAACCTCTGAGTAGTCAGTTCTTTTTAAGAAGGTCACAATATCCCCAAGACCTTTGACATCAGCCAGCTGCCTGATCTCATCCAGCTCAGGACCCTCACCCTTCAGGAAAAGTCTCAGGTTGTCATTATCCGAATAAGCCAGCTCAAATCCTTCAATCAGTGTCCTCATATCATACACCGGGTAGAATCCCCTGTTGGAAAAGACCGTGATATGTTCGCTGTCAAACAACCCTGATTTATCGGATGGTGAGAACATCCGGGTATCCACTCCAAACGGCAGGTACTTTATCTTTCCCGGTTCTATGCCAAAATCATCTATGATATGGCTGATTATATCATGCGACACACCGTAGATCAAATCCACCTGCTCCAGTATTTTTTTTGTAAAATAATGTATCAGCCTGCTCCTGGGAGGGAGGATCAGGACATCATCGCCCCATGCTGATACAATTGTCGGATATTTTTTCCCTGAAGGGAGGTGGAATCCGTATTTGGTAATAAAATGTGCATGGATGAGATCGGGGTTAATCTCTTTTATCAGTCTCTGGATTTTCAGATGCCGGGGCCAGAAATCGAGATAAAGATTGTTGAACCTTCCGGGGATTAAATGCTCGGAAACGCCCTCTATCCGGTTCGGCATTGGATCATAGGTTATCAGGTGGACTTCGTTCTCTTTTGAAAAATATTCTATCCATCTTTGTGTATGGATGGTCCTCCCGTCGGCGATAAAGCAGATTTTCATGACATATTTCCTAAAATGAGTTTATATATGTTAATTCCTTTATAAATATTATTTTTTTATAGAGTTAATCATATCTATTAACATTGGGAAACCTACAATTGCATTTTTTATTTTTTCAGGATAAGAGCATAAAGAGAATATAAAGGAAGGGCTAAAAAAATGCATGGATCTAAATTGAAAAATGGCGATTCTTTCATAAACTCCTTTTTTAGAGAATACAGTAGCAATAATTAAAAGCGTAACGTTCGGAAGTCCTATATAAAATGAGAAAAAGACATGTCAACAATGTCTGGAAAAACAAAAATTTGGGATGAAAAACATCCGGATTTTGGGGATATTTTATACAAAAGGGCTGTTGGCGAACTGCCTGAAATGGAATCTAGTAAAAAGATAGCAAAAATCATCAAAGGTATCTATAAAGATGGAGATAAAGTCCTTGACGCCGGTTGTGGAGCAGGGCACTATCTAAGAAGTCTGCGCAGGGAAATCGGGCCCGAACTCAATTACACAGGAAGCGATCTAAACGGATACTATATAAAACAGGCAAATGTTGCATTCAGTGAAGATAAAAAAAGTGATTTTTTTGAATCTGATATTTATAATCTAATTTTTTCAGATAATGAATTCGATATTGTAATGTGCAATAATGTAGTACTGGGATTGCCATCTTTAGAAAAACCACTAAATGAGTTAATCCGCGTATCTAAAAGAAAGGTAGTCATCCGGTTACTATGTGGGAAGGCATCATATAGAATTAAACAGATAAATCCTGATTTTGAGGAATATGGTGAAAACGGAGAGCCCAAAAACTTTATTTATGCAAATATATATAGTGAAAAGTATATCCAAAAAATTTTGACAAATAATCCTAAAGTCAAAGATTTTACTCTCAAACCAGATTCTGACTACGATATCCAGAATATTATTGATGCAAGGGAGTCCTACCCGACAAATGCATATGACGTAACCGATGTAGTTGATGGAAAACAGGTTAAGGGGTATATCATTTTACCGTGGTCAATTATTGAAATTGACGTTTGGCCATACATTACTAATAAAACCTGATTTTTATTATATAATTTAAAAAATTTACCGACGCCTATGGGTGTTGGGTGAGAGAACAGGAAATGCTGTAAATCTCAGCCAATTCATCAATAAGCTGTTTTCCCATGCTTCATTTTATATCAACAGCACCTTTATGACTATAAGATTTGATATATTATTGCACTAGTCATGTCATTACAGATTCAGCAATTCAACGACAGAAGCAGCGTTGAGAATATTAAATCAGAAAACCTTAAAAGCGGATTATTTTTTTTTAAAGGGTTATATGATTCCTTTTTTGATACAAAAAGCGATGCATCAATCCGCCAGAAACTTAAATTTCAGCTCTCAATGGACAAACCAAATGTACTTGCAACGATTCCAAGATCCGGATACCACTGGTTTTCAAGTGTTTTGACGTCCACATTAGAGTATGACCTTTTCGGAAATGCGGACTTCGATCTTGTTGGAGATCATTACAGACATAAATTAAAGTTTGATTCTACATTACAGGACTTTAGAGGTATTTCGGTGCCGGACAAATGCCTGTATTATCACACTCATTATCCATATTATAAAATAAAATCATTAAAAAGATATGGAGGAAAAAAAGTAATTCTTATACGCCACCCTTATGAGCAACAGAAATCTTATTTCAGGTTTTGCGAATTCAATAAGGATAAAGAAGAAATCTACAGAAAAACAGACAGCATCCAAAAAGCCATTGATTTTTATAACAGCTGGTACCTATACCTGAAAAAACATCCGGAAAAATGCTTATTGATAAAATATGAAGATTTGATGAGAAATCCTGAAATTCATTTTAATGAGTGTTTTCAGTTTTTTGAGATCGAGTTTACTGAAAAGGCACTGAGAGAAGGAATAAGGACTAATGATAGAAACAATGTCCTGAAAAAAGTAAATTCGGATAATATTGATAATAAATGCATTACGGTAGACCGGACTGAAAAATTTACAGAAGAAATGAAGGAGTATATTCTAAATTCTTTCCGTGAAGATCTGATTTCCGATTTTGGATATAAACTTGAATAATCAACAATTTCTTTTTGGTATCCAGAAAATAAACATCTATCAGAGTGTTATTTTACAATTCTAAGAATTCTGTAAGATAAATATCATTGCTTACGGAAATATTTTCAATATTCAGCTTGCACCAGATTAAGAAATTTATTACTGCAAACAATGGCATAGATTTAGATGAATAAAGAATGTCTTTGTTTTTCTTTATATTATCATACAATGAAACCGAAAGATAATCCTTTACAAAGTGAAGATTTTTATCCAAAAATAAATCCAGTTTCCCCTTTATTGCTTCATCATTCAACCATACATTGATTGGCATACCAGGACCACTTTTTTTACCTTCCAAAACATAATCAGGCATATAACCCTTCAGGATATCTCTCATCAGGCCTTTTTGTCCGTTTTCAATTTTGGTGTTATCAGGTATCGACATCATGAGCTCAACCAACCTGAAATCCAAAAGGGGACTCCGGTTCTCTATACTGTTAAACATGCTACCCATATCTGCCATATAATTCTGGCTTCCCGTAACTGTAAAATAATTAGCAAAATTTACCTGATTATAAATATCATCGCCGATTATCTCCTGTGATTTCATGAAATAAATTCTGCTGTATTTTCTTATCCTTTCATGAACTTTACCGGAAACATCCTCCATAAATGTAGAAAACATTCTCCCGGCTAATGATTCCGAATGCCATATATCCGGCGCTGCTACAAGCTTATATGCAGTCACCAGTTTTGGATTTATCAGACCCAGAATATTGCAAAGTCTCTCATTATAAAATAAATCCGACAATAAATTGTTTTTAAGAATAAATTTCGGTATTTTTCGCATCAAACTCTGCCATGGATAACCACCAAAGATTTCATCTCCACCAACCCCGCTTAAGATAACCTTAACATCATTCTCTCTTGAAATTTTAGATAATGCATAAAATACCAATACTCCGGAATTTACAAAAATCTCATCATAGTTTTTTATGAATTTAATCATATTTTTATTATAATAATCAAAATCAATGGGCAAAATAAAATTTTCAAGACCCAGATCCTTGCAGATTTTTATGGGGATTTCAACATCTGTATTATTATTTTCAAATGAAAACTTATCTTTTATATCCGCGGTAAATGATTTGAAATTCTCTCCGGATAATTCCTTTGCAAATTTTGCAATGCTTGTTGAATCCAGACCGCCACTAAGATAAACTCCAACGGGGACATCTGATCGCAATCTCAGATTGATTGAGTCTTTATACAATTTTATAAAATTATCCCTTATTTCATCGAAACTTATTTCCAAAGGTTTAATTGTCGGATTATACCATCTGATTTCCTTGAAATCACCATCGCAGTACTCAATATAGCAGCCGGGATTTACCCCAAAAACATCCTTATATAGGGACAACGGCTGAGGCAGGTAGTTACAAAAAAAATTTATCGCAAGATTTGTTTTATCCGGCTCCAAAACAGAAATCTGTTTTAATGCCTTTATTTCAGATGAAAAAATGAAATTTTTTGATTCCTCCTTGTAAAAAAGCGGTTTTTGACCGAACCGGTCTCTGATAAGATAATATTTATTACACTTAGCATCAAGGATTACAATTGCAAACATCCCATTTAGCTTATTTAAAAAGTTAATTCCATACTTTCTAAATAAATACGGAATAATCTCAACATCGCTCCCGGATTTGCATTTGAATTCATCTTTATGTTCTTCTTTTAATTCCTTGAAATTATAGATTTCACCGTTTAAATATACAAAAACTCCATCGTATTCAAAAGGCTGCATTCCTGCTTCTGACAGATCATTTATTGATAATCTTTGAAATGCCACACCCCAGTTCTTTGAATATTTTATTCCCTGCATATCCGGACCGCGGTGTTTAATAGCGGCGCCTGCAGAATCTAAAGAGATGATTTTTTCGCCAAAGAAACCAACAATTCCACACATTTTATCCCTTATATTAATATTAATTACCGTATAATCTATACAATAAAATCCTGCAATATAAATTATTCATTTTTATTTATACATTGAACGAAAAGATCCCATAACGGCTTTTGAGGAGTTCCACTTCTTTTGATGTATTCTTCTTCATATTTTAAATATCTATTTAAATCAACTTTTAAAGTATCATCTATATTATAGTCGCCATATTTTCCCACACATATAATAGTCTGATTAAACAGACTGGCCAGAGAAGAGATATATTTAATTCTGTTGTCACCCATACCTCCAATACCTACAAAAAAGATCGGCTTTTTATACAATACAGCATAGCTGATTGTAGTGGAATCATGAGTAATTACAAATTCCGAATTCTTCACCAACCGGCAGGTTTGTCCTTTTATCACTTTCCGGCCATTGAAATAATCCGGTTTTTCATCATAATCCGCACGTGGATGAGCTGCAATTACTATTTCAATCCCAAGTTTATCCGAGAGATGATCAAAAAAACCGGACAGAGAAGAATAATACATTGAAGGATCAATACCAAATTTTTCAAAATATAACCTGTCCGGATGGAAAGGGAGAAATTGATCAAGGAATACAGCATATCGCATGTCAGAATCAAATATAAATGCATCCTTGGCAATTTCTTCAAGATATACGTCATAATCAAATGAATGAGTCTCACAAATTTCTGTACTTTTATCCAGGCAATAACTATGATACTCTAATGCCTTCTTCCCTCCGGCAATAAAATAATTTGCGGGTTTTATGCCTGTTAAGCAGAAAAACAATCCAGGGAATAGAGACCTAAATTTATTTACGATATCACGGACTGTCAAATTTTTTATCAGTTTTTTTAAAAAAAAGCAGAGATTCCCTTTTTTATAGAGAGACTCTCCCTTAATTCCAAAATCAGGAAAACTAAAAATATTACACACCGCATAATCCAGCGAATTTTTACTGATTAATCTATAGATCCATAACGATTCAAAAGAAATTGTAATATGCGGAATTAATAATGCATCTTTTGGGAGCCTTTCGATTTCATGAATAAATTCCTCTTTTGTTTTGAAAATCCTGAAAGCAGGATTTACACTTAGATCTGAAATTGCCACATCTTTTTCAGCATCTAAATCGAAAATGGGCGTTAAATCCCATAAATGCACATTAAATCCCTTATCAATAAAATTCCAGACACCATATACTGAAATATAATTATCAGAAATTGGGGTTCTGGACAGAATATATATATTATTGTAAATTGTCATTCCTTCACTTTACCTGTATCAACCATAATAAAGAGACCCGGAACTGAATGTTCCGGACGGCGGAACCGGATCTCTCTTAAAAACAAACCAATTCAGTACTAGTTATGTGGATTTCGAAGGAAAAATAGTTTATGATGATCACCATTATAAAAATAATGATTAATCTGCTTTTGATCATTTATTGTTCCGGATAAGCTCTAAAAATAAAGGAACCTGGAACAGGCAGTAAAAATTAATGTGAATTTTATTTTCTCCGTTAAAAGATGAATAACAGTGAATTTACGTTATAAATATAGTTTTATCATATGCTGACTTAATATATCTCAACATCAGAGGCTATTGTTTGATGAATAAAATTAACTATAATATGCCGGTAAGAAAAGAAGGCCCAATACTAATAACCGGAACATTTAGATCGGGAACTACCCTGATTTCTCAAATATTAAAAAGTCATTCAAAAGTGAACTTATTGTATGACTCTGTAAATTTCATGAGATTTTCTTACGGGAGATACAGCCCTCTGGACAAAAACAGCAATACAAGAGATTTATTGGAAGAAATCAGGGATCGTATCTCTTCCAGATGGGACGTGGAGATTGATATCAATAAAATCCATCAGGATTTAGATAAAATGGAGAAAAACTATGCGAATGTCTACTCCTTAATAATGAGAAACTGCCTGAATGTCAGAGATGAAAATATAATCTGGGGAGAAAAAACAACAATGGTCTGGACAAAAATCCCGGACTTTTTTGAAATGTTCCCGGACGCCAGAGTAATACATATTATACGAGATCCCCGGGCAGTAGTTGCATCTTGGAGAAAGATGACTCACGCTCCTGGCAAGGATTATCTTGATGCCGTATTCAACTGCATTGGTTCAATGAATAAGATGGCGGATTATACCCATGAATATGAGAACAAAAAATATATGCCCGTCATTTTTGAAGAGTTGGTGAGAGAGCCCGAAGAAGTTGTAAAAAGGATCTGCCTTAAATTAGGACTTGAATACGAGGAAAATATGTTATCTTTTACCAGTTATACCAATAAAAAGGGTATTTCATGGGCAGGGAACTCCATGTTCGATGATAATTTAAGCAGCATCACTACAAAAACAACCGATTTATGGAAAAACAATTTAGATAAATCCGAGATTTCATTTATTGAATTTTTCGCAGGAGACCAGATGAAGAAATTTGGATATCCTTTAGTCAACAGCCATTTTGATAATGACACTAAGACGAATATCATGGCAACGATCTATCGAAGTAAATTATTAAGTGAAAGTGCATTAAAATTTTTAATATGTGGAGAGGGGGTTGAACAGTTTCCCTCGGATCCCCTGAACGAAAAAAACTGGGATAAAAATAATAAATGGTAATATTTAGTAATCCTAAGGACATTGCAACACCAAAGAGATTTTATTATGGATAATACTGTTTATGTTGTTCATTGTATTGATACAGAAGGACCTCTTTACGAGTCAATTGAATCTGTATTTGACAGACTGAATTCAACATTCGGGACTGAGTTTAAGCCTTCTATCCAGGTATTGGAACAATTACAAAAACAGCAGATCGATTTAAAAGGGAATGAAAAGGCCGTCAGTGACTTTCTGGATCCCCAAAGACTAAAAACAAATGAGACATGGTGCCAGATCGATGAAATGCTGGACAGGATAACAAAAAAAGAATTCAGACAGAAATATTGTGATTCTTTTGGAGGAGGCTGGATTTACAACTGGTTTTGTTTAGATTATGTAGGCTATAACGGCATAAATCCAAGAAGAAGGGATGTGGGGCCCCATAATATATTTGACCATTACCGCCTGTACAATAAGATAAATTCCATTGAAGATGATCTCATCCAATGGCATTATCACCCCCTCGCTATCATCAAAGACCTGAATAAATCGGGAACCACATATCTGAACTCATCAAATGTCCATGAGATCCTTGCACGCAAAATTATCGACAGAATGTGGTTTCCAGCTGCCTTCAGGCCGGGTTTCCATACCGAAAGACCTGACTCCAACTGGTTTTTAGAACAGTGGATACCTTTTGATTATGCAAACCAGTCTACAAAAGACAACAAAGAAAACCAGCCGGATTTGCTCAATCAAAGGTTTGGCGACTGGAGAAATGCCTCAACCAGCTGGGTCCCCTATAATCCGGACATCTATAATTACCAGAAAATAGGAAACTGCCGGAGACTTATCGCCCGATGCCTGAATATGGACGCCAGGATCAGGGAGCTCACAAAAAATGACATTTCTGACGCATTCTGCGAGGCACAGGAGAAAGGAGCTGCATTACTGGCATTTACAGACCATGATTTTAGGGATATCGAGTATGATGTAAATAAAGTTGGAAGCATGATCAAGGATGTCTCCGGTCAATATAGTAATGTTAAGTTCAAATATGTAAACGCAATTGAAGGAATACGTAAGGTAATGAATTTAAACAACAGGGACAGACCTGATTTTACATTGGATATTGAAAGATTCAAAAACCTTTCCACTTTTTATGTGAAATCTAAAAACGACATCTTTGGCGTTCAGCCTTTTTTGGCCATCAAAACTAAAACAAACCAGTATTTCTGGGAAAATTTTGATTTTGAGGGTAAAAATTCCTGGAGTTATACTTTCGACTATGCCAATATTAATATCAATGCTGTTGAAAAGATAGGAGTTGCAGCAAATACAATGAGTGGTGTAACAGAAATTGGATTACTTGATGTTGACAGCAATCGGGCAACAACCAGTGTATTGAACTCCTGACTTCATATATTGGTATAAAATGGACAGATATATGTATAAGAATTTGAAAATCTACGCTTTCATTCCTGCACGAGGCGGGAGTAAAAGAATACCTCGTAAAAACCTGCAATTACTAGCCGGAAAGCCCCTTATACGATATACCATCGATGCTGCCATAAAAGCATCGGTATTTAGGAAAGTGATAGTATCTACTGATGATTTGGAGATAGAAAAAATTTCAGAAGATGCCGGTGCTGAGGTTCTGAAAAGACCACCAGAACTGGCCAGAGATACAAGTACAACTATAGATACAATCCTGCATTCAATAGATGAATATGGTTTGAATCCCGAAGATATCATTATCCTATTACAACCCACATCTCCTTTAAGAAATGATAAACACATAAAAGAGGCATTAGATATTTATATTTCCTGTAATGGAAGTCCATTAGTAAGTGTGACAAAGCCCGACCATTCTCCTTATTGGAGTTACAGGATCAAAAATAACTTTTTAGTGCCAATAATGGAAAAGGGACAAAATACCATGAGAAGCCAAGATTTGCCGGACGTCTATATCCCAAACGGGGCAATTTACATTTCAGATGTAAAAACAATAGTTAAAAATATGACATATTTTAGTAAGAATACTATTCCATATTATATGAAAAGAGAAGAGAGTATAGATATTGATGAATATATCGACCTGAAATTTGCAGAGTTTTTGATTCAGAACAAATTTTTATGACAACTATGGAAGAATATTTAATTTCAGCTAAAAATGGTTTTCCGGAACGTTCCTGTTACATAATCGCAGAAGCAGGAGTAAACCATAACGGCGACATCAGTATCGCTAAAAAATTAATCGATGCAGCAAAGGAGTCCGGGGCGGATGCTGTAAAATTTCAAACCTTCAAAACTGAAGAAATCGTCTGCAAGAATACCAAAAAAGCACAATACCAGATAGAGAATACCGGTAAAACTGGATCACAATATGATTTGATTAAATCTCTGGAACTTGAAGAGAATGACTTTATTGAATTAAAAAGATACTCAGTGGATAAAGGAATTACTTTCCTATCCACACCTTTTGATCAACAGAGTGCTGATCTTCTGGATGAAATAAATGTTCCTTTGTTTAAAATACCTTCAGGGGAGATTACAAATATTCCCCTGCTGGAGCATATTGGAAAAAAGCATAAACCCGTTATTCTCTCCACAGGAATGTCGACATTGGGAGATATTGAGGATGCGATATCTGCGCTAAATTCTTCAGGGACTGAAAACATCACTTTGCTCCATTGCACGAGTTCCTATCCTGCACCTTTCAGCAGCGTAAATCTTTCTGCAATGGCAACTCTCAGATATGCGTTCAGGCTCCCTATAGGGTACTCTGATCACACTGAAGGAATTACGATTCCTATTGCTGCTGCTGCACTTGGTGCTGCTGTAATAGAAAAACATTTTACATTGGATAAAAAACAGCCCGGCCCCGATCATAAAACTTCACTTGAACCTGACGAGTTAAAGGCGATGGTAGAGGCCATAAGGAATGTTGAAATCTCCATGGGAAACGGCATAAAAAAACCAGATGATACTGAAAAAGAGAATGTCCTTGTTGTCAGGAAAAGCCTTGTTGCAAAAAGAGATATCATGAAAAACTCAGTTCTGAGTGAGGATGATGTTACAGTCAAAAGACCGGGGTCCGGCATTCCCCCCAAATATTATCCTGAAATTATTGGAAAAAAGACAAAGGCCGAAATAAAAAAAGATGAGTTAATTAAATGGTTTCAAATAGAACCATGACAATATAGGTTTATATAAAATATATACTTGCTATACAAAAAATTTATTGGCCATAGGAATGAAGTGCGATACCATGAAATACTGCAAAATATGTGTAATGCCAGATACTAGACCCGGCATTGTATTTGATGATGAAGGCGTGTGTTCTGCGTGTAGAAATCATGAAAAAAAGAGCACAATTGATTGGGATTCCAGATTTAACGAATTAAAGGAACTATGTGACAAATATCGTGGCAAATATGGAGATACCTATGACTGTATTATCGCCGTAAGCGGGGGCAAGGACAGCCATTATCAGGTTCATGTCATGAAAGAATTAATGGGCATGAATCCACTTCTGGTAACAGTTGAAGATAATTTCCCTCTTACAAAAGCCGGGGAAAGCAATATCAAAAATATATCTGAAGAATTTGGATGCGACATTATAAGTTTAAAACCCAATATCAAAATACAAAAAATCCTGATGAGAAAAACATTCGAAAAATACGGCAAACCAACATGGTATATTGATAGGTTAATATATACATACCCAATCCACATCGCCGTAAAATTCAACATTCCACTTGTTGTATACGGGGAAAATATTAATTATGAATACGGAGGAATTCAGACAAAAGAAACCTATAGTGCTAACCAACAGATATATAACGGCGTAGCATCCGACATCCCATGGGATGAATTGACAGATGAAAATATTTCAATGAAAGATTTAAGCCTCTGCCTATTCCCGGATAAAAAAGAGATTGATGCTCTAAATCTTGAATCCATATACCTGAGCTATTTCATGAAATGGAACAGCTACAACAACTACCTTTTTGCAAAAAAAAGAGGTTTCAAGGATCTCACTCATGAATGGATACGTGAACAGCGGGTTGAGAATTTCGACCAAGTAGACAGCCGGGCATATATGGTCCATGCATGGCTGAAATATCCAAAATTCGGCCATGCCAGTGCGACCGATTATGCTTCCAAGTTTATAAGATACGGGCTAATAAGCAGAGATGAAGCGATCGAACTTGTTAAAAAACATGACCATAATCTTGACAGTCTGACCATCCAGGATTTTATTGATTTCGCCGGGTATTCGCATAAAGAATTCTGGGATATCGTAGATTCTTTATACAACAAGGATCTCTTTGAAAAGGTAGACGGAGAATGGAAATTAAAGAATCCTGTCTGGAAGGAAGGATAAACATAAATATATCCAGCCAAAACCTATTTTTAAAATAATTATATTAGTTCCTTTTTATAACTAATAATTATCATAAAGGATATGATAATGAAAACCAGAAAGATTTGTGTAATAACAGGAACCAGAGCAGAATATGGTCTGTTAAAACCCATTATTAGTAAAATTCACCAGGATCCGTCCCTCTTTCTTCAGCTTGTAGTTACGGGGACACACCTTTTACCTGAGTACGGGCAGACAGTAAATCTGATAATTGAAGACGGATTTGAGATAAATGGCCGAGTACCTATCGTGATGTCAGGAGATAGTACAGAAATTCTTCCACATTCTATAGGCCATGGGATTATAGGTTTCTCGGAAGTTTTTGAAATTTTAAACCCGGATATAATCCTTGTCCTTGGAGACCGTTATGAAATATTCGCTGCAGCAGTCGCTGCTTCTTACAGCGGCCGGGTTCTCGCACATATTCACGGAGGAGATAAATTGCGTGGAGGATTTGATGAATATTCAAGGCACGCAATAACAAAAATCAGCCATATTCATTTCCCCGCCACAAAAAAGAGTGCTGAAAGGATTATTAAATTAGGGGAAAACCCGGAGAACATATATATTTCCGGTTCACCCTCCATAGAGACGATTCGATCAATAAAATTTATGGGAAAAAAAGAAATATGTGCCAAATTAGCCCTCAATGACCGGAAAGGAATTTTATTATTTGTACTGCATCCAATAAGCACATCTCCGGATTCTGCTGCCAGAGAGATTAGAACAGTTCTTGATTCTGTAAAAGATTTAGATTTTCAAATAGTATTGATCTATCCTAATGTTGACCCGGGCAGTAGACAAATTATCGAAGCTATTGAAGATTACAGGCTCAAATATCCGGAGAAAATCAGGGTATTCAAAAATCTTTCTCACAAAGATTATTTAAATGTCATGAAAAATGCAGATTTGATGATAGGAAATTCAAGCAGCGGTATAATTGAATCTTCTGCATTTAAAATTCCTGTAATAAACATCGGACACCGACAGGAAGGTCGTGAATGTGGCAACAATGTTGTAAATGTAGATTATTCAAAAGAAGAGATTTTGGAAGCAATAGATAAATGCCTGCACGATCCGGTTTTTATCAAAGAATTAAAAGAATGTGAAAATCCTTACGGGGATGGAAATACGAGTGAAATAATATGTAATGTTCTTAAAAATTTAGAGATAGGTCCGGATCTGTTCTCTAAAACTATTAATTATGACTGAAAAGAATAATAACCGGTTAAAAAAGTATATCCAATTATAATAAATATAATTACCAGAACAGATAAAGTGGTTATTTTGAGATTTAAAAACTGGAAACCTCCGGAAATAAAAGAAGGGACTCCGACAATATATAACTGGGTTGTCCAGAATGCATCCAATTTGACATTGGGTGATTATACAGATATCGGCGCATTTTCATATATCAATGCGAAATACGGTGTCAAAATAGAAGAGTTTGTCCAGATTGGATCTCATTGTTCAATATATTCTATATCCTCAATAGACAATAAGGAAGGAGAAGTTATCCTTAAAAGGAACTGTCGCATAGGAACACATAGCACGATAATGCCCGGAGTCACAATCGGAGAGAATTCAATTATAGGTGCCCATAGTTTTGTCAACTCTGGTATCCCGGACAACTGCATTGCATTTGGCGTTCCGGCAAAAATTCACAGAATGTTAAATGAAGAAGAAATTATCGCTTTAATAAAGGAAACAAAATGAAATGGAAAATACCTCTTTTTAAGATGTACTGGGATGAGGATGATGTTGATTCAGTTAGTGAATCTATCCGTTCTGGGATGAACTGGGCTGTTGGTGAGAATGTTCAAAAATTTGAGACAGGAATCGCGGATTATATCGGAACAAAATATTGCCTTACTTTTAACTCGGGAACATCTGCCACTCATGCAGCCCTGATTGCTCATGGAATTAAACCGGAAGACGAAATAATAGTGCCATCCTTCACATTCATTTCTACAGCAAATGCCCCCCAGTTTGTCGGAGCAAAACCGGTCTTTGCGGATATAGAGAAAGAAACCTACGGACTTGATCCTGAAGATGTGAATGAAAAGATTACAGACAAAACCAGGGCAATAATTCCGGTTCACTACGGGGGGTGTCCATGCAAAATAAAGGAACTTCGAGAGATTGCGGATGATAATGACCTCCTATTGATTGAAGACGCTGCGGAGGCATTCGGGGCGGCAATAAAAGAAAAAAAAGCGGGCACCTTTGGCGACTCGGCTATGATGAGTTTTTGCCAGAACAAAATAATTGCAACCGGAGACGGGGGTGCGGTTATTACAAATTCAAGGGATCTATATGAAAAGATGAAATTAATCCGATCTCACGGACGCCTTGAAACTGCAGATTATTTTTCCACAACAGCAGTAATGGATTATATAACTCTCGGGTATAACTTCCGCATGTCAAATATTACTGCAGCGTTGGGGCTGTCTCAATTGAGAAAAGTTGAAAAGATTATTAACATGAGACGCATGGACGCTGAATATTATATTAAGAATTTAAGAGGAATCCACGGATTATACTGTAATGATGTTCCTGAAGACTATTTCCATGTCTACCAGTTATTCTCTATTCTAGCTGAGGAACGTGATTCCCTGATCAAATATCTTGAGGGAAAAGGAGTTATGACAAAGGTATACTTCCCTCCTGTTCATAAGACACATTTTTACCAGTCAAAACTCAAATACAACTGCGAATTGCCGATAACAGACTACATTTCAAATAATATTATCAGCCTACCGTTTTACCCGGGGATTTCACATAAAGAAATGGATTATGTTATTGAAAGTCTAAAAGAATTCTATGAGGTCAGATAAAAATGGAGTTTTTAGAATATTATAAAGACAAATCTATTCTTGTAACTGGTGGAACCGGCTCAATTGGAAAGGAGCTGGTTAAAAGACTTGTAAATATGGATATAAAAATATTAAGAATACTTGACAATAATGAAACAGCACTCTTCGATCTGGGTCAGGAGTTAAAATCCAATAAGATTAGATTATTAATAGGTGATATCAGAGATGAAGAGCGCCTTTACAGGGCTATGGAAGGAATCGATATTGTTTTCCATGCTGCAGCATTAAAACACGTTCCTTTATGTGAGTATAATCCATTTGATGCTGTTAAAACAAATATTTTAGGTACACAGAATCTCCTGAGTGCAGCCTTAAATCAGGATGTTGAGAAAGTAATCACAATAAGTACGGACAAAGCAGCAAATCCGGCAAATGTAATGGGTGCTACCAAACTGCTTGCAGAAAGACTGACTCTTGCAGCGAATTCCTATAAAGGTAATAAGAGAACCGCATTTTCATGCGTCAGGTTTGGAAATGTAATTGGGTCACGGGGATCTGTAATACCTACTTTTATCCGCCAGATAAAGGAGGGCGGGCCTGTTACAATTACCGAACCGGAAATGACACGTTTCATCATGAGAATTTCAAAATCAGTTGATCTTATATTAAAAGCAGGTGAATTTTCCAAGGATGGAGAAATTTTCATTCTGAAAATGCCCGTGATTAATATAATGGACCTGGCAAACTGCATGATTAAATATTTCTCGAAAAGTTCGGTAAAAGCTGAAGAGATTCCCATAAAAATAATCGGCAAGAGACCTGGAGAAAAGTTATTTGAGGAACTAATGACTGATCTTGAATCCGAACAGGCATATGAAAATGATGAAATGTTCATTGTAAAAACCGGGAATAATGGGGTTTTTAATTGCCCGGAGGGATTTTTAAAAACAACAAGGAAAAAATACCTGTCATCAGATCAGGCTTTACTTACAGAGAGTGAAATACTCAACATTCTTGAGAGCTGCAATTTTGAGAGCTGATGGAATTATTCAGCCTCAATAAAGGCATTCCTTCTTTAGAAATATTTTCCCAAATAAATTTCTCAGTAATGAAGAACTGATTATCAGGCCAATAATCAGGAATAAAAGTTCGTAACAAAGATTTATTGCAAATTTCATTATTGAATTCGGCAATAATAAAGAACGTGCAGTTTTAGCAATACCTATAAAAATCCCGGGCCTGAAATTATCCATTTTATCAGACCTCGTGAATCCTGCATAGATACAGTCGCCAATAAACCTTTTGAGAGATTCGTTAATTTCAGAAGAGTAATTCTCAATTTCTTCTCCGAGTTCACTGATAATTGCCATATGAATCTTCAGGGTATCCATATAACCAAGAGGTGTTTTAAAAAGAAGCCTGTAAGATTCCGAATGTTCCCCGATCTTGTAATTGACCCAGGCATCACTTATATATCCAATATCATAGAAACGGGATACCCTGAGCCATTGGTAATAATCTGAAGAATAGGGATATTCAAGAGAGAATTTCCCAAGTTCTTCATAAAGTCCTCTTCTTACCATTACCGAAGGACAGGATATGAAGCATCTCTCTGAAAGCAGCTTTCTGAAGCCCTCGGGCGCTTTTAAAATAAAATTCTCATCAAATATTTTATTTTCCAGTATATTTGTTTCAGTAATTTTCCTTGAAGATGTACAGGTCAGAAATACACCGGGATTTGATTCAAAGAAGGCCACACATATTTCCGTGAAATACGGATCAATATGGTCATCAGAATGAAGTATATGAAGGAAAGAACCGTTATAAAGCTCAATACACCTGTTAAAATTGCCGAATAAACCAAGGTTCTCCTTATTTTTTACAAATGTCAGCCTCTGATCGTCATATGAACCTACAATCTCTTCAATATTGTCTGTGGAGGCATTGTCAACAACAATGACCTCAATATTCTGGTACGTCTGACCAAGAGCAGATTCTATGGCCTTACTTACCATCTCCGCACGATTATATGTAGGAATACATATGGAAACGAGAGGCTGATCACTCATTTATAACTCCTTTATCACCAGATCGTCCTTTATCTCATTATACAAAGAATCAATCATTTCTGAAATCCCGGGTATCTTAAATAACAATTCCGACTGTATCCTGCGGGACGATACGGTGCCGTTTACAGGTCTCAAAACAGCATCGCTTTCAGGGACCGCCGGTTCAAGATATTTTTGATCAAAACCAAATCTTTCCATCACCATTCTGTTGAAATCATATTTGCTGACATTCTCATTCGAGCCAATGTTAAAGGTCCCGGAAATATTCTTCTCAATTGACGCTTTGACAATCTCAGCCACCACATCCACAAGAATGGGATTAAAGAACTGATCTGCAGGAGATCGCATGGTTTTCCTGTTCCTGACCATATCAAGAAGCTGCATAAAATAGTTCCGGGTCTTAATCTCAAGAGGCATATATCCAAAGATCACCGAAGGCCTGAGAATAATATAATCATCAAGAATCCTGACATGCTTCTCAGCCTCTATCTTTGTTTTGATATAGTGGTTGGTATGGCTGATCTCGCATGACTCGTCACAGTTCCCTTCCTTTGTATTGTAGACGGCATATGTTGAGAAATAGATAAATTTTGAATCTGGAAAAACTTCCGCGAGGTTGCGGGTCGAAATGACATTTGCAGCATAGCATTCCTCCGGATTATTCTCGCATATATCCGTTCTTGCCATCGCTGCAAGATGAACGACAACATCAGGGGAAAAACGATCCTTTACACCAATGAGAGATTCTGAATCGGTCAGATCACAGACAAAATCAACATTTTCACCCGGGCCCCGTCCGACTCCCTTAACCACCCAGTTCTGGGATTTTTTCAAAAAATTATATAATTTATAACCGGTAAATCCGGTAACACCGGTGATTAATATCTTTTTCATGGATTAGCCGTGCCTGATATCCCAGTTATAACTTATCTCATCGTCAAACGGGTCGATTCTTTCAATTTCACCAGGATCGTGGGCGATCGTTGCGCAATTTGCAACAATTGCTTTCTCATCTCCAATTGCCTTAAACCCATTCACCACATCTGGGGGGACCTTGACAAGAACATAATTCTTCTCACCCATGAATATCTCCTGAAGTTCACCAAAAGTAGGTGAATCCTCACGGGCATCATAAAGAACCAACTTAATATTTCCTGATATTACAGCATAGTTCAGTTCCATTATCCTGTGTACATGCCAGCCCTTGATGGCATTTGGAAAAATCTCAGAGAAATAAATCTCGCCAAACCCATTAAAATGCGGGTCTGTACATTTCATCATGTGACGGACAGCACCCCTCTCATCAAGAAAAGTTGAGAGAGGAATTATTTCAACTCCTTCTATCATATTACAATACCTTCCTGTACCACTCAACTGTTGCTTTTATACCCTCTTCAAGGCTGTGTCCCGGTTTCCAGCCCAGCATTTTTGCCGCTTTTTCAATAGAGAGATACTGGTCCTGGATCTCGTTCCTGCTTTTATCTAGGATTACGGGTTCTAAATCAGAGCCCATTATATCAATTATTTTTTTGACAAATTCAAGTGCCGAATATTTTTCCCCGCTGCTGAAATTAAACGCCTCGCCTGAAAAACCTCCTTCTTCTATTTTCTCAGCCATTGTAAGGTACGCATCAACAGCATCGTCAACAAAGAAGTATTCTCTCACAGGCGTACCGTCACTTCTAATCTCGGGAGTTCCATTTCCAATTATGCTTCTTATTGTTCCCGGAACTATTCTATTGAAGTTTAGATCCCCGGGGCCGTAGATATTGCCCATCCGTGCAATACATATAGGAAGGCCGTAAGTCTTCCCATAAGACTGCGCAATCAGGTCCGTGCAGCTTTTTGATACATCATACGGATGTTCGCCATGCAACGGCATATCCTCGACATAAGGAAGAATACTGCTGGTTCCGTATGCCTTGTCCGAGGATGCGACGCAGACAGCCTTAATATCAGGCGAGTATGTATTCAGGACACGGACAGCCTCAAGAAGGTTCCAGGTTCCTTCGATATTTGCCTTAAAGGTGGTAACAGGTGACCGGTTGCCCACCTGAACGATTGTCTGGGCACCCAGATGAAATACATATTCAGTCTCATACTCAGCAAGAGTCCTTAGAATCAGGTTGTAATCCTCCAGTTCCCCCCTGACAATCGTTACCGAAGAATTTCCGTGCAGCCATTTCCCAAGAACCCCTGTTTTCGGAACCCAGTCGCGGACAAGAACAACAACTTCAGCTCCGTATTTCTCAAGTTTATTAACCAGATTCAGGCCGACGACTCCTGTTGCACCGGTCACAAATACTCTTTTTCCCGACCAGAATTTTACTCGTTCCATATCTTCCATTTGGGATCTACCTTCCATATTTCATTCAAATCTTCATAATCTTTGTATGTATCCATTGCATGCCAGAAGCCATCATGGATATAATATCCTAGTTTCCCGTCTTCTGAGATTTTTTGCAGGATGTCCTCAAACATTACATCCTCGTCATCTTCAATATAATCAAATATTTCCTTTTCAAGAACCATGAAACCAACGTTAATATATTCATCTAATAACGGCTTCTCCCTGAAGCTTTCAACAAGACCATCATTCAGTTTTACAATCCCATATTTTGAATACGGGCGTGTTATTGTTATTGTTGCTATTACACCGTGTTTTTCCTTCAGATCGTTATGACGGGAGTTCAGACTATTGAGGTCGATGTCGGCAACACCGTCCCCATAGGTTGCCATAAATCGGTCTGATTTAATATAATCCCGACAAAAAAGAAGTCTCCGGGCTGTTTTAGACTCCATCCCGGTCTGAACAAAAGACAGTTCCCAGTTCTCTTTTGCCGGCGGTTTTACAGGGTTGTCCATTTTTATGCTGAAATTCTGGTTCAGGCTATGCTGATTCATGAAATAATCGATGATCATCTCTCCTTTGTAGCCCAAAGTCAGTACAAATTTATTATAATTATTGTGAGCATAAATCTTCATTATGTGCCATAGGATTGGATATTCCCCCAGTTCAATTAGAGGTTTAGGCATTTCCCGGGTTTTTTCGCTGAGGCGTGTCCCCCGGCCTCCGCAAAAAATAACTATATAAGGATCTTTTTCATCCTGATTCATTAGATGATTATTTGATTTTTTTTGTAATAAATGAATGGGGAGTTGGAAATAACCGGACATTGGAGTATAAATATATTAAAAAATGATTTAATTCGGGTCTTGCCTGTTGACTCCTCTCATCACCCTAGACCTGAACCTGCAGTTTTAAAAGCAGGTTATATTATGCAACTAAGATTATGTAATGGTTTTATTAAGGTAACATAAAATTAATAAATATAAGGAGAAATCCAGTAATGTCAGCCATTATAAAATCAAAGCCAAATTTAGCCATAACCATAAGATCAATTGATAATAAAAACTCAAATTACAAGCTGCTCGAAAATTATTTTGATGTTTCTTATATCAATGAAACCGGCAGGAGATTGTCTGAAAATGAAGTAATAAACGCAATAGCAAAAGCTGATGCAGTTCTTGCCGGGACAGAACAATTTAATAAAAAAGTTTTAGAATCAACAGACAGCTTAAAGGTCATCTCGCGTGTCGGCGTGGGTCTCGACAACATCGACCTTAATGTCGCTTCTGAAAGAAATATTGTCGTCCTTAATACCCCCAATGCACCTACACAAGCAGTTGCAGAGCACACAACCGCCCTTATATTGACAATTTATAAAAATATCATCACCTATAATTCAGAAATTAAGGGCAATTACCAGAAAAATACCAGTGGAAGACTTCTTTCAGGAAAAACAGCCGGGGTAATTGGTCTTGGAAGAATTGGTTTTACGGTTGCAAACCTGTTGTCCGCTTTTAACTGCAATATCAACTTCTATGACCCGTATGTTCAGGACAAACAGATTCCGGAAAACTGGACAAGATATGCCTCTGTAAACGAACTGGTTCAAAATTCCGATATAATTACACTCCATATGCCACCAAAAAGTGATAATACTCCAATACTGGACAGCGAGTGTTTTAATCAGGTTAAAAGAGGATCGATCCTCATCAATACTGCGAGAAGTTCGCTTATTGATGAAAGGGCCCTCTTAAACGCATTAGATCGTGGAATCATCTCCGGTGCAGGACTTGATGTATATGATAATATAATAGAGGATCAGATACAAAACTATCCCCAGATAATTTTAACACCGCACGTCGCCTCCAATACAAAAGAATCCCGGTATGAAATGGAGGCTGAGGCCATAAATAATCTTATAAAGGCAATAATGGAGAACTAATCAGATGAAAGCATTTGTAACCGGCGGAAAGGGCTTTTTAGGCAGACATATAGTAGACGAACTGGTTAGACGCGGAATAGAGACAACTGTTTACGATTTTATTGAGAATGAGAATCAGGTCGACTCGGATAAACTCACATACATCAAGGGAGATATTCTTGACTTTGATCACTTGAAATCAGCGATGGAAGGATGCGATCTCGTTTTTCACACAGCAGCTGTCGCAGATATTAACATAGTACGTGATATCCCTGAAAAAACAATGGAAGTGAATGTCGTAGGAACTACAAAATGCCTCCAGGCTGCGAGGGAGAACGGCATAAAAAGATTCATTTATGCCAGTTCCGTATACTCGGCAGGAAGCCACGGCTCTTTCTACAGCATCTCAAAAAAAGCGGGAGAATCCCTGTGCAAAACATATTATGAGGAATTTGGACTCGAATATTCAATTTTAAGATATGGAAGTCTTTACGGTACAGAAGCAAATCACTGGAATTTCATCTATGGTGTATGCAGAGAACTTTTAACAACCGGTAAATATACATATACAAGTTCTCCCGATTCTCTGCGCGAATATATCAATATCCTGGATGCCTCACGTGAATCAGTCAGAATTGCCTGCGACCCTGCCTTCATAAATAAAACAGTGATGATAACGGGGCATCAAAGAATGAAGGTTAAGGAACTTTTCACTATGATTGAAGAGATCATAGGAAGAGATATCGAGATTACATATGCTCCCAAAAGCAGGAAAAACCATTATGAGATTACGCCTTATTCATTCGAACCCGACATTCCGGTAAGGGTTAACCTGCCCACATATATCGATATAAGCGAGGGCATACTTGGATGCCTTAAAGAAGTTCAAAAAGAGATTGATAAAACAGAATAACAGGCAGGAGCAAGAATTGCCTGATTTACAGATAAAAACAATAACTCGGTTATGATATCATGAAATGTGAAATATGCGAATCTGAAGAACATGAACTCGTTTCTGAAAACCTGAGATATACAACAAACCAGAAAATATACCGCTGCAAAAGATGCGGCCTGGTTTTTTTGCATCCTAAAATGACCCCTGCAAAGGAAAAGAAGTTTTACGAAGAGGAATACGGAGAGATCTACAGCAATGAGAAGGGAACTACACCTGCAGATCTGTTCCAGGCCAGGCTTCAGGACGCAGAGATGTACAAAGGATGGATCAAAAGTTACCTGTCCGGCGAAGATGACTGTCTTGAAATCGGGTGTGCGTCGGGATATTTTCTTGAAACAATAAAGAATGAAGTCAGGTCGGTAAGCGGTATTGAAACGCATCTTTTACTGAAACAATACTGTGAAAAATTAGGCATTTCGATGTTTGAAGAACTTGACGATGTTGAGGATGACAGTTTTGATAAGATTTTCCTGTTTTTTGTTCTTGAACACCTTGGAGAGCCGAAAAAATATCTTGAATCCCTGCTGGCCAAACTGAAACCGAATGGCAAAATATTCATTGTAGTGCCAAATGTGGATGATGCCTTATTGTCGTTATACGATCTGCCTGCATTCAAGTCCTTTTACTACACCCCGGCCCACCAGTTTTATTATTCAAAGAAAACACTGGCTAATCTCTTTAGAAAAACAGGAATTGAAAATTTTGAAATCAAACCTATCCAGCGATATGACCTTTCAAACCATATGTACTGGATGATTTATTCCAAACCCGGAGGTATGGGCAGGTACAACAATGTATTCCATGAAAAACTGAACCTGGAATATAAAACAGCACTTGAATCCAAATTTATCTGCGACACCCTGTTCGCGGTTATCACAAAAAACTGAGCATTTATTGGTGATTGGATGTTATCTACAAAAAAAGCGGCAATTATTGGTTTTGGGGGAATGGGCCAGAGACACTACAAGGCATACCGGCAGATAGGCGTTGAGGTTGTTGCCATCTGCGACTGGAAAAAGGAGAATATTCAAAAATTCCTCCCGGACTTTCCTTTAGAACACTCATACGATGATTATCAGGAATTATTAAGAAATGAAAAAATTGATATCGTTAGTGTCGTCACCAATGGTCCGACCCACGCAGAAGTAACCATTGCCGCTTCAAATGCCGGAGTGGAGAATATTCTCTGTGAGAAACCGATGGGGATCAGTTTAAAGTCTGCACAGGAAATCATCGATATATGTTCAAAAAATAATACCCGGCTTGCTGTGAATCATATAAAGCGCCAGAGCAGTGATTACAAAAAGTTAAAAGAACTTATAAAATCCGGATTAATTGGCGAATTGAAACATATTTATTTCAGTTGCGGCAGCACAGGCCTCGGAAACTTTGCAATACACTTTTTTGATATTGCCAGATATCTTACAGATAGTGAACCCGAATGGACTGTAGGATTTATCGATAAAACAGGTACTCCAAATCCCCGGGGAGCTCATTTCGCAGATCCCGGCGGTTACGGAATAATTATGTTTAAAAACGGAGTCAGGTTTCTTCTGGATTCATCCGAAGATACCGGCGTTCAATACTCCTTCCAGATTGTTGGAACATATGGAAGGGTAATTATCGACGAACTGAATGCATCATGGCAGATCAGGGCCCGGACAGAAGAAGACAAAGACATTCCCCTGACAAGATATGGAACAGACATGCCGCCCGTTCCTTTTGACGCCGAAGAATACGATATCGTAACATTAACAGGAAACGGACTTAAGGAGCTGCTTGAGGGCAATGAAATCAGCAGCAAAGGTATAGACGGTAAAAAGTCACTTGAGATGGTTTTATCATTTCACATATCGGATGCCGCCGGCAACAGCAGGATATATTTCCCGATAGATGCACAATATGAAGATAAGGAAATTAACATCGCATAAATCCGGAGAACATTATGTTTAAAAATCTGTTAATAACCGGCGGTGCGGGTTTTATCGGTTCAAATATCGCAAAGAGATGTCTTGAACTTGGATACTGTGTTACAATCGTCGACAACCTTTCAACAGGTTCAATGGAGAATATTCCAAAAGGGGCAGATTTTCTAAATATGGATATCTCAAATCCCGATGAATACTATAAAATCTCCTCGATTCATTTTGATGCAGTCCTTCACCTGGCTGCACAGTCTTCAGGAGAGGTCTCCAATGAAAACCCGGTATACGACTGTAAAGTAAATATTCTGAGTACCCTGCTGTTGCTCGATTTCTGTAAAAAGAACAATATTGAACGGTTCATCTATGCCAGTTCCATGGCAATCTATGGTGATGTCAAAGACAATCCGGTTAACGAAGAACAGGAGTGCCGCCCCTTGTCTTTTTACGGCATATCAAAGTTAAGCAGTGAGCACTATATAAGCCATTATTCGCATGACGGCCTTCTTACAACATCGTTCAGGATGTTCAGTGTATACGGCCCCGGCCAGAATATGCAGAACATGAAACAGGGGATGGTCAGCATATTCATGTCCTATCTCAGGGACAATGAAGAGATTTGGGTTAAAGGCAGCAGTGACAGGTTCAGGGATTTCGTGTATATTGACGATGTCACAGATGCCTGGATCGATGCTCTTGAAAATCCTGCATCCTACGGTAAAACCTTCAATCTTGCAACAGGAGTCAGAACAACTGTCGGAGGTCTCGTAGAAGAGGAGATAAAATCATTCGGATACGATCAGGATTCATACCCTGTAAAATATGAAGGTTCGACTCCCGATGATCAGTTTGGCCTGTATGCCGATATATCAAAAATAAAAAATGAACTTAAGTGGGAACCAAAAACCAGTCTGCATATCGGGATCAAAAAAATGGCAGACTGGATTAAAGGATAGTTTATGTTAGAATAAAAATAAAACAATAATAAGGTTTAAGATTATGATTCCTGCAATTCTTCTTGGAAGAGAGGGGAGTGTCGGATTCCCCGGAAAGAATGTATATCCTGTTCTTGGAAGGCCGTTGATGGCTTACCCTCTCATGGCTGCAACGAATTCAGAATGTGTTGATAAGATATACGTCTCCACCGATTCGGAGAAAATAAAGGGCATAGGCAGAGAATATAACGCCAAAATAATTGATCGCCCTACTGAATTATGCACAAAAGAGGCCCTGGGAGAAGACGCCTATGTTCATGCATATAATTATATAAAAGATCTTGAAGGCACAGATATTGAGATGGTTGTATTATTATTTTGTAATGCAGCAACAGTATCTCCGGAATTAATCGATGAAGGGATTTCAGTTCTTAAAGAGAATCCTGAATATGATTCAGCGGTGAGTGTTTCACGATATAACATGTGGAGTCCATTGAGAGCACGTAAAATCGCCGAAGACGGATTGCTGCATCCTTTTGTTCCATTTGAAACTTTCGGAGACCCGGAAACTCTTAACTGTGACAGGGATTCGCAGGGGGACGTCTGGTTTGCGGATATGGGAGTATCCATTGTACGGCCCAGGTGTCTCGAAAATCTCCATGACGGCCTTTTGCCCCAGAAATGGATGGGGAAGAAGATCTATCCTCTTAAACAATGGGGAGGATGCGATGTCGATTATGAATGGCAGATCCCGGGCGTTGATTACTGGTTGAAAAAACACGGATACTGAGAGTGAAACTATCTTGATTAAACCAAAAGAGCACCTGAGAAATATATATCGTACAACTCCTGAAGAGTTCGACAGAACTGCATATCTCAGGCTTGATAAAAATGAAGACGTTGACGGATTTTCATCTGAATTTGTTCAGGGTCTGCTATCGGGGATTAGTCCTGAACTCATCTCTTCATATCCACAATTATTCCCATTATATGAAAAATTGTCTGGAGACCTAGGAGTGAACAGGGATCAGTTATTGATAACAGCCGGGTCGGATGCAGCAATAAAAAATATTTTTGAGGTTTTCATAAATCCCGGAGATAAGATTCTGACCCCTGATCCGACTTACGCAATGTATTACGTATATTCACAATTATTTCAGGCAGAATTAATAAAAACTCAGTTTGACAAAGACCTCAACCTTCCCATCGACAAATTTTTGGAAAATATCTCTGCCGAAATTAAGATGGTGGTGCTTGCCAATCCAAACAGCCCGACTGGGACGATTGTAACAAAAAACGATGTACTAAAAGTTCTCAAAAAAGCAGAAGAAAATAACGTTCTGGTCCTTGTAGATGAAGCATATTATCCATATCATCCTGATACGATTCTGGAAATGGTAGATAAATTTGATAATCTCATTATTACACGAACCTTCTCAAAAGCATACGGCCTTGCATCTTTAAGAGTCGGATATGCCATATCAAATCCGGATATAATAAAGGCCATGATTACTTTCAGGCCGATATATGAAACAACAGGGATTTCAGCTCATCTTGCATGTAAAATGCTGGATAATAACGAAATAGTACAAAAAAAGATTGATGAGACTATTAAAGGGAAAGAATACGTTATAAGTGAAATGGACAAATTGGGACTGAAAGTATATGCAAGCCATACCAATTTCATCCATATACAGGTAGGTGAAGAAAATGTCCAAAAGGTTTGTAATCATCTTGAAAAATCAAGGATTCTTGTAAGAACCGGTTTCGAGCATGAGACACTAAAGCATTGCATCAGGATTACTACCGGCTCCGTAAATACTATGAAGCCCTTCGTTGAGTCAATGAAGTTGTATTATAGCAATGAACACTGACGATATAATGAAATCTCTTTCCGGAAAATGAAAGCTAATAATACAAACAGGGATGAGACAAACAATCCCTGGTCAAACGAAAGTTCAGTCTCGTTTTATTCTTCTAAAAGAAATAAAAAAGAAGAACTCTACAAATCAGAGGAATATTTTTTATCAGAAATAATTAAGCCGGGTTTATCTATACTCGATGTCGGATGTGCTGCAGGAGGATTCTGTAAGATATTTCATGAAATTGAACCTTCTGTTAAATATACCGGGATTGATATATCTGATAAATTAATCTCTGTCGCAATGAAAGATAACTCCGATTCTCCCTTTCTGGTTGGAAAAGGGAATTATTTGCCATTTAAAAATGAATCTTTTGACATTGTATTCTGCTCGGGTGTTCTCCATATGGTATTCGAATGGCAGGATATAATTAATGAATGCTGGCGGGTAACGAAAAACAATTTCATTTTTGACGTAAGGCTTATTGAAAACGGAGATAGCATCTCAGATATAAATAAATCATTTCAAAAGATTGCCTTTATGGATGGATGGGACGGTTTTTCAATAGTACCATATATTATATTAAATATCAATGACTTCTGTGAAAAATTAAAAATTATGAACCCTTTCCCAAAAAGAATTGATAATTACGGATATTTTAATAAAATTTCTGATATGACTACTTCACCATATAATGAAGTATTTATGAGTATGTGGTCACTCCATAAATCAGGAGAAAACGCTGAAAATAGATGGAATCTCCCGATAAAGAAGGTTGAAATATAAATTAAGATCTAAATAATGAATTTCTCGAATAATTCTTCATTTAACGGTTCAAATAATTCATACACTTCATTTACCCATCTTTCCCTTTCGGAATTCAGTCTTTCCTCATTTATCATCAATATTTTTTCCACCATATCCCTCAGCTCCTCAGGCGTCCGGGCTGAAAAACCAACATCATGAACATGTTCCAGAATATCCATATCCAGCCGCAAACCAGAGGATCTAAGATGTACAAATGGAACTCCCAAAGCCATCGCTTCAATACAGGCCGTAGTAGTTGTATAGATCATTACATCCGAATTAATTAACAGTTCATTCAATGGTTGATCCACTACTGTGAAATGAAGGGGAATTCTGATCTTTTTCATAATTTTTTTCAGTCTGTTAAAATTCAGCATAGGATGGCATTTAATTAAAACTCTATATTCTTTGCAATCCTCAAATGCCTTTACAGCTTTATATACCATCTCAGTTGAATCGTTGATGTCTATTGAAGTTACAACAAGAACTGTTGGCCTTTTTTTATCGGAAATCCTTTTTTCCAGTTGTTTGCTCTTTAAAGTTTCAAAAATGTAATCATACCTTAATGCGGGCCCGCAATAGACCATATTTTCATCATAACCGGAACTGACAAACAGTTTTTTCGGATGGTTTCCATTAGTTATAATCCTGTCAGGCAGGGGAATGAGATCAGCCTCTTTATCAGAATAAAAGTGATCAAGGTACATATCTGAAACCGATGCATGCTGGTATCCGACTATTATTGAAGAAGGATACCATTCCCTGAATAGCAACGTCAGATATTTTTCCCTATTGTGGTTTTCATATGTGAAAATCACTTCTGAAACACCCAACTTTGCTTTATGAAAGGCCGTGATTACCGGTGAAAATAATTTTATTGCAGATAGCCTGCTTCCAGTCCAGTCATCAATAAAATCTGAATAAATTAAATCTGAAATCTCCATATTCATAAAAAGTGGACAGGATAACTTTTTCGGACGCTTTTTAATTTCAGATAATGTAATTTTTATTGGATCAACAAACTTTAAAAATGATTCAGGAACAAGAAAATTATCCTCAGAGAGAGATATTTTTTTTACTACTCTATAATATTCTAAAAGATCAGGCAATATTTGAGGTACAACAATAACATTCTTCTCCCGGGTCTTTAGATAATCATATAAAGCTCCAAAATACGGATCATTATAGGTCGAATTCTTAAAAGAGCGACCATCGACCCAGGATATCAGCAGAATATTCTCATTACCAGTATGATTTTGTATTTCTCTATTAAACCTGAAAATAGATTTAGAGACCAGTATTTTAAATGAGTGGTTTATTATAAATTTGAGCTTATTGAATGTAAACTTAAGATCGGTGGCCGCCTTTTCAAAAAAATTATAAAAAGCCGAATCTTTTGTATATCTTTCAAATCCAGGATATTTCCCGGACAGATGTATATTTTTAACTAGCGACCGCCAGAGGTATCTGTTATCAATAAATATTACCAGATGTTCAGATCCCTCTTTTGATTCCAGTTCAGACAATGCAATTTTTAAATAACAGATATTTAAAAAAACTCTGGAGATAAACTGGTTTTTTTCAGGAAAAGAAGCCAGCCACCAGGAGTCTGAATGATAACTTTCGCTCAGACTACCGATATAATCAATATAATAATTTCTTAATGTCTTAGAAATATTTTGTAAATCAATTATTTCATTGACATTCTCCCCGTAACAACCAAAATTGTAGAGAATATGAAGATATTTTGAAGTATCGTTGCCAAGATAAAGCCATCTTAGATTCTTATCTATTAATTTACCTTTATTCCTTTTTAATGAAAAAAGTGAATTAAAGAAGACCAATGTAATTTTATCTGCTGGCTTAATGACCTTCATAATAAAAAATCACTTTTTTAAGAGATATACATCAAATTTTTTGAAACAACCATAATATACATCTTTTCTGTTTTTTGAATACTCAGGATCCTTTATAATCAACCTTAAAAGGTTCCACAAAAGAAATACAATTCTCTCTTTAATTGTTCCGCCACCAATTACGGTATAAGTCTCCATCTTTTCTACTTTGAATCCGGAATGCGTAACAATTTTCCTAAAATCTTCTTCATCAAATTCAAAGATATGATGTTCAGGCAGAAACCACTCAGGACAATAGTTATATCTATGGATATTGGTTTTTGACATATGAGGAATTGACAAAATTAGCCTTTTCCCACAAATTTTATGCAACTCCTTCAAGCCAATTATTGGATTTGGCAAATGCTCGAAAATTTCAAAAAATAAAATGTTGTCAATTGAATTATCCTTTAAAGGAATACTTTCTGCATCGCATAGAATCGATTCTATTCCCTTTTCCCGGATATTTTTCACCCCAATCTCAGAGATATTAGCACTGTAACCCTTTTTACCGAACGCTTTTATAAATATTCCATCCGGATCACCGATGTCTATAAAAGATTCATTATTAATGCATTCAAGCCCGATATTTTCCTCAATAAAATTTATTCTGTCAATAATGAATCCCTTCAATACATTTAGTGAAGCGATTTCATTTAATTCCAGATGGGCATAATGTTTGGTGAGATCATCCTCAAAAATAAAATTTTTCTTAAAATCCTGCATTTTTTTCTTAAGAATTCTTTCAGTATTAGAGCGGAAAACTGAAAGAAACATACTATTGATTATATCCTTATATTTAATTCCCATTAATGCTCACAACCTGACAATGACTAAAATATATATAGCGATCATAACTGGTCATCAATTGCTGAATATAAAGTGCTATACACATTTTTATCAAGAGATGGTATCTTACTCTTTAATTTAATATCAATGATTTATTCCAATTAATTATTTGATCTGGCAAATGATTTATTTAACGCAGGTATATTAAATATAAATCTTCCACAAAACTTCTACGAATATCGGGGGAGCCTAATTCAGAATTATCTTATAACACATCTAAAAGGCGGAATTTCAGGCATACTAACACTTGGTTGGTTGCTCAAAATATTATCACCCAGAATTATTAGCAGGAACAACTTCAACTAAATTAAACAAATATATTTATATTGTGGACCAAATATAAGAGAATAATGTTACTCATCCTTAAAATGATCGCAATCGAAGCCGGAAAAATAATCCTGAAATATTACAATGATGATACAGAAATAAAATACAAAGCCGATGAATCTCCATTAACTCTTGCAGATCTTAAATCAGATGAATACATAAAAACAAAATTATCAAACCATTTTGATACCCCCATAATCTCCGAGGAATCACCCATCGATTTTGCTGAAAGAAAGGACTGGAATGAGTTTTTCCTGGTTGACCCTCTTGACGGGACAAAGGAGTTCATAAATAAAAATGGAGAGTTCACGGTCAACATTGCTCTTATCAGGAATAAAAAACCTGTTATGGGGGTCATTTATGCACCGGCACTGGATGAAATCTATTATGCAGCAGAAGGAGAGGGTGCATTCAAGGAAAAAAACGGGGTTACAATTGAATTGAACAATAGAAGAATTTTCCGGGAGAAAAGGATTGCAACTGCAAGCAGGAGCCATATGAGCGAGATCGATAAGCAATTTTTCGAACTTAACAATATAAATGAATTCAAACCTGCAGGTTCGTCTCTTAAATTCTGTTCGGTTGCATCGGGAGAATCAGACATCTATCCAAGATTCCAGGGGTCTATGGAATGGGATATAGCTGCAGGACATATCATTGCCAAAGAGGCTGGATGCAAAATTACAGACCTTTTAACAGGGACAGAACCGGAATATAATAAAGAATCAATGTTAAACAATTTCTTTATAGTCTATTCCCCGGAAATATATTATAGCAAATTAAAGATCCCGGAATTAGGATAATTAAATGACGAATGAAGGCTTCGTAATCTGGTTTACAGGATGGTCCGGCGCGGGCAAAACGACTATCGCAGTCGCTCTGGAAGAATACCTGAAAAATAATGGAATAAAGCATGTACAGCGCCTTGACGGAGATATTGTAAGAGAAGAACTTACAAAGGATCTTGGATTCTCCAAAGAGGACAGGAATGAAAACATCAGAAGAATTACCTTCGTTGCAGAATTATTAAGCAAAAATGGTGTTGCGACAATTGTTTCCTTTATATCTCCTTACCGCAAGGCAAGAGATACCGCCAGACAGAAATGCAATAATTTTATTGAAGTCTATGTAAAATGTGACAGGAACACCCTGATTCAAAGGGATGTAAAGGGGTTATACAAAAAGGCAATAAACGGTGAAATCAGTGATTTTACCGGCATTAATGACCCTTATGAAGAACCCCTGAACCCGGAGATAGTCATTGAAACGTCCAAAGAAAACATCCAGGAATCACTTGATAAGGTAATAAGATATCTTGAAAAAAACAATTTCGTTTAATTCATAAATGCAGGGCAGAACTATGAAACCGGAAAAGGAATCATATCATATAAACAACCTCCAGTTGCTGGAGGCTGAAGCCATCCATATTATCAGGGAAACGGCTGCAGAATTTGAAAATCCCGTTATGCTTTACTCCGTGGGGAAGGATTCATCGGTAATGGCTCACCTTGCCATAAAGGCCTTCTATCCTGAGAAAGTCCCCTTCCCGCTGCTTCACGTAGATACGGGGTACAAGTTTCCCGAAATGTATGAATTCAGGGATAATTATACCAGCAAAAAGAATCTTACGCTTAAAATCTACTGCAATGAGAAAGCCCTGTCTGAAGGAATAAAACCCTCCACAGTAGGAACCGTAAAATGCTGTGCAGAATTAAAGACAAAAGCCCTCCTTGACGCCCTGAAGGAAGGGGGATACGATGCGGCATTTGGAGGGGCCAGGAGAGATGAAGAAAAATCCCGCGCAAAAGAGAGAATATATTCTTTCAGGGACAAACACGGCCAGTGGGACCCAAAAAACCAGCGGCCCGAATTATGGAATCTCTATAACTGCAAGATAAACAAGGGGGAAAGCATTCGTGTATTCCCTCTCTCGAACTGGACTGAGCTCGACATCTGGACATATATAAAACAGGAAAATATTGAGGTCGTTCCCCTCTATTTTGCCAAAGAAAGGGAGGTGATCCTGCGCGAGGGCCAGATAATCCCCGTATATCCAGACACAGAAGTAATGGAGGGTGAGAAAACTGAAAAGATATTGTGCAGATTCAGGACTCTTGGCTGTCATTACTGCACTGGCGCTGTTAAATCCCCAGCCGTTACTGTGGAAGAGATCATAGAGGAGATGATGGTTGCCAGGCATTCGGAGAGGATTACACGAGTCATCGATCACGATCAGGAAAGTTCAATGGAACAGAAGAAGAGAGAGGGGTACTTCTGATGATTCTGGAAACCCTCCTGAAACAGAACCAGGAAACCGAACTCCTGCGAATCGCAACAGCCGGAAGTGTTGACGACGGCAAATCCACCCTTATCGGAAGACTTCTCTACGATTCAAAATCAATCTTTGAAGACCAGTTGGAATCGATAAAAGAATTTTCGGCAACACACAGGGCACAGGAGATAGACTATTCTCTGGTTACAGATGGTTTGAAATCAGAAAGGGAACAGGGGATTACAATTGATGTTGCATACAGGTATTTTACAACCCCAAAACGAAGATTCATCATTGCAGATACACCAGGCCACGAACAATATACCCGAAATATGGCTACAGGTGCATCAACAGCTTCTTTATCCCTGATTCTCATTGACGCAACCAAAGGAGTAGTCACCCAGACAAGAAGGCATTCGTTCATATCATCACTTCTTGGCATCAAACATTTTCTTGTGGCAATAAACAAGATGGACCTTATTGATTATTCGGAAGACGAATTCAATGCAATAGTTAATGATTACAAAAGCTTTGCTGACAAGCTGAGTGCCGAGTCCATCCATTTTATCCCGATTAGTGCGCTTAAAGGTGACAATGTCATTGAAAAAAGCACCAACATGAACTGGTACCTCGGAAGCCCCCTGCTTGATTATATCGAAACGGTAAACGTAGCCGGTGGAAGAAATCTTATCGACTTCAGGTTTCCTGTCCAGTACGTGAACTGGAGCGGAGGAAGCGGCTTACGTGGCTATTGTGGAACAATTTCATCAGGGGTCATCAGAAAAGGCGAGAAAGTAAAGGTTCTTCCTTCGGGAGAGGTTAGCGAAATATCTAGAATTGTTACATATGAGGGCGACCTTGATTATGCATATTCTCCAAAAGCTGTGACTCTTGTTCTTAAAGATGATATAGATATCAGCAGGGGCGATATGATTGTAAGACAGAATAACTCTCCCCCCATAGCATCTTCTTTTGAAGCAAATGTTGTATGGATGGATGCAAACCCGATGGTATTAAATAAAAACTATATTCTCAAGCATACATCAAGAATGACAAAGGGGCTTATATCCAATATAAAGTATAAATTCGACCCACAGGACCTGCACAGAAAAGATGTTGATACTCTAAAGCTGAATGAAATCGGAAAAATCCGCATCGAACTGACAAATCCAATATTTGCGGATCATTATGATAAAAACAGAGCAACAGGCTCCTTTATCATTATCGACCCATCAACTAACCTGACAGCAGGAGCAGGAATGATCACCAGCTGCCTGTGCACAACACGCAATATAGAAAAATCAACAGAAGGGCACACCACATGGTATCATGGAAAAAATCTGGTTGACAGGGCGAGAGAGAATTACAATAACCAGAGTGTTAAATCCATATTCCTGGATGATGATGTCCTAAAGAAAGGAATAAACAGTGATGTCTCAGACAATCCTGCAGAATATCTGAAGCGCACAGCGGATCTCTGCAGGCTGCTAAATGATTCAGGAATAAACGTCATAATAAATTCTGAACTCATCCCTGATTCAGAAACCGAAGAAATTATTGGAAAATCTAAATTAAAAATTGTTTGATCAGATTATTCCCTCAAGATACTCTTTTGTCATTTTTTCCGAGGGATTGTTGAATACTTTTTCTGCAGGGCCGTGCTCTACGATCTCACCAAGATAGATGAAAACGACATAATCGGCTATCCTCTTTGCCTGGCGGAGTATATGCGTGACAAAAAGTATCGTATAATCGTTCTTCAAATTCAGCAGTTCTTCTTCAATCTTCTTGGCCGAGATCGGATCAAGGGCGGATGTAGTCTCGTCGCAGAGGAGAATCTCCGGATCATTGGCAATAGTCCTCGCAAGACACAGTCTCTGCTGCTGACCTATTGAGAGCTTATTTGCAGGTGCATTCAGTCTTTCGGAGACCTCCTCCCACAAACCGACTCTCTCAAGGGATCTTCTGACAATTTCATCCTTTTTCTCCTTATCCTTCAGCCCGTGAATCCTGGGGCCGTATATTACATTATCATATATCGACATCGGAAGAGGATTGGGAGTCTGGGCGATCATGCCCACCCTTCTTCTCAGTTCTGTAACATCAGTATCCGAAGAGAGGATGTTTTTGTCATTGATTATAATCGAACCATCATACCTGACATCCTCAATAAGATCGTTCATCCTGTTGATGCTTCGCAGAAGGGTTGATTTCCCGCACCCGGAAGGGCCGATTATTGCAACTATCTGGTTTTTTGGGAGATCGAGACTGATCTTTTTTAATATTTCGTTATTCTCTATCGAAAGAGAAAAGTTTTTGATTGAAATCTCTGGTTCCATTTTTCCTACCTTATAACATATTTCATGAGTCTTTTAGAGATTACTCTTGAGAGCATCATCAGTACCAGTACGATAATCAGCAATATTATTCCAGATGCATATGCTCTCTGCTGAACTTCAGGATATGGCGAACTTATCTGGAAGAAGATTGCAAGAGGAAGGGTTGCAACAGGGTCCCATAGGGAATCTGGGATATTGTCCGTATATCCCGCAGTAAAAAGGACTGCAGCCGCATCTCCTATGCCCCTTCCGAATGCCAGAATTATCGCAGCAATGATCCCGGGCATCGCCTGCCGTGTAATAACGTGCCTCAGGGTTTCAAAATCCGTAGCACCGAGGCCATATGATGCCTCTTTTAACTGCGGTGTAACGGTCTGCATCACCTCATCCATCGCACGGACAAGTATTGGAATGATAACAATTGCGACTGTAATTATTCCCCAGATTAGTGCGGTTCTCTGCTGGAGGAAGACCATCAGCAGGAAGACGAAGACACCGAATACAAGAGAGGGGATTCCGCATGCAACATCAAGTGACATCCGGATATACCCGGCAAATCCTGATTCCCCGGGTTTCTGATTCAGGTACCACGATATCGGAATACTCGCAAGGGTCGCAATTAAAAGCGCACCTCCTGCAAGGTACATCGACCCGACAATCGCGTTCAGAATTCCTCCCCCCTTTCCAAGATAATAACCCCCCTCCGGAACCTTTGTAATCATATCGACATTGAGGGAGCCTGCGCCTTTTATAATAACCATAAGGAAGACGAGAAACAGTGCTCCAACCACAATGGCTACGGAGACGCCCATCAGGCATTTAATTATATTTTCCTCAAGCTTCCTGAGATTCATTCGCCAAGCCCCCTCTTTATTCTAATCAGAATATATTTTGAAAAAACCGTAAATGCTACCACAATAACAAGGAGAATCAGTGCCGCAAACATAAGTGCAGAATCATACATCGGGATTGACATCATCTCCCCGTAATTGTTTGCAATAAGTGCAGGTATAGGATATGCAGGGTCGAATAAAGATTCCGGAATTTTCGGGACATTCCCAACGACCATCAGGACAGCCATCGTTTCACCGAACGCACGGCTGAATCCAAGGACAATTGCTGCTATTAAACCGGGATATCCTGCCTTTAATACGACGTGTTTTATCATCTCCCAGTTTGTCGAACCGCATGCAAGAGAGGCTTCCCTCATCCCGGAAGGGACTGCCTGGAACACCTCAAAAGAAACAGAGATAATTATCGGGAAGACCATGATTGCAAGAACAAGGCTTCCGGCAAGTATAGTATATCCACTGCAGGTGACATCAAAAAAAGGCGCAATGTAATCCCTTATAAGAGGGATCAGGAACACTATTCCGAATAGACCATATACAACTGAAGGAATGCCTGCGAGAAGATCGATAAAAGGCTGGAAAGCCCGCCGGATAAACCTTGGAGCATATTCAGACAGGTAAATTGCACAGAATAGCGAAACCGGGATGCATATTATCATCGAGACCACCGTCACCCACAATGTTCCCATTATAAAGGGCAGGAATCCGAATTCACCTGAAACAGGCTTCCAGTTAACTGAAAAAAGGAGTTCTCCAAGCGGATAGTCAGCCAAAATAGGGTATGATTTAATCAACAGTGCAATTCCGACGATGATTATAATTAATGCATACAGAAAAGAAGGGATGAAAAATCCTTTCTTTGCAATTTTATCTGTTTGAAGTCTTGAAAAAAATTTTCCTGGAATGTCCAATGTCAGGCCACCTTATTCAGGTTTTCCTCAATAATACTCTGTGAAAGAGGGATATATCCGGTTTCTTCCACATATTGCTGTCCGTCTGTAAGAATCCACTCGACAAACTCCTTTGTTGCTCCTGAGAATTCATCTTTTGTTACCAGATTCAGTTCTCTTGCGGGAGGGGAAGGATAGATTCCATTTGCAATTGCCTGCATCAGTTCTCCTCTGGAAGAGTAGAAATCCTCATCAGGATCGATTACGCCGTTTTCGTTCAGATCAATAGGCAGGATTGCAATTCCTTCAACAGGAATTCCTGTTGTAGGATCATATGCATAATTAATGTTGTTGAACCCTGCTCCATATGTATCAGCCCTTACAGCCTCCGCAAGGCCGGGATCACCCGATACTGCAATTCCATTTATGTCTTCCTGCGCATAATCCCCAATGAATTTTGCCCAGATTGAAGCCGCACCACAGGCGTCGGCCCTTGTATAAACATTAATCTCGGAGTCCGCACCGCTCATCTTTTCAAGGTCTCCCCAGTTCTTTACAGTGTTTTCTATATAGATCGCTTTAAGATCTTTTTCTGTAACACCATATTTTTGTATTGTTTCAAGAGCCGGATTGTTGCTGTTGACTGTGCCGACAACCGCATCTTTGGCTACAGCAACCCAGTATGCACCCTGGCTCTGCTCTTCAGGATAGACCTCTCTGGATACCATCCCTATATCAGCCATACCTGACAGGGCATCTGTCATTCCCTTTCCTGCACCACCAGCAGATATCTCGAATTTTACATCAGAGTTTACTTTCTGGTACTCCTCCGACCATTTTATCATCATAGGATAGAGGGCAAAGGCGCCGGTTATGTATATTGTATCCCCTTCACCTGTTGCTGCAGATTCCGATGAATCGGTACAACCTGTTACAAATACCAAACCAAATATCATTAAAACCGCAAGCAGAGCGGATAGAACTTTCATAATACCTGTTGTCCGGAGACCCTATTAAATGTGTTGGTATATTACCAATATGTTTTGGAGTATAAGACTAGATATAATAACAACCCTAATTGTCAATAAAAAGAGATTTGATAGTATGAATATTGACAGTGATGACATTGCCTGTATCGAAGAGACCGCGATAACGGTCAGGTCATACCGGAGGAGAACTACCGTTCCCTCAAAAATATATAAACTTATGAATCTAACCCCTGAAGATTCGCTGAGATGGATCGGGATGAAAGACGGCAGTGTGATAATTATAAAAGTTCCTATGAAAGAAAATTTATTGGAATGAAAGAAAACAAGATGACTATTCGCGTTTTTGGCTCATGTAGAGTCTCATATATTCCCCATTTATTGCGATTAACTCATCGTGAGTTCCTTTTTCGACAACAACACCATTTTTCATTACAAAAATCATATCTGCATCTTGGATTGTAGATAAACGATGAGCAATGGTTATAACAGTCATATTCTCAGAAAGTAAGTTGACCGATTCCATAATCTTTTTTTCTGAAATGTTATCCAATGAACTTGTGGCCTCATCCATAAGTAAAATTTTAGGCTCTCTGAGAATAATTCTTGCAATTGCAATTCTCTGCCTTTGCCCGCCTGAAAGTTTAATACCCTGATCCCCAATTACAGTATTATAACCATCCTTTGTAGCCATTATGAAATTATGGGCATCTGCAAGTTTTGCAGCACAGATTATATCTTCATCATCGCATTCCATACCAAACCTGATATTTTCCTTTATTGAGTCATGATAAACAAATGTTTCCTGACCTATATAACCCAGCGATTTCAGATAATCTCCAGAATTGATCTCATTCAAATTTACTCCATCTATAAAGATACCTCCAGTTGTGGGTGTGTAAAGAAGAGCAAGCAGATTAGCAACAGTTGTTTTACCAGAACCCGAACTCCCGACAATCGCCACCTTTTTATTTTTCTCAACTTCAAATGAAATGTCTTTAATTATATCCTCCGAACTATCAGGATATCTGAATGATACGTTTTTAAATTCAATATTACTATTGAAATCCATCCATTTTTCTTCCTTTGATTTCAGATCAGCCACATCTGGCAATCGATTATGGCTTTTAGAGTTTAGAATGTCATAGACTAATTCAAGTGCAGGCAAATTTTTTACAAGAGTGGTAAGATTACTCTGTGAATTTGTAATAGAAGGAACAAGCCTGTAGAGTCCAAGCATAAAAGTCCCAAATATTCCAATATAAGCAATAAATTCTCCTCCAGTAAAATAATAAAGAAGAATAGCGCCTAATGAAATGATTGAGAACATTATATAATCATTTGCAATAATTGGAATCTTGTTGAGGGCATTAATATTCAAATTGGCCTTAAACAGCCTGTCGATTGCTGATTCATACTTTTCTCTCCAAAAACCAACAGATCCTGTGATAAAAATAGTTTTAACTCCGGATATAAACTCCTGGTAGACAACAGATCTCTGCATTGAAGCCCGGTTTACCTCACCGCTGTTTCGATAGATGCGGGAAAACAGGTGTTTTTTAATAACAAATGCATATAAAAATCCAAGGAAAATTACTGCTATAGCAAGCCAGAAAGACAAGTAAAAAAGAAAAAGAAGATATATCAACGACAATATTGAGTTTTTAATGAAATCAACGAATACACTTATCGCCTGAGAACCTTCATTAACCGCACCCTGACCGATATATAAGAGGTCTCCCTGTTTTTTACCTGCAAAAAAGCCATATGGTCTGTTTTGAATATTATAGAATACTTCCCGATCTATTGAATCACGGACCTTTGAGAAGAGATATGCTCCACTATAGGCTACCATTGAATATATCCCTGCAATGATGAAAGTGACAATCAACATGAGAAAGGCCGATGCAATAAATGGATCAACTGAAGGAGGCAATAAGAAATCATAAAAAGCATCTAATAGCTTAGGTTGATTCTGTACACCAAGACCATAATTGATAATCGGATATACGAGGGATACACGAAAAACCTCTAGTGCACTCAAAATTAGAACTAAAATAAGATATATAGCGATTAACTTCTTAAAAGGTGAGAATATATAATACATTATTTTTATAGAATCAGTTATTACAGACATTATTCAATATACCTGCAAAAGATATGATAATCCTGATATTTTAAATCAATGCCATCAATCAACAACAGTTTTTCTCATATAAAACAAACAATTATGCAATGAAGCAGATCGCCCTTTACGGCAAAGGCGGAATCGGAAAATCCACAACATCGGCAAACCTCTCAGCCGCACTTTCCGAGAAAAACTTAGACATTCTCCAGATCGGCTGCGATCCCAAACATGACAGCACCCGCATGATAATGCACGGGGAATGGATACCAACTGTCCTTGACCTTGTCCGGGAAAAAGGAGAAGGCAACATAGCCGTTGAAGAAGTCGTCTTTGAAGGTTTCAACGGGATCAGGTGTGTTGAGGCAGGCGGACCCGAACCGGGGATAGGGTGTGCCGGACGCGGGATTATCGCCACATTCCAGCTTCTTGAAAAACTTGATGCACTCTATGGTGACGTGATAGTCTATGACGTTTTAGGCGATGTCGTATGCGGCGGATTTGCGATGCCAATGCGGGAGGGCTACGCACAGGAGGTATATCTTGTAACATCCGGGGACTTCATGGCCCTCTATGCAGCCAACAATATCTGCAAGGCTATTGCGCGTCTTTCCAGGAGAACAAAAAACAGGTGCACCCTCGGCGGGGTCATCTGCAACTCAGCAAATGTAGAGAACGAACTGGAACTTGTATCTGAATTTGCGGAAAGAATAAACTCAAAACTCATTGCCTTCATACCAAGGAGTCCTATTGTCAGGGTCTCTGAGGTCAACAGAAAGACAGTTATCGAATATGCCCCTGATTCCGACCAGGCCGGGATCTACAGGAATCTTGCAGAGACCATAATGCAGAATGAACCTGACAAGAGCAAAGTTCCTGTTCCACTGGAGATGGATGAACTCGAATCACTCTCTCTCAAATACATCAAGACATAGCGGCTGTTCAGTATCTGGCGCCCTTTCAGTCTCGGCTTTCATAAAAGACGCGATAAGCATAGTCCACGGTCCTGCAGGATGTGCTCACCAGGCATCATCGCTCTTCCATTCGGCAATGCTCGCAAATGAAAGATTCGATATCCCCTATATCTATACAAGCGGCCTTCTCGAGAAACAGATCATTTTCGGCGGGGAGGATCAATTAAGAGATTCTATAAAAGAGGCTGTTTTATCTGACCCTTCGGCCGTCTTCATTATCGGGACATGCATCTCAGAGACAATCGGCGACGACATCGACTCTGTATGTAAAGAAAACCGGGGAGTACCTGTAATAAACCTGAAGACTGCAGGTTTTCTTGGAGATTCATTTGATTCCGGGTTTTTCAATGCAATCAAAGGCGCATCGGAGTTGATTCACCCGGGTGAAGATAAGACCCTTACAGCGAACATAATAGGTGAGAAAAATCTTGAATTCGAGGTCGAAGAGAATTTCAAAGAAGTTAAACGGCTTTTGGGTCTGCTTGGCATCGACGTGAACATCCGCTTTGTAAGAGATATCACAGTGAACGAAATCAGCTCATTCTGCAGGGGGTCTCTGAATATATTCAGGGAAGATCCTTCAGGTGAAATGACCCGCTTTTTTGCCGAAAATACTGGTATTCCATCCATACCCGAATTTCCATCAGGACTTATGGGGACGCTTAATTTTCTTAAAGAGGCGGGAACATGCCTCGATATCCCGTGGGAGGATGCGGTCATGCAGGAAAAGGATTTTCAGAATTCCGTTTTTGAGGAATTTTCCGACCTGTGCGGCGAGAAGATAACATTCGATTCCTTTGGTTTCCAGAACGCCGAGATGCCATTCTTCGCTGAACTTGCAGGAAGCACCGGCATAAAAGTGGACCCCGAAGGAACGGTAATACCCATACCCTTTACAGCACCGGTAGGGACCAGCGGGATCAGGAGGCAGCTCAGAGAATGGAGGCGTTTTATAGATGCATGAAAGGTGTATAAGCCCTATATGGCCCTGTGCAATGGTCGGAGCCGCATCGTGTCTGGCAGGAATTTCCGACCTGGGCGTCATCATCCACGGCTCGGCAGGATGCTACAACTATGCCGAAATGGCTATACCTGATCCCCTGAACTGCACGTATCTCATCGAGGAGGAGATCGTTTTCGGAACCGAAGACCGGCTCAGGGAGATCGCTGATGCGGTCTCGGCGATGTACGGGAGGATTGCGGTCGTCAATACATGCGTCCCGTCAATAATGGGAGAAGATATCGAAAGTTTCCTTGACGATTATGATGCGACAATCATAGACATTCCCGGTTTTTCAGGCGACTTTGACACAGGGTACCTGAAGGCACTGGAAATCTTAGGCCCTGAGATCGATCAGGAGAGGGAAGGGATCAACATTCACGGAATCTGCTCAATAGATCCATTTTCAGGAGGAAACCTTGCAGAGGCATTCAGGCTCTTTCACCTTGCAGGGATTAAACCCGCGGCGGTATTCTGCCATGACAAATATGATTCCGTCAAATCCCCTGCAGAGTCCGGAATATCGGTGAACCCGGATTACAACCTGGAGAATTGCAGCGGAACCCCGACGGGGTCCATACTTGGAATCGATGAACTGGTCAAAACTTTCTCAAACATTCATGACCGGTTCCCGGATTCAGAGATCGAATGTATCATCTCAGAAGCCGGAGAGGCGGAGGAGAAGATCGTAAAGGCATGCGACAAATTCCTGAGAAGAAACGATCCCCCACATGTCATGATATTCTCCACGAAGGCATATACGGAATTTGCAGCAGAATCGTTAAAGAAATACCTGGATGCCGACATTATCTTTGCAGGGACACGCAATTCCGAACATATTTCGATACCGGAAATAACTGCAGAGAAGGCAGTCGACATAAGGGATATCAGGACGAAAATCTCCCTGGAAAAACCCGACCTGATAATCGGTTCCTCATTTGAGAATGCGGTGGCCCCGGAGACCCCGTTTGTCGGAATGACATTCCCGCAGAGAAGCAGGGTGGTGCTCCACAACAAACCGGTGGCAGGAACAGAAGGGTCACTTAATTTCTTCGGTGACGTGTTAAATTCGCTTCAGATGGCAGAAAAAAAATAGCATTTTGCGCTATTTCATTAGATTGCCGCAGTTGGGACATATCATATCATCGTCTCCCTGAGAGATTTTTCTTGGCAGCATACACCCGCAGTCAGAACATATGTAATGTTCATCACCCCTCTTCAGGCTGGTCCAGTCCATCCGGTTTCCTCTCCGGAACCGGTTTCTGAGAATCATGTTTTCAAGAATTTCAGAGCAGTCCAGGCATTCGAGCCGCCCCTCGAGGAAGAACTCCAGCCCGTCCTCAATCATGATGTCTTTCATTTCATACTGCCTGATGCCTGCCCTATGCAGGACAAGAGTTGAACCCGGACCAAAACTTCCTGCAATTACAGCAGAGACGCCCAAAGTAACAACCATCGCTGCAGCAAGAGTGCCGGCGCTCCGGGGATAGTCGGCAGATGAATTCCTGACACTCGATGATGATACAACAGTGCCTGAATCGATTTCAGCTATGCAAAAAGCCGAACATCTACCAAAGTTCTCGGAGATCTCATCATAAATATTCCCGTCGTTTTTACCCGCAACAACAACTTTTTCCATAACCCTGCACCCCCAATTTAATAATAAAAAATATCTTAGTCCGGAGATAATAAGAAATATGGTATTGGTACAATTCAGCTTTCCTGCAGGCTTTTCCAGACATGAACAAACCGCTGAATCGCCGTAAAGTGACCGAAGATTCCAAACAGGACCATGAGCCACCCGAATATCCCCAGTCCTGCAAAATTCAGGGGATATATTGCCGCAATTATTCCTACAATAATAATCAGAACCAGCCTGTCCGCCCGGCCAAGGATACCGCCATAGAACCTCTTTGCACCGACTGCCTGGGCCTGTGTCCCGAGATATGATGACATTAAAACACCTGTCAGCGCGAATACTCCCACCGGCCAGGGGCAGAGACTGCCTGCAAATATCCCGCATATGATTGCAATATCGGCATAACGATCGAGGACATGATCGAGGAAATCCCCCCGGGGGGAGGCGATATTCATCTCACGGGCGATTGACCCGTCGATGGCATCAAAGAAGGCATTCAGGAAGACAAAGACGGTCCCGAGAATAATATCAGCCTTATAGAAGAAATATCCGGCTGCAAGAGACGCAATAAGTGCGACTACCGTGCACAGGTCAGGTGTAAACTTCAGCCGTACCATAGCGCGTGCTATCGGGTTTACTATCCATGCAACGTTCTTCCTGTAACTGTCCAAAGTCATACGATCGTTCCCAGATACTCCGACCAGTCTGTATTCCCAAAACCGGCCTCCCTTTTGCCGCGAATAAAATCGTCGATCTCAGCCGCGATATCTTCTGGAGTTCTCTCAGATGTATCTAATTCGAGGATTATATCTTCTTTATGGTTTTCAAGCGCCTCAACAAGTATCGTATCCAGTGCCTCGGCTTCAACATTCTCACGGACTTTTTCAGGAGAATAGCCTCTTTTGGCCAGTCTTGCCTCAAGAATATCAGGCCTGCACCTGAGGATTACCAGCCTGTCGCATTCTAGAAGATGTGTGAGGTGCCCTTCAATTATACCGTCAAAAGGCTCAAACTCAGCTGCCCAGCGGTCTTCATCTATCACTGCCGTATCCCTCCCGGGATCATCGCATATGAAATAAGATGCGGTAGTGTCGTTCTGGGCGATGACATTATAGCACATCCCTCTCAGGATCTTTGAAACTGAAGACTTTCCTGTCCCCGGAACACCGGATATGCAGATCATCATAAAGAATTTATTACCTTTAAGAACATCTCGTTCTCCCAGGGTTCACCGATACTGACACGAATATAATTATCACCAAGGCCCGGAAAGCTGGCGCATGATCTTACGACCACTCCCTTTCCTGCAAGCATCTCCACGACCTCATCGCCCTTATAGGGGGAAACATCAAACATCACGAAGTTTGCACCGCCGGCGACTGCAGGATATTGAGGCTCGCTGATGAAACGTTCCCTCCATTCCTTTACAACCGAGAGATACTTTTCCGTATATGAGTCGTTTCCAAGCGCTGCGGTTGCTGAAGCCATGGAAGCAGTATTCAGAACAAAAGGTGTCTGCGCCCGCTCATAGTACTCAAGGAACCACCCCGGAACAATACCAAAACCTATCCTGAGCCCTGCGAGCCCGTAGTACTTCGACATCGTTCTCCCGATTATCAGGTTGTCATAATCGTTCATAAGCGGGATGTAATCCTCATCACAGAAATCAACATAGGCATTGTCGAGAAAGAGCAGTCCGTCGATCGAATCGAGAATCCTTTCAATATCTTTCCGGGGCGTTACATTCCCGCTTGGGTTGTTGGGAGTGCAGATAAAGACGAGTTTTGCCCCGAACTCTGCAGCTGCAGCGGAGATCTTTTCCGGGTCCACCGAGAAATCGTCATTCCTCGGAACTTCGATAACCTCTCCTCCCTGTGCCTGTACTGCCAGCCGGTAGAAAGAGAATGTCGGGGTGCTCACGATCACCCTGTCGCCCTTATCGATGGTGGTCCGGATTACGGTCTCGATGACCCCGTCCATTCCCACACCTGTTACATAGCTGTAATCTCCAAACTTCCCTTTAAGCGCGGACCTGAGATCCCCTGAACTCTCATCAGGATACCTGTTTGCGATTTGAAGAGCCTGATTTGCAGGCTCGATAACCTCAGGCGGTGGAGAATAAGGATTTTCATTGCTCGCAAGTCTCGCAGGCCTCTCAAAGCCTGCAGAACGTGCAATATCCGCCGCCTTTGTTGCAAATACATATCCGCCGGATTTATAGACCGGCCTTATCAGGTTCTTCATAATTCATCTCTAATATCTGGTATCTCTCCGTCCAGGGGTACGGGGCAACCCGGAGTTCAGCAACTCTTAATCGCTTCACTGACAACGCGGATTGCTTCGTCGATCTCGGCATCGCTGATTACAAGCGGCGGAACAAGCCTGATATTTCCATGGCCTGCACAGTTCACGAGAACTCCCGCCTCACGGCATTTTGCCGCAACTTCCGGGCATTTCTCCTCGCCTGCCGGAATCCCGATCATAAGACCACATACACGGACGCCAAATTCTGAAAGGCCTTCTTTGAATCTCTCTCCCTTTTCATTGATTTTTGGGATAATTCCTTCGATGATATCAAGAGTGACAAGTGCTGCAGCGCATGCTATAGGGCCGCCTGCAAATGTGCTCCCGTGTTCACCCCTGTTGAACGAAAGCCCCTCACGCGCGATGATTGCACCCATAGGGAATCCGCTTGCAATGCCCTTCGCCATCGAGACAATATCAGGAGTTGCGGCTGTATTCTGGAAATAGAACCATTTCCCGGTCCTTCCCATTCCGGTCTGGACCTCGTCGCAGATCATGAGAGCCCCTTTTTCATCACAGATCCTGCGGACGCCTTCAAGGAATCCTTCAGGCGCCGGAACGATGCCCGCTTCTCCAAGGACACCTTCGAGTATGACCGCTGCAGTATCATCGTCGACAGCCTTTTCGAGCGCATCGAGATCGCCGTACTCGATAAAGGTGCATTTGGGCTCTAAGGGCTCGAAGGGTTCCCTTATCGCGGGTTTGTGCGTGACTGCAAGAGATGCGCATGTCCGCCCGTGGAATGCATCCTTGAATGCAACAAACTTCTTCCTGCCCGTGCGGATTCTTGCAAGTTTTATTGCCGCCTCATTTGCCTCCGCTCCGGAGTTCGTGAAGAATGCACGTCCTCCTTCAAGTCCCGAGATTTTAACGAGCCGCTCAGCAAGTTCAGCCTGGTTCGGGACATAATACAGGTTGGAGACATGAATGAGCTCCTTTGCCTGCATACATATCGCTTCAGTCACCGCAGGGTTGCAGTGGCCGGTGCTGCATACCGCAATACCTGCAACACAGTCGAGATATTTGTTCCCTTCATCGTCCCATACATAACAGCCCTCACCCTTCACGAGCTTTAAGTCACGCCCGAAGGACTGCATGAAATAGCGGCTGTCAAGTTCCTTTGAATTCATTTTATCTACCATTTTCTTTTGATTTTTTGATTTGTTGTTTCCGTATTGTTACTCGATTCCCTGTTAAAACCAGGGGGAATTACTCGTATTCTATTGTCGCCGGGGGTTTTGGTGTGATATCATATACCACACGGGAGACGCCGTGTATCTCGGCGGTTATCCTTGACGCGATCTTATGCATCACAGGCCACGGGAGCTCGACAGGGTCGGCGGTCATCGCATCGCGAGACTGAACCGCCCGAACAGCTACGATCCAGCCGTGCAGGCGGACATCGCCTTTCACTCCGGTGCCAAGCCCGATTACAGCTGCAAAGCACTGCCATGGGCGGAACTGCTCAACGAGTTCCTCCTCGGCAATTGCGTTGGCCTCGCGAACAATATCGATCTTTTCAGGAGTTACCTCACCAAGACATCTTACTGCAAGACCCGGTCCGGGGAAGGGCATCCTGTGCTGGATCTCAAGGGGCATCTCAAGCGCCCCTGCAACATCCCTGACCTCGTCCTTGTACAGGTCGATCAGTGGTTCGATTATGCCCTCAAAGTCGATATCATAGGGTAGTCCGCCGACATTGTGGTGGCTCTTGATTCCTCCCTCGCTCTCAATGACATCAGGGTAAATCGTCCCCTGTAAGAGATATGCGGCATCCGTCTTCTTCGCCTCACGTTCGAATATGCGAATGAACTTCTCGCCGATCACCTTTCTCTTCTCCTCGGGGTCAGTTATTCCCTTTAATGCCTCGAAGAACTCCCCACCGGCATCGACTACATCAAGATTGAGATCCGAGAAGAGTTCCTTTATTCTCTCCGTCTCCCCCTTGCGCATCAGTCCCGTATCCACGTAGATGGAGATCAGGTTATCACCGATCGCCCTTCTTGCAAGCTCTGCACATACAGACGAATCCACCCCGCCCGAGAGTGCCATAACTACCTTTTTCCCGTTTGATTTTTCCCTGATTTCGGCTATTGCCTGTTCAATGAATTTTTCCGTATTTACCATCTTTTTCTCCGGTATGATTTTATCAAATTGTTATTTCTTCTCCCTGCTGTTTTCACGGCATGCCTCGACAAAGCCTACATACGGTGGAGAGGGTCTTGTCGGGGTCGATCTGAATTCAGGATGGAACTGTGTGGCAAGGAAAAAGCTGTCTCTCTCTATTTCACATGCCTCCATCCTGTTTCCGCAGCGTCCTGAAAACTTCAGTCCCGCCTTTTCGATCTCATCGATATATTCAGGGTTTACTTCATAGCGATGCCTGTGACGTTCGACGACCTTCTTTGATCCATAGAGGTCGTATATCCTCGTACCGGGATTTATGTCAAGTTCGCAGTCACCAAGACGCATCGTTCCGCCGAGATCAAGCACATCCTCCTGCTCGGGAAGGATGGCAATTACATGCTTTCCATCTCCCCATTCTTCCGAAACGGCATCGGTCCACCCAAGGACATCACGGCAGAATTCTATCACCGCGGTCTGGAAACCGAGACAGAGACCCAGGAAAGGCACATTGTTCTCGCGTGCATACTTTATTGCCTGGATCTTCCCTTCAATACCTCTTGTTCCGAAGCCTCCGGGAACAAGGATACCGTCGACATCGGCAAGTTCAGCGACCTCATACGTCTCAGAATCTATCCATCTTATACGAACCTCTGTCGAGAGTTTCCTTCCGGCGTGCTTGAGGGCCTCTTTTATACTGATATATACATCCTCAATCCCGTACTTGCTGACAATCGCAATGGTCACACGGCTCGTGTACTCTTTGCTCACGATACGGTACCATTCATTATCCGCCTCTCTCTTTTCGAGGTTGAGGAGTTCGGTTATGACATCTGCAAGCCCCTCTTTCTCAAGCTCCATCGGAACTTCGTAGATATCGCCTGCGGTCGCGGCAGATATAACAGCCCTCTGGGAGACGTCGCAAAACTCGGAGATCTTCCTCTTTGTTCCGGAGTCCATTACGATATCGCTTCTCCCGACAATTACGTCCGGATGAAGACCAAGTTCACGGAGAGCCTTTACGGAGTGCTGGGTGGGCTTTGTCTTGTGATCGCCCATCGTATCTGCAGGGACAAGAGTCACGTGCACGAGGGCCATATCGTCCTGAGCGAACTCCCCGTGCATCTGGCGGACTGCCTCAAGAAATGGCATACTCTCAATATCGCCAACCGTTCCGCCGACCTCTACAAGACATACGTCCGCGGTTGAACCGTCTTCAAGAGGGTTTGAAGCCGCATGTTTTATGCATTCCCTGATCTCGTTTGTTATATGCGGGATAATCTGGACCGTCGCCCCGAGGTAATCCCCGCGCCTTTCCTTTTCGATAACCGACTGGTACACCCTGCCGGTTGTGATATTGTGATCAGATGTCAGGCTGATGTCGAGGAAGCGTTCATAGTTACCGAGATCGAGATCAACCTCCCCCCCGTCTTTTAGTACAAAAACCTCGCCGTGCTGGGCGGGATTCATCGTACCTGCATCTATATTGAGATAGGGATCAATCTTGACCGCTGTCACATTATATCCACGGTTTTTCAAAAGCCTTCCAATCGAAGCGGTCGTTATTCCCTTGCCAAGACCGCTCATCACACCGCCGGTTACGAATATATATTTCAAATGACCCTCTCCAAAGACAAATATAACATTACTGTATGTTAATCAAAAGAGATAAAATAGTTGATAAAAGTATTTCGTCGTCCCGGACATCATGCCATTTGGGCATTATCCTGTTCTGCCGGGGAGATGATTATTTTGGGGTTATTCGCGAGAACGAAGCTGTTGTTCTCGCAAGGATTTCCGTCTCATTTCCTTCGATAAAGGCAAATCCTTCGGCAAATATTATCTTTCTTCCGGCACGAACCACATGAGCCTTTGCACTGACCCGGCCGTCACGGACACCCTTTACAAACTGGGTAGTCTCCGATACTGTCGCTATGCCTTCATCGTCCCCGATAACCGTCATCATCGCAAGGGCCATCGCCTCGTCTATCAGGGAAACGTAGACGCCGCCCTGCATCCACCCGACACCGTTTAGCATATCGGGCCGGACCTCCATTGTGAGTTCTGCTCTCCCGTCGCCATAACTCACGGGATCGATTCCCATCAGGCAGAAGAACGGATTCGCCTTTCTTCCGATGCGGCCGATATCTTCAATATATGTCATCCTGAAAAGATCTTTGACCTCCAAATTCTAAACTATTCCGCCGGATGGGACAGAGATACAGTAAAATAGAAAAGTGTTTGTCTGAAAAGAACCGAGATTCATAATATGGAACCCGAATTAAAAGATATGTTAAAAGACCTCTTATGGCTGAACGCAGTTATTGCCACAGAGCTTATCCAGATTACTGAAAACACATCCCAAATCCTCAGAAAAGACGATGTTCCCGAGACCTGCAGGGTGGAACACGCAGAACTGAGGAGGCGGGCACTTGAGATTGCAGAGAAGTGCCAGACATGCCAGGCATTGAAAGATCACCTAGAGAAACATCAGTAAGATTATACGATTTCAAATTCCATTTTTTTCTATGAAGGTTCTTTTTGTAATAGCCCCTGACAGGTACCGCGAGGAAGAATTCAAAGTGACATCAGGGATCATCTCGGAAGCGGGAATAGAATACGATGTTGCATCGACAAAGGAAGGCACCTGTATCGGGATGACCGGCGGCGAACAGGAGGCGAACCTGAAGATCTCCGATGCATCTGAGAAGGATTACGATGCCCTCATACTCATCGGCGGTCTGGGTACAAGGGATTTCCTTTGGGCTGATGACGACCTGTGCAAACTAACAAAAGAATTCGGAGAAGCCGGAAAAGTCGTTGCAGGAATCTGTCTTGCCCCCGTAATCATGGCAAGGGCAGGAGTCTTAAAGGACAGACAGGCAACGGTCTTTGAATTCCCTGCATCGTTAAAACTTCTCGAAGACGGCGGTGCGAATTATGTGAATATCCCGGTTGTCTCGGACATGAATATAATAACTGCAAACCAGCCGGTCGCTTCAGAAAAATTTGCAGAGGCCATTCTTGAAAAACTCGGCTGCTGATAAGGACCAGTACAAATATAATATGAATAAGATCCGCGAACAGGACTGCTCGATAATTGTCCCTGCCTATAACGAAGAGAAGCGAATCCCCCGCTTCCTCGAAAACCTCGACGGTTTTTCAGGACCTCTTATCTTCGTCTGTGACGGGACGGACAATACAGCACCAGTTATTGAAAAATTTTCAGGTGAAAACGGCGAATACGATATCAGGTGCCTCAGGTATGCCGAAAGACTCGGGAAAGGAGGTGGTATTATCGAAGGATTCAGAAATGCCGACACAAATCATTGCGGATTTCTGGATGCAGACGGCTCAGCCTCGATTAACGAGATGAGAAAACTATTTTCAGCCCTTGATAATTCCGACTGCGCAATCGGGTCGAGATGGATGAAAGACTCGGAGATCATCGTCGGACAGGGAATGGGCAGGAAGATACAGAGCAGGATGTTCAACCTTGTGGTAAAGATCCTTTTCGGCCTTCCCTTCAGGGATACGCAGTGCGGGGCAAAGGCCTTCAGGAAAGAGGCGCTTGATGCCGTCCTCCCCCGGATAGAATCACACGGTTTTGAATTCGACGTGGAGATCCTCTGGAGACTGCATAATTCAGGCTTCAGTATTGTCGAGATCCCGATTACATGGGAGGACCGTGAATCGTCACATGTCGGCGGTTTCGACGGAGCAGGTATGCTGACAAACCTATTAAGCCTGAAGAAAGGAAAGACTCCTCCAGGAAATCGCTGAGAGGATTTCATGAAAGAACTCTTTATATCTGATATCAAATCAAATTCGCCTGTAGATTCCATATTCATCATCGAATCTCCATCGCTCAGAAATGGAGGACGGCACGGCAAATATATCAACTGCACTCTTTCCGATAAGACCGGCAAACTCTCCTGCAGGATCTGGGGACGGAACCTGGGCGGTGCTGAAGAGGTAGAGAAAATATTCAACGGACTCAGTTCCAACGAGGGATCGGCCTTTTATATTTCAGGTGAATCCGAAACTTACAAGAACGAACTCCTGGTCAGGGTCACGGACGGTATCGAGAAACTTTCCGGGCCTGCAACCGGGGACTTCATAACTCCCGATGACTTTGAATACACTCCATACGATATAGACAGGATCCGGGCAGGAATTACATCATACATCCTGAAGATCGGGGATCCTTCAATCCGTGATTTCACAGGATCGGTTATCGGCGATGCCGACGGTTTTTTTGAAAAACCCGCAGCAAAAAAGAAGCATCATGCCTTCAGGGGCGGCCTTGCACTTCATACCCTTGAAGTAACTGAGATAGCAGCTGCAACCCCGGAACGGATGGGGAGTATAGATTTTGACAGGGACGTCCTGATCGCGGGCGCTATCCTTCATGATATAGGAAAATGCAGATCATTCGACAGAAACGGTTTCGGGTTTTCCGCAAATGCCTCATACTCCCTCATCGGCCACATCACAACCGGCATAATGATGATCGAAGAATACCGGGAGATGATAGAAGAGCCAGTCATGGAACATATACTTCATATAATCCAGTCCCACCACGGCCATTACGGCGAGATTAAACCACAGACAATAGAGGCATGGACTGTACACTTTGCAGACAACATGAGCGCCATGCTTCATGAAGTCAGTGACGACATTTCAAATATCAACCCGGGCGATACCGGGTGGGGAGAGAACAGCGGGGGCCCGGTCTTTAAGCCCCGGCCCCGGAAATGAACCGGCGACTGCAATTCGATCATAGCCGGGGCATATCGATACATGTATTATGATGGCAATGACCCCTTGTTGCAGGGCGGAAGATAATATGAAAGCTTTTTCTATTTATTTACAGAACTGATAATAATGGCATCGGTATCCGATTTTATTGAACTTGCTCCTGATGAGAATATCGTCAAGGAGTATCGTTCATTCAGGATGAAAAAACCACAAAATGCAACAGTCAATATTGCCGCAACAAATATGCGGCTGATATTATACGGCCAGAGCAGCAGGGGCAGAAAGACGGGACGGCCGACACTCACACAGGAGATAAGAATAGAAGATATCAGGGGCGTTGAAATATATGAAAAAGAAAAACCCAAGATCATCCTTTTGATCCTGGGTGTTTTCTTCCTTGCATCAGCGGCACTTCTCGCTGCACACCGCCTGCCCTCGGTTTACAGGATTATTGAAGGCATACTCGGCAACGGCTCCTACGGGACCGTGGCTGCTGCCCTTCTCGGGATTATTCTTCTGGCATCGGCTTTCACCTTCAGGAACAGAGAGTTTGAGATTCTTGTAAAAGGAAACAGCAGCAACTTAAACACTGGAATGTTCTCCGAAAAGACCGTATTTAAGGAAGGAATAGACTCCCCGAAAATACTCCGCGAACTTGGATCAATTGTCATCCAGATCCAGAAAGACAAGGAAAAACTCAGGAACATCTCCCCGACCGCCCATGAAGAGGGAAACATAGATTTCAGCGAGAGAAAAAGAATGGAATTAGGTGTCAGGGATTTTTCTGAAGAATACGAAAGAGAATCTTTATTCGAAGCTGAAAAACACGAAACAGCAGAAAAATATGCAGGTATAACAGGAACAAAAGAGTATATTCCGGAAGAATATTCTGCAGAAGTCCATGGTGGTGAAGAAGATTCCGAAGAAGTGGTAACCGGAGAAGAGAAACCCGAACAGGAAGAGATGGTTGCTTCAGAACCTGATGACAAAACTATCGAAGAAGAGATCGAAATCGAAGAACATGACAGGGTCAGGGAGAGGATCAACGTAGATGATATCCTAAAGACCATGCAGAGTATAGAAAACCCGACACACAAAAAATAGAATTAAAAAATAAATTATTATTTTCTTCTTATTTTAACAGACTCAGAATGGGCAAAAAGTCCTTCGGCCTCGGCAAGGCCTTCGACTATATCTCCAATCTCCTCAAGACCTTCCCTGTCGATTATCTGAACCGTCGAGGTCTTGCAGAAATGCGAGACGTTCAGGCCTGAATATATGGATGCGTACCCGGCTGTGGGGAGAACATGGTTCGTGCCCGATGCATAATCCCCGCATGCTACAGGCGTATAGGGGCCGACAAATATCGAACCGGCATTCTGTACTGCAGACAGCACCGGGAGGGGATCTGAAACCTGTATCGAGAGGTGCTCGGGAGCAATACTGTCTGATATGGATACTGCATCCATCATATCGTCAGCCAGAATGTATCCCGAATTTTTCAGTGCCTTCTCAATTATTTCAGCACGCGGTGCAGCCTTTGCCATCGACTCAACCTCTGCAGACACTTTCTCCACCAGCGCTTCGTTTACGGCAATCAGGACGCAGGCGGCGTTTGGATCATGCTCTGCCTGTGCAAGTATATCGGCTGCAATGAAAGAGGGATTAGCATTCTCATCAGCGATTATGCATATCTCGGACGGGCCTGCAGGGAAGTCGATCTCCGCATTCCCGCGAAGGAGCATCTTTGCCGCGGTTACAAAAATATTCCCGGGGCCGACGATCTTCTGGACCGGCAGAACCGATTCTGTCCCGAGAGCCATTGCAGCTACCGCCTGGGCACCTCCCGCCCTGACTATCTCGTCCGCCCCGGCGATATCCAGGGCTACGATTGTCAGGGGATTTGCCGGCGGCGGCGTGCAGGCGCAGATAGACCCGACACCTGCAACCCTTGCGGGGATGACCGTCATCAGTGCAGTCGAAGGGTACGAGGCCCTTCCACCGGGGACATAGCATCCGGCCCTGCTTATCGGGGAGGTCTTAATACCCAGTGTGACGCCGGGCTGCATCTGCCTCAACCAGAGGTCCTCTTTCTTCTGGTATTCGTGAAACTCCGTTATCCTCGCTTCTGCCTCTATAAGATATTCAACTATCTTCGGATCGACCTCATTGTATGAATTCTCCCTCTCGTCCTCAGTTACAAGAAGCGAATCGGGTTCACAGCCGTCGAACTTTTTTGCATACTCGAAAAGAGCCCTGTCACCATTTGCCCTGACGTTTTCAATAATATCATTGACAGCAGGGTATACATCCTCCAGAGATGACCTTCTCCCCGGAACCCAGCTATCAGCATCAAGTTTCTTCAACATATTCTCCCATCTTTGTTTTGTCCTGTGCAATGAATTATTTTTGCACCCGGCTTCGTGATCACAGGTCTCTTATCACCGACTCCAGATGCTTCTTCAGCATGCGCCTGAACTCATCCCTGCCTACCCCGGTTGCCACATGCTCCCTGAACTCCATAATACGGTCCGCCTCTGCAACGAGTATATCCATTGTAGCAGCGGCGAATACTATCGAGGAATTTCCAAGCCTCTCCCTCCCGTTGCGGCATATCTGCGACAGGGGAGTTACTTCATCGCTCTGCATGCAGTTTGGTACAAGAAGGTTTGTGGCTGATTTGTCCTCATCTATCACAATAAGGGATGCATTCCTTCTTACGGCCTCCTGGAACTGCGCAGCCATAACCATCGAACCGCTTCCCCGGCCATACACGCTTTTGGGCGTCCCTGACACGCCGGGGGGAAGTGCGGAGAAGAAGATGCTGATATCAGCACCGGATACATTAAACTCTCCGGATTCCGCCGTCATTACATTCCCCGTTGTTACAATGTACTCCCTGCCGTCACCAGGCATGTGATCGTCTGAGCCGGAACGGACCGCCTGAAGAAATGTCGATTTACCCTGTGCATTGGACCCGCTCACGGCAAATACCTCTTTTTTGCGTATTCCAAGTCCGGTAACCACACTCCCGCTTGCAGGGAGTTCCATCTCCACGGGTTCGAGTTCAAAAGGACACCTGAAAGGGATGTTGGAGATCTCATTCGGCCCTGCAACACGATAACTGCCCCTGTAACGCGTGTAAGTCCTGACAGCCCTCGTCCCGTCTCCAATAAACGACACTAGGCCTTTTGAATCAAGAGATTCCCTCATCATCTTCTGGTCGGCAGAGCACAGGGCAGACCTCTCAGCCTCTTTTTTATCCATCTTAAAGGCGATACCGGAGACTGATTCGAGAAGTTCTGACAGCCTGTCGCTTGTATTTCTTATATTCGAAGGGGTGGGATCCCCCGGATAGGGAAGCGCTCCGGATAATATTACGCATATACCCCGGTTATCGATATAATTTTCAGAATCGGCCTTCCAGAGCTGCTGACCCGTCCCGAATGAGGAACGGCAGAATGTTACGGGTTCGATATTGCCCAAATAATTTCCGGGACGATCCGTATCCAGGCCTCCAAGTGCACGAAGGGCCCGGACTGAATCTGAACGGGCCTTGACCTCTTCAATAAATGCCCCCAGGGCCCCGTCAGGGCCGCCTTCGGCAGAAGAGCAGCACCCTTCCAGCAGGCTGCACCGGATTATGGCAGGAAATGAGAACTGCAGGGCCGTTCGATCATATGACCTGACAAGATAGGTGTTAGTGCCCGGGTTGACCTTTCCGGTATAAACAGATGCATCCGGATTTCCAAGGCCTTCAATCATACGGGCCATTGCACCGGACCATGAATCTACTCCCACAGATAAGACTATATATTTTATAATAATTGAATGCGCATCATCAAATGATAGAAATGGTTGATGTGATGCTAGGGCTTGGGACAGTTATACTATTCTTCGCCGTGGGAATTGGTCTCGGATTTTATGTCATGAAATACTACTACGGAAAACGGTTTTACATAGCAGCTGAAAAATGCAGGGACGATGATTCATTTGAACCGTTGATCGATGAAATGAGTGAGATTTCCTGAGGAGGTATGTAAGATATGGATGATTTTACCGGAATAATTCTTCTTGGAATAGTGACATTGTGCTTTGGATTTCTGTCGGGTTTCCAGATGGCACATCTGCACTACAATAAAAGGCTTGTACGGCTTGTCAAAAGATGCATTCATTCGGGGACCATTGCACCTGTACTGGTTGAAATCGAAAATAACCATTCAAAAAAGTCGGAATAATTGCAATTCCACTATTTTTTTTACTTTCACATCAATACCTGATCAGGAATAAAGGATATGAAAATTACAGTTCTGGCAAGCGGAAGCAAGGGCAACTGTACATATATCGAAGGTGATTCCGGGGCACTCCTGATCGACGCGGGACTTAGCGCAAAAGAACTCCTCAAAAGATTAGAGAAAGCAGGGGGGAGCCCGGATCTGGTTAAGGGCATTCTCCTGACGCATGAACATTCCGACCATATGAAGGGTGTCGACGTACTGGCGAGGAAACTGGAGATACCTGTGTACGCCACCCATGGATCATTATGGCAGTTTGAGGAGAAGAGAAAATCCGATAAGGCCGTTACACTCAGTCCATGCAAAAAAAATGAACAGTTTACAATCGACGGCTTCAGGGTAACAGCTTTTTCAACGTACCACGATGCATGCGACCCGTGTGGGTTTTTAATAGGAGAAAACGGGAACAGGGCAGCATACTGCACAGATACGGGAAGGATCAGTGAGAAAATACTTGAATACCTTAAGATGTCGGATTATGCCATCCTTGAGAGCAATCACTGTCCTGATATGCTTGAAAACGGCCCGTACCCGAGATTCCTCAAAGAGAGAATCAGGGATGAAAACCGGGGTCACCTCTCAAACATTGCCGCATCTGAATGCCTGAAATCCCTTAAAAATGAGATCAGCGGAACACTGCTCGCACACCTCAGTGAAGAGAACAACACTCCAGAGAAAGCTCTCGACAACGCTTCAGGGGCACTTTGCGGCGACTGCAGCGTAACTTTGGGAGTGGCGCTCCAGCACGAGATCTCGGCGACTATCAGATTATAAGGATATTCATATGCAGTTTAGCGAATTTTCAGTCATCTGCGATCAACTTGAGAAGATATCCGGAAGGCTGGAGACGATAGATATGATTGCCTCCCGGCTTCCCTCCCTTGATGACGAAGAGCTCCCTGTTTTTGTCAGGTTTATGATGGGCAGGATATTTCCGGACTGGAGCCAGGACAAGATAGGAATAGGCCCGAATCTCATCTTTGATTCTGTTGCATATGTGGCAGGAACAAATAAGGATAAAGTCATAAAGGAGATCAACAGGCAGGGAGATGTCGGGATAGCAGTCGAAAACATTCTCTCCAAAAAAGAGCAGACCTCATTTTTTACTGAAAATCCGGATCTGCGTAATGTCTTTTCAGACTTTAATTATCTTGCATCCATTGAGGGGACACGTTCCCAGAAGGAGAAACTGAAGGTAATAAGGAAGCTGTTTGCAAATGCCGGACCTCTGGAAGGCAAGTATCTCTCAAGGCTGATTCTCGGCGAACTTCGTATCGGAATCGGTGAAGGCAACATACGCGATGCGATCGCAAAGGCATTCGATGTTCCCTCCGCGGCGGTTGAGCACGCCTACCAGGCGGCAAACGATCTGGGGGAGATAGCTCTCATCGCAAAAAAAGGCGTTGAAGAACTTGAAAACGTCAGGATAGAGATCTTCAGGCCGGTCAAGATGATGCTTGCAAAGCAGGGGACGATCGCGGAGATGATCGAAGAGCAGGGAGCGATTGCGGCAGAATACAAATACGACGGAACGAGATTCCAGTTCCATAAATCAGGTGATAAATGCAGGATCTACTCAAGGAAGCTTGAGGAGGTTACGTCCGCAATCCCGGACATCGGGGAGATCCTTCTTGAATCAACGGAGCATGACGTCATACTGGATGGCGAGGTCATAGCTGTTGATGAGAACGGCAATCCAATGCCCTTCCAGCATGTGCTTAAACGGTTCAGGAGAAAGCATGATGTTGCATCTCACGTTGAAAAGCTGAAACTGATTCCAAACCTCTTTGACATCCTCTATCTCGACGGTGAAACTCTTATCGACAAAACATTTGAGGAGAGAAGAGGACTTCTGGAGAGTAATGTCACATCACATGTTGCACCCCAGATCGTCTCTGACAACATTACGACAATAGAGAATTTCTACAGGGAGGCCCTTGACGCCGGTCATGAGGGGATAATGATCAAATCTCTCAAATCCTCTTATACTCCCGGCCAGAGGGTAAGACAGTGGATCAAGATCAAGCCGTCGGTAGACACGATCGACCTTGCAGTTGTCGGTGCGGAATGGGGCGAGGGAAAGCGTGCCCGTCTCTTTGGATCCTTTATTCTTGCATGCCAGGATGAATCGGGAAAACTCCTCAGGATCTCAAAGGTCGCGACAGGGTTTTCAGACGAGGCCCTCGCAGGAGTATACGAGATACTGAAGGACGAGGTCATCTCCGAATCCGGAAAGGTCGTCCGGTTCGAGCCCGAAGTAGTATTTGAGGTTGGTTATGCAGAGATCCAGAAGAGCACCAATTACGAAGCGGGATATGCACTCCGTTTCCCCAGGTTCATCAGGTTCAGAGACGACAAAGGGATCGACGAGATCGAAACTATTGCATCGGTTGAAGAGCGCTTCAGGGCTCAGTCAGAAAAAATCAGATAGCCTTCTCTGGGACTTCATGTCATCCATGAGCCGGCTGTAAACTCTCCATTTTTGAGATCCAAGTAGCGTCGTGACCCCGTTTTCTACGGCGGCGTTATCTTCAAAATATACAGGTTTGGAACCCATAGCTTTCCGGGAGGCCTCCCTTATAACCCATGTACCAAGAGGAGCCCAGTAATCCTTTGAGACCTGTCTCACTACAAGAACGGATGCGCACCGCCGGATGCCCCTCAGGTACTCGAGAACCGCAAGCCTTGCAGAATAATAGGCACCTGATATCGGCGAATAATTTGTCTTTCTCTTTTCCCCCTCGGAATCGACGATGATAGTATCCTGCTCCCCCCCGCCCCACATGCTGTCCCTTTCCCATATCTCGAGCATCTCAAACCTGAACTCCCCCGGAAACAGGACGCAGATTATCCTGTTCGCGTGCAGGGATGCGGTAAGCATAGTGATGCCTGATACCTGGGGATATTTCATGACCTCTCTCTTCAGGGTGTTGGATACGATATCGTCAACAGCCGTAATGCCCCATCTCGTCGGGACGACATGCCTGTTACCCCCTATTCCAAGCTGCCCCGATGTGAGAAGCTGGGTAATATAATGGTGATCCATGCCCGCATTATACAGCTCGATAACCGCACTGTTTGCCCTGAGATCGGTATCGGACGTGATCTTATCCACGGTGATGGGCACAGATGCATTGTCGAGGACCTTCAGTCTCTCGATTGAGCCTGAAAGCCCTACGGGAGCAAGAACACCATCAAACTTCAGGTCAAGAGAGACGGGTTTTACAAATCCAACCTCTACATCCAGTGGCTTTTTTGACAGGGCGATCTCCTGGACAGAAGAATCTGGAAGCGGATTTCTTCCGGAAAAACGCGAGTTTCCCCTGATTGTCCCGGCCCGGACATTAACGATGTCATCAATGGAATACTCCCTGCGCACCCAGTACTCCGGATTATCCGGTTCACCGACCATAAGCGGCCCTCCGGATACGGTCGGATAATTACTGCTCCCGATAAAAACAGACGGGGATTCCCCCATGTACTCTTTTGAAACCTTCGTTTTAAGCCCGGCATAGAACCGCTTTGAAATAGGGCACTCCTTCAGGCCGCAAAAACCTCTGCCTTTACATTCCGCACAAAGACCCGCTTTCATCACTTATCCTTAGTCAGGCAAAAAATATTAAAAAATAATTGAGTAATCCCCTGTTCCTTTATTGAGGGACACCTCAGCAGTCTGCCACTTCTTCTGCGACCCTGTCAGCGTGAGGGTTAGCTGTTCTTCGAAACAGTTCCTCTTTTCTGAGAATGTTTCCCAGCTGTTCTCACCGGTCTCACTGACATCTATCTTAACAACCGCCTGCGGAGATGCATCATATGAGGCATAGATGTATGTATTGTAGACATCGGCATTACCCCCGCTTTGAAGGTCATATACCGGACGGATGACGTAAGATCCTCCCACAGGATTCTGCGTTTCAACAATCTCTCCTGCAGGGACGTTTATTCCGAATTTCAGCCCGCAGGTTTCAGGAATAACTACCTTCAGGAACACGGAATCCCTTTCCCCAAAGACATCGACGGACATATCTTCCGGAATACCGTAGCCTTTACCATCCAGTATTGCAAATCCGACGGGGGACTCTCCGGAATACGAGGGAAGGGGGAGGAACATTGTAATCTCATACAGGGTCTCGGAAGAGGTTAGAGAAACCTCATAATTGTATGACGAACCGGGAGTGATCCCAAGAGTCTCAAATCCTCCAGGGTAGTCATTTCCGGTTATCAGAAGAAATGCTGCAAGAATAACCAGCATACCGGAAAGCAGTATTACCAGTGTTTTTAAATTTTCATCCATTATATGCCTCTCTTATTGACGGAGTCTCTCTTCCATTAAATCTTCAATCACTTTATAGGACTTAACCCTTCCGTCCTGTGAATTGAACAACTGGCTCATATCAGGCGATTTCATTGCAAGCGCTTCATCAATGGCATCGCTGAGACCCTTTTCGGTCACCTTGTCTCCCTGGACGACGACACCTGCTCCCATCTCTTCTATCTTTCTTGCATTATTCCATTGCTCAGGATGGTGGGGATCTATTATCATAACACTGGGCTTGCGGAATAAAAGAGATTCGTGCAGGGTCGTTAGACCACCATGAAGGATTGTCACCCTTGCACGCGACATATACTCGTGGAGATCATCCACATACCCGTACACCCTGAAATTATCAGAGGATTCTGGCATTCCCGGGGTTGTGGAGAAAGCCTCAAATGTATGGAAAGGCCTTTCTTCCGCAATATTCTTCAGCATATGGTAAAGCGGGACTTTGAAAGGCTCTCCCCCGAATGAAGCAAAAATAGTCTCCTTTTTAAGATCATAACGGGTTGAATCGACATCTATTATCGGACCGACAAAATTGAACACAGGCTTATACCCGTTATTAAGTTCGAGGTTGTACCCGCAGACCGTATGGGGCGGTTCGAAATCGGGCACAATCACCCTGTCCGGCACTGTCAGGTATTTTCCAACTATTTTGCTGAGGATTCTCCAGTAGCGTGACGCAGAGTCTTCAGCAGTGGAGAATGAATTCTGGTTGGTCATAAATATGGACGGTACCGATTCCATTCTTGCTGCAGGAATCGCCCCGTACATCGTATCGGATATCAGGAGATCAACTGAATTATCGGATATGATCTGCTTTATTGTAGTCAGTGATTTCCCGAGGTTCACCATGACGCCTTTGGATGACCAGAGCGTTTTGGATATGCTGAAATACCCCTCCTCTCCCTCAAGTCTGACCTCTACCGGAGTTTCATAAACCTGAAAGGCCCCCTGCTGTTTTATAAAATCATAGGCTTTCCCGTATGACGCAAAAATGCATGTATGACCAAAATTTTCCAGGTACCTTGCAAGTTTTGTACTTCTTGAAGCATGGCCCAGTCCCTCACCACAGACTGCAAAAAGAATTTTCATCTGATATCTCCGGTTATGTTATCTAATATGGTTTGTCGATTATCAACAATAATCTTTCATATCAGTACCCTGCATGACTGCCAGAACTTTTCCGGAAAATTTTGGATTGAAATCTGCAGAATGGATTTCTGATGACTATTTGATATCGTAATGTCTTTTAAGAAAATCCCTGACCTTTTCGGATTCTATCCAGCCACGATCGAGCATCGTGATATAGTCATCGATCTCGGCTGCTTCCGCCTTTATCTTATCTCCGAGTTCACCCCCATGAAGATCCGCAAGCCCTACAATAACCGCCAGAGGATTTCTTATCGAATCCCCAAGAGTCGCAAGCTGCCGGATATTGTCTTCTATCTGGAAGAATGCCTTCTTTTCAATCTCTCTTGCCATTTTTCTCTCCGTGATATCACGCATAACAGACAGAGAAAGCTGCTTTCCTCCGAGACTGAGCACCCTTGACTTGGTTTCAACAGGAATTTTCTTCCCGTCCTTTGTCCTCAGCAGAATCTCAAATGATACTTCGCGAAGTTCGTTGCTTTTTTTGGCAAGTTCAACTATTTTTTCCCGGTCGGATTCATCCACAAGCAATAAGGGATCCATTTCTAAAAATTCGCCCTTTTCATATCCCAGAACCGCTACCCCCAGGGTGTTTATAGCGACAATCTTATCCAGACGACCGTCTGTGACTTCAATGAGAACGAGGATGTCATTGGCATTATTGAATACTTCGCGGAATTTTTCCTCGCTTTCCTTAAGGATTATCTCTGATCTCTTCCTTTCGGAGATGTCGGTAAATATCGTTGCAAAAGAGCCTTTTTTGGGGGACATTACAGATATTTCAAAATATTTATCCAAAGGGGCGAAATGGACTTCAAAGTTCTGAGGAGTTCCTGAAAGTGCAACCTGTGAATAAATATCAAGATAAGGGGGACTGTCTGTTCCATACAATTCGCTTGCAAGCGATCCTACCGCATCTTCAACACTGATTCCCAGAATACGACTGAAAGCATCATTTACATCTGTTATTTTGTAATCAACGACTCTATTGCCTTCAAATATAATATCATGGATTGCCACCCCTTCAGACATTGTCTCAAAGAGCAGCCTGAAGATCTTTTCTTTTTCGATGAGTTCCCGGGATGTCTTCTTAAGCCTGGTGATATCGGTCGTAAAGCCCAGATACTTACCATCAGGTAGGGTTGCAGCCTTCAAAATGACATTTAGGATCTCTCCTTTTTTCGTCATAAGCCTGATCTCTTCTTTAAACACTTTTGTTTCCAGGTAACCTCCAAACTGTTTTATTACCCTTTCAACATCTTCAGGTGGAACAATGTCAGTAATACTCATCTTGAGAAATTCATCATCAGTGTATCCAAGAAGAGAGCAGGCAGCAGGATTAACCTCAAGGAATTTTCCCTTTTCATCAACAATAAAAAACGCATTGGGAGAATTTTCGATATATCCCTGGTACTTGTTTCTGCTTTCAATGATGACCCTTTCTGCATTTTTCTGGTTTGTAATGTCCTCAAGAGTTTCTACTGCTCCAATTATACTGCCTTTCTCATCCCTGACAACAGACGCGGTAAAATGCAGCCATTTTCCTCCGTCACCAATATCCGGGAAGAAGTCCTCGGCCTCATATGCTCCATCAATAACAGCAGATTCCCTGTATTTGCCTCCATACCACTCCTCAATCCCCTCCATCTCACCATCAACAAGAAGATCGGCAAGACAGGGTCTCTTATGATCGTAAAAGGCCTTGTAATGCAGGCCTGTACCTGCAACCTCAGACGCTTTAATTCCTGAATAATTCTCTATCGCCCTGTTCCAGTAGATTACATTATGATTTTTATCAATAACAAAAATCGGGACAGGGCTTCCGCCAAGAATTTTGTTAATGCGAACCTCTGATGCCTCAAACTTCTCTTCTGCCATTCGGCACACGGTAACGTCCCTACCTGTAATTCCGACAATTTCTTTTCCGTCCCGGCAGGCCGCCACAGGAGAAGCAGTTATCTCAAGCCACAGCTCCTTACCCATAAAAAGGGCTGAGAATTCCTTTCTCACCTCCTTTCCGGAATCAAATACAGTCTCCCCGGTTTCTGTTAACATGTCCCGGATTTTTGCCGGAATTATATTAGAGATATTACTCCCCTGGACTTTGACTGAAGGTGAAATATCAAAGAAAGTCCTTCCTTCGGGACTTAGATATACCACCTCCCCGTCCCTCTCCAGGACTATATAAAAAACCAACTGTGATTCAAGGAGCCTTCTCAAAGTTTCTTCAGGGTACTTCACCGGAACTGCCCTCCTTTGACTGAAATAGGTATTGAAGGGCTAAATATATTTGCCAGATTAAAGGTTTAGAAAATGAAAATAAATATAAAAAATCAAATTTTGAAAAATAACAGAAATGGGCTCGTTGAGATTCGAACTCAAGACCTCCGCCGTGTCAAGGCGACGTCATAAACCAGCTAGACCACGAGCCCTCTAAAAGTGCTTTAGTGCTCTATAAGATATGTAATTGCGCTTATAAAAACAATTCTCTTTGATCTGACAACATGTATTTAAGACTATATAACAAACAGGATTGCAAATTCAGGGCAGGCAATTTCCTACAAAAATATTTTACAGACTCAATAATACACTAGAACAGATAATTAATCAGTAATACTAATTATTCAACATTAAAGGGGGGTCAAAAATGATTGAGATTATTATATTACTATTATTACCGTCATGCCTTTCGCTGATTACCTTTTACGGGCTTGATTTAGTTTGTTCCCGAATGCTGAAGCTTTCGATCCCATTCGTTCTTTTCGCTCTTTCGCTTATCCTGTGGACGGCAGCCATAAGGGATTTCGGGGATATGGGAGTCATTGCAGTCTCCGTATGGTTTATTACAATCGCCTTTGCGGTCTCCTGTGCCGTCGCAATCGGGATGAATATCTTTCAATCGGGCCTGGGTAAAAAACGGGATGCAGTAATAGCATTCATCTCTCCTTTCATTTCCATACCTTTCATATTTGTCATGCTTATAACCCCTGAGATGGTCGTAGGACAGGCCTATCCCGATTACTTCTTTTCCAAAAGACTGCCTCTTTCCGGCTGGTTTATTGATGCACTAACTGTCAATTACGAATTTACTGCAGGCGGAGAGAGCATTCTCCCGGGGATACTACTGAATCTCGGCTTTTTTATCGAGATGCTAATCTTGATGCTGCCGGTTTTCTGGCTCCTGAAAACTGTAATGAGAGTTTACAATAGCATACCCTCTTAAAAAGTGAGGGAAGCAATAAATTCTATTTTTTTATCCTATAGCCACAAATCATATTTATCAGAATGAAGCCCATGAAAACCGTAACAATTCCAAAACCGGGGGTTTCAACATTTCCTCCAGAACTGACCGACAGAACGGCGGACTGGTTCATAGAGGAGCCCGTTGCATCAGGACCTGTTTTATAATATCGAAGATATATCCCGCTGTTCTCAGGATAATTATCCTCCCAGACAATTCTCCCATCCAAAACAGAAGGATTTCTCTGATTACCGTCTCTGTCAGAGAGCAGGCCGCCTTCTTTTGTATTTAAATCATAGAAATAAACGGAGGTTCCGGTTTTATCATAAGTCGCTCCGGAACTACCATATAGATAAACTGCCAGATGATCATCGATTTCGAGGGATCTCATAGGAATGGAACCCTCATTGAGAGTCACCGTTTCGCATGAAGAAATGTTGTAGAACATCAGTTTATAGTGGGATGCTTCTCCCCGGCAAATAGACTCAATCCAGCCGGCATTATCGCCTGAAATCGAGACTCCTGCCGAACCGCTGCCTTCGTATAGCAGGGTCTTCTCTTCCCAAAATATATTATAAAGATAAATGCTGTAGGATGTCTCATTGCATATACTGTAAATAACTTTTTTGCCATCCGTGTCCGATCCTGTCTGCTTCGGGGAGACAAATTCAAAGTCAGACAGACTTTCATCAGAGATATTGTATATGCTTATCCGGGTCATACTCCTTCCCGGACCGAAATACTCCTTCCAGATGATTATATCCCCTGCAATGGCAGGATATCTCTGGTCGCCATACTCGGTCGTCGCTGCCTTCGTTATACCCGATTCAAGATCATAATAAAAGATATCATAACCCGTAGAACCCCCGGGAACAGAATCCGACCATACTACATACCGTCCGGATATTCCAGGACTCTCCGGCCTGCAGCTGAAAACCGGAATCTGAATCTCTTCACCGGATGTGATATTGTGAACAATAATCCTGTAATCTGCATCCGCATAAACAGGATGCTCGTAATATGTATCATACTTTGACAACCAGACGATCTTATCGCCATCTATTGAGGTCCAGTAATTTCCGTATACATTTTTGCTTACCAGAATATCTTCACCGGATGATCCGGCACAAACCGTCCCGACGCCTGATATTATTATAATTACAGTAATAATCAATGCAGTTATCCTGCGCATAAATCAAATGCCCCTTGAATAATAATTTTGCAGACATTGTATATTACTTATTTTAAGACTCAGCAATGATCTCTGAATCTCCACAGGGAGGCCTGCCCTAAACTCTGCCTAATGAAATCCACCAAAAAGAGGCTTTGTAAGCCTTTAAAAAAATATGTTGTTCAAAGGGTTTATACCAGGTGGAAGAGCGGATGTGTGTCCACCTGAGGCTGGAGACCAAACTCTTTTGCAGCCTCTGCAAGGACAATATCAGTGAATGCGATTGCTGTTGTTGCAGCTTCACAGTTCTCGATAGGTCCGTACATGATAAGGTCTGCTCCGAGTGTTGCAGCCATGATGTTACATCCAATATCAGGGGCTGTCCATGCTGCCTGCTTTATGCCTTCCATTCCACCGGAGTGGTGGTGGCACATCTGTTCAGCAAGAAGATCCTTTCCTTCATACTGCTCAAGGAGCATTGACGGGTTCTTCTTGGATCCTCTCCAGCGCTTGAGCCATGGCCATGATACAGTCATGTTGTGGTATGCACCACCGGTGGGGAGACCGTGGATTGCCTTGCATGCAAGAATTTCACGGAACGAACCGCCGGAACCAAGTCCGAGAGGTGTTGCTGCTGTATCCAGAATTGGGCGTGTGATACCGCACTCTTCTGCGATTGACATCATTGACTTTTCCTGTCCTGCAACGCCACCCTGTGCGAGTACCTGCTCACGTCCCTTAACTGAAGGGTCACCAGGGTTGAATGCGAGCACGATAGCTGCATCGACATCACTGTTCTTCAGTGCCTCGATGTTCTCGGGACCGATTGAACCGTTGATTGAGTTGTAGATTGCACGGTCTGCAAGACCAACCTCTGTTACGTACTCACATGCATGTGCGAGTGCAGCAGGGTTCGATGAATCCATCAGGAATGCTGTCTTGTTGTCAACAGAGTCAAACCACTGGAAGTAGCTCTCGAATGCCTCACTTGTTTCTGAGATAATCTGGCAAAAGTGCTGAATTCCGCTCTGGTCGGAAAGTTCCAAACACCTGTTCCAGAGTGCCTCTGCGCGATCCTTGTCAATTACACCCTTCTCATCATCGATAACTGTTTCGTGCTTGTTATAGAAGATGGAAGCACCGAGCACCCTCGGGTATTCTCCGGGCTGCCCGCCAATTTTGGTACCGTTAAAATCGAATACCGCCTGTTCTTTCTCGAATTTGAACATTTTATTCACTCCTCCTTATACCAATGCCATAAGTTTTGAGAGTAATACAATCAATATCATGAATGTAAACAATCCTGCAACAAGACCATAGAGAATTCCTATGTCACGGCCGATCTTTCGACCATTACGCTGTATAAGTTCAGCCTCTACGAACTCAAGTTTCTGCTCGATTGCATTGAGACGCGCCTCGGCCTCAAGGAATTGCGGGTTAGCAGTTGCGACTGTTGCCTCTGAACCGCCCTCATCTTCCTTAACCTCAACGACCATTGCGTCGCCCTCAAAGGCACCCGGGTCGTTGCTTACGCATTCCTGAATCTTGGCCTTGATTGCACCGAGGTCCTCGGTTTCCATAATGTCGATTACTTCAACCTGTTCCTGGAAGCGATTGATTGCACTGTCATCCAAATTCTCGATGAACGGAATGGCGCCAGTTGCACCGACAATCTTTCCGCCTTCTACGCCGCCGGCGTGGAGAGCCTTAAGGCACTGTCCTGAAAGGTGTCCCTTTACTTCTGTACCACAGGTGATCATGAACCTGATGTTCGGGTTCGCAACCACATTTGCTACGATCTTCTCAAGACCGAGATTCTCGGTCTTACATGAACCGCACATTGCTGCGCCGGCATCACAGATACCCTGCTCATCAAGGTGCGATCCCATGGTAACTACTACTACACAGCTGTTTCCATCGCCGGTGTGATAGTCACCCTGGATCTTTGGCCAGCCTGATGCGGGGGATTTCTTGTCTGCCATTTCAGACTCCTCCCATCAAATATACCGGCACAATTGTAAGAGCCAGCATTATCAGGAGACCAAACATGAAACCAACTATTCCGGAATCCATAGTACCGGATTCAAGCTTGTTGGTCCTTGCAAGGATCTGTCCTTTGTAGCGCATGTCAGCGACCATATCCTCGATTGCTGCTGTCCTTATTATTGTCGGACCTGATTTCTCTTCATCTGACATCTCTTATCACCCCATTAACAGGAAGCCGAGAACGGCAAAAGACACGATCAGACCGATCATGAGTCCTTCGATTTTACCTGAGTAAACACCCGCATAGAAACGATTCTGAAGACCCATGCCGGTAACCTTTTCCTGAATTACCTTCATTCTGGCATGGAGGAGAGCAACCTCGGCTGTCATAGGAGCCTCTTCGCCCTCTACTTCGCCACCTTCGTCGCCACCTTCAGATACCTCAATGACCATTGCGTCGCCCTCAAAGGCACCTGGATCATTGCTTACGCATTCCTGAATCTTGGCCTTGATTGCACCAAGGTCTTCGGTCTCCATAATATCGATTAATTCGACCTGCTCCTGGAAGCGCTTGATTGCGGCATCGTTAAGATTCTCAATGAACGGGATAGCTCCCTTTGCACCGACAATCTTTCCGCCTTCAACACCACCAGCGTGGAGAGCCTTAAGGCACTGTCCTGAAAGGTGTCCCTTTACTTCTGTACCACAGGTGATCATGAACCTGATGTTCGGGTTCGAAACCACATTTGCTACGATCTTCTCGAGACCGAGGTTCTCGGTCTTACATGAACCGCACATTGCTGCGCCGGCATCACAGATACCCTGCTCATCAAGGTGCGATCCCATGGTAACTACAACAACACAGCTGTTTGCATCGCCGGCATGGTAGTCACCCTGGATCTTTGGCCAGCCTGAGGCCGGAGATTTCTTATCTGCCATTTTTTACACCTCAGATCAATGCAAATGCGAACAATCCCGCAATCAGAAGTCCAACTGCCATACCATACCACATTGCTGTAACACCACCGGCAAATACCAGCGACTTTTCCCTGTTGGGGAAAGATGCAAGGAAACTGCCTTCTCCGGAGAGCATTCCAACGAGATCGTCGGATACCTTCTCAACCTCTCCAATCTGTTCCAGAATTGGTCCAAGTGATGCTCCGGCTGTGGTTACGAGACCGATTACCGGATCTGCTACCAGACCAAATTCCGGAAGAACTTCAACATATCCCATTTTCAGGCCTCCTTCTCACGAATCGGTTTAGCATCAAGCCACATGAACGCATCACGCTTTGAGAGCTCGAAGTATTTGCGGTATGTGTAAACCCATCCAAGGACTGAAACGATGAACGAGAGAACTGCTGCAAGGAAGCTCACGAATGCAAAGGAAATGATTGACACTGTGATCATGCTAAGGAAACCACACTCTGCTGCGAGCATGAGTGTCCTGTCCTGTGACTCGTTCGGTCCAAGACATGCATTGAATGCATGCTGAACACCGATTCCACCGAGCATGAATACTACTGCGATAACACCGCCGCCAATGAAGGAAGCGTTGTAGTCGACCATCTCTATTCCAAATAGCGTGATATTGCCCGTTACGAGATCCATGAACACAAATGATCCTGTCGCCATTGCAGCAAGACCCATGATTGTAATTGCACCGACCATACATAATTCGGCAAGAGATACCATCAGAACCGGGATGTTCATGTTGACGATCTTATCAGAGATGAAACCGAGAATGATTCCAAGTATTGCGGCAATGATTACGGTTCCGATTGGGACAATCAGAGGTGTGGAAACAAAACCCATTATACTGAGTTTACTTCCCAGAATCATTGCGATAACTCCAGAACCAAGAGCGATCATACCTGCTGAAGGTACACCGGTACCAAGACCGTAACTGCAGAGGTGTTTGATCGTATCGGTACCCCACCAGAGGGCAAGCACTGCTGCAAGTCCGCCGAAGAATGAGAATATCGGCTGGGGCAGGTATGTGTTTACATAGGTGAGATAAAGGCACACAATTGCTCCGATAAGTCCTATTGCAAGAACTTTGTTGTGGGGCATTCCACCTTCAGATGCTGTAATTTCTACTGACATATTTTAACACCTCACATTACCGCCAGAATTATTGCGAACAGTCCGCAGATTGCTGAAGCTACTGCACAACCTACAATTGCACGGGGGAATCTCTTGAACTTCGGGTCGTGAGGACCCTCAATTGTTCCTGTAATATTGTATGCAGCGATAACCGCATTTACAAGGAACATTCCGACTGCAATGATACCTGCAATTCCTACTGCTATAGGGATTATATCAGCCTCTGCTGCACCAAGTGTTGCAGGAAGGAAGTGTTCATATACTCCGAGAAGCTCGACGTAGATGAGCGTTCCGCCAAGACCACCGAGACATCCTCCGATGACACCTCCAACATAGGAGATGAACGGAAGTCCGTGACCTTCTGTACCCTGTGACTTGTATGCCTCAAAGGTATCGCCTGTAATCGGGTCCTTTGCGACCTTACCTGATGCCGCAGGGACACCCATACCCCAGACGTAGATGATGTTGACCATGAGACATGTGATTGCCATCATAAGTCCGCCGCCGATTGCTCCGCCTGCAAGTGCAACGCCAAAACCGAGTTCGGCTGCCCATGCTCCTCCGAAGAGACCTGCGAGACCTGCACCGGCTGCAAGCATGGTTACACCAGTTGCGATACCGGGTGCCTGACCCATAGCTGCAGGAGCTCCACCGACCGGAACGAAGTGAACTCCGAATCCGATGAGAAGACCGCCAACGACTACAAATACGAGTGACATGAATGCAAAACCGGGTGATATGAAATACATTGCACCGAGAGCTGCAATCAGTAATACTATTCCTACGACAATGCCGACAGGGGTCATTCCCTCTCCGCCGGCAGCTGCGCCGCCAAGTGCACTCATTTAGGCCGCCTCCTCTGCTGTTTCTGCTGCTTCAGCCTTTTCCTCAGTGTACGGTCCGTATGTCTTGCGGGCCCATACCTCAATGTACCTGTCGATTATCATGAAGATAAGAATCAGGACGACACCGGCGATAACGGCTCCCCAGCCTGCTGCGAACTCTTCGAAGAAGATTGTACGCCACAGCTCAAAGAACACGATAAGTCCGAAACAAAGACCGGATGCGGGTCCTCCGAGTTTGGATGTGAACCATCCGTTGTCGAGTGAACTACGCTGTCCTGCTTCTGCATAGCGGACGATGTTACCTGATGCCGAGATCGGTACACCTGCACCGAACTGCTGCGACTGGTACTGGCGCTCTTTTCCGTAGAACGGGTTACCTGTAGCAGAACCTGCTGCTCCAAGTGCGATACCCCATACAAGACCCATAAGCGGGAGCGGGAAGGGGTGTCCGAGAGCGTTTACCATGAGGAAACACATTGTGACACATGTGAAAATTGCAACAAATGCATGTGCCATAGTCACGGTCGTAACCGACTTAAGTAAGTCGACATAGACCGGCTGTTCGAATTTTGCCAGACTTGCTGTCCTTCCAAGGTATGCTGTAGTAGCATATACACCCTGAACGAACACGGCAATAGCCGATCCTAGGATAATTGCAAGAACCGGATTATAATTGATCGCCATGAGCGCCCATGCAAGGCCTGCTCCAAGTGCACACCAGAGACCGTATGCGGGCGGTTCACCGGATATAGCTTTACTATATATACGGTGAATATAGCCCATCTGCGGAGCCAGCTGAACCTGTGAATTCGGGTCACCCTGTGAACCGATATCTGATTCTGTGTCTTCCGCAGCGCCGGACACTGTTGCCAGAGCGCCTGCTATAGCACTTATACCGATGCCAAATAACAACTCTTCCATTCAGGCATCCTCCTGTGTGCCGCACACACCAAAAGTACATGCAACACGAAACCCTTTCTGGATTCAGAAATAAGTCGATTAGTAGTTTATTAAAGCTTTCGAAAGGATTCTGCTGGAAAAAAGACGCTACGGGCATATCATCGGCTAAACCCGAAAATAATCCTGTTTTTTTGGATTTAAGAAAAAAAATATTGAGTTGATCTTACCTTGCAGGTATAATCAGTGAGCGCTCTCCAGCGGGCATGAACTCGCGGATTGCACCCTTTGCGAACTCGCGGCGGGGTTCTGCGAAGTCGAAGGTCAGTGAGGGGTCTGCGAAAGTAATTGCTACAAGCGGGTTGAAACAGAATGCATCTCCGCGTCCGTAGTGTGCACCACCGACGATAGCTGCATATTCTCCCTGGTGACCGACGTTCATTGCGTAGTTCGGGTAGTTAGGTCCACGGAACTCTCCCATCAGACCGCGGTCGGGCTCCATTGAGAGTGAGTTTGCTGAACCACACTGGTCCTGAAGATCGTATCCGAAGAATCCAAGACGTGACCATCCTTCCTTGTGCATGAGCATTGAAAGGTACCATCCGTTCAGACCTGCGTTGGAGTTTCCTGTACCGATTGAACATGTCAGACCACAGGCTGCAGCCATGACACCGGCACGCTGTGAACCACCAAAGTGGTCTTCCATGAGTGTCGGGAACTGTTCGTACTGCTCCATTGCGTTGAGGTTTACCTCTGTTGCAAGGTCGTTTACAATCTCCTGTGTCGGCTTTATGCACTGTGCGGGGTCAGGGTGTGTGAAGTCGAAGCTGTACTTGTCCTTCAGGTAGTCCATACCGTAGTATGTGTACTCGTCGAGAATGTTGTCTGTGTATGCTGCTGTTGCATACTGTGTGAATCCGACACCACCGGACATGTATGATCCGAGCCAGATCTGGTCGAAGAGCATAACACCCGCTCCGACTACCTCAAGTGATGCCCTTGCGGGGTCATTGGGGTACTTGCGGTTTGCCTGGATAATATCGGAGAAGAGACCGAACTTAATTCCACCGGGCTCGTTAGGTCCACGGGCACGGCGGGCAGGCAGGTGGGTTGCCATCTGGACTACACCAGCGTGCTTTGCTGCGAATGAAAGGTCTGCTACTGCTGCTTCACCGGCACACATTCTGTATGCTGCAATGAAGGACATACCGATCTGCATAGCTGACCATCTTGAGGTTGTACCTCCGTCACATGTCCTTGAGACAATTGTCGGGATGTGGATTGCCTGGTACATCGATTTTCCGACCTGTGCCTTGAGAACTTCTGCCTGGTCTGCAGGGAAGAGTTTGTCGATGTCAATCAGGAACTGCGGCTCGATGTCTGCAGCCATCTCGTCGTCACCGGTGAATACCTTTACGTAACAGTCATCGACGATTCCCGGGTGGGTCTCGACCATGTGCTCCTGAACCACAGCTGCTCCGGGCATTGCGTGGTTGAGGATGTGGAGGTATTCGTTGATTGTCTCAGGTGTGACTTCCTTTCCGAGACGCTTCTGGAGTGTTGCGTGTGCAAGGTCCATTCCTACGATAACGGTCCTGCGTATGTCATCCCAGAACTGCTGCATTGCAGAGTTGTTGACAAAGTGCAGGTCGTCACCCTCGACGAAGACGTCGGTCTGTGAAACCTGGTAGGTCATGAGCTGTCTCTGACCCATTGGCAGACCACCAAGGTGGCAGTGCTCTGGATCATACATAGCCATTCCACGCTTCATCTCGACCTTCTTTGCTGCCTCCATGAACTCACGCTTACGCGGAGACTGGCGGACACCATCGAAGTTGTAGAATGTTGTCTTTACTGACTCGGGGTCCTCTCCCTGGAACTTCTCCTTAAGTGCATTGAGGAAAAGCTTCTGTGATCTCTCAATTTTTCCCATTTATATCACTCCTCTTTCGGCATGAAGCCGTATTTGGTCCTCAGCGAGTGGATGCGCTGAATGTATTCGACGTATTCTGCATCGTCGCGGTATGCGGTTCCTACGAGTGAGTGGAAGATTGTCGAGTGTTCCTTAACCCATGCATCGTCCATCGGCTTGCCGACTTCGACTGCACGGTCCAGGGGCTCTCCAATCTGGTCCTTCTGGTATTTTACAACACCGCCATCGAGGACACAGCGCTGGAGCATATCGAACATCATTCCATCCTCTGCGAGACGGAGCGAGTGACCGTGTACAGTTGCACCACGGCAGCTTACGAGTGCGGGCTCGAACATCTCTGTCTCGATGAGCCACTTGGAGTACTGCTCGAGGTCACGCTCACGGCACTCTACGATCTGACGACCGGAAAGTGTACCGGGGTCGATTCCACGGAAGCGGTATGCTTCTGTGTATGTGCGCTGGTACGGCTGTGAAGGTGCGTTGAACATCGAGTCAGCGAACTGGATGTAGCGGACGCGGTCTCCTGCCTTTGCTCCCTCTGTGGGCTCTACAATCTTTCTGATTGGACAGTCGGGCTCCTGCTGCTCTGCGAGCGGCGGGTGTGCTGTCGGGTATGCAGAACCTGGTGCACGGTGACCGAGGATAAGAACTACGTCCTCATCGGTTACGTCACGAACCTTGTCTAACTGGACTGCAGGGTTCATCTGCTTGCGCCTGTTCTCGGCGACCTTGGATGTACCCGGTCCATACTGTGGTGTATATGCCATTTTCATTTCACCTCAAATTATTCTTTAATCACTTTCATTACAGCTGAAATCACTTCTGCCAGTTTTTCTCTCGTAGGCGTCTGTCCGCGGGTAACCCCGCTTACGATCGCCACGACTTTTCCCTTAGTGCGGATTTTATTCTCATCAGGCATGACATATGCCGTCTTAACTCCGGCCTTTGCAAGATCCTCGTAGTCAACCGGGGCCTGGGAAACCAGAACCGCATTGATGTCGCAGTACTGGAGGATATAGCGTACCTTCTCAACCACATGGGAACGTACATTCCCGTGATGGAGAATCGCAACCCTGTGCTGCTCAATCTGTGATATCTCCTTTTCATTGAGACCAAAATATGCCCCAAGAACGGAGCCTGCGATTGCCGGAGCATCCGGCGGCACGCCGCTTCCTGCATTGAGGACAAGCGTGCTTACGGAAAATTCTACTCCTTCCCTCCGGAGACCCGAAGTAATATCGCATACAGGTTTTGTAACGTGCCTTCTGCCGGGAGACATGCCAACCACTATTACATCGGAAGAGCGGCACTCTGAAATTGTGCCCCTTTGTGCAAGGCCTCCGCCTTTGCCCATCCCCATGCTTTCGCGGCAGTCTACAACCTGTGTTACCCGGCCAATCGGCATATCTATTTCAAACCCTGTATGATGACCGGACCCTCTTTTTTACGCGGATCGGCCAACCCTATGATCATCTCATCCGCATCCGGCCCGTATTTTGCATAATCGCTCAGAGAAGGCTCTGTCTTCATAAATTTGCCCTCCATGATCTGGCAGGCAAATTTGCCTTCAAAGAATTCTGATGTAACCTTTCGGATATCATCAATAACAGAACTGTCTTCGAGTTCGAGAACAATCGTTCCCACCTGAACCCTGAGTTCCATCTCGGTGTCCCCAACCTGAATAATCCTCCTGTTTGTATTTGGATTGGGTTTTCCTCTTGCAGGACCGTAAGGAACGGTTTTAGGGAGGGAGGGGCCGTTTATGACCAGTCTCCTTATTCCCTTCACCCTGACGACGAGGTTCAGGAATTTCTCGGCCGTTTCAGGCGAGAGCATCCTGATGGGGACAATTTTGCACTGTGGGTAACTGTTCTGGCTTTCAGTCATTCCAATCTGTTGATATGGTTTATTCAGACTCCGTTTGCGATCTGCTGGATCGGCTTGGCGAAGACGTCAATCTGACCGTATGTCTCACCCATGATAGCGGATGTGCCCTCAGGTGTGAACATCTGTGTACCTGCATCAAGTGCACATGCAGCTACCACACACGGAATTGCACAGCCGTTTGCGTGGCGTGTTACAACGTGGTTTCCGTTGAAGATACCAGGACCACCGCCACCATAGATCGAGTGGCTGAAGAATGAGAAACCGACAGCTGTACCCATTACACGACCGAAGTCGGTTCCGGGCAGACCGGTCTCGTGCTCAAGCAGGTCGTTGAAGTAAAGCAGTGTTGATGAAACTGCCTGTGCGAAACGTCCTGCACCACAGTTGACCATTGTTGCGGCTATTGTTCCTGCAGCTGCGTATGCATTCCAGAGCATCGGGTCCTTTGTGTCGTAGAACTGGAAGTATCCACCCTTCTTTCCTGGGGCGATTACCTTGTCCTCGATTGCCTTCTCTACGAGCGACTGGACAACTGTACCGATGGTACCTGACTGGCCGTTCTCCTTGACGAGTTCGTATACCATGTTGTTTGCGTTGAGACCCTGGTATGCGTACTGGAGAAGCATGTGGCGCTCGAACGGACCGATTGCACCGCCCATCTCGAACTCTCCTGCTGTCTCAAGTGTAGCTGCGAGTGCTGCACCCTGCATAGCATTTCTGCCGGTCATCATAACGTAGTGGTTGACACCAATGTTACGGAGTGAGAAACCAAGACCCTCATTGTTCTGCGGGTTTGCAAGAACTGAGGACACAAGTGCTCCTTCCATGTCCATTGTGTGTGGGTATCCACCGAATGTTGCAGCCTTTACGGTCGATGCGTTGAATGCATCGATGTCGAACTGGTCGACGATTGCATATGTTGTTGCTGCTGCAACGGATGTGATTGCTGCATCGTATGTTGATGCTGCCTCGAGGCGGGCCTTCGGAACCTCTACAAGAAGAAGGTTGCCGCCCTTGAACTCGTTTATGACTGTCTCATCGCCATCTACATCGACCATGTCCTTGATCTTTGCGACGATGGCATCTTTGTTTGCCATAATCGGAAGGTCAAGTTCACGGCCCATGATCATGCCGCCCTTTCCAAGCTTTCCGGTCTTAAGAGCTGCCTCGATTCCACCAAGGTTTACAGCAATGCTCCTCTTGGTGAGGTCGATAAGCTTCTTTGTTGCCGGGTTCACAAGTGGACTTACAGCCCCGAGATTTACGTTGCTCTTCAGGACTTTTCCGTCATCTGAATACAGATCAATTGTTTCGGAATATTTTGCCATTTATTTTCCTCCTATACCCTTTGTGCAATGCCTTACTTTCACTGAACTCTGACAGCCGGGATGACTGTCGCATGTCGATGTTAATCACTACTGCACGTCCCCGCATGGGACAAAGGTACAATACCATATATCAGAATATAAGCATTCCTAATAATGAGCAATATAATAGTTGTTAAATAGAACCCATATAATGGATAAAATCAAGCGAAAACCGCAATATTGGTACTATTTTATAATTCGTAATACAACACGATCTATTTAGTATTACTCTTTATGGCAATAATCCCTGATGTATTGTGATCACTTTGTGCGCCCCGAAAAATCACCAGAAAAATTGTTATTTCCGGGTAAAAAGAAAAATTTCAAAATATTCCCTGGCCAACAGACAAAAGACAGCACAATTTTGACCGGATATCATTATCTGATGGCTTCCAGATGACTATCGAAGAGGGAGTTCAAATTGCAAATCTGAAACACGCAGATTTTTTGGGGCTTCCTACCAGATGTTATGATCACGAATCATAGATGTTCTGGAACGTGGCAAACCAATTATAATCCGGGACAAAAAAACAGCGATATTCAAAACCGGATATCACATTCAATTAACAATATTCCTTAATAACAGCACCAATGAAGAACAGATATAATTAATCCGGCTAATTAAATTATATGAAAATCATCCACATTGCAGGAAAATCGAATTCCGGCAAAACAGATTTCATTCTTGATCTCATAGGGAGAATCCAGGCCAAAAATCCGGGTAAAACAGGTGTGATAAAGCATACCGGGAAGCACCGGCATGAACTCGAAGCCGGAAAGGATACGACACTGCATTACGAACACGGGGCTTCATACGTTGCAGGGATCGATGATGAAAAATCCTTTGTTACAATAAAAGAGGCTGAACTACCATCTGTTCTCGACATGTTCTCCGATTCGGGAATTAGATACGCAATAGTTGATGGATTTAAAAGCCACAAATTTAAAAAGATAATTTTGGGCGACCTTGAAGTGGAAAACTGCATTCTCAGGAACCCGTCTGTTCAAGATGTTATCGATTCGCTGGATGATTTTGATGACCACTATACAATGCAGGGTCTTGTAAAGGAACTGAAAGAAGAGGTTGATATCCCGAAAACCGGATGCTACCTCCATTTCAACGGAATTGTAAGAGAGTTTACCGGCGATGAGAGAACCGAATACATGGATTTTACCGACTACGAATATATCGACAGGATATCAGCAGAAATCCAAAAGGATATGGAGAAGGTGCCCGGAGTACTGGGAGTCCGGTTTTTCCACAGCAAAGGCAGGCTCTACGCCGGTGACGATGTCACATATATCGCAGTTGCAGCCTCACACAGGCAGGAGGCATTTAAGGCGATGATGGATGCAATCGACAGGCTGAAAGCAGATCTTCACAATAAAAAATAAAATATGCGGGCCGGAAAAAATATCTTTTTTTAATTTAATAATATTCAAATTCCTTTACGTAAAGGGAGCCCTTGCCCCTGTTTGCAACATCCCCTGTAAAATGCTGCATCTTTATCCCGTCGATTTCAGTCTCCCCCTCGTGCCTGAATGTGGGATGCATCGCATTTACCTTTCCGAAGAAATATGCACTGCCGTCCTTCATGTTCCCACAGGCACGCCTGCACTCGCCGTAGACCTTCAGGATGCCGTCTTTCATATCGATGCCCGTCATGTCACCGCAGTTGCCGCGGACGATTATCTCACCGCCTGCGAGAAACTCCGCACAGAAGTCGCCGGCATCACCCATGACCTCAAGAACGCCTCCCCTCATTCCTCTTTTCTCGCCGCGGTAACCCGAGCCGCAGTAATGCCCTGCGTTACCATGACAGAGGATTCTTCCGCCTCTCATCTCACGGCCAAGCCACCCGTCAGCATCACCCATAACCTCGATTATTCCACCGCTCATGAAATTCCCGCAGTGCATCCCGATATCTCCTTCCACGGTGATCTTTCCGGCGGCCATATATTCGCCTATCCGTTTTATCGTCCTTGTATCTCCTGAAAGCACGAGTTCGACATCTTCAGGTGATGACGAATCCCCGCTGACTTCAATATCGAAGAAATCGCACAGGTCCCTTTCTTTGTTTCCCTCCCATACCTTTAGATCACTGAAAGACTCATCCATGAAATTCTCAGGCACTATACATTCGGCTTCTACCGGGAGATCCGGCTTCTTTCGGGGTTTCGGGATAAATTTCACAACTCTCATAGATATTCTCCGGCGGTGGCTGCCATGAACGCAGCAGATCTGTGAATGTATTTAGATTTATAACCAGTTTAAAGAAAAAGGTTTCATTTCCTACAATGCATTCTCCAGCCGGTCACGACATAAATTCTGTAATGTTGAAACGATTATATTCCTGTCTTTCCATATTAATAACTCATGAGTGCAGAGGAACACGAAGCCGCATTCTTCCAGACTGAAATACATGAAAAATACAGGAATAATCTGGCAGAAATCAGGGAGATCTCCAAAAATATTCTCGAACTCAAAAGAGACGTCATTGAGATCGGTTCCCTAAATGAACAGGACGCAAAGTCCCGCATTGATATGACGGGCAGTTCACTTGAATTACTTGGAAAAAGGCTCGAAGATGTCAGCAGTTTCTTTGAATTCTATCTCGGTGATGAGTCTTCAGTAAATATTGTACTTCTTGAAAGGGACGCATACATGAAGATAAACCAGATTCTCAGGTGGAATATCGTAGATGTCAGGGAACTGATGAGATGGATCAGGGAACTCGAGGAGATCTGCAAGGACCTGAAAAGAAATCCCCACGACCTTATAGATTTCAGGAGCCTCCCCACAAGCGAAATCCCTGAAAAAGCCCTCAGGTACCCGGTATGGGCGATCGATAAATACGGATACTGCCTTGCCGGCCAGGATTACAGCGAGATCATCCACATAGATGAAGTGCTTGAAGAGATGGAATCGGGCAGGGTGCCGTTCCCTCTTCACAAGGTCAGCACAAAATAAAATAAAGCGGCTTTAATATGAAAGTAATTCAGGTAGTCGGGCGTTCAAACTCCGGCAAAACCTATTTTATACACAGGCTTCTCGAGAGGATGACGGTGATCTCCCCCGGAAAGGTGGGAGTGATCAAACACCTCGGCCACCACACCTTCGACCTTGAGGAAGGAAAGGACACCACGACACACTACGAGCATGGCGCCGAATGTGTTGCAGGAGTTGACGCTGAAAAGACCGTACTTACAATAAGAAACGACGAACTGGTAAAATCGCTTGAGATCCTCTGTGACCTGGGGATGGAGTATGCAATAATTGAGGGTTTCAAGAGCTACGGTTTCAAAAAGATCGTCAAGGGAGAACTTGAATCGGGCGAATGCCTGCTCAGGGACCCGACAGTAGATGAAGTCATAGCATCTATTGACAAATTCGACGACTATTATACTCTCAACGGACTTGTCTCTGAACTGAAGAACAACGGGAATGTCACGGAAGGCTGTTTTATTGCCACCTGCTCCGGGGCTTTCGACAACTGCCGGAAAGACTCTTACGTGGCGGCGGACCTTCCCAATGAAATTAAAAATATCAATGGAATATCGGATGCCGGGATCCGCCTCAAAAAGGATTATTCAGGTACAGGCAAACCGGAAATTTTGATTGCAGTTGCATCAGACAACAGGAAAGATGCTGTCAGGGCAATAGACACTGCACTATCCTGCCTTTTTCCTGAAGCTGAATAAACAAGATCAAATCACGAGAAAACGTGGACCGCCGCGGCCTTGAAGGTCAGGTAGACGGCATCACCCTCTTTTATCCCGATATCATGAAATCCCCTTCTTGTAAGCACTGTTACGAACGGGATTCCGGCGTCTATCCTTATCTCGACCATCGTTCCGTTGTTTGTGACACTCTCAACAGCGCCTTCAAAAGAATTCCGGGCAGGAGTCTTCAGCGGTTCTCTCGAGAGCAGGATATCCTCGGGTCTTACGGAGGCATAGGCCTCCCCCTCAAGCCCGGTGGCATTGGATACGATCTTCAGTCCGTCGACGGAGATGACGGAACACCCTGAACCCGAGGTTATCCTACCACGGAATATATTCTCACTGCCCACGAATTCGGCGATAAAATGAGACTCCGGCTTTGAAAATACCTGATCGGGGACTCCGGTCTGTATTATTCTTCCTTTGTTGATGACCGCCACCCGATCGGCAAGTGAAAAGACCTCTTCAAAGTTGTGCGTAACATGGAGAACCGTGGTTTTGTACCTCGTGTGAAGCCTCTTTAACTCCTTTCTTAGCCTCTCCCGGGTCCTTCCGTCAAGAGCGCTTAAGGGTTCGTCGAGTAGAAGAACATCGGGTTCCAGTACAATCGCCCTTGATATGGCCGTCCTCTGCTTTTCCCCACCGCTGAGATTTGTAACTGACCGGTGAAGCAGGTGGGATATTCCCATGATCTCCGCAACTTCGGATACCTTCTTTTCAAGCTCATCCTGCGGGATCTTCTTCAGGGTCAGGCCGAAGGCGATATTTTCAAACACAGACAGGTGCGGAAAGAGCATGAAATCCTGGTAGACCATCGAAATGTTTCTGTCCTTCGGGTCGGCGAATGTAATCTCACCGCCATTCAGTTCGATCCTGCCTGAATCAGGAGGGTATATCCCTGCAACAGTCTCAAGGATGATCGTCTTTCCGGCGCCTGTCGGGCCGAGGATGACCATGTACTCACCCTGCTCTATCTCAAGCGAAACATCCTCCAGTTTGAATTCACCAAGATCTTTGGATATATTTTCTATCTTCAGCATCTGACCTCACCTCAGAGCTTTGAGCTCCCTCCGAACCTCTCGAAGACATACAGCGACAATACCGCAATCACGATGAGTATCGCTGCAGCGGATGTTGCAACATCGAGATTGCCGGTGGACATATTCAGAAAGACCGCAACGGGCAGGGACTCAGTCTTCATCTTCGTGGCACCGGCGACCATCAGTGCGGCACCGAACTCACCCATACCCCGTGCCCATGTAATGACAGTTCCGGCCAGAAATCCGTCCTTTGCCATAGGAAATGTCACCCGCCAGAGCGCCTGAAACTCCGAGCAGCCGAGCGTTCGTGCAACATGCTCGTACCTGGGATTTATCGACTGGAATGTCGACCTCATTATCCTGACCATAAACGGGAGATTAACGAAGAACTGGGCGATGACAATCCCAAGAGGAGTGAATACGAACTCGATTCCGGCAGCGGCAAGGGCCATTCCCACGGGAGTCTGTGAAAAGAAGAGGAGAAGGCCGACACCGGCAACGATCGGCGGAAGCGCCAGCGGCATATCGAGGATCGTATTGATGATGTTTCTTCCGCTGAAGCTGTACCTCGCAAGTGCATACGAAGCAGGTACGGCAACAAGGATGCACAATAACGTTGACGTTACAGATGTTGCAATCGACAGCCAGATTGCAAATGTTATCTCATCGGAGAATATGGAGCTGATTAAAACACCGGGAGAAGGATGAAGGACTATCATCAGCAGTATCACTACTATAAAGAGGGACAGCACTGCCCCTGCGCCGATGAATAGCCTCCTCATCCAGGGATTCCCGATCTCATTCAAGTTTTGTTCTCTCCCTGTCCCTCAGTTCCTTAGGTGTGGCGTTCCACTCTTCAATATCGTCAAGGTGCTTCTCGTCCACCCAGCCGCTCTTGACCTCGTCACGGTGATCGAACCTGTAGACATAGGGTTTGATGTCAAGCAGCGGGGTTCCGTCAAGAACGTCGACGGCTCCGATCTTCAGCCTGTTGCCGTCAACCCCAAGAAGGTCGACTATCGATAACCCAATCGGATTGGGCCTGCTGAAATGACGGATTGCAAAGATCCCTTTCGGGTTCTCCCCGTCCAAAAAAGGCTCCTGTATGAGCTTAGGTCCGGGCGAGCGATCGAAGTGGTAGAGCAGGATCAGGTGCGAGAACTTCTCTATGTCCTTGAGTCCATCCTTAAATTCAGGATATAATTCTATTTCACCAACCGACGGGTTGAATATTCCCTGTATAGGAGTGTTCTCCTGTTCGGTGTGCTCCGAGTGTATAACGCCTATTGGTTTGTAGACTATCTCTTTTCCTTTCCAGTATTGCAAAATTTCATCTGTTGCCATTATTTTTCCTCATTTATTTTGAAACGGATCTTTACCACATATATGCAATTGTGATTTCGAGTAAAGTTATAATACTAACTTTTTAAATTCTGTTAAATATTATTCGTCATAGATTGTAAATATTCTTTTTTCACCAGAATGAATTTGGGGGCGGAGTGCATGCCGGAAACCAGGATTTTACCGGATCACCCTGATCTTCCCGGTAAGGGAAACATCATACCCTCCGGCATCCTCCAGTGTCTGTCTGAATTCACCGGATGATAAGGCATCAAGAAGCCGCCCGATCCGCTCATCCCCCATATTCTCATCACTTATAGCAAGTTCATACTGCTCCATGGCCACCGGTTCAAATTCAAGGCCATAGGTTTTTGCAATCGAATACGAAGTGATTGAAGCGTCACATTTGTCCTGCGCAACAGCAATGGCCGCCGAGAGCGGGTTGTTTACAACCTTCGAATATCCGTCGACCGATTCGGGAGCGACAGACATCTCATCAAACAAACTGTCGAGAATTATCCTGCACTCTGAACCCGCGGGCTGATTGACTATCGCAGACACGGATATCTCATCCTTCCCTGTACCGGTCTTCGATGCAATACCGAGGACTATCCCCGCCACCCCGGCCATGTGAATCTCCTGGTCAGGAAGATACTGCCTGATGAACGGGGTGTTGTATTCGCCGTCGCCCGATAGGGCATGGAGTGCTGCTGCATGGCAGATGTCCTTCTTCAGGGCGATGATTCCGCTTATATTCCCGGTATTGTTATTGTGCAGCCAGGTCTCCCCGCCGCTGAGGATATTGGAGAGCCAGCCCATAGGGGGCTCCATGATCCCCGTCACCAGCAGTGACCTGTCGGCATGGCTGCGGCTCCGGGTCATACTTGCAAAGACCTTCTCACCCCCTACATAACCCTCAATCGGGGCCGGGAGCCTCAGGTACGCATTCGACCGTATGGCAGCCATCTGCACGCCCGCACCTCGCGACTGCTGGGCCGCAATATAACGCTCCCCTAATTTTGCAACAGAGAGAAGGACGAATTCGTCGTAGCCGACATTTGAGGTCAGGTCGTTGGCAAGGGACACCTCAAGTTTTTCCGTCGGCGGACCGTTAAACCCGAGTTTTTCAAGAAGCGGGCCGAGAATCTCCCTGAGCACGACCTGGGCGGATATAGGATAGCCGGGAAGACCTATTACAAGTTTACCTTCTATTCTGCCGAGGATCATTGGTTTCCCGGGCATCATTGCAATACCGTGGAATACAAGCTCCCCGAGTTCTTCTATAACACCTGCAGTAAAGTCCCTCGTTCCCGCGGAAGAGCCGGCGGAGATTATAATGACATCGTTCTCAAAAACAGCCTTTGAGATTACCTCCCTTATCAGGTCAGGATCATCGGGGGTTGCCGGATAACAGCAGGCATCGACATTTCTCTCCTCCAGCCATGCGGCGGCCATCGTGATGTTGCTTTCGACCACCTGCCCCGGCCCCGGCCTCGTCCCGATCGGGACCAGTTCGCTGCCTGTGGGAATCAGTCCGGCCCTCAGCCTTTTTACCTCGGGCTCGGCGATGCCGTAGGTCCCGAGCGCCCCGATATCAAACGGTCTTATCCTGTATCCTTTCGGGACAATAAGTTCACCCTGTTTTATGTCTTCACCGGCGGCCCTGAGATTCTGCCACGGGCGTGCACTCTTCCTGAGAGTAATACCCTCATCCCCTTCGAACCACACGTCCTCTATCATGACGACCGCATCATACGAAAGCGGCACCGCGTTTCCAGTGTTGACCCTGAGAAAATCGGTCACAGGAACAGGGTTCTGCTCGCTTGCACCGAAAGTCTCGTTGCTTTTCACTGCAACACCGTCCATCGCCGCTACATTGGTTACCGGAACACTGTAATCCGCATATACCGGAGCTGCCGTGATCATACCGGCGGACTCAGCAAGTGGAACTTTGGCTGAAACACTCAAATCGCCGAAGATAGTCAGCACCTTCTCAACGGCCTCGTCAAGCGTAATCTGAGAGAGATATCTCTTTACCACAGGAATACCTCCACTTCCTCCCCGGCCTCAAGCCCTTCGCGCCCGGCAGGGATTTTAATTACCCCGTCACTCTCCACTATCGTATTCAGCAGACCAGACTTCCCGAAGAGCGGAAGTGCCCCGTCTTCCTCTACCAGTTTAATCCTGACATACTCCTCACGCCCCTTCTCCGAGGATATGCTCGTCACCAGCCTTGCCAGCCTGACAGACCGCAGTGTATCTGAAAAGCCCGCCATCCCGGCAAGGATATGACGGATAATGACCGAGAGAACCATATATGTCGCGGCAGGATGCCCGGGAATCCCTATTACCGGGGTATCGTTCACCTTCGCGATAAGGGTGGGTTTCCCCGGTGCAAGCATTACCCCGTGCGCAAGCACCTCTCCTTCGGAGTACAATGCCCGGGCAGTAATGTCACGAATGTCCTTCGAGCTTCCGCCGGAGATCAGGACGAGATCGCATTTTTCAACGGCGGTCCGGAGAATAGAAACAAGCTCCTCATGATTGTCACGGACTATGCCGAGATGGACCGGAATTCCCCCCTGCTTCCTGACGAACGCAGAGCAGAGATAACTGTTTACATCCCTGACCTCCCCGACGTCCGGTCTTTTATCTACGGGCACAATCTCGATGCCGGTTGATATGATGCCGACTACCGGTTTTTTCAGAACCGGAACCTCGTACCATCCGGTTGCGGCAAGTGCCCCGAGATCGGATGCGGAAAGAACCTTTCCTTTCTCAAATACGACGCCTCCCTCAGAGAAGTCTTCGCCCTTCATTATAACGTTCTCGCCGACCGCAACAGGCCGCTTTACGAGGATGTCGCCGCCGACTTCGTCGGTGTACTCGACCATGACAACTGCGTCTGCTCCTTCAGGCATCTGCCCGCCGGTCGGAATGTTAAGGCACTCACCCCTTGAGACAGAAAGCCTCTCACCCGAACCCATGTCGATCCTTCCCTTCAGCCTGAGCATCGAGGGGATTGCATCCGTCGCGTTCGTGGTATCTCCTGCAAAGACCGCATAACCGTCCTTCCATGACCTGTCGAATCCGGGGATGTCTATATCAGAACTGACATCATCAGAGAGAACCCTCCCGAGCGCATCGTCGATGGGGACCTTCTCCGGAGGCATCTCCGGCGCAATGGATTTCGCAAGTTTTACCGCCTCATCTACGGTGATCAGGCTTAAAAAAGATTTTTCCATAATTATCCCGTTCAAACCGGAGCGATTTATTTAAAACAGCCGAGCTGGCATCCGCGGATCTTGATCTGGGTCGTGTTGCAGTACTTGCCGATATCCGCCATTGGGATGTCATGCTCTTTGGATATTTCAGACGCCTGCGGGCATGTAATCACTTTCTCGATCCCTTTCTCACTGAATATCGCGGCAAGTTTTGCCTTGTACTCATCATCCATATATGATCATTGCTTTACAATAAATTAGAGTTTACTTAATATTATGTACAAAAAAGAGGGTTATTTTTCTGCAATTTTTTTCAGAATGCTCTTTATCTCCCGCAATTCGTCGATTACCTCACTTCCACAGAGCGGTTGTGCTTCCCCATCTCCGGCTCCGCCCGTCGCAGCAGGTAATACTCCTCCGGCCCTCACGAAATCCATTATCATCCCGCGAAGAGGCTCGGGCTCCTCGATGCCAATGATATTTATCTCCGCCATTTTTTGTGCAGAATAGCCTGCAGTCTGGATACTGAGGCTGGATATATTAAATAACCTCATCAAAGGGCCCTGGACAATATCAACATTGGTTATTCTGTTATATGGAACGATCCCCGTTTGCCTGAACCATACACCTCTCTTCCATGTCATCTCCGTGCTGTTCAGGTTATAAACAACAGATTTGTAATAAAGGATGTTCCATACACCGACGAAACACAGGCAAAACACCAGTAGTCCTACCATAATAATATTTACAAGGCTGCTTTCAATGACAATCCCAATCCATCCGAATGAAAGCCATATAAGGATAACAGCCAGACAATACACAATAAGGTTATATTTTTTAAAGCGGGATACAGGTTTAAAATCTTTATATAACTCTATTTTTGACATAATCACATATTTTGGGATTTTTAAATATATAAACAGATTCTAAGGGTGAAATTTTCAAAAAAAATGTTCAGAAATCAGGTTTTGTCACTATACAGTGGTTCCTGTGGAGATACTCCTCGTGAACAGGGTAATTGCTCATCCTTACCGTATAGTATCTATCGAATTTCTTTATGAACTCCGGATCTTTTGTGATATCATACTCATCCGGAACCTCGGGCTTCACCCAGAATGTAGTATTGCTTCCGTCGACAAGGCATTCCCCGTCCCTTGAAACCGGCCTTCCGCGCTTGATGGTATGTTTGGTGCATGACAAGCCGGAGATCACCTTCTCGTATTCGACCGAAGGGTCGATCTCATCGATCTTTATCGGGTATACTGCAATATCGGCATCCGCACCCTCGCCGAGATGTCCCTTACCGAGATCGATTATTCCAAGCGCCTTCGCCTGCGCCGCACGGGTCATGATCGCGATCTCGTTCCAGTCAAGCTCACGGTCAAGTGTATGCAGAAGCGTGCGGTTGTAGGTTTCAGGATGAATGGTCTCCATCTCCAGGTCACGGTACTTCCTGCTCATAAGGAGTGCTGCTATCTCGGGGTACTTGACGAACGGCGCACCGTTGGGGTTGTCGGTCGTAAGCATACACCGCCACGGGTCATTCACCTGCAGGGCGAGCTCAAGCCCTATCGCCCACATTATGGAGTTGACAAGGTTTTTCCGGCTGTAAAAAACGGGAATAACACCCGACGCAGTCTCGAGTTCGACATCGTGGTTACTCCACTTGTTGTTATAGAGGCGGTAGAGATTGAACTCCATCGGGCCGTCGGCAGTCATGGTGGTCGTCCTCCCGAACATCACCTGCCCCATATCGATCGCCAGCTGGGTCTTCTCGTTTACCCTGGATGCGATCACATCGGACTTCGAGCAGAAATCATGCCACGACGAACCCCCGTACGAATGAAACTGGACATGTGTAAGATAGAGAGTCTGCCTCTTGTCGTTCAGGTCAGGCACGAGATCCATCGTTTCAAGAGTGCAGTCATAGTTGCCGGGTTTACCGAGATTGTTGCAGTGAAGATGCACCGAATGCGGCATATTCAGGAGCTCGTTCGCCCGTATCATGTAATCTATGATCTCAGCAGGGGACACATCGAAATGCGGAACCCTGTCGTGGATACAGCTTACATCTTCACCATATCCCCATGCCTCGGTCCCGCCGGGATTTGTCAGCTTCAGACCGAATCCTTTGGCAGCCGTTATAAACCACGCGACGACCGCTGCGGTCTTCTTCAGGTCCTCATCATGGATCGCCTCCATCGCCGACCAGTTCCCGTCGAAGAGCGTATTGGCCATCGTATCCTGGAGAGAGGTATGGCCGAACTCCTCGTGGGTGTGCCTCGCCGCAAAGGGCGCCATAGCTCCCTCAAGAAGAGTTGTGTATCCCATCGCAGAATACCGGTATGTGTTGGCATAGACCGTCGGAACACTGTATCCTGAAACAGGATGCATATTGGGACGGGCCTGACCCCTGCCCGCACGCATGTCCTCCGGGCTCATGTACCTTCCGAAGTTCACCTTTGTCCCGCAGATATGAGTGTGGGAATCGACTCCTCCCGGAAGTGTCAGGTTGCCCCGGGCATCTATGACCTCTGCTGAACTCCCGACAGACTCGACTATCTTTCCGTCCTTCACGGCGATATCCATCACTTCGCCGGATATGCCATTCAGCGGGTCTATAACACAGGCATTTTTGACCAGGTATTCGTTCATAATCCCTTCTCCTTCTTTATGAGATCATAGATCCTCGTGAGGACCTCAAGATCGTTAGGCAGGGTTGGCTCAAGGATCTTTTTCACCCACAACGGGAGGGCATCAAGCCTGTACCCGGTCCCTTCGGCATCTATACCGCTTGCTGCAACCGGAATGTGGACATTGGCAACCGCCGTACTTAGTGCAACAAACGGATCGATTACAACGCAGGGGATTTTTGAAAGCCTTTCATTGCACTGTCTCGGCAGATGAGCGCCGGGATCGGCCCCGAGAATAATGCATGCATCTGCCTCGCCCCTCCTTAAAAGATCGACCGCCGAGGTCTCGCCGGGGTTGTAGAACGCCGTCCCGCGTGAATAATCGATCGCATACGGGTAACCGCCCATGTAGGTGAATGTCTGGTTCGTCCCGTAGACGTTCCAGTGCCCCCTCATTGGGGTCAGCGTGAACTTCGTGTGCCTTGACAGTTCATCAACGAGTTCGACACCGTTCCTGACATTTTTGTACTTACCCGGGGACTCTGTCAGACCGATTCCAGTGAAGAAAACTCCGAACTTTGCCTCAAGCAGCATATCGGCGACCCTGAAGAGCTGCTCTCTCTTCACACCGGCGACCACCGGGGGAATTATATCCCTCTTGCCCCGGACAATCGCCCTTAAGGCTGAGAATACTGCATAGTCTCCACCGGGTTTTATATGCACAAATTCATCCGCATTCTTCGCGACATCCGTCTCCCTGATATCAACGACGATAAGTTTCCTCTCGCGGAAGGCGTTGTTTAGGAAGAAGCCGTCGGCGTATGTAGAATAGCGGCTCATGTGTCTCGGGTGGGATTCAATCGGGTTAGAGCCCCAATATACAATTACATCTGCCCTGTTCTTGATCTGGCCGAGGGTGCACCCGGGGTGCCCCACCTCCTGGATTGCCATAATCGACGGTCCGTGGCAGATCGACGAGCAGTTGTCGATAACACCCCCAATCATCTCGGCAATCGAGATGCCCATGCACTGGGCTTCACCGTATGTTCCCGACCAGCCGAATAAAAGAGGCCTGTCGGCATCAAGAAGCATATCGGCCGTATACCTGATCGCCTCGTCATAGGATACGCCCTTCCAGCCGGAACCATCCCTCATTACAGGCTCCTTCAGCCTTCCGCGTGCGGTGAATTTTCCGTTGCTCAGGCTGCAGCCGTTGTCGACACCGACTACCTGATTGTCCTTTATCGTAACAGTGATGTCATCACAAAGGCAGCCGCAGAGAGGACAGATTACATCCTCAATAACGCAGTCGCCGTTTGGGGATTTGGTTACACACACCGGATCCCCGTTATCATACCGACATCCCCCCTCAAGCTCAAGCACCTCCCATGCAGAGAGTATCTCTTCATCCTCACCTGCAGGAACGACATCTACATCGAGCCACTTGTAGTCGGGAGCCCCGGTGCCATGGGTCCTCGAGTGCAGAATATAGTTTGTATGAGGGCCTACCGGAAGGAAGATCATCCCCTGGAGAATATCGGCACAGGAAACTGCCTTAAATATCGTCTCCCCGGTTTCACTGGAAATTTTAACTTTCTCGCCGTCCTCGACTCCAACCTTAAAGAGATCAAGGGGGTTTATGAAACACAGCGAAGTCTGTGCTGTATATTCAGGATGATCCTTATAGTATAGTAGTTCACCCTGCCTGATCGTCCTTCCGCTGGTCATTAAAAGTTTCAAAGGGCAACCTCCGATAAAGGCTCCCGGAGGCAGATTAGAACCCTGTTCTTATAATACAAAAGCTGTTCAGGAATGAATTGGCGTGGATATAATCCGGAGTACATCGATTATTCATCTGTCGGCTAGCAAACAGAATAAATGTTTCTCTTTATACACAATATCGGCCCATAATTCGAGAAATCCTGAAATTTAAGGAGAACTATTGAACAATAACTTAAGGGAAAATAGATTCAGTGGTATGAAGACGTTTCTCAGGAATCATTTTTAAAATTAAAAAAAATGTTTTAGAGTTTTTTATAGATGTTGCCGTAGACGATCTCGCCCTTCCTCTTGGGGTGGCGCTCGCCCAGGTCACCGATATAGTGTGCGAATTTTGCAGTCTCGCCGTCGACTTCAGCCTCAACCTCGTCAACGTACTTGAATCCGGGCATCATGTACTTGATGTCACCGTAGACATATACATCGCCCTTGACCATCTGTCCGGCGACACGACCCTCAACATCGCCTTTCACTATGACGGTTCCGCCTTCACCGTGTGTAGAGACATGGATGAATGCATCTCCCTCGATAATGATTGTACCGCCGTTGATGAATGTCGCGACATCGTTTCCTGCGCTGCCCCTGACACGGATAAGACCACCGGTCATTCCACGCCAGTCGCCACGGTATGCTGAACCGAGGTGGTTCTGTGCATCGCCATCGACGATAAGTTCTCCGCCGGCCATTGCGATACCGCAGAATGAATCGACGTTGCCCTTGACATAGAGCTTTCCGCCTTTCATCCAGCCGCCGATGTACATATCACAGTCTCCCTCGACTATGACTTCTCCTGCGGACATCTGCTGGCCGATGCGCTTGATCTTTTTGCAGTCGCCCTTTACGATGATCTTGGTGTCCTCTGCTGTTGCACCGGCTGCACCTTCGATCTCGAAGAATTCCCCGAGGGTTCCCTTGTAGTTACCCTCGTGGCATTCGAGTGCTGCTATCTCAGCAGGTGTCTTTCCGGCAAATGCATCAGGGGTGACATTGTAAGCCTCAAGGTAAAGTTCATGAGTGCCTTTTGCTGTAATTGTAACTGTACTCATTTTTTCTCACCTCACGCTGTCTCAACCTCAATTGCCTGCGCATTGTGGATGTGTTCGTCGAAGACCATGTAGTTCTCAAGGTCTACTGTGTAGTACTTCAGGAACTTCTCGCGGATATCGCGCTCGACAAGTTCGTTAAGCGGATACTTCGCATCTGTCCAGATGGTCTTCCTTGGTGTTGTAGCAACAACCTCGCCATTCTCAACAACAAGTACACCGTCCTTGATGGTGTATGCTGCACCTGAGAATGCCTTCTCGATCATCTCCGGATCCTTCGGCATGTCCTCGGGGTTGAGGTCGTAGATTGCAACATTTGCATTCATGCCGGGTGCAAGGCCTCCATACATATCGGAGATACCGAGACACTTTGCAGTTCCTGCACGGGACATCTGTGCAATCTCGTAGAGTGTCAGCTCGCGGTCCATCGATTCGATGATTGTTGCATCGATGACCTTGTCTGCCCACTTGAATGAGTGGAGAAGCTCGTCACGTGCCTGCTTGGACATAAGCCACTTGATTACACGCGGATAGCGTGTGAACGGACCGGCGTTCGGGTGGTCGGTTGTAAGGTGGCACTTCATGTGGTCCTTTGCGAGCAGTGCAAGTTCAAGACCGATTGCCCACTGGATGTTGCAGACCTTGATGTTCTTGCCGTATACATACGGGACGACACCGGCTGCGGTCTCAAGTTCGACATCCACGTTTGCCCACTTCAGGTGGTTGAGCTGGTTGAGATGATACTCAAACGGACCGTCTGCAGTCATTGTGGTCGTCTCGTCGAGTGTGACGAAACCTACATCGAATGAGATGTTGTCCTGTTTGTTGACATAGTCCATCATCTTCTCTGATGCAGACTCAAAGTCTCCCCAGTTTGTTCCACCGTATGAATGGAACTGAAGGTGAGTGTTGTGGAGAACCTGTTCACGTCCGAACTTGTTGTTGGGCTTTATTCCCTCTGCAAGTTTGAGTGTGTCGAGTGTTGTCTCTGCACTGCCCGGGTTTCCAAGGTTGTTTCCGTGAATGTGGAGCGAGTGCGGGAGTCCGAGGAACTCGTTGGTCTGGATCTGTCCCTTTACAATCTCTGCGGGAGTGATGTCGAAGTAAGGAACCGGGTCGTGAATTGTTGTACAATTCATACCCCATCCCCATGCCTCTGTTCCGCCAGGGTTTACACATTTGATACCGATTCCCTTTGTGGCCTTGAGCAGCCATGCGGTGTATGCGGCATTGTTCTCGATCTCGCCCTCTTTGAGGTACTCCATCTGGAACCAGTTGTTACCCATTACAGGCATTGCCGAGATATCCAGAATTGGGGTGTCACGGATTTCCTCGTGAACGTGAGGAGAGTGGAGCGGCGGCATTGCTGCCTCATTTACATATGCATATCCCATACGTGCGTATGCGTATCCTGTTGCATATGTACTGAGAACAGACGAACCCATCTGCATCCTTGTGTTACGCTCCTTGATCCTGCTCTTAAAAAGCTTATCTTCAGGACGGAACAGACGACCGACATTGACCTTCGGGCCCACAACGTGTGTGTGGATATCTACACCGCCGGCCATTACTGTCTTGCCGGATGCATCGATCTCCTTGCCCTTTTTGACTTCCGAGGCGTCGACGATCTTGCCATCTTTAATACCGATGTCTTTCTTGTCGCCGTTGATGCCTGACAGAGGGTCAAAAACAAATCCGTTCTTGATGATCATTTCACTCATCGAACTTACCTCCTTCGAGTTCAACCATACGTTCATAAACTGCATCGAGGAATTCCTCGTCAGAGGGAACACCCTCAGGTGCGTTTACTACCTGTCTGAACTGGATAGGAACGTTATCCATACGATATACGATACCGCCGTCGTCGACACCGCAGATCTTTACGGGTACGTGAAGATCGGAGATCTCACTTGCCATATTGACGTTCGGGTCGATTGTGATGAACGGGTGCTTCTTTAAGTGCTGAACTGCCGGAATAGGGAAGTGAGCACCTGCATCGGTACCGATGTTGATGAATGCGTCGACTTCGTCACGCATTGCAAGATCGACTGAACTTGTCTCACCGGGGTTCATGTGAGCAAGGTCCTTCTTCGTCAGGTCAAGGCAGTACGGGAATCCGAAGACCCATGACCATACCTGTCCGGGACCTGCAATGTTGTAGTGACCACGCATTGCCATAATGGTGCACTTTGTGAACTGGTTTAAGTCACGTGTGAGCGAGATGGCAATGTCGATGTTGTGGTTTCTTCCATCTGAGTGGCAGAGACCCATTCCGAAGAAGATGTTTGCGAAGCGTGCGTTCTTCAGGATGTTTGCAACCTCGATGATCTTCTCCTTCGGGATGTTTGCAACAACATCAGGGATGTCGTCCTCATGCCCGTGGCAGACCATGCGGAATGCACAGAACAGTTCGTAGTCGTGACCCTGCCTTACCTGAAGGACGTGGTCTGCGACACGTGCTGTATCTGTGTAGCGCGGGTCGATTACGATAACGGTCTTTCCCTTGTGTCCCTTTCCTGAGAAATATCCACGGGGGAAGATCGAGTAGCGTGACATGTGGCGCGGGTGTGCGTGTGCAGGGTTTGATCCCCAGTACACGATTACGTCTGCACGGTTCTTGACCTCACCGAGTGTACAGGACGGGTAACCGTTGTCAAAGATTGCAAGGAATGAACTTCCGTGGCAGATTGATGCACAGTTGTCGAGCATTCCACCTGATCTCTCCATGACACGGGCTGCTGCAGCCTGCCCTTCACAGTTTGTTGATCCAAAACCATACATCAGGGGCTTCTTTGCATTAAGGAGTGTCTTTGCTGTGAAGTCTATTGCTTCATCAAAGCTTATGTCCTTGACTGAGCCGTCGGGCTGGCGCAGACGCGGGAGTTTGATACGTCCCTCGCGGTCACCGCCGTGCATGAAAATTTCTGTACCGATTGCACATACGTTCTTGACTTCGAGAACCTTCTTCTCGTCATCGGAAACAGTAACCTCGATATCATCACATGCGCAGCCACAGTACGGGCATCCGACGTTCTTGATAACTTTTGGCATTTACTCATCACCTTTCCAGAGACCTACTGCTCCCTGAACACATTCAAGGGCGGTTTTGATCTTCTCACCAGCGGCCGGTTCCACGATTACAGGAAAACCACTGTACTGGGGTTCGCCTGTGGACTGTGTCCTCGGGGGAACAACCTGGTTTGCCCATACACCCTGCCTGATGTGGCATAGACCTTTGTAACAGGTCTGGCGTGCGATTACAGCCTTTACGATAACTTCGCCGCTCTCGCTTGTCACTTTGACATTGGTGTTTGGAGTGATACCGAGATCTTCGATATCGCCCTCGTTCATCTCGATAATCGAACAGGCCTCGAAATATTGAGGAGATGTTTTACCGATCTCCATTGCGATACCCTCTTCGACAGCGCGCTGGGTAATCATATTTAATAATATCTGGTTAGCCATTGCAACTCACCTTTTCAGCGGGCTCGGACCCAGTTCTTTAACGGTCTTAACAACGTCTTCCATAACTCCTCCCCACTTTGCACCTTCTGATGCCGAGACGAAAGTCATACGAAGTCTGTTGTCGTCGAGACCGATGTTCTTGAGTACGTTCTTAACAAGGAACATACGCTTTGCACATTTGAAGTTGCCCTCAAGGTAGTGGCAGTCACCGAAGTGACATCCCGATACAAGCACACCATCTGCTCCATCCTGGAATGCTCTCATGATAAAGAGAGGGTCAACACGGCCTGTGCACATTACACGGATTGCCCTGACGTCTGTCGGGTACTGGATACGTGCACCGCCTGCAAGATCCGCACCGGCGTATGAACACCAGTTACAGATAATTGCAATAATCTTTGGATTCCACTCGTCTCCCATTTACTCTTCACCTCCAAGACCGCCAAGAAGGAACGCGTCAATCTGGGCGCATATCTGCGGTGTTGTGAAGTGTTGCATACGAATTGCTCCGCCGGGGCAGAATCCTCCGCATGTTCCACAGCCTTTACACTTTGCTTCTGTTACCTGCATTACCTGCCTGCCGTCTTTCTCAACGAGCGACAGTGCACTGTATGGACACTGGTTTACACACATTCCACAGCCTGCACAGAGTTCCTCTATACACTGGGCGAAGTACGGTTCGAGCTGAACCTTGCCCTGGTGAATCGGAATCGATGCTGCGGATGCTGCTCCCTCTGCCTGTGCGACCGTGTCAGGAATATCCTTTGGTCCCTGGCAGACACCTGCAAGGAAGATACCTGCGGTGGTCGTTCCACACGGGTTGAGCTTCGGGTGAGCCTCGAGATACCATCCGTCCTGTGATTTGGAGATACCAAACATCTGGCGGAGTGGTTCTGCGTCGGGCTTCGGCTGGATTGCAGCTGCGAGGACTACCATATCACACTCTACATTGACAGGTCTTCCAAGGAGTGTATCCTCTGTCCTGACAAGGAGGTTCTTTGTAATCGGGTCTTCCTCTATGTTTGCAACACGGCCACGGATGAATTTACATCCCTCACTCTGAATACGGTAGTAGAACTCCTCGTATGCCTTACCGAACGAACGGATATCCATGTAGAAGATGTACGGCTGGCAGCCTGGAATCTTCTCCATAAGCTGGTGGGCATGCTTGAGCGAGTACATACAGCAGAATCTTGAACAGTATGGTTTGCCGACTCCGCCGGTGTTGTCACGTGATCCTGCACAGAGAACAAATCCGACCTTCATCGGGGTTGCCCCGTCGGACGGGCGAATCATGTGACCGCCGGTCGGACCTGATGCACAGATCAGGCGCTCGAACTCAAGACCAGTGATAACATTCTCATGTCTCCTGTATCCCCACTCGGCCTTCTCCTCGATTGGAATGAGATCATATCCTGTTGCAAGGATACAGCATCCTACCTTAACCTTCTCAAAGGTATCAACCATTTCAAGGTCGATTGCGTTCTTCTCTTTTCCACAGGCCTCAATACAGAGACCGCACTTTACACAGGATTCATAATCGATTGTGTACTGAAGAGGCATAACCTGAGCGTGGTAGATGTAGATTGCCTTTCTCGGGGCCATTCCGAACTCGAACTCGTTTGGCTTGATTACCGGACAGACCTCTGCACAGTCTCCACAGCCGTTACAGCCTGAGCCCTCAAGACCTGCTTCCTTCATCTCGGCTTCGGTTCTTGTTCCACGTGCCTTCTTGCGAAGTGTGATCTCGAAGTTTCCGATGTAACCCTCGACATTGTCAACCTCGTGATAGGTCCTGAGGATGATGTTCGGGTGACGTCCTGCATCGACCATCTTCGGTGTAAGAATACACTGTGAACAGTCAAGTGTCGGGAAAGTCTTGTCGAGCTGGGACATGCGTCCGCCGATTGTGGGTGTCTGCTCTACAAGATATGTTGTGATACCTGCATTTGCAAGATCGAGTGCTGCCTGGATACCGCCGACACCTGCGCCGACTACCATAGCTGCGTGCTCTACCTCTACTTCCTTGGGTTCAAGGTCTTCAAGGAGTCTTGCCTTTGCAACTGCAATTCTTACCTGGTCCTTTGCCTTTGCGGTTGCAAGGTCCCAGTCGTGCATGTGTACCCATGAGTTGTGCTCACGGATGTTTGCCATCTCAAAGCGGAACTTGTTAAGACCACCTTCGGATGTTGCAACCCTGAATGTAGGCTCGTGCAGACGTGGTGAACAGGCAGCTACAACTACGCCGGTAAGATTATGTTCGGTAGCAGCCTCGATAATCTTGGTCTGACCGGGTGTTGAACACATATACTGGTATTCATCTGCTATAACGACATTTGGCAGAGATTCTGCATACTCCTTGACTGCCTGAACATCGAGAGATCCTGCGATGTTTGTACCGCAGTGACAGATAAATACTCCAATTCTTGGTTCCTGATTTTCAGCCATTTCTTACTCCTCCTTACCTATCTTCTCCACAAAGGGTGAGCAGTCGATTGCGTGCAGGTCGAGTGCGAGCTCTGCAGGGGTCATACCCTGTGCAAGACCGAGAAGTTCGTTGTAGTGCAGAACCGGAAGGTTGTATACCTGTCCGAAGTTCTCCTGGATCTCGATCTGACCGCGGTCGAACTGAAGCTGGCAGAACGGACATACCTCTGTAAGTGCATCTGCTCCTACTTCCCTGAGGTTGATCATCTTCTCGTTTGTAATGTCGAGCGAGTGAAGAATATCGTATCCACGTACACCACCGCCGGCTCCACAGCACTGCATCCTGTTGCGGTAGAGAACAGGTTCAGCCCCGAGAGCCTCGACGAGTTCCTCGAGCCACATTGGATTCTCAGAGTCTCCGAAGTGGCGCTCCTTCTGCGGTTTCATCAGGTGGCATCCGTAGTGGACGGCAATCTTCGTGCCGCTCAGGGGACGGGTGACACTGTCTGCAACCTTCTTTACACCGCAGATCTTCTCATCATAGAGAAGCTCAGCAAGGTGCCATACGTCGATTGAACCCTTGAATTCCATATCAATCTCGGCAAGAACCTCGTTGACGCCGTCACGAAGCTCATCATTGTGCTTGAGCTTGTGGTTGACTTCCCAGATTGACTTGTAGCAACCGTTACAGATGAGTGTAATGTCCTTCTTCATCTGTTCCGCGAGAACAAGGTTCCTTGCAGCCATTGCATACCATACATTCAGGTCGATTGAACCGAATGCACCTGGTGCAGGACAGCAGGACGCTCCATTGAGCGGAACGAGTTCAATTCCCAGCTTTGCACTTGTTCTGATGGATGCGGCCTCACAACCAGGGTAACGGTTGGGTGCGATACATCCAAGGAAGAATGCATAGGAATGTTCGAATTCTTTTGCCATCTTTAGTTTCCTCCCTCGGAAAGGATGCGGTCAGCATTCTCCTTGAGTTTGTAGTAATCCATGATCTTCTGGATTCCCTCTATGTATTCGGGATACATGTGTGTCGTAGGCGGATCTGCTGTAAGTCCCAGCTTTACCCTTGCAGCACGGTTGACGTCGTTATTTGGAACACCGTGTCCGGTTGTATAGATCAACTGTGCAGTCTTGAGGAAGTTTCTCGGAACGATATCCCTCTTGAATGCAAGGTTCCTCATCGCCATTATGACGTCTGTCGGAGCCAGATCTCTCGGACAGCGATCAGTACATGAATAACATGTCGTGCAGAGCCAGAGATCAGGGTCGGTCAGAGCCTCGTCCTCAAGCCCGAGTACTGCTCTCCTCATGAATACACGAATTCTGTAGGAGCTTCTGGGAGCTGAGGGGCATGATCCTGTGCATGTACCACACTGGAAACACATGTGCGAGGCTGTTCCGCTGATATCCCTCACTTTCTCGCTGAAGTCCTTGTTGGAATCTGATGTATAGTAGTACCTGTCCTCGAGCTTCTTCTCAAGTTCAGAGTTTCCATAATTTTTCTCTACTGCCATATTTTGTCACCTCACTCAATGGCCTTGACCTCGACCTTACCGAACTCGGCTTCCTTGACCTTGGAGGTTCTCGGCTTGAGCAGCTTCTCCTTGATGCTCAGGAAAAGGTCAGTCTCCTTGCCCTTCATGCGGATGCCTGTACGCCTGAGAACGATGATGTCCTCACCGGGGCAGGCATTGACACATGCACCACAGAGGATACAGAGATCCTTGTTGACGGCAATGTTCGGCTCGATTTCGCCATGCATCTCTGCAGGCGGCTTGGGTGTCGGGAGGTAGATTGCGTTTGCGGGACAAACGTCAACACAGGTTGAACATCCGCCAGGACATTTGTCTGCGTTGAATTCAATATCTCCTTCGAAGAATTTCTCGACTGTAATTGCTTCTGTCGGGCAGTTTACCGCACACCAGCGGCATGTACAGCACTCATCGTTGTCGATTGTGACCTTACCGGTCTTCTTCTTTGTTGCTTCACTCTTCTTGACTTCGATTGCATCTGAAGGACAGATGTCGGCACATACGCCACAGCCGTCGCAAAGCATCTCTGTCCACTTAACCTCTCCCTCTACTGAGCCGGTTTCAGCTGTGAACGGTTTCTTTACAACGTCTATTGCAGCACAGACATCGGCACACAGTCCGCAGACTGTACACTTCTCTGCATCGCAGTCGAAGGTAATCTCAGCGTCGATTGCCTCACCCTTCTTCAGGCCGAGAGCATCGGTGCCTTCGAATGAAGGAACATCGCGGATGATTGCATCACGTGGACAAACGTCCTCACATGTGGTACATTCCACACACTTCTCTTCATCGATGACTGTAACCTTGTCGTATGTCGGGAATCCTTCCCTCTCTACAATCGGAAGGCACTCTTCACCGTCAACCTTCAGATTCATCGCGTTGAACGGGCACATAACCACACATACACCACAGTATGAGCACTTTGTCTCGTCAACAAGAATCGCTGAACCATAGTCGATAGCTCCTCTGCGGAACGCACCGACAGGTCCGAGGCTGATGGCCTCCTCAGGACAGGACTCAACACAGATACCACAACCTGTGCATTTCTCGTTGTCCTGCACAAGGTTGTTTACCTGATTTAAGAGCTTCTGCTCATAAATCGTTAAGTTTCCGTCCTGTTTCTTGGAGTATTTTGGAAAAAGCGTATTCATAACTTAACACTCCTAAAATCGTATTCCAGGATTACTCCTCTGCTCCGGAACGGGCAAATTCTTTTCTCAGTTCCCAGAACTCAGGAAACTTCTTGAGTTTTGCCTTTCTTTCCTCAAGGGCTTCGTACTCCTCGTCGTAGTCCCTGATCTCCTCAAGTCCTTCCATCAAGGGGTATACGAAACGATCCTCATTTTTGAGGGTGTCGAAATGCCCTTTCAGGGTGATAACATCATATGGACATGCCTCGATGCAAATACCGCAGCCGGCACAGAGCTCGTTGTCGGCGTCAAGGACTATTGCCTTGCCACCGATAACCTTGTAGATCTTGTCTGTCGAGACAGGATCTACAGTTGATAGCTCAAGTGCATCGACGGGGCATGCAACCACACAATTGTTACAACCTGTACAATTATTCATGTTTACATGAACTGCAAATGCCATTATATCACGCACCGCTATATCGATCTAAATCGATCGTTAAAAGTTGGGAAAAAAAATAGATAAATGTTCTGAAGTTGTAAAACGCCCGAAACTTTGAAAACCACCCAAAATATAGGTTTTATCATTAACAAATGTGTAAAGTTAATTGTGTTAGCTTTATGGGGCCACTGGGATCTAATGCGAAGAAAAAGACAAATGGAAACTGTTATATCACATCATCTGACGAAAATGATGGCCTTTTTTTTAATGCGTAGAAGAATTTTTTTCTAAATCGCTATAGCTCCAAGGTAATACCTTTAATCAAACAGTCGGCCCCATGATTGAAAACGGGATCTGCATGAAAAAGTCATTTCAGATGTTTGATTAACATAGTAAATATTTCATAATACCGGTTAACAGAGGAAGTGATCAGGAAGATCTTATATTCACAGTGACCCCCCAGTGACCCGGCGTTACAATAACCACGCGGTTACCAATGCCAACAGAGGTAGCAGGGAAGACGACCCGGATAAATCAAATATTATTTTACCTTACAGATCAAGAAATTTAGTCGTTACACAAAAGAGGTATATTATTATGGAACTTAACGGAGTCCAAATCGAAGACGAATTTGCAGAGGCATTCCCCAACTGGGCATGCAGGGTAATTATTACAGCAATAAACGAAAAATGGGCAAAGCAGGCTGCAACAGAGGCAACAGGTTTTGCAACCTCGGCAATCGGATGCCCCTGTGAGGCAGGAATCGAGATGTTCCTCCCCGCATCGGAAACCCCCGACGGAAGGCCCGGTGTCGCAGTCCTCTTCTTTGCAGGCGGAAAGAAGAAGTTGAAGGAGCAGGTAGTCGAGCGCCTTGCAGAGTGTGTACTTACACAGCCCACAACAGCAGTATTCGACGGCATGCCTGAGGCTGAAGAGAGGATCGATGTCAAGCTCCACTTCTTCGGTGACAAGTTTGAGTACGAGAAGGAAGTCGGCGGACGCAAATGCTGGGCAATCCCCATCATGAACGGCGAGTACATCGGAGAAGAGAACTTCGGCATCGTCAAGGGTATTGCAGGAGGAAACTTCTTCATCATGGGAGAGAAGCTTGAGGCGGCACTCGACGCAGCCGATGCAGCGGTCGAGGCAATCATGACAGTCCCCGGCAGCATGTGCTCGTTCCCCGTAGTCGCATCCGGTTCAAAGGTTGGTTCGAACAGCTACAAGTTCATGCCCGCAACAACAAACGAGAAGTACTGCCCCACAATCCGTGACAAGGTCGAGGACACAAAGGTGCCCGAGGGCGTTGAGGCAGTATACGAGATCGTTATCGACGGTGTAGACGAAGCGGCAATAAAGGCAGCAATGAAGGCAGGTATCGAGGCAGCTGTAAAGGTTCCGGGATTAAAGCTCATCACCGCAGGAAACTTCGGCGGAAACCTCGGACCGTACCAGTTCAGGCTTTACGATATCCTTTAAACACACTTTTTTTGATTGAAAAACTCTTCTCCAGCCAGAGCAGAGCAATTCACCTGCAGATATCAGGGCCATAATATAATTGAACGATTATAAACTATCAAAACAGAAATCGCCAGCATCTATAATTTTTTCATATAGTCCGTTTATTTTATTTCTAAAGGAGGGTTGTAACAATGACTCATTTCAAAAAATATAAAAACGGGATCGTAATCCCGCTTATTCTGGTATTGCTGCTTGTTCCGGCGGTAATGGCAGCAGGCGGGGATAGCGGCGCATCCACGGAGAGAGCAATCAGGTTCTCGATTCCGTCATCATACTACACCGGGGAGACGGTGCTTGCCGAAGGGATTACAGATCTCCCGGTGGGAACCAGTCTCTACGGAACAGTAACAGGTGATTCGGGCTTCATTTACAAGGTCACAAAAGAATACGTGGTCTACGAGGAAGGATCGGACGGGTGGAACAAATGGAAGATGTATGTCGACACCTCCAACTGGAATCCGGGAGATTACGTACTCACAGTATACGAACCGGTGAGCGGTGTGGAAAAATCGGACACATTCAAACTTGTCGATCCTGAAACATCATCAGGAGAGCAGGGATCAGGAAGTTCATACGGAAGTGAAGACGCGGCCATCAGGATGGCTCTTGAAAACACATACTACGAGGGTGAAACCATCTATGCCACAGGAATTACGACATTTCCTGTAGGAACATACTTCGACGCCTATGTCAAGTCACAGGATTCGGACTTTGATTATACTTCAGATGAAGGCGCCTTCGTATACCAGGAATCCGGCATTACCTCAGGCTGGAATGACTGGAAGCTCTACATCCAGCCGGACGGGTGGGATTTCGGGACATACGAGCTTACTGTAACAGAGCCGGTGACAGGTGTTTCGAACACCCGGACCTTCACTATAAAAGAGGTGCCGTCAGCGGAGGGAACGACCTCGCAGTACACCTATGAAAACCAGAGGGCCATCAGATTCGCACTGAACAAACAGTACTGTATCAACCAGACTATCGAGATAGACGGCATTACCGATCTCCCTGCAGGCGAACAAATGACACTGCAGGTGGAAGGGATAAACGTGAATTTCAAATGGACTTCACCCGATCCGGTAATCGTCCAGGCAGGCTCCGATTACGAGAGCTGGAACTCCTTTAAGGCAACCCTGAACTCAGGCGATATCGGGGAGGGCGAATTTACCCTTCAACTGACAAATGCCAAATCAGGAGCTGAAAAGAGTGTCGAATTCGAGGTAACAACACAATGCGAAGGAATACAGACGCTCTCCCAACAGCAGCTCATCGAAGAGCTCCAGAAGGAGAATGAAGATCTAAAGAAAGAGAACGAGATGCTGAAAAAGATTATTGAATTTTTCAGTTCTCTCTTCGGATAAACCAAACCTCTTTTTCGCATAATCGAACCAGTTAAATATCATGTTGCCGACTATTTTGTTAACGATTATTTCGGTGACAAATAGTGGCAACAGTACTTAGACCAGAGGAAGTGAAAGAGCGCTTCGGCCCTCTTTTCTGCAGAAAATTTCTTGTAATGGCAGACGAGGACTCGGGAAGAGCGGAGATCATCGAGGAATGCCGTCACAGGGGTGCCATCGAATGGGACGTCATGAACCGAATGAGAGCCGGCGGAGCGGTCGAATCTATCTCCGTTGACGGGGCGTCAATGACAATCTCAGCTAAGCTCGGAAAGTTCACTGCAAACTTCGGTGCTGCAGGTGACTCTATCGGGGGGCAGGCACTGGAAGGTGTCGAGATTATCGGCGACGAGATCGCCACACACTGGGCAGGGATCGCAGGAGCAGGCGTAGGAATAGCCGCATGCCTCCCGCAGGCACCCGGCGTTCTCAGGACTGAATACCCGACCGAAGCCGACATGACTCCGGGCGGGGCGAAGATCAGCAGGACGACGATCTACACCCCGAAATACGAGAAGGTGTCCATCGGGATCGACGACACCGACACGAAGGAGTCCGGCGCAACATGGGTGCTTGCATCCAAATGTGCAGAGGCATGCAATATCGAGGGTGTCGAGTACCTCAACATGCGCCTGATACAGCTCAACCCGAAGGTGCCGAACAAGACCACAAACTGTGTGGGCTCGGCGCTGAATTTCGCAGTAAAACCCGGAAAGATCGAAGAGCTTCTCGAATTTGTAAGGGACTTTATCGAAGCCGGCTCTGTCAGCGAGGATACGGGCATCGCGGTATACACCGGACTCGACCAGCCGGAGTCGCCTTACCTTGAGAAGATCAAGACGGAAGTCCTGAACATTGAGGAATGCGAGGCCGAGGCGGAAAGGCTCGGGATAAGATATATAGATTCTGCCGCCTCAAAGGGACGCATAGGAGCCCTTGGAGCGGTCCTGTGGGCCAACAGGGGAATAGAGGCAGCTGGTCTTTATGGAGAACATCTCTGAATCGCCATATACGGTATCATACCCGGAGATCGTGGCGGTGGCCTCCGGGAACGGAGAAGAAGTCGAACTTATAGAGAGATTCGACTGCATAGGCGGTGCCATGTGGGCGGGGCATCACTACAAAAAGAGCCCGCTTGTAGAATCATCGAGGATCATAGGAAGCACCCAGAGGTTCATGCTGAAACCGGGCCTGGTAGATCTTGAACTGGAGGGATCATACTTCCCGGCCGGGATCTCGGGTGTTGAACTCACAGACACCGGGATCGGGATCTCGTACATCGGAATGGGTGGAGGAGGAGTAGGCGCCTCCATATGCCGTGCAACTGCAAAGGGTGTTCTCAGGGACGACACAGACCCGTCGGGCGGAGGAAAGGTCGCAGGCACGAGGCTCTGGCTCCCGAGAATGGAGAGGGTCATCATAGGGCTCGACGATACCGATACCGCAGAAGAGGGTGCAACATGGACGCTCGCCCACAACATATCAAAGGCCGTCGGGGACGAGCACTCGAAATACCTCTCCCATACGATTGTGCAGCTCTTCCCTGTCCCATACAGGACGAAGAACTGTGTTGCAATCGCCTGCGAATTCGCAACGGACAGGCCGGACGAGTTGATCGACTCCTTCCAGGAGCTGGTCGAAAAATACACCCTCTCGGATGACACGGGTCTTGCCGCATTCAGGGGATTCGACCCGTCACCGCTCGCCGGTTTTGGAAAAGCTGTCAAGGCAGGAGAGGTCACGATGGACGACCTTGAAAAGATCAGGAAATATCTCGACATCAGGATCGAAGGCCGCGGCATAATAGGTGCCGCAGCCGCGATCCCGTATTACACGAGGTACGGGGAGGCTCTCAGCATATGAACTGGACCGGACTCAAGGCCGCACTGCTCGCGGAGGGAACTGCAAGGATAACAGGCACACCCGTGGATATGACGGGCGGGTCACATGCGGGGCCGGGTGCAGGCGATCAGGGTTCGGTATTTTTTTCAGCCGGAGGTAAAAGAGTCCGGCTTTCAGTCGATGTAGATAGTAAAGTAACAATCAAGCATCTCGGCGGGGGAAAGGCAGTCCTCCGTTTCGGGGAAATCGTGCAGGAGGGGATTATCGAGCCCCCGGCACTCCACTGCCCCCGGCAGGCATTCATCACGATAAGCGAGGGATGCATCTTCAGGTGCAGGTACTGCAACGTCCCGTTCCAGAAACCGAGGATCAAGACGCCGGGAGAGGTGGTCGCGATGATCGGGGATGTCTTCGACGATATCGACTGTATCTCCATTACATCGGGGGTCATCGGCTCCCCGGAGGAGGACGAGGAGAGAGTGATAGAGATTGTCAGGGAGATAAAAAAATTCAATCTCCCGATTGGAATCTCCACCTACCCGGTAGAGGGGACTCCCGGAAGATTGCATGAGCTTGGCGTTGCAGAGGTCAAATTCAACCTCGAAGCCGCAACAGACAGGGTCTTTTCAGAGATGTGCCCCGGACAGAGGAGGGATATAATAATCTCCGCACTGAAGGAATCGGTCGCCCTCTTCGGGAGGAACCACGTTTTTACAAACATCATTCTCGGCCTCGGTGAGACGGACGAAGAGATGATGGCCTGTATCAGGGAGCTCTGCGAGGCAGGCATAATCCCTGTAATCAGGCCGCTCAACCCGAAGGCCGAACTTAAGGACTACTCCCGGCCCACAAAGGAGCGTATCCTGAAGACCTTCGATTACCAAAAAGAGCAGCTCAGGGCGAACGGCCTTGATCCGTCACAGGCGCTTACGATGTGCGTCGCCTGCACCGGCTGCGACCTGACACCCGGGAGAGATGAGGGATGAAGGGCGGGGAACTGATCGCCGCCTCGGTGGCGGTTTCCGCAGATACGGTATACACTATTCCCGGGTACCCCGTAACGACACTCGGTGAAAAGACGAACGCCGAGTTTGTGGTCAATGAAAAGACAGCTCTCGAATACGCCATCGGGGACTCGCTCGCAGGAAAGCGATCGGCCGTGATAGTCAAGAACGCCGGGATGAACGCACTTGCAGACCCGCTGGTGATTACTACCACACAGGGGCTTCGAAAGGGCATCCTCATAATCGCCGGTGACGACACCGAAGCCAAAGGCTCCCAGAACAGGCAGGACTCCAGGTATTTTGCAGAGGTTGCAGAGGTTCCGCTTATCGAACCGAACGAAAGGAGCATCCACTATGCCGTAGAACACGGGTTCTCTGCTTCGGAGAGATATTCGAGGATCGCAATCCTGAGAGTGACACAGGATATTCTCGAAGGGGTGGTCCCCGGCACGGCCACTCCGGCTGAAAGAGAGGAAGGTTCCGGCAGTCTCGCCGGGCAGGGACTGACGATGAAAGGCAGGTCCCAGCTGGCGGACAACATCACCCGGAAGATGTTTGCGGAGTCGAAATACCCCGGCATTTACCCCCCGCCCTCAAATCCCTGGATGCGGAGAGAGACTGAGGAGAAAGGCAGGGCGTTCATCGCAGACCACAGGACCGCGACCCCACCCCCGTATACGCCCGAACCGGAGACAATGGTGTCAAGGGGCTATGCACGCGGAATATGCAGGAACTGCCCGTATAAGCCCCTGTTCGAGATCATCAGGGACAGCGGGGCGGAGGCGATCTGCGATACGGGCTGTTCGCTACTATCGAAGAACCCGCCCTACGGTTTCGGCATCGCAAACTATGGTCTGGGGTCTTCAGTCGCTGTTGCGGCAAAGAGCACAGGCCTCGCCCTTACCGGCGACTATGCCATCCTGCACTCTGGACTGAACTCCATGATTGATATCTGGCAGAAGGGAGTCCCGGTGCTCTGCATCGTCCTCGTGAACATGAAAGCCGCGATGACCGGTATGAAGGAGGTGCAGGACATCCTGCCCTACATCGGCTGGGCGAAACCGCAAAGCCTCGACTGCAGCAAAGAGTCGGTGGATATAATCACTGAAAAACTCGGGGAGAAGAGAACAAAACCGGAGATTTTACTGGTATACGGGCAGTGCCCGGAAGGAGAGGAGCATGAAGCCATTAAATGTTGAAATATGCGATGTCACGCTCAGGGACGGGGAGCAGACACCCGGCGTGTCTTACACCTGCCAGGAGAAGGTGAACATCGCCGAAAAGCTCGATGAGATAGGTGTTGAGGTGATTGAGGCAGGATTTCCCAACATCTCAGAACAGGAGAGAGCCTGCGTGAAGACTGTAAAGAAACTCGGGCTCGATGCAAGGATCTGCTGCCTCTCAAGAGCTTTAAAGGAGGATGTCGATGCCGCAATCGACTGCGATGTGGACCTCGTGAGTATATTCTTCGCCACATCTGACCTCCATATCAGGGTGAAATACAAAAAATCCCGCGAAGAGATGCTCGAATATGCACTCTCCATGGTCGATTACGCCGTCGACCACGGGCTTAACGTCAGGTTCTCTGCCGAAGAGGGATCGAGGACCGATATCGGTTTCTTAAAGGAGATGTTCAGGCAGGGTGCGGAGAGGAAGGCTGCATACTCCAGTATCGCGGATACTGTCGGATGCCTGACGCCAATCGAGATGTATGATATCGTAAAGGAGCTTTTACCGGAGCTGAAGAACCCGCTCTGCGTCCACTGCCACAACGACATGGGTTTTGCAAGCGCAAATACTATCACAGCAGCTCAGGCCGGCGCATTCCAGCTCCATACCACTGTAAACGGGATCGGCGAGAGGGCAGGTAATGCAAGCCTCGAGGAGGTGCTCGTCGCTCTCCGGATGAAGGGTGGCGTCGACAGGTACGACCTCACAAAGCTTCATGAAGTCTCGAAGATAGTCGAGGAATACTCGGGGATTAAAGTCGCAAAGACAAAGGCAGTCGTCGGAGATCATGCATTCGCTCACGAGAGCGGGATTCACATCGCCGCGATACTGAAAGACCCGGCTACCTATGAATACTTCACGCCCGAGATGGTCGGCGGGGAGAGAAGGTTCATTCTTGGCAAGCATACCGGGAGAAAGGCGCTTGCTCATGTTGTCAGCAGTCTCGGCTGCGAGCTCAGCATGAACGAGACAAACTGGGTCTTAGAGCAGGTCAAGGAGAAGAGCGAGGGCAAATGCACAATTACACCCAAAATGCTGCTGAAGCTCATCAAAAGATCGAAGGAGTGTGCCTGAATACATGGCGACCATCTCCGAACGGCTCCTTGGATCTCCTGCTGGCTCATTCACCGACCTCGAACTGAGCAGGGCATACGCCCATGACGGAACCGGCATCCAGGCTCTCCTCTCCTTTTCACAGATGCAGACGAAGGTCCGTTCCCCTGAAAAGATATCGATAATATATGATCACATCGCTCCTGCGAACAATTCAGAGACTGCCAATCTCCAGCACGAACTCAGGGATTTTTCAAAAGAAACGGGAATGAACTTTTACGAGATCGGCGAGGGGATATGCCACCAGGTCATGAGCGAAGGCGTATGCATGCCGGGCGAGGTCGTCGTCGGGGCGGATTCGCATACATGCACTCTCGGTGCATTCGGTGCATTCGCAACCGGAGTTGGTGCCACCGACATGGCGGCGATATGGGCGACGGGCGAGACATGGTTCAGGGTGCCGGAGACTACCGGAATAACGCTTGAGGGCAGGCTGAAAGGGCGGGCCGAGCCCAAGGACGTCGCACTTACGTATGTTACCCGTCTCGGCATGGACGGCGCAACATACCGGGCACTCGAATTTATTGGTGACGGTGCCGGGTCTCTTGAGATGGATGGAAGGCTTACGATCTGCAATATGGCAATCGAAGCCGGTGCAAAGGCGGGGCTGTTCTATTCGGACGATAAGACCGTCTCTTATCTCTCAGAGTTTGGTAAGACCGCCGAAAGACAGGAGACGGAGGACTGCACATACGCCGGTGAACTGCACCTCGATCTCGACGATATTGTTCCCGTGATCTCCGCACCCCACAGGGTGGACAACGCCGCCCCGGTCGATAAATACGAAGGGACACACCTCGACCAGGTATTTGTGGGCACCTGCACGAACGGAAGGTACGAGGACCTGAAGCGTTTTGCGGACATCGTGAAAGGAAAGAAGGTCGCCGTCAGAACGGTTGTAGTCCCGGCATCGAAGAGAACTCTCCTGAAGTGCATCGGGACTGGCGTCCTCTCGGACATCGTCGATGCCGGATGCTCGATAGGAACACCGGGGTGCGGGCCGTGCCTCGGGGCACACATGGGAGTCCTCGGCGAGGGAGAGGTCGGCCTTTCCACGGCGAACAGGAACTTCAAAAACAGGATGGGCGTCGGGGCGGAGTATTACCTCTGCTCCCCCTCGACGGCAGCGGCAAGCGCCCTGAAAGGCGAAATTGCTGACCCGGAGGCCTGCAGATGAAGGGAACAGGCCACGCCGTATGTGTCGGAAGCGATGTGGATACCGACATGATCATCGCCGGAAGATACCTGCGGACGAAGAACAAACAGCTCTGGGCCGAGCACGCCTTCGAGGACTATGACCCTTCGATTGCAGGCAGGCTTGACGGCTCGGTCATCGTTGCAGGAACAAACTTCGGGTGCGGGTCCTCACGCGAACAGGCCGCAGCGGCGCTTAAGGCCGCCGGAGTACAGGCAGTCGTTGCAAAGTCCTTTGCCCGTATATTCTTCAGGAATGCGATAAACCTCGGCATACCCTTATTCGAGGTCGCGGACTTCGAATGCAGTGACGGCGACGAGATCTCATTCGACCTGGAGAACGCGGTTGTAGAGGCAGGCGGCCGCAGGTATGAAAGCGGCCGCCTTTCGAACAGGATGAACGAGATAATAGCCGCAGGAGGACTCATCGAGTACCTCGGGAGGAGAAAGTGATCTTTCCGGCCCACTGCAAGGAGGTCGGATACGCCTCCGGGATGCCGCTCGGGAGGAAGGTGTACTTCCTGAGCCGCTACCTCATTGTCGAGACGGACGGCGGCTATGAGATCGGCGAGGTGCATCCGGTCCCCGGCGGAACAGGGCTGATGAGGGATATCGGGAGTTGTGTTACTCTTGCCGGTGCAGGGGAGACAACTGTCTGGCCTGAGAGGGTGATTCTCCATAACAGGGCGGACTTAATAAAAAAAGCGGCATCTACCGGGAAGAAGGCGACGATCTTTAAGGGAATCGACGAGCACATGAGCTTTGTGATCGACCCCGACCCTTCGGTGCTCCTAAAGGTGCACCTGTATGATGCAAAACCCCCGGTTGCGGTGCTCTCCGATACGGCGAAGAAACTTGAGGACGCCGGTCTCTTCGGGCTGGAGGAGATCGAGTTCGTCCACCACGTAATCGACATCGAGGAGATCGAGGCGGACGTCTACCCGTGCAGGGCCGGAGGTTTTGAAAAGACTCTCGACAACGACAGGCCGGAGAAGGGCGAGATAATCGCAGGGTGCATGACCGCAAGGCAGCTTCTCGCCGAGGAGTACGGCGGCGACTTCGAGATAATCAACACCTGCCCGGCCGACCGTGCGGACGAGGAGCCGTTCGTTGCAAGATGCTGCCGCTCCGAGAGACGCGGGATGGTCGAAGGAAAGGCGGGATTTATCGTCCACTGGGGAGCCTCGCCGAAGGATATCGCGGATGCTGTCTTTGCAGTCGTTGCGGCATACAGGGAGAAGAAGAGATGAGAATTGCGATCGTCGAGGGCGACGGTGTTGGTCGGGAGGTCATCCCCCCCGCACGCCGGATACTTGAACGTCTCATGCCGGATGCGGAGTTCTTTGATGTGGAGGTCGGATACGGGAAGTGGGAGCGGACCGGCTCGGCATGCACGGATGAGGATATCGATTCGCTAAAGGCTTCTGATGCGATCCTCTTCGGTGCGGTGACGACACCCCCTGACCCAAATTACAAAAGCGTCCTCTTAAGGATCAGGAAGGAGCTCGACCTCTATGCAAACCTCCGGCCCGTGAAGGGCGGGGGCTTCGACATCATGATCGTCAGGGAGAACACCGAAGGGCTCTACTCGGGGATCGAAGAGATCGGAGCAGAAAGATCGACGACGCTCCGCGTAGTTACAAAGGCAGGGTCGGAGAGGATCGCCCGTTACGCCTGCGGACTTGCGAAGGGGCGGAAGAATTCGCTCGTCGTCGGCAACAAGGCAAACGTCCTGAAATCGGACGTTCTCTTCAGGGACACCTGCCTCTCGGTGGCGAAGGAGGAGGGAGTTTCTGCAAACACAGCCTTCATCGACGCCCTGACGCTCGACGTTCTAATGCATCCTGCAAACTACGATGTGATCGTCACGACGAACATCTTCGGCGATATACTAAGTGACGCCTGCGGGTACCTCACCGGGGGCCTCGGGATGCTCCCGAGCGCCAACATCGGTGAGAGGCATGCGTTCTTCGAGCCGGTCCACGGGAGCGCCCCGGACATCGCCGGGAAGGGGATTGCAAACCCGGTTGCGGCCATCCGCAGTGCCGCGATGCTTCTTGCCCATCTCGGGAGGACAAAGGAGGCAGCCGCAGTTGATGATGCGGTGGATTCCGTCCTGGCGTCGGGGATTAAGACACCTGATCTCGGCGGGAGTTTCTCTACGGATGATGTTGGGGAGGCCGTTTTGGAGCGGGTGAAGGCTGTTTATAATTAAATCCTTTTTTTTAATGAGGGCATAAGCCCCTGATGGGGCAGACCCAGCTCAGTTTGCTCGCAAACTTTCGCAAATTGCGATAGCCCGGCCTTACGGCCGGAAGAGAAAACTGTTTTAAAAATATTTCCCGGTGACCGGATGTCGCCCATAGGTTTCGAAAGGGCAATAGCCCTCCGATAGACTCAGGTTTTAATTCCTATTCTGAATATACATAACATAAGTGACCGAATCCATCATCATCAAAACGCCGTCTTCGACCCTCCGGTCATGGACGAAAGAGGATGCCCCTTCGCTTGTCAAATACGCGGACAACCCGAAGATAGCGGGAAATATGCGGGACCGCTTTCCGCATCCATACACACTGACCGATGCGGAACGCTTCATTACGATGGCGACCACGACCACCAAAGCCCTTCTTCTCGCAATCGAAGTAAACGGGGAAGCCGCCGGTGCGATTGGCATCACCCCCCTGAATGACGAATACAAAAAGACTGCCGAGATCGGGTACTGGCTCGCCGAGCCCTACTGGGGACGAGGCATCATGACCGATGTGGTGAAGGCCGTCGTGCCGGTTGCATTCGAACACTTCGACATCGTCCGGATACAGGCGGGAGTCTACTCAAAGAACCCGGCATCGATGAGGGTCCTGGAGAAGGCCGGATTCGAGAGGGAAGCCGTGCATAAGAAGACGGTTTTTAAGAATGGTGTGGTTATGGATGAGGTTGTTTTTGTTCGGTTTTTGGAAGAATGAATTCTATACAATAGTCGGAACCCACCTTTAACTCCTTCCGGATGTCGATTTTCTTCTTTCTACGAACTCACCGGTGAAGGCCCGAAAGGACATACGTAGTAACAGCTGTTTTTGGCTATAATAGTTTTAAAAATTCTTCTCGGGTAAGTCCGGCCTGCCTTATGATGCTTTTTATAGTTCCTTTTGAAATTTCTTTGTGGTTTGGTATGGTAAGCCTTCGATAAGGCTCTTTGTCCTGCCTCAGGATAATATGGCTGCCGGTCTGATGGTCGATATTGTAACCTATTTTATTAAGTGCCTTAATTACTTCGAGTTAGGATAGTACAGGTAATTTTGGCATATTTCAGGCGATTATTTCTACGGTTTCTTCATATATTGACGGGGGGATTGGTTCATTATGCTTCTTCAGGCTTTCCAGGTATCCTTTTGCAGCATCTTTTATATTTTCAAGTGCTTCGGCTCTGGTTTTTCCCTGAGATATGCAGCCCGGAAGGGAAGGGCATTCGGCGACAAAGATTCCATCTTCGTCCTCTTCTATGATAACTCTGAATTTCATATGGCCTGTTCTCACCTGTTTTGAGTTTTCAACAATATATTGACTCAAGCTGTTGATAATGTTATTACGATTTCTGCAATAATAAATCTCTTATACGGACACTGAGAAGGTGACTGAAGGTCGCCCTCAGGAATCGATTGGGCCGATAGCCCTTCGGTTGACTGCGACCGGGAAGAATATTTTTCGGAGCAGGAGGGATGCCTGCCCATCCCGACAGCGACCCTATCGCTAAAAAGGTGACCGAAGGTCGCCCTCAGGAATCGATTGGGCCAATAGCCCTTCGGTTGAATCGACCGAGAAGAATATTTTTCGGAGCAGGAGGGATGCTCGTCCATCCCGACTGCGACCCTATCGCCATTCAGGGGGTGGGTTGAAGGGAGGGGGACTTGTTTCCCCCTCCCTTTTCAGCCAAAGATCAAAACCCCGGCAAAGTAAACCTTAAATATACCCTCCAAATCAAAAAATAACCGAAATACCCGGCCATAACAGAAGGGCGTCATTGCCTGATCTTATGTCAACCCGATACAAACACCGGCTGAAAAAAAGTGCCAATGACAAGCCGTCATATCTCTTTATTTTATGCTTTGATTGCTGTAAAAAGCATGATATCTGCCGGGAATTTACGACCCTCAGATCCGATCGATAAATCGTGAAAATAAGCTCAATTTGACGTTTTTTTGGGTGGTGTTTTGATATGGGATCGGGGGGTTTTTGCATTGTGATTAAGATCAAGTATAAGGAAGGACACAGGAAGGCAATCTTCAAGAACAATGAGGTGCTGAGGTTGTTTTTGTTTGGTTTTAGGAGTGTATATCATATCAGCACAGAATTGCATCCAATGTTGTTACAGATTTCACATCTATTAATATAAATAGAGATTAACTAGATTTATCGAGAGAGTTGTATGAAGAAGTCTCATAAGATAATTAACGAAACAAAAATAGGCCAACAAAAGCTATTAGAATTACTAATCATAGTTATATTTTTAGCATTTGGAATAGACTTAATTTCAGGACAGACACTTATCTATTTCAATATTAATCCATTTTTAGCAATACTAATTGGACTTATATTTTGTTTAATCTCAATAATCATTTTTATTAACCAAATATTACACGAACGAAGATTAACTCGAACCATTGAAGCTTTTTTTATCTATGATGAAAATAGCAATACAATTATTGATATCCCAAATTACCAATTCTCTTCAGATATGATTTCTAATCTAAATGCTGTTCTTGTTGAAAATGTAAACTTGAAGAGATTTTGGGAAAGTAAACCATTATCATTATTATTAGCTTTTCATGAAAATGAAGGAAACTCAAAAGAAAAGAACACAATAAAAATAATTAATGAATTAACTGAATACTTAATTCTTGAAAAATTATCAACACATTTGACAGATTATTTCAACCAAAGACAAATTCCTGAAAATAGAATAAAAACTTATGAGAGAAGAGACATTCCAGACATCCTTCTTCAAAATAGATTTTTAGAGACAATTTCTCATCCAATGGACGAGAGACCCTTTTTTAGTCACGAAGAAGATCGATACCAGGATAAATTTGGAAATGAAATATTTCCCAAGGGAGAAATTATTTCTGCTTCTGGAGAAGACGGAGTATTGTTTAATCGATTTGATTTGATTTTACCAAAAGAAAGCAAAATTACAAAGCCAAATGCAAATGAAATTATCGTTGAAACGGATATATTACGGCTATTTATTAAAACTGATTTTAGAGGTATGAACACTTTCATTCCTACTGATTTTATTAAGAATTATTTGGATCTAGAGTTTTCTCAAGATTATCTAAATACGAGAAGAGAATTCTCGATTCCAATTACAATAAAAGTAAATATGAAACTCAAATCATTGTTCCTGAAAAGTGGTTTAGAATATTATGAATGGGTAGATTCATTTATTGAAGAAATTGAAGATTATCTTTCAGAAGATGCATTTTTCGACAAAATAAAATGGAAATCTATACAAGCAACATTAATCTGTATGAAGAATTTAAAAAATCAAAATACTAACGAATAATACACCCAATTTTAAGAGAATTCGTTACAATGTCCCTTCTTTTTCTCCCAGCAATTTCAAAGAACACATCCCATTAAAAATCCAAATTATTCAAAATCGCCATCATGAATTCTTGAAGTCTTTCAGTTTAAACCCCTCACCCACCGAAAAACTTCCATTGATACCCTTTCATCAACGCCTGACATTCTTCTCAAAGATCTTACAACAATTTACAAATGTTTGCAACATTGGAAATATCACAGACACAAACACAAGCACACAAACGATCACAGACTTTCTTCTGTGTTCCTAGATATGTACGCAAATTAGTAACTGTATATGTACATATATCTATAATATAATCCTATTATCAAAATCAAAAGGATGATTTCAATTTTTTATCTTTGCAGCAACCTTTGCACCCCTGCTGTAAACATGCTGCAAAGCTGCAAACATAAATCCGGAACGCCAGTGATACTAACATCCGGTTTCAGGAATTTTCGGAAGAAAACGACTGTCTTCAAAAAAGCTATTAATAGCGAATAATATCAAATATAATAATATAATATCATATTACACAAAAATGAATATATTCCCGGAATTCATGCCGGAATAAATTATGAGAGGTGAGAAAAATGGCAAAAGAGATAGAAATGGGCCTAACATTAAAAGGAAAAGATGCCCGGAAATTTCATGAATATATGAAAAATCCCGATGACACCGAAGAGGGTAGAAAACTTTTGAAAGAGGCATTACGTTTGTCAAAAAGTTCTCACAGGTCCTCTAAAATATGAGTATTCCCTTTAACCAATTCTCTTTTTCAATATTAAATTCCGAACTCGATCTCTCAGGTTTTGAATGCAGCAACCCCGATCTAAATGAATTCCTTCATGAAGACGCAATCCATTACCAGGAAGAAAGACTCGCCGTCACCCGGGTGATTCAGTGGCAGGAAAATATTGTGGGATATTTTACACTAGTCAGCGACAGTATCGAAGTTGAAGCAATAAAATCAGGTGATGGAAGTCTCGAATATCCCTACCGCAGGTATCCGGCATTAAAAATTGCCCGCCTGGCTACAGACAACCGCTATCAGAGACAGGGTATTGGACGTGCAATGCTTCTGAAGACAATGGAGATTGCAATAGTATTGTCAGGTTACATAGGTGTTAGGATTCTAACTGTAGATTCAAAACCCGAATCCGTCGGATTCTACGAAAACTTCGGTTTTAAAAGGGCAACTCGAAAGAATCACGATACAATCTCTCTTTACAGGGACTTCCACAGGACGATATGCGATATCGAAGAGGAAAGGGACGAAACAAGAATCACAGATTATTAATCGTCAATTCTCAACTTACTCACACCACTTTAAACTCTCCAAATAAAAATACAACCCAACCAAAAAGACAATCATCGATACGGATAAAATATCGCTAATGAACCGGGAGATCGACGACGAGCCCCTGACCGAAGAGGAGATGCAGGCAATCGAAAAGTCGCTTGAGGAGTATGCCCGAGGAATATACTATACACATGAAGAAGTCCTCGCCTATCTCGAAAAAGCCAAATGAACCGACATAATTCCAATCTTTCACCGATTTCTTCTTTCGAAAACCTTTTTCGTTTACTTCCTAAAATTTACTTATGCAGTCGATAGACGGATACATCGATTATACACGCCGGGAATATTGCAATGATGTGAAATGCCCGATACAGATGCTCCTGAACCAGGAAGAGGAAAAATCCCCCAAATACGAAGAGATCAGGGCGATCTGTGCGTCAAACTGCCTGCACAGCACCCATGAATTCCACCACTGGCTGATAGATAAGGGCTACCTTGTCGTCAGACCGGAGAAAAAATAACCCCGGACCCATATACAGTTGTGTATCATTTAATCTCGTGAAGTGACCCCATGACAAATGCATATCTCAATACCGGCATTCAAAGCCGGATGAACCGGATAATCAACCCGAAAGACAACCGGGTAGTGATGCTTGCGGTAGACCACCCCTATTTCCAGGGGCCGACGACCGGTCTTCGCAACATGAGCAATACAATAAAGACACTCCTTCCATACTGCGACTGCCTGATGACAACCCGCGGAGCGGTGCGGAGCAATATTGCGACCGAAGACCTCGGGTCAAAACCGATCATGCTGCGTGTTTCAGGCGGAAACAGCGTCCTGTTCGACGATTTAAGTGATGAAAAGATCACGGTCTCGATCAAGGAAGCCATCCGGATGGATGCAGCCGGTGTCGCGGTCAGCGTGTTCATCGGCTCTGCAAACCAGCAGCAGACAATAATGAACCTCACCGATATGATCAACCAGGCCGAGGAATACGGAATTCCGGTGCTGGCGGTAACCGCCGTCGGAAAAGACATGGCGAGGGACTTACGCTACCTGGGGCTTGCATCCCGTATCTGCCAGGATGCAGGGGCACGGATTATCAAGACCTACTATTGCGAGGATTTCGATAAGCTGGTAGAGTATGTTGCCCCGACCCCTGTCGTTGTTGCAGGCGGGAAGTATTCAAGTCCGCCTGACGCGATGGAGATGGCCTACAACTCCATCCAGGCCGGAGCAGCCGGAGTGGATTTCGGGCGGAATATCTTCCAGGATGAAAACCCAATCGGCATGATCAGGGCAATCAATGCAATCGTTCATGAGGATTATACTGTAAAGGAAGCACTGGATATCTACAACGGATGTCTGCCCGATGCAGTCAAACTCGACTAAATTTCTTCTTTTAAAGCAGTGAACACGATGAAGGCAGCGGTCTATTACAAGAACAGCGATGTTCGCATCGAGGATGTTGATGACCCGGAAGTCGGACCGGGAGAGATCAAAGTCAAAATCATGGCATGTGGAGTGTGCGGTTCGGACGTCATGGAATGGTACCGGATCAGGCGTGCGGGAAGGCCCGGCGGAATCGGGGCATTCGGGCATGAATGCACCGGAATCATCACAGAAACCGGTCCTGACGTCGACCCGAAATGGAAGGTCGGGGACCGGGTAGTGGTCACCCATCATGTCCCGTGCAACACCTGCAGTGCATGCATACGCGGGCATACGACCGCATGCGAAACGCTCCAGAGAACCAAATTCAAAAATTCATACGGGGCCTTTGCAGAATACGTCGTCCTGCCGGAGATCAACGTGGACCGGGGCATAATGCACCTCCCGGATTCGGTCTCTTTTGATGCGGGAACCTTTGTCGAACCCCTCGGGTGTGTCGTACGCGGGCAGCAGGCGGCCCCGGTCTCCGACGGACGCTCGGTCCTGATCATCGGTGCCGGGATTACCGGACTCCTGCATATCCAGGCGGCCCGGCTGAACGGTGCGGGACTTATCGCGGTCTCCGATCTCAATCCCGACCGTCTGGAACTTGCCAAAAAGTTCGGCGCCGACGCAGTCATTCCGGCAACGGAAGATGTCCCTGAAAAGTTTAAGGAACTAAACGGGGGTTTGGGTGCGGACACCGTCATCATGACCGCACCTGTTCCCGTCTGCGTGAAACAGTCACTCGAAGCAGTAGGAGCCGGGGGGACGATCCTCTTCTTCGCCCCGACAAATCCTGAAATCCAGTCCGAAATCAATCTCTGGAACCTGTGGCAGAAAGAGGTCACGATTACACATACATATGCCGCCGATTTCCATAACCTGGCAACAGCCCTGAAATGGATTCAGTATAACAGAATCAATGTGGAAGATATGATAACCCACGTGCTTCCGTTACAGGAAACAGTTCAGGGTTTTCTCCTGACTGCACAGCCGCAGGACGGAAGCCTCAAGGCCATCATTCATCCACAGGAATAACTATTTTTTTAAAAAAAGATATCAGACCGGTAAAACCCGGCTTCCATAGATCTCGTTAATTACAGCACCGACGCCCATATAAAGTGCAAGGACGCCTGCAACGATTCCGGTAACTCCGGCAAGGGTGTGTACAAGGTGAATCCCCGTCAGGTTTGCTGCAACGAGCAGAATCACAAGCAGAAGGACTGCCGCGAAAGTCACGTTAAGGAGGCGGTGCATCTTAAGTGTGCACACAAAGAGACCAGTGATAAGGAGGCCCCAGACGAAAAGGAATGCGGCGAGGTCAACGGCGGTTGGCGACTTTGCAAGGCCAAGTTCAGGCAGCACCAGTATCGATCCAAAGGATATCCAGAAAAGCCCGAAGCTCCCGAAGGTTACCATTCCGAATGTGTTCTTCTTCTTCCATTCCATTATCCCGACGAGCACCTGGGCAAGTCCGCCATAGAGAAACGCCATTGCGACGATCGGGCTTGTAAGCCCGGTTATCCCGGCATTGTGGATGCTGAGAAGTATCGTTGTCATCCCAAAGGCGCAGAGACCGAGTGGTGCAGGGTTTGCTGTATTGTCAACCAGGAAGAGGTTGTTCCTGTTCTTTTCTTCGATTGGTTCCATAGTTCCTCGCTAAAATAAAAACCTGGTGCAGCAATGAGTTAGGATTTGGTGTGATCTGGGGTTCACTGCACCGTACTCTAAAACGTAGTGGTGCATCACATTAAAGGATTTTTATTTGGATGTGCATGTAGTTCGATATAGATCCCTGCTTGTGAGCAATGTATGACATACAGGTGCACCACAAAGGTTACAGGAAACCCTGTTGCTTCACCAGCCACTCCATAGCATAAGTCAGCTGGACATCCTCGCCGTTCATCGCACGGGAGACCGTATCCTTATCCAGCGGCACACGGATGTCCGGAGATATCCCGCCTACGAGATCCACATTGCTGTCAACCTGTATCTCACCGTTATCATCAAGTGATGCACCATCAGGGAACATGATATACATCCCCGGCGGCATAATGGCCTGTACATTGTTCATACCAAATGCACCATTCGTCCCGTACCAGGAGATTATCTTCCCCCTGCCGGTATTTGAAAAGACCATCGGGATCCCCTCACCCGAGCTTATCGTATCCGGGCTGACAAGGACCGCGACGGGGCCGGTGTATCTCTCCGGCCGGGGTGATACCCATGCCTCCGAGACTGTAGTGAAGCCCCGGGTTCCGGGATCGTACGTAGTTGTGAACTCGTAGAAAACAGGTTTTTCGACGAACCACCCGGCGAAACACGCTGCAAGGTTGTCGTCGCCTCCGTTATTGTACCTGAAATCAAGAACGATTCCCGGGGTGTCGTTTTCAATCGCGGAGAGCATTGCAACCTTAAACGGTTCGTAAGCCCCATAGGACTCTTCGTAGATCGCGATATACTCATACCCGCCTGGAAGTATACGGGAAGAGACAAGACCACTGCTCATCTGGGGCACGACATCAGCCCACGGATGTTCGGCACCGTAATCGTTTACTCCCATCCCGAGGAAGAATGAGGTCTTCTTCAGGCCCTCGTAATCATCATCGAAGGCAGTAAGATTCACCGCCCGGGCATTACCGGCCGAATCAGTAAATGAAACGACGGCCGTTGTCCCGACGGGTGCACGTGTCAGCAGCCTCTGCCGGTGGAGGCGGATTCCTTCGGTGGTCGACGGCTTCTTTTCCGCCCATAGATACGGGGTTGAGTTTATCGCATCATGGATCTCCTCACCGTTCCATGCCAAAACCTCGTTCCCGAATGCGATTCCGGCAGACTCTGCTTCACTCCTCTCCGCGACATAATCAATGATGACTTTGCCCGAATCGAGCTGTATCAAACCTATACCATACGACCCCCCGATCTCCGCATTCCTTATACTATAATCCCCGGATACAGGTATGACCGAGACGTGACCATCGGGGATGGAATATAGATACTCCCGGAGAGCCAGATAGTATGCCGCTTCATCATGATTTCCTTCAGCGGCAGCGACCAGTGGTGCATACATATTGTATAATGCATCGAAATCAACAGCTCTCCAGTCCTTAAATGCATACCTCTCGTCCATGAGACTGTTTAAGGAGAGAAATGCAGAACTCCGGGAGAGGTTGGAATAGTCCGCAACTCCTGTCATATTCTCCACCAGATCTGCAAAAGGTGCGGCCATTATTTCTTCATATGCGGATTCATTTCCGCACTCGAAAAACGGGCATGTGTCCTCCCAGACCACCAGGTCTCCGGAAGAATCTCCGTTAATCTCCACCGAAGCCTGCGGAACCGTTTCGGGCTGTGTGCACCCGGCAGCAAAGACCAGAAACAATGCAAAAGTGCATATGATGAGTGATTGAAGAATTTTCGCCATAAATATTACTAAAACGGATTTTGGAGAGAGGAGAATAATAAGGTTATGAAATACCTTACTCCTAAGATTGCTTTCGCGGAGTCTTCCGGTATACCATCCCCTGGAATATAGCGATCTTCCTTCCTTCTTCGTCGGTGACGGTGACCGTATACGAGGCGAGCTTCGGGTTCAGTGCAAACTCCTCCGCCTCGGCCGTCAGGACGCCCTCTCTTGCTGCGGTCATATAGGTAATGTGGGCGTTGATCGCCGCCGCATCGATCCCGTGTGAGTTGGATGCAAGCGCAAATGCGACGTCTGCGAGAGTAAAGAGAGCCCCGCCGTGGACCGTCCCGTGGCTGTTCCAGTGCCGCTCCTCCACCTGCATAGAAACCTTAGCCCACCCGGGGGAGACGGAAACGAGCTCCATCCCGTTTTCTATTGCGAAGGTATCGGCGGCGAAGAACTCCTTCGCTTTATCTATAATATCGGATTCGGACATACGAACAGATTGCAGACAGGGGTTGAAAAAAGTATTCCGGGGGGAGGATCAGTTCTTAAAACTATGAATCGGAGCGGGAATCCTTCCGCCCCTGTTTATGAAATCTGAACAGCCGAATTTGTTCACCTGCTGGACGGGTGCATGACCCAAAAGCCCGCCGAACTCCACGCTGTCCCCGACACCCTTCCCGACAACAGGGATCAGGCGGACAGCGGTCGTCTTCTGGTTGATCATCCCTATCGCGGCCTCGTCTGCGATTATTCCCGATATCGTTGTTGCGGGTGTGTCGCCCGGAATCGCGATCATATCCAGTCCGACCGAGCATACGCAGGTCATCGCCTCAAGCTTTTCAAGGGTGAGGGCACCGCGGTTTACGGCATCGATCATCCCCTGGTCCTCGCTTACAGGGATAAACGCACCCGAAAGACCGCCTACAAACGAGCTCGCCATAACGCCACCCTTCTTCACCTGGTCGTTTAAGAGAGCCAGAGCGGCTGTCGTCCCCGGTGCACCGACCGATTCAAGCCCCATCTCCTCAAGGATCTCTGCGACACTGTCGCCAACCGAGGGAGTAGGTGCAAGGGAGAGATCGACGATCCCGAACGGAACCCCGAGCCGCCCCGATGCCTCCTGTGCGACCAGCTGCCCGGCACGGGTCACCTTGAACGCGGTCTTCTTTACAGTCTCGCAGAGCACCTCGAAGTTCTCGCCGCGGACACCCTCCAGTGCATGCTTGACGACACCCGGACCGCTCACTCCGACATTGATTACCGCATCCGCTTCGGAAACGCCGTGGAACGCCCCGGCCATAAACGGGTTGTCGTCCGGTGCGTTGCAGAATACTACAAGTTTCGCACACCCTAGGGAGTTGTTGTCCTTCGTCGCCTCCGCCGTCTCCTTAACAATTTCGCCCATCAGTTTGACCGCATCCATGTTGATCCCGGTCTTCGTGGAGCCGATATTTACCGAGCTGCATACCCGTTCGGTCGAGGAGAGAGCTTCAGGGATTGAGCGGATGAGGTTCTCGTCGGTCGGGGTCATACCCTTCGAGACGATGGCAGAGTAGCCTCCGAGGAAGTTGACGCCGGTATCCCTCGCGGCTTTGTCCAGCGTTTTTGCGACCGATACGAAATCCTCCGGGGATTTGCAGGCCTGCCCGGCGACAAGAGCGATTGGGGTGACGGATATTCTCTTGTTTACTATAGGAATCCCGTACTCGATCTCTATATCCCTCCCGGTTGAGACAAGATCCTTTGCCAGCCGGGTGATCTTATCGTATATATTCCGGTTAAGGGCATCAAGGTCCGAATTACAGCAGTCGAGAAGGCTGATCCCAAGAGTGATGGTCCTGACATCGAGCATCTCCTGCTCGATCATCTTGTTGGTCTCGATTACCTCAAGGTCGTTTATCATGGAAATCCCCTTCAGATACGGTGCATCTTCGTAAAAATATCCTCACGCTGGCACCGGATCCTGACACCAATCTCGTCGCCAAGCTTCTCCATCTCGGTCACCATTTCGCCGAAAGGCTTCGAAGAGCCACTCGTGTCGGCGATCATCATCATATTGAAGTATCCCTGGACGATCGTCTGCGAGATGTCCTCGACGTTTACGTCATTGTCAGCGAGGTAGGTGCAGACCTTCGCGATTATTCCCACCGTGTCCTTCCCGACGACGGTTATTATTGTCTTGCTCATGCTCACTCCCGTTCTTCCAGTATTATTGGCACTTCTCCGGCATTAATCCGATTAAAGAGGACTCCCGATGACCGATCTGCCGGAGGAGTTTGCAGGATCCTGCTGGAAACGGTAAAAACGGATTGAGTGTCCGGTTACAGGCACCAGACCCAGAGATTGTTCATATTCACCCACAGGAGCATCGCAACCAGTGCAGCGGTTATGACCGTATAATGCACACGGTGCGGGAGTGTCCAGTAACCGTCTTTCCATGCAAATACCGCAAAGCCGGCGGCTATAATCGTGAGAACTCCGGAAATGACGGGCAGGGTCAGAACTGCGGTCATGGCTGCAGGAGCCTCTTCTGCTATCATATAGAATTCTATCAGGTTTTGATCGCCGGCGACCCATGGCAGAAGGACGGAGACAAAGGCAATTAGGAGAAATGCCCCAGTGCCGGCGACCCATCGTGCATACCTGGCCGCTTCCGGAACAGGTGGTTCGGGAATCCCGTGCATGCGCCGGAAGATGAAGAGAAGCGGCCACAAAAATACAGTCGCGAGGATAATTCCCGATAGATTCTTCAGCCATTCCATGAAGAAGGGAGTCACATACCAGGGGAGGCGATCGTAAACGAAGATAGGGATATTTGATAATGCAAAGAACTCAACCGACCCGTCCTCTGCGGTATGGAAGACCACATCGCCACCGGCAGGACGTGTCCCGTCCGCCGGGGAGAAGACTCCCGATTGGACTTCAATATATTCAGCCGGGCCGGCGGGCTTTGTAATAATCAATGTCCCTTCAGGAGAAACAGCCACATCATAAGGAGAGGGAAGAGTGAAATATTTCTCGAACCCGGCATAGTTGTGCCTGTTCATCATGTAAGTACCGGCATACTGCTGTAGTCCCCCGGAATCCGACGGATCCGGTGTCGGGAGAGTTACCGGTTCACCGGGATAGTAGTGGTCCATGAAGGCCTCAAACAGGGCGTTGCGCACATCTCTTCCACCCGGACTGTTGCAGGATACGAAGAAACCGGACTGCTCATCCGGAAGAAGAACGAGATTGGAATGAAAAGTAGACGTATCTCCTCCATGACCGATCGCCCGGCGGCCGTTGTAAAACATTTCATAGAACCCAAGACACATCCCGGCGACACGGGGATCGTTGGAAAATACATGGGAATGCATAATTTCTGCGGTTTCGGGGGAGAGGAGGGTAGTGTTTTCATATTCCCCATTCTGCAGGTGGGCGATCATGAATTTCGCCATATCGGGTGCTGTTGAACTTATGCTTCCTGCAGGTGCGATAACAAAAATATAATCCTCAGAGATCAGGTTTTCAGTGCCGACATACTGATATCCCCCGGAGATACGTGATGCAAGGTCTTTTGGGAGGTCCTCCTTTATACTGGTATTCTCCATCGAGAGCGGGGTCAGGATCCGTGACTGAAGATAATCCCCATAGGGCATCCCCGATACATCCTCGACGATAACCGCTGCAAGTGTTGTGCCGTAATTGGAGTATTGTGATACTTTTCCCGGGGGAACAATACGGACGGGTATATTCTCTGCACAATACCGGCGGATCGATATGAGATCCGAAGGCTCCTCCACCGTCATATGAAGGGCCGTATCCTCGAATCCCGCCGTATGGGTCATGAGATGGCGCATGGTCACGGGCTGCCCGGGGTATGTATCCGGGATCTGCATATCCTTAAGGTAAGCGTTGACATCGGCATCAAGATCGATTTTGCCCTCTTCAACGAGCTGCATGACAGCCGTCCAGGTGAACAGCTTGGTGATCGAGCCGATACTAAATAGTGTGCTTTCCCCGTCGACCTCTGTCCGGTTCGCGACATCACTGTAACCATATCCTTTGGCGACAACGAGCCTGCCGTCATCAACCACGGCGACCGTCGCCCCGGGGACATTGTACCGGGCAAGAGCGGCAGGCATGACGAGATCGAGGAAATCCTCCACTTCGCCGGGATCCGACGGGCCGCCGGCAACCGGGGCGGCTTCCTGCAGTGGAAGGGCGGATGCAGGCACTATAAGAAACATCAGGAGAAACAGCAGGAAAAAACAGGCGGAAAGGAAGGCGGGCTTCATGAAGGGAGATAGTGTTTAACGATTAATAAATGGTTATGTCATGGGATAACCAGCCCCTCCATCACCTTTACCCCCCACCCCCTCCGAAAACCCAGTAACAATGATTTTTATGACCGTTTCTCCCTTCGAATCATTTGTATTTAAAAACCCTGAGTTAAAGAACCGTTTTGTGATGGCCGACAAGGCCACTTTCATGCACCCTGGAGAATAAAGAGACTAAGACCAAAAAAGAGTAAGTTCCCAGACACCCGGTTGCAGGGATAAAACCCCTTTTAAAATCTACAATCCATATAGTACTCATACTCAAAAAAAAGAGGAACACAATGAGTTCAACGGAGTCCATGAAACTTGTCTATACAGGCAAGACAAAGAATGTCTATGCACTTGATGACGGAAACTATATGCTCAAATTCAAGGATGACTGCACAGGAGCAGACGGCGTCTTCGATCCCGGTATGAATACCATCGGCCTTACGATGGAGGGTGCGGGCCGTGCAGGTCTCAGGATGACAAAATTCTTCTTCGATATCCTGAACCGGAAGGGAGTCCCGACACACTATATCGATGCCGATATCGACAACGTCACAATGACGGTCAAACCTGCAAAGACTTTCGGAAAAGGACTGGAAGTCATCTGCCGTTTCCGTGCGGTTGGCAGTTATTACAGGCGTTACGGGGATTACGTGGACGAGGCGGCATCACTTCCTGCTTTTGTCGAGACCACACTGAAAGATGACGGCCGTGAAGACCCCCCGATAACAAAAGATGCACTTGCGGATCTCGGCATCATGACCCAGGAAGAATATGAAGAGGTCAAATCCCTAACAAAGCAGATTGCAACCATCATGAAGGACGAACTTGCCACGAAGAATATCGAACTCTATGATATCAAGTTCGAGTTCGGCAAAGTCGGAGACCAGATAGTATTAATCGACGAGATTTCAGGCGGGAACATGCGTGCCTTCCGTGAAGGAGAGTACATCATGCCGCTCGACCTCGAAAAGATGGTTCTTGACGAATAACCCCCTTTTTTCATTTCAGGAAAATCTTATCCTTTACCTTGGGATATAATTAAAAACTGATATGGACGTAAATTTCTGTGTTCATTACAAAGGAGACGGGCTTCCGCCGACCAACAGGTACTGCCGTGAATGTCCTGTGGCGGGGGAGGCATGCGACAGGCTGTGGGCTCTCGTCATCGCTCTCTCGAAATCAAACGGCGGCGATCCGGTGCCGCTGCCCGGGACACGGGCGGTGATGTCCCCCAACCTGAAGAACCGGAATATCGTTCACCTGAAGATAAACTGCAAATGGAATCTCGGCAAGGAGGATTTCCTCTATTTCATCGCGACCGGGCATGCACACATGGGCCGGAAAGACGACCGGCACAAAAGGGAAGCCTTCCCGAGCATGACACGACAGACACCGTATGTCCAGTCGATCGTCGGAGCGATCGGCGGATACGACATTCCGGAGATAGTTGCTGTAAGGGAATTTCAGAAAAAATAAAGAGAATATTATTGATCAGGCACTGGGTGTTAAGATACAACCTGCACTAAAGCCACACATGCCAAGTCTAGGATATCCAGGGGCGATTCATCCGTACCGAGGAAGTATAATGCATTCTCACCGTATTCGACAGGGGCATAACTGGAACCAACATGCGGGAGGTCCTTGAACCGCACGAGCCAGGAGCCGTTGATCTGCCCTGCCATCTGTACGGAGACGGAATCGGGCGTAAGATCGTCTGCTGTTCCGACGACGAGCATTACATCCTTCTCAATTCCTGAAAGATCGTCCCAGGAACCGGTCCACGCGAGGTTTGCCTCCGCTTCCCTTCGGATTCCTTCCGGCGTCTCAGGGTTGGATGCGGCTGACTCGATCTCCCCGAGCAGTTTTTGAGTCTCCGGGATTTTGACGCTGTAGGTATTCGAATCAAGGATCAGTTTCCTCACAGTGTCAGGATGATCGATTGCAAGCTGCTGCGATACCGACGAGCCCATCGATATGCCATAGACATTCATGCTTTCGTAGCCCAGCGCCTGGATAAATTGTGCGGCATCGTCCGCGTACATCGGGATGGATGTCGTCATATTCGCTTCGCTGCTGTATCCCATACCACGGTGATCATAGGTATATACATGATACTCAGACGCGAGAATCCCGATAAAGGTCTCATCCCAGCCGTCGATGGTTCCGCCGAATCCCATTATCATGAGTATGGGTTCTCCCGACCCGAATTCACGGTATCCGAGCGTGACCCCGTTTACCTGAATATATTCCACCGGAGTGTCGGCAAATGAAACGGGAGTATAAATCTGTACGGCACCGGAATCAGCCTGTGACGGTGCAAAACCCCCGGTTCCGGCTGTGCATCCCGCTGCAGCGAGGACACACACGATAAGGGCAATTAAAAGTGACCAGATTTTCAGATTGTTCATACAATAACCTCTTTTTCGGTTTAGACTAAAACCGGAATAACACAGTTTGGATGAATCCTGATAAATATATTCTGAAATCAGACGGGGAAAGAAGGGAGAAAACTACATGAAAATGGAAAATGGCAGCCTGAAAGGGGATTTTGAAACACTCAGATCGCAGAATACACGCGGCGAACTCGGAAAGGCGATAGCCGCAGCAATAAAGGATTACTCTCCACAGGACCTCAAACGAATGCAGTGGAACTTCTCCGGCAAAATAAAAAATATAAATCCTCTCTACCGGAGACAGCTTGAAAAGACCATCAACGGGCACATGGTGGATACCTGGGAGAAGATCCGGCTCATGAGCCAGCAGGGATCGTTTACACCGATGAAAGAACCGCTGCCGGAAGAGTCCGGAAAATACTGGACAATGGTTTCTAAAAAGTGTTCGACGGGGGATTTCGCAAAGGACAAGATCAGGTTTCTCAAGTACCTGCTTGCAGGCTTCTGCATCTTCGTCCAGAAGATCCCTCCCCACCCCGTCGGCATGACGTTTCCGGGCGGAGACAAGGTCCAGCAGATCGACGGGATCTATTACTGCCCGGTCAGGGAAAAGGCGGGAGATGTTGATTCGGCACTCTGCCCCTTCTGCCCCGCAAAGCAGACGCCCGGGGTTGGCTACTTAAAGCCCCCGAGGGAAGGAAGCGAACACAGGAAGCAGGAGTACTTAAGGAACACCTTTGATTTCCATCACTACAACGGGTGAAAGGACATCTCACTTCGGCGCATGCTTCTTCAGGAATTCAACCGCCTTTCTCTGGACCTCTTTTGACTTCGGGTTGATCCAGAAGCAGAGATGTGACCCTTCCTCGACCCAGATCCGCTCTGCATTTTCGATGTTCTCGTATGCGTAGACGCCGTCGTAGAATTTGACATCCGCATCGTGGGTGCCGTGGACGACGAGCGTCGGGCATTTGATCTTTTCAACAGGCAGGTGATGGATGGTCCGGCTGATATCCACATCGTTCATCGTTCCCGCTTTTCGGGGTTTGTAGGGATACATCGTATTCATAAAGGCCATGGCAAAATCTTTTGCATACGGGTCGTTTAAGACAAAATCGAGATGCTTCTTCATCTGCTCCTTTGTGTAATATGCCTCGCTCTTAAATATCTCCTTTATGAATGCATCCGGCTTTGCCTTCGTCATCTTCTGAAGAAGTTTTTGTCCCGGATCTGACAGGAAGATCATCTGGGTTACCGGTCCGGCAGTCTCCGGCAGATCGTAATAGCCGCTTATTGAATCGGCCGTAATAAGAGCCCATATCCGGTCGGGATGGCGGGCTGCAAAGGTGTATGCCGAAAGACCACCAGCAGATATAGAGAAGGCGGCGACCTTGTCGATCCCGAGTTCGTCGAGAACAGCCGTGAAGAGATCCGCCTGTTCTTCGAGAGACTTCCCGCTTTCAAGCGGGGTCCCGAGGTACCCGGGACGGGAGAGCGACAGCAGCCTGAAATCCTTTGCGCCAAAATCGATAGCCGCACGGCACTGGTCGATTCCGCCGAGACCCCCGTGAATGCCCATCAGCACGGGCCCGTCGCCCTCCGTCAGTTCGATCTCGACCGGCCCCAGCTTTGTCTCGATGATTTTGGGTTCGATGTAGACACCTTTCAGGATCTCCTTCCTGTCATCACCGGTTTTCCCTTTCTTATGCTTCATCATTTAATCCTCCAGATAGCTTCGTGATATTTCCCATTTTGGATTTATTTGTTTATATCTGTTCTATTTGGAAGTGGAAAGGATACAAGGATCAATTGTCATATGTTACCAAAAGCTTTAGGTAGTCTACCAACATATATTGGTATTGTGAGGCAGCCAATAAACAGATCCAAAAAAACCGGATTCGTGCCATGGCTGAGGAGAATAATTATGGAAATATCAGAAATCAAAATATTCGGCGGAGTCGGAAAAACGGGCCAAAAAGAACCTGTCTCTGAAGTTACGCTGAAGATGGGCGATATCGTAAGCATAGTAGGGCCCACCGGATGCGGCAAGACGACGCTTATCAACGATATCGAACTGTTCGCAAACCGTGACACGCCTTCGAGGAGAAAAGTCCTGATTAACGGGCAGTCGATTAATGATGAATACCACGAACCCCTCAAAAATCCGATCGCGTTGATCTCGCAGCATACCAACTTCCTATCGGACCTGAATGTGGCCGCTTTTCTTGAAACTCATGCAAAAGTCAGGCTCGGCGATGACAGGGAAAAGAACAGGGCGGCAATCGAGGAGACCCTGGGATTTGCCAACCAGCTTACAGGTGAGCCGATCGACGAAAACAGCGGGATGACAGAACTGTCCGGGGGACAGACAAGAGCGCTTTTAATTGCAGATGCGGTAATCATCGGGAATTCCCCGATCATCCTGCTCGATGAGATAGAGAATGCAGGAATACACAGGACAAAGGCGCTCGAACTCCTCAAGAATTACAGGAAAATCTTCGTTTTCGTCACCCATGACCCGAGAATCGCACTCCTTTCTGACTACAGGATCACGATGAAAAGCGGTGCGATGCAGAATCTCATCATTACCGGAAATGAAGAGCGACAGGTTGCTGACGGGCTTAAGAATATGGATGACATCATCCTTGATTTCAGGAACAGGATCCGTGCCGGCGAGTGCCTGACGGGGAAGGTTCTGAAAGACCAGCTCATCAAATGCGGGTACCTCCCGGGGGGGTTGATCTCGTGAAACTTGCAATAATCGCAGGCCCCCCTACGAGCGGGAAGACCACGATAATCAAACAGCTTGTAAAGCGGCTGCAGAACAAGGATCTCAACCTTGCATACCTGAAGATCGACGTCCAGTACGCAGAAGAGGACGAAATCCTGAGAGATGAGTTTGGAATCCCGACAAAGAAGGTCTATTCGGGAGAGCTCTGTCCTGATCACTGCAACGTGATGGTGCTCGGGGATGCGATCGACTGGGCGGTCTCGGAATCTGCCGACATCCTCCTCGTTGAAACAGCCGGCCTCTGCTTAAGGTGCTCGCCCTATGTCGAGGGAATGCTGGGCCTTGTTGTGCTCGAGGCGACGAGCGGCATGAACCTCCCGAAGAAGATCGGGCCCATGCTCTCGCTTGCCGATATTGCGGTGGTAACAAAGATAGATCTCGTATCCCAGGCAGAACGAGAGGTTTTCCGTGCAAGAATAAAGGAATCAGCAAACGGCATCAGGATCTACGAATCCAATGCACTCTACGGGATCGGCGTCGATCCGCTTGTGACACATATCGAGAACAGTGCGGATGTAGAGTACCCGCTCTATCTCAGGGGAAACCCGCCTATAGGGACATGCACCGTATGCGTCGGGAAGAAGGAGATCGGGTGGAAGGAGCACTTCGGGGTTGTCCGGCCACTTGAAGGGGACCTCTTCTACCAGGGGGAATGAGATGAACGCCAAAGAGAAAACAATACCTGAACTTCCAGGCCTTAACTGCGGATCATGCGGTTTTAAGACCTGCGATGAGTTTGCAGAATTTTTAAAAGAAGACCCCTCGGCACTGAAGAAATGTATCCACTTAAACAGGGAAAATGCAGGAAAAATGCCCGGGCAGAACCGGAATCCATGCCAGGGGTGCACCGGCGGCAGCAGCGGATGCGTTCCCAATACGGGATGGAATGACTCCCTTGGCAGGGAGTTTGATTTCGTGCTTGAGACGTTCCCGGAAGACCCCGGGCCCAGGGAGACCATAAAGCTGCACAACCCTTCACTGACAAAGGAACTCGATATTAAAGTAGGGGACCTGATTATCGGCCGGCCTCTCGGGATGTCATGCGGGTGCCCGATTACCCACTGCGGGGTCGTGATGAAGGTAGATCAGAAGACAGGAGTTCTGGTCTGGTGTGTTACCGGGCCGCTAGGTCCAAGGCAGAGAGACTATATCGATATCGGCTATTACTCCGCCGAGGCATACGATGGGATAGTCCTGAGATCCCAAAAGGAGCTGAAGATCGGGATGAGATGCTATTTTCTCCCACACCGTTGCATGCTCCAGTGGAGACACAGCGGACTGGTAAACTTCCTCGGAAAACGCGGAGACCAGATGACCGTAAGGGTCGAAGGGCTCTGGATAGGATAAACTTCAATCATAAACTTCATCCCTCCTTTTTACTAATTTACAGGATCTCTGTCTCATATTCAATAGAGTGATAAGGTCACTGTTCATCAATATTGTTATTCATCCTTTCGGATTCGGAATCTTTAGATCGACCAAAAATTATAAAAATGAACCATTTCAAGATAGGGAATACTTAGGATTGGTGGAAATTATGATTCGAAATCGACTGTTATTAGTAATTATTATTGTTCTGGCGGGGAGCCTCTGCCTTCCTGCCGCAGCTTCTACGGACTGGCCGGATCAGATCTACGCACCGTATATCAATATCGAGATGTATGCGCCTCCCACTATCAACGATATGTACGATGCGACCGGGGTGAAGTACTATTCGCTTGGTTTCGTAAATGTGAACAAGGATTCCGGAGAACTCAGATTCGGAGATCATCCTGAAGCTGATTATTATAAGGATGAGATCAAAGCAATCCGTGAAAAGGACGGCAACGTGATAATCTCCTTCGGGGGAGCATTTGCTGTGACAAGCGAAGCGGCGTATGTAATAAAGGACATAGACACTCTTGTGGAGGCATACAGTTCTGTGATCGATACATATGGTGTGGACTATATAGATTTCGATATCGAAGGAGGCCTTGTGGAGAACAAAGATGCGACCGAAAGGCGCAGCCAGGCAATATTAAAGCTCAGGGAGAAATATCCGGACCTGAAGGTCTCGACAACCATCGCTGTCATGCCTTTTGGTCTTACAGACCATCAGATAAATTATCTCAGTATTGCAACGGAGGCCGAGGCCGAATACAAGAAAAGTACAGGAAAAGAAGTGCTCATCTTCGACAGGGTCAATATCATGCTCATGGACTATGGTGATGATTACAAGGGAGATATGGGACAATATGCGATAGATGCCGCAACCAACACGAATAAACAATTAAGCAAGGGTTATTACAGCGGCAAATCCGATGCCGAGATCTGGAAGAGAATGGGACTTACACCGATGATCGGGCAGAATGACAACCATTATGAGATCTTCACTCTGGAGAATGCCAAAATGTTTGCAGAGTTTGCAGGCGACAAAGGCGCCGGAATGATGTCCATCTGGTCTGTCCATCGTGATAACGGAGGTTGCCCCGGGACTTGCCCGGCAACTCCCCAGTGCAGCGGCATTGAACAGACAGATTATGAATTCTCGAATATCTTAAAGAATTATGCCTCGATGAGACCGTCGGTAAAACCCGCTCCGATCTCTTCAACAGTCTGGCCGGACCAGTTCTGTGCTCCCTATATTGATTACGGACTCTGGCAGGGCTGCACGATCAACGAGGCCTACGCAGCGACAGGCGTGAAGTACTATACATGCTGTTTCATAACCGTGAACAAGGATTCCGGCGAACTCAGATTCGGAGATCATCCTGAAGCGGACTATAAACTGAGCGACATCAAGGCACTTCGTGAAAATGGAGGAGATGTCATTATCTCCTTCGGGGGAGCAGGTGGTCAGTATGACGAACCGGCGATTAAAATAACTGACCCGAACGCTCTCGTTGATGCATACAGTTCGGTCATTGAAACATATGGCGTAAACTACATAGATTTCGACATCGAAGGGTACGCAGTCACGGCCCATGGGGCCAACAGCAGGCGCAGCCAGGCTATAATCGCGCTCAAGGAAAAATACCCGGACCTGAAGGTATCAGTCACTCTTGCCGTCACTCCTGAAGGCTTCCCCCCAGATCAACTGGCCTATCTCAGTGACGTAAAGAGTATAGAGGACAAGTATAAAAATGAAAACCCGGGAAAAGATATGCTCATCTTCGACAGGGTCAATATCATGCTCATGGACTATGGCACCTGGTATGTAAAAGATCCTGACAACATGGGAGGATATGGTATAGATGCTGCAAATGCCGTCCATAATCAGTTAAAGCAGGGTTATTACAGCGGCAAATCCGATGCCGAAATCTGGAAGAGAATGGGGCTCACCCCGATGATCGGACAGAACGACCAGGAAGCTGAAATCTTTTACCCGAAAGATGCCGTACAGCTTGCAGAGTTTGCAGGAGAAAAGGGCATCGGAATGATGTCCATATGGTCTTTAACACGTGACAACAGCGGCACTGTCGGCCAGTTCCCACCTTCTGCAACAGGAAGCAGCGTAGAACAGGAGCCGTTTGAATTCACCAATATCATCAAGGATTATCCGTCAATGCGTCCTTCAGCGACTGAAGAACCTACCCCTGAACCAACTCATGCTACGGGTCTGATAACACCGGCGCCCACAAAGGCAACCGGCCTTCTCCCGGAATGGAAAGCCGATAAGGAGTATGATACAGGGGACATCGTCCTTTACGGTGGCAGCATGTATGCTGCGAGATGGTGGACAAAGGATGAAGAACCCGGTGTTGAATATGTATGGCTTTCGACTTCCGGAAAGCTCATCCCGAAGACGGATCATGCAAAAGGCCTGATCATGCAATGGCATCCGGATGAGATCTATCTATCAGGTGATACTGTCATCTACGACGACGCTGTGTACTCCGCAAAGTGGCTGACAATGGACGAGGAGCCCGGCGACACCTATGTATGGGATCTGGTTTCAGAGATTGACCCTGTCGAAGATGAAGTTCCGGTTACCGACACGGTCACAGCAACCGAGACTCCTGCAACAGGCCTTATACCCACATGGGACCCAGATACAGAGTATGAAGGCGGAGATACGGTTTATTACAAGGGTCATACATATACGGCCAGATGGTGGAACGTAGCTGAGCCTCCCGGACATACATATTCATGGATGTCAGATGAAGGCCGTTACGTGCCTACCCCGACCCCTTCAACAGAGGTCAGGCAGTGGGATTACAGGAAGGCATATGCCGCAGGAGATATGGTCTTTTACCAACACAACAGGTACAGGGCAAGCTGGATGAACCGAAATGAAATTCCAGGTGAATCATATGTATGGGAGCTTGCTCCTGAAGAACCGACTCCTTCACCCACACCCGCAACAGGTCTGATAACACCTACATCCACATACAAAACAGGACTGATTACACCGACGCCAACAAAGGCAACGGGGCTGATTACACCGACAGCCACAAAGGCAACGGGGCTGTTGGGTGGCGACTAATAACAAATCTTTTTTTGCCCCCGTAAAGGAGCGTTTTAATAAATAATCCGGTTATTGCAGACATATAATGATTCCTGGCACTTTTTGACACATTATGAATTGTCTTCAGGATGAAATCCCCGATATTTATAAATAGCCCCCTGACAGGATTACACAGTATCAAACGGGAAGATTCAGGGGCACATCGCAGATTCTCCTGTAAAGTGCCCGGAAATTGATCATTCCCGGGAGGAGATGATGAATCCCGAAGAAAAACTACAGGTCGCGGTCATTGATGCGACCGTTCATACGGAAACACCTGCAGGAAGGGCGATCAGGAATATTATCAACGGGCTGGCTGAATACGGCATTGAGGTCACCACCCTCGCATCGACCAACGATGCAAGGGCCGCACTCTCGAACCTTCCGGCAGTCGACTGCATAATGGTAAACTGGAACGTCGGTGAGGAAAAAGGAGAAGAAAATAAACCGGACAACGAGATCGATGCTGCGATAATAATCAGGGAGATCAGGAAACGAAACGAGGACATCCCCATATTCCTGATGGGGGAGCCGACCCGTGAACCCCCAAAAAGACTCCCGATAGAGATGATAAAGGGAGTAAATGAGTTCGTCTGGGTCATGGACGATACGGCAGAATTCCTGGCCGGGCGGATTACGGCAGCCGCAAGAAGATACAGGGGGCGGCTCCTTCCCCCGTTCTTTGGCGAACTCGTCAACTTCTCCCGTGATTTCGAGTACTCATGGCACACCCCCGGCCATGCAGGCGGTACCGCATTCAGGAAATCGCCTGCAGGAAGGGCTTTCTTCAACTTCTTCGGCGAACAGCTCTTCAGGTCGGATCTCTCCATATCCGTAGGCGAACTGGGATCGCTCCTCGACCATTCAGGTCCGGTCGGAGAGGCAGAGAAATATGCGGCAAAAGTCTTTGGGGCCGACATGACCTATTTTGTTACGAACGGAACCTCGACCTCGAACAAGATAGTATTCTACGGGAGGGTAACACCGAACGACATAGTCCTCGTGGACCGGAACTGCCACAAGTCCGCCGAACACTCTCTCACCCTGACCCATGCCGTTCCGATATACCTGATCCCGACAAGGAACAGGTACGGGATCATCGGACCGATACACCCGGAAGAGTTTGCACCTGAGACGATCAGGGCAAAGATCGCGGCTTCCCCCCTTACAAAGACAGCCGGAAGCGAAATCCCCATACACTCGATCATCACGAACTCGACCTATGACGGACTCTGTTATCATGCAGAATGGGTCGAAAAGGAGCTTGGAAAGAGTGTCGATTCCATCCACTTCGACGAGGCATGGTACGGCTACGCCCGTTTCAACCCGATATACCGTGACCGCTTCGCGATGAGGGACGGGGCAAAGAACCCGGACGGCCCGACGGTCTTTTCGACCCAGTCGACCCACAAGCTTCTCGCCGCACTCTCGCAGGCTTCGATGGTTCATGTCAGAAACGGAAGGGTGCCGATGGAGCATTCGAGATTCAACGAGGCATTTATGATGCACACCTCGACATCCCCGCTCTATACGATAATCGCCTCCTGTGATGTCTCGGCAAGGATGATGGACGGGGCATCAGGAAGGATGCTCACCCAGGAGCCTATCGAAGACGCAATCAGGTTCAGGCGGATGATGGCGAGGATCAAGAGAGAGATAGGCCACGAAAAGACGCCTAAAGACTGGTGGTTCGGCATGTGGCAGCCGGAACTGGTAAGCGACCCGAAGACCGGCAAAAAGGTCGAATTCGCCGATGCCTCCATCGATCTTCTTGCCGAAGAGCCCTCGTGCTGGGTGCTCCACCCCGGAGATGACTGGCACGGCTTCGAAGGACTCCCGGACGACTACTGCATGCTCGACCCGATTAAGGTGACGGTGCTTATGCCGGGTGTCAAAGAGGACGGAACCCCGGACGACTGGGGTATCCCGGCAGCAATAGTCGTCAAATTCCTTGATACAAAAGGAATCGTAAATGAAAAATCGGGCGACTACAACATCCTCTTCCTCTTCTCGATGGGAATCACGAAAGGAAAATGGGGAACGCTCATCACCGAACTTTTCGAGTTCAAACGTCACTGGGACGAGGACTCGCCGCTTGACGAGGTCTTCCCCGACCTTGTAAAGAACTGGCCGGAGAGATACGGCGGGATGACCCTGCCCGGACTCATCGACGAGATGCACGAGTACATGAAGAGCACCCGACAGGGGCGTCTCCTCCAGGAGGCCTACGAGAATCTCCCCGAACAGGTCATGATATACGGTGAGGCGTACAGGAGGCTTGTCAGGGATGAGGTAGAACTGGTGCCGGTCGCCGATATGGAGGACAGGGTTGTTTCAACCGGTATCTTCCCGTATCCTCCCGGAATCCCGGTCCTCGCCCCCGGAGAGGCGGCAGGAAAGAAGAGCGGGCCGATCATCAGCTATCTCCTTGCCCTGCAGGAGTTTGATGCAAAATTCCCGGGATTCGGGCATGATATCCATGGTGTCGAAAACGTGAAGGGAAAATACATGATATACTGCCTGAAGGAGCGAACATGAGCGAAGATGCAAATACAGGAACAGGTTCAGGGTCTAAAAAGATATATCTCGGCATATTTGCCCTTGCGATGATCAATGTCGCGGCTGTGCTCAGCATCAGGAACTTTCCCTCAATGGCAATCTACGGGTGGTCGTGCATCGGGTGGTACATCATCGGGACCGTGCTGTTCCTGATCCCCATATCCCTTGCCGGGGCCGAACTTGCGACAGGGTGGCCGCAGGGAGGTGGCGTTTATGCATGGGTAAAGGAGGCATTCGGCGAAAGGGACGGCTTCATTGCCCTCTTCTGCGAATGGTCGAACAACCTCGTATGGTTCCCGACGGTCCTCTCCTTTATCGCCGCAACACTCGCATTCGCCCTTACGCCCGACCTGACATCGAGCCCGTTTTACATGTTCACGGTTATGATGATCGCATTCTGGGGAACGACCGCAGTTGCGTACTTCGGGGAGAACGCCTCGACAAAACTCAGCAACTTCGGGGTCGTCCTGGGCAGTATTATCCCGGCAGTGCTCATCACGCTTCTCGGCGTATGGTGGATTGCAACCGGCCAGCAGCTCGTCCTGCCTGAATTTACTATAGACCAGATCGCACCCGAGATCAGCCTCGACACACTGCCGTTCTTCGCAACCGTGATCCTTCTCTTCGCCGGAATGGAGATGGCCGGATTCCATGCACTCGAGGTAAAAAATCCCCAGACTGATTTCCCGAAGGCGATCGGGATCTCTGCAGTGATTATCTTCCTGTGCACCGTAGCGGCGACGCTTGCAATCGCGTTCGTCATCCCGGCAAACCAGCTGAGCCTGGCGTCAGGAGTCATGCAGGCGATACATTACTTCTTCGATTCCGCAGGAATCTCCGGCCTTGTCGGGCCGATGGCGATCCTGATAACGATCGGCGGTGTCGTGAATCTCGCCGCATGGCTGATCGGGCCTGCGAAGGGTCTCGGGGTAATTGCCGAAGAAGGCAACATGCCGCCGATGTTCGACCGAACAAACAAATATGGAGCTCCGGTCGCTGTTCTCGTTACACAGGCGCTGATAGGATCAGCAATCTCGCTTCTCTATGTATTCCTCCCGTCCGTTAACCAGGCGTACTGGATACTCTCAGCTATGACCGTCGAACTGCTCTGCATCGTGTACTTCCTCGTATTCGCGGCACTTATCAAGCTCAGGTACAGCCAGCCGGATACCCCGAGGCCATTCAAAATCCCGGGCGGAATGACAGGGATCTGGATCGTCGGCGGACTCGGTGCGGTAGGAGTCGTATTCTCGTTTATCGTCGGTCTTATGCCGCCTGCATACTATGACAACTCCATAGGCTATGTAGTGGCGGTCCTCTTCGGGACATTCGTCCTCGCGGTGCCTCCGCTCATCTTCCTGAAGATGAAAAAGCCGGAATGGGCAGAGAAAGGAAAGAAGGAGGTGGCAGGGAATGAATGAGAAGAAAGAGATTGTCCTGGTGGCACTTATCTTTGTAATCGCGATAATAATACTCCCCATATCAGCCGTTATCCTGACACACGGGACCGACCCTTACAGGATTGTCGAAGGCAGACCGGTGGCAGATGCCGCAGAACAGGCTGGTCTTGTCGTCTGCAGCGAAACCGACACAACCTGGGATATTCCGGGTAATACAGGCGGAAAGGTGTACACGATATCAGACAACTGCGAAAATCCATCGGAGACAGTCAGAATAGAGGTTTACTCGTTTGAAAGTGCCGATTCAAGGGATGCGGCAATAAAGGCATATCACACAAACACAATCGGAAAGGCCCGGCCTCATGGAAACATGATCGTCCTCGGACAGTACCTGATATTTATCGAATCATCAGGAGGTTCTCTCTTCACGAAAATTGCTGAAAAACTGAATGAATTTTAATCATTCAGTATTTTACAGGAAATTATACGATATTTGCCTTCGGGAACCACCATCTCGAATCTGGCACCCTCACCGGGAATCCCGCATTCCCTGATCGTTATCCCGGAGATCGCAAGAATCTCCTTTACCAGGAAGAGACCAAGTCCGGTATTTTTCCCGAATCCCCTCTCAAAGATCAGGCTCTTGTCCTCCTCCGGGATTCCTTCACCGTCATCCTCCCAGACTACCACATATTCGCCCTCTTCTGAATTTTTGCAGGATACTTCAATCCCTGTCAGATTCCCGCCCCCATGCCTGTATGTGTTGTCGAGGAGGTTGTCAAAGACCTTAATGAGTACAGGATCTGCGAAAAGTTCGACATTGCAGTCGCTCATAGTGATCGGGACAGGACTTAGGTCGGCTATTTTATGGAGTATATCAGGCAGACTCTGCCATTCAGATGGTTTTGAACCGATGTTTTCAAACTCTCTCGTGAATTCGATCTGTTTCTGGATCTTTTGCAGGATTTCGTGGATCGTAATTATATACTGATCTCTATCAGGATCATCAGGCTCTTTAAGGAGCTCGATGTAGCAGTAAGCGGCCATTACGCTGTTCAGTATATCGTGACGGGTGATGCGGGTAAGAAGTTTTAACTGCTGATTTGCATTTTCGAGAGCGTCCCGGGTACCCGTCAGGTCGGAGATATCGGTGAAGAATCCCTGGACGATAAAGGAGCCGTCCTTGTTCCTCCGGGAAACCCGGGCATTCATATTTATTCGCTGACGCTTTGAGCCGTCCGGCGTCGTGAACTCAAGGGTAAAATCCTCAACATGACCTTTTTCACGCAGAATTTCCCTCAGGAGACGACTCCTGTCCGGATCGCAGTTAAAAGAATTTTTAAGACAGGTGAATGCGTCCGGAACCTCCTCCGGAGAAGAAAATCCAAGTATCCACGCTCCGGCTTCATTTATAGTCAGAAACTGACCCTCCGATGTTCCGGTAAATATCCCGATAGGAGCATTCTCAATAAGATCCCGGCATTTATCTTCGTTATCTTCAAGTATTCTGTGGCTCTTTTCCAGCTCCTCAAAACTCCCGCGGATCTCTTCATCCATTGCCGCAAGCTGCTCGTATGTCGATCCCAGCTCTTCATTCTTTTTCATCAGGGCTTCTTCGGACTTTTTCTTATCTGTTATATCGCGTATCGACTCGATTGCACCGGTAATTTTTCCTTCCGGGTCGTAGAGCGGTGTGGATATGAACCACATTTGTGCACCCTTCCCTTCGTTGAAATGCGGAATTGTGATCTCGGATATGAGTTTGTTGCCTTTGGATTTCACAAAAGGATATTTTGAGGCAGCAACAGGGTCGTAATCAAGGACCAGATTTGCCAGAAGGGGCCTTCTCTCCCTGTAGAATGGCAATGAGTATTCATAGTCCCCTTTCCCGATCATATCCTCGGAATTTACCCCGGTCATCTCTTCTATGGCACGGTTCCAGGCGATGACTTTACCTTCGGTATCAATTACGAACGTCGCATCGGGGAGGAAATCTATTATGTCCATCAGCCGTTGCCTGCTCTCCTTAAGAGCATCTTCAGCCAGCTTTTGTTTGGTTATGTCCGAGACCATGGCAAAAGAACCGTTAAAATTGCCTCCCTTATCCATGAGAGGGGTTGCCTTGACCTTCATCCACAGGGATTCTCCGTCTTTTCTAATGAATCTCCGGACATAGTGATCGCTTACACCGGTCTTTCGCCGTTCTATCAGGTTCCTGTGATCCTCGAGTTCTTCAGCAGGAATGAAGGAGATTAGCTCCCTCCCAATCATCTCGCCTGTGGTGTACCCCAGCATCTCAGCCATCTTATTATTGACGAAAGTCGTTCTCTCAAGAGCGTCCATCTCCCATATGCCTTCTTCGGCATTCTCAACGATACGCCTGAATTTCTCCTCGCTTTCACGAAGGAGACATTCTTTCTGCTCCAGTTCATCGTAATTATGTCTCAGTTCTTCCTCAACTGCCTGGAGTTGCTCGTACGCACCCTGGAGTTCGTCATTTCTCTCGGCTATTGTTTTCAGGTGTATTTTCAGTTCTTCGTTGATCTCCTCAAGTTTTTTATTGCTGGCATGAAGTTCCTCCTCAGCCTCCTTTCTTGCGGTGATCTCGTCGAGGAGGATCAGAAGGGCCGGCTTTTCTTCCCACAGAATCCTGGTTGCATGTATCTTCACCCAGTGAATGTTATCAGACGAATCAACAATCCTGAATTCATATTTTTCCGGGACATCCGGCTCTCCGGATATTCTCCGTTCATAGCGGCCGAGCACGATTTCATGATCATCCGGATGAACGATCTCCGATATGGGTTTTCCAATCAGCTCATTCATGGGAATCGAGAGGAGAGAGGAGAAGCGGGGATTTGCAAATTTTACCCTGAGATCCTGCGCAATAAGTATCGCTTCATTCGCTTTCTCGACAAGGAGACGGTATTTTTCCTGGCTTTCAATCAATGCACTTTCCGCCTGCCGGAGTGCGATTGCCTGCTTTACCTTATGGAGAAGTTCGACGAACTGCGAGTTCGGATCGCCCCCTTTCTGGATATAAAAATCTGCACCGCTCTCAAACGCCTGGATTACTACCTCTTCGCGGCCCTTTCCGGTAAATATTATGAAGGGAGTGGTGTCTCCCGTCCCTCTTACCGTCCTGAGAAACTCAATGCCGTCCATTTCGGGCATCTGGTAATCCGAGATTATGGCATCATAATTATTGCTTTCAAGCAACCCCAGTGCTTCTGCTGCGGAGGCGGCCGTATCAACGCTAAAGTCACCCTTCTTTTCAATAAAAAGTCTGGCGAGATTCAGAAGAAGGGGCTCATCATCGACATATAGTATTTTTATCATCCAGCCGTCCTCCGGGTCCTTCTATTTTAGAGATAGCAGGCTTATGATAATAAAATAATTCTATCTGACATCAATATGAATTAATTAATATGCAGTGGCGGACTGCGAAGAGACTTTGGGCGTAACAACTAATTAAAAAACAGCATATTGAAAAATTATAAGCGATCTGAACAGGATAGTGAAAGATAGAGAATTTCTTTCATAGTGGATATCATGAGTGCTGAGAACGATAAGGGAACAATTGAAGTGATAAATCCGGCCGACGGATCGAGAGTCGGGACGATCCCGGCGGGAACGGCGGAAGATGTCGGAGCGGCTGTCGACAATGCCTCCGGGGCGATCGGCAAGTGGTCGGAGCTTCTTCCAAGGGAGAGGGGGAAGATCCTCTTCAATGCGGCAACGGCCATAAGGAAAGACCGGGACAGGCTCGCGACCCTGCTCACATCCGAACAGGGGAAGCCCCTCGCCGAGGCGAAGAACGAGATCGCAGGCTGTGCAAACGTCTTTGAATATTACGCCTCGATCTCGGGATCGATAAAGGGAGAGGCACTCCCGAGATCGGATTACGGGTACTCGTTTACAATAAAAAAGCCGCTCGGGGTTTGCGGCGCAATAATCCCGTGGAATATGCCTGCACTGATAATGGCATGGAAGACAGGGCCCGCCCTTGTCGCCGGAAACGCACTCGTGATAAAACCGGCATCGTCCACCCCCCTAACCTGCCTCGAGATAGCGTCCGTCATCCGTGGTGCTGGAGTCCCGGAGGATATTCTCCGGGTGACTCCCGGAAGCGGTGGCGAAGTCGGAACCGCGATCGCATCCCACCCGGAAATAAGGGCGGTCTCGTTCACCGGTTCGACGGAGACAGGAAAGGAAGTCGAAGAGGCCGCATGCGGGACGGGAAAACACCTGACCCTCGAACTCGGGGGAAGCGACCCGATGATCGTTTGCGACGATGCCGACATCGCCGCCGCCGCTGCGGGTGCAATCGCAGGGAGATTCTATAACTGCGGGCAGACATGCACCGCCGTAAAGCGGCTGTTTGTATTCGAAGATGTCGCGGATGAATTCACAGGAGCACTGCAGGCTGTGGCTGAAAAAATAACGATCGGAAACGGGCTCTCACCAGGCATCAGGATGGGGCCGCTGAACAGCAGTTTGGGCAGGGAGAAAATAGAAAAGCTCGTCGAAGGCATCAGGGAATCGGGCGACGGGACGATCATTGCAGGCGGAAAACGCCCGGAGGGGAGCGAATATGATAAAGGATTCTTCTATGAGCCGACCATTGTCTCCGGGGTTTCAGGAGACAGTCCGCTCATGAACGAGGAGGTTTTCGGCCCGGTGCTCCCTGTTGCGGTTGTCTCCGGGATGGACGAGGCGATCGAGGCGGCGAACTCCACGAGATACGGGCTCGGTGCATCGATCTGGACAAAGAGCATCTCGCGTGCTGCAAGGGTGGCAGAGGAGATCGATGCAGGGATCGTGTGGGTCAATAAGCACCTGAAAATCCCGCCCGAGGTCCCCTTCGGCGGTGAGAAGGCGAGCGGCACGGGACGGGAGAACGGCATCTACGCACCGGACAGGTACATGACCGAAAAGACAGTTATAATCACACCCTGAAGAGTTTCAATGGCAGATATAAAGGACGATTCAACCAGTATTACAGAGGAGCTAAACGAATACATCTCCGGATGCGGTGCCGCAATATCCGGTTACTGTGACCTTTCCGCATTGGACGGCCTCCCTTTTCCAGAACTTACGACAGGCATATCCCTCGGAATAAACCTGAACCCAAAGATTGTTCTTTCCTTAAAAGAAGGTCCTGACGAGAACTATGCCCGTGAGTATACCCGGGTCAACACCCGCCTGACAGGACTTGCGGAAAAAGTCTCCGGCTTTCTCAGGGAGAAAGGGTACAACGCTGACTTCATTCCTCCCACGGAAAATGTCACCGACCCGGAGAAGCTCTTTGCCGAATTCCCGCACAAGACGGCGGCAACCTCTGCAGGCCTCGGGTGGATCGGGAAGAACGCCCTCTTCGTAACAAAAGAGTACGGATCTGCCGTGAGGATTGTCACCGTCTTCACAGATGCCCCGCTGATTACCGCAGAGCCGGTCGTAAAATCATACTGCGGAGACTGCAACAAATGCATGGATGTCTGTCCTGCAGGTGCGATAAAAGGACAAAACTGGTCACGCGGAATGTCAAGGGAGGAGCTCCTTGATGCCCGCAAATGCTTTGAACACAGCAGAAAGAAGGGATTTGAGACGGGTGCAGAACATGCTGTCTGCGGGGTCTGCATCGCCGTGTGCCCGTGGACGGACAAATACCTGAAGAGGGAAGGACTGCTATAATGAGTATAAGAGTAGGATGCCATGTCTCAATCGCGGGTTCGATCGACAAGGCAGTGGACCGTGCGAAGAAGATCGGTTGCGATACATTCCAGGTATTTACCGGCAACCCGAGAGGGTGGAATGTAAAGCCCCTCGAAGATGAGGTGGCAGCAAAATTCAGGGATAAAGTGGCAGCCTCCGGGATGTCCCCGGTTGTTGCACACATGCCATACCTTCCCAACCTCGCTTCGCCAAAGGATGAGCTCTACGAGAAGTCATGCGGTGTTCTTCTCCGCGAACTCCGGCGGTGCGACACACTCGGGATACCTTATCTCGTCACCCATCCGGGGAGCCATCTCGGGAGCGGAAGGGAGAACGGGATCGAACGGATCGCCGGGGCGATCGATTCCACACTTGGTTCAGATCCGGGAGATACATGCATACTCGTCGAGAATACAAGCGGATCGAAGAACTCTGTCGGCGGGGGACTGGAGGATATCGGCGATATCATCGATAGCCTCTCCGGTGAAGGGAAGAAGAGGACCGGGGTCTGCTTTGATACATGCCATGCGTTCGCTGCAGGCTATGATCTCTCCACCGGGAGCGGGCTTGAAGACACGGTTGAGGCGTTCGAATCGCTGATCGGACTTGAGCGGCTGAAGGTCGTCCACTTAAACGACTCGAAGGGAGTTGTCGGCGGGCATCTCGATCGCCACGAGCATATAGGGCTCGGGGAGATCGGCGAAGCCGGAATGAGAAATATCGTAACCGATAAAAGGCTCGCTTCGCTCCCGTTTATCTGTGAAACCCCGGTAAACGATGTCAGGGACGACCCCGGCAATCTTGCGAAGGTTAGAGAGCTTTCACAATGATCTCTTCTCATCTACCAAGATGATATTATAAATAAAAACCAACCTGTTCTCAGGTGAAGGCTTCTTTTGACGGAGAATGGGTCTGTCCCAAAGAGGAGGGGACAGACCTGTATGAAAAAAGCGGGTATGGCAGACCGGACGGAAACAGGCTGAAGCTCTTTCCCGAGGAGGCCCTCTATCTCGCGGGAAAAGACAAACTAACAGTAGATAAATTAAGCTTCGATGAACTTGCAAAACGGTTCTCGGAAAAAACTGATTTTTTCAGGCGGTTCCTCGTATACCGGGACATCCGCGAGAGGGGGCTCGTCATCCAGACGGGCCCGCAGGACTTCAGGGTATTTCGGAGAGGCGAGAAGCCCGGGAAGGGAAGATCGCAGTTCCTGATCAGGGTTCTTTCAGAGAGGGATTTCGTCGACTTTACCGCAATTGCGGAAGATTCCCACTCAGCAGTCAATATGAGAAAGCAGTTCGTCGTCGCGGCTGTGGACGACGAGAACGAGATCACATACTACGAGGTCAAGACGAGCAAACTCCCGGAAGGAAAGACCTGCGTAGATATCCCCAAAGTGAAAGGGGTGCTAACCGGAAATTCGGTCTTTATTATGCCGGAGAGCGGAAAGAACGAACTGCCTGATGAAGCGATGTTCGGCACATGGTTCGACGACAGCCGGCTTGTACTGTCCCCACTCGAAACGCTCTACCTGCTGGACAAGGGTCTCCTTGAGATCGAAGGCGGAGACGAACTGAGAAAGACACTCGGGGTGGGGGATTCCGAACTCCCGTTCAAGATGGTCGTTTACGAGAGCCTCCGCGACTCCTGCTACATACCGAGAACAGCCTATAAATTCGGCCATCACTTCAGGGTGTACTCCGAGAGATCCAGCCATTCAGCGATGCTCGTGCACGCGATTCCGGGCGGATCCGGGATGCCCATGAGCCGGATATCGAGATCGGTCAGGCTCGCCCACAGCGTCCGCAAGAAGATGCTTTTTGCATGTGTAGAGCAGAATGATATAGAGTACATCGAATTTGCGAGAATCAAACTGTAACAAATACTGAAACTAAAAGTTGGAAACCCATGCAATCCGAAATCAACCCGTGGTCAAGCAACCAGGAGATCGAGACGAACAAGCTCTTCAGCGAATTCGGTATCGAGCCCGTAGAACCGCTTCTTGGCAAAATTAAGAACCCGCCGGCATTTCTCAGGAGAAATATAGTAACAGGCCAGCGGGACTATGCCCGTGTCGTCGACGCGATGGCAAATAAGGAGAAGTTTTTCGTGATGACAGGGTTTATGCCGTCAGGACACCCTCATCTCGGACACCTTATGGTCATGAAGGAGGTCGCATGGCACGTCCGGCAGGGCGGTCTTGGTTACGTTGCAATCGCTGATCGCGAGGCACATGCGGTAAGGGACATCTCATGGGAGAAATGCAGGGAATTCGGGAAGGAATACCTCAAGTGCCTCTATGCACTGGGGTTCGAGGGAACCACATACTTCCAGAGCGACAATAACGATCTAAAGGATCTCGCATTCGAATCGGCGACAAGGATCAACTTCTCCGAACTCCAGGCGATATACGGATTTTCGCAGGAGACTGCACTTGCAAAGGCGATGAGCGTCGCGATGCAGGTCGCAGACATACTATATCCACAGACCGACGACGAGCCGGCGCCGACCGTCGTTCCTGTCGGTCTCGACCAGGACCCGCATATCCGCCTGACAAGGGACGTATCATACAAACTCAGGATGTTCCTCGTCGAAGAGCGGTGCGAAGGGAACAGGGAATACATCAGCATCAGGTCGAAGAACGCACCGGAAACGGCGATGAAGGATCTCGCATCCGCATTCCCCGGAGCAAAGGTCTACGAGGGCCACATAGATATAAAGGGCGGAAACCTTGACGATGTCAAAGAGACCGTCCGGAAGGTAGAGAGAAGAAACGGCGGATACGGGTTCATCTCGCCCTCGGCAACATACCACACCTTCCTCCAGGGCCTGCAGGGAGGAAAGATGTCGAGCAGCGTCCCCGAGAGTCTCTTCGGCTTCTACGAGGATGAAAAATCGGTCAAGAAGAAGATTATGAGCGCCCTTACCGGCGGAAGAATGACTCTCGAGGAGCAGAAAAAGCTCGGCGGAGAGCCGGAGAAATGCTCGATCTATCTCCTGAATCTCTTCCACATGACGGAGGATGACGACGAGCTGAAGGAGATGTACCGTGCATGCAAGGCGGGTGAGCTCATGTGCGGAACATGCAAGAAGGAGACCTTCGAGAGGGTGAAGGAATTCCTTGCAGAGTTCAGGGAGAAGATGGACGAATGCGAACACAAGGTAGAGGTGTAACGGATATGGAGCTTACATACAACGAGAAAAGGCTTCTTGCGGTTTTAAAGCCGCTCAAGGATGCAGAGGAGACACGCTCGAAGACTGTCGAGCCCATCAGGGAGACCCTGAAGGGAATCGGCGAAAGCCGTACCCACACGATCAATCCCTTAAAAGAAACGCTGAAGGTTCTTGAAGAGACGAGAAACATTGCGTTTCTGCCGATCAAAAAGGCCATCGAGCTCCTCGAAACCACCACAGAAGGAACTCTCGGGCCGATGCATACCCCTGATGCGGCATACCTCGCACGGATAATGGATACCACCGAGGACGCCGTCGTCCAGTACTCCATGCTACTGCAGGACCGGGGACTTGCACTCGTCGAAAAGAAGACCGTCGTCTCCTACAAACTGACCGAAGAGGGAGAGGAATACAGGAAGAACGGCCTTCCGGAGAGAAACCTTATCGAATCCTTCGAATCAGAAATCCCAATGGGCGAACTGCAGAAGCACCCGCAGTCGAAGCTCGGCATCGGCTGGCTGAGGAAGAAAGGCTGGGTCGACATTAAAGACGGCAAAGTCATCAAAAAGAGCGACGCCCCGGTCGGTGAGGATGAGGCTGCACTCCGCGAACTGCTCCCCGTCCAGCCCGGAATAAAGGAGCTTCTCAAGAGAAAGCTCGCCGAAGAGATCGAGAGCGTCTCATACACAATATCGATAACTGCTGAGGGTGAAAACCTCGTCGAGTCAGGTCTTGACCTGAGGCAGGAGGTAATGACACTCACCTCCGAACAGATACGTACCGGAGAGTGGAAGAAACTCAGGCTCAGGAAGTACAGCACCAAGACCCCGAAGAGGGTCTATGCCGGAAAGAGTCACCCCTACCAGCAGCTCATCGACGAGATGCGCCAGATCCTCTTCGAGATGGGCTTTACAGAGATGAACGGCGGAATAGTCGAGAGCTCGTTCTGGAACTTCGACGTTCTCTTCCAGCCGCAGGACCACCCGGCAAGGGAGATGCAGGACACCTTCTTCCTTGATCTCGAGGAGGAGCTCCCGCCGGATTATGACAAGATCCGCGACATGCATCTCCACGGAGGAGAGACCACATCGACGGGATGGGGAGGCGAATGGAGGGAGAAAAAGGCGATGCAGTGCGTTCTCAGGACACACACGACCGGTCTCTCCATCCAGCACCTGATGAAGAATCCCGAGCCGCCCGTAAAGGCGTTCTGCATCGGCAGGGTCTACAGGCGCGAGGCGATCGACGCGACCCACACGCCCGAGTTCGAGCAGCTCGAGGGAATCGTAATGGACAAGGACGTAAACCTCCGTCACCTGATGGGCTTTTTGAAGGAGTTCTACCAGAAGATGGGATTCGAGGACGTCCGCTTCAGGCCGGGATACTTCCCGTATACCGAACCGTCGATCGAACCTGAGGTATGGGTTGACGGCCTCGGGTGGGTCGAACTCGGCGGATCGGGCATATTCAGGGAGGAGGTAACCGCCCCCTGGGGAATCAAGTACCCCGTTCTTGCATGGGGTCTGGGTGCATCGAGGGTTGCAATGCTCAAGATGGGCTTAAAAGACCTCCGCCAACTATACAGGAGCGATGTCGACTGGGTGAGAAAAGAGCCGATAGGAAGGAGCAGGAGGTACTAAGATGCCGGTCATTAAATTACCCTACAAATATCTCGAAAGACTCACCGGTGCTGAGAGAGAGAAGATCATCGACCGCCTACCGATGATGGGATCGGATGTGGAGAGGATCGAGGAAGAACAGATCGATGTCGAGTTCTTCCCCAACAGGCCGGACCTCTTCTCGGTAGAGGGCGTTGCAAGGGCGATGAGAGGTTTCCTCGGGATCGAGAAGGGACTTCCCGAATACGAAGTAGAACCGGGTGAGACTGAATTCTCCGTCGACCCGAAACTTGAAGATATCAGGCCCTATCTCGGCTCGGCAATAATCAGGGGAGTGGAATTCGACGACGAATCGATCGAATGCCTGATGGGTCTCCAGGAATCGCTTCACTGGGCCGTCGGAAGGGGAAGGGCGAAGGTCGCGATCGGCGTCCATGACCTCGACAAGGTAAAGGGACCGTTCAGCTACATCGCATCGCCCCGCGACAGGAAGTTCGTCCCCCTCGACTTTGAAGAGGAGATGACGATGGAGGAGATGCTGAAGGAGCACCCGAAGGGCGTCGACTATGCACACCTCGTCGAAGAAAAGCCACTCTTCCCGCTGATCGTCGATGCGGACGACAAAGTCCTCTCCTTCCCGCCGATCATAAACGGTGAGCTTACGAGGGTTACGAAGGACACGAATAACATCCTCCTCGACTGCACCGGAACGGACGAAAGAGCGGTCATGACAGCCGTTAAGATCATCTGCACGGCGATGGTTGAGGGCGGCGGAAAGATCGAGGCGGTTAACGTCAACGGAACAGTCATGCCCGATCTCTCGCCGTCTGAGAGAAAGGTCGATGTCCCGGCATGCAACAAACTCCTCGGGCTGACCCTTACGCCCAAAGAGATGGCCGAACTCCTCGAAAAGATGAGGTTCGGAGCCGCAGCGGATGGCGATTCCCACGTGAAAGTGACCATTCCATGTTATAGGTCGGACATCCTTCACGACTGGGACATATACGAGGACGTATCGATTGCATACGGGTACGAAAACGTCCCGGCAGAACTCCCGTCGACGTTCACGATAGGAAAGGAGCATCCCGTCCAGAGGGATATCGGGACAGTCAGGCAGATAATGACCGGTCTTGGCTATATGGAGATGATGCCGTTTACACTCTCAAACGAGAGGGTTCTCTTCGACTACATGCAGAGGGAGAGGAAGCAGGAGGCACTCCAGCTTATGCACCCGATATCCGAGGAGCACACCCTTGTAAGAACCGATATCCTCCCGCTCTTAATGGAGACTCTAAAGCTGAACCAGCACAGGGAGCTTCCCCAGAGGCTCTTTGCGGCGGGCGATGTCGTGGAGAATGTTAAGACATTCCAGAAGGCGGCGGCCGTCATCATGCATACCGAAGCGGACTTCACGGAGATCTATTCTGCGGCAGATGTCCTCCTGAGGGAGCTCGACCTCGAATACACGGTCGAAGACTCGTCAGACCCGACGTTCATAGAGGGGAGATGCGGCGACATCTATGTCAACGGAGAAAAGATCGGATCGTTCGGCGAGATGCACCCGCAGGTCATACTTAACTTCGATATGGACCAGCCTGTAGCAGGGCTGGAGATTGACCTGAGAATTCTTCAGGAAAAATAGTTTTTTATCCTTTTTTTAGGATTTACACTTTATACCAGATGTTCGCTCTTGTAACATGGGCTGAACTGGAGCCGGGATTCTGCAGTACAATGGTCAGGTAATCTTCTGAAGATTCCTCTATTGAGCTGGACTTGACATTCTCATAAGTGCTTACCGGGGTGAAATCTCCCTGGTTTGTGGCCATTTTATTCTCGAAATTCTTAAGCTCTGCCTTATTGAAGAACATGACCGTGACAGGCTCGTCCGAGATAACCTCTATCTTAAGTTCCCTGAACTCCTCCCCGTCTACACTGGGTGTAAACACCTGATAATCACCAAGCCCGTTCAGTGTCTGCCCTGCACCTTCACGCCAGAGCATCCATCCAGATTCCACGGGAACTGCTGTTTCTTCAGCCGTTACAACAGGTGTTGCCGTTGCTGTTGCAGGAGTCATAGTCCCTGAATCTGTACATCCGCAGGAAAGAGCAGTTAATGCGAGCATTACCACAATAAATCCCATCAGCATATGACTGTATTTCATCACAATCCTCCGAAGACTAAATCTTTTTTAAAGCTATTTAGCATTTTTCCGTAATCCGCTCCCGTCAGGAAAAATTCATAACGATTCCCGCAAATCCTCAGCTATGAAATATTACCCGAAACCTGCCGAAAATCCCGACCTAAAGAGGGTCAACAGGGCCATTGAGGAGGCATTCGCAGAACACGGAAGGGGAAACGTACAGATGCCGCCCAAAGACTATGTCTTTTTTCAAAACGGCGACTTCAGGACTATGCCTGGATACATACCCTCTCTTGATATCGCAGGAGTCAAGGTCGTAAATGTCCACCCGGACAACAGGGATAAAGGGCTTCCCACGGTAATGGCAGTCATAGTGATTATCGATCCTGAAACAGGATACCCTGAGGCGGTTCTTAACGGTACTAAGCTGACAGACCTGCGAACCGCCGCCGCAGGCGCCGTTGCCGCAAAGTTCCTCTCACCCTCGAAGAGAGTATCCCTCGGGGTTTTTGGAAGCGGAAGGCAGGCTCAGACGCAGGTAGCCGCAACGGCACTTGAACTCGAAATCGACGAAATCAGGGTGTGGAGCAGAAACGCTGCGCACGCCGAATCGTTATGCAGATTATTTCCTGATCACGAATGCCAGACGGCTTCACCTGAAGAAGTATGCGAATGTGAATTGATCGTCACCGCAACACCCTCAAGGGAGCCGCTTGTGAAGAACGAATGGATCTCCAAAGGAACGCATATCAACGCAATCGGGGCGGATGCACCGGGAAAGGAGGAACTCGATTCGGCCATCCTCAACAGGGCGACGGTCGTCGTCGACGATCCGAGGCAGGCGGTTCACTCTGGAGAGATCAATGTACCGATAACAAAAGGACTCTTCAGCGAGAACAAAATTGCAGGGACTCTCGGGGAATATGTTCTTGGAAAAAAGAAGAGAGAATCACCGGATGATATTACCATATTCGACTCGACAGGTCTTGCAATACAGGATCTCGCCATATCCAGAATTGCGATGGAAGAGGCTGAGTTTGTAGAGCTTGAATATCTCTGACTACTTTATTGAACGATTATACCCGGTCTGTCGGGTGCAATAGATATAAATATCCGGTTATCCTTATCTGGACTACCGGGTCTGCCGGATATTCTTTGGCGGGGGACGGACGCATACCCAATACTTTTTTTTCAGTACAATCCCCTGAACAGACCCAATAAAAATAAAAGGTGATCCAGATGAAGAAAATTGAGAATCCAATCCCGGCTGAAAGACGCTGGGAGATATCTGCGGCCCAGGGCAGTGAGGTACCCTTTGCATACGAGATGGCCCTCCGCAGGATAGCACCGGAAAAGATGGTGGAGTTCGAAGAGGAAATCCAAAAAATATGGACTGAAATCGGGATGAGAAGAGGGTTTGAGGCCAGGAACATGTGTTCGGATCCTGACAATGCAATAGAGATCGCAGAATCACTCAACGCCTTTTCCAACTCGGCCTTCGGCAGGGAATTCGGTTACGAGATAAGACCGGGAAGAGGAGATTCTGCGTTTGCAGTCGCAATGAACTGCCCGCTTATGGCTAAAAACAAGGAATTCCTGAATGAAACATCTTCTGCAAGAAACATCTGCATGAACTATGTCATATCCGCAGTTGAAGGGATCAATCCCAATTATGCCGTGACATATGAAAAGCAGATGTGCAAAGGCGACGGCAAGTGCGTTATGAAAATCGAAAAAAGATCCTGAGGGATTAAATCCTGACAGGAACTCCTTTTTTTGCAAGATATTCCTTTACGTCGGCGACGGTCATCTCACCAAAGTGGAATACGGATGCCGCAAGACAGGCATCGGCCCTGCCATATACAAAACCGTCATAGAAGTGCTCAAGCGTCCCTACTCCGCCGGATGCGATTACAGGAATCCCGACATCTGATGATATCTTTGACGTTACAGGGATATCGAAGCCTTCCTTTACCCCGTCGGTCTCCATGCTTGTCAGAAGGATCTCGCCTGCGCCGCGGGCCTCTGCTTCCTTTGCCCATTTCACCGCATCTATACCGGTCGGTTTGCTTCCGCCGTAGATTACGACCTCGTACCAGCACCGGCTGCCGTCAGGCATCTCGATAACCGTTGCACCTTCCTTCATCTCATCATTGCGCCTGACATCGATTGCCACAACAATGCACTGGTTGCCAAATTTTTCCGCACCCTTTGTGATAATATCAGGATTCTTCACGCCGCCGGTATTTATCGAGACCTTGTCTGCACCTGCACGAAGGAGGCTCTGCATATCGTCTATTGTATTGATCCCTCCGCCGACGGTCAGGGGCAGGAAAAGCTCATCGGCCGCACGGCGGATAACGTCGATTAAAGCTTTCCTTTCTTCTTTTGAAGCAGTAATGTCGAGAAATACCACCTCATCCGCACCCTGCGCGTTGTATCTAGAGGCAAGTTCGACCGGGTCGCCTGCATCCCTGAGGCCAAGGAAGTTTGTCCCCTTTACAACACGGCCGTCCTTGATATCGAGGCAGGGAATGATTCTCTTAGTAAGCACCATCTCTGTTATAATGAATGCAACTGCAGCTGTAATGATATTTGCGAACGTGAGACAGTCACCGCCTGCACCGCCATCACTATAATAATGGCAGTGCATACTGCATTAGCAGACACGGGTTTCCGGGAGATAAAAATGAGAAACGGTGGTAAAGGAAGCAGAAACGTCCGGCAGATACTTGATGATGTCCTTTCAGGCTCCAGACCGGATGAAAATGAGGCTCTGGCACTTTTGAATGCATCGGGAAGGGATACATGGGAGATTGCCGGGGCTGCAGACATCATGCGGGAGGAAAAAGCCGGCAACGACATCACCTGGGTTAAAAACCAGAATATCAATGTGACAAATATCTGCATCAACTCCTGCGGGTTCTGCGGGTTCCGCAGAAATAAAGGCGACCCCGACGCCTTCTTTTTTGATGAGGGAACTCTCCGGGGAAAAGTGCAGGAGGCAAAGGCAAGAGGGGTTTCCGAGATCTGCACGGTCAGCGGACTTCACCCTGACTTCGATGCCGAATCATACCTCTCGCTTCTGCGGCTAATCAGGGAGGAGGCACCTGAAATTCATATCCACGCGGCTAACCCGATGGAGGTATTTTACGGGGCGAAGCAGAGCGGAATTTCCACGAAAGATATGCTTATCGCGATGAAAGATGCGGGTATTGGATCCATGTGCGGGACCGCGGCCGAGATCCTGGTGGACGATATCAGAAAGAAGATCTGCCCGGGAAAGGTCAGTACCGCGGACTGGATCAGGATTATCAAAGAGGCCCATAACATGGATATCCCGACCACGGCCACGATAATGTATGGCTCCATAGAAAAACCTGAAGATGTTGTAACACACCTGAAGATCGTCAGGGACATCCAGGATGAAACAGGTGGATTCACCGAGTTTGTCCCGTTGAGCTATATCCACGGTCAGACTCCTCTTTACAGGCAGGGTATCTCGAAACCCGGTGCAACGGGGAGATACGACATCCTTATCTCGGCGGTATCAAGGCTTTATCTCAGCAACTTCACGAACATACAGACCTCATGGGTCAAGTTCGGGACGAAGTTCGCCCAGCTCTGCCTGATTGCAGGTGCAAACGATATCGGGGGGACGATGTACGAGGAAAGCATCTCAAAATCGGCGGGTGCGACAGACACCGAGTATCTCGCCCCGGAAGAGATGGACAGGATGTCGCAGGATCTCGGAAGAAAACTTGTAAGAAGAACTACACTGTATGAAAAAACGTAATGACCGGAATCTATTATCTCTCTTTTCTTGATTCACTGCATCTTCTGCGGGTGGCCTCGACCAGACCGCGATAATGCTCAAGTGCCACCAGTACCTTTCGACTGTCCACCGTTATCTCCCTGTAACTTCCCGAGGGGTTCTTCTTCCAGATCCGACCCTCAAGCGGATCGATTAGAGTGGACGGCGTGACATGTTCCCCGTATCTGTTCAGCTCTTCCCTCAGCTGTCTCCCGATTGGAATCAGGCGATCCTCTGTCTCCTTATCCATCATAAATACGGCACTATGGTTAGAAGCATTTTGTAAATAACTATTACCTTTCAGTAACAAAATTAATGGCAGATTCAATAAAGGGTGATATTTTGAAATCCGGTGAACTTAAAATGAGCTGGGCAAGGCAGTACATGCCTGTGCTTGGAGAGATCAGAAAGAGATTTGAGGCTGAAAAGCCCTTCAAAGGAAATAAGATCGGCATGGCACTCCATGTCGAGGCAAAGACAGCCGTTCTCGTAGAGACGCTTGCCGCAGGAGGCGCGGAGGTCTACATTACCGGGTGCAACCCTCTCTCGACGCAGGACGATGTCTCGGAAGCCTTAAACAATGTTCCCGGCGTTAAATGCTACGCAAAGAGGGCATGCTCGGTAGAGGACTACTACGACGCGATCGACAGGGTTCTTGACGTAAACCCCACCGTAACCATCGACGACGGAATGGATCTCATCCACCGCCTCCACACAGAGAGACGCGACCTTCTCGACGGAATCATCGGTGGATGCGAGGAGACGACGACAGGAATTCACAGGCTCCGTGCAATGGCTTCGGAAGGAAAACTTGAATTCCCGGTAATCGCGGTAAACGACACCCCCATGAAGAAGTCCTTCGACAATGTTCACGGGACCGGAGAAAGCGCTCTTTCGTCTGTAATGATTACCACGAACACCCTCATCGGCGGCAAATGGTTTGTCGTTGCGGGCTACGGTTACTGCGGGCGCGGACTCGCGAAGATGGCTCACGGCCTCGGTGCGAAGGTAATCGTCACCGAGATCGACCCGAGAAGAGCCCTTGAAGCCCACATGGACGGCTACTTCGTCATGACGATGGAAGAGGCTGCAAAAATAGGCGATATCTTCGTGACAACAACCGGCAACACCTCTATCATTACCGAGAAGCACTTCAGAGTCATGAAGGACGGCGCAATCCTCTCCAATGCAGGCCACTTCAACGTAGAGATCGATCTCGAATGGCTGAATGCAAACAAGGAAGGTTACGAAGTCCGCGACAGTATCGAGACCTTTGTCATAAACGGCAAAAAGATCAATGTCCTCGCAGAGGGGCGTCTTGTAAACCTTGCGACGATGAAGGGAATGGGCCACCCGATCGAGGTTATGGACCTCTCCTTCGCTCTCCAGGCACTCTGCTCCGAGTACATCCTGAAGGAAGGCGCAGGCCTGAAAGGCGACGTCTACGACGTCCCGAACGAGATCGATATCGAGGTTGCATCATTGAAACTCGGATCACTGGGTGTCGATATCGACGTTCTCACCGATGAGCAGGACACCTACATGAACTCCTGGGACATCGGGACGTAGATTGATCAATAATATCCCGCTTTTTTTTTGAAATTTCAAATTCGCATTAATTCTAAAGCCTGTACTCTATCTTCATAGGGCAACCCTTGCACAACTAGCGTAAATTATGTGACCAAAGGTCACTTGGGGTTTCGAAAGGGCGACAGCCCTTCGGTTGGCAACCCTTGCGCGATTCGCTCCGCGAAACGCCCTGCCCTCAGGGCTTCGCGCTATGGCGATAAGCCCGGCCTCCGGCCGGGAGAGAACTTTGTTTTAGGAATATTGACGGTGACTGCAGGTCGCCCATAGGTTTCGAAAGGGCGACAGCCCTTCGTTTGGCAACCCTTGCGCGATTCGCTCCGCGAAACGCCCTGCCCTCAGGGCTTCGCGCTATGGCGATAAGCCCGGCCTCCGGCCGGGAGAGAACTTTGTTTTAGGAATATTGACGGTGACTGCAGGTTCCCTAGATGGAAAATCCCCGGAGCAAAAAGGGATGCTCGTCCATCCCTTTTGCGACTTATCGCCATGAGGGGGAGGGTAATAGGGAGGGGGAGGAATCTTCCCCCTCCCTTTTTTTAGCAGGGGCTTACGCCCTCACAGATATCATAATAAAAAATTCATAAAAAAGAAAAATTAGCTGGAAGAATTGTCACTCCAGCCGAAAAGTCCGCCAAGGAGAGATGTCCATTCCTTGTAGAAATCATAGTACCTGTCCATCTCACCCCTGAAGAATTCGGTTCCGGGAAGGCCGAAGATCTTCGTTCCGGTGGATGATGAACCCAGGTTGGCCGCTAATGTAGCCTCTGTGGTTGCGGCAGTGGTCTCGACTACGTAGGTCTGTGCCGGGGTTGTGGATTTGGCATTTACGGTTATGGTCTTTGCCGAAGTGGTATATGTATAACCCTCTTCATCAGTGACTTTCAGCGTAACGCTGTAGGTGCCTGCTGAACTATATGTATGAGTTATTTTTTTACCGGTGCCTGTTGAATAGTCTCCAAACGACCAGTAATAAGTATCGATATCATAATCATTGCTGGCACCGTCGGTAGCCGTAAAGGTAACTGTAACAGGCACTGTACCACTTGTGGGTGAGGCAGAGAAAGTCGCCGAAAGGGCTGAGGTGACCGTTATGGCATCCTCCTCAATTATTGTACTGCAGATCCCGTCTTCCTCAACGGTCAGCCTTACTGTGTACACTCCTGCTTCGTCAAACTCTATTTCCGGGTTTTGGTAGGTTGAGGTAATCACGTCGATATCATCATTGTCCTCATCATAGAATTCCCAATACCAGTCGTCTATTTCGCTATCATCATCATCAGGATCGATAGGTTCGGATTCATCTGTAAATTCTACTGTGAAAGGAGCAGTGCCTGCACTATCATCAACCGAGAATGCTGCAACAGGTGCATAAGCATCATACACAACCTCGATTTCATATTCATACGAATCCTCATAACCATTTGCATCAGTGACTGTCAGGGTGACCGTATACGTACCTACAGAAGTAAATGTGTGTTCGACGTCCGCATCATCTTCGTCATCGGCAGTATCATCTATATTACCGTCACTGTTGAAATCCCATTCCCAGCTGGCTATAGCTACTTCCGAATTTGAATTCACCGTTGATCCATCGGTAAATTTCACATAAAGATCTGCAGATCCTTCATCGTAATCCACCGTGAAATATGCATTCGGGTCAAGAGATGCGGTTGCGGTTGCATTGGCAGTTGCAGTGGCAGTAGCAGTGGTGGTTTCAGTAGCAGTGGCGGTTTCAGTAGCAGTGGCGGTTTCAGTAGCAGTGGCGGTTTCAGTAGCAGTGGCGGTTTCAGTAGCTGTGGCGGTTTCAGTAGCCGTAGCGGTCGCGGTGGCAGTAGCGGTTTCAGTAGCAGTGGCGGTTTCAGTAGCAGTGGCGGTTTCAGTAGCTGTGGCGGTTTCAGTAGCCGTAGCGGTCGCGGTGGCAGTAGCGGTTTCAGTAGCAGATCCTGGTATTATAAAAACAATTGATGCTAATAGAAAAAGGATAATTATTGTATAAATTCGAACGGCCCTCATATTATCTACTTTTTTATTATCGCTAATTCATAATAAATATCTTTCATCGGGACAGACTGCCGGGTAAAATTACAAAAAATGACTTGGCCCGGATTTCTCCTCAATCCTTCCAGTTCCACCACTTCAGAAGTTCGGGATCGCGGATCTCGTTTTCGGCAAAATATACTGCGCACCTGAAGACGTAAAGGACGCAGCGGTCAACATGCCCGCCCTGGAATATACAGAGTTTCGAGTACATCTCCTCCGGGTCGGCACCGGCAAGATCGCCGACCGAAAAATACCCGATATTTATCAGGTCGGATGCGATGGACTTCCCTACGCCGGGAATCCTCATTAGATCCTTTAAGGCCTCTTTTTCATCACTCCGGGCCGTCATCTTCCCCGCTCATTGTGGCAATGCCCATCGGGCATAAGTCGTTCATTTTGCATACCGAACATGCCTCCTTCCGGCTGTTTTTGTTCCCGAACAGGAATGCAATGATTACAAGGACAAGAAGAAGGATCACCTTCAGTATCGTAAATTCGAGTATAAGCGAGACCACGAGAACGAGCACCGGCACGATGCAGACACCCATCCAGAGAAACGGAGCGAACCTTGCGCCGAAGCAGCCGGGAAATTCTTCCACACTCCCTTTCTTAAACAGTTTCGAGGTGTACCATCCCCACCCCATCGAACACCGTTCGCCGTAATACCTGCATTTCGTGCAGAGAGATTTCCTCATTACGAACAAAAACATCACAACAAGATATGCTCCCCACACCGCCGCAAGAACAGGCACTACAAGCCATATCGCATATGTTCCAAGTAAAAGCCAGACAAGGACTATTATATTTACCAGGATTACACCCTTCAGCGGGTAACTCTCAAAAACAGAATTTTCCATAAGGATCTAAAGGCATCGTTCCGTTTAATAAATAGCGGTGTGCGACGTGAAAGTCGGAGAATCACTGGCGACCGGCAAAAAGGTACTCCTGTGCATAACCGGCGTACCTGCCGAAATGCTCCCTCCCGAAATCCGCGATACTATTGTAATCCCTCTCCGAAAGCGGACCGTCAGGGCGCCCGACACCGTAGAGGTCATTCATGATCCGTCGTATCCAGACATCCACAGGGAATGCCTCGTAGAACTGAAACCCAAAGAGAAGGACACAGTCGGCGACCTTTCGCCCGACGCCCGGGAACTGCATGATGGCCCGTCGTGCATCGGGGTAGTCGAGAGAGCGGATGTTCTCGGCCCAGTCGGGATTTTCTGCGGCAATGCCCGATGTTGTACAGATATATTTTGAACGATACCCTGTCGAGCAGTTCCTGAGATCCGAATCGCAGCACCGGGAAAGCACCCCTGCCGAAGGAAAAGCATAGCCCTTCGTATCCCCGGAGGAAATCCTCTCTCCGTGTATCGCCGACATATTGTCGAGCATTCTCCTGATGTTCGGGATGCCGGTGTTCTGGGCGCAGAGATATGACAGAAGGCATTCCCACGGCTCCTGCCTCATGATACGCAGCCCGCGGTTTCTCTCAACAGCACGGCGGATATGCCCATCGGTGCAGAAGGATTCAATTGCACCTGCAAGGTCGAAGTCGAGGTGAAACAGGTTTACAAGGTAATCCTCGTCACAGCCAGAATAGCCGATCTCCCTGCCCGACTGCCGGATCTCAATCATCCTCCCGGCCGAAACCCCGGTCCACAGGTCTCCTGTCTTCTCCCACCGAAATACCTGACCGCAGGAGAGGGTCGCATCGAGATCGAACGGCTGGTCGCGTTCAAGAATATATACGGAGTTCACGTACCCTCCCGGTTCATTCCCACCTGTGCAGGTAACCGCGTTTTTCAAGCGGTTCGCCGTCAAGGTAAACACCGGGGGTTTCGGTAACCCGGCCGATGACTTCCGCATCCACCCCGGGAAGAGGCATTATGCCCGGACTGCAGGTGAACAGAAGGCCAAAGTCCCCCCCGCCGTATACTGCCTGTTCGAGTGTAACACCTTCGGATAGGGGTATTCGTTCGGAAAAGATCTCGAATCCGGTGCCCGATGCATCCGCAAGATCGTGGAGCGAGAGTGCAAGACCGTCGGATACGTCCATCATCGCCGACGCCCCCGCCTTCGCGATTATGAGTGCCTCGGGTACAAAAGGCCGCGGTTCGATAAGAGAGAGACGGTATCTTTCATCTCCCTCAAGTGCGGCCTGCGCCTCCCCGGGATGACCGAGAATATATACAGAATCCCCCGGCACACAGCCCTTTCGCGTAATATGAGTCCCGGAGTCTGCAATACCAAATCCTGTCGTGACTATCGTGAGTTCGCTGTGCGAATCGATATCGCCGCCGAGGACCTCCGTCCCGTAATATTCACAGCACTCCCGGGCACCCGCCATAATTTCTCCCAATCTCCCGGGCTTATCAAGGCCGACCGCAACAAGTATGAAGAGCGGAACCGCCCCCGATGATGCTATATCGGATATCGTCACCGCCGCCGACATCCACCCGATCTGCCGGTCAGTCATTCCTTTCGGAAAATCGGTCTTCTCGTGAAGCATGTCAGTGCTTGCGACGATTAGCTTCGAGCCGACCGGATAGGAGGCACAGTCATCCAGCACATTCTTCTCGCCCACGATGCCTGCAATTGATTTTAACAGTTCACGATCGTCCATGGCGCCTCGCCTCCACCTCTCTCTCGGACCTGTACTCGCTGACTATCGACTCGATCATCTCGGCAGACCTCTCCTTTTCAAATATCTCCTGGAACTCTTTCCACTTTTCAAGTGCCTGTTCAAAATCTTTTCTGAAGGCAAAACCTATGCTCCCCCTTGTTGCCACCGGGACATCCTTCGATGAGAGCATGGGGATCTTTTCAGCCCTGAAGGCATCGAGCAGGCGGGGATCGGGATCAGGGGTAATAATCGCGGATACGCCCGTTTCGCTCAGGAACGATATCACGGCATTGCCCCAGCCTTTTGTTTTTTCGATGTAAAGGATATCCTCCGGCACGATTCCATACTCGTCGTCGACAAGCCGTACACATTCACGGGTCAGGGTCTGGACAACCTTTACCGGGACCTGCCTCCGGTCGTTCTGGAGGTCGGCGTAATTTTTCATCCGTTTTATCTGTTTTACATATTTCTTCCGCCGGCGCTCCTCCTTCCTGAGTTTGGTCTTTAGTGATTTTATCGTCGCATCACGCTTATCAATCTCTGAATCGCGCTTCAGCCTCTCAAAACGCCCCGACCTCTCGTCGCTGACAACCCTGTTCAGGTGCTTAATCTCCCTCTCCTTCTCCGCAAGCTCGTCCTGGAGATCGGATACATATTCCCTGAGATTTCGGACCATCCCCTCAAGCTGCGTAATCCGTGGATCCTTTCTGCTCTCAGGGGCAGGCTCCTCCTTCTTCTGTCCCCCCTCCTTCTGCTTCGGCAGGGATTCGGTCACGATCTGCTCGATGGAAAGACCACGTATGACCCCGGCTCTCGCCCTGTCGAGATCGAATCCTGCAGGAAGCCTCTTCTCGACATTCCGGAATTTGTCCCTCCAGGCCCTGTACGCCTCCACTGCGGCTGCAAGAGAGTCCCTCTCATGGTCGTTTCCGTATGAAAATCCCGAACATATCGCGACCTTCTCCTCCTGTGTCCGGTCCTCCGGGGGATTATGACCTGCAGCATGGAATGAACGCCGGATCTTGTCGACGGACGACGGCATATGTGCAACATCGGATGCTATCAGGACAGGCTTTCCTATCGAGGATATCTCCTCGATCCAGTCGTTTATCGACATCTGCCGGGAGCTCTTGAGCTCCACGAGATTCCCGTCGAGATCGAGCGCCGCAATGCCGACCGTCGTTCCGGGGTCGACACCCACTATGATATTTCTCTTCTTCGAATGCTGCGGCCTGAAATGAATCCGGTCGAGCCTTCTCGCATTGACGCGGACCTGAACATCGGCATGTGCCTCCTCCGATACCGGGATGTGCTCTCTTGGAGCATGGACATGGAACCCGACCCTCCGGAGACCGCCGTATCCCTTTTGATCGACCCTCTCGTATCGAAGGATTGCCTCTTTCAGGGCATCTTCAACCTCTTTTGCCTTTTGCTGGACCGCCCCGTGAATCTTCCTGATATACCTGTTCTGGCTCCATCCGCCCTTGCCTATCGACCTGTGCCTTGAAACGACGATATCCGTGGTTCCCCCGAAGGCTATCACTTCGTGCCCGGCGCCGAGCTCTGCAACATGGGCGATCGTCCTGGCCTCGACAAAGGGATCGAACTTGTTGTTGAACTTCAGGTTGTAGCGGGCGGCGACAACGCCGAGCGAGACCTGTTTCTCGCCTCCTGTAACCTGTACCAGTCTCGTCTCGGGCGGAAGAACACCGAGGACAGAATAGAGATCATGCTGATTTCTTGAGATCTCCTGGAGGCTGTCCACCGCGAGAATATCCGGTCTTTCAGAAGCAACCCAGCGGAGGACCCTGAAGAGAGACATCTCCCCCTCTTCAGTGATTTCTCCGTTCTCCCTGACAACAAATGCAAAAACCGGCCGTTTCGTCCTGGAACGAACAGAGCCTTTGATTACATCAATCCCGAATATCTTCAACCGATCACCAGATTCAGTACCTCATCCGTCGTTTCGGAAAGCCCGTATTTTTTAGAGAAATGATTCACAAGATTATCAATATCGCGCCTGAGTATCGTATCCGCATTGGGGTGCGAGGGCTCTATCCACTGCGGCCAGTCGATCAGCCATACCCTCTCCTCGTCGACCATTATATTGAACTCGGAGAGATCGTTGTGGATAAAACCGAGCCGGTACGCCTTTGCAAGGTTCTCCACAACCTCGTCGAATATCACCTTCGGCTCTTCAACGGTCACCTGGTTGAGGTTTAAGCCGGCGATATAAGACATAGCGATGACGTTCCTGTTTATTCCGATAGGGACAGGGACCGAGACACCCCCTCTCTGGAGAGTTGAGAGAGCGGTAAACTCAGCCTTTGCAGACTCCATCGATGCAAAAAGCCAGGGAAAGTGCTTCCATTCGGGGATATAGTTCCTGTTCAGCCGTACCGACTGAAAGGACCTCTGCCCCACGCGGTGTATCTTTATGACAAGAACCCCGAGCCCCATCGCCTCGTATACCTCAGACTCCTTGCCTACACCGATCAGAGCACCGAGAGCGTTTAAAGTCCCTTTCCTGACGAGAGTGGATATTGCGAGCACGTCATATCCCTTAAAGACGAGCTGATAGCCCTTGTAGGGTTTCGTGCTGCTCTTTACCATATCCATCTCCATCAGCCGCCCCACCCTGTAATTCATCTCGGACTCGGAAAGCCCGGCAGACTTCCTGAGCACATCTTCCGGGACCCAGAGGTATCTCTTCATAAGCCACTCGAGGGTCTTTAGAATCCTGTACTCATACTTGTGAAGTTCCTTTATTTCGTCGGCTGAAAGCGGCATTTCTCTACACACTTTATTTGTAGAGGATGATAAAAACTGATTGCATTAATACAGGAATGAATTATGAAGTGTTCCAGGTGCGGCAGGGATGCCGTCCTCTTCCAGAATTATTCGGGCATGCACCTCTGCGAGAGCCACTTCGTTGCGGACTTCGAGGCAAGGGCCAAGAAGGCAATAAGACAGCACGGGTGGATCTCGCAGGGCGACAGGATAGCCGTTGCCATGAGCGGTGGAAAAGACTCAAGCGCCCTCTTGCACTTCCTCACCACAACCTTCGGGGAGAGAAGGGACATCACCATATCCGCCGTATCGATAGACGAAGGAATAGAAGGATACAGGGATATGGGAGCTGTCAAAATGATTGCAGAGCGTTACGACGTTTCCTTCCATCAGGCATCATTCAAAGAGGCCTACGGGTTCACGCTCGACGACATCGTGGAGAAGCAGGGCGACAGGATATCCTGCTCACGCTGCGGGGTTTTAAGAAGGCACCTTCTTAACAAAACCGCAAGAGAGCTCGGAGCAACTAAAATTGCACTCGGGTTCAACCTCGACGACGAGGCGCAGTCGACTCTCATGAACACCCTGAGAGGCGATGCCGAAACACTTACCCACAGGCAGGTGCCGAGAGAGGGGTTCGTGCCGAGGATCAGGCCCTTCGTCCATCTCCCGGAGAGGGAGGTTGCACTCTACGCATTCCTCAACGTGGAAGGGTTCATCGAAGCCGGATGTCCCTACTCAAAGAACGCCCTTCGTGCCGATGTAAGGGAGATCTTAAACATCTACAACTACAGGCACCCTGCGACAAAATACGCCCTTGTAAATCTTGGAGAAGAATTAAAAACAAATGCAGGAGATAATAAAACGGAGCCGGCAGTCTGTCCGGAATGCGGGGAGCCCGTTTTCGGGGAATGCCAGGCATGCAGGATTGTTGCGGAGATGAGAAAATGAAGAGAGACAGGATTATCAGGCGCCTTAACCGCTACCTGTTCAGGGACAGGCTTAACTTCTATATAGAGCTCCTGATATTCCAGCTTATCTTCTACTCGATCCTGCTTTACTATGCAATACCATACCTTGAGGGGACCCGTCTGAGCTACCCGGAATCGGTACTGTTCGTTATGCAGACGATGACTACCGTAGGCTACGATCTTCTCACGTTCTTCCCTACGGAAAATCCCGTTACAGTCATCATTATTATCGTCATCATGGCAACAGGGGTCTTCACGGTCCTGATGATCATTCCCGCAGCCCTGACCCCTTTTATCCAGGAGGTCTTCAGGCCCGTGCCGCCCACAGGGGTCGATGGGAAGATCAAGGATCATGTCATAATCGTCGGTTATGACGAACTTGTAAAATCACTCATAGAGAGCCTCCTTGTATCCAACCTCAGGGTCGTTCTGGTTGAGGAGAACGAGGACAAAGCCTTCAAGGCAATGAATGATTTTACAGCCTTTAAGAAGGAGATCAGCATAGTCAGCGGATCATATGACGAGAACGAGACATGGACAGGCGCAGCCATTGCAGATGCGGCAAACATAATCATCTGCGAACAGGAGTACATCGCCTCCAAGATCATCCTTGGGATAAGAGACAGGACACAGGCCGGGATCACCGCAGTCGTCGACCGCCTCGTATACGGCAGATATCTCCGTTATGCCGGTGCGGACCATATAATGTCTCCAAAGGATTTCACCGGAAGAATCCTTGCAAGGCATGCCGCACTGACACCGGAAGTCGATATCATATACGAGGCGACGAAGGGCAACAGGATCCACAGGGCGGAAGTCGGGGAAAACTCTCTCAAATTCGTATATATCACGGTCTCCGAAGGATGCGGAATAATAGGAAAAACCCTCGACGAACTGAACCTTTATGAAAAATACGAAGTGGAACCGGTCTTCATAATGAAAAAGGGTCACTTCTACTTTGAAAAAGGGGAAGACGTTTCGATCGACCGCTCGACAACAATCTTTCTTCTCGGGCGAACGAATTCGATCAACAGGCTCCTTGAAGGCGAACTGAGATGCCCGTTCAGGGAGGAGAAGCTCGCCGTCATATCAGGATACGGCGATCTCGGAAGGGTGGTTGAGCGGGAACTGGAAAAGGCAGGTGTACAGCCGCTTGTGATCGACCCCAATATCGATGAGATTACCGGCATTAAGGGAGATGCCCAGGAGGAGTCGGTATTAATGGCTGCACATATAGACAAAGCTGAGGCATGCATAACCGCCGCCGACGATGACGATGTCAATATCTTCACGACCCTTATTGCCAGAAACCTAAACCCTCACCTGCACATCCTCTCAAGGGCCAACAAAGCGTCTTCGGTCGAGAAACTCTATCGTGCCGGAGCCGATTACGTGGCCCTCCTGCCTACGCTGGGGGGGCAGATAATCGCCGCAATCGTCCTGAGGAATATAGTCTCGGTACTGCTTGACCTGCCGAAGAACAGGAAGGTCATAATGAAGCACGTCACCGAAGAGCTTGCCATCTTGGTCGGAGAATGCGAAAGAGCAACAGGTGCAAAGATTATCGGGATTGAAGGGCCGAATCATACGCTTATCGGCCCGTCTCCTGAAACAAATATTGACAACGGGGATTCGGTCATTGCATTCGGGGACTTTACAGCCCTGAAAAAGCTTATAAAAATACTCTCAGGTGAAGACTATGGAAGATTTATGCGAAGGCTGTGAATGCGAAAAGATTGAACAGATGATCAGGCATGCCCTGTGGTCGTCGGGAAAGAAGAAGATAATTGTCGGACTCTCCGGGGGAATAGACTCCGCACTCTCTGCGGCCCTCTCCGCAGGAGCAATAGGCGGGGAAAATGTATACGGGTATTTTCTTCCCTCTGAAGTAACCCCCGGCGGGGACAGGGCGGATGTGGAAGAACTATGCGAAAAATTCGGAATCCCCCTCACCATAGTGCCAATAGCCCCCATACTCGGTTCCTTCGAAGGCATCCCGGATTATAAAGAGACAAAATACCTGCGTGGAAATCTCATGTCCCGGATAAGGATGACTCTCCTTTATTACTATGCCAACCTGAATGACGGACTCGTATGCGGCACATCTAACAGGACGGAATACCTTATCGGCTACTGCACGAAACACGGGGACGAAGCCGCCGACATCCAGCCCCTTCTCCACCTGTACAAAACAGACGTCCGGAGACTGGCCGCCGAAAAAGGAGTCCCGGCATCCATCATCGACAAAAAACCTTCCGCAGGGCTTTATCCGGGCCAGACCGATGAGGACGAACTCGGGTTTGCATATGATGAGATCGACACGGCACTCAGGTCGCTTGAGGCAAACGGGTGGAAGCCATCGGGAAAAACCGAAGAAGAGATCCTCGCGAAAGTCCAGGGATCCGCACACAAGAGAAACGGCCCCCCGAATCTTTTGAAGTTTTGAATGAATTTTTTCAGGATTCCAGGAGGCTCGTCCATGCCTTTCTGATCTGAAAAGCCCTTCGCTAATTTGAAAAACAAGACAACGACCTGCCACCCGACCATAAACTTACAATTCTGTAATCTCCCGGGCGAAGCTACACGGATGAGTAGCGTCCAGGCCGGCTATCATCTTTGCGAAAGTTTGCGCAGCAAACTGAGCAGGGAGCTTCCCCGACAGGGGCTTATGCCCATTTAAAACTGAGAAAAAATAAATGATTGCTGTTCTAACGGTTATCCCTTCACGGAACAATATCCAGACCGTCGAGAAGAGAGGGGTTATTCAGGAACGCGAGTTTCTCATCGTCGCCGACAAGATCATAGATCGATCTTCCTGCAGGGATTCCAAGCTCATCAAGTTTTTTAGGCTTTGCAATCCTGATCTCACCAATATCGCCATAGGACGGGTTAGCCTTCCACCCTTCCGTTTCAAATTCGTAATATGCACCGCCCTGTTTCTCTTCATAATAGCCGTATATACTTGAAAAGGCATCAGAGACTATATTCGACATTAAAAGCTCCTCTGAAGAGGGGTTTATTGTAACATGTCCGTATCCGGGCGGGATCAGCACCGCATCACCGGGGCCTGCCTCGACTGAAACGATATCGGAGAGATCCTCCTTCTGCAAAAGATAGTGTGCACTACCGCTTATAACCTGGTAAAGTTCCGGGTACCCCCTGCCGTCAGGAGCGGCAGGATGATAGTGGCCTTTTGTCTTGACGAACTCCCCCGAGATCGTTCCGGGTGGAATTCTTGTCAGGTCGAATCTCAGCAGATGCGCAGAAAGCCATTCTTTATCGCTCCCGTTCTCCGAGAGATCTCTATACATAAAATAAAGGATATTGTCCGAATATGTGCCCGGAACAGCCAGAACGGGCATCATATCATATATTGTTCTAGTGGCCGGTTCAGGTAGACGGCCCTCCCAGAAATTATTCATTATTCTTCTTTTTTCTTGACCATACAAAATACCCTGCCCCTGCAATGATGAAAAACACCACTGTAAGGACAATCGGGTTGGTGAGAATCTCCATTCCGGATCTCTTCTCAATAACAACTTCAGTCTTCATCGAGTCGGTAATCTGGCTGTTATCGAGTGCATCACGGTAACGGATCTCTGTATCGATCCCATAGGTTTTTAGTGTCGCCTCAGAGTCGACGGAGACTTCATATTTTCCGGTTACAGTCTCGCCGGGTGCGATGTCGCCAAGGTAGGCAGTATCATCATTGCTGGTAAAGGGATCGACCGCACTGATACGTGCCTGGGCATTATATGCAGTAGTCGCCCCTGTGTTCTTATACTGGATCTCTACTACGCCCTTCTGGCCGGGAGAGAGAACTGAAGGCCCGGAAACTATCTCAAAGTCTACTTTACCGCCGACATCAACTCCGACAGTTACGGCATCCGAAGTGACTATATCCCCGTCAGAATCTGTATATTCTACAACTACCTGAACAGGATAGTTCTTGGATTCACCGTCACTGGATACTGAGGCCTTAAATGAAACCGGTTTTACCTCTCCAGCCTCAAATTCGGCCTCATAGACACTCGCATCTGTAGGAATTACAGGGGAGCCGTCGACTCTTTCAAGTTTGATTACCGCATTTTTACCGGTCTCCGATCCGACATTTTTTACATCCATCCGGATATACCCCTCTGTGCCGACATTAAGAGATTCTGTTTCGACATCGGACACCTCAATTACAACATTGGGCTTTATCGTTATCGGAAGCGCCTGTTCAAGATCTACGTCCTTGTAATAGTACCTGATGCTGTCCGTCCCGTACTGTTCTGCAAAGTACAGGTACTTGTAACTGACATCCGCGAGAAGATCATAATCACCGGCAGGGGCGGATTTGTCAATCTTAACAATGAAATTGACCGTTGTGGACGAGCCACCCGCAATATCTCCAACCATCTGCGGGTCTGATTTTACAGTCACCGGCGCATCGTTTTCAAGCAGATCAACTGTAACCATCTTTGCAGTATCCGGGTTGTCATCGCGATCCACGACTGTCGTTGATATAATTTTTATGTTCTTCAACCCGGAATTCTGGATAATTACAGGAATGGTAACCTCTTCTCCGGGAGAGAACTGATTAGTACCCGAAATTGCAACCGTTATGTCCGGTTCACCACTGAGATATTTGGTGCCTGCCGAGACAGGAGCGGCGAACAATAATGCCGCAATTATTAAAAATATAGCCATATATTCAAATTTCATGATGAAACCTCACCATTCGACAAACTTGTTGTTATTTTCATGACAACATTAATTGCCCTTAAACATATATATGTATTTCAATGAACCCCGGCATAGAAGGATCAGGACAGCTTATTGAAGCCCTAAAATCATTGGGCCTGACAAAATACGAAGCGCTGGTCTATATCGGCCTACTTCAGTTTGAAGGCGCGAGTGCAACAGAAATACACGAAATATCGGGTGTACCAAGGGCTTCGGTCTATCCCGTCCTCAACAAACTCGTGCACAGGGGCCTTGTATTAGTTTCCAATTCCACACCAAAACGCTTCGAAGCACTTCCCCCAAAAGAGGGGATCATTAAACTCAAAGAAAATATTGAACTCAATGCCGAATATGCCAGCGGAAAACTTGAAAAAATCTATACCAGCAAACTGACTCCTGAAAAAGAGAAACAGGAGCTCATATGGACACTCTCAGGTCCGGAAAATATAATTAACAGGCTTAAAATCTTAATTGGAGATGCCAAAACGGAGATCCGGATCATTGCAGAATGGGACTTCATTAAAAAGCACCTCTATGACACTCTCTTTGATCTGGGATCAAAACCTGATATAGAGATTATTACCGAGAAATGGGAAGGTGAAGTTCCAAATGGTGCGACCGCAAGAGTCGTAGAGGATAAACTGAGTGACTGCTTCGATTCGGAATATGAAATGTCGGGTATATACATTATCGATTCCAGAAAGGTCCTGGTCATAATGAGTTCTCCCGGACACGAACCCTCTGCAATGTTCTCCGAATCGAACGGATTTATAAATTTCTTCAGGAATTACTGGAGATTCGTATCCTTCCACCTTGATAAAAAACACTCCACTAAAGTTTTACAGGAATAGCGTCCCTTTTTTCCCCATGTTATAATCCAAAAAAATCAATGGAAAAAATAATTCATTCTAATGAATAATAGGATTAATGATGATTCATAACAGGGCAGTCGAGATTGTAAGGAACATCCTTGAATCGGCATCATATGATGTAGAAGAGGGAGAGGGGCTTATAGATTTGAGCGCATATTTTGATGACGAATGCATCGTCGTCCTCTGCTCGGATGATCCAAAATTAATTGAAGATTTCAATAAAAAGACAATCAGGGTAAGATTTGATGAAAAGGCAGTTGAATGCCGTAAACTTCTCTTCACGATGAACCACAATACCAGGGCCGATAACTGCGTAGTCTGGGGACACGCAGAGCTTTCAAAATATTCCGGACAGGCGGCGGTTGCATATGTCCTTGATGAATCTCTTGCACTTGACCTGAGAAAGGATGAAGCTTCTGGGGGGGGACTGGAGCACATAACCTCCAGGCCGACTCTTGACGATTACGGACCTGAGATCCCCCTGATGCCTTCATCGGTCACTGAGGACCGTGCAAGACAGATCGCTGGCGTTAAAGGAGAGGTCCGCAGGTTATACATCCCCTATTACATCTATAAATGTACAGGGACCGGCGAAAAACAGTATAATTCGTACCTTATCGACTTCACTGCAGAAGAAACCGGACTGGTAAATGCAATAACGGGAACGAACGCATCGCTTGAAATACCCGATTTCAGCAAGATAGAGATCAGGACAAAAAGCGTTCCCGTCGGCTCAAAGGTTCTTAAGCCTGAAAAAGACAAAAAGAAGACTGAAGAGCAAATTATTCAGGTAATGAAAGAGAAACTGACGAAAAACGTCCGTGTCAGCAAAACTGAAGGTGATACGATATCCTACGAGGATATCGAAGTTTCTCCTGAAAAGGAAAATCTGGAGATGAAGATCGAACTTGTATATCTCCCGGTAATCCAGATAAGGGGGGATAAGGTGATAGAAGTGGAGACATTCTCGGGAAGTATATTGAGAGAGCCTGTCGATGACGGTGTCGAACTGCTCTGAGCAACCGGCGATATGATAACTGTTGTAGGTGGAGGACCTGCCGGAAGGCTGGCATCCATGCATCTTGCCCTTGGAGGGAAAGAGGTCCTTTTAATAGATAAAAGAGAAGAACTCGGGGGGCAGTGCCTTCATAAGGGGTGCATGGTCATCTGTGCACTCAATGATATTGCCCGCTCTCTTGAGGACTGCAGCAACTTACAGCAGCTCGGTGTCTTTCAGGACATTCCGAAAACAGATTATTCCCGTGCCGTCAGGGAGATGAAACTGACACAGAAAAGGATTGCAGGGGTACTTGATAAAGAAACCCGCGACTGTGGTGTAGATGTGATCTGCGGCGAAGTCTCGATCGATGGGAGAGAAGTCATTCTCGAAGGCGAAAGGCTGAAACCTGACAACCTGATCATTGCAACGGGCTCTGTCCCGGCGGTTCCGTCATTTGAAGGAACAGGACTTGACGGGGTATACACCCCTCATACAATTACCGGGAACACCGCCCTTACCGAAAAAATTGCGATTGTCGGAGGAGGGGTAATTGCGGCCGAATATGCATATATCTTCTCATCGCTCGGCGTAGAAACAGAGATTATCTCCAGGAGTTCTTTCCTTCGCGGCAAACCGAAACAGCTTGTCAAATCCGTAAAAAAAGAACTCGAAAAGGTAAATATCAGAGAAAATGCCACAGTCCGGAAATTTACGGGAGAAAAAAGGGTCACTGGAATTGAAATAATTCAGAATGGCGAAGTGCTCAACACCGGGGCGGATATGGTTCTGGTTGCAACAGGTCTTGCACCAAACAGTGAAATGGTCTCAGGAGTAAAAAAGGGAGAACGGGGCGAGATAATCGTCAACGAAAAGATGCAAACAGATATTCCCGGGGTCTATGCCGCAGGAGATGTCACCGGCCCCCCGTACCTCACTCCCGTTGCAAGGCTTGAAGGAATAATTGCAGCAGACGATATACTCGGAAGAAAAGTGCGGAGAATACCTGCCTGCATACCCCAGTCAGTAAAACTCAGGTACGAGCATTCATTCTTCGGGACTGAAAACGACAGCATGACAGAGTTCAGCCTCCCGGCACCGGCAGGAGCCGGTTCGTTCTGGTACGTGCATAAAGGGCATTCCGGGAGAACTATGATCTCAAAGGAGACAGGAAGCGAAAATATCACCGGGATGTACCTCGGTTCGCCCGGTTCGGGACCTGCCCTGGCATCCATCGCCCATTATATGTCAAAAAATCAGGATCTCCCGAATTTTTCAGAATTCCTGGAAATTCACCCGTCCACGGACGGGATACCTTCCCTTGTAAAATATTTAAACCAGCTAAAAGAGAAATAAAGGATAATATTATGTATAGTTAGAGGGTCATCTGGGCTTCGATCCAGCCGTGCACCAGTTCTTTAAGCTCTTCATTGGAAAGACCGGGTTTCGCATAATACCGGAGATATAATTCAAGATCGTCAAGGGTCGGGTGGATCACCTTGTTTAAGATCTCACCTGCGGTCGCACCTTTCATATCCTTTGAACGATGTTCTATCAGTTTGGAAAGATGTCTTGTCTCGTCGACAGATTCCAAAATATCGTTCAGGTTTTTTCCATTCTCTTCCATATATGATCCCTTCACCAGTTATTCAGCCATAAATGTCCTTTGGGCTGAATTCTTCCCATTATGAATATACATAAACCAGAACATATTCTTTGTTTATAAAAATCCCTTATTGCGGCAGAAACGCTTGTAAATATTTAAATAAATTATCGTATATTCGGCACCCGAAAAATTTTAAATAAAATACTGTGGCATAAATATGTGTGCATGTGGATGGTCGGTGAGGAGACTCGGATTCTTACCATGCAATGGTAACGGTTATATTTTAGGTTAGTTTATAACACCCCTATGATCAATCCCCCCAAAACCCCATCTTCATAAGGAACCTAAATCTCCCCAGATTGCCGTTCCCGATATCCAAACCATAAATATAAGATACGCAGACCCCGCTAACTCCGACAATCTGCGTACCATCCATCCAACATCGCACAAAGTGATAAGAGTCTCTTTTAAACTTTGATTATATCCTGATTTCCCGGGAATGCAATTTTACTCCCTTCAGCAAGATGGAGGGCGAAAACTATACCACCAATAAAGAAATGATATATAAAACAGCACCAATATTATCATATCAGGATGACACAAATAATATTTAATTTATTAATAAAGCAGGAGTTTTCTAGAGATCATGGCATTCTTGGATAAAATAATCGGACAGGGTGATAATCCAAATCCATGGATTGACAAAGCGACAACCCATTTTGAACAGGGGAAATATCACGAAGCAATAAAGGATTTTGAGAAGGCACTGGAGATAGATCCCGAAAACGGCGGAATCTGCTACCTTATGGGCAGATCGCTCATGTATCTCTCAAAATACCAGGACGCCGAGAGATACCTCAAGCGTGCGGTGGCAGCTTCACCTGAAAACATACTCGCATGGCAGGCACTGGGAAATTCGCTCTATGAATCAGGGGATTATAATGCTGCCCTGCAGTGTTTTGACGCCATACTCAAAGCCGACCCTTCAATAAAAGATATTCTGAATAAAAAAGCGGACCTCCTGGAACTGCTTGGAGATTACAGCGGGGCTGCAGAGACCTGCCTCAGACTGCTTGAAACCGAACCGGAAAACTCCCGTATCAGAGAGAGATATGCAATTCTCTGCATGAGAATCTCGGACTGGGAACGTGCTCTTGAGGCCTTTTCCAGGGTGATCGGGGAAGACGAAACAAATACCCGCTCAATGGTGTATACCGGAGAGATTCTTGAGATAACCGGAAAAGATGAAGAAGCCCTTAAGGCATACGATGCTGCTCTCAAACAGGAGCCTGCATGTATTCCGGCATTATACAATATGGCATACCTGCTTGAAAAAACAGGAAAATATTCCGAAGCGGCTGATGCCTTCAGGGAGATTAATACACAGAATCCAAACGATCTTGTAGCCTCCTTCAGAAGAGCGACAAACCTCTTTTGGACAGGTGCCTACGCAGAATGCGCTCATACAATCGAGATGATACTCAAAAAGACACCTGATGACATAAAGGCATGGCAGATGATGGGTGTTGCACTTGAACTCATCGGGGAATACGAACGTGCGGTGGCATGCTACGACAATGTCCTAAAGGTGGCACCTGCACACTCGGAGACATGGTATCACAGGGGAATCTGTCTCTCGGGCCTTGGCAGGTATATTGAGGCATTAAACTGCTATGAGCATGTGAGCGAAAATGGCGAAGGGAGTTCGGGGGTAAGCTGGATCAACAATAACATCGACCTTAGTCTTTTTGACAAGGACACTCCGGAGGTTCAGAAGGGAGCAAAGACCAGTGTAAAAATGGTCAATCTTCTCCAGATGAAAGGGGATGCGTATATACACCTGGGAAGATACCCCGAGGCATATAATTGCTATTCCAAAATTCTCGAAACACACCCGGAAAATATTGCGGTATGGAGAAACGCTGCCGAATGCCTTATTCATCTGGGCGACAACCACAGGGCAGTTGAAGCGCTCAAGAGAGTTCTTGAGACCTTTCCGGAGGATTCCGGGGTCCTCGAAAAGAAGGGGGTCGCCCACCTCAACACCGGCAACTACGAAAAGGCGCTTGAATGCTTTGATACAATCCTGAACGAAGACGAGACCAATGTTGCGGTCTGGGAGATGAGGGCAGATCTTCTGGCTGCCATGGGCAGGGCCGAGGAGGCGATTCAGAGTCTCGACCAGATTCTTGCAATATCACCGGGAGAACAGAAATCCCTCCTGAAAAAAGCCGAGATCTTTTCCGCCCTGTCTTTGTATGATGAAGCCGCAGAATGCCTTGAACCGATTATCAATTCAGGAAAGATCAACCTGGTGGCATGGAAGTACTATATCTCCATCCTTGAGACAACAGGAAGGCATGAAGAAGCTCTTTCTGTAATCGAAAACCTGGAATCCACAGGATTTGAAGAGACCGGCCTGAAGATCCAGAAGGCAAGAATACTCGGGAACACCGGTAATGTTGAAGAGTCCGCACAGGTTTATGAGGATATTGTTGAGATGCACCCTGAACAGTCGGGACTCGCTCTCATCCTTGGCCATCAGATGGAGATCATGGGCAGGCATGAAGAGGCTGCAGCCGCATTCGAGCATTTTGTCAGGGCCAACAGGGAAGATGCGGAAGGGTGGAGAGATTTTGGCAAGTCACTGGGGAGGATTGGCGAATATGCGAAAGCTGCCAGGTCCCTTGAGAAGGCTGCTACATTCAGGCCGGAAGATAAAGGCATTCTCTTCGATCAGGCTATGCTTCTCCTTGAGATAGGAGAATATACCCTGTCCGCTGATATTTTTGAAGGCCTAAAGGAGAATGATCCCGATAACATCGCGGTGATGCGGGGAACGGCCTTTGCACTTGCGGGAGCGAAGAGACACTCTGCGGCAAAAGAGGCATTCGAACAATACTTTGATAAAATCGGGGAAAGCGGCGACCATGAAGCCAGAAAAGCCCTTGCAGAAGTCTGTGAAAAGATCGGCGATTTCGATCTTGCCGCGGGAAATTATGCTGCTGTTCTTGAGGAAAACGAGAAGGACATCGATACATGGCTCAGGCTCACGAACCTCCTCAGGTACATGAGCAGGTATGATGATGTAATCGAAGCAACGGACAACATTGCAGAGATCGATCCTGAAAACATACCGTCATTAAAGACTCGTGGAGAGGTTCTCTACAGGCTCGGCAGATATGAACAGGCATCAGAAGCGTTTGAAAAAGTCCTCGAACTTGATGATTCCGGCACACTTCACAGGATGCTCCTTGCAGAATCCCTGATTAACAGCGGGCGATATAAGGAAGGCCTCCAGCAGTTTGGAATCGCCCTCGAAGGTTCCGAGGCGGATCCCGAGAGTTACTACCAGTGCTCTGTCGCCCAGGTGCATATGGGTGGATATGAGAAGGCGATCAAATTTGCAAACCGCGTTCTTGAGAAGGTTCCAAACCTCATCGGGGCCATACTTCTAAAAGCTCATGCCTGCGAAAGACTCGGCCGGTTCGAAGAAGCTCTCGACCAGTATGAAGAAGCTCTCAGGGAAGACAGCCACAACCACGGTCTGTGGAGCGCAAGAGGAATGCTCCTGTTAAGCCTGGGAAAATACAACGATGCAGGTAAATCTTTCGAAAAAGCCCTCGAATACGGGTCGGAGGATCCCAGTGCCTGGTATGGGAAGGCTGTCGCTCTTGAGCAGCTTGGAAAGCATGATGCTGCAATAGAAGCCCTCGACAAAGTTCTGGAGATTAAACCTGACGATTCTGCAGCGGCATACAAGAAAGGAATCTGCCTGACCAACCTCGGCCGGTTTAATGAGGCATCGGAATGCTTCGAGGTCGCATTCAGGAAAGAGAGCAAACAGAAATTCGAAGACTAACTTTTTTTTAAATTTCAATAAATTCGTCAGTAAAGCCCTTAAGCTGGTTTATCAGCAGAGGATCTATACTGCCGCTGACTGAGACATATATCCCCAGGTGATGAAGAAGCCTGAGCTTATTTGAGACAAAATGGATGAATTTTGTAAGAGTCTGTGAAGGAACGTAAATAAGCATTGCATTTATCGAATCAATAATCACACAGGCTTTATTCCCATTCAGACCTGAGAGTGCTTTGTTCAGTTCAATACCGATATCGGTAAGGTTCCCCGGCTGGTTTATAAAGGCGATATTTTCATATTTCTCTTTAGGCATAGAACCAAGGGCATACCTGGTGATTGAATCGATGAAATAGACCTTTTCAATATCGATTCCGGATTTTACATATTCCTTCATCAGAAGAGGCGAAGGATTGTTCGTGGTAACTACAATTGCATTATAGCCTTCTTCCGTGACTTTCCTGACAAGCCCGGAAGTACATTCCTGCAATCCCTCTGCCGAAGTCTCGGCAAGCACAATCAGCCCGGCATCGTCGACGGTCAGGATCTTATCTAAGGTCGTCATTATTTTTTATATAAAAAACTCTTTTCTTCTTCAGAGATCGTTCCTTTGGCTTCGATAACAGTTTTATTCAGATCATTGAGATTGCTGACAATCTGAGTTATATTTCCTATAAGCACCATGAGCCTGAGTTTCATCGCCTCCGGATCCTCGCCCCGGATGACATCTTCAACAATGGTCCCAAGCGACTGCCCTACAAGAGACAGGGGCTTTTTTATTCTCCTTGAAGTCTCCAGGAGATACTCCAGAAATTCATCTTCGGCCCTGACCGTCGTAGTTATGTCAATGAATGAGACAAAGATCAGCCTCCGGGTAATCATTTCATCAGGTTGGATGGTCGTGATTGAGATGGAGATATTGAACTCGGTGCCGTCTTTCTTTTTTACAAGGAGCCGGCCGATAAAATAGTCCTTTTCAGCGATGAATTCCATAATATTTCTTTTCAGTTCGGAATGGCTCCCCCCTGCCAGAAAATCCTTCATCAGCATGGAAGAGAGATCATCGTGTTTATATCCAAACATCCTGAGTGCGGCACTGTTTGCATATATGATTTCCCCGGTTTCATAATCGGCGATTGCTACTCCGTTTATGGAATGCTCTATCGCATATTCCTTTGTACGAAGCTCAATTTCGGCTTTTCTTCTCGAAACAGAGACTTCAACATGATGAGCCAGTTCGGCATAAATAGCTGAAGGATTCGGGCCTTTCTGGACGAAACCGTCGGCGCCGCTTTGGAAGGCTTCGATAATGATCTCTTCCCGGCCTTTGCCTGAAAAAAGGATGAACGGTATTAAGGAATTTCCCTCCCTGATCTTTTTTAGGAAATCAAGACCATCCATTTCGGGCATCTCATAATCGGATATTATTGCGTCAAAATCCCCCGTCTCAAAAAGTTCAAGCCCTTCTTTTGCAGAAAGAGAAGTTTTAATCTCAAAATTACCGAATTTTTTCAGATATATCTCCGCGATGGAGAGAATTTCAGGCTCCTCATCCACCAGTAATACTTTAATCACACATACCCCTCGTTTTCAGAAGATTGGATATGTTATTGATTATATTGTGTGTTTATTAAGTTTTTTTAAAAGATTTGGGGTTTATCGAAGATTTAAATACTTCTGATTCTCCATAATGTATTTAATGCTCACTACATACAGGGGAGTCCTTCTGGGAGCCGCAATAGGGGATGCTCTTGGTATGCCGTATGAAACATCCCCTCCTTCTTTCAGGAATCTGAGACGCGATTTTGCAAGACCGAACAAAATGCATCCAAACTCCGGATTAAAACCGGGGAGCTATACTGACGACACCCAGATCGCTCTTCTGGCTTCCGAACTTCTCGTAAGCGGGAATTTCAAACAGGAAAACTATGCCCAAGCCTTAAAAAACATGTTCGTCGAGAAGAGACTGAGGTTTCCCGACGGTTCCGTCCTGTCTGCATGCAGGCATATGATGAAGGATGAAAAGGAGCCGGGCTGCAACTCGACGACATCGGGCTGCATCCCCCTTGCAGTTCCATTTGCCCTCGCGTACCCTGAAGATTTTAAGAGGAACGAACAGCTGGCACAGGCCTGTCTTGTGACTCATACAAACAGAGGTGCAATTGCAGGCGCCATCTGGCTTGCGACTTTAATCAGGTCAACGATAAACGGTGAGAATGACCCGGTAAAAAAAGCTCAAAAGGCCGCTTTCCTTGAAGATGAAACACTCGGGATGAAGATCGGCGATGCGCTGAGATATGCCGCAGATGACACGCCGTTCGAATCCGCGATCGTAATGATTGGAAACGATGTCTCGGTGTACCAGACAGTCCCCCTGGCAGTATATATCATCTCAAAATTCGGCGAAGACGACGACATTCTGCATTATGCGGCACAGGCAGGGGGAAATACCGATACACTGGGATTTATCTGCGGGTCCTGGCTCGGGGCGGAGTTCGGGGTATCGGGTCTTCCAGAAGATCTCTTACTGACTCTTGAAAACAGGGAGGCCATAGAGACCATGGCCGACAGGCTTTACCAGAGGTTTGGTAAGGATTAATGCGGGAGCCGCAAATATCTTTTTATGGATATTGCAATAATCGGAGCATCCGGTTATACCGGAGGAGACCTTGTCCGTCTCCTGCTTACTCATAGTGATGCCGATGTTGTGGCGGCCACATCCAGGAAGGAAGAGGGACAGCCTGTATGGAAGATGCACCCCAACATTAAAGGGCTCTGCGACCTTGAATTCTCTAATCCCAGGACAGAAGATGTCGATGCGGATTTTGTATTTCTGGCTGTGCCCCACACGGTTGCAATGAACTATGCCGGCGACCTGAAGGAGAGAGGGATTAAAACAGTAGATCTTAGTGCGGATTACAGGCTCCCAAAAGATATCTACGAAAAAACCTACAATGTAGAGCATAAAGCCTACTTCCAGGCCCCTTACGGTCTGCCGGAGCTGCACAGGGACGATATAAAAGATGCCGGGTTCGTGGCAAATCCCGGGTGCTTCCCGACAGGTGCGACACTCGCGGCCGCACCTCTTGCAGAAAAAGCCAATACGATCATATTCGATTCAAAGACCGGCGTATCCGGTGCAGGAGCAAATCCCTCGTCTACAAACCAGTACTCGAACGTCGCAGACAGTTTCAAGGCGTACAAGTGGACGGGTCACAGGCACCTTGCCGAGATGAAACAGGAGATCAGGGGGCTTGGATCAAAGGCTGGATGCCATTTCACGCCTCACCTGCTTCCTGTAAACAGGGGGATCCTTACAACCGCGCACATCATCCTCGACGAACCTATAACAACCGAAGATGCGGTGCAGATCTACGAAGACTACTACAAAGATGAGTTCTTTGTAAGACTGCAGGACCCGACCCTCGCCTCTGTCAGGGGAAGCAACTTCTGCGATATAGCTGTCGAAGCCGAAGAAGGGAGCACAAGGGTTGTCGCGGTATCAGCAATCGACAATCTTGTAAAGGGTGCAAGCGGACAGGCGATACAGAATATGAATATTATGTGTGGCTATAAGGAAACTGACGGGCTTCTGTCCGCACCCCTCTTCCCGTAATTATTCCAAAGAAAAAAAGGAGACTGAAAAATGTTTGTAAAAGACGTAATGACACCCGACCCTGTCACTATACAGGCGGATGCTAGTGTGAGCGAGGCGGCCTCAATACTCAGGAAGAAGAGGATCGGTGGCATTCCCATAATGAAAGGTGAAATACTTGTAGGAATCGTGACAGAGACCGACTTACTCTCCCTGCTCGACGTGGGCGAACTCAGCGACGATCTCTGGCTGCCTTCACCGCTTGAAATAATCGAGATCCCTATCCGCGAATTCGTGAACTGGGAGAAGACGAGGAAGGCCCTGACCGACATCAGCGAAAGCCCGGTGTCGGACATCATGAGCACGGATGTTATATGTATTGACGAGGAGGCCGAGATTGAAGAGGCGGCCAAACTGATGCTCTCAGAAGGGATTGCAAGACTCCCGGTGGTCAGGGAAAACAGGCTTATAGGTATTATTACCCGCCAGGATATCGTACGGGGCATAGGGACCTCATTCCCTGATGAAGATGAGGAATAAGAAAAAATGAAAAGTATATGTGAAGTTGAAGGAGTGGAGGCTGCAGGAATAAAAGAAGGTAAATACGGCCTTGCTCTTATAAAAGCATCAGGGAGTGCAGCGGCAGTTTTCACAAAGAACCTCGTTATGGCAGAGCCTGTGCGCCTGATGAAGAAGACTATGGAAGGACGCCGTCTCGACGGAGTCATAGTCAATTCAGGGAATGCAAACGTATTCACCGGAGAACAGGGTTACAGGGATTCGGAAAGGATGGCGGAGATTGCCGCAGAGGCACTCGGAACATCCCCGGGATATATCGGCGTTGCAAGTACAGGTGTAATCGGCCGCTACCTGAAGATGGATTTAATCGAAGACCAGTGCGCAAGGATTAAAGACAATCTTGCATCTGATGAAAAATCAGGGGATGATGCAGCAGCCGCGATAATGACAACAGATCTCCGCCCAAAGCATGCCATATCAAAAAGGGACGGGTTTACCGTTGCAGGAATTACCAAGGGCAGCGGGATGATCGCCCCGAATATGGGGACGATGCTGGCATTCATTTACACTGATGCCGAGGTCCCAGCAGATGATCTTGAAAAAGCGCTTCTTACAGCAACTGAAAGGAGCTTCAACAGAGTGGTGGTCGACGGCGACACATCGACAAACGACTGTGTCTTCCTTACCGCCACCGGCTGCAGGGGCAGGCAGGATTATGACGAATTCTACTCAGCGCTTGAGGAGGTGTGCATCTCCCTTGCAAAACAGATAGCTGAGGACGGCGAAGGTGCAACCAAGTTCGTGGAAGTTGCAGTTACAGGTGCAGAGTCGGAGGAGGATGCAGCGGAAATTGCAAAAACTATCGTCGGATCTTCACTTGTAAAGACCGCGATCTACGGAGAGGACCCCAACTGGGGCAGGATCATCGCGGCCGCCGGAAGGGCGGGGCCGGAGTTCGATCCGCTGAAGACATCAATATCCATCGGTGACGGCGAAAAGACTGTAATACTTGAGGAAAAAGGTGTAATAAAGGCTGACGATAGGATCAACCCCGGTGCACTTGCTGAAGCAAAACAGCTGATGAAGGGCAAAAAACTGAGAATAGACTTTGACCTGGGAACCGGAATTTTCCATGCAACTGCCTGGGGATGCGATCTTACGGATAAATACGTCGAAATAAACGGGAAGTATACAACATGAAACGTGCTGATGTTCTGATGGAGGCCCTCCCCTATATCCAGGAGTTCCACGGAAAGACTGTTGTCGTAAAGCTCGGGGGCCATGCGATGGTCGACCCCGACGTCCTTGATACCGTAATACAGGACATTGTTCTCCTCCATTATGTAGGGATGAAAGTGGTAATCGTCCATGGCGGAGGACCGGAGATCACCTCAAAGATGAAAGCCATGGGAAAAGAGCCCAAATTTGTCGGCGGGCTGAGGATCACCGACCTTGAGACGCTCGAGATAGCCCAGATGGTTCTCGTTGGAAAGATCAATGACGGAATAGTATCCCTAATTGCAAAATTCAGAGCACAGGGAGTCGGAGTCTCAGGCAACGACGGCAACATGATTATCGCGAAGAAGATCAGCCCGAAGAAGATTGTCGTCGATGACGAGGAGCAGGAGGTCGACCTCGGCCACGTGGGTGATATAGAGGAGATCAATCCCGAACTCCTCGAGGTTCTCCTAAACAAGGGGTATATTCCGGTTATTGCACCTATCGGAATGGACAGGAATGGGCAGAACCTGAACGTCAACGCCGACACTGCTGCAGGAGATATCGCAATCTCGCTTAACGCATACAAGTTCATCAATATGTCGGATATCGACGGCGTGATGAACGCCGGAAGAACGAGAACCTACCACAGGCTCACGGTCGCCGAGGCAAAAGGCCTGATCGCGGACGGCACCATCGTCGGAGGTATGATACCGAAACTTGATGCGTGCATAAAATGCATTGAAAAAGGGGTTCACCGGGCCCATATCATAAACGGGAACAGGGATCACAATCTCCTGATCGAACTGTTTACACGTGAAGGCGTAGGCACGATGATAAAACAGGAATAATCAAATATATTTTTCCTGGGCTTTTTCGTTCATTTCAACCAGTATCTCAAAGATCTGCACAACAGCATCTTCATCAAGGCCTTTCTCCGCCGCAAAAGATGCCGCTCTTTTAAGGACTTTCTCCCTCTGGACCTCGTCCCGGACAGATGACCCGGATCTCTTTTTTTCAGCCGCTATCGCGGACGAATATTCCTGCCGTTTTGCGATGAGTGTGATAATCTCCCGGTCGGTATCCTCAATAGCCGATCTCACCTCTTCAAGATTCATCACATAGATTTCATTTCGATAAAAGATAAGTTTGCACCTGTATGACAATACGCAAGAATAAAACAACAATAAAAACAAATTTTATTTATCAATATGAAAACGGATATAATCTCGACAATAACAAAAATCGAAAGACGGGACCTTATTATCGCCTGGCTGGCGATTGCTCTTGCCTTTACATTCATCTTCATCAGGGGCGGAGTAACTGCCTTTGGGTTTGTAATATTCTTCATAATATCCCTCTTTACCGTAGGAATCGGCTTCCTGCTGCACGAACTTGCACATAAATTTATGGCGATCAAATACGGGTACTGGGCTGAATTCAGGAAGGACAACCAGATGCTTCTTGTTGCAATCGCTCTTGCGGCCCTTGTGGGTGTAGTATTTGCAGCGCCGGGTGCGACGATGATCTTTTCGAGAGACGGGCGGATGATGACCAGGGAAGAATCAGGAATGATATCGATTGCAGGACCGGCGGTAAACCTCTTGCTCTGCATCCCGTTCTTCCTCATGATAGTCGCAGGTGCGGCATTAGGTTATCCGTTTACAGAAAGCTTCCTCGCTTTCATAATATTTACAACAGGAATTGTGGGTCTGTCGGTAAACTCGATGATTGCATTCTTCAACCTGCTCCCTATAAGCATCCTCGACGGAAAGAAGATCTTTGCCTGGAACTCGGCGGTCTTTGCGGTGGCAATCGTCGCATCGCTCGGGCTTATCCTTCTGTCAAATGACTTTGGGGGATCGCTTTCGACCGTGCTGAATGCGGTAGTATAAAACAGGATTTTTTTTCTTTTTCTTTAGTGAGTTAACTTTTCTTTCCAGATAATTTAGGAGGGCATAAGCCCCTTACGGGGCAGCCCTCTGCTTAATTCGCTACGCGAATTTGCGCAAAGATGATAGCCCGGCCTTCAGGCCGGGAGAGAAAACGGTTTTAGGAGCATTCACGGCAACCAAAGGTTGTCCCGGCCGGAAAAATCTCCGGAGCAAAAGGGGATGCTTGCCCATCCCCTTTGCGACTTATCGCAAAAGAGGTGACCGGAGGTCGCCCATAGGTTTCGAAAGGGTGATAGCCCTTCGACTGGGAAAGGGATACCTCCCCGTAACTGGATCATAAAAAAAAGAATTCATCCCTTCAGCCGGATCTCCTCCGCCACAAGACCGTCTTTGAGCCTGATTATCCTGTCGAAATACTCCCTGTGCCAATCTTCATGGGAGACCATGACAATCGTCTGCTCCATGGTCTTGTTTATCTCACTGAAGAGATCGAGAACCGCCCTTGAGTTATTGCTGTCGAGATTTGCGCAGGGCTCATCTGCAAAGAGAATCGACGGGTTGTTGACAAGCGCCCGTGCAATAGCGACCCTCTGCTGTTCGCCTCCTGAAAGCTCGGACGGGAGGTGGGCCCCCCTCTCACCGAGGCCGACCTTTTCAAGATACGACTGCCCTCCCGAGACACATTCTTCCTTTGTTCCTCCTTTGGCCATTGCAGGAAGTATTACGTTCTCAAGCGCCGTCAGCTCCGGAACAAGGGCATAATCCTGGAATATAAACCCGAATTTTACCAGCCTGAATCTTCCCTTCTCCTCATCGCTCATCTCAAGAACCTTCCTGCCGTCTATCTCTATATGCCCCCCCGTAGGCCTGTCAAGAAGGCCGAGCATATGAAGGAGGGTCGATTTCCCTGAACCGGATGAACCCATAATCCCGATAAACTCCCCTTTTTCGATCTCCACCGAGACACCTTTTAGGGCATGCACCTCCACAAGGCCCATTTTATACACCTTTCTGACATCGTTTGCGGCAATCATCTCAGTTCCCCCTCATCGCATCGAGAATGTTCTCCCTCGTTATTCTCCATGCAGGTATAAACCCGGCAATCGCCGATGAAACGAAGAGAAGAGCGGTATTTTCGATCAGCATTCCCAGATCAACAATTGGTGTAACGTCTCCGTCCGGAAACTCCATGGGGTACGCTGTGAAGTAAAGGACCATCGCCTCAAGAATGATAAAGCCGAGAATCGAACCGAGCAGGCATACGAATACCACCTGCATGACATAAGAGTTGATGATAACGCTCTTCTTTATCCCGATAGCCTTCTGTATTCCTATCTGTTTGCGGTTGTTGAACGCCTTGATCGTGGTCATGATAAAGATCAGTACAACCGCAATTACCAGGCTGCCAAATACGGTAATCTGGTTGATAATGTTGAATGACTCGACCGAATCGGTAACTGCACTTGGAAGGGCCTCCTCCCATGTCTTGACCGACTCCCCGACGCCGAATTCAAGTATATTTTTCTTTACTGCATCAACATCCGCATTTTCTGATGTCTTGATCAGAACCTTATCGGCCACATTGTTTTCATAACCGAGAACTGAGTTCATCTCGTCCCAGGTTACAATTGCCATATAATCGGCGGTCCACGACTTTGTATTGAATATTCCCTTGATCCTGTAATCGCGGACAACTCCGTTGCTGTACCTGACGGTTATCGTATCCCCTACTCCCGCCCCTCCAAGAGACGGGTAGAAATCCTGTGTCTTGTCCTCATGTCCTGAGACTAAGAGCCCGATTATGATCTCATCCCGGCTCCCGCTTCCAAGGAAATTTCCGTCGATAATGGTTTCATGAAACTTTGTCACCTCTACCTCGTCACGCGGGTCAAAAGCCGTTATCCCAAGGGTGATGGAATTTTCTTCAAATTCTATGGAGGATGGGCTTTCGTATCGCGGAGAAGCACGAACAACCCCCGGCACACGGTTGACCACCCCGAGGAGATCATCCAGGTCATTTACGTAGCGGTCGTCCTCCCTCGGCTCGATAACGATATCGGATGTAATGTAATCCACGTTCTGCTGGTTGAAGACATCTATCGCACCCGATATCAGGGAGGGGAGAAAGATCATGTTTGTCAGTACAAGGGCGATTATGACTATATTCATGAAAAGCCGGCCCCGTCCTCCCCTCCGGGTTGCCCTTGCTGCAAGAAAGGTGGAGACTCTCAGATCCTCAAACATCCCTGATCAAACCTTTTCTTCCCCGCTTTTCCTGTATACGAAATAGTAATAACCGCCGGCAGCCGCTGCAATAATAAATATAAGGACAATAATGACTCCTGTACCGTCGTCATTCTTTTTTACCGATAAAGTGAGAGGATAAACCGATTCATGAATGCCGGTGTCATCTTCATACGAGACAAACAGGTTATATTCATATTCCCCTTCCGGCACTTCATCCAGTGAAAAGATTGCCGGAGCATCATTTCCGGGTTTTATTTTACCGATATATGCCTCCCTGTTTCCTTCAAAGGGCAGATCAATTCTTGCAACAGTCGATTTGGCATCGCCTGTTCCGGAATTCTCTATGCGTATGGTAATATCAAGAGGGTTCTTCCCGGTGGGCCTGACGGGGTCGGTCTTAAGAGAGGCAATACTCAGCTCCGCCCTTCCCTTTACGTCAAGTGCAATTGCATCCGCCTGTGTCACGGTGGTTCCGTCGACGACATTGTATGTGGTTTCCAGCGGGATCTCGTGGACACCCGGCTCCATATCGCTGTCGGAGATAAATGTGATGTTGAAAGATTCCGATTCCCCTGAACCAAGTTCAACGATATGAAATGCCTGCGATCCTGTTGCCGCAAGCGAGGGATCGTCCTCCGACACCCTGATAAATATATCTTCTGCAGTGCTCTTGCCGCTGTTATAGACGCTGATTGTTATACCGGCACTTTCTCCGGGTTCAAGAGATGAATCTCCCGACTGTCCCAGGATAATTGCCGGTTTTTTAAGAGAGGATACAGGAACACCTACATTTACAGGTACGGGATACATCAGGTTCTCGGAACCTTTTACACTGACCCTGAGTATCGCATAAAATATCCCCTTTTTCTCCGGCGCCTCGATTGCAAATGTGATGCTCACAGACTGCTGGGGCCCTAAATCTCCGCTGAACTCAGAATTCCCGCCGATAACTTTCAGGTCCTTCCCTCCGTCAAGGAATACCCCGGTAACGGTCGGATTTATCTCTGTCCGGGTTGTCACAAGGGGGTCGCTTGTTGTTGTGGTCGAGGAAGAAGCGGTGTTCGTGAGTGTAACTGTTACCATCCCGATATCCCCGGGGGCAAGCACAGCCGGGACTACTTCGCTGTCGGAGAGCGTCACCGTCGGTTCGTATACCCCGGCATTACAGGCCCCGGCAAAAAGTAAAACCATTGTAATAGAAATCAGAATTTTTTTGAGCACTTTAAGGCACCCCTCTAAATTGAAATATGCCTTTCACATTAATATAAATGACACCTGTTAAGCGGATAAAGAAGATCCAGGACAATGCCATTGAAAAATACAGGTGAAAAAAATAATCTATTTTCTTATACACACTGCCGCCATTATAGCGAGAAATGCCGCAATAAATGCAAAGCCGGGAGACTGTGTGGGCTCGGGCCCTGTCTGCTCCGGAATGGTGGCGGTCCCGGTTATGGACGAAGAAGGAGTTACAGATACCTCTGTGGCAGATCCCTTCTGGACGAGGTGGACGGCAAAGTCCGAAAACGGTTGCGGTCCGGTCATAACTTCAGAGCCGCTGCATTCGCCGGATGATGCCTGTCCCTCGTAAAATGTAACTGTAAGCTCTGAATGACACCCTTCGGGGCTTGAGAAAATTCTGGTCTCGCCGGGAACCATGCTCTTTTTCTGGTGATGGTTCTGTCCCTCCCAGCCCTGTGAAACACTTACATCGGCACATTCCGCAGTGCACACCGTACCCGAGCAGTCGTTACAGTCAGGTGTGGTCTCATATGTTATTTTGAAATTGTTGAAGAAGGGCGATACCAGGTATGATGGATCTCCCCATGAATCGGATAAAAATCTTGAGCTAGAGTCAGGAAGCTCGAGCCTTGCAACAGTCACCCAGTTGACCGCCGTTTCTTCATCTCCTGTAAACGTCGCCTGAACAGTGTCGCCGGGATTGAGATAGCCGAATATATCCCCATCAGGAACAACGCCTACAAGATTCTGCCTTGAGAGGGATGTCACCGAGTACATCACCCATGACTCTCCGTTCCAGATCTCGTTTGCACAGATTGTTATCTCATTACCCGCTTCTGTTATCTCTATTACCTCCCCCGAGACAGTTGTCACCTGGAGGATCGCAGATACAGGAACAATGCATGCAGAAATCAAAAACAGCATGACAAAAATCCCCCGATAAATTGAATTATACTTCATCAAACACCTCTATTACTTACTGTCAGACCCTTGCATGCAGGTCATTTACAGCACATATAGAAATATAGATTATAGTTTATAAAAATTAGTTACTCCTTCCTGCCGGGATAGTAGCGATAAAGCTTGAGAAGGACCCTGATATTGGGAGATATGAGACATACGGGGAAGTATCCTGCAAAATTATGATAATCCGTCCTGAAAAGATTCATTTCAAGAGCGGATCTTTCAACAGATACCAGAATATCTGCCGTCTCGGTATCGATCTCTTCCTCATCCTCTGCCCCGGAAGTCTCTAAAGAATAGGTCTTGCTCCGCAGTTTTTCAAGATAAAACTGTTTTACCCTCAGAAAATTTCCAACGATCCTCCTGCTCGAGCCCCCCTGGATATATCTTACAAGTATTACCTGGGATACGAATACGATGATGAAGAAAAGCGCTTTGAACTCCATTTCAGAACCGTCCTCTATAATCCGGCCAAGTGTGAATCCCGGAAGGAGGAGGGCCAGAAGCATTACAACTCCGCCGACTGCTGCAAATACCGCAACTATCAGAATATATTTAAAGAAGGTTGCATACCCTGACCGGTAATTCTCCTTTACGCGGACCTTTAAGCCCAGAAGATTAGACATGAATTCATCAGAATAAGGTTTTACAAACCAGATCCCTGCATAAAAAACAATAATTGCAAAACACTGGACAATAAGTGTTCCATAGGTGAACCTGTCAAAGACATCGCCCGTATACAGGAGTGTCCCGAAGATCATGCTTGCAAAGAATATTCCGATGAAACCGGGAGCAAGTGGCTGGCAGTTTACGAAAAAGAGCTTCCAGCCGAATTCAGCGAAAAACTTCTTTTCCTTCTTAATTACCTTCACACTGCTCTTTAAATCGTTATAAATTCCTCTGGCACTGAACTCTTTATTCTTTACCGACTCAACCCCCTTTTCACGCCCGGTAGGAAGCAGAAAAATGAACGGGTTTACTATAAGAAAGACGAAAGACGAAACCAGCCAGTATATGAAAAAATTTACAGGTGAACGGATAAAAATTAAAATAAGGGCCCCTATCGCCAGTGCAATTATAAGAGTTGTATATTTAAGCTTCAGGGAAAAAAGCGAAAGGTTGTCCACCTCCTCCTGTACCTTTGCAGATTCATCGTCTATCGTTTCGAGCAGTTTTCTCTTTCTGCTGTTGAATTCTCCGGCCTTCATGACAATCTCTTCAGGCTCCGGTTTTCGCAATAAACGATACATTCCTAAAAAATCCTCTTAATTATAGTATAGCTATCACAGAAGAAGTCTTTATTCCTTTGCTGCCTTCCCTTTCAGCTCTTCCATCAGCCTGACAATCTCTGAACCCTTATTTTCAGCTTCGCTCAGTGCATCGGGATGACCGTCTATTCCGCCCCAGCGGTCCATCCCCCGGGCCGTGATGTTTTCATAATAGTCAATCCCAAAATCGTTAAAAAAAGCCGTAAGAACAGGATAAGCCCCTAAAAAGACATCGTTGGTGTCCTGGCCAGCAGTTGAGATGAATATTCCCTTATGAAGTTTTATGTGTTCGGCACTGAATTCGAGATTGTTCAGTACGAACTTCCTGGCCCACAGATACTGGCCCCTGTCGATAAGCGCCTTCAGCTCGGATGTGATCCCCATAGAATAAATTGGAGAGGAGAGAGCAAGAACATCAGTCTCTGAGATTCTCTCAAGTACCGGGGTGAGATCATCCTTTACGACGCAAACCCCGATGTTATGGCATTTATTGCATCCCATGCAGCTCCTGAATTTTAGTTTTTTCAGGACAACCTTCTCCACATCTCCCCCGGCATCTCGCGCACCCTTTAAAAATGCATCAAGGAGCCTTTCGGTATTGCCTCCCCTCCTGGGGCTTCCCGATATTCCAAGCACTCTTACAGTCATATGCACTCAGTCCTCCCTCAATCTGCGCATTTTTTCTATCAGCTCCTCACCTGCTTTTCGGGCCTGCTCCCCTGCATCAGGATGGGCCTTAATCTCTCCTTTTTTATCGACATTATTTATCATAAGATAATACATGTCCTTATCGCGGATTCCTGCAAGGTGAAAGAAGCATTTTACCGACGGTACGGCCCCGTCAAAGACCCAGTCCCAGTCCTGACCGGCAGTGGAAATAAAAAGTCCTGCCTTTTTCCCCCTCTTCTCCGGGGGAACAATCGGCATTTTAAGTACATATCTCCGCGACCTGAAAACCTGCATCCGGTCAACAAGGGCCTTTACCTGCGCACAGAGCCCCATGCAGTATATTGGGGATGACACTATTATCGCGTCCGCCTCCGCTATCTTCTCCTCGAGCATCTTCATGTCATCTTTAATGACGCAGATACCTTCCTTTTCACAGGTGTTGCAGCCCCTGCACGGATTTACATCAAGCATGGAGAGGGCCAGCTTTTCCACCCGGACGTCAGGATACCCGGATAATGAGTCCAGGACAAAGTCAAGCAGGTCCTCGGAGTTCCCGTGTCTCCGCGGACTCCCGGCTATTGCCAGTATGGATATTTCCATAATATAAGGCTTAATTTGAACCGGCAGTTAAAAAGAATTTTGGGTTGGCTGATTCAGATTTCTTTGAAGCAGAGATAGAATTCTTTGCACTCATACCCTTCAGAGAGCCTCTTGTCCATATCCTTCTGGTTTGAGGGTGCAGGGATTATGACCTTGTCACCAGGCTGCCAGTTGGCAGGTGTGGCAACATGATGCTCATCACTGGTTTGGAAAGCTCTCAGCAGCCTTAATATCTCCTGCATATTCCTGCCGTTCGAAAGCGGGTAATACAGCATTCCTCTCAGGATTCCAAGTGGATCAATAAAGAAAACAGCTCTTACCGCCGCAGTAGTACTCTGGCCGGCATGCACCATCCCGTATAACCCTGCCACCTTCATGTCAAGATCGGCGATTATCGGGAACTTAATCTCTACTCCCATCTTTTCCTTAATGTTCCTCACCCATGCGAGATGAGAATGAACACTGTCTATCGAAAGACCGACAAGCTGTGTATTTAATGCCTTTAAGTCGTCGTAAATCTCTGAAAATCCAATAAACTCCGTAGTACACACAGGTGTAAAGTCTGCGGGATGGGAAAACAGGATGACCCACGAACCCTCCAGATCCGAAAGCTTCAGGGGGCCGTGGGTCGTTACCGCCTGAAAATCAGGCGCTTTTTCTCCTAAAACCGGCATTCTCGGGAAATTGCCGGTTTCTCCTTCTTCACACATAATTTCACCCCTTACTTGTAGGCTTCCTCGAGTTTTGTCTTCCCGTATACATATGCAGGCATTCCGGAGAGAAGAAATGCAACACGAAGGCCTTCTTCGATCTCTTCTTTCTTTACACCGAGATTCTTTGCACCGGCAATCTGTGCATAAACCGCATGTTCGTCACGAAGTGCCGCCGCAATCGATATGGCGATTACCTTCTTTGTCTGCCTTGAAAGTGCCCCGTCCGCCCAGATCATGTTGTCGAGTGACAATATCTTATCATGCATCTCGGGATTTGTCTCGGCAAGTTCCTTAAAAATTACAGGCACTTTTCCAATTTTTTTCTCTAATTCTTCCATTCCTGACATTTTCTCATTCCTCCTGAAGAGACATCGGTTCTCCACAGCAGACAAGTTCTCCGCCGCCGACCTCAACAACCTCTACGACATTGCCGCAGATCTCACATACGAAAATTTCTCCTTCGCTCTTCACATTTGCCATAATTTACTACTCCTTCTTGTGGGATTTACCTCTTTGGAGGATTTTTAGCATCCTCCGGTGTCTTAACATCCGGCCTGATATGCGTTATCGGGAAACACTGGTACATCTCGCATGCACATGTAGGGCATTTCCGGAGGTCCTGTGCGGAATCGTTTATCTCAAATTCAAATCCGCAGTCAACGCAGACGTATTTACCGGGACCTACCTTCTCCCCGGCCTTGACTTTCTTCACTTCGGTCATAACTCTGTACCTCAGACTCTGATTGAAATACATTCTATTTATTCTTTTTTACAAAAAAACCAGATTTAAATAATTGAAGGTTTTATGAGGAGATATGACAGCAAAGATAATTGCATTGATGGGAAGCCCGCTCCAGGAGGGAAACACGGGGAAACTTTTAGACGAAGCGATAAGGGGTGCAAAGGATGCAGGATGCAGCGTGGCCAGAATAAATGTATGCGACCTGAATTTTTCCGGGTGCATGGAGTATTTCTGCTGCGAAAAAGAGGAGAAATGCTGTATAGAAGACGAATTTTCCCCGTTCCTGAAGCGTTTTAAAAATATGGACGGGCTGATAATCGCCACACCGGTAATGACAATGGGAATTCCCGGTCAGCTTAAGTCGTTTATGGACAGATTTCAGGTATATTTCATGGCGAAATACTTCAGGAAACAGCCGATCATATCAAAAGAGCAGAAAAAATGGAGAAGAACCCTTCTTCTCTCCATCGGGGGAATGAATATTGAAAACGATTTTGATGGTATCCGCCTTTCTACGGATGCGTTCTGCGATATTATAGACTGTCCCTATTATGACGGGGTCTTCCAGAATAACATGGACGTAATAAAGGATATTACAACGAAGAGTGAGATCATGGAAGCTGCATACAAAAAAAGCTTTGAAATGTGCAGGGAAATTATTGAAAACAAGGAAAAATATTCTTAGATCAATCCCCTTTCCTTAAAACTCACATACCCTCTTTTTGCAGTAATAATGTGATCCAGGACACTGATTCCCAGGATTTCGGCAGCTTCACAGAGCCTTTTTGTAATATCGATATCCTGGGCCGACGGCTCGGGGCTTCCCGAAGGGTGATTATGGATAAACAAAACAGATGCGGCCCTGTCCGTAATTGCATCGGCAAAGACCTCCCTCGGGTGAACCGGGCTGTGATTCAGCAGTCCGACCGTTACAACCCTCTGCTCGATCAATTCTCCGGCCCCGTTCAGTGTCATGCATATGAAATATTCCTGCCTTTTAGATTTGAGATAATCCACAAGCGGAAGGACATCAGCGGGTTTTTCGATCTTATAATGGCTTCCTTCCGAATATCTCCTTGACAACTCAAAGGCGGCAACAATCTGTGAGGCCTTGGTCGTCCCGATACCGTTTATTGCAAGGAACTCTTCGTACGAAGGGCTGCCTCGTCGCGTCTCAAGTATTTTTTCGATGTCTGCCGAGACTGCATTTACATCGCGGCCGGGTATTCCACGCCCGATAATTGCAGCAATAAGTTCACCGTTCGAGAGATTCTCAACACCAAGCCGTGCAATTTTTTCCCTTGGCCGATCGGCATCTCTTATTTCCTTTATTGATTTCATTGCTCCCCCAATCACCTGAATAAATCTGTTTTATTTTCACAGAAAGATTAATGCAGCGATCCATATTACAGATCAAAATACCATTTCTTTCGTCAATTGACGAGGAAGTTTTCGACCGACAGTATTTTATTATTCTACACTATTAATTATGTAGAATACCCGGGGAGGTATGATACCATTACAGAGGATAAAAAAATGCAGCAAAACCCTGGATATGTTCCTGCAACAGAATACAGGGAGATGTCCAATCTGGGCGACTACCAGGCTGCCTACAACAGATTTATGGACGACCCGGATAAATTCTGGTCTGAAATCGCCTCAGAGCTCGAATGGTTCAAAGAGTGGGATAAGGTTCTTGAATGGGGCCACCCACACGCCAAATGGTTTAGCGGCGCAAAATGCAACATCACACACAACTGCCTTGACAGGCACTTAAACACCGAGAAGAGAAATAAAGTGGCCCTAATCTGGAGAAGTGACGACGGCAGTGAAAAGTTCATGACATACCGCCAGCTCTTCAGGGAAGTCTGCAGGTTTGCAAACGGCCTTAAAAGTCTGGGAGCGAAGAAGGGAGACAGGGTCTGCATCTACATGCCGAATACGCCGGAACAGGTAATAGCAATGCTTGCCTGTGCGAGGATCGGTGCAATCCATAATGTCGTATTCGCAGGTTTCGGAACAGACTCCCTTCATTCAAGAATCAGGGACTCCAATTCGAGGTTTGTCATAACATCAGACGCCAGTTTCAGGAGAGGCAAAAGGATCGATCTCAAATCAATCGTCGATGAGGCAATAGTTCACACATCCGTTGAAAAGGTCATTGTGCACAGGAGGACAAGACCCCGGACAGAACTCTACACGGAGATCGAGATTGATTTCTATGACCTCATGAAAGAGAGGGATTACTCCATCGAACCGGAGGTTATGGATGCGGAGGACCCGTTGTTTATCCTTTATACAAGCGGAACGACAGGCAGTGCCAAAGGTATCCTTCACACCTGCGGCGGATATATGGTCGGAACGTATTATACATGCAAATATGTTCTTGACATGAAGGATACAGATGTCCACTGGTGTACTGCCGATCCCGGGTGGATCACAGGACACAGCTACATCATCTACGGGCCCCTGCTCTTCGGAACGACCATCCTCATCAGCGAAACAACCCCCGACTACCCGGATGCAGGAGTATGGTGGGACATGGTCGAGGATTTCGGCGTTACGATATTCTACACCGCCCCCACTGCAATCAGGATGTTCATGAAGCACGGAGAGCAATGGCCTGACAAATACAACCTGGATTCCCTCAGGATTCTCGGGTCTGTCGGTGAACCGCTAAATCCTGAGGCGTTCGAGTGGTATCACAGGGTAATCGGAAAAAGCAGGGCCCCTATCCTTGACACCTGGTGGCAGACCGAGACAGGGATGCACATGATCACCACCCCCGTAGGGGAGAAGATGAAACCGGGATATGCAGGAAAGCCAATCCCCGGTGTTGTCGCCGATGTAGTTGACAAGGATGGAAATCCCAGGGAACCCGGAGATACCGGCCTTCTCGTAATCAAAAGTCCCTGGCCTTCGATGATGAGAAACATCTGGGGCAATGAGGAGAGATACAACCAGTACTGGGACCAGATCAGGGATTACTACACAGTAGGTGATCTCGCAGTTAAGGACAGTGAAGGCTATATCCAGGTCATCGGAAGATCTGATGATGTCATAATCATCGCAGGTCACAACCTGGGAACAGCAGAGGTTGAATCAGCAATTGTGGAACACGAAGCTGTTGCCGAGGCCGCAGTAATCGGACTGCCCGACCCGGTCAAGGGCAATATAATCAAGGCCTTTGTAATACTCATCGACGGTTATGAAGGAAGCCAGAAAGTGATAAACGAGCTCACATATCATGTACGGATGACACTCGGCCCCATCGCAATGCCGGCCGAGATCAAATTTGTGGGATCTCTTCCAAAAACGAGAAGCGGAAAGATCATGAGGCGTGTCCTGAAAGCCCAGGAGATGGGAGAGGACCCGGGCGATCTCTCTACTATGGATGAGTAAACCATTGTAAATATTTCCCTTTTTTCCGATCTACCGACGCAATAAAATAAATAATATTAAGCTCAATTATGGAATCAGAGCAAAAATGAGTGATTTTATGACAACAAAAGACAATGCGGCAGAAGCATATGCCGGCGAATCACAGGCCAACAGGAAGTACAGCATATTTTCAGAAAAAGCTGAGGCTGAAGGATACTCAAATGTAGCAAAACTCTTCAGGGCAGCCTCTGATGCGGAGGCAATTCACGCCAAAAGACTCCTCTTTCTTCTGCAGGGGGTAAATTCAACTGAAGACAACCTGAAACAGTCCATAGAAGGCGAGAAATCAGAGTACACCACAATGTATCCCTCCTTTATCAAAGAGGCTGAATCAGAGAATGATTCTGAGGCGATTACAATCTTCACCCATGCAATGAAGGCCGAAGAAGTTCATGCGGCAAACTACACAAAAGCACTCGGGGCCGTTTCCGAAGGCGACGATCTGGAGATCTCAAAAGTCCTTCTGTGCCCCGTCTGCGGGAACATAGAGTTTGATTCCGCCCCGGAGAAATGCCCCATCTGCGGTGTTCCGGGCAGAATGTTCAGGGAAGTCGAATAAATATAATGATAACGGGTAATTTTTACCCGGAGATCTTTCCCTTTTTTTCGTGTCACATTTAAATAAATTGACATAATAGCAGTAACTATGCCGGATGTCAGGGTTTATTCAACCAGCCAGTGCCAGTACTGCCGCCTGCTCAAGGCATTTCTCGACAAAAACGGAGTGAAATACCGGAATATCGATGTCGGCGAGGATATTGAATCTGCAAAAGAGATGGTTGAGCTGACAGGCCAGTATGCAGTACCCGTGACAGTAGTAGATGACGAGATCATCGTGGGTTATGATGTCAGGAGACTGAACGAGCTATTCGGGGAGACGGAAGATAAAAGAGAGATAGACGTCATTATTCTCGGCGGAGGACCTGCCGGACTCACTGCAGCCACCTATATTGCAAGGAAGATGCTCAGGTGCATGATAATTACGGAGGATATAGGCGGGCAGGCACTTGAGTCATGGGCAATTGAGAACTATATGGGATTCCGGATAATATCCGGAAGCGACCTGATGCAGAAATTTGAGGAGCAGGTAAGGAACGAGGGTATCGATATCGAGATAGACAGGGCTGAAAAAATCGAGGAGAAATACGGGAAATTCGTGGTAACAACCGTATCTGAACAGGAATTTGAGACAAAATCCGTTATCATTGCAACCGGTGTGAAACCGCGGTGGCTGGGGATAGAGAATGAAGAGAAATATATCGGCCACGGGATCAGCATATGCTCGACCTGCGACGGCCCCCTTTTCCGTGATAAGATTGTAACGATAGTCGGCGGAGGCAATTATGCTCTTACGACCGCAATTGAGATGAGCAGCCTCGCAAAACAGGTAAACCTCATTGTCAGGAGCAAAATCCGTGCCGATGAGATATACATCCGGCAGTTCGAAGGACTGGACAATGTCACCACATATACAAACTACATAGTCAGCGGACTTGAGGGAGACGGAATGCTCAAAGGGATCACAATCCGTAAAAGGGATACGAATGAAGAAAAAGAGCTTGAAACCGACGGGCTGTTTCTTGCAATAGGCCATGATGCGAATACAGGATTTGTCGAAGGTTTCATCGACCTTAATGAAAACGGAGAGATAATAACAGACAACAACGGCAGAACATCCCGCAAAGGAGTTTTCGCAGCAGGCGATGTCACCAGTGTCGAGAGCAAACAGGTAATTATCGCTTCAGGAGAGGGTGCAAAGGCGGCCCTTTCTGCACATGCATTTCTGATGAATAAATAAAATTTCTCTACTTTTTTCTTAATCTATACTAAAAATCATATTGAGTCAAAAGAATGATGAGGGATTCCGGCCGCATGGCCGGGCTATCTTCTTTGCAAAAATTCGCTTAGCGAATTGAGCACAGGGTTGCCCCGAAAGGGGCTTATGCCCATCAGGATTCAGAGAATAGAATAAGTCATACATGCCTGAAAAAACAAAAAACGACCCTTTAGGAATCAGAAAAGGAGGGTGGTGAAAGGATATTTCACCACGGTGGTTTTTTTCTGGTTTTCTGGGGATTGGTTGGATTATATATTATATTTTATTGATGTCTGTACCTGTCCCGCACGCCGGCATTTGGAGTTGAAACGTGGTTTTTTCCGGAGCGCTTCGCAGATGGGGCTTATCTGGTTGCCAATTATTATTGGTTGCAATTAATTTGGCTGCCTGATTTAAGGCATCCTTGACTGGTGATTTGTATTTGATCCATTTTGATAATGGAATTTATTTACTGACTTATCAGGTTCCTGGTATTATCCTGCATATCTGCCGGTTACCACCTCCTCGTTTGATCAATCCTTTCCGGCCTCATCGAGGAGTCTCATCCTCTCAACCCTGATAATAAGATCCTTTCCTGCTAATATAAATGAATAATATACCAGAGGCTAACCCATTTAACCAGATGGTTCAATGTCCTTTAAATAATCCCTGAGACCTTCTGTATTGCCGGCAATTTCGTACAGGGCATTTTTGAATTCCTCAACCGATGAGAACCTGTCATCTTGATTCTTATTCAGGCATTTCATCACAACACTATCGAAGATATCGCTCTCTGCCCCTGCCTCAGAAGGAAGAGGAGGCTGCCGGTGAAGAATCTCATCGGTAACTTCGGCGACTCCCGCACCGGAAAAAGGCTTTTTACCTGTAATAAGTTCATAGAAAACAATCCCAAGCTGATATATATCTGTCCTGCCGTCAGGATAGCCGAAAGTCTTGGGAGCGACCTGCTCGGGGGCGGCATAATTGAGTGAAAAACCGACAATCGTAGTCTCGTTTCCGTCCGACATAATCTTTCCCAGCCCCCAGTCGGCAATCTTGGCAGTCCCTTCGGCGGAGACCATTATATTCTGGGGTTTTATATCCCTGTGAATTATACCCCTTGAATGGGCATAACCAAGACCCTCAGCCACATCAGAGATTATCTTCAGGGACTCTCCGGGAGAGAGAGGCTTTTCCATGGCTGAAAGCGGAGTCTCAAGGTACTCCATCTCGACATACGGAACAGGGAAGATATTTACAGAGTTGAGTTTGGCAATGTTCGGGTGCTGAAGTCCTTCCCAGATCCTCATCTCCTTTAAAAACAGTCTTCCGGTCGTCTCATCGAAATTGATAGGCACCTTTACAGCTACAACAAGACCGTCTTTCCTCCTTTTAGCCTTAAAAACCCTTGCAATCCCGCCTTTCCCGATAAATTCGACATCGCAGTATTTTTCATGGAGGCTCTCCGGGAAATAAGAGGACGAGAGCGAAGAACTCATGATATCCTCCTCTTTCATAAAGAGGGAAGTTGAATCGGGATCGAATGAAGAGAGATTCGCATCGCCATTCTCGGCATCCCACCTGTGGAGCATGGATCTGAAACGCCGCCTGAAAACAAGCGGAAGGGCAATCGAAAGCAGCAGAGATGCAGGATATGCCAGTCCGGTTACAGGACCTAGTTCAACGGGGGCCGTATACAGCGACACCGCAAACAGGATGGTTGCAGATACCGCCACAGGAGCATGAAGGCGGTAGATATTAACAGGGAAGCTTCCACGGAGAAGGCCAAACGCCAGAAATGCTGAAGAAGCTATGAGATATGCTGTAAAAAATATGAATATAACCTGGATAATACCGTAATCGATAGACCTGTAGATCAGCCTGGAGGTATATGAAGTAACAGTATAAAGCATAGAGATGGACATTGAGCCAAATGCCAGACCCAGGAAAATCGTTTCGTGCTTCCTGCTCCCTTTTAAACCATACATTCTGCCAAATTTACCCAAAATAGCTATCAGGCCTGAAAATACCCCCGCTATAAGGAGCATTACGAAGACTATCTCAAATGGATGCTGGAGGTAGAATAAAGGTTCGGATCTGAAAGAATCACCCCCTCCAGGTCCGGTAAAAGGAGATGCAGAAGCATTAATGCTGTGCCCGGGAGTGCTAACATTTCCCGGGGGGAGGTCCTGGCCGGGTATGTAGGGTATATCCCCCATTCCCTGTGTTCCGTTAATATCTCCGGCAGTTATAATATCAGCCTGCGTAGTCTTAGGTACAACGACATAATTTGAATTTTCTGCAACCAGGGGGTATTTATCCTTGACATAATTCACGTCCCTGAAAAGGCCTGCCCAGCTCCCTTCATAGACCTCTTCAATTCCCTCTTCAGATAGAGAATCGATAAAATCGGAACCGACTGCATCCCTTATATCGGAAGCAGAAGTATAGGGCATGTAGGCAATACCTCCAATCCCATTGCCGTTCTGGTCGACTCCTTTGTAGTCATTCCAGAAATTTCCAAGCTGGGACTTAAAATTTTCATTATCATAAATGTACGAAGAATTAATTGAGGACCAGTTCAGCGTGGTAGTCACAGATTTTGCATTGACCCTGCTATCAAAGTTATTCAGGGTAACAACACCGGACACACCCTTATCGGCATATATTCCTACACTATGATTGAACAGACTGTTCCCAGACACCAGAGTTTCGTATCCCGAAATAATGCTGACTGCTATCGGAGTTTCAAGGATGGTGTTGTCGGTAATTGTTGTTCTGTTCCCTTCGATCCATATTGCACAGTCTGAAGCTCCGGAGATCGTAAGTCCCTCAAGAGTTACATTGTCCGATGCTATTGTAATTCCCGCAAGTCCCTCCTCTGTTATGATATGGGGCTTACCTGTACCTGTATCTACACCCAGAAGAGATATCGGTTTATCGATTACAAAATTTCCTTCCCACTCCCCGCTCTCAATTATCAGTACCGAACCGGGATTTGCCGCGGCTATCGCTCCGGCAATATTTTTGGTGATGGTCTGACCCGCCACAGGAGCTTCATTTGAGACTGTTTCCTGGGCGGCTGCAGGCGGAACCAGACATATGGAGAATAAGAAAATCAGGATGATGGTCAGGGCTAAAAGAGAGTTCCTAATCCGCTTATATCTGTCCCTGTCCCCGAGATGTTTCATCCTTAATCATTTCCTTCTTTTGAAGTATAGATGAGTGAATTTAGAGTATATTATTCAGTTTTGTCCTGAGAGGTAATATTAAAGATGATTCTTGCACCTTTCGAGCCCCTGGCAAGATCGATCATATCCCCGTCAATGACAGATGTCTCCCTGTACGGCTGGATTTTCGTATTATTGATGTAAGTTCCCCCGGTACTGCCACAGTCCTCGATAAACCAGTCTCCTTTTCGGTTTATAAATTTGGCATGCGGCCTGCTTACTCTTGTAACAGCCTCATATGAATTCGGGAGGACTATTGCATTGTCAGAATTTTTAAACTCAGGAGATTTATTGTCATCCCTGCCAATACGGACCTCATTCTCGCTTAATGCATATGCCTCTCCATCACATTCACCCCCGAGGACAATTATCAGGGGAACTTCCGAACTATTATCTTCTGAAAGAAGTTTCCTGACTTCCTCGAGTTTTGCATTGATCTCCTCATGACCTATTCTCACGTCGATATTGGAAAATATACTCAGGTTACGGATTATCCCTTCCATTCCTCCGGGGATGAGCGAATATTTCCATACAGGAAGTGCACCTTTCGAGGTCTGCCTTCCCATTCCTGCCTCTTTTTTTATGACACCGGTCTTAAGCAGTTTGTCGAGGTGCTTTTTTGTGTTTTCATAACTTGTATCGATCTCACGGGCTATCTCACGTACCTCTTTCGGGTGGTTTTCAATCAGTTTCAGAATCCTGAGTCTTGTCGGATTTGAAAGGACATTCAGGTAATCCGAAAGATCCTCGTAAAAATCAGGATCAGATGATATGGCAATTGTATTGTCATTAATGCCGTCGCTCATTTTTTACAACTCCTCAATCAACAGATTCAATTCTATTCCAACTATAACTATACTTATCTTTTAAGGATGACTACAGAAATGTTGTCCTCCGAGACGGGGATCGCAGATTTCACAAGCATCCGGGCGGTTCCGTTCGCGGATTCAGCTGATTTCAGCCGCTCCGATATGAGGTCATCGCCTATATAATCATGAAGACCGTCACTTGACAGCAGGAGAATATCGCCTGCTTTAATACCGATATGATAAATATCGACTGAAAAATCTCCGCCTATGGATCTCGTGATAACATTTTTAAGCGGGTGGGTCTGCCTCTTCTCCGGTTCAATGTCCCCTTTATCAACAAGTTCCTGTACGAGTGAATGGTCCACTGTTATCTGCCTTAATGAACCGTCGAAGACATAAGCCCTTGAATCACCCGTATTGGCTATAAAAACTTCCAAATCCCGAACAAATGCAGCAACAAGTGTTGTTGCCATCCCGGACATTTCACCTGTGGCCTTATCGCTGACATTGTCATCGGCCATAGAGAAGATATTTTTTAATAACTTTTTAACATCACCGGCGCCCATATCGGCCAGATAATTCTTTGTAAACTCTGATCGCAGGGTTTCTACAGCTATTGCTGATGCCACATCACCGGCGGCATGGCCTCCCACCCCGTCAGCTACCGCCATCAGAAGGCCGTCTTTAATCCGGGTAGCTAAACAGGAATCCTCATTGTGCCGTCTTTTACCTGCAATCGAAACACTGCTGTATTCCATATTTTTATCCGTTATCTGAGCAGGGGGATCATACAATTGTATCATATCAAAGTGTAAAAACAATCCCCTGTTCGCTTGTTGAATTTTTAATTTGTTTATTTATTAATATTGACTGTCCTGTTGGTTAATGCGTATAACATTATGGTTCATTGAAAAAAGCACACAAATATAATAGGTTGCCTATAATAATGCCATCCAGACCATATAGGAACCTATGATCATTATGACCAGCACTATAATCAGTATCTTATAGCAACAGCTGCTGCAAAATCCAGGGGCGCCGCCTTCTTCAGAAGATGACCCGCAGAATCGGCATTTTTTCCCGGAAACGGCATGCTCTTTTCCATACGTCTTCCGAATCTTCTCGTCGATATTGGGGCTGTTATGAATCCTGTGCCAGTCATCCGCACTCATACCCAGAAAAAAATCGCATTCCGTGCACTTAAGCCAGACTTCATATTCATCGGGGTGCTCTATATAAACCGCTTTTTTTCCGCATTTTGGGCATTCGATCTCTTTTTCACTCATAATACCAACACTCTTTTGAAAATAATAGAATCCCGTGCTTAAAAAGAGTTCTTTCTTCTCCAGTAAACGACTTTAGTAGGACCATGAACATTTTTCAGCTGAAAGGTCAACATTTGAGCAATGAAGGCAAAGAACATTCATATAATCCCGATAGTGATTCTTGCAGCCCTTGTACTTTCTGCAGCATGTACCGGGACCCAGGAACAAACGAACCCGGAGATTTCAGGGTACATAGAGGATCTGTACTCGGACAATGTTGAAACACAGAAGACGGCCATAAAAGAACTTATAAATAAAGGCCAGACGGCAGTAGAACCCCTTATTGGTGTCTTTTCATCAGGAGACCAGCTGGCTTCGACAGGCGCAGCCACAGCTCTGATTTATATAGGCGAACCCTCAATAGAGCCTCTCATAAACAGCCTGGGTTCCAGTGATCAGCTTGAGAATGAATGGGCTTCAATCACACTGGCAGCCATGGGAACCCGGGCCATCCCTGAACTTATCGAAATCATCAATACAGGAAGCGGGACTGAAAAGGAGCAGGCGGCAATAACACTGATAAGAATAGGAGAGCCCGCCCTTCCGCTGCTCAATCTTGAACTTAATACAAATCCTGATGCAGATCAGGCAGAGATAACTTCAATAATTCAGTCGGTTTATGCCACACAGGGACTCAGGGAGAGACTGGAAAATACAACGGAATCGGCTTAAATAAAAAAAATTATTCCTCTTTTTTATCTTTCTTCCGGTATCCTTCAAGAATCAGGGAATTTATATTTTTAACAGGCCTGTCGGTCGATTCCTGGATATGAAACTCGCAGAACGGGCATGACGTAACAACAATCTCAGCGCCCGTCTTTTCTATCTCTTTTCCCCTGTTCATTCCAAGTGCCTTAGCCTCGTCGGGAAGGCCGGACCTTACACCGCCTCCCGCACCGCAGCATATGGATGGCATCTCAACAAACTCCTTTGCTACCATTCCAATAAGCTTCCTCGGCTCCTCGCTTATCCCCTGGCCGCGGAGAAGATGGCACGGGTCATGGTAAGTCACCTTCACGTCGAGCATCTCCGGCGGCTCAATCCCGTACTTCACGAGAAGTTCGTTGATATCGATCACCTCAAACGGGGTGTCGTAATCGTTCTTCAGGGTCGCACCGCAGCCTGCACACATCGTAAGAACCGTATCGATCCCCCTGTTCACAAAGCAGTCGATATTGGTCTTCTTCAGGTGATCGAGAATCTGGGTCTGCCCGGTCCGTATCAGCGGCGAGCCACAGCAGATCTGCTCTTTCGGCACGATAACACGGATTCCGTTTCGCTTCAGGACCTCGATGGTATCAAGGCATGTCTGGACCACCCTCATGTTGTACATGCAGCCGACATAGAAGCCGACCTCGGCACGAACTTCGCCGTAAGGCTCGATTACCTCGGGAACCATCTCGAGGAAGGTCTCTCCCGCCCTCTCGACACTCCTGCCGGTAGTCCTCACAAGCTCTGCTACCTCCTTATGGCGGTCAAGCGTGAGCCCCTGCCTGTTTGCAAGCTCCCTCAGCTTCTCGATCGCCTTTCCCGGCATCTCGATATCCTTCGGGCAGGCAAGGTAACAGGCATGGCAGGTCGTGCAGGTGAAAAGACCCTCATCGACCAAAAGAGGGACTCTGTCTCTTGAATCCCTCGGGTCAAGGGCAAGCCTCATCTCCTGCCTCATCCTTGTGGGGCCTGCAAACTCGACGACCTTCATCACAGGGCAGACTGACACACAGCAGAGGCACTCAATGCAGTCCCTTATCGGCTTTATCCTGTCGATCTCATCCTTTTCGGGGAGCTCTTCACACTCACAGGGAACAAGTCCCGGCATCTTTGAAAGCTCGGATACGAGATCGACCGTGAGATCCTTTACCACCGGAAGGTCGAGGGGTTCAAGAACCATCCCGTCCTCTGCTGCCGTCATGCAGGCAAGCTTCGGATCGCCGTTCACCTTAATCGCACAGCTTCCGCACTGTCCCGCACCGCAGCAGTGCCTGAAGGAGAGCGACGGGTCGATATCGTCCCTGACCGCCATGAGCACGTCAAGAACCCTCGCTCCTTCGTTGACCTCGACGTTGTAGTCCCTGAATTCAGGTTCGACACAGGATTCAGGATCCTGCCTCAGTATCCTGACGTTTAGTTTCTCCTTTTTAACGGATGTCATCTGTCACGCCCCCACCTGTTCAATACCGGACTTTTCGGGCGACTGGAACGTATGGCCGTAAGGGGAACTCTCCGGGTTTTCACACGGGCCGAGATCGGTTCTCGTATTCGCCCCGCGGGACTCGGGCCTCAGGAGGGAGCCTTTTATGATAAGCAGTGCGACCGTAATCATATCCTCAACGGTGCAGCAGTCTATGAGGTTCTCCCCTGCCGACGCCTTCAGCCTCTCCCCGGCAAGCTTTTCAACGGCTGCCAGTGCCCTCTTTAAGCCCTCTTCGGTCCTGTAGATGCCTGCATTCTGCCACATTGCGGCTTTCAGGGTGTCCCTGACATCTGCCGGATTCTCCTCTCCTTTCAGGTAGCTCTCAAGACGGGCTTTGATCCTTTCGATCTGCTCCCCGTCGATATCAACTCCGGCTGCAGGGCTCTTTCCTGCCGCCTCTCCCGCACGCTTTCCAAATACCTGCGTGTCGGCAAGAGAGTTTCCGCCAAGGCGATTTGCCCCGTGGACTCCCCCTGTGACCTCCCCGCATGCGAAGAGCCCGGGAACGGTCGTTGCACCAGATCTGTCTATCCTGGCTCCCCCCATGAAGTGATGAGCCGTCGGTGCGACCTCCATCGGCTCCTTCCTGATATCCACGCCGAAGTTGAGGAACTGCTCGAGCATGAGCGGAAGTTTCTCCTCGATGTATCTGTCGTCAAGGTGGGATACGTCGAGATATACTCCGCCCTTCTCAGTTCCTCTTCCCGCGAGGATCTCGGTTGCAATCGAGCGTGAGACGACATCCCTTGTGGAGAGCTCCATTCTGTCACGGTCGTACCTCTCCATGAACCGCTCCCCGTCCGTATTCTTCAGGACACCGCCTTCGCCGCGGACAGCCTCCGTAATCAGCCGCCCCCTTGCATCGTAGGGCTGGACTGCTCCGGTGGGGTGGAACTGGACCATCTCCATATCGATGAGTTCGGCCCCGGCACGGTATGCAAGTGAAAAGCCCTGCCCGTTTCCGGTCGCACAGTTTGTATTGACCTCGTATACCTGTGCGGCGCCGCCGGTTGCAAGGACGACCGCATCGGCCTTTACGATTACAAGGTTTCCTCTCAGGTCCAGACCGGCCGCACCGCAGACCCGTCCTCCGGATTTTAGGAGTTCTATTGCAGAGATTTCATGAAGTATTGTAATATTTTCAGTCCGGAGGTGCTCGATGAGGGTCATCATCATCTCGTGGCCGGTACGGTCCCCTGCATAGCAGGTTCTGTGGAACCTCTGGCCGCCGAACGGACGCTGGGCAAGCTGTTTTTCGGGCGTGAGATCGAATACCGCACCCCATTCGACGAGATCCTTCATCCTCTCCGGGGCCTCTTCGACCAGAATTCTGACAAGCTCAGGGTCGTTCAGGTACGCCCCTCCTCTCAGTGTATCCTCTGCATGCATGGTAGAGCAGTCCTCGGGGTTTAACACCGCATTAAAACCCCCCTCCGCCATAGGAGTGCAGCCCCCTTTTCCGGCAACCGAGCGGCTCATTATTACCACGTCACCGTAACGGGCCGCCTCGATTGCAGCCCTTGTTCCGGCACCGCCGCTCCCGATAACCAGAACGTGACATTCAACGATATTCTCTGCAGCCATTCTGGTTACAGGTTAGATTTTTATAGGTCATAAAGAAATGGCAGGCTGCAAAAGGATGCTCATGGTCTGTTCCGGATAATTGATTATTTATAATTCCATTTTTACAACGTGTAGACACTCCGGTCAGAAAAAGGATATTCTAAATTCTATTAATTCTATTCATGAAAGGAAAATTACCTGTATTTTCAGTATGTCTGCTCATGATCTTTGCTATATTGATCATCCCTGCTTCAGCTGTGCAGGATAAAGAATCCGGAACCATTGTAGTGCCTTCCGCTGATAAAATCCCGGATCTATCCGGCGGTTCAAAGGCCCAGGGCACAATCACACAGGGACAGACAATCAGTCATACAAAGTTTGTACTCCCTTTTACAACAAAGATCAGTGAGTACCTGATATGGGATGAGCAAAGGGCAGACCTTGAATTAAGGATCTATTCTCCAAACGGTTTCATAGGAACATATACCGATCTCTACGACAGTTCCATCCGTGACGGAGTGATCAATGTCGACATCATCAAAAACAACGGCCTCCCGTTTGGTACATGGACGTTTGATGTTTACGGAAAACAGGTTGAAGGGAGCGTATCTTACAGGATATCATAGACCGTCAATCTTTTTTATTTTATTTTCTAAATGATGGATAATGAATATCCGGGGGCAGTTTATCTTAGCTATTTCAATAATATTTATTCTTCTGGTAAATCCTTCATCCGCATATCTTCAGGTGATTGAGGTAGTTCCAAACCCTAATCCCCCGGACTTAAACAAGACCGACGAGACCTATGTAGCAGAATGGTGGCAGGTTCCACTTTGGATTAAAGCACTCCTTCCTGCTGACAGCATTCCCGGTAGCAGCTCCTTTTGCAGCATTTCTTCTTGCAGGTGTTCTTTCGTGCTTTGGGTACAGGCACATCAATAAAAGAAATCTCCTCGAACATGAGTGCAGAGGGATAATCTATAATGAGATCAGGAACAAGCCGGGGATTATACAGTCAGAGATTGAAGTTTCGACAGGTATCAACAGGAGCACTGTCAGGCATCACCTTATGATACTTGAGAGGGAAGAGGCAATCATATCCTCTAAAAAGGAATGGATGACGCATTATTTTGAAAATCACCACCACTACTCGTACAGGGATCAGGATGAGATTATTCTTTCAAAAAATTCTGTTGAAAAGGAAATATATGATTATATATGTAAAAATCCCGGAGTCTCTAGAAAAATGATTGCGCAATATGTCGGGAAATCGGGCCCGGCGGTTTCATGGCACATCAGCAAAATGGAATCAAAGGGGTTCATCCGCACAGAACCAGGCGGAAAGAGCAAACTGTGTTTTGCAGTAGAATTCGCAGAACCTGAAGATAAAGATGTTATTGCCATTTCTGATAACGTGTAAACACTTCGGTCAGATTGAATTTATGTTTCCAGATACTATTACTAATTGTGGGGGGCGACCCACAAACATTTCAGGTCAAACCCTATTTTGAAAAAATCAAATCCAGTGGAATCTCCAGGGAAGAAGATGTCAGATCCTATGCTCAAATCTTCAGTTCTTCTTTCCCGGAGTACGCTCGGATTTTTTAAGCCGGCATTAACCAACTTGCCATCAACGCAGATTAAGGTTTGCATGCCGGTTGATAAAAGAAACCAAGGTGAAATGAATGAAACTGAAAAAAGGCATGCGGGCATTGAGCCTGCTTTTGGTAATGATACTTGCCGGTGCAATGCTTGTTCCGGCGGTTAGTGCATATCAGGCTGATGCATATGGATTCAACACCAATGATCCAAGTCCTTTAGACACTAGATCTACAGCCAACTATGTTAAAAATAAACTATCGTCAATGGGATATAATCCATCCGATCGACATTATGACGACAGAGCTTTAGACGGATTTGAAGAACTAAAAAATACGGATGTATTTTTCTTTAGTGGCCATTCATCGCCCGGAAGACTGCAGTTTGGAAAAAATTCGGCAGACAGGTTCACATTTATTTTTGCAGATGGAACCTTATTGCCAAGAATCAGCAACATGCCCCAAAATCAGTTATCCAATCTAAAATTAGCATTATATCTTGGATGTTATACAGGAATAACAGATTCCAATCTTGGAAATCTTGTCTATAAAACAAGTGATAAAGGTGTTAAATGCGTAATTGGTTTTAAGGAGAGCATAAACTCCATCGCGGCCGACTATTGGGCAAGACAATTTTATGACAAATTGGATAACAGGCAAAATATCGGTAATGCTTTCGACAGCGCATGGTGGGCATTATTCCTTGAATATGGTAATGATGGAGGAATATCCAAAAAAATAATTGATGGAGACGAAACCCAAATTATAGATCTATATTAGAGGTGAAATTAAATGAACAGAATTTCAAAATGTATGGTATTATTAATATTGCTGAGTTCTATGGCAACTTTATGCTATGCCCAGTCTTACGATACAGATCAAAATATAGGAATAAATGACGCAGAAAATCGTTTAAGGACTTTTTTATCTTCGATCGACAGTGAGAAATCCTATGATGAGGCCAGAATTATTTCATCAGGGGATTTCAGGACATTTTCAGGCGATTATTACGAATTTGAAATGGGGATAGGAAACTTCAAGGTTGATAAAAAAACCGGAGAAGTTGAATCTGCATGGTTCTATCAGGATGATTCAAATGCCGGAAGGAGCGAAATGTCCGAAAGCCGGAGTCTAAAACTTGCTGAGGAGTTTGCCCGCAGGCACTACTCGTCATTTGACAACCTGAATATGAAATTGTCCGATTCTGAAAAACTAGAAGGAAACAATGGAAGAACGAGATACCTGTTCAGATGGTATGATGTCAGAGAATCCCTATTCGGCCAGGATATCTATACGTCCAATTATGTATTCGTTGCAGTTGAAAGCGGAAAAATTGCAGGATACATTGGTATTGAGAGAGAGACAGAAGTCTCTCTTAAACCTGATGTCGGTGAAAAGGAAGCAATGGAAAAAGCGGTATACGTACTAGATCTTCCAGCAGATTCCAACACGAATTACGAATACAACAACAAATTGTGTGTTTGCTATTTCGATGAGAAACAACACCTTGCATGGGATATCAATGTAGATAACGGAGTGGATTCCTGGGGATATGCCAGCGGAGGACAGGCAGTAATCGATGCGCACACCGGAGAGGTTCTTTTAAAAAATCCATATCTATAGAGGCATAGTGGATGAAGAAAAAAATTATCCTCTTTTTTATGATATTAATGGCCATTGCAATCGTAGTTACTATTTTTACAATCTTAACTCCTGAAAATCCAGCTCCGGGAGATAATATTTCAAATTTTAGCAAGAACGTTGTTCTTTCAGACAATACAAATGCCAGATGTTACGGAGGATATCCATGGGTAGAGGAAGAGGTGTACGGGAGGGATGTGAGCGCCCAGACAATCCATGCCTCAGGGACACTTGATGAGATGGGTTATTCCTCAGATTATTATCTTGAATCTGATTCCGGGCTCATGCTGACTAACATGTCGAATTCATCCGTAATCTATTATATCGGCCACGGCTGTCCATCCGCTTTGTGTTTTGATTCTTCTTCATGTGTCATCCGGGACGATGTATTTGAAATGAATGAAAACCAGTTAAACGAACTGGACCTGGCAGTTTACATCTCATTCGGATCTGCTTCAGAGAGCAGATTTGGAAATATTGCCAGTGAGACATATAAAAAAGGGGCGAAATGCGTCCTTGGATTTGACTCGGCATTGTTGATGGAGAACTCAAAAACATGGTCAGATTATTTTATAGACAGGCTTAAAGCGAACCTGACTGTCAAAGATTCTGCCGACCGTGCACTCTGGGATGAAGTGCTGTATTACAGCGGGAATTCCGGCAACCTTGAACACGTAAAGATATACGGCTCAAAAAACATCAGGATAAACAGAAACCTGATGAAACCACCAAACAAACAGAATTCAGACAAGATTGCAATTTAATAACCCGCAATCGGGGGCTAATGAATGAAAGAACTAAAGTATTCAATACATGAACCTGAATTGAGTTATTATAATATCTCAATCCTCACTTTGATATTATTTAGTTTATTCTTTATAATCGGGTATTTTTTTAAAAGGGAAGATATTGCTCTCCTTTTCCTGATTGCCTGGATGATTTTATTATTGATATCCCTGATTAATTCCAGTGAAAAAGTATCGTACAGGAAATTATCAGTATCTCTGTTGAAGGGTATAATACTCGCCTTTTTGATAATGATAATTATTCAGATGATATTGATCTTCATATTCCGGTTGACGGAGATCTGGGTTTAAAATATATTACAGCATAACTCTGACAGGAACGTGTAGACACTCCGGTCAGACCATTTTTATGGTTTAAGCAATAACTACCTGTTACATAGGGGGCAGAAGACAATAAACTCAGATCAGACCCATTTTGGAGAGTTATATCTGAAGGGGGCATACACCAAAGCATTAATCATGCTCATTATAACTACCACTGTATGTTTTGCTATACCAACAGTAAGCGCAAATGACAGCCAAAAAACACTTCAGGATATCCCGCCGGAACTTGAGGATCAAATCCCTCCTGAATTAAGAGACCGGGCCATTGTCCTGAATAATAATTCATTTGGAATATCCGGGCCGCTAACGGAAGAGGATAGGCTGCTTCTTGAAGAATATCAGCGAAATGCAAATGAGAAGAACAACAAGGGTTTTTTTGAACGCATAATGGAAGAAATTTCCATATTCTTAAAGAAACTTCACCCAAAAATAAATCATCCTGCCTAATCAATCATCTATGATTACAAATGGCAGGAAAAAAATCACTTCTTAAATCAGCGATCAGCTACTCCGATCTGTCTGTATATTCCGCAATATTATTCTTTTTAGCAATTCTTTTCGGATATTTCCTCGGGATGACACAGATCGCATTCATACTCATAATAATATGGCTCATCTTACTCGCAATATTCCTCCTCGGCATCAGCGGGAAGGTTTCGTATAAGAAAGCAACAATATCCGTGCTGAAGGGACTGCTCGTCGCACTGCTGGTGGCAGTAGTAATAAAACTGGTTTTCAGGCTTGTTATAGAAGTCCTGAATTCGGTTTAACACCTTTTTTAGGGGGCGAATAATGGAATTTGAAGCATTCTTAAACTACATCACAGGCAGCGGTTTCTGGCTTGTCCTTATCGCGGCAGGATTGTTCACATTTTCCCTGGCATTTCTGTTTGCACACCACATAGAGAAGAAGGGATATGAACAGTATTCCGGACATATCCTGGGCCTCGGATTTCTGCTCATAGTAATTTCTTTCCTTGTAACGAGGGCACCCCCTATCCTTCCACTGAAGATACTCTATTACATAACATATGTATCGGGGGCCATCTGCACTATCGTCGCACACGGATTATATGTAAAGAAACAATTTCCGGAAAGGCTGTCAGTTCTTCTTCTGGCAGCTCCTTCGGCAGCCATTCCTTTTCTGTTCTACAACTGTGCAGGGAATTCCTGTGACATGGAGTTCGTCACAATCTACCTGTATTCCCTGTATCCGGTCTTCGAATATTTCGGGGCGGTTATGTTTTCAGCAATAGCTTTTGGTTTTATACTGCTCCTGCTGGCAATCCTGAAAAAAGAGAACCGGACGGAAAAGATAATCCTTATCCCGGTACTCGCAGCCCTTTGTGCGGTCTCATATTATATCAGCCCGATACCCTGTGCCATCCCTGTTGTAGCATATTTATACACCGCCCTTAAAGAAAACGGAATTGAAATAAACCCTAAAAGGGGGATATTCCTTTATATTTCAGCAGGGGTGATTGCAGTTTTGCTCCCTGTCCTGTATAAGAATCATATCTATTGCGTAAACTCATGTGCCTTCGATCTTCTCGTAACGCTTGCACTCTCGCTGGTCGTTTTAGGCACTCTGGCAATAATAAAAAAGTAAAAAAATTAGAAATCCCTGCTTAAAGCAGCTCAACAATCTCCTCGAATGTGGAGTTCTTCAGGACATCCACATACTCCCCGGTATAATTCAGTCCCTCGGTCTCGCGGAGTTCCTCAAGCTGGTATATCCTCGGGCCATACTGGTAACCGCTGTAGTCATACCACCAGTCCGGATAGCCGCCTTCCGTCGTCTCCTCGGTTACCGGGTCGGTAACAAGGCCGTTTGAGTATTTGACGATCATCTCGGCCGTGAGGAATTTCCAGTCCTTAATTATTTCATCTCCCCTCTTAACCGTGAAACCGGTAAGCAGGGCCTTTGCACCTTCGACATCTCCTTTTTCAAGGAGTTCTGCTGCTTTTTCATCCATTTCAAGGATCATCAGGTCTGATTCATCCTCAAGACGACCCTGTGCAGCCTGAATATCCCCGATCATGCTGTCGTAGCGGAGCATGGCCCAGTTGGTCATGAGATCGAAGGTCCAGTATGCCGTATTGTAATCGTACTTCAGCCTGCTGCCCGTGGAATAAGATCTTGAAACGTTTCCTGAATTTGAATAAATCGGAGCATAGACCGTTTCATACGTAACTGCAGGTCCGAACCACAAAACTCCCTTAAGCTCATCGGGCAGACCCGACCGTACCTGTGCGACATAACTGTAACTGCAGAATATCGCGGAGATGGGTCTCACATTTGCACCGGGACGGACTTCCATGTACGACTCATTCTGGAAATCGGTATGTGCATCAGCAGGACCCAGGTACCTGTAAGGATTGCCGAACGGACCGGCGGCGACACCTTCCATCAGGTCGAACTCGGTCCCTTCATAATGATTCCTGAACAGGCCGAATGCCCCGGTGAGATCCACCTTTTCATCGGGCTTTACGGAGAACGGGTAGTCATCCGCATAGGAATTTTCAACATACGGGCTCAGTTCAAGTGACGGGGCAAGCCTGTCAAAGATGCTCCAGACCCTCATAAGCGAATAATACGGGTGCGAATATTCGCCATAACTCGTTGTTTCCAGCCAGTCGAATGTACCCTGTGACGGCGACCACATTCCTGCAGCCTCTGTCTTTTCGAACAGTGTGTCTGAATAGAGAATATTCTCATCGCCGGGGACAATCTCTCTGATCCTGAACTCATTGCCGGCTGCAAAAACCTCACCGGCGGGCACCTTCTTCGCTACCCAAAGACCGCCTTCACCATCAGGGCTTGAGCACATCTCAATGACCCATGCCTCTTCAGAGTCGGCAAATATGAGCGTCTCTCCGGTTCCGTAATACCCGTAATTATCTATAAGGCTCCCGACAAGCTCTACAGCCTCCTTCGCCTTTGTACACCTCTCAAGAGCTACATTCGAAAGCTCTGAAGAGTAGAAGAGTCTCTTTCCCTCTTCTGCATCAAGCTCGACTTTGGCGTAATCGGTGCATTCCCCGCTCATCAGATTCTGATCATTGATCATCCCGTAGGAAGCCGTATAATAACCATATGTATTGGATACCTCGGGAATGTATCCAAGAATGTTTTTTGCACTCCCGTCTGCCTTATTTCCGGCAGCATCCGAACCGCTGTTGGGATCAAAGTATACCGCCCGCATTGCGCCTTCCTCATGATCCGCCGGGGGCACATAGGTGAGGCACACGTCATCGATATTTCTCCAGTCCTTTCCAACTCCGTCGTTTGTATGACCGACGAAGGCAGATCCGTCCTCTGAAGCTCCTGGCGTCACGACAAAGATCGTGCATGCCGAAGCAGGAATCAGACAGATTATTGATACAAAAAGAATCCCGCAAAGGATTTTTTTAGTCCGGCAAAAAACTTCAGCCATATAACAATCAAATATATTTCTCAACTATATAAAAACCCCTGTTTCTACTTTTTTCCAGCATTAATTGTCCCATAAATTCTCTAATTAAACTTATGATTTGCATAAAAACCAAAAAATGCGGTACTCTATATACAAAGAGAACCCGAAACCTCCCGGGATACCACCCTCATTTTAATACCCTTTCAGCTCAATACACTATAAAACCAATAAACAGAGTGAGCTAAATTGAGGCTTTTAATGAAATTTGGCGGCACATCGGTCGGCGATGAAAACTGCATCGGGCGCGTTGTGTCGATCATCGGGCATTACCGTAGCACAGGATACGAACTTGCGATAGTCGTATCGGCAATGTCGGGAGTTACCGATCAGCTCCACGCAATAGCGGAGGAGTTAGAGAATTCCAGTGATATGCCCCCTATCGAGACCACAATACAGTCGTTAAGGACAAAGCACACAAAGGTGCTCAAGGCTGTTGCACCGGACGAATATGACGAGGTTGCAGCCGAGATAGACAAACGTCTCGAAAATCTCAAAAATATTCTTACAGCCGTTCACAACCTAAGGGAGCTCACTCCAAGATCAAAGGATTATATCATCTCGTTCGGCGAGAGGCTCTCGGCACTCATTGTAAGTGCCGCCCTTAGGCAGGCGAAGATCAGTTCGGTTGCACTGAACGGATGTGAAGCGGGAATCATCACGAACGAGCGCCACGGGTGCGCAAACGTCCTCCCCGAGAGCGATGCAAGGATCAAGAGCAGGGTAGGCGCCCTTCTCCAGGATACGGTCCCTGTCGTGATGGGTTATATGGGATGCACGAAGGACGGAATAGTCACCACTCTCGGAAGGAGCGGTTCGGATTACTCGGCAGCCATTGTCGGTGCAGGCATCGACGCAGACGAGATCTGGATCTGGACCGATGTCGACGGGGTCATGACCGCAAACCCCCGTATCATACCGGATGCAAGGGTTATCTCCGAAATCTCCTACCTCGAGGCGATGGAGCTCTCGTACTTCGGTGCAGAGGTCCTCCACCCGAGATCGATCGAACCCGCGATGCAGAAAGGAATCCCCGTAAGGGTAAAGAACACATTCAATCCATCTGCAGGAGGAAGCTGCGTGCTTGCATACGAAAAGAAGGACGACCGTGTCGTAAAGGGAATCACATACATCGAAAAGGTCTCGCTGATCAACATCACCGGAGCCATGATGATCGGAAGGCCTGGCGTTGCAAAGGCAATATTCTCCGAACTTGCAGATCATAACGTCAATGTAATGATGATATCACAGGGATCGTCCGAGGCGAACATCTCCCTGATAGTCGATGACGACCATCTTGAAAAAGCACTCACAGCTCTCTCAGCCGTCCAGCAGGGAGGATACGTCCATGAGGTCACATATGACAGGGATGTCGTGGCCGTTGCGGTCGTCGGGACAGGAATGGCAGGAACACCAGGAATTTCAGGAAGGATATTCACCGCACTCGGGAAGGCTGGCATTAACCTCATGATGATATCGCAGGGATCTTCCGAGGTGAACGTATCCTTCGTAATCGCAGCCGAAGGCGGGAAGAAAGCCGTATCCGTTCTTCACGAGGAGTTCGGACTCTCAAAAGAGGAGGAAGCATGAATAAAGACAAACGGGGCGGGCATACATACAGCGAGGCGGGTGTCGACATCAGCCTTGAAGAACTCGGGGTAAAAACACTCGTCTCCCAGCTTACATACCGGAGAACAGGGGGCTTTCCTATGTGTTCCGACGTGGGACATTTTGCAGGACTCGTTGAGTTCGGGGACTATGCCCTCGCTCTCGCGGTAGACGGGGTAGGAACAAAGATGCTTGTTGCAGACAGGCTCAGGAACTGGTCCACTCTCGGTATCGACTGCATCGCGATGAATGTAAACGACCTCTACGTGATGAACATCGAGCCGGTTGCATTCGTCGACTACATCGCAACGGACAAGGTCGAGCCGGACAAGATGGAGCAGATAGGGGAGGGGCTCAACGAAGGTGCGAGGCTTGCGAACATCAACCTCATCGGCGGAGAGACAGCAACCCTGAAGGGGCTTGTAAACGGCCTAGATCTTGCAGGAACATGCCTGGGTATAGGAAAGAAGGACGAGATCATAACAGGCGCCGCGATAAAGGAAGGCGACGTCATCGTGGGGGTTCCATCGAGCGGAATACACTCGAACGGCCTCACCCTTGCAAGAAAGGTCGTCGATTCATATGCCGGCTACGACGAGAAGATGCCATGGGGAAAAACCCTCGGCGAGGAGCTCCTGACACCTACAAGAATATACAGCGAGGTCCTTGAAGTCACCAGAAACTGCGAGATCCACGGCATGTGCCATATCACGGGCGGGGGCCTGAACAACTTAAGACGCCTCGGCTCGTTCGGGTTCGACATTTCGGAGCCACTGACTCCGCCACCCGTATTCGACTGGATAGAAGAGATCGGAAAAGTCGAGAAGCACGAGATGTACAGGACGTTCAATATGGGCATGGGATATGTATTCATCGCACCTGAGAAGGAAGCGGACCGCATCTCCGGAATCGTTCCCGACGCAAAGATAGTCGGAAAGATCACCTCAAACGAGGAGATCATACTCGAAGGCGAGACCTTCGTTTGAATTTTTTTGGATTTCTTTAATCAGATAAGGGAGGGGGACGATTCCCCCTCCGTTTTTAATTCTCCAACAACGATCCAATATTAAATTTCCGGGCGACCTTCGATCACCAATTAGATCTTCTAAAACAATGTTCTCTCCCGGCCGAGGCTACCCGGAGCGGTAGCGTCCAGGCCGGGTTATCCTCTTTGCGAAAATTCGCGTAGCGAATTGAGCATCGGGCTACCCCGTAAGGGGCTTATGCCCTGCCCATTCACAAAATAACAGCAAATAAAAAAAAGTCAAAGTCTAAACCAGACAGAGGACCAAATTTCTTTCCTAAGCGCCTCACCGCAGTGACGATCCGGTTTGATATCGGTGGTCCGGGTGATTCTCCGGATGATGCACCCTTCTGTCATCGCCAGAGCAAGCTGCTGGTCGCCCATCAGGACGAGATATTCAGCAATCCCCGGATATGAATCAAGCATGGAGTCAAAAGCCTCGCGGACCTTTTCGACGTGGTGACGTATGTCCTCCTCTCTCAGGCGCTCAAACCTCTTCTGGGACCATCCGCCCTTCGAATGCTTTTCCTTGACACCCGAACGGACGAGCTCACCGTGGATCAGGTTCTTTGCATCGGCAATACCGATGAAGGATTCGCCCGCATGGGCAAGGACGAATGCCGCAGCCCGGTCTGAATCAATAATTTCTGCAAGCCCCGCAGTATCAAAGGAATTCCCTTTGCCCGCAAATGATGATTCGACAGGGAACGGGGGAATCACCGCAAAGGCTGGAAACAGCTTCGAACCCCTGTCACAGAACAGAGCAAATCCGGCACCTGTCCGGTCCCCGCGGATGAGATCTGCAAATTCCGGAAGAGGAACATCAGAAAGAATACCCGGATCACCGGGAGAGCCATAGACAGTCAAAAGATCGTCTTTCTCCGACCTGGCTGAAGAGAGCCTCGAAATGACATCACGACTCTCACCCTGTGACAGCCTGTGACTCCCATATTTCACGCACGGACCGGTGGTTTCCTCCATACGGCTTACCTCCAGTTCATGCTCGAGAACCTGGATCTTTGTTAAAGCCTTATTCAGCGACTCCTCAAGCTCCTGTCTTCGCGCCGGATCTTCTGCGGCCTTCGTCTCCCTCTTTGAAAGCCTCTTTCTCAGGTTATCGTTATCTTTCTCAAGTTTTGCTATCGTATCCAGAAGGCGCTGCCTCTCCTCTTCCGCACCCCTGTTTAAAAATTTGTCAAGCATGAAGAAAACACCGGAAAGTTATTTACGATTCGTCAGGCTCTTCAAGATCGTATGGGATATATTCGGACTTCACGGCTTTTTTGCTGACTATCCCGCTATTGCCGTTGATATCCTGTATAATAAGCGTGAAAGGCTCTTTTCCCTCGCGTGCCAGTTCAAGCCTCTCCTTTAATACGACTGCGTTCGTCTTCTCCGTTTCTTCATGCGAACGGGCTATGATCCCTTCCACAACATTCAGGATTCTCAAAAGGACTCCTTCGACATTCGATATGAAAGCCTCGCACATGGGGCCGGGCTCAACAAGTATTCCGAACTCGGGAATCTCGATCGTCCCCTTGCTGCTCCGGATCACCCTTGTCCCGAGATCATCCTCTCCCTCAACCTTCAGCGTGTAGCGGATAGGATCATTGTCACCCATGACCATCGTATCGACCGACTTAAATCCGCAGTCGCATGAGGCATGCGCAAGCATTACCTCTGAAAAATAGGGAATTCTTTCTGTCTGGTATATATATTGGATATCCTTCGAACAGACGGGACAGGGTGCTATTATGACCCTTCTCAATTTCAGGCTCCCCCGATCTTTTCACGGGAGACTTTGACGGACATTGGAGTGATAATAATGTATTTCTGGTCGCCGAGACCGATTATATCTCCGTTTACGTCGTTTGCAACATCCCTGAGATCCTTTACCACCCTCTCATAGGTAATCTTGTCCATTTTAAGGCGGCCGATATCCACAATAACAATATTGCCGTTATAGACCTCGTCTTTTATCCTTGGGGTGTCCCGTATTTCATTTATTGTCGCGATCTTGACGTACATTGTCGCCGGACCCCCCGATCCTGATGATTCGACCGAGGCCAGATCAAGTTCCATATAATCCGCTTCGTCCGATGGACTTCCCTTTTTGAAGAGAGATGTAAACTTTTTAGCCATATGAAGAATTGTAGAGCGAATTTTATTTAATTTTATCTTTTGTTGTTCGATTGTTTCATATCTCAAGATTCCAGAGATCGTCCCCGACATAATGAATGTTTTTACCGACCTTTCCCGCATCTGAAACCAGAATGTCTTCAGAACCCATTAGTGCAACCGCTATTGAAAGAGGTTTGTTATGTTTTTCCTCAGTGATGACAAAAGGTCTGCCCTCTTTTATGTCGCCGGTAAAATCCACTATCCCCGGGCGCATGAGATCAGCACCTTTTACCATATATGCAACCGCCCCGGAATCAACGACCACCTTCCTGGAATCAATGGGATTCTCTACAACAGCCCGTAAAGTCGGAAAAACCCAGCCATCTTTCTCAATTACAGCCGGTTTTCTGTTGACAAGATATATTATAAAATCGCTGTCGGTCTCGGCAATTTCGACATTCCCGGAAAGGAAGATATCAGCTGAATCACCTATTTCGTCTTTCAGTTTCTTTCTGAGATCGGCAAGGCGCGACTTCCTTATCGAATATCTCTTCTTTACATTCAGTTTTGCCATATTTACTCCGGTGCCAGTACCTGGTAATATCAGTGTCAGTAAAGATACACCTTTTGCGCTATATTTATCTATCTTACACTCGCAATTATACTAATCCTCATCAAACAATAAAGGGAACCCCATGACAAAGAGACCATTGGAAATTTTGGACCAGGCTTTGAACCAGAAGCCGGTAATAGTCAGTCTAAAGGGCGGCAGAGAGATTCGTGGAATACTTCAGGGATATGACGTTCACATGAATCTTGTCCTTGAAAACGCAGAAGAAGAGATTAACGGAGTGATTAAGAGTCAGGGAACTCTGATTGTCCGCGGAGACAACGTAATTTACATCTCTCCATCAATAAACTAACCAGTATTATTCTAAAAAACAGGTAAAATTCATTATTTCAGGTGATTTAAAATGACAAAAGGAACTCCATCAAGAGGAAAGAGACAGTCACAGACACACATCGTGTGCAGAAGATGCGGCAAGGTATCCTACCACAAACGCGACAAAGTCTGTTCAGCATGCGGATTCGGAAAAACATCCAGGATGCGCAAATACAACTGGGTAACGAAAAAATCGAAGACCCCCACACACTAATATCTAATTTAAAGCAATACAGATATTATGTGCGGTATCGTTGGCATCATCGGTGCTGGTGATGTTTCAATCCCGATCTATTACGCTCTTTATGCCCTTCAGCATCGCGGGCAGGAGAGCGCCGGGATTACCACTTTTGACGGCAAAAATCTTTTCAAACATAAGAGCCAGGGCCTTGTTGCAGAGGTTTTTGACGAGCAAATACTAAAGAGGCTCAAAGGCTATGCAGGCATTGGGCATGTCCGCTACCCCACCACCGGGGAAAAGGTGTCGGAGAATATCCAGCCCTTCTCTTTCTTATTCAGGGGAAGAAACTTTGCCATTGCCCATAACGGCAACCTGACAAATACGGAAAAACTTCGCGAGGAATATGAGAAACGCGGGCAGATCTTTTCAACGACAACAGATACCGAAATTATCGGAAACATTATCGCGGACGAACTGAGAAAATCCAACAGCATGGAGGATGCCGTCCTCGCCTGCATGAAAAAGCTTGAAGGCTCATACTCGGTTGTTTTTCTCTCGGAAGATAAAGTATATGCTTTCCGAGATCCGCTCGGCATAAGACCGCTTTGCATCGGTGAGACTAAGGACGGCTATATAGTCTGCTCTGAATCGGTGGCTGTGGATGCCTTAAACGGCTCTTTCATCCGCGATGTCAGGCCGGGAGAACTCGTCTGCATCAGCAAGAAGGGTCTCGAATTCATCCAGATCGCCGAAAGTTCCGGTCACGGCCACTGTGTTTTTGAATATATTTATTTTGCAAGGGCTGACTCGGTTATAGACGGACGCCTGGTATATGATGTTCGAAGAAATATCGGCCAGGCACTTTATCTTGAGGCCCCTGTTGAAGCCGACCTTGTATCACCGGTCCCGGATTCCGGCATTGCCCATGCAATTGGTTACTCCGAGAACTCAGGCATACCCTACAGGGAAGGCCTGATCAAGAACAGGTACATGGGCAGAACTTTCATTATGCCTACACAGGAAGACAGGGAGAACGCCGTCAGGATAAAACTGAACCCGGTGAGGGGACATATAGAAGACAAATCGATCGTAATAGTCGACGACAGCATCGTCAGGGGCACGACATCAAGAAGGATTATCAATATCCTGAAGGAGGCCGGAGCGGAGCAGGTCCATATGCGGGTGGGATCACCCCCGTTAAAGGCGCCCTGTTACCTTGGTGTCGATATGCCGACAAGGAAGGAGCTTATTGCAAGCGACAAATCCAACGAGGAAGTCAAAGACAGTATTAAGGCAACTTCGCTTCACCATGTCTCAATAGACTCCCTGATCAAAGCAATCGGGATGCCCGAGGACGACCTCTGCCTGGGGTGCCTCACTGGAGTTTACCCTCTCTGGATAAAGGGTGAAAAAGGATGCCCGAGATATACCGATTATATCAAGGGATCATACCAGACGCATATCAGGGAATTTAACGAATAACTAAATATCCAGTTCCCTTTTTTTTTCCTTAATCCATTCCTGCATAAGAATTGTTACAAAGGATTCGGCCTCGGACAGGTACATAGGCCCCGTGGATTTATATGAGCCACCGGAGTCCTTTGCACCGGCCGAGTACAGGAACCACTCAAGCTCATCATCCGAACACCACCCTTTCTCTGCAGGACTCCCTGTACATGACTCGATACCCAGATAAATTCTTAAAAATCCCTCCCATTCTCCAAAATTACAGTGTATCTCCCTTATAACCGCACCAAGACCTTCTTCAGCTGCAGCAGCGATATAAACCGACTCAAAAGGACTCCGGATTAGAATCTCCTCATCGTCACCTTCATCACATGATATTATGATATCGCGACTCTCCGCAGATGGCTGATTTCCCGGAAAATCCTCCGGCACCTTTTCCGTACGGCATATCTCATTAACTCCCATGCGGGGATCGTCGTTTAAGACCAGGATCGATATTCCGCGGATAAGTGCTGCTCTTTCCTCCGCGAGCCTCCGGATCTCCTCTTCTGTAAAAATATCTTCTGAAAATTCAAAGAAAAAGGCATAACGGCCTTCCGTACCTGGACGGATTATTATCTCAGGAATTGACTTTGAAATAGTATCCATAAGACTATCGTCGCCGGACAGGTAAACAAGCCAGTTCATAATTAATATATGGCGTGATTAATTAGATTCTTTTCACATTCCTTTTCGCAATCAGGGGCATGACATCATACATAACGAAGAACAGGAATCGTTTCCCCATAGTAGGGTGCCATTTTCAAATACTCAATTAATTTAACCCATAAAATATCACCTTATATTCAGGGTTTGAAAAATGGTCGGATATAGGAGTGCCTTTACAATACTGATCCTCTCTTTGATTCTGGTTCCGGCTGCCTGTGCAGTCCAGTACAATGTTGCAGGGACCATATCCACTATTACGGATTATCCGGAAGACAGGTGGGAGATTGGGATCAGCGAGGATAATATCATCTGGGTCGAACCCGGAGCGGGGTACGGGGAACAGATACTTTACCTCTACAACATAAACGACCAGAAAGCCCAAAAAATAGCCACATCAAAGTATTCCACATTCCACCCGGACATTGGAGAGGATATGGTATTATGGGGGGAGAAGACCGACAGCTCAGGTCCTGTTCGCCTGATTCGTTATGATATGACCCACGGGAATTACACGCTGGTCGACCCGAATCTCTCCAACCAGGATTTCCCTGCATCTGGAGATGACATTGTGGTCTGGCTCGACAGCCGGACAGGAGGCTACACAAACATCTACACGATCAAAGGTGAAAACAGTGACAGCTCCCTTTTTTACAGCTCAGAAACCAGCGATAAGCACAATCCCACCATCAGTGAGGGTTATGTCTACTGGGTCGAAAAAGGAACATTATTCAGGAAGAATATAGAATCGACAGGCAGAGAGGCTGTTATCGGGGAAGTGCCCAATGAATATTCAATATCAGGTGAAAACATCGTCTGGGAGTTTGAAGGCGTTTACGGAACAGACATTGCCCTCATGGATACGGGTGCACTGCTTGCCAGTACAATAGTCGAAGAACCCGGAGAGCAGCTGAACCCTGCCATTTCCCTAAAGAATATTGTCTGGCAGGGAAACCTGAATGACAGGAACAGGATCTGCATAAAAAATCTGGACACTGGAATCATGGCCGAGGTTTATTCCTCGGACTATATCCAGGCAGATCCTGAAATAAGTGACGAACGCATTGTCTGGTTCGATTCAACACCAGGAAATGAGGCAGTACGGATGTTTGAACTGGATTGCTGTGCAGCCCCCTATGCTGACTTCACCTCTGATGCAAAACCCTCACTCCCTCCACTGAATGTCGGGTTTACGACGGAGATTACCACACCGGTAAACATAAAGCCAGATCTGTTATGGGATTTCGGAGACGGGACCACTTCATCGGAGATTGAGCCATCACACACTTACAATACCCCCGGCGTTTACAATGTCACGCTTACGATATCGAACATATTTGGTGAAAAACGCACATTCAAACCCTCACATGTAATTATTGGCGAACTTCCGGTTCCGGATTTCACTTCAGATAAGACATCAGGGGATATTCCTCTTACAGTTAAGTTCATTGACGACTCCACCGGGCCGTATGATACCCGAATATGGGATTTCGGAGACGGAGTCAATTCTATACTGAAAAGTCCGCTGCATACATATACCGAACCCGGGCACTATACGGTTTCCCTGACTCTTTCAAACGAGTATGGAGCGGCGACCGAAGAGAAGTCTGCATATATCAGCGCGGGTGTTGAACCCCTAACCGTGACATCCGGGCCCGAAAAAGAGGAAATGGTATTTGGCCTCCCCAATATTTTTTCCGGCAAAGAGGAAGAAACAGACAGCTCCAAATCAATAATCCCCTCTTTTGACCTCAGGGATTTAACAGGACTTCTTAATTCTAAATAAATTCGTTAAAAACAAAAAATAAAAGTAGCGAGGAATGGATTTGAACCATTGATCTACGGGTTATGAGCCCGTCGGGATTTCCTGACTACCCCACCTCGCTGATGTGCTATAAACATCTGGCACTATTGCAGATATATGTTTTGATATCCACATGAGAACTGTTTTTTTAAATATTCACGAATTATTCCCCCTACATAATAGATACAATAATTATTACATGACCAATAAAACTGAATATTATGTCCGTCAGTGATTTTGGCGAGGATGAGATCAGTAAGCTAAGGGAAACGCGGAAAGCAGAAATTATGAGTGAAATCGAGAGAAAAAGGTCTCCCGGAGTTATTGTCGTCGACGAGCTGAATTTCCGTGATTTCATATCTGAAAACAAGTTCGCCGTCCTCGACATGTGGGCCGAGTGGTGCGGACCGTGTATGAAGGTTGCTCCGGTTATAGAGGAATTCGCTCATAAATATCCAGGACAAATTGCATTCGGAAAATGCAACACGGATGAAAACCAGAATATCGCGGCTGCATTCTCGATATCTGCGATCCCGACCCTTCTCTTTTTCTCGGAAGGAAAGCTCATCAACAGGATAACCGGCGCTTACCCGAAGGAGGCACTTGAAAAACAGATTAAGTCCACTTTCCCGGGACTATAAGACTATAACTAAAAAGATTATAATTTCCCCTTTTTGAATTTTTCTTTGAAATTCAGCTTAGCTGCCATGATGAAATCGTTGACTGTAAGACTGCCCACAGGATAAGTGTAAAAGGAAACCTCCACATTTTTTTCCTCGAATAGGCGGATATCGGGATAATGTCCTTCCCTTTTCGAGAGATCGGCTATTTCAATGAAGAACTCCTCGCACATTTTAAAATTACCGAAATTGTAGACCCGGGTAATCTTCCCGTTCCTGACCTCCCAACCGGGAACCATCCTGATATAATCCAGGATCTCCTTTCTTGTAAGTGGTGAAAGGCGACCGGGATTGGGATCACATTTCATAGCATGCAGTTCCATTACTCTTAAATCCCCATTATTGTAAAAAAATGTTTTGAGACAACGGGGTTGAAAAACTGAACTTTGGGGCGCCGGATTAACACAACCACAGTTTTCACTCAAATAAATAGCGATCTTACTTTTCAGCGCTTTTCACCAAAACAGCTTTCATATCTATCAGACCACAGCGGGATTCAGCGACTTCAAATCCGCTTACAGATGCAAATTCCAGTGTTATGTGAAACTCGTCCTTCTTCACGTGAAATCCGGGTTCGATTATGAGCAGTTTTCCGCCGGGTTTCAGCATTTCATGAATCTGTTTAAAGAGACCTTCCTTATCCGGCACCTCGTGAACCATATAGAACGCAAGAACGAAATCGGCGCCCTCTTTCAGGCTTACATTCAATGAATCCACATCTGCCCTGGAGGGCTCAATCCGGGACAAAAGGCCTTTTTCCATCGCTCTCAACTTTAACTTTTCAAGCATCTCTTCCTGGAGATCGACTGCAATAACCCTTCCGTCTGCTCCCGCCATCTCAGCCATAGGGCAGGTGAAGAAACCGGGTCCGCAGCCGATATCGACGACAGTGTCGCCTTTTTTAATATAGGAACCAAGGATTCTCTTTGGGTTCTGGAGTAGCGAACGCAGCCTGCTCGTTAAAAATCCCGCCCGTTCGGCAGGGCATACATGATGATCACCGCTCATGAACTTCCACCCTCCTTTGCACCGGAGGAATTTCCGGATATGAGCTCTTCGGAGATCTCATCAACACGGGACAGAAACGTGGAGAGGAATTCAACGCATTTGTCGTCATAGGTGTCCAGTTCCCTGTTAAAGATCTCCTGAATCTTCATGTGATGCCTCTCATGGCCAAGGTAGGCGATCTTCCCCTTCTCTGTCATTACCAAAATTACCTCCTTGTCGTTTCCCGGTTTCTTTATCTTTTCAACAAGACCCTTCTTCCCGAGTTTCCGCACCATCTGGGATACTCCGCTTTTAGTTATCCCGAGCCTCTCTGCAAGACCGGTGACATTTATCCCTTCAGAGTCGCCCACAGCCTGCAGGGTGTGGATCTCGGAGGGATGAAGCATGTCGCCCGTCCCGTAATCCGTCACCCGCGATTCGAGCTCCTGCATGGTGTTCATGATTTTAGTCCATTTTCCAAACAGATTTCTGTATTCGGTTTCACGATCCATACAACCACTTTTTGTTAAGTAACTTTACAATATTATTAAGCTACTTAATAATAAGCCTTTCGATAATAAACGAAATTCCTATTTTCAATTCATGATCTGCCAGCATAAACTACACCATACCTGATTCAGAATGGAATCGATTTTTATTTCTTTTTTCAAAAAATAAAGAAAATCTATCGAATACGAATATTTTTATTATTAATCATGTAAAATTAAATGGGGATTTTTTTGAGAGAACTTCGTATACATGGAAGAGGCGGACAGGGTTCGGTCACAGCTGCCGAACTCATAGCAACAGCGGCCTTCAAGAGTAAAATATACTCCCAGGCTTTCCCCGCATTTGGAGTGGAAAGAAGAGGAGCTCCCGTGCAGGCTTTTGTCCGCTTTGATGACAAGAAAGTCAGGCTGAGAAGCCAGATCTATGAACCGGACTACATCATCGTACAGGACAGTACACTCATCGGCGATGTAAACGTCTTCGGCGGTATGAAAGAAGGCGGAATAGCAATAATCAATACGGAAAAAGAGATCGAGGGCGAAGTTCCGGAAGGAGTGAAACTGATAAAGATAGATGCGACATCCATCGCTCTTGAGGTACTCGGCCTCCCCATAGAGAACACGACACTCATGGGAGCGTTCGCTGCCGCGACAGGAGAGATCGAGTTCGATGCACTTGAAGAGGCCTTCCGTGAGAGATTCACCGGGAGCCTTGCGGACAAGAACGTAGCGGCTGCAAAGAAAGCATACGAGATAGTAAAGGGAGGTGCCTGATATGGCGCTCAATGTGGGCTGCTCTGCAAGACCGGGAAAGGCCAGGGACAATAAAACAGGCTCATGGAGAACATTCAGGCCCGTATTTGACAATGAAAAATGCAACAAATGCGGAACCTGCATGCTGATCTGCCCAGAAGTCTGCATCCGCGAAGATGGAGAAGGATACCCGGAGATCGACTATGAATTCTGCAAGGGCTGCGGCCTGTGTGCAGAGGAATGCCCCAAGGACGCCATCGAGATGAAAAAGGAGGAGAAATAGATGTTACAGATAATGGAAGGCTCCCACGCGGTTGCAGAGGCGGTAAAACTCAGCAGGCCGCAGGTGGTCTCCGCGTACCCGATAACACCACAGACACATATCGTCGAGAGGCTCGCAGAGATGGTGGCCGACGGCGACCTTGATGCGGACTATATCTGTGTCGAGAGTGAATTTTCCGCACTGTCATCATGCCTCGGCGCCTCGGCGGCAGGCTCAAGAGTCTACTCGGCAACGACATCGCAGGGTCTTGCGTTCATGGCCGAGGTAGTATTCAATGTCGCAGGAATGAGACTCCCGATTGTGATGACGATTGCAAACCGTTCCCTGGGTGCACCCCTGAGCATCTGGAACGACCAGCAGGACTCGCTCTTTCTCAGGGATTCAGGCTGGATGCAGCTCTATGCCGAGGATGCACAGGAGGCAATGGACCTGCATTTCATCGCGTACAAGGCATGTGAACATCACGATGTGCTCCTCCCGTCGTTCGTCTGCTTTGACGGCTTCATCCTGACGCACACATTCGAACCTGTCGATATTCCTACACAGGAGGAGATCGACGCATATCTCCCCGCATTCAAACCCTACCAGAGGCTTGATGCAAAGGACCCGATATCGTTCGGAATGTACGCGACACCGGACTACTACCAGGAGTTCAGGTACGAGATCAACGCCGCGATGACAAAGTCAAAGAAGGTTCTCCGCGAAGTCGGGGCCGAATTCGGCGAGATGTTCGGGCGTGACTACTCTGGGCTTGTTGAGGAGTACAGGCTTGAAGACGCCGATACAGCAATAGTTGCCATGGGCTCTGTATGCGGAACGGTAAAAGACGCAGTTGACGAGATGCGTGACGAAGGAAAGAAGGTTGGACTCCTGAAGATCAGGTCCTTCCGCCCATTCCCTTACGAGGATGTCAGAACTGCACTTGCAGGCGTATCGAACGTCGCTGTCCTCGAGAAGAATATCAACATAGGATCAAGGATGCTCGGCGCTGTCGGGCTCGAGGTAAAGGACGCGGTTTACAAGAGTGGCACACCAGTCTACTCCTACGTCGGCGGTCTCGGCGGCCGCGACATAAGGAGGAAAGATATAAAGACGATTACAGGATGGGCCGAGACGGGCAGAAACGACTGCTTCTTCGGTCTTCGCGAGGAGGTGCTCTGAAATGGCAGACGAGAGACCTGAATTCTTTGAATCAGGACACAGGGCCTGCGGAGGATGCGGCCCCGCACTTGCCGGACGCCTGATCATGAAGGCTGCAGGCGAGAACACGATCGTGGTCGCCTCTACGGGATGTATGGAGGTATTCTCCACACCCTATCCTGAGACGGCATGGAAAACCCCGTGGATCCACTCCCTCTTCCAGAATGCAGCAGCGGTTGCATCAGGAATCGAATCATCGATAAAGATGCAGGGGCGCGACGAGAAAGTCGTAGTTATCGCCGGAGACGGTGCGACATTTGATATCGGTGTTCTCTGCATCAGCGGTGCCTTCGAGAGAGGCCACGACATCACCTACATCTGCTACGACAACGAGGCATACATGAACACCGGTATCCAGAGATCCGGTGCAACCCCATACGACGCCTCGACGACCACCAGCCCGGCCGGAAAGAACTCAACCGGAAACAGCAGGCCGAAGAAGGACATGCCCGCGATCCTTGCCGCACACGGTTCACCTTACGTGGCAACGGCGTCGATTGCGTACCCGACCGACCTGATGAAAAAGGTTGAAACGGCCATCAATACAAAAGGGCCGTGCTATATCCAGGTTCATGCACCATGCTGCACAGGGTGGGGCTTTGACGGAGCAAAGACCATAGATATCGGCAAGGCTGCGATCAACTCCGGTCTCTGGGTCAACTTCGAGATGGAGGACGGTGTCGTAACAAAGGCAAAGAAGGTCAGGCGTGTACCGGTCGACGATTACCTCAAGGCACAGAAGAGGTTCAGGCACCTCTTCAAACCCGAACCAAAAGCAGAAGAGATCGCAAAGATCCAGGCCATCGCCGACAAAAACGCCGAGAAATACGGCATTGATATTACACCTAAAAAATAGATCCCCTACCGCAACAACTTTTTTTCCAGACCTTCAACTTAATAACAACGACCTAATCAACCGTGAGGTAATATGAAGAAAATATTATTGATATTCACAATTTTCCTTGCACTGGCTGTCTCCACATTCCCGGCCAGTGCAGAGGACAATTCAACCGGAGGGCAGATTGCCGGAACCGAGTTTGTCGATTATTATAACCAGGCCGGCGAACTTGCAAACGCAGGCGAATACGAAGCTGCACTCAAGGCAATAGACCAGTCCCTGGCATACAACGAGAACTTCACGTTGGGATATTCTACCAAATCCGGTATTCTCTACGTAATGGGAGATTTTGAAGGAGCACTCGAAAATGCCGATATAGCAATCGGGCAGAGGTCCGATCAGGCATGGGGATGGATCAGCAGATCAAACGCCCTGCTGGCACTCGAGAGATATGAAGAGGCGCTTGAAGCTGCAGAAAATGCAATAGCGATCGATCCTGAAAGCCCCGACTACGTAAGTGCATACATCAACAAAGGCACCGCCCTGATAATGATGGAAAAATACGAAGAGTCCCTGGAGGCATCAGACACGGCAATAGAGCTTGTCCCGTCTTATATGGAGGGTTACATTAACAAAGCAAATGCACTTCAGTACCTTGGAAGATATGAGGAAGAGCTCGAAGTCTGTGATGCCGCTCTTGAGATCGAACCTTATAACAACATGATATGGGCGAACAAGCGCTATGCAAACAAGATGATTGACAACGAACAAAATCCCCGGGAGACCCCTCTGGCCCCGGCACTGGCGGTTCTTGCTCTTGGTGCAGCCTTTTTAATTGCAAAAAGAGATTAGGATTTATTCCTTTTTCATTTCTTTTTTGAAAGCAGAGCAGTGATCGATACTGCAAATATTATCGATATTATCAGAGCAACAGGTGTAAGCGGCGTTTGGGGAAGTTCGGCAGGATTTGATGTCGCTTTCGCAGTAGATGTAGACTCTGCAGTTTCCACGGGTGCCATGGTCGCTTCAGTCTGAACAGGCGGGGCTACGATCTCTGTCGGCTCTGCAGTCACTTCAGGAGTTGGCGTAGTACTCATGGTAATTGTAGCCGTTTTAGTTGTTGGAGCTGTGGTTGGTGTCTCTGTAGGTGTCGGGGTGGACTTCAAAGAACTGATGGCAGGAGTAATCGTCTGCCCCTGAATCGAACCAAGGTTTTCCTTCATTCCGTTTATGTTACATTCAGCCCATATCGTGTAGCTTCCGGTCTTATAATCATCATTTCCCGTATCCCAGACACATGCCACTGTTCCGGCAGGCAGGAAAAACTGCTGGCCTGTTGGATGGACGTTCACTATACTTACAGGGGCTCCGGTGCAGTCGATAAGCGAGGAGAGTGTCGCTCCAACCTGGTTTTGTACTTTTATATCAACCCCGTCGTCACCCGCAACAACACCTGTACGCTGGAAGATAGGATTGAGGTTTGAATCTATCCTGAAATCAAGTGCCTCCCCCTTGACAATCTTTCCATTTGTTATGTCAAAACTCGCGCCGCCGGGACGGAATGCCCACAGGCGAAGACCCAGGGAAGGACGCATCACATCTATGGATGCATAACTGTTTTTAGACCCGTTCGGATAGGAGTACCACATTCCAAGGCGGTTCGAGAAGGTCGATGCATCAACGTAAAAACTGTTCTTTGTAGGTTTAATTACGTATTCCGGGGTATCAACAGCCGGATTTGATCCGGCATAATAGGCCAGCTGTTCGTCACTGACACCTCCCGAACTGTAAAAGACATTGTTCGCAAGAACCAGCCCGTCCTCGCCGAGGAATACGGTTTCCCCCTGCTGGATATTTGTAAGAACTGCCGCTGCCGGCGACACCAGTAGTAAAGAAAAAGCTAAAACCAGGATCAATGCTGCAAAACGCTTCTCTTTTCTCATATTATCACAAACCTGAAATCAATGAGTCTTCGGGCTGAAATGATATTAGATTTTGCCTGATTGTTTAAGTGTATTGAAGAGAAATAATCTCTTATAATATCCGGTTCGCCAGAGATACCGGGGTTTGCTATGGAAGACGGAAGAATTATTCGTATTTTAATCCTCGCTGCGGCAATTACCGCCCTGATTTACCTGCTTGCAGGCGGCTACATCTTCCCTGCCCCAGGGGGAGAGGAGGATATCAAACCTTCCGCACTTTCAGCGGTAACAGACAGGATCCAGGGAAGGCTGGATACAATCGCAGGCACGGCCGGGACAGCATCCTTCAGGCTTTCAGGAGTAACTGGCGAAGGAAATGCCCGGGAGGTTCTTGAGTCGGCCTTTAATTCAACACCGGATGCAGTCTGTTATCTGGCATTCACATCAGAAGGAGATATCAGCGGAATCTTCCCCGCCCCGTCTGATGACGGCGACGCACCACAAAAGGGTCTGATCAACGGAGCAATCTCCTCCAGGGCGGCAGCACAGGAACCTTTGATGACTGAAGCGATTCTTTATGGCGATACTCCGGTATTTGCAATTATTCAGCCCGTATATGATGAAAATAAAAAATATACAGGCGCTGTGGCCGCAGTTATCGACTCTTTCGGGCTCCTTGACGGGATTGTGACACCTTTCGAGGAGGCTTCCAACACCACATTTACGGTAATGCAGACCAACGGCCTTATTCTCTATGACCTCGATACACAGCAGATTGGAAAAAATCTCTTTACTGACGAGATCTTCGACGGTTTTCCGAACCTGAGAAACCTTGGTGTAAAATTTACCGCAAACAGTGAGGGGTACGGCTCGTACACGTATTACCCAACGGGCGATGATGGCGGAAGACCTGTAAAAAAGCTTGCCTACTGGGATTCGGCCGACCTCTACGGGACACAGTGGCGGGTGATCATGTTTAAAGAGGTCCTGGAGTAAAAACAAAAGGCTCATGATTATAATCAGGTTTTGCTAATTAAAAAATCCGATAAATATATGGCCATATATACGCAAATACGTGGATATGTCCTCGATAACATCCATCCGCATTAGCAGTGATATGAAGGATAAATTATCCTCGCTGAAGGTGCATCCAAAAGAATCCTATGAAGACGTAATCGGCCGCCTAGTAGAGATCGCAATTGACGATGAACCTTTGAGTGATGAGACAATAAAAGCGATAGAAGAGTCTCTTGAAGATATCAAAGCGGGAAGAGTTTATACCCTTGAAGAAGTGGCAGAAGAGCTGGGTCTTAACGAATGATTTATTCAGTCAGAATAACAGAACGGGCAAAAAAAGACCTCGCAAAATTACCTAAGAGCATTGCAAAGGATATCTATGAAGAGCTTAAAGCTCTCGCCGGAGAGAAAAACCCAAAAAAATATGTAAAAAAATTACAGGGAAATAGAGATCCGCCATTTTATTCTCTCCGCGTCGGAAACTACAGGGTTATCCTGAATATTGTTGATAATATCATGATAATCCATGTAATAGAAGTTGGTCACAGAAAAAACATATACAGAAAATAATTCAATTTTATATCCTCAGTCCAGGCTCCCGCTGACAAAACCATCGAGATCCAGTGTTATATACCTGAATCCATATCCCTTCAAATAAGACGATATTTTTTCCCTGTTCTCAAGTATTAATTCAAAATCTTCAGGATCTACCTCTATCCTTGCGATATCGCCGTGTTTCCGGACTCTTACCTGGCCGGCGCCAAGGGATATTATGAACTCCTCAGACATCGCGATCTTTTCAAGAATTCCCGGGTCAAGGCGATCCCCGTACGGGATTCGCGAGGCCAGACAGGAGGCGGACGGCTTCCCGCTGACCGGAAGGCCGTATGCACGTGCAAGCCTCCGGATATCCTCCTTGTCCATCCCGGCATCGATGAACGGGTGGATGATTCCGGCCTCTTCCGAGGCCTCAAAACCCGGTCTGTACTTCGAAAGATCCGATGTATTGCTCCCGTCGGCGATCTTTTCAAGACCAAGCCTCTCCGCCTCTGCCAGGAGCAAACGGGACATCTCCTTTTTGCAGGTATAGCACCGGTCTCTTTCGTTCCGGAGAAATTCGTCGTTATCCATTATCCCCGATTTCAAAACAGAACAGGGCAGGGAGAGGGATTCGGCAAGCTCAAGCGCCCCCTCAAGCTCGGACTGCGGGATCAGGGGCGATTCGACTATCGCACATGCCATACGGCCGGAGAGCACCTCCTTTGCCGCTACTGCAAGGACAGTGCTGTCGACACCTCCCGAGTAGGAGACAAGGAGGCTTCCTGCCGAATTGAGAGCAGCCTTCAGTCTTATTATCTTCTCATCGAACGGGTCCATAATATCCAGGTGATGATATAATTTGGCCGCCCTGAGTGCATATTATTTCCGGCAGGAGTGATCGATTAGGATAATTTCTTTTTGTCTCGGATTGAGACTGTTTGAGAGAAAAACAGAAGATCGATATGACCGGAGATACCAGATTCATATACATGGACAATGCAGCAACAACCCCCGCCAGAAAGGAGGTCGTTGAGGCAATACTCCCCTTTTTTTCGGATAATTTCGGAAATCCCTCATCATTATACGACTTTGCGAAAATATCAGGTGAGGCGGTTGGGAGAGCAAGGGCACAGGTTGCATCTGCAATAGGTGCGCAACCGGAGGAGATCTATTTCACATCCGGCGGAACTGAGGCAGACAACTGGGCGATTAAGGGCGCTGCATTCGCAAACAAGGAGAAGGGCAACCACATCATAACCTCGCAGGTGGAGCATCACGCTGTCCTGCACACGACGGAATGGCTCGAGAAGCAGGGATTTGAGGTCACTTACCTCCCGGTGGACAGGTACGGGATGGTAAACCCGGAGGATGTCAGGGCGGCGATCACCGAAAGAACCATCCTTGTCACGATAATGACCGCCAACAACGAGGTGGGGACCATCATGCCTGTTGCGGAGATCGGAAGGATTGCCCGTGAAAAAGGAGTTTTATTCCACACGGACGCGGTCCAGGCGGCAGGCCACATCCCTATCGATGTTGAAGAGATGAACGTCGATATGCTCTCGATATCAGGCCACAAATTCGGCGGGCCGAAGGGGACAGGCGCCCTCTACATCAAAAAGGAGAGAGAGATCGACCCGCTCATGCACGGCGGGGCACAGGAGAAGCACAGCAGAGCCGGGACCGAGAATGTCCCCGGGATCGTCGGAATAGGGAAGGCACTGGAGCTTTCATTTGCTGAGATGGAGAGGGAATCAAAGAGAATCTCCGGCCTCAGGGACAAACTCATTCAGGGCCTTCTTGATATCCCGAAAACTCACCTAAACGGCCACCCGCAGGTGCGGCTGCCGAACAACGTCAACGTGGTCTTCGAATATATCGAGGGTGAGGCGATCCTGCTTATGCTGAACAGGAGAGGCATCTATGCATCCACGGGCAGCGCCTGCAGCTCGAAATCCCTCGACCCATCACACGTCCTTACGGCCTGCGGGGTGCCGCAGGAGATCATACACGGGTCGCTGAGGCTCACTCTCGGGCAGGACACCACCGAAGATGATATTGAATATGTGGTGGAAAATGTACGGGGAGTAGTGCAGAAACTGCGGAACATGTCCCCACTGACAACGCCAGAACTGAGGGAATAACAGAAGGATACAGGAAGATACGATGTACGGCGAAAAGGTAATGGATCACTTTGAAAACCCGAGAAACCTCGGGGAGATCGAGGACGCGGACGGAACAGCAGAGGTTGGAAATCCCGAGTGCGGCGACACCATGAAGATCTACCTAAAGATCAGGGACGGTGTTATTGAGGATGTGAAGTTCAGGACCTTTGGATGTGCGGCCGCGATCGCATCGAGCAGCATGGCGACCGAGATGATCAAGGGGAAGACAGTGAAGGAGGCATGGGACCTTTCCAACAGGGCTGTTGCAGAGGCACTTGAGGGACTCCCGCCCCAAAAACTCCACTGCTCAGTGCTTGCTGAGGATGCGATCCACAGGGCGATAAACGACTATCGCGTAAAACAGGGCCTTGAACCCTGGGAGGAGTCCGGCGGACACCGGGAGCATCACCATTAACCAGACTGCATATTTTTTCGGCGGATCAAAAACATAATCTTCTAAATACCAAAATAACAGATATTCCTGTATGAAAAACGTTGATATGAAGCTTGAAGGAAGCATTCTGACGATTAAAGTTGACATCTCAAAGGATTTCGGAGAATCCAAATCCGGAAAATCAATCACTATTGCCTCTACAGAGGGGAATATCTCAATCCCTGATAATGAGGAGATAAAGATCGGCCTGAATATCTATAAGAAGAAATAGACACACGGAGATTCAGGCGGAAACGATCGGAGACAACAGGGAAAAATGATCATAATCAGGTTGAAATAACCAAAAAAATACCACATTTCTTGCCAGATTATTCCAAAATACGGCAGCTTAAGACCAAAATCAATATATGGTTTATGAAAAAAAAAGACTTTTTCGTTTAATTATTCCCTTCTCCACCTTGTAAGAAGATATGGAACCAGGAATATCAAAACAAGAACAATCCAGAAAGAACCAAATGCAAGAAGCATCTTCTCCTGTAAATCGTCATAGAATCTTGCTTCGGCATATTTTCTCTTCTCCCACGAAATGATGGAACCATTTATTCCTTCATCTACCGATCCGCCTGTAGACACCGTCCCGAGAAGAGGGTTTGTGACACGGTACTTCTCCGGGAGATGAAGCGTGATATTGTAGGCAGCGTCCATCAGCACCCTGAAATCCTTGTTTCCGAATCTCTGGTCATACTCCACCGTATAGTTCCCCTTTTCAAACGAGATTGAACCCCAATGTTCCTCAAATTCATTTTTATCTCCAGATTCTCCAAGAAGAGTTACATTTGAAACCTCTACGGGGATTTTCTCTCCCAAAAGACCCGGTTCATTGAACTCGAACTTGTCCGTTTCATGGATGTCAATTTCAGCATGAAACATGCTTCCATTCTCAGCAACGAAGAAATTCGCATCCAGTGCCGAAACCGGATAAAAAAGGGCTGCGAGAAGAATCAGCGCAGCACAGAGAGCAGGGATTCGAGATCCGCGTCGATCTCTACCGGGGGTTCGCATTGATTAATCACCGTCTCCGGGTCCTTCAAAAGGTGCCCCGTAACCACACAGACTATTCTCTCATCTCTATCCAAAAGGCCTTCTTCGGCCATCTTCTTAATTCCTGCGACCGAGGCCGCAGAAGCTGGTTCGACTCCCACGCCCTCCTTTCTTGCAAGGTCCCTCTGCATGGCGAGAATCTCTTCGTCGGTAACAGAGAGGGAGGTTCCGCCGGTCTCTCTTATCGCACGAAGCGCCTTTTCGGCATTGACAGGAGCACCGATCCTGATCGCGGTTGCAATCGTCTCGGGGTTCTTATCAGGCACAACCTCGGGAAGCCCCATCGATATTGCATCTGTAACCGGCTTCGAACCCTCGGCCTGCACCCCGGTCATCATCGGCATCGAGTCGATGAAACCAAGTTTGATCAGTTCCCCGATACCCTTGTGGACGGCAGATATGTTTCCTGCATTTCCGACCGGAAGAACCATCCTGTCAGGGACGCCTCCAAGCTGGTCCACGGTCTCAAAACCGATCGTCTTCTGTCCCTCAAGACGGTAGGGATTGACCGAATTCAGGAGATATAGCCCTTCGCTCAGGCAGAGATCGTGAACCATCTCGAGTGCCCGGTCGAAGTTGCCGCGGATAGCGATCACCTTTGCTCCGTGCATCAGCGCCTGTGCAACCTTCCCGAGTGCAACTTTTCCTGCAGGAAGAAGGACAACCGAAGGTATTCCCGCCTTGGCCGCATACTGCGCAAGGCTTGCAGAGGTGTTACCGGTGCTGGCGCAGGCAACGGTCTTCATCCCGAGCTGGAGAGCCATCGAAACACCGACAGTCATCCCGCGGTCTTTGAACGATCCTGAGGGATTCATTCCCTCGTGCTTTGCATAGAGCTCCTTTAACCCAAGCTCCTCGCCTATTGTATTTAAATGATAGAGCGGGGTTCCGCCCTCGTGGAGTGTGACAGGCTTCCCGCTTACCGGAAGAAGTTCCCTGTAGCGCCAGAGTTTAAGCGGGCGCGAATCCCATTCCCGGCGGGAGACCTCTATTGTGTCGAAATCATACTCGACCGCAAGAAGGTGTCCGCACTTGCCACAGCGGTATATTACCTCGTTCTGGTTGTATTCTGCACCGCAGTTTATACAGACAAGACGAAACATGATTAAAAATTTCTGTCCCCTGAGATGTTATATGTAGTGCATAGAGACACTTCTCAAACCCGCGGGACCGATTAACTCCACCCGGTCCCGCTCATACTGAGTATCATCACCCATGAAAAAAAGAGAACAATTACAGGGGCCGCAAAGGGAATCTCAGGGGGAAATGTAGCAGTAAAATCCCGGACATAGACTGCGGCAAACCCTATGCCAAGCACCGCCGTAATCAGAAGATTTCTCCTGCTTCCGGTAAGCAGGTTTCCCGATGCCTTCTTACCTGTAAGAGGATACAGCCAGTAAACTCCGCTCTTCGAGCATGAATCCTCAAGAAGATGCATGAATGCCCCAAAAAGCATCCCCGAGCCAAATATGACTGAGTAATACGAAAAATCACGCGGGAAAAACAGGAAAAATATCACAAACAGAAATATTGTCACAATTGCGGACATAAAAAAGATCCCGAATAGTGAATGCAGGAGTCCCCTGTGCTTCGGCCTGACCTTTCCAAATGTAATTATCCACAATAGCGCCGAAAGCGGAAGATAGATCAGGTAACGAATAAAGTAGCCAAAAAGAGGGAGGATCAGCACTGTGTGCCGCCGGGCAACCCTTACTGCGCCGTTACCTCCGGGGATACCATGCATAATTGCCGAATCAGCCGAGTCAGCATCGGGTGCAAGCGATCCAATGAACACCGCGACGAGAAACACCGCCAGCCACGGAATAGCAGCTATCGATAAGACGGGAGAGAGCAGGATCCCTGCCGAAATAAGCGTGTAGAATACGTGTTGTTCACCTCTCATCCCTAATGATCAGTTCTGGTTCTATATCCACGACTTGTAAAGATCATCCCTGCGATCCGAAAGTGAAGAGGAACCGCTACCCCCGCCCGCCGCCAGATCATCGATATCGGCATACAACAGCCCTTCGCCCTTAAGCGGGCCTGAGATTATGTCACCCGAAGGCGACACTGCCATCGATCCCCCGCAGTAATCATCAACAGGATTCCTCCCGGTGGTGTTTATACCAACCATGAAAAGGCCGTTCTCAACAGCCCTTGTGCGAAGGAAGAGATCCCAGTGCGATAGCCGGCTGCATGGCCATGCTGCAGGGACAAATATACACCCAGCACCAAGTCTTTTGTATGTCAGGAAGAGTTCGGGGAACCTTAGGTCATAGCATATCGCAATTCCGAATTTTACACCGTCATACTCAAAGATCGAAGGGGTGTCGCCGGGAGTATAGTACCTGTCCTCGCCTGCAGGTGAGAAGAGATGAATCTTTGAATACTTTGAGATGATTCTCCCGTGATTATCGAAGACAACCCCGGTGTTCTTCAGGTTTCCGTCCGACTTCTCCCTGAAACTACCGAGAACGCCAATTTCATAATCTCTGGCGATATCACTGAAGGCACTGCAGATCGGCCCTTCAACACTCTCCGCAAAAGCGGATGAGGACGGATTCCAGCCGGTAGCAAACTGCTCTGAAAAACAGATGAGTTCAGCACCCTCCCGGGCAGCTTTCCCCGCAAAAAATGATGCTTTTTTCAGGTTTTCCCCGGGATTTTCCCAGGATGATTCAGCCTGAACAATACAGACACGAAAAGTCATCTTGTTCTTATTATTATTCAGCCGGCTCTTTTTCAACCATTGAAGTGCCGTACATCATTACCGCTATCCCAAGAACAATAAAGACAGCTATAATGGGGAGGATAATATTGATGTATTCAAATTCATACCCCATAATCATCGCAGCAATAATTAGCCCCCCGATTCCGATACTTACTGCTGAGAGGATCGCGCCTTTTAATATTATACTCTCATACATTCCTGATCTCCTTTGGTGCCAGAGATAATATAAAACGATCGATGAGGGAGAGATAAGGAAAGGGATTTGACTCAAAACCCAGAAAAAAAGCTATTTTTTTCCTTCCCTGACACCAATTTCAAAGGCCCTGGAATTAATCTCAATTGTTTTAGGCGGAACAAGCTTCGTGACCGCCTTAAGAAGAGATTCCTGCTTAAGGGGGAGATGGTGGGATGCCGCACCGAGCATTACGATGTTCTGCGAAAGCGGGCTTCCTGCCTCCATTGCAGCTGACGCGGCATCGATTATATGAATCTCCCTGCCCGAAAGCATCGTTTCAAGGGATTCACGGGACGGAACCTCAAGCCCCTGCTGGAACGTGGAGGTGGGAACAACAATGTCCTTTCCTGACACAATGACACCTCCATCCTTCAGGAAATGGCTGTACCTCACGGCTTCAAGGAGATCAAACGATATGATAAGATCCGCTGTGCCGGGTGATATCAGGGGCCCAAACTTTCCGTCTATCCTGATATGAGTCTCTACCGATCCGCCCCTCTGGGACATCCCGTGTGTCTCTGCAGACCGGACGTCCCTCCCCTCGGCGAGGCAGGCCTCGCCTATGATATTTGAGGCGAGGATGGTTCCCTGGCCGCCGACACCGACAATTAAAAGATCATAACTTCCGCTCATCTCTTCACCTCCGATCTTATCGCGCCCTGGGGGCAAATTTCGGCACATACACCGCAGCCGGAGCATAATGCATTGATCGACGCCTTTCCATCGATGAACTCAATCGCAGGGCACCCGAATTTTACACAGATGCCACAGCCAGTGCAGGCATCCGTATCGACAAAGTAGCTCTTGCGCTTTATTCCCCTGCGTCTTGCATCGATGACACAGGGCTGGCGGGAGATTACCACCCTGACACCTTGGGCCTCCTTCGCCTTCCTGAATGTCTCGACCATCGCCACGTAGTCGTACGGATCGATAATCTCAACGAATGAGACGCCGCAAGACCTGCAGAGGGCCTCAAGCGAGATCGAAGGGGACGGATCTCCCATCGCCGTTACACCCGTGTTCGGATTCGGCTGATGACCTGTCATCGCAGTAATCCTGTTATCGAGGATTACGACTGTCATATTGGCATTATTGTATGCCGCATTGATAAGTCCCTGGACTCCTGTATGCAGGAAAGTCGAATCGCCGATCGTGCAGACCACCGGATTCTCCTCGCCCGAGTTCGCAATTCCGCTCCCGACTGTTATGGATGCCCCCATGCATATTGTGGTATCCACCGCTCCGAGCTGAAGACCAAGAGTATAACAGCCGATATCGGACGGGTATATCCCCTTCTTTCCGAATACTTTCTTCATCGCGTAGAATGTGGCACGGTGGCCGCATCCGGCACAGAGTATCGGCGGGCGGGGCGGGAGACCTTCAACAGAGGATGAATCCGCCGGGAAACTTCCGTTATATAATATTCCGGCCTTCTCAAACGCTGCGGCTGTCGATGCAGGGTCGAGCTCTCCTTCATATGGGACGTACCCGTCCTTCTTTCCATATATGGTCGTTCCGAATGCAACCTGCCGGACGACCTCCTCGACGACGGGTGCACACTCCTCGACTACGAGGACCGTCTCATGCTTTGATACAAACCCGGCGAGCCATTCCTCATCGATCGGGTATGCACCGATCTTTGCGACCGAGACATCGTCAGGCACGATCTCCTTCACGTACTCGGACGCGATCCCGCTCGTCACAATCCCGGTCTTCCCCCTGATCTCATATGTATTGTAACCGAGTTCGACAAGCCGCTTCGCAAGCGCATCCTGCTTTTCGTTGAGCTTTTTGTGCAGGACGCGTGTGTGCGCCGGAATTACGACATACTGCTTCGGGTCCTTCTCAAAGTTCCCTTTCCTGTGCCCCTGGCCCGGTTCGCCAAGTTCTACATCGCTCTTCGAGTGGCAGACCCTTGTCGTCGGCCTGAAGAGAACCGGAAGGCCGAACTCCTCGGAGAGGGGGAATGCGGCGGCCATCATATCGTGGGCCTCCTGAACGCCCGCCGGGTCGAGACACGGGATCCGTGCGAAATGGGCATAGAGCCTTGAGTCCTGCTCGTTCTGCGAACTGTGTGCATACGGGTCATCGGCGGAGAGGATTACGAATCCGCCTTTAACGCCGGTATACGAACTGGTCATAAGCGGGTCGGCGGCGACGTTCAGCCCGACGTGCTTCATCGTCACAAGCGAACGGACGCCGGTCCAGGCCGCACCGAGTGCGTTTTCGAACGCAACCTTCTCGTTTACGGACCATTCGATATAGAAATCGCGAACGTCCTGCCTCCTTAAGGTATCGACAACCTCCGAAGAGGGTGTCCCGGGGTAGCCGCTCGCGAAATCGAGGTCTGCCTCAACGCAGGCGTGTGCGATCGCCTCGTTTCCAAGCATATATCTGATAGCCATAATTGTTTGATAATTTATACCCGGATGGCATTTAAAGTGTTGATAAAATCCAACTGTATCGGGCCAAATACACAACCTATAAAAACCAATGAAAACAATTTATTTAGGCACTAATACAGGGCCCGTAGCATAGTCGGTGGTGCACCCGGCTGATAACCGGGAGGTCGTGCGTTCGAGTCGCACCGGGCCCACTTTTTGTTTTTTGGGATTTTTTTAAGCAAGAGTCATAACAATAGCTATACTAAAGGGAGGGGGACGATTCCCCCTCCCTATTACCCTCCCTCTCATTGCGATAAGTCGCAAAGGGGATGGACAAGCATCCCCTTTTGCTCCGTTTATTAAGGGCATGAAACTGAAAGATCTTTTCTCATTCAATTGTTCTTGAAAAGACATTCTCCCCCGGCCGAGGCTACCCGAACGGGTAGCGTCCAGGCCGGGCTATCATCTTTGCGAAAATTCGCATAGCGAATTGAGCACAGGGCTGCCCCGTCAGGGGCTTATGCCCTTCAAAAACCTGAAAAAATGAAGTCACAAAAAAAGAAAAATAGAATTAATTCTAAAGCGTCTCAGCGCCGTTCATATACGACCTGAGAACCTCCGGGATGACGACGGTTCCGTCCTCTTCCTGGCAGTTTTCGATTATTGCACGGAGCGTCCTCGTTGTCGCAACCGCCGTGCTGTTAAGCGTGTGGACATAGTCCTTCTTTTCGAACTCGTGCGGATCGCGGACCTTGATATTGAGCCTCACCGACTGGTAGGCGGTGCAGTTCGAGCATGAGACAACCTCCCTGTACGTCTCTTCGCGGGGCATCCAGACCTCCATATCGTACTTCTTTGCGGCGACCGTCCCGATATCCCCGGTGCAGATATTTACGACATGATACGGGAGCCCGAGCATCTGGTAGAAGTCCTCCGCGTTCTTCAGGAGCTCCTCGTGAAGCTCCCAGGAATCCTCAGGTTTGCAGTAGATGAACTGCTCGACCTTGTTGAACTGGTGGACCCTGAAAAGACCCTTCGTGTCAAGCCCGTGGGAGCCGATCTCGCGCCTGAAGCACGGGCTGACTCCGGCGAGCCTGAGCGGAAGGTCCTTCTCCTCGAAGATCTCGTCCATGTACATCGCGGCCATCGGGTGCTCGCTCGTCGCGATAAGGAACTCGTCCTCCCCGTCGATCTTGTACATCACATTCTCGAAATCCGCAAGATCGGTCACGCCCTCGTATGCGGCCTGGTTCATCATGTAAGGCGGCATTATTGGAGTATATCCCCGTTCCATCAGGAGATCGATTGCAAATCTCTGGAGGGCGAGATCCATGAGTGCAAGGTTTCCTTTCAGGATGTAGAATCCGGCACCGGAGATCTTCGCGGCCCTCTCGAAGTCCGCAACTCCTTTTTCGACTGCAAGCTCACCGTGATTTTTAACCTCGAACGGAGGAACGGCAGGCTCGCCACATCTTTTGACCTCGACATTTTCGGTATCGTCCGCACCGACCGGGACACTCTCATGGAGGATGTTCGGGATCCTCATCTGGTAGAACTTAATCTTCTCCTGTATCTCCACAAGTTCAGACTCGTTCTCCTTTATCTTTGCCGGGAGCGACTTCGCCTCCTCAAGAAGCCCGGATATATCCTCCCCTGCCTTCCTCGCCTGGTTTATCTCCCGACTTATGACATTTCTCCGGTTCCGCATTGCGTTGATCTCTACCTGCATCTCGCGGGACTTCTCGTCCTTTGCAAGAAGATCGTCGACCCATGCAAGCTTCTCGGAATCTCCCCTTTTATTAAGATCAGCCCTGACGACATCCGGACTGGCCCGGATAAATTTCAGCTCAAGCATAACTTCATTCATTTATGTCTATCATAGAGGATTATAGTTGCGAGAGCGTTTTCAGGTTCAATAGAGAGTCCCCGGATTTTCAGCATGAAATTTCAAAAGGAATCCCTGCCGGCATAAAGATAAATTCAGAATAAATCTCAACTCATAACATGGAAGATGCAGAACGAGAATTGAACTGCACTGTCCGCAAAGATCCCGGTTGCGGTACATGCGGTCTTGGCAAATACCTGAACTGCAGGTGGGATAAAAGGATTCTGAACGGCTTTTTAGCGGCTGCCTCCGGCCTTTTTATCGGGACATTCATAATACTGGCCCTGATCTGGTTATATACAGCTCATTACTGGCCCCTGGTCCTCTATATCATTCTCCTTTTCACCCTGTTCGGGTACGAGATAAAATTCCTCTGCAGCCACTGCCCTTTCTATGCAGGAGAGGGCAGGACACTAAAATGCCTTGCAAACAACGGGATGCCGAAGATCTTCAGGTATAATCCTGCCCCTATGACAGGTCCTGAGAAATTTATGGTGAGGTTCCTGATTGCCGTCTTTTTAGTAATTTACCCGGCAGTAGCATCAGCGGCGGCACTGTGGCTGACTATTTCAGGGAATCACGGCATAATCACACTTACAGCCATAGCAGGCGTTGTGATTCTGCTTGCCTGCGCAATTATTGCATTCTACCAGGTATTAAGAACGTTCTTCTGCAGGATGTGCGTAAATTTCTCATGCCCGTTCAATACCGTTGAAAAAAGAATTGTTGACGAGTACCTGATGAATAACGATATCATGAGAGAGGCATGGGAAAAATCCGGTTACAAGCTGGGATGAATCCCATGGTGCCACTGGAACAGAATCAAATTAATTATAATATCTCCCTTTCAAATCAGGGATTATCCAGATGAAGAAAAATCATAAATTTGCAATAGCCACCTCTCTCATCATATCGGTTGTTCTTCTTCCATTTTCAGTTATACTGACGGCCGCAGGACTGATAATAACCGGAACACTTGCGATGGGCATCATGATATCCGAATCGGCTGAAAGTCTGGTGGACAGACCCCTGCTATTTGCATATCTCGGGGAAGACGGAAGGAGCTTTGTCCTGAAAAACATGGGAAACATTGATGCGCTTGATATTCATGTATCGATAGTGCCGGCAAACCTCGAATACCTGATTGAACGCATTGCGGCGGACATAGAAGAAAAAACCAACTGTGATCAGTTAATCGGAAAAAACAGGATCATTGTGAACTATACGGATAAAACAGGAACAAGATACAGCAAATCTGCAGACCTGAGTTTTAACGAAGAGTGCGATTACGACCCCACACAACCGATGATACCGTTATTCAGGTAAAAAAATTATTTTTTCTCTTCTTCATCCATTATAAACGAGACTACCTTCTCGAGGGCGTCGACGAACTCCTTCTCCTCGGTCAGGTACTGCTCGAATGACTTATAGAGCATATACAGGATCTCAAGGCCGTAGAGATCAAGGGCCTCTGCGGCGGTAAGCTCATTTTCATATGAATCTGTCAGGGGACCGATTGTCGAGTACATTATCTCAAGAAACTTACCGTCCTCGGTCAGCGCACAGAACTGGCTGTTCACCGGTTTGCTCATATCATCAGGACGATAGGGTATCGGGTCGGTCTTTCCGAGAACAAACATCTTCTTTTTGTGGAAGTGTGTCTCGACCATCTGACCGCTCGCATCCGACTTTCCGCCAAGCAGAAGTGTTACCCCCACCTTCGCTACGAGGGGTTTCGCCTTCTCCGCCAGCTTCTCAAGAAGAAGCGCCTCCTTTTCCATTACCTCGGCGGTCAGCTCTTCTTCCTGCTCCTTGGCCTCCTCGATCTTTTTCAATATCTCTTCAAACCCTTCCTCGATAATTCCCATACCAGAAAAATAGGATCCGGGAGGCAAAAAAACGATCAGGTTTTGGTCGGTCAGGGAATTTTTCGTACAGAAAAATCAATGATAACAAAGGGAGGGGGGTGGACAAGCATCCCCTTTTGCTCCAACCACTAAAACCAGGTTCTCACCCGGCTAAGACTACCCGGACGGGTAGTGCCCAGGCCGGGCCATCATCTTTGCGAAAATTCGCGTAGCGAATTGAGCACCGGGCTGCCCCGTAAGGGGCTTATGCCCAATAAATATCTTATGAATATTCACCCGACCCTCTCCCCGATCAGGTAATGCCGCCTGTGGGAAACAATCCTGACCCTGCAGCGGGTGCCAATATCAAGCTCGTCTTTTATCACGATATTGTTATAGGACTTATCCCTTGCAATGCAGCTTCCTGCCCTCTTCCTCTCGGTAACGATTACCTCCGCCTCTTTCCCGATGAAAGTCTCGTTAACCGAATCATAGAGCCTGTTAGCCGCGATCGTGAGAGTCCGCGAACGTTCCTTCTTCATCCAGTCGGGGATGTCCTTTAAGGATGCGGCATCCGTTCCCTCCCTGACCGAAAAACGGGTGATATTGACCTTTGTCGGCTGTGTCTCCTCAAAGAGGACAAGGGTTTCAGAGAAATCCTTCTCTGTCTCGGTGGGATAGCCGACTATGAAATCGGTCGATATTCTGGCATCGGGATCTTTCTCCCTGAAGGCCGACACAATATTCCTGAAACCTGCAGAAGTATATCCTCTCTTCATATCCGACAGGACCCTGTCCGACCCTGACTGCACAGGGAGGTGGGCGAATGAGAATATCTTATCTCCCATGAATGCATCAGTCAGCTCTTCAAGCTGGGGGATGACTGTCGAAGGATTCATCATCCCCACGCGGACCATGAAATCGCCGTCCATCGAACCGATGCGGTTCAACAGGTCTGCAAGAGAAGAACCGGTGTCCATCCCGTACGCACTGAGATCCTGGCCCGTAAGCTGGATTTCGACCGCTCCGAGGGATACAAGCCTCTCAATTTCTTTAACTATTTCATCCTCGGAAAAGCTCCGGAGAGAACCACGGGCATTTCTTGTTATGCAGTAGGCACACCTGTTGACACAGCCCCGGGCGGTCTGGACGACCCCCGTCGCAACGTCCACGAGTGCACCTATGGTATCCGAACAACTGTAAAGCTCTTCAGGCAGGATCAGCTTCGCGTCAGGACGGACATTGTATATCAGGTCCTGCTGGACCACCGGCATGCACCCCGTGACATAGATCTCCTTGTCCGGGTAATCGGCGATCGCCCTGAGCATCGCTCTTTCTGTCTGGGCAACTACGGTGCATGTATTGATCACCACCGCTTCGGCCTTTCCCGGCGAGACTATACTGCACCCCTGTCTTTCTGCCAGCCGGGCGATCTTCTCGGTATCGGCAAAGTTGAATGTGCAGCCGTATGTCTCAAGGTGTATTTTTTTGTTCTTCAGGGTATACATGTCAATCCTTTCCCTAATACTTTGATTTCGCCACGGAAAAATGGAACTATAAAGGTAACCGGTCATTTTGTCTTCATCAAAAGCCAGTCCCTGTCTCCGGCTTTTTTGAACTTAACAAGTACATAACGGCCTTCGATCTTTTCACCGTACAGTATAAACACAATCTTGTCATCGTGCCAGGATTCGGTTTCATAAGTCCCTGAATCATAGATTTCAATCCCGCCCGCCCCGTACTCGCCTTCAGGTATCGTTCCAGAGAGATCAAGAACAGACAGATCATGGTCGCCGCTGTCAATTGCAAGACGCCTTAAGCCGTGATTAGACGGTATGCCTTTCGGCACGGCCCAGCACTTAAGGACCCCCCTTCTCTCAAGCCTGAGGTCATAATGGGGACTTTTTGACAGGTGGTAATGGACAACGAAACGCTGCATTCTCCCGTTATCCCGGGTGTCTGCAGGGTTATTTCCAGGAGATTCCATCTGAAGTGTGATTAAGCGGGATAATTCAAAAATATATCCATGCAGTTTAAAAAAATAAAGATAATAATTCACAGGACAATTTATATTAATTTAATCTTCAAACGGAGCAATGTTCAATGAGAACGAAATTTGAAGACTGCATCAGGAAAGGGCTGATAACAAAGGCGAATATCAACCCTGCCTTAATAAGCAGGGAGATTGCTGATGCAGGGGAAGAGTTGCAGGCAGGGCGAAAAGCCCTCGAAGAGCGTGATTTTGTAAAAGCAATCACAGCAGGAAGGAACTCCCAGGTACATTCAATAAGAGCGCTTGTCTTTTCCGAAGGATACCGTGAGAAAAAGACCCAGGTCCTTACAGTGGCCGCAGAGTCGCTGCTTCTTGACAGGGGTCTTATCAGGAATGATATTCTTGAAGAATTCGAATACGCTGTCAAATACGGAGACCCCGAATCCGAACCTGAATATCTTCTGGAATCGGTTTCAGAAGATATTGTCAGGGGGGCGGACAGGATATTCAAAAGAGCGAATATAATCCTTGAAAAAAATGTTTAAAGCCTTTTAATGAGGATTTCCACTTTCATACATCCGGTATGGCAGGGGTTTTATCCTCATATTTAAGGATTCTTCTCAGGTACAGCGATGCCCAGAGGTATCCGAATATACCACCGGCGATGTCACCTGCAACGATACCCCACCAGACGCCCGTCTGGCCCATATCAAGGACAAAGGTGAACAGCCATGCAAAGACCGCTATGAAGAGGAGATTCCTGAATACATTAATTATCAGAGAATTCAGGCCCTTCCCGACAGCCTGAAAGAGTGACCCCGACATCATTCCGGGCGGGACAAAGATATAGAAGAAGCACATCGTCTGGAGGAAGGCAATGATTGTCGGGGCGAGATGTGCCGATTCACCGGAATAAGTAAAGATCAGTGCAATCTGCGGTGCAAATATCCAGGTGAGGACAGCAGTGAAGACGGAGATTCCAACCCCTAACTTCAGAGAGTAGTAATACGACTCATTCATCTTGCTGTACAGCCTTCCGCCGTATGCCGCTCCCCCGACTGCAACAAGCGAGGTTGCAATCGCTATCAGCGGTATGAGTGCAAACATCACCACCCTCCATCCGGTAGAATATGCAGCGACGGCGTCGGTCCCCCCGACAATTACAAGCATCCCGTTCAGGATCATCATAAGTGCCGACATTATGACGAATTCAAGGCTCGCCGGCAGGCCTACCGACAGGATGTTTTTGACTATCCCAAAATCGGGAGAGAGATCCTCCCGCGAGAAACTCAGGAAAGTATCCCTCTTTACAAAGAACCAGTACAGGACCAGCAGGCTTACCACGGCAACGGACAGGATAGTAGCAACGGCGGCTCCCGCTATACCCATCCCAAAATAATAGATGAATATCGGATCGAGAACCATATTCAAAACGGCAGAGACTGCCATTGCATACATCGTCCTCTTCGTATCCCCCTCTGCCCGGAGAATGGAATAGGAGATATTTGTAAACATGAAAAATACGGTACCTAAAAAGATTATATTGCCATAATCCAGCGTAAGCCCGATGACATCCCCTGCACCGAGCATGAGGAGTATCGGTTCTGCAAGCGGAACGAGCAGCAGCGTGAAGAGGACGGAGAGCACCAGTGCAAGGATCAGCGAGTGTATTGCAGCACTGTCAGCCCCTTTCTTATCCCTCGAACCGATTCTCCGGGATATTACGGATGTAACCCCGGCACCTATACCGTTTCCAAACCCGATGACTATCATAAAGACAGGCGTCACGAAACCTATTGCAGCAAGTGCATCCGAACCGATGCCTGCGACCCATATCGCATCGACGATGTTGTACATTGTCAGCAGGAACATCGCAACAAAGATCGGCCATGCCATTGACTTTATAGCGGTCCTTGGCTCTCCTGTCAGGAGGGAGACTCCCTTTGTAATATTATCGTCCCTGCCAGAACCGGGAATGTCCCCGGAGGTGTTATTCTGTTTCATAAAAAATCCTTATTTTTTCTGGAGTTCCTGTCCTATTGAAAGGCTCCTCGAACAGATTGTACGGAGCATAGAGTACAGTTTCTCCATGTCACCATCCGAAAAAACCTCGCAGACTTCCCTCTCCCATTTGTCAACAATCTCAGCAACGACTGGAATTATTTTTTCACCCTCATACGTGAGGTTCAGCCTGTGTGCCCTTCTGTTTTCAGGATCCGGCTTCCTGCGGACATAGCCGGAATCCTCCAGTTTTCGGACTGCACGGGCGACTGTTCCCTTGTCAAGGTGGAAAGCGGATGCAATCTGGTCCTGGGTGATATCTTCCTCCTTTGACAGGAGAATCAGGGCATAGAACTGCCCGTAGGAGAGCCCTGCCATATCTACTGAATTATTGAGATAGATGTTCCGGGACCTGTATATTACCGAAAAAAGGCCGCCGAGAGGAACATCCGAATTTATGATCTTCTGCATTGGAGTAACAGTGTTATCCGCCATCAGGGATATAGTTGCCCGCGCAACTGTTGCATGTGCAACGAGAGAGGATCTAATCCGGGTTTTTTGCCGGCTCTTCACTAAACGGCGCATTCATGACGATCCTGTCCTCATCCTCTCCAAAATATCCAACAATATATGAAGATTCAGAAAATCCAAGGCTCTTATAGAGATTAAGAGCCGCTTCGTTTGAAGGAGAGACCGTCAGGGTCACCGATTTCGCACCATACAGTGAAAACCTTTTAAAGAGCTCCTCTATAAGATGCCATCCGGTGCCCGTTCTCCTGGAACCCGGAGAGACGAATAACCTCATTACAAGGCCGAAATTTGGTTCTTCCGGGTTTACACCGCCGATAGTGTAGCCTGCTATTTCACCATTTTCTTTCCGGGCAACCAGAAATAAACGGGGAAAAAGAACAGCCGTCTGCCTGATAAAGACAGCATGGCAATAGAGATCCCTGCCCCGGGATGATTCCATCTCAAGGATTGTTTCAAAATCGCTGTCCCTGTAATCCTCTATTGAAATAATGTCTGCATTCATGAAGGATGTAATAATTATTCCCCGGTTACAAAAAAATCTACCCAATAATATAAGGTTTGGGAGAGTCGCCCCCCTGAAAGAACACCACACCAGACAATTATGGTTCTATTCACTTCCTGCGGAATAATCCGCCAATTCCTCCACCGACAAGTCCGAGAATTCCAAATGCAAAGGTCGCGAAAATCAGTATGATCAGGTCAAGAGCAGCAGATGTTACGGCTCCGATAACCCCAAAGAGAAAGGTGCCAGTGATAAAAATTATCACAGACACCAGCAGAGCCCCGAATATTCCCGCAATAAAACCGGCCTTCGCGCCTTCGCCCGCACCTTCGCCAAGAACAATTCCTGCGACAAAACCGCCGCAAAGCGGACTGATCAGGGAGATATATGGATGTGAATCTCCGAAGAGGAATGTGATTACAACCATCGCTATAAAGCCGAAAACAGCCGCGATCCAGAATCCCATAATAATATTTTTTCGACCTGTATCCATTAAAAAGCTTTATGATCCTGGTAAAACCAGAAAAAAATAAACGATTTCTCCCCAACTTTTCGAAATAAATTTAAATTATAAAGTAAATTGAAAATAAAAAGGAGGATTTATTATGGAAAATGAAAGCGGATTCCTCGGGAATCCTATGAATTTCACACCTGAATGGTGGACTTTTGTTCTGATGGGTATATTCACCCTTCTTCTGGGAGTACTTGCATTTGCAATGCCACTTCTGTTTGCGGAATTTTTCGGGCTTTTCGTTGCATTTCTGGTGATCATATACAGCATCATAACGCTTGTACAGGGAATAAAAAGCAGGGAGGGAGCGGGAGCTTCCATAGCACTCATACTTCTGGGAGTTCTCGGAATCATCATCGGAATTCTGATTGTTACTGACGCTGTCGCTGCATTTCTCCTGACAACCTATCTGGTTGCATTCTGGATGCTTATGATCGCCTTTTCGAATATCTGGATGGCCTTCACCGGCACCGCAGGAGTCGGTTATAAAATTCTTCTGGGAATTGCCGGCCTTTTCGCCCTTTTCATAGGTTTCTACCTTCTGATGTACCCAATTCTTGCAACAGGAGTAGTTATCCAGGTGCTCTCAATATTCGCCATGGTATGGGGAATATTTATGATCATAGCAGGTGTGGCCGGCAGAGGAGCAGTTGGCAGCGAACCTGCCGAAAGCAGCTAAACAAAGTTGAAAATTCCAAAAATCGCATAAAAGCGATTAACCTTTTTTTACCCAGAAAAAACAAAAAACGGATGTTCAGGCATCCTGAACCTTTGAATTTAAATCCTGCTGATTTTCTGTGCAAGCATGGCATCTGCCAAAACCAGTGCCGCCATACATTCCGCAACGACAACAATCCTCGGGACGATGCAGGGATCATGCCTTCCGCCGATGGAGATCATCCTTTCCGAACCTGAAATATCGATCGTCTGCTGATCCTTTCCTATGGACGGCGTCGGTTTCACCGCAATCCTGACAACGATCTCGTTTCCGTTGGAGATCCCGCCGAGAATCCCGCCGCAGTGATTGGAGAGATAACCGGATTTATCCATGCAGTCGTTGTTCTCGCTTCCAAGCGCACCTGCCGAAAGAAAACCGTCACCGATCTCGACCCCTTTTACGGCCCCAATCGACATCATGGCGGATGCCAGACCCGCGTCGAGTTTCCCGAATACAGGGTCACCAAGTCCCGCAGGACAGCCCATAACGGAAACTTCAACGATACCACCAACCGAATCCCCTGAATTCTTTGCCGAGAGGATCTCCTCCTCGAATATTGCCGGATCCGTTTCGCCGTGTATTTCGAGTATTCTGCCGGCAACCGTAATACCCTCCCGGTCAAGGAGCTTCATTGCAAGGGCACCCGCCATTACACGTCCTGCGGTCTCCCTGCCCGAACTCCGGCCTCCGCCACGGTAGTCGCGTATGCCGTACTTCTCGTGATACGTGTAATCGGCATGTCCGGGGCGGAAGACGTCCTTTAGCTCATCATAGTCTTTGGACCTGAAGTTCTCGTTACGGATAATCATCGCAACGGGCGTCCCTGTCGTCTTTCCTTCAAAGACGCCGGAAAGGATCTCCACCTGGTCCTTCTCGGAGCGTGAAGTCGAAAGCGGGCTCTTTCCCGGCCGTCTTCTCTCCATAAGCGGCATTACATCCTCCTCCGAGAACCCTATGCCTGCCGGGCAACCGTCGACCACTGCACCAATCGCGTTGCCGTGGCTCTCTCCGAATGTTGTGCACCTGAATATTCTGCCTGTTGTATTCATCCTTGTAATGCCTCCCTTATATCTCCTGTATCAGGTACGAAACCGAAAAGCTGCGAAAACTGCTCCGCCGCCTGGTAAACGAACATCTCCGTTCCGGGGATGCACCTGCACCCGGCTGCTTCCGCCATCGAGAGCAGCGGGGTTTTTGGCGGGGTGTAGACCAGATCAAAGACCGTCATGTGGGCACGCAGCTGGCCCTCTGCCAGGGGAGAACCTTCTCCCCCCATCCCAAGAGAGGTCGCGTTTACAACGATGTCGGTCTCATCCGGCATAAAATCCGCAGGTGAGGCAAAACCGCATCCGAAATGGTCTGCAAGCGCAATCCCCCTTTCTGGAGTCCTGTTTATGACGGTTACATCCTTCCCGAGATCCATGAGGGCATAGACTGCGGCCCTTGCGGCACCGCCGGCACCGAAGACAACTGCATTTCTGCCGCCCGAAGCCCTGAGCGGCTCCCGGATTCCAATCCAGTCGGTATTCGTCCCGTAAAGCCTCCCGCAGGAGTTGAGGACAGTGTTTACAGCACCTATTCTCTCCGAATGCGTGTCGGTTTCGTCAAGACACACCATAACGTCCTCCTTGAACGGAATCGTGACCGAAAGACCCTTCATTCCCGCTTTCTTCATGACCTCTATAATAGTCCGTATGTCGTCAGCCTGCATATATGTGTAATGCGAATCTATTCCGTATTTTTCGAACAGGGCTGAATAGACTGCAGGACTTTTGCTGTGAAGGCTGGGGTTTCCGGCAATTGCACAGAAAGGAACAGCACCTGCCAGCCCGATACGCGACAGGGTCTTCTCCCTTATCTCTTCGGACATGGAGGAGTTTGTGAAAAACGACGCTGCCTCCTTTCGGTCTTCAACAGTACAGGGGCCGTAATTCATGATCCCGGTTATCGTATCGCACATTTCATCGTTGGCGAGCCCTGCATCTATACAAAAATCAGACGAAGCCCTGTAATACGGCTTCCTGGAGGATATCAGTTCTTCAGCCTCCCCGGCAACTGAATTCCCGGTAAGCGAGGGGCGGCTGCTCCCCGAGATCCTTATTGCTGCGTTTTCAGGAGATACCTTAAGATAGAATACGACAGAATTCTCTCTCAGGTTCATGACGTTTTCAGTGTTGAGAACCGCTCCTCCGCCGGTTGCAACTATGCAGGGCTCACGTGGGAGTTCCCTTATGATCTTCGATTCGAGCTCCCTGAACGTCGCCTCTCCCTCGTGTGAGAATATCTCCGGGATGGTACGCCGGGCTTCGGCCTCGACTATGGAATCAGTATCATAAAAAGGGAAGCCGGTCCTCTCCGAGAGCAGCGTACCGGTGGTCGTCTTGCCTGACCCGCGGAAACCGGTGAGGACTATCCTTTTATTCAAACTCCTGCCCCCCGAAGGTCCTCCCAAAAACCGGGATACGATTTCTTGACGCAGCCGGGATCTCTTATCGTTACCCCGCCGACACCAAGCCCGATTATCGCACCCGACATCGCCGTCCTGTGATCGTCCTTTGGATCGAGAATAAATCCGTGAAGCTCGCCCGGCGTTATTGTAATCTTCCCGTCAAGGTATTCAAATCCTGCACCGCAGCCTTTCACCATCCTCTCAATCGCACCGATGCGATCGCTCTCCTTGTACCGGAGATGGGAGACACCGGATATTGTCGTCGGGCTGTCTGCAAAGACGGCCACTGCGGCAAGTGTCTGTACGGTGTCCGGTGATGACGACATATCGATATCCGTGCCTGAAAGCGGCCCGTCGAGGGATACCGTAATGAAATCCTCGCCTTTAAAAACGCTGCAGCCCATTTTGCCCAGAGCATCCGGAAAGATCACATCTCCCTGAACCGAACCCGGATTCAGGTTTTCGACAGTGACCGTCCCGCCACATACCGCGGCTATTGCAAAGAGGTACGATGCAGATGAATAATCGCCCTCCACCCTGTACTTCCGGGCGGCATATGCACCAGGCGGAACATGAAATCCGCCTCCGGGGAGCCTTTCGACATTTACACCGAAGCTTCTCATGACCTCAATAGTGATGTCAAGGTACGACTCCGAGGCTACATGCCCCTCGGGGATGATATCGACCGGCTCTTTTGCTAAAGGTGCGGGTATGAGTATAGACGATACGAACTGGCTGCTCTTCGATGCATCGATTGCAACACGCCCGCCTGAGAGGCTGCCGGATATCTCTACCGGCGGACAGCCCGGATTTCCGGTGAAGCGAACATCCCCTCCAAGAGTCTTTAGTGCTTCGGCAAGCTCCCCGACCGGCCTCTCCTTCATCCGTTCATTGCCGGTGAGTGTGATCCTGCCGGGGGAGAGAAGAGCGAATGTCGCAAGGAAACGAAGTGATGTGCCCGACCCCCTGCAGTCTATCTCAACATCCCCGGGGGTGGGCATAACCCCACCGCAGCCCTCAACGATTATACTCCTGCCTTTCTGTTTAACAGGGATACCCAGCTGTTCAAGAGCGCTGCATGTCACACTGGTATCGTCGGATGACAGCGGGTTCTCTATAATAGACATGCCGTTCGCAAGGGCACCGCAAAAGAGCGCCCTGTGCGTGTAGCTTTTTGAAGGCGGAGCAGGAAACAATAGTTTGACGTTCCGGCGCTTCTCAATTTTTACTTCTTCCATTATTCAATCTCCTTTCCCAAATAGCACCCAAGCTCCTTTACATGTGTGAAATCCCTAAGCCTCCGGACGGCATCACCCGAGAAGGGTGTCATTGAAAAGTCTATGAAAAAGACATAGCTTCCAATGCCTCTCTTCGACGGGCGGGACTCGATGCGTGACAGATTGATCCCGAGAGCCGCAAAGACCCCGATTATCTCGTAGAGAAGTCCGGGGTGATCCTCCCGCGGGTCTATGAGGATACTGCATTTTTTGCAGTCCGCGGATTCCGGAAGGTAACCTTTTGAGTACTGGCCCTTTTCGATCACGAGAAACCTCGTCACATTGTTGTCCGAGTTCTGGACATTCTCCCTGACAATAGCAAGACCATGAATCTCTGCCGCAGGAGCAGACGTGATCGCCGCCGTACCCGGTTCCTCCGAAGCCGCCTTCGCACTCGCCGCATTACTCGCCGTATGGACTACCGAGACGCCGAGTTCGTCGACAAAAGTGCTGCACTGACCGTGCGACTGGGGGTGGGAGTAGATGCAGGACGGTTTGTCACCCGGTGGCAAAGCGGCGGCATAGTGGTGCCTTACCGGCAGGTAGTACTCGGCGGTTATATGGCAGTCTGTCCTCATGAGCCCGTCGAGGGTCTCGCCTACTCCGCCCGCCTCGCTGTTCTCGACAGGGACTATGCCCCTGCATCCGCCGGCTGCAACCTCTGCAAAGACAGCCCCTATCGTCGTGCAGAGAGTTATATCCCCGCCGCAGACCCTGAGAGCCATCTCGTGTGAAAAGGTCCCTTCCGGACCGAGCGCTGCGCATCTCATGTCAGGTTCACCAGTGCCTCGATAACTGCATCCGTATCCTTTGTTGCAAGCGGGATATAGTCACTGAAGCATTCCCTGTTCCCGGAGAAGAACGACTGGAAATCCTCATCACCGTCAGATGCAACCGAATCCTTCAGCCTCCCTACCGATTTTGAAAAACCCTCAAGGACAGGCATAACCTCGGGATTCATCCTGAGAATATCCCCGTAAAGATCCGGGTTCTGGCCGAGTATCCTGCCGATAAGACCCATCTCGATCCTGTATACGGGGCTCATGACGGCGAGGATCTTCTCAAGGTCAGTCCCGCTCGTCCTGACGGCATCGGCCACTGCAAGGGTCGCGAAGTGGACAAGGCCCTGCACGACCGCCATCACCCTGTCGTGCTCTTCAGGTGTCATGACAGTCACCTGTGCACCAGCGGAAGTGAATATAGATGTAAACATCGAGAGCGTTTCGTCCGAACATCTTGCAGGGGTCGCGACTATATTCTGTCCGCGGATTCCGGGAAGGTTCGGCCCGAACATCGGGTGAAAACCGATCACGGAAGCCTTCGATTTGAGCATCTCTTCGACGGGGAGTTTCTTTACCGACGTCAGGTCGCAGAGGACCTGCTCAGGCCCCATCATAGTTGCAATCTCCCGGATTACATCCCCCGTCGCCCTTATCGGGACTGAGACCATCACTATGTCGCACTTCCCTGCAAGATCCCTGTTTGAGAGTTCGGTGTTTCTCCCGGAAACCAGAACTTCGAACCCGGCCCTCGAAAAGACCGAAGAGAAGAGCCGTCCCATTCCGCCGCTGCCGCCGATGATGCCTATACTGCCCATATTCTGCCTCATTTCTCAAGTATCGTCTCGTCGATTGCGTGGCCGAAGTGCCTTCCGCCCTTCTCCTGCCGGCCGAGGATGCGGTCTCCGGGTTTTAATTCGATAACGGATACCGCACTCCCGTCTTCGCGGATTAAACGGATGGTCTCGGCATTCTGTAAGACCGCCGATATCGGTGCTCCCCCGCCTTCGGGTTCGGCCTCGATCAGGAGGAGCGGCCGCTTCTCGATCTTTACGCGTCCGACTGTCGCCTCCTCTGTTTCCCCCCTGCTGTTGATTACCAGCACGCGGTCGCCCGCCGATATCTCGGAGAGATACGATGTCTTCCCGCCTGCGACAAGTGCATACGAGTGCACCGCACCGGCATTAACCCTGAAAGGCCTCGGCGATACGTAGGGGTTTTCAAGAGTCTCTGCATGGACCAGAAGGAATGCCGACGATGTGTTCCCGACAGCCATTCCCTCACCGTCCTGCATCATCGTGCATGTATCGACGCAGACACGATCGCCCATTCCAGCAGATATGACGGATTTTACAGTAAAGACCGACAGGTCCATCTTTCCGCCGGACTTCTTCACGAGCGAGGACACCGCCTTTATAACGTTTGGATCGGTGCTTTTGAGAAGTATTCCTGCAACACCTCCTTCAAGGACTCCGAGGGCTGTTTCGGCCTCTTTTGCATCCGATACCGCCGCGATTATCCTGTCCGACTGTGCGACGAGATTTTCGAGCGGGATTACCGTCCAGTCTGTCGTAGAGACGATAACATAGCCGCTCTTCGAGAGCTCCGCTGCCTTCTCCTCGGACTTCTTGTCTGTAATCTCCACTTCGACCGCGTCCTTACCCGGGACGAGGTCACCGTCGGGGGATATGACCCTGACAATCCCGAGCTCCCTTATAGGGGCGGCCTTTTCAGCCATTATCGCATCCGCACCGCTCTCGATCGCGGTCGTCGCGGCATCCTTGTTCCAGTCCCTGAGGTCTATCCAGAATAATTTCATGCCTTCTTCTCCATACCACCGATTGCCTCCTGCGGTGTCGCCTCGCCGTTGACCACCCTGTAAAGGGCGGCGATAAACTCAGAGGGGTTTTCGCGCTGGAAGGAGTTCCTCCCCAGGCATACCCCGGCTCCGCCCGCCCCGACAGAGTCGAGAACTGTCTCAAGAGTCCGGAGATCGCCGGCCTTCTCCCCGCCCGCGATAAGGACCGGGACGGAACAAGCCGCCGTTATCATTTTGAAGCTTTCCGGGTCACCGGTGTAGTTCGTCTTGATGAGATCGGCGCCGAGCTCTTCCGCAACCCTGACGCAGTGCCCCACAGACTGAAGCGAGTTCGGGTCGATACCCTCACCGCGTGGGTAGATCATTATTAGGAGCGGCATTCCCCATTTCGTGCACTGTTTTGATACCAGTCCTGCATCCTCGATCATCTTCGACTCATTCGGTGCCCCGAGATTGATGTGTATTGAGACAGCATCCGCACCGAGTGCGATTGCCTCCTCGACCGTGCACACCATGACCTTGTCGTTCGGATCGGGATTTAAAGAGGTGCTCGCCGAAAGATGGACGATGAGCCCGATATCCTTTCCATGCTTCCTGTGCCCGGCCTTGACCATACCCTTGTGAAGGACGATCGCATTCGCACCGCCCTCAGCGACAGAGGATATGATCTCCGGCATATCGCCGAGCCCCTCGATCTGGCCGAGGGTGAATCCATGGTCCATCGGGATTATCACGGTTCTGCCCGTATTCCTGTTCATTATTCGTTCAAGACGTATCTGTTTTCCAATCATTCCCATCAGTTCCTTTTATTCATCCTGTTTCAGGATCTCCATCGCCTCTTCAGCGGATCTTCTCTCGTGCACTATCATGCACGCGGCCTTCACGAATTTATCGGGGCATTTGTGCTGGAACGCGTTCCTTCCGATAGAAACCCCGGCACCGCCTCCCTCCATCGAACCCTCGATAAGTTCCAGGGTTGTCAGGTCATCTGCCTTCGAACCTCCGGCGATGACAACCGGAACATGGCATCCCTCGGTCACCTCACGGAACGAATCGGGATCACCTGTGTACACCGTCTTTACGATATCTGCCCCGAGTTCCGATGCCACCCTTGCCGCGATCTTTATCGAGTTGGCCATATTCTCGTCGTTTATCTTTTTTCCGCGGGGGTACATCATCGCAAGAAGCGGCATTCCCCATTCAATGCACTCGATTGCAATCGAACCCAGGTCCTGAAGCATCCTGGCCTCGGATTCGGCGCCGATATTGATATGGACAGATACGCCGTCTGCACCCATCTTGAGTGCATTCTGTACGCTGTTTACAAGTACCTTGTCGTTTGGATCAGGCCCGAGATCGGTGCTAGCCGATAAGTGCAGTATAAGCCCGATATCGGGGCCCCCTTTCCGGTGACCGTGCAGGGCAAGGCCCATATGCCCGATAACAGCATTTGCGCCGCCGCGGGCGACTAGTTCGACACTCCGGTCAAGATCTATCAGTCCCGGAATCGGTCCAGACGTGACCCCGTGATCCATAGGGACTATGACCGTCGTTCCGGTGTCCCTTCTCATTATCCGCTCGAGGCGGATCTCTTTTCCACGCATATTTATCACTCTCTAAATTATCATAATCAGTTCAGCACCCAAAAAGCCTGCGGAGTTGTTCACGAAGCAGTCTGCTTTCAGGTGCGGTTCAGCCAGCTGAAATAATAGCCGAAGAAATAGCTGAATTCGGCAAACCAGCCAAAGACATAGCTAAAGAAGTTAAAAAATACAAAAAATACGGACGATGCCGACAGGGCTTCCGCTGGGCGAATCAGCTGCACAGAAGAAGCAGGTCTTTCACATGTGCGGATTTCAGTGCCGTTGCTATCAGAGATAAAAGCATTCACCGGCGAAAAAACATTCACCACACATTGAATATACATTCCCTGTGCATCGTTTAAATATATTGTGATGCAGGCTATATCTGGGCTTACCTTAAGCTACAAGCTCCGCTTTCCCAAGAGTTTCGGAGAGTAATTTTTCGATATCAATCCAGATTACAAGATCCTTTTTCGTATCTCCAGTACCTTTGCTTTTAATTATCCCCTTTACATAGGCCTCTTTTGAGATCGAATCATCCATCTTGTCTATATCATCTTCACTTACCTGCAACACACTGTGAACGTCATCGACTATCAGTCCTACAATAGAACCGCCCGCCGCCTCGGGGACCATAACGATGATCTTCTGCCCTTCCTGTTTATCCCCGTGATTAAGACCCATGAGGGATTTCAGGTTTAAAATATTGGTTATCTCTCCCCTAAGGTTAATTATTCCCGCAATATGGGGAGGAGCCCTTGGCACCGGTGTGATCGGCATCATCTCTACAATCTCTCTTGCTGTCTTAATGTCAATTGCATAACTGGTCCCTGAAAGCCGGAACTGTACTACATCAATTATCTCCATCTGATTACCACCTTTAAGATCTGAAATATGGATTCGCTTCCATCAGGCCTTTTTTATCAGTTCACTGACCCCATGGATTGCAATTACTGCACCAGGATAGTAGTCACCCCGCTCACTACAAATAACCATGAGATCCACTAAAGGGACATTATCTTAATGATATATCAATATTGGTTACAATGCAAAAATATCCGGCTGTTGGAGTTGGAACCGCACGGGCATCATCACAACAATTAACCGTAAATAAGCAGCAATAAGTAAACAATGATAAAGGTGGGCCTTCTCGGGTGCGGGAATGTGGCACATGTAATCGCGAAGGAGACTGGAGGCTTTGAAATCAGGGCCTGTTTCGATCTCATGCAGAACCGGGCGGAAGAGATCGCAGAAATTACCAGTGCAAAGCCCTTCTCCTCTTTTGAAGATTTTATTAAAGAGGACATGGACATCGTCGTCGAGGCGGCTTCCGTCGCAGCTGTCCACGAATTCGCCATGGAAGTCCTGAAGAACGGCAAGGATCTTGTAATACTCTCCGTCGGGGCTCTCGCCGATCCTGAACTGAAAGACGACCTGAAAGAGGCCGCGAAGAAATCGGGACGGAAAATCTACATTCCAAGCGGCGCAATAATGGGCCTCGACAACCTGAAGATCGGGAGGATCTCAAACATTTCAAAACTCCTGCTCAGGTCGACAAAAAACCCCCGTTCACTCGGGATAGAGACGGACGAAAAGACGCTGGTATTCAGCGGAAGGGCTGACGAGTGCATAAGACGGTTCCCGAAGAACATCAACGTCGCAATCGCCCTTGAGCTTGCAACCGGACACGACGTAGATGTCGAACTCTGGGCCGATCCCGCACTCCAGAGAAACACCCACGAGATCGTAGTGGAAGGCGACTTCGGGAACTTCAACCTTAAAATCGAGAACAAACCCTGCCCGGACAACCCGGCAACGAGCTATCTTGCAGCACTTTCGATAATTACGCTCCTGAAGAACCTCGAAGACCCTATAAAGATCGGGACATAAATAAGGGATACGGATTCCAATGGGCACCAAAGAAGAGATTGATATACTTAAAAAAGAGAAGAACGCGGTAATTCTGGCGCACAACTACCAGCCGCCGGAGATCCAGGACCTCGCCGACATTACAGGCGACAGCCTTGAGCTTGCCATAAAGGCAAAGGAAGCGACCGAGGATATCATCGTCTTCTGTGGAGTTGAGTTCATGGCCGAGACCGCAAAAATACTCAATCCGGAAAAGAAGGTGATAATGCCTGTAAGGGAGGCCGGCTGCCCGCTTGCCGACCAGCTGACCCCGGATATGATACGGGAGGCCAGAAAGGAACACCCGGGTGCAGCGGTTGTCGTATATGTCAACTCGACCGCAGAATGCAAGGCAGAGGCAGACGTGGCGTGCACCTCGGCAAATGCCGCAGGTGTCGTTGCGTCGCTTGAGGAGACCGAGGTTATCTTCGGGCCGGATTCGAATCTCGGCTCATGGGTGCAGGAACAGGTGCCTGAAAAGAAGATCATCCCGGTCCCGCCGGGCGGACACTGCCCTGTACACAAGGTATTTGAGGAAAGCGATGCGGATGAGGCAAAGAAACAGGATTACTGCATCGTGTGCCACCCGGAATGCGAAAAGAGGATCAGGGACAGATCCGATTTCGTCGCATCGACCGGCGGAATGATGAAGATCGCACCCAAAGCCGAGAAGTGGGCCGTCCTCACCGAAAAGGATATGGCATACAGGCTCTCAAAGGAGTTTCCGGAAAAAGAGTTCCTTAAATTCGAAAAAGCCGTCTGCACGGATATGAAAAAGATTACGCCCGAAATACTCAGGGATTCACTTGAGTCAGAAGAATATGAGATCCTCATGGACGAGGATATCATGAACCGTGCGAGAGGCGCAATTGAGAGAATGATACAGATCAGGGGTTAGAGCATGAATATCGACAGGGATATCCTCACCGGCTACCTGCTGGAGGATACTGCCAGGGGAGATATCACATCAGATGCCGTCATTCCGGATAACGACTCATATGCAGAGATAAATGCAAAGGACAACGGCATCATATGCGGACTTGAAGAGGCGGCGTTTTTATTCGGATATGCAGGCGCCACCGTCGTCCTGACAGCAGCCGACGGGGAGAGAGTTTCGGCAGGACGAAAGCTGATGGAGATCAGGGGAAAGGCAAAGGCAATCCTTCTCGCCGAGAGGACGGCACTGAATATAATCGGGAGGATGAGCGGGATTGCGACAAAGACCGATGCCATGGTCAGGAAGGCACGCTCGATCAACGAGGAAATCCGGATCGCCGGCACAAGGAAGACATCTCCCGGTGCAAGGGCGATAGACAAAAAAGCCGTAGCCGTTGGCGGGGGCGACCCGCACAGGTACGATCTCTCCGATGCATTCCTGATTAAAGACAACCATCTCGCGGTCTGCCCTGCCGGAGAGGCGATACGAAAGGCACGGGAATATTCTGCATATAAAAAGATAGAGATCGAGACCGAATCGCCTGCAGAAGCACTCGCCGCCGCCGAAGCGGGCGCCGACATTATCATGCTCGACAACAGGGAGCCGGCTGAAATATCGAAGGCCTCTATGATGATAAAAGATGCAGGACTCCGCGACAGGGTTCTGATTGAGGTGTCCGGGGGCATAAACAGCAAAAATTTTGAATCCTATGCCGCTCTTGATATCGATATCATAAGCATGGGGGCCCTCACCCATTCGGTGAGGAACTTCGACGTCTCGCTCGCGATGAAGCCGGGCGTGAAGAACTTTACAGTTAAAATTTAATCTTTTTTGAAAAAAAAAGGATGAGTGACGGGTTCAGTCACTCCGGTTATATTCTCTCCGTGTAGATACCCGATCCGACGAACCATTCGTCATTCACGGGTGCAACATAGCAGAGTTTAAGCTGATCATATCCCGTGTCGGGGTCCAGGCACTGGACATATACGAATCCGCCGTCACGCTTTGCAACTGATATCTCCCACTGCAGGATCTTCACACCATAGGTATCTGTGTAACCAAGCCTGTTTGTGCCGATCTTCTCCGGCTGGCAGGGAAGTGCCAGGGTTGTGCCGTCATAGTCATAGGCAAAAATGTAATTTCCGCCTTCTGCGAAGATCCCCTCCGGGTCATTGAAGGCGGCAACGGAATCGAGCAGTCCGTTTTCCTGTGCATAATCCCGTGCATTCTTCACGCGTTTTACAAGCTCATCCTTCTCTGATTCGTTGAATCCCACCGGGACTTCAGGTAGGTAGATCCCTGCTCCGACGAACCATTCATCATCGACAGGCATCACGTGCGAGAGTTTGAGCTCCTCTTTGAAGTTGTCTTCAGGATTCGGGTAGATGTAGTAGATCGAGCCTCCGCCCGATTTCGCGGCATCGATAAGGCCCTCAATGAATTCAACGCCATTTGAATCAGGAATTCCAGTGCGAACCGTGCCGATAAGCTCCTGTTGGTATGGAAGTGCAATTACGGCCCCGTCCGTCTCGTATGCAAAGATATAGAGTTCACCGTCGATGAACGAACCGTTTACGTCATTGAAATCCTTTAATGCAGCCTCTTTTCCATTTTCATTTGCATATTTTGCAGCTTCAGCGACAAAGGCCTTCAGGTATTCATAACGGGTTTCAGTCGTTTCCGAAACAGGTGTGGGTGTAGCAGCCGCCACGCTTTCGCCTTCTCCGCCCGAGTATGTTACCACAACCCTCCATTCGGCGCCGTCAATTCCAGCTGTCTTCCAAACCGCTTTCTTTGTAACATTGCGGCTCCATGTCCTGTCGGAGAAAACGTATTCACCCGATCCTGACTCCTCTGCCAGAATGCGGGTAAGCACAGCATGAAGCGAGGGATCGCTGTACATCGGATCGGTCAGGAGGTTGTTGCTGATCTCCTCACTCTTCGTGTCATAGATCAGGGTGCCGTCGATCTGGGCAACCCAGACATCATATGGAGTGTCTTCGATAACCGGCTTTACCTGCCTGCCGAGGAAGGTGTCCGCCCTGTACGTAATGTCGGTGTAGCCAAGGTACTCACCGGAAGAAGAAAATACGGGGCAGCTCTGCGAAATTCCCGTGAACCCTTCGGCCATTGTAAAGACGTCGCTGACAATAGGAACCTGTTCGGAATTTGCCTTCTGTACCTGCTCCTGCCAGCTCAGGTCCATCCCGACGATATCACCGTAATTTTTGGGCACCGCCGTAACCACCATCCCCTCCTTCGAGATAACAAGCGAAGAGAGCGCCCACGGGAAATCCAGGAGATTATCGGATAGAGCTTTTTCAGCCGCATCGCCTGTAAGGCCGCTTTCTGAGAGGATTTCGGCGTTTTCGGAGACGCCTGCCTTAAGCTCTTTGAGTCCGCCGTCTATCGAAGCCGCGAGTGCATCCGCAACTTTGCCCATTTCATCCTCTGTCGTTGAATCAGCTTCTGCCGGTTCGGTGCCGGTGCAACCCGAAAATGCAGCAAGAATCGCCAGGACGACCATAATAATTGGAATCGTGTATATTTTCATAAGACCATTTCACCAGAATATTCAGGAAAAGAGGAAACCCTTTCCGATTGCTGATATTGGGATTTTTAATTATTAAGGTTAGTGAATTTTTTTGGGGGGGTTTTCAGTGACGATAAAGGGAGGGGGAACAAGTCCCCCTCCCTATTACCCTCCCCCTGACGGCGATAGGTCGCAAAGGGGATGGACGAGCATCCCCTTTTGCTCCAAACATAACTTCTCTCCCGGCCGAGGCTACCCGAAGTGGTAGCGTCCAGGCCGGGCTATCACCATTGCGAAAATTCGCGTAGCGAATTGAGCACAGGGCTGCCCCATCAGGGGCTTATGCCCCTCCATTACCAGAAATTAATTAAAAGACAAAAAAAGAAAACCCGAATCCCTACCGGAACCTTCAATCTTCCCCGAGATCGTGCTTGATCGTCTGGATCGCAAGCCGTATCAGGCCGAGCTGGGAGTCGGTTTCCGCAAGAACACAGATGAAGAGATCGCCGACCGGAGATATTATCAGCTTTCCCTCCGGCGTTTCGAGTATAAGCTGGGTTGCAGAATCCATATCGAGATCCGAGGTGATCTGGTTCGCCGATCTCACAAGGTCCTCGGACAGCGCCGCAACCTGCTCGAAGTCCGCATCTCCAACGGAATGAAGGGCAAATCCCTCGAAGAAAAGGGAGACAGCCCTTACACCCGGCTGTTTAAAGACGCTTTCAAGAGTCTCTTCAGAGAGAAGTTCGTCGAAGGATCTGCCGGAAGATTCCTCCTCTCCTTCCACCTCCGATATCTCAAATCCGAATGAATCAAGTACCATGGTTTTTGCTTCGTAAAGTTCCTCTGCCGAATATTTATTCATTCCACAGGTCAGGGATTCCTTGTTCATCAAAGTTTCATATGCCGGTTTTCCCGAAAGCTTCAGCTCGCCTGCGGCATAGGCCGCCGCAACAGGAACGCCATTCTCGGCAAGGATGAAACCTTTTGCATCATTGTGTTCTATGACAATGCAGCCGCTGAAATCCGGTCTGGACTCAAAAAGCTTATCCGGCGGAACACGCATAGAGACAATACGCTCTCCGGCAGGCAGAGAAGCATTCATAGGGCGGCAGTTATCCTTTCACGGTTTTTCTTTAGTTCGTATCTGATCCTGCCCACGTTAACTTCCTTCTGGGCTACAATCGCGATTAGTTCGTCTTCGGAGAGGGGAGAGATCAGGATGGGGCCTTCCTCAAGTTCGATAATAATCTGGTTCATCTCCTCCTTCCCCAGTTCCCTGCTCATCGCCTCAGATGTTCCAAGACCCGTCGAGGCCATTGCACCGAGTGCGTCGATATCGACATCACCTGAAACCGCACTCTCAATTACAAATCCGTCCCTGCCTGCAACCACTGCAGCGGTAACTCCGTCAAGCTTGAGAAATTCATTCAGTATCTGCTTCAACATATTCCATCAGGTCTCCTTTTCCAATACCTTCATTCCATTCACGATTTTCCCGCACAAGTTCTATATCGACAGGCATCTGCCCGATTGCATGTGTAGCGCAGGATATGCACGGGTCATACGCCCTGATTACCATCTCAATACGGTTCGCAGCGCTCTCTGAAAGAGTGCCGTTTGAAACGACTTTCCTTGCAACATCCTCCACCCCGCGATCCATTCCATAATTATTCTGGCAGGTTGCAACGATAAGGTTGCAGTCGGTGATGAACCCTTCCTCATCGACTGTGTAGTCATGGATCAGGGTTCCCCGTGGGGCCTCCACTATGCCCACACCACGTGATTTTGCAACGCCTGAAACAGGAGTTCTCACATCATCGTTGCATATGGACGAATCGGAAAGGAATTCAACCGCTTTTTCACAGCATGACAGGAATTCGATATACCTTGCCATGTTGTAGGCGAGCGTCGTCTGCGTAAACTCACCAAAGGTGCTCCTGTACTCCGCAAGCGCCGCATCAGCCTCCGGTGTGCCCATCTCCTTTACGACATTCAGTCTTGCAAGGGGTCCGACGCGGTAATAATCGCCTCCTTTCAGCCTTGAGAACTTAAGGTACGACCAGTCCTCGGAATACTCCTCTATATGATCGATGTACCCGGTACCGGAGAAGGCAGGGATCGGACTTCCATCCTTTCCGACTATACATACTTCGCCATCATATGTCGAAAACCTGCCGCCATCGGACATTCCCATAAAAGCGGTTTCAACTGCTCCAAAAGAGAGATCGGTCTGGTCGAGCATAGTCTTTGCGATGTTCCATCCTTCTTTTGCAATCTCAAAAGACTTCGTACCCATTTCAAGAAGTTCCTGCCTTTTTGCCTCAGAAAGCGGATGTGAAACTCCGCCGGGAATGCAGGTTGACGGGTGGATCGGTTTTCCTCCGATAGCCTCGGTCAGTCTCTGGCCAAACTTTCGGACCTCTATCGCCTGTTTGGCGATATCGGGCGCCTTTTTAACAAGCCCAAGGACATTCCTCTCTGCCGCAGGCGCATCATGACCCACGAGGAAGTCGGGAGCAGCAAGCATGAAAAAATGAAGCGAGTGCGAATGGATAAACTGCCCCGTCATCAGGAGTTCCCGGAGACTCTTCCCGGTTGTCGGCGGGGCCGCACCGAAGATCTCATCGCAGGCCTTGGCCGAGGCAAGATGATGCGAAGTCGGGCAGATACCACATATTCGCGGGGTTATTCTCGGGGCCTCCTCAACCGCCGCCCCGATCATGAATTTTTCAAATCCTCTCAGTTCAACGACCTCGAAGTGGGCGTTATTCACGCTTCCCGAATCATCAAGATTAATCCTGACCCTGGCATGACCTTCGATTCTTGTAACAGGGTTGATTGTAATCTCCTTCATCCGCTCCTCTCCTTTACAAGATCAGGTATCTTTGAATTCTCCTTGTCCTCCATGATCAGGCTGCCGATAGTGAAAGGGTACATCGTGTGGGCTACATCGTAAAGCTCCTTCTCGATATCCTTCTCATTCTGATTGGTGAGATCGGCAATTCTCCTGACCATCATATTGTAGATATCACGGCAGGGTTCCCTCAGGATATCCAGCGAAGGGCCGTTGCAGCCGTGGCAGGGAACGTTGTTCTTCGGGCATGCGGCTCCGCATCGTCCGAACGTTACAGGGCCGAGGCACAGGTAACCCTGCCCGAGAAGACAATGCTCCCTGTCCGGAACCCCGTCATAACGGCGTTTAAGTTTCCATCCTTCGACAGATCCCATCTTCCTGTCACATTCCGAGCAGACGGATTTTCTCGATAATTCAAGTTTGTCTCCCGAAACAAGAGCAGGAATTATCTCCCTCAAAAATTTCTCTTTGGGCGGGCATCCGGTGATATAGTAGTCCATCTTTACAAGATCGCCGACTGCAAAGGCCCTGTAGGTAAAATGCGGAACCTCTGAAGGTATTTTGCCGTCCTCTTTGACAGTTGCTCCGTCTCTGTATACCTTGTTAAAGAGCTCTTCATTGCTGCTGAGCATCGAAAGGCCGGACACCCCGCCATAGCATGCACAGGTGCCAAGAGCCACAAGAATCTTCGACCTTTTCCTTATCATCTCAAGGCGTTCCTGGTTCTCCTCGTTCCTTACCGCCCCTGTTACAAAGGCGATATCTATTCCTTCAGGCGGCTCTTTTACGTCCATTAGCACGGGAGAATATACAATCTCAGCCTTTTCAACCACATCAAGCAGCATCTCATGAAGGTCTAAAACGGCGATAGTACATCCCGAGCATCCTGCAAGTTCCTCTATTGCTATCTTCATATCCTCTCCCCCTCACTTCAGGATCAGTTTTTTCAGGCATGCATTGGGGCCCGTGTGCTTGATCTCAAGCTTTGCACGCTTTCCTGTAATCTCCTCGATTGCGCCGACGACATACCCGCAGAGGGTCTGGCAGAGCGGACCTGCCTGCTCCTGACCGTTTCTCCTCAGAGTCTGGCGGACGATGCAGTCGTGGAATACAAGATAGATGAATCTCTCGCCTCCCTCCTCGATTACGAAGGAGTCGCTGTCGGCCGGTTTCCATACCTCAAAGGAGTACTGTCCCCTGAGAAGATCCGACAGTTCACGGAGGGCATCCTCTATATCGTCCCTCTTCTGGAAATACTTCGCAACCTCATGGCCAAACTTCTTTCCGGCCCTGAAAGTGACTGCATTTGCACCCCTGCCCGCAATCTCTTCAAGGGATCTTATAACAAGGCCGTTGAGCTTCATTACCCCATGAAGGGTCGCCTCTATCTCCTTTGCAGGAGGAACGCAGTTCAGGGGGACATCCTCGGATTTGTAACTGATGTCCGTGCTGAACTTTTCGTGCAGTTCGTCAACATAGCTTGCCGTCATCAGATCACCCTGTTCAGCATCTCGCAGACGCGGATATCAACATAATGTCTCTTTGCCGGGTAGATTCCACGATGTTCAAGTGCCTGTGCCGGGCAGATCTCGTGGCACGAAAGACAGCCCATACAGTCCTGCGGCCTCATAGGTACGCTAAGCCCATCCTTTAATTCAAACACTTTCATCGGGCAGTCCTTGACACAGAGTCCGCACCCGACACAGGACTCTTCATCAACAATAATCTCAATCATTTTTTTCACCAAAACCCAAATCCTAATTCTATAAAGATGCTGCAAAGCTGTTATTTAGGCCCTCCAAGGCTACGAACGGCTTCTGCAAGCAGGTCCATATCATTGCTTGTGAATTCCATGTTCCATTTTAATTCCCTTACTTCACGCGACAGCATATTGATACGAACCTTCATCAGGACGACAGCAAAAATGAAAACAATGTTCAGTATCAGCAGGCCTAAAATTATCATTTCATAACTTTCCATCCGACATCACTCCCCCGGAAATAAAGCACGTGCAAGACGTTCGACAAACCCTTCTTTCTTTTTCGATTCCAAAGCCCTATCCTCTTCACTTTCCTGGATCCCTATGATTTCCCTCGCGATCTTCCTGAATGCCTTTGAAGCATTTGATGAAGGAAATTTAACGACAACAGGAGCACGGGAGGCCGAGGCCCGCCTGACATTGACATCCTCCGGGACCATCCCTATGACACTTACGCCGAGCATCTTCTCGATCTGCTCCTTTGTCATGTTGTCGTCCTCACTGCTCACCCGGTTCAGGATCGCACCTCTTATAGTGCCCCCGATCATCTCGGCAAGCATCTTTGTCTTAAGGGCATCCACAATAGAGGATATATCCGGATTTACAACAAGAATTATCTCATCTGCAATAGCGAGAGGCACAATTCCGTCATGATTTATGCCTGCCGGTGCATCGATAATCAGTATGTCGCACTCTCCCACAATCTCGTTCATGACATCTTTAAGCCTGTCGGGATTTGATTCCTTAAAACCCTCAAGCGAAAGACCGCTTGGTATGACATTTACTCCAAACGGCCCCTCATAAACAGCTTCATGAACATCGGCCTTTCCGGCCAGAACTTCGTGAAGTGACACGGGCATTTTCTCAAGACCCAGGACCAGCCCCAGGTTGGCCATACCCATATCGGCATCAAGAATGTACGTCCTTTTTTTATAATAGGCAAGCATCGAACCGAGATTTGACGTTACTGTCGTCTTCCCGGTACCCCCCTTGCCTGATGCAATGGTAAATACTATAGTCATAATTTAACCCCATCTAATCAATCCATATATCAGTCTGAACCTTTTTAGAATCAGACTGATTTCTTTAATATGAAATGAATGTCTCTTTCGATAAATTCAAGTTCTTTTTCTGAAAGCTCATCTTCAGCTTTTACAATTCCGACAACCATCCCTCCCTTGTAAGGAACTCCGACAAGCCTGATATTCTCCACATCGGGCTGTTTTCCCTGCTGGTAGAGATAGCTGTACCTGGCCGCATCCTCTTCGGGACTGGGATCGGTCGAACTAATTACAAGCCCGTCCGATGTCGACATAGTGAATGAATTGAGCTTATAACGATCAAAGAGTGCGAGAAGATCCTCCCTTATCGAATCACCCCTGTAATATTCGGCAGGATCCTTTGACCTCTCCTCAAGAAGACGATTTCTCTCCTCTTCCCTCTCTCTCCGGAGCATCTCCTCCTGTTCTGCGGCAGCCTTTTCGTCTTCTGCCTCTTCACCGGATGAAAGAAGTTCTTCTTCATCAACGGAAAGGGGGCCTCCTTCTGGTGACTGCGGAGATAATCCCGGCGTTTCTGCCTTTTGGATGGCGGCCAGAGCAGCTCCGAAATCTACTTTTTCATAAAGCCTCTTCATGTAGATCTGCTGCCTGATAATGAACACCAGAATTACCAGCATAATTACTGTTATAATAATAACGAACAGCAAAAGGTATGCTACCGAATTATCATCGATACTAATCATCATCATCATCCTCCCCGGATTTCTCCTCGATCACCAGGTGATCGAGATTTATGTTTTTCAGGAGATCTTTTGCACCGGAGCGAAAACTGGCAGTTATCGATTCAATCTCCGATTCATCGAGAGTGAATTCTTCACCAGGCTCATCTTCAGGTGCCTCTTCAACCTCGTCTCCGGGTACAGTTCCGGGTTCATCTGCACTTACCTCTCCAGGTGTCTCATTCTTTCCAGGCACATTGGAGAAAAGGGAGTCAAACGCCTCTTTCGCAACTACACATTTAGGATTGAATTCCTTCGCCAGCTTAAGCTGGGAAGGGTCGAAAACCGACAGTTCAGCGGAGACTGTCCCGCCGGGAGTGGAATGAAGTTCAACAAGGGTATCCGCCCCGCTATTCGCGGAAGATTCGGCAAGGATAATAAATCCTTCTTCAAAAACCAGTTCTACAGCTGATCCCCCTACGACCGCCGAACACCTTCCGGAGTAACCGGAATCCCTTAATTCCTCAATTATCCCCAATACTGTCCTATCTCGGACAAAACGATCAAACCTGCCTCTAGGCAGTTGCATAATAGATCTATGAAGAGTATATTAAATAATAATTTTATCATTTATGTTTTTCGAAAAATATCTAAAAATTACAAAAAAAGTGCAACTATTTTTCTTTAAAAACAGGATTTGTATGGATTTTTTATTTCAATATTCTACTTACCACACAACTTCATAATTATTTCAACCGCTTTGCGGGCACCCTCCATAACCGCGGGATCGACCTTGTCGCTGTATTCCTCGATGTTGCCGGCCTCAATGCCTATCGCGACAACTTCAATTTCAGGGAACAGTTCTCCGGCAATATCGATGACCTCTGCCACGCCTACATCCTGAAATGACATTTTGGAAGGCCTGTAAGGGGGTGTTTCATTAAATATATGAATATCTCCTGGTTTCTCCCCTATGCCGGACATCGCATCGACGATTATCACCAGATCGGCACCCTCCATAAGGGGCAGAAGCCCGATTCCACCTGTTCCTCCATCGATCAGTTCCAGGCCGGGAGCCGGTTCTTCGAGGAGCTCAATCACCCGGAGGCCGACGGAATCATTTCCCATCAGCAGGTTTCCGCACCCTATAACCCTGATGCAGCATCTCTCATCCCCTGAAATATCCATATCCATTATCTACAAACTCTCCCTCAAAAATTTATACCCGCCGAAAGATAAACAGACGGTGCAGGATGGGGTCCTGCATCTTAATGCATTATAATATTACAGTATCTTAAAAATTGCATTTAACAAAGCACCGAATATCATGCCGAGACCGAGCGTATAAAAGGATACGAGAGCAGCGATCTTAAGACCCATCTCCTTATAGAGGACCGCTATTGTCGACACACACGGAACGAAGAGAACACTTACAACCGCAAATATATAGAGCTGGGACTGGGCCATCACGGCACCGAGATCGGCTGTTCCCGCAAGAACTGCAAGTGTCTCAAAGGCCATCTCTTTCCTGAAAATTCCGAATATCAACGCTGTCGAGGCGTAATCGGGGAGACCCAGGACCTGCTCCATGAAGGGCGCGAAAAGCCTCTGGAATTCCGCAAGAATTCCGTAGTAATCGAGCATACCAAGAAATACGCTGCTTACGAGCAGGAGCGGCATTGCAATGAAGAGGAACTCCTTCATGTGGAGCCATGCCCTCTTTAATGTCTGGTCAATCCTCGGTTTTCTCAGCGGCGACATCTCAAGCACCATGCCGTATCTCTCGCCGGGTGCAAAGCGTGTCAGGACAAGGCCTGTAAGGACAATCAGCACGAATACAAGAAGATATACCGAAAATGCAGCTGTAATCCCGACGAAGGCTGCAACAATTCCCGCAATTATCACCGTTCTTGCGGAGCAGGGGACCATCGTAATCAGGAAAGAGGCAATCACCCTTTCTCTCTTCGATAGCTGCCTTATGCTCATTATTGCAGGAACATTGCACCCGAACCCGAGGATCATCGGGATCAGTGCCTGCCCGTGCATACCTATCCTGTGCATCGCCCTGTCGGCAAGGAAGGCCCCTCTCGTCATATAGCCCGAGTCCTCAAGCAGGGAGACCAGAATATAGAAGGTGAAGACGAACGGGAACGCGATTCCAAGTCCGGCCTCGACTGCAATAAGGAATGAAAAGGCCATCTTCTCCCAGAACGGCGAGAGGCCCAGGGAGTACATAGGCTCAATTATCAGTGCCTCAAAGAGCTCCACTATCGTCTCTTCAAGGAACGAGCCGATAATAAAGACTGCAAGCAGTGTAAAGAAGAGCACCGCCGCAAGGATGGGAACACCGGGGATGACCCGTGTCAGGAGGCTGTCGATATCAAAAGACAGTCTCTTCGATCCTTTGCCGGCCTCAATAACCTCACCAGCAATTCTCCTGGCTTCGTTGTGCCTGTTGGTCGCGATTATCTGGTGGGCCGACATCTGGTGTTCTTCTTCAATCTCGGAGCCAATGGTTTCTGCGGCCTCCATGAGCTCCTTTTCCCCGCCGGTTCCCTGAAGGGCGAGGAGTGCGTCCATCCTGCTGCAGCCCGTGAGTTTTACAAGACTCCTGATCGCGGCCTCGATATGCTTTCCGTAGGGAACTTCGAGATCGATAACGACCGCATCCTGCATTGCTGCAGGTATTATCTGGTCGATATTCTTTCCCTCCACAGCAACGGTCGGGATTACCTTACAGCCGAGAATCGAGGAGAGCTTATCATAATCTATAATTATACCTGATTTTTCAGCCTCGTCCGCAACATTGACGACCGTTATCAGTGGTATTTTATATTCAGCCGCCTGGATCAGCAGATAGAGATTCCTCTCGAGTTTTGTTGCATCGAGAACCACGATAAGAGCATCGACATCGTTTGTGCGGAGGTATGACCGGACCTGCTCCTCCTCCTCGGAGCTTCCTTCAAGAGAATATATTCCCGGGAAGTCGATTAGCTCGAATCTCTCCCTCTGGTAACATACGTTCCCGGAGAGCATATCGATGGTCGTTCCGGGGAAGTTTGATATTTCAACTCCTATTCCGGTCAGCTGATTGAATATCAGCGATTTTCCCACATTAGGGTTTCCAACCAGGGCAAATTTCATAGGCTGTCCTTATCCGGGATTTTTTCAACCATTACTCTTCCTGCAATCTCCCGGCTTATGGCAACCTCGCTTCCCTTTACCGATAAGATTATTGATCTCCCGGGAAGCCTCCTGACAATTTTTATCTCCTCGCCGGGAACAATCCCCAGGTCTATAAGCCTTCTTCCCCCGCCGGGACCATGCCTCATACCGACGACCTTCAGCCTGTCTCCTTCTGAAAAATCATCTATTACATCAAAACGACACTGGCGGCCGGGAAAATTACCTTCTATAAATCCGGGCCCGTACCGTCTTCCCCTGCACCGGAGACCGCTTCCGGAAAGAAGGTTTCCTATCTTATTAACAGTCTCCTCGGAGGCTGCATGCTCTATCTCACATGCCTCCTTTGAAGCGGTATCGGGATCCATTCCAAGCATCTCTGTAAAGAAACATTCGAGAATCCTGTGTTTCTTCAATACAGATTCGCCGGTAGACCTGCCCTCTTCCGTAAGGCTGACCGATCCATCCTCTTCTATGACGAGATCCCCCTCATTTTCAAGATAACGAAGGTCCTCTCCGACCTGATCTGCATCTCTCTCCATTACACCGGAGAGGAAAGAGATAGTCCCGGCTCCCTTCCCCTCCGCAGAATGCATTATTACCGCTTCCAGGTAATCCTCACGTTCAGACTGATCCATAAATCCAAAAAAGATTCGGGTTCTGATTACAAAAATATTGGGGTTGTTCGGATTTTTTGAAAAAACCAAAAAATACGGTGAAACATTTTTTCAAAGGAGAGACATAGCAGTACAACCTCCCGCTTAACCGGCGTCCCGTGAGTAGAATGAAGTTATAACCGCCATCGAGCAGAAGATGACACCGGCTATGAATGCACAGGTAAAACCGGATTCGATTATGCCGCTGCCGGCCGGGATGATCGTCTTTATGTCCGCACCCGAAGTGCTGATTTTATCATAGACAGCAAGAGCGAATACGGTTTCAAACACAGCGACACCGACGGATGCACCCCCGTCCCTGACTGTCATCATCACGCCTGAAACCGTGCCCGTTTCGGATTTTGGGGTATGCGAAAAGATGAGGCTACTGTTTGCGGGGACGAACATCCCCGTGGAAAGCCCCATTAGTGCAAGGGCAGCGAGCAGAAACCAGAACTGGGTAAATTCCTGCAGAAGTGCGAACATGATGAACGAGACACCTGCCAAAAATGCCGATGCAATGCAGATGCCCCTCGAACCCCTCTTATCCGAGATCGTCCCGCCGAGAGGCCCCCCGGCAATCATTGCAAGCGAGGGCACAACAAGCACCAGCCCGGCGAAGGAGGTGGAAAATCCCCTGATTATCTCAAGATAGAACGGAAACAGGAAGGTGGCGCCCGTGAACACGAGCAGTATGATGAATCCGCCTGCATTTGCAAATGAAAAGTCCGTGTTCCTGAAAAGCGAGAGATTCAGCAGGGGATCAGGGTGCCTTCTTTCATGAAATACGAATGCAGCAAAGAAGATGATACAGGCGGCAAAAGCGCCCGCGATAACCGGCGACGACCATCCGAAATCCATACCCCTGTTCATTGCAAATATGCCGGAGAAGAGGGCGAGAAATATCATGAAGGCCCCGGCAGTGTCGAATACCGAATCCGTTCTCAAATCCCGGTCCGCTGGGAGGTACCTGACGGAGAGAAAGACAGCAAGGATGCCTACGGGGACGTTTACGAGGAATATCCAGTGCCACCCGAAAAACTGCGTAAGGATGCCCCCGATAAAGGGCCCCGCAGCGATCCCGAGCGAGGCCATGACGGTTATGAAGGCAAGGCCCTTCCCCCTTCTCCCGGCAGGAAGGTACAGGGCGACCATTCCCGAGGCAAGGGCACCTGTCATCGAGGCACCTACCGCCTGCACAACCCTGAATACTACAAGTGAGAAGAAACTGTCGAACAGCAGGGGCACAATACCGCAGAGAAACGATCCTATCGTAAAGACCGCAAAACCCGCCACAAAAACCTTCTTATATCCCTTTATATCAGCAAGCCTCCCGAAGGCAAGCAGAAAACCCGTAAGAACGATGAGGTAGGCAAGAACGATCCAGCTTACAGATCCCGTTGAAAGCCCGAAACTCCCCGCAATTGTCGGGAGGGCGATATTTACTATCGTGACGTCGAGAGAGCCCATGAAGGCGCCGAGGGAGATTGTGAAGAGGATGATCTTCATATTCAATGAACCGGGATCTGTCATCTGTCAACCTGCGTTGTTTATTTATTTTCAATTGAGGTGGTGAGTATATCGGGTTTTTGTTTTGAAAAACAGGTCTTTTGTTTTAAGTTTAAAAAATGTTTTAAATATTTATTTCATACCGGAATCCCACCACCAGTCAGGATATTTCTTCATCCTCCTGCGGTTTGCAAGCCCGATGAGGACAAAAATTACCAGGATAATAAACATTGACGAAATAAGCACCGGGATCAGCGACCGGTCTTTTTCAGGGGAGAATTTCCCGGCATCTGTCGCAGATTGGGGCTGTGCAACTGTATAAGGTTGTGTTTCCACAGGTGCAGACACTTCGGTCGGTCCAGGTGCCGCCTTTTCTTCCAGAACTATCGTTTTATCCTCCAGCACAGCGATTGCAAACAGCGAAAAAGACGATGTGCCCGCACTGTAACAATAACACGGGCCGTCCTCACCGGTGAATGTTGTTGAAAGCTCCTCCCATGCACCTGCATCCTCATTATAGTGCATCATCACGATGTCGTTGGAATCATATCCCTTCGACGAAAGCCAGTTCTTTTCAACCCTGAAGTCAAAATTCCCACACGAGAGGCAGGTTTCTCCGGCATAGTAGATATTTACATCCTCATATTCGTACACCGTATCGCCTGCCGGATCGACACATCCCGGTGGACACTCTTCCCTCTGAACTGTAATCATTATCTTGTCGACATCCGTTGCCACGGTGATTTCGACCATGTACACCGACCCTTTATCCATTGTAAATATGACTGTTTCACCCGCCTCCAGGCCTTCTGCAAAACCGACCCCGGTATCAGTGTTCGAACCGCCGCCGGAGGTGGACACAACCGGTGACGATGTAGGGACCGGAGTCGGGACCGGTGGATCGCTGACCACAATACAATCCGTACGGGTGAGCGTATCTGAACCTCCGGGGCTGCTTACAGTAAGGTTTACCGTGTATGTTCCGGCCGATGCATAGGTATGAGATGGATTGGAAGAAGAGGTCGTATTGAGCAGATCACCGTCACCAAAGGACCAGTACCATGCCGTCGGAAAACCGGTCGAGGAATCGGTGAATGTTACGGTAAGCGGAGCCGTGCCGGATGTAGTGGAGGCCGTAAAACCGGGAACCGGGGATGGCCAGAAACGGGCATACTTCAGGTCGCCGTCCGTTGCGTCATAATAGCTGATATGTGGGTAATTCCATTGATCGAGCGCAAGAGAGGAATAACGCCCCACACAATCCTCACTATCGACGGTCCCGATATTCCATGAAGAGCCGCTCCAGGAGGCATACTTCAGGTCATCGCTCGTTCCGTTGACATAATAGCTGATCCGTGGTTTGCCGGATGAATCAAGCGCAAGGGAACAATACTCACCCGCATCGCCATCGGCATCGACAGTTTCAGTATTCCATGAAGAGCTGTCCCAGGAGGCATACTTCAGTCTGCTGTTCGATAGATCGTAATAGCTGATACGGGGTTTACCCGTGGAGTCGAGCGCAAGAGAGGGATAACGCCCTACATCACCAGCACTGTCCACAGTTTCAATATTCCATGAAGAACCGTTCCATGAAGCATACTTCAGGTCATCGTCCGTCGCGTTATTATAATAAGCGATGTGGGGATAATCCGAGGAGTCGAGCGCAAGGGACGGATACAGTTTCATCCCGGCATCGACAATAACGATATTCCACGAGGAACCGTCCCACGAGGCATACTTCAGGGCAAAGTTGGTACTATCATAATAGCTGATACGCGGTTTGCCGGAAGAATCGAGTGCAAGGGAACAATACTCACCTACATCGCCGCTGTTGTCGACAGTCCCGGTATTCCATGAGGAACCGTCCCACGAAGCGTACTTCAGGGCAAGGTTAGTACTATCATAATAACTGATCCGCGGTTTGCCGGAAGAATCAAGCGCAAGGGAACAATACTCACCTACACTGTCGTCGCTGTCTACAATGGTTATATTCCAGGCCGCTCCCGAGACAGGGGGCACGCATAAAAATACCAAAAGAAAAACTACTCCCGCCGTCAACCGGAGATTTTTGCCCGCTTTCATCACGGACCGCCCCCAGGGACATAAATGCCTAAAATATCTTCCGACATTTTGTTAACTCCCGGAAAAGCAAGAACAAATAAAAAAAGCAATCACGATATGGACATGAATTCTCGATTTCCGTAATGTGGTTAAAGCAGTTAACTTGTCAATATAATATTTAAATTTTACTCTGGTTAGAACCAGGATACTCAATCTCTTCGACGATGCAAAAAGTGATGGTTCTCAGGGAAGAATCATTATCCATGCGTTCCGGAAAACCCGTCAGGCGTTCGCTGCTGATCATATTACTCATCCTGCTCGGCATCATTTTTTCCACCGCCTGTGGGTGTACCACAAACAGGGACGATGGAAACAATACCGGAGTGGTTTCACCCGCTTTTGAGACACACACGGAAGAATATGCCGTGGAGGACAAAACGCCGGATACGAATCTCCCAACAATAGTCCCGGCGGAGATCAAAGGAGACCTTTACGAGGACCGGACCTTCAGTGTCAAATTTGAAAAATCCGAATACGAGCTCGTTCTTCCCGTAAACCTCTCGGTATATTATGGTGCAAAAAATGCAGACAAATCGATCACGGAGGGCACCTTATGGAATGAAACCGACAAGGTATCGGCATATTACAGGTCCTTTTTTGAGGGTGAAGCCATCGACGGATTTTATGATGATATCCTCAAAAAGACCCGCCATATAAAGATTGCAGAGGGTTTTTTCCGATGAGGAATATCTTGAATTCCTGGTAACCTTCGTCCAGCAGATCCCCTATGATCCTGAAGCAGAACAACCCCGGTTTCCGGTTGAGGTAGTCTATGACATGAAAGGCGACTGCGATGAAAAGAGCATGCTGCTGATTGGGATGCTCTCCCGCCAGGGATATGATACGGCCCTCATAATATTTCCCGAATACAGGCACGCCACCGCTGGCATTCGTATAATAACATCCGGGGACACTTTCTTCAGGCAGTTTAAGGCCGAAGACGGCAGGAAGTATGTTTTTATCGAGTCTACAACCCCGCAATACATCGGACATTACCCTGAAGAACTGGGCGAAGCCAATGCCATCGTTGTTCCCATTGGTGAAGGAACGATGTCATTTGAGAGATACAATTATGTCTCGTATATCACCGAGAGCCTGACAAAGATCAGGAACAGGATCATATTCCTTGATTCCGAACTGGAAAGGCTGTATGATGAGATTAATGATCTGGTATCAGATCTCAACAATAAAAACTATGCATCAGACAGTGAATGGCATGCAGATCACTCGAAATACCTGATTCTAGTCGACCAGTATTATGATTACCAGGATCTGCTGGAGAAGAACATCGATGTCTACAATTATATTGTAGAACACCCCTACGACGGCGAGGGTGTCAGGAGATATATCTACAACAGCAAGGTCAACGACGTTGAGTATTAAATTATAAAAAAAGCTTCAGATTTCAAAAAAAGTTATTTGAATCAATACTCATCCTGACAGATAATGGCGGGGATCTCAAAGTATCCATAATCTGCACCGGGAGGATTGAGTCGGACATATTTATATGTCTGGTTATCACTGACTTCATAAACCATTTCTCCGGATAATTTTTGTCCGGCAAATATCCAGCCGTCAAGCGGTTTTTTAAGGCCAATATCCATTTTTGTTGGTACATCGGGATGATAATATATTACAGGTGATTTACTTTCCGACCTGAGCAGAATCGTTTCTTCACTCAATGAAAACGTGGAGGCTGAATCCGCCGGATTATATGCAACCACATCCAGAACAAGGTATTTGTCATATCCTTCATTCAGGTGATTTAGCGTATTATTGTTAATTCTGCTGACCATTTTTGCGGATTTTACTTCAATGTAAGGTTGTGTTGGATCCGGAGTTTCTGCAGGTGTAGGAGATTGTGTTGCAGACTTTACCGAACCTGAAAAATCTTCAGTATAATCGTTTATTTTGGTTTTCCCAATAACATCACCGTTATCATCAGTTACACTGATTCCAAAAGGTTCTGCTTTGTCTTTCAGGGCAATAAAAAGCACATCACCGGAAACACTCTCTCCGGGCTGAAGAGTTCCATATTCAATTGGGGATAACTCATCATCGTACAGAAATCCGCCAAATGATTTGTACCAATCATCATTCTCCGCTTCCTGCATTACATCAGATCCTCCGGGCCCGATTGCTGCAAGCCTGAAATGTTTATCATCAATTGTTATGGGAGCACTGTCTGCCGGATTTTCAATTGTAATAGGGATGATTACAAACAAAACGTCTTCTTTTGGGGGTGGAAATATCCCGATATGATCCGTAACCAAAGCAGTCCCGGCTGTAATTTCAGGTGCCGGTTGACTGCACCCACAGGTCAAAACCAATGCCAGGAGTATGATTGGAGTTAAAATAAAAATAGCTTTAATTCCCATGAAAAGGAATTTTCTTCCTTAATATTAATCTTTTCCTTTTATAATTAGCCCAGATTAATAATGCAGTTAATGCCCTGTTACCATGCCATGCCTAAAAAATTATTCTTTCTTCCTGACAAATATTGCAAACGCTGCAATTAGGGCAAAAGAAGCAGTAATTGCCGCAAATCCGGGAACCGCAGTCGAAGTCGGAGCCGTTGTTCCGCCTGACGAGGATCCCGGTGCAAGACCGATTGTAAGTGAAGCCGTCTCACCGGCGTTCACCGTTACCTTCGAGATCCCGTCACTATAGCCATCGAGTCTCAGGATAACGGTATGCTCTCCCGGAGAAACACCGGTCAGTGTGTACGGAGTCGTTGCACTCTCGTATATATCGTCAAGATAGATCATCGCACCGGACGGTGTCGAGGTTACATAGATCGAACCTGTCGTCTGTGCCGGGCTCTGGCCCATAACAGCATCGATCTCAACAGCCGCCCCCCCCCGGGTTATCGTAACGCTTGTCTTGTAATCCGGGTACCCGTCAAGCTCAAGTACCAGGGAGTGTATACCTGCCGAAACGTCCCTTATCGGGTACGCCTGGCCTTCCATCGTTTCGCCCTGGTATACTCCGTCGAGATAGATGCTGGCCCCCGAAGGTGTTGAGGTTACAAGTATTGACTGCACCTGATCGATCGGCTCAAGGGTCGCGTATATGGATTTCTGCTGTCCTTCTACGACATTTACCGTCTTTTTCCAGTTATAGTAACCGTTCATGGTCACCATGAACTCATGATTGCCGTTTGAAAGACCGGTAACCACATACGGGGTCTTTCCGACCATCTCGCCGTTTACATACACGTATGCGCCCGTAGGGTTCGATTCGACCGATACCGAACCCGGCGAAACGAGGGTTAAATAAACATTCTGGGTCGTACCTGATGTCACGTACACTGTTGTCTTCGAGGTTTCATACCCGTCCATCTCTGCATCGACCGAGTACGATCCCGGACGAAGACCACTGAGGGTTATCGGAGAGAGGCCCTGGTACTGGTCGTTTAAGTGAATCCTCGCACCTGAGGGATTCGTTGACACATAGATTGAGCCGTATTCAGACTCGGTTGGAGCCGCTTTCGGGTTTAATGTTACATAGACATTCGCTGTCTCACCGGCGGCAGGAGTCGCGGGAAGCGATGCAGTGGCTGTATAGTATCCGTCCTTTTGCACAGATACAGTATCATATGGTGTTCCTGTCGAATATACACCCACAGAAAGCACTCCGCTGTGTATCTCGCCCTTATAAACTCCGTCAAAATAGACGCTCGCACCGTCCACGTTGCAGTGGATATCGTACCACCCCACGTCTCCCCCCACGGCAGACGCAGTGTGACAGAAGGAAAGTGCAATGGCAATTATCAATACCATCCTCATTCTGCTTTTTGCGAAACCATTCATGAAAAATGATTGCCCTTAATCAGTTTAATTCTTTTCAGGTGTGACGGAAGGGAGGAAGTGGGTTTCATGGGCAAATCATTTCAATAGACAGCACATATATTTTAAAATAAAAATATAGGTGATTGCAACGCCTGCTCCGGTACTAGGAAACAATGAGAAATTAATTTTCGAAATTCCAAATATTGAAATAAAATCTACAGAATTCAGGCTTTACCTCACAAACAGGAAACTCTTCCTTTCAGAGGACGATACAGGAAAGTCTGCGCCGATAGAGATCCCGCTACCCGTAATCAGCTCGATAAATACAGGCCAGACCATATCGGACGAACCTACACTGATCCTGTCGATAAAAGCACCTGATGGTTCGCAGAAGAAAATGACACTCACATTTTCGCAGGATTTTTCAGGAATGCGAAATATGGAGAGAGATTATCTCAAGAAAGAACTTGAAGGGCTTATCTCAGAATATGTACCGACAACACTGCCCGGGGGTCCACAGCCTCCGCAGGCCGCTTATCAGGAAAGCCCCCCCATGCATATGCAAAGACCTCCTGAAACTAAGAGCCCTGCAGCAACGGGTGCGGCAGGTTCTGGAGGCGTTATTCTCCAGGCACATAACATCATAGTCAAATCACAGGAATTCACAATAAAACTGACATCAAAAGAGATTTCCCTTATTGATCCCAACCATCCGAACAAACCTGCATCAATCTCTCTTAAATCTGTCAGGAGCGTTGATACAGAAGGAAACGCCCAGAACGAACCGGTAATCGTCCTGAGTGTCGAATCTCCAAACGGCGAGATGAGAAGAATGAGGCTCACCTTCTCCCACTGGCATAACGGGGACCGCTGGAACGAGAGAGATACACTCGCCGGAGCAGTCAGGGATATAATATCAACCGGCGGAAGCATATCCCATATTCCGGGACTCGGCACCCATACACCCCCGTCATACCAACAGCAGCCGCAGCAACCTCCCAGGCCAACATTTACAGGGACAAACGACGGATTTTCTGCCAAACCCCCCGAGACCATCTTCTGCCCGTCATGCGGCGGAAAGATCCCGGCCGGCGCTAATTTCTGCCTCTCGTGCGGAGCACCTGTCGGCGGCGGTTTCACAGGCAGCGGAGCAGGTTTCGGGGAAAGCCCGGGACAGGATTATGAAAGAGGCATCATCGATGCGGACAGAGGAGACGACGATCTCTTCCCTGCTCCTGCAGGACCTTCACGAAGAGTGAAAAAGGCAAGAACCCCAAGAGCACCAAGAAGGAAAAAACCTGCAAAGAAGAGGGTCAGCAGAAAAGCTTCACGAGACCCCCTGGGTCTCGGGGAAAGGAGTTCGTACTCGCCTGACGATTCAATTGCCGGAAGGCTTATCGGGTTTATCAGGGCGCCAGTTGAGACATTCAGGATGACCAAGGGACAGGATCCCCTTGAGGCACTTCCGGTTCTTGCAATCTCACTTGCGGTATTCGGGTTTGCTACTGCAATAATATTCCAGTTATATGCAGGGTCACTTGACCCCGCAACATATCCGGTGATTACTTCGCTTATGGATGGCGGGACAATGATCTTCTTCGTGATCGAGATAATAGTCCTTGGAATACTGTATGCAGTCTTCAACGGCGTTTTGCTTTATCTCGGACTCCTGATAACCGGCAATGCAGAGGACATCCGGGACGACCTTCGGATCGCAGCCTATTCAATGTGTCCCTTTGCCATTGGAGGCCTTATACCTCTCTTCGGACTGATAATAGCTCCCATTTGGGCCTTTTTCCTCCAGTTCATCGGGGTCAGGGAGACATACAATCTTGACGGAGGAAAAGCTGCAATGGCGGCAGGAATCCCCGCACTTGTGATAATAATGTTGTTCCTCTTTTTCATAGGACAGGGGGAAACAGGTTTTACTATCTTCGGAGGTGCATAAATACCCCGGAAATCTGATTTTCCGCGAATTTTCCTGGCAATAATAATCATTTTTATCCTAACACCTCAGGTATCGGGACTTACCACGACATTTACATATGAACAGGGAGAAGGAGTGGATTTCCTTAAGGTCAGCTTTTACGGAAAAGTGGGCTTTGGAACTGTTACCTCCTGGGAATGGGACTTTGACGGGGACGGCATAACTGACAGTACCGGGCAAAACCCGACCCATATATTTCCAGTTGCAGATACATACTCGGTTAAACTGACAACAACATTCGATACGGGTTCAACTGAGTCGAGGACGCTCAACGTCATAATGAAAGAACCCGAACTTGAGGCAAACTTTATAGCGTCTGTTACAAGCGGAGATGTGCCTCTTGAAGTGGAGTTCACCGACCTGACTCTGGCCAGCCATGACTGCCGGTGGGATTTCAGCGATAAAACCCCAAAAACTTCAGTAAAAAACCCGGTTCATGTATTTACCGAACCGGGAACCTACTGGGTAGTCCTGACCGCAACGGGCATCAACGGCAATACAGACGATTATTCAAAAGAGATCATCGTAAACCACCCTTCTCCGGTTGCTCTTTTCACTGCAGAGCCTGAATCGGGAAAACCTCCGTTAAGTGTGCAGTTCACCGACCGGTCAGAGATCTCAGAGGGACAGATAAACGAGTGTTACTGGACCTTTGGCGACGGAGCGTCTTCGGAGGAGAGAAACCCGGTACATGAGTACTCAGAGCCCGGCAATTATACAGTTTCGCTTAAAGTCAAATCCGGCTTTTCAAGGATAAACACTTACACGGTGAAAGATCTTATTTCAGTCACAAGCGGATTTTCCGCCTCCTTTTCCGCGGATAAAACCACCGGAGAGGCACCGTTTATTGTAAAATTCACAAGTACAAGGCCGTCTGACGCCGAAATGAAGTCTTACTTCTGGGATTTTGAAGACGGAACTTCCGGGGGAGCTCATCCTGTCCATACATTCAGAACCCCTGGAATATACAATGTTACACTGACTGTTACAAACAGCTACGGGGAATCATACACTGTAATAAAAACAGGATATATTACAGTAGAAAAATCTGATGCGGTCAGTGCAGCAGATACACAGGTTACCGAAGAACCTGGGCCTGATGAAGCTTCAGGTAATGAGATGAAAATAAGCTGTCAAAGCCATAAAGAGGACAAAAAGAAAATATTCGGGATTCCCGGAACTGAAGTTTTCAGGAGCGAAACGACCCGAATACACGAATTTTACGGGGAATGGGTCACTCTTATCCGGGAACTCCTGGGATTTAAAAAATTATTTTGATTTCCCCTGTCCTTCGACAGATCTGATTGCAGCTTCAATCTCAGCCTGATCGCCGAGATAATAGTGCCGGATGGGTTTTAGATCTTCATCGAGTTCATAGACGAGCGGTACCCCGGTAGGTATATTAAGCTGCGATATCTCCTCGTCCGATATTTTATCGAGGTTTTTGATAAGAGCACGGAGGCTGTTGCCATGCGCAGCAATAAGAACCCTTTTGCCCGATTTAATCGCAGGGGCTATCTCATCGTTCCAGTATGGCAAGAACCTTCCAACAGTGTCCTTCAGGCATTCGGTCAGGGGATACTCATCAGGCCTGAGACCACCGTACCTCGGATCCTTCTTCGGATTTCTCTCATCCTCCTCTTCAAGGGCAGGCGGGGGAACGTCATAGCTCCTCCTCCAGGTGAAGACCTGATCGTCGCCGTACTTTGCTGCAGTTTCGGCCTTGTTAAGCCCCTGCAGTGCGCCGTAATGGCGCTCGTTGAGCCTCCACGAACGTGATACCGGAATCCACATGAGATCCATCTCGTCGAGGGTTATCCAAAGAGTCCTAATCGCCCTCTTAAGGACAGAGGTGTACGCCATATCAAAGATATAACCCTCATCCTTGAGGAGTGCTCCTGCCCTGTGGGCCTCTGCAAGGCCTTTTTCCGACAGATCTACATCTGTCCAGCCGGTGAACCGGTTTTCCCTGTTCCAGACACTCTCCCCGTGTCTTAGCAGTACTAGTTTATGCATATCTTATCTCCATTCAGCTTACAGTATAGTCAACTGTAACCGTTTCTCCGGCTTCTGTCGAAGAAGTCACGCTCTCAACCGGTTTGCTCTTTGAATCATACAGGGTGACTTCCATGATTTTTCCACTCGCGTCATCATCCTTTTGTATACTTATCGAGATTGTCCCGGATGGATCTACCATATTCGGGCTTTTCTGGTATCCAAATCCGGATATGGATTGGGTCTGACCGTTATAGGTATAAGTTCCCGACCAGTCACCCGAATAGAGAACTTCAAAGAACCAGTTGCCGTAACTTGCAGATGTTGTCGTCGTACCCGGTTCGTTTGTTGTGGTTGTTGTCGATGATGACTGCGTTCCCGAGGAAGAGGCAGGAGTAGTAGTCCCGCTGCCTCCACCGATCATTCCATTTGAAAATGCAAATCCGACAACGGCGATGACAGCGATTACGGCAATAATCATTATAAGGATTCTGGGTTCGGGCATCCGGCTTTCCCTGTAGCCGTAAGGATCATCATATCCCCCGTACCCTCCTTTCTGTGCCCTCTTCATCGCTTTTCGCTGTTCCTTCTCTGCCCTTTCCTGCTCTTTCATACGGGCCTTGTCCGCCTTCGCCTGCTCCTTCATCATGGCTTTCTGGCCCTTTGGAGACATCTGGCCGGCGGGGCCGCGGGCATAGGCGCGATCGTCGGCAAGTGACATTCCCCCCTCATGCCGGGGACGGGTGCCTCCGGCCGGATGGGAAGGAGGAGGTGGTGGAGAGACAAAACCCCGGTTTTCGCCGCCCTGGTGAACCGGAGGCGGAGGCGAAAACGGCTGATGGCCGGCGGGAGGGCTCTGGGGAGGAGCCTGGGAGAAAGGCTGCCGGTTCACCCCGGGCTGCTGCTCAAGTTTGCCGCCGCATGACGGACAGAATGCTGATCCCGAGATAACCTTTGCGCCGCAGAAACGACAGAACTGGGTCTGCTGCCCGGCTCCGGGGACAGGCTGGGGAGCCTCAGGAGCCTGCGGAAAGCCCTGCGGCATAGAATACCTTTCTTCTGCCGGAGGCGAAGGTGGTGCGGCAGCAGGCGGAGCCGGAGGAGGCTGGTGGAATCCTGTAGAAGGAGGAACTCGTGTTTCTCCCGGCCCTGAGCTGAAGAGGTCCCCATCCCTGTTGTATGCAGGGGGAGAGGGGGGTGCCGGAGGCATCTCACCAGGGAAAGATTCCTGTCCGCCCGTCTGTCCTCCGGCAGCATGGCGGGGAACAACCCCACGGGAAAGAGACTTCAAATCCTCAATCCAGTCATCCCTTTCTGAATACCTGTAATCACCGGTCTGGATAAATTTCATTATGAGGTCGCCCACCTCACCCGAAGGCTTTTCTATTGAAAACCTTATATCAGGCGTCCCGGATTCATCAGAGGATGGCTGGAAGTCCCGAACAAGATTAAGAGGAAAAACAAGCTCTTTTTTCTCCTGAAGGGAATCTGTCTTTTTTACGAATATTATTCTTTTACTGGTTAAAAAAGCGTCAAAAGAGACATTTTTAACATTGACTCCGGGAGAAGTCTTCACAAGTTCTTCTCCCGGTCTAAGACTCGGCCTGTACATATTATGAATTTATAGTTGTACCCCGTCATTCATTAATCTAATTCAAAAGTCCGTTTAATCTGTATATTCCTTTTCTGACAACGGAAAATTTAATGAACAATCCCTGTACAGAATTAAATAATAACGATTAAATAATTGACTTTTATAATGTCATGCTATCTGGTCTGTTTATTAAATAAAAGGGGGGGCCGGAGTGCGGCTTACCCATGTCTGGAAAAGATACCCCATATAATCCACGGAAACACCAGGACATTGACAGGAGAATGTTCCTGTTAATTATATTATCTGCAATAATCGTCTACTTTATTATCGGAACCTGCTATTCCTTCGGTTATACTACGGTAACTCCACATATGATGGATATTCCCATCATACTATTTGCTTTTTTTTACCCGAAAAGGGGAACTGCCGCAGCCGTTCTTCTTTCTGCAGGGTATGTTCTCATGGCCGTTGCAATAAGCGGATTTTCAGGTACCGAGATAATTCATGCTACAGGAAGAGCGTTTGTATTTATAACAATAGGAGCCGTTGTGTCATTTCTCTCTGCAGGGCTTGTCAGTGAAAAAACGAGATACTCGGATCTGTTCAACAGCCTCTCCGATATTACTTATATCGCCGGAAGGCCGGAGAACGGTGAGATCGGAGATATAATTGAATGCAATGAAACCACCCTGAAAAATACCGGGTATTCGCGTGAAGAGATTATCGGAAAACCGGTATCTTTCCTGACGTCAGGAACCCGGCCTTCGCTGGAAGATTTAAAAATAAGGCAGGGATCAGGTAAAAAAGATGATAATAACGAGATATATGTAATTGAATCAGAGCATAAGAGAAAGGATAACTCCTCTTACCCTGTGGAAATGAAGATACGGAGCTCCTCTATCGATGAAAGGCCCGTTTATGTTATCACAGCAAGGGATATCTCCTGGAGAAAGGAGATCGAAGAGAGACTTCTGAACCAGGCCAGGTTCCTCGAATCGCTGATAGAGACCATCCCGATACCTTATTTATACAAAAATTCCGACCTCAGGCACACTATGTGCAATACTTCGCTGCTCGAGTTTATGAACCTGGAAAGGGAGTGTTTTATCGGCAGGACAGTATTCGACGTCCTCCCGAAAGAGTACGCTGACAGGATCAATCAAATGGACCTTGAAACCATTGCAACACGCAGACCCGTTTCCGGTACGGTCAGGATCCCGGGGAATGATGGCGAAGAACGCACAATTCTCATGAACATGATGGCGGTCTTTCCGGATGAAAAAGTTTTTTCCGGCATTATTACTATCTTTCAGGACATCTCCGACCTTAAAAAGGTAAAAGAGGATCTCAGGCGTTCCCTTGATGAAAAGACTGTACTCCTCCAGGAGGTCCATCACAGGGTAAAAAACAATCTTTCAATCATCATAGGCTTTCTTTCAATGCAGAAGAGAGTCATGGATGACGAAAAATGCATTGAAGCGATTACCGATGCAGAGAACAGGATCTATTCGCTTGCAGCGGTGCACGAATCGATATACCTGTCGGAGACTATTACCGAGATTGATGCCCAGGAGCACTTTGAAAACCTTATCGGGACCATTGTTACTGCTTTTTCAGACCACCCGGGAATCACAAGTTTGGTTGATGCCGGAGGGTGCAAACTCGATATAAGGCAGGCAATTCCGGCAAGCCTGATCTTAAATGAAATAATAACAAATTCAATCAAGTACGCCTTTAAAGACCGAAAATCAGGAAAAATTTCCCTGAAACTTCAAAAGGACGGCACCGGACAATACAATATGGTGATCTCCGATGACGGTATAGGACTTCCCGGCGATTTCGACCTGTCAAAATCACAAACACTGGGGATTAAAGTGATAAACAATATCGTAAAACTTCAGCTTAAAGGAGACGTCACCATGACATCCGGACCTTCGGGGACGAACTGGGATATAAACTGGAAATAAATTGTTTTTGTTTTCTTTTTATCTAAAGAAATCTTTTTGAAACCAGACAAAACGCTGCAAATATGGCAGATAATGCACAAATTACCGTAAACCCGGGAGTTTCCGGGGTAGCTGCAGTTGTAGGAACCTCTGTCGGGGACTCTGTCTGAACAGTGGTTTCGGCAATTGTTGCAACAGCCGTCCCACCCACTGTTTCAAGGGTTTCAACCTCGCTTTTGACGATTGTGCTTCTCTGGGTAATATATATTGTAAAGTCTGAGACTGCCTGCGGTCCGGTCATCATCAGACCCGCCTCTTCAGACGAAACACACGCTGAGGATTCGGCCTCTCCGGACACGAAAGTTATCTGAGGTATATACTGGTAAGTACTGTCCCATCCGAATACGTGGGTGCTCCCGGGGAACATATCGGCCGATTCAACTACTCCGCCGTCCCTTTCAACCGTTACCGAGGCCGCTGATGCCGTGCACGTTGTTCCTTCGCACAATGCACAATCGGGTTCAGCGTTAAAGGTTACTGTATAACCTTTGTAGAATGGTGAAATCAGTCTTGAGGGGTCTCCATAGCAGGAGATTATCGGTTTTTCCGTCGATCCGACAGTCCCAATCTTGCCGATAGTGATCCACTCCCCTCCCGGGCCGCCCATTATTGTGACTTCAACAGAATCGCCTTGTTTTAGATCATTAAATACAGACGGGTTCGAGACAGTTCCTGTCACTATATTGTTTTTAAGGCTGCTCATTCCATAAGTCAGCCAGGTTCCGTCACCCTGGTATACTTCTGTGACACTTACCGTAACCCTGTCATATGAAGGCTCAAGCTTTGAAAGCCAGCCCATATATGTCTCTTCAAGAATCACTGCAGATGCCGGGGAACAGACAGCCATAATCGCAATAATCAAAACAGCTGCTCCTGCAATTTTCATATATCTCATTTGATAAACCTCTCCTGGTGGCCTGAAAAAACTTCAGACAAGACCATATGAAATACTACGGGGGAATGAATAAAAAAGCCTGCGGTAAATATGAGAAAAAGGGTAGGGTTCAGATGAGCCCCGTCATCCCAAGAATTCCCCCGATAAACGAGGCAATAACAACACTGAAGAGAAGCATTCCGACCAGGGTCAGGATTATGGGAATCAGGACCACGAGGACGGCTTTTCCTGTTGATATCTCCTGAAGTTCGCGGATACCCAGAGCCAGGAGAACGAGCGACCATATCGCTACGATTATGTTTACATAAGGAATCCAGCCAAGAAGCAGATACGGAGTGTAGGAATACATGAGAGCCTTTATCGTCTGCTGGTAACCCTCTCCAGCATCGAGCATCAGGGCAAAGCAGTGAAGTATCATTCCGGATACGAATATCCAGAAGAGGCCTATGACAAACATTACATAGAGCACAAATACGTCAAATGCCACCACAAATGCACCGAATGCTGAGAATGCCGAAGCCCATTCCATTCCGGGCACTTGGGAGAGTGTCTGGATCGTTGTGGTCAGGAAGTTCATATCCAGTGCAACGGCAACAATGCCAAAGAGGACGGAGAAGATTATCAGAAGAACAATGTAATACTGGTAGGCTGCTCCAAGACTTTCACCTTTATGAGTCTGAAAGGTCTCAACTGGTTTTACGAGAAAACCTTTAATTTTTTCACCAAAGGATGACATAGGAGAAAGATTGTACACAATATATATATATTTTACTCTAAAACCCAAAAAAATTAAGCCTCCGATTAGCATTGCCTTATAATAAAATGATCTCATTTAAGAGGAACTTATCAAAGACAAGAATCTTTTTTCCACAAATAATTCATACCAATTACGAAATAAAAGCTATAATATCAATATTTAGATTAAATATGCATAATATTTATATATTATAACCGGTTATAAGAACTTGTTAATTAAATTGTGGAGGTATTATGAGCGTAATTAAACGGTTTGGCGTCTTTTCCGTTGCAAAGATCTTTGCAGCTATCAGTCTTGTCATAGGTCTGATCCTCGGAATACTTGCTCTCCTGCTCGGGGGAATCCTGAGCATGTTTGTTCCCGAGGCGGCGGCATTTGTAGGTGTAGGCATTGTTGGAATTATCGTAATGGCCATAGGTGGTGCAATCAGCGGCCTTATTTATGGTGCAATTGCTGCATTCATATACAATCTCGCCGCAGGATGGTTTGGCGGAGTAGAGATGGAGCTTGAGTAAACAGGCTTTTTAAAACTAACTTTTTTCTATAATACCAGTTCAGCTCCAAAATCACGTTTTCTGACTTTTTGATGAGTGCTGTCTATTAAATCAATGATTTTTGGTTACATCCGGTCAGAAGAGAACCCGGAAAAAAGTTTGGATTATAATCCCATTGTTGAAACCGCTGCTATCACGAAGAAGGCAGCCAGGGCCATAACAAGAATGACAATTATGATTACCGGGAGGATAATCGCAAGTACTGCCTTTGCGGTCGACATCTCCTGTATCTCCCTTAACGCAAGAACTTCAAGCACCAGCGCCCATAATCCTGCAAGAATACCGATTAACGGGATCCAGCTGAAGAGCATACTGGGAGTGGAAGAATAGATCATCGCCATGACAGTCTTAATAAATCCCTGTTTGCCCCCGAGAATGATCACGAAAAGATGAACTATGGCACTTCCGATGAAAAGGCCGAGAATACAGGCTACCAGCATGAATATAAAAAGCCCGGCAATCATTGCAATGCCAAGCCCTGCTCCTCCGAATCCGGGAACAGCACCCATATATGCACCCATACCAAGTGAAGATACAAGTGCAGTCAGGATGGAACTGATCACGACAAGAACAAGATAAAATTTAAACGCCTCTCCGAATTCCTCATTCTTGTATTTATTAAAGCTCTCAACCGGATTTAAAAGAAATCCTTTAACTCTTTCGACAAAATCCAATGCCATACGAATAATCTGCCAATAAAGTTTAAAAAGGTGTAGTTTTGCCTATCAGAAACCGTACCCAGCTGAAAACGATAAACAGTTACTTTTTAACTGCTTTCTCGAAGCCTTCGGCAATCTCTTCAATTGTCTTGTCGATCTTCTCTTCGGCCTTTTTCACCTTCTTTGAAAGATGTTCCCTCCCTTTCTCAGTCGTAATAAGTGCCTTTCCAACAACGAAAAGGTCATTGAGATTTTTGGATACGGAGGACTTTATCTCTTCTATCTTTTCATCAAAGTTATCGACAGTTTCAGTCGCCTCACCAGCTTTTGGATCTTCGGACTCCCCTGACGTTACGGTGGGTTTTTCTTCGGCAATCTCATCCTCTACCCATCTTCCTTTCTCAAAATGTCCCTGTCTTTCCGCCATAAATCTATTCCTCAGTTTTCTATCTTGGTTTTCAGGAGATATAATATTTAACTGCACGTTCACTCAGGAAGCACAAGATCCTCATTGTTCTCAAGGATGAACATAAATGTACGGATCATGTAGCATAACTGCGGAATTGCAACTATATGGCCGATAATATTTTCGTTCTCCTCCTCAACGACCATAATGATCGACCTGTCAAATATATATACGCAGCTCGATAATTTATGAAATCCAAATTCCTTTTCCGGGATATACCGTTTCATACCCTCTACAAAGTCGGCGATATTATTGCTGCTCCTCACGACATTCAGTTTCATTCCCGCAAAGGCGCCGGTGTTGAAGCTATGGACCTCGATATTTACCCTTTTTCTTACCTTCTGCAGATCCTCAAGAACGCGTCTGACCGATTTCGGATCTTCAGACATTATTATAATCTCCTTTTGAGCGTTCTGGATAAGGGTCTTTAACCTGTTCTGAACACCGATCTCGCTTCTTATAGTCCACATCTTCGACGGGGGCAGTGATTCATAATGGATATCTGACAGGTATTCGCCGACATCGGAGAGTTTCCTGTCAAGCTCGGCCTTCAGCGGGTTTATAACGTCAAAGGGTTTTTCTGCATAATAATGAGCAGGCGTTCCCTCCTCCACGAAGACATACCCCTTGTCTGCAAGCGATTTAAGTACCGAATATATCCTCCCGTGGGGAACCCCGGATATCTCGCTCACTTCCCTTGCAGTTGCATTTCCTATTCCTATAAGAGCGATATATGCCCTTGCCTCATATTCGGTAAAACCTATACTTGAAAGAGTTTCAACGACTTCCTGTTTGGCCTCCATATTACAACTCCAATAGTTGCACTTAATTAATAATAATATTGGTGCAAAATAATAGTGAGCAACTGAAATGATGGGATGCAAACCGGAAACCAATCAGACTTTATCCAATTACCCATATCATGAAACTTCAATCGTCTGGGATGAGACCGGATTCATCCCCCCGGTCTTCTGCAGGACGATTGTCGAGTTCCTCCACATACTTAATAACAATGATATTGAAAATATCTATGACGCGGATATCATTCACGACCTAATCTGTGAAACAGTTGAAAATACCATCTCAGGTTGCTCAGAATACATTTTTACAGACAGGGAGAAGATGTACCGTTTTGCAGGAGAGATCAACGTTCCTGTTGGAAATATGAACGATACGGAGATTGCTGATATGATTCTTTGCAGGCTTATAGATGAATATACTGGTGACAATACAAATTCTGCAGAGAGAGAGGATATTACGGAAGTCCTGTATAAAATTTCCACATATGTTGCATAAAACTCTGAAAATACCAGATTAACGGAGCTAAAAATTTTGAAATCACCTTTTGAATTAATTGCTGATGCCATCAACAGGCACACATTCATAGTTGCAGGTCTTGTGCTGGGAGTGATGCTCTTTGCACTCTTCGGTGCTTCGATGACCTCAATGAAGACCGGAACCGAGACCTACCTGTATACTGACGAACCCGTCGGATCACTTCTTATACACTATACCGATCTTTTCGGTTCGGATTCGGTTATACTGATTATCGAAGGGGATGATGTCACATCTCCTGCGGTGCTGAAATACCTGGAACAACTCGAGGCGGATCTCTCTAACGAACGTTATATCGCTGGGATTACAGGCCTTCCCGATCTGCTGAAATCGGTAAACGGAGGGGTTCTGCCCCGGTCAAAGGCGGAGATCGATGCCTGTATAAATGCCCTTCCGGAAGATTACAGGACCATGATCCTTCCTTCAGGCACCATGACGCTCATGTCCGTGCCGCTTGAGACAGGTTACCCCGAGGAAGCGGAAAGAAGCATTGTCGAGACCGTAAATACAGTGATCGGACTCTCAGAACCCCCGGCAGGAATAACCGTTTCCGCATCCGGATCGCCTGCCTTTTCTGTAGAGATGCAGGATGACATGCAAAAGAACATGGGCAACCTTATCGGTCTGGCAATGCTTCTGATGATCGTTGCAATGGCTCTCCTCTTCGGCCATGTCAGGTACAGGATGCTTCCTGTCCTTATTGTATTCTGCGGGATAATACTGACATTCGGTGTAATGGGTATCACCGGCATCCCGATAAGCTCGGTAGTGATCGCCGCGTTCCCTGTCCTTATCGGTATCGGAATAGACTATGCGATCCAGTTCCATTCACGGTTCGACGAGGAGGTCCGGCGTGCTTCAATCCCTGAAGCGATAAAGACGACCATAACAAGCTCCGGCCCTGCCATCCTCCTCGCTATGATTGCAACCGCCCTCGGATTTGCTGCACTCTCCCTTCTTGCACCCTCTCCGATGGTTGCCGATTTCGGAACTATATGCATCATAGGTATTGCATGCTGCTACCTGTCAGCGATGATCATCGTTCCCACTTTTGCAAAACTGGTAAATTACAGACCAAAGGACGAAACAGGCAATCCTTTTGACGATGCAGAATCCTGTCAGCTTGAATGGAAGGGGTGCGATCAGGCACCGGCAGTGCATGAAAGCACAAAAGGTTCGTTTATGGATAAATACGACATTGCACTCGGGAAGCTTGCAGTAAAGATTGCAAAAAATCCCATCCCGGTAATTCTTGTCCTGCTGATGCTTGCAATGGTCGGAATGCAGCTCGATTCCAGGGTCATCATCGATACGGACGAAGATGCGATGGTCGACCAGAACATGCCCGCCCTTATTACGATGAACAAGGTCACAAGCGTAATGGGGTCGACAAGCACCGTCACTGCCTACGTAAAGGCGGATTCTATAAAGGACTACGAGACGCTGAAATGGATGGACGAATTCGGGGATTATGCGGTATCACAGCATAATGAACTGACCGGTGCAACGAGCATTGCATCATATATCAGGCAATACAACGGAGGCGTTCTGCCCACCAACCAGAATACAATAGAGCAGGTCTGGGAGAGTATCCCGGAAAGCACTCGCGAGAGTTATGTCAGCGGAAACACCGAGGCCGTAATAGAATTCTCTATGGATGATATCTCTATTCCAGCAACCCAGGAACTTATTGCACACATGGAAGACGATCTCGACTGGTACACAATGCACCCCGGAATGGATGTACAATATACCGGGCAGATGTACATGTTCAGCGACCTTATCAACGGCATCAAGGAGACCAAAAACCTGATGACATATCTCGGGTTTGTGATGATATTCGCATTCCTGCTGCTCGTATACAGGAAATTCACTGCAGTTTCGCCGCTTGTGCCGATTGTGATGATCGTCGGGTGGAACGGTCTTATCATGTACTCACTCGGGCTTACATACTCCCTGCTTACCGCAACCCTCGGGGCTATGACCATAGGTGTAGCTTCAGAATATACGATCCTGATTATGGAGAGGTTTGAGGAGGAGAGAGAAAAGGGAGAGGATACCTACACCGCAATCCAGACTGCAATCCAGAAGATCGGAACTGCAATATCCGTATCAGGACTAACGACTGTATTCGGTTTTTCGGCACTTCTGCTCTCTACATCACCTATTATCCAGAACTTCGGAACAGTGACTGTGATAACGGTCGGGTTCTCGCTCGTCGGTGCTATCGTCGTGATGCCGGCGGTAATATCACTGATGGACAGATTCAGGTTGGACCACACCGATTAATTCTCATAAATACTTCTTTTTACTTAATTTATCCGAAATTCAGGACTTTTCCATACATAGCTATCTAATATCCGAAAGTATATTATAGCCCTCAGGAGGAATAACCGAATCACTGTATAGTCGGGGGCGTTGCTTGGATGAGACTGAAGAAAAAACAGTTGATTGGAGTTGTAATAATCACAGCCCTGACTATTCTCTCAACCTCTCTCATTGCACAGTTCATACTCCTTAACCAGATACAGGACTACGAGAAGGAAATCGCAGGCCAGGAGCTCCAGGGACTTTACTGGATTATAAATGAAAAGGTAAGAAGCGAGGAGATAACGGCAATTGACTGGGCGGAATGGGATGACACCTATGAATTCGTCAGGAACGGAAACGAAGCCTATATCACTTCGGCGCTTGTAGAGGACACCTATTTCTCAACCGAGGTAAACGTAATGCTCTTTCTAAATAAGAGCGGGGATATTGTACACGGACGGGCATTCGATCTTGAAGAAGAGAAAGAGACAGATATACCAAAAGACCTGCACATGAACCTGGTAAACCACGGCATTCTCTATAATGATACTGCCGACCATGAATCTTCGGCAGGACTTCTCGTCCTAAATGACTCCATAATGCTCGTCTCAGCTTTTTCAATCCTTACAAGTACGGGGGACGGTCCCGGCAGCGGTATACTCATCAGGGCCAGTTATATCGAACCCGAAGAACTTGCAAAAGAACTCGGATCAAATGCCGACTTTTTCATGATCGAACCTGCCTCCACCCCCTCTGGCAGTACTTCCCTCCCGGAATGCGGAACGATCATATACCATATTGAAAACGAAACCTTTCCCGGCGAATGGGGAATGATACATGCAACAACTTATGTAAATGATTTTTATGGCGAACCTCTGAAACTGGAGATCGGGATGCAGAGGAGCCTGTACATCAAGGGTGTTACCACCATTTATCTCATAATTATTGCTATAATTCTAATCGAAATCATCTCTGCAGTGATCTATGTTTTAATCTTCCGCGGTTCGGTCATGATACAGCTAGAAACCCTGGGAAAGGATGCAGGCGAGATCGCCGATAGCGGAGATATAGGAAGAAGAGTTGGCTTCACTGGGGATCCCGAGTTCACACATCTTGCAGGCGCAATAAATAAGATGCTTGCATCACTGGAGACTGCGACAAATGAAAAGATCGAAAGTGAACAGAAATACAGGGAGCTTTTCAGTTCGATTCTCGACGGAATTGTCCTTACTGATCTTGAGGGCAACATAATAGACGCAAACCCGACATTTCTCAGGATGGCTGGAATTTCCCCGGATCCAGAGTCTGAAAACATTAGAGGGTTGTCATTTTACAAAATGATCAATAAAAAATGCGATCCTGGGATCATACATGAAATGACTGCCCGGTGGGAAAAGAGAAAAAAGTCAATGAAGTTCGAAGCAGAACTCTCTCAACAGAAAGATGGTAACATTCCTGTTGAACTTACATCATGGCCGCTGATTGATGAATACAATACCATAAGGAGCATCTGGTGGCTTGTCAGGGACATAAGTGAAAAGAAGGAGATCGAAAAGATCAGGGGCGAGGCACTCTCACGTATCGAGGACAATCTCGAAAGAATGGCTATATTAAACGACGAGATCAGGAATCCCCTTTCGATAATAGTCGGCCTTGCGGATATGAAGTGCGAGGATGCAGCGAAGGAAATTATCGAACAGGTCGAAAAGATCGATCATATCATCAACCTCCTGGACAGGGGCTGGCTCAGGTCGAAGAAGGTTCATGAATTCCTGAGAAAGCAGTACCTGAACGAAGAAAATAAAAGATCTAAAGAAGAGCAGGATTAATGTAAAAAATAGTTAAACAGCCGATTTCCTCTTTTTATCAAGGCGCACTTCGACACCTGCGAGGAGCATCAGGACTGCAGGCATTATCACGATCGCACCGATAAGCGAAAAGCCGACTGCAATTACAGTTGAAAGCCCAAATGAGGATACAATAGGGAACTGGGAGAGCAGCAGTGCCGAGAATCCACTCGCTGTCACAAGCCCCGATACGGTTACGGCCGATCCTATCTTCTTTACAGCCATCACGATAGCCCCGGTACGGTCACCCGACTTATCGTACTCCTCCATATAACGCTCCATTATAAGTATCGTGTACTCCGATGCAACACCTATCGTCATCGAGCCAAGGCAGGCACTTATCGGGTTGTATTCCATTCCAAGAATTATCATTGCAACGGAATTCCAGCCGACAATACAGATGATCGGCACGATCGGCGTCGCCGCAACCGCCCTCCTGTAAGCTATGAGCAGGAAAAGCAGGATCAGGATGAAACCTGTCAGGGTCATCTGGTCCTTGCTGTCGGCTATCATCGTCACGAGATTCGTATAGAGATCGAAATCCCCTGTCGGAGAGAGAGATACGTCGGGTGGAGGATCAAGCCACACGACGTCTTTTGCCACCGAATCCTTAAGCTCCCCCTGCCCGTCCATCGTGAGACTGACAGTCGAGAATGAGACGACACTCTCGTCAGGCGCCTTCAGGTAGGGGGATAGTTTGTCCCCGGGGATCATGGCAAGAATCTCATCAAGCTCCTCCTGGTTATCGGGGATCTCCCCTCCATTGTATTTCTTCACTACCGTAGCCACGCTGTCGACCGATGTAACCTCATCATGTACTGAAAGGACGAATCCACCGAAACGGTCGATCCATTGAACCACCTCCACCGAGGAGAGATCGCTCCCCCTGATATAGAACGGCATCGGGGTGACAGACCCCGCTACATCCTGGACCTTGTCGAGAGAGAGCTGTGCCGGGAGATCCGGGGGCGCCATGTCCTTTGTACTCGTATCGATGGGTATCGTCGAATCAAGCGCAATTCCCGCGTACGCAATCGAGACAGATATTATGAGAATCGGTATGAATACACGGATTATCCGTTTCGCCGCCTTTCCGAGCAGCAGATCGTAGGCGTGCATCAGCCTCTGGCCCGCCCCGCCGCTGTCCTCCCGGGGGTTATAGCCGGTGAGGGTTGCGATGGCGGGAAACCCGAAGAGCGATGTCAGGTAACTGCACGAGACCCCGATGATTGCAACGAGGCCGAAGCTCTTTATCATTGGTATCGGTGTCATGAGCATCGCGATGAAGCCCATCGTCGTTGCAAGCATCGCAAGAAGCACCGCAGGACCGGTATTCGATACGGTCTCTATTAATGCCTCGTAAACCGGTAGATCCTTCCTCCTCTCCTCGTCGAATCGTGCATGAAACTGAACTGCATAATCAATTCCAAGACCTAAGAGAATTGGCAGGGCCGCTATCGCACCGTTGTTCATGGGAATCCCGAATGCACCCATCATCCCAAATGTATATACCAGGCTGAACATCAGGAGGACAATCGGCAGGAACCAGTAACGCATATTGGAGAACAGAATTCCGAGAACTATGAACATCAGGATAAATGCCCCGGCGACGAGCACCACACCCGATAAAATCATCTCGGTCTGCATCTCGACGTTGTACGGGGTGTTGCCTGTAACCTCTATGCTGACACCCGGCGGGAGGACTGCACTGTCGACAATCGATGTCACTCCGGGGAGAACGGTCGCTGATAAATCCGTAGGAACGCCCTCTTCAAGTATTACATATGCAAGACCGGTCTCGCTGTCGGGGACCAGTGCCACTGCATCCTCTTCAGGAAGCATCGCAAGGTACTCGTCTATCAGCTCCTGGTTTTCAGGCAGGACTCCGCCGTTCATCTCCACTAAGACATCTGCAACCGACATTGTGGACGAGATATAATCCAGCCTTTTGAGCTGCTGCTCCATCACTAAAAGATCGCTCAAAAGCTCGTAATCCATGGGACTGGGGGTCTGGACAAGCAGAATATAGGTGTCCGATACAAAATTATTGTTGTACTGGTCGTAGATTATTCCCTTTGGAGTGGATTTGTCAAGGTACTGGTCGGACATCGACTGCGACTGGAGACCGGTCGTAAAATAACCGGCTATAACAAATACGACCAGCATTATGGCGATTATTGTCCTGGGGTGACGATAGATCGCCTCTCCAATCCTCCCGTAAGCCGAGTTCATCCTGCCCGTAAAAAAAACCTCCTGTATCGCCCCTGATCCGGTTTTAGTCCTGGGTGTCGCAAAATTTCTTCCGGATATCGCGTAATAATGATTCTTTTTAGTACTATAAATGGATGCGGCTTTTAGACCGCTAAAAATCGCATACATGCTGAATTGCAGTTCTTTTTAAAATTGCTTATATGTTATACCGACATAATCTCAAAGCGGGATAGGTACCATGAAAAAGAGAACAGGCCTGTTATTTTTTATATTAATCCTCGCACTGACCGCAGCTGCTCCGGTTACGGCAGGTGACAGATATTACTCCAACGGTCCGGACATCTCGGCGGCAATCGAAGGAACGAACGAGTTTTCCCCGGGGACGGATACTGTAATCGTCGTTTACGTGGAAAACCGGGGTTTGATCGATCTCAAACTGGTAGAGACAACCGATATAACGCCGGACTATCTTCCTACAACGGCAAAGGCATTGACGGCAGAACTTGAGAGCGGCGATGCCCCGGTCAATATAAAGTCCGATCCGCAGATCCTTGGCGACATCCCCGAAGGTTACTATAAACCTGCACAGTTCTCGATAAACATACCCCAGAACGCAAAGGAGGGGGATTACGACCTGATCCTGAAGGTCGACTACGAATACATGTACAGTAACAGCCAGACAGGGACAGATGCAATCTCATACAGGTTCAGGAAAGTCTCCGAAGAGGTGCCTGTCAGGATAAAGATAAAGCCCTCTGTCCGGCTTGAGATATCGGATGTCGACACCTCCGGCCTTTATGCAGGAGGAGAGGGATATATCTCGATGAATATCAAAAATACTGGCTCGGATACAGGAAAGGAGACCGCAATATATATCCAGCCTGCAGGAAAGAACCCCGTCGTCCCGATAGAAGACAGCATATATATAGGCGAATTCAAACCCGGCGATGAGATTGATACCCGTTTCAAGGTATCCGTATCAAAGGATGCCGACCCTTCACAAACATACCCGATTGAGATATATGCGGTATACAAGGACTACGAAGGACTGAGTGCACAGACTGCAGTCACTTCCATAGGTGTCGGCTTTTCCGGAAAGATAGCCTTCGAGTCCGCCGGTGAGCCGTCGGTCGCATATGCAGGAAAGGACTGCCTCATATATGTTACATACAAAAACACCGGCGATGCGGCCGCATACCAGGCAGAAGGGCGTATCAGTGTCGTCGATCCCTTCTCGAGCGACGACGACAACGTCTATCTCGGCGACCTCGAACCGGGGGAGTCTACACAGGGGATCTACAAGGTAAAGATCTCATCCGATGCAACCATCAAGCAGTATGCCCTAAACTCCGAGATCAGGTACAATGACGCGGAGAACAACAACTACGTCTCCGATACGGTCAAGGTCCTCGTGGACGTCAGGGGAGGTCAGGATTCGACCATCCTTATCGCCGGGATATTGCTTGCGGTCGTAATCATAGCTACAGCCGGATTCATGATTGCCCGGAGAAAAAAGAGCGAAGAATGAGAGGCTGCGGGTTTTGCAGATGACCAGAAAAATATCACCGGGAGAGACAAAGCGAAAAGCCGGAGAGCGGGGAGAATCCACCATACTGTTCTCTTTTATCCTCATTGGCCTTCTTATCGTGGGTCCCGTATCTGCGGGGGAGACGTTCATATGGAGCGAGCCATCCCTTGCCGCAACGATTACGGGCTCTAACGAGTTTTACCCCGGCAACAACTACCAGATAGAGGTTCTCATCGAGAACAAGGCAGAGGATACGGAGGAGATACTTTCCCCGTACCCGCAGATCGTTCCTGTTCCGCCTTCAACAGCGCTCGGGACCGATACGACTCTTCTCCCCGGAGACTCTCCTGCGGAGATCAAGAGCGGAACATACATGGTCGGCGACATCCCCAAAGGGGAATCCGTGACCGTTGAATTTACTATATATATTCCCGAAGAAACGGCGGCCGGGAAATACAATCTCCTGCTTGTAACCAATTCCGATTATCTCTCCTATGGCTACATGGCGACAGAATCGGAGATCAGGTATGATTACGGGAATTCAGTCAATAAAATCAACCTGCCAATAACAGTCAAAGGAAAGATCATTCCCTCCGTCATCTCGATCGATTTCGAAAACCTTGATTCAGGAAAGCAGGGTTACATCGATATAACATTCAAAAACACCGGATATTCAAAAGGCAGAAATGCAGGGGCCATGCTGACCCTTTCCCCCAGCAGTCCCGTAAGTATTGAGGACGGGAGCGTCTTTATCGGAGACATCGCACCCGGCCAGACAAAGACCGCCCGTTTTAAGGTGCAGGTGAGCAGCAATGTCGATTCAGGAGATTACCCTGCGGAATTCCTTATTGAATACACCGACGAGTACGGAAACCCCGCACTGTCGGATGAAGTAACAGTCGGAATCAGTCCGGGTTCGGGGCCGAAGTTCACCGTGGAGTCCGGTGAAATCTCCGTATCGCCCGGGGAGACCAGAAAGATCCAGGTTACCTATAAAAATACAGGCGATGCGACCGCATACGACGCCAGTGCAAGAATAACGGCAAAGACTCCATTTACGGCCATCTCTGACTCTGCGATCCTCGGCGAGATCGCACCCGGCCAGACAAAGACCGCCGAATACACACTTTCACTCGACCGTGGGGCGATAATAAAACCCTACGGGCTAAGCTCCGAGGTCAAATACTACGACGAACTCGACAATCTCTGCCTCTCGGACGAGCTCAAAGTTGAGATTTCGGCCGTCGACAAATTAGATATTGTAACAGCTGTCACGAATCCGGTGGTTGTTGCAGTAATTTTGGCTCTCGTTCTCTTCGGGATATATTATATCTACAGGAAAGAGAACATGGAGAATGAGGATTCATAGACAGAATTCAAAAAAGCCTTTGATTTCAGGGAAGGGATAGCAGGTGGATCTCTCCACCATCCGCCTTCACGATGAAGTCTATCCTGATCGTTTATAATTTCTTTGACCATAGCATCGAACTGTCGGGGTGACAGTTGAAAAAATAATTTGTCCGACATATGACTGACAGGGACAAAACCAGAAAATGTTGTTTCCTGAGGCAGCTGAGAAAAAAGTCCCGCAATAATTATTTTGCGCTCCTTTTAATGCAGATAAAACAGGGAAAATCCGAAATAAAGCGTAATTTATCAAAAAAAGAAAAAATTAGAGTGCAAGGAAAAGCGGTGCAAATACAACAGCCACAATGCTCATAAGCTTGAGCAGGATGTTGATTGCAGGGCCTGATGTGTCCTTGAACGGGTCGCCGACTGTATCGCCTGTGACACCGGCCTTGTGAGCATCGGATCCCTTTCCGCCGTAGTTTCCAAGTTCAATGTATTTCTTTGCATTGTCCCATGCACCGCCGGCGTTTGCCATTGTGATAGCGAGCATGAAACCGGAGACGAGCGAACCTGCAAGAAGTCCGCCGAGTGCTCCCTTACCAAGAAGAAGTCCGATGATGATAGGTGCTGCGATTGCAAGAACACCCGGAGCGATCATCTCTTTTAATGCGGAGTTTGTGGAGATTGTGACACATGATGCATAATCTGGGTCTGCCTCACCCTCCATTAAGCCCTTGATCTCCTTAAACTGCCTCCTTACCTCGACGACAATTCCCATGGCGGCTTTTCCGACAGCCATCATCGTAAGGGACGAGAAGAGGAACGGGAGCATTGCACCGATTAAGAGACCGATGAATACGTTGGAGTTCATTACGTCGATATACTCCAGACCTACTGCGATTCCGTATGATGCAAAGAGCGCAAGTGCGGTAAGTGCTGCTGATCCGATTGCAAATCCCTTTCCGATTGCAGCGGTTGTGTTTCCAACTGCATCGAGGGTATCGGTGATCTCGCGGACCTCCTTCTTCTGGTGTGACATCTCCGCGATACCGCCGGCATTGTCAGCGACAGGGCCGTATGCATCGACTGCAAGTGAGATACCAAGTGTGGCGAGCATTCCTACTGCTGATATTGCAATACCGTAGAGTCCTGCAAGATGGTATGCGATGTAGATTGCGACACCGATGATGAGAACGGACCAGACTGTGGACTCCATTCCCTTTGCAAATCCGGTGATGATGTTTGTTGCCGCACCGGTTTCACAGGATGCTGCGATTGTGAGTGTGGGCTTCCTCTCGTATGAGGTGTAGTACTCCGTAACCTGTCCGATAAGGAAACCGGCTACGAGACCTGCAACTGTTGCAAGGAATACACCAAATCCGTACTGCCCGAGGAGCATGTTCGTAATGAAGTATGTTGCGATTACAACAAGCACGAGTGCCACGATGAGACCCATGTTGAATGCCATGTGTATGGCAGAAGACTCGGTCTTCTTTGTGCGTACAAAGAATGTTCCGATGATCGATGCAACGATTCCGAGCGCCGCAATCATGAGCGGGACGAGGACTGCATTAAGGACATCGACTCCGGGGAAGGTGATCGCTGCTGTTGATGCTGCAAGGAGCATTGTTGCAAGGATCGAACCTACGTATGATTCGTAAAGGTCGGCACCCATTCCTGCGATATCACCGACATTGTCACCGACATTGTCTGCGATTGTTGCAGGGTTCCTGGGGTCGTCCTCGGGGATTCCTGCCTCGACCTTACCTACAAGGTCTGCACCGACGTCAGCAGCCTTTGTAAAGATACCGCCGCCGACACGGGCGAAGAGTGCAATTGAAGATGCACCGAGCGAGAATCCGGCAAGAGTGTTGACGATTACAATCATCCCGGATCCTGCGAGAATGTTTGCAAGAGTGATGAATGCAACGGAGAGACCGAAGAGACCGAGACCTACAACGCTCATTCCCATAACGGTTCCTGATGCAAAGGAGACCCTGAATGCAGGGCCGATACCCTCTGTTGCAGCGTGGGTGGTTCTTCCGTTCGCTGATGTGGCTGTAAACATTCCAATGTATCCTGCTGTTGCGGAGAGAACTGCACCAAGGACGAAACATCCGGCGGTGAGCGCTCCGTTCGGGAGCAGGACTGCAATAACGATTGCGAGCACGACGACAAACACAGCGATTGCACGGTACTGCCTGTTAAGGTAGACCATAGCACCGGTGTGGATTGCCGCGGTGATCTTTTGTACGACCTCATTGCCCTCGCCCTCTTTCCTGACACACATAAAAGAGTATCCGGCAAAGAGAAGACCAATCAGGGCACATACAGGTGCAAGATAGATCAACATATCCATAATACTACCAACTATCCCCCGGAATATTCTGGTGAAATATTCCCGAGTATCATTTCCTATTAATTTTGGTTTTTATAATAAAAATAATCCGTTTTTTATCGACCAACCATTATATAGTATTCGGCATTTGACGAATTTAATCGGGCATTTTCAACGATTTCTCCAATGCAAAAAAATACCATATCAATTTAATTAAATTAACATGACAATTATGTTAAAGATAATTCTAATATATGCGCATAACCCAACAATAACAAAGACGCACAGAATGGAGTACAAACGTGGAACTAAAAAATAAGAAGATAATCCTGATTTCACTACTTGTGATTACGGTACTGGCCGCGGCAATCTCGGCGGGCTGTATATCATCAGGAGATAACCCGGAAGCCGGCGGGGAAGAGCAGACAATAACTATTACCGATATGGCCGGAAGGGATATTGAAGTTCCCTCTGAAATCAACAGCATACTCTGTACATCTCCACCATCGGCAATGCTCGTCTACATGATAGCTCCGGACAAGCTGGCAGGATGGAACTCGGCACCCGGGGAGATTAACAGGCCCTACATTCCGGAAAAATACCTGAATCTTCCGGTTTGCGGCGGCTGGTTCGGCAAACAGACCGGAAACTACGAGACCTTCATCGAAATGGATCCCGACATCGTCATAGAGGGATTCAACACACAGGGCGATTTTAAAACCACAATCATAGAAAGACAGGATAAGATGGGGGACATTCCGGTTGTGGGTCTCGAGGACACGGTAAATGCAGCGGGATATACCGCACCAATCAGGTTTACAGGCGAACTTCTCGGGGAAGAGGAGAGGGCTGAAGCCCTAATTACGTTCTACGAGGACATTCTTGGAAAGGTTGATGCAAGGGTTTCGGGCCTCGGTGATTCGGAAAAGCCGACGGTCTACTATGCAGAAGGACCCGAGGGTCTCTGGACCGATCCCGAAGGATCCCAGCACTCACAGCTGATAGAGCTCTGCGGGGGAACAAACATAGCCGACTGTCCGCTTACGCCCGGTTACGGAAGAACCACCGTCTCGATGGAGCAGATAATCAGCTGGGACCCGGAGATAATTCTTGCAGGAGACCCGGCATTCTATGAATCCGTCCACACCGACCCGAACTGGAAGGACATTAAGGCAGTAAAGGAAGGAAAGGTCTACCTTGTCCCGACGACCGCATTCTGCTGGTTCGATCGCCCCCCCGGTATCAATAGGATTATCGGAATAGCCTGGACTGCAAAGGTGCTTCACCCCGAACTCTTCGAAGACTTCGATATGAGGGAGATGGCGCAGTATTACCATGAGAACTTCATCCACCAGGCGCTTACAGAGGAGCAGATGGACGAGCTGGGGCTCTGATAACCCCGGCAATTCGGGATGGATGATTGGGAGATGAACGAAGAGAGCAGTTTAAATCAATACGAGGCGCTCCTGAAAAATGTACACGGGAGATTTTACAGGATACTTCTTTCTTTCCGGGAGAGGGAGGTACTGGTAAGATCCCTCATATACCTCTCCGTTCCGGCGATCCTCATGTTTTCAATGTTCGTCGGGAGATACCAGATGGATCCCGCCGAGACACTCCGGATTACCTTTCTCGGCCTGTACGACCTGATCTTCGCATTCCTTCACTGGACCGGGCATGCCATTCTCCCATCGGTATTCACCGCGGACTTCATACCCCACAGCTATGAGATGAGGGGCGGAACCGTTCTCTTCAATATCAGGTTTCCGAGGATAGTGGGGGCGGCCCTTGTAGGTGCCGCTCTCTCTGTTGCAGGTGCCTCCTTTCAGGGCCTCTTTAAGAATCCTCTCGTATCCCCCGATATCCTCGGGGTCTCCTCCGGTGCCGGGTTTGGTGCGGCTCTTGCGATACTTTTTATCGGAAATTCGTTAGCAATACAGGCATCCGCATTTATATTCGGGATTGCCGCCGTTGCGGCGACATGCCTTATAGGAAGGATCTATAAAGGCTCCGGAACGCTCGTTTTAGTCCTTGCAGGAATAATCACCGGTGCTTTCTTCTCCGCACTCCTCTCTCTCCTGAAATACATGGCAGATCCTTACGATACGCTGCCGGCGATAATATTCTGGCTCATGGGAAGTCTCGGGAGCATATCTACTGGCGATCTTATGCTCGTCGCCCCGGCGATAGCCACAGGCAGTGCCGTCATCTACATGCTCCGCTGGAGGATCAATGTTATGTCACTCGGGGAGGACGAGGCACTCTCACTCGGTGTGGATACAAAGAAGACGACGATAATAATGATCACCTGTGCAACCCTGATAACGGCCTCGGCAGTCTGTATCAGCGGGATAATCGGGTGGATAGGGCTTGTAATACCACATCTCGGCAGGATGCTTACGGGCCCTGATTTCAGGACCTTAATCCCGGTATCGGCATTTCTCGGCGCATCCTACCTTATGCTCATCGACGACCTTGCAAGGACGCTGACGACAACCGAAATCCCGATCGGAGTCCTCACTGCGCTTATCGGGGCTCCGTTCTTCGCATATCTCCTGTCAAAAAAGACGGTGGGATGGGTATGATCCTCGATATAGAGAAACTCACGTTCTCCTACGACAAGAAAAACTACCAGTTTAATGAGATCTCCTTCGGGATAGGCAAAGGAGAGATCTTCTCGATCCTCGGTAGAAACGGGACCGGAAAATCGACGCTCATCAAATGCATACTGAACGTGCTCGTGCCTGATGCCGGAAGAATTTCCCTTGCAGGGCGAAACGTCAGGGACTGGAAGAGACAGGAGATGGCCTCTGTTGCGGCCTATGTACCGCAGGCGAAGAATATCGTCTTCCCGTTTACGGTATTCGACTACGTCCTCATGGGCAGGACCCCCCACATCCCGTCGTTCTCCATACCGAAGGAGAGTGACGTCGGGGTTACTGAAGACTGCCTTAAGAAACTCGGTATTTCGCATCTAAGCGACAAACCTGTCTCGGAGATCAGCGGCGGCGAGCACCAGATGGCCGCGATCGCGAGAGCGGTCGCACAGGGGCCGTCCCTCATCATCATGGACGAGCCCACCTCCCACCTCGATATGGGCAACCAGCAGAAGGTGCTCCGCATGACCGAAAAACTTGCCGCAGACGGGATAGCTGTCCTGATGACGACCCATTTCCCCGATCACGGGTTCATAGTCTCAGACAGGGTGGCGATAATGGAAGACGGAAACCTTATCGCGGCCGGTGCACCGGAAGAGGTAATTACAGGCGAAAACCTGAGAACCGCATACGGTATCGACATCTCGGTAAGCTATGTCCCGGAAGCGGGAAGAAAGGTCTGCATCCCTGTAAAATAGAATTTACCGGGGCGATCAGGCCCCTGAGAAAACAAGAATCGTTTTTCCTTCTGTATCCATGAGAGTCAGGATGCCGCCACTCATCGAATAACCTGCAGTCTCCCCGAGAAGAGAGAGATAACGGGACTCGAGATCCATCTTCCCCTCGCAGTACATCTCTGTCATCCCAATCATGCCGAAGGTGAGAGCGCCTTTTTCATCCAGATTATAATCCCCGAAGTAGCTGTTGCAACCCGCACTGCCTCCTGCCCGGCCTTCTTCCAGTTTAAGCGTTATCCCGGCACCCGCAGGCACTGAGACTATGGCCCCTTCACCGTCTTTGTATGATGTAAGGGTCCATTCGATACCTTCCGGTGATGTTGACGCCTTCATGAAGGAGAGGATCGCAACCCCGTTCTCGTTCATCAGGAACAGACTGTCCCCGTTGACATAGGCGGCTTCCACCTGGCCGAATTTGTTCAGGTACTTCGATTCCAGATCCATCAGATCGCCATCGGCACATGCCATCTTCGTCGAGCCAATCATGCCGATTTCAAGCCTTCCCTTTTCAAGCGTGTAGTCGGCAAAATAATTGTTGCAGCCCGAATTCCCGGAAAGACTCCCATCTTCACCGAATGTCAGGGTGACATCCGCACCTTCGGGGATTTCCTCTTCCTCAATTGCGCTCCTCTCAGGATCGGCATAGAGATGCCAGTTACATCCTAAAACATCCCCCGGGCCGGCCATATAGCCGGGATGAAGCATTTCGTGTTTCTCCCCGGAATCAGTGAACACCAGCATTTCCTCACCGTCAGAGCCGGCAAATACGAGTTTTTCATCCATAATATATGCCTGACTCACATTGCCCAGGTGTTTAAGAAACAGGTCTTCAACCTCCATTCTGTTCCCGTCAAGGCATGCCATCGTTGTCCTCGTCGGAATACCTATCGAGATCTCCCCTTCATCAAGGAAATACGGTGCAGAGTACATGTTGCAGCCGGCAGATCCTCCAATCAGACAGGGATTTATGCATTCGAGGTTCGCTTCGACCCCTTCAGGGACATATACCGGCCCGTCTTCAGCCATGTAATACTCCAGATCCCAGACGGCGGACTGGAGAAACGACTGGTTCACCGGGACCTTCCCGGCACTGACGGACGGGCTTTCCGTGCACCCGCAGGTAAACAAAATCAGAGTTGCAGTTAATACAGCAATTACCCATATAGGCTTTAAACAGATTTTTTCGAAAATTGTTACACCCCCTGTTAATTTAAAAATGGGTGCAGGAGATATATAATGGATCTGCAGGCCCTTTTCAGTTCTTTTTCGGCTGTCCCGGGCCAGGATATGCTTTCTTAATAGTAATTTTGATTACAATGTGAATTAACGGAATCAGGAGAAAGAGCCATGTAGAACCGTCAGCCGAGACCAGATTCGCCCAGGCGATTATAATGATGCATACAAAAGGCACAGTAAGACCCCTGCCGATAGCCGATACGTACCCCTCTTCGGATATGCCGGCGTCAGAAAGAAGCCTCCCGCCCCCTGCGGCATAGATCCATGAGATTGTTGTTAAAAGCCCGATCATGAAGAGATTCCCGCAATAGAATGTAACCGCAAGAGAGTACTCCGAATACGAACCCACAAGATCGGTTGTAAAGGGGATCAGCGCAACGAAGAAGAGGGTCAAAACATTGAGCCAGACATAAACCATGTCGACATGTTTGATATAGCTGACCTGCCTGTGGTGTGCCATCCAGAACGATATCAGCACAAAGAAAGCGATTGCATAATGGAGTATCTGGGGGAATGTTACCGAGAGTGCATCAGCAAACGATTCTCCCGACCCGATGGTGGGAAGCTCCCCCACATCTATTGTGAGAACGGCAAGCGTCAGGGCAATTGCATATATCCCGTCTGTCAGCGCCTCAACTCTGTTTTTTCCAAGAACTCTAACTCTTTCAGTCATTCCTGCTCCTTATATCTCCGCATTTTTTCAGGTGTGCGACCGTCTTCCGGGTAAAATCCTCCGAATCATGTAAATATTCTCTCCTCAGCATGAAGATTCTTGCTGCATCCCCGAGTGCCCTGTGGCTTTTGAACAGGTGCCTCTTTCCGCCGGGGAACGCGTACCTGAAATTTGAGGTTACTATCTCAAAGTCTTCAACTTTAAAATTGTGTGCAATCGAGAGTTTGTCCAGTGAAGGGAGCATTTTAATTGCAGGACATTCCTTCTTCACGACCCGCTGAAAATCAAAAAGTTCATACCCTGATATATCGTACCCGGCCCGCCTGAATATCTCCTTCTCCATGGAATCCGAGAAGAACCAGAAAGAGGATATGTCGTACTCTTCTTCCAGACCCCTCATATAATTCCCGATTGATGTGTGCACTTCGCGGGATACCTGAATTCCCTTCCTGATATCCTCTCTTTTTGCCCTGTGCCTTCGGTCATACTCCATATCATAGCAGTCCCGCCCCTGGTTTATCAATGAAACCGACAGCCCCCTCTTCACTCCGTCTTTATCGATGATATTCTTCCGGACAACGAGATCAATATCATGAATAAACCTCTTCTGCCTGTATGAAACCCTGTCATCTCCGGGATCATAAAGCACAACCCCAATCTCGGTTGGGATATTTATCTGGCTTCCTCTCATCCCGTAGACCTGGCCAGCCTCAAAATCAAGCATCGCAGAACAGGCCAGACGAACACCTCATGGATAATAATTGTAAGGGGGATGTAAAAACCTTACAGGTTTTCAAGAATATCCTGATAATTCTCAATTGTCTTCTGGTAATTCCCTAATATCTTCGCTGATATAAGCGGATATACAAAAGGATCTATCTCCACTGCCTTGTTGTAGGCCTCTACAGCCTTCCTGTTCGACTCGAACGAGTTCATACTGTATTTATTTACCCTTGCCGAAGAGTCCCTGCCGAGATCTGCATAGAGATCGACCAGCTGCCCCTGGTCATATAACGACTTGAAAAGATAGGCATCCCCAAGACCTATCCATGCATCCGTATTTTCGGGTTCTGCCTCCGTCATCTCATTGTAGCAGTCGATAGCCTCGTCATATCTCTGCAGTTTTATGAGTACCATACCACGGTTTTTCAGGGTGTCCGGATCTCCCGGATCTTCTGCATATTCCAGATTATAATATTTTTCAACCATATTGTAGGCATCCACGGCCCCACCCGTGTCACCTGATTTCAGGCTGAGATCTGCAAGAGTGTTCCAGTCGTCAGGAGTTGCGCCTTCAGGGGTGTTATACACAACTGTCTTCTGTAGTGCCAGCGCCTCATCCATGTTTCCTGTTTCGGTCAGAACCTCCACCTTGACCTTGAGGGCTTCTTTGCTGTAAGGAGAATCCTCAAGAACCCAGTCGCACATTGAAAGTGCAAGATCATTCTTCCCGGATTCCTGGAAGCTTCCAGCAAGACCGACGCCTATGCCCTCCTTAAGATCCGGATTTAGAGACAGAATAGACGGCCCCACAATAACCAGAATTAAAACGGCTATAATGGCCAGCAATATCTGCCACAACTTCATAGAAATACTTTATACTTAAGATTATTAGCCTGATCGGTATTCACGCACGTAAACAGGAAAATAAAAGTGTATGGAAAAAATATTCTTTGATAATGAGACATGACCATTCCCGGGAAGGCATGACCGGCCTTGAAATGATAATAATCATCGCAATTCTCCTTATCTTTATGTATGCTGCCGCATCTGCAATTTTCGGGGCTTATGGTACAACTGAAAAGAAAGAAGGCGGAATTATCGTCGATGCTGTCGGAGATGAATCCGAGATCCTGGTATTAGACGGTGATTCAGAAGGGATTCAGGACACCGGAGGGGTTATTATGGGTATAAACCTCGCCTGCCAAAATCCTCACCCGTCGATGATGGGCAGCTGCCTGATACCGGTCAGGCTTCTCACCGGAAGCACGGGCAGCATCGACATGAGCACAGCAAAGGTTGTATTCAGCTCCGGTGATGTCCGGGAGACTCTGCCCTTTACTACGGATACCACCCTGAATAAGCCGGGATGGACTATTGCCGACAGAAATCACCTGATACCCCTGGCTGAACCGGACGAAGACATTTACCTGGAACCCAACGAGGTCTTCACGCTTCTTTTATACCCGGAAAATCCCGTTTCCGCTGAAGAATCGTTTTCAATAACCCTCTCTACGGACAATGCGGTTCCGCTTAATGAGGGATTCAGGCTCCCGCCGTTAATTCGAACGCACAGAATTGTCGTTCTGATACCGGGGTGAGATATGGGAATTGTATTTGGAAGAGAAGAAAAGATAGCCGTAATTCTCCTTCTGGCGGTAATAGCCGCTTCGGGCACAATCTGCTTTGTGCTTGACATTAAAGGAAAAGAGAGCTTTGCCTCACCTTACGGTCCCTTATCAGAAACAGGGGACCTCGTATTTTATGAAGGCAAAGTGGATGAGATAATATATACGAATACGGGGGGCCATTTGATAGTCAAATCGGGAGATGCAACCGTCTTCATCAGTAATGGTGTGGTCCCGGGGATCAAACCTGAACCCGGAATGTGGATCCACGCCACAGGCACCGTTGAAATCTACAAGGGGGAGCAGGAGATCTATGTAAGTGATCCTGCAGATGCGATCTTCGTCAACAGCTCCTCCCCCGGTTAAAAGGAAATTCAGCTGAAAAGATCGTCGTCGTTTCGGGTAAGAACCGATGACTTCCTGGGTTTCTCTTCACTTTCGGGTTCTTTTTCAGGAACCGGTTCGATGATTTCAGGTTCCTGTTCCTCTTCAACAGGCTCTTCCATCCTGCTCCTGGGGGGCAGCAACTCTTTCTCGGGCATCTCGGGAATCGTATCCCCTTCAGGAAACAGACCGCCATCGGCAGGACTGTCCTTTCCTCTCTGGTCCGTATAACCAAATCCGGTATAGAAAGGATCTTTGTCCATCCTGTGGCCTTTCTTCTTTCCCTTCTCCTGGTCAGGTTCCCCTGCAAATGTGGGTTTCGGAGACTCAAAAAGATCGTCAATTTCATTATCGGCAAATGAAGAAGCTTTGTCGGTCTGCTTTGGGGTCTGCCGGACTTCATGCCTTTTTTCCCCGGCAGAAACTCCGGCCTGAACTATCTTCTCCCGCTTCTTCTGTGTGGCAGATCCAAATCCTGTATCGAATATGTCGGAATCGCCGCCGATGACAGAGCTTTTCTTCGGCGAAGTGTCACTCCCCGGTTTAGAAGATCCAAAACCCGTGTAAAACGGATCGCCGGAATCCCTCGTTTTTGACTTTTCCCCGGAAATGCCGGCTTCATGCTTCTCTTTATCCTCCGGAGGGAATTCGCCGCCCGTTATCTTTTTTCGGTGCCCCTCTACACCATCACCATCCAGGTCCCCGGATATTATTTTTTCATGCGGCATATGAACAGAGTATGTGCTTATTGGCAATTAATTATAGGGAGGGTGCTAAAAAAGTACAGAACAGCTTTTATAAGACGGTTTTATTATTCAAATCGAATCCGTCCTTTATCTCGATACCGACCGAAGCTATCTCAAGGAGATTGCCTTTTTTATCGAATATCCCGCTATTTGTCCAGATTACCCGGACCCGACTGCCATCCCGTGTAATATTTTCATTTTCATTGTTCGTAAAAGAGCCGGGGTCTCCTGCAATTCTTGTCATAAGATCCCTTAAATCCCTCCCCCTGCAATCCTTCTCTGAAACAATTGTCCCGACAATATTTTTTCCGATTATTTCAGATTTGCTATATCCAAAAAATCTCTCTGCAAATGGATTGAAAAACGTTAATTTCCCATCAGGAGTCCATTTTATAATTATTGAGTTGGCATTTTCAATTATCTGGGACAGTTCTCCGTCATCAGAATCCCCGGGAAGCTGTCCATTCCCTTTGCCATCATAAATTTTTTCTATTTTTACAAAAAGTGCCATCTCCCCCCTTAAAACAGTTTTTCTGATTCTTAACCATACTCCTAACTTTTTTCCGCCTGGTTTGATAAGAGTCATATCGAAGTAGCTTCCGTTTTTTTGATCAAGGGAAGAAACAAACATTTCCTTAAGAGTTATATCATCGATTCCAATTCTATAAGGCGACAGATCCGGAAAAACAGGATTGCTCAGTTCTAAAAGAGATAAAAATGATTTGTTTGCAATAAGTGGAGATTCAGGGGATTTTCCGACAATAAAGGCAGGCTCATTCAGTTCCTCGAGCAGGATCATATGAGCTTCATCCTCGCTTTCAATAAAATCTCCTGCCCTCCTTTTTGAGACTGCATACATGACCTTATGGATCAGTTCTGCAAACTGAACCCCGGGATCTCCGCCTTTCTGAACGTAAAAATCGACACCGTTCTCAATTGCTTTAATAAATACCTCTTCCCTTCCTCTTCCGGTGAATATGACAAAAGGAATATCGCCATAAGTACTCCTGACCTCAATAAGGAACTCCAGGCCGTCCATCCCGGGCATCTGGTAGTCAGATATAACGGCATCGAATGGTTCCTCATCCATAAGTCCAAGTGCGTCCAGACCGGATTTGGCTGTTTTAACATGGCAGAAACCATTTCTTTCAAGATATATCTTGCCAACCTCAAGTAGCGCCGGGTTGTCATCGACATAGAGCACGGAAAGAGAGGAATCCATTAATCCAGTATTGCCACACATGTGAAAAATACTTTCCATTTTATAAAAATGTGATGAACATAACTGAGTGGCAAAATGGGTGATTAAGACCGAGTGGCAAAAGAAGAATTAAAATAAAAAAATTATCCGCCGGAGATCACCGGCTGATATGCCCATTCAGGCATCTCCACCGAGAACCCGAGAACCCACATAAATACCGTAAACATGAATACAACGAGTAAAAAGACTCCAATAATATTCAAAATCCACCCTGCACGGATCATGTCCCTGAGATTAATATACCCGGAACCATAGGCGACGGCGTTCGGAGGGGTTGCTACAGGAAGCATGAAGGCCATAGAACACGCAAAGGCCGCCGTCAGCATGAGAATATAGGGATGGACCTCCATGCTTACGGCCGTAATCGCCATAATAGGCATCATTACACCGGCAATCGCAGTGTTAGAGGTGACCTCGGTCAGGAGCGATACCAGTATTGCCACAATAAGCACTGCAATGACTATATGGATCGTGTGGATGAATCCCAGGCGTTCTATAATCTCATTGGCAAGTCCGCTTGCGATGAAGGCCTTTGAGAGGCATATACCGCCTCCAAAGAGGATGAGAATCCCCCACGGGATCTTCTTGGCCCATTCCCAGTTCATGGTATAGATGCCTTCAGCCTTGTTGACCGGAAGAAGGAAGAGCAGAATCGCACCGGCAATTGCGATTGTCGAGTCTCCAACTCCAGGAAGGAACGTATTGATACCCGGAATTACGAAATCCCCTATATGTTTTTCAGAACGAAGAATCCATGCGACAGCTGTTCCTGCAAAGATAACAAGTGTCCACTTCTCTCCCTTGCTCATGCTCCCGAGTGCGGCTATCTTCTCGCTGATTATGTCCTTTCCCGCCGAGATCCTTTCGGGAAGATCCCTGTATACCCCATATGTCAGCCAGAGCCAGCCAATCGGGAGGAAAACACATGACAACGGGAGAGCAAATACCATCCAGGTCGAGAAATCAATTGCAGGTGCAGCAGGGAATATAGCCTCCATCTGTGCAATAAAGAACCCGTTCGGAGGTGTCCCGATGATAGTTGCCATACCGCCTATCGTCGCGGCATAAGCGATTGATATAACTATACATTCGGAAAAATTACGCTGTTTTTGATCCATCTCCTCAAGTTTGGTTTCAATATTGGGGAGAATGGTCGCAATAATTGCAATTGCGATCGGGACCATCATCATCGCGGTCGCCGTATTCGAGATCCACATCGACAGAAATGCCGTTGCAATCATGAAACCAAGGACAAGCCGCCGCGGTGACGAACCCATTTTATTGATTATATGGAGTGCAATTCGTTCATGCAGACCCCAGCGCTGCATTGACATTGCAATAATAAAACCGCCCATAAAGAGAAAGATAACTTTGTCCCCGTACGCCCCGCATGCCTCAGCCGGAGTGAGCACCCCCAGCAGAGGAAATAAAATAATCGGTACAAGTGCGGTTGCCTGAATCGGTATCGCTTCGGTCACCCACCATATGACCATCAACGCAGTCACCGCTGCGGCGTATTTTGCCTCAACGGGAAAGGAAGACGGGTCGACCGGATATAGTACGATAAAAATCAGGGCTAGTATTCCAATAATTCGGCCCAGGGTCTTCTTCATACTTTAGATCATTTAGACTATGAATATAATTAGATTGCTTTTTATATTGGGAGAATATGAGAAGCCCATTTTGTAATCCAAGCCACAAAATAGGATTTCTCCCATACAACGGCCTTAAAATATCTGTATTAGGGGTAATAATATGAAAAATCTATGCGATCTAAAAAATAAACAAATAATGAGATTTTTTTAGGAAGTTTTCCATACCCCGGGATACGATCAAAGTTGTATCCGGGTGGGAAAACCCGGATACCACAACTTAAAAGCCGTATTGAAGAACAATAATAGTCAGTAAAAAACCGGATCTGACTCCGTTGGTTGACATCACATGAATTTTCAGGATCTTGTAACGATATCACAGGGATCCCTGCCGATAATGAACCCGTTATCCCAGGAGAAAGCAATATTTATTGGAGAAATGGCCCGCCTTTCAGAAGGAACGAGCGTCATCGATTTCGGTTGCGGAAACGGAACAGTTCTCGGCATATGGGGAAGAGCGTTTGGCATCATCGGAACGGGAATAGAGATCAGGGAAGAGGCATGCTCAAATGCGGGGGAGCTTATTGCAGATCTCGGGCTCTCGGATACGGTTCAGGTTTTCCTTGCAGACGCCTCCTCATACGAGACCGAAGACGAGACCTATGATGTGGCCGTGTCATTCGGCGCCTCGCAGATATGGGGCGGGGTTTCGAATGCGATATCATCGATGAAGAATTTTATAGATCCTGAGGGAGTCATCATAATCGGCGAGAGATACTGGAAATGCGATCATGTGGCCGCTGAATTTGCAAGGGAATGGCCGGAGATCATGACCGAGTACGAGATACTCCAGTCGGCGAGGGAAAACGGATACGATATTACCAGGGTCATCCGTTCAGGTGAGGACGAATGGGACGATTACGAATCCTCGATCTGGGAAAACTGCCTCGCCTGGATAGCCAAGAATCCGGATCATCCCAAAGGAGAGGAAGTTTACAATTACTATCAGAGAATACAGGACGAATACCTCGCCTACGGGAGAGAATACATAGGCTGGGCGGCATATATCCTGATGCCCTCCTTTTCACCCTAATGGAGATCAACCGATGAACAGGTACTCTTTTGTTGCACATATCCCCGATACGCGTCTGTCCCTCCAGACCGCATCACAAATCATTTTTGAAAATAACGGCAATATCAACAGGATTCATTACGACAGGCAGATCGACCCGCATACAGCCTTCATCGAGGTCACCTGCACCCCGGAGGACTATTCTGCGATCAGGGAAGAGATGACTAAGACCGGCTTCCTTAGAACCTCGATAAAGAGCCTTCCGTTCCTGAAGTTCAAGGTGAAGATCCCTCATGTCAGCGGTTCCCTCCTTGAATTTTTAAAGATAACTTCGGGATCAGAGGCCGGGATAACGTCGATAGACTTCGACGATACGGGAAGCATGCCCGATATGGTCACGGTAAGCCTGATCCTGAGAGAAACGGAGAGGGCCGGGGAGCTGATGAACACCCTTCGGGAAGCTTATCCAATCGAGATCCTTGAATACGATATTACAGGAGATTCGCTCGACCGGACGATATTCTACGTACGGTTCGCCCAGCAGATCAGGGATTATCTTGAGGACGACAAGGACGAAGAGCTCCTGATGGATTTCCTGAAGGACATCAACCACACCGTCCAGGAGCTGACCCATCTTGGAAACAATCCGGAAGAGGTCTTCGACAACTACCTCAGGTGCGGGGAATACCTGCAGGCGACAACCGGAAACGGATTCTACGCCGATGTCCAGGAGATCAGGTTCTCCGACACCCTGACGCTCTTCTGCTTCCAGCTGCCGGGCGGCGGGAGCATCTTCCTGTTTGAAAGCCCCGACGAGATGGTGATGATAGACACCGGCTACGGGATCTATGCAAAGGACGCGAGAAAGCTCTTTGAATACTACGGTCTCGACATAGACAGCAGGCTGAACTATATCATCACAACACACGGGGATGCCGACCACTGCGGAGCGGGCGGGGCGTATGATGTTCCCGCGTACATGCATCCGGCGACACTCGAGATCATCAGGAGAGGCAACCGTGCATGGGGATCGAAGAGCGAGAACTCGATACTCGAGAGAGTCTATACGACCATGATCGCACTCTTCTCGAGATGGAATCCGCCGAAGGAAGAGAACATAAAGCTCTTTCCCGAATCTTCGGATGAGTTCAGGTCCGGATTCCCGATCATCGACAGGATGACGATCGCCGGCGTAGAGTTCGAGATCCTCATAAGCCAGGGCGGACACCAGTACGGCCAGCTCATCCTCTTCAGCCCCGGAACCGGTATCCTGTTTACGGCCGACAGCCTGATGAATTTCCACAGCTTTACAAAGGACAGGAGAAACTACAACTCGATCGCCGATTTCCTCGTTACATCGGTCAACGTGGACAGCGATCTTGCGAGGAGCGAGAGAAAGGCCCTGCTGGAGATTGCATCGGACTACGAAAAGGATACAGGCAGGAAATGCCTGGTATGCGGCGGCCACGGGACAGTCTCGATTCTAAACGACGAAGGAAAACTCGAAACATACGAGGAGCCCGAGCACTATACGCATAATCTTGTGCAATAAGATCGTAAAATCCGGAATCTCCCTTTAATATCAACAAATCATTTTTTTACCGCTTCATTTTTATCCGCCCTTTTCCAATATCTGGCTGATGCAAGAGATTAAAATCGATAATGAACTCTGTACAGGGTGTGGAACATGTATTTCCGCATGTGGCCAGGGAATAATTCAAAAGAGCGGTGGAAATGATTGTCCCGTTGTCGTTCCCGAACTCGTCCCGTATTGCAGCAGATGCGGGCACTGTGAGGCAGCATGCCCCGAAGCCGCGATCTCGGTTGAATACCCGGAAGCGGGTCCCGTACCTCGCTATTCCAGGGGAAAAAAGATCTCGCCGGGTGATATAGGCAGCCTCATGACAATGCGGCGATCTGTGAGGCACTTTACAAAGGAGCCTGTTTCAAAGGAAACCCTGAAAGAGATCCTTGATGTCGTGCGTTATGCACCGACCGGAATGAACGGCCAGTCGGTCCACTGGCTGATTTTAACAGACCCGGCAGAAATTAACAAACTCGCTAGCCTTATTATCGACTGGGGGCGAGAGATTGTTAAGAAAGAACCAGATTTTCCGTTATCTCCGGTACTTTCAACCCTCATTGCAAAGTGGGACGAAGGCATAGATCCAATCTGTCATAGTGCCCCCTGCATTGCGGTGGCATACGGAGCGGAAGAAAACCCCATCGCATTCATCGACTCCGTTATCGCACTGACACATCTCGACCTTGCGGCACCTGTATTCGGACTCGGCACCTGCTGGGCGGGATTCGTCCAGATCGCTGCCAATTCTTCCCCTGAGGTTGCCGCCTCCCTCGATCTTCCCGAAGGCTTCAAACCACAGTACGCGATGATGATCGGGCATCCCGCCGAAAAATTCCACAACATCCCGAAACGCAATTCACTCAGGGTTACATGGGGATAATCTCTACGTGAATTTGCACAAAGGGGATAGCACTGCCTGTACGCTATACCGGATAAATTCCAAAAGCCAGAATTTCATGGAATGAAAAGGTGACAAAAGGTCACCCATAGGTTTCGAAAGGGCGACAGCACTTCGGAGCAAAAGGGATGTCCGCCCATCCCTTTTGCGACTTATCGTCATGAGGGGGCGGGTCACAGGGATGGGGAATCCTCCCCTTCCATTTTTTTATAAAAAATCCGGGTTTCACCCGTTTCTCTTCCTCATCCTCGACTTGTCCATATATGAGACCTCGAGGCCGGGGATAACAACCCTTACGACAGGAACAGGCGTCTTCGAGAGGTCGCAGACGCATACCCTGTCTGCATGACCATTAAGCTCTTCGAGGGTGACTTTCAGGTCCTCGTCGATATAATCCGTACTCTTGTCCGGGATCTCCGAGAGCTTTATGGTTTCCGCATCCTCCTTAAACCACATCCTGTTGATCCTCTTGAGCCTCTCGTAGCCTGCCTTTTCAACCAGCATGCGGCGTTTCGCATCCTCTTTTCCTCCTTTGAGCGAGCTGCCCCTGCTCTGTGCAACCTCGGTCAGCGCCCTTAAAACAGCGATCTCGGGGTTGAGATGGGTTCCCGAACCCATGACAAGAAGCAGGGGATCCTTTGTCTCGGTATCGTCCCCTCCCGCGGCCACTGTCGGGACACCGGTCTTTCCCTCGATCAGCCAGAGATATATCTTTACGCCATTGCTCTCGAAGATATCAAGCATCTCCTTTGCAGGGCCGTCCCTGTCGACAATTATCCTTTTGCCGAGAGACCTTGAATTTTCAGCGTCGCTGAGGGCATCCCTCTCTATAACCTCGAATATCGCGTGGAGTATCGCCTCTTCGATCACGTTTCCGCTCGCAAGACCGTTCGTATCGCTCCTGAAGAGCTGCTGGGCCATACCCACCGGATCATATGGATGAAAGACGGCGTTGCTTGGAATATATATCTCCTCATCGTTCATTATGTCCCATGAAAGAGTCCAGTGAAGTCTCTCCCCGCTCTCCAGTCTACGGGGCAGGATGAGATCGACCGGATCCACGGCCTTCGCAAGACCGATCCCCTCGAAGGTGTCGTGAAGCATGTATTCGCCCTTATACTCCGCACTGTATCTCTCGACAGCCTCCATCATTGCCGAAACCTCGGCATGGACAGGCATGGTCCCTTTCCCCGCGTGAACCTTCGTTGCTCCAAGTTTCGCTCCCGGCCTGAATGCCGAATATACGGGTATCCCGAGCCTGTCGAGATGAGTTATATCTTCGACCTCGACTACGCCAATCTCCGGCATAAGCGGCTTAATCGTCTCCAGCGTCTTTTCCGGGTCAACAACCCTGTGGGTACCGTTAAAGAACTCTTTTTTTATCCTTGTTATCCTGATAGGGTCGATATGGGAAAACATCTCTTAGTGATGTTTGGAAAACCAACTTTATATTTTAGATGCACTTAACAGTCTGTTAATGGATGAAATAACAATCGCCCCCGGTTCACTCGTGAGATATCCCCGGACGGGGACCGCCGGCAAAGCGGGTGAGACGAAGATAGTCGATGGTGAAGAATTCGTTCTTATCGAATCATCGGGCATGTATTACAGGGCCGACCAGCTCATCATCGTTGATTCAATCACTGAAAAGCGCGAGCGGGGCGAGAAGAAAGGAATAGACGACTTTAAAACACGCAGGGTACTTAGCAGTGAAGAAATAAAGGACGCCTTCGACGACGTTTCCGGCGTTGGTGCAGGGTAAAAAAGTTATCCTTCTATAGGGATTGTAGTCAGTTTTACCGAATCCACTCCCTTCTGGGCCATAAGGCTCTCTGCAATCTTTTTTATCTCCCCGGCATCTCCCCTGACAAGTATTATCTCAAGGCATTTGTCGTGTGAGACGTGCGAGTGAAGCGAGGACTGGATGATGTCTATGTGCTCATGCTGGATCTCGGTAAGCACCTGCAGAAGACCTCTCTGCTCGTGATCGTAGACCATTGTTATTACTCCCTGCCTGTCACCTTCTACATCCGACATCCACTGGTAGTAGGTGATATAGCTCCTTATCGCATCCCGGATACCTTCGGATCTTGAGGAATAACCCCTGCATTCCAGAATATCGTCAAATTTATCGAGAAGATTCTTCGGGAGTGAAATGCCAATCCTTGATAGATCAGATTCATGTGTCATCTTGTTTTCACCTTTTAATTTGGACAAAGTTAGAATGTATTACTGTTTGCGTCTTTTATTAAAAGTGTTTCTTACTTGATATGCTGCTATAACCAAAAATGATGATATTTAGTAGCATCAATTAAATTAAAGTTTAATTAAATAAAAAATATTTGTTAAGTGATAAATACATGCCTTCATCTGTTAAAATAAGGAAGATCAATATACCGGGAAAGATAGGAATAAAGGATGATTTTCTGGAGGCGGCGAGATCGATCTCCTCCATGCCTGTCGAGCATTCTGTTGTATTCGACGCCGGGGGGAATGTCCTTGAGAGAAACACTTCGGAGGAGAAGAACAGGGTGATCCTCTGGCATTCCGATCTCTTCAGGCTTTCAGGAAAGATATTCATGCACAACCACCCTGCAGGGACCTCCTTTTCATTAAGCGATATTCATGCGGCCTGCATGCTGGAGATGGCCGGGATGATCGCAGTTACAAAGAAACATATCTACTGCCTCTTTCCCCACGAAGAAAACGACACGTTCACACGTGGCGATTATCAAGATATCGTCCGTTGTTATACGATAAGATGCAGGATGCTTCCCGCATCACAGAGATTCAAATCGCCTGACCGGGCATGGGAGCATGTCGCCATTGATATGGGGCTCAGGTACATGAGGATCACTTTTTCCTGAAACGGCTGTACGCATCTGTTTTACTTCGAAAAATATCGAAGTCATCAATCAATATATTATAAAAAAAGGACCATTGTTAGTATGCAATAGCTTTGTTTCATCGGGGGCCGGTAATTTTTTTCTTTAGCCTTGGCTCTGCGATTTTCAATATTGCTGAACAGGAGGAATTCCACTGATAGAATTTCAGAATATAACGAAGACATACGGTGAAATGAACGCCGTCGACAATCTCTCGATGACGATCGGGAGAGGGGAGATCTTCGGGCTGCTCGGGCCGAATGGTGCAGGAAAGAGCACCGCGATCCTGATGCTCTGTGGTCTGATACAGCCTACGGCAGGCGAATGCCTGATCGACGGCGTCGAGGTCTCGAAGAACCCTATCGATGTAAAGATGAAGATCGGGTACATGCCCGAAGACGTCGGGTTCTACCCGAATCTGACCTCTGTACAGAATCTCGATTTCTTCGGGAAGCTTTACGATATCCCGGCGGACAAAAGAACAGAGAGAATTGAAGAGCTTCTCGAGCTTGTCGGACTCTCAGGAGTAGAGAAGAAGGTCGGGGGCTATTCCAAGGGAATGCGCCAGAGGCTCGGAATTGCCAAGGCTCTCGTAAACGATCCCGAGGTGGTGATCCTGGACGAGCCCACCGCAAACCTCGATCCGCAGGGAGTCTCCGACTACAGGAGGATTATCAGGGAGATCTCAGGATCGGACAAGGTCGTCCTCGTCTCCTCGCATATTCTCTCCGAGGTGAGTAAGGTCTGCTCCAGGGTAGGGATCATGCAGAAAGGCAGGCTTGTCAGGGACGGTTCATGGGAAGAGCTTGCAGGAAACCTCGACCTTCTCAATCTCCCGGAGATCATCATAAATGTCGAGTCATCCTCTCGTCTCCCGGAATTCGAACACGGTGATATCATCAGGACCGACTATTCAGGAGATATGACTAAGGCAAGGATTACGGCATCAAAGGACATCCGGACCGCAATAGGAGAGCAGATGCTTGAGAGACGTGTCGTCCCGAAGGAGATCAGCCTTGATCCGGTGACGATGGAGGATGCGATTCTTTCTTATTACAACGGGTGAGTGATGAAGATGAAATCAAAAGGACTGATATCAATATCCGAAAAGGAGTTTCACGATCATATATACAGCCGGAAATTCCTGCTCTTCCTCTCGATCATTATTATCGTGACGATCATCGGGATGGCAACCGGTTCTGTGGAATACAATAAACAGATCGAACAGTATAACGAGAACCTCCACCAGGCAGACGAATATTCCGATTACATGCCGGGTTGGTACAAACCTTCAGTGATGACGATCTTCAACGGAGTCGGCATCCTGCTGGCATCCCTCGGTGCGATACTCGGGATTGCAATGGGTTTCGACCTGATTACGAAGGAAAAGGAGAGCAAATCGCTGAAGATACTGCTTTCGCACCCGATATACCGTGACGAGGTAATCAACGGAAAGGCCGCTGGCGGGATTATGGCCCTTCTGCTGGCCCTCGCAATCACGTTCGTCGTCTCTCTCGGCGTGATGCTAATATTCGGGATTGTCCCATCCGGCGAGGAGCTCATATACATACTGCTCTTCGGGGCCGCCGCATTCCTGATGATCTTTTCCTACTTCGCAATCTCGATGTTCATGTCGACCGTTGCCGAAGACAGCGGTAACGCTCTTGTATATACCCTGATAGTCTTCGTATTCCTCTCAAGTCTCATGCCCGTATTCGTATGGAGTTCGACGATGGACCTTGTAATCGGCGAACCGCCGGAATATCCGGAGGAGCTCATCAGGGAGATGGACGAGATTAAACTGGGAATGGCCTCCTCTGTGGCTGTCAGTGATTCAGGAGGTGTCACGGAGGCTGAAATCTACGACCCGTTTGAGGATAATGAGGTATGGCAAAAGTATATGGATGATATGGAGGAGTACTGGAACAGGAGGCAGATGATATCGGGCTTCGTCAATCTTATCTCGCCTACGAACAACTTCCAGAACGTAGTGAACTCGCTGACATTCCCGGATCTGGCATACACGAGCTCTTCTTTCATCCGCGGCCCCATGGAAAGACCCGGTGAAGCCGGTGTAAGTGATGTACTTTCGAACCTTCTCTGGAATTTCGTTGCGCTGGCCGCGATCCCGGCGGTCTTCTTCGGGGCGGCATATGTCCGTTTCATGAGGCTTGATGTGAGGTAACATGATGAACAAATCACCGAAAAGGGTTTGCGGAATATTCCTCTTATCCGCTTTTCTGCTTTTCCTTATCGTTCCCCAGTCGGTTCTTGCAGAGGCTGACTCCACTACAAGCACCGAGTTGTCCTGTACTTATCCCGGGCGTATAGTCGAGGCGGGCGAGACTGTGAAGTTCGATCTTAATATCAAGAACAACCTGGGCACATATCCAAAGACGCTTCATCTGGATACCTTCAAGGGAGAGGAGAACTGGAAGTTCAGCTTTTATGCGGGAGAGAATGAAATCGACCGTGTTGCAATGACCGAAGGCCAGGAGATCACCATCACCTTCGAGATCGATACCGCAGGAGACACCGCGGTCGATACGTATCCTGTAAGAGTCAGGATCGATGACGCCCGCCTGTGGCTCTATATTACGATCGATAAATCCTATGAAGGAGAGGCCGGTATCCTGAAGGCTACCGTTGTCGACGAGCAGGGCGAAAAGATCAAGGGCGCCTCTATCTCAATTGCAGGTGAAAGACGGGGCAATATCGTAAAGACCGTTCTCACGACAGCAGACGGCGAGGTCAGGACCGAGGTGGACCAGGGGGACTACATTCTCTACGTCGAGAGCGACGGGTACAGGAATGCCGAGGAGGACGATGTCTCGGTCAAATGTGGTTATACGACAGATGTCGGGACCATAATGCTCGAAAAGAAAAACTATGGTCTTACGGTCGATGTAAAATCGCCGCTTGTTACAGCCTCAATAGGAAATAAGCCCGTATTCGAGATCGACCTCACCAACGTCGGAAAGAGTGATGATGTATTTGAGCTCGGTGTCACCGGTCTTCCGTCCGGCTGGTACGGGAGATACAAACTTGCGGCAGATTCCACAGCGAGCGTATCGAAGCTCTTTATAGAGTCGGGAACCGCGAAGACAGTATTCCTTGAAGTAATCCCGCCTTACTCGGTCGAGAAGGGTGATTATGTCTTTAATGCAACCTTCGGATCGTCGGATGGCATATACACCGAAGATCTCGAGGCGAGGATTACCGGAAGCAGCAATATGGTGATCTTTTCCGAGAAGTACCGCTATGATATTACTAAGGGTGAGTCGGCAGATATTCCGGTGACGATCTCCAACAGGGGCAACGGCGAGGCGCTTACCAATATTAGGGCGGAGGTCTCTGTGCCGGAAGGATGGAATGTCAGGGTCTCGCCCGAGACTATCCCGTCAATCCAGCCGGGAGAAAAGGCGACTATATACATGAAGGTCACTCCCCCTGCGAATATCGCCGCATCCGACTACAAGGTGTCGGTAAAGGTGATATCGGACCAGGAGGAGGAGACGGACGAGATCAGGGTCATAATCAGCGAAAGCTCCCTTGTTGGAATAATGGGCTTGTTCCTCCTTTTAGGAGCGTGCGGAGGGGTTTATTACTTCTTCAGGAAGCACGAAAGGAGATAAAATTCATTCAATTTTTTTTCTTGACGGTGGAACTGACCGAAAACATTTATATGACCCCGGTCTCTCCGACAGAGTACGTATAAGTATCTGGGTCTTACATATATAAGGGAGGTCAGGATAGTAGTGAGCGATCCATTAATACCAGGAGTAAATATTGGTCTTGTTGGCCATGTGGACCACGGGAAGACCACATTGGTCTCAGGTCTGACCGGCCAGTGGACAGACCGGCATAGCGAGGAGATCAAACGCGGAATCTCGATCAGGCTTGGATACGCAGACGCAACCTTTTACAAGTGTCCAAAGTGCAAAGGTGCGGATGCACTCTCGACAAACAAAAAGTGCCCCGAATGCGACAGCGACTGCGAACCGTTCAGGACGATCTCTTTCGTAGATGCGCCGGGGCACGAAACGCTTATGGCTACGATGCTCTCAGGCTCGGCGCTGATGGACGGCGCAATGCTTGTAATCGCAGCAAACGAGAAGTGCCCCCAGCCCCAGACAAAAGAGCACCTTATGGCGCTTGAGCTCGTCGGAATCGAGAATATCGTAATTGTACAGAACAAGATAGATGTCGTTTCACAGGAACAGGCGCTTGCTCACTACAAGGAGATAAAAAAATTCGTCAAGGGAACCATCGCGGAGAACGCCCCGGTGGTCCCTGTCTCTGCCCAGAAGGGCATCAATATCGGCGCACTGATCCAGACGCTGAACGATTACATCCCCGTTCCCAAAAGAGATCCCAAAGATGATCCCATTATGCTCATCGCACGCTCTTTCGACATCAACAAACCCGGCTGTAGCTGGCGTGATGTAAAGGGCGGCGTCATCGGTGGTTCCCTGACACAGGGCATACTGAAGGAAGGCGACGATATCGAGATCAGGCCCGGAATGAAGGTCGAAGCCGAAAACCAGGTTCGCTGGGACCCGATCGTGACAAAAATCACAACCATCAACGCAGGTAAAACCAAGGTTGCAGAGGCGACCCCCGGAGGTCTGCTCGGTGTCGGAACAAAGCTCGATCCGGCCCTGACCAAAAGCGACGCCCTCGCCGGGCAGGTTGCAGGCCTTGCCGGAAAGATGCCCCCCGTCTGGAGCAAAATGGCCTTTAAGGTCTCGCTGATGGAAAGGGTGGTCGGCTCCGACGATGAATTTACAATCGATCCGCTGAAGCATAAAGAACCGCTGATGCTCTCCGTAGGGACCGCTGTCACGGTGGGCGTCGTCATAAACGTCAAGAAGGATGTCGTCGAAGTCGTGCTCAAGAGGCCGGTATGCGTTGCCATTGGTTCGAGGATCGCAATTAGCCGCCAGGTAGGGGGCCGTTGGCGCCTGATAGGAATGGGGACTCTCGTAGAGTGAGCGTCCTCCTTGATGCAAACGGCCTGATGATCCCCGTTCAGTTCGGCGTTGACGTCTTCTCGGGGATCGAGGATCTCGTCGGATCATTCGAACCGGTGACTCTTGAAGAAGTCGTAAGGGAGCTTGAAGGGCTCTCGAAAGGCCGCGGAAGGGATGCGGCGGCCGCAAAAGTCGGTCTCTCACTTTCACGCAGATGCACCGTGGAAAAGAGCCCCGTATCCGGTGTTCCGGTGGACGACATGATTGTCAGGTTCGCGGATTCGACCGGATGCATGGTGCTGACCAACGACCGGCGACTGAGGGAGAGACTGCTTGATAAAAATATTGATGTAATATCCCTTAGAAATCAGAAAACACTTGAGATAATCAGAGGCTGAAGTAAGCCAGAAAAAAGGGTGAAAATAAGATGTATTATAGAATGAGGCTCACTGACAAGGTGCGCGTGCCTCCGAACCGGCTTGGTGAGGATTTGACCTCCGTCGTGCTGGACGAACTCCAGCAGCAGCTTGAGGGCAGTATTGACAAGGAAATCGGTATCTTTATCGCCGTAACAAATATCCACGATATCGGAGAAGGCGACCTGATTCCGGGCGATGGTGCCGTATACTATCATGTCGAATTCGATGCGGTGGTTCTGCGCCTTGCAATGCAGGAAGTAATCGAAGGCGAGGTCGTCGAGACCACAAGTTTCGGTGCGTTCATCTCTCTCGGACCAATCGACGCAATGCTCCACGTGAGCCAGATATCCGATGATTTCATCAATTACGATGAGAAGAACTCCCGTCTCGTCTGCCAGGAGACAAGGAGACAGATCTCGGTCGGGGATGTTATACGCGGACGTGTAGTCTCGCTGAGTCTCTCGGAAAGAGACCCGAGAGAGAGCAAGATCGGCCTTACGATGAGGCAGGCAGGACTTGGAACAGGACAGTGGCTCGAAGAGGATCTGGAGGCTGAAAAAGCAGATGGCGCCGCGTAATAAGAAGAAACTTAAGGTATGCCGTGTCTGCCACCATGTGGTCGAAGGCGAATCCTGCATGACATGCGGGAGCACCAACCTGAGCGAGGACTGGGCAGGTTACCTGTACATAATCGATCCGAAGAACTCGGAGATCGCGAAGAAGATGAATATTGAGATGCCCGGCAGGTACGCCCTTAAAGTTCGCTGAAATGAACTGGTATCTTCCCGAACGGCACAGGGATAGATTCAGGGAGCCTTTCGGGAGGCTCTTTCCTGACATCAGGACTGCTCTCGACTATGCAGGCGACGCCCCGCTCTTTGCAGTGGGCGACGTTGTGACATACAATATCGTCAGGAGCGGCATTATTCCCGAAATGGCCGTAATCGACGGGATAACAATGCGGGAGCCGTGCAACAGGACACCGCACCTGCCGTCGGCACGTTTCGAAGTCGAGAACCCTGCAGGAATGATTACCAGCGAACTTATTGACACCCTTTCTCTTGCATTAAAAGAGAGCCCGGCGCTCGTATTCGTAAAAGGCGAGGAAGACCTCGCTGTAATTCCTCTCGCGAGGATGGTGCCCGAAGGATCTGCGATCTTATATGGCCAGCCGGGAGAAGGCGTCGTCGTCAAAATTGTCGACGACGAGGCAAGACTACTGGCAGAAGAACTTTTTTCACTCTTTGAACCGGAAAATTCCGGGGAATAATTTTTAGATTACTCAACTTTTGAAATTAATCTGGTGCAGCATCCAGGCCGGGCTATCACTATTGCGTAAAATTCGCGTAGCGAATTAAGCACGGGGCTGCCCCGTCAGGGGCTTATGCCCTTCAAAATAACTAAAATATTATGTTCCCTTCGAAAACCGCCGGTTTGCATACTCCATTACAACAATAACAACAATGCCTGCTGCAACGAAGATCCAGGCCGACCCGATCGTCCCGCCTGCACCTGCAACCCTGTCGAAGAGAAGTCTGACCGAGCCGAGCATGAGCCCGGTTAAAAACGCGATCATCGCGGTATGGTGCGTCTTTAGGAGATATTTCAGGAGACGCGAGAAGAGGAGCAGCCCGATGACACCGCCTGCGACATATGCCGTAATCTCGACCAGAGAGAGGGATTTGATCACGCCGAGCATGTACTCGTACTGGCCGAGGACGAGCATGATATACGACCCGGAGATGCCGGGGAGGATCATCGCACAGAGGGCCGCCATTCCCGAGAAAAAGAGCACCGGGAGAGAATGACCAAGCGAAGCGGGATTTAAGCCCGCGAGAACAAAGCCTGCCAGCGCTCCGATCGCAAGAAAGAGCGCCGCCTTGATATCCCTCGACTCCTCCTCGATTATGAGGAAGAGGACAACCGCCGATGCGACGATGAGCCCGAAGAAGAACGAAAAGGTCTGCACCGCGTACTCGTTTAGGAGCACGAGGATTACCCCCGACATGGCAAGGAAAGATGTCCCGATTCCGGCTGCAAGAACCACCAGGAATACGGGATCGACCTTCCAGAACTCCTTTTGGACGGATTCCATATCGCCTTTGATCAGGAACTTCGCAGGCTCCGGCCCGATATTGCCGATGGCTGTAACCAGCCGCTCGTATATTCCGGTTATAAGCGCCATCGTCCCGCCCGAGACCCCGGGGATGATGTCGCACATTCCCATCAGAAGTCCTCTTACATAGATCCCAATATATTCAATGAGTGTGTCCCGAGGTATCACATAATAAAATGCCTGTCGCGGCCTATTAAATCCGCCGGTACGGCTGAAAAAAGGAGGGTGTTTACTTTGTCCCGAAAAGACGATCGCCCGCATCGCCGAGTCCGGGTATGATGTACCCCTTCTCGTTTAAGTGCGAGTCGATTGCGGCCGGAAGGATCGAGACGTCGGGATGGTCCTCCTCCATCTTCGCCAGGCCCTCCGGTGCCGCAAGAATGCAGAGCACCTTGATGTCTTTGCACCCGTGCTTCTTGAGATAAGTGCAGACGGCGGACGTGGTGCCGCCCGTTGCAAGCATCGGGTCGAGGATATACACCTTTCTCTCGGTTACCCTCGATGCAAGCTTTGCATAGTACATCTGCGGCTGAAGCGTCTCCTCGTCACGGTAAAACCCGATATAGCTTATCGTCGCCGTCGGGATTACCTGCAGAAAACCCTCCTGCATACCGATACCTGCACGGAAGATCGGGACAATCGTCGGGTCGATGCCCTTCGCCTTGTACACCTCAACATCCCTCTCCTCCCAGGTACGGACACTCGTCTTCTCGAGCTCCCAGTCCTTTGTAGCCTCGTAGGTGAGGTACATCGTAAGCTCCCTGATGAGCTCCCTGAAATCCTTGGAGGGCGTATTAGCATCCCTTAAAAGACTCAGCTTGTGTGCCACAAGAGGGTGGTTTACCGTGCAGGACCGCATCTCAGAAATCAACTCCTTTGTCACCTTTTATGTGCTCCTCATCCTTGTCCGCGGGGATTATGAGGTTCAGAACGACACCGATGACGGCTGCAAGACCTATGCCTGCAAGCTGGAAGTCCCCGATCGGGATGAAAAGACCGCCGATACCGGATACAAGGATAAGCGAGACGATCACAATGTTCTTGGCTGCCGAGAGATCGACCTTGTTCAGGATGAGCTGGTTTATACCGAGGCTCGCGATAAGACCGAAGAGCAGAATCATAACACCGCCCATGACCGGACCCGGGATCGTCTGGAGCAATCCGCCTATCTTTCCGACGAATGCAAATATAATTGCGAATACTGCCGCGAATGTCATGATTACCGGGCTGTATGCCTTTGTAAGCGCAACCGCTCCTGTAACCTCCGAATAGGTCGTGTTTGGCGGACCGCCGACGAACGATGCAAAGAACGTAGCTATACCGTCACCAAGCATGGTCCGGTGAACACCGGGATCTTCAAGATAGTCCTTCCCTGTAACCGAACCGATCGTAAGAATATCGCCGAAATGCTCGATTGCAGGTGCAATCGCTACCGGGACGATAAAGAGAATCGCGGCAAGGTTCCACTCGGGGAACACGAATGACGGCACCGCTACGACCGGCGACTCGAAGAGCGAGGTCATGTCCACGACACCAAATGCCAGCGAGACGATGTAGCCGACGATAATACCGATAAGAATCGGGATAAGCTTCAGGAGACCCTTTGCAAACAGGAAAACCCCCAGTGTTGCAGCGAGAGAGATTCCGGCAATAAGCAGTGCGGTTTCAACCGGGATCGCCTGAACGCCACCTGACTGTCCGAGAGCCATGCTGACCGCAACGGGTGCAAGTGAAAGACCGATTATCGCGATTACCGGGCCGACAACGACCGGCGGGAATACCCTGTGAATTATCCCTACGCCGAAATACCTGATTGCCGTACTCAGGAGAACATAGAACACACCGGCGGCGGCAAGTCCGCAGAGCGTTGACGGAAGTCCCCAGGCCGCAATCCCGTATGTTATCGCCGGAATAAAGGCGAACGAGGATGCGAGAAAGATCGGGACCTTCCATTTCGTTATTACCTGAAAGATCAGCGTACCGACACCTGCCGTAAACAGGGCGACACTCGGATCAAGACCGGTAAGAAGCGGGACAAGAACAAGGGATCCAAATGCGACAAATATCATCTGGAGACCCATGAGCACGTTCTTGCCGGTCTCTTTTTTGTTACTCAGATTCAATTCCATAGAAAACCTCTAAAAACTCAGAATATACTCAAAAGAAAGTGAGACGATACCGGAAAAATTTCATTACTACCTTCCCAGAAACGCATCAGATTATTTTTTTCTGAAGGCAAAATATAATTAATCATTTGATTCCGCGGATGCCGGATACACCCAAAACTAAAACCATTACACCTGCATAAACTAATACCAGATGTTTTCAGTAGTCACGGGGGGAGCCGGTTTTATAGGTTCCCATATCGTCGATGCCCTTGTCGAAAAGGGAGATAAGGTGCTGGTAATCGACAACCTCAGTGCCGGTTCGACTGCAAATATAATGCCCCATATAGAGAACGGAAAGGTGGAGCTGCTCCGGGCAGACCTTCTTGACGACGGCTGGCAGGATAAGATCGACGGGGCTGACAGGGTATTTCACATCGCAGCCGACCCGGATGTCCGGGCAAGTGCAATATCGCCCGGAAAGGTGTACGACAACAACGTGCTCGCCACCGAAAGGGTACTTGAGGCCATGAGGGAAAAAGGTGTCAAAGAGCTTGTATTTACCTCGACTTCGACCGTCTACGGCGAGGCCGGTGTCATCCCCACCCCTGAGAACTACAGCCCGATGATACCCATCTCGATATACGCCTCATCAAAGCTTGCATGCGAGGCGATGATCGCGGGCTATGCCCACACCTACGGGATGAAGTCCTGGGTATTCAGGTTTGCAAACATCATAGGCGAGAGAAGCGGCCACGGTGTAATCTGGGATTTCGTCCACAAGTTAATGGACAATCCTGCCGAACTCGAAATACTCGGCGACGGAAAGCAGATCAAGTCCTACTTCTCTGTCGGGGCATGCGTCGAAGCGGTCCTCTTCGCAGTCGAAAACTCGGATGAACCGTTCAACTACTTCAATATCGGCTCCGAGGACTGGATCGATGTTACTTCAATCGCAGGGATCGTGGTGGAAGAGATGGGGCTTTCGGGCGTCAAATTCACCTACACCGGCGGAGACCGGGGCTGGGTCGGCGACGTGCCGAAGATGCAGCTGGGTGTGGATAAGCTGAAAGGTCTCGGCTGGAAACCCGAAACGGGATCTGCTGAATCGATAAGACTTGCCGTAAGGGCAACACTTGAGGATATAAAACAGATATGAAAGCGATAATAATTCTTGGCGACGGAATGGCCGACGAACCGCTTGAGGAGCTCGGCGGAAAGACACCGGTAGAATACGCAGATACACCATATATGGACTGGGCTGCTGCCAACGGAGCCTGTGGAATGCTCAAAACCGTCCCCGACGGATTCGAGCCCGGAAGCGACGTTGCAAATCTCTCGGTTCTCGGCTACGACCCGCGTGAATGCTACACAGGACGCGGACCGCTCGAAGCGGTAAGCATGGGCGTGGATATCGCCGACGAAGAGATGGCATACAGGTGCAACCTCGTTACTATCAAAGACGGGATAATGGACGATTTTTCAGCAGGACATATCTCCGGCGAAGAGGGAGCTCAGCTTATCGAATTCCTAAACGATGCACTCCCCGACAACCTGAAGGCATATCCGGGGGTAAGCTACAGGAACCTCCTTATAATGAAAGGCGGACGGGGAGCGGTGACGACACCTCCGCACGACATCGCGGGACAGGAGATCGGACCATACATGCCGGACGGCTACGACGCCGATATCCTGATCGATGCGATGACGACTGCAACCGGAGCCTTCGAAGGCCACCCGGTAAATCTCGAACGGGTCGCGAGGGGAGAAAAGCCTGCAACAGGGATATGGCCTTGGAGTGGCGGCAAAAAGCCTGCGATGGAAACCTTTCAGGAAAAATACGGGGTCTCCGGCGGGATGATCTCGGCTGTTGACCTGTTAAACGGCATCGCGATGCTGGCAGGAATGGAGGTCATAAAGGTCCCCGGTGCAACGGGATACCTTGACACCGACTACATGGCGAAGGCGAAGTATGCTCTTGAGGGCCTTGAGAGACTCGACTTCGTTTACATGCACGTCGAGGCGCCGGACGAGGCAGGACATCTCGGGAGCGTGGAGGAGAAGGTAAAGGCGATCGAGAGACTCGACGAGGCAATCGGCATGATACTCGAGAATACGGACGCGGTTATAGGGATACTGCCCGACCACCCGACACCAATCAGGCTGAAGACGCATACATCCAACCCCGTCCCCTTCATCATCGTCGGCAGGGGAAGGGACAAAACCTCATGCTACTCGGAGAAGGAAGCGGCGGAAAACGGCGGTTTCGGGTTTATCGAAGGCGATATGTTCATGAAGATCCTCCTCGGACAGGCCGGGATTCAGGAATAAAAGACAAAAGTAGTAAAGCGGCATCAGATCCCTGCTTCATCATTCCGGGCGGTCAGTGGGGGTAACTTTCATCATCTGCCGCGGGTCTCAGCCCGGATAAACCTGAATACTCTTTTGCCCCCGGACACAATAATACAGATCATCGGATAACCAAGACGCACTGATAATTCTATACGGGAACAGACATGAGTGAGAAGAGAAAGTTATCAATCGGAATCACGGTAAACCTTGAAAATTACGAGAACCTGAAGGTGGAGGTGGAGGGCAGGGCCGATGGAGAGAATGATGCGGACGAGCTTATTGCTTACCTCGATTCCGTCTTATCAAAGCTCGGGAGGGCCGATCCCGATACGAAGAAGAGGGTCGACAGCTACAGGAGAAGAGTGCTCGAGAACCCCGCGGAGCACATGAAAACGGAAGCATACAAACCACCAGAACCTCCCGCAATGCAGGAGACGGTACACGCTACACCCGCTCCAGAACCGGAACCGGCCGCCAAAGAGCCTGAAGGTGAAAAATCCCCAGGAGAACATGTAGCGGATGAGAAGCCAGTGGAGGAGACCGGCTATACATGCTCTGCATGCGGAAGGCCGATCTCGAAGGCCGAGGAGCAGCTCTCCCAGATATTCATGGGGCGTTCGCTCTGCAAAAAATGCCTTGAAGAGATGCAGAAATAGGCAGGCTGCCTTCACATGCCTATACTCTTTCACACCGTGTAGGCATGGATTAATAGGTTTCAGGTGAAAATATCTAATATGAAGAAGAATCTGCTCATGTGGGAGGAAACGCTGTTTCGCGACCCCGAGGTATTTGAGATAGACTTCGTTCCCGAGCAGTTCAATTTCCGCGACACCCAGATGAGGGAGCTCGCATTCCAGGTCCGGCCCGGCATGAAGGGTGCAAGGCCGCTCAATACAATATGCAGGGGGCTTCCGGGCACAGGGAAGACGACGAGCATAAAAAAACTCTTTTCCGATGTCGAAGAGGCGACGCATAAAATAATCCCCGTCCTCGTCAACTGCCAGATCGAGAATACAAAATTCGCTATATTTTCAAGGATATACAGGAAGCTCTCCGGCCAGCAGCCGCCGGCGTCGGGGACCTCTTTTAAGGCACTTTTCGATTCGGTCTGCAAACTGATTCTCGACAAGGATGCAGTACTCCTCGTCTGCCTCGACGATGCAAACTATCTCCTGTATGAAAACGAGATCAACAAGGTTCTCTATACCCTTCTCCGTGCCCACGAATCGTACGAGGGCGTCAGGATCGGGGTAATAGCGATAATATCCGATATGGGGGTAGACCTCATGAAGGAGGTCGATTCCAGGGTCTCCTCCGTATTCAGGCCGACCGATATATACTTCCCCCCATACGGGGAAGACGAGGTTCACGAGATCCTTCACCAGAGAGTGCTCCAGGGATTATACCCCAACGTGATCAGCGATTCCATGCTCGATCTCGTCGTCGGGCAGACCGCAAACCTCGGAGATCTCAGGGTGGGTATCGATCTCCTCAAGCGTGCAACGCTCTACGCCGAAAACGACGCAAGGAGAAGCCTTGAAAGAGACGATATCTGCCGCGCATATGAGATCTCGAAATACCTGCACCTTTCGCATACGGCCAAAACCCTCAGGGATGAGGAGAAAGCAGTCCTGAAAATTATCGCTGAGAACAGCAAAGACAAAAAAGAGCTCTCTGCGGGGGCGGTCTTTGAACTCATAAAGGAGAAACGAAAGATGGGTTATACGCGGTACTACGAGATCGTTAAAAAGCTCGATGCAATGAGGCTTTTGAATCTGAATTACCGTGAGGGCAGGGGGCGGACGAGATTGATAACGCTTAGATACGATCCCGACCGTGTGCTTGAGATTCTCGACTGACGCGCCCCCTGAATCATTTAAAAAATATTATAACTTTTGCTGATTCAATGTTAGAATCAGGAGGATTATTCATGATAAGTGTTAATGAAATTGCTCTCGATCTGTTCGAGGACCTCGCGGAATTTCCGGAGGATTACAATGTTGAGTTCCACCAGCTCGACAATGGCGCACGTCTGGTCGACTGTGGTGTAAGTGCAAAGGGCGGCTATCAGGCAGGAAAGCGCTTTACAGAGATCTGCATGGGCGGCCTTTCGGAGATCACATTCAGGAACGGCAAAATAAACGACGTTCCGATGCCATTCATCGATGTCAATACAGACTTCCCGTCAATATCATGCCTCGGAGCCCAGAAGGCCGGATGGACAGTCAAGGTCGGAAACTTCTTCGCGATGGGCAGCGGTCCGGCACGTGCACTCTCGCTGATGCCCAAGCACACATACGAAGTAATCGAATACGAGGACGAGAGCGACTACGCTGTAATCTGTCTCGAATCCGACACTCTCCCGAACGGCGAGGTAATGGATCACATAGCAGAGAAGTGCGGCGTCGATGTCGCAAACGTATGTGCGGTCGTTGCGCCGACGGCATCCATCGTCGGTTCGATCCAGGTTGCAGGACGCTGCGTGGAGACAGCGATCTACAAGCTCAACGAGCTCGGTTTCGACACGAAAAAGGTCGAATCCGCAATGGGAACGGCACCGATTCCCCCGGTCAAGAAGGACTCGACAATGGCAATGGGATGCACAAACGATGCAACCATCTACCACGGTCAGATCTACCTGACAATGAGGGCACCGGAGATCAAAGACTACCTCGACAAGATCCCGTCCAATAAATCATCATCATACGGAGAGCCTTTCTACGACACATTCAAGAAGGCGAACTTCGACTTCTACCAGATAGACACAAACCTCTTCTCACCGGCAGAGGTCGTCATCAACGAACTCACCGAGGGTGCAGTCTACCGCGTCGGTGCAGTCAACCCCGAAGTGGCACTCAAGTCCTTCGGACTTCTCTAAATTCACTCCAAATTCTTTTTTATATCTGAAACTTTGGTAGAAACTGTTGTTTCGAACCTGAGCAGGAATATATCTGCAAAACTGTCCACGCTGTACCCGACAATAAAAGCAGTAAAGAGATCAATTTTCTGCAGAGAGATCATCAAACCCATATAACCTATCCAGACGATAACAATTCCAGCAATAATAGCAGATTCCTTGATATTAATCCATAGGAACCAGTCGTTTAAGGCTCTTAACGAATTGCTGTCACCACTGCGAATCTGTTTGACAGCATCCAGACCAATATGAGATGCTGCCCCAGCAACAATGAAAGTATAAACTATCAATAACTGCAGGTAGCAGTTAAAAAAGTCAATACTATTATCCAGTAAATTTTCGGACATGTATGACAGAACTGCAGGGAAAATAATTGCTCCGACTATTATTATTATTATAATTCTAAAACAACTGTATTTTTGTTTTTTAGGAGAATCGGCCTTATATATTACTCCGTTTTTCAAATCCACATAACCATCAATATATCTTGGGAACCTGCTTAGATATTCAATTATTCTATACCCCTGCTTCTCATCACATACCTCATCACTAAAAGATTCATAAAAATTTAATTTCTGCCCGGCATGGTATTCTTCAAGGTGGCGGTTGATCCTTAAAGGAATCGTAATGATATCACAATGAAAAATTAATTCCTCAATACATTCACAACATTTCTGGAGATCTTCCAAATGAATCTTCCCGTTATTCGAAAAATCCGGCCAGTTATATTCAACACATTTCCAATAATTCCTAATATGCATTATTTCATCTGCGCATCTGGAATCTAGTTCAGGAGAATCATCTAAGGATACATTAATTTTCTGAAATTTACGGGATATAATTTCTTTATTGTCCTGATATATCCTTATAATCTTATCTTCAGAAAAACCCTCTTTTGAGAGAATTTTCCCTTTAATTCTTTCCAATTCTTTCTTAAGACTCTGTGCCCCTGATCGAATTGATAAAAGAGCCCCAATGATTCTAAAATAATTCTGATTGAATATACTATCTTGATCTTCCGGATCATTTGGTTTATTTGTTTCAGGTAATGATTCCAGAGGCGACAGAGGACTTACTATTTTATTATCTGAATCTTCATGCCTATCTATTGGATTTACTTTTTTTTCCACCATGATAAACCCAAATATTTACCCCGATTTTCAGGAACCTTCTTTAGATTACTATTTTCCCTTAACCTCTATAGGGCCCATCACCATAAGCTGGGATCTTCTATTATGGTAGATCCCCGGTATTGTTCCTCCACCTTTGGTCCTTATAGGTTTCATTATCACTAAAGCAGGTTTCGCTACCCTTAATTCGGATTCTCCCATTTTCTCAGTTCTTCTCTTGTGGTAGGCTGTAAGTATTGTTGAGTCATTAATACAGGATTTTTTTGAATTAGTGCAAAGCTCAATTAATTCATTGGACAGATTTTCATTATCGCCATCCATCATAATCGCCGTAATCACTACATGCCAATTATGTTATTTAATATTTTCCCTAAGTAAAGTAAATTTAAAAAATGCAAATTAGGGTTTTTTTGGCTTTAAGGGGGACATGACCTCCAATCGTTCGCTTTCCTCAGCCTTCCTAAAATCCTTGGGAGGTGAAGAGATATTATCAAATTCTCTTAACTCTTCTGGAGGTTTTTCAAACCCCTTTCTTTTTCTGTCATCATTCATATCATCACCAAATATAAACCTAGTTTAACTAAAATAAATATATAATTAATCATTATAAAAAATCAAACTCTCAGTCCCTTGTTTGTTCAACGAAGGATTTTCTCCCTATAGAAACCTCAAAAATCAATCATAAACACTATAGATTCTCGGACGGGTAGCGTCTAGGCCGGGCTATCGCCATTGCGTAAATTCGCGAAGCGAATTAAGCACCGGGCTGCCCCGTAAGGGGCTTATGCCCCTATTATGAAGAAGGGCCCAGAGAATGAACTCTTATAATTAAAAAAGAAAATACTCAAATAACCACCGCAACCTGCTTCAAAAGCTCTTCGCCCTCGATGATCTCCGACTCCCCTCCGGAGATGCTCACTCCGCCAGGAACCGAGACCTCGACAATCGCCACCCTGTTTGCCTTGATCACTCCTCCTTTGGAGGTCGTCTTCTCTGTCCAGATAAAGGAGTCGTCGGCCTGTGGGATATATGGTGTTTCCATACTAAATCCGACATAGTCGTCCTTCACATCATCGAACCTGTCCCTGGCCGAATCTGTGGAGGAACATATGTAGACCTCTATCTTCGCTGTATTGCCGTTGTTATTGTTCAGATCCGCGGTACAGGTGCTGCCGCTGCATCTGACATCCGATATGATCCACGAAGCCGCAATTCCCTCGAGGCCTTCCCTTATTGTCTCGATCTCGCTCTTTGCAGCCGGAGCGGATGTCGCTGCCTGCGTTGCCGCCGCACCGCTTTCCGGGACGGCCGTAGGGGTTTCAGTGTATAACTTCTGGCTGTTATACGAAGATGTGCATCCCGCCGAAACGAGGCACAGTGCGAGAAAAATCCCCGCCAGCAATGTAACTTTACCCAAATTTCTCATTCAATCCCTCCATGAATTCTGTCTGTTTCCGGAATATAATTCTCTTCGCGATTGGTGATTTTTAAATTTGTGATCCTGCACCTGCACCACTATAATATTATGAGGTCCAAAAACACTTCTATGAAATTTACTAACAATATATCCAAATACATCTCAAAAGGAGGAGTCTGCATCCTTATTCTCACCGCCATGCTCCTCGCCTGCGGGTGCACCTCCGAAGAAGGAGAGTTTCCACACCCCGAGGGTGCCACGGTCGGCGAGCTTCTCGCAAATCCGGAGTATGACACCCCGGTATACGTTAAGGGAACGGTGAGCGACCTCGGCATGCTTGACTGCACCTGCTTTCACCTGACATCCGGGGGAGAGACGATCGAAGTCTGGTACAATATGATGGTCGAAGACGATCAGACCTCCCGGCCTTCAGTCGATGTCTCGGGGATCTCAAACGGTGAGGAAGTTGTCCTTTACGGGGAGCTTAAATCGGAGGGAACTTACAGGCAGAAGAATGACTTCTGGCTTATAAAGATTGAATAAACCCTTTATCCTTTTTTAAAAAAAGATCGCCATCACGATGCCGATGCAGATCACCTTGGCGATCATGCTCGCCGCATAGGCAATCACCGCGACCCTGACACCGTCCCTTCCGAAGAGAGCCAGGTAAAGCGGAACCGAGTATTTCAGGTATATCATTGTGATTATGATCATGCTCCCGAGGATGAGAGTGACAAGGGCCTGCCCGAACGTGAGCATCCCGGTATCCATCATGGAGCCTACAACCGCATATCCGGCCGAAAAATGCATGAACTGGGCGAGGAGTGCGGCCGATGCCTCACCGGGAAGGCCAATGAGATTCAGCACCGGGTCGAATATTATATTCAGGTAATCCAGGAAACCGGAGAGTGTCAGCAGCCAGAATATTATCATCGTTATAACCGTTATCGGGATGATCTTCTTCAGCGGCTTTTTGGATTTTTCAACCGCCTTCATCAGGGACTTTATATCGGGTCTTTTCAGCTTTTCAGTCTCCCCGGCCTTTCTGTACTCCCTCTCAGGGACGCTTCTCTTCTTTCTTACCACAAGATTCGTGTATACCAGTGCCCCGCATACCTGGATGAAGGTCGAGAAGAGATTGAAGAAGGTGTATATTCCCCCGAGAACCGGGCCGAGTATTACGACGGCGGTCGGGAACTGGGCCCTGAAGAGCGATTCACCGAAGACGGCCGGGAAGGTCCCGATAATGAGCGACGGGACGATCTCCTCCTTTCCCACTTTTCCCTCCCTGTGGTACTCGGCGAGCATCGATTTGCCCGCAGTCGGGTTTATCACCATGGAGAGAATCGATACCACAGCCTCCTCCGAGAGCCCGGATATCCTGCAGAAGGGGATCGAGATCACCTTTATCCTTGAGATTATTCCCGTTTCGGATATGAGGTTTACGAGGATTATACCTGCGGAGATCAGTAAAACCGCCCTGATGGTATAATTCAGGAATGAGATAAACTGGATATCCGAAAACATGCTGTATTCCTAAGATACGTATTATTAAATCATAAAATATTCTATTTTTTTCCGTACATATTCGAAAAACCACTAAAAACTATAATCTATGGACTTTATACTGATTTTCGACGACAAAATATATATTGAATGGGAATCCATTACCAATCATGGGTCTAAAAACCCAGATTAAACCCGAATACTCCTTTTTTCATACCATTGTCCCGCGAAAAATTTTCACTCACCAAAACCCGAAGGAGGAGAGTTTTATGACAGAGACACAACCGGCACAGCCCGGCAGATGGATCGGAATCGACCTGAACACCACCGGATATGTCGCAGTGGTCGCGGACCCTGAAACAGGATTTACGGCAAAACTCGGCAGGGAAGCCCGCCTTATCCACGACGGTTTTTCAAGGGAGCGAAAGAAGCTGAAAAACAGGAAGAGGAACAGGCACCTGAAAAGGCTGAACCAGAAGGAGTCCGGCCAGCTAAAGGACCTGAACAAATTCCTGAGCAGGGAGATTGTCAGGATCGCATCCGACCTCGGGTGCGGCATCAAATTCGAGCGTCTCTCGGGAGGCCGGCTGAAAAGAAGAAACAGGGGAAATATCATCACCGATTTTTCGATTAACAACTGGTATTTCTATCACCTCTGCCAGATGGTCGAGAACCGTGCGGTCCGCCAGGGGATATCCGTCCTCTACGTAGACCCCTCGTTCACATCCCAGATCTGCAGCAGGTGTGGAGCACACGGGCACAGGCACAGGAAGGTCTTCCAGTGCACCGAATGCGGCTATATCGGCCATGCAGATGTAAATGCCGCCTTCAATATTGCACGGTCGCCTGTAAACCGCTTTGAGGATTCCGAAAAGGCGAGATCTGAGATGGAAAAAACCAGGGCCAGAAAGGAGATCCGGAGGATCAACGCCCACAGGAAAGTCATACGTCCTCCCAAAACGGACTGGTCCACATTCCCGGCCGAATCCTTTTCACTCCTGTTTGAAAGAAGTGTGTGCGAAGCCTGAAGTCCTTGTTATTCCGGGGAAACTTCAGCAAATAATTTATTTTTTCGCGTTTTTATTCTAATCAGGTATTATTATGAAATACAGCATTACAGGTGACAATCTCCAGTTTGTCACGATGGAGATCGAAGATGGAGAGACTGTCTGGGCGGAGGCCGGTGCGATGGTCTACATGAGCGGAAACATGGACATGCAGGCCGAACTGCAGGGCGGACTCTTCAAGGGCATCAAAAGAAAACTTGCAGGGGAGTCGTTCATGGTGACGAACTTCACGAGCCATGGCGGACCGGGAGTCGTCGCATTCGGCGGCAATGCACCGGGAAAGATATTCGCGATGGATATGACCGGCAAAGAGTTCATCGCCCAGAAGGACGCCTTCCTCTGTGCGGAGAAGGGGGTCAACTGGGAGATTGCATTCCAGAAAAGACTCGGCTCTACTTTCTTCGGCGGAGAAGGCCTTATACTCGAGCACGTCTCTGGTGAGGGAATGGCCTTCTTCCATGCCTGCGGGGATCTCGTGGAGATCGAGCTTGCAGAGGGCCAGACCTACAAGATCGCGACTGCCCACGTCGTCGGATGGGAGCCTTCGGTTACATACGATATCCAGGCGGCAGGCGGTATCAAGACCTCGATGTTCGGCGGCGAGGGCTTCTTCGTAACCACCCTCACGGGGCCGGGAAAGATCGTTATACAGTCGATGACACTCCCGCAGCTTGCAAACTCGCTCGTACCGTTCCTCCCGCAGCAGTCGAACTCCAGCGGCGGCGGAGGATTCGAGCTTAACATCTGAGGAGTGAGCAGGGATGGAAAGCAATACAGCGGCATCGAGGGCCGGGTGGGCAATGCTTCTTGCAATAGTAGTCGTTGCCGCAATCGTACTCGGCCTCTTCTTCCTCGAGTACCTCGTGATAGGATTCCTTCTCCTTGTGGGCATCGTCATAATCCTCGCACTTGCGGCGATCGTCGTCACCGCGATCATGATAATCCCGTTTTACGCCATGAAGGGAACGGTGGTCGAGGAGGGTTCTTACTCGATGGACGAGGTTCATGCGGTTGAAAACGAGAGGAAGGAGTGAATTTTCTTTTTTTTGACTGCGAGACGACTGGGATCTTTGATGGGTGCGGGATCCCGCGGCTTGTTCAGTTAGGGTGGGTCGTCTTTGATGATGAAAAAAATGACTGCTTAAAAAAAGAATTTATCGTAATCCCTAACGGGTTTATTATTCCCGACGAAGCCACAATAATTCATAATATTTCAACTGAAAATGCAAAAAAATCAGGTTTTCCTGTCAAATATATAATCTCAAAATTTATCCAGGACATACAAAACGTCGATCTGGTTGTAGCTCATAATTTTGAATATGATTCAAGGATTATAGAAAACGAAGCCCTAATTGCAGGTTCATTCTTCTCATTTAACCATAAGAAAACATTCTGTACAATGAAATCAACGGTTCATATTTGTAGGATTCCAGGGCCATATGGAGATAAATGGCCCAGACTCACAGAACTGCATAGTTATCTCTTCGGAGAAGAACCCAAATGCTCTCATAACGCTCTTCCAGATGCCATGACTTGTGCAAAGTGTTTTTTTGAGCTGAGAAGAAGAAATTTGATAGATTTGTAATTGTCCCTATACACACAGGGAACTCATACGTCCCTTTAGGGGAACGGTTTGCTAATTCGGTTCATCCCTGTGCATACAGGGAACTCACTTGGACATTCCCATTCTCCTTTTGCCATGCCGGTTCATCCCTGTGCATACAGGGAACTCACTTGGACATTCCCATTCTCCTTTTGCCATGCCGGTTCATCCCTGTGCATACAGGGAACTCTTAAGCGCGGTTACTTATTGCAGGAAATTCCCCGGTTCATCCCTGTGCATACAGGGAACTCAGAGGTTTTGTAACTCGAAACTCTACCGCAATCGGTTCATCCCTGTGCATACAGGGAACTCTTCGAAAAATGGTGATTTAATATTAGATAACACGGTTCATCCCTGTGCATACAGGGAACTCAGGATCACGCCCTGAGTTGTATCGTCCAACTCCGGTTCATCCCTGTGCATACAGGGAACTCAGCAAGATGCCTGAGATAAAAACTAAAGTATCCGGTTCATCCCTGTGCATACAGGGAACTCGTTCACCATTCGTGGATAGGAAAGGAGCTGATCGGTTCATCCCTGTGCATACAGGGAACTCGCCTGCTTCCGTTCCATAAGAGTTTGTGCGTTCGGTTCATCCCTGTGCATACAGGGAACTCTTTTCAAGAGACATCGAAGGGACTTCACGATATGGTTCATCCCTGTGCATACAGGGAACTCATCCATCAACATCTCTATAATGATAACCACACAGGTTCATCCCTGTGCATACAGGGAACTCATATTCATCGGCGCCACTCCACCGGACACCGACGGTTCATCCCTGTGCATACAGGGAACTCTTCGTAGTAGATGTCTGCATGACTCCGGACAACGGTTCATCCCTGTGCATACAGGGAACTCAGTTTTGATTCAGGTCCTGAAGATGATAACAGCGGTTCATCCCTGTGCATACAGGGAACTCAGCGACGCCCTTCATCAAATCAGGATAGATGGCGGTTCATCCCTGTGCATACAGGGAACTCTTCAACATCGAATGATGCTTTCGCTTCAATCCCGGTTCATCCCTGTGCATACAGGGAACTCACCGGTCGACGCATCTAACCTGAAGTTAGGTTCGGTTCATCCCTGTGCATACAGGGAACTCTTGTAGGATAAGCCCCATTACTAACTAAAATCCGGTTCATCCCTGTGCATACAGGGAACTCTTTCCAGAATTCATACCATGCTTTTTTCGCTTCGGTTCATCCCTGTGCATACAGGGAACTCTGTGAGTACTAACGATATGTAAACCGGGGGGTCGGTTCATCCCTGTGCATACAGGGAACTCCCGATATAACAGAGCTCCTGAAGCCTGAGAACCGGTTCATCCCTGTGCATACAGGGAACTCCAGGTCTGAAACAGTCAGACTCGAAGATCTACCGGTTCATCCCTGTGCATACAGGGAACTCTCATCTGCTTATATATCAGAAAAAGATCCAATATATCTACTTTTGCTTCTTAACATCCGGGAGGAATGAAATCAGCTTAATACCGTCCATCTCTCTCGGAATTCGCCTGTTAATTCCTACGGTTTCAAAATCGAAACCTGCATCATTAGGTGTATGCCATGCCATCACCGCATTACCTTTACCAATACCTGATATGACCTGATCCCATATCATATCTCGTACACGGACAGAATAATTGCCTGCATAAACACCGGATCTAAGCTCCACCATCCAGACGGAAAGCCGGCCTCTCAAAGAAGGAGGTGCTTTTTCAAGAACAATCATCATAAAACCCACAATAACACCTCAATCCCAAAATGCGGGGGGAACCATATCGTCATAGGGTTTTGGAACATCAAGGCCGCCCGCGTCAAGAACCTCCTGAATTGTGGGGATGATCCTCTCAAGCGTTTTTTGCACCCTGAACATATCCCTGCATGATCTTCGAACTTCCTGCTCGGGATTCTTTGGCTTTTGAGACGCTGTATAGAAGGCAGCCGGAACGACCGTCTCAAACTTGAAAATGTCCGCGATATCATAAACGAATGAGAGAGGTTTTCCCGTATGCAGAAAACCAATTGCAGGAGAATATCCAGCAGCAAGAATGGCTGCCTCCGTTATCCCATAAAGACACGATGTGGCTGAACTAAGACAGCGGTTTGGAAGATCTGCATAACTCCAGTTCCCGGGATCATACCTCCTTCCTCTCCATTCAATTTCTGCCTCCTTTGCAATCATATCGTATTGTTCCCTTACTCTTACCCCTTCCATTCCCCGGAGCTGGTTCACGGAATAATCGGTCGGAATATCCTCACGAAATCTAAGTTCAAACATCTTCCTGACAACTTTCAGCCTCGCGGAAGGATCAAGGGCGAGCCTTGCCTGGTAGAGTAGTCTGTCGGATCGTGCTCCTCCCGGATGGCCTGAAGAATAGAGGCGGACACCTGCTTCACCTACCCATACAAGGAGTGTTCCGGCCTTTGCAGCGAGATCCACAGCTGCATGAGAAACCCTTGTCCCTGGTTCGAGCATTATGCAGGCCAGACCACCGACAGGCACCTGAACACGGACACCATTAACATCGATTAGAACAAATGCCCCGTCTGAGACATCAAGCTCACCGTACTCAAGAAAAATAAGTGAGGATCTCTCCTTCATTGAAATCGGTTTTAAGGGGGGAACCCGGGGCATATTCCCACCTCAAAGAGGTCTTACAAGCATAAGACCACAGCCAAATCCCTTCGCGGGGCCGACTCCGTTTCCAAGGGTCTCAAGGAATTTTTCACTGTCGGCAACGGTCAGAACGCCCGTAAAATCAATGGTGCTTAAAGAAACCTTCCTGTTCTTTTTACCCTGCATAAAATTGACCTGATTATATGCATCGGCACGTACCTGACCTTCTTCAATATGGAATCCAAGTTTTCCGGAACGGGAAAAAAGCCACCTGAAACCTTCCTGCTGAACAATCTCTGAAACCGGCGGGAGTTCTGATTTATCCCCGTACTCATCCATTATCCGCTTCTTTGCATCCATTACAACATCGTGCTTGTATCTCTTCTTTTTCACTCCTTTGGCTTCAGGAACAGTCTTTGTAACAACAGGATTTGCACGAAGAGAAAACCCGAGTCTCTTTCCCTCAGGTACCTGGGGGTTGTAGAGTTTGGTTTCCACGTTCCAGAGATTACCCGAGTAAAGAGGCTCTCTTGCAGATACAATCATAATTACTGGTCTCCCTCTTGAGAAGTCGACCCTGTAAAGAAAATCCCTCTCTCTTTCTCCAGAATCGGAGAAGAGATCCCATATCATCGAATGGATCTGGTATGGGCCGGTTGCTACATTCCAGAAATCTTTTGATTTAAATGCATCCGGGCGAAGAGATACCTTTGAAAAATACATCTAACTCCCACCCCCGAGATCAACACCGGCATAATATTCTTTCCTGTCAGAGAACTGCCATCTCTTCCTGCTTAATGGATTATCCCTTAGAACCTGTAGCTCACCGGCTTTAAGGCCGGAAATACCATCCTCATCCCAAAACATTCCTGAACTTCCGGAACGGGCAATTGAATCCAAAAAGCTCTCATCTCCAAAATCAGCCGATTTATAGGCTTCCAGAATGGAATCAGTGTTAACAACCTTTGCATTCGTAGGTACAGATATAGGGCATGACTTCCGGCCAAGATAAGGAACAAATACCGGGCTCGAAATAGCTGAAGCAATCTCCCCTACAGAATAAGGAGCATCATCTCTACGTTTCCATACACACACAGTGGAGATAAGATCGCACAGGTAATCCCTTTTTGAGATTATAGCCCCGAGTTTATTCCGCGGAATAGATACCTCGTCCTTTCGGGTAAGGATATGAGGATTCCTCTTAACCTCAACTGCCGGGGCTGCCTGTACTGTATGATAATCCTGAACAGGAATTCCTGCAGAACTAACAAGCGTTGAAAATCCGTACCCGGACGACAAACTTCTCAGAAGTAAATCGTCTTCACGCCTGATACCGAGTGCCCCGGCAATAAAGCCCATCACAGCTGATTTTGACGGGTGCGAATATGTATGCCTGTTTTCTCCTACTGCAACAGCTCCATATGATGCCATTGGCCCGTATAGACGAAAAACGCAGTATTCCGTCATTTTATCAACCATCACCTGCTTACAAATGCAAGGATTTCATCCAGTGATCCTGTTCCATCCTGTACATTCGTTGATATGCAGTCATCTGCACATTTTCCATATACCTTTTCCATATTGCCACGGACAGCCTCAAGCTCCCTGACAGATCCTCCAAGCATATCAACATCTTTTACAGGTTTTAAAAACGATACAGCCAGCGAACGGGGCTGCTGTGTTCCCTTCTCTGCAAGGATATATGATGCATATGCCCTTGATGCAAAACTGTTCTGCTTACCGCCAGGTGAGACCTTTGCAGAGGCTTCAACCAGCGCTTTTATCGCCTTATTGGCAAGTTCTTCATCCCCGGACAGATTTTCGACAAGGAGATCGCGGTTTATACAGACATAAGTGTAGAAAAGACCCGCAGCAAACTCCGATTCTCCAATATGTCCCGAACCCGTATCAGCTCCGGTGTTCAGGTCGTCAACCGCAGTGAAATAATCGTCCTCAACTGTTACGTCATGAACAGTGATTGCATGGGACACCTGTACTGCAGCATCACAGTTATAAACCGGCGTATCTGCAAGCATACGACCAAACATCCCTATATCTGCTGTTTTATGAGATTTCCTGAGAAGATCTAGATCTGAATCATCAGGAGCGTTCCCGGATTCAGCAATTTTGGCTAACAGGGAATCAATCGCCTCAATTTCTTCCTGGCTGAAATGAACCATCTGCTTATGGACCGGGGAATCCTTCTCACATTTTCCGAATTTTGATGCTATCGCGATTGCAGCTTCTTTCGCTTTTTTCTCAGGTACCTGAGAATGTGTGCCATCGGGATTTCCATCAAGAACGGATTTCAGCGAACTGCCCGAAGCAAGGGCTTCCTCAATGTTGGAGCCCATTCTTCTTGTTCTCACCCCTATATAGCCAGAGAGAGATTCCTTAAAGACATCTGACTGTCTCCATGCCCTCTTCAGGCTCTGCGATGATACTCTCAGACGTTCCTTACCACCCATAACCGCCGTCTTGGGTCTTCCAAGATCGTCCCTGTTCAGATTCGACGGGGGATACGATACAAGTAAATGCAACTGTATAAATTCACTCATTTTATTCACTCCTTAAACGATTTTTTCATAATAGGCAAGAGCCCACTCTTTTTTTGTTCTGTTGTTCCACCAGTACAGCCCGTTTGCAAGATCAGGAATCGGGGCCGAACCGCCTGTCAGCTTTACAAACCGAATCATTGAAGAATACAGGTTTTCCGGATTATCAATAGAGAGCAGTTTTTCAAACCGCCGCTCGCTTACCTGCGGATCTTCTCCCTTCTTCTTCGCTGTCGCCATTAATTCAGGATAATTTATCCCTTCAGGGCTGTTTTTTACATGGGATATGACACCTGCAACTATTGCAAGCCTCTCGTTGTTAAAATTCAATTCTTTATTCCGCAATTCCTTCCTTAGGCGGTGGAATGACGGAGAAAATGCAACCTCTTCATATGAATTGCAACGGCGAAGCATTGCACGATCACCTTTGAAATTGTCAAGATTCCTCCACCACTCCAGCAAAATATCAGAAGCAATTGGATCTTTAAAATTCAGGTATGCCATTTTTAACCTCCTTTTTCAATCTCAATAGCCTTTTTCATTCAAATCCCTCCGGAAAGGCCAAGGATTTTTGAAATATTCTTACTCTTTGGGCTGGTAAATGCCACCAGCCTCTTTCTTGCCTTAATTATACGCTTAGGATCAACATCGCCGGCAAAATAAGAATCTGTATAAAAATCAAAAATTTCCTCGAGACCGTACTTGTTCACCCTGCGAAGCCAGTTTAACTTGATAGAAGAAACATCTCCTCCATTCCGGATTTCATTAAGAATTTCTCCAACATAATCGAAGAAAAGCGGTTCTGTTTCAGACCAGAAACGCTGCTTAACTACGGTGATCTCTCCTTTATCCTTTGGACGGGAGTACCAGGCTTCTTTAACGCAGCTGTGAAGAGTAGACTGTAAAAGCCCTGCGGTTCTCACAATCTGGGAGATATTGCTCTCGTACTCATCGCGATATTCATTCTCAACAAGAGTAAGCGGCATTCTGCTCTCGTACCAGCATCTTGCCTTCATATTGTCAAGATCATAACCAAAAGACCATAATTTAAAAGATATTCCTCTTCTTTTCAGTAATCCACTCTCTTTATAGAACCTCTCAACGACAGTGGCAACATGACGATTTTCAGCATGATCATTCTGGATCAGGCCCAGCCAATTTCTGTAAGACAAGCCTCCGGGCTGGAGATGGACAGGCAGCCGTTCGTCACCACTTTGATAGTAAGGGGATAATGTGTGCTCCCATGTCGAATCATAAGAGATTCCATAAGGTTTTGTATAATAGCCCTCAATGAGCATCCCGGAACTGCAGCCACACAGATCGCATTCTCCGGACTGGACATTGTCATAATCCAGCCAGATTCTCCTTCCAGTCCCCCAGAAAATCTGGAGGCGATTTGCATCGCGAAGAGTCATTTTTGGCTGCTCTTTCCCATATTCTCTCCGGGTATCCATCCATGGAAAGATGTCTTCTTCAGCGTTTTTCTCTTCAAAAGAGAATCCACTGAAAAAGCGCTCTTTTGGAAGAATGTTGAGCCAGACTGTCTCCTGGAGATCTCTTCCCTGAACAAGACATGACAAAGGCCCTCCTCCGCGAAGTCCGGTCATATGTCCCGCTCCTCCTGCCGGGCCGTTTAACTGGAGTGTCATAAGGGTCATAGCTGTGCAATAAGGGCAAATTCGGTTTACACTTTTACGCTTGAGAAAGTGATCCTTATTCTCTTTGATGGTATTTTCACCGGGCATTTCAATTAACAAACTGTCAATTGAGCGTTTCTTCCCCTCAAAAGATGATGCATCCTGCATAAAGCGGGGTTCATCATCTCCATTGAGATAAAATGCATGGGAAAAACTACCAAATGCCTCTTTTACCTCAGCAACCGACGGCGGATTGTCCAGAATGTCTTCCCAGTCAAAACGATCTTCAGGAGCCATCGTGGTCTGGGCAAGGCCGACCATAAACTGGATCAATGACCCGTTAAAATCGGGTCGCGGTGCATTGAATTCTGCCACCTCTGACTCCCGCCCCAAGACTTCAGAAGGAGTCACAGTTCCCTCTGAACCGTCACTGAATCTCACCGGGATCCATGCATCGTCTATCAGGTTCAGCCGGTTTTTTGTTATCTTTTTCACCTCCTTTGGGATTCTTATTCAAATAGCAATACAATGGGATTGATTATGCACCGAAAAGGTGCGAATCACTAAGATTTTGATACCACAAGCCCCTCCTTTCGTGAGTAAATTACATCAAACACCTTTCCTTCGGAATCCTGAAACCTCCTGGTCCATATTGAACTACCTGTTCTATCTAGGGGGATAAGCAAACTCCATTCACCATGATCCGGCATGGTTTCCCTCGTTTTTTCGATAGCAGACAGAATATTATCTTTAAATTGGGGTTTTATCGGAAATGCGGACTTCCTGATATTTACCTGACTCAAATCCCATTTATTCTCACCGTACAGGGGCCTGATGAGACCACTTTCTTCATCATAATACCCCAGAAGAAGAGTTACAGTCGGTTCTGAAAGGCGTGTTGGCGGATTTTCATCATCTTTCCATGAGCCCTCATAGCAGTATCCGCTTCTAACATTCAGGCCGCTTAAATTAGCCATAGCTTCTGCTCTTTTTCGCTCATATTCAGCCTTTTGATCACGCTCTTTCAATTTTTGAGGAATAGTTCTTTGGGATTCTTCTCCATAAACTCCTTCAATAAGATCACGTGCATCATCAGGTGTCGCAATTTCTCCAGTTTCTGAGAGAAGTTTTGCAGTCAGGTAAAGATCTCCATGTTTTGGATAGACATATGCAGCTGATGGAAAGAGGCTACTGTACCAGTCTTTGTTAGGATCCTGAACAGGTTCGGGCGAATATATCCATAAAACGGGTTTTTCAGTTCTACCCTCCCTTACATGCCTATGAAGACGGCCGGCACGCTGGATGATTAGATCAACAGGTGCAAGATCCGTTACCATACAATCAAAATCAATATCCAGAGATTGTTCTACGACCTGGGTTGCGATAAGCAGCATACCTGAGCGGTCCTCATCGTTGCTCCCTTTTCTGAATTTCCTGACGACTTTTTTCTCAATATCAAGGCGGTCTCCCATGATAAAGCGCGAATGAAACAAGATTAGGCGTTCTTTCGAAATAGCTGAAGAAAGTTTGTGATAAGTGCTAACGGCATCTTTTACAGTATTTCTTATCCAGCAAACACACCTGCCCTTCTCAAGTTCGGACATTATCCTGCTGATAACAGATTCCTCATCACCCATCAGCTCAACAGCTACAGATCTTTCTGTACCTTTTCTTGCGGGAAGTTCCTTTTCAAAAAGACCATCCGCTGACAGGTGGGTTACAAGTGGATACGCGGCGGATAGCGGTCTTGGATGAGCATATCCGGCACCTTCTGCAAAAGACTGCAGGAAAACTTCTTTCATCTTCAATGGGATGGTTGCAGAAAGCAGTATAACACTCCCCCCAAGACCTGAAAGGAAGGCAAGCAAGATTTTTAGAAGTTGTGCCATATAACTGTCATAGGCATGAACCTCATCCACTATCAGGACATTCTGGAACAATCCAAACAGCCTGAGAGACTGATGACGAACGGGAAGAATAGCTACAAGGGCCTGATCAATGGTTCCAACACCAACGGGTGCCAGCAAGGCTTTCTTTTTATTATCTGCAAGCCATCTTGAACAAATAACCTCTGAAGGTTTTTCATCAAAGTTGTATCCTGATTTTCCTGCTGAATTCTCCAGAGACTTCATGAACATTTCAGAATGCCTGCGTGCCCCATGTGCAAGAATCAGTGATGGTTCCTGCCCTGATTCATAGAGATTTCTGTAGCATTCAGACACCCTATCATACATCGCATTAGCGGTTGCCATTGTCGGAAGACCGATATAGATTCCACTGGCAAATCCATCTGCCATTAAGCGGTGAGCGAGTATAACAGCCGCTTCTGTCTTTCCTCCTCCCGTAGACTCCTCGATAATATAGAGGTGGGGACCTCTACCCGGAGATTCTTCTGAGGCAAAAATCTGGAGAGGGCTTGGAGTAACCTCAAAATTTTTAAAAAATGGAAAAATAGCTTCTATACCGGCTTCAGATGATATATTGCTTGGAACTACAGCAGTATCTTTTAAAGCGTTTTCAGCTTGTGGCAATGCGATCTCTTTCCAATATTTCTCAATTGTAAATATCTCAGGGCAATAATTAAACAACCTGACATCTGAAGCTATCCAGTCGGCAAATACAGCAAGACCTGCAATTACCCAGGAGAGTCTCATGAAATCCTTCCTCTTTTCCCTGGATACGGGTTTTGGAATCAGAGGTTTATTCCCAATCAGGAGAGAATAACAGGCCTTTACATATGATTTGACCGCATCTTCATCATCCTGATTATAAAGACTCCTGATATTCACTGATGTGGTCTTACCGCCATCCACCGGAACGCCGTGATGCCCAAATGAAGATTCGGATATATATTTAAAAACAATTTCCAGATCTCTGCTTTTAATTCCTTCAGGCAGTGGGAACAGATCGCCGTTTACAATGGACTCCTGAACAATTTCCTCAAAAATCAATTTGCCAAGAATATCATGACGGAGGGGATAACCGAGTTCAGCTTTCCTCCCATTAAGCTTTTCAAAAAGATCCTTGTTCAGGCCCTGAAATGATTCGGTGAACTTTCCCAGATCATGAAGTGCAAGCCAGAAGGTTACAAATCGGATTGATTCTTCAGAACTCCAACCGGTGAGATTCGTAATGCGTTTTACAAGTAACGGGTTCGTTGACAGGATCGTATATCCTACTGCAGCAACATCGAGACAATGATATGCTGCAGGGTGGTAACTGTTGTCTTCGGAACTGGTTTTTCCCCAATAGTGATGATAATTTTTTTCCGTAACTACGCCCCCGTAATTTTTTCTTGCTTTTATACCCGCATTAATATTCTTATTGACTCTTCTAATTCATACATTTTTAGAAGATTGTATGAAAGGGAATTATTTATATTTATTTACAATAATTACATAAATTAATTAAATTATGAAAAATATTGATAAACCCGTATACCCCCGAAGAATCCACATTGCGCCTGTGGGTTATGAAATTGACAGAATAGTCCTGCCTTTAATCGAAATGGAGGCGGACAAGGTATATCTCATAACTGAAAAGCGTAAAGAGGATGATACAGGCCTTTTCTACGTTAAAGAAATCGAAAATCGGCTTTCAAAATTGAAAAGACCAATTGAAATTGAGAACAGAGGAACGGATATTGTAGGAAGAGATCTCTACGATACGCTACGGATTTACCGCCAAATTGCAGAAGAGGAATCCGGCAATCACATCTTCGTCAACGTATCAACAGGGACAAAGATCCATGCAATAGCAGGTATGATGACCTGTATGATATTCAGGAAGGAAGAAAACCTGTTTACTCCATATTATGCCGTCCCATCAGATTATGACAATGAACCGGAAGCAGGCCAGCAAATCTCAATCGGTTGTAAAGAGATTAAAAAAATGCCTAATTATAGAATTGAAAAGCCTCCTGACGAACTGATTGACGTTCTTGAGGTTCTATCCAAAGCCCGGAGCAAATACAATTCAATATCAAAAAAGATCCTGATAGAGGAACTTGAAAATTCGGGAATAAAATTGCTTAACGAAAAATCAAAGGACGGGTTGGTTGCTAAATATAATGCACTGCAAAGGAAGTACATAATTCCCCTCATTGAATGGGACTATATCACGCTCGATTATAGCGGAAATCGTCCGGTAATAAAAATCACCCCGGAAGGAATTAATGCCCTTTCTTTTTTGAAAGATTAAAAATCAGAAGATATCAAAATACAATGGTCTTATGGAAGAATGATGAAGCAAATGGAATCCGATAATCCTGATAATTTTGAAATATCTTTTGATGGAAAACAAAGAAGCCTTTACAGCCGGTGTGGGATCTGCAGACACTTCAGAGGCTGGAAAAGCAGAAAAGGATGGGCCAACGGTATTGAATACTGTGAAGCCTTTCCTGATGGAATTCCCGATGAGATCTGGGAAGGGGCAATACAACATGACAGACCATATCCCGGAGATAATGGAATTATTTTTGAGTTGAGAGAATAGACCGGAACTAAAAATGACTGGCCACAAGGGTGAGTCATACGGAGATATCGTCAATCGGCTTTTAACCTATTATTGCACAAAGAAACTGGATGCCAAATTAGACGATATATGTATGAACCGCCATTTCAACCCATATAATACATCTTAACTGTCCCCTTCGCCGGCATGTCGTCATGCGGTTCGATGATAATTACAATATCCTCATTCCCGCGGCTCTCGACACTGGCATCTGAAATCCCGCTGAAAAAATCCACGTAGCCGATAGCATCAGGATCGAACGAATCTGCGGTTTTCCTCATGTAATAGTCGTCCCATGCCCCCTGGTAATCGTCGCACTGTTGCAGCGTTACAAATCTCACGTCCACCGGGGCATCGGTATCCACTTCCACTTTCAGGTCGCTGAAATATACCTGGTCGAGATTCGGCCGGTTCATCGAGTACCCGCCCTTTACAAGATCGACCTCCTCCTCACGCCATAAAACCCAGCCTGAATCGCCGGAAGACTCCGCGGGAACCAGCTCGCCTGATATCTCAACTTCCCCGCTCTCATAGAGAACCCCGGTCGGATCGCTCGTACAGCCCGAAATTAAGATTGCAGAAAACAGGATCAGCCCTGTGATTATCCAGATTGACTTCATGCACTCCCATATATGCTATTAACAGATATTTTTTTTGGAGGGACGGTTTTCCCGCTAAAAAGATTCGGAAATTTTCTTATCTGTGTTTGAAATAGAGACACCCTGTCCGGAAACAAGATGTTTCTCCAGGTACGGGTTAACATCAGGATTGATCTCGTACCGGACAGTCCGGCCGTTCTTTGTGGTCCGTATTAACTCATCAGCTCTAAGTCTTTTCATCCGCCAGCCGATTGTCGAATTGGATTGACCCATATGCTCCACGATATCGCTCCGGGTCAGATCGGGTTTTTCCAAAAGAAGTCTTAAAATCCGGCAGCCTTTGTCATTCCTGATATACTTAAGGACGGTCTTTTCAGTAACTGAATATACTCCTGAATTCTCGAAATATCCCGGGTTGCCTGAATTTTTAAATACAGATACTTTTCCCGTCATCTCAAGAATGTTGAGATGATAGGCAATACTTCCCCTGTTTATGCCTGTCTCCCTGATAAGATCACTGAATATTATTCCGGGATTTTTTGTTATGCACGAATAAATCCGGCTCCGGGTTTCATTGGAGAGAACTGTTTTTCGGGATATTTTGCGGAACCCTAAAAGCATGCACGTTTTAAAAATCAGGAGGAGCTCGACCGGCATGCCGAGATAAGACAAAAAAGACGTAAACAGTATGAAAATTATAAAATCGGGAGGAAGATCCCAGAACTCTACCGAGACAGTCTCAAGAGGGGTGCCGGTGTCCATATCATCGGAAACGGTTTCGACGATGTAACCGTTTGCCGTGACCTGGATAATTTCGGCGCCGGCACCGGAAGCAAGAATAAAGGATGCACATAGAAAAAGAACCAGCAGGTGATAACAGTGTTGCATAAAACCCCCTCTAAAAGAAGTAGTGATTACAATAAAAAAAGAATTCTGGTCTGTCCTGCGGATTCAAATCCTCCCGCTTTCCGATGTGACGAATTTTGTCACATAAAAAGTTAATAAAATCGGCTGAAAGTTTAATGTGGGCACAGGTGGAGGATTCATCCTTCACACACCAATTCTGAAAAAGATTCTCATGAAAATTCTGGAAAAGAAGAAGAAAGAATACAATATCCAAATCTTCAGGCCCTCTTTCCCGAAATCGGCGGGATTATTCAGCCGGGAATAACTTATCATCACCGGCCCAGATAATATTGTATAGAGGCTGAAAGATGGCACACGGGGGGACAAGAATGAAAATCACACGGGAAATGTGGAGGCACGGCCTGTGGATGACAATTTTGCTTGCCGCAACATTGCTTGTTCCGGCTGTTGGCGCGATAAACGGTTCAAACCAGGCACCGCCGGGATGGGTCGGCCAGTTCGATGAATGGGCCGGAAAAAAGGACATGTCGGCATATAACCCCAACTTCACACCGGTTCCGATCAGGAAGATGGATAAAGAAACCGCAGAGAAATACCCAGGAGTTGAAGTTATCGATCCTAATATGACATTTCCTATGGTAAACTGTTATATTGTTCAGAATATTTCTATGGAATCGGTAAAGATTGAATTTGAAAACCCTGTATTAGAAGATAACCCGGATGCAGAATCGGCTCCCGCCGCCGCGATGGCCCCGGGATTCGGTTTTTCATGTACGACCGGTGCAATTTTATCAGGCATTGCCCTGGCCCGGATGCGACGAGGAAAAAGCCACCAGATAATAGACCGGTGATATAAATGCAGGCATTTTCCAATAAGAGAGAAATCACTGAAATAATCCTCTGTGGTTGCTTTGGCGGCATCTGCCTGGCAGCAATGATTTTCTTCCTGCAGGCGGTCTGGGCCCCGATTCTTAATTACAATACTTCGGTTTCCCTTGTATACAAATTCCAGATGATCGGATCGTCTTTCATCCTTTTCTTTATTCTTGGAATGGCGGCATCCGATCTATTCTGCACCGGCAGAAAAAATGAACAAGGACCGGTATTTACAGGACTTCTCTCCGGGCTTACTGCGGCATTCGTATTTTCATCGGTCTACGTTATAGTATCCCGGCCGTATCTGCTTTCCTGGGATAACGGAATCCTCGAAGTAAACACGGGCTTAAAACTGATTGAATGGTTAATCCTGTTCACGGTTTTCGGAATAACATCGGGGATCCTCCAGGCAGCAGGTGCATGGTACCGCCATTCCCGGAAGGAGTCAAAAACGGAAACGGCTTGTGTCAGGGAAAAACCAACCTGTTCCGGGATGCTTTACACTTACCGGTTCTTGATTCTCATCCTGTTGGCGTTACTTGTAATACCCCCGGTTGCAGCTTATATCGGAATAGAGAACGGCAGTATCAAATGGGACAACGGCTTTAACCGCCCGTTTGAATATGCGGAAGCTTCCCGTACAACCGACGGGTCAATCCATATCCTTATGAGACACGATATCATGAGCCCGCAGAGAGGGCCAGGTCTGCGATTCCTGAATATTACCGTTGACGGAAAGGACGTCAGCACACAGTCCGTAATTGCGGGCTCCGGACTGAATCTTTCAATCGATCCGCCTGAAGGACTGGCATACCGGAATAACTCATCCGCAATTCTAACAGGTGATTATCTGTATTATAATCCGGTTCATCTCAGGATTAACGTCACCTATACCGACCTGGGGTTCAGGGATGTTATTTTCAATGGAACAATCTGAAGCGGTTAATTATTAAAAAAGAAAAGAGCCGGGAGCGAAATGACAACAGACAATTACGAAAATGTGGAGGGGTGGGGGGTATTCATCGGTGCATGCCTGGTATTCGCATATTTCTTCTTAAACATCCTCCTTCATAATAACTGGACCAAAGAACCGTTAGCCTGCTGGATCTTCATAGTACCGCTCTTAATCTTTCAACTTGCAGGTTTCTTTATCAGCATGCGCCTGGTATCAGGGACGGAGCCGCCGGATGAAAGCGAGAAGGAAAAGATCCGTGAGAGGTGTGCCGTGTTTAAGGCCGTCGTTGCCGGATTTGCCATCTGGCTTATCGTGCTGGTCATTCTGGACCGGATCCAGGTGGAGATCAATTACTATCTCTCCGTTATCTGCGGATGTGCAATTATTTATGTTATTCACCGGCTGTTGAAGAGAGCCGAAAGGAAGGAAACGCCGGAATAATGAATTCAATCATAATATTTTTGAAACCCGGTTCAACACTCCGGTCAGAAAAAATAAATGGTGCAACAATAAACGGATATTAATCATGAATCTTCGGGGGGCGGCAAAGGGACTCGATCAGGCATTATACTATATCCTGCTCGGGATTTTGGTTTTAAATGCATTGATGTATCTGTTCGTTTTTATCCTCAACTGGGAGGCATATTTCTTCGGGATAAAATTCGACGGCCCGGACGCAGGCATTCTGCTGTTTGCATACTTTTTCATCCCTGCCGTTCTCGCATATCTTCTCTTCAGGTACCCGCGGAGGATCGTTATAATCGCCCTTCTCTCGATCTTTTTCTTCGGTTTCCATTTCATCGATTCGGCAACCACTATACAGGCGGTCAGCGGAGGGGCTAACTCATTCAGCGAATTTCTGGCAGCCATGGTGGTGATCCCGCTGGTTGTGCTGATCGGCCATATCATCGTTTCGCAATTCTACGACAGGGAGGAATCGGATGAGCCAAAGGAGGATGAGAAGAAAACAGGGTCCGCTACAACCAAACCGGAAGGAGAGAAAACGGGAGATTATCCGGCGGGGCAGATTGTGATTCTCGCGATAGTGGCGTTTGCCATCGTTTTTTTATTCGGGCCGCTTCTCTTTTCCATTGTATTTTCCACCGTCTTCTCAGGCCTGCACTCCGTTGCTCCTCCACAATCTCCGGTCATGACCGGGAATTCGCTGGTAACGAAAGTCGATGCAAACGGAACCACGGAATGGCAGACTGTCATAAGCGGGTATAGTGACTTTATGCAGGAGGTCTGCCCTTCGAATGACGGGGGTTACATAATGGCCGGGATGTTTCTGTCTGGGGAAAAGTCACGCGCCCTCAGGGCGATGAAATTTGACAGCAGCGGCAATGCAGTATGGGATATCAGCCGGAGCGGTTCCGATTATAATGAAGGAGATCTTCTGGATATCAGGAGGATCATTTCGACACCTGGAGAATATACCGCAATAATGCAGAATGGAATCGTTATCCGGCTGGACGAAGACGGAAACGAACTGTGGCACCGGTATTATCCTCGTGAAAAACGCACAGTCGACGCCATTTCATCGCCATCCGGGGGTTATATACTGGCCGGAGAAGTGAACGAGGACGGTGCTGACGGGTGGAAGATGTTCGACGGGTGGATACTCTGCGCAGACAGCGGGGGAGAGACCGTCTGGGAGATAAAAGCAAAGGAATTCACGTATTGCAGGGAGGTTGAAATCTCACCTGAGGGCTTTATCCTGGTGAACTGCCATGCCGGGTGCTACGATCCCGATGTAGAATGCTCCGATCCTGAACAGAGCGGGTATATGATCGTTGCTCTTGATCTCCAGGGGAACTATCTCTGGAAGACGAGATTTGTCGACAATGTCGACGGCGAAGTCTATTCCGTAGAACCCCTCGATAACGGAACCATAGAGGTGTATTTACGCGGAGAAGGCGAGCGGAAGTATATTCTCGACAACGAAGGAAACGTCCTTGAAAAGATATTTCTTCCATCACGGGCCGATTCATATGATCATGACCTGACACTCTACAGGAATGTCGAGGAAGAAAACCTCAATGGAAACGGGACACGGATAAAAGTGACAGAGACAGACGGATCGGAGAGTGTTTTTGTAATCGGCTACGCGGAGAATGTGACCGGCATATCCCGGTTTTTCTCTGTGAACCCGACTCCGGACGGAGGCTATCTCGTTGCCGGATCTGTGGTCATATAGATCAAACGCGATCATCGCCCACAAAATATATATTGTCAACATACACATATTGACATATGTTCCTGCCAACAGATGAAAAGCAGTTTTCGTTCTGGGCGAAGCGGCGAAGCGGCATGGCCAATATCGCGATTGCAAAGCAGCTCGGCATATCCCGGCAGGCGGTCTCCCGTGCACTGATCCAGATGAACGATAAGATAGAGGCCGTTCTCCGGGACATGGCGAGGGCGAACAGCATCGCGGTTGAAAAAGTGAACCCGGAACGCGGGGTTCTTCTCGGCCGCTCGATACCGTTCAAAACCGCGGCGATCATATTCGTCTCCGAAAAGCACGGGATCCAGGTATGGTTCGAACACGAGGGCGACTGCGAGAACTGCGAGCGGTATAAAGAGTGCATCGAACTCCTATGGGACTATGCCGGAGAGCTCGGCGTGAAGATCGAGAAGACCGACGACCCGACAGGGATGGCTGACGAACTGTTTGAAAAAGTGAGGGCGATGTTATGACGATACGGATCTCGGAGACAATACACAAATGGATGGGATGGTGTCCTGTGAAGGCGGGAATGGTAGCCCCTGGCGGAATAGAAGGATATGAAACGGAATCCGGGCAATCCCCCGGAGACCCGGAGAGAATCGGTGATGAAAGAATTGTCAATTACGGTTTTTCCGGAACATCTCTCCTGAATCTCCTTTTAGTAGGTGCAGGAATCTCGGCAATCGTCTCATTCATTAAATTAACCAGCCTCATCTTCATCGGAGCAGATGCTATTGTCCTCTTTTGTATCCTGCTCACCTCAGCCTTTATCCTGGCATACAATGATTTCAAAAAGACAACAATAGAATCCTTAAATGGCACACTCGTAATCCACAGGCCGATCTTCAAAGCGGTTGTCATCCCGAAAGATGAGATTTCAACGGTGGAGATGCATAACAATCACCAGACCGTAGCCTACTTGCTGACAGCGGCGCTTTCGCTGGTAATAATACCGGTTTATTCTGTCACGGGCGTATACGACAGGTATTGGAGCTGGGCATCCGGAGTTACACCGACATTGCCATTTATCATATACCTTGGATATTTCTTGACAATCACGGTGTTCTTCCTGGCAGTCTTCAACTCTGTACGTATCAGGCAAAGGTACCCCAAGGCCCTCGTCATCACAACCGTACGGAAAAAGAAGCTGGAAATATTCGCGAAAACTCCCGAAGAACTCACAGACTTGCAGGAGAGATTTTTTAACACTCACCCCTAACTACAAAAAGTAAAATCGTTCACAATCCCCTGCCGGGAATGCCTGAAGAAAAGACAACATTTATCTTAGTTTTTATTTTTACTCACTCTCACCCGAAAAATCGAAGATCTGTGGCTCAAGCGTCTGGAGATCGACGACCATCGCCCGTGCCGGGGTGGGCTGGATATTCATCTGCTTCTGGAAAGAGGTTTGCGACTGCCATGTCCCTGTATTGAGGCACAAAACACCCCGGTAGTTAACCGCTCCGCAGATATGGACATGCCCCGTGTGGAGGATCTCGGGAACGGGATCTATTACAAGGCAGTCCTCCTTCGCCGCAAGGATGGGGGTTCTCATCCCGTAGGTGCAGGCAAGATGCCTTCGCTTCAGCATTTCGGTCATCATCTCCTCGGGCTTCGTGTAAGACGCCCCAGGGATCATCGATATCAGGTCGTCGTAGCTTCTCCCGTGATACATCAGGATACCGACACCCTGGAGCCTGATGAATGCCGGGTTCTCGACCAGAACCACATTGTCCGGGAGATATTTTGAGAACCTCTCCGGGAGCGCCGGCTGGGGCTCCGAACCCCTGATCGCGTCGTGGTTTCCGGGAGAGATGATGATCTGAATGTGCCGGGGAAGGGCCGAGATCATCTTCCCGAACTCCTCGTACTGACCGTCGATATCCGCGATTGTAAGCTCCTTGTCCTGGTCCGGGTATATGCCGATGCCGTCCACGAGGTCGCCTGCAATAAGGAGATATTTCGCATCCGACTCGTGCAGCCATTCTGAAAAGCGCTCCCACTCTTCAGAGAGGAAGGTATCGCTTCCCACGTGGACATCGGAGATGAATACTGCCTTTCCCGGAGTCCTGCTCTTAAAGGGCGCATGGTTCACCGGGACATCGGGACGCATCATCGTGTCCGCGAAGAAGAGGTTTCCATCTGATGACAGTTTGCCCTTGACCATTATGACCTCGTCCGGGATGAGTTTCTCGGCTTCCTCAAATACCTCCCGCTTGTTGTTGAAGAGGACGTTTATCGAGTCCGTAGGATCCTCGAGAACCGCCATCCTGTGGCCTTTGGAAGTGTTTCTCAGGTCAGAGACCATCCCGATTATAGAGACCTCGTCCTGCCTGTACCGGTCGGTCTGGGTCAGGGCGGAGATCGGTATGGCCTCTCCTCTCTTCCTGAGATATTTTGCGAGCTTTTCATACCTGTCCCTGAAATAGAAGACAAAATCATTGAAATCAACCCCGCCGTTTCCGGGTGCGGGAAGGCCGTAGACCACGTCGACATCGCCCTCGGGCATGAAACGCTCGCCGTCGGTCTCCATCTTACCGGAGGGCGGGGTTTCGGCCTTTTCCGGCGGCGGAAGATCTGTCTTCAGCCTCGGTCTCGGCGGTTCGAAGCCTTCAAGTTTGAAACCCGGGATATGTGCCGGAAGTGCAACGAATGCCTCCGGGGGGACGTTTGCAATAACCTCGTCGATGAGGCCCGGATCGTCCGATTCCAGGAGATAAAGGACAACCTCGGGGTGCACCTGCAGGTCGGCCTCAAGAAACTTCGAGATTATTTCGTCCCTCATCCCCTTCATTCTGTATTCAGGTTGAACCTTAAACAAAAAAAAGCTGACAGAAAGAAGCACGTGAACCGGAGATAAACGAAATCCCGAAAAAAAGATATGCAGCCCGGCTTTACTGAATACATATGCGGATTAGACGGGGTCCGGCGGCGGCACTCGTTGGCGTTGTTCTACTGCTTGCCGCCGCAACGATTATCGCGGGCTGTATATCGGATGAGACCGGCAGGGTTGTTATCATCCCCCAAAACGAATGCTGGTCGCCGGTCATGTCATCGGCAGTCGGGATCGGCCTTTCGGCTGAGTATTCGGAAAGCGGTGATGTAATATACGAATGGTCGGCTGACTACGGTGGTTTTGTACTATGGACGCCTGAAATCATCCCCTGCGATCCCCCGTGCACGACCAGTGAGACTGTCTGGTGGACATATATGCAGGAGGGAAGTCCGATGCCGGCCGATCTTCCCGAAGAAGTCCGGGTAAATGTAAAGGCAAAAGAAGCGCATTCAGGGAAAACGCTGGCCGAAACGGCGATAGTCCTTGTAAAAAACGATGACGGCACCTACTGTACCGCGGAATGAAAAGGCCACGTATTTATTTAACATGTAATCTTTTCTATGTATAAGATAGGATGACTTTCGAAGAGACAATAATATTTTATAATCCTGAACATGCAGACGAATTCACCCTGAAAATGAAAAAATCGGGGTTTAAGGCGAAGACCAAAAGAGTCAGTACCCTGGTGAAGCAGACTCTCTGCACAGGCAGGATCGACGACTTCGTATCACTCTTCAGTGAAGAAAAGGAAAAATACGAAAATGCCGGGGAACAATCTGATGTTTCGGCCCTTATGTCCGATATGTACAGCGAGATTATCGATGAACTAACGATGAGGAAGAAAAGACTCACCAGGTTCTTCGGCTCTGCAAGTCCCGGGGATATTCTGTCGGATATCCCCGGCTTCAAAGATTGCAGTAGCTGGTCGGGACCGGCGGACGACGAAGCCTCTGCAGATTCGGATGAAGAAAGAGGAAACAAGACATTGTTTCATCTGCTCAACGAAAACGGCCTCCTGGAAAATACAGACGGAGGGTGGATACTTAAGAGTGCAACAGAACCGGGGAACATAATAACCGCAGTGCCGTCGGATATGATGCTTGAAGCCTCATCTGCAGAAAAGAGGAACAAATACAATATAAATACGATAATAAACGTGATGTCCGGAATCGAAACCCATGTGACACTCCCCCCGGAATTTTCCATTGCCGCCGAACCGGAGATGATCGACGAAATCATGGAGAAATATGATGTGGACGAGGAGTCGATCTGGAGTCTTAAGGAGAACGGCTACATCAAATCCCTTCTTGCAGAAAAGATCATCGGTTACTTAAAGGAGAATGAAAGGACGCCTTTTGATGATATCTTCGCGGAGATGAAGAATCTTAAATTCACCGTTGAAAGCAGCAGCGATGAATTCAGGTTCGATCTCGACAAAAAATTCCTCAAGGATATGCTCAGTGACATGAAGAGAATGGACCTCATAAAATCAAAAGGCAACCACTTCAGGCCCGCCTGAACACTAACGCATTTATGACAGACAGAGCCCTGAAGACAGCAGCCGGGATAATTGGCGCAGGATTCCTAATCGAGGCCATATCTTTCTTTTTGTTTTCCGGATCTATTGGCCCAGTCCTTCCTGCCTTCGCATGTATCGCGGCCGTAGCATACCAGGCAACCGGAGAAAGAGAGGCCCGGGATACTTCGGGCTACATAAAAGCCGGACTTCTCGGCCTTGCCGCAGGAATCCTGTCCGTCCCGTTTGCCGGCACGGCTGAAGCGGCGATGGGGGGAATCATAGCATCTCCCGCAGGCACACTTTCCGCCCTTGCAGTATTCTCAGAGATGAACAAAAACGGTGAGGAGAGATTTTCACCGTTCTTTTCCGTATTCTCAGGCAGTATGATCGCGGGAATGTTCATAATGACGGCCGGGCTTGCGGGAACAGGTCTTTCCAGCCCGGGATTTATCCTGAGGGAATTCACATCACTGCTACTTATATCCCTTATCGCCGGGATATTCTCCCAGGGGGTTCTAATCGTATTAAAAAAGAAAAATCAAATTGATTAAAGGACAGTCGCCTTAATGATCTTCGTCTCGTTTCTCGGCTTGTCCATCCTGTCGACGGGCTGCAGTGCGATCTTGTCGACGACATCCATCCCTTCGACGACCTCGCCGAATACCGGATGCTTTGAGGGTGTCTGCGGGTTGTCCCAGTCAAGGTAGGTGTTATCGACAAGGTTGATAAAGAACTGGCTTCCGCCCGTATCCGGCATTCCGGTGTTCGCCATCGAAAGTGTTCCGCGGAGGTTTGAGTGGCCCTTTACGAACTCATCTTTGATGTTGTAGCCCGGGCCGCCGGTTCCGGTCCCCTGGGGACAGCCTGCCTGGACCATGAAGTTCCTAATGATCCTGTGGAAGATTATCCCGTCATAGAAGCCTTCTGAGACCAGTTTTTCAAAATTTCCGGTCGTTATCGGCATGTCATCATAGAGTTTTATTATGATGTCGCCGAGATTTGTTTCGAACTTAACCTTTTTTTCTGCCATATAGATTCTCCTTTCTTAATTTTATGTATCTTGAGGTACAAAAAATAAATCATCCGGAGGGCCGGCGTTGATAATAAGAGACACAAAAAAAGCTGAATATTTTACGGCAGGAGACGGGTGCATTCTCTGCGAGCTTCTTCACCCGGACAGGGAAGCAGAAAGGGGAGAGGAGCGGCTTCTTATGAATGCAGGTATTGCCCACGCCTTCGTCAGAAAAGGAGAGAAGACAATCCCCCACAGGCTGAAAAGTTCGGCCGAGATTTACTATATAATCGCCGGGAAAGGGAAAATGCATATCGACGATGAAACTGAAGAGGTGCTTCCGGGGCAGGCCGTATATATCCCGCCCGGATCGATCCAGTGGATAGAGTCCGCCGGAGACTGTGACCTCGAACTTCTGGCGATCGTCGATCCCCGGTGGAGAGAGGAGGATGAAGAGATTTTCGAAGTAAAAACCTGAACGCAGATGTTTTATTTATTAAAATCAAATTATTGGTGATTGGAATGGGGAAGAAAACAAAAAGCAAAACCGGCGGCAAAAAAACTGCAAAAAAGGCTGAGTCTCTGCCTGAGGAGAAATATGAGGTAAACTCCCTGTCAGACCTTAATGCAGATAACCTGAAGAATGTTATACTGAAAAACCGTTATGCACAGATACTGATTGTTCTGACAATCATCGGGTTCATACTCAGATTTTATAATCTTGGGTTCAATTCCCTCTGGCTTGACGAAGCGTCCACTTTGGGATTTGCAGAAAAATCCCTCTCCGGCATATGGGAAGCAACAGCTGGCGGTGAATTCAACCCGCCGCTCTTCTACTATATGGAGCATTTCATGATAGGTGCAGGTGTCAGTGAATTCACACTCAGGTTCATTCCCGCACTCCTCGGTGCACTTACAGTACCCGTATTCTACTTCCTCGGACGTGAGGTCTCCGGAAGGGCAGGCGGAGTCGTTGCCGCGGCACTTCTCGTTTTCTCCTCGTTCCACTTATTCTACTCACAGGACGCAAGGGCATATACACCGATGCTCTTCTTCTTCTCAATAGCGCTTCTTTCATACCTGTTCACAATGCGGGGCAGCGGAACAAAATGGTGGTCTATCTTTGGTATCTTCTCCGCACTGGCTTTCTGGACTCATTTTTACGTGTTTGTTGCAATAGGAATACTGTTTCTCCACGCAATCATAGTAAAACGCGAGGAGATCCTTAAAAACACGACGGAAACGTTAAAACCACTGATAATTGCATTAGGACTCTTCATTCTGGTATCGCTCCCGCTTATAATTGTTACAATCGGGTTGTTCTTCAGGAGAACAGCATCGGCACCTACATGGGGACTTTCGGGACTGGATGTGGTAAACCAGACGGTCCTGATGCTTTCGGGAAGCAGTATGATCCCCCTGATAGTCCTGATTATTCTTGCATTATGTGGTCTTTATGCAGTCTGGAGGTCCGATTGCAGCATGTTTTTACTTCTGGTGCTTTCTCTCGTTCTTCCGTTTATTGTGAGCATGGTGCTCTCGACAAAGATCCCGATGAGCCCGAGATATATGATCTACCTTCTCCCCTTCTACTTCATGGCTGTATCAGGCTGTGTTCTCCTTGTACCAAAATCCATAGACCTGAAGAAGGTTGCAGCAGTCCTTATAGCGGCAATATTTATAATCAACGCTCCTGCACTTGCCGGGTATTATACATCATACAGCAAAAACGACTGGAGAGGCTTTTCCTCAGCGCTTGAAGAGATCACTAATGAAGGCGATGTAGTAGTCGTTCTGCCAGGATACATTAAACAACCCCTGGACTATTATTATTGCAGCGAAGTGGACGGAACGACTGAATACGGAGTATATTCGGCTGAAGAGCTAGAGGAGATTCAGGCAGATACGGGCAATGTAACGACATTCTATGTAATGACAGGCGATATCCTTGCAGCCAGTCCCGAAGGAGGGGCACTTGAATGGCTTGACCAGAATGCTGTGTTTCAGGGCCAATACATGGGAATATATCTCTTTACATCCAAGTAAATGGTAATCAGATGAAAAAATACGATATTTCCATAATTATTCCTACTTTTAATGAGGCAGAAAATATTGAAAATATTACCCGGGCCGTCTCGGGAATTCTTAAGGATAAAGGTATAAACGGAGAGATCCTCGTTGTCGACGATAATTCCTCCGACGGGACGATAGAGACCGTCAGGAGGCTGCAGGATGAGATTTCCGGCTTAAACCTGATTGTCAGGGAAGAAGACCATGGTCTTTCACAGTCTGTTGTCGACGGTTTTAAGAATGCGGAGGCGGATATCATCCAGGTGATAGATGCCGACTTCTCGCATCCTCCGGATCTTATCCCTGATTTTTACAATTCAATAAAAACGGAAGGTTTTGATGTTGTAATCGGAAGCCGCTACATGAAGGGCGGCGATATTATGAACTGGCCGTTAAAGAGACGAGTCATATCTCTCGGTGCAACGGCCTTCGGAAGGATTCTCTTCCCCGAGATTACCGATCCGGTAAGCGGGTTCTTTGCAATAAATAAGGATGTCGTGGCCGGGGCCGAGATGAAGCCCCGCGGGTACAAGATCTTAATGGAGGTTCTCGGCAAGGGAAGGTGGGAGAAGGCAAAGGAGATCCCGTTCATCTTCAAGGACCGAGAAGAGGGCGAGAGCAAACTGAAACTCTCAACGATGGCCGACTATATCCTCCAGTGCATGGATATCGGCAAATATGCCTTAAAGACCCGCAAAACCGGCGTGTGGCAGGAATGGAAGAAGATAATCAAGTTCGGGCTTGTGGGTGCATCGGGGATAGTCGTCAATACTGGGATCTTATACGGCCTGACAGAGTACCTCGGCATATACTACATGATATCGAGCGTCTTTGCAATCGAAGCGTCGATAATAACGAACTTCATTCTCAACGACACCTGGACGTTCGATGGTGCAAACAAAAGCCATATGGAGAAGAGATGGAAGAGATTCGTATCCTTCCAGGTGGTTTCGGTCTGTGGCGTTGTAATTAACATGGCCGTTCTCTTCGCCCTTACAGAATTTGGCGGAATCTACTACATTGTCTCGAATATCGCGGGAATATTCATTGCATTCATCTGGAACTTCCTTGTAAACAGGCATATTACCTGGAAGAATAAAACAGAATAATTTTTACATCGGAAATTATTTGATAATACAATGCCTGAATTATAGTTAATGGCAAAAAAACCAAAGAAAGAGTCCGGTTGCACTTTTCTCGGCATAGAGTTCCCTTCAATTAAAAAGGACGAACTCGTCCGAAATATCGCGATAATTGCCTTTCTGTCGCTGATAACGAAATTTGTCCTAATCAACGTTACAACCGGGATTTTTCAATCTTTTATAGACCTGTTCGATATCTCCCTGTACCTGGAATATGCTGCACAAATCGCCGGGGGCCAGATACCATATATCGATTTCAGCCTTCCATATCCAATATTATTCCTGATTCCGGCTCTCCTGCCACTTCCGTTTGCCCTGATTACCCAGAACGCAATGACTTATGTATTTGCATATCAGGCATTCATGTCCCTGTTCGATATTGTAATTGCAATACTCGTATACTTCATAGCACTGAAGATTCACAATAAACAATCCGCATTTATAGCAGGAATCATGTACGCTACCGCATTTTCTGCCGCATATTTTACGATTACAAAATATGATGCCTTCCCGACGATGTTTCTGATGCTGGGCCTCATGATGACCATATACGGTATGAAGAACGGTGGATATGTATCAATAATTTTAGGATTCTTTGCAAAGATGTTTTCCCTCATTGCCCTGCCATACACCCTCCTGTTCAATTCGGAAAAAACGGATCTTAAATCTGAAATTATTGCCGTGTTGAAATACGGAATTCCGGTATTCATTATCCTTTTAGTCCCCGTGCTTATCATATCGCCATCCAATATTATGACATACCTGAGTGCGGCTGGCAGCGGCTTCGAGGTATATGTTAATACTCCCACATATACGATTCATGCACTTCTTCTTCCGGCAGGAATCGATTTGCCTGCAGAAACTATTTCGATATTTATGTACCTCGCAATGGTGATTCTGGGTCTATATCTCCTTGCGACTGCATACATCAAAAAGATAGGAAATGAAAAGAATCTGCTTGCGTTTGTATTTTTAACGATATTTATTACAATATTCTTCTCAAAATTCCACAGCCCGCAATATCTCCTGTGGATATCGCCTTTTATCGCTCTATTCCTTGTACCAAATTACAGGGACATCGTTTTATTCTATTTATTCCAGGCAGTAGCATACATCGAGTTCCCGCTGATGTGGGGCGGTTATTATATGAACCATACGTATACCGGAGAACTTTATTCTGCAAACTGGTATACGACATTGGTATTCTTCATTTTCGAGTATCTGGTGATGCTATACATCGTTTACAGGATCATAACATTAAACGGTGATTTTAAGGATAAACTCGAATCCCTTACTCAGGCAATATCACAAAGAAAACAGACCTGAAAAGATTTTTAGAAGATAATATAATCTTTTTACCCAACAAAATATAAATTAACAAATCATATCCTTAGGTACGATTTCGGTGTAACTATGATTACATACGGTAAAAATGAAATTTGTAAAGATATCACCTGTTTTGAACCGGTTACGATAGGATTTCCATCAAGGGAAAACATCGGCAAAAATGAGTTTAAAGGAGCAAAAATAGGAAAAAGTGCTGTATTAAGGCCGGGCACAACTATTTACTCCAACGTAACAATAGGGGATAATTTTTCCAGCGGCCACAATACTCTTATCAGGGAAAACACCGAGATCGGGAACTCGGTTTCAATAGGTACGCAGACGATTATCGAAGGCCATACCAGAATCGGTGATAATGTCAGCATCCAGAGCATGGTTTTCATCCCGACAAATACCATAATCGGAAATAATATTTTTATCGGCCCGAATGTTGTAATTACCAATGACAAATATCCTCCGGGAGATAGTCAAAAACTAAAGGGTGCTATAATTTCAGATTTCGCTGCAATAGGTGCCAACGCAACGATTCTGCCGGGAATAAAAATAGGAAAACACGCAATGATCGGCGCAGGATCGGTTGTAACAAAGGATGTACCCGACGGAATGCTCGCCCTCGGAAATCCTGCCAGAATAACGGAGAAAAGAGATCACCAATGATACCGATTGCAAAACCTGTTATTGAAGAGGAAGAGATCAGGGCCGTAGTTGAAGTTTTAAAAACAGGAAATCTCGCAGGCGGAGCAAAGGTGAAAGAATTTGAAGAACAGTTTTCAGCCTTCTGCAACACCGGTTATGCAGTGGCAACGAACTCCGGAACCTCAGCCCTGCATACCGCACTTATGGCTTCAGGAATAGGGAAAGATGATGAAGTCATAATACCAGACTTCTCTTTTGTGGCTACCGGAACTTCGGTTCTCATGTCCGGTGCAGAACCGGTCTTTGCTGATATAAAACAGGATTCCTGTAATATCAACCCCGATAACGTCGAGGTTCTCATAACGCCGAAAACAAGAGCGATAATCGGAGTTCATCTTTTTGGAAATCCCTGCGAAATGAATGAAATGAAAAAAATCGCGGAAAAACATGATTTAATCTTAATCGAGGATTCTGCCCAGGCCCACGGAGCGGAATACCACGGTAAAAAGACAGGGAGTCTGGGTGACGCCGGTTGCTTCTCATTCTATGCCACTAAAAATATGATTACCGGCGAAGGCGGAATGATTACAACCGGAAATGCAGACATATATGAAAAATCAAAGAAACTGATTAATCACGGACAGAGCAGCAAATACACCCACGATATTCTGGGATACAACTACAGGATGACGGATATTGCAGCTGCAATCGGCATAGAACAAATTAAAAAGATCGATGGTTTCAATGAATTGCGGAGAAAAAATGCCTCTTATTACAATGATAACATCGATTGCGAAGGAATTGTTAAACCCTTTTCAGAACCTTATTCAAAGCACGTCTATCACCAGTATGCCATCAGAGTGACTGCGGATTTTCCTTTGTCGAGAGAGGAACTGATGAAACACCTGGAAGAAAGAGGTATTTCAACTGCCGTGCACTACCCTTCCTGTATCAGTTCCCAGCCTGTTTTCAGGCAATACGAAGCCAGCACTCCTGTTTCACATTCGGTTTCAAAAGAGATATTAAGCCTCCCGGTTCATCCTTTATTAACCGAAAAAGATCTTGAATATGTATGTAATTCGATAAACGAGGTAATCTGATGGATATAGGTGTACTTGGCGTCGGTGTGATGGGAATCAACCATGCAAGAATATATTCCGAACTTAAAAATGTAAAAAATCTCTTCATATGCGACACCAATGAGGAAAGGGGAAAGGAAATATCTGAATTATATGATGCAACTTTCTGCTCTTCATACGAGGAGATGCTGGATCTGGTTGAAGGCGTGAACATATGCGTACCTACCCGGTACCATTATGATTTTGCAAAGACCGCAATTGAGAAAAATGTTAATACATTTATTGAAAAGCCAATTTGCGGAACTTACAGTGAGGCAAAGAAACTACTGAATATTATATCTGAAGATCTCGTAGTGGGAGTAGGGCACATTGAACGTTTCAACCCCATAATTCCCGAAATTGTAAAAATAACCAAGGAACCCGTATATGTCGAGATCAACAGGCACAATCCCGACTCTGCCAGAATGCTTTCCTCAACCGTTATAGAGGATCTAATGATCCACGATATCGATATCGTGTTCAACAACCTCTTTTCAGGAGATTACCATATGAACAATTCCGGAAACGCGGACATAGCCTCATCACAGATAAAATTCGGCAATGCGGTCGTTCACATATCGGCAAGCAGAATGGCGTGCAAAAAAATCCGGAGAATATACATTGAAGAGGAAGACAAGACCATTGAGGCCGATCTCATGAACCAAGAGATGTACGTCTACAGAAAACCTACAAATCTTCAGTCCGACAGCAGACAATATCTGCAAGAGAACCTGATTGAAAAAATTCTGGTCAACAAGCTTGAGCCGCTTAAGATAGAATTATCAACATTTTTATCCTGCATAAACAGTTCTGAAGAATTCCCTGTCAGTCCCTGGCAGGCGGTTTTGAATATGGAGATCTGCGAACGGATAAAAAAGGATTTGAGTCTTATCTAAGACTGTTTTTATCCATTATCATTCAAACTGCGAGCAGATATGCCTGATAATCAACATTCCGGAATTTCCTTCTCCAAAAGGATTCTCCCAGTTTCTGTCCCTTTTAAGCATTTCATCAACGGAATCCATTATACTCTCCGGTTCAGAACCCGCAATTTTATTTGCCCCTACATAAACGCTCTCGGGAATTTCGGTCTCGTCCCTCAGGGTAACGCAGGGAATTTTTAATACGCAGGCTTCAAACTGAACTCCTCCCGAATCTGTCATAATCAGTCTGGCATTTGACTCAAGCATTAAAAAGTCCAGATAGCTTGCAGGATCTATACACCTTATTCCACTAGGAACACGGATACTGTTTTCCTCCAGCATCTTTCTGCTTCTGGGATGAACAGGGAATATTACGGGAATGCCGTACTTTTCGGATACTGCACCAACTCCCCTGAGCATTTTTTGAAAACGTTCAGGATTGTCAACATTCTCCTGCCGGTGAAGTGTCATCAAAAAATAATTACCCGGAGTGAGGGTTAGCCGGTTCAGTATTTCAGAGGACTCTTCTGCAATGGAAATATTCTGAAATACTGCATCTACGACAGTATTCCCGGTTACAATTATTTTCTCCCCGGGAATCCCTTCACCAAGAAGAATTTTTTTAACCATCTCAGACTGCGGATATAAATAGTCGGATATATGATCGGTTACTATCCTGTTGATCTCTTCTGGCATCATCCGGTTATATGACCTGCATCCTGCCTCGATATGCCCGATTTTTATGTTAAGCTTGGAAGCAGCGAGGGACGTTCCAAGAGTGGTGTTCGTGTCTCCAAGGACTAAAACGCAATCGGGCATTTCAGCCTTCAGCAGTTTTTCGATACCGCACATTATCTTTCCCGTCTGGCAGGCGTGGGTACCCGATCCGACCTGCAGGTTATAGTCCGGTTTTGGAAGTTTGAGTTCATTAAAAAAGATTTCGTCCATCTCGTAACTATAGTGCTGACCCGTATTGATTAAAATGAAGTCCAGCCCTTTTTCCTGGCAGGCTCTTATAACCGGAGACAGTTTTATCACTTCCGGGCGGGTTCCCGTTACAATTGCAATTTTCATCAGATACACATCCTGAAGATCAAACCGGGTTTTTCTATCTGTCAGCTCCAGCTTTTATTAAAATATTTGACACAGAAGATCCTGTACAACAATTTTATATTGTTAATGGTCTCCTTCTTCACATCAAGCTTGGACTCGCCAAACTCTCTTGTATGAAGTTCCACCGGAACCTCCACTATTTTCATTCCGGCCAGGATCATTTTTGCAAGGATTTCTGCACAGACCTGATAATCCGTACTTTCAATCGAGATCCTGTCAAATACATCTCTCCTGTAAAGCCTGAACATTCCGCTGAAACAGCTGATTTTTTCACCCAAAATAAGCCTGTACAACAGATTAACAATTTTGCTGGGCAGGAGCCTGATGAAAGACACATCCTTTGTCAGATCTCCCTTCATGTAGGGCGATCCCGATATGCAGTCGCAGTCGCTGCACTGTTTCATGGCATCAAACAATATTGTGATGTCTTTGGGCCGGTATGTCAGATCCGAATCGAGGAGGACTACAAAATCACCATCGGCAGCATCCGTTCCGGTTTTAAGTGCAGCGCCAAGGCCTTTGTTTTTAACATGAGGTATTACCTTAACCGAGGAATTACTCTCTGCGATTTCGTTGAGTTTTACCAGAGTGTTGTCCACACTGCCGTCGTCTATGAATATATAATTAAACTCTTCATTATACCGCTTCGAGATCTCATCCACAACCGGAAACAATCTCTCCTCGTACATATCGATATTATCTTCCTCGTTATAAAACGGAATAACTATGGATATCATTCGTCTAAAACCTCTGATAATTCATTTAATGATAATTTCGAGACAATAAGACCTACTATCAGGACAAGGTACATTGAAATCATCCTGTCTGCCATTACTATCGCAATTGAAGTAGTGGAGGGAACACCCATATTTTCTATCATTAATGAAAGAGACCCTTCCATAAATCCGACTCCAAGCGGAATCTGTGAAATCAGGCCAATAATTATCGACAGACAAAAACATATGGATAACTCGATAAACTCAAGTTTTATCCCGAAAGCAAGTGCAACGATCCAGATCCTGATAAATTCCAAAACCAGTGATGAAAAGGTTATAACAAATACTGGGGCTGCCCGCCACAGGCTGAGTTTTTGAATGACAATCTCTTCTTCCTGGTCAATACTGACAAAAGGGACTTTAACGAGGTATTTCTTTGAAAGGTTGATGAAATAGTCCAGTTTGTAAAACGTTATGAAGACCAGGGCCAGAATAAGAATTGAAAATTCAATTATAAATATTGTCGTTGCCTCGACACGGAGTAAAAATACCGATGAGGCTGCAATTGAAATTAAGATAAACAGCTCGAAAAATCTCTCATAGAAAATCATCGAGATCCCTTTTGTATATTTCAGGGAGTATTTTTTCTTCATAAAATATGCTTTGTATAGATCTCCCACCTTTCCCGGGGTGATATTACAGAAAAAGAGACTTGAAAGTGTAATTATCGATGACATTCTCCAGGATATCCTGCTGTTATACACGCTACACAGATACTTCCACCTGAAAATTTTGAGAAAAACACTAAGAAGGGATAAAAAAATTGCAAATATGTACAATGGAACATTCAACTGAAAGAAAATTTCAGGGTCACTTAAAATGCCTGATGAATATATGAAATATACGAGAATTAAAGAGCCTAAAGCTAAAAGAATCCACTGTAAATATTCATTTTTTTTTTTGAATTTCCCCATAAATTCAAGATAAACGTTGAATTTTGAAGTATATAGTTCTTATTTTAAGAGACTATTGATGAACAAACCCCTGAATTCTTTTATACCCATAACTGAATAATTTAGAAGCAGTTGACAATTCAGTAAAAATTGACAGAATAACTAATCTATTTTATCCGCAATCAGCAGATACCTCCAGCATATATATTTGGAGAGCCGTAATGCCCCTAAAACTGAGTTCAACACGCCGTCAAACTTCAACAGGCCGTTTTCAAGAAACTCACATTTTGGAAACAGCTGCCTGTACTGGTAACCGCCTGATAACGGAAAGGCTATAGGGTCCCTGTATATGATTTTTTGCTCAGAAAAACCATATTTTGCCAGATATTCCTTATAATAACTTAGCTTCTGCGGATTGAATTCTTCATGATCTCTCTCTCTTCTTGATATTTCAGTGACAAAATTCAGGTTCGTCTGGAATATCAGCACTCTTTTTGAGCAAATACGCCTTATTTCATCCATCGCAAGCTCGAAATCAAGATGCTCCACACATTCACGTAAGATTACGGTGTCAAATTCGTTATCTGAAAAGGGGGTGTCATATATAGAATAATTCCGGGAATCGATACCGTACTGCGCCTTGGCAATTTTAGCCGAATTTTCATCCGGTTCCAGTGATGTAACATCAATATTGTTCTTTTTCAGCCGGTATGAAAGACTGCCAAATCCTGAACCTACGTCAAGTACTTTGCCATCATATACGGACTTCACAATTTCCTGATCCTGAATTGCATTTATCTTCCCGTACAATCTGTTCAGTTGCCTAACGCAGAAGTCTGGATCAAAATCATGATATATTTCCAATTCTATGAGTTCTTCATTGGTTAAAGAAGAGAAATCCGGAAATTTCACAGTCTTTTTCTCTTCACTTTTCATTATTATATAACTGATATTTATTGATAAATATCTTTTGAATCCATCAAAATTTGATTTATTAGAGAGATCCACTTATTTAAAAAAATTGTTAATATCCCTATTTAACCATATGTGCTGTTTCCGGATGATTTTACCATAATTCAAATTCTTTAAATATAATCATTCTCCATTTTGAGATACAATGGTGCGAAAATTTTCTTTTGTTTTATTGAGCATTTTTCTGGTTCTGCTCATGGCTGCCGGGCCTGCATCGGCAGCAGGTGATAATAATGAGACGGCTACGGCAACACCTACTCCAACTACAGCCACCCCGACGCCAACAACGGCAACACCTACTCCAACTACGGCCACCCCGACACCAACAACGGCAACACCTACTCCAACTACGGCCACCCCGACGCCAACAACGGCAACACCCACTCCGACTACGGCCACCCCGACGCCAACAACGGCAACACCTACCCCGACTACGGCCACCCCGACGCCAACACATACTGTTACGCCGACAAAGACAGCAACACCGATGCCGACGCCCGGTATCGGGTGGTACACAGTACGCTGCAATGTCGACGGGGCTGAGGTCTACTTCGACGGTGTCTACAAGGGCTCCATAAAAGGGGGAAGCCTTTCCGTAGAGTACAAAACAGACCAGACCGGTTACAGCACAATAAAGGTCTCAAAATCGGGATACACCACGGTAACACAGAGCCTCCCGTCACCGCCGGGAGCCGGGAAAACTGTGGATGTCTACATAACACTCCAGTCCTCGCCTTCGGCATCGGGAACGCTGAACATCTATTCGACCCCTTCAGGCGGATCTGTATATATCAATAAAAAATTCATGGGAACAACGCCGTTTTCAGTCTCCCTGCCTCCCGATACATACGGGGTCCAGGTCGACAAGAGCGGATATAACACAGTGGCCGAGACCGTGATCATATCGGCCGGACAGAGCATAAATCGAAGATATACGCTACAAGAAAAGAGCAGCTATGGCTCGCTTATGATCACATCCGAACCGGACAATGCATATGCATATGTCGATGGAAAAAGTGTTGGGATAACAGCTGTTACGGTGAATGATCTTGCAGTCGGGAACCATGATATCAGGCTCACCGCCCCGGGATACAGCGACTGGACGACTACACAGTATGTCAAAGCCGGTGCGATTATGACCGTTCACGGTACTCTGAAACCTTCTACACCCGGGATGGGCTATATCAGGGTCGTATCGTATCCCGGGGAGGCCGAGGTATACCTTAATGGAAAATACATGGGAAAGACGAACGACGAGGGAGTTCCAGGGGCCTATACCCTGACAGTGAACCCGGGGACATACAAAGTCTCTGTCGAACATGTAGGATACCGCGACTATGACCAGACCGTATCGGTAGGCTCGGGACAGACGGAGACACTCAATGCAAACCTCGTTCCTATATCAGAGCCGGCTAAAGGAGAGATCTCGGTTTCATCCACACCATCCGGGGCAAACGTATACGTGGACAACGAATACAAAGGAATAACTCCTGTAACTATCACCGGGGTCGACTCAGGAACCCGCGACGTTTTGCTGAAACTTCAGGGTTACCAGGACACCGATGACAAGGTCAAGGTCCCACCCGGCGGAACGGCAACTGTCAGCGTCGCGATGAAATCTGCCGGTGAAGCGAAGGCGACACCCGGTTTCGGTATCGCGGCCGCACTCGGGGCATTCGGGATCGCCGGGATGCTTCTTGCACGCAGAAAAGGCAAGATCTAAGCCATATAAAACAATATAGCCCAAAACGCTCTTTTTTAACTTTCACCCTTTACATGGAGCCCCGGTATAAACCCGGCCTGCAGAATATGTTATGTCGCCCGGGGCGGGCCCCCTGCTCTCCCGGACGGCATTTGAGAAGACATAGTAGGAGTTGTGAGAAAAATGGCCGATTTTATTGAGACCAGCAATACCAAAAGTGCAGTTAGAGAACTTGCAAACCCAATCGCAGATATGACATCCTTTTCTGCGATCATCCAGTCCGTAATCGACGACAACCCGTTCGGGTGCACGGCATATTCCGAAGGAGGAGCCAGCATCCCCGGTGTCGTGAAGAACCGCGAACACTACATCGCAAAGGTGGTATTCGAGGATATCGCCGGGGAGAGGGCGGGAACGCTTTCCGTAAAGTGCCCGTCGGTAGCCGCGATGGACGGTGCATCTGCCGTAATCCTTGCAGATACCGATCTTGCAACCGCAGTCGGGGGCGATCCCGTCCGCGATTCCGGGAATGACACATGGTACTGCCAGCTGAAATGCCACGATGTAAATAGCGACATCTATTACGTGACATTCACTCGCACAAAAGTGAGGATCTCGGGCTACGAAGACGACTCGGTCCGCAGCACAGTCGAGACCTGGGCCGATTCGGTGCCTGCACTGGCCTGAAGGCCGGACGATTTTTTGGGGAGAGATCCCTAAAAATCATTTTTCAGGAGGGTTTTTCAGATGCACCGGGACGAGATCTTCGAGAAGATCATCGAAACCAACAGGGACGTTAAATGGATTCGTGCAGAGATTGAAGGGCTTAAATCAGGTGGAAAAGAGCTTGAAAAGAGAGTCGCCGTACTCGAGAGGCAGAATCCGCCTGCAGTGCCGGGGGCCTTGTCCGACCGTCAGGTCTCGGCAGGGATTGGTGCGGGCGCAGGCAGTGTCGTAGCAGTAATCCTGAGGCTCTTCAGCGGATAATTTCTCCGGAAAAAATGTTCGGAGATCTGCGGTAAAAGCCCCTATCTTCGTCCAAACCCGATCTTTATCGCGTCTTTTTTACAGGCGTCAACGCAGGCGCCGCAGAGCAGGCATTCACGGTTTTCCGTTTTGTTCTCTTTTACCATCTTTGATACGGGTAGTCCCATGCTGCAGGCGGAATCACACCTCCCGCAGTCGACACAGTTTTCAGGAACAGCCGTAAGCTTCAGGCCAGGGAGATGGAGTGCGTTGCCTATCTTCCTGCCGATGATCATGATTACGGCAATGGGGCAGAGGTACCTGCAGAAAGTGCGTCTTCCAAGAGCAAAGGTGAGGATTGTGACAGCGATTAGAATTACCAGATAGACATAGAGAATCTCCGGAAATATCCCCTCTTCTGTCCCGTAAAAGAAGTCTGCACCCTTAATTCCACCTGCTTCGATAAATGACCAGAATATCAGCATTATCCATGGTATGAAGAATGCGAACTTGATATAGTCCTTCCATCCGCCGGATGCCTTTTTCCTGCTTCCTGCGGCGACTGCGTCCTGCAGACCCCCGGTGGGACAGAGCCAGCCGCACCAGAACCTTCCTATGAACAGGGAGGCGATGAACAGGATGAAAAATATCATCGCACTCGAGTTTATTATTCCCTCTGAAGCGGCCATGAGGATAACTGCGGGCGAGATGAAATAGATTGTAAGCGGCATCAGGAATGCCGATATCGTGATGACGGTTCTTCTAACGTTCTCTCTTTTCATGATAACCAGCTAAGTAGAAGATGTTCTTTTGAAGAATTTAGCCTTACTCAATTTCGCCCTGCCCCGGCCTCCCTTGCCCCGGTTAAAAGACCATTATACCGGGGAGAGGGGATCTGTTTTATGAAGGATTAATGAAATAGTTAGATTGACTAATCAGTCAATATGGGTGACAGTATCATGCTCTACAGAAAGGTGCCAAAGACCGGGGACGAACTTTCGATCCTCGGCTACGGCTGTATGCGGTTCCCGCTGAAGAACGGGAAGATAGATGAGGAGCGATCAAAGGAGCTCCTTATAAACGCGATAGACTCCGGGGTGAACTACCTCGACACAGCCTGGCTCTACCACAACGGGCAGAGCGAGGATTTCGTGGGAAAAATCCTCGAAGAAACAGGCTACAGGGAGAAGGTAAAGATCGCGACAAAACTCCCGCACTGGTTATGCTCCTCGCGGGAGGACATGGATAAATACCTCGATATGCAGCTTAAAAAGCTGAGGACCGATCATATCGACTACTATCTCATCCACGACCTGACGAGGGGGGGCTGGGAGAAGATTCAGGCCCTCGGCTTTGCGGACTTCCTTAACAGGGCAAAAGAGGACGGCCGGATTACATACGCCGGGTTCTCATTCCATGACGATGTCGAAACCTTCAAAGAGATCGTGGACGGCTACGACTGGGACTTCTGCCAGATCCAGTACAATATCATCGATACGACGAACCAGGCGGGAACCGAAGGTCTCGAATACGCGGCCTCAAAGAACCTTGCCGTAATAATTATGGAGCCTCTCAGGGGCGGAAGCCTCGCAGGGACACAGCCCACAGAGGTTTTGGAGATCTGGGATGAGGCGGAGACGAAGCGGACTCCCGCCGAACGGGCGCTCAGGTGGCTCTGGAACAAACCTGAAATAACGGTCGTTCTCTCCGGGATGACTGAAAAAGAGCATCTCGAAGAGAATCTCAAAACAGCGTCCGAAGGGAACGCGGGATCACTCACGGATGACGAGATCCTCCTTGCGGAGAGGGCCGGGGAGAAGTACAAAGAGATCATGAAGGTCGGCTGCACCGGGTGCGGGTACTGCATGCCCTGCCCGTTCGGGGTCAATATCCCGGCATGCTTCGAGCTCTACAACAGCTACCACATGTTCGACGACAAGCAGCACGAGAAGTTCATGTACATATCCAGGCTCGGCGGGCTCCTGAACGAGAAGTCGGCCGCATCGCTCTGCAGAAACTGCGGTAAGTGCGTAAAGGCCTGCCCGCAGCATATCGACATCCCGGGGGAATTAAAGAAGGTCAAAGACGAGATGGAGGGGCCTGCAATGAAGATCATCGTGCCGGTATCAAAGATATACATCCCGCTCAGGAAGAGGCTGGATCTTCTCAGGAACAGGTAAAGATGGAGAAAAAAGAGATGTCCGACAAGAGAAAGGCCATCCTCGACTCCGCCCTCGTCCTCTTCACCGAAAGGGGATTCCACGGAACGCCCACATCGCTCATCGCAAGCGAGGCGGGAGTCGCGACCGGGACGCTCTTTCACTACTTCGGCACGAAGGAGAACCTCATCGGCGAGCTCTATCTCGAAATCAAAAGGGAAGCCGGGAAGATAATGAGAGAAGGAACGACCGGAAAGGATGTTCTTTCAGATCTGAAACTGGTCGCATCGAACTATGTCTCATGGGGAATAAAAAACCCGGAAAAGATAAAGTTCATGGAGCAGTTCTGCCTCTCCCCTTATGTCCCGGACGCCACCCGCGGGGAGGCTATCTCCAACTTCCTCTTCCTCGCCGAAATATTTGAAGCAGGGATTGAATCGGGTGAAATAAAGCCGCTTCCGGTGGAACTTGCAATAAAAATGTCGGCAGAATTCCTCAACGGGATAATAGCATATATTACAGGAGAGGGGCAGGGCCGCGATGCAGAAGAGATATTCGATCTCGCATACCCCGTCCTCGAGGACGGGCTGCGGACAGGATAATACCGGTTAAATACCATGCACAGGTAATAAATTATACATCAAAAGTAGCAACACTCCGGTGAAATAATGAAGAAAGAGATAAAATCATTCGAAGATGCCGCAGAGTTCCACGGGCATGTCTGCCCCGGGCTTGCAATCGGCTACAGGGCGGCCGAAGTTGCGCTTGACGAACTTTTTTCAGGCCGTTCCGAAGACGAGGAACTCGTCTGCATAATTGAAAACGACTCCTGCAGCGTCGACGGCGTCCAGTTTGTCGCGGGCTGTACATTTGGCAAGGGCAACCTGATCTTCAGGGACTACGGAAAGCAGGTCTACACCTTTATCCTCCGCGACGAATCCGACGCGGTGAGAATCTCCCAGAAGGCTGAATTTTCAATGAACAATTCTACACCGGGAGCTCCGGATCTCATGAAGAAGGTCTTCTCAGGAGAGGCCACCGAAGAGGAGACGACACTCTTTCACAAGCAGAGAAGCGATATGGTAGAGCAGTACCTCACCCGCCCAAAAGAAGAGATATTCGAGATAAAGCACGTCAAACCCGCGATCCCGGAGAGGGCAAGACTTTTTAACTCGGTAAAATGTGCCGAATGCGGCGAGGTTGTCTCGGAATCCCGTGCAAGGGTAAAGGACGGAAAGTTTGTGTGCATCCCGTGCAGCAACGAATACGCGGGAATCAACCGCTGATAAAAAAGACCGATTCATATGGATAAATTCGAAGTTAAACCCATAGGACGGGTGATAAGTTCACCCTACAAGGCCCACGGAGATGCCCCGAGGCAGGGGAGGCTCGAGCCTGACAAGGAGGCCGAGATAGAGATATTTGAAGAATTCAGGGACGGGGTCGGCGGCCTCCCCGGCATCAGCCACATATATGTACTCCTGTGGTTCGACAGGGCGGAGAGAAAGACACTCCTTGCAAGGCCTCCCAACCTCGGGGGGGAGAAGAGGCCGGTTTTCTGCACGAGGTCCCCCTCACGCCCCAACCCGATCGGGCTGGATATTGCAGAGGTGATATCGGTAAAGGACGGCATCATCAGGGTTGCAGGAATGGATGCACTCGAAGGGACGCCTGTAATCGATATAAAACCATACACTCCCTCGATTGACTGCATCCCGGGTGCAAGCGATCTCTTCGGGAAGAAATAAACTCTGCGATCACCCGGAGCGGACATCATTTTTTTTAAAACCATCAACACCAGATGCTCTTTCTCCGGGTTTTATGATTAAATCACCGGGTTCCACTTTTAATGAGTCATAAAAATATTAAATCAGAATTATTAATTATGCTGATTTTTATAAACGGGTCTAATTATTAAAAGATGTTGTTGGAATCTGATAACTTTTTCAGACACAATAAAAAATTTTTATTACTCTTAAACACAAGTCTTTAACTCTAAAGATATTGTGAGGCAGACTGGTTATGTACAAAAAATCGGCATTTATCTCGATATTGCTTATTTTACTGGCAGCATCCGCGCTCTTTGCAGGCTGCACAGGTTCCGAAACTCCGGCGGCGGGAACCGCGGACACTTCGGGAACAGTGGAAATGATTACGATCACCGACTCACTCGGAAGAGAGGTCACGGTCCCGAAGAGCCCCGATGCGGTGGTATGCTCCGGCCCCGGAACACTCAGGTACCTGACCTATATCCAGGCCGAGGATAAGATCGTCGGTGTCGACGATATAGAGACTGATGAGACACAGTTCGATGCAAGGCCCTACGCCTTTGCAAACCCGCAGTTTAAGGACTACCCGTTAATCGGTGAGTTCCGCGGAAACGACGACCCCGAAAAGATCATCGCGTGCAACCCTGACGTAATATTCAAGAGCTATGTAACATCCGCATCCGATGCAGACGAGCTCCAGGAGAAGACCGGAAAACCTGTAGTTGCACTGAACTACGGCAACCTCGGTGTATACAGGGACGACATGTACCAGTCGCTCCGCATCATGGGAGAGGTCATGAGCAAAGAAGATCGTGCTGAGGATGTTATTGCGTTCTTTGACAGCAGCATCGCAGACCTGAATACAAGAACAGAATCGATTGCCGATGAAGACAAGAAGAGTGCATACATAGGCGGAATCGCACACAAGGGTCCGCACGGATTCCAGTCCACAGAGCCATCATATGCACCGTTCCTGTTCGTAAATGCACTTGACGTTGCAGGCGATCTCGGAACAGAGCATGCAGATGTCGCAAAAGAGAAGATCATCGAGTGGAACCCTGACGTACTCTTCGTAGATCTCTCGACACTCCAGACAACCCCGTCTGCAGTCGACGAACTGAAGACTGACGAGGCATACCAGACCCTCGACGCAGTAAAATCAGGTGAAGTATACGGAGTTCTCCCGTACAACTGGTACACATCCAACCACGGATCGGTCCTTGCAGATGCATACTATATCGGATCGGTGCTCTATCCCGACCAGTTTGCGGATGTCGACCCGGCTGCAAAGGCAGACGAGATCTATACATTCCTCGTCGATGGGCCTGTATTCGACCAGATGAATGCTGCCTTCAGCAACGTGGCGTTTACACAGCTCGAACTCTAATCAATATTTTTATTTTTTAAAGAGGGTGGTAAGGATACATCTTAACGACGGCGAAATTCCCGAAGGCTACAGTAAGTATATAGGAAAAAAGGTTACTTTCATCATAGCGACGATCGTCCTTCTTTTCATCCTCCTGATTGTTTCGATATCGGTAGGTGCCGTAAGCATACCCCCTCTCGAGGTGGCACAGACCCTCATTGCCGGGATTATTGACTGGATCTATTCGGTGTTTAATATTGGAGGCTGTCCTGATCTAAGCGTGAGCACACAGTGGGATACTATAATCTGGAATATCAGGTTCCCTCAGGCGATATCGGCGATTATCGCCGGCGCAGGACTTGCAGTCGCCGGTGTCGCCATGCAGTCGATTCTCAGGAACCCGCTGGGATCCCCATTTACCCTCGGAATATCCCATGCGGCAGCATTCGGAGCCGCGTTTGCCGTAATCGTTCTCGGTACCGGAACCATGCACAGCTCCGGTGCTGATGCCATTGTTATCGATAACCCCTATATTACCACGATGATCGCGTTCATCTTCGCGATGATAGCAACGGGCGTTATACTTGTCATATCGAGGATCAGGGGGGCATCGCCCGAAGTCATGGTCCTCGCCGGTGTGGCGATCGGTTCGCTCTTTACAGCCGGGACGATGTTCCTGCAGTACTTCGCCGACGACGTACAGCTTGCAGCGGTTGTATTCTGGAGCTTCGGTGATGTGGCAAGGGCCCACGGCAACGAACTCATTCTCATGATCGTGGCGACGGTTATCTGCTCGATCTATTTTGTCATGAACATGTGGAACTACAATGCGATCGACGCGGGAGACGAGACCGCAAAGGGACTCGGGGTAAATGTCCAGAGGGTCCGGCTTATCGGGATGGTGATCGCATCCTTCCTCTCCGCGATTATCATTTCGTTCCTCGGTGTAATCGGTTTCGTCGGTCTTGTATGCCCGCATATGGCAAGAAGAATAGTCGGCGACGACCACAGGTTCCTTATACCTGCTACCATCGTGATGGGAGGGGTGCTGCTTCTTGCATCCGATACCGCAGCAAGACTGATCCTTGCTCCCCACATCCTGCCGGTGGCAATCTTAACCGCATTCCTCGGGGCGCCCGTATTCATCTACCTGCTGATAAGGGGGTATAAAAGATGATTTTGAGCATAAACGGAATCGAATTCAGCTACAGGAGCAGGGATGTCTTAAACGATATCTCCTTCGACGTTCTCCCGAACGAGATCCTGACGATCCTCGGACCGAACGGTGTCGGAAAGACGACGCTCCTGAAATGCATAAACAGGATACACCACCCGAGAGCAGGTTCGATCCTTATTGATGAGGAGGATATCATGAAGATGGACCTTCTCGACGTCGCAAAAAGGGTAGGCTATGTCCCGCAAAACTGTGAGAAAGGGCGGCTTACAGCCTATGACGCAATCCTTCTCGGGAGAAGGCCGCACATCACCTGGAACACCAGCGACAACGACTTAAAGATTGTCGATGCGGCGATAAAACGCCTCAGTATGCAGGATCTCTCCATGAGGTACATCGACGAGATGAGCGGGGGAGAGCTCCAGAAGGTCAGCGTCGCCCGTGCACTCGTTCAGGAACCCAAGCTGATGCTGCTTGACGAGCCTACAAGCAGTCTTGATCTTAAGAACCAGCAGGAGATACTAAGGATTATCAAAGAGGTCGTAAGAGGGCACTCCGTATCGGCCGTGATGACGATGCACGACATCAACACGGCGCTCCGCTTCTCCGACAAGTTCGTTCTCCTTAAGGGAGGGCAGATATATGCTGCAGGCGGCCACGAGGTAATAACCCCGGACTCGATCAGGGAAGTCTACGGCGTCGATGTCCATGTCGAGATATTCAAAAACAGCCCCGTGGTAATTCCGGTCTGAAGACGACCTTTTCCTGAACCTTTATCACCCTTTTTACGTATACACTTCTCCACAAGAAGGACCCGTATTATGTTCTCCCTCCCTGAATTCTTTGTTCTGTCATTCCTGATCGGCCTTACGGGCGCCCTTGTCCCCGGCCCGACCCTTATCGCGACGATAAACGAGTCCTTAAAGTCGGGATGGACAGCCGGGCCCAGGGTCACATCCGGCCATATCGCAATCGAGTCTGCGATAGCGATCGCCATCATATTCGGGATGTCTGCAATGCTCTCGGAATACACCGGCGCAATTGCGGTACTCGGCGGGGCTGTGCTTGTCATATTCGGGATAATGAATCTCCTCTCTGCCAGGAGCATCAAAATCAACAAAAGCGAAGCCAGAATTGAGACAGGGCCGTTTCTTGCAGGAATCATCACATCGGCAACAAACCCCTACTTCTGGATCTGGTGGCTGACAACAGGTGCGGGCTTTCTCCTTGCCGGACTTGAGGGAGGGATCATATTCGCCGCCGCATTTATGGCCGGCCACTGGCTCTCAGATCTCGGTTGGTTTACATTCGTGTCCGCGGGAATTTCAAAGGGAAAGAACATTATGCCGGAGAGGATTTACAGGGGCATTATCGCAGGGTGCGGAATATTCCTGATCGGGTTTGGGCTCTGGTTTATCTCCGGAACGGCTGGATAAGCGCTTTTTGCAGCTTCCGTAAGGCGACAGAGCCCGGACTCCTTTTCATTCAACCATATAACCAGACGGTTAAATGAAATAATCCACTGTATTTTCTTCATTTATATACCTGACAGACAATCTATTGATCAGAGTGTTAAGGGAGTGAGAGACTCCCTGTCCATGACACTACTGATGCAAAAACAACCAAAAATCCAAACCTCCAAAACTAAAAAATTCCACCTAAAACCTCCAAAAACTCATACAACCTCCAAAAATTCCTTTTAGAGACGGCAGACCCGAAAAGGGTCAGTGCCCCTTTTTAAAATTTAGTCTAATGTTAAAAATTTAAAGCAGGGTTAAAAATCGAGCTTCCGGGTTTGATATACCTTTTCAGGAAAATTCCGGAACCTTTTCAATCGCGTACTCTATCATTCCGATAAGCTCGGACTCGCGGACAGGCTTTACAAGGTATCCGATAGGTTCGGTCTCAAAAGCCCTCTCCTTCATGTTCATATCCGAATATGCGGTCACGTATATGACTTTCATGTGAAGCTCGTCGAGAAGCTTTTTTGCAACCGTAATACCGTCTATACTCCCCTTAATATTGATGTCCATGAGCACAACATCCGGTTTCTTCTCATCGACTGCCAAAAGAGCCTTTTCTCCCCTGTCGACTCTTCCGACAACATTGTATCCCTTCTTCCTGAGGATCTGCTCCATGTCCATCGCGATTATCGCATCATCCTCGACTATTAATATTTTGATGTCGCCCCCGGTTCCGGTTTTGTACTCATCGTCCATAATAACACTAATTTCCAAATACTATCTCGAAATCCACTCCATTACAGGAATTCAGCTCCAGAACGCCGCCAAGCTGATCCTCGGCAAGCCTCTTAACAATCATAAGGCCGGTGGAAGAAGGTGACTCCAGGTTCATCCCGGCAGGGAATCCCCGGCCATTGTCGGTATAACGGAACCTGTAGCTGCCGTCTTCCTGAACCTTCAGAGAAACCGATATCTCACCTGCCGCTCCTTCAGGGAAGGCATGCATGTAAGAGTTCATCATAAGTTCGTTGATTATGAATCCACAGTAGACCGCTTCATCCAGGTAGAGATCAACATCCTCGGCATCGGTTTTTATCACGATATTGCTCTTCCCAACACCCAGCGATTCCATGAGGTTGGCGGAGAGGTCCCTGATATAATTCTCCATTTTAAGGATGTATCCCGATTCCGAAAGCCCGAGATTTTCATGCACCAGTGCAAGAGCCCGAATACGTCTCTGCGCTGATGTCAGGACATCGCCAGCTTCGGGGCTGTTTATCTTTCCATATTGAATATTCAGGAGGCTGTTCACGACCGCAAGGTTGCTCCTGACCCTCATGTGAACCTCCTCGAGCATTCTCTCCTTTACAATAAGTGCCTTCTTAATCTGGCTGATGTCCTCTATTATAACCGTCTGACCGGGGCTTCCTTCGTCAAATACGGTAGGAATAAATTTTATACGATAGAAATTCTCGCCCTCTCTATCCGCCCACTCAATCTCAGAAGAGCTGCTGCCGGATTTGAAACCGCCTGCAATCGCTTCAAGTATTTCCTGTTCAGAAAGGATCGGGATCTCCGATCCGGCTGCCTTTGTCTTAATTACATCCTTAAATTCACTGCCCGTCAGGTTCAGGAAGGCCTCGTTAGCGACAACTATCTCCATATTCTGGTTCAGGACAACTATCGCATCGGACGAATAGTCGAGCATGGCGGATATCGGGACACGTTTAGAGAGAAAATATACCTTTGCGACGCCGATGCTCCTTAATTCTACATGTCCGGATATAAGGAGCATATTCAGGTATTTTGAAACCGAGTTGCGATTGAGCTTGAGCGATCTTGAAATATCGGTAATACTCAGGCCCCTTGGCTCCTCCTTCAGCAGATCAAGAACCCTTGAGAGTTCTCTTTTGCTCTCCTCGATCCGGACATCCATGATATTCATTTGAACTTTTTATTTATAAACACATAACAATTCCCATATTTATCATATGAATAAAAACCGGGCTTCCCGTACTCAGGGATACAATAACCCTGCAATAAACATTTTTGCCAAAAAAACCAACGATATAATATATGCTGGAGGCCGCAATAGCAGGACTGTCCTTTGCAGGTTTTTTGGGATTCCTTCTGCCCCTGCCCCGGAAAAAATGGCTTGCAATGCTCGGGTGGACTGCACTTGTCGGGATACTCTTTGCACACCTCCCGGAATACATCGCGGAGAATAATATCATATATCCCCTCATCGCGCTTCTTGCACTTCCGGCACTCTGGGTTACGGTCAAAAAAATATACGAGGAAAACGGCGTTGTTTTCTGTATGACAAGGGCGGCTGCCATTGGATTTTTGATATTCGCACCATTCGCGTATATCGGGGCTCTCGGCGACTGGCTGATAGGAATCAATATCGCCATTCTCGATTTTTTCTTCGGCCTTCTTGGATTTGGCTACAATCTTTCGGAATGGAACCTTTTTGTACATGACATCTACAGTGTCAGGATAGTCCTCGGGTGCACCGGGATACAGGCGATGGCCATTATGCTCGGGATAGCCTGGTCGATCCCTTCAACAATAAGACAGAAAGCACTTACATTCGCCGCCGTTGTCCCGGCAATATTCGCAATGAACATTGTCAGGAATCTCTTCGTGATAATTGCATACGGCGACCAGTGGTTCCCGTTCCTCCCGGAGATCGCCTCAAACGGCGAGATCGGTTACGAGAGCTATTTCTGGGCGCACAATATAATATCGGAGTTCGGGCTCTCTCTCCTGACCGTAATTATCGTCGGCATTGCGATAATCACCATCATCCCGAATCTTAAACTGTTCTTCATCGATATTCTCAGGCTCTATATCGGGGAGTTCCGGAAGATGGCCGGAAAGCCTGTAAAAGAGCACGTATTTCAGGACTGGTAGAGAAGAATCCTGAAAATTATGCCACCTGCAGCTAAAAGAAGGATAGAGAGGAGTGCGGCCGAGATCAGAGTCGCCGCCCTGACGGCGTTTTTGATCTCCTTCCCCGCCTCTTCAAGGCTCCTCTTTTCATTTCCGATGACATATACTCCGGGTTTTTTGAATGCGATTCCGCACCCGCCTGCAATAAGCGCCATTGTCACGCCGCCGTTGGGCCCCGCTCTCTTCTTCCTGTCACGGGCTAAAACAGCCAGTGCATCTCCTGCACGTCCCTTCGCCGCAAACCATACGAGAAGGGATAGCCCCGCGAGCCTTGCGGGTATGTAGTTCAGGAGATCGTCGAGCCTTGCGGGGAAGCAGCCAATCCTTTTTCTTTCATCCTTATAGCCGAGCATCGCATCCATCGTATTTGCGGCCCTGAAGAAGGCCGCTCCGCCGAGCCCGAAGAGAGTATAGTAAAAGAGCGGCGAGACTATCGAGTCTGTCAGGTTCTCCGACATGGACTCGTACGCGGCAGAGAGTATCTCCTCTCCGGAGAGCGTTTCCGGGTCTCTTGAGACGAGCATTCCAACCTCACTCCTCCCGCCGCCTTCCTGTGCGAGGGCGTCTTCAACAGATTCGACATGCTCCTCAAGGCACCTCCATGCAAGACATATCTTCAGGAGAAGAGGGCAGGCGACAACAGCTGCCCATAACGGAAGATAAAGGTCAAGGATAAAGAATGGAAGCGAGAACAGGACGGCAGTAACCAGCCCCATAAAAAATCCTGCAAATCCCTGCAGTTTTTCAGGATAGAGTCCCGGACGGCCCCACCACCCGATGAATTTTCCGAGCCATGCCACGGGGTGGCACCTGTTGGAGGGATCCCCAAGGATCCTGTCCGCCAGGAGGGACAGCCAGATTATGATGACCGGAAGATACATCCGATAACAACACCGGCTGTTAAAAGAAGCATCGGGACGATTACCGGAACAAGCCCCGGCCAGATGAAACCCGCCCCGTATGACAACCACGCAAGAACAACGCAGAGGAGTATGGCTGCATCTGTGCCGGAAATGAAGGGTGGGTTCTCTTCATTGTCCGGGATCTCCTCCATTGTCCCGGGAAGTTCGATCTCCTGGTCGTGGACGTTTATAGTAAGCTGCTCCCTGACCGTTCCGTATCCTGTAATTATCTCAATATAGAAACTCCCCGTAGGCGCCATTGAAAGGATCGGGATCCTGACGGCAAGTTTGTCGTCAAGATAGAGGTTTTCATGTATAAAATGTGTAAACCGCTTTGCATTTATTGCCGAAACCGTCAGGTGCAGGGGGGCGCCATGATTTATTATTTTCAGTACAAGAGACTCCCCTACCTCGACATCAGCAGATTCAGGCATCTCTATGGAGTTTATACCCCTCCTGTTCAGGCGGATATGTACTGACATTATTAAACCCTTCTTTTGCGCCTTTATTTATTTTGCGGAAGGAGGTTTGGGATTCCTTCGGAGATCGGGTAGTCGACCCCGCACTTCTCACAGCGAAGTGTCCCCTCTATAACATCCTCCTCACCGTTTTCGAGAACGGTCTTCTCAACAATTTTAAGCTCAAGCTCCCCTTTGCAGACAGGGCAGCAGAGAATCTCATAAGTCGACATCTTCACTTTATCACTACCTTATATCGATAATCTGGGTCATCTCCGGCCCTGTGGAGATCAGCTTGACCGGTGCACCGATGTCCTTTTCAGCCTTTTTGATGAACTCAAGAGCCTTTTCGGTTAGCTGGCTGTACTCGGTCGCGCCAAAGCATTCGGGATCGACATGGTCTATGCCTGTAATCGCCGCAATCGTGCACCCGTTGATCATTGCAGAGTACCTTGCCATCTCCCCGTCCCAGCACCCGATACGCCTCTCCCTGTGGGTTACGGTGCCGAATTCCTGGATTCCAAGGTTCATCGACTCTTCCCTTGACATCTCGGTGCCGAAGGGGCCTTCGCCGACCCTTGTCGGGTACGCCTTGAATACAACAATCACATCGTCGATTCTTGTCGGGCCGACTCCGTTGTCCGCCGCGATCTGCGATGCGGATGTGTCCTTGCTTGTAACAAACGGGTATGTCCCGAAATAGAGCGAAATGCCGAATCCCTGGGTACCCTCGAGGATGACGTTCTCGCCCCGGTCGAGGGCGGAGTTGATCTCGTAGGACGCGTCTATTAAGTATTTCTGAAGCTCCGGCATGTCCTTTGCCTGCTTTGCAACCCTGTTAACTCTTGCAACGTTCGCCGGACCGCACCCGGTCCCCGTAGACCCGATTGTCTTGGAGAGATGTTCGTTGCCTTTATCCTGCCGGATGTGCTCTTCCTCGATTATGCTGCACCGCTTATCGATAAAGACCCTGTCGTCGACCCCGAGCTGGTCGATCTCCTTCTTTAAGACGTTCGGGTCGACGAGAACACCGCTTCCGATCATGAGTCTTGCGTCCGGGAATACGAAACCGGAAGGTATCATCCTAATCCCGTACTCCTTTTCACCGACTGTCACCGTATGCCCTGCATTGGGCCCTACGCCTCCCCTGGAAATTATTGAGGGTTTATCTTTATGTGCAACGTGGGCAACGATTTTGCCCTTGCCTTCATCACCAAAAAAGCCACCGACTATTATTATACAGCTCATTTATGTTTCATTAATGATGGGGTCAGCATTCATCATAAAGGTATCATGATCAAAATCCCGTCCCTTCAGGAAACTGCCCCGCTTTGAAGCCGGCATGTTTCCGGCCCGGAGGCTTTTCTATACTTTCCCGGCAAGAGCAGCCTTTTAACCCGTCATTGTTATTATGACTCCCTGTTTAATGGTATTTACAAACAGTTAAGAAAACATATATAAAAAGTACCCAAAATTGAGATAGGTACAAAGATAAAAAAGGGTTTGTGGTGCGGATTCTATGTGGGGCAAAAATAATCCAGTAAAAGTTCCAGGACTTCTATGAGGTGAGACCCCGATGGATAAAACGCTCCTTATTAGATATTCAATTGTTTCTTCCCTGCTCTTAGTATTCCTGATCTCATTTCATATGCTCTCAATGGGAATAACTTCTGTTTTTCCCCATCTTTTCTATATTCCTTTGCTTCTTGCGGCATATTACTACCCGAAACAGGGCATATACATCGCCCTGACAATATGCTTTCTGTACATTATTCCTGTCATATTCTTCTTCCCGGCCGATTTGATTGTCATTTCCTCCGCTCTTATAAGAGCAGCCATGTTCCTCATAATTGCCGGACTTGTATCATATATTGTAAAAAGCAGCATTGCTGAGGATGAAGAACACGAAATTCTCCTCGAATTCCAGAACAAAATCATCGAAAATCCCCAGGTGGTGGTTACAGTCGCAGACCAGGAGCAGAACGTGATCATGTGGAACACGGGTGCGGAAAACATCTCGGGATACAAAAAAAGCGAAGTTTTGGGAAAGTCGGATGTCTGGTCCCGCATACTGCCTGATTCCGGGGTGCATGAAGAGCTTAAATCCAGGATTTCAGACATAGTGTCAAATGGCGACAGTGTCGAAGGACTTGCCCTCCCGATGCTAAGAAAAGACGGTAAACTGCGTTACATGATCGTCTCCCTGCAGCCACTCAATACAAAAGACGGAGAACACTGGGACATCCTAACGATAGGTGTGGACATAACCGAAAAAAGAGAGCTTGAAGCCGGGAACAAGGCCGCCCTCGCCCAGATCGAGAAGAACATCTCCCAGATGTATGTCTTAAACGACCGGATCAGAAACCCGCTCGCCGTTATTCTCGGTCAGGCCGAACTTGACCTGCAGTTTTCAAGACAGATAATATGCGAACAGGTTATCGAGATTAACGATATAATCTCGCAGCTCGACCGGGATTCGATGGAATCCACCAAGATTCTCGAATATCTCAGAAAGCATTACGACTTTTTTAAATAGGGTTCCGGTATGTGTTAGCCCGGGATGCCCTGCATAACACCTTCTTTTAATCCACTTTTATCTGCATGCTCCAAAAAAGACCCGGCAATAGAAGATATGTTGTAATAAGCCCTTAATTCGAGACCCCATTCCCAAATAATGTATTCCCCTCCATAAATATATTCCATTAAGCAAAAATATATATTTCTTCCCGACAAATACATACCTATGACATTCTCCTTTGTAAGCCGCAATCCCCTACTGGAAGAGCCGGGGAAAAGACAGAAGGATGATTCCGGTACCATCAAATTCGATATGCACGTGCACTCTTTTTATTCAGGTGATGCGATAACGGATGTTAAGATAATCGTCCGTTCGTGGGAAAAGACGGGTATTCTTCCGCTCGTGTGCGATCATGACAGCATTAAAGGATCTGAGAAGGTCTATGCCGCGATCAGGAGATCTGATCCTGATATTCCCCTGATACTGGCCGAGGAGATCCTGACCTCCGACGGCGAGATCATCGGCGCCTTCTTAAACGAGGAGATTCCTCCCGGCCTCAGGGCAGACGAGACTCTCGATATAATAGAGGACCAGGGGGCCTTGTCTATCGTTCCGCATCCCTTCTGTACATTTCGTTCGACAGCCATAGACAGGGAAGTTCTCAATGAGATCTCCGGCAGGGTGAATGTCATCGAGGGATACAATGCACGGACCCCTGATGCTGATGAGAACCATATGGGGAGGGTGTTTGCAAAGAGATGCGGCAAACCCGTATCGGTAGGATCAGATGCCCACACTCTCGTGGAGCTTGCGAGAAACTACACCATTGTAGATGAATTTTCAACACCCCGGGAGCTTCTCAGGGGTCTCCGCTCGGCCGGAATCTGCTTCAGGCCGGCACCGCAGGAGGTCAACGAATTTACTATAATGCTTAAGCAAATGCTCCGTGAGAATGGTATGAAGAACAATTTTCACAGCAATATCGGGACGCTCCTGAGTACCGCCGGTATTATAAAGCCATAAAAGGGTCCGCCTGCCACCCGGCGGCTCATCATGCAAAAGACCCCCCCATCCCCAAATTCTTTTTTACAGGTAGAGCACTTCAATAAATAATGAATTTCATGAAAATTTCCCATATAGCAGCAGCGGCACTGCTGATCATAGGATTCCTGTTTATTCTGGGAGCAGGATTTCTCGGGGAATGGTTCTGGTTTGGGAGCACGGCCTACAGGGACGTTTTCTGGACGATTATCCTCACACGTGCATCCCTCTTTGCAATATCATTCCTCGTATTCTTTGCCTTTTCATTCGGGAACGCCTGGTATGCCGCAAAAACAGCATCGGGCGGAAGAATCAAAAACCGGGGCCTTCTGCTGGTTGCCGGGGCACTTGCCGCATTCGCCGGTGCAATCGCGGCCCTCGGGGTGTCGGCGGCATGGGAGACAATCCTCAAGTACATGAACCAGGTCCCGTTTTCGCTTACCGACCCGGTATTCGGGCTTGACATCGGGTTCTATGTATTCTCTCTTCCTCTCTACTCGCTTATAGCCACGTTCCTGACAGGGCTGCTGGTATTCTCCATACTCCTCTCGGCATTATCGTATATACTGAGGGAGGACTGGATCAGCTTCAGCGAAAGCGGGCAGATCTATATCAATACAGGAGATTCGGGACCCGACTGGGGCGGTTTTTTGAAGAGGTTCCTCCCGCAGTTAAACATACTCTTATTCCTTCTCTTTGTAACTGTCGCCGCAAGGCTCTGGCTCGCAAGATATGACCTTCTCTTCACAAGATCGGGAGCAGTATTCGGTGCAGGTTATACCGACGTTCACGTGACCCTTCCGGTCCTGACCGTCCTGACCGCAGTCGCCCTCTTAATCGGGATCGGCTTCCTCGTAAACGAGAAGTTAAAGAGTTTGTCAGTCATCAAATACGGCATTGCGGCCTTTTTCGTCGTTGCAGCCGTTGGTCTGTTCGCAACTGCGGCCGTTCAGGGGCTTATAGTGGAGCCGAACGAGTTCAACCTTGAAAAGCCGTACCTCGGGAGCAATATCGAATATACCCTTGAGGCATACGACCTCAGGGATGCGAAAGAGACGGTATTCAACGTAGACTATAATATCACGGCACAGGATATCGAGGACAATAAACTGACTGTCGAAAATATACGGCTCTGGGACTGGCGTCCCCTAAAGAGCACTTATGAACAGCTCCAGCTCTTCAGGACCTATTATGCCTTCAACGATATCGACGTCGACAGGTACAATATCGACGGGATGTACAAGGAGGTCCTCGTGTCCGCAAGGGAGATGGACACAAGGAACCTTCCCTCGACTGCCCAGACCTGGGTCAACACCCACCTCGTCTACACCCACGGTTACGGCGCCGTAATGAACCCTGTCGACGTGGTGACTACCGAGGGGCTGCCCGAGTTCTACCTAAAGGATATACCGCCCACGACAGACTATATCGAGCTTGAACAGCCCCGGATCTATTTCGGCGAGATGACGAACAACTACATCATCACCAATACGGACACCGAAGAGCTGGACTACCCTGCCGGCGACACGAACATTTACACATCCTACTCGGGCGATGCGGGTGTGAAGCTGTCCGGTATTATAAACAGGCTGATATATGCGATTAAATTCGGCTCCGTCGAACTTCTCGTCTCCGGATCGGTAAACGACGAAAGCAAAATACTTTTGCACAGAAACATCCGTGACCGGGCATCAACGATCGCGCCGTTCCTCTCGTACGATCCCGACCCGTATATCGTCGTCTCAGGCGGAAAGCTGTACTGGATAGGGGATGCATACACCTCGACCTCCATGTACCCGTACTCGGAGCCCGTCGGTGCATCGTTCATAAACGAGTACAGGACCAGCTATATCAGGAACAGTGTAAAGGTGGTGACGGACGCGTACACGGGAGAAGTCACCTACTACGTGATCGACGAGGACGATCCCCTGACCGGCACGTACAAAAAGATCTTCCCCGATCTCTTCAGGGACTTCGACGAGATGCCCGCCGACCTGAAGGAGCATGTCAGGTACGCCCAGGGCCTCTTCGAGATACAGGCAAACAGGTATGCCACCTACCACATGAAGGACCCGATGGTATTCTACAACAAAGAGGACGAATGGGTCATCCCGGACGAGGTATACAGGCAGAACAGGGAGCAGATGCAGCCCTATTATGTAATAATGAAGCTCCCGCAGGAGGGATCCGAGGAGTTCATACTTATGCTGCCGTTCACCCCGAGGAGCAAGGAGAACATGATCGGCTGGATGGCGGCACGCTGCGATACCCCGGACTACGGCGACCTTATAGTATACCAGTTCTCAAAACAGGAGCTCACATACGGCCCGATGCAGATCGAGGCGAGGATCGACCAGGACACCGATATATCCCAGGCGATTACGCTCTGGTCCCAGGCCGGATCGTCGGTTCTCAGGGGCAATACACTGGTCATACCCATCGAAAATTCGATACTCTATGTCGAACCTCTCTACCTTGAGGCAACCGAGAGAGGAACCCTTCCACAGCTCAAGCGTGTGATAGTGGCATACGACGACCGCCTCACAATGCAGCAGACCCTTGACGAGGCTCTCGGAGTCATCTTCGGCGGTGCGATCGCAGAAGAGGTGACGGCTGCAGTGGAGGAGGGTGGAACCGGGACTGTCATAACCGGCGACTCCGAACTTCTGCTCAGGATTGCTTCACTATACTACAAGGCCCAGACGGCACTTGATGAAGGCGACCTCGGCCAGTACCAATACTATATTGATGAGATTGGAAAGATCGTGTCAGGTGTCTCATAAACCTGTACATCAACTCCAATCTCTATATTTGAATGTACTAAAAAAGTAATAACAATACCTTCGTATCCTGTCCACTTACTGAATGAATCGGTACACCTATTTTAATCAGATTCGGAATTCAACTGTAAAACCAAACTTTTCCAGTGGAAGCAAGGGGGTTGTCGTCGATCAACGCCCTGCAATACCCGCGCCATTTCAGCAGGCATAAATTATGGCATGTTTGTATGTACCCGATCGTTTTGACTGCGCGTAATTTCAAAAAAATTCACAGACCAATTATAATTAAACATGTGTCAGACAACGAACATATAATGCCATCGTTGTCCTTTTTTCCAGTGGAAGCAAAGGGATCTAAGCCTTCCGGAAGATTCGTAGATTCTGCAGGTGCACCAGGAATAGAGATACGGGTGAAAAATGATAATTTAAAGTTTTCCTATGAACTCTTCGATCCTCGCGACGGCTGTCAGGAGATCGTCTCTCGAAACCGCGTAGCTGCACCTGAGATGGCCCTCCCCGGAGGGCCCGAATACACTTCCGGGGACAACGGCTACATGATGCTCCTTCAGAAGTCTCTCGGCAAACTCCTCGTCCGAAAGGCCCGTCTCCTTCACGGACGGGAAGGCGTAGAACGCACCTTTTGGCATATGGCAGGGAAGCCCTGCGCGATTGAGTGACTTTACGAAGAGGTTCCTCCTCACATGGTACTCCCCTACCATTGCGGCGCAGGAGTCCCAGCCGTTCTTCAAAGCCTCGATCGCCGCGTACTGGGCGCCTGTGGGAGCGGAAAGCATGACGTACTGGTGGATCTTTAATGCCGCACTGCAGAGCTCTTCGGGTGCACATATATATCCAACCCTCCAGCCGGTCATCGAGAAAGCCTTTGAGAAGCCGTTGATGGTTATCGTCCTCTCCCTGAGCCCCTCGACCGAGGCGGCCGAGGCAGGCTCCCCCTCGTAGGTAAGTTCGGTGTATATCTCATCGGATATCAGGAGAAGGTCGTGGTCGATAATGATGTCCGATATCGCCTTATAGTCGTCAGAACTCATCACGCCTCCCGAGGGATTGTTCGGGAAGTTGCACAGGACGACCTTGGACTTCGGGGTTATCTTCTCCATCAGGGCGTCCGGCGTCAGCCTGAAATGATCCTTCTCCAGGCAGGGAACATGGACGGGAATTCCCCCGGAGAGCATTACACCCGAGTCATATGCGATATATGCCGGCTCTGCCACGAGGACCTCGTCGCCGGGATTCACGACAGACCTTATCGCGATGTCCAGCGCTTCCGACGCCCCCGTGGTTATCATTATCTCGTTTTGGGGGGAGTAGTCAGTGCCGAAACGATCGAAGAGATATCTCGATATCAGGCTCCGGAGCTCAGGCAGGCCGCTGTTCGACGTATATGCGGTCTGGCCCTGCTCAATCGAGCGTATCGCCGCCTCTCTGACATTCCACGGGGTGTCATAGTCCGGCTCGCCGACGCCGAGCGAGATGATGTCCTCCATCTCCTGGGCGATATCGAAAAATTTCCTTATGCCCGACGGCGGGATCGCCTTAACTCTGTCCGAACGAAAATCCTTCATCCGTAATCACTCCTAAAACGAATAAGGCAGCCTCTCGCGGCCTTTTTTGTCGAAGATCTCGAAACCGTTCTCCTTGTAGGTCTTCATAATAAGGATCGTCGCGGTCTCTTTTATATGATCCATCGGGGCGATCTGCTCTGATACGAACCTTGTCACCTCATGAATGTCCTTCCCGTAGATAAGCATCGAGAAATCGTACGCGCCGCTTATGAGCCGCAGGGATCTTACCTGTGGGTGATGCGCAATCCTTTCCGCTATCTTGTCATATCCGAAATCCCTCTCAGGGGTCACTTTAAGCTCAAGAATTGCGGCGACATAACCGTCACCGGCTTTCTCCCAGTCGATTAAGGCGGAATATTTCCTTATTGTTCCTTCCTCTTCCATCCTCGAAATCCGCTTTCTGACGCTTTCCTCGTCGAGATCAAGCATGTCAGCGAGGATGCTATACGGAGTACGGCAGTCCTCTTCAAGCAGCTTTAAAAGCATTCGGTCTTTTTCGTCCATTCAACTCACCGGTACCGGCGACCCGGGGGCATCACTCATACCGCCGGTTACGCTGATATAAAAATGTCTGGTTTCATTTATCTTAAGAGTGCCCTGTACCTGGTGAGATCCATCTTAGTCAGGTCCTCCTCGATGAAACGATCGTCCTTGAAGATTGTCTCTTTAATTCCGCCACTTCCGGTGGAGAACCACATCTCCTTTGTTCTTCCGTACCGGCCCCTTGAGACAACGCGGGAGTTTATCACTCCGAGCATGGTGAGCTCTGATATCAGGTCGGCAATTCTCCTGTGGGTGAGGACATCAAGATCCAGTTCCTGGGCGACATCCCTGTATACCTGGGCCACTTCGCCGGTGGTAAAAAGCTGTTTGTTGAGATCAACCAGAAGAAGCATGGAATATAGAACCGCCTTGCTCTGGGTTGGAAGGGAGGAGATGCAGACAATCATACTGTCGGTCTCGATCTTCTGCTGAGCAAGCTTTACATGGTTTTCGGAGACCTTCTGGGAGTTTTCACGTTCGGCAAGCTCCCCTGATATCCGAAGAAGATCGAGAGCCCTCCGGGCGTCTCCGTGCTCCTGCGCAGCAAGCGCCGCGCAAAGCGGGATTACGCCGTCTTCAAGCACCTTCTCCATAAAGGCGATATCGGCCCTCTGCTGGAGAATGTCGCAGAGCTGCGGGGCATTATACGGGGGAAAAACTAATTCTTCTTCAGAAAGAGAGGAGAGTACGCGGGGATCAAGGAAATTCGTGAACCTGAGATCGTTAGAGATTCCGATCATGCTGATCTTCGCGTTCTTAAGCTCGGAGTTGAATCTCGTCAGGTTGTAGAGGGTCTCATCGCCGCTCTTTTTTACAAGTTTGTCTATCTCATCCAGAACAATGACGTTGACGCCGCCCATCGCCTCAACCAGATTGCGGAGTTCGGCATATACCTGATCTGTCGGCCATCCGGTCATCGGAATGTTCGTCCTGGGCTTGTCACTCGGTTTGTTGTCGATATTTTCCAGCTCGTTTGCGATCTGGGCAAGAACTCTGTACTGGGTGTCGATAAGTTCGCAGTTCAGGTGGATAACATTGCAGCCTTTCCCCATCTCCCTGCATGCATTTTCCAGTTCATAACCGACGTATTTCACCGAAGCTGTCTTTCCAGTTCCTGTTTTTCCATATATTAGAATATTTGAAGGCGTCTCGTTCCTTATTGCAGGAGCGAGGATGGAAGCGATGGAATCGATCTGATCTTTCCTGTGCGGAAGTGTGGGAGGCCGGTGGGAATGCCGGAGAACCTCCCTGTTCTTAAATATCCCCCTATTATTTAGATATTTATCAAAAAGACCGCCGGCAAGACGTCGGCCGGCCGTACCCGAAGAAACCTGATCTGATTCATTTTCCATATAAGATAGCCCTCCTCTCAAAGAGAAATATAGTTTATTTGTAGTTGTGTTTCCCTGCAGATCTTCGCTGTGCCCAAAACAGAATTAAACCCACAGAGATATTTTCAGCGAACCGGGTGCATTGTAAACAGTTGCGCTTCCACTCGATCGTATTGATGAATATAAAATTGAATTTTACTGTTTATTAACCTCTTTGATTACCCGGGGACAAACGAATGAATTTGTAAATCGAACATCAAAGACAGAAAAAATATTCACCCGTTACCCGGACCCCTTTATTTCCACTGGAAAAGATCATCGTTTCGGTGCCGTAATTTTTGCAGGTTTGATTTTATGTGGTTTTCACCCAGGAAATATTCTACTCCTTTTTGAATATTATTCATAAAATTCCGCAAACCGAACCTTTTTTTATTAACGGCGAAGAATGCAATATTTTTTATTTTTATTTCAGGTTATTTATTTTTTTATTTAAAAAAACAAATAGGTTTGTTTATATATAATTAAATTCTTAGATCTAAATGGCTATTTTTCAGACTCATTTAAAAAAAGGAATTTTTCAGACTCGCGACAGATCTTCATCTTCTCTTAAAAACTATTCTCCAGTAGAAATAAAGGGGTGGGGGTCCATCCGGAAAACTGTCTGAAAAAATTTCAGGTTGCAAAAAATCCCATTGCTCTTAAGCGTCAAAAACAATAAAAGAAACCAAAAAAGGTATTAGAAATAATCCGGATTTCTTTTTCCGACCTATTTATTCACATCGAGAAGAGAACACCTTTCAATAACAAGCTCTTCGATCCTGTTCTTCCCGCACATTTTAATCTCTTCAGGACCGATAGAAAAGATCTCTGCAAGCCGGGAGATCTCTTCACCACTCCTGTTTTCAAACGTCTCCAGGCATCTCTCGCCTGTAAGCGGCCGGGGTTCTGTTCCTGTCCGCTCTTCAAGAGAAGAGATCCCCGCCGCCGCCCGGTTTGCGGCATCCTCAAAAGATTCCGCTGCTGTCCGGGATCCCTCTTCCGGTTCTTTCTCCCTCCTGCATATAAGGATCACCGAATCATTTTGGCCTTTATGAATCCCGAAACCGGAGGCAATACCTGTCTGTCTTGTTCCGAGCGTATAGAGGAGAACCTCCATCTCGAAGAAGTTTGACACGGGTTTTCTGTATTCAAAGAACGATCTTTCGGCGAATGAAAGGGCCGCCCGGATATGATCGCACCCGGCAATCGCGGATCTGTTGAAGAATACAATATAGAGCGATTCGGACTCCGCGATCTCCCTTATCTTTGCAAGAAAGTCCCGCTCTGCCGGGATATTGAAAGTTCCTTTATAAATCCTGTAATTCATCACCATATCTTCAACCTCTAAAAACTGAAGAGCGAGGACTGGCCGGTCCCGCCCCCCTGATTATCTTTCTCTTCGCCGTAATCCGGGGAACCCTCATCCGGAACCGCCCTTTTTTTCGCTCCGCCTCCGGCGGCCTGGTCCATAATCTGCCTTGCAATCTTCATACCCACGATCGCCGCGACGCGGTCGAATCCGGCTTTTTGAAGATCTTCGGGCTTTGTGATATTGTTGTTGAAGAGTCTTCTTGCACGGACGCGTCCGATACCCTTCAGCCTGACGAGCGGAAGGAGCTCTCTCTTTATCCCGTGCTGAACCCGTGTAGCCGTCTCGCGGACCGGTGCCCCGAACTCGGGGACCATCATTGATGAAAGCCTCGACGAGGCGTGGAGCAGCCAGTTCATCCCTTCGACTGTATTGTATATGTCCCCCGGACCGACGCCGAACCTGCTGCATATCAGGTCCTCCCCCGATTCGGATATCCAGTCGTTTACGAGCATTGCGGTCTTTAAGGCCCTGAAGCCCTCCTCCATGGAATCGAACGAGATCTCCTCCCAGAGTTCGTCCTCGTTTTCGAAGTAGAATCTCTCAAGGATCTCCATATCGCTCTTTTTGATATAGAGAGTGTACATGTCCGGCGTCGTGCAGAGCACCTGGAGGAAGCCGAGATCGGAGAACTCCTTCGCTTCCCCGCCGGTCTCCCTTCCGCTCCTCTCCCTCAGCGCCCCTGTAATGACCTCGGCGGTCTGCGGGGTGATGTACAGCCTGGATACGAGATGCCCGTAGTCGGTTGCGGATAGGAACTCCCCGGTCCTTGTGATCATCCCGGTCTCCTCGAGGAACGAGACTGCATCGTCGACGATCCTTTCGATATAGCCGGTGCTATGGTTCATGTGGACGTAGAAAGTCCCGTTTAAAAATTCGGGCAGGCCCTCTTCGGTCTTTACAAAACCCGTCGAGATCAGCGAGAGTGTCTGGCCGGTGAGCACCCGCTCGTCGTCGAGCCGGGATGTTACGTCCTCGGCCGGTGCGCTGATGAACTCCTCGTAGAGCCCGTTAGCAACCTCAGGCCCCTTCGCGATGAGCACGGCTTCGCCGTACGGGTCGAGATGCGGCCTTCCGGCACGCCCGGCCATCTGCCTGTACTCCCGTACCGGGATTGGGGCCATGCCCGCCCCGCCCTTGAACCGGAGATAATCACGGATAATCACGCGCCTTGCGGGGAGGTTGAGGCCTGCGGCCAGCGTGGGTGTCGAAGATATGACCCTGATCGAACCCTGTCGAAATCCCCTCTCGATAATCTCCCTCTGGTTCCTCTTCATGCCGGCGTGGTGGAATGCCGCTCCTTTTTTGACACAGGCGGCAAGAATCCTTCCCATATCTGTCTCGGCGGCCTTTTCGAGTTCTTCTGAGAGTTTTTCGAGTTCGGGTTCGTCGAGCTTTAAGGCCGTCGCCATCCTCTTGGCACACCCCTCGGCGTTCCTCCTCGAGTTCACAAATACGAGGCACTGCCCGCCGTCGTTTATACAGTCGATGCAGAGGTTCTCGTCATCGTTCTTTCTCGGGGTCTCGATCGCCTTCATCTCTTCGCCGAAGTACAGCGTGTCTATGCAGAAGACCCCCTCCTTCAGTTCGACCGGCCTCCAGTCCGAGGTGACAAGCTCAGCGTCGAGCCAGGATGCAAGCACCTTCGGGTTTCCGATAGTCGCTGTAAGCCCGATAATCTGCATATCCCTGTTTAAGTGCCTGAGTTTGGTTATCACCATCTCAAGCGTTGCACCCCTGTCCTCGGAGTCGATCAGGTGCGCCTCGTCAAGGACGAGGCATGTGATCAGCCCCATCCATGGCGTATTGTTCCGGAGGAGCGAGTCCACCTTCTCGGATGTGGCGATGATGATGTCGTTTCTGCCGAGGTATTCGTCCCTCCTGTCGAAGTCCCCGGTTGCAATCCCGATCTTCGGGCCCTTTCCCGAGAACTCTTCGAACTTCTCCGATGCAAGGGCCTTTAAGGGGACGACATAGAGGCACTTTCCCCCGGATGCCACATGGCGGTGCATCGCCATCTCGGCCACAAGAGTCTTCCCGCTCGCTGTCGGTATTGATATCAGGAGATTGCTGCCCCCGAGAAGGCCCTTATTAATACAGTCAACCTGGGGAGGATAGAGTTCGGATATCCCATTATCAAGGCAGGCAGAGACGAGATCTGCCGGCAGACCAAGCTCATCAAGTCTCATTTTGATCTGACTCCTCCAGACCCCATTTCTTCCAGTGGAAAACTGTATTTTGGGTTTAATATGCCAAATTTACAAAAAAAGAAAGCGCTTCTCTCCACTGGAAACAATGCCATGATCTCAATACCGCATATCAATAGTAGTAATCGAAGATGTTCGCTTTCGCTTCCTTTTTCTTCTTGTCGAGATATGAAAAGACGCTGTCATGCGGCATTCCATCGATCAGCATCTCGATTGCATGCCTCGCAGTCTTTACCTGTTCGACTCCGCCGATGATTGCGACCGTCTTTCCGAGCACCGAGATCTCTGCTCCCGACATGTCTTCGATCTGCTCCCGGGCCTTTCCCGCCTTTCCTATGATCCTTCCCCTGACCCTCTCCATCTGCTTCGGGTTCCTGCATGCAGTGGTGAGGTCGATAATATCCAGCATCATGTCCTCCTCTTCCAGGAGGCAGAAGGCCCTTTTGGGTGAAAATCCCCTGTTGATGGCAGTAACGATATCGGCTGCCTTGAGGAGCAGAGGGGCATCCTCTCCCTCTATTGTTATCAGTCCGTCCTCGCTGTCGATGGAAAGAGTCGTCTGCGTCTCCTTCTCGATTTTTCGTTTGATAACCCCGCCTTTTCCGATTATTACGGCTATTCTCGCCTGGGTGACCTTGATTTCCTGTGTTGCCATATTCAGATTACCGGTATTATTGCTGCTTTATAGTTGTCCTTCATTTATCATATAATATGAGATGGAGGAGAGTTATCCGGCCACCCGATCATAAGCGGTTGCTATATACCGGCGGGAGTATCACGTATTCAACTCTCTTCTGATATTCTTTCGGCAGCTTCGAACAGTATCTGTTCGGCAATATCCGAATCAAAATTATTGGTCAGGACAACGATGCTCATGTCGCTTTCAGGCAGGTAATACATCTCCGAAACAAAACCGCCTGATGAGCCGTCGTGACCGATAAGGCGACCGGGGGTTTTGTCGATAACCGCTATGCCAAGACCATATGCATCTCCCGAATCGTCCGGCCCCGTCCGTAGCATCTGTGAAAGCATATCCTGGCCGATTAATTGGCCTTTCATCAATGCAGGCATAAACTTTGCAATATCTTCTGCATTTCCGACGATGCCCCCGTCACCGAGACCAAAGCCGTCGTTGTACGTGGTGACATCGACAAATTCCCCGTCGTCCTGTTCATACCCCCTGATAGTTCCCGGCCCGGTGTTTCCGGGACTCTCAAGGTAACATGAGTCCATTCCGGCCGGATCAAAGATCCTGCTTTTTAGTTCCTCAGCAAGCGTGTTTCCTGTAACCTCTTCTATAAGGATCTGGAGTAGAACGTAATTGTTGTTGCAGTACTCAAATTCAGTCCCCGGGGAAAATCCGGCTGGAATATCGTAACTGTAAGTTACAACCTCTTCCGCCGTCCACTGGTGTGAGGGACTGTCTGCTACTGCATCGTCAAATTCACCGGTCATGTAATCCGGAATTCCGCTTCGCATCTGCAAAGTCTCCCGGACAGTCGCCTCGTCCGCATTTTCAACAGACTCTGCAATATCTTCGGGTAGATAATCGCCCAGCGGTGCATCGATATCTACAAGCCCCTCCCCGGCCAGTTGCAGTACAACCGTTGCAACAAACGTTTTTGTTGCACTTCCTATACGGAAGAGATCGGTTTTGGAAACAGGCGCTCCTTTTTCGAGATCCGAAAGACCGGCGGACGCTGAATATGTTCCCTTATCCCCTGTTGCATATACCACAACACCGGGTTTATCCGAGAGAGAATACGGGTCGAGTAAATCGCCAAAATACCCGGGGTCCTCTTTGCCGTTCTCTTCGGACGGAAAAAAAAGCACGACCCCCGCCCCTGCGATCAGGAGTATAAGGAAAACCACTCCCGCAAAAAATACGTATCTCATCAGGAAAAGTAATTACTTAATTTATATGAGGGTTTGCACAACATTTCGAAGAAAAAGTTATATACTTCTAACATGTTATATAGATCTAACAAAGTGTTGTTAATTTCTAACATTTTGACAGAATAACGGAGAATAGAATGGAAGACAGAAACAGAAAAATTGTTCTGACGGCCGCATTCGGCATTGCAGCTGTGATTATTGCACTTATCGTGATATACCTGGGCACAGGAGAACTGTCCGCCACAGCCATTGTCTGGGGATTTATGATTATTGCACTTCTGGTGGCATTAACGGTCGTTAAAACCGGGAGAAAGAAGGAGTATAATTATGCCGGGGCAGTCGTTGGAGCCCTCATGGTGGCTGCAGGGCTGATCATCAGTGCATCGTCATATATCAGCGGCGATGAAGGCGCCGGTTCGGGGGTGATTACGGGAGGATTCATTCTTCTCTTCATATGCCTTGTATCGCTGAGGAAGTCCCCGGACCGCGACATCCGGGACGAACGCTCCCTCAAGATCGGAACATGGGCGATTGCGTACTCGTGGTACCTGACCTTCTTCGCGGTCATCGTGATGTTCTGGCTCTCGTATCCTGGAATCGTTGCAATCGACGCATATGCAGCTTTCGGTGTCCTGATAATTCTCATGCCCCTCAGCGCCGTTGCATTCCAGTGGTACTTCTCGCGGAAGGGTGATGTATATTGAACCTCGTACCGGGGGAATAGAGGGATGGAGACGAGAATCCGGGAATTCCGGGCCAGAAAGGATATGACACAGGCACAGCTTGCAGAGGCAACTGGTGTCAGGAGGGAGACAATAGTATTTCTCGAAAAGGGGAAGTACAACCCGTCACTCAAACTCGCTCGTGATGTCGCAAAGGCTCTCGATACGACGATTGAGGAGCTTTTCATATTTGAGGACTGATTCGGGATTAATGGAAAAATGAAAAAAATTTAGGGCGATTTTGGCAACACCCATATATCTTTCAAAACAGATAAATGTGGTATCAGGGAAGGCACCTTCCCCAGTGATCTGGGGGACCTGGCCTTCGCAGGGTTAATGTCCATGTCATCTATAATTTCAGCCTTTTTGTTTGATGGCGGATTCTGCCTGATTTCGGCATTCATTACCTGCGGTCTTGGCTGTTTTGTGCTGGCTCAAAAGCCCTCATCTATTGTGCACCGCCTTTTCTTTGCAGTAATGATTTCAGCGGCGTACTGGGCACTGGGGGAGTTCTTCATATGGCAGGCGGACAGCATTGAGGGGGTCACATTCTGGCTCAAATTCAGTTCTTTCTGGCCCCTGACCATAGCCTTCGGTTCGCATTTCATCCTGGAATTTACGGGAACACTTCCGGATGTTTGGAAGAAACGCATTATTCTGGCATGCATCTACCTCGCCGGAATTCTGTTTTCATTTACCGGCCTGTTTACAGACTGCCTGTATATCGCCGGATTCTACCCCGGCACCGGGTACCTCTACCTTCCGGCAGACAGTATTCTATGCCGGGCCGAGGTCGTATACATGGCTTTCATAATGCTCTGGTCATTTGGTGTGGGCTTTATATCCTGGAGATATTCGGAGCCGGGGGTAAAACACACCCAGAACGGGCTTTTATTTGCCGGGATTATCATCGCCGTGTTTTTCGGGATGCTTTCCGGGATTATCCTGCCGCTATTTCAGCTCTATATTCCTAATCTTGTCTTTATCGGCTTTGTTGTCCTGTCGTTTCTGACGGCATATTCAATGTGGCATTACGGGCTCTTTGTACTGAGCCCCGAGACGGCTGTCCCTGAGATCATGAAGACGATGCCTGACGGCCTGATCCTTGTAGACCGGAAAGGAGACATAGTCGCTGCTAATGAATCTGCGGGCAGTATCTTTCCGGAGCTGAAGGATTCCAGTGCCGGGAAATCCGCCACATCGCTGATTTCCGGTGAGGATTACCAGGCAATAAGCGGGGCCATATCCGGGGCGGGGGAAGTATCCGATTATGAAATCCCCGTTCCGGGGGAGAATGAAAAGTATATCAGCGTATCGGGATCGGTTGTCAGGGACGAGAGCGGCAGGCCTTCCGGGGCCGTGCTTATCGTCAGGGATATTACAGAGCGAAAAGCATCGGAGAACTCTCTCAGGGTTGCAAACAACAAACTCTCGCTTCTCTCAAGGCTCACCCGGCATGACATCAGCAACCTCGTCACCGCCCTCTCCGGTTATCTCTACCTTCTTGACGGGAAGCTGAAAGATCCAAAAGACGGCCAGTACCTCAGGAAGTCTATAGAGATTACAGATCTGATCATGAAGCAGATCGAATTTTCACGCAGCTACCAGGAGATAGGTTCGGAAAAACCCCTCTGGATGGATCCTGAGAAACAGATCTCCGGTGCAGAGGAGAGCCTTGTCCGGGGAAATGTTCAGATCCGGCTGGAGATCGATCCTGTTCTTATATACGCCGACCCTCTCCTGGAAAAGGTTTTCTCCAGCCTTATTGAAAATGCCGTACGGCACGGGGAGAAGATAACGGAGATTGTCATATCGACAGAAGAGCAGGAGGACGGCAGTCTTATACTGAGAGTAAAAGACGACGGTGTCGGCATTCCTGACGATGAAAAGGAGAAGATATTCGCATATGGCTACGGGAAAAACACGGGATTCGGGCTTGCTTTCGCCAAAGAACTCCTTTCGGTTACAGGAATAAAAATATCTGAAAGTGGAGTCTTTGGGGAAGGGGCCTCTTTCGGGATACACGTTCCCAAAAATGCCTGGAAGCCCCGCCCCGGTTTAGGAAATCCTGAATAGCCGGGTTTAATCACCAAATTAACGACTTTTTTAAATGATAGTGAACGAATAAAATACACTAACAACATTTTGAGGAAATGTCATGTCCGAATCCCCCGAACGGCAGAAGATGTCGCCGAAAGAGCTCCTTATTGTCCTCGTAATCTCACTTGGATCGTTTATGTCCGGTCTTGATGCAACGATAGTGAATATCGCCCTTCCAACCATAGGAAAGGCGTTTGATGTATCGACCGTGACGGTATCGTGGGTTTTAAACGCCTACCTGATCGTCCTTGTCAGTCTTCTGCTTGCGGCGTCGCGTCTCGGGGATATCAGGGGATACCGGAAGATCTTTCTCGGGGGGTTCGTAATCTTCACCTGCGGGTCGGCCCTCTGCGGTCTTGCACCGACGATAGATATCCTGATAGGCTCACGCATGCTCCAGGCTGTCGGCGGTGCGGTTATTGCCGCACTGGGGTCAGTTATGGTTACATCGTACCTTTCCTCATCTGTCAGAGGTCAGGCACTCGGGTTTGTGGCTATGTTTACGATGCTGGGGGCCGCCCTCGGGCCTGTCGTCGGCGGATTTTTGACCAGCGCACTCTCGTGGCAGTTCATATTCTACGTAAACCTGCCGGTCGGAATACTTGCAATAATCCTCGGGCTCCACGTTCTGCCCCGTCTTGACCCTGTCTCCCCAAATGCACGCCTTGACGCCCCCGGCGCCGCACTTGTCTTTATCGCCCTTGGGACACTGATATTCGGACTTACAGCACTCCAGGGGGCTTCTGCAACTGCCGCTATGGGAGCTCTCGTAGTGTCACTCGTCTTCTGGACACTGTTCTATATGAGGGAGAACCGTGCCCTGGAGCCTCTTATCGACTTTAAACTTTTTTCAGGCCGGGCGTTTTCGCTCCAGAACATCAATGTCATGGTTGTCCAGCTGTGTATGGCCGGGGTCATGATCGTGATGCCGTTCTATCTTGAGCTTGTGCAGGGAATCCCTATCGACAATGCAGGGACAATCCTGCTCGCCCTCCCCATAGGCATGATCCTGACCTCCCCAATCGCCGGAAGGGTCTCCGATGTCATAGGGACCAAAAAACCCATAGTTCTGGGGATGATAATCTCAGCCGCCGCTTTGTTCCTCCTTTCGACATTAAGCGCCCATTCGAGCGTCGGTCATGCGGAGATCTATCTTTTCCTCCTCGGAGCAGGAAGCGGATTTGCCTATGCACCCTTGAACAGCGCCGTCATGGGAATATCCCCGCCGGAATCACGCGGTTCGACATCAGGACTGATTAAGATGATGACCAATCTCGGGTCGTCTCTCGGTGTTGCCCTTGTTATGCTCGTTGCAACTGCCTCCCTCGGGCCCAAACTGGCACAGGTATCTGCCCATACGCTTCCGCTGGAGGATCTTGCAGGCGCCTTTGATTCGGCGTTCTTCTTCCTTATGGCAGTCGAGATTCTCGGCCTAGTCCTGATGTTTGCAGTAAAGGATGTTCAGACGGATTACAGCACTGAAGGGGAGCCTGTTGCAGGGTTCTAATCTGAATTTATTTTTAATATCGTAGGATCGGTAGGAATGAGTCAAATGAATCCGGAAGAAAAAAGGGGCACGTTAAAATCCAGGGTCCATTCAATACTTGAAAAACCTCCTGGCGATGACCGGACGGCCTTTTTCGTCCAGGCAATGCTCGCGGGAGTCATACTACTGAACACGGTTCTCGTCGTTATATACACCGTGCCGGAGATAGACCGGGATTACAGGCTCCAGATCAATATCCTTATCACCGCCTGCCTGCTGGTCTTTGCCGCCGAGTACATCCTTCGGCTCTGGTCGTGTACAGGGGCCCCGACACTGCGTGAAAGGACGATCGAACGCCTGCGGTATGCGACCGGATTTTTCATGATGATCGACCTGATATCGATAATTCCACTGGCATTTCCCTTCTTCTTCCCGAAGGATTTTGCACTGCTCAGGACATTCCGCCTCCTCTCGATATTCAAGCTGGGCCGCTATGCCCGCCATTCGGAGTCTCTTTCGCTATTAAAGCGGGTAATTCTCAGGAAGAGGGAGATCTTCACAATTATGATCTTTTTTCTGGTCTTCATCATCCTCTTTTCATCAACGATCATGTATCTTGTCGAGTACGATGCCCAGCCCGAAAAGTTTTCCAGCATTCCCGCCGCGATGTGGTGGGCGATGATGACCGTTACTACAGTCGGGTACGGGGACATAGTTCCTGTAACACCTCTGGGTATGATGCTGGGTTCGATTATAACCCTCGCGGGCGTTCTCCTTCTTGCACTTCCGTCCGCTATCCTCGCATCGGGTTTTATCGAAGAGAAGCAGAAGGAAAGTGAGTTGTCTTCAGATAAATCGCCGGAGAATGGGATCGAGCTCATGGAGAGGCTTGCGGCTCTGAAGGAAAATGAAAGCATATCTGAAGAAGAGTTTGAGGCGCTCAGGCGGGTTGTCCTGCGGGAGTTCTCCGGCGGTGAAGAGTCTGGCCTTCACGGAAATAAGAAAGCCTGAGCAATAAACAAAAAAATAGTTTTTTTAGCCTGAATCAGGCCTCTGCTTCTTCTATGGAAACGGTCCATTCGCCGTCGCAGATCACGTTGAAGAGGTAGTTGTTGCTCTCGGAGATCCCGACGGTTACTGAATCGTCATATGTGCCCTCGTGGTAAGCGAGCGGGAACTCGACGTTGTCTTCCATGAGCGGATTTCCATAGTAGTCGAAGAGGACAACGGCGATGTATTCGTTGTTATCCGTTTTTATCGCGACATTGTATGTTCCTGCATTTATCTGGAAGAACGGTGTCGCCTGGTTGCCGACGCCCGTGAAGGTCTGCGGGACGATTCCGTTTATCGCCTCGGGGAACGAAGTCTCAATATTCCATGAACAGTCTGTCTTCACGTCGAAGGTCGTCTCTGCGTTGTCCTCGATCATGAATGCCTGTGTCCAGACATATTTGCCGTCCTTCATCGCCTTGTCTGCGACTGCTTCGTTGAAGCCGAACGGGATTAATATCTCGTCCTTTTCGGTCGTAATGTCTACGCTGCCCGAATCGGCCTTGTTCTGTGTGAAGGTGAGAAGGTGGACTCCGCCTGCAAGGCCGGTTGTGACGCATCCGTTTCCTGTTCCGGAGAGAGCTACTTCCTCATCCCCTGCCTCTTTTATCTCTTCAGGCGTTTCCAGCTCTGTCGGGCCGGTAGTCGGGGCTGTTGTCTGAACCGTCGTTTCCTGTGCACCGCTGTCTGATGTCCCTGTGCATCCTGCCGAAAGCACAAGTGCCGCTGCCAGCACAGCGATAAGAGCGGTGAATATCAGAGTTCCAGAGTTTGATTTCATGTTTAACTGTTCTGCTTTACATTATTATTAGATTTTGATCGGGGTTTGGGGGGAGGGGAGACTGCAAATAGTTATATTAATTAATATGACATATTGGTTAATATGACAAAAGAGGGGGTAAGTGAACCCGCTGCTGTTTATTCCAGACCAAGACCTTCGCCGCGGCTTGAAACGGTCAGGATGGTCGAGGATTTCATCAGGGAATGGAGCGGGCATTACAAGCGGCGTGCACTCTGGGAGAATCTCCCGAAGAAGATGATGTACCAGACATACAAGGAGATTATCGAATATCTTCTGGAATCAAAGAAGATCGCGATTGATTCGGAAGGCCATGTCGGGTGGATCTTTGACAGCGATCTCTAAGAGAGATACGCAAAGAGGCCTGACCTGAGAGTCAGGTAATTTTCGGGTTTCGGATGAGATGCACACTTTCTTTTGCCGATGAGAAGGTGAAGGCGGAATGATAAAACCGGGTGATATAGAATAGATCCTGAGAATTGTAAGGGGAAAATAGATTAAAAACCCCTTATTTTTTGTCCCACCACCAGTCGGGGTACTTTTTCATCCTTCTTCTGTGGAGAACAAAAGTGATGGATATGATTAAGATCACCGCCAGGGCTCCTATGATGAGATATGAAGTCGGTATCCCGGTGTTTTTTATGGAGCCGTCACTGGAGGATGCAGGGACAGTCTCTTCTGCATTTATCTCCTGAGCTGTATTCTCCGGAAGTGCTGTTTCTTTGGGCACATATTCCGCTCCGTCCATCCTGTATACTATTGCAAAGATTGAAAAGCCGGGGGTCACTGCCTCATAATACACGTATCCGCCCTCAATTCCCGTGACCGTGGTAGGCAGCCCGGTCCAGGCGCCGTCTGTGTATCTTTCAAGAATGATATCCTGGACATTGTAGCCGTTTTCGGAAAGCCAGGTTTTGCTTACAGAGAATTTGATTACAGCACTGCCGATTGCCGAGGGATCAGCCCTGAAGGCGTTAATCTCTACGTACTGATATAAATCGGCATCGACGGGTTCAACAGATGACGGGAGATTTCTGACCTTTTCGGTGACCATTAAAAGATTGGGCACATCCTCATCAACGGTAACGACAATATCAGAGACGGCGGTTCTTTCATCGTTCATATGGATATCAACAGTCTCACCTGTTTTAAGGTTCTCTGCCGCACCTGCAGACGAGTCGGAGTTGCCGCCTCCGTTGCCGGAGGGGGTACCTGTTGCCGGAGCAGGATCAGGGTTTTCGCCAGTGTTGACATTGATGTTTTTGGTTGACTCCCTGTACACTCCCAACCCGAAGGAGGCGTTCAGTGTCGCCGTATAGGTTCCGTCTACATCGTAGGTATGTGTTGTATTTATTGTTGCATAGGATGTGGTGTTGTGCCATTCGCCATCGCCGAAACTAAGGTTCAGCGCCACCGGAACTCCTGTTCCCGTAACATTGAAAGCGACCCGAAGCGGAGCAGCACCGCCCGCCGGATTGGCATCGAGGTTTGCAACAACTCCTCCTGGTATGATTGAAACGGAGGACTCGTTATAGACTCCTGATCCGTAGCTTGCATTCAGTGTCGCTGTAAACGCCCCTTCGGTTGTATAGGTATGTGTCACGTTTATGGTTTCAAATGATGTGGTATTGTGCCATCCTCCGTCTCCGAAGCTCAGGTTCAACGCCACCGGCACTCCTGTTCCCGTAACATTGAACTGCACATTCAGGGGGATTTCTCCTGCCGTTGAATTGGATGTGAGCTCAACAAACAGTTTCTTTACTTCAAAGGTGTTTGAAAGCGTCTTTAAGAGCTCAGTTTCCCCCCCGTGTAATACGGAGATGTCCCAGAGACCTGCTTCGGCGGTTACAGGCACTGAAAAATCGCAGGTGACCGCATTATCAGATACCGTAAGATTGGTCCCTTCGATATCTGTTCCCCCCCTGCTTAGTTTAGTAGATGTCACTGGCAAAAGGTTCGTTCCGCTTATTGTGGCTGAAACAAGTTTCGGCGGTGTTGTGGAGCCGGGAACCGAGCCCGTGAGCGCCGGAGCTGCCCCGAGGGCATAAACCTTGCTGCCGGAGCCGAAATAGACTTTACTTTTCCAGACAACCGGGGAGGATCTTACATCGCTCATTGCAGTATAATCCCATATTTTCTGCCCGTTTACAGCGTCGAGGGCATACATCCTGCTGTCAGTACTTCCCACGTACACGGTTCCGTTTGAAACAAAAGGGGAAGAGCAGACATCGCTGCCTGTAGTATATTCCCAGATTTTAGTACCGGATAATGCGTTGAGAGCATAGATCTTGTCGTCAATGTCTCCAACATACACCGTACCGTTCCATATCGCAGGCGAAGAGTAGCGTGCATAACCGCCTGTAGTATATTCCCAGATTTTTGTACCGGATAATGCATTGAGAGCATAAATCTTATTATCATTGCTTCCGATAAACAGACTTTTGTTCCATATTGCCGGAGATGAGGGAAAGGAACCTATTGAACAGTCCCAGATCTTCGTGCCGGATGATGCGTTGAGTGCATAGACTGTTCCATCACGGCTTCCCACATACACCGTGCCGTTCCATACTGCAGGTGATGACTCATAGAACCTGTTGTTCCCGTGATATTTCCATATAAAATCCCCGGATGATGCGTTGAGTGCATAGATGTTCGCGTCGTAACTTCCTGCATATACGGTTCCGTTCCATATTGCGGGGGAAGACTGAAAGACCCCGCCAGCTGTATATTCCCATGCAGTTTCACCGCTGGAGGCATTTACTGCATAGATCTTGGAATTGGTAGCAGAACCAGAATATACCGTGCCGTTCCATACCATCGGGTGCGAATAGGTTGAGCCTCCGACATTGTAATTTATCCATTCATTCTGTCCGTTTGTTGCATTGAAAGCGTACAGTCCGCCGCTGATTCCTATTGCATATACCGTTCCGTTCCATACTGCAGGAGCAGACTTGATCTCACCATTTGCAGATGATCTCCAGATCAGTTCGTTTCCCGGATCGGGCTCTCCTTCACCAACACCGTCGAAGATACCTGTATGATTCAGGTCCGCATGGAACACCGGAAGCGAAGATGCACCCGGCATCAGCGAGAAAAAGAGTAAGGATAAAAGAAGAATTGTGATAACTTTATAGAAACAATTAAAAATCGAAATTTTATTAAAGTTTGAGAGAGGGGTCATTGGATATGAAAAATCTCTAATGATCTACTTTATACATTTTGGTTTTAGTTTTATTGCTATATGCTCTGGCATTAATCGATAAAACCGTCCGATATCTGCTAATCGCTCTTTATTAATGCCCTTGAGGTTCAGTATATTTTCCACAACAGGATCATCCAAAGCTGATAGAATTCATCAAAATTTCATTATTTTCGCAGGTTGAAATTGTTAGACAATTAAACCGGACTCTTTATTGTTTTGTAGTATTATAGGAACAATAGTTACAGGTTGAGGGCGACAGGAAATGGGGGAAGGAAGTAAATATCCGGCAGGAATCCTTATCTGCGAACGGCTTTATGAATCGGTAAAGCCTGCTCTTTCGGGAAAAAAGCTGGCAGAATATCCTGTTGAGGTTTATCCCCAGAACTGTAGTGCCAATTGTCTGAAAAGCCGGGAATTTAAGGATGCAGCCGAAAGGATCTCCGAAATATGCAGTTTTTTCTGTGTTTTAACCTGTTCATATCCCGACATTTCTGTTGATTTGGATGAATATAGTGATAGACTTATAAAGACGCGGCAGGGTGCGGAACTCCTGATTCCGGCGGACCTGATCTCTGAAATAAATTCAGCCGGAGAATATTTCCTCTTTCCTTCAGGATCGGCCGAAAATGCGGATCGGATTTCTCACCTGCCCTTTGCAGAATTTAAGGAGAACAACCTGTCCGGGATTGTAGTACCTGACACAGGCGCCGGTGCAGTGACGGAGGAGTTCATCAGGGGGCTTGAAAAACAGCTGGATGTTCCTGTACGAGTGGAGAAGACGGGCCTGGACTTTTTTGAAAACTATCTCGCGGGTCTGCTGTATAAAGCCGGGTACAAACGGATGATGAGTGAGTTCTGGAGATCAGAGGCAGAGAGGGAGGAGCTCAGCAGGAAGGTCTCGGATTCCCTTATGGCTATGGATATGCTCGGGCTCCTAGTCGGTCTTAAAGATGAGGAGAATGTAATCGAGACGACAATAGAGTTCATCTCAATGCTATGCTCCCCGGAGCAGGTGGTCTATGCGGGAGTGAGAGACGGCAAGATAAACGGCGTTTCAAAGCTTAAGCAAAATTTAGAGACGATCTCCGGCATCGATCTTTCCCCCGGAACTGATTTAAAAGGAGTAACGGAGAAGATTTCCAGTGACGGGGTTATCCTTCCGGTAACGGTCTGGGGAGAAATTGTAGGCCTTCTTTCTGTTGAAGGGGTCCTGTCCCCGGCTGAGAGCGAAAGCTGTATGAGTACAATAAGACTCTTTCTCCCGTTATGCGGCCTTGCTGTTAAAAACGCAAGGAACTACCATGATCTGGAAACCGCCATTGCCGAGAGGGACGAGGAGATCGAACTCAGGAAAGAGGCCGAAAAAAATCTTTCAGCAGCGATCAGGAAGCTGAATCTCCTCTCGGGCGTGACCCGGCATGACATACTCAACCAGATTATTGTTGCAAATTTCTATCTCGAAACTGCAATTGAAGACTCTCCTGATTGCAGGGAAAGGCTTGGCCCGGTAAAGAAATCCATCGATGAGATCCACAGGCAGATAGAGTTTACAAAAAATTACCAGGACCTTGGGATACTACCCCCTTCGTGGCAGAATTCCCCGCAGCTTATCAGGAGATGCTTTGAGGAGCGGGACTATCCGGCCTGTATTTCAGTCGAAATTGATCTCCCGGAGACCGAATTCCTTGCCGATGCGATGCTTGGGAAGGCCTTCTGCAATGTAATATCGAATGCCTATAACCACGCCGAAGGCATGAAGAACCTGAAAATTACCGGAAGACCGGCTGGCGATGCATTTCTGGTAACAATCGCCGACGACGGCGAGGGGGTGCCGGACGACAAGAAAGATCTGATCTTCAAGGCCGGCCACGGGAAAAACCATGGTTATGGGCTCTTCCTTGTAAAAGAGATACTGGGTCTTACGGGAATAGAGATCAGGGAGACCGGGGTGCCGGGGGAAGGGGCTGTATTCGAGATCGAGATTCCTTCCGGTTCATGGCGTTTTACTGAGATACTCTCTCCCTGAGAATAAGAGCGACAACAGGAATCAGGGCACCATCCGGTGCTCGCCGACTACTTTTTTGAAGAATTCCTCTTCGTCGACCAGATCGCAGTGCCTTTTGAAGAAACGGTTGATATTGCGGATGTCACGGACGAGGAACTTTATCGCCCGGGGGTGATCGGGGGTCACCGCCTGCCCCATGTCGATTATCACGGGATGCTCCCCGTCGTAGAGGATGTTGAACTCCGAGAGGTCGGCGTGGACAAGGTTTGCCTTGTTGAAGAGGGTGTCGATCGAGTCCAAGACCTCGTCGTAGACGGCCTGCATATCGGTCTCGTCATGATCGATCGCCCTTAACTGCGGGTAAGGGGTCTCGCCTTCGCCCATCATCTCCATGATGAGGATGTTCCTGTCGAAATAGAGGGGTCTGGGGCACCTGATTCCGGCATCATAGGACCTCATCAGGTTCGAGTACTCCTTCTTCGTCCAGGCGAAGATGATCTCCTTTCTGGACTTCCTGACCGACGAGAAGCGGGGATCTCCGGCGAGGTACTCGGTCATCGTCTTGAAGCTCGCCGACTGTATCCTGTAGATCTTTATAGCGACGGGATTCTCCTCCCAGTCCTCGCCGTAGAATACGTTCGCCTCCTTACCGGTCGAGATCGAGCCGCCGATTGCCGAGATGTGCTTCTTATTGACGAGTTTGTAGAGTGCGAGCAGGGTAACATCGTCGAAGACGTTCTCCATCACTTTGAACTCGTCTGCCTCCTTTAACCTGATGCCGAGCTTCTCGACCTCCCGGTCGAATTTTTCGAGTAGTTTGTCCCTGTCCAGAGTCCTCACCGTTCTTTTTCTGTATCATCATATGGAGTTTAATTATGATAAGTGTCGTACACGGGGGGATGACTCTCCTCCAGGGTTTAATAAGGGCATAAGCTCCTCCGGGGCAGCCCGGTGCTCAATTCGCTTCGCGAATTTTCGCAATGGAGATAGCCCGAATTTAGGGTGTGAAAAAAGGGAAATTCAGCTGAGATGCGGTTTGACATAGCAGTTTTCGTTATATTCCACCCCAATGAACCGGCTCCTGTTTGCAGGCCTTAAAACCCGTATCTTCTGTTCTAAATAATATTCCGCGATCTTTCCGTCTGAATAGTACAGTGTCAGCAGGGAGCCGTTCACCTCGTAGGTTCCGGTTTCCTTTGTTCCGTTGAGTTCCTCCCTGAAGGTGCCGGACTTCTTATAAATGGAAAGTTCGTCCGGGGGCCTGCTGTAAAACCCGTCCGGTTCATAATTGTCTGCAATGCCAGTAAAATCCACAATGAACAGTACCGCAATGATAACAAATCCTGAAATGATGCAGTAGTTCACGAGTTTTTCATTAATCACGACGGGTTTGCCGGACTCTCCGGAGATGTGGAGAAATACTCCTGCCTCCCGCACGGCTTTTTCCCCGGGCTTTTCTTTGCTTTTCCTGTAACCGGATTCGGCCCGGAGGTCGAGCAGAAAACCGATAAAAGCGGCAATGACAGTTATCACGATCAGTAATGACAGTACGGCTGTGACCGGATCTGTTACCAGACCGGAGAAAAAATCCGGAACTATCAGGAACGGGAAGTACAGCAGGAGGCTCATCGATAAAATAAAAAAGCAGATACCTCCCGCAATATAGCATTCTTCATATACATCCGGGTCTAAAAACACCATAAGAGCATAATAGTAAATAATCCCGGACAATGCGTATAACAGTCCTGCTTTTACGGCTTTTTTCGTGTAGTTCCAGTCGTTCAGAATTCTGCCCCCTATCTTATGAAATCCAATGTTCTGATGAAAGATAAAATTAGGGCCTTTCTGGTATAATACGGGCATAAGCCCCTGACGGGGTAGCCCTGTGCTCAATTCGCTTCGCGAATTTTCGCAATGGCGATAGCTCAGTCTGTTATTGTTTTTCGGGGGTTTCGAAAGGGGGCGAAGCCTCTTCGGTTGCCTCGACCGGGAAAGAACGTCTTTCAGGATGATAAAAAAAAGAAAAAATCAGTTGTATTTTACTCACTCGTTCATGTATTCTCTTGCAGGGGCGAGAACCTCGATGAGACCGTCGGTCGTCATGCCCTTGAGGTCGGCGGGGTGGACCTCTCCTGCGGCGTATGCGGCTTCGCACTCCTCGTAGGACGCAAATTCGCGGTCGCCGCCGAACTTCTCAGGCCTCTTCAGGGTTACGACATCCATCCTCGGGAAGACGTGGTATTTGAGCGTCTGGAGGACGGGGTTCTCCTCGATCTCCGGAGGGCAGAACGCCTTCTTCATCTTCTTCTTTATGACCTCTTCCGAGTCTGCGACGGAGATGTAGTTTCCTTCGGACGAGGACATCTTCTTCCCGTTCAGTCCGTTTAAAATCGGGGTATGCATGCAGAGCGGAGCCTTTGCACCGATTGAGGGCAGGTACTCCCTTGCGAGCATGTGGATCTTCCTCTGGTCGATTCCGCCGAGTGCCATATCGACGCCGAGCGTGTGGATGTCGACCATCTGCATAATCGGGTATACCATCTGCGATACGCGGGGTGCGTCCATGTTCCTTCCGACCTCGTCCATGCTCCTCTTCGCACGGTTGAGCGTAATCGCCTGCGAAAGCTGGAGGACGTTTAACTCGTATTCGGGTGTCAGCTGAACGTCGGTTCCGAGAACGAACTCGACCCCGTCTCCCTTCAGCCCGACCGCCTCGAAGCACCGGCGGTTGTAGTCCGCAAGCTCCTGGACTTCCTCCATCGTCCCCTTCTGGTTGAGGAACGCATGAAGGTCAGCGAGAAGGACGACGATCTTAAACCCGGCGTCCTTTAAATCCATTAATTTGTTTATTGTGACGAGGTGGCCGAGGTGGATCTCGCCGGACGGCTCGTATCCGGCGTAGACCTTTTTCTCCGGCTGTGCCATGATGGCCCGGAGTTCGTCTTCGGTCACGACCTCTACTGTATTTCTTACTGCAAGCTCGAATGAGTCCATTCGTTATAATTTCGTTTGCCGTGTGGATAATTGTAGTGGTGTAGTGGATAATTTCATAACTGTACGGATAGGTTGATATTATATGGAAGATCAGGTCAGTAAATTTTGGAATATTTTTGGTCGCTTTGTTTTAAAAGATTCATTTCGATATAAGGATTTATTTCAGATTTATCCTCCTGAAAATTTAGAAATAAATTCTGAAAATATTTTTAACGATAAAAATGCCATGATTCTTGAATATAAATACAATCCAGAACCATTTTCCACAAAATCAGGTAAAGAGTTATGGTTTGTTGATATCTTTGAAAACAATAGACATAAAGAATATTCTGAAAAAAAAATTGACCAGATTAATTCCTCAAAGGAAACAGATCAGATCTTTTTTGATTGCGTGAAACAGATACGTGCCACAAATATTATTGGAGAAATTATCACAATTTTAAATTTATTATTATCTCATCATATCTGGTATGATTATACAGGAATTATTCCAAGTCAAATTGATAAATTTAAAACAATCGAGATAGGTAATAAAGATAGAATTTCACACAATATGTATTATAAATCTAATTACATTGCAAGAGATGCAATTGATTTAAATGACGATAAAGAAAAAAACACTCTTTTTTTGCCAGAAAGTTTGGAATATTTCTTAGATCGATATTTCTCCTTAAACAAAGAAAGAAAGAGACAATTTTTTTCAGCTGCTCATTATTTTTATCAGGCTGAACGTGCTTTCAATCTTTCTCCCGGAATAAGATATCTTCTTTTTGCTTGTGTTATTGGTGCACTCACTCCTAACGAGAAGAAATACGGCGCAAAAAAGAGATTTAAAGAATACATTCGAGAATTTTCAGGAGTAAAATCTTGGAATATTGATGGAATTGATTTTTTAGAAGCATTATGGAACATTCGCAATTATCCAGCGCATGGAGAAATAGTTAGATATGATCTGATTCGCCATTGTGATTTTTATGTTGGAGAAAGTGACTATATTCCAAAAGAAAAAGAATTAAGATGGATTGCCCAGCGGATTTGCTTAAATTGGCTTTCAGCAACCGATGAAAAAATTGATGAGATTAATAACACAATAACGAAATCCAAAAAAAGTGGTGAATAATTTTCATCTTATTATTTCTTTAAATCCCCAGAAAAACAAGATAAACCCCCGCCTGCAGAATCGTCAGCGGAATCCCGATCATTGCAAACCTTAGGAATCCGATCGTAAGACCGTTCTTCTCGGCATTCTGGATGATTATTATATTGCTCGCCGCCCCGAATATGAGCAGGTTTCCGGCGAGGGTGCTCCCGGCTGCAAGGGCCATCATGACATTCTCCGGGGCTCCTGCGGCTGTAATCATCGGGAGGAATAATGCCGTAAACGGCACGTTAGATATCAGCTGGGATGCCAGAATCCCGAGCGACATTACGAGCGGAACCGACGAGAAGATCCCCGGTGCACCCTCTGCGAGTTCCGCCGGTATCCCGGTGTCCCAGACGCTCTGCATCAGTACGAACATCGCCGCGAAGAAGACGAGAGTGGACCAGTCGAGATTCTTCATTATGGCACCCCTCTTTTCAGAGAGAACGATCACCGGAATGGCGGCTGCAAGTGCGATCAGCGTAAGGGGGAAGAGCGAGACGAAACCGAGGAACCCGGCTGCAATCCTCGTCACTATCAGGCCGGCGAGTATGAAGAACCCGAGGAGTGCAATTCTCCCCTGCTTTTCGTCGTATTTGTAATCCGTGTTTTCAAATGAGCACCCTCCCCCGAACTCGCTCCTGAAAAAGACCCGTATGACTGCAAATGTAAGGAGCAGAGAGATCACCGTCGGCAGTGCAAGATAGCCGGCGAAGACCGCGAACGGGTTGTCGATCCCGGATTCAACCGCGATGAGCAGGTTCTGGGGGTTTCCTACCGGGCTCATGACACTCCCCGTCGTGACCGAGAATGCGAGCACCATCAGGAGCATCTCCGGATTAAGGCGTGTCCTGAACGCCAGCGACAGTACGAACGGCGTCCCGATAATGGCTACCGTATCGTTCATCAGCAGTGCGGAGAGAATACCGGAGAAGAATATCAAAAGAAAAACGAGGACTGAGGGGCTCTTTGCCTCCCCGAATATGCTGTTCGAAATCCTTACAAGCACTCCGCTCCCCGAGAGGGACTCCCCGACGATGAATGTCCCGAATAAAAAGATCATGACGTCCGGGTTTACCGCCCCGGTTGCCGCTGTAAGGGGGATGCTCCCCGTAAGAAGTACTGCAAGGGCTCCTCCGGACATGATCTGCCATATTTTCAGCCGGACGGGCAGTATATTCCTCACCGCGATGAGGGCAAGTACGGCTGCAAGAACGATTATAGGGATCTGCGTAGGGATAATTATTGTTCTTTTCCCGGTTTAATCTCTTGCAGTCCGGTTGGTGTGGGATTTTGCCTGTTCATACGGCCTCAAACCCTGGGGTAAATCCCTGCTTGATCGGGCATTTTGGGAATGGCAGCCTCGGCGAACCTGAGGAATCATGTCATATGGCTGCGCAGGGATAAATTCTTCAACACAAAGAGGTCAGTTGAGAATTCAGGATCGATTATCGGAATCGGCTTAAATAAGTGCCGTATTTTCTGAATTCAATCGATATAATGCCTTGTATCGTTTTCATCCTTGGAGGAAAACGCTTTATGTTAAGAAGTAAATGTTTTTAACATCATGGCTGGGCGATTTTTCGGAAAAATTGGGATTTGCATAATGGTCCTGATGGTGATTGTTTCCATGGCATCTGGAGCAACCGTCAGTGTAGGAAACGGACCTACAAACGATGCGAATTCACTTGATATTGGTCTGCTGATTGCCAATAATGGCGATACAATTTTACTTGACAGCATTAACGGAACGATAAACTCTACCTTCACGGCAGGGAATATTACGGTTTTTGACAAGGATCTTTACATAGATTTCTCAGCAGGTAGTGACAGTATTGCAACCTTGAGAATGAACAACAGTATACAGTTTAAAGATAGTACCCGGATCAACTTCACAAATACCAATCAGGTATTGAACTTATGGTATGATCAGGCCACAGGAGGATCATTCATAAACAATACGCTTGTCCAGTTCCTTGGCTCTACCGACCTTTTTAATTCAACAGCCACAGCCGACAGCACAATGATTATAAATGCAACAACCTTTACCGGAACTGCAATGAACGTCAGCTCCAGCAATAACGGTATAAACCTTAATGAAGCACACGGTACATTTGCAGGGCATATTACCGGGGATTCAAAGTTCGGTGTGAATATCTCAGGGAGCAACAATTATCTCCGTTTCCAGGCCGGAAACGGAGGGGATATCAATGCAACGGATATAGCAATCAACCTCGTGGGAAAGGACAATCACGTAATAATCGACTCCGATAATATGATTGGCACACATGCACGTCTTTACATATGCAAAGGTGCGACAGGCAATTATATTCATGATTACATTGGCAACATAGGCTACCCTGCATTCTCAATATATAACGGTTCGGCATACAGCAGTTCAAGTAAGTGGGGATATTTCTACAACAACACATGGTCCATGGGGGGAAATATGAATGTTACAATCAGTGTCAGAAATCTCCCATATGGAGGAAACGTATCTTTAAAGGCATTATTTGGCAATGTAACCGGCAATTCAGGTGACAATATATTTAACAGCACATTAACTGTAAATTCGAGTTCTGTATTCGGGGGTCTTGTTCACAATCTTACAGAATCAATCAAGTTCAGTGGTATAATAAGCGAAGTTCCGGTTAAATACACTCTTGGTGGAAACACACTGCATATAAACTGGCCATCCAGCACTTCTGTAAATGAATATAGTCTTGGCTCGGTAAGAATAATTAATTTCAACCCTGTTAACTCGATTACGACAATGAGCCTTAATTCAACCTATACAACAAACTGGACTGCATATAGTGCCGCCCAGTTTGCTGCAGCCCGGCCTTCGTTTGTAGTCGACAACGGAACGGTCGATCACAAGCTTCTTGGAAATCTCACGTTCGCTGAAAATATTAACCTCCTCGATCTGACGACAGTCAACCAGCTCCAGCAGCTGGCAAATGGAATAACATTCACCAATAGTTCGATATATCTTGATTCAATAACATTGACCCAGTTCGATAAAAAGGCCATTCTGACTATGTACCCGGCATTCCCCTTTACAACAACCGCCGATCTGATCCTGAAGGTTACTCCCGACGGCGGGGCCGAGACGACCCTCTGGGACGGAACTGCATACACTGCACAGAGTCCGACTTACCTGACCACTGATACCATTGATGTCAACACCACAAGTAACTCAACTAAAATATGGACGACAGGCTTCAGCAAATTTACATTCTCCCAACACATCACTCCGGCACCGACAACGGCTGCGCCGACAAGTGCACCTTCCGGTGGGTCCTCATCAGGTGGCAGCAGCACCAATGATATCAGTGTAACAGTTGTAAATAATTTGAAATCGGGTCAGACCGCAGGATTCGATATTTCAAGATCCGCAATCTTTGAAGTCAGTGCAACTGTGAATACCGACGTTCCGAAGATGATGGTTACCGTCGAGAAAAAGTCGCCTTCAAGAGGAATTGAGGACGCCCCGGTCGATGTATACGAGTACGATCAGGTGGGTATGTACTGGGCGGACGACTCTGAAATAAGTAAAGCGACAATTGAGTTTAGGGTTTCAAAGAACTGGCTGTCGCAGAACGGGTACTCCTTTGACGACATTGTAATGCTGAGATATAACGAGGAGAGTAAACAATGGGAGCAGCTCCCGACTGAATTCATAGGTGAAGAGAACGGCAACTATCTCTACCGTGCCACGACTTCAGGCTTCTCCTGGTTTGCAATAGGTTATGAGAAAGGTGCAACGATAGTTTCTGAAGAAAAATCAACAAAGGAAATAGAGATTGTCGCCGAAGAGGAGTCGCCCGAAAATCTTGATATGCTGAAGAACGGGGCCGAAGAGACGGAGCTTCCTGCAGAGACAACGCCGGCAACCCCGCTTGGAGCAGCACCATTTGCGGCACTTATTTTTGCAGGGATTGTATTGTTCCTGAAGAGAAGATAAACAGGATATAATAATTTTTCTAGTTCTAGTTTTTACTGGATCCCAGGGTTGCTCACTGGTTACCCTGTCTTTTCCATGAAGAATTGTAAGATGGTTTTATGACGCATCCGTGTTGACCGCGATTTTCCACCGCCTCAAAATGATTAATATCCTGTAATGCCATTATGGAATAAACGGAGGATTAAAAAATGCTGAAGGTTCTTGAGAGAAGCCATGGCAACGTCATCGGAATTGAGGCATCGGAGGAGATAACGGAGGAGGATATTGATGAGATAACTCCCCAGCTTGACGAGCTCATTGAAAAGTATGGAAAGATCAGCTGGCTCTTTATCATAAAAACAGGGAGATACAAGACACCCAGGGCATTTTATGAAGATATCATGTGGCTCCTGAAAAATATAAAAAAGTTTGACAGGATGGCGATAGTCGGTGAGACAGGGGCCGAAGAGCTGCTAATCAAAATCGACGGGCTGGTTTTCGGTGAGAAGTACTTCGATATCTCAGATATCGAGAAAGCATGGAGATATATCGAAAGTAAAGGCGATTGATTTCTGCTCCTAAAGCTCTTCAATAAAATTCGTTTCGCCGTTTTCAGGCCTGCAGCCGTCCGCCGGGATAATGATCTCAAATAAGGCCCCTTCCCCTTCTTTTCCGCACTCCCTGATATCTATGCCGGTAATTGACAGGATCTCTTTTGAAAGGAAGAGTCCGAGACCCGAATTGTCCCCGAATCCGCGAAGGAATATCTTCTCTTTCTTTAGATCCGGGATACCTCTGCCGTTGTCTTTCCAGAATATGGATGTTCCTTCATCCGTACTTCTGCACGAGACTGCGATCTCCGAAACCCCTGATCCGTGCATCAGGGAGTTATCAAGAAGATTTGAAAAGACCTTTTCAAGCATAGGATCCGCATAGACTTCTATCTCAGGAAGATCACACCTGACTTTGATGCCTTTTGGAACATTCAGCGAACCGATTATTTTTCCCGGGTTCTGCCATGACGGCTTCGCCGCCCCGAGTTCATCATAAAATCCGGTGAACTTTATAAGATTCTCGATGTCAGTTACCTCTAATCTTAACTTTTCAATCATTTCGGCCATCACGGGATTTTCGGAGCTGTCCTTCGCTAATTCAAGGAACCCGAGAACAGGGGTGACCCTGTTGAGAATATCGTGCCTTGTGATACTGTTTAGGAGCAGGAGCTTATGATTGGCCTGGAGCAGGGCTTCCTCTGCCTTCTTTCTGCGTGTGGTCTCTACCGCTTCGGGAACGATATAGATGACATTGCCGTCATCATCCCTGACCGGCCTGATGGAAACATCGAGAGATCTTAAAATCCCGTCGGCGTCGGGGATATTAAACTCACCTTTTACAGTAACTCCTCCCAGGGCAACTCTCACCGAATCCATTATCTTATCATCCAATGCAGTCCGGCCCTTGCACATGTCGAGATCCCAGATGTATTTTCCCTTACATTCCTCGTAATCGAGTCCTGCAAATTTCAACATGGTCTTGTTTACATACAGTATCCTGCCTTTTTTATCCAGGATGCCTGCGAGCTGAAACGACTGGTCGAAAACCGCCCTGAACCGCCTCTCGCTTTCTAGAACTTCGTCGTGCGCCTTCTTCAGCCCGGAGATGTTTCTCGAAACGGCGAATATGGCTTCACTGCCCCCCCATCTTCCCGGGGATACCCTGGTCTCGGCAGGGGCTGTCTCCCCTGTCTTTGTCATCACCGGGATGAAGTGGGATCCAAGATTTGCCTTTGTAATCCCGTTGAAGACCACACCGACTTCGTCCTTATATTCCGGCGGGTGGATCATGGAAATATGGTTCCCGGTAAGCTCATCTTCCCTGTAGCCCGTATATTTCTGCAGAGAGGTGTTTGTCATGAGAATGAAGCCCGAGGTGTCGGTGACGTACAGGTAATCCTCGATCTCGTCGCAGAAGTTCTCAAGATTTTCTCTGCTTTTTCTTCTCTCCTCGCTTACCCTGCTCCTGAATAATGCACCCGAGGCCTGTGTGGCAATAGTCTCGATCGAGGTCTTCATCTCCTGCGGTATCTCATCGGCTGTCCCTGATGCACACACAAGGAGCCCAAGTAGTTCGTTTTCATAGATGAATTTTGCCGCATAATAGGATTTGATTCCCTCTTCCCTCATCCATTCCGGGTTAAAATCTTCAAAGTGAGTTTCATCAATACAGAGGTCCCTTAACCAGTAGTCTGATTTTAGACATTTATTCTTTGGAAAAAGAAATGATACCCGTTTTTTAAACTTATTTGATTCTCCTTTTGAAGCTTCGAGCCGCAGGATTCCCGAATCCGGATCCGCCAGATATATGCCGCAGAGATCGGTATCATCAAGGGCGTCTGCAGATTTAAGAACTGCATCGACGGTCTCCTTTAGTGTTACAGTCTTTCCGAGGGCTATTCCGAGATCACGCTGAATTTCGAGCAGCCTCTCCGTTCTCTTGATACTCGTGATATCCCGTATCGATTCTATCGCACCGGCGATGTTGCCGTCCATATCATAAAGCGGAGAGGCCGTGAACCACCCGTATACTTTCTTCTCCTCTTTTAGTGAGGAGAAAAACCGTTCTGCATAGATCTGGTTTCCGCTGGACATCACCGGCGGGAAACTGTAATCTTTCTCAAGATCGGGGTGGAGCAGAAGATCGATAAGAATGGGCCTTCTCTTTCCATAGATCCTGTAAGAGTACTCGTAATCCCCTTTTCCGATGATATCATCCGCCGGTACTCCTGAAAGCCTCTCAATTGCACTGTTCCAGGCGATGACCTGCCCTCCCATGTCTATTGCAAACGTGGGATCGGGAAGGAAGGTGATTATCTGCTGCAGGCGGTTTGCGCTCTCTGCTGCCTCCCATCTCTTCCTGCTTACCTCCCCGAGATGCGCCTTGAGCTCATCTTCGGCAAGCCTGAGTTTTCTGTTGATCTCCTTTAATTCCTCATTTTTACGGACGATCTCGTCAGTCTGGCTCCTTCTGTCGACAGCGATCCTGATTTTGTGGACCAGTTCGGCAAACTGGACCCCGGGATCTCCGCCTTTCTGGATGTAGAAGTCAGCCCCGGTGTTTATAGCCCGGATAACGACGTCCTCCCGGCCCCTGCCGGTGAAGAGTATAAAAGGAATATCATTCCCTGCATCACGAATTTGGGAAAGAAATTCGAGACCGTCCCTTCTGGGCATCTGGTAATCTGAGATGACGGCGTCGTATTTTTTCTTCTCCATCATCCCGAGTGCTTCATCCACGGATTGTGCGACATCAATCCTGAATTCACCGTCCCGTTCAAGGAATTTTTTTGCAATTTCAAGGAGAAGTGGTTCGTCATCAACATAGAGGGCGGAGATCATCTGATAATAATAGATAGGGTGTAGGTAATTTAATATTTAAGAATTGAGTCTGTGACTCATCTGTCGCTGTGAACGAATCAGATTTCAGTCAAAACGTCCGGCAGTGCCGTTATGAGTCCGATGTTCAAACACTGATCAATAATATAAAAGAAATTGCGGAGAGAAATTTGAAGGGTTGTGCTTTTGATATGGAACAAATGAAACCTTTATATTAATTCCCTTTTAACAGAGTGTTAATCAGGACAGCCGGAAAGGGATTTTGGAAATATTGATAGTGTCTGTGTAATACCGGATCCAGACTGTCTTTACCGGAGTTACTTTATGATTATAACCTGCCGGAAAAAAGGAGATTTGATCAGGCATTTTTTTATATCAATACTAATTCTGGCTTTGATCTTTACCAGTCAGGTCTCGGCCGCCGGTGAGGATTATTCCGGGGATAAGATTACTATCGTTACAGATGACAATTATCCTCCTTTTTCATTCAGGGACAGTGAAGGGAACCTCCAGGGAGTTCTAATCGACCAGTGGGATCTCTGGGAGGAGAAGACGGGAATTGAGGCCGAAATTACAGGTATGAGCTGGGGTGAGGCCCAGAGGCTCTTTGAGGCGGGGGAGTTCGATGTGCTTGAGACTCCCATGTACACCCCTGAGAGGGCTGGAAAATATGAATTCTCAAATCCCTACGCCGAAATAGAGGCGGCGATATATTTCAACAACCGGATATCCGGCATTTCGGGACCCGAATCGCTGAGGGGTTTTGTTGTGGCTGTCAAATCAGGCGATGCGTCGTACAATTACCTGATCGGACAGGGTCTTGACAATTTTGTAGAATATGACAGCTATGAGGACATCGTTATCGCGGCAAAAGAGGGGGATGTGGTGGTCTTTTCTATGGACTCTCCCCAGGCCGATTTCTTCCTCTACAAGTACGGGATACAGGATAAATTCAGCCGCACCGAACCGTTGTATTCCGGGGAGGTCCACAGGGCGGTCCTGAAGGAGAATGCTGTTTTGGTTGATACTATTGACAGCGGATTTGACAGCATCTCTGAGGTGGAGTACAGCTCGATAGACCGGAAATGGTATGGCATACCCTGGATGCCGGAGGGCGATCTAAGGGTTTTGTTCGTTTTTATAGGAATTATCCTGATCTGCACCCTCCTGCTTGCCGTATGGAACCATGTCCTTAAGCTGAGAGTCAGGGAGAAGACATCCGAACTGTTAAACGAGGTGGAATCAGGGAAAAGGAAAGCAGAACAGCTTTTCGAGAGCGAGCAGAGATTCAGGGAGCTGTTCGACAACATAAACGACGCTGTGGTCCTCGTATCTGCAGAACAGGCATTAGAGAAGGGCGACATCATCTCTGTAAACAGGGCTGCATGCAGGATGCTTGGCTATACTGAGGGGGAGCTGATGAAACTCACCCTTCCCGGGATTCAGGCGGAGGAGGGGAGGGAAGATCCAGGGAAAGTGACCGATATCCTGAAGAAAAGTGAGAATGTTGTGGTGGAAACTGAATTCCTCCGGAAGGACGGCTCTAAATTTCCCGTAGAGGTATCACTTCATCGTTTCACCCTTGGGGAAAAACTGGTTGTGCTCGCCGTTGCAAGGGATATCAGCGAGAGAGTGGAAGCATTACAGAAACTCGCCGAGAGCGAGATGAGGTACAGGTCCGTTGTCGAGGACCAGACCGAGTTCATTTGCAGATTCAACACTGAAATGGAACTGGAATTTGCAAACACTGCGTTCTGCAGGTATTTCGGCATAAAAAAAGAGGATGTCAAAGGCAGAACGATCGGGTCGTTAATCTACCCGGATGATCTGTATCGGGTCGGTAAGCATATCAGAAGCCTCACGCCGGAAAAACCGGTTGCCTCGATTGAGCAGAGGATAATCCTCCCTAACGGAGAGGTCAGGTGGCAGTTATGGTCGGACCGGGCGGTATATGATGAGAACGGGGAATTTGTTGAGTACCAGGCTGTCGGGAGGGATGTTACCGAGGCCAGACAAAAGGACGAGGCCATTGCCCTGGCTGCAAGGAAGCTCAATATCCTGAATAGTGTGACCTTTACAGAGATACAGAACTATCTCTTCTGTCAACAGGGGTATCTCCAGCTTGCAATCGATCTTTCTGAAAGCGGAAAACAAAAGGATTATCTTGAAAAACAGTCCGAAAGCATGACAAAAATCGCAGAAACCCTCCGGTTTGCAAAAAATTACCAGGATCTCGGAATTTCCCCCCCACAATGGTATGATTTTGAAAAGACGTTTATCTTTGCGATGTCCCATACAAACACGGCGGAACTTGAGAAGGATTTGAATCTCTCTGGTGTTTTGATATTTGCGGATAATCTGCTTGAAAAGGCTCTTTCAGATATGATCTCGGGACTCCTCTCTTATAACACGGAATGCAGAAAGATCTCCCTGGGTTACGAAATGGAAGGTGAAATGCTGAAGATAATCTTCGAAACCGACGGGAGGGGCATTCCCGGGGAAGCAAAGGAGGCTGTCTTCACAAGAGGCGGGGATCGCGAAACAGGAATCGATATTTTCCTGATCGAGGAGGTTTTGTCTGTAACAAATATATCGATAAAAGAGACCGGCGACCCCGGTAAGGGAATCAGGATCGGGATTTTTGTCCCTCCGGGCAAATTCAGGATTGAAGACGAGTCTTCAGCCCGATGAGAGATATTTTCCGGGTATAAAAGAGAGAAGACATTCCGGTTAAATTTCACTCCTTGCGGCATCTGAATAGAGTATTTTTGCTGCCTGTGCCTCTGCTTTATGATCTGTCACCGGCTTTGGGTAACCCCCCGGAGGGTCGTCTTCTCTCCTGTAAAGATTATGGATCTCTTCCGGTTGTGCTTCTGACAATTCGGGAATCCATCTCCTGATATACAGGCATTCAGGATCAAACTTCTTCTGTTGCAGCCAGGGATTGAAGATCCTGAAATACGGCTGTGCATCGCACCCTGTGGAGGCCGCCCACTGCCAGTTCCCGTTATTGACCGAGGGATCGTAGTCTGTAAGCTTCGTTGCGAAGTATCTCTCCCCCCGTCTCCAGTCGATATGCAGGTCCTTCACAAGAAATGACGCGGCGACCATCCGGACGCGGTTGTGCATGTAGCCGGTTTCGTTCATCTCCCGCATACCTGCATCTACTATCGGAAAACCGGTCCCGCCACTGCACCAGCGTTCGAAAATCTCTCCGTTGTTGCTCCATGTAAGTGATTCAAATCGCCTGTGGAAGGGCCCTTTGAAGACATAAGGGTGGAAAAATGCGACATGTGTGAAGAAATCCCTCCAGTAGAGCTGCCTGATGAGCCCGTGGCCGGGCCCGAGCTTTTCCGCAACTGCATGAAACGCCTCCCGGATGGACACCGTCCCGAACCTCAGGTGTGCCGAGAGCATTGAGGTCCCCCGGACTGCCGGGTAATTTCTCTCCTTTTCGTAGTTCACCAGCCTTCCGGTGTTTTCAAGCAGTTCCAGCCCGCTGTTTCTCCCGCCCCTGAAAATGGCCTTGTTTTCACCCGGATCCCTTTTAACGGTTTTTACGGCGGAATCCGTCTTTCCGGGGAAATCTTCTCGTGAAAAATTCAGGTAAGTGCATTCCCGGGGCTCGTATACCGGAATAAGGGAGGCCTTCCTGAAGAAGGGAGTAAAGACCGTGTAATTTCCCCCGTCTTTCTTTTTTACCTCTTCAGGCTCGTTGAGGAGTGACCCCGGCACTGCAAAGAAGCTGCAACCTGCATTATTGCAGGCCTTTTCAACAAGGGCCTCACGTCTTCCTGCATAGGGGGTATAGTCATGTGTCATAAAGACCGCCTCAACCCCCGAGCGGCAGAGCTCTTCGGCAAGATTTACAGCCCCTTCCGGGTAAAAACCAAGTACCCCTCCCTTTTTTGCGATCTCTGACGAGAGACAATCCAGGCTCTCCGACAAAAATGCAAGCCTGTTCCCGCATCCCGGGGAGTGTGCGGCAGAAAGATTCCTCTCCTCCGCAAAGCAGGTGATGACGCACCCTGAAGATTCAAGAGCCGAAAGCAGGGCCGGATTGTCGTCTGTCCTGAGATCCCTTGTGAATATATGTGCCGAGAGGCTGAACTTCCTGTCGGGCATTATGATACCGGATTGGCCTGAAAAGTGAAAAAACTGTTGTCGTCCCGGAGTCCGGGGAGCATTCTATGCGTATTTTTAAAAAGATTTAATAAGCCTGAAAATGATTCCCAGTTATCCACCGGAGGTTAAAGATTGAAGAGATGGCTGGAAAAGGATGGAGGCAGCCTCCTTAGTGACGGCGATATTACAGGCTGGATATTCGTCAGTGAAGACGAATATTCCGCTTTTACCAGTAGTATCATTCATGATGCAATGATCGGCAGGTACAGGATCCTCCTGATCTGTGACCCGGAAAAAAGAGATAATACAGCCTCTTTTCTTGCTGAAGAGAATATTGACTTCGACGATCTTGTATCTAAAGGAGTTATAATATGTCCCGCCGGTTTTTCCCGTTGCGAAGGTGAGGCGCCCGGAGCGGAAGAGTTTATCTGGCTCCTTGATCACGAGACGGCAGAGGCGGAAAGGTCGGGTTACAGTTCTCTTTTCGTCCTTGCAGACACCCGGTGCATTCTTGGAGAATCCCCTGAAGAGAGCCGTATTTATGAATTCGAATCGGCAGCATCCCGCTTTATTGAGGGGAAAAGATGCGTTCTTGTAACTGGAATAGACAGGACCCGCAACTCCCCGTCATCCCTTATTCAGCTGACAGAGTATTCAAAAGACCTGATCATCAATGGGAAAATAATGGAAAACCCCTGCTACATTCCTTCTGAGGAGGTGCCGGCAGGAAAACGCGATTCGGCAAGATTCGATTTCATGCTGGAGAATATAACCGCCTTCAACGAGTACAGGGCCGGGCTTGAGAACAAGGTCCTTCTTCTCGAGGAGAGAAAGAAAGAGATCGACACGCTTCTCCCCGAACTGCGAAGGCTGAAGAAGATAGTCAACAACAGCCCGGCAGTGGCATTTCTCTGGGGTGCTTCAGAGGGCTGGCCGGTGATATTCGTCTCCCAGAACGTATCCAATTTCGGCTACAACCCGGTCGATTTCTACTCCGGAAAGACAGTCTTTTCAGATATAATCCACCCTGATGATGTCAATCGTGTAGAAAGGGAGATTGAACAGCATTTAAAGGAGGGCAGAATCGAGTATACACAGGAGTACCGCATCCTGACCAGTACTGGAGAGGTCAGGTGGGTCGATGACCGCACAATAGTTCACCGGGAGAGTTCCGGAAAGCCGGTCCTGTACGAGGGGGTGCTGATGGATATCACAGAGAGCAAAGAGCTTGAAAAGGAGCTTTCGCTGTCGAATGAAAAGTATTCCACTCTCTTTGCAATGAATCCGGATGCTATAATCGTGAGCACGGTCGATAACGGAACGATCCTTGAGGTCAATGACAGGTGCCTCGATCTTACAGGACTCACCCGTGAAGAACTGGTCGGAAAAAGTATCCTTGATATTGCTTTTTATAAGCATCCTGAGGACAGGGTGGCCTATATTGGCGAACTGCTCGAGAAGGGTTCGGTGCTCTTATACAGTATCGAATTGTCTGGTTCCGGCGGAAGGACGATCTACGCGGAAATGTCAGGAATGCTGGTAGAGATCGGAAAAGAGAGATGCGTACTCACGATAATACACGATGTAACCGAGCAGAGACTGGTCCAGGAGAGGATTAAGGAGAGCGAAGAGCGTTTCCGTGCGGTCAGTGAAGCCGCCATCGATTCAATAATAATAATAGAGGATGATTCCGCCGTCGTCTTCTGGAACAATGCCGCCGAGCGGATGTTTGGTTATTCTTCCGAAGAGATACTTGGCAGGAGATTCATCGATACAGTGGTACCGGAGCAGCTTAAATCGAAGCCGGAGTCCGTCTTCCATGCACTTAAGGAGGGAAGGGAACATCCTTTCCTGAATAGTATCGTAAATTTCACCCTAAGGAGAAAAGACGGAACCGAATTTCCTGTTGAAGTATCCACATCAGCCGTGGCGATAAAGAACAGCTGGTTCATTGTTGCAATAATCAGGGATGTCACAGAGAGGAGGAAGTATGAGGAAAAACTGAAAATATCATCTGAAAAATTCAAAAACACCTTTAATTCAATCCAGGATGCCCTGTATATCGTAGATAAGGAGTACAATATCGTAAATATCAACAGGGCGGTTCTCAAAATTCTCGGACTTGACAGGAACGAAGCTGTCGGGAAAAAATGCTACGAGGTCTTCCAAGGAATCGATCACCCCTGCGAAAACTGTCCTGAAGTAGAAGTCATGAAGACAAAAAACCCCCACAGGACTGAATTATCGATAAGGGTGGCAGAAAACGTGACGAGACACTTCGATGTACTCGGGTCACCCATCTTCAACATGGAGGGCGAGATGATACTTGTCGTCCTTTCCGGCAGGGATATAACCGAGATGAAGGAGTACAGGAGCGCTATAGAGGAGGCAAACCGGAAACTGAACCTTCTCTCCCAGATTACCCGTCATGACATCCTCAATTCCCTTACTATCTCTATCGGTTATCTCAACATGCTGAAAGAGGAGATTCCCCCCGGATCAGAGGAGTATTTTTCAAGACTTACGCTCTCGATCGATACCATAAAGAGGCAGATCGAGTTCACCCGCGACTACCAGGATATGGGAATATCGCCCCCGGAATGGCAGAAAGTAACACCGTTGCTGCAGGCATGCAGGTACCAGGGCGGCGGTCTCCCGGATGATGCCGAATTTTCACTGGATGTTCGCGACATCGAAATATTTGCAGATCCGATGTTTGAAAAGGCGCTATGCAACATCATTACTAACGCCTATAAGCATGCTACGGGAATGAAGTCTCTCAGGATATATGAAAAAGAGAAAAACGGCGGGCTTCTCCTCTTCTTCGAAGACGACGGCCCCGGGATCGAGGAGGACAGGAAGGGGAGCATATTCAAACCCGGCTACGGGAGGGAGCACGGGTACGGACTTTTCCTTGTTAAGGAGATCCTCGGGATAACCGGAATAGAGATATCTGAGACCGGAATTCAGGGAAAGGGAGCGAGGTTTGAGATTGTCGTTCCTTCCGGGAAGTGGCATGTTAAAGAGTGATCATCTGGATTACATTGTGGGCTACGACAAAGATATACCATGCCGAAACTGCCATTATCGCGATGGTCCCGTATTTATTGGTCAGCCTGTCTGAGAGATACGCTACGGCGGCCAGCATTGCAAGGACAGCCATCTTCAGGACGATGTGCAGCAGGGGGTACCCGACTATGGACTGCATAACCGTGTTTATCTCGTGTCCCCCGAAGGAGAGAATTATCTCGGTGGTGATGACATCCATCATAAAGAGGGCCCAGAGCATTAGTATTCCATACCAGAGGTAAGTAAGATCTCCTTCTCCCGGTTGCCTGTAAACCGGGAATATATTCTGGGCATCCATCTCACATCTCCTCCTTCCAATGTTGCGGCGATATAGTGCCGACACGAGTTGGAATATACCCTGCCTGTTTAAATAATTAAGCCATTTGACAGCAGATAATTGAAATTGAAGGGAGAATGCAATTAATTATTACGTAGCTATAAAAAAGTATAAATTTTTAAACAATTTACCCCTGTTTTGAAATAAAAAATGGCAGCTAAAAGTTTAAATCAATTTTTAAAGGTAAAAATCAATTTTTCTTTCTTTCTTTCAACAATCACCATTGCAACGGCCGCCCCTGCAATGCATATCCATATAGCAGCAGGTGAGGACTGTGTCGGCACCGGAGTCGCCTCTGTCTGCGGGACTTCGGTCTGGACGGCCGTTGCAGCCTGTGTGGGGGCTGTCGTCGGTATCTTTGTCGGCGGATTTCCTGTCACAGTGAATGTCCGGAGCAGAGTTGATGAGCTGCCGTAGGAATATTCGGAGTTCGCGGGTATGCTCATCGTGTAGGTCCCGTCCGTCCATCCGGTAGTATCAACCTCTATATGCCAGTCTCCGCCGTCCTGGATAGTAAACGGCACTGTCGCAACCTCTTTGTTGCCCACCGAGGCCTTCCTGAAGAAATTCATTTCTGTCGAAAAACCAGCCGGAAGTGTGCTCGTTCCGTCAATATACAATGGTGTTCCTGATTCGACCGTCATTGGCGCTTCAAAACCAATCATGTATGCAGATGCTCCTCCGGCAAGAAGAAAGAGGCACAGCAGGCCGGTGAGAATTCTTTTCATATTTGAATAATGGAGAATTTCCGATATATATCTTCCTTTGTTTGTACCAGTGACGGAAAAATCCGGCGCAGATTCTGTATAATTAAATTAAGTTAATTATTTATTTTCAACAATTCCAATAAGTAAATTACATTATTGATGATTTTCAAGGAGCGTGTTTACAATAAAGAGAGAAGCCAATGAGAGAGAAGCTGCAGAGGGCATGGACAGGATAGCAAAAGGACTTTTCAAACCTATATACCCGGTAATAGCGGAGAATGCAGTTGATGAGACTGGAATACGGGAAGGGGTGTGCCTTGATGCAGGCAGCGGACCGGCATCGCTCGCGATTGCAATGGCAGAGTATCCCTTCAGGATATTTGCACTCGATCACTCTCCCGTGTCAAACGAGATCGCTGAAAAAAATATCGGAGAAGTGGCTCTTTCCGGCAGGATAAATGTCATTGAAGGGGCTGTCGAGGAGATTCCGCTTGAATCCGGCACAGTGGATCTTGTCGTCAGCAGGGGCTCGATCTTCTTCTGGGAAGATCATGGGAAGGCCTTTTCCGAGATCGAGCGTGTGTTAAAGCCCGGCGGGAAGACATATATCGGCGGCGGATTCGGCAATGCGATTCTCAGGGACAGTATCGTGTCAGAGATGATAAGAAAAAACCCGGAGTGGGAGGAGAGGTATATAAAAAACACGTCGGGTGAGATGAGACAGAAGTTCAGGAACGCCGTTTCAAAGTTGAAAGAGTGCAGTGTCCGCTATATCGACGACGATACGGGTTTCTGGATAGTCCTTGAAAAGAAGGTGTCTGCGCAATGAAATGCCCTGTCTGCGAGATCGGCTGCGATATTCCTGAAGGAGGAAGGGGGAGGTGCGGAATGTACACCTGTCTCGGGAAAGGAATTGCCGAGATACACGGCGATTCGTACATTGCGATGATGCCGATATCGATTGAGACGATTCCCATCCTCCACCATATCCCGAATGCAAAGGTTCTCCAGGTATCGGGGGTCGGCTGCAACTTCTCCTGCAGGGGCTGCATTTCCGGGATATTCACCTTCAATTCGAGATCTGTTTCCGGTGCACTGAAGAGGATTCCCCCTGAAAAGGTGGTCTCGAAGGCTGTCGAAGAAGGCTGCGAGGGTATCGCCTTCTGCCTCAATGAGCCCCTGGTATCTTATTATACTGTGATGAAGGTTGCAGAGGCGGCGAAGAAGGAGGGACTTTTCACCGGAATATCCTCAAATTCCTATTTTACTGAGAGTGCGGCACATATCCTCGCACAGCAGATCGATTTCATTAATATCGGTTTCAAGGGTGCGTCGGATGCAAGGTACAGGGAATGCGGAGTCCCGTCGTCAGCCCCGGTATTCCGGAACCTGAAAATCTTTCATGACAGGGAGGTCCATGTCGAGGCGTCGGTCATGCATCTCGGCGGAATGGAGTATGAGGTCAGGGAGACTGCTGACCGGATCGCCGGGGTCTCCCGGGAGATCCCCCTGCAGGTCATGAGATTCGTACCGTTCGGTGATGCTGCGATCGATCTTGAGCCGGCTGTAAGCAGTTCAGAATCACTATGCAGCGAACTAAGAAAGAAACTCGATCATGTCTATCTCTTCAACTCCCCCGGGACGCCGTTCCTGAATACGACATGCCCCGTATGCGGCACCGTTCTTGCAGAGCGTGAGTTTTATGGTCCGATGGGCTGCAAGACCCTGAATTTCGTCCCGGAGGGGAGGTGCGGCTGCGGCTATACCCTCCCCCTTAAAGGCGGATTCAGGGAGGCTGTCTTTCACGAGGAGGGGATGATGGGTGGATACCGCCCGACAAGGGGGTTCGAGATGATACTTGCCATCCTCGAATGCCTTGGGGTGACGGACGGGATAAAACTCGACTGGCTCTGGAAGGATCTTTTAAAGGAGAATTATCTTGCCTATGTCCACGACAAACTGGCTTCTTTTGAGACATACTACGAGATGATCAGGGATCTTTCAGCAAGAACGGAGAAGAAGGCCGAGGGCGAGAGGCTTATCGGATACCTGGAGTCAAAGAGTGAACCGGTGATGGAAAAGATCCGGGATATCCCGTTGTCGGAGAGGCCTGCTGTATTCTATTCGATGGGAACGCCCCTCTTCGGACTTATGCATACGCGGTTCGAGAACAGCATGGTGGAGGCCGCCGGGGGATTGAGCCTTAACAGGGGAATAACAAGACAGGGAAAGCCTGGTGTTACGCTTACAAAGGAGGAGTTTGAGTGCCTCAACCCGGACTATATCATTATCTCGGGCCTGTTCTCCTCTCCGGCATCAGATTACACCGGTTTCTGCAGTCGCGAGGGGTTATGCGCCGGGGCAATTGAAAACGGGCGGATTTACAATATGGTTCCCGGCTGGGACTTCGGCAGCCCGCGGTGGATTCTCGGGCTTATGCACCTGGCAAACATACTGCACCCGGATCTGTTCTCGTTCGATCTCGAAAGGGAGAGGAAGGAGTATTATATGATGTTCTACAAGGATTCGGATGCCGATACGACGAACAGGTCTTTTGTGAAATATCTCCCTGAAAACAGGTAGGGTACATCCCCCCCGCTACAGTTTTTGCCGGTCCCGATCTAAGGATGATCATATACAGCGATCAGAGTATGCAGGATAGTGGAAATATGAATTATGAAGGTATCCCGCTTCTAAGTGTCAGGGATTTAGGGGTGTCATTTTCAGGCAGAACCCTCTTTGGTGGTCTTTCCTTTGATATCAGCGAAGGTGAACTTGTGACACTCACCGGACCCTCGGGATCGGGAAAGAGCACGCTTTTGAAGTGCCTTAACAGGCTGGTTACACCCGGCAGCGGAACAATAATGCTCAGGGGCGTGGACATTTCGTTATGCGATCCTTCGGTTGTCAGGAGGTATATCACATATGTCGGCCAGATCCCGGCGATGTTTCCCGGCACTGTTGCCGAAAATCTCTCATATCCCTTCTCTTTTAAAGCTAACAGGGATCTTGCGATACCTGATTTCGGGGAGATCCTGCGGGAGGTTGGTCTCTCTTCAGCTTATTGCGAAAAGGAAGCATCAAAGCTCTCCGGAGGGGAGCAGCAGAGGGTGGCGATTGCACGTTCACTCTCCCTCTCCCCCCGTATCCTCCTGCTCGACGAGCCGACCGCGTCACTTGATGAAAAGGCGAAGTTCGTCCTCGAAGAGCTGATAGTCAGGCTGAACAGGGAGCTTTCGATGACTATTATCGTTGTCACCCATGATATAGAGCAGGCGGGACGGCTTTCCGGAAGGAAGCTTTGTATCGGGGAAGCAGGACCGGAGGAAGGCTCATGACAGCTGAAATCTATGATCCGGTTGCAGGTCTCCTGAATCTCGGGATATCTGTTGTGCTTGTTGCAGCGGTAATCGGGCTTTTATGGCTGAAAAAGCTCGGGCTTGAGAAGGATCTTGCAGTCGCGGTTGCAAGGGCGGTTGTACAGCTCATGGCGATGGTAATGATAATCGCGTTTATATTCGAGACGGAGAATCTCATCCTCGTTACCGGGATGCTTCTCTTTATGATGGCTTTTGCTGCAAAAACCTCGGCTGAAAGAGCCGAAAAGCTCAAAAATCCTTTCAGAGTGACGTTTCCGTCGATTGCTACAGGCTCGGGCCTGATAATTATTATCCTGATACTCAGTGGAGTTATCCCTCTGACTGCGGAATATATCATTCCGCTCGGCAGCATGGCAGTCGGTGGAACGATGATTGTGTGCTCCCTTATCCTTAACCGCTATGTTGCTGAACTTTCGTCTAACCGCAGCCTGATTGAGGCTGCAATGTGCCTCGGAGCAGATGACGAGGAGGCGATAATGCCGCATATAAGACAGAGTATAAGGGCTTCGCTTATACCGAGTGTCGACAGGATGAAGTCGCTTGGTATTGTGATTCTTCCCGGAGCGATGGCGGGTATGCTTATCGGGGGCGTGAACCCGGTCTGGGCGGCGGAGTATCAGCTCGTTATAATGTTCATGATATTCTCTTCTGAGGCGCTTTCGGCCCTGATTGCGATCACACTGGTGAAGAAGGACTTCGATATCAACCGGCTATAGCCACCCCTTCGGGTTGCCAGAGTTGCAGCCAGCACCCGAAGGGTGCTGCCAGCAACATCACCAACACCCGGGGGTGTTACTGGAGATTATGCCGTCACTATCGTTCCGCCACAATCATATAGAAAATATGATAGCCGGAAAAATGCTAAACAAACAATACCCGGGAATGGCATATGAGCAGACTAATCGACTATAATGAACTATGGAAGCTTCTTATCAGGAGGCGGGGATTTGATCCCCGGGCCGACGTAGATCCCGTGGATTTCTGGGACCGTCGTGCAAAGAATTATCTTGATGCAACCGTTTCACCCGACGATAAGTGCCATGAGCTGGACTTAATCGACGTAAGGGCAGGGGACACCGTACTGGATGTGGGTGCGGGCGTCGGGCGGCTCGCGGTCCCAATTGCAGGAAAATGTGCACATATTACAGTCGTCGAACCGTCGGCATCGATGATGGCGCACCTGAAGAAGAATATGGAGGATTCGGGATTCCGGAACTATACGATGGTCCGGAAGAGATGGGAGGATGTCGCAACCGGGAGCGATATCGACCGGCACGATGTCGTTATATCCGCATTCTCGATGGGCGTTCTTGACGCGGAGGAGGCTCTCCTGAAGCTTGACCGGGCGGCAAAGAGAGAGGTTTACGTATTCTGGTTCGCCGGGGAGCAGGACTTTGACGGTCTGCTCACCTGGCTGAAGGAGCAGGGAATAGAGAACGGCCAGGAAAACGACAGCCTGCCGGACTACATCCATCTTGTAAATATTCTTCACCAGGCGGGAATACACGCGAACATCAGGATAATGGACAACAAGTGGAGTGCTGCCTATCCCGGGGTGGAAGGTGCGGTGGCCTCGGCGATTGAATCGGGCACGGTGTCTCCTGAAAACGCAGAACAGGCGAAGAGATATTACGAGAGCATAATGGTTGCCGGCGAGAACGGGGAGTGCATCATCCCGAAGAAGAAGAAGCAGGCGATGATAAGCTGGAAGAAGGATTAAAGGGTCAGGGTAAAGTGCCGGGGCGATGAAAGGGGTATTCAACCACAACGAATTCTGGAAGTGCTATCTCGGCAAAAAACCGGGTTTCAGGGAGAAAGATGAGAAGACCGGGGAGTTCTGGGACAAAATGGCGGAGCACTACGAGAGTTCGTCTTCCCGTAATACGGAGAACAATACCAGGGATTTTCAGCATATCGATACCCGCCCCGGGGACACGATCCTCGATATCGGTGCAGGAAACGGCAGGCTCTCGGTTCTTATGGCATCAGAGGCAGGTTTTGTAACAGCCCTCGATCCTTCAAAAGGAATGCTCTCGATGCTTGATGCCAATATGAAGAAGGCAGGCCTTAAGAACTACAAGACGATCTGCTCCCGCTGGGAGGATATACCGGTTCCGGAGGATACCGGCGTTCACGACATCGTCGTCTGCTCGTTCGCCCTTGGTTTCTATGACCTCCGGGCCGCTCTTGAAAAGATGGATAAGGCTGCATCCAGGTCTGTCTGCCTCTTCTGGTTCGCGGGCAGGAAGCACGACGACGGCCTCGTCCCGTATATCAGGGAGCTGAAGGGGCTGGAGACGGAAGCCGCCCTGCCCTATCCCGACTACCAGTACGTGATCAACATTCTTCACGAGATGGACATCTGTGCCGACCTGAGCATCGAGACCTACGACTGGAAATACCCGTTCGAAAGCCCCGACGAAGCGGTCGAACAGGCGCTCCATTTCAAAAAAATCGGTCCTGAAGACCGCGAGGCCGCCTATGGTTACTATCTTGACTCTCTCGAAGAGGACGAAGACGGGACTCTTGTCTTAAGGACACAGGCCGACCAGGCCTTTATCAAATGGGACAAGTAAGAGTAACATCTTATCCTGGCGGATATCTCAAATCGAGCTTTTTTCCGAGTTCAAGGATATAGTCCCTGCCGTATCGCCCGTTTTCAAGGTTTTCGACAAGCCCCTCCGGAAGAATCCCCGTGGTATTTTCGGCCATGATTATCCCGAGGATCATGCAGAGCGTCGTATCTGTATCCCCACCGAGGGAGAGCGTCTCTTCTATCGCCCTAAGCGGATCGTCATGGTGCATCTTAATCATGAATAGAACGGCCCCGAGGACCGGTTTTGCGTCTGTATACGGCGGCCCGAAGTCCCTGTATTCGCCGAGTATGGTTTCGGGATCGAACTCTTCAAGCTCGTCGACTGCCCGGAGGTATTCACAGATTTCGGTGCATATTTGTTCCATATGTAACGTGATGTACCCGATAACCCCGCTCCGGGGGCCTTTGTCGTAGTAGAAATAGTGAGATGCAAGTGCGATTCCGACTGATGCGGAAACGGCATATGGATGTGCATGGGAGATTTCTGAGTTTATTATTGCATTTCTTATGACATCCCCGGTATCCGGGAGGAGGCCGATGGGAACAGCCCGCATCGCCGATCCGTCCGACATTCTCCCGGCCTTTTCTTCGATGGTCATCGAGGCGATTAACTCCTCCCCGTTCCGGGAATTTTCGAGCATCCTGAGCGTCTCGCGTGAGTATCCTTCCCGCCTGTCGCGTTTGTATGCCTCCACAAATCTCCCTGCAAGTGTTTCGGCCCCGAACGGCTCTTCTGTGAGCATCGTCTCCGCAACGGCGATCGACATCTGGGTGTCGTCGGTATAGACCCCGGTGCCTTTTGCATATTCTTCCGGGGTACTGTCGATCCCGATCTCCCCGGCGGGGATGCTCTCGTACTCCCTCCCGAGTGCGTCCCCTATAGCGATTCCGAGCATCATCCGCTGTGCCCTGCAGAGCTCCATATACGGTAATATCGGCGGAACCGGATAAATGGGTATTGGCAAAAACCCGTATCTGCATGAAGGACAATAATAGTGCAATGGATATGCAGACCGCCCCTCCCCTCCTCGACTTTGAGAACGTAACCATAGTCCGCGAGGGAAACGAGATTCTCCGTTCGCTGTCCCTTAAGGTGGAGCACGGGGAAAATATCGCAATCCTCGGCCCGAACGGTTCGGGGAAGTCGACCCTGATCCGGGCGATCACCCGCGAGAACTACCCGGTCCTCTGCGATGGGCTCCGGTTCAGGATTATGGGAAAAGAGGTATGGCATGTCGGGGAGCTCAGGACGATGCTCGGGATTGTCTCGCCCGAGCTCCAGATGGTGTACAACCGGGAGACGACCGGACGTGACGTGATCCTTTCGGGCTTCTTCTCGTCCATCGGGCTCTTCATGCACAGGGTAACGCCGGAGATGAGGGAGAAGGCCTGCGAAATTCTTGAATTCCTGGAGATCGAGCACCTCGCCGACCGCCCGATGATGCGGATGTCGACAGGCGAAGCCCGGCGGTTTCTGATCGGGCGTGCACTCGTCCACGACCCTAAGGCGCTGATTCTCGACGAGCCGACGACCGGCCTCGACCTTCATGCCCTCCATCACTTCAGGTCGGCGATAAGAAAGATCGCCGCCTCGGGGACGAATATCATCATGGTGACGCACAACCTCCACGACATAATCCCGGAGATATCGAGGGTTGTCCTGATGAAGGACGGGAGAATCGCCGGCGAAGGCTCAAAGGAGGAGATCCTAAGGGACGAAATCATCGGCGGCCTCTTCGATGTCCCTGTTACGATCAGTAAGGAAGGCGACTGGTACTACGCGGGCGGATTTTGATATTAAAAGCAAGGATTAAGCTTTTTTGAGCAGATTATTGATCAGATGGATGAATATCTCTATAAAACGGCTCTTTTGATCCTGATTATTGCGTTCCTGTTCGTCCGCGGTCCCTTTGTAATGAAGTCCCGGAAGAAGGAGAATAAGGTCATGAAGAGTTCGGCAACGGACAGGCTTCAGGTCGGGCTGAGCACGCTTGGGATGATGGTCTTTCCAGTGATATTCTGCCTGTCCCCGTACTTCGACGGGTTCATGATGAGCCTCCCCGGTGCCCTGAGAATCGCGGGGATAATTATCTATGCGGCGTCGCTCGTGCTGATGTTCCTTGTTCTAAGAGAGCTCGGCGGGGACTGGTCGATGAACCTCGAACTTAAGGAAGGCCACAGGCTTGTCGTATCGGGGCCTTACAGGTACGTCCGCCACCCGATGTATACATCCTTCTTCCTTATGATGGTGGGACAGTTTCTCATCGTTTCGAACTGGTTCGTCGGCATCTTCGGGATCGCTTCGTTCGGCCTTCTCTATGTTTTAAGAATCCCGAAAGAGGAGAGGATGATGGAGGAGGAGTTCGGGGACGAATACAGGGTATATTCTGAAAGGACGAAGAGGCTGATCCCCTTTTTGATCTGACTTTTTTTGGGATTTTCAGGCTGGATCTGTAATACTAATGAACTACTAATTTGTGCAGGATTAGTATTTTATTTATAGTTGTTTGTTCAAATACTAGTGAAATACTAAAATATACTAAATTAGTATTTAGGTGATCGTCATGAAGAAACTCCCTGAAAGACCGCCTGATATCCGGGAAAAGATGGGTTTAGTCAATATTATTGATCAAGGCGACCCGGAAATCATGAAACTGGTCAATGAATATAACAGCCGTTATCTCTATTATGATGAGCTGAAGTACCGCATTTCTGATCCCAATAAGAGAACAGGCATATGGATGTTCATGAAGCTCCTCCGGATGATGAAGTATGAGGCTGTGCCCTATTCATGCCTAAACCTGCAATATTCGACCACTCCTGAAATTTCAAGGAGCCTCCATATCTTCGACCAGTATCTCTCCGGGAATATCAGGACTCATGAGAGGAATATAAAACTTGATCAATCCTATATCCTGAGTTCGTTGATGGAGGAGGCGATTGCTTCTTCAATCATCGAAGGAGCGGTGACGACCCGGAAAGCCGCGAAAGATATGCTCAGGAAAGGAAAGAAACCGTCGAACAAGTCCGAGCAGATGGTGATGAACAATTACCGGGCCATGCAGCACATCATGGAATACAAGGACGAACCGCTCACACCGGAGTTCATTCTTGATGTTCACCGGATTGTGACCGAGAGCACCCTTGAGGATGCTGCGATCGGCAGCTTCAGGAAGAACGATGATATCGTGGTCGCCGATCCGATAAACGGAACGATCCATCATATCCCACCTTCATATACCAAAGTTTCCGGAATGGTCGATGAAATCTGCCGGTTTGCAAACCGGGACGACGAGGGACCGGAAGGCTTCATTCACCCGATAGTGAAGGGAATCATGCTCCACTTCCTAATCGGTTATATCCACCCGTTCGAGGACGGAAACGGCAGGTGTGCGAGGAGCATCTTCTACTGGTATGTCTTATCAAGGGGCTACTGGTTATTCGAGTACATGCCGATATCGAGGATCATCCTCAAATCAAGGAAGGATTACTCGCTTGCATATCTTCACACCGAATATGACGGTATGGATCTGACCTACTTCATTCTGTACAATATCCGGTGCATCGAAAAGGCGAGAACAGATCTTCTCTCGTATATCGAGCGGAAGCAGGCCGAACAGAGCCCGGCAAAGGAGATAATCAGAAACATCCCGGATATCAACCGGAGGCAGGCGGAAATTCTCAGGGAGATGATGGAGAAGAAGGACGATTTCTTCACGATCCGGGAGATAATGGAGACCTGGGGTGTCGTCTACGAGACGGCAAGGACCGATCTCTTAACGCTTGCGGATCTCGGCTATATCAGGAAGGAGAAGAAGGGAAGGGAGTTTGTTTTCCGGTTTGATGAAGAGTGTGGGTTGAGGGGGTGATTTGATTTTAGGAAATAGAGGGAGGGGGAGTTTTCTCCTTTTCCCCTCCCCCTCGTGGCGATAGGTCACAAAAGGGATGGACGAGCATCCCTTTTGCTCCGGGGAGGAGTTTTACATTTTTTTATTCTTCTGAAACCGTGTTCTCTCCCGGCCGCAAGGCCGGGCTTATCACGACAGCGCAAAGCCCTGAGGTCAGGGCGTGTTCGCGGAGCGAATGCGAAGCGGACTTGCGCAAGGGTTGTCTGAAAAGATAAGAAGATGTTTTTGATTTTTTTACTTAACTAAAGAGTTAAACGTCGCAATAAGACCTATTCCACCACAAATATCAATCATTGCAAAACCAATAATTGTCGTGGTTTGAATATTATCCCACATAGATTTCCACTCTCCATTTAAATTTTCGACTGCCGGAGCTGAATTAAATGCTCCAAGAACAATAAAAATTAAAATTTGTGTTAGGACTGCACCGATCGAGAATATAAAAAAGTTTAATATTAGATCTCCTGAGTTGTTCATAGATGATATAGTGCTTTATTTGGAAATTAAGCTTTTTAGTGACTTTATTTCTATTTTTGAGTGATAATTGGCTATTTTTGGCTAAGTTTGAATTAAAATTTTGGTGAGAAATGTTTATGGTACGCTCGGTAATAAATAAAATCTAACCGAGAAATTGTGACTTGATGTGTGATGACAATAAAAAATGAAATTCTTCGTGGTCTCATTGATCAATCTAAAATGACAACTTCTGAAATTGCAGATTATTGTGGATATAAAAATAATCCAAATAAGTATGGAGTTGTTGATAAACCGTTAAAAGAACTTGTTAAGGAGAATTTAATAATTCGTGGTTCTATCTCGAATGAAAAAGGTCGACCTGCCTCAATATATGCGATTAATGAGGATTTGAATACAATTTTAAACATATATCATTTTTTTGAAGATTTACGGGGAGAAATTCGTCATCAGGATTGGATAATTGAATTAATTATTTTGTATAAAATGAATATTGAAGATATTGATTTGTACGAAGAATTACGCCAAATGTTCAAATTATCAGAGACTTTTTTCTATTTTTCATTGTATTATAAATCAGTAGATCAGATTGCAAATTTTTGGTCATTAATGAAAAGAGGAATTATTTTTGATAAAGATTCAGAGGAAGAAATTGTATCTTATGATGAATATCGAGATTTTTTTTCTTATTGTATCTTTTGTGATTGTCTCAAAGGAATAAATATAGATCAAAGTTTGAATTTTTTATATGAGATATATGAAAGTGATCACTCATTTGAAGAAAACTCTATGAATTCTATTATGTTTTGTCTGAAAAAGGTCTGCGAATTGTATGAAAAAACAGATAATAGTTCATTTATCAAAAAAATTGGCGATTTAAATTTTATGATAAATGTCTATGAAACTAAATTGAGAGCAAATGAAGAATTGAGTGATGACGAAGGTAGACCTGATCCTGAAACGCATTGTGAAATGATTGAGATATTTAATAAAGTTAGGAATGTACTGAATTTTTAAAATAATTATTGATTTCCACCCCCCCCAAAAAAACCAAATACCACCGCCTCCAAACCTCCACCCAATGGAATACACAACAAGAGAGATCGTCATCTTCGCCGCATCGGCCGTCGCCATCCTTGCAAGCCTTGTGAACATCCTCCAGGGTGCGAGCGGGACGGGCCTCTGGGTCTCCTCGTTCGTGATCGTGATGTTTCTGATCGTGATCGTCGCGACGGCCAGGAAGGCGTGAAAGCAGCCGATGATAACAATCCACTGCGCAAAATGCGGGAAAAAGCTCTTCCGCTACCAGAAGATCGGGAAGGGAAAACTCCTGCACTGCTGGCACACCCGGATATCCTCCGATCATACCGTCAGGAAAGGAGACGACGTCTTCTGCCCGTGCGGGAATCATATCGGCGTTGTCGAGGGGCAGTGGATCAATCTCCACGGCGGATCGTTTACAAAGAAGGGCTCGGCTCTTAAGAAATAGGCAAAAAAGCGGATTTTTTTAAATATTCATATTCAGACAGGCAGACCGAGGATGGAAAACACACCCATCATCTTCAGGCCCATATAGATCATAACTGCGATGAATACCAGTTTCAGTTGTTTTGCCGGGAGTTTATGTGCCACCAGAACACCTGCCTGTGCCATCAGTATGCTTGTTCCGGCAAGAAGCCCCCACTGGAGCAGGTTTACATACCCAATCGAGTAGGGAGGAAGACCAGACACTCCCCAGCCGTTGATGATATACGCGATTGTTCCCCCAAGTGCGGTGAAGATCATGAGTCCCGTCGATGTTCCGACCGCTTTATGCATTTTAAAGTGCAGTGCAAGAACCATCACCGGGATAAGAAGAACTCCGCCTCCGATCCCGATAATCCCCGAGACGATCCCGAGCGGAATTCCCCATATCAGATAGGTGAGAATATCATCTATGGGCTCTTTTTCCACCGATGGGGGCTTTGCGGTCAGCATCCTGATTGCAGAGAGGAAGATTGCAAGCCCGAAGAGAACAGTCAGCAGGTTTCCGGGGATAAGTGTGGCAATATAACCACCCAAAAGTGCCCCGAAGAACCCGGCAATACCCATCGTAACAGCCGCCCTCCAGACAACCGCCCCTTTCCTGTTGTGGCCGAGAGCTCCCGAAATTGCGGTCGGGAGCACAACCGCAAGATTTGTTCCGAAGGCGACAAGTATGGCGGTGCCGGGGTCAGTACCCATTGAGGTCAGGATCCAGTACTGGACCGGCACCATGATGAAACATCCACCGACCCCGAGCATCCCGCCGGCAAAACCGACGACAATTCCCGTAAGAAGCAGGATAACGATATAGATAATATCCACTGGCATATTATAACTCCATAATTTCAATAATATTTGAATTACTATAATTTTGTGTATAGAAAAATTTTTTGATAATTACATTAAAAACTTGATTTTATGTAGAAATATTCCGCAAATCTGTCCGGGTAATGTTATGACAGTAATGTTTATCTGGATTGCATTTCAACTTTTTTTAAATTATCTCCTGAAATGGGAGGCGGTTGTATCATGCAGGTGCAGGATTCAAAACAGAACATACCGGAAGATATACTGGAATCGTTGCGTACATACGGGGGTATTGGGGGTCTCAGGGGTCTCCTGCAGGACGAAGGAGCTCTCGCGGAAAAGGCGGCTTTATACAGTGCTGTCTCTGATCCCATCCGGCTTAAGATTTTAACACTTCTTTCAGTGCGTCCTCTTTGCGTATGTGTCGTACGAGAGGTTCTCGGGATCGCCGACTCCAGGCTGTCCTATCACCTTTCCATCCTTAAGAACGTGGAATTCATCAGGGGGGAAAAGCAGGGCAACCGGATCATATACCATATCACAGAAAAAGGGAGGCACTGGCTGGCTGCATAAGGCCGGTTCATATTAGATTCCGGATGTCGACGGTCTCCCGGCTCCTTATCTCCGCCAGCTCTTTTGAAAGCCCGGAATCAACGTAGTCGAAAAAGCCCGTCTTTCCCTTTGCATATGCCTCGTGCCAGCCTTCAGGCACCGGCCTTTTTTCATACATCTCCTTTCTTTTAGCCTCCAGGACGTCCGTTCTCCTGCCCGTAAAGTCAGCGGCCGATATGATGTTTCCGCCCGCTTCGGCGGAGACCTCCTCCAGCCACGAAAAGCCCTCCTCCGAGCGGAGCAGGTGGTGATCGAGTATCAGCACCCCGGCAGAGCCCGCCAGTTCGATGGCATATTCCCGTGCCGATTCTCTCTCTTCAGCGGATATTTTGTTCAGGTAGAGCGGCGGCCCGGACGCGATCGCTATATCCGGCTCCCACCCGGCAATCACGTCCGCCGCTTCCCTGTTTAAGAGCTGGATATCGGAGGCGTGCACGAACGAATAGTCGTCACCGGTGACGCGGGTCATCATCACCGACCCGGGGTGCGACCCCGGCGGGCCGTGGGGAACGGGGTTCGAGAAGGTCAGGACGGGCCCTTCCCTCCCCTCGGGGTTTGCCGCATCCCCGTCCATGTAAGCGATGAGATCCTCCCTTCTCTTCAGCGAACGGGGTGAGAGCTCTGATGTGCCCCTGAACCACAACCCGGCTTTAACCGGCGGAACGCGGCCGAGCGGGAGCTGGTAGGGATTTGCATCCGCAAGCGGGATATGGTCGCCGTGATAGTGGCTGAAGACGATATCCGTCGCCTCTGAAAATGCGGATATTATCCTGTCCCGGACGGCATCGCCGACTGCGACCTGGCAGGGGTGCGGGTGGAGACCGTTTCTGGTATAGCCGAGTGCAACTCCCGGGTCTACCAGTATACATCTCCCGCCTGCTCTTACAAGACAGCACAGCCCCCTTACACCGAGGGATTCCGTTCCGAGGATCGCAAGCTCCATACTCCGGAATGGTTTGGGGAATGTAAAAACTCTATCGGATGGTGGAGCAGGAACAAAATTAAGTCAGAGTTTGGGATTAATCTGCATCTTCGAACCTGTAGGCTCCTTTCGGCACAGTCATCTCAAAACGGGCGCCCTTTCCAGGCTCCCCTGTTTCGGTGATGGAGATCCCGGATATAGAGAGAATCTCTCTTGAGAGGAATAGTCCCAGCCCCGGCTCATCGTCGGGGTGCCTGTTGAATATGCTCTCCTTGTTTTCTTCCTGAATTCCAATCCCGTCGTCCTCAAAGATTACCCTGAGTTCTTCGGGGTTTTCATCGAAATACAGTGAAATTGCTGTTGCACTCTCTCCATGCCTGATGACGTTTTCTGCAAGTGCAAAGAAAACGTCCTCAAGGAAGGGGTCTGCATATATCTCAAGTCCTTCTACATCTAGCCTGCGGGACAGGTTCGAGAAAGTGGAGTCGAGATGAGAGATTGCAAATAGAAAGACCTGTTCCACGTTCTGCCAGAGGGGCGGCCGAAGTCCGAGGTCCTGGTATTTTTTTGCAAACTGGAGCGTTTCATTGATCTCCCGGATAATTCCAATCTCTTTTTCCGTCATTTCCTTATGGCCTTTATCAGCCGGCATCTGATTCTGGAGTTCAAGGTACCCGTGGAGCGAGAAGACGGCATTCTGGATATCCGTGATGGTCACAGAATTTAGGAAGTTGAGTTTCACTGTTGCACGCTTCAGGGCGGCCCGGGCCATCTTTTGATCTGTAATATTCTCCGATACAACGAGGAAGACTGAGCTTCCGTCTGCATTTCTGATCGCCCTCACTGTCTCCCTGACCTGCAGGACTTTTCCATCCCTGCTAATCTTCATGAACTCGCAGATAACAGGATTTCCGCTGCCTTTGAGGCATTTATCCAGGAACTCCTCCACCCTTCTCTCTTCATCCGGCTGAAACAAATCCTTATAGGGGCGGCCGGTGAGTTCCCCTGGAGAATAACCGAGTTGTCCGGCACCGAACAGATTGACAGAAAGCACCTTTCCACCACTGTCAAGGGTAAAATACATGGAGGGGTTTTGATCGTATAGCACCCTGAACCGCTCCTCACTTGCCGTAAGCGCCTCCTGGGCTTTTCGCAGTTCTTCATAGTTCTCTTTTAGCTCTTCCTCGTCGGAAGTAAGCTGTTCATATGCACGATTAAGATCCTCATGTTTCCGTCGGGTCTCGTCTTCGGCCTTCCGGCGGTTCATGATGTCACGGGCAATATAAATAAAACCGGTAAATACCAGAAAATACGCACAAATTCGGATAACAACGAGGGCCGGCTCAAGCAGGTCCTTCATGCCGAGAAGAAGGGAGATATGTGAAATTCCATATAAAAAGAAGGCAGCACCGATGAAAAGAGGTGTGTTGCTGTCTGTTTTAATTTTCCACCAGACGCTGACTACGACTATGCCTATACAGAATATGAGGTTGATTAGTGTAATCAGGTCAAAGACGAACTGCATTGAATTAACCCAAAATGGGTGGCAGTTGTTATTATATTTTGGGGAAATAGCAATAGAAATATATTAAAAAATGGAATTTTTATCACCGTCAGGTGTTTTTTTTATCTCCCCGGGAAGGAGTGGGTATTTAAGAGTATTAGGCTCTTTACCCGGCGAAAGACAAAGCAGAAATCTCATTAATCATTTAAAATAACCATTAATCCGGAAAAACACGCATGAATGCAGTCGAAGCAGAGAACCTCAGGAAGTCGTTCGGAACCGTTAAGGCCGTCGATGACGTCAGCATAACGATCCCCGAAGGGGGCATCTTCGGGTTTCTGGGGCCGAACGGGGCCGGGAAGACCACCACAATCCGGATGCTCACCGGGGTCCTCACCCCCGATTCGGGCAGGGTGTCCGTATTCGGTGAGGACGTCCACGAGAATCCAATAGCAGCCAAGCTGAATATGGGGGTGATCCCCGAGAACGGGACAGTTTACAGCGACCTCACGGCCAAACAGAATATCCTCATCACCGGGAAGTTCTACGGGATGGAGAAGGACCCCTGCGAAAAGCGTGCGGAAGAACTGCTTGAGCGGCTCGGTCTTACAGAGAGGCAAAACGATCTTGTGCGGATGTTTTCAAAAGGTATGCGCCAGCGTATAAGCATCGCCTGTGCAATCGTCCACTCCCCGCCCCTTCTTGTGCTCGACGAACCTACGACGGGTCTTGACGTTTACAGCCGGCGTCTTGTCATCGACACTGTCCGGCACATGAACGAGGGGGGCAGCACCGTCCTCATCACGACCCACAATATTGATGAGGCGAATGCACTCTGCACCGATATCGGCATAATAAACAGAGGAAAGATCGTTGCGACAGGAAGCCCCGAGAAGCTTAAAAAGACATTCGATACGTCGAGGTACGTCGAGGTCTCGTTCGACAGGCCCGTCGGGGGTGAGCTCTTCTCCGCACCGGGGATCACACATGCCGAGCAGTGGGGCGACAAGTGGCGGGTCTACTCGGGAGATCCCGACCTTGCGGTAAAACACCTTGCATATGTGGCAGATCGCGAAAAACTCTCCATAGTATCGATCGCCACATCGAACCCGTCGCTTGAAGAGGCGTTTGTAAAACTGACAGGAGGGATCTGAGAATGGACTGGAAGATTTTTGCCCGGAGCATTCTCGTAGTCACCGAGAAGAACATGCGGATATACTACTTCAAGGGCCCTGTGATGATCTTCGGCCTGCTCTTTCCGTTGATAATGTTCTTCACGTTCTTTATCGGGAGGGATCTTGATCTTATCCTGTTCTATCCCGGATTCCTCGGGATGATGCTCTTTTTTACCTCATCATCCGTCGGACCGCTGATTATGCCATGGGAGAAGAGGGAGAAGACCTACGAGCGTCTCGTCTCCCTCCCCGTAATACTCGAGAGCATCATCATAGGAGACATACTGGCCGGTGCGGTATTCGGGACGGGGATAACCATAATCGTCTTCTGCCTCTCGGTACTCATACTACCCCTGCCGGTGGCAAATGCCGGGCTTCTGCTGCTCACTATTATACTCGGATCGGTTGCGTTTGCCGCCCTTGGCACCCTGCTCTCGTCGCCCGCGACCAACAACCCGTCGAATATAATGATGCTCTCAAGCCTCGTCCGCCTCCCGATAATCTTCATATCCGGGGTGTTTATCCCCCTGAGCCAGCTGGAGGGCTGGAGCTACATGCTGACCTCGATCTCCCCCCTCACCTATATCGTCGACCTCTTCCATGCATCACTTAACGGCGATGCCGTCTATCCTGCATGGCTTGATGTGCCTGTGATGATCCTTGTAATACTGCTCTTTATCGGGTTTGCAAAGGCTATACAGAAGAGAAATCTTGCAAAAGGGGTTTGAATTTAATTTTATCCTTCTACTCTTTAAACCGGTAGCTGTCTTTGGGAACAGTAATCCTGAAATTTACCCCTTCTCCTTCTTTTCCGGTTTCACTGATCTCAATGCTGGTAATGGCGAGGATCTCACGCGAGAGGAAGAGCCCGAGACCGGTGTTTTTGCCGAACCCCTTCCTGAAGAGAGTCTTCCGGTCCTCATCGGAGATCCCGGCTCCGTTGTCGCGGTACGTGATTACGAGGTTTTCACCTTCTGTCATGTATGAGAGGGATATTTCGGTTACATGCTCCCCGTGCCGGATTGAATTGTCTATTAAGTTGTAGAATACTTTCTCAATGAGGGGGTCGCAGAATATTTCAAGCCCGTCGGGGAAACAGTCTATCTTTATCCCGCCGGTATCCAGTGATTCTGCCGCGGATTTTATTATTTCACTCACATTCTGCCATCCCGGCTCTTTCATCCCGATATCCTGGTAGTAGCGGGTAAACTCGATCTGGTGCTGGATTGCATCGACCGCCTCCTCCTCCTTTTCGATATATTCCCTGAGTGTCGGGTCTTCTACAAAGTCCTCCGACATCTCGAGGTATCCCCGGACTGCATTAATTGCGTTCAGGATGTCGTGCCTTGTAACGGAAGAGAGCATATTGAGCTTGTTGTTTATTGTGGTGAGCGCTTCTTCGGCTTTTTTACGCTCGGTGAGGTCTGTTATGACAAAATTGAACTCCCTGATATCGTCCTCGTCCGTAATCACCGTCGTGTTTGCCCTTACATACCTTGTGCTGCCGTCGCCTGCGACAGCTCTTACATATACGTCTTTACTGACCTGTTCGCCCTTCAGGTAGTGCGAAAATAATTCTTCGACCATCGGGAGATCGTCAGGGTGGATAAACCTGTCAAACCGCTGGCCTGTTGCTTCATCCGGTTTGTAGCCGTAGATCCTCTCGATAACAGGGCTCATATACGTGATCACGCCTTCAGGGTTCAGGGTGAATATAACGTCGCTGATGTTCTCTACAAGATTCCGGTATTTTTTCTCGCTCATCCTGAGAGCCTCTTCCGCCCTGATTCGTTCGGTGAGGTCGGTCATTATGTAATTAAGCCCTTTAACCTCACCGTCGTGGATAATGGGCGTAGGGATGGTCCTGACATACCTCTCGCTCCCGTCCTTTGAAAGAACCCTCAGTGTATTCTCAACGAATTTCCCTTTTAAACGTTGCTGAAATCCCTCTGTTGCCTTTGGGAGGTCTTCAGGGTGGATAAATTTTAAAAACATTTTGCCCGTAATCTCGTCCGGGGTATAGCCGTACAGGTCCCAGATAACCGGGTTGATGTACGTGATAATTCCTTTCGGGTCAATGGTCAGGATTACATCGCTGATATTCTCGACAATATTCCGGTATTTTTTTTCGCTGTAATTGAGAGCCTCTTCGGCCTTTTTGCGTTCGGTTAGATCCCGGATATTGGAGATCCAGATCTTCTTTCCATCGTAATCCACGAGATGGGTGCTCGTTTCAACAGGAACTTTTGTGCCGTCCTTCCGGAGGAAGATTGTCTCAAAGATAAAGGTGTCTTTTGTTTTAGACTGCCGTACAATATCCTTAAGCTGGTTATGGAATTCGGGGGGAACAATATCGGGGGGGCCCATTTTAAGCAGCTCGTCCTTCTCATATCCAAGCATACGCAAGGCAACCTGGTTTGCCTCCAGAATACGGCCGGGCTTGTGATCGGTTGTAAGGGTATGCAGGAAAATCGCATCATTTGCCAGTTCAAAGAGACTGCGGTATTTTTTCTCGCTCTTTATCAGCTCCTCCTCTGCCTGTTTACGTCCTGTAACATCATCCAGCGTTTCAACTGCACCGATTATGACGCCCTTTTCATCCCTAATCAATGCAGCAGTAAAATTGAGCCAGGTTCCCGTTTCTCCCAACAGGGGGAAGAAGTCGGTTGCCTCATAGGCATCTTCAGGAAAAGTGGATTTTTTGTATTTTCCCGGGTAGTATTCAGGGATACGATCTTCAAGCCCGTCAATAAGCAGATCCGCCAGACATGGTCTCTCGTAGGAATAAAATGCTCTCCAGTGATCTTTTGTCCGGAGGATGTCCCCTGCTTTCATACCACTGTATTTTTCAAGCGCCCTGTTCCAGAATAAAACCCTGTGATCCCCGTCTATGATGAACTGTGGGATTGGAGATGCCCCGATTATTGTCTTAATCCAGGTTTCGCACTCTGTAAACCCCCCCATCGTTTCTCCGGTTTTATCCTCCGGATGCCCTGAGCCCGTGTACATACTCTCTATGGGTGATACTGATTGTATGAAGTATATAAATGTATCTGGATTTTGCTGGCATCTCATGAAAAGAATCCCGGGAAAAAGGGCACTTAAAAAGCTGATGCCCTGTTAAACCAGAGAATTTTTGTCTCTGTAACCGGCCCGGGGCTTTTCCGGCAGCCACACTGAAAACAGCATCACTGTTGTTGGTCCGCCAGTGGAGGATGTTTGCAGGGCTCTCCACGGGATTGCTATTTCCTGCCGATAAACAAGTCATTAGTCAATCATGTTAATTTAACTTATTATGATTAAAGAGCAAATCATATTTACTCTATCTCTGAATATTATGGTATGAAAAAACAGGTTCTGATTATTTCATTATTACTTATAGCTCTCTTTGCGGTATTTTCCGGCTGTACTGGCAGCCAGGGGGCTGTTGCCGGCACTTCGGGGGCTGTTAAGGAGATCATGGTCTACTGCGGAGCAGGAATGAGCGAACCGATGGAAGAGATTGCATCGGAGTTTACAGCTGAAACCGGTATTGAAGTGAACTACAATTTCGGCGGCTCGGGAACCCTCCTCTCGCAGATGGAGATTACCGAAAAGGGCGATGTGTACATGCCGGGATCAACTGCAGATTTCAATACGGCAAAGGATAAGGGATTCATCGCATCAGAGGCACTTGTTGCGTATCATGTACCTGTGATTGCGGTCCCGAAAGGAAATCCTGCAGGAATCACCTGCCTTGCGGATCTCGGAAACGAAGATGTAAAGGTTGAACTTGGCGATCCCTCTGCCTGTGCAATCGGCAGGCTGGGCAACAAGATAATTGAAAAGAACAAACTCAACTCCACGATATACCCGAACGTGGTGTCAAGGGGTGCAACGGTAAACGAGGTCGTGATGCACACGGCTCTCGGGAACGCGGACGCCTCGATAATATGGGAGGACCTTGGCGATTCGGATGATCTTGAACTCATATACATCCCGAACAGCGGGAACATCGTTAAGGTAGTCCCGGTAGGAGCGCTGACATTCTCAAAGAACCCGGAAGAGGCGCAGGAGTTCGTTGATTTCGTATCATCCGAAAAGGGTCTTTCGATCTTTGAGGATTACGGCTTTACCACGTACCCGAGTGATAAATATAGTGATGTAAAAGCCTGAAATTCTCTTTTTTTTAATAAAACAATTAATAGATTATGAATTTACAAATTTACTAAAAAAAAGCTCCTGAAAATTAGTATCTTTCATTGTATCGTTGATTGTCATTTATTTCTAATGCAATTCCTATTACTAAAATACACACAAAAATTATTCCCATTAATACAGAAAATTGCAGATTAAGTGGGAACATAATGATCATACAAAAAAATGCTGATACACAATATGCACCTGCTAAACTAACTTCACCAAATACTTGCCGAATCATTATTCCAAATAATACAAATGTAAATGCTCCACCAATCCATGTGTATGTAACAGCACCAGAGATTTCTGCAATAGTAAAGGTAATTCCATATGATAAACAAGTTATAGCAAAAAATCCAAATTTTAAAGTTAAGGAATCTTCTCTTTCAGACATTTTCATCATTCTCCATCTGTATCAAAGATTATAATCAGCAGTAATACTCCAAAAAATATGGTAACTAAAATACTCAGGTTATTTGGTTCAAAGAAATTCATTGCGTTCAGATATTCCTGACTCGGATGTGTATTAATCCCCCAAGGAAGCTGATAGTATATCCAACGATACAGTGTTTGCAGCAACAGGATAAGGCAAAGATAACCACTAACCAAATAAGCAATTTTGCTCATCGATGAAATATCGTTTTTAAGTAATAATAATATCCTGATATTCTATAAAAATCTGGAAATTATTGTTTTCTCAGAATTGAGAATGCGTTAATAAAAAAATTATATCGTCTCGAAGCCGAGAGCCCTGTTCGTCATTGCAACCGATTCTTCGGCGGATGCCGCTCCGCCCGTCATCGCCCTGATGCAGTCGACATTCTCGACGACGACATCGGCCTCCTGGTGTATCGCCTGGAAGAGGTAGAGCTCCTTTCCGTCGACGATCGATACGGAGTCCTCGAATATACATGACTCCCAGAGATCGGATCTCGGCCTTCCGAGGTCGGATGCGTACTCCCTGAGCTCCGCAGTGCTCTTTATGCCAGTGTAGCCTTTTACAAGCCCTATTCTCGGGTGGTCCGCGATCATTTTGAGTATTTTATCCTTATCTCCGGCGTTTTTGAGATCCATCTGCACGATGTGCATGTGCATGAATGTCGTCGGGACGACGAGTGCGGTTGTCACAATGTCTATCTCAGGAAGCACGGTCTGGACATCCGGGCCGTGGTGGGACGGGATCGTGACCGGGTTTAGGACGATCGCATCGACGGGGCCGCGTTTTGCATCCCCCGGATCGGCTCCGCGCCTGACCATCGTCGCCCTGACCTTTCTGACACCGAAGGCATCGTCCGCGAGCTTTATTATCCTGCAGAGGCCCGTGGTGTTGCACGAAACCACACGTGCAAACTGCCTGCCCTTTGCGTCCGCAAAGTTGCATGAAGAGTTGAATGAATATCCTGCGACCTCATGGTCCTCTCCTCCCTGCCAGATCGCCATCTTCCCGAACCTCTCGTACATCGCCCTGTTTCCGGCACCGACCCCGCCCGGGGTTGCGTCTACGATGATATCGGCGGCCTGCACCATCTCCTCGACGCTTCCGGCCACCTTCATTCCGGCCTTCTCGAAATCGCCCTTCTTCGAGATGTCGGCAATATACAACGGGAACCCTCTTTTCTGTGCGATCATCGCCTCGTGGCTGGGCCTGGTCTTTGATACCCCGACAATCTCCATGTCCGTCTGTGCGGAGACGGCGTCGGCGACCCTCTTGCCGATGGTCCCGAATCCGTTTACAGCAACCTTTATCATAGTACGCTAATCTTATGGCACTCTTACATATTATTTTACGCGGTACATTGTTTTGCAGGCACCTGTCCGGGGCAGTTGAAAATGATTCTTTGATTAATTCTAAATCCGATAAGCTCTGTAATAGATATATGAACTGTCATTTCAGGCAAATTCTCTTTTGCACAACAATAATCCTTATGCTCACAATGGCAGTGCAGGCGTCTTCGGCTGCAGTCACGGCAGACGGCCCGGAGGCCTTGTGGATTAAGGAGTATCCTGCCGAAGAGATTGAAATTCTCTCTGTATGTGAATCTTCAGAAGGGGGATATTATGCGGCAGGCTCAGGACCCGGGGGAAGGCTTGTCATGAAGCTTGATGAGGATGGAACCACTCTCTGGGAGAAGAACGTTCGCGGAGGAAACAACGAAACGGGCAGCATAAAGCTTGTCATGGAGTCTTCTGCAGGCGGCCTTCTCCTCTTTGCCGACGGTGAGAACCTGGTGAAGACTACTGGAGAAGCTGATTTCGAGTGGGAGTTCCACCAGCCGTCAGGTATGGTTTATTCTGTCGAGGCTGCCCCTGATGGTTCCGGGGTTTTGGCAGGGACGTATTTTCAGGGATTTCTGACAGATGTCTCCCCGGACGGGACCGAAGCCTGGAACAGGACCTTCGGCAGCCCAGATGGCGGAGGTCAGTATGCCCTGAGATCGATCCAGAACGATCCAGGCGGGGGATTTATAATCGCCGGCTATATTAACCCGATCTTAATGCTGACCGATTATCGTGGTTTCCTGATGAGGACCGACGATGAAGGAGATAAGATCTGGGCCAGGCAGTATTCGGGGAACGCTTCCGGGATGCTCGTATCGGTTGCCTGCAGGCCTGAAGGCGGTTATGCAGCAACACGGCTGCAGACTTTTGCAGGGGAGGACAATTCAACCCTCATGATCCCGTCGGTTATTTTCACGGATGCCGGTGGTGAGATGTCCCATGTCGTTTACTATGATGACTCCGTTTCATACCTTTATTATATAACAAACGCAGGGAACGGAGGCTATTATATGTCAGGATTAATGATTACCGAATCCCTGAAAGATGACGAGTATAAGATACTGCGTACAGGTTCTTCCGGAAAACTCCTGTGGGAAAAAACACTTGGCGATCTTAAACTGAAGAGTTTTGATGTGACATCGGACGGGGGATTTATAATCGCGGCGAGCAGCCCTGGTGAAGAGACCAGTTACCTGATAAAATATGCAAAGGACAACGCTTCAGAACAGGCAGCCGGCTTCGGTATGTTCACAGCTTTTGGGGCGATTGCGGGTGCGGGGATCTGTGCGGTTCTGTGGAGAAGATCAAAATACAGCCCGGATAAACCTGAATAAAATCTATTTTTCCTGCAATGCGGAGCGAAAATTAATCAGCGCTCTCTGATTATTATAACATATGAAGGAATGTCCCTGCCCCTCTCCCGGAAAGAGGATGAGTTACTATTTCATCATTCTCTTTGGTATTGTGGCGATGTTCGGGGACATCATCTACGAGGGAGCAAGGAGTGTTACGGGCCCTTATCTCTATATCCTTGGGGCCTCTGCCCTCACTGTCGGTTTCGTCGCCGGTTTTGGTGAATTTTCAGGGTATGCACTCAGGCTTCTCTCCGGGTATATAGCCGACTCAACGAAGCACTACTGGACGCTGACCTTTATCGGCTACGGGATGCTCGTCGCGGTTCCCTTCCTTGCCCTCGCCGGCTCATGGGAGATCGCCGCAATGCTCTTCATCGCCGAAAGGATGGGGAAGGGAATACGTGCGCCTGCAAAGGATGCCATCCTCTCTAACATTACAAAAGATGTGGGGAGAGGATGGGGATTCGGCATTCATGAGGCCCTCGACCAGGTGGGGGCGATTCTGGGGCCGCTCATCTTTACTGCCGCATATATAGCAAGAGGTGATTACCGGGGCGGATTTGCCCTTCTCATTATCCCGTTCGTCCTGATGATGGCGACTCTCGTCCTTGTCAGGAGAAAGGTTCCCGACACTGTCACGTATGAAAGGGATGGAGGAGGGGAGAGTACTGCTCCACCGGTAAGGAACCTTCTTCCGTACGGCATCTTCACTGCACTCACAATGTGTGGTTTTGTTGCATTTCCGATAATTTCCTTCTATTTCAGCTCTACGGGAACAGTCCCCGGGGCCGAGATACCGCTGTTCTATGCAGTCGCTATGGGTGTGGATGCCTTTGCGGCACTTGCGGCGGGCAGGATCTACGATAAAAAAGGCCTGATTACACTGGTCGCTCTTCCTCTCATGATCATGGCGATCCCCGTCCTTGCCTTTTCGTCGAATTACATTCTTGCACTGGCGTCCGCTGTGTTATGGGGCTCGGTTATGGGGGTTCAGGAGACAGTTCTGAGAGCGGCAGTGGCAGACTATACTCATATATCAAAAAGAGGGACGGCCTATGGGCTTTTCAATACGATCTACGGTACTTCGTGGTTCTTCGGGAGCGTTGCGATTGGATACCTCTACGGTGTATCGTTCGATCTTATGCTCGTATATATTCTCGTAATGGAACTGCTCTCAATTCCGGTCTTTTTCATTGCAAAGAAGGGGCTTGAAGGCTGCTATAATATAATGCCTGAAAAAAATGCCTGAAATTTCCGGTAATTTAAATGTTCAAAAAGGAGGAGTTTGGGGTTGTTGGTGAAATGATTCCTGTATTTTCATACAGGATGTACGTGTGTTTCATGTGAATTACGGGAACCCGGTATTGAGAGGTATATCGCTATGGTGCGATTTTTTGTTCATGCAAATTTAGGCATTTGGAGGATTTGTTGTGTTCTTGAGTTATGGAACTGGTTGTGTGATTGCTTGAGGGGGGTTCCCGCTATTTTGTGTTGTAGAGGTTTTCCAATAGGTAAAAAACAACTATTGGATTGCATATAATAGGTTGTTACAACTCGTATATAAAAGTATCTTCTATTGCCTTGCATTATAACTTGCAATGTGGGTGGCTATGTGTGTGGCAATGTAGAAATCAATAAGTAATGGCTCAAAAAAATGATATGAGTAAGTATGGATTCCTACGCTGAAGAATTATCAAAGGTTATTGAAATTCTAAAGGAGAATCCCCGTGGACTTTCCGTTACCGACATCGCCGCGCACGTTTCGGTGAACAGGAACACCGTATCAAGATATCTCGATATGCTCCGGATATCCGGACAGGTGGATATGAAGATGTACGGAAAGGCCAAGGTATTCTTCATCTCGCAGCGTGCTCCGATATCGGCGATGATAAATTTTTCCTCCGATATGGTTGCCGTCATAGACAGGGATCTGGCGGTTACCCAGGTAAACGACTCGCTGTGCGAATTCCTGGGGATAGAAAAGTCCGATATTATCGGCAGGGAGCTGAGGAACTCACCCCTGGTGGGCTTTGATCATCCGCTGATAAATGAAAGGATCGTTGCCGCTCTTGATGGAGAGGAGAGCAGCGATGAAATCCGGATAATGAGGGTTGATGAGGAGAAACACTTTAAAATAAGGCTGATCCCGACTGTTTTAACCGATTCAACTCCTGGAGTGACTATCACGCTTGAGGATATCACCAAGAGGAAGAGAGCCGAAGAGGCGCTTCGGTCAAGCGAGAGGAACTACAGGTCGCTTGTCGAAGAGATCAATGATGCGATATGGGATCTTGACGATGATGCCAGGTTCACTTACGTAAGCCCCCGGACTACTGCAATCCTTGGGTTTGAAGCCGCCGAACTTGTCGACAGGCCCATTTACGACATCCTCGATGAAGTGGGGGCGTCTTCATTTGAAAGATGTATCAAGGCATGCAGGAGCAACGGCGGCGGCCCGGAACTCTTCAGCTGCTCTGTCAGGCATATGGAAGGGCGTGAACTCATTCTTGAATCCAGCCTTTGCAGGCGCTATGACGAGTTTGGCATCAGTACCGGGTACAGGCTCGTATCGAGGGATGTGACCGAGCGGGAGAAGGCGCACCAGGGGCTCTTCAAGTGGAAATCATTCCTGAATTCCGTTGTCATGAATATCCCTGCAATGGTCCTCGTTAAAGAGGTTGAAAAAGGGACTTATATCTATTTTAACAGGGAGATGGAGGATTTCTTCGGGATCGAAAGCACTTCTGCCACCGGAAAGATGGGCTGGGAGCTTTTCCCGGACAGGTTCGTCGAATACCTCGTCTCCGGGGACAGGGAAGTTACAGGTACGGGAGCGCCGGTCTCGATGCCGGAACTGAGGTTGAAGATGCCGGGAAGAACGGAGAGGATCATCAAATCCCGGAAAGTTCCCATATTCGGAATGGACAACAGACTTGAGTATATCCTGACCCTTCTTGAAGATATAACGGAAGAGAAAAAGGCTGAAGAGGAGATAATCGCACAGAGGGATCAGGCCCAGGGTTATCTCGATCTTGCGGGGGTCATGATTGCCGTAATCGACAGCCAGGGTCGTGTTACCTGCATCAACCGGAAGGGTTGCAACATGCTCGGTGCAGAGGAGGATGATATCGTCGGGAAGGACTGGTTTGAGACGGTCATCCCAGCCGGAATGAGGGACCGGCTGAGAAAACAGTACTCGCGTTTCATCGCCGGAGAGGTCACGCCTCCCCCAAATGATGAAGGTATTTTGGTGACATCCTCGGGAAAGGAGATACCGGTATTGTGGCATAACTCGATAATTAAAAGTCCTGAAGGGGAGATCTCTGCAATAGTATCTTCAGCATCAGAGAAGCACCCGTGAGATTTGGTAAGGGTTAACACACATAAATCTTTTATCCGGTCAGACTCAGTTAAAATAGGACAGAAATAATATGAGGTCTTCAGCCATTTTACAGGCAGGTATCATTATTCTGCTGTTTGCGGTCCCCGGATTTGCTCTCGCCGCTTCCGCCGAAGATATAAAATTCTATGCGTCCGGCGATCCGATCTATGTCAGCGGGGAGGCCCCGGGAGCCCAGTCCTCAGGCCTTGCAGCATGGATATTCGGGCAGAATTACTGGTCGGTTGAAAGCGTAAATACCGAAACCGACGGCTCATATACCTACGAGATAGAGGGCGGTCTTACCGGCTCCCTCACACCGGGGCAGTACTTCGTCATCATCCAGCACCCGATGTACAACGGCGTATTCGATGTGAATTCACAGGCAGGCGTCCCTTCAGCAGCCCAGACGAGTGCCGTCTCGACCGCCGGGGGGAGTTTCATAATCGACGGCCAGGGAAGGCTGCAGGGGTCGGCAGCAGCATACGCCTTGATGAACCTGCTTGACTCGCCGAATATAGACGATACATATACAACGACTACCTTTTATATCGAGGAGCCCTGGCTCAGGGCCGGCCAGACGGAAGCATGGCCTGCCGGATCGGTTATCCGGCTTGGGGGAACGACGAATATCGCCCCGGGAGAGCGATTGATCTACACGCTTTATCCGGCATCAGGCAATATACCCTCCCCCAAAAAGTCTGAAGATGCGGCATATACGACAGATATGGCGGGGCAGACCGAAGTCATGTATGGAATGCCTTATAACCTCTGGACTATCGATATCGATACCGGGGGAATGGACCCGGGAACGTATATATTTACAATAGAGGCTGTCTCCGAAGGAAAAACCGTCCAGAAATATATCACCCTCTACGAACCGGTCGAAACCCCTGGAACCGGAGTGGAGACAGCCCCGGCTGAAACCGCCGTTACCGGTGGTGAAACAACGGCAGGAGAGACAATAACTCCGGCGGAAACCCCACAGGCCCCGTTATCTCCTGTTCTGGTCATTGTATCCCTGTCAGCTGCTGCCGGGATTGCCGCAGCATCCGGAACTTTCCGGCGCAGGCAACGGAAAAACTAAAAAAATTTAAAAAAAAGCTAATATTTTCCGCCGAATCGATATCATTTACGCATAATTTTTGTATTATTAATTCGTTAATTCATTGCATGGTTACCCGTCTCAGAAGGTACGGCCAGATAGTCGATGTCGGGATCAAATACGGTTTCGGAATATTTTTAGACGAGCTCGATCCCGGGGCTAAAAGGCGGCGGGTCTTCGACAAGGGGATGAAACCCGATGAGAGATCGATATACGAGAGGATGCGCCTGGCTCTCGAAGAGCTTGGCCCTACATTCGTTAAATTCGGCCAGATGCTGGCGTCGAGAACAGAGTCGCTTCCACCAGAGCTTGTGCGGGAGTTCAAGAAGCTTCACGATCACGTCGGCCCTGTTCCGTTTGAAGAGCTCCGGCCGACAATCGAGAGATACTGCGGCCCGATAGACGAGACTTTCGAATACTTTGAGGAGACTCCTCTTGCCGCTGCATCGATAGGCCAGGTCCACCGCGGGGTCCTGAAGGACGGGACTATTGTTGCCGTAAAGATCCAGCGCCCCAACATCAGGGAGACCATCGAGACGGACACAATGATAATCGAGCATATGGCGAAGAGGTACGAGAGGGTCAATCCGGCGGTCAGGGCCTACAATCTCTCGGCCATGGTGGACGACTTTTCAAAGATGATCAAAAGGGAGCTGAACTTTGTTTCCGAAGGGAAGAATGCCGATATATTCAGGCGGAATTTCTCAAAAAAGCCCCGGATAAAGTTCCCGAAGATATACTGGAAATACTCGGGCCCCGAATGCCTCATGATGGAATATATCGACGGAATCAGGGTGGACGATGTCGACGGGATCAGGTTTTTTGGGTTTGACCCGGAAGAGTTTGCAAGCCTCGGCTTCTCGGCATACCTGAAGATGATATTCGAGGACGGATTCTTCCACCTCGATCCCCATCCCGGGAATCTCAAGGTGACGCCTTCGGGCGAGCTTGCATTCCTTGATCTCGGGGCAATTGCGATAATCAGGCCCGAGAGGCGGGATCTCTTCATAAAACTCCTGCTGGCAATCGTCGATACCGACATCAATATGATAGTCGAGACCTTCCAGAAGCTCGGTGTAAACATTACCGACGAGTACGAGGACGAAATAAAGGATCAGCTGTATTATGCATTATTCGACGTGGAAAGCGTTGAACTGGAGAGTGTTGATGCAGGCTCGGCGCTTGAGTCGATACCAAGGATAATGAATCTCTATAAGATCCAGATCCCGGGCACCCTGATGTCTCTTTTAAAGGTGATCGTGATGGTGCTCTCCATCGGAACCGCACTCAATCCGAAGTTCAACTTCTACGGCGAGGCAAGGCCATATCTCAGGGAGATCCTTGAGGCACGTTATCTATCCGGTGGCAGCCTTAAGAAGACCTCGCATACGCTTCTCGAGAGTGCAGAGAGCATAATGAAGCTGCCGAGGATCTTCAACCGGACGCTTGACAAGATGGCTAAGGGCAACTTCCAGGTGGATATCGTAGCAAAGGATATTGAGACTCTAAGCAGCACGATAGAGACAGCTTCGGACAAGATGATTATGGGCCTGATCTCGGCGGCACTGGTTATCGGTGCGTCGATTGTAATGTTTTCAGCTGATATCGAATATTCAGGCTATCTCATTGCACTTACCGTTATCGTGTACTTCGCGGCGTTTATCCTGGGTCTTGCAACCCTTGTAAAGGTCCTGTACCTGGACAAGAAAAAGTGATGTGATTAATTAAACCATTTGCAATGTCGATAAACAGGGAAGGGATTCCTGATCCCTCTTTTTGGATTATTGTCCTTTGAGGAACCCCTCGATCCTCATTTTTTTCTCGAAGGGTATCGCCGGTACGGCAACTGTAAGATCTACCGCCGCCGTTCCCCTGATTAGGATATCGATATCGCTCCCGATCAGGCCTGCGGCCGCGGAGAGTATCGCCGTGTTTTTGAGCTTTACCGGAATCTCAGTCCGTGTGAGTCCGCTCTGATCTATCCGGATGTTTTCTTTTCTGCCCTCTCCCAAAAAGGCCTCTTTGCCCTCGTTCAGGAGGAAGATCTTAAATTCGACGGATTCCAGGGTTCCGCCAAAAGGAAGCGGATTGTTTACCGAAAGCGTAACGTCCAGGGTGGTTGTCTCAATTCCTACCCCTCCGATTCCGGCACCGGTGATCTCTATAGAAGGCTCTCTTGTTTCCTGCATAATGATTCTGGTGCTCTTTTTTGCCTTTTAACTTTCGAATAGCTCCCGATAGGTACAATCAAAAGGGCTATAACTAATACTTTCCTTCAGTTTATCAAAGGCAGGAAGAGAGGAGTCCGGGCTTACCCGGGGATTTCTCATTTATGCCTCCGGGGCACTTCCGGATGTCATACAAAACCAAGGATGCAAACGGGTTCCACATTGCAGTGCTGGTAGTGGTTCTGGTGGCAGCGACGGCTGTTTTGTTCATTATTACCCCCGATTATATTATTAAAAAACCTTCAGACCCTGTTTTAAAACCCGACGGATTCAAATGGCGGATTGCATGCTATGAAGGTGGCGAATACCAGGAGTATACGGATACGCTGAAGTACCTGACTCTCAGGCTTGAGGAGAAAGGCTGGGTTTTCGGTATCGATGAGGGTCGCCTCGATTCATTTTCAAATTCATCGGAAATCTGGAATTATCTTGGAACGGGAGTTAAAAGCGATTATCTTGAGTTTCCCCCTGAACTTTTCTGGTCTTCGGGATGGAACGAGACGGAGCGGATGAAGAATTCCGAAGAAGCCCTGCAGAAGCTTAATTCGGGTCAGGCAGATCTTGTGCTTGCCCTCGGGACTATCGCCGGAAAAGATATTGCTACAGCCGATCACGATATCCCTGTAATAATCATGGCTTCGACCGATCCCGTAGGTGCCGGGCTTATCGACAGCGTGGAGGACTCCGGGCGCGACAATGTTCATACCATCGTCAATCCTGACCAGCACAGGCGTCAGATAGAATTTTTCCATGATGCCACGGGTTTTAAAACCATAGGAATAGGTTATGACGGCTCTTCCCCCGAGAGCAGATCCTATTCGAGGATCGACCTGTTAAGGGAGGTTTCGGAAGAAAGAGGTTTTGAGATTGTCGAGTACAAAACCATCGATGACAGTCCAGATCTTTCGGCAAGTGAAGAAAGCGTAGTTGAGGCATACACGTGGCTTGCCCCAAGAGTCGATGCAGTGTACATCACCCATCAAAACGGGGTAAATGCCGAAAATGCAGAAATATTCCTCCGGCCATTAATAGAATACAATGTCACGACCCTCTCAATGGACGCGGATTTGGTCAGTGAGGGGGTGCTCTTCAGCATTGTATCGGGAGAACCCAGATTTTATGCATCATTGTATTCCGAGTCGATCGGGATGATCCTGAACGGGGCGAAACCCCGCAGCCTTGAAATGAAACGCTTCCTCCCGTTCAGGATATTTATTAACATTGAAACCGCAGACAAGATCGGTTATGATGTCCCCGAAGGGCTCCTGAATTCCGTGGATGTCTTCTACTGCAGTACCAATTCCAGTGCGGAGGTTTGCCAGTGATAAAGAAGAACCTGAGGTTTGCAGCCTTCATAATGTTATGTTCGATACTCTTCGGGCTGATGTTCTGGGTATTTTATTCCTCCCTCGAATATTACTACATAAGGGATTATTTCCACTCGCTTATCTATCACTACCCGGACTCGTTCCTCGATTCGCTAATATTCAATATATCCCCCTACTCGCTTTACACCCGCCTGCTCTTCCTTTTCGGGTGCATTGCAGGAGGAGGCATAGTTGCGTTCTACGTGATCCGCCACCTGGAAACTGAAGATGCCCTGCTTAAAAGTGAAAAAGAGTTAAAGGCAATTATCGATTCAGCTTTCGATGCCAAGGTTCTGATCGACCAGGAGGGGGTTATATTAAAGCTGAATGATAAGGCCGCACTGTATTTCAAGAAAACCGAGGAAGAACTGATCGGCGGAAAGATATATGACTTCCTTCCCTCCGATAGACTCGATAAAAGGAGAGAACAGTTTGAAAATGCGATCGATTCCAAAGCCCCTGTCCAGCTGGATGAGGAGTTTGACAATCATTTCTACAGGCTCATTATCTATCCTGTCTGCGATGACAGGGGCAAAGTCCGCTCTATCGCAATCACTCTCAGAGATATAACCCGGGAGAAAAAGGCCGGGGAAGAGATCAAAAAAGGCCATGAATACCTTGCCCTTGCAATGAGAAGTGCGAGGATCACTATCTGGGAACAATGGGAGAAGGAAAAGAAGATGATTGTCATAGGTCCGGACGAGATCCCCGAGGACTATGAAAAGAAGAAGCAGGTGAACAGCTACAGTCAGTTCTGGGAGTCTGTTCATCCCGATGATCGTGATATTATAGGAAACGCCCTTAAGGATCATATTGAGGGAAAAACCGCGATCTATTCTGCATTATACCGGTCAAGGGGTCCTGATGGAGGATGGATCTGGATCAACTCATTTGGAAGAGTGGTAGAGTGGGACGAAGAAGGGAATCCGGAGAGGCTGATAGGGGTAAGGGTGGACGTCACCAACCTTCATAATTACAGGGAGGCGGTTATAAGGGCCAACGCAAAACTGAACCTCCTGTCCGAGATTACAAGGCACGACATACTCAATCAGCTGACAGCAATAAGGCTGTCCCAGGAGATCCTGCTCTCCGGGGAACTTATTGAGAAAGATACGGAGACATGGGATCTCTTTGAGGTAATCTTCAAAGCCACATCTATGATTGAGAAGCAGATCTCGTTTACAAGGGATTATCAGAATTTAGGCATAAGTCATCCCAAATGGCAGAAGGTATCCGATGTCCTGAAGGCTATTGAAATGGACGCGAACCTCATGAACATCACGGTCAGCGACAAAACCGCCGATCTCGAGATCTATGCCGATCCGATGTTTGAGAAGGTCTTATTCAATATTCTCGACAACTCATCCCGGCACGGCGCTGCAAAAGATTTCAGGGCCTCCTATGAGGTTTCCGGAAAGGGATGGATTCTAATTCTTGAGGATGACGGCTGCGGTATCGAAGAAGAAGCAAAAGAGAGAATATTCAACAGGGGCTATGGTAAAAACACCGGCGTAGGTCTGTTTCTCGCGAAAGAGATCCTCGATATAACCTCTATCGGGATTCGCGAGACAGGAATGCCGGGAGAAGGGGCCCGCTTTGAGATTTTAATACCGAAGGGGGCCTTTAGGGAGGCCAGGGAGTAGAGATGTCCGGTTCAAAGGTACTTATTGTAGAAGATGAAGTGATAGTTGCTATGAGCATAGAGAGAACGCTGTCGACTTTTGGTTATGATGTTGTAGGGCTGTCAACCACACCCGGGGATGCCATCAGAATTGCCGGGGAGCTGTTGCCCGATCTTGTCCTGATGGATATCAACCTTGAGTCTGATATTGACGGAATAGACGCGGCTGAAAAAATTGCACAAATGTCGGATATACCCGTAGTTTACCTGACATCATACACAAACGAGGAGACGCTCAGGCGTGCAATCGGCACAAATCCGTATGGCTACCTGACGAAACCGGTTCGCCCGAAAGAGCTCTATACGACCATCGAGACGGTCCTGAACAAACGCCGGGCTGAAATTGCTGAAAAAAAGCTCATGGAAAGCAGGAGAGCGCAGTGGGAAGTTATAAACAGCATCGACCTGGGGCTGTGTATATGCAGTTATGATTCTCTCAATAAAAAGTGCCCCATCTCGGCGATTAACGATAAAGCATGCAACGTTCTGGGAGTTTCACCGGGAAAAGAGATCTGGAGGGACGAGGTGGATCTCGGTGGTTTTATTCCGGGCGTGGCCGATCAAATGGCCGAATATATCTCTACGGGAAGGAAAAGGGGATTTATCAAACCGGAAATCTCCGGAGATCCCCGGCAGGATAGCCGGTATGGATATGTATTAAGAGTACTGGGTTCCGGTGAACAACATTCGGCCTTCATAACATTCCTGGATAAGGATGACTTTAACGGGGAAGGGGCAGCCCGGCAGGGCTCAGGCGCCTCCGACGGGAAAATATTCGGGGACCAGGGAAAGATCGATATAATCCGGGAGCTTACCTCATCTATCCTGGACCTGTGCGAGGGGAAAGGGGAGTTTGCTGACGAGATATCGGCACAGGTACATCAGATTGAAAAAATCATTAATAGTATTTGACTTTTTAAAATAGTATCAGACCTTTGAAAAACCAAAAATTAAATTTCAGGCCGACTGATAACTAAACTGGTGAGAATGGTGACAGAAGCTGAAGAATTCCTGAAAAAATATGTTGAAGAGATCGGTGGTTCTGTTAAGGGAGTGGATGAGAAAACCGGGCACTTAATCGCTTCTATGCTTACGGGGTACAAAAACGCGATCTATTCAAAAGCTGCAAGGAATGCAGATAAAGCTCTCTCACTTCTTAATAAATGCGATTCTCCGCCTGCCCTTGCAAAGGCGGTTTTAATAATTAAGAACAGTTCGATTAAACTTGCTCCAATGCAGAAAAGCATGAGCTCGAGTTATACCTGGGAGGGAAAGGCCTTCGGCGGTGTAGGAAAGGTAGAGGATTCCGAAATAGAGGAATGCGAGTTTGGCCCCGGCGATGAGGAATATCTCGCCCTGGTTCTTCCTCCCGATGAGATAAAAGTGGCCGAGGAATATAATGTCGACAACGCACTTGCCTTGTGCTATGCGGTGGCTTTAAATTCGTCTCCCCTTGACGGGCAGTCGCTCAGGGAGTGGGTTTACACATATGTTCTTACAAAGATATCCGACTATATTGCGGAATAGGACAATCCAATATAATATTTTACCGGCCATTTCTTTTCGGAAGCGGTGTGTGCTATCAATAAAATAAAGGAGGGCAGTAATTTTCCCGCCCTGTTAAAAAATAAACCTTTTTTCAGTTTACTGTAAGGCCGTTTAACACTGCATCCCCGGATACACTGTATGTCTGGCCTGTTTCCACTATCCTGTAATCGCCGAGAGGTGTTATATCCCCGTTAGCCCCTGTCGTCGAATAGGGAACGATAAACTGTCCGTCAATGCTCTCCTGCCTGTATGTAAACTCTCTTCCGGTGTTGGTCTGAAGATCGATCTCTATTGTGCCCTCGCCGTCGATAACCGCTCCCGGGACATATTCAAAGACCTTGACGTATCTCAGATCCTGGCCGGTTCCGCTTCCGCTGAAGATGTTTGTCGGGGATTCATGAATCAGGCGGTAATGCCGGAGTGCAGGCACCTTCCCGTCCGGGACTAAGACATTCCAGCTTAAAATGGCTGCCTCATTCCCGGTACCCACATTGGCTGCATTGTACGATTCAACCTTTGCCTTTGCTTCTTCAGGATCGAGTAACTCGCCTGCTGCAAGAATCGGGTAGGGAGATCCGTATGGAGTTCCGTCAGCATATTCAATGTAAATTACCTGGGATGGATCGACCATGGATCCGTCGAAGTTGTGCAGTTTTGAGATCATCGTCTGGTAATATTCCTGGGTAAATAATTTGACAACCTCGTAGGAATTGTCCTCATTAATGTTGAGGGACTGTATCATATAGGGAGTCTGCTGGACTTCGGGATCGTACCACGTGGCCATCGCCCAGAACTTCAGGTTATCCATCTCTGCATCGGTAATCACATAACGGGTTCCAAGCTCTTCGAGTATTGCATTTGACTCATCCTCATCCTGCTGGATGAAGTATGCAGCAGCACCATATTCGCCTGCGACACCCCTTTGGAAAGGATTGGAATTGGGAGCTCTCTTTGCGAGGAAGGTAATCCAGTGACCGTAATCCCACCAGGACATAACGCCGTAGGATTCGGGGGGATTGGTATATTCATCCTTTTCATAGATCTTATAATAATCCACTCCCGGATCAGGAGTGTTTTCATCCATCCATTCGAGGGCCTCTCTCCAGTCCGGTGTCATACCTCCATATTTCATAGCCGTGGATGTTGTGAGATCGACAGGCACCATCGTGAAGGCGGATGAACCTATAAGAATAACTACGGCCGCCAGTGGAATGAGTTTTAATGAATCGACAGTCTGTTTCTTTGGTGGAGTCTTCTTGTGGGTATTCCTGCCTTTTCCTTTCTTTTTGCTCACTTCTTCAGGGGGAGTTTCAGGTTCGGACTTTAATCTGGAGATTATTTTTTCTATCTCAAATCTTCCGTAATTCAAAGTGCATGCTGCAAGAATTCCTGTTAGCAGGGCGATGTTTGCGGCAAGATAATATTCATAACGCACATGCAGGGTTGTTGAGTAGATTATCAATATCGACCATACAAATAAGAAAATAAAGGAATCCTTCTTCTCCTTTATGTACTGGAAGATGCAGGCGAAAAGACCCAGCAACATCAGTATGATGCCGACGTTAAACGACTGCCATGCATTATTAAAGGTCCAGCTCTGGGCTTCTTCTATTGTGGATAACTTTGCCGACTGCCCGAAGAAACTCATGAGGCCGGAGATGAATGTATTATAGAACTCGGGCATTGTAATCGTTATAAATGCCAGGGCTAGGATTCCGAATGCAATGGCCGCTCCGAAGTAAAAGCTCCATGATTTGTCTTTAAGTCCCCGCCTCAATCCGTACAGGATTATTGTAGCCAGTATTATCGCAAGATAGGCGTAAACGTGACCCATCGAATATAATGACATCGTGGTCCCGGAACTATTCAGGCCTAAAATAAAAAGTCCTGCGATTGCAACGAGGAATGTAATGGTGTTGCCCAACACAAGATACTCGGATGATATATTTCTGTGGCTGTTTAAAATAAACATCAGGCCTGTAAAGATCGCTATAATCAGGGCAAAAAGGATCATTGTCGGCATTACATATAGACCGAGAGTATATGCGATTCCCGCCCCTACGGCTATCAGTGCCGGTATCTTAAGTGATTCCCTGTCGGTGAAATCCACCGGATGTCTGTGAACATATACAAGATATGTAATATAAACAAGGCAGAACAGGGTGCCGAAGAGTACCTCTGCGATATGGTGATCGACAAAGCCGAAAAGGGACCTGTAAAAATATTGCCCCGATACAAAGGACATCATAAATGCCGTAACAATACCAGCCTTCCAGTTGTATATCCTCTCTGAAACGAGGTATGCTACCGGGACCATCAAAGCCCCCATAAGCGGCGGAACACAGGATGATACATACATTACCTCCGGTCTTGCCGATGCACCCGCCAGAATACAGAGAACTGATGCAATCATGGGAAACAGTGGTCCCCAGAAATTGCTCATACCAGTAGGATAGAGGTCCATCGGATCAAACCACGGGTATTCGAGGGAATTTTCTACCATCAGTTCAATCTGGCGGAGATTATACCAGGGATCATTTCCAAGAAGATCAACCCCGGCAGCCGATACGAGCCCATCCGCAGGAATCATTCTCATCCAGAATGCGAAATAGGTAAAAATGATAATCAAAGCCAGAATTATCAGATTTTTTTTGTTCATATAAGACTGAAAGTCCATATTCTCTCCTGCTTAAGAATTATCGCAATCAAATGCTATTATATTATTGTCGTTCTTCGGCTGGCAATTAAAATAATTAGCAGAAAAGCAGAAATATACATAATTAATGTGCGGAATTGCGGGGCTTTTCAATATATCCGGGGGAACAGTCGATGAAGACTGCCTGAAATCGATGTCGGAGTCTATCGTGCACAGGGGCCCTGACGATTCCGGCCTTTTTACTGAAGACTGCATCGGCCTTGCACATCGTCGTCTTTCCATTATCGACCTGTCTAAAGAGGGCAGGCAGCCGATGGCGAATGAAGACGGCTCTCTTCTTCTTATATTCAATGGTGAGATCTACAATTATCCCGAGATCAGGGAGGAACTGACTGCCCGTGGGCATATTTTCAGGACTGAAACGGACAGTGAGGTGATCATCCACGGCTACGAGGAATGGGGACCCGGATGCCTGTCGAGATTCAATGGTATGTGGGCGTTTGCAATATGGGACAGGGAGAAAAAAGAACTGTTCTGCTCACGCGACAGGTTCGGGATAAAGCCGTTTTACTATGCAGTTAAGGATAATAACTTTATTTTTGCATCGGAAATAAAGGCACTGCGATGCTTTCCCGGGGTCGGCACCGGGCCGAACGAGAGGCAGCTTATAAATTTCCTGAAATGGGGACTCTCCGATCACACGAACGAGACCATGTTTGAAGGGGTGTTCCAGCTTCCGGCGGGCCATTATATGCTTATTCCGGTAGAAGGGAACCCGGAAGCGGTCAGGTACTGGCATCCTGAAAAGAGCGATGAGCTGGTATCGGATCATAAAACCGACGGGGAGGATTCCAGAGAGTTGCTGGAACTCCTGGAGGATTCTGTCAGGATACACCTGAGAAGCGACGTTCCTACAGGCACATGCCTTTCCGGAGGCCTTGACTCGTCGACTATCGCGGTCCTGATAAATAACTTCCTGAAGGAAAAGAGTCCGGACGCCCCCCTGCAAAAGACATTTTCAGCCGTATTCGATGAGAAAAAGTTCGACGAGAGCGAACATATCAAAAAAGTGATCGATTTTACCGAAATCGACGCTCATTATATCAAACCCGATCCCGCGGATCTGTGGCAGGATCTTGAGCATCTCATCTACTCGAATGACGAACCGTTCATGCAGCTGACTCTCTACTCGCAGTACTGCATCATGAGAGACCTCTCAGAGCATGTAAAGGTCGTTCTTGATGGCCAGGGGGCGGACGAGATATTCGCGGGCTACCTTGCATACATCTATTGTCATATCTCCAGCCTGGTTCGCAGGGGGCATCTGCTGAGAGCGGCCCTGGAGTCTGCCGGTGTGTTAAGGCATCATTCCGGATTTCTCCGCTACGCGACTTGCCAGTATTTCGTCCGTAAAGAGAGAAGGGACCTGATTAAAGGATATGAAGAGCCGCTGGTAAGGTACAGGGGCAGCCTGAACGAGGCGCTGATGGCCGACCTGACAAGTGCAAATCTCCCGTACCTGCTGCACTGGGAGGACAGGATGTCGATGGCATTCTCGGTCGAGGCCCGTGTGCCTTTCCTGGACTACAGGATCGTGAACTTTGCAAACATGCTCCCTGCGGACAAGAAGATAAGAAACGGGGTGACCAAATTCATCTTCCGCAAGGCAATAAAAGGGGTCGTTCCTGAATCTATCCGGTGCAGGATGGACAAAAAAGGATTCTCCACTCCCGAGGAGGTCTGGATGAAGGAGGGTCTGCGGGAGAATGTACTTGAGGTTCTCGGGTCGGAATCCTTTAGATCAAGAAAATACTGGAATCATGAGACGGTGGCTGAAGATTATAACGATTTCCTTGCAGGAAGGAAGCATTACTCCTCTGAGATCTGGAGAATTGTCTGCACTGAACTCTGGCTCAGGCTCTTCTTTCCCGAAAATACAATTTAGAGTTTAGACAGACGTGCTCTCCCATGTCCTCATGTCTTTTCTGATATTCAGGAGGCCCAGGAAGAGATAAACCTGGTTGAGGACGAATGAGGAGATGAATGAAGACTTCTTCAGCCATATGAAGAGCAGGAGCAGGACCAGAACAAGCGCTCCGGCCGGTGCGCTGAACAGGAGCAGAGCTGTGAAGAAGAGCACGCTTCCCGCAAGGAACAGGAACGGCGAGGAGACGTACATCATTATCCTCACCGGGTAAAACCTTCGTGAAAATACTCTCTTTTCCTTTAACAGATCAAGGTTCGATAACGTAGCCTCGATAAGCCTCTTCGCCCTCCGGACTTTCTGCCTGTATTGTTTCCGGATGGCGGGAGGGATCTTTTCGTAGATTACCGAGTCCATGACGTATACCGCCCGGTAACCCTTTCGTATCGCCTCAAATGCCGTATTTGCATCATCAGCCCCTTTATTTTCCTTTATCGAGCCGATGATGTCCTTCCTGAATGCCACGAGAGCGCCGTTGAAGTTGTACGTGGAGTCGTTCGCACTCTCCCAGTCGCACATCCGGCCGTAGAAGTTCCTGTAAACGCTCTCCATTCCCCCGGTCCTCTCCGCTGTCGACTCCCTAAAGGGCTTTGCCTCGGCACAAACAGCTGCAATCCGCTCGTCGGATACAAGCCGGGATATGAGGATTTTAAGAGCATTCTTTTCAAAGAATTTGTTGGCGTCTGTTGTAACGACGATATCGTTTTCTGCGATTCCAAGGGCAAAATTGTATGATTTATTTGTTCCCAGTCTTTTTTCGTTGGAAAATATCCTGTATTTTATACCCGACTCCGCAAGCTTCGACTCCGCGAGCTCTCTTGTATTGTCCGATGAATTGTCGTCGATAAATATCAGCTCGAATTTGTCTTCGGGATAGCCTTCTTCAATCAGGTTGTCGAGCCTTTCTGAGATGATTTTCCCTTCGTTATAGGCGGAGATCACCACACTGACGGGGGGATACCGGTCTCCGCTTAAGATATCTGCAGGTGCGGTCTTTTTCCCGAATTTTATCCCCAAAAGGTAGTATATGTACGGGAATGCTGAAACCAACAATAAAATTACAGATATCGTAAAAAGAAACATAATCCTTACCTAATTTTTCATATGATATTATTTCAATTTTTAGCCCCGGCCCTCGCAAGCGGTTTCGAGAGGTGTCTCCGTGCGACGGGCGGGACCTCATACCAGCCGGGGGAGAGAGACCTTTCAGTCCTTATTATCTCCGGGCCGGTGGCTTTCTCACCGCATCTTTTGCACTTGTAGCCCTTGTCCGTCCCGGCGCTGGTCATCCTTTTACCGCAGGTGCATACTGGGGGCTTCTCCTCAGTCTTTTCCGCGAGGGAGAGAACTTCCATCTTTTCGAGATTGATGCTGTCCCCCTTAAAGCTCCCGCAGACCGTAACGGTGTCGCCGGGGATCAGGGCCCGGACGATGTCCCTAAACCCCTTGGTCGGCTCGTAGGCCATGCAGCGGACGGAGTTTTCCGGTTCATCCGACAGTGTGAAGGAGACATGGCCGCCTTCTCCGGTTGCAGGGTAGGCGGACACAGCGCCCTTCGTCCGGTAAGACCGGTCCTCCTTCATATCGGCAATCGGGGCGTCTATCAGGTGTGCGTCTGTTCCCTGGTTCGTCCTGTACAGTGCGGTTACGGCCGGCTCTTCGGATATTATGTATGATGCGGCCTTCTCCACCCATTCCGGCGATTCGCCCCTGATCCCGTAGAGGACCGGATCGGGGGTATGGGGGACGCAGACGACGACGTGGTTTTCGAAGTCGACCGAGTCCCAGGTGTGGGGGTACGTCTTCTCCTCGGCCAGGAATACGCTGTCGCGATCGACGGTTCTTTCGCCCCTATCTTCATGATGCCTGTATGCGAGGAGCTCATAGGTGGTGTCATCGAAAGAGGCGGAGAGAGCCGCAGCTGCGCCAATCAGCCCTCTTTTGTTCTTCCATCCCCGGTACACGGCGCCGTTCTCATCAAGGAACCCGGTTGCCTCCTCTATGGTAAGAAAGTCTGCGACCGCCTTTTTGTAGAACCATTCCGGAAGGGGCGATTCCGCCATCGCGACGCCGGGATTGGTGTTTTCGCACGAGATGTCCGCAAGCTCGTCCACGAGGCTGCAGGCGAGATCGAAACCCCCTGGGCCGGCGTCGGTTTCGATGCATACCGCCGCATTCCCCCTCGTCTTGTAGCGTGCATTGGGGTTGAGCCTTGCAAGGGTCATGGACTTAACCGAAAAGCCCGCGTCACGAAGCCTCTCCGCAAGTACGGCACCCAGATATGTCGTGCACATTCCCGAGGGGGAATCGGTATCGTCTATTCCAATAAGCATCGAAATCCGGCCGGATCTGCCCGGCCCTGTCACCATCCAAAGTTCTTTTTCTATAAATGGAAAAGGTACTGGTTTAATATAGATCACTTAAACATAAGAAGATTAATTGTAACAGGATAGGTGTCATGTCCCAGGATAGACTTGTGCAGACGGTAATCAGCGTGCTGATAATGGCGGGCTACAACGTATCGGAGCGGTGCGGAATCAGGCCCAGGAGTTTCGACATTATTGCACGAAAGGATTCAAAGCTGCTTGTCATAAAGGTCGTCCCCCACATAGACAGCGTGGGCGAGGAGAGTGCACACGATCTTGCGCTTATCGCCCAGTACCTCGATGCGACACCCATCATCGTGGGCGACAAGGCACGCGACTCCGAGTTAGAGAGGGGTGCGGTGTACATCCGCCACGGGATCATCGCGACGAACTCTAAGACCCTCTATGACTTCCTTGTCGATGAAGTCCCGCCGCTTGTATTTGCCCAGCCCGGCGGGCTCTACGTGAATATCAACGGCGAAAAACTAAGGGGGCTCCGCGAAGGCCGGAATCTCTCGCTCGGCGATCTCGCCTCGGCCCTCGGCGTTTCGAGAAGAAGCATCTCCAAGTACGAGAGCGGGATGAGCACCACACTCGATATCGCGATAAGGCTCGAGGAGCTCTTCGACGCCGCGATCGTCGAGGCCATAGACATCCTGAAGAAGGCCTCGGACCTGGCCGTAAAGCCGGAGGCAAAGGAACAGGAGGACAACCTTCCGGCCGACTTCCAGAGGATCGGGATCGAAACCCACACCATGTGCAGGGCGCCCTTCGATGCGCTCGCGGTGTACGAGAAGAAGACGATCCTCACCGGGTACGGCACCGCCCAGAAGACTATCCGCCACGCCGGACTAATCGGCAATATATCCGAAATAACCGAATCGAGGGCGGTATGTGTCCTGACCGATTACAAGAAGAAGAAACGCATCGGCAAAACACTTATCATCGGCGAGGAAGTGCTTTCGGATCTCAAAGAGGGATCGGAGTTTATCGAGCTGATCGAAGATCAATAATTTTTATATAGAACTACTAACCACATTTTTAAGACATAATATAGGAGTTTAATAATATGGCAGCAAATCTTGGAGGACAACCCATCTTTATCCTTAAAGAGGGAAGTCAGCGTACACGCGGCCGCGATGCCCAGAGCGGCAACATCGCAGCTGCAAAAGCTGTAGCAAGTGCAGTAAGAACAACACTCGGACCAAAGGGCATGGACAAGATGCTCGTCGACACCATCGGTGACGTTGTAATCACAAACGACGGTGTAACCATCCTCAAAGAGATGGACATCGAGCACCCCGCAGCAAAGATGATGGTCGAGGTCGCAAAGACCCAGGACGACGAGGTCGGAGACGGAACAACAACCGCTGTAGTAGTCGCAGGCGAACTGCTCAAGCGTGCAGAGGATCTCCTCGACCAGGACGTTCACCCGACAGTCATCGCACACGGTTACAGGCTTGCAGCTGACAAGGCGCAGGAACTCATAAAAGAGCTCGCAATCGACGTCAAGCCCACAGACAAGAAGATGCTCACAAAGATTGCAGACACTGCAATGACTGGCAAGGGAGCAGAAGCCGCAAAGGACAAGCTCACCGAACTCGTCGTAAAGGCAATCACAATGATCGCTGATGAGGACGGAACTGTCGACACGGACTTTGTCAAGATCGAGAAGAAGGTCGGAGGCACAATCGAGGGTTCCGAGATTATCGAAGGAGTCGTAATCGACAAAGAGCGTGTCCACCCCGGCATGCCCAAGATAATAAAGAAGGCAAAGATTCTTTTACTCAATGCACCTGTCGAGTTCAAGAAGACAGAGGTCGACGCCGAGATCTCAATCACATCGCCGGACCAGCTCCAGATGTTCCTCGATGAGGAAGAGAAGATGATCAAGACAATCGTCGAGAAGATCGTCGCATCAGGCGCAAATGTTCTGGTCTGCCAGAAGGGAATCGACGACATCGCACAGCACTACCTTGCAAAGGCAGGTATCCTTGCAGTACGCCGTGTAAAGAAGTCTGACCTGACAAAACTCTCACGTGCAACAGGCGCAACAGTCGTCTCCTCAATCGACGCAATCGATGCAGCAGAACTCGGAGCTGCAGGACTTGTAGAGGAGAAGAAGGTCGGCGGCGAGGAGATGATCTTCGTTACAGAATGCAACAACCCGAAGGCATGCACACTCATCGTCCGCGGCGGAACAGAACACGTTGTAGACGAGCTTGACCGTGCACTCGAAGACGCTCTCCGTGTAGTCGGCGTTGCAGTGGAGGACAAGAAGTTCGTTGCAGGCGGCGGATCACCCGAGGTTGAGCTCTCACTGAGGCTCCGTGAATACGCAGCATCACAGGAAGGACGCTCACAGCTTGCAATCGAGGCATTCGCAAACGCTCTCGAGATCATCCCGAGGACACTCGCAGAAAACGCAGGTCTCGACCCGATTGACATGCTCGTCGAACTCCGCTCGGAGCACGAGAACGGCAAGAAGACAGTCGGTCTCAACGTATTCGATGCAAAGGCAGAGGATATGCTTAAGGCAGGCGTTGTCGAGCCAATGCGTGTAAAAACCCAGGCAATCGCTTCAGCAGCTGAGGCAGCTGTCATGATCCTCAGGATCGACGACGTCATCGCAGCATCCAAGATGGGCGGCGGCGAAGGCCCGAGCCCTGAAGAGATGGCTGCAATGGGCGGCATGGGTGGCATGGGCGGAATGCCCCCCATGATGTAACCTCGTCCGGATAAATCAAAATACAATCTTTTTTCCCCCCAAAAAGAGCATTTCCTGCTCTGATTCATCAGCTGTTTTTACTGAAAAATTCATAATCAAAATTAAATCGCAACCATTATACAATCATGAAAGGAGATTGTATATCATAGTGGTTGGGCACTTATGTCTATCAAAAAGAGACTATCTGAAAGACTGTCATTCCTACAGTATCTGCTGATAATATGCGTGCTTATAGTTGTCCCTATAATAGCAGGGGTCGCTTATGACAGCTACTGTTCAGTCTCTGAAGAATATCACAATAATTTTGATCTGCTCAAATGCAATACGGAACAGAGCATAATAGAGACGATAAAGATTGTCGATAAGGGCCTGAGGATCTATGACGAAAGCCTCGACGAAAAGATGAAGGCAGGGTTTGTACCCTTTATTAATGCCTACAATGAATCCGGAGGAGACCCTTCAGAGATCGATCTGGACGAACTTCGGAAAGGACTGGGTGAAAGGTATAATTTCTATATAATAGATGAAAACCAAACGGTGATCTGTTCTACCGTGGATGTCGATCTCGGTCTTGATTTCTCTTTTCTCCATGAATATTCCGAATATCTGGACAGTGTACGTGAAGGGGATTCATATTCCGGTGACAGGGTGGTCCGGGGAGTCAGAGATATCGAAGCAATAAGGAAATATGGATACTATCCCTCTCCTGACCATAAGTATATTCTTGAACTTTCGTACAGTATCGGGAATGAAAGTCCTCGTGAAATCCTGAGATACACCAAAACGGTTGAAGACCTGAGAGGGATGAACCCTTACCTGCAGTCTGTGAAAATTTATGATATTTTTGGATATACAATCGGTGCTCCGGAGGAACCAGACAAAGATACAAGGAAATTCATAAAAAATGAGGTTATAAGGGCAAAAGAGGATGTTCTCATCGAGGATTCCGCAAACGGGACACTTACGGATTACAGATTTGTCAACCTCTACAAGTACGGCATCGGTTCTGATCCAAGTCTTGCAATTGCCTTTACCTACTCGACGGCGATGCTTCAGGAAAATATAATGTCGGCATGGCTTTTGGAATTTATAAGCATAGCCGGGCTGAGTATACTGCTCATTTTAATACTCGGTTTGTTCTGCTTCGCGGTTTCAAAACCGGTAAAGAACCTTGTCGAAGATGTCGATGCTATTGCAGATGGGGACCTTGATCACAAAATCTCTGTCGGCACCGGGGGTCGGGAGTTCGTGCACCTTGAAGCCAGCATCTCCAACATGGTCGAGCGGCTGAAACAGACCATAAAGAAGGTCCAGGAATCCGAGGAACTCATAAAGAAACATAACGAGGAGCTGGAGGAGACCGTAGCCTCAAGAACGAAGGAGGCTCTTGACAGGAGCAATGAAGCGAACTTCTATCTCGATATAATCACCCATGATATCAATAACTCAAATATGGCGGCACTTGGTTATGCCGAGATTTTATCTGAAATTTCCGATGACGAGGGCCGTGATATTACAAAGATGCTAATTGCCGCAATACACCAGAATGCCGACATCATCAGGAACATATCCCTGATGAGGAAGATGAAGGGCGAGGAGCAGATCACTCTCGCTCCTGTAAATCTCGATTCGGTAATAAAACACGCAATGTCACTGTTCCAGCTGAATGTAGTCTACGATGGAACTGATCTCAGGGTCATGGCCGACAATCTGCTCGAAGAGGTCTTTACAAATATATTTGGGAACTGCATCCGTCACGCGGGTCCCGACTGTGAGGTGAAAATCTCGATTGCGGATTCGGATGGAAACGTCGAGGTCTGCATATCCGATAACGGACCGGGAATCCCCGGGGGCATGAAAGAGGAATGCTTCAACAGGTATACAAGGAATCTCTCCGGGCGGAACGCAGACGGAAGCGGCGTAGGGTTGTATATTGTAAAGACACTCATAACGGACAGGTACGGTGGAAGCGTTAAGGCAAATGATGCGGTTGAAGGGCATCCGGAGGAGGGGCTTATGATCTGCATAACCCTGAAGAAGGCGGTTCCCTGAATGAAGGGAAAACAATACTTTTAAATAGACAGAAATAGCTCTTTCAAACTATCAGTTCACTCTGCAGGGGGAAGTCAGATAACAGGAAAGCCTTTTTCATTCTATAACCGCCTGTTGATTTTTATCGTAATCCTGACAATTCCCCTGCTGTCCGGACTCTTTTACCTGAGCGTAGTAGACGTATCCAATGACTACAGGACAAATTACGCTTTTTTACAGGAGAACACCGAAGAGAGTATAATTAATGCCGTCAGGACGGTGGACCAGGGGCTCAGGATATACGACACAAGCCTTGATGATGAGATGCAAAGGGCGTTTGCGATATTCCTCGAAGCCTATGATGAGTCGGGGTGCGATCCTGCGGCGATGGATCTCGAATCTCTGAAGGAGATTCTGGGAGATCGGTATGATCTCTATATTATCGATGAGAACTATGTGGTGTCCTATACTACAAAGGAGATGGATCTCGGTCTTAACTTCTCTAATTCCGGTTCTTTTACCGGATTCCTGGATGAGATCCGCGAAGGCGGCTCCTATGTGGGGGACAGGGTGTCCAAAGGGGTCAGGGATGTCGAAAATGTCCAGAAGTACGCATACCACCCGACACCGGACCACAGGTACCTGCTTGAGCTTTCCTATGCTGTCAATAAAGAGGATGCAAGGTTCCTGCTAAAGTACGGTAATACTGTCGAGGAGCTGCAGCCTCTAAATCCCTATCTTGAATCGGTACAGCTCTATGAAGTTCTTGGAAATCTTATCGGCGACGGCAAAGAGCAGGATCCCGGGATGAAGGAGCTCGTTTTAAGGGAGGTTATCGACAAAAAAAGCGATTATATCATAAGGGACAGCGATTCGGGAACGGCCACGGTTATCAGGTACGTCGATCTTTCCAACCCGGAAAAAGGGTCGGATATGAGCCTTGCAGTTGCATTCACGTATGATGAAAGAATGCTCGCCGACGAGATCAACTCAATAGTCTTCTTCCAGCTCGGGGTCTATATGATCTTTGTTGCCCTGTTTTTTGTCTTTCTGATAGTCATGACCCGGACCGTCGCAAGACCGGTAAGGGAGCTTGTAGAGGATGTCGATGCCATCGCTGGTGGGGACTACGATCATGGAATACGCTCCTCCGGTGTGAAGGAGTTCGGGCATCTTGAAACAAGTATCTCTAACATGGTCGATAAGATCGTGGGGGCGCTGAACGAGAAGACAGTCCTCCTGCACGAGGTGCACCACAGGGTCAAGAACAACCTGCAGATAATATCGGGGATAATCCAGCTCCAGTCGAGAAATATCGATGACGAATCCGCGAAGCAGGCGCTTTTGATGTGTGAAAACAGGATCCGGACGCTCTCGTCGGTGCATGATTCGCTTTACAGGGCGGACGATCTCACGTTTATCAACTCAAAGGAGCACTTCACCACCCTGGCAATAAATATAATGCAGTCACTCTCCTGCCCGGAGAAATGCACGGTGGATCTCGATCTCGACATCGAGAATCACAGTCTTCCGCTGGACAGCGCAATACCGATAAGCCTTGTTATCAATGAGATTATCTCGAACTCACTGAAATACGCCTTTGAAGGGAGGAATAAAGGTACAATCGGAATCCGCTTCCGTTCGAGGAATGGGCGTTTCCTCCTGGATGTCTGGGACGACGGGGTCGGCCTTCCGGAGGACTATGAGAGGAAGAAAAAGCCTGGATCCCTGGGCTTAAGGCTTGTAAAGAGGCTTGTCAGGGATCAGCTCAGGGGAACGATGAAGGTTAATGCCGAAAGGGGAACGTGGTATTCCTTCGACATTCCGGAGGAGTGAGTGGGCCGGAAACGATTATCTAAATAAAAATTATAAATCCAGCTCAAGCCCCAGGACGCCTTCCTTCTTTTCAAAGACATCCCTTGCAATCTTCCACAGGCCGGTCGAGGCGCACCACTCGTCATATACACATAACTTCTCACGGAGGAGTTCCTCAACCTCCGGGGCTATCTCCGGCGCCATCGAACCCGCGAGTGCAACTTTCGCCCCCCTGTTTAAGAGTTTCATCGAGGCGCATTCCATCGCCGTAAACATCGCAAGGGCACTCTTCCTTACATCCTCGGGGAGGGATTCGCCGATACCGGCATGAAGGAAGGCCTCGTTTGCGGACCATTCGCCGTCGTCGATCTTTCGTATTGCATCTACATCGAGGGCCCCATGCTTTGTACCGGGGGAGAATATGCAGGCATCGAACGCCCCGACGATCTTTCCGCCTGTAACAAGCATTGTCACCGTATTCGAGCTAACATCCGCGACTACGAAGTCCCCGCCGTGGTCGAGGAAGACCTGATAGGCGATCCCGATCTTTTCCGGGCTGGTCTGGTGGGAGTACGCCTTGAACCGGGGATCTGTCGGCGATCCGCGGTGGATTCCGGGGATTACAATCGCAGGCACACCCGATCCCGCGACTTCGTCATATACCTTCGTCCCACCGCCGATATGCTCGCCCGCACCTTCCCTTGAGATTACACCTCTGTTCTCCACCTTTTCGATGGCGGTGATCTTCGATATGCCGTCGCCCATCGAGTAGCAGACCGAGATCCCGTCAATCTCGTCCGGGGGGCAGAGCCGTTCAAGGTCGGCGAACTTAAAATCCCTTGCATCCTCACGGGATATCCTGAAATGGCCGGTTTCACAGGCGAACCTGATGGCCGTTGTCCCGTGATCTATTCCTATATACATGATCGAAGATGCTCTCCTGTCATGAGATGTTTGGCATCCATAGCAAAAAACGGTTTACACTTTTGTGTGCCAGGTAACCATGAAAGTCCAAACCTGCAGTTAAAACAATTTATCGCCTGAAAACCAGAATAATAACACCAGAAATGAGTAAATATTCTACAATAACTGATATTAAAAATATTAAGGGAATCCTTGCAATCCTGCTAATATTCGCCCTCTCTCCTGTTCTTGCATTTTTTATCGGGGAGAACACACAGCCGGGCATCTTCCTCGGTTCATCTGCAACTATTGCACCGTTCGTCATCCTGGCGGTAATAGCATGGTTTTCAATGCTCAGGGGCAGGGACAGCCTGAAGTATCCGGTATATCTCCTGCTTCTCGGGATAATCGCGGTTATGGGACTTATATCGTTTTTATTCGGCGTAATCTCGGTTTTACCCCCTGATATGGTGTTGTCGGAGGATCTTGAACCCGGATATCCTGAAACCATGATCGAAACCGGCGATATAATTACGATCCTGCTTCTTTTTGCGGGATGTGCCGGGGGCGCTCTCCTGTCGTTTCTCCCGCTCCTGAAAGGGGTTCGTGTATATCTCGCCTCAAAACTCGACTTCGATCCTTTCAGCCGCCTGCACATAGTCGCTCTTGTGACAATCTTCGCGGTCACCCTGATCCCGCTTGTGCCCGTTACTGTGACGGGAGTCCCGCCGTACCTTTCCGAATCATTTATGGAGATGATAAATTCGGATGGCACGCTCCTTGAAGCTGCGGTCGCGGTGGACCTCTATACGCTCTTCTGGACCATACTTGCATCTTTTGCAATCGCCGGCCTGTTTACGAAGAGGAACCTCAGGGAAACCCTGCAGAGGCTCGGCCTGACTCGCCCGGGTGCAAAGGAGATCTTTATCGCGGCGGGATTTGCATTAATCCTCGTAGCGGTGTTCTACGCGGTGGACGAGGTTATTGCCGTCATCTGGACCGCGATGGGATGGCCTCTCACGGACTCGGGGGCATTCGAGCAGTTCCTTGTCCCCTACATGACCCTTCCCGGGATTGTCATCGCATCGGTATGCGCCGGGTTTGGGGAGGAGATCTCGATAAGAGGAGTTCTTCAGCCGAGGTTTGGGATACTCATCCCGGCGATGCTCTTTGCATCCCTTCACGCCTTCCAGTACAACTGGGACGGAATAATATCGGTTTTCATCGCCGGGCTGGTCTTCGGGATAATAAGAGGCAGGTACAGCACGACGGTCTGCGCAATAACCCACACCACATACGACTTCGTGCTCTTCCTGGGTCTCCTCCTTGGGTTTAGTGTGATATGAATGGAATTATCGTTTTGAACGAGGGAATGAGGATCAATCGTCCTGGACAGTAATGTGTTTAGTGAATATTTCCAAAAAAAGAGTGATTTTCAGGCCTCGTAGGCCACAAGAACCGCGCCCATCTTCTTCTCCATATCCTGGAGAGTCTTTATGTCGCTGTCTGTTAGATCCTTGAACTTCTGTTCTGCAAGAAGGTAGACACCGATGTCGGATTCAAGATCCTTGATCTTTTTTATCTTATCTTCGGTCAGTTTTGCGTACATCTCCGCATCACCTCAATCACAAAAGGATGTTTGAAGATAAATAATATTGCTTAAATTAAATTGATTTAGAGAAATATTCTCTGTAAAAGGAAAATCGCCTGCCTGAATGCCGTGTTTTGTTCTTCACTCGCACGTCCTTCTCCGCAGATGTTTCAGGTATGACGGCGTTTGTCTTTGGCTATGTTTTAAATAAATACGGGGACAATATTTGAGGGATATCGATGGACTTTGAGTTTATAAAAGAAGAAGAAAATAAACTTCTCAACCGCACTGAGCTCGACTTTGTCCTTGCATACGACGGCGCAACTCCTTCAAGGAAAGAGATTCTCGGGAAACTCTGCGCACTTCGTAATGTAAAACCAGAGCTCTGTGTCCTCAGTTCGCTGAAAACAGAGTTTGGTAAGCAGGAAATTGTCGCACAGGCACGCATATACGAAGATGCCGATGCATTGAAGTCGACCGAGCTTGAGCATGTAATGGAGCACTCCACCTTCGCACCCGATGTCGAGGAAGCGCCTGAAGAAGAGGCGGAAGAAGCGGCAGAGGAAGAAGTAGAGAAAGAGGCTGCACCAGCGGAAGAGAAGGCGGAGGAGTAGATATGGGAGTAAAGCGTTACACCTACTACAAGGTCGAGGGCGACAAAGCCGTCACGGAAAAGAAGCACTGCCCGCGCTGTGGCCCGGGCGTCTTTATGGCAGAGCACAAGGATCGTGTTTCCTGCGGTAAGTGCGGATATACAGAATTTAAATAAATAAGAGATAAATGCCTGAAAACGGGCAAATTCTGGGGATTGAGGGGACAGCGTGGAACCTCAGTGCCGCTATTTTCGGAGATGATCTCGTATCTCTCTTTTCAAAACCCTATAGCCCGCCGCATGGAGGTATCCATCCCCGGGAGGCCGCACAGCATCATGCATCGGTGATGAAGGAGGTCATTTCGAAAGTAATCGAAGGCCAGGACTTATCGAAGATTGCAGGTGTGGCCTTCTCGCAGGGGCCGGGTCTCGGTCCCTGCCTGCGAACTGTCGGGACGGCCGCCCGTTCACTCGCTCTTGCACTTGACGTCCCGCTTATAGGGGTCAACCACTGCGTCGCCCATGTCGAGATCGGCCGGTGGCAGTGCGGGTGCGCCGACCCGATTGTCCTCTACGCGAGCGGTGCGAATACGCAGGTTCTCGGGTTTTTAAAGTCCCGGTACAGGATATTCGGCGAGACCCTCGACATCGGGCTTGGAAATGCCATAGACAAGTTTGCGAGAAGCAGGGGCTTAACCCATCCCGGCGGGCCTCTCGTAGAGAAGCTTGCGCTGGAAGGAAACCCTGTCGGGCTTCCCTATACGGTGAAGGGAATGGACCTTGCGTTCTCCGGCCTGATGTCGGCTGCAAAGGACTGCGACGCACCGCTTGAGGATATATGTGCGGGATTCCAGGAGACCGCGTTTGCGATGTGCGTCGAGGTCACCGAGAGGGCACTTGCCCATGCAGGAAAGGACGAAGTGCTCCTCGTCGGAGGAGTGGGTGCGAACTCCCGCCTGCAGGAGATGCTCCGGTGCATGTGCGAGGAGCGTGGTGCGGAGTTCTTCGTCCCGGAGAGGAAGTATATCGGCGACAACGGTGCGATGATCGCTCTTACGGGCAGGATCATGCTCGAGGCCGGGCAGACTATAACGGTTCCCGATTCGGCGGTCATCCCCGGCTACCGCTCGGACGACGTGGTTGTCAAATGGAGAAAGGACACCGGGGACCTCCCTTACGCGAAGGCGAACCTCCTCGAAAACGGGCAGGCAAGGGGTGCCGAGGCGGTCGTGACCGAGTCCGGCGGGAATGTAGTCAAGCGCCGTTTATCCAAGAAATACAGGAACCCGGCGCTCGACGCCCGTCTGATTGCCGAGCGGACGAGGGCCGAGGCTAGGCTGATATCGCAGGCGAGAAGAAGCGGCGTCCCGACACCGGTGATAAGAGACGTCACCGCCGATTCGATTGTGATGGAAAAGATCGACGGGCCGATGTTAAAGCTCGACCTTACGCAGGATCATGTCTACGATGCAGGGCGGATCGTCGGGAAGCTCCATACGGCAGGAATAATCCACGGAGATCTCACGACGTCGAACTTCATCGTCCGGGACGGAAGATGTGTCCTGATAGACTTCGGGCTTTCATACATATCGTCCGAGATAGAATCGAGGGGAGTCGATCTCCATGTCTTCTTCCAGACGCTCGAGAGCACCGCCCCCGATCACGACGAACTCAGGAAGGAATTTTGTGAGGGATATACTGAGACCTTCGAAGAGGCCGAAGAGGTCTTCGACAGGGTTGAAGAGATCCGGCTCCGGGGCCGGTATCTTTGATTTTTTTGTTTATCATAAATTATATTAAATAAAACTCTTCAACCACTTTTACGTATTTAATCGTAGCAGAGTTTTGCCATAAGTTATCATTTAATCTTAACCATCAGAATTTTATAATATTTGGTGCTAATAAAAACTATAAAATTAATAAAGGGGCACTATGAATAATATTGACGCAACTTCACGAATATACATACTTGCATCGATTCCCGGTCAGGGAAAGACAACGATCGCTCTTCTTTTGAAGAAATATTTTCGAGAACGGAACCTGAAAGTTGCCTGTCTCCAGATGGATAAGGGGCAGTTCGATGTGAATTCCTACCTTGAGAATGACTGCTATCACTATACAATTCCTCTTGAAGCAGCCAGAACTTGGGAGGATTTTGAACGATGGATTCCTACCGGCTTTGATGTTTACCTGCTGGAGATTACTTTTGCATATTCTCCCAAAGGAATGGCATATGTCGATCTTTTCAATAATGTAAATGAAGTCATTTCTTATGATTTGAAAGACGAATGGCAAAAATCAGCTAAAAACGCGGTTTTGGATTGCATGCTTAATCATTATATGATTACAGATGGAGAGAGTGAGGATTCTTTGATGGCTTTATGGGATTTATTTCATAAAAGGAATGTAAAGGTCATATATACCAAATCTCCAGCTGAGCTTGAAGGACCTTATGTTAATGCTAAATTTGAATTAATGAATCCTGAAGAGTTTGTTTATGAAGAGATAAAGCCTCGATATCAATTTCCGTCCGGTACGAAAAAAGCGATAGCGGTCGGAGCTTTTCCTGCGGAGTACTGGGACATTTATCCTGATCTGAAATGGTATGGGTTTGATTATGCGGGCTTTATGGAAAGATTCAGGAAGGAGGATTACGATCTTGCCGTAATCGGGAAGTGCATGAATAAAAATCTAAAATTTTATGACAGGCCAAAAAATTGTGAAGTGATCTGCTACCAGCCTTCGGTCTACATCAATTTTTCTGCAGATTCCAAACTTAAAACCCAAAAGGATGATTTTATGGAAGTTTTTAAGAGAATAAAATCAAAAAAGCCCGGAAGTCCTATCGGAAGTGACGAAGGAATGTTTGGCTCCTCCAACAACAATTACTGGACTTACAGGACACATCCGGACCTTGATATAATCAAAAAAGAGGGAAACATCCTGTTCTGCAACGGGTGGATTCTTCCCCAATACTTAATTCGCGACGGTTATCTGGAGGTGGAGTGATATGGGTGGAGGAGTTACGGTTCCGGTTGTGACTATCGTGTCACCACTACAATTTCCTATTAACAGTCGGATTGCAAATCTACAGGATACTCAGACACAAACATTTCAGGTAAGTGTGGATGATGGAGGAGAATCAGCTACTATAGAATGGTATCTGGACAACAATAATCTACAAAATTCTGGTTTGTCTGTAAGTCTTACAGCAGGAAAAGGAACTCATAAAATCAGAGTTGTGGCTTCGAATTCAGCTGGTTCGAGTGATGCTATCTGGACATGGAATATTCTCTATGATTATCCGGAGGAATTGTACATCAGTTATGCGATTGGCAAGTATTGTTGTTGTGAGTATTGTACAGAGAACCCGGATAACTGGAATGATGCATATTGCCTTCATAATGCTATTATAAGGTGGATATTATATTCTGATAGCTCCTCATTGTGGACTGTGAACTGTTGCAAATTCTTAGAACCCGGAACTGGAAATCAAGTAGTTATCACTCCCCGTGGGGACAACAGATTCATCTATCCTGCATCAACTCTCAATCATTCGGTTGCCGCAGAATACATTGGTGGCAACGAAATTGATATCACAAACTGGAGATTTTTCCAGTATGATGAACTTGACATTCCTGTTGGAGAAGAAGGGGGGCAGATTCCTCCGGCGAGTGGGTCTTCGACAAGATATGATTTTGTCATCTGGAATGTTCTGGATATAATGTATGATTCAAATGGTCTACACATATATCAAAGTCCAAGAAAAACTTTTGAAATCGATGAAAATGGTGAAGCAACGTGGAAAGAAAATGTTGCTGAAGAAGGATGGTATCCGCCGTTATGAGTACCTTGTGATAATGAAATTACTAGATAATTGGGGTTTTAAAAATGAGACTCAAACTATTATTGTTCCTCTTAATTTGTGCGGCAATTATTTTCTTTTCTGCAGACTGTTCCAATCAGGTTCATCCTGAAAACCGTCTTAATAATATAGATTCTGAAGAAGGAATGATGTACCGGATGGATGCCGGTCATACCGGATGCTATGACACAGTTTCCGGAGGAATTATTCCTCAAGGCAACCTGAAATGGAAGTATAAAACAAACGGAACTGCACTTTCATCTCCGGCAATTGCAGATAATATAATCTATCTTCAAAGCAGCGGTGATAATTTATACGCAATAGACGTAGCGAGTGGGGCATTAATATGGAATTATACGACCGGAAAAAGTTCTGTATTGTCAATGTCTCCATCCACCCCGTCATCTCCTGCAGTCGTAAATGGGGCAGTCTATTTTGGAAGCACGGATAACAATATTTACGCACTTGATGCATATACCGGTGAATTAAAATGGAATTATTCTACCTCAGACACCGTATATTCATCCCCCGTTATTGTTGGCGGAGTATTATACATTTGCGGGGGAAGAGAAGGATATATATACGCGCTTGGTATAAAATCAGGCAGTTTACTCTGGAAATATCAGATAAATAAGCTGTACCCTGATGCAATCGGTGCTGCCTGTTCGCCTGTTTATCTCAATAAAACCGTCTATGCCGGATCAATTGATGGCACAATATATGCATTGAACTCATCTGATGGCAGTGTTATCTGGACTTTCTTTGAAGAAGGGCAAAACGGAAATGTTCTCTCGGCGGATGGCGATACAATTTATTTCGGCAGTCAAAACAGTCACTGGACTTCGAATACTACAAGTTTTGTTTATGCACTAAATGCGATTAACGGAAGTCTGAAATGGAAGAAATCCTTTAAGGAGTGGATTGACTCTTCACCTGTCATCTCTAAGGATTTAGTATATATATCGTGTAAGGATTCAACGATTTCTGGATTAAATAAGGGTAATGGCAGTGTCATCTGGGAAAAATCTTCAATATATGCACGAAATCTTGCACTCGCAGATGATATTTTGTATTCAGGAAACAGGGATGGTAAGCTATATGCTTTCAATGCGACGGATGGTAATTCGATCCGGATACATGATACGGGGAATAAATATTCACTTACGAATAATCCGGTAATCTATAACGGCTCGGTTTTCTTTGTAGTAGATGGTGGTTATTTGTGTGCATTTGATTAAGGGGAAGCGATCTCTGATGAACTGTAAATTCCTTCTTCTGGTATTTTTTACCATTCTAATGCTCATTTTTTCTGGTTGCACAACCGATTGTCCTGTCAATTCTGAAGAAAAAATGGTACCGGTTCTCACTTCCACTGAAGAACCACCTGAGGCAGTGCCGCTCTGGATTTACGATCTGTACGACAATGACCAGCCTCATTTTTTCCCGTCAATGTCTTCAACCGAAGTGGCGCTCTGCAGTGGGGCAGGTATTCTTTAAATGGAATAGAATGGAATTATCAGCCGGTGCCTTCGGTCTACTGTTTCAACCGGGCGGGAGAACTGCTATGGAAATACACAACCGAAGGTGAGGTTAAGAGCGCTGCCGTCAGCGGAGACGGACATTATGTTGTAGCCGGATCGACCGATGGCAGGGTGTATTTCTTTAACCGGGATGGATGTAAAGACGAATAATTAAGGAGATCCGGCTTCGGGGCCGGTATCTTTGATTTTTTTGGAATTATTTAACCGCCAGTTATAAGAATAATTAATACAAACTCACTTGCCATAAGATCAATTTAATTGAATAAGGGGGCTGATACAAGTGAGCACTATCTACATTCTGGCGTCTATACCCGGTCAGGGTAAGACAACTACTTCTGTTCTGCTTTCAAAATACCTTGAAAAAGAAGGAAAGAAAACAGCATGCCTGCAGACTGAAAAAGGATTTTTCGATGTACATACCTATCTGGAAGCCGGCCGGTATCACTACTCGATACCGCTTGAAGCGGCGAAAAGCAGGGAATTTTTTGAAAAGTGGCTGCCGGCAGGCTACGATGCATATATCCTGGAGATAACATTCCCATATTCCCCACCGGGGTCGGCATTTATCGATCTCTTTGAGAATGTAAATGAAATTGTTTCATTTGAACTTAAAAATAAGTGGGAAGAGCATCTCCGGCAAAAAGTAAGTGATCACTGGGGGCCCCTGTCCGATTCAACCGGACATTTTTCAGAATTCCTAAAACTTTTCAATGACAGGAATATAAAGAGAGTCCATACGAAAACAAGGGGCCGGATCGACGGGCCGTTTGTGGATGATAATTTCAGTCTTGGAAATCCGGGAGATTTCGTATGCGACAGCATCAGTCCCCGGTACACCTTTCCGAAAAGCGATAAAGAAGCGATAGCTGTCGGTGCGTTTCCTGCGGAGTACTGGGACATTTATCCTGATCTGAAATGGTATGGGTTTGATTATGCATCCTTTATGCAGAGATTCAGGAAGGAGGATTATGATCTTGCCGTAATTGGCGCATGTATGAACCGGAATCTTAAGTTTAATGACAGACCTGCCGGACCCGATATCATCTGCTATCAGCCTTCTGTATACCATGACCTGAAGAGATCGGCATATGATCATGGCGGGGTCGGGGATCACAGAAAAGTGACGGATGATTTTATGGAAGTCAACAGAAGGATAAAGAAAGAACCGGCCGGGACGCCAATCGGCAAAGAAAACGGTGTTTTTAGAGGCTATAATAACAAATACTGGACCTACAGAAAACACCACGACTTTGATATAATCAAAAAAGAAGGAAATATTGTCTTCTGCAACGGGTGGATTCTTCCCCAGTATTTAATCCGCGACGGCTATCTGGAGGTGGAGTGATATGGGCAATCCCCCGCCGACTCCTCCGGTTGTGACACTTGTTAATCCTTCAGGTTCTGATTTATGTGATCCTGTCAGTACTCTGCGGACGTTCACAGCATCATGTGATCAGGTGGCGACTATGTCGGTGTACCTTGATACCGATCCCGGATCTTCTTCTCCTGTACTTGAGATTACGAATGTACAGCAGATCTCATATACTGCGCCCCAATATAGCACCGAAGGGAATCACCAGATATCTGTTGTTGCAGCAAATGGAAACGGAACTGGAATAAATTACTGGTTCTGGAATCTTGTTGAGAGCCCGCCTGTTGTAACGAGGGTTGATCCAGAAGAGCAGAATGTTTCGGATAATGTGGGGACGCAGCGGACATTTACGGCCTTATGCGACCAGTCTGCAACGATGACTTTCGAGTTGGATGGCACTCCTGTATTTCAAAGCAGTCCCGGCATTCAAAGTGCTTCATATACAAACAGCTCCGCGTCTGCCGGAATGCATGAAGTAGGGGTCATTGCTTCAAATTCAAACGGTAACGGATCTAACCATTGGAACTGGTTGGTGCTTTCCACGACCTATCCTCCGGTTGTGACCCGTTATAATCCTGAGAGTCAAACTGTTAATGATTTAGTCGGCAGTTCGAGGACTTTCATTGCAGCAGTCGATCAACCTGCAATCGTAAGATTCTATCTTGATTACGATTTCGACAATCCTGTATTTGAAAGCGACGGATTCGTGGAACTTGCATCGTATACCAATGAATCTGCACCTTTGGGTACGCATACCGTAACCGCCAGAGCGGAAAATACAAACGGGACAGGAAGTATCTGGTGGGACTGGGATGTGTCCCAGGCAGCGGGGTGCCATGTTCCGTCTAACTGTGGTCCATATCTTGAGGATTTATGGTGGATTCAATATTACCGCTGTGGCAGTCCCAACTGCGTAGGTGGTTCGGGTTCATGGAATGAAGCTGTATGTCTTCAGAATGCAATTATTCGCTATGCCTGGGCAGGTAAAAGCACATCTTATGTCGATAAACTTTCCTGTTGCTACTGGATGGAGAAGCTCGGATGTCCGGAATATTGTTATCTTGACCTGAATACCAAGATTTATGAGCTGGACGTCTACATCGCAGCGGTGCTAAACAGCACTGCACCGGATTTTGAGGCTCATGCGATTTGTGCCGAACACCTTGGAGGAGATATGGAAGACTGGAATAATTGGAGATTTTTCCAGTATAGTAACTCGAACATCCAGCCGGGTGATCCCGGACAGATGCCATTAGGAACGTCAACTGAGAATACCAGAGTGCAGATCTATGTAGTAACGGGAATTCCTGATTGTGCTCATTATAGCCGTCCGGAAAATCCTGAGGTAACATTCTTGATCGATGAAACAGGTGATGTTACTCTTGGATGAGAAGGATATAAAAAATGAATGACAATCGGTGGAAAATGAAAGGAAACTCCTTATTTATGATTTTAATAGCATTTGCTGTGCTTTTAATTATTTATTTAATGTTGTTGTCATCCGGATTTTTCCAAGTAACAGGCGATAAAGAAAAAAAAGAGGTAAGTGAAAATATGACGCTTGAAGAATTAAATGAAACGCTAACTGCTGAACTCAAACGTATGAAAGTGAGATCTATGGTAAACAGATGGGAGATCGATGAAGATCAAAAAAATGTAACTCTCTATGAAATTTATATGAATGACAATCAGATCGCTGAATTACAGGGAAAAACAATCGGTGGTTGGACCATTGTGGTGGAACCTGACACTGAATATCTGGCTGAAAAAGAGCAGGCATGGGCTGTGTTCATGGAGATGGAAAAAGATCCTGCATTGCAAATATCTACTTTTGATATGTCATCCAAGGAAGTATATTTCTGGGTCTATAACCTGACTCCTGAAAATGAGGCCCTTGACGGGACGATAATTCTCAATAGGACAGTCCATATAGTTAAATCTCCAGCTCCCTCCCCGAAAGATGAGTATTAATTTATTTTCAACTCTTTTTCTGGAATAACAATGAGATGAACCACAGATGAAGTTAAAGCAGTCAATTGAAGGAAAGCAATATCTTGCGATCGTCATAGCTGTTGCTATAATGCTGATCCTTTTTATTGCATTGTTTTTTTCCGGGTTTTTCCAAGAAAGTGGAAATTATGAAAATGAGGAGGTATGTGAAAATATGACGTTTGAAGAATTAAATGAAACGCTAACTGCTGAACTGGACCAAATGAAATTCAGCGGTATTTTAGTCACAAGGAAAGAGATAGACGCTGAACAGAAAATTATTATTATCTATGAAGCTGGCATGACTGATGACCAGATCTCTGAATTGGAGAAGAAAAAGATCGACGGCTGGAAGATCACGGTACAGCCTGATGTCGATTACATAAATGAAAAAGAGGCTGCAATGGATGAAATCAAAGAACTAAAGAAAGATCCGGAGTTAGAAATTGCAGGTTTTATGCCCGGTGGCGGTGAAAAGGAAGTCATGGTCTGGGTATACAACCGCACTTCTGAAAATGAAGCGCTAGACGGGAAAGTGATCCATGGGTGGACGATCCGTATATATACTTCTCCCACTCCACCTCCAACCGAACGGGTGCGATGAAAATGGAAAAAAATGCATTCAATCTTCTGAGATCCATTCCCGGTTATATCCTTAATCCTGCGGAGACATATGAAAAGAACAGAAATGAGGGTTATTCCTATGCAATAACAATATTTGTAATTCTTTATGCGGCGATATTTCTTCTGTCAGGTCTTTTACTGGTCATTTATGATATTTTAAGCGGGCGGACAAACGATCCTCAATTCTTTTTGCTATGGTTCGGATTATACGGATTGTTTAGATCTTCTGTCGAGATTCCGGTCATCGTGTTTATAATTCATTTTGCCTCAAAACTCGGAAATAAGAAAGTAGGGTTTGCTGATTCCTTTAAAATTGCATTTGTTGGTTATGCATTTTTTATCTTCATAATCGGGTTAATTACCGTAATAGATGGATTATTGAGGAGTATATTTAGTGTAAATTATGCCGCCGGCCTGAAATATTTTGTAGATTATCCGCTTTACATTCTTGCAACGTTATGTTTTATCCGTGTTGCAGCCGAAGGGATAAGGGCATTGCACGGTCTTTCCAAAAGAAAATCATATGCAATCGCTGTAATCTCTATTCTGGCGGCATATTTTGCTATGCGCCTTGTCTGGTTCCTGATTGTGGATCTATTTTTGGTGTAGAAGTGGAAGGAGATTAATGAAAAAAGTAGAAGGTATACCAATTCCTTGGGAATACACAAACGATTATGAATGTAGTTGCAATATTTGCTTGTCTTTTTAGGATAGGGTGCATGTGGAGAAATTATGTCTAATATGAGTGATCTGGTAAATATTCTGAGATCTATTCCCGGTTATATTCTAAATCCTGCGGAAACATACGAAAAGAACAGAAATGAGAGTTATTCCTATGCGGTAGCAATATTTGTAATTCTTTATGCTGCGATATTTCTTCTGTCAGGTTTTTTAGTAGTAATTTATAATATTTTAAGCTGGGGATCGGGTGATCCGGTTTTTTTATTCCTTTTGTTATTCATATGGTTTGGATCATATGGGTTACTTTGTCTTGTCGAAATTCCGATTATTCTTGTTGTAATTCATTTTGCCTCAAAATTCGGAAATAAGAGTGCAGGGTTTGTTGATTCCTTTAAAATTACGTTCATAGGCTGTGCATTTTTTATCTTCATAATCGGGTTTATTGTTTTAATAAACGTAATATTGATTATAGTATGTGAAAATTATAATTCCGACAGCCTGGAATATTTAATTCAATATCCGCTTTACATTCTTGCAACGTTATGTTTTATCCGTGTATCAGCCGAAGGGATAAGGACGTTACACGGTCTTTCCAAATTGAAATCGTATGCAATTGCTGTAATCTCCATTCTGGCAGCATATTTTGTTATGTGCTTTGTCTGGTTCCAGATTGTGGGTATATTTTTGGTATAGGTATATTCGGTATCTTTTGAAAACCACCCTTCCGTCTCCAAATAGCGCCAACACCACAACCCCCCAAAAAACATATCCTCGCTCCGGGAAAACAACTAAAAAGTGAACGTCTACTTCTTCGTTCTCGGGTTCATAACAGCCGTATTCGCCGGGCTTCTCCTGATCGATGTCGTGACGACGACCCTACCCTGATCCTGAAAATAGGGGGGGAGCCTCACTCAATCCCCAAACCTAAACATCCCCGCCGGAATCCTCATCTCGAACCTCGCCCCCTCGCCGTATACGCCGTTCTCACGGATCGTAATTCCCGTAGTTGAGAGGATCTCGCCTGATAGAAACAGCCCTAGGCCGGTGTTCTTGTAATGCTGCCTGACAAGTATCTTCTCCTTGAACTCTTCCGGAACGCCCATCCCGTCGTCCTCGCAAACAAGTATTCCGCCACCTTCCGATTCCTCGAAGGAAAACCCGATCTTCGAAATCTTTTCGCCGTGCTTTACGGCATTATCAAAGAGGTTGTATATCACCTTCTCAAAGAGCGGGTCTGCATATATCTCGAGATCGTCCAGGTTGTTTTCGACCTTCAGCTCCGCAAAAGAGGAGTTTTTGGCCGTTTCATCTACAATATCGCTCACTTTCTGCCAGCTTGGGGCCTGTTCGCCGAGATCCTTGTAATCCTTTGTGAAGAGGATCTGTCTCTTTATGGTCTGGGCGGCCCCGGAGATCTTTTTGAGATATTCCGCCGTCTTTGAATCCTGGGGATACTCCTGGTCCATCTCGATCATCTCGAGGAACGCGATTGTCCCCGTCAGCTGGTTGAGGATGTCGTGCCTTGTAATGCTGGACAGGAGGTTTAGCTTCCGGTTCGCCTCTCTCAGGCCGTCTTCGGCACGTTTCAGGTCCGAAACATCTGTATAAATGCCGAGAATATTGCCGTCAGGCAGAAGTGTGGCATTCAGCATGCCGTTAACGGTGGCTTCATCTTTTCTTTTTATCACGAGCTCTCTTGTCAGGTGACCTTTTTTAAGGAGATTTTTAAAGTCATTTGTGATTCCATCGAGATCCCCGGGGAGAGCGATATCTGCTATCCCGATCTTCAGCATCTCCGCTTTTGTATATCCCGTGATCCCGCAGGCCGCAGGATTTACATCGATATACTTGCCCGAGACATCGGCGATGAAGATACCCTCGGTCGCGTAACTGACATAACTCCTGAACTTCGCCTCGCTCTCCTTTAAAGCCTCCTCCATCTGTTTGCGTTCGCTGATGTCGGTCGCGATATTCAGCAGGACCTCCCTGCCCTCCCATTCGAATATTTTGACGTTGACATGCATCGGGAACATCGATCCGTCCTTTCTGAGATGCTCCACATCGTAATCGAGCTCCCTTTTTCCCCTGATCTCTTCGAGCCTTTCTGAAAGCAGGGCCGCACTATCGGGGGAATTTATCTCCCTGAGGTTTTTTGCCATGAATTCATCGTGGGAGAAGCCGTGAAGCCGCAATGTCTCTTCGTTTATATAGATCATATTCCCGTCGAAATCGTGCACGATGATCGATGCCGGAGCGTCATCCGACATCCTGGCAAGCAACTGGCGTTCAGCTTCTTCGTGCTTGCGTTCGGTGATATCCTTGAGGATACAGTGCGTCCTGACGAAATTTCCCTCTGCATCCCTCTGGATTTTCCCCGAAAAAAGGACCGTGACTATATCGCCGCCCTTTTTTAAGAGGCTTAGCTCTGTATTCATCTCCCCTTTTTCCATGAACTCAGTGAATTTTGCACTGCAGCTGGTGCCACAATCTTTGGCTACGTAATCCATGAAGCGGGTGCCGAGGGCCTCGTCCTTTGAATATCCCATTAATTTCGACCATTCTTCATTGATGTCGATCAGTCTGGCCTCGTTGTTCAGGGACTGGTACGCAAGAGGAGAGTTTTCGAACATGCTGCGGAATCTTTTCTCGCTTTCAACAAGCTCATTTTTGAAACTCATCTCTGCGGTGAAATCGGAGAGAACCCCTGTAAATCCCGAGAATGCATCTTCTGTCTCAACGGTTCTGCTGGATGACCTGAAATAACGGGGCTTCCCTTCCGAATCAAGAACACGGAATGTCTGTGACCCTGTTTTTCCCTTCAGCGTATCTTCAAAGCTTTTTTCGACCCTTTCAAGATCATCCGGGTGTATGAACTCACTGAAGGGTCTTCCTGTAATATCCCCCGGGGGGATGCCGAGATATGACTCGATAACCGGGCTGACATAGGTGATAATCCCGTCAGAGTCGAGAGTGTATATGATGTCCCTGATGTTTTCAACAAGACTTTTGTACTGTTCTCTGCTTTTCTGAAGCGCTTCTTCGGCCTCCTTGCGATCCGTTATATCGGTAAGGACGGCGATGGTTGCGATCTCTCCTTCATACCCTGTATTGGAGCTCCTGACTTCCGTCACTCTCTTCCCGATCTTTGTTTCGATGGCCATCTCGTAAGGCGGGGTGGCCTCTCCTCCTGCCCTTTTTCTAAGGTTTTCAAGCACTATTTTGCGTGATTCCAGGGCAATGAAGTCCATTATTTCAGAGCCGATCAACTGCTCCTCCGGGATCGGGGCCATCTTCATAACAGCCGGATTGGCATAGAGGATTTTTCCGTCCCTGTGGACGATAATATAGTCGGGAACGCCGTTTAAGAGATTTCTGTACCTCTCCTCGCTCTCCTTTAGCGCCTCTTCACTCCTTATTCTCTCTTCAGAATCGCTGCAGAGCTCCATGAATTCGCCGGCCCCTGTCACCAGGGCATCGACCGAAACAAAAAAGAACTCCCCGCCGGCTTCGAGGGCCAGGATGAAAGGGCAGCCGATGCCTTTTTTCCTGAGTTCGCTGAAGAGTTCGGTGCCGGGTATTTCGGGGACTATTAAGCCCGAGATTATTGCATCGTATTTTCCGGTCAGGGCCGCTTTGAGTGATTCATCCCCGGGCCTGGCTGTATCTGCCGACATCCCGGGATATCTCCCAGCAAGCGTTTTCTTCAGCTCCTTCGTAAAGGAAGGCTCCCCGGAAATGAGAACGCGGAATGAGGATCTCATCGTTTCTGAATATGGAATTACGATATAAATAACTTCCCATAATTTAGCAGGATGGAATTTATTTTCCCGATTCTGCCACTCTTCTGCTCACAATCAGTTTAAAAGGTTCCATGAACAACAACAATATATGAAAGACGAAGGCCCTGCTCTTGAACGAACCCTCTCCCTCCCTGCTGTAGCGATATCCGGGATAGGGATCATTCTCGGGGCGGGTGTCTATGCACTAATCGGGGAAGCGGCCTATCTTTCCGGAAACGCTCTCTGGCTCTCTTTTCTCTTCTCGGCCCTTATCGCGGCCTTCACGGGCCTTTCGTACATGGAGCTCTCATCCATGTTCACAGAGGCGAGTGCCGAATACGAGTACACCCGGCGATCCTTCGGCGGGACGCTGGCATTCATCGTCGGGATAATGGTCATACTCTCGGGGATTGTCGGGGCATCCACCGTCGCCCTCGGTTTTGCCGGCTATTTCAGCACATTTACCGGCCTTTCCCTGATGCCTGTCGCCATCGCCGTCCTGATCGTATTATCGGCTGTAATCTTCTCCGGGATCAGGCAGTCCGCGGCCGTTGCAATAGTATTCACCCTAATCGAGGCGGGCGGAATAGTCGGGATGATAATAATCGGCTTCCCCTATATCGGTTCGGTCGACTATCTCGCGATGCCTCTCGGGATTGCAGGAGTCTTCCAGGCCTCGGCCCTGATATTCTTCGCCTACCAGGGATTCGAGGAGATTGTAAAGCTCTCAGAGGAGACGATCGAGCCGGAGAGGACTATACCTAAAGGGCTTCTCATCGCGGTCGCCGTCACAGTCATACTCTATATCGCGGTCTCGATTGCGATCGTAAGTATCGGCGGGTACGAGGCGGTTGCAGGATCTAAGAACCCGTTCGCGATGATCGCTGAGAGGTCTTTTTCAGGCGGAGGGCTTGTATTTACCGCAATCGCTCTATTTGCAACGGCAAATACGGCTCTTTTGATGATGCTTGCCTCCTCGAGGATACTGTACGGGATGGCAAAGAGGGACCGTGTTCCGGAGGTCTTCGCACGCGTCCACCCGAAGACGAGGACCCCCGTCTGGTCGGTCGCGGCGGTTCTTCTGGCTTCGCTCCTGTTCCTGGTCCCGGGGAATATCCGCGATGTCGCACTGATTGCAAACTTCACGCTATTCATCACGTTCGCGGTGATAAATGCTGCGGTGATCGGTCTCAGGTTCAAAATGCCGGAAAAGGAGAGGCCTTACAGGGTGCCCCTCTCGGTAGGAAAGGTCCCCGTTCCGGCGGTACTCGGGATCGTGACATGCCTCTTCTTCCTCTCTGTCATGGACCCGGTGATACTCGGAATAGGGGTGGTCATGACAATAGCAGCCGCTGCGGGTTCTTATGTCTTCCCGGAAAAAGGGGATTAGACGGGATATTGGGCATAAACCCCTTGTGGGGCAGCCCGCTGCTTAATTCGCTACGTGAATTTACGCAATGGCGGGAGAAAATTTTATTTTTGAAGAATTGATGCCTTTTCAGTAATATTCTCAGCAATGTCCGCCGCTGAACTTCCCGAGGCAGAGCACGGCGTCCTCCCTGCTCGAGGTCCGGTAGAGTGTTATGCCTTTGACCCTGAATCTCCATGCAAACAATAGTGCCTGTGAGATCTCTTCTTCTGTCGCTGTTTCGGGCATATTGATCGTCTTTGATATCGAGGCGTGCACATGCTCCTGGAATGCTGCCTGCATCAGTATATGATCCTTCCACCCGATATCGAATGCAGTCGTGAAGATCCGGGTGAACGAATCGGGAAGCCATCCGATGTCCTGCACCGTTCCCGTTTCATGGATATGGGTGAGAACCTCTCCGATCCTTCTCTCCCTCTCTTCTGCATCCGGAAAGAGCTTCCCGGCGACTGCTTCAAGCTCGCTTTTAAACAGGGGGTGGACAACCCTGAATGACTCGCCTGCGGTGTTCATCCTCGTGTACGAGTACGAAAAGACCGGTTCGATCCCGCTTGAACAGCCTGCAATTATCGATATCGATCCTGTCGGTGCGATTGTTGTAAGGCCGGCGTTCCGGACCTGAACCTCCCTCCTGTCCCAGGTGCTCCCTTCCCATGCGGGAAACGCTCCTTTTTCGTGTGCAATCCTGTCCGATTCGGAGACCGCAGTCTCGGTGATAAACTGCATGACCCGTCCGCAGTAGTTCCTCGCTTCGGGGGAGTCGTAAGGTTCTGTCAGCATGATGAGTGCGTCGTGCACTCCCATAATTCCGAGGCCGATCTTTCTTGTTCTCTTCGTCGCCTCTTCGATCTCCGGGATCGGGTACCTGTTTTTGTCGATTATTTTGTCGAGGAACCTCACCGCCGACTGAACGGTCTTTTCAAGCCCCATTAGATCAGTCTCGCCGTTCTCCATAATAAACTTCGAGAGGTTTACCGACCCGAGGACACAGCTCTCGAAGGGAAGCAGGGGCTGCTCCCCGCAGGGATTGGTGGCATCGATTGGGCCCAGTGCAGGAGTCATGTTTTTGCGGTTGATCTCGTCGAAGAATAGCAGACCCGGCTCGCCGTTTCTCCAGATTCCGTCAACGATGCCGTTCCAGATGTCCCCGACGGTGATCTCCTCATCCGTTTCCTCCCGTATTATCCATGTTTTGTCGAACTGTCCGCCTTCAACGAGCTCCATGAACTGGTCAGTGACCATTACCGAGATGTTGAAGTTCGGGATATCGCCCTCGCAGCTCTTTGATTTGATGAACTTCATTATGTCAGGGTGATCGACATTGAGGATGCCCATATTCGCACCCCTGCGTTTGCCGCCCTGGCGGATGACACCCGTTACGGCATCAAACGCCCTCATAAAGGAGACCGGGCCCGAGGCGACGCCCTCCGTTGATTCTACAAGGGCTCCTTCAGGCCGGATATTGGAGAAATTGTAGCCTGTTCCGCCGCCGCTCCTGTGGATCATCGCCCCCCATTTCATCGCATCGAAGATCTCCGTTATCGAGTCTCCGACATATATGGTGAAGCACGCCGCAAGCTGGTTCATATCTGTACCGGCGTTCATGAGCGTGGGGGAGTTGGGAAGGAAGCGAAGTGAGTTCATCATCTCAAAGTATTCATCCTCTTCATCCTTCGAGTCCGCGATTGCGGCCGCAACACGCCGGCAAAGCTCATCAAAGCTCTTTTCATCATCCCTATAATACCTGATCCTCAATATTCTCTCTGCAACCTCGTCGGGCATACCTTTTGACACTCCGGTAACCACTCTTATCTTCGGATAATTCTTTATCTTTTCCCTGCCATCATACACCTTGCCCGTTGAGGGGCAGGGTGATTTCAATGGTAAGGGATGTCGATTACGGTGTCCGGAGCAAAATATCGGAGTTCGAAGAAGCGATCCATTTGAATGACGAGGGAAAAGGAGAAGTCGCGGCTGCTTTTTCAGCAGACGGCAGGCTCATGTGTTTCTTTGCAGGATTCTCCGCACTGATGGTGGATGAGGCCGAATGCCCGCCTGCACGCGGCAGCATCCTGACACACAATCATGTGTCGGATACCGCCTTTTCCATGCATGATATAAAAACGGCGGCAGAGCTCGGCTTAATTGAGCTCAGGGTCGTCGGGCCGTCAGGATGGCATTCGATAAAACCCGGCCGTGAGGGATGGCCCTCGCCTGTTGAAATTTCCAGGACCTATTCAAGGCTCTCATCGGAGATCGCCGCCCTTCCCGGCGGGGAGGATATGAAGGAGGCCTCGATCCGCATATGCGAAAAGCTTGCGGAAGAGCTTGGCCTGATCTATGAGAAAGGCATTTTCTCCGAGTAGCGTTTATCTGAAAATGAAAAGGCTATATATTTTTTAACTGACTTTTAAACAATGAACCTGCACGATTATGGTAGTCATTGGCTTGTGGATATGATTTTTTATCAGGGAGAATTATTATGAATGAGTTCGTCTCTTCTGCACCTGCAGAGATCTATATAACATTCTTCTTCGCTCTGCTTGCGCTTGTAAACCCGTTCAACAAAATTCCTGTATTTCTTGCCGATACTGCGGGGTGCACGCCCAGGGTGAGAAGGGGTGTTGCGATCGTACTTTCCGGGGCGGTTTATGCTATACTTGTAATAGCTTTTTTTGCCGGGAAGTTCATCCTAGACATATTCTCGATATCGATCCCCGCATTCAGGATTGCGGGCGGCCTGATTATTGTCATCTACGGACTCAAAATGGTGGCGGAGAAGACCGTCATTCCCGAGATCTCCGAGTCCGATGACGACTGGAAGAGCTGCGACATTGAGAGTGCAAAGGCGAAGCTCTCAGATATCATCGTTCCCCTTGGCATTCCGTTCATAGCGGGGCCGGGAACACTTACAACGGTTATTCTCTACGGAAATATGGCAGGAACCATCGATGCCGTCTTTATTATGATGGGGCTTATGCTTGCGGCTGTCATCATTATGGGAGTCGTATTCTTCTTCTCCGACCCGATAAGGAGATTCCTCGGTGACAGCGGCCTTGAGGTTCTTACAAGGGTAATGGGTTTGCTTCTTGTGGCGCTCGGAGTGCAGTTCTTCATCGTGGGCATAGGGGAGATCATTGCCGGATGGCTGACCGCAGGACTTCCCGCCGCCTGATTTTTTTGAATGCTGTTAATAGAACTCAGGTCCAAATCTCAGTCAGATGAATCTTAAGGTTGTAACGGGAAACCCGAACAAGGCGAAAGAGGTTGCGGCCTATTTCGGGGATATCGTCACCGTCGAGCATGTAAAGCTCGATCTTCCCGAGTACAGGGGCGACGATGTGGTGGAGATCGCCCGCGGAAAGGCGAAGGCTGCATACGAGGCAGTCGGCGGCCCGCTGATAGTAGACGATACCGGTTTCTGTATCCGTGCCCTGAACGGATTTCCGGGTGCATACGCGGCTTTTGTTCTTGATACGATCGGGATGGAAGGCATCCTGAGGCTCATGGAGGACAAGAGCGACAGGAGTGCGTACTTCGAGACCGCGATCGCCTTTGCTGACGAGGAGGGAACATTCGTCTTTAAGGGCAGAATGGAAGGGGAGATTACCGAATCCCCACGCGGGGACGAGGGTTTCGGCTACGACCCGATATTTGCCACCGGGGAAAAGACCCTTGCCGAGATACCCATTGCTGAGAAATCGGCAGTCTCCCACCGTGGACGGGCGCTTGAAGAGTTCAAAAAGTGGTTTGTGGAGAACCGGTTGTAGACCGAAGGGGCTCCGCCCCTTTCGAAACCTCAGGGGCGACCTTAGGTCACCTTTTAGTTAATTTTTAGATATCAACCCCGAATACTATCCTTACAGCAACACCGAGCAGGAACGAGAGCCCGGCGACGCCGAGACTGATCGCCGCCATCTCGAGGAATCTTCTTTTGAAATCGAGATCCTTTGCCACCGAGATGTAGAAGTTGAAGACGAAGATGATGATTATGCCCGTGATTATTGCAACGGCAAGTGCAACGGCGTATTTGTTGAATATGAAGTAGGGCAGGATCAGCAGGAATACGGTCATTATATAGGCGCCGCCGGTGTATGATGCCGCCCTGAAAGGGTCCTTCTCCCCGACCCCATCGGCTTTTTCCGAAAGATACTCTGATGCAGCCATCGACATTGCCGCTGCAATTCCGGTGATGAGTCCTATTGAACCTATAAGGGCTGTGTTCTGGAGAGCAAACGAGAATCCTGCAAGTGCACCTGTGAGCTCGACGAGTGCATCGTTCAACCCGAGGACCACCGATCCCATATACCCGAGCTTTTCTTCGTTTATCATATTGGCAAGCTCGAGTTCGTGCCTCTCCTCGTCTGCAATGATGCTGTTGATCCCGGGGTAGTTTTCCTTAATTTCCGAGTATCCTGACTGTGCCCGGCTCTCACCCTTTTCCATGAGTTTGATGGTGAAGGTCAGCCCGAAGATACGTGCCATCACAGAGTACCATGAGATCTTTCTCCTGTCGGGTTCGAAATCCCTGCCGCTCAGCTTCCTGAAGGCCTCATAATGATGCAGCTCCTCGCCGGCTATCCTCTTCAGGACATCCCTGTTATGCAGATCTTTCTCCTTCTCTGCAAGCTTAAGGTAGATGTAGTGCTCTGTTATCTCGTTCCTCTGGAAGGTCTCAATAAGGCCGGTTATATCTCCTGGATCGTCTTTTGCCATTGGCTTGCCCTCGTGATAAACTGATAATCGTTTTTCGTCAGTTTTATTGTTCCTGTTCGCTCCGGCTCCCGGGAAGAGGCATGATAATGTTGTCCACAAACCCGGGTGAATCCAAACTGTTAATAGCTCCCGCATCGTTATATATAGAACCGATATAAAGGGGTAATACTAGAAATGGCAAGATTCGCAGAGGCCGAAGCAAGGCTGTTAAATGTAAAAATTTGCATGAGATGCAATGCAAGGAACGCAATTCGCGCAACAAAGTGCCGCAAATGCGGTGGATCGGAACTTCGCCCGAAGTCCAAGGAAAGAAAAGGATAGTATTTTTTCCGGATTCTATATTTTTTTCAAAGAATTTTTTAAATTAAAAATACGGCGTTTGGTATTCAGGCGCACTTCATTTATGCACTATACCAGGTTACCTTTTTTCCGCCTTCGCTGTATTCGCCGTGATAGGTCTCGAGATTTCTCTTGTAGCCTATTCTCTGCCCGATACCGAGTTCCCTGAGAACCTCCCTGATCCTCATTACGTCATCCTCGTCCTCCCAGTCGGCGGTGTTGACGTAGATTACCGCACGGTCATCCCTTGATTCGGGGTTCTCCTTCGCGGTGCTGACCCTTGCGGAGATTCCGAGTCTTCCTTCAGCCGTGGCATCCCGGATCTTCTTCCAGGTATCGTCCATATCTTCTTTTTCTGTAAAAATAAGCCACTTGCCGCCCTTTTCATCATCGAATTCTTCAGGTGAAAAGGCGGGCGAATCCTGTAATATCCAGTACATCCTGGTCGTCCTGGAGGGGATAACTCCCTCACCTTCGAGCAGCATATTGTATATTCCGTCGCGTCCCCCCGGCTCCTCCTCGAGAGCCTGTGAAAGCTGGGGATATTCGTCTTCGAAACCGGAGAAGATCTCTTCGAACTCCTCCCTGAAGTCCTCTCCCTCCTCTACACGCTCAAAGAGATATTTTCCTCTCTTTGTAAGCTCCCGGTTGAGTAATATTTCGAATATTCCGTATGCCGCTCCGGCGAGCGTATTCGTATCTCCCTCTTCTTCCATGATATGATATTATGTTCTATGAAAAATATTTTTATGTTTTCCGCCGGTTCAATGTGTATTTTGATTAATTATATATCCTGAATAAAAGAAATTTAACGCATAGCAATGGTGCACAAGAGCAGTGGTATAGTCGCGATAATTGCAGTGGCGATATTCATACTGCTTGTCGTCCAGGCCGTTGGTGTCCTGACCCTTGCCAGCCATAACGAAAAGCTGGTCTTTGAGAGGACCTGGAACGAACTCGAGGATTATGCCGTAATCATATCCACACAGATAGATGGCGATGTTCTGGCCTCATTTCAGCCCGGTGACGAATCCCTGTCGGAGTTTGTCGAGATAAGGGACAAGCTTTGGGCCCTTCAAAAGGATTCTGAATCGATAAGATATGTGTATGTCCTGAGGAAGACTCCGGGAGGCGACGCCATGGAGTTCGTGGCCGACAGCGAGTACGGCCGGAACGATTTCACGGTTCCGCTTATAGGATACGTCTATGTAGAGGCACCGGAGGAGGCTTTTATGGCTTATTCCGGCCCGACAGTCATGAAGGAATTTTATTCGGACGAGTGGGGCGAATATATGTCGGGGTATGCCCCGGTCTATGACTCCGAAGGGAATGTTATAGGCGTGGCCTGTGTGGATATGTCCAAAGATACTATAATGGGGCGTCTCGAGGCCTCGGAGACCACGATATACTATATACTGATCGTCACCGTGATAATCGGGATTTTTCTCCTGGTATTCCTTCTCTATATGATCTCGCAGTTCAGGAGGTACCAGCTGGAGACCGAAAAGAGCGAGAGGCGCCTGAATTTTGCCATGGATATCGCCCAGGAGGGTATAATCGACTGGAACAGCGATACCGACCTGGCCTATCTCAGCAGCGGCTTCTGGAGGATTGTAGGCGATGAGGAGAAAGTTCCGGATGTTTTATACAGGACATCGGTTATCCTTGACCGTGTTCATCCCGATGACAGGCTGAAAGTTATAAACTACTTCCGTGATGTTCTTGAAAACGGGTTTAAGAAAGATATAGCCGTAAGAATTCTCTGGAAAAACGGTGAGGAGCGCTGGGTCCGGGCGAAGGCCGATGTTGTGGAGCACGAGGGAAAAGAGCCCGTCCGTCTCATAGCAACGATCATCGATATCACCGGCGAGGTAAAGTATCTCAACGCCCTTGAGGCCGCAAGGGAAAAGCTCTCAACGCTCTCTTCCGTAACCAGACACGACGTCCTGAACCAGGTTACGGTGCTTAACCTGAATCTTGATCTTTTGCAGATGACCAATACCGACCCGGAGGTCGATGAGATCATATATGAACTGAATATGGCCTCGGAGAAGATCCGCGACCTCATTGAGTTCACCAGATATTACCCGGGTCTCGGGGACAGCAGGCCATCGTGGCTTTCACTGGATGAGATGGTGGACAATGTGGCGCCGCAGGGCTTTTACAATGAACTCCCGGTCGATCTCAGGTGCAGAAAAATCAAACTTTATGTCGATCCGCTCTTCGAGAAGGTGATCTACAATCTCTTTGACAACACCTACAGGTACGGCGAGAAGGCGACCCGGATCACAGTCGACTGTATCAGGGAGGATCGGGCAATCAAACTTGTGATTGAGGATGACGGTGTAGGTATCCCTGCGGATAAAAAGGAGCTGATATTCGAGAAAAATTATGGCACCAATACGGGATACGGGCTGTTTCTCGTAGAAAAGATCATCGAGATGGTCGGATTTGATATAAGGGAGACCGGAGAGGAGGGTGTTGGAGCACGCTTTGAGATTACGGTGCCTGAAGGCAAATTCTCTTTTGACGATAATGCCGGGGAAGACCCGGAAAAAGAAGATTAATTTTTATCTTATTTTTTGAGCCTGTCGATGATCATATCAGCTGCCTTCTCCCCCGAGAGGAACATTCCGCCGAATATGGGCCCCATCCTGTTCTCGCCTGCAACGGCGTTTGCGGCCATTCCCGCGACTATCAGGCCGGGGAACACTTCTTTTGTATGACCGACGATATTCGTTTCGGCCCTGTCTGCCCACATGAAGCCCTCGCCTTTGATCTCGAGTGCCCCGCCTTTGTTCCTGACCATGTGTGCGATCATCGAGTCATGGCCGGTTGCATCGACGGTCATCTTTGTCCTGAGCGTCAGGGGATCTACGTGGAGGCCGGCCATCTCTACTGCGGTCCAGTTGATTACAAGCCCGCTGACTGCACCGTCACCCTTAACGACTACGTCCTCGACGCTTGTCAGGTTGAATACCTCCGCACCCGCTTCGCAGGCGGCAGCGAGGGTCTTTGATACCGCTTCCACGGATGATGCGACATAGTAGCCCTTCTCATATTCGGTGTATTTTATGCCGAAGTGGTCGAGAAGCCTCTTTGCCTCTTCCTGGACGACGATACGGGGGAACATCATTCCGCCTCCCCACATCCCACCGCCGATAGAGAGTTTCTTCTCTATGAGTGCGACCTTTACGCCGTTCTGGGCGAGTATTGCGGCGCAGGTGATTCCTGCCGGACCGCCGCCGACCACTGCACAGTCGAGGTCGAGGTAGTCTGTCATTATCTTGTGCTGTTCGGAGAGAATTGCCCTGCTTATCGTAACTTCATCGAGCTTCATATTCAGGTTCACTTGATAATAATCTGGGTCAGCAAAATATACTATTCTATCCCTTTTCGCCCGGGTCGCGTTGTCCGGGGGGGTGCTGCGCAAATGACATGATATTGTGCTTTTTTTACTGCCCGGAGGCAGGATTTAGATTTTTTGTCTCCCGTATTTGCCTTTTCAGCGATATATTTATTCAACCTCTGGCTAATATAAGAGGATATACATGATAGGAAAATGGAAACGCGACTGGAGCCTTACAGGAAGGGTCTTTATGACCTGGTTTTTTATATTGGGCCTCTATGTCGTCTTTATAAGTATACTCAACTTCCTGTTCCCCGGGTACTTCTACATGATAGTCGGGTTTATGTTCATAATGGCATTTGTCCAGTACTTCTTCTCTGCAAAACTCGTTCTGATGACGACCCGTGCAAGAGTGGTTTCTGAGGATGAAGAGCCCGAACTTCATGCAATAATCAAAAAGCTCAGTGAGGATGCGGAACTCCCGATGCCGAAGGTTGCAGTGATGCCCTCTCCCGTTCCGAACGCATTTGCGACCGGGAGAAATCCACACAATGCTGTTGTGGCCGTTACCGACTCGATTGTACGGACCCTGAACAGGGAGGAGCTTGAGGCTGTTCTCGCACACGAACTCTCGCACGTCAAGAACCGCGACATCCTGACCATGACCGTCGCAGGCTTCCTTGCAAGTATTGCAGCAATGATTATGCAGAATGCGATATTCATGAACCTCTTCGACGGCCGGAACAACAACGGCGCATGGATTATAATCTGGATCGTCTCGATCGTCGTCTGGATCGTCGCAACCCTGCTGATGCTTCTCCTCTCCCGCTACCGCGAGTTTGCGGCGGACAGGGGAAGTGCGATGATCACGGGCAACCCTGCGGCGCTCAGGTCGGCCCTTATGAAGATCAGCGGACGCATGGACGCGATCCCGGTGAAGAAGAAGCAGGAGATCGAGGGATCGAACGCGTTCTTCATCATCCCGGCAATCTCGGGAAAGAGCCTGACCGAACTTCTTGCGACACACCCGCCGCTCGAGAAGCGTCTTGCGGCACTCGAGAAGATCGAGGCGGAATTAAAGGGATACTAAACCTTTTTTTTATCACGTCCTCCTGGTGTGAAAATTTATACATTTTGTAGCACAAGTGTTATTTATGATGCTCAAACCCTTCGAGAGGGAGAATGTCTTATCCATGCCCGTCGTGCTGATCTCGACGGTATCGGGCGACGGGGTCGCGAATGCAGCCCCGTGGGGCAACGTCACACCGATCTTAAGACCGCTCGACGAGATAGTGATCGCTTCGGCCTTAAAGAGAGATACGCTCGACAACATCCGTGAGACCGGCGAGTTCGTGGTGAACGTCCCGCCCGCGTCCATGATCGACGAGGTCATGATATGCTCGAGGCAGTACCCGGCCGGTGTAGACGAGTTCGCGGAGGCGGGGTTTTCAAAAAAGCCGTCTTCTTCAGTTGCCCCACCGGGAATCGGGGGCTGTATCGCGTGGATAGAATGCAAACTTAAGGAAGAGATCCAGCGTGACAAATATTCGCTTGTCATCGGAAAGGTGACCGCCCTTGAGGTCGACGAGGATTTCGTGACCGAAGACGGCGATCTCGACTATGAGAAGGCCGAACCGCTCTGCATGCTCTGCGGCGGATCGGAGATCCACTACACAAAACCGGTCCGTGCCGGAAGGACTGCGAAATATTCGGAGATGTTCTCCTGGCCGGGGAAGATTGAGGAGTAGATGGGGGTACCTCCGGGTACAAAACACTATTTTTAATACCAATCAGCAGAGAAATATAAAGGCGCGACTATGATGTCGTCTGCACCGATGGTCTAGTGGTATGACTTTGGCCTTCCAAGCCAATAGCCCGGGTTCAATTCCCGGTCGGTGCACTTCGTTTTTATGAAATTTTCCCGTTAGACTGATAAGTCCGCCAGACATAATATCAGGCAATGAGTTCCGCGATATTTCCTTCAATTGAACTCCAGATGACACTTCTGCTCTTCTTTGCTCTTGCAGGATACCTGCTGGCATCGAAGATCAACCAGTCGGCGGTTGTGGGCGAGATCCTTTTGGGATTAGTCGTGGGGCCGTCTGTTCTCGGGCTGATTACATATACCGAATTCGTGCAGGCGATAGCGGCGCTTGGGGCAGTTATTCTGATGTTTGTCATAGGTTTCGAGTTTAAGCTTGAGGACCTGACGAATGCAAAGTACGGGATTATCGGGCTTATAGGAATCATCGTCCCGTGGATAGGGGGCTATTTTGCTGCGATGGCATTCGGTTTCGATCATGAGAGCGCTCTTTTTATCGGAACGGCTCTTACGGCGACTTCGATCGCGATAACCGCAAATGTCCTAAAGGAGATGTGCCTCCTTGATGCCGATTTTTCAAAGGCGATAATCGGGACCGCGGTAATCGACGATATCCTGAGTCTTCTTGCGTTATCGATTACGGCCGATGTGGCGGCCGGGTCGTTCTCGGTGGAGGGACTTGCCTTCATCATCGTAAAGCAGGTCGGGTTCCTCGTCATAATTGCCCTTTTAGGGATATTTGTCATATCGAAGATGATCGTCCGGATGGACAGGAGCCCGATCTCGAAGAAGTATCCGGAGTTTGTCTTCATATTCGCTGTGATGACCGCGTTTTTGTTTGCTGCGATGGCGGAGTTCATCGGGGTTTCGGCGATAATAGGGGCATTCATCGCCGGGATGTCCTTCAACGGCCTGAATCTAAGTCACAGTCGCGATATCGCCGAGGGTGCGGAGTATCTCTATATCATTTTCGCGTCGGTATTTTTCGTCTCGCTCGGTGTTCTCGTGGACCTGACAGCAATTACAATGCCGGTTCTGGTCTTCATTGCGGTGATTACGGTTATTGCAATAATTACGAAGGTCATCGGCTGCGGCCTCCCGGCAAAACTGCTCGGGTATTCGAACCGCGATTCGCTCGCGATAGGTTTCGGCATGTCCCCGAGGGGGGAGGTAGCGATGATCGTCGCACTTATGGGGATAAACCTCGCCCTGATCGGCCAGGAGGTCTACGCATCGATAGTCGTGATGAGCATCCTGACGACGGTCATCACCCCGATAGTCTTCCGCAACTGGCTGTTTAAAGAGGAAGTTGCGGCGTGCAGGTTCGGGGAGGAATAAGGGTTTAACCGGGATTTCGGTTGTCAAATAGCCCTTCCTTTTTTATTTTCATATCTTATTCTGCAATACCATGATAAACCGGGCTGACTGATTATATAACACTAAATTTGGGTATTTTGGTCATGAAGGATCTGGAGAGTATCGGGGATGAGATCCGTGCTGTTGCCGATTACAGCCGGGCGGAGAGGATCGAGAAGGGATTTTCGTTCGAGGAGAAGTATCTCCTCTCCGGCACAGGGGAGAAGAGATACATCGCAAGAGTCTCCCCGGCGGGCGGCGAAGAGGAGATCCGGAGGAAGAAGACGGAGTTCGAGATTATCCGCACCCTTCACGGGTTCTCAACCATTGTCCCGGAGGCTTACTCCTTCGGGCTTTCCCGCGACGGGGAATCGTGCTACATGATCCTCGAATACATGGAGGGCACCGATCTTGAAGAAGCGATGCTCCATTTCAGTAAAGATGAACAGTATGAAATCGGTCTTCAGGCCGGAAGGGAACTACTCAGTCTCCATCGTCTTGATGCACCCCCGATGTCCCTGAAATGGCATGAGAGATACTCCCTGAAATATGCACGAAAATGTCAGAGATTCGATGAATGGGGGATCGATCCCGGAAGAATCGATATGGACCAGCTCTCCCGGTTCATATCCGGAAACGAACAATACATGAAATGTCGGAGGGAAACCTTCCAGCACGACGATTACCACCCCGCAAACCTGATCGTAAACGGCGGACGTCTTGCGGGGATAATCGACTTCAACCGCCACGACTGGGGAGACCCGGTTCACGACTTCGTGAAGACCGCCTACTTCTCCAGTGCAATAAGCGTCTCGTTCTCCGCCGGCCAGATCGACGGGTACAACGGCGGAAAACACTCCGAAGAATTCTGGAAGAAATACTCCCTCTACGCCGCGATGGTGATGATCCAGGATATGGTCTGGTCGCACTGGTACGCCGGGCAGACCGGATCGCCGGACGAGGTCGGGCGGATGAGGGAGAGGGTGAGCAGGGTCTGGTCCGATCACGATTGTTTTGAGGACGTGATTCCGGGCTGGTATCAGGATTTTAAGGGTCTCTGAGAATTCCCTTTACTATTGGGCTGTTCTCCTGGAATTTTATGGATTACAAGGGAGGGGGACTTCCTCCCCCTCCCTGTGACCCTCCCCCTGAAGAAGATAGGTCGCAAAAGGGATGGACAAGCATCCCTTTTTGCTCCGGGGATTATCGTTTTTTCAATCACAAAAATTTTAATGGAATCCCGGCCGGGAGGCCGGGCTTATCCTCTTAGCGCAAAGCCCTGAGGTCAGGGCGTGTCCACCGAAGGGCTATCGCCCTTTCGAAACCCGCGGCGACCTTCGGTCACCGGTTTATTCTTATAATACAGTATTTGCGGAGCGGATGCGTAGCGAACTTGCGCAAGAGTTGTCAACCGAAGGGGCAGTCGCCCCTTTCGAAACCCGCGGCGACCTCCGGTCACCTTATGGATTACCTCACTCCCCCTTCCTAACCTTCCATCCCTTCGGATGAACAACCATCTCGAATCTCGCACCCTCGCCTTCCTTCCCGGTCTCAAATATCCCGATCTTTGTGATCGAAAGAATCTCCGAAACAAGGAACAGGCCGAGGCCCGTGTTCTTCCCGAAGCCCTTTGTGAATATCTCTTTCTTGATGTCGTCCGAAATTCCCGTGCCGTTGTCGGCGACTACTACTACTCCCGACCCGTCCGGTTTCTCCCCGAACGAGACCGAGATCTCCGTTACCGTCTCCCCGTGGCGGATGGAGTTTTCGAACAGGTTGTAAAAGACCTTCGAGAGAAGCATATCGGCGTAGACCTCGATTCCCTCCGGGAGGTCTATGTTGAAAGTGATATTTTCCGCCAGATCCCCGAGAGATTTCCTCGCGTCCGCGACTAAGGGTGCAAGCTCCTGCCAGACCGGGTCGTCGACGCCCATGTCCTGGTAATCGGCCGTAAACCTGATCTGGCGGGTGATCAGTTCGATTGCCATGTTCATTTTGCCGAGGTATTCTATGCTTTTCCCCTCCTCCTGGATCTGCTCGCCGATAAGGTCGGCGTAGGCGCTCAGCACCGTGATATTGTTGAGGATATCGTGCCTCGTAATTGAATTTAAGAGGCTGATCTTCTCGTTTGCGATCCTGAGAGAGCTCTTCGATTTCTCCAGTTCCCTCTCGTATCTCTTCTCGGCTGTTATATCCCTCAGGACCACGATCCTGTAAACCGGGTCGTTCTGGTACTGGATGACCGGGGTGACAGATACCGCGTAGTACCTCTCGCCTGCATCCGTTTTGATCTTTGCCAGGAATGCAAGGTCTGTTTCTGCCTGGAACCGCTCCATGTATTTGTTCAGGAAAGTGTCCTTATCGAAGATCACGCTCCCGTCGGCTTCGATATCCTCCCCGAGTATTGCACGTGCGGCCGAGTTGACATCGATAATCCGCATCTTCTCGTCGAGAACCATTATCCCCTCGGAAAGACTGGAGAAAAGGACCTGTTTCGGGAGCGGAACGATGTCGAAGAACCTGTACCTGAAAAGCCCGACCATGACGCACAATCCGCTGATTGGGAATATTATTGCTGTAAAGTCAAGGAAGGGGTAGGGCGTAATACCCATGTGATAGAGAAAACCCACCACAACGGGTGCCAGAAGCGCTCCTATAAGGATTCCGGACTGGATCTTTTGTATACCCTCGGAGGATAGATGAATCTGCACTAAAACAGTGGCAGCGGCGAAGAGGAGAAATCCCCTGTATATTGTAGTGAAGATGTATGCAGGCCCCGGAATGAACCCCCTGACGACAATCCCGTCCACCACGACCATGTATTCCTGCAGGAAGAAGAGATGGTGAAAGCCGTTCGTCATGATCAGGATGAAGGCTATGAGCATCGGGACAAGCAGTGCCAGGGTAACCTTCATGTTGAGAATCCTGTTATAGCCCCCGTATTCGAGGACGAAATAGAGTACCGCGAGAGGAACGAAGGGAATCGCGAGGTACTGCAGCCTGAGGAAAAATTTCTCCAGTGCAAAATTGGAAGTGCCCAGTTCACACATATAGAAGAACGACCATACGAAGACGAGGAACATCACCAGCGAAAAAGCCGCGGCTCCCCTGACTTTTCTTCTCTGAAATGAGTATAACGTGATATAACCCGAGATCACCGTCGATAAAAGAACGGGGATAAAGTACGGGTGGAACTGAAACATTGAAGATTTAATATGTCCTCTTTAAATAATTTGTTTTTGGTGTAAACAATCGTTATTCTCCGCATTTATCCCTGATTATCATGTATGATGCGAATGTCCCGATGGCACAGAGGATCACGAATATGATAAATGCGGAATTAATCGAAAGCAGAAGCGACTCCGGGTCGACCAGGGCAACCGGCGTTCTTCCTATTGTAAAAGAGAATGCAAGCATCGAGATCCCCATCGAGGTCATCATCCCGCAGAGCCTTGTCGTACCGAGAAGTCCGGAGGCGACCCCGTAGAGCCTCTCGCTGACGCTGCTCATAACCGCATGGGTGTTGGGCGAGGCAAATAACGCGAACCCGAACCCGAGGAATGCGAGGTCGGCGATTATTAGCCATATATTCGTATCCGGGGTGAGTACTGCAAAGAGCATAAGCCCTGCCGTGATCAACGCCATTCCTGCAGTTGCAAGGGCTGAAGGATTGATCTTGTCGGAGAGCCGCCCGGTTGCCGGGGAGAACACCGCCTGCATGACCGGCTGGGCGATCAGGATGAGCCCCGCTTCAGCCGGGCCGAATCCCCGGACGAGCTGGAGATAGAAGCTTAGTAGGAAACTTATCGCAAATGTCGAGCTGTAATTGATGAATGCCGCAAAATTCGCGAGTGCAAATGTCCGGTTTTTCGTGAAGAGCGAGATCTGGATCACCGGGTGGGGGGCGATCCTCTCGCGGAAGAAAAAGGCGGCTGCAGCGACAGCCCCGAAGGCAAAGAGCAGGTACCCGATGGTATCCGGGAGCTCCTGGAAACCGAGCATAAAGAGGATGATGGTCACACCGTAGAGGATCGATCCCGGAAAGTCGAAGGTCGCCTCTTCATCCGTCTTCTCCTCAATCTTCAGGTATCTCATCCCGAATAGTATAATGAATATCCCCACCACCGCATTCAGGTAGAATATGCTCCTCCACCCGAACGCCTCGGTCAGTGCACCCCCGATAACGGGCCCGACTGCAAGGCCGGTGTAGACCAGGGCGACATTGATCCCGAGAGCACTCCCACGTTTTCCCGGCGGAAAGGCCCCTGATAAGATAGCAACCGCTGTACCGAAGATCATCGCACCTCCGCAGCCCTGGATGATCCTGAACAAAATCAGCATCCCGATCGAGGAGATCATCGTTGAGAGGAGGGAGCCGAGCGTGTAGATTGCGATTCCTGCAAGGAAGATCCCCGTTCTCCCTTTCATATCCGCAAGCCGGCCCATAGGGACGATAAAGACGGCAGCTGCCAGGAGATAGGATGTAGCCACCCACGAGAGGAGGATAGCGTCGCTGAAGAACTCCTCGCCTATAAGCGGGATCGCTACGTTTATGGAAGAGCCCATAAAGGGTGTCAGAAAAGAGCCGAGGGATGTTATAAGCAGGATAATCCCCAGGCGTTTGTTATCCGTCGTTTTCTCTTCCATCACCCCACTATTCGTCTCCGTTGTGTATTAATCAGACGGGTCCGGCCCAAACCGGTATCTTTTTTCCACTATCGTATTGATAGAATATTATGAAAAAACCGGTATTTTTTCTGGGATTTATTCTGGTGATTCTGGCAGCAGTTTTATCGGCAGGCTGCACGTCGGGGGGCGATGCGGTTCCTGAAAGCACGGCGACACCCACGGTGGCTGAAGCCGTTGAAGCGGTGCAGTTATCCGACAAAATGACCGTCGGTGAGATGACGGAGTTCATGTCCTCTGCGGTGGATTATGCAAAGACCGTTGGAAAGGATGAAGCACTGTCTGAATTCGGAAATAAGGACGGGGAGTTCTCCTATGGAGATATCTATGTATATGCCTACGACTACAACGGGACGCTTCTCGCCCACCCGTACCAGCCGGAGCTTGTCGGCACAGACAGGTCGGAATGGGCCGATGCACGGGGATTCCCGTTCTACAAAGTCTCCGAATATGTTGCTGAAAACGGTGGAGGATTCGTTGCATATCTCTACCCGAAACCGGAGGACGGATCGATAGACGAGTCTGTAAAGGGAGACTACGTCTCAAAGATCGGATGCGTAATGCCCGTAGATGACGAGTGGTGGATTGGCTCGGGGATTTATCTCTCGGATCTCATCGACGCTGAAACAGGCATGGCCCCGGCAGCAACTGCGGATATGATCTCGCTTGTAGAATCGGGTGTTGCATATGCTCTTGAGAACGGAAAAGAGGCGGCATTTGAGGCAATTTCCGATAAGGATAGCGTTTTAGTCGATGAAGCGGGCCATTACCTCTATGCATACGACTACAACGGAACTCTCCTCGCCCACCCGCATCTTACTGCCAAAATCGGGGAGAACCTGATGGAGCACGAGGGAGCGTTCGGTGAAAAAGACATACAGATGCTCGGTGAAGCGGCGTCTGAAGGCGGTGGATACGTGGTATTCTCCTGGCCCAACCCGGACAATGACAACAGGCCCGAGATAAAGATCGGATATGTCCTGCCTGTCGATGACGAGTGGTGGCTTGGATCGGGTGTATACCTGAGCGAGATTACCGGGGACGACGAGGCTCTCTCCGGGTAAACTCTTTTTTGTTTCTTACCCTGGGTTTTCAGGGCGTAGTTTTATATATTTGTGGAATTATTCATCCTGTCATATGGTATATGGTGAGTTCCCCCTCTCACTGCCCGGTCTGCTATGGATAGTCTGCACAGCCTGCTCGTTCTTCACGTACAGTAATGACATTGATATAGGTATCTTCGGCATTGCCATGTGGGTTGTCATGATGTGTGGTATCTTATATTTATGCGGAGCAATGGTGAAAAAAATGATATATCTCCTGATCTCCGGGGGGCATGCCTGAAATCAGCGTCCCTTCTCACCGATAAAATCCCGCGAACTTCAAAACCCTTAATATCATAAAACCGGAAACAGAATAATCACAAAGGGACTCGTGGTCTAGCTGGTTATGACGTCGCCTTCACACGGCGGAGGTCTCGAGTTCGAATCTCGACGAGTCCATTGTTTTTTTTCAAAAAAAATCAGTTTTTGAAAAGGGGTCCGATCTTCTCCTGCGCCTCGCTGCCGAGATAGCCGTAGAGGGATCCTGCAGTAACAGGCATCCAGGCAAGGATTTCGTCACGGGAGAGACCGGTTGCGGCACAGTATTTTTCAAGATACATCTCTGCATGCTCCTGGTTCATGATCAGGAAGTCCATATAGCTCCTGCACGCATCGGCAGCCGGGGCTCCGCAGGCAACCTCGGCCCAGTCGATGATTATGTAGGATTTCCCGTCAAAGAGAACATTTCCGCCGTGAAAGTCCCCGTGACAGATCGAAAGGCCGTCGGGAAGTGTCTCCAGCATGGCGCTGAGCCGTTTTTTCTCATCCTCTTTAAGGCCCGGGCTTGCGACGATCGTCCCGAAGAGAACAAGCTTCAACGGCCTGAACTCGGTCGTATATATGCCATGCATCTCCTTTTGGAGACTGACGATCTTGTCCATGTACTCCTCCGTCTTCTCCGGGTCTTTCTGTATCAGATCTGCGAGCGAATCCCCGCGTACATGGTCCATAAGCACTGCTGTCCTTTCATGGAAGGTCTCGACACAGTATATGTCGGGTGCGGGAATACCGCTGTCTCTTACAACCGCCAGTGTAAAGGCTTCCTGATAAACCTGCTTTTTCGGCTGGCCCTCCCGGTATACCTTGGCTGCGATGCCGTTTCGGGCATAAATTACAGCAGACTGCCCACTGCCAATCATCCCGCCGTAGCGTTCCCTAAACTCTTCATCGTTTACTGTTGTTTCGCTCATTATCTCCCTCCCTTTTTTAGCCGTATCAACCCTTATGTAAAGGAATCCATCGTCAATCCGTTATATTTAGTATGATCTCTTCCGGAAAGATTAAATTACGGGTTTCATGCAACGCCAACCTGAATTACGCCATGTTCATCCTGATTGAAAATCCAGAAAAATGAGGTCTATTTATGGTTATCAAACCACTCTTTCTTCTGCTGTTCGTATTCCCCTGGGTCTGCATCCTTCTCCGGGTCGTTGAACCACGTCTTTGTCCTTGCCCTTGAGTCGGGCCTGATAAGGAGTTTAAGTGCTTCCGTCTCCTCTGTGCTCCCGGATTTTATCACCCTGCCGTGCAATTCCACGAATTCCAAGCTGTCGTTGTCTTTTAGTGCGGATAAGAACAGCCATCCCCCGCTCCCGGAGGCATACCTCTCCATATCCTCGATAAGCTTTGTAATCCTCCTGTCGTATCTTCCCGAATCAAATATTCTCCGGGCCTCGAACTCATCAAGTTCGTCGCTCTTCAGGAGCACCTTTTGTTTATCCGACCCTCTTGTCCTGACGAAGATGTCCTTATTGCACGACGGGCACTGTATCTTTCTCGGGGGAAAATTTTCAAGCTCACTGCCGCACGACGGGCAGACCGCCTCCGGGGAACCCATGGGAGTATAGTCCCTGTACCCTGCAGAGGATACCATATCCTCAATGAGTTTGCTGTATTCTATTTTACCAGCAGGCAGCTCTCCCGGCAGTCCTGCTTCTTTTTCTTCCTGTTTCGGGAGGAAGACATCTTTTATCAATTGTATTATATTCATAACAATTTTGATTTTAGTTCTACTTTATCATAATATTTATCTTGAAAAGAATTATTGAATGAAAAATTAATTTAGCCGAAGAGACCGCCCAAAAGGCCCTTGTCGTCAAGCTCTGCCTGCGAAAGCTCCTGGAGCCTGTTCTGCTCCTCTTCGAGAAGCTGTATCTGCTCCCGGACCATTGCCTTTAGCTCCTCGTCGCAGTCTTCGCCGCACATGTTCATCAGTGTTTCAAGGTTCTCGAGCCTGATCCTGTTCTGCTCGACCTGCTGTCGGATCTCCTCTGCAGCCTCGCTGTCACCACCGAAGAAGAATCTCGATAATGCATTTTTGTTCTGTATCTTCTCCTCTGCATTGTACTGGGCTATCACGGAGTTGTTGAAATTCTTTGCGATGGAAGAGATCTGCTCACCGATTCCCCCCTGGATGTTTCCGGCCGCAAGAAGGGTCTGAACCGCCACACGGACCGTATTTTCGTTCTTCAGCCTGTTGTTGGATGAAAGGCCGGTGATGTTGGCGTTTTCCTTCTGTATCAGTTTTATCTGTGCCTTAATCTCCTGCTGGTTCTGTGATGCGGAAGTCGGGTTAGCCGATACACCGTTGCCCTGCCCTGCCGACTGGTTCCTGTTCGCCTGTGCCGTAACAGGGCCGCCGGACTGGTTTGATTTGTTTTCAGCCTGATCAGCCCCTGTCAGCTTTTCGTCTGCTTTCACCGATGCACTGTTCGTGTTTCCCTGTGCATCGTCCGTTGCCTTTGCCGCGGAGACCGGTAAGGCGATTAAAACCGCAGCAATCAACATTATGATAAGGATTTTTTTCATGTGTAATCACACCTTCTTTTGTTATAATATAAATCTCAATTTGGATATATTGTTACTTTTTAGTGCATGCCCGTGAATAAAAAAAAGGTAATTTATCATTTTCAGGCTATCGTGTATTTCAGCCTGATTTCTGTGCCCTGATTACACAGAAACCCGCCCGGCACTCACTTTCTGAAACTAAGAACCCTGCATCCTCCAGGAATGCCCGGACCTCACCTGATTTACAAAATCTGGCCCCGGAGAGAAATCTTCCTTTTTTCCCGTCTTTGATATATCTCATGTGGACCTCTCCCCCGCGTTCAAGGAACGCGACAATGAGGAATCCACCGGGGTTGAGAATTCTTTTGATCTCCCTTAGTGCTGCTGCAGGGTCATCCAGAAAGCAGATAACCGTAATCAGCAGGACGGAAGAGAAGGAACCACCCTTTACCGGCAGTTCTTCTGCCCTGCCGCGGATGACCCCGACTCCCCTGTGGTATGCCATCCGGCAAAGGGCGTATGACGGATCGATGCCGTATGTTGTCCCTAGCGGTCCGGCGAACCTCCCCGAACCGACACCGACTTCGATTGAACGCCTCTCCCCCGGAGGAAGAAGTTCGCGTATACGGGCCAGTTCAGCCAGGTATATCTCACGGTGGTCGTCGAACCACCGGTCATAATCTTCGGCATATTCCTCGAACACATCTTCCTTCATAATACACCGTTAATCCCTGCAGGATTTCAGGTCTGTTCTTCAGCCGTCTTCTGGACCTTCATATCCGATACGTTGAGATCGGGGTGCTTATACCTCCCCCTGCCTTCGGTGCGGCTTCCCCACTCTATTGCCTCGACCGGGCAGAAATGGAGGCATGCAAAGCACATCTCGCATTTATGTTCCCACTCCGGCTTTCCGTCCGTAATCGTGATATTTCCGACGGGACAGACTTCCTCGCAGATCCCGCATAAGGTGCAGTTGTCCTTTACGAAAAAGTCTTTGTCGTAACCCCGGACTTCCTTTAGGAATTTGCCGTATGTTATAATTCTTAAAAGGGAGGATAATGGTGTAAACGAAGGGTAATCCTTTCTTCCCTCTTTGATCTCTTCGGCAATCATGTCGATCCTGTTCTCAGCCCCTGCGAGGATCCTGTCCTTCTTTTCCCCCTGCGGCGGTTTGAAGAGAGGTGGGAAATTTGCAGGCATGCGCACTGCAAAACCCGAGTCAAGGCCTTTTTTGGAGTTCTCCTTCAGGATTTTATCCAGTATATGAAGTGCGGAGGCACCGGCCCCACCCATCGTAACGACGCCGAAGCAGTATTCTGCACCCGAGACATCCAGCCTGTCTGCAAATTCATAGACTACCAGTGGAACGCCCATGTCATAGACGGGGCAGACTATCCCGACACGCTCCGCACCGGGTTTGATTCTCTCACCCTCCCTGCCAAGGGATGCAATAGGGACAAGTTCGCATTCGCCGAGTTTATCGGCGATCCTCCTTGCCGCGGCAAGGGAGTTTCCCGTGCCGGTGAAATAGTAGATTATGGTCTTCATCTTCTCAATGGAATCTACGGGAATGTACGATTTAACATTACCTGAGAGCCACTGCAATTATATCTGACCCCGTCCACTATCAGGTATGGACACCGGATTCCGCGACAGGTTCATTGAACTATGGGAGAGGTATTTCCCCAACGCCGCACTCCCCGTTACCTTCGAGCTGATCGATGCCGGGGAGGAGAGAGAGAATGCCGAAAGGCTCCCGCCGGGAAAGACACACAGGTGTCTTATCTGTGACCTGGCGAAGGTCAGGAAGGGGAGGTCGCTTATTATCGGAGAGAGCTCGATCACCTGCAGGGGAGGGAGATATTACACGGGTTTTGAAACCGAACGCTTCCCGGACTTCAGGTATTTCCTCTCGTACGGAAAGCCGGGTGTCATAGAAGGCGAGAGGTACAAGATCGACCCTGAAACGGTCGATGCGATAGTAAAGGACGAGAGGCACATCCCTGCGGAGGGAAAGGAGTATCTGTTCAAAAGATGGGACGATATCGGACCGGAGGACAACCCGGAGGTCGTCATATTCTTTGCAAAGGGCGAGGTCTTAAGCGGCCTGTTCTCGCTTGCAAACTTCGACCGGAGCGATTCCTATGGCGTCATATGCCCGTTCGGATCGGGCTGCAGCTCGGTGATCTTCCACCCGTGGTTCGAGGGGCAGGGTGAAAACCCCCGTGCGGTCCTTGGCATGTTCGATCCTTCCGCAAGGCCGTGCGTCCCGGTCGATGAACTGACGTTTGCGGTTCCGCTGAAGAGATTTGAGGAGATGGTATCGTACATGGAGGAAAGTTTCCTGGTAACGGGTACGTGGGAGAAGGTCAAAAAGAAGATTGGGATGAGCACGGCGGAAAAGGCATGATTTTTTTATTTTTCAATATTTTCTCTCTCTTCTTTCTTCTCTCTGTAATATTTCAGTATGCGGTCGCCGCTGACACCGAGCAGGATCAGGTATAACAGCAGGCCGAGCATCCCGAAGGAATTAGACAGGCTTACACCGGTGAAAGAGGATGTTTCTGCATTGTCCCCCGGACCGTATGTTACGTATGAATCGATGAACATCTCAGGCTTTACAGGGATTGAACCCATGGAATATTCCCCGTCGAACGAGACTGTTCCAAAGTAGCCCGTGACACCTGAAGAAGCCCTTTTCTCATTGCTGAAGATGAACGTGGACGTCTTTGTCGCCTCCGTCATGTCCAGAATTTTTGCAATCGTGCCGTCTGTATTCCGGTAGAACCTGCCTGCCGTTTTGGCATTGACGAGATCCCCGCCGATGTACGAGACGGAACTGTCCGTCCAGACGTCGATGAAGTCGATATAAGGAGTTTCAGCATTGTAATATGCAGGAAATTCGGGATAGATCCTGTAAATCCTGTAGCCTGCCGAAGGTTCATCTCCTCCCGGTAGAGCTGTCACTTCTTCGGCCATCAGTTCCGGGACGAGATTATATGCCGTGGTGTTACCTTTGTAGAATACGATCTCGTGCACATAATCCCTGCAGTCGATGAAAACCGCTTTACATGCACCAAAGTTAATCCTTCCGGCAGTCTGGCCGACAACCCTGTGGTCGTAGAGATATCCGCCTATCGTTTTAATATCTTCTTCCGACAGGCCATCGTGAATATTGTTTTCCAGCGGCCAGAACGGATACTTCAGGTCGTTCTTCCGGTATATATCGCTGTAACAGGTGTTTTCCGGACTCTGCTCGCTGTTGGCCGTATAGGTTATTACAACAGCCGGAAGCGGACAGATTATCAGGTAAGCGAATATAATTGCGGCACTCAGGAGAACCAGTCTCTTCTGTGCCTCTTCTTTTTTGCCCCCGTTCATAGTATTGGATTATCCCGGTGAGTATAAACCTTTTATCCGGCCTTTCCGGTTCTTATTCCATAAACTCCCCGGCGACGATGATATCGCTGCCGATCTCGAATACCTTCGAGGCCGTGACGACCTTCGTCCCTAATCTCCCCCTCGCTATCTCGAGTTTCGCCTCTATCTTGTGCAGGCCCGGCATCCTCCCGGCAAGGTCTATGTCGAAAGTTCCTGTATCAGATATATACTCCACCTTGTCGCCGTCGATTGAGACGGTGCAGACATGCCCCCTGTATGGCCCTTCGATCTCTATCGAGATCGTCGCCTTCGCGTTCTCGTCATCAGGATCGATAGAGGCGGGGATTTCAATATCAAGAACGGGTTTAATCATGTGCCGCCTGAAGTCGAGGACTGCCAGCGATACCAGAAGAATCAGCAGAAAAAAAGGGGATATGTAGATTAAAAGGTTGTTTAAGTGCGGAGCCATGTCGTCCGGGTTTTTTATGCCGTCTTCGTCGATATCCTCCGCAAGCCGGACGGCGGTCTGCAGCCATGAAAGGGCGTCTTCATTTTCGCCGGCGGAATATGCGGTCTTTGCCTTTTCGAGGGCGGTGATGGCATCTGCAGGGTTGTAATCCATGTTTGCCGCAATTACCGCCTCCGCCTCTGCGATCGCCTCGCCGATCATCGGGACGAGTTCGAAGACATATGTCCCGCCCTCGTAGCCGACATCAATCCGGGTTTCGAGGTCGCCGTAACCGAACTTAGAGAGAAAGAGTTCATGCCCGCCCTGCTCTGCTTCAAATTCCAGTGGGGTAGTCCCGATCTCCTCTCCGTAGAAGATGACCGTCGCACCTTCGGGAATGGTCTCTATCAGGACGATTGCCTTCATGGCCGAAAGGTCGGCGGACACCTCGGATATCTTTCCCGCAGCAACCTCCACGACACCTTCCCAGTCTTCAAAACCCGTCTTTTTGATGAGTATGTTGTATGTGCCGGGTTCGGTCTCTTCGAGTGTCAGTCTCGTTCTTCCCTTAAACTCCCCGTTCAGGTATACTTCTGCATTTGTGGGTGTGGATTCGATTATCACCGTTCCCGTCGTTGGAAGCGGCTCGAATACGTGTGTCAGCGACTGCGACATATCCTCCTGGATGTAGACCGTCTTCATATAGTCCATGTACCCGTCGAGGACGAGCTTAATCTCGTGCTGACCCGACGGAAGCCCGGAGAGGACTTTGTCGGAATATCCCATGAACTCCCCGTCGAAGTATATCTCCGCACCGTCGGGCTCGGTGTTTATGGAATATGCCTCTCCTGCAGATGCTTCAAGATTGTGTGAGATGTATGTGGTCTGGCCTTCCTTGATCTCGAATATATCCTCCCATGATTTGTAGCCGGACATATCAAGCCTGACATAGTGAATGCCGGGATACAGGTCTTCTATCGTCACCGGGGTGTACCCGATGAACTCGTCGTTCAGGTAGATCTCCGCACCGGAAGGGTTCGATGTGACCTCAAGTGACCCTTTGATCGTACTTCCCTGTGCGGAGACGCAGGAGACCAGAAACAGGGCTGCAAGTAAGACTGCTGCAGAATATGTAAACAGAATATTTACCCGCCCGGCATTCATCGTTCAACACTCCCCTGTATTGCCCGGAAGGTGGGGTGTCAGGCCCCGCCGGTGGTATTGGTAACAGGTGTACCGGTCTCTTTCTCTTCCCTTGTCGTAAAGATCCTGTATATTCCGGGCTCCTCTATCAGGACCTTTGCGCCGTCTTCTGAATATTCGGACGTTCCGGTAACGTATTCCCAGGTATAGCCGGATAAATTGAATTTCATAAGATAATACGGCAGTGCCGGGTCATACTCTCCGGAGAGTTCTATCAGGATCGTCTGTGGAATGTCGGGCGTAATGTTGTAGGCGCTGCTTACACCCATGAGGCCCGCGGGGATATTGCCCGGGCTTGCGGCGAGCCTTTCAATGGTGACATTGCCTTCCGGGGGGGCGATAGTTGCCGATGGCGTTATGTACGGCGTGGGTGTCGGGCTCCCGTTTCCGGGCAGGGATATCCCGAAAGGCCCTGCGATAAGTAAGACGACAGCCGCCGCGAGAACCAGGACTGCCGCAACCGCGGCAATTATCTTTATCCTGCTTTTTCTTTTCTTCTCCATCACCCGCTCGTAATCTTCCATCAGCTTCATGCGGTCGTACTCTGAGACCTCCCATTTACCGTAATCCTTCTCCGAGGGCGACGGTCCTTTTCTCCCTGTTTCCTGCACAGGTGCGGGAGGAACCTGCGGGGCGTCGCAGGGGAACTTTTCGATTTCCTCCGATTCGATGAAGGAGTTGAGGTACGAGGCCTTAGTGCCGGAGGCCTTCATGTATTTCCTGAGGTCTTCGAGCAGTTTTTTGCCTATCTCCCCCCGTGTCCTTCTGCCGGCCGCCCAGTGTGCCATCCCGGGGCTCTGCGGGATTATCCCTGCGGTACGGTATATGTCAGCCCACCTGGTATCCTGTATGCTCTCCGTTCCAAGGATGATATCGGCCTTTGCGGCTGTACTTTCGGTAACGAGTATATCCGCACCCTTAAAACTCCTCTTCGAGACGACTATCGTGAATCCGGCGTAAAGGAAGGGAGAGAGCTTCTCGGCGATTGCTACGACGAAATCGACGGATTTTGGGAGATTATCCGAGATGCATACGACCTCCCTGCACAGAAGGGTCTTTCCCAGTGCATACTCCACGACGTCCGTTCCCGAGAGGCCGGAGACGTGCCTGCCCCTCCGCTCACCGAAAAATGCCGTGTCGGATGCAAGGTCGCGGATTTCGTATTCCATGGACGAGAGCCGCCCGGCGATCCTCGCGTAGAAGTCGTGTATATACGAGAGGTCTATTCTCGGCGGGATCCCGCCATGCCATGAACTCTTTTCGATATATATGAACGTATCAGGCCGCCTGCCCTGCTTCTGGACGTTTACGGCAGCCCCGAGCCAGACCGTCGTTCCTTCGGTCCTGATGAAAAGCGATGCCGTACTCTCGTCGAGCTTCTCGGCGAGACCTGTTACCGCCTCGTCGTAGAGACCGCCTGAAAGCCTCTCTCCATCCGTTGTATATATCCCGTAATTTTCTTCCATTGTTATCTTCGCCCCCGGATCCCGCCTAAAGGCCGAATCTGATTATCTCGGTAAATCTCCAGGGTGCAAGACCCTTCGGAGCGATCTCCTCCTCAAAGCCTTCTTCTGTCGGGAACGGCTCGGCGGTTGCGTCCACCGAAACAGCGACGAAGTACATCGATATGTCGTTCATCATATTGACGAGGTTTTTGAACACCGTATTTACGGAGAGGATCGAGAATATCTTCTTCTCGATCTCTGCCGCGTCTCTCGATCTTTCATCTATGCCCGAGAGTTTCTCCGCACCCATTGAGAGTATCTGGTTCTTTATCTCCCTGTTCTTCCAGAACAAAAGATCGGCCTTGGTGACGACGAGAGCATACTTCTTGTTGGGGTTAAAAAACCTCATGCTGCGTCTGTTTTCAAGATCGATCAACGTCTTCATGTAGCCGCCGAATTCCCTTGCAAGCTGTGCCTGGCCCTTCCTGCTGCCCGTGATCTTTTCGCCGTCCACGAGAAAGATTACCTTGCCCGCTCTCAGGAAATTCCCGTACATCGTTATCAGGATGACACTCTTTGTGAACTCCGGGTCTACAAGCAGGTCCCTGTGGTTGTATTTTATGTACCTGACGAAGTCTATCGTTCCCGCCCGTCTCCTGATCTCGTTCGGGTGCATGTCAAGGGCCGGCGATATCTGGTTTATGGCCCTGTTGTAGTTGACTTCGTTGAGTTCGTCGTAGTATTCGCCCGCATAGTCGACTACCGTCCACTTGACGGGGATAATGCCGAACTTCTTACCTGTCAGCTGGTACATGACCATCTGGTACCTGTATGTCCTCGAAAGGATCTGGCCGTCAAGAACCGTTGCGTAGAGGTTCGAGATCCTGAGGTCCTCGCCGTCATCGTTGGGATCGCCGGTAAGGACGACTCCCTCGTTGGAATGCCCCCTGTCAAAGTGCTCTGATATATACCCCCACAGCCCGAGAACGAAGTAGGTCTTTCCTGACGATCTCGGCCCGAAGATGAATATCTCCGAAGCACGGACGCCGATTGTGATCCTTATGGCGAGCCAGTAGAGAACCAGAGATATGACTATTCCCGTCCCGAAGATGAAAATGTTCTGCAGCATCACGTCTTCGGAGATTCCCGCGTCAGGCGACAGCGAGGATGCGTACAGCTCATACCCGAGAAATCCAATGATAATTGCAAAGAAGACGGTGAACAGGATCCTGGCAAGCTTTGCAAGATGGTCGTACCTGTTCGAGAGGACGGCTCTTATCACTGCAATGGCGCCTATTCCAAACCCTGCCCCAAATCCGAGCAGAAGAAGCGTGATATTGGCCCAGGGACTCAGCCAGACATAAAAGATGGGAATGGCGGTGAAAATTCCGCAGTACATGATCCCGTTTATCCTCGAGTCCTCGTTGAAGATCATCCCGATGGCGACTGCGAAGAACAGGCCGCAGAGAAACTCCATGAAAACCGTCAGGGCCGCCGGCGTCGGGTGGCTCTTGAAGAACGGGGCTATTCTTACGAATATGTATGCCACTATTACCGAGAGGGGGAGGCCGGCGAGAAGATAGATCTTCCGCCTTTTGTTGTTGATTATCATTCCCCGGCTGCCTCTTTGATATCCTTCACCTCATAGAGATCCAGCACCCTCTCCTTTGCTTCGTCCCTTGCCTTCCTGTCTCCATCCTCGAGTCCTGCGATCTCTGCCGCATCGGATAGCAGGAGGGTGTGTTTGCGTGTGACATACTTCCCCTGCTGAAGGTATAGGGCGTGGTGCAGGATGTTGTTCTTCGATTTCTCGTATTTCTCCCAGTACCCGCCGCCTGTTGTAAGAGGCGATATGTTGTCAAGGAAGCTTGCCGCTGCAAAGAAAGTGAGCGAGACCTCCCATGGTTTGGTGTAGTTGTGCGAGTTCACCTTGGCGGAATCGACACCTTTCAGGTCGAGAGCCTTTACAAGATAGCGCCTGAAATCGCCTGCATTGTTGTCGGTAAGCTGCGAGAGCCATCTCGACGGCGAGGATGCGACGAGAGCCGCTTTCTCGAAGCTCCATCTCTCCGTTCCCCCTGCCCCGTGACCGACCGAGAGGTTGTTTACACCGAGCTTGTGCGAGTCTATCAGGTCCTTGTACTTCCACCTGACGATATTGTAGAGCTTATCTATCTCCTTCTTTCCGTCGTCGTCGTAATCGAGCGCCGAGAGGTCCGAATCGTCGTTGAGGAGTGAGAGTATGCCGGGATTGATCTCCCCGAACCATGTCCTGTACATGCCCTCGATGGTCTTCGAACCGCCGCGTCTCTTCTCCTCGATTCCCCTGAGGCCCGATTCGTACTTGTCGGCCGCCGCATTAAATTTCTTTCTCGGATCAAATGTTGACGATATCAGTTCGTCGAGCTTTGTCAGGAACTCAACCGCCTGCTGCATCTCCTTATTCGACTGGATCAGGTCGTCGATCTCGGTATTGATGCTGCCGACTCTCGATTCGTAGCCCTCGCGGGTGTTGATTATTCCTGTCAGCTGCTCCCTGAGGCCGGAGAGTATCTTTCCGCTGTCTCCCCACGAAAACGATCCTATCAGGGCCTTTCTCTCCTCTGATTCAAGGTTGAACTGAGATACGAGCGGCTCGATTACGGCCTCGCGAAGAGAGCCAAGTTTTGAATCGAACTCGCCTGTAAGGAACTTCTGCTGGATGACCACCTCGAACGGGTCTCGGATCGTGATCTTTCCGGGGTGCATCTTTGCAAGTTTGGTGATCCGCTCCTCCTTCGTCGCCCTTTCGCTCCTGAACATCTCAAAGTTGAGCTTCTTTCCGAGGAGTGCATCCCCGAAGCCCTGCTTTTTTGATGTCCTCATCATATAGTCGTTGTAGTAGTACATCGCCACCGACTCGGCGAGGTCGTTCATGTAAGCGAGGTCGGTACCGGTGATCTTCTGGAGCCTTTCGATATCGGCCTGCATGTCCCCGAGCGGGAGAGATGCCATCCATGCGTCGCGTTTGACGGGTTTGGGCTTCTTCTTTCCTGAAGTCTCGTTAATCTTTTCCAGAAGGAGGAACATGAGGCTTGAGAATTTGTCTATATAGGATCTCTCCATCTCTTCAAGGGACAGTCCTCCTGCCTCTCCGCCATGTCCAAGCGCAATATAGTCGTCTACCGGTTTTGCAAGTGCATTGACCTCCGATTTGATCAGGCCGAGGTCTCTGTCCCTGAGCTTTGTGATCTCTTCAAGTTCGCCTCTCTTCTTTGCGACCTTTGAATCCATCTCGCTGATTTCAGACCTGAGAGACGCCGTTTTGGAGGAGAGATCCCCTGATATCTTTCCGAAGTTCTCCTCGCCCCTGATAAGGTTTACAAGGGCAAGCCTTGCCGCATTCTCCTTTACTGCAAGCGTCTTGTTCTGCAGGGCGGACATCTCCTCGAGAAGGCGGAGGTGCTTTTTGACCAGCTCATAGAGCTCCTGGTCTTTCGCGTTTTCGTGCGGCTTGCTCTCGTTTTCAAGTGATTTCTTCAGCCTTGACACGTACTCGGCGAGCTTGTCGAATTCGTTTATCTTCTGGAGATCCTTCAGCTCCACCGGCATATTGTTGCTTATCGCCGAGTCGATTATATGCTGGGTCTGGAAGTTGAGGAGGGTTGTGATCTCGTTCTCCCAGACTCTCTTTATCTTCTCGATCTCCTTTTTGAAGCTGGAGACATCGTCGTGGGTTATCTCGGTGTCGGTCTTTGAAAATTCACCGGGGTAGAGGTTCTCGTTCGTGGCAAAGAATGTCGAGATCTCCTTTAAAAGCCTGTTTCTCTCGTTTGATATCTCCGAGTATTCGGCGATGACGTCCTCAAACCCTTTCTTTAAGGTGCGGAGATTGTCCACCGGGTATTCTATGACATGGGAGTCGGCGAATATGAACCCCGAATAGTCCTTCTTCGCATCGACTATCGCAGATATGTCGGCCGTCGGGAGGTAGAAGGAGTTGATGAACATATACGGAAATGCCGAATCGAACTCCACCACTTCTCTTTTCCGGTCCCCGCCGTCTACATAGCCGGTAGGGCTCAGGGACGAGAGGACAATGTAGTTGAAGAGCTTGTCGTCCTTCATGTTGAGATACTCTATCTCGGATAGGGCGATCGCCGCATTCAGCTGCTCCTTTTCACCTTCCCCTGCCGCCGGGAGGACGCAGAACAGCCAGATCTTGGCTTCCTGTCCGCGTTTCTCCTTTATGTAGCGGGCGAGATCAATGAACATCCCCGATCCCGTGCCCCCGCCGAGACCTACTATGATCGCGACAGGCCCGTGCCCCTGGAACGAGGGGAACTGCTCCCCGCCCTGTGTAATCGCCTTGTAAAAGACCGCCTTTGATATCGCACGGCGCCTGTGGACACCTCCACCGAAGTCGTCGACGATGTTCGGATCGACCTTCTTCAAATCCCGGTAGTCAAACCCGTAATCGGGGTCGTTCATCCACCAGACATCGACAAGCGGCGGCTCCCTCCGGTTTTTGATCTGCTCGATGATATCTTTTGAAGTAAGGGAAGAGACCCTGTCTACGTTCGCGAGATCGGGCAGGTGGTAGTGGAACGCCTTGACGCTTCCGCCGGTGAGGTTTTCGGTCTTCTGGATATCTGCCAGTTTTTTCTCGACACCGGAGACTCTTTTAAGGTCGTCCTTCCTCTGGTTGGTGTCGGTATCAAGCGTATAGAGCGTCAGTCTCTTTCCGTCGGAAAGATAGTGCTTTAAGAACCACTCGTGCTCGTATATATGTGAAATCAGTTTCTTGCCGCATCCCCCGACTGCTACGACTGTAAGCTCGTCGGGCATCTGGAAGGGCCTTCCTTCGATTATGCCTTCATTTCCCATCTTCATCTCCCCCTGTATTCATCCTGGAAGTCCTGCATGTTCCTGGCCCTGATCCCCCCGAAGAGAACTCCTGCAACCAGTCCGATAATCATGAGGATTATTCCGATAATTATCGTCATTGCGAGAGCCACTGTCGCTTCTTTGGGCTGTTCCCAGTAATTGAGCAGGTCTCCTGCCTCTTCTCTCAGCCCTCTTGAATAGAGGTCGCTGATAATTGCTCTCATCTCCGTGTCTGAAACGGCGTTCAGCCTCCCCATGAACTCATCTTCTCCCGGAATGGTAATCGAGAAGGTCTCTGTCACCGCAGTCCCGAGGAGGTCACGGTTTTCGTCAAGGGTGCGGATATGATAGTAGACATACCCCGTATCGCGTTCATTTCTCTTCGTAATGACGACACCGTCGACCGTCTCTATTGATGTCAGGAGAGGCACCCTGCCGGTGCAGGTGAGAGTTATACCCTGTTCGGGATATTCGAGAATTTTGAGCTCTATCTTCTGGTCGTTTAGTGCTTCGTCACCGCCCTCGATCTCTGCATAGGTCGTCTCTGAAACCGACCATAGCGTCGAGTCCGAGACCGGTATCAGGTCTGTACTGATCTCAAGGAATTCCGTCTGCTTCGGGATTCCCGATACAACTATCGTATATGTTATTTGTTCGGCCTCGTTTTGCGATTCCTGGAGATTTCCTTCGATTATCTCTGTATTCAGGGCTGCACAGGGCGTGCAAACCACCAGGAATAACAGAACAAGGGCACTTAAAGTCATCCCTAAGAATGCATTTTTCCCTTGTAGCATAGAGAGATGATTATTTTTAAACTAATAAATAATTTTCAGCCGAAATGGAGGAAAATCATCTCTGGTCTGCCTGCCCGGCATTTGTCGCAATAATAAGTGCCATTATAACAAGTGCTGCAACTGCACCGGTTGCAAAGGTGAAAGAAAAGGCCTCCATGGTCGGGGCATTCCATATTATGCCGTTAGAGACACTTTTTATTGTGAAAGCCGCAAGGAAGATCCCGGTAATCATAGGCCCGATCATCCCGCCGATATTCGTAAATGAATTGAGAAGTCCGGTTGCGCCCGCGGTCCTGTCCGAAGGCACGGTCCCGATCATGGCTATGAGGTATGATGTTGCAACCATCCCCATACCGGCGCAAAAGACGGTATAGACAACTGCAAGGGCCGGTATCGAGAGCGGCAGGAGGAAAAACAGGGCCGGTGCGGTTATCATAAGCGATCCCCCGAGGTACAGCGGAACCTTATATCCTCTTTTCCTTATCCAGAGTCCGGCGGCCGGGCTTGAGACCATGTCGGCAATGGAGCCGGGAACCATTACGTAGCCGACGAAGAGTGCGTCAAGCATCAGGCCTGCCGGCGACTGGATTATGAAGGGGAATACCTGGATGTAGAGGAATGTCGACATGTTTACAAGAAAGGCCATAAAGGCGATTATCGCAACCTTCCGTGTTTTCAGCATTTTGAGATCTATTGACGGAAATTGGGCCCTCTTCTCGCAATATATGAATACAACGAGCATAATCGCCGAAAGTGAAGCGGATGCGGCAAAGAGCGGGGATGAAAATCCGTCCCTGTACCCGAGGGTTAAAGCCGACATCAGGAAGAACATCGATCCGAGGAGGAAGAATGCTCCCGCCCAGTCGGATTTTCTTCCCGGGTTTCCCGGAGAAGAAGGGATCTTTGAAATGACGAGGGACAGGTGGGCGATTACGACCGGAATCATGATGAAATAGGTCCATCTCCAGTCGAAGAGATCGGTTACCACCGACCCGAAGAATATCCCGAGAAGCGTGCCTGCTCCATAGCATGCCGAGAGAATTCCTATTCCGAAGGATACCCGTTCTGCAGGGAAATGTTCTGAAATTATTGCATATGCAATCGGGGATGCCGCGATACCCACTCCCTGCATGGCCCTGAAAAGAAGGAGCGACCAGATGCTCCAGGCAAATCCGGACAGGATAACGCCGGCGACATAGAATACAAGGCATATCGAAAGGACCTTTTTTCTCCCCAGGTTGTCACCGAGAGTCCCGAAGAAAGGCGAGAGCCCTGCTCCGAAAAGCAGAACCACCGGAAGAATCCAGGCCCCGATAATTCCGGTAGTCGAGAACTCTCTCTCGATTCCGGGAAGAGCTGCAACAAGCATCGATTCGCTCACCATCGGAAGGAGGATGCATGCCGAGAGCAGAACCAGGGCTGTGCCGCAGCTGAAGCTTTCTTTGGATGCTTTGTCTGCCGGGGAAAATTCGCCTTTGTTCAATGTCCTCTAATATTGGAGCTGAAGAGATTTTAATTCTGGGTGTGCACCCGGTAACATAAAAAAAAGGTTTATTTCATCTGGTACTTCTTGTTCAGGGTATCCCAGTATTCGCTTGCCAGGAGGTTCTCAAGTCCTGCATTAAGCTTTTCGAGAAGTTCCACATCGTCCTTTCTGACTGCAATTCCAAACTGTTCGTTCGTCTCGATATACCCGATCTTGGTTACGGCTTTGTCCTCAATGACATCGTTTATGACGGTGCTGTCATACATTGCAACATCGGCACGGCCGGCAATGACGTCATCTACCGCTTTAATAATATCCGAGTGTGCTTTCAGGTTGTCTGCCGGCATAAGTCCGGTCTCGACAAGGTTCTTGTCGGCCCAGATGTATGCAGTGCATCCGCTCTGGGTTGCGATAATGAGTTTTCCTGCCTCAAGTTCCTCAACAGTCGCTGTCGAATCCTCTTTTGCGACAATAGCCTGGTTTACGGTCCAGTAAGGTATGGAAAAGTTGACCTTTTCGGCACGCTCCTCAGTAATCGTCATGCCCGAGTAGACCATATCGATGCTTCCTGCTTGGAGTGCGGGAATAATTCCGTCCCATGCAACCGTTTTGAACTCGACCTCAAAACCCTGGTCCTCTGCAATCCATTTTATTGAGTCCACGTCGAACCCTGTTGCCTCTCCGGTGTCCTTATCAACCATGGAAAAAGGAGGGTAGGGTACATCTATTCCAACGATATATACCTCTTTTTCACCTGTCTGCTCTGTTACGGCAGGAGTTGTCTCTGCGGTCTGTACCGCTCCCTCCTGTCCTGATTCACCAGTACAGCCGGCAATACCTACTGCCAGAATTGCTGCAATAACCACCAAAACACTTAGAACTCTATTGTTCATAGAATTGGAATTGAACTCATCAATAAATATTGTTTTTGAAAAGAGTTCGTCAAAAGTTGTATAAGGTCCTGTTTTCTTTACTTAGGGAAAAAATAGTTTTTAATGATTAACCCCCGAAAGCAGCCGGGAGTCTATTTTACCATGACTGTGACTTTCCATCTGGTATCATCTGTGGAAGTCTCCTCCCAGGAGCGCTTGTATATGCCGTCTATTGTGTATGTGCCGGAGCTGTCGGCGGTGTATATCCATTCATGCGTTCCGCCGCTTCCGACAATACCTTCGGCGACTTCGTCAGGGTAGTACTCGTCCGAGACATATGTAAGTCCGGGAGCGGTGAGCTGCCAGGTGTACCCGGTTGTCGGGTTTTCTGAAAGCTCAATCCTGATCTCGCAGCCTTTCTGGACCTCGATGGTCTTTCCGTTGTCATCATCGTACAATATGTATGTGCTTGTTCCCGTGCATCCCGCAAAGAGAAGGAGTGATGCAAGGAGAAGCACCGCTGCAAAACAATATGCTTTCTTCATTTTTTGTTCCTCCCTGGTCAGTCTATTATAGAGTCTTTTTTGATATATACTCTTTTATGACTTCGAAATTTTCCGTAATTACTGCCTTATCGTTTGGTTTTATTATCTTCTTCTCTTCCAGAACGGCTTATTGAGGTAGTCGATCTCCTCGTCGGTATAGTCGATCCATTCCCTGACAGATGCGTTGAATTCCTCCTGCCCTGCAGAATTCTCGTCGAGAGTCCTGTCGAAGTAATCGACCCACCTGGAGGTCACATCGATATTTTCAGAAATCTCCCTGATTATCTTCCTGAACTCCTCCCTGTCTTTCTCCCTTGCCTCCGTTTCCGCCTGGAGCCGGCTTTCGAGTTTTTCAACCCTGTTTGTCAGTTTGTCCACTTTCAGCTCCAGAAATGCAGTTTTGTCCTCTTTTCTTCTTACGGCACCGCCACCGGCTGGTGCCGGTGCAGCTTTTTCGGCCGGAACTGCCTGTTTTTTCTCCCTGTTGCCCGTGTTTTTGTCTTTTCTTATCTTTTCATCTGTTCTCTCTTTAGTGCTCTTCCTTATGACCTTTCCACCGAGCTCCCTGATAATATCTCCGGGGGCCTTTCCCGCTTTTTCCATAGAGGAAATATTTTCGACTATCCCTGCGGCCTTCTGTTCATAGAGTTTTACCCGTCCCAGTATCCTCGATGGAATTACCTGGTCGTAATTTTCGGCAATCCTTTTCATATCGCTGCCGGATATTCCTGCTATCTTTGCAATATCCTGGGCTTTTAACGGCTTGTCCTTCATATCTTACCCGATCCTAAGATAACCTATCCTTTCGGGAGCTGTTAAAATTTTTCAATTTCGCCTGCAGGACGGAGAACAGTGGATGCGGAATATAAATATCCGATAAAATCTTAAAGATTCTCAATGTCATTCACATCCCGCGATATGCCCGGCATAGGGACAAAATACGAACTTGACACAGAGGAGGGCGACAGGGTCTCAATCGTTTACATGGAGGACGAGGGGGTCCAGCTCTACGTAAAATCCGGCGACGGGGACTACTGTTCAGCCGACCTGACGCCGCCCGAGGCCAGAAGGATCGGCAATGTGCTTACCGGTGCCATACTTGAGACCGAGGAGGAGGAGATCTGCATGGTATTCTCTTCATTTGCCGACCTCAAGGTAAAGATGCATACCTACAAGCTTGGAGACAAAACCTGCGGAAAGGCGATTGCGGATCTCAATATCCGCAAAAGCACTGGTGTTACAGTTGTGGCCATTAGCAGGAAGGGCGAGAGCCTGCTCAATCCGTCTCCCTCCTATGTTTTTGAGAAGGGTGATTCAGTACTCGTAATCGGTAATCCCGAACAGATGAAGCGTTTTGAGGAGGAGTTTGTCCGTTAAATGATCGAAGGTATCGGAATTGCCCTCTTAGTATGCCTGATCTTTGCATGGATCTCAAAAAAGGCGAAGTTCCCGCCTATTCCTGCATACATGTTCGCGGGCCTGCTGCTTGGCGCTGGAGGGCTTGGAATAGTCGAGGAGAGCACGGTCTCTGACTTTCTGGCCGAGGCGGGGCTTTTGTTCCTGCTCTTTACCATGGGTCTTGAGCTAAGGCCGGATGAGATATACGGTCAGGGCCGCTCCTTTATTCTTTCGGGAACCGTCGATCTTGTAATAAATATTATCATCGGCTATGCTGTGGCCATCCTTGTCGGTTTCCCGGTTGCGGAAGCTGTCGTAATCGCCTGCGCATTTTATATCAGCAGTTCGGCGATGGCTGTAGCGTCCCTTATCGAGAACAGGAAACTGGCGGCTCCCGAATCGGATACAATCCTCTGGATTATGGTATTTGAGGATATTATGCTGCTCCTGATAATCGTCATGTTGTCATCCGGAGGAAAGTCCCCTGCGACGACGATCCTGACCGCCCTGATTTTGATAGCCGCTTTCTTCGCCCTGTGCTACCTCCTGAGATCGGGTATCAGTGGCATTATCGAAAGGTACGAAGATATCGGGCTCATTTTTACCTTTACTGTGGTAATTGCTGCAGGCGGGATCGCGGTTGTGCTTGATATACCGTCTACTCTCGTTGCAATAGCCCTCGGTTCTGCAATGTCGATCACCAGGCCGGAGATACTTGAGAAGCACGCAAAGCCGTTCAGGGATGTATTCCTCGTAATATTTTTCGTGTTCTTCGGGATCTCCGTTGACCTTTCGTCGGGATTCCCGGTAGTAGAAGTAATCCTGCTCTCGCTTGCGGCAGTAGCAAGCAAACTCGTATCCTCGCTTGCAATAGGAAAGGCGATGCACAATAACTACCTCTCGGGAATCGAAATATGGTCTGAGACTACTGCAAGGGGTGAGTTCTCTCTTGCAATTGCAGCGACATTCGGGTCCCCGCTTGTATCCGGGACAGTGGCGGTGATGGTTCTTGTAACATCAGCGCTCGGCGGTATGATGGGTAAATATTCCGGTAAAATAAAGAAATTTTTAATAAAAAAGCGTTCCAGGATTGGATTACTTGGATGAGGCAAGCAGATCCTGGAGGAGCTGTGCAATATCCAGCCAGATAATCAGCCTTTTTTGCCTTCCTTTTTCGTCTTCCTGAGTTTCAGAATCTTTATCCTCTATTTTTATTATCCCTTTTACATAAGCCTCGTTTGAAAGGCCGCCGCCAACAGCCTCTATATCCTTGTCCTGGATCTGGAGTACCGAATGAACCGCATCAACGATGATTCCCACGATCGATCCATCGGCAGCTTCGGGAACAAGAACGATTATCTTATGCTCCTCCAGATCTTCCTTGATTTTTTCGTTCAGGCCGAGAATGCTGTTGAGGTTTATAATGTTTGTAATCTCTCCCCTGAGGTTGATTATCCCTGCAATATGGGGAGGGGCCCTTGGGACCGGTGTGATCTGAACCATATCAACAATCTCTCTTGTAAGGCCGATATCGAGTGCATAACGCTCGTTATTGATCTCGAACTCCACGACATCGATGACTGTCATTGATTATCTACCTCTTGATTATTAGACCTTTAACTGACTTATTGTTTCTTTTATCTGTTTTGCGAGGCCGGTAACCTCGTCGATTGCGCTTGCAATCTCCTCAACGGATGCGCTTGTCTCTTCTGAGAGAGCGGCCACTTCGTCGATTCCATTCTGGACCTCTCCGGCAAGGCCGGTGCTCTTCTCGGTTTCGCTTACTACCCTGTTTGCGATGTTCGCCTGGTCTTCGATTGCCTGTGCAATCTCACCCATGTCTCCTGTGACATGCTCTGCACCTTCTACAATACTGTTGAGAGCTTCGATTGTGGACATTACACTCTCAACACCTGATGTGACCTCTGTGTTGGCTGATTTTATTGATTCTACGGTTCCAAGGCTTGCTTTCTGGACACTCTCTATGACGCTGTCGATCTGGGCTGTTGCCTCCTTAGCGTCGGTTGCGAGATTCTTGACCTCTCCGGCAACGACTGCAAATCCTCTCCCGTGTTCGCCTGCCCTGGCGGCCTCTATTGCTGCGTTGAGTGCCAGCATATTGATCTGGTTTGTAATCTCGTTGATGAGCCTGACAACATTGTTGATCTCTTTTAGCTGGTTGTTTAGATCCTCTATCTCCTCGACGCTTGCACTTGTTATATTCATGACAGCTTCCATCTTGGTCGTGGCCTGCCGTCCAAGGTCCTCTGCTTCCCTGCCCATCTGGGAAACCTTGCCCGCTTCATCCAGGACCTCCTGTGAAGTGCTTGCAATCTCCTCGTTTGATGCCGACATATCAGAGATCTCCCTGTTGATCTGCTCCATCGCATGGAGAAGTTTTCGGGTAAGTTCGGCGGATTTTTGTCCGCCGATTGCAACCTCTTCGGATGCCTTCGCAACCTCTCCTGTGCTGTGATTCGCGTCGCTCATGTAGGATTCGACCTCGACCATCGCCTTTATCGCGTCACCGAAGATCGTCCTGCTCTCTTCTATTGCCTTATTGTAATCCTTCTTGAGTTGCTCAAGGGGATCGTTCTCCCTCATCTCAACGGAGATTGTGAAGTCACCCTCGCTTATTGCCTTTAAGCCCTTTCCGATATCCTGTGTGCTCTGTTCGAGAATTTCGGCTTTAATCCTCTGTTCCTCCATCAGTTTAAGCACCTCTGCCTCTTTCATCCTGATCTCTGTAATATCGTTGTATACTATCAGGAGGTTGATGACCTCTCCTTTGGCATTGAGGATAGGGATTCCGTACTGTTCGAGGATTTTCTCACCGCTTGGGAACTCAACTGTAACCTCGCCGAAACTTCTCTTTTTTGTCTCAAAGACATGCTTGATTCCTTCTCCTTTCTGTTCGAGGACTTTGAAATCCCTGAGCGACATCTTTGTAACTTTGCTGAGTTCAATTCCGGACATTTCTCCAAATGCGGCGTTTACAACCCTTATGTTCATTTTGATGTCAGAGAGAAGTATTGGCATCGGGTTCTGCTGAACAATGATCTCGGAACGCTCCTGAAGTGCCTCGATCTTCTTCATGTTCCTGGCAATCTCCTGCTCCTCTTCACGCTCTCTGGTTACATCGTCGAATACGAACATGGCCATATTGACGTTGCCTGTTTCGTCAATAAGCGGCACACCGTACTGTTTGACGTATTTTACAGCTCCGCTTTTCAGTGTGATCTCAAGTTCGCATTCAGTCTTCATCCTTGATGCAAAAACCCTGTCGGCGCCGTCTCCCTTCAGGGTTTTTGCCTTGTACATCGACCTGCTGCCGGAGAGGGCTTCTTCTTTTGAGACCTCCATGAGATCGGAGTATGCCTGGTTCACATCCACGACATTGAATCCGCTGTCGACGATGATCGTGGCCATGGGGTTCTGCGCAATCATCATCTGCACGTTGTCGGTCGTGTTTTTACAATCCACAAGGAATTCGATTGCCGTATTGATCGTCTCCGAGAGTTCTTTCAACTCGGGATCCGTAAGTTGTTCAGAATCGATTCTGACCGAGTGGTCGCCCTCGATAGCAAGTTTAAGTGTTTTTATAATATCTTTCAGTTCCATGGTGACTCCCCGGTAAAATGGATGACTTAATTTAGCGCTAATAAACAGGGGATTATATCTTTACTGTATTTATAAATGTTGAATCAATCTTTTTTTGCGAGCAATATTGCATTTCAAAGCAGCAGATCTATTTGCTCTATTAAAAATACTTTACCTCTAAAACAGCCTGTATATCAGGTAGCCGTCGTGAAAAATTTCACGCTGATCGTAATCGGCAAGGATATTGGCCCTGTTTCCAAGTGCAAGCATTTTCTCTGCCAGGATCTCGATACCACATGTTTTATCGAAAAGAGTCTCAAGGCCGGCATTAATTTTCCTGATCTCATCCTGGGAGAGTTTTTCAAGTGCATCTGCCGGGTAGCACCCGATATCAAAGTAATCAAAGACCGATTCGAGCGTAATCACCCACAGCCTGTTCATAATGGCCCTTCTGGCGGCTACATTGGCTTCGATCTCTGTCAGGACGAGGTAAGCCCTGTTAGGACCGTAATAGAACGCCTTAAACGAGTATAATGTCCCCTTTGAGACCGTAATCTTATCCGGATTAGCTCTCAGATAATCGGCAAGGGCATTGATCTTCTTCCCGTTCTCCCTGTTCGAAACCATATGACTGCGCTGCGCTCCCTGAAATGTTACTTCGGGCACGATGAAATATTTTCCTCTGTTCAATGCCCTGAATGGTAGTATACTGGTAAATATAGATGCAGAGCATTATAAAAATTGATTTGATTTGCCATTGAACCAAAGACGGCTCATGGCTTAGATATCTGCGGCAACCAGTGACTCGTATACGATCCGCCTGTAATGCTCGGTTGATGTGTTGTAGAACTCAGATGCCTTCTTTGAATCATCGGTGCTTCCGAATCTCTCCAGTCGGTCAAGCGTCTGCTCTGCCGTATCGTCGATCCACGTGAGATAAGTATCCCTGTCGACGGGCGTGATCGTCTCGACCCTGACAGTAACAAAGATCGATCCGTCCGGTGTCTCCCTTATTCCGGGTTTTCCGACAACTGCGGCGAAATCGCCCTGGTTGATCTTTGCCATCTGCTGCATCGCTTCCTGCTGGTAGCTTCCGGCGTTCAGGAAGAAAAGTCCTGCCGGATCACGAAGTCTTGCAGTGTAGAAGGTGTTCTGGTCGCCTCTCTTCTCTTTCTGGGTAACTTCACCACAGATGAATATCCTGTTGGATCTCTCTCCTGTCGGAAGGAGAACGAAACTTGGGCTCTTTTCATCCTCGCCGTCCCTGAACTGAAGCCTTGACTCCCTGAGTTCGGCGGAAAACACCCTGACTGCAGGTTCTCGAATAAAACTACCGGCAGGTCTGGAAAATCCTCCGTTGGCCATTACTGCTCACCTCCTGCAGGTGAGACTGATGCCCTGTTGATCAGATCCGCATGACGGGTCGAATCGTAGTTTACAAGTGAACAGCCCTTTACCAGGAGCGTGCCGTCGATATCGCTGCCCTGGCATTCGACATATCTTCCGATAAGTGCCTCCTGCATCTTCATGGTTATATCATCGAAACCCAGTGGGTTGTTCTCCGCCATCTCTATGGCAGCATCGAGGGTAATTTCCGTGAGCTTCTCTGCCTCTTCCCTCTGGATGAGTACGTTTGTCGCCTTGTGGCCGTCATCGACCACACCGGTTATCCTGAGGTCGTAGCGGAAGTCGTTTTGGATCTCGTGAACCGGACAATAGTTCTGTCTTGATAATGCCCTGTTGCAACCTTCGACCTTGCAGCGCTTGATAAGCCCTGTTCCGCCTCCCATGTGGACAAATGCTCCGGAGAGCTTCATGTTCCCCGATGCAACCTGGATATCGGCCCCCTCATCTTCGAGGACCATCGCTCCGGTAAGATTAAGCGAGAGTCTTCCCTGGAATTCGTCCACACCGGCATAGTAGATGTTGTATACCTTTCCTGCCTCTATACGGACGCTTGCATCGTCCTTCCAGGTTACGAACCTGACTGTACCTGATTCGTCTCCCAAAAGCCCTGACTGAAACATCCTCTCATGTCTCGGTTCCCAGTCCTGTACTACCTTTGCCCTGATTGTGGAGACTCCTGGTTTGAGCTCCGAGATCGGGACCGGTGTTGGCATGAATGTCTTTTCTTCCTCGATGTGGGTAATGGTCGTTCCGGAGTGAATCTTCATGCTTGGTGCTCCCCTGTACTCGTCCACGGTTGCCGATTCGAACCTGTACCACTTCCGTTCTTCAAGTGCGGGCGCATTTGATTTTGCCCATACGATGAACCTGATGGCTCCCGATTCGTCTGAGAGAATACCGCTTTGGGCTATTGCCTCTGATGGCGGAGAGGACAGGGATACAACTTTTCCTTCGACTGTCACCCAGTCTCCGGGCGATGCGCCCGAGATAGGAATGGCCTGCTGAGGGGCTGAAGACGACTGCTGCGAGGGGCCGCTAAGCCCGTGTTCACGCATAAGTTCGTTTGTCACCATCTTTTCAGCCTCTTCAGGTGCTATGCCGAAGTCGGTTGTTAAGAGTTTCAGCTTCGATTCGATCTTGTCGTTCTCCAGGAGAACGCCTTTTTCCTTGAATATCTGGGAGATTCTTTCTGTCGTCTGCGGATCTATGTCCATAATAAAACATCTCCGAATAGTAATCGGCATCATGGGGATATTTAATCTCCGGCTCTGCGGTGTGAAAGTATGGTAATCATTACACTGCAGTGCTGCGGAATCAGAATTTATTAAAAACTATAAGCGGCATAAATTAGGATAATGACACTGACAGCTGACAGTCTTTTAAGTGAACTTTTACAGGAAAATCCAAAATCCGCGGAAATTCTGATGAGATTTGGTATGGGGTGCGTAGGTTGCGCACTTGCCAGCGGAGAGACAATCCGCCAGGCTGCCGAAGGACACGGAATCCCTCTGCCCGAACTTCTCGAGGCACTGGGTATAGAAGAATAATCCGGGAAAAAAAGTTTGGCCGCGGGAAACTATTTTCCCGTGAGCTCAAGTTCGTTATCTTTTGCAATTTCTTTCAGTTCTTTCAGGCCTGCCTCAGGATTTTTCTTCAGGAATGATGCTATTTTGGGGTGGTGCAGCAGGAGGCAGTTGGTGCATGCCCATACTCTCCTGCCTGAGGCGGAATCGATCCAGTCCCCGAGCTCCTCATCATGGCAGGGGTAGAACGGGCAATAACAGAAATCGCAGGCCTGTCCTTTGAAGTGGCACGGGTAGTATTCACAGGATTTCGGGGACCACTCCATCCAGTGGGCACCGCCTATTGTGCTGTATATGAAGAATGACGGTTTGTTCCTGTCAATCTTCGATTCGTTCCTGAGGATCGCCTCTTTCACTCCCATCCTGACGCACTCGTACGCCCTCTTCCCCGGCCCGGTGAAGGTCCCGCAGTAAGGCCCTGACGATTCGGTTGCGTTCCTGTCGTATGCGACGATGACTGCGTCGGTTGTGGTCCCGGTGAATTCGTATCCCATATCGAAGAGGGCGGCGGTCTTTGCTTCGGTGACTGTCTTGATCATCTCGAGCATTGCGGAATCCGGCATGCTCTTTGCGGAATGTATTATGATGTTGATCGTCCCCGGCCCCTGGGGGTTTGGGTTTGAGACCCCCGCCGTGATGAATGCCGTAATATAGCCGCATGAGAGTATGCAGAGGTCCTTCATCCGGACGGCAGTAAGCAGACCGAAGAATCCTTTGTCCCCGTATCCTTTCTTATCGGCGATATCGCGGATATATTCTGCAGGGTCATCATGCTGAAAGTCACGCGGGACTGTACGGTTGATTATCGTATCTATATCGGAAATGCCGCCGCAAACTCCTGTGCTTGCCGCCCTGAAATTTCCACGGATAAAAAGAGTATTTTTTGTATAGTGATATCTCATGCAACCGTATAGCGCGATCTGTCCTTGAGTTCCTGCTGTTTGCCAAGGTTCCAGCCTGCAACATCGGCCAGATATCCCGTAACGCGGGAAACCTGTGATACGTCGTGTGATCCGCATTCGGGGCAGATCGGCTGGCCGCAGAGGGGGCAGTACTCGATCTTCTCTATAATGTCATGAGAGCAGCCGCAGTGGTCGAGCGGACACATGATCTCGAGATTCGTCTCGCCGCAGTTGGGGCAGGGACTCTCGTCGACAACATAGTGACAGGTGTGGCACTTGTATTTCCGCTTCTCTTCCGGGATATCTTCAAGTGACTTATATTTTTTAGCCAGCTCAAGCTGTTCCTCAGTCCATATCATACATTAGTCATTAGAGGGATGATAAATAACTGTTTTGGATGCGGATCGAAAATTAAAGGTTTTTATCTCCACCGATTTTCAGAAAAGTTTATTAGTGCAGGAGATTTCACAGCACCACAACTTTTCGGGACTCTTCAGGGAGGCATCACATCTTCCGCGCCTTCATTCCAAATGAATAAATATCTCCCGCAACAAGGCTCTCTTTGGATCAGTTATGGGAGATGAACTGTTTTCAGGGGCAAATTCCGTTGTCTTTGATATAGGCGGAAAGAAGATCGGGATCGACGGACTGGATGACCTCTTTTACTCGATATACAGGAGCGGCGTTTCAAGCGAGGAACTCCTGAAGGAGAGGATCAGGATTGAACTGGAGAAGAAGGGAACTATCCCCGGCGAAGCTCTTGACGAAGCCGCAGTACGCCTGATGAAGATCTACAGGGACAATATGGAACGTGCCGGAAGCATCAACTTCGGCTGAAAAATAGATTGGATCTGTTTCGCCTCAGGCGACTCATAGGGCTCGTCATCTGCATTATGCATCGGAACGGGTCATCTCATCATCGGCGGACGAATGAGTATTCTTCTGCGGCCTTCGCCGGGTCTTCCGCGTTGTATATCGAACGGCCGACGATCATGCCGTCTATAAGAGGAGCAATCTCGGCGGCGTTTCCTCCCTGCGCTCCGACGCCGGGTGAGAGTATCTTTTTATCCCCGACAATATCCCTGAGGGCCTTAACCCTCTCCGGCCTTGTCGCAGGTGCGATAATCCCGTCTGCACCGCATTTGACCGCCATCCCGGCAATTTTTGCTGCATTATCTCCTGAAAGGAATTCGAGGGCGCCGGGGTGGCTCATCTCGGTTACGATATAGCATCTGCCCCCGTAGTCGTGTGCGGTCTCCACGCAGGCCTCTGCCGAGTCGCTTCCGGTGAAACCCTGTGCAATTATTGCCGAAAATCCCGCCTGGAACGCGTGCTCGGTAATCAGCCTGTTGGTGTTCGGGATATCGGCGACCTTGAAGTCGGCGATAAGCGGCAGGCCCAATGTAGCTATCTCCTGCACGACACTTAAGCCCGCACCGAGTACAAGGGGGTAACCTATCTTTATCGCGTCGAGGTATGGTGCAGTTTTTTCTGCAATAGAGAGAGCCTCTTCCCTTGTCAGAACATCGAGTGCAAGAATAAGTTCGGTCATCTCTTTTCCTCCAGCCTCTCGAGCGTTGCTGCAACTATCAGCGGCATGTTGATCGTCGCATCGCCGTACACTGTCTGTGATGTCGCCTCTCCGGTGAGTTTACCCCAGGACTTGGCCTCTTCTAGTGTCGCACCCGAGAGTCCGCCGAGATCCGGCCGGTCACCGGTGAGCTGAACGGCATAGTCGAAGCCTTCAGGAGTCATAAGCATCGACTGGAAGATATAATTTTTCGGAACTCCTCCTCCGACGAGCATCGCACCGCTCTTCTTTGCATTAAAACAGATATCCATAAGCGATGGCATATCGGCGAATGCGTCGACTGTGACCTTTTCAGTCTGTGAAAAGAGCCAGTACTGCAGACCAATCATTGAGTCCTGTATTGCAGGGCAGTATATGGGTATATTCATCCTTGCAGCCGCGGCAAGTATCCCTGAATCGAGATTCTCCCCGATTATCCTTGTTAGATCCGCTATTCCGTATTTCTTCTCTCTGTCAAGCCCGGAGAATACTCCCTGCAGGAACTCCTCGAATTTAACGAATGCGTCGTTCGGGAGGAAAATGTCGTATATCCTGTTGATCTCCTCGTCACGAAGCTCCACGTCGTTGCAGGCCTCTGTACCGTGGTAGTGCCTGCAGCCGATCGCCTCTATCACGTCATGGGTCAGGTTCGCTCCAGTCGAGACGAGAACGTCGATGTGCCCCTGGAGGATCAGGTCCTCGACGATTCCGCCCATTCCGCCGGGAACCATCGCACCGGCAAGCCCGAAGAATTTGACAACCCCAGGGTCGGAAAGCATTTTTTCATAGATATTTACTGCCTGCCAGAGAGATCCGGCATTATAGGCGCGTGATTTGCCGAACTGTTCGACAAGCTCGCCGGCGGTCATGCCCGCCTTTACCCTTGCCTGTATTACAGGCGTTTTGCACAGGTCATTATTGTTCATTGTCCTAAAACAAGCCTCACTTGGATTTCAGTATATTATCTATGTATTTGTAGAGGATAAGTTTGGGGTATGGGGAAATTTATTCCAGGATTAAGATCTATTCTGCTCTCGTGATACCATGAACTCCGAAACCCCGACTCCTATGGAGCGTGTCGAGAGGGAAAGAGGGAGGAGGCAGAAGGAGAACTTTGAGATACTTGTCAGACAGCTGAACCACCAGCACCCGTCATTCAGGGTAAAGGCGGCGGAGGCACTTGGTAATATGGGCGACGTGCGTGCGGTCGGGTACCTGATCGATTCGATCACTCCTGATCGTGAACAGGAATACCTGTATGTCGCGATGCTGTCTCTCGGGAGACTGGGGAGTGCGGAGGCTGTCCCCGTTCTCCTGCCCTACCTTGAGAGTGATGAAAAATGGGTTCGTCTCGGGGCTGTCAGGGCGCTTGGAATGCTCGGAGACGACAGTGCCGCCCTGCCCATGCTCCGTCTCCTGAATGACAAATACTGGGACGTCAGGGCTTCGACCGCTGAATCTTTCTCATTAATGGGTTGTACCGGGGCTATCGAATTTATCGTTCCACTGCTATCCGATGAGGATCCTCGTGCACGGGAATCAGCCAGAAATGCGCTGAAAAAGCTTGAAGAGATTGATGTGATCTAAATTGGGAATCAGAAAATCTAAATTAAAAAAAAGAGGTCAGAGAGGGCAGACTGCTTTCCCGTAGACCTCGTTGATGACCTGGGCGAGTGCTCCATAGATCGCGGAAAGACCGCAGATTATTCCTTCATACCCTGCTATGGTGCCGATAAGGGCGCTTCCCGTGAAGTCTGCCGCTGCAAGAAGGAAGAAGAGCAGCGCCAGCGACCCGAAGACGAACTGGAGTGTCCTGTTGATCTTGAGAGTGGCGATAAACATCACTGCGGTAAAAAGGCCCCACATGAAGAGATACCACCCCATTGCAACCTTTTCCGGGGCTGCGGCAAGGCCGAGTGCGGGAAACACCAGCAGTGCGACAAGGCTTAACCAGAAGAGGCCGTATGAGGTAAAGGCCGTTGTACCGAATGTGTTCTTCTTTTTCCACTCCATTATGCCTGCGATTACCTGGGCAAGTCCGCCGTAGAATATACCCATCGCGAGGATCATGCTCCCGAGGGCAAAGTAGCCGGCATTGTGCAGGTTCAGCAGGACAGTAGTCATTCCGAATCCCAAAAGCCCTAACGGGGCGGGATTGGCTGTCCCGTCCATGATAAAGATGTTGTTTCTGTCTGTCTGGTCTATTATTACCACCTTCTTATCGTTTTAATTATAATGATTAATCATTATAATTAATTTTCGGTGCAGTGGGATTTCCGGAGTAAAGGATTTGCCTGGAGAACTGATGCCTGTTTCTATGAAAGGGGAATTCATGGTGATAATTTGTGTCCGGAAATTTAATGGTTGAAAGGCTCAAATTTAGAGTTATTCCACAAAGAAGCATAAGATCTGTTGTTTACACCGGAGCCTGCAATGTTTGAAAAGACGCTTATTCCTGTTGCAAATTGTGAAGACGGTAAGGAGCTAAAGAGGGTAATTATTACACTGAAGGATCTTGGTATGAATTCAGTAATCCTCTTTCATGTACAGGAAGGAGGCTTGCTTTTCGGCAAAAAGGGGTTGTCATGGCTGAAGTGTTCATTGAAGGAGGATCTTGAAAAAGAAGGACTTGAGGTAGAGACACTGACGGGAAACGGGCATACTGCCACTGCCATAGCAGAGACGGCACTGTTTGAGAATGTCTATGCAGTCTACCTGAAAGCCAGAAAAAAATGGAATGTCGAAACACTGTTTCTCGGCAGCGTTTCAAGAGATATCCTCCGGCTGACCGATGTCCCCACATTTGTTCATAAGATCCGTCCGCAGATTCCCGTTGATGGCGGGGCCATCAGGCACCGGGAACTGGTCATTGTTTATGCAACCGATCTTGAGAAAGCGTCTTACAGGCCTCTTCCTTATTTAAAGGAGTTTAAAGGTGCTAAATGTTACATCCTCCATATAAGGAAGAGGAGGGCCGATCCGTTATCCGAGCGTATGTGGAAGGAGAGAGTTGAAGAGGAACTAAGTAAACTTGAAGAGGAACTCCGGCCGGATTTCGGGGAAGTTATCTCGGAACAGAGGGTAGGGGATCCTGCCACAGAGGTGCTACATACCTCTGAGAGAATAAATGCCGACATTATAGTCATGGGAAGAAAGGAGCCTTCGTTCTTTTCAGCCCCTATGGGCAGTACAGCAGAGAGAATAGTGAACGAATCTGCTGCCTCGATCTTTCTGGTTCCATGAACAGGTGATTTGAATGAATGTCTCAGGGTTTAAGCAGGAATTGGTTTTTATAATCTCTTCTGTTGTCATATTATTCTTCATATTACTGGGCGTATTCTCGCCGGCTGTCCTGGATTACCTCTCCTCAGGCGTTCATTCATTTATACTGGACAATTTCAGCTGGCTCTATTTAATATCCGCATTCTTCTTTCTGATCTTCTCGCTTGGGCTGGCATTATCCAAGTTTGGAACGATTAAACTCGGGAGAGATAATGAAAAGCCCCAGTACAGTTTCTTTGGATGGCTCGCGATGCTTTTCGCTGCGGGTATGGGTATAGGGCTGATCTTCTGGGGCGTATCCGAGCCCCTGGTGCATTTCATAAGCCCGCCGCCATTTTTAAGTGCGGGAACTCCGGCTGCCGCCGACTTTGCAATGACGTACTCCTTCTTTCACTGGGGGGTCCACCCCTGGGCGATCTATACGATAGTAAGCATCTCTATTGCGTATTTCTCATTCAGGAGGGGTATGCCGACCCTTATAAGTTCATGCTTCTATCCTCTTTTTGGGGAGAGGATATACGGGATCTCCGGAAAACTGGTTGATATTCTGGCGGTTTTTGCAACAATATTCGGGACGGCGACATCTCTTGGACTCGGGGCACTCCAGATTCACAGCGGGCTGTCGCACCTCTATGGCATATCTTCTGCAATTTCTGTCACAGTGGGGATAATTATTATCGCAACGGCGCTGTTTATGGCGTCTGCGATAATCGGAGTTGAGAAAGGGATCCAGACTCTCTCTAAGATCAACATCACCCTGGCAGTATGTCTTCTTGCCTTTATCTTGTTCCTCGGTTCCATCCCCGAAATATTAAACCTCTTTTCCTCAACTCTTGGCAGTTATACCAACAATATTATCGATATCAGCCTTCAGTCCTATCCTTTCCAGGGAGAGTCGTGGAGCAGGGAATGGACCGTGTTCTACTGGGCATGGTGGATCTCCTGGTCCCCTTTTGTAGGTATCTTTATCGCACAGATCTCCCGCGGCAGGACAATAAGGGAGTTTGTCCTGACAGTTCTGACCATCCCTCCTCTCTTCACTTTTTTCTGGTTCTCGGTATTTGGAGGCTCCGCACTTTTACTTGAACGGGGAGGTGCAGCAGGACTGGCCCAGGTCGCAGGAGAAGATGCATCTCTTGCCCTCTTTGTCTTCCTGGAACATTACCCGTTCCCTGCCCTGCTCTCGGTCATTGCACTATTCCTGCTCATGGTGTTCTTCATAACATCTGCGGATTCGGCAACGGTCGTCCTCAGTTCCCTGACCTCCGGGGGCGGGGCCTTTGTTAAAGTCTACAAGAAGATGGTGTGGGGCCTTTTTCTCTCGGCTGTGGCAATAATTCTTCTTCTGACAGGTGGTCTGACCTCACTCCAGATTATGGCAGTCACTGCGGCATTTCCTTTTCTTTTCGTGATGTTTTTACTCTGCTATAACCTCTATATCGGGCTTTCACAGGAAATGGTGTTTAAAAAACCTGAAAAATGATTCTTATCCGGCAGGATGGTATGGATAAATGGGCCTGATGCGATTCGAACGCATGACCGCCCGGTTATGAGCCGGGCGCTCCACCACTAAGCTACAGGCCCTTTTGAGTTGAAAAAGGTGCAAATTCTCTATAATGTAAAGTAGGATTGCCCTTATCAATGTAGTCAGCTGCAATGGGGGGCACTTATGCAGACTGTAAAAACGGTTTGATAAAGACAACCCTGCATTATTAAGTAGCTCTATTTTCGATATATAATTTTGCGTCGTGTTATCTCTTCATCATCTAGATATAGGAGGTCTAATCCTTGTTTTAAGCGCCATTATCTTTTATTATGGTTATATTTCTCCAGATCCGGATTTCCGGCAAGCAACTGGCTTAGATCCAGTTTACTCATCTTCCTGAGATAGAAATTACCAAGCGCCGAAACGATAATCGCGCCGAACATGACAAAGATCATATCAAGCATCGTATCGGTATTGCCATGCTGCATCTTTCCCCCGAAGAAGGTGTCCATGGAAAACTCGATGACCTCCCAGATCGCCCCGAATGCCATCGTGAACATGAAGATCATGAAGATGATTAGCGGCCTGTTGAAGTTGTTGTCCGTGTACCTGTCGATTAGAAGGACGACCGTGAACCCAAGGAGCCCGACTGTTATTCCGGATATCGTATGGGCGAATTTATCATAATAGGGGGAGAAGAGCAGGTACCATGAATAATATTCCCCTGCAAGATGAACGTAGAGCGAGAGGACGATCAGGAAAGTCAGCCACCACGGGATCACAAGACAGAGCCTTCTTTCGACGATATAAGGGACTATTGTCAGGAAGAGGGCGAAAACCCCGCCGATTGCGAAGAAATAATCTCCAGTGTAGAAGCTGGCGTAGATTATCAGGACTATGAATATCTGCAGTATAAGTGTTACAATCTTTCCGAGCTTAATCCTCATTTTGTCTACTCTCCCTGTATGTGCCTGTTATATCTGTAATAGGCTGCAATTGATAAACATTTCCCTGTTTTGACGTCTTTGAGGGCTTTGTCAGGTAATTATTTTTCTGTCGCGGGCAAAGAGTAGGTCATGAAAGAGCTTTCGGCGATAAAGTACGAGGTGAAAAAGTCCCGTTTCTTCGCCCATCTCTACCTGATTGAATCGGAGGAGGATGTTGCGGAGATAAACAGGATTCACAGGAAGCTCTACAAAAAGGCCGCACACCACTGTTATGCGTCCCGTTTTGAATCAGCAGATACAAAAGATTCTACTTTTGGGAGCGATGGAGAGGTAGGCCATCCCGGCAGGGTTCTGCTGGATGTACTCGTGCAAAACGACCTGAAAAATCACTGTCTGGTCGTTTCAAGAATTTTCGGCGGTGTAAAACTTGGTCCTGCCGGTGTGTCCCGTGCATTCCGGGAGTCTGGAAGTGCCGCAATAGAGTATTTCCTGGAATCGGGCGGAACTAATGGCTGACCTTTTGAAATACTGCACTTATCTCGGCCCGTGTATGGTCTTCTCCGCGAATTCTCATCTTCCACCGGACGGTCTCCAGCGAGATCTCTTTCATATTCTGGAAAAGTTCCCTGACCTCTTCTTCTGTAAAGTAGTGGGTCATTATCCCGTTTCCCCTGAGATATGAATTTTCCTCGACCGGAGTCCCTTTGCCCGCTCTTAAATCTTCAACAGAGAATCCCGTGAAATAGAGGAGTCCTCCTTCCTTCAGTACCCGTATGCATTCTTCCGAGGACCTGTTACGGCCGTTGACTGTAATATGGCCGGTCACATGCCTGTAAAAGGCTGTGTCAAAGACCGAATCCCTGAAAGGAAGGCTCCTGCAGTCGGCTGCCAGTAGTTCTGCTCTCTTCTCTTTGTTGCTGCAGGACAGATCCCTGCATGTACTTATGGCTTTTTCCGAAAAGTCGAATGCAGTAATTTGGATATTTTCCTTAAGGAGCTCACTTAAAAATTTCCCGTTTCCACAACCTGCCTCAAGAACCCGGCTTCCTCCGGGCATCGCCGGAATGTCATGAACGGTGCCCGCCCATGGCTGCCGGTGTTTGCTGTAGTGGAGTTCCCATCCATCAATGGGTTCAGTCACAAAAAAATATGGGGTCTTATATTATTTCAGCTGTTCTTGTGGGAAGGAGGTGTATGAGGATTATTTATACCGCAACCCAGGGTGTGATGGAAGACTGGATTGTGGGGTTGTTGCAGGAGTGAACCGTGCTATTGTCTGGACGGAGTTCAGAGATCTTTGTATAGCTCATGTAACCACCGAGAAGATTTTGCACACTGTTTCTGGACGCAATGTATCTTCTGCCAGGGAAAATCTCCAGAATGATGCCTTTCTTTGAATAAGAGAGTGCTGCTGCTCCTGTTGCATCTCCGAGACGCTTCCCGTAGTAATGCGAGAGATGTCTTACCTGACACCTTCTGCCGTAGAGAAGGAGCTTTGACAGCTCAGGAGTCTCTATGGCATATCTCGTGCGGTCAACTGCGATCTCGATTATCCTGCACTTTCTCCCGGAAGGGTCATATGCCGGTGAGTTTGAGACCTGCATATAACCCGATTTCTGCATCATGGCTTTTCACTTCAGTTATAATTCTGAAATTGCACCTGTCGGTTATATAACGGAAGTCCGTGTGGAGGGTGAAAGTGAAATCCGCCTGTCCCGGCCGGGCAATACATGTTCAAAAAGGCCCGCCTGGCCGGAACCAAACTGAATTTATATAGTACACTGTCTTAATTATCATCATGAGCGGTTGCGGCGACATTAAGATGAATATGATGACTATGACTAAGGAGATCAGCCGCAGGATCGAGGAGATCTCCGATGAAGACATAACCTCCTTCACTTCTGCAATACTTACCGCTGACAGGGTTTATGTGGCAGGTGCGGGAAGATCAGGCCTCATCGGGCGGGCATTTGCGATGCGCCTGATGCACATAGGTCTTGAGAGTTTTGTAGTGGGTGAAACGGTAACGCCTGCAATGGAACCCGGGGATGCGGTTGTGGTCTTTTCCGGTTCCGGGGAGACGAACTCGATGGTTGATATAGCCGAATCCGCAAAGGCTCTCGGCGGTGTTCTATGTCTTATCACTTCGCACCGCAACTCAAGCATAGGAGAGCTTGCCGATTATATCGTGGAGATCCCGTCCGAACCTCCGGAGGACCAGGAATGGCCCAACACCTTTGAGGTGAGGCAGCTCACCGGCGGTTACAAGTCTCTCTCCCACCCGCTTGCTGCAATCGGGACCCTGTACGAGACTGCCGCGATGATATTCGCCGATGCCGTAATCGCCAATATAATGGATGTCAGGGACTGCGGAATCGATGAGGTCATCGGACGGCTCTCCAATATCCAGTAGTTTTATGGCTCCCCTGAAGTGTCCTGTCTGCGGCGGAGAATGCATAACCGATGCAGAATTCCTGATAAGGGAGGCAGCTTCACGATTCTCCCCCTGCAGTGACTGTATCTCTATCTCTCTTGACAAAAGGCTCCCCCCGCCGGGATTCTCACCCCCAGAGCCATGCCCTTCATGCGGCAAGAGATTCATCGACGACGTTTTCTCGCACTGCCACATGATAATGGCCGGGGAAGGAGTAATCGGGGAGGATACGCCGCTTGGCGGGATAGGGATGCCCCTCGTATCTCCCGGGTTTGATATGATCTCTCCTCCTTTCCTTCCTGAAAAGTCCCTTGTCTTCCTGACCCGCCATGCCGACAAGAGAACGGCGGAGAGGCTTGTTGAGAAGGTGCCGGAGATAAAGGGCGTAATCCGAGACAGCGGGAATGTTCCCGGCATATCCGGGGCTGATTTTTCTTCTACAAATGTAAACGAACTCCTTGCCGGCTGTGATGTAAGGGCCGATATATTCAGGACGTCACGGGGTCCCTTTGCAGTCTACAAGCAGCAGTCTCTCCTTCATATAGAGTTCCCGAGGGGCGCCGCACCGAAGATAGGGGCTGTCGAATCGATGATCGAAAGTAAGCAGCCGGATGTATTCATAGACGCATGCAGCGGGGCGGGAACTCTTGGAATTGCCGCCATGGTGGCCGGTGTGCCGGTCGTCGTCTTTAATGACGCCTGGTATCCCGCTGCATTCTGGTCTGCCGTGAATCTCCATGTAAACAGGGCCATCACCGGGTCAGGCGAAACCCCTCTTCCAGTACTATCCCCTCCCGGCGGCTCCATGGTCTCCGCCGAGCCTGTAAAAATCGCCGCTTCAAAGGGCAGTACGCATGAGGCTGTTGTAATCTGGGGAGATTACATGGAAGCAGGCGATTTCGTTCCCGAAGGGGGGCGGCTCGCTGCAATAGACGTTTTCGGGAAGGACGGCCGGGAAAATCTGCCGGCTATCATCACCTCATGGAAGACCGCCTATGGCGGTGATGCTTTTATTCCTTGAAACAGAATTATATTGGGAACTAGCCCGGGTGGTTAGGCGTCACCTGTTACCCGAAACCGCCGTTACGCGGGGGGCGAATGACCGGGACGGCTTTGGCGATCCAGCCCGAGCCTGATAATTCCAACTGAGAAGCCTTGTCCTGTGAGACCAATGGAGAAGGATCGAAATTCCGGAGGGAATGGAGACTTTTTGCCGTGGGGACCGGTTCAGGCCCGGAAGGGAGCAGACTTACCATGGACGTCTGGTGCCCACAGGGTTGCAGGGTGGAGGAGGAATTCCAGGTAAGGGTTGGACACGCGATTCCAACCCGGCTCGCGTTCCCGTTTTTCTGGTGTTATCATGGCAAAGGTTACCATTATCGGTGGATCCGGCAAGGTAGGCCAGTCTGCCGCCTACGCGATCTCAAGAATTCCGCATGTAACAGAGATAGTTCTCTTTGGAAGAGAGGGACGCGAGGAAAACCTTGAGGGTATCAAATGGGACTTTGTCGATGCATTTGCCGCTGTCGGAAGGCGAATCAGGGTCAATTCGGGCACTCATCCGTCGCTCATGAAGAACTCCGATATGGTGATAATCACGTCGGGCGTGCCCCGGCATGCAGGTCAGGACAGGATTGACCTTGCAAAGGGGAATGCCAAAGTGGTTGCAGGTTATGCAAAGATGATTGCAGAGCAGGCTCCCGATTCGATTTTGTTCGTGGTAACAAACCCGGTCGACATCATGACCGCGGTTGCACTGAAATACTCTGGTTTTCCGCCTTCAAGGGTATTCGGTCTTGGAACGCATCTTGATTCGATGCGGCTCAAATCATTTATAGCACAGCACTTCAGGGTCCATGTAAGCGAGGTACACACCCGTATCATCGGCGAGCACGGGGACAGTATGGTCCCGCTATGGTCGGCGACTACGATTGGAGGTATCCAGCTGAAGAACCTGCCTGAGTTCAGGACATTTCCCGGAGAGGATATGATCAAATGGGTAAAGGCTGCGGGACACTATATCATTGAAAGGAGCGGTGCGACAATCTACGGTCCGGGCGAGGCGATAGCGACCCTTGCAAGAACGGTTCTCGGGAACGAGAACAGGATACTGTCCGTATCGGCATATATTCGCTGTGAGGTTCACAATATAGGCAACGTCTGCGTAGGTGTTCCTGCAATGCTCAACAAAAAAGGCGTATTCCCGATACCGATCAGAATAAGCACTGATGAAGTGGACGACTTCCAGACGTCGGTAGAGAAGATCAGGGAGATAACCGACGAAATATTTGAATTCCTGGAAAACGAAGTAAATTAATTCCTTCCTTGTGAAAAACTGTTTTTTTCTATAGCTATAGCTTTCGCTCATGATGCCGGGTATTGAAAATGTAAAAAAGGTATTCAGGTAAGTGTAAGCGAGACGATCTCTGCGCTCTGCACTCCTTCAATTGATGCAAGTGCGGCTTCCGCCTCGTCTGAAGCACCGGCTGTTCCGTCGGGAATGACGATTGCAACCTTGATTGCGACAAGGCCAAACCCGATAGGCTCCTCGACGATGTCCTGAGTTCCCGGGTATTTCTCTTTAATTGCCGCCTTAAGTGCCTCAAGGTCGACCTCGGGGGACTCGGGCATTATCTTGAGAATGATTGCTACGTCACCCATTGTTCAGGGCCCCTGGAATCCGCATTTGCATTTGTAAGGTACGCTCTGGTGCCTGCATTTGTGGCAGCGGTAGATTGTCTCGCGGCACTTGGGGCATTCGAATTTTGTCCAGCCGGGCTCTGAAAGAGGCGCCCTGCATGATGTGCATTTTTCTGTTGGCATTATTGTTTCACCTGAAAATTATCTTATTATTTCAACCCGGGGACTCTTAAACACTTCTGATGATGACTGTTCCCGTCACTTCACCACCACTAAAGAATTTTTCTGATGTAACTCCGTCATTTGCGTTTATAACCGTTGTATGGATTCCTTTTTCAAGCACAAAAGGTATGAGGCACGGGTCGCACTCGGGATAGCTGCCGGGTACCGATATGTTCTCAAGAGTTCTGCCTCCGCTCTTTATGCCTTCAGTTGATTTTAGGAGTATTAGCGGGCATTCCATCTTCCCGGCTACCCATGCGGCGATCGTATCGGATGTTACATCCCAGGAATGGGGAAGTGGATCCTCCTCCCTGAGGCAGGAGTACGGCAGGAGTACATGCACCCCGTCCATTCTCTCCGTCTTCTCCTGCACCGGAAGACCGAGCGAGTGGAGGTAATAACCGTACTGCTCCATCGCCAGTATCGCCATCCAGTGCGATGACTCGTCGTCGAGCTCCAGTTCACGGACAGAATCAGCAAAAAGCCCCCCGCCGGGGACTATGGTTATATTCCGTCCCGAATTCCGGAGTACATCTACAAGCTGCGGTGCATGCTTCATGAGGCTTCCTCCGAGTTTTACGACGTAGTGATCGCTCTCCGTTATCCTGACCATCCGGAGAAATATATCCTCTGCTCTGCCTTATCATTTTGGAAGCTTCCTGCCGGGGTGCCGTTTCGCTATCTACATATAACGAGAAGAAAAATATCTCATCCATGGATTTGAGGGGGGTTGTTTTCGTCCTGTGTTTATTCTTCTGCACGGCCCCCGCATCGGCTGAATTTGTCATATCGGAATTTTGCCCCGACACCTGGCTCTCCGGGGAGGGCGACGAGTACTTCATCATCGGCGGTTCCGGGGGTCTCACAGGTTATTTTGTGACCGACAACGAGGGCAGTGCCCGTTTTCCGGACGGGACAGTCTCAAAGGGCAGCGTAATTGTGGCACAAAAAGCGGACGCCTATAAGTCGGTTCATGGCGTAAATCCTGATTTCGAGATATACGACTCGGATCCACAGGTTCCCGATATGATTCGCACCGGCACACTGAAGATGGGAAACGGCGGCGATGAACTGGCTCTGATGAGAGGCGTTTCAACGGTGCAGGAGGTTTCATGGCCCGGCGACGTAGTCTCCGGTGAGGGGCGTGTCCATGTATATTCGGGTGGTGTATGGGACGAACGCCCGTATTATATCGGGCAGTCACGCTTTTCAGCCGCAACTTTCTATAATGTTCCTGTGACCGTCTTTGCGGCCCCCGATTGCTCGTACTGTGTTCTGAAGAACCTCATAGAGTGTTCCGAATCATCTCTTCTGGTAAACGTATACGAGTTCACCGGCACCTCAATTGCAGGTCTCTTCACCGAAGCCGCTCTGCGGGGTGTTGACGTGAAAGTGCTTGTCGAGGGATCCCCTGTCGGAGGTGTTCCGGAGGAAGAGGAGAATGTCTGTAAGGTCCTGAATTCAGCCGCAATTCCTGTCTTTTCAATGGTGACGGAGAACGGTAACTTTCATGCCCCGTACAGGTTCGATCATGCCAAGTATGTCATATCCGATGGCTCGCGTGTTCTTGTTGCAAGCGAAAACTTCGGGAATACCGGTTTTCCGTCGTCAGGAACGAGAGGAAACCGCGGGTGGGGGGCGGTCGCCGAAAGCCCCGGACTTGCATCATATTTTGATGAGGTGTTTAGTTGGGATTCTTCCGGCGGCTGGGCCGTAGAGATGACCGGCGATTCGGGTGAAACCGCATATTCCGTAGCGGAAGCAAAAACCGGGAAGTTCAGCCCGGAATCCTTTGAGGGTGCGGTTGTGACTCCCGTACTGTCTCCTGATACGAGCTATCTGGTTTTAGAGATGATCGCCGGTGCGGAGGAGTCTGTCTGTATCGAGCAGGCATATATCAAAAACTGGTCTTTCGGTGAGAACCCGTGGCTCGAAGAGGCGATCGATGCCGCCCGCAGGGGTGCGGAGGTCAGGATCATCCTTGATTCCTACTATTACAATGTCGATGGCGAAGACGACAACGACGAGATGGCTGCATACATAAACTCGGTTGCATCCGCGGAGTCGCTCCCGCTTGAGGCAAGGCTGATTAATCTCGATTCCGGGTATCTTGAAAAGGTACACAACAAGGGTGTAATCGTCGACGTGGAATCAGTCCTTGTAAGCTCGATAAACTGGAACGAGAACTCGCCTTCGTACAACCGCGAGGCCGGACTTATTATTGAACATCCCGGTGCTGCCGCCTATTTCACTGAAGTCTTTAACTCGGACTGGGAGTCGTCGGCCCCGCAGGACCTCTTTATTCTGGAAGAGGGTCCGGAACAGGAGGCAGGAGACGAGCTAAGGAATTATATCGCCGCAGGAGTAATTGTTCTCTTTGCAGTGGTGTACATTGTAAGAAGAAGACGGGCCTGAACGGGGAGGTTGTGATGGTTTTTTCCCCGGTTCTTTCCGGGGATATTCGTATATTATAATTTTTTTGTGACTAATTGGTGTTTATGTTGGTAATTCTGGTTTTTCTGGTTGGTTTCTGGACGCCCCTGTGACAGTGTCATTGAAAGAGGGGGATTACATTGCCGTCAGGGGACATTATTCCGTCTGATTGCGCTCTAATAAAAGCTGACGAGGGGTTGTGCATTCGATCAATATAATGTACGTAACTCTCTATATTTCGAAACCCGGGTTAGTAATAATACGATTGGATCTCGATTATTTCCGCCGAATCAGCGGCATTGCTGTACTCCTCGAGAGGCTCTATGTTTACTTCTATGAAACGAAGCCCCCAGCTGAACTTCGCGAGAATATCATTCGCCTGCTGCTTTTCGCCCATGATGTAGAGTGCCGCAGCAAGCGCCTCGACGGAATTGAGCATGAACGGCCTTCCGAAATGCCCGGGATTTGCCGCAACGAGGAATGGCAGCGCTCTTTTACGGGTGATGTCCCCGACATCCACGTTTTCAAGCGTCTCCCACGTGCAGTCGAGAACTGTCAGTGAAGGAGCTATCCTGTCCGCAGGAGATATTGCCTGTGGAGACCTCGGGTCAAGGAGAAGAGTGTTTTTCGGGATTTTGGAAATCTTTGCCGCTACCCGTATCATGCCCGCTCTTTCGAGCTTTTTTACAGAGCATACCCTTGGGTCACAGGAGTTGTCTCTCCATGCAAAAAGCGGCATCATCATAATGTTTTGGTTACCTAAATGGTATCAATGTATGTACTTATGTGCCCGTGCATATCCGACCCGGAGCTCAGGGCGGCAGGAATTACACGGGACGATGATATTTTTTGTTTTAACAGGTGCATAGAACGCTGCAGGAGGTTTGGAATTGATATCGTGCCTATGCCGTGCCCGGAAACGATCTTCCTTGGCAGGGGCCGGCCACCGACCAATTTTGCAGAAAGTCTTGACAATAAAGATTTTTCAGAACTTCTCGACCGCCTGGAAAGAGAGGTCCGGCAGATAATCGAAGAGAAGGGCGAACCGCTTTGCATAATCGGGGTCGACTCATCCCCTTCATGCGGGGTGAACATGACATATGCAACCGAAGAGAAGACCCCGGGGAGAGGTGCATTCCTGTCAAGATTTCCGGAAATAAAGGCAGTCGATGTGAAGGACTTCTGCCGGTACAAAATCTACCTTGCCGGCCCCCTGTTCACCGAGGCCGAGACGGATTTCAACCTGAAACTCCATAATTTTCTTGAAGAGCATTTATATGACGTATATCTTCCCCAGGAGGTAGGGGACACCTCGAATACGCGTCACAGGGAGGAGCATGCCCGGATATTTGAGATGCATCTTGCTGCACTTGAGGAGTGTGACATCATCGTATCGGTTATAGACGGAGCAGATGCGGATTCCGGCACTTCATGGGAGATGGGCTACGGGTTTGCAAAAGGGAAGACAATAATCTCACTCAGAACGGACTTCAGGTGTGTCGGGTGCCATGAGTTTGTCAACCTTATGCTCGAGGAGTCTTCGGTTGTGGTTCATAAAAAAGAAGACATATTAAAGGATCCCGGGATCTCACTGTTTTGATACCAGAATTCGTCATTTTTATCTGTATTCAGGTTGATCTGAGATTAAAGGGTTATTATTGTGAAGAAAGAAAACTCCAGCGAGCTTCTCCGCTACAACCACTGGATTGCAATCGTTGCATTATTCACCGTACTTGCGGCAGGGGTGAACCTGTTCACTCTATCGCTGGATCCACCTTATCCTGCATTAACCCTCTTCATGATCCCGATAGTCATTGCCAGTTTCTTCTTCCGGAGGCAGGGGCTTATAGTCACTTTACTGGTTCTCGCTGTTTTTTCAGTGATTATATGGGATTACTCGCCCCAGAAATTTTTTGAGCTGAAAGTGCTTGAAAATGTTACGGTTCTCTTCGGTGTCGCCCTAATTGTGGCGCTTTTGTCAACGGCTCTTCACAGGAGCGAAAGTATCTACAGGCTTCTGTTTGAAACTTCGCCGGCGCCGATAATCGTACTGAAACCCGACGGGGCGATTGTGGATGTCAACCCGACATTTTTCTCGGTCTTTGGTTATGAGAAGATTTTTGTGGAGGGCAAGAAGATACAGCAGCTTTCGATAATCGCCGAGGACAGCCTGATCGAGATCGGCGAGAGGCTGATGAATCCGAAACCGACCGAAGGCGATCAGGAACCGTTTATAATAAAAGTGATTGATGTATCCGGAAAAACGCATTTGTGCAATGTATTTTCCAGTTATCTCTATGGTGATGATAATCTTCCCGATTCATGCATAATGGTGCTTGCAGACATAACAGAAAGCGTAATTGCAGAGGAGAAGATCAAAAAATCCCTTGAAGAGAAGGAGACACTCTTAAAAGAGATACATCACAGGGTGAAGAACAATCTCCAGGAGGTTGTAAGCATCCTCAAACTCCAGAGAAACAGGACCGCTGATGAAGATGTGCAGTGGTCCCTCAGGGAATGCCAGAACAGGGTATATACGATGGCAATGGTTCATGAGAACATATACCGCTCAGAGAGTCTCTCGGCAATACGCATAGGAAGTTATCTTGAAAAACTTGTAAGGGATCTCATTATTGAGTATATGTCCCCGGGCCGGAACATATCGTTTGAGATCGACTGCAGCGAAGATATCGAGTTTGATATAGACGCCGTAGTTCCCCTTGCACTGATTACCAACGAACTGATCTCAAATTCCATGAAGTACGCTTTTCCTGACGGTAACGGAGGTATGGTCCGTCTGGAGATTAGAGAGGGGCCCGCTGGAACCTACAGGTATGCATATTCAGATGACGGCATAGGTTTTCCGCCAGGGTTCAGGATTGAAAGCACAGAAACCCTTGGGTTAAGGATCGTCCGTGCTCTGGTCCGTCAGCTGGGCGGAACCCTTGAACTGGCCCCGGGTGCCGGAACCAAAATTATCATTACTTTCACACTAAAAGAATAGTACTTGCATTTGTGAGTGAATAATGAAACATTGCTCGCAAAATGGGATATAAAAAGATGAAAAGGATCCTGATTGTCGAAGATTCAGCACTTGTTGCACTTGAGATATCCGAAACACTGAAGAATCTCGGCTATACTGTTGTCGGCGAGGCGGCCAGTGGACTTGAAGCCATAGATCTGGCACGCGATCTGAAGCCCGATCTCGTCCTGATGGATATTATTTTAAAAGGAGATATGGACGGTATAGAGGCTGCCGACAGGATTTATTCGAGCTATGATATCCCTGTAATATACCTGACGGCCCATTCGGACGAAGCCACACTGGAAAGGGCTCTGAAGACCAATGCATTCGGCTATCTGATAAAACCGTTCAATGACAGGGAACTCTATAGCAACATCGAGATTACACTTCACAAGCACAGGATCATGAAGAAGGTCGACCTGGGTCCCAAAGAGACCGTGGATTCCACTCTTAACTTCGTATCTGACCCGGTTGTGGCAACAAATGAGTCCGGTTTCATAACAAGGATCAATTCTGCTGCCGAAACTTTTACCGGAAGAACCCGGAACGAGGCTGTCGGAAGTGATTTTTTCGATCTTTTCTCTGTCGATCGTGAAAAACTGCTGCCTTCGATGAATTCACTAAAAAGCGACGTTTTTGAGAAGAGAACGCTCATCTCCTGGGTTGATGGCCTGTCAGTAACCACGAAATCCGGCGGCAAAAATGATGTTTCCATGAATATCGGGTATGTCCGGGGTGGCCGCCAGAATCCTGCGGAGTTCTTCTTTGTCCTGATTCCTGCGGAAACAGCTTCTGTCAAAACCTTTGAAGATACTGCGGGCTATTACAGGAAAATTCTTGATGCAGTCGAAAATCCCGTCTTCATGGTGGACGAGAATATCCGGATAATCCTTTTTAACAGGGCTTTTGAAGAGCTCTGTGAGAATGCCGGGATCTCTGCAGGTTCGAATGATGAACGGGCATATGACATCCTTCCCAGGTCTGTATTTGGCGGGGAGTATGATTTCAGGGATGCGTTCGAGTCAGGAACGGGCTATACCCGCGAGAGACTGTGGAAGACGGACAACGGGTTTAATACTTACAGGATTGAGACCATTCCGATATTTGAAAACGGCAGGGTGATTTATGCTGCAATAATAATGTCGGATATTTCCAGTTTAGTCGAGTACGGGGAGAGGAGCGAGAAACTGGCCCTGTGTCTTCGTGCTTACACCGGAAATGTCGAGGAGATCGGGGATCTATGTGCCGGACTGAAAGAGCCGCTTAACAGCATCAGAAAGCACGTATCAAAGATCAGCCCTCCTTTTGAGGCTATGCAGATTGAGGCATCTCTTGCTGAATTGTCCGAACTGATCTATGATATCGATCTGAAATGGCTTGAATATGAGAAACTGAAGAAGTCTATTGAATCCGCCGGAGGTTTCGATCTCTCAACTCTCGCCAATAATGACGAAGATGGCAGTAATAGGGAAAATGAAGATAATTAAGCTCCTGGATATTGTTATTGCAAAATTCCGATACCTTTATGCGGGCAGGTTTTTTCAGGGAGTGAAATCCGATGAATTTTCGCCCGGATTTTAGAGTTCTCAACATGTTGGATGCGCGTTGCAGTTGAGTGTATAATTATCAAATTTATGAAATAATCTCAATAATCTTGTATTTTCTTCAATTTGGTCAGTAAAACAGTTAATTTTTTTCAGGATTGATTTTTTTATTTAAGGATATCGCTTTTTTGTGTTTAGAGGAGATCCTCTAATATTTTTGAGAATTGTTATTATATTCTCTTTATTTTTTAAAAATAAACTTTTTTCAGCGGGTGTTACGACCAACAAATATATATACGCCTCTAATTAATCTTTGATTTGGAGAAATGGTTCATTTAGGGTTTAACGGACTATCTGACTACCTGAAACCGATGGAATACAGCGACCTGTACGAGCATGACGAGTACTGGCCCGTGAAGGGGTACAGTATATCGTCGCTCGATTACAAGTCCTGCATCAAGTCCGGCGATGTTATTTCATTTGTTTCGGAAAGGGACGAAGTTGACTGAATAAAAAAAGGCAGAACAAAGAGTCCTGCATGAGGAGCCTGCGTCATCTCCTCAAAAAAAGCACTTTTATTTTTATGAATATTCTGGCAACTCCTTATATAAACTCATATATGGTTTATGGCCTACCCCAGTTCAAATGAGGTGACTCCGAATATATTCTCTAACGGCAGATCAGGGAACTCTTTCGTGTACATTCTTGCGGTTCCGAATACTTCTGTCATACCTCTTGCTTTTGCTATATCTATGGCTTTTTGGTTTATTTCCGGCGTATCGAGGTAGAAGGTCTCACTCCTGACTGTAAATGTGAGCCCTTCGAGAATCTTTTCTGCGATGGCGGGTGTTTCTGCAAAGAGCGGGCCTATTTTATGACCTTTCAGGCATTTCCTGATAACTCCGTATCCGGCGATCCTACCGTCAGGTCCTGTATATGCAAGTGTGGTCGAATCGTGCATGTTCAGCCATTTTTTCAGGAAAGTATCTCTTCTTACAGGGAAGTGAAGCGAATCGTAATCCGCGATCTCTTTGAAGGGGAGGTCCCTGGCATCTGTAAGATCCTCCTGCATGCTGCCGGAAGCCGTACCTTCCCACCGGATGTTCCTGTACGCAAACCTGAAATTCGAATGCTTTGAGTAATGCTCCTGCATCTCGTAAACTCCGTCGATCCCGAGGTTTCTGTCCCCTGCATGATCTTTAGTGGCGGTCCAGAGTTCCCATCCGTCTCCCTTGTGCCGGAATTCCTCCTTTATGATGAAAAATCCGCCAAAAGAAAAAGAGTCGTCATAATTCGTCAGTGCTATGGTCCCGACTATCTCATCATTCAGTACCGCTACAAACCATCCCTCCGGATCGACCTCATAGTGACACTCGGCGTCGTGAATGCCGGGATTCCAGCCTTCTTTTCCTGCCCACTCCGTGAAAACAGGGATTTCACGTGGCATTGCCTTTCTTATAATTATTTCGTCCATAAACTGTATGGGGGTTTATTCAACTGCTTAGTTGAGTTTGTTGATGATCTTCGCCACGTTTGCGCCGAATCTGGCTATGACCGCAAGACCCTCTGTATCCTCTTCTACCTCGCCTGGAAGCTTTCCGTACGCGATATTCCAGTAGTCTGAGCCTGCCACTATCATGTCGTTTATGAAATAGAACATCAGGAGCTCCTGTATTGTTGCAGTATGCCCTCCGCGTCTTCCGACGGCGATCGGACCTCCGACCATTCCCGAAAGGAAACGGTCCCCGCCGTATGAGACCATCGAGATCCTTTGTATCGCCGACATCATATCCCCTCTTGCGGTTCCGAAATATACCGGGGATGCGACGATCAGTCCGTCGGCCTCTTTTATCTTATCGATAATCTCGTTGAGGCCGTCATCCTTTATGGCGCATTCTCCCTTTTTCTCCTTGCATGTATTGCAGGCATTGCATGATTTGAAGCTTTTACCCCTGAATGAGATTATCTCGGCCTCGCATCCGTTCTTTTCTATCTCCTCCGCACATGTCCTGCAGAGAATCTCGGTGTTTCCTCCTGCACGGGGGCTTCCGTTAAGTATAATCACCTTTCTCATAGAATTCCCTGATTATCTTTGTCCTGTTCCCTTATCATCCCTGCCCGGAGTCTCAGGTTATTACCGCCTTTTCGACGGTCCTCCATGCAAGTGCAAACATAATCCCTGCAAAAAATGCGAGGTAGAGGAGCGATAAGAGCATCTCCACGGGGGAATAGACAAACTCCAGCCCTATGGCCGAAAAATGGTCCCCTATTGCAAAGTACCTGATTCCTGCTGTGAGGTGTGTCAGGGGGTTAATCATAGCCACCTGCTGAAGCACAACCGGAAGGCCGGTTGCGGGGTACAGTGCGTTAGAGACGAAGAATAACGGCATTGTCAGGAGGGTGGAGATTCCCTGGAATCCCTCTGGCGAGTCCATCTTCAGCGCGATAAATGCGGATATGCAAATAAACGCCATCGCAAACAGCCCGATGAACACAAAGATTCCCACAAAGGATACGGCTATTTCGAGTATTCCTTTCCCGGAGAAGAAGTTCACCCCGAGGAGAAGGCCGAACACGATCACTATTAAGGCCTGTATCCACGATTTGGTGATGCCGGACATCGCGATGCCGATGATGAGATCCTTTCTCGGCATCGGGCTTGCGATAATCTCCCTCATAATTCCCCAGTTCTTGTCGAATAGGAGAATGAATCCCCCATATATGTTTGTAAACAGGATGGTCGCCGCAAGGACGCCGGCACACATGAACGTGAGGTAGTCGACGGTCATGACACCCGCAGGGGCCGTGCCGGTCCCCCCGAGTATCCTGTCGAAGTTGCCTGCCATCGCAAGGCCGAAGAATGCCAGCCATAATGCGGGCTGGAGGAGGGACGAGAAGAGCTGGTGCCTGAACCTTAAGAATCTCGTCATATCGCGTTTATAGACGTTTAAAAACCCGAATCCCATACTCTTCACCTCAGTCCCTCAGCTCCTTTCCTGTATAATGCATGAAAACGTCGTCCATCGTGGGCTTCTTCAGGTTTACGGCCGTAATACCGATCCCTTCACTGTTTAGCCTGGATATTATTTCCGGGAGGATGTGTGCACCGTCTTTGTCTGTCATTATCACAAGCCCGTCTTCGTTCTCCCCGATCGATTTCACGCCCTCATGGGCTTTTATGGCCTTTGCGGCCTTTTCACGCTCGTTTGTCTCAAGGCAGATGATATCCTCCCCAAGACTGTTTTTAAGCTCTGCCGGTGTTCCCGATGCAATGATCCGCCCGTGATCGATTATCGATATCGTATCAGAGAGCATATCCGCCTCGTCCATGTAATGGGTCGTCAGGAAGATCGTCGTTCCCTCGTTGTTTACCATCCTCAGGTAATCCCATGTCTTTCTCCTCGTCTGGGGGTCGAGACCTATCGTCGGTTCGTCGAGAAAGAGAACTATGGGTCGTGTCATAAGCCCTCTTGCAATCTCGAGACGTCTTTTCATTCCGCCGGAGAGGTTCTTTGTCAGGACGTCCTTTTTTTCCCGGAGTTCGACAAGCCCTAAAAGCTCCTCTATTCTTGATTCAATCTCGCTCTTCTCCATTGAATAGAGATTGCCGTGAAATTCAAGTGTCTCTTTCACCGTCATATCGCGGTCGAGGGTTATCTCCTGGAAGACGATTCCTATCGAGTCCCTCACCTCCTTCGGCTCCCTTTTGAGATCATGGCCCGCTATCGTGACCATTCCCTCCTGGAGATTGAGAAGTGTAATGAGGACGTTTATCGCCGTGCTCTTTCCCGCACCGTTCGGGCCGAGGAATGAAAAAATCTCGCCCGATTTCACATTAAAACTGATATTGTCGACCGCCCGGAGGCTTTCGTAGGAATGGGAAAGGCCGTGGACTTCTATAATATTTTCATTATCCATCTGCCGTGACTCCTTGCGGATAATGTTTGTTCCTTCGCAATTTATACTGCTCTACAGGCACCCGGGGCATGGTCCGCGGAGACCTGATTAAATAGAGATGCTCACCCTGCGAAAAAGTTAAAGAATATCGTCATCCCTTTCATCGGGAAAAAACCCGAGTTCGGTTATATCTTCCTCTTCATCCCCGTACCTGATCTCGATAACAACCGATCCGTCTTCGAGAATATCTCCGATCTCAAGATAGCTGTCTTCCGGGAGATCGATCTCCTTTTCCGTGCCGTCAGGTTTTCTTACCAGTACCCACATTTATAAAATACTCCCCGGTAAATGTCCCAATAATCTAACAGGGATTTTCAGATATTATAATCTTTTGTGAACCAGCAATGCCGGGGCGGTTTTACCGCCTGGATATTACAAACAAATAAGTAGCGGAAAAATAACAGGAGTGCTTATGTTCTCAAAGATCCTTGTTGCATGCGACGGCTCTCTCCAGTCTGAAAAAGCTCTTCTTGCAACGATTGAAGATTGCATGTGTTCCGATTCAGAACTTCATGTTGTCCATATAATGAATATGAAGACATTCAGTGCAATAGAGGCTGAAACATCCTATGACGGTGTGGAATCACCTCATGATATAAGCAGAAAGTTTCTTGGAAAACAAAGGGACGAGACTGTAAGTATGATTGACAGGGTTTGCGGTGAAAAAGATACAATATATACCCTTCACGTGGAAGGGGGCGATCCGAGGCATGCAATAATCGATCTTGCCGAAAAGATCGGTGCCGACCTGATTGTTATGGGATCTACGGGAAAAGGTCTCGGCAGCAGGCTCATACTCGGGAGCGTATCAAAGTATATCTCCAACCACAGCTCTGTATCGACACTTATAGTGAAGTAGCTGCAAAAGGCAACAATACACACTTTTTTGATCTGATAATATCATATGATCTCAACACGAACTGTTTCTACATAACCGGATGGTTCTGTTTCAGGGGTGGCTGATATGACAATAAGGGTTCTTGTTGTAGACGACGAGGAAGGGATGCTCAGGAGCTACAGGAGAATCCTTAAAACCCTTGACTACGAGATCTGCGGAACTGCCCGGAATTATGAGGAAGCCGTTAAGGCGGCCCTTGATACAGGCCCTGATATCATTATTATGGATATATCCCTCGGGCGAAGCAAATCCGACGGTATCGATGCGGCAAGGGAGATCAACTCGCTTCTTGACGTTCCTGTAATATTTGTGAGTGCATTCGGCAATCCTGCGGACACCGGGAGGATTGTCGAACCCTGGTCATACGGTTTTATCAAAAAACCCTTCGATCTTGTCGAGATCCAGAGCAGTATTGAACTTGCGGTCAACAAGTACCGTACTTTCAAGTATGAAAAAGAGCTTTTGAAACGGGACAGCATACTGAAGGCCGTAAACAGTGCGGCAGCACTCTTTCTCTCTAAGGAACCGTTTGAAGAGAGCCTCCGGAAGACGATCGAACTAATTGGAAAGGCGATCGATTCAAGATATATCTGCCTGTACAGAAATTTCGGCAACCCTGACAAGGTTACGGGCGCAGAACTCAGTTATGAATGGTTTGCCCCTGATTTTTCCGGTCCGGGGAAATCCAGGGATGAGGTATTGTTCTATGACGAATCCTGCTCCGAACTTAAGGATGCTCTATATTCCGGAGAAATTTTGCAGGTAGATGGAAAAAGCCCGGCTGAGAGAGACTGCCCCCGTTTGCCTGCGGGAGGGACGACGATACATATACCTCTTTTCTGTGGAAGCTACTGGTGGGGCTTTTTCTCGATCGGAATGAGAAATGGTGGCAGTTCATGTATTGATGTCGAGATGGAGGCTCTCGTCACAGCTGCAAATATTCTCGGTTCTGCATTGAACCAGAAGAGAATGAACGACGCTCTTTTGAAGAGTGAAGAGGAGTACCGCAGCCTCTACAAGATGATGAGGCTTATGTGCGACAATGTTCCCGATGCAATCTGGGTTAAGGGAAAGGACGGGAAGTACAGCTTCGTCAACAGGACTTTTGCCGAAGATATTCTTAAAGCGGAGGATATGGACGAACCTGTCGGAAAGTCGATTGATTATTTTGCAGAGCGGGAACGGGCGTCCCGTCCCGGGGATGCTTCATGGTACACCGTAGACACCGGTGTCCGGGAGGTGGACTCGAAGGTTCTTGAGACCGGAAGTGAGGTCAACATTGAATCCGGCTTTTATATTCGCGGTAAAAAGAAATATCTCGATATATACAGGGCTCCTTTCTATGACGGCGACGGGAACCTGATAGGTATAGTTGGCTGTGCAAGAGACGAGACGAAGCGGAATGATGTTGAAAACAATCTCCGGGGTCTCAACGAGCGTTTCAAGACCTTTATGGGTGCACTTCCCGGTCATGCGTTCATTAAGTCGCCTGATGGAATTATCAGTTACGTTAACTCAAACAACTCCCTCGATGACGGAATCTACACAGAGGAATGGATTGGGAAGAAGGAGGCAGATGTATTCATCAGTCTTGATCCGGCCGTTATCGCCGAATCCGATATGAATGCGCTCAAAAACGGTTTTGAGAACAGGATAGAAAGGGCCGTTGCTTCCGGTGGAGAGGAGCGGATCTATAATCTCCTGAAATTTTCCGTTGAATCTGATGATGAAGGGAGAATGATTGGTGGAATAGTCCTTGATATAACCGACAAGAAAATTGCTGAAAACGCCCTCATAGAAAGCGAGGAGAGATACAAGCAACTTGTAGAGAACATCAGGGTCAAGATCCTGATTGCACAGGACAAAAAAATTGTCTATGCAAACCAGTGCCTGTTTGATTTCCTTGGAATTCCGCCAGGGGAGCTTGAAGGCACGAACTTTGACCGGTTTATATGCCCGGGGGATATCGGAAGAGTCCTTGATTATCATAGAAGAAGACTTTCGGGTGAGAATGGTCTTCCTGTAAACTACAGGATCCAGTGTTATTCCAATGACGGGGAACCAAGGCTGCACGACCTGACGACCACGTTGATTAAATGGAACGGAAGACCGGCAACCCTGAACTTCCTGATTGATGTGGAGGATGAAAGCCGTGCAAAGGAGGATCTTGAGAAGTCACTTCAGGAGAAGATCCTGCTCCTGGAGGAGGTTCATCACCGCGTTAAGAACAATCTTGCGCTGATAAATTCTCTTCTCATGATGCAGATAAGGAATGTCGATCAGGCGGAGATAAGAGAGGGGCTTTTGATGGCAAGAACAAGGATATTTTCGATTGCCTCCGTTCACGAAGACCTCTACAGGTCTGATTCCATATCAAGCATTCCCGCGAAGGCTCACTTTAAAAAGATCGGTGAGGAAATACTTGAAAATTATGATCCGGTCCACAGGCTGACGCTGGAGGTCTCGGGGGACGATGTCGAACTCAACCTCGGGCTTGCGACGCCAATCAGTCTTGTCATCAATGAACTCTTAATCAATGCCATAAAGTATGCGTACCCTGGCGAAGACGGGGGGATTATTTCAATCACCCTGGGCGACAGGGGAGATTTCCTCGAACTCAGGATAAGGGACGAAGGCGTAGGAATCCCTGACGGCTTTATTCTTGAGGACGCACGGACCCTGGGAATGAGCCTGGTAAGAAACATAATCACCTCACAGCTTGAAGGCAGGATCTATCCCGGACCGGGAAAAGGGACGGAATGGATAATAGAAGTTCCGCTTGAACTCTGAGATGCGGCAGGACATCAGATGAGCCCTGAAAAAAGGAAATGACGGGCTTTTAGAAAATTATATAACTATTGCTATTATTAATCTGATTATCGTGGACATTGATTTTTTGAACAGGAAAAGACAGATTATCTGGCTTTCAATGGTTACTCTGACCACTTTTTTTCTCTCTGAAGTAGTCATATTCATGCTTTCAAGAGAGTCCTATATTGTAATCTCCCAGGTTCTTTTTTTCCTGATAATCCTGGTTGCCCTGTTCATTCCTGAAAAAAGCACAACAATAAACGTCTTCATTGGCATGATCTACCTGATCTTCATAGCTGCCTTCAGTGGAGGCGATTATTATGATATAATCCCTTCGATGGTCCAGTTTTATGTATTCATAAGCATGAGTATTATTCTCTCCTTTATTATCCGTGAAATAAAGTATAACGAGAAAAAATACTATAGTCTTTTAGAGAATACCTCCCGCGGCATATGCATATATGACTTTGAAAGAAGTGTCCTTGTCGAGAAGAACCGTGCCTTCACTTACGACCCGGATATTTTCTTTGAACGGATTAGAAATGCTGTTCCCGCTTTTTATGGGGATGGAAATAAAAACCGTGGGCTGCCTTCGACATTTGAGCTGGAGTACGAATCGAAGGATGGGGAAAGGAGTGACCTTTTAATATTTGCAGAGAGGCTTTTTGGAAAGTACACGCTCCTGATTGTTACCGATATCACTGAAAGCAAAAGAAATACGGAGAACAGCCAGATCGTAAGTTCTCTTAGCAATGCTCTTCTGAGAGGATCCAATATCGGTGCTTCTTTGTCTTTCACCACCTACGCCGCAGGAAACATCTCAGATACATACCGGGTGGGGATATATCTCCAGGATGAAGGAGGGGGAAGCTACAGGCTTGTATCGTCGCATAATCTTCCTAAAGCATTTGAAGAAGATTTCTCGCTTATCGACCCGAAAGACAAAATAGGAGAGATTATCGGGGGCGGAGATTCTGTTGAGACCGATACATTTTTTCTTAGCCTCGGTTATGATGATGAAGCCGGGTCGCAGAAGAGTAATGTTCTGATAATTCCTGTCTATATGACAAATAAGCCGGTGGGATGCATCTTTGCAGTGACAGAAAAGGGTAAGAGCTTCTCAGAGTCCTCGAAAAATTCCCTTGAGTCAGTTGCACATATATTCGGAAGCGCCCTTAAGAGGATCCATGCCGAGGATGAGATCTTAAGCGCCAAGACAAATCTCGAATCTCTCTTTGAATCCCTGGATGATTTCATTTTTATCTACGACAGGGACGGCAGGATACTTCATATGAATTCTACGGTTTCGGGCAAACTCGGCTATAGTTCCCGGGAGCTGGAAGATATAAATATTGCCGCGATACATGGATTTCACTCATTTGAAGAATTTGACAGGATGATAAGATCACATGTCCCCTATATATCATATACAATGGCTTTCGATCTTGTAAAAAGCAACGGTGAGACTATCCCTGTTGAAATGAAGGCTGTGTCCGGGAGATGGGGGGAATCCGAAGCCTTCTACATAATCGATCGTGATGTGACTGTCAGGAAGAAGCATGAAGACGAGATAAGATCGAGGGATGCAATTCTGGATGCAGTCAGCATAGTTGCCGAAAATTTCCTCCGGGCTGAAACATGGACTGAAAATATTAATGAAAGTCTCGAAAGGATTGGCAGGGCCTCCGGGGTGTCTTCTGCATGCCTGTTTGAGACGAAAAAAATATTTCAGGGCTCCTTTTACCCTGAAAAAGTTTACACCTGGACAAATGAAGAATCAGACTTCTCTTTTGACATGGATTCTTTCTCAAAACTCAGTCTGTTCTCCGAATGGCCCTGGGCAGGCCGGGAAAAAGCTGATAAGACAGATGTGCTGTTCCTGGATATTGAAAAAGTATCCGGAGAGGCCCTGCAGGTATTTGAAAAACTGAATATTAAGACGATACTTGCAGTTCCCCTGATAATTGATGACTCTTTCAGGGGATTTATGTGCCTGATAGAAGGAAAGAAAAGGATCTGGTCAGCCACTGAAACCGAGGCCATAATGATTGCAGGTGACATCATCTCATCTGCTATTAAAAGAACCGAGACCGATGAGGTCTTCAGGAATCCGATAGAGAGGTCTCTTGTCGGGGTATTCCTTGTCCAGGACTACATACTGGGTTATGTCAATCCGAAATTCGCAGAGATGCTTGGTTACACCCGCGAGGAGCTTTCAGGGAAGGTCAATATTCTCGATCTTGTACATGATGACTACAGGCAGATGATTCAGGACGGGATAAGAAGGATTGAATCGATAATCAAAGAGGGGAATGAGGAAGATCTCCCGGATTCCCATTTTGAGTTGAAGGGAATCCGGAAGGACGGCGGGCTGATCGATGTCGAAATTTACGGGAGCTACATGCTCCAGAGAGGGAAAATCTCCTTTATCGGCATGGCGATGGATATCACGTCCAGAAAGGAAGCGGAGAAAGCACTCAGCGAGAGCGAAGCACTGACGAGATTAATTATTGACAACATCCCTGTCGGAATTGCCTTAAGTTCAATCGGCCCGCCGGTTACCTTTGAATATTTTAATGACAATTTCCTGAAATATTACCGGGTTTCTGCAGAGGACATATCCTCACCCAACTCGTTCTGGAATGCCGTATACGAGGATCCTGATTTCCGTGAGGAGATAAGACAGAAAGCGGTTGATGACTGTGCAAGCGGTGATCCGGAAAGGATGGTCTGGAAGGATGTCCCGATCACCCGTGCCGGTGAGGAGACCACATATATCAGTGCGAGAAATACCTCCATACCGGGAAAAAACCTTATGCTGTCTACGGTATGGGACGTGACCAAAGACCGTGAGATGGAAGAGAAACTGAAGGAAAGCCAGGAAAGACTTGCAGAAGCCATGGATATGGCACATCTTGCGAACTGGGAGTATGATGTCGCATCAGACACCTTCACTTTTGACAATAAGTTCTATGCCCTGTATGACACCACCGCTGAACTTGAAGGGGGCAACATGATGACTTCCGCCGAATATGCAGAAAGGTTTGTACACCCGGATGACCGGTACATGGTGGCCGAAGAGGTGCATAAGGCCATAGAGACCCCCGATCCCGATTTTATTTCAGAAGCGGAGCACAGGATTATAAGAAAGGACGGGGAGGTCAGGTATATTGTAGTTCACTTCAGCCTGGTAAAAGACAAAGACGGGCGGACAATCAGGATCCGTGGAGCAAATCAGGATATCACTGAGCTGAAGATGGCGGAGAAGAAACTCTATGAGATCAACGAAATGCTTGATCTTGCGCTCAAAAGCACCAAACTCGGTATTTATGACTGGGATATAAAGGATGACAAACTCTCGTACACTGATGAACTCTTCACGATGCTTGGATATACGCCTGAGGATTATGAAGAGGGACGGATGTCCTTTGGCGATATTATCCATCCCGACGATCTTTCGCCCAAGGAGGAAAAGCTTAAGGACCATCTTGAAGGGAAGACGCCTTATTACGAGACTGAGTACAGAATGAGAGCCAAAAACGGTGAATGGCGCTGGATAGCAGTCCGGGGCGAGGTTGTCGAACGCGATTTATCTGGTAAGGCGATGAGAATAACCGGAACGCACATTGACATAACCGGGAGAAAGAACGCCGAGGAGAAGATCACCCACTTAAACAAGGTTTTGAAGGCTGTCAGGAATGTAAACGAATTTATTGTCAGGGAGAATGATATCACCCGGCTGATAAAAGGCGCATCGAGACTACTGGTCGAGACAAGGGGTTACCTGGATGCCTGGGTTATTCTTACCGACAGGTACGGGTCATACCTTGATTCTGCGGGTTCAGGGGGCCGGGAGGATGTAGCGACTATTATCCGGAATACCAAATCGGGCAATCCTCCCAGGATTCTTGTGGATGCCCTCAGGACCGATGAGATCATATCGCTCTCACAAGAGATGTACCCTGACGGGGTATCCGAAGAGGAGGGAGAGCTGTTATGCCGGCGGCTCCACTACGGCGAGAATGTGATCGGTGTGGTCTTTGGTGTAATCATCATCTCTATTCCTGCGGGACTATCAGGAGACAAAGAAGAACTGGCCCTCTTCAATGAACTTGCAGGCGATATATCCTTTGCAATTCATGACATCCTGTTGCAGAACGAGAGAAAAAATTATGATGAACAGATTCTGCAGTCCCTGGAGGAGAAGACCGTTCTCCTGCAGGAGGTCCACCACAGGGTTAAGAACAACCTCCAGATAATATCGGGCCTGATTAAGATGCAGTCCCGCTCCATTGAAGATCCTTCAGCCAAAGAATCCCTCCTGCGGTGCGAAAACAGGATAATGGCCCTTGCAATGGTTCATGAGGCACTGTACAGGTCGGAGAACCTTTCGGAGATCAGTGCAATTGATCATTTCACTCATCTTGCAGAGACCCTCGTAGATTCGCTTGCATTTACGGAATATAAAGATATAGGGATTAAAACCGATGTTCAGCCGGTAAATTTGCCGATAAACATTGCAATCCCGTGCAGCCTGATAATAAATGAAGTAATTTCGAATTCAATAAAGTACGCATTTAAAGGGAGAGATACGGGAGAACTTTCTCTTGTTTTCAGGGAAGAAGGGGAAAATTATTATCTTAAGATTTCAGACAACGGGATAGGCGTTCCCGATGGATTTAACCTGGAAAAATCAAAATCGCTTGGTATGCGACTCGTGAGAAGGCTTGGGACTGAACAGCTCAGGGGAACAATCGATATTAAGACCGGTGATGGGACAAGTTATATATTTGTGTTCCCCAAAAATCCGGAGTAAGGAGTTGTGGAAATGAATAGTGATAGAAAGAGGATTCTCCTTGTAGAAGATGAAGTAATTGTGGCAATGACCCTTGAGGACACTCTCGATGCCCTCGGGTATGAGGTTGTCGGAACTGTCGACAACGGCCCTTCAGCAATAGAGCTTGCCGAAAAGATGAATCCCGATCTGATCCTGATGGATATAAGGATACACGGAGAAATAGACGGAATAGAGGCTGTTGAGAGAATCAATGAAAAGATGGATATACCGGTTATCTTCCTGACTGCACATTCGGACGAGAAGACTCTTGCAAGGGTTCTGAACACATATCCCTATGGGATCCTGGTCAAACCTTTCAGGGAAAAAGAGCTGTATGCAAATATTGAGGCCTCAATTAACAGGCACAGGCTTCTTAAAAATCAGTCAGGGAAGAACTGACCGGAACAGGCGTAAAGAATCCACAGGCGGATTAAATGAAATTTAGATGCTTTTCATTCCGGTCAGGGTGTGAATTTAGGAGACTTTCATCAGGTTTATTTATGTACAGCCTATAAAAGGTATTATTATTAGGGGTTAAATATGAGCGGAAAGAAAATTCTTGTTGTCGAAGACGAAGTAATGGTCGCAATGACGCTTGAGGATACTCTTGAAGCCCTCGGGTATGAGGTTGTCGGAACTGTCGACAACGGCAGAGATGCAATAAGACTTGCTGCGGAAAAGAGCCCTGATCTGATCCTGATGGATATCAGGATAAGGGGGGATATAGACGGTATAGAGACTGCAGATCGGATAACGCAGAATATGGACATACCTGTTGTTTTCCTTACTGCTCACTCCGATGAACAGACATTAATGAGGGCGCTTAAAACCCAGCCCTATGGATTTTTGATCAAACCGTTCAGGGAGAGGGAACTCTATTCAAATATCGAGATGGCAATTCACAAGCACAGGGTGCTTAAGAAGAGGAGTCAGGCAGAGGGTGCAGCTCCCGGTGAATCTGCGGCTTCACCTGAACCCCGTCCGGAATACAGGCCTGCACCGCCCATCACTGAAGTAGAACCTGTTGCTGTTGGAACGGATACCGAGCATTTCAAAAACCTCGTATTCGAGTCTCTTGAAACCCCTCTTTTTGTTGTTAGCAATAATTTAAAGATTGTTTTGTACAACCGGAAATTTGCGGAGCTCTGCGCTTCTTTCAATATATCCGAGTCTACATTTCGGGCTTCGGCTGAGAAAGCAGGGGTATTCCCGCTTTTCGGCTCCACAAATGATTTCATGAACGTATTCGCGGGAGGACCCCCGGACTCCTCTACACTTGAGATAATGAAAGGGGATGTCATGCACACTCTCAGGGTGTCCAGGATACCGGTAAAGGAGGTACACAGGGTCGTAAATGTGATGGCCGTAATCGAGGATATCACATATGAGACGATGCTGAAGGATTCAGGTGATCTTTACCACAAGACCGCCGAGAGTATAATTAAATTATCAAACGAGCTGAAGCAGGTCCTTAAAGGGTTTGACGATCCCCGCCTGAATGAGATTGTTGATATTTCCGATGAACTGGTCCTGCGTTTTACAAGTCTGGACGAAGAGTGGTTCAATCTGAGGGAAGGGAAGAACCTGAAAAATGCCTGGGAGAGATAATTAAATTCCATCCCTTGAAACCGGGCAGGTCATGCAGTGGGTTCCTCCCCTGCCCCTGCTCAGTTCGCAGCCGTCAATTCCGATTACGTCTATCCCCTCTTTTTCCATATTTCTATTGGTGTATGTATTTCTCCGGTATGCGACGACCGTACCCGGCCTTATCGCAAGGACGTTGTTTCCGTCGTCCCATTGCTCTCTCTCCGCCTCGTAGCGGTCGCCGCCGGTTGCGATTACACTGAGTCTTTCGATATCGAGAGCGTCTTCGATTGCGGGAACAATTCCCTCCTCTTCCCTTATCGAGAAAAGCTCATCATCTTTTCCGGGTGTTATCGACCATGTCCTGCTCCTTTCGAGAACGCAGGGGTACATCGTGGCCGAATCTTCGGAAATCATCGTGAATACTGTGTCGAGATGCATATGAGCCCTGTCCCTGCCGATTTCGCACACGATGACTCTTTCCGCCTCTCCGGCTTCGAAAAGGACCGAGGCAAGGTTTTCAATCATCTCCGCTCCCGTCCTCTCACTTATCCCTGCAAGGACACAGCCTTTTCCAAGCGGCATGATATCGCCGCCTTCAATTGTGTTTCTCCCGTAACCGGGGGAGGGAGATCCGGCGAAGTCTTTCTCCGGGTGCCAGCTCTCAAAACTGCTTTTGGAAAAGAGGGGGTGATACCTGTAGATTGCCGAGACATTAAGGACTTCTCTTCTCCTGACGTTCCAGTACATTCTGCTCAGGAAAACACCGCCGAATATCCAGCTCGAAGGGTCCCTCGTAAAGATCGAGTTGGGGAGCGGGGGGAGAATGAAGGAACCCTGTCCCGCCGATGCGGCAAGGAGCGACTTGTTTTTCTCTGCCAGTGGAATACCGATCTCGTCGCAGGCAAGACCCCCGGTGAGCTGTTCTGCGAGGATTGCCGGCTCTTCGTCAAGCAGGGCATCTTTCAGCTGATCTGCTATCGAGATTCCGGGAGAGTTCCCCGGAAAGATGCTCCTGATGATGTATTCCCTTGCCTCGGGGAGCCTGAGCGCCTCTTCTAAAAGTCTGTTCTGCCGGAGGACTTCTACCCCGTTCTCTTCGAGAACCTTCGTAAACGCGTCGTGCTCCTCCATCGCCTTATCGGCCCAGAGGACATCGTCGAAGAGGAATTCGTCATGGTTTGCGGGGGTAAGCCTCCGAAGTGCCGTATCCGGGCGGTGTACCATCACCGCCCTCAGCCTTCCGGTCTCTGAATAGACTCCGGGTTTCATCCTGTCACTCTCCCGGGCGGATGATCGTTCCCGCCTCTCCTGCCGCAATCGCGGCGATATCCTCAAGGGAACCGATTGCGGCTGTCTTCCCTGTTTTCTCCACGAACCTGCATGCCGCATCGACCTTCGGCCCCATAGATCCGGGTGGGAATTCGTGCCTTTTCAGGAATTTTGGGGTGGTCTCCCTGATAAGCTCTTCTTTATCCGTTCCCCAATTGAGATATACACCCTTTACGTCGGTTGCCATAATGAATAGATCGGCCGTGATCTCCTCCGCAAGAAGTCTGCTCGCAAGGTCCTTGTCGATAACCGCCTCGATCCCGGTGTAGCCGCCGTTCTCACCCGAGGGTGCGACGGGAATCCCGCCGCCGCCGGTGCATATGACTATCGTCCCCTTCTCTATCAGCCAGGTGAGCGGCTTTATCTCGAGTATTTTCTTTGGTTCGGGCGACGGGACAACCCTCCGCCACATCTCCCCGTCCTGCCTGAATGTCCAGCCCGTCTCCGGGGCGATCTCTTCTGCCTGCTCTTTCGTGTATAAGGGCCCGACGAACTTTTCAGGGTTCTCAAACGCCGGATCGGCGGGATCTACGCCTGTCATCGTAAGTATGGTTGCAACCGGAGTTCCGGAGGGCAGGAGATTCCTTAGCTCCTGCTCGATCATGTACCCGATCATCCCCTCTGTCTCGGCCCCGAGGATGTCGAGGGGGTACGGCTCGGTGCCGGTAAAAGATGCGGCCTGCAGTGCGAGAAGTCCCACCTGCGGCCCGTTTCCGTGGGAGAGGATGAGCTCGTTTCCACCTGTAAGCGGGACGAGGGATCCCGCCGCTCTCCTGATATTCTCTCTCTGTGTTGCGGCATCCAGGGGCTCGCCTCTCTTCAGGAGTGCGTTTCCCCCGAGCGCTGCAACGATCCTCATTCTACTCTTTCCCGAGTGTCGCGACCATCATCGCCTTTATCGTGTGCATCCTGTTCTCTGCCTGGTCGAAGACTACGGAATGCCGCGATTCGAAGACCTCGTCGGTGACCTCGAGACTCTCCAGCCCGAACTTCCCGTAGATCTTCTCCCCGAGCTCGGTTTCCCTGTTGTGGAACGACGGCAGGCAGTGCATGAACCTGACGTCCGGCTTTCCAGTCATCCTGATGAGCTCCATGTCCACCCTGTACGGGATGAGGAGATCGATCCTCTCCTGCCATTTCTCCCACGGTTCCCCCATCGAGACCCATACGTCGGTATAGATGAAGTCCGCACCCCTTACAGCCTCTTCCTTATCCTGTGTCAGGAGGAGCTTTGCACCGGTCTCTCCCGAGATCTTCCTTGAAATTTCTGTTAGTTCCTCGTCCGGCATCAGGGTCTCCGGACCGCAGATGCGGACGTCCATGCCTAAAATCGCCCCGCCGGTCATGAGGGAATGTGCGACATTGTTCCTGCAGTCGCCTATGAAACAGAACGAGATCTCCTCCGGCTTCTTTCCCGACTGCTCGACCATTGTCATCACATCGGCGAGCACCTGTGTCGGGTGGAACTCGTCGGTCAGGCCGTTGTAGACCGGGACCCCGGAGTATTCTGCGAGTGTCTCGACGTTCTCCTGCGAGTACCCGCGGTACTCTATTGCGTCATAGAGCCTGCCGAGCACCCTTCCGGTGTCCTTCATCGACTCCTTGTATCCTATTTGGGAGCCTTCGGGCCCGAGGTACGTGACATCCGCACCCTGTTCTCTGGCTGCAACCTCGAACGAACACCTCGTCCTTGTCGATGCCTTCTCGAATATGAGGGCGATCTGTTTGCCCTCAAGGTGTTTTATCTCCCTTCCTTCCGCCCTCGCTGATTTAAGCTCCATTGCGAGGTCTATCAGCCCCATTATCTCTTCGCCTGAGAAGTCCAGCAGTTTCGTCATACTCCTGTGCCGGACGATTCCCTTTAGTCTGTTTTGTTTTTTCACTTCAATCACCCCTGGGGCGCAAAAAAATCGCCTCTTCCGGGATTAATAATAAAACAAAAAGTCACCTCTTCAATATTTAGGGTTTCCGGTGTGACGCAGGGTATCAAAACATCTAATTTTAAACAGGTTCAATATCTACGAATGGCAGCGAAAGTAAAGGCCTCACATATCCTTGTGGAGTCAGAGAAGGAAGCACAGGATATTCTTGCAAAGATAAACTCGGGCGAAAGCTTCGAAAAGCTCGCAAAGATAAAGTCAAAATGCCCTTCGGGAAGAAAAGGCGGCGATCTCGGCTGGTTCGGGAAGGGAATGATGGTAAAGGAGTTCGAGGACGCCTCCTTCTCGGCAAAGGACGGCGATGTCGTCGGGCCGGTGAAGACGCAGTTTGGATATCACATAATCAAGGTTACAGGGACGAAATAATCTCTTGTAATTTTTTTCGATTTAGCAGACGTTTTAGCTAACACTAAATTAATTCAGAATAAACATATTATTAGCAATATCTTCAGGGTGAGTTTGAGATTTAACATGTCAAAGACAATAGCAAAACCGTTTTTAAAATGGGCAGGCGGAAAGACACAACTGCTTGATGAATTTAAAAAAAGAATTCCTAAAGAAGTAGAAAATGGAGACATATCTACTTTTGTGGAGCCATTTATCGGTGGTGGGGCGGTTTTCTTTCATTTCAATAAAATATTTCAATTTGAGGAATGCCGCATCTTTGACATTAATGAGGAATTGATACTTGCATATCGTGTAGTCCAAAGAGACGTTGATGATCTAATTGAATATCTCTCAAATCTTTCAGAGGAATACTTGGCGAAAGATGAGCAGGGGAGAAAAGAATACTATAATTTTGTACGAACAGAATTTAACCAATCAAGACCCTCGAATATGAAAAATTATTGTAATTCGTGGGTTACAAGGGCAGGTCAGTTGATATTTCTTAATAAAACCTGTTTTAATGGCCTTTATCGTGTGAATTTAAAGGATGAATTCAATGTTCCTTTTGGACGGTATAAGAATCCTAAGATATTATTTCCTGATATATTAAGAGCTGATTCTGAAATACTTCAAAATACGAAGATCCATTTAGGTGACTTTGGGAAATCATCTCGGTATATTACTAAGAACTCGTTTGTATACTTCGATCCCCCATATCGCCCTCTTAGTAATACAGCCTCTTTTACTTCCTATTCAAGTGGTGGATTTGACGACTATGAACAAAAGCGATTGGCTAAATTCTTCGAAAAATGCGATGCGAAGGGTGCAAAACTCATGCTCTCTAATTCCGACCCAAAAAATATTAATCCAAAAGATGATTTTTTTGATGAGTTATATTCTAAATTTAAGATTGAAAGAGTTCCTGCCAAAAGGATGATCAATTGTGATGGTAAAAAGAGAGGGGAGATCAAAGAAATTATCGTTACTAATTATTAAATAAGAGATATGGCTCCTAAGAAGAATAAATCGGAAATGGATATTTCTTGGGAAAAAGTCTTTCAAAAACGACCTGTTCTTGATGGAATAAATTTAGAAGGTTATTATAGAATATCCTCGTCTGAACTTAAGGAATTAGGGGAGAGAGAACCACGCCTTATGGCAAAGCAGGATACATTAGAGTCAAGACCCCAGATTTTTAAAAATAATAATCTCTCTATTCTACCTGTAAAAAACGGTGAATATGTTATCTTCAAAGATAGTAAAAACAAATCATATTTCAAATTTAATTCCGAATTTGATGAAATTGTCAAGGAAATCTATAATCCAACCTCCGATTTTGAAAAGATAGAAACTCTTAATATTAATTCACTTAAAGGGGAATTCCAAGCCATAGATTATGCAAATATTATCTCATTATTAAACGAATTTACTCGTGAACCTCAGTTATATCTCACAATAAGGGGAAGACTCCGTTCAGGAAATTTTAAACTCCAATTACCTAACTCTGATACAATAATTGAAGTTGAGGGTGTGCAGATTGAGGTAGATTCTGGTTATGAGGGTGAAAATGGGTTATATTTGATTGAGGCGAAGAGTACAAAACGCGATGACTTCCATATCCGCCAACTTTATTATCCATGGAAGGAATGGTCTCAAAAAACAAAAAAACCTGTAATCCCTATTTTCTTTTTCTATTCAAATGGTATATTCTATCTTACGAAATTTCAATTTGGAGAAAATTTTGATGATATTCAAATTCTTGAATCCCGATCTTTCTCAATTAATGAAGATCCTATTTTATCCGCAAATTTTGATGAATTGTTGAATTCGGTAGAAATTGAACCATTCGTATCTGATTTTCTTCCTCCATTCCCACAAGCAAATGATCTCGATAAAATAATTGATATTATTACCTCCTTTAGAGAGGATATGATTCTAAATACTCAGGTATCTGAGTTATTTGAATTCGATTATCGGCAAGGTGATTATTATGCAAATGCTGCAGCTTATCTTGGCTTTTTGATTCGTGATTCAAAGAGCGCTAGTTCTTTTATCTTTACAGAGTTAGGGAAGGAGATCAGGCAATGTCCAAATAGAAGATGCAGAAGTCGATATTTGCTAATCCAGTTATTAAAAAATCCAATTTTCAGTTCTGTTATAATAATGCTTAGAGAAAACGGTTTTGAACCAAATAATATCGATATTAATGAAATTGGAAGAATTATCAACAAATATGACTGTAGATATAATCACACTACAAGCTTAAGGAGAGCCTCAACAGTGAAAAGTTGGATGAAATGGATTTGTGAAAATATAGAATTTAACCTTAATTGAATAGATAAATATCCGGTTTTCGGATCGAGAGGATTCCTGCAAAGAGGATGATAAACTCTAATGCGGGGAAGAGGGGAGAGGTCAGTGAGATCCTGGTCATGAATTTTTGATTTTTTGGATATCCTCTCATTAAGGATGTTTTGCTAAAGTCCCGAAGATGTTCTTCATGTAAATATATCTCTTTTTTGTGACAGGGGTGCAGCCTGAAAACCTTTAATTTGAGCTTATTTCTGCGTTTTATACCGGGTTTTGGGGGCCGGTTTTAAATAAAGGCAATGCGTGAATTTTATAGTGATTAAAGCCCGGATCGCACCGATTTGACGGCACGTTATTATCCTCTTTTTTTCAAACGATGTTTATATCGTGAAGGGTGGAGGTCATGGAATACAGGGCTTCTGTGAAGATGTGAATACCGGCGTTTTATGCCGCTTTAACGCCCTATTTATTCTTTACTGTATAATTCCATAGTCCAGAAAACAATATCTCTCCTGAAGAAATCCTCACTGAATATTTTGCAACATGTTCCATTATCAAAAAATGTAATCCCGGTTTCTCAAAAAAACCGGTTTTGAAGATGCCTGTGCTACAAGGGATCTTGTCTTTAACGGGAAGATTGTGCCGGCCGAATCGGCCCATGCCTCCTTTATGGCGGCACTTAACGGGATTTACGCGGACGTTGTCGGGACGGGGGGGTTTTTGGGGTGAGGTTCACCCAATAACCGTTTTATTTGCTTTAACGAAAAGATTCGGCGGCATTTCATAATCGAGTTCCCAGATAATACTCATTGGCCGGCTTCCTTCATGTGAGAGATATCGTGCAGTTCCAAGGAAGGTGTACGGTTGAGCATTATTCTCGACTTTCTTGAATTCACGAACAAATATTAAAATTTTATTACCTTTATTTTCGTGATTGATGTATCTTATTCCAGTTGGTGATGTTTCAGATGTTGTGCTCTGAGATTGCCAATGGAATATTTTTTCAGATATTGCGTAATCCATATACATTGTGGTTGGAGAATAGAGCTCCTCTGTCTTGTTCAATGTAATTAGGAAGATATCGACCTTTTTATCTTCGAGGAATAGGACTCCTTCACGACTTCCTTTAGAGGGTTTTTCTGTCATTGTGTAATGTCCAATTCCAGCAAATAATTGATCGCGAGTATAAGAACAATGCAATTCAATTGGCGATTCAAAACCAAGATCAATGGATTCTGGTATAAATTCAATATTGTAAAAGTTGTAGTCTAAAAGATCATAGATCTCTTCTTTAATTATTTCACTTTCAAATATTTCTGAGAATATCTCTTTCAAATCTCTATTTAATTGAGAAATCGGATCTTCAGTTAATGAATAATAAAACATTGCGAGAATATTCTTTTCAGATTCAGAGAGGGTCTCAAATGAATATTTTTCAGGCTTTTCTAAGAATGATTTAATGAACCTGATAAATTTTGGTGAATCTATTGTACTAAGTCTGATGCCTGATTTGCTTGTGAATATATAATTATCGTCCTTGTTATCTGGAAATATTCCTGCTTCACAACATAATCTATAGAACGTGTTCTTGCGATAAATGTCAATTGGTTTGAGGGAATAATAGTTTAAAAAGGCCTTAAAAGATAATTTTTCTCCAGTTTTTTCTTCAAATGTTTTTATATTTTCAATCAATGTTCTTCTTGTTGTTATATTGGCTTTGATGTTTTCAAGAACTCTTTCTTGTGCTACTTTTTCAAGATGTATATGGCAACCTTTTGGAAGGGAATACGAGTTTTCTTTAATTTGAGTTATTAAAGACCTTTTATTTTCTGAAAGTAATGAATTAAGGTATTTTCCGAATTGATAATTTGTATTATGTCGTCCAACAAAATCAAGAACTGTTAAACATTCTTTGTTGTCTGAAAGCCTTAGACCTCTTCCTAATTGTTGAATAAAAATTGTTAGACTCTCTGTAGGTCGAAGAAACAGAATTGTGTTAATCTCCGGAATGTCAACTCCTTCATTGTAAAGATCAACTACAAAGATGAAATGATTTTTTTTGTTAATCAAGTCCTTTTTAATAGAAAATCGTTCATCACGAGGACTATTTGCATGAAGTAATGCAGATGGAATTCCTGCATCATTAAACGATTCTGCCATAAATTTAGCATGTTCAATGGAAACACAAAACCCAAGTCCAATTATCTCTCCAATATCTGTTGAATATCTCTTCAATGCCTGAATGATGTTCTCAACCCTCTCTTTATTTCCGGTATATAGTTCACTTAATTGCGTAGGATCATATCTCCCACGAGTCCAATCAATAGAATCTAAATTGACAACGTCTGTAACACCAAAATAATGGAAAGGAGAGAGTAATTTTCGATTTATTGCTTCAGGCAACCTAATCTCTGCGGTGATTTTATTGTTAAAATATTTTAAAATGTCAAGGTTATCCATCCTCTCCGGAGTTGCTGTAAGTCCGATGAGAATTTGAGGTTCGTAATATGATAGAAGATCTTGATATGATGGGGCTGCGGCATGATGAAATTCATCAACAATAATCATATCATATGTATCTTTTTCAGTGTTCTCTGTCAATTTTTTACTATTGAAACTCTGTATTGATGTGAAAAGATGATTGATTTGAGAAGGGTCATTCCCACCAACTAAAAGATCTCCAAAATTTGGGTCTTTCAATATTCCTCTAAATGTTTGAATACTTTGATTTAGTATCTCTTCACGATGGGCGACGAATAAAAGATTGGGATATCCTTTAGAGTTTAACACGATTGATTTGTAATCAAATGCAGATATGACAGTTTTACCCGTCCCTGTCGCCGCCACAATGAGATTTTTATAATTTTCGTGTAGTTCTCTTTCTGCTTTTAATTTATCGAGGATCTCTTCTTGATAGTGAAATGGCTTAATATTGAATATAGGAATTATTTCATTCTCTTTTTTCCTCTCTTTTGAAAGGGCGATGCGAAGTTTTTCATTACTCTCTTCATGATATTCAATGAATTCAGAGTCATTCCAATACGTATCAAATGTCGCATCGACTTTCTTTAAAATATCTCTTGAATCCTGTTCGGTTACTTTTAGGTTCCATTCAAGTCCGCTTGTAACAGCAGGGTTTGAAAGATTAGATGAACCGATATATGCCGTTGAAAATCCATTATTTCTGTTAAATATGTAAGATTTGGCATGTAGTCGAGTTCGTTCTGTATCATAAGAAATTTTAATTGTTGTATTTGGGAGTTTAGAGAGGGATTCAATCGCTTTGATGTCCGTTGCACCTGTATATGAAGTAGTAATAATTCTTAATTGCCCTTTTTTGACAAATTCTTCTAAGTCTTCTAAAATTAAACGAATCCCACTCCATTTAATGAAAGAAATGAGAAGATCAACTCTATCTGAACTTTTAATCTCTTTTTTTATCTCGTGTATCAATCCCGGTTCAAACGGTGAACCTGTGAATAGACTACTATGAGCAATTGATGTTTCTGGACGTGAAATAGTCTCCTTTTTTAATAATCCTGATTGTTCTTTTTCAATAATTGCGAGTAACAATTCTGCGTCTTTAGTTATTTTGCATTGATTAATGAGATCATCATCTATGTCGGAGGCGATTTGAGAGATTATATTGTTACAGATTTCAATTTGTTTATCTAATGGGATCTTTTTATCTTCGGCATTCCTGAGAGTATTTTCTAACAATTTATACAGATATCGAGAGAGGACCGCTTGAGGGTCATAATTTGAAATTTTTTCCTTGTATGAAGTTAGGTTTGGTTCTGCAGATGAGAGTTTTAATTGTAGATATTCATTTATCAATTGTTCATAAATGCCGGGGATAAGGTCCATTAATCACTATTTTGGTGGAATAATACATGAATTTGATGTATGAATAATAAAATAATAAAAAAAACCCCAAAAAGAAGATCCAAACTCCCGAAGTTCAATCCCAACCACCTTTTGAGGCTGTCTCCCCCCCGAAAAAACCGTCAACCGGCCCTGACAAATCCCCGCCGTCCCCGAAATTTGTCAACAAAGCCTGACAAAAAAGCGGATTTATATATCCTGAAGACCTATTACCTGTTGTGAAGACGCTGAAGAGCGAACGGGCCGGGAGGCTTGTTCTCCAGAAACAGGGGTACCTGGCATTCGTTCCCAGCCCCCTGCCTCCTGCCGGCCTGGAACTGGATGAAAACCTGCAGGTCCTGCTGTCAAAGGCCGACGGGGCCCTGGCACGGCTCGACGGGGTGACGTATGTCCTTCCGAATCCCGACCTCTTCGTCGCGATGTATATCAAGAAGGAGGCGCTTTTAAGCTCCCAGATCGAGGGTACCCAGGCATCGCTCCAGGGCGTCCTCGAGTTCGAGGCGAAGATAGAGCCCAGAGACGACATCAACGAGGTCGCCGAGGTAATGAATTATATCAAAGCGATGCATCACGGTATCGAAAAACTGGATTTTGCAGATTTTTCACTCGAATTACTGAATGAAATTCATAAATTCCTCATAAAGGGAGGCCGGGGGACGCACATGCACCCCGGCAGGATCAGGGACGTCCAGAACTGGATCGGGGTGCAGGGCGGAACCATATTCGACGCGGTCTACGTCCCTCCGCCGCCGGATGAGGTAATGAGTCTGTTGGAAGACCTCGTAAGTTTCATCCTCGAAAAGGACAGGCTGCCCCCGCTGATAAAGATCGCATTAATCCACGCCCAGTTTGAATCCATACACCCGTACCTGGACGGAAACGGCAGAATGGGTCGTCTTCTCATAACATACTACCTCTACTGGAAGAATATCCTCTCAAAACCTCTTCTTTACCTGAGCGTATACCTCAAAAAGAACCGCGGCGAATACTACCGGCTCTTAAATGAGGTAAGATTCAGCGGCGACTGGGAGTCGTGGATAGAGTTCTTCCTCAGGGGAATCATTGAGGTTTCGGAAAACTCAATCGAGACCGCAAAGGAGATAATCGCCCTGAAGAACACTCTCGTTTCAAGGCTTATCGAGAACAATATCGGCGGGGTTCATGCGGTAAAATTGATCGACACCCTCTTCGATTACCCGTTAATCACCGCAACGCAGGCCGCAGGCCTTCTCGGCACAAGCAGGCAGACAGCCAACCTCCTTGTGAACAGGTTCGAAGAGATCGGGATACTGGCAGAGATCACCGGAAAGAAGAGCCATAAAAAATACATATTCGTAGATTATGTCGCTATTATCCAGAAAGGGACACAATTATAATCCTTTTTTTGCATGAAGGTGGATAGATCTCTGTCAGCGTTCCCTGACGGGAATTCATTCCAATCCTGATTTGTCAACAAAACCTGACAAAAAATCAAATCTCCGGGTTTTTGTCAACCGCCGATGACAATCCCAATCAATACCAGCAAACATCATAAAACAAACTCTCCCCCGAAACGGAATCGCCCGAGACCGCGATCGTCCATTTGGATTTCAGGCTGTATGCCGGGTTTATTCCCGAGACCGTCATCCTTATTGAAGAGTCGTCGACCTGATCGTCTTCGTCCGAAAAGCACCAGATCGATCCGTCAGGTCCTGCAACAGAGAGGGAGAGCTCGTCCTCCGGGTTGTCCCACCGGAGCTCAAAGGAAATCTGCGATTCATCCTCCGAAGGCGAAAGAGAGTACCACTGTACCTCGCCCGTCTTTATGCTGCTGTAAAACCTGACCTTCGTATCGGGGGTCGGAAAAGGGGTCGGGCTGGAGAGAAAAGCACTGTTCTGCGTTCCGCCGGAGACCGGTCCCCCTTCTCCCGGAATTCCGAAGAGGTAGATATCATTTGAGTTTCCGCCCTTATCCGTCCACACCACGTAATCTCCGGCGATTCTTGGAAAATCCAGGTCCTCTCCCTCCTGTGAGATCACCGAGGCATTGCCCGTTTTGGAATCATAGAGGTAAATATTTCCACCGTTCTCAAGATCTTCTCCTCTCTGGCCGTAATAGACCCAGACAACCCTGTCTCCCGATGTGTCGGGGTACATCTGGTAACCGGTCTTCGGCGAGATAACCGATGTCATCTTCTGGTCGATATTGTACATATAGACCGAATAATAATCGTCATAACTCTCGGCCCAGATTATAAGGTCTCCGTCGATAGCCGGCGGCTGGTACATCGAAGGCAGGCGGGCGACATTCGTCATCTCGCATGTCGTCATGTTGTATAATACAAGATAGACCGCCGAAGACCCGGCGTCCCTGCTGATAAAAACGAGCCTGTCCCCGGAGAGATCAGGGAGGAGGCAGCTGGCAGATTCTCCGATTCCCTCAACAGCCTCCCCGGATTCTCCTGTGGATATGTCATACATCCGTAAAAATGACCGTTCCGCAGTACTCTCCTCCCATATGACGATCTCCCCGTCGATTACAGGATTGTCCTGCTTATTCTTTGAATAAAGAAATTTCAGGTCATATTCCTGCTCGTCGTACAGGAAGATCCCTCTCTGGTCGGACCAGACATATCGCGGGCCGGAGATGTCAAGGCCGGATTTGCCCGAAGGATCCGCGATCACCGTCTCCTGCCGTCCGGTGGAGATGTCGAATTTATGGATCGAACTTCCGGGTGTGCCGTTGCCGTTCGTGCCGAACTCTATCCATGCGACAGTGTTGTTGTCAAATGCAATCGAATTGAATTTCGCCGAATCGCTCTTGGTGATGACTACGGGTTCAGGCGTTTTAATAGCCGTACATGGATATGCCGCAAGAAGTAAAATTATCAGGCATACCATAATCCCCCGTTTCAACATGAATCATCGCTTCTTATAGATTACAACTGCACAAGCAGCAATGACGAAAATCAGTCCCGTTTCAAATATTATGACTGCTGTCGGCACTGTACCCGCATTATTTGAAGGTGGTCTCTCAGTTATTATATCCTTTGTCTCCGGATCGATACTGTAAGACCTGACAGAGAGTGTATCCTTGTCCAAATCTTCTGTAGAATATGCGGGGTCATATATATTAATTAAAGCGGATGCTTCTGCAATTCCTTCCGGGTCCGATATCGTTACAATAAACCATCCGGTTCCCTGGGACGAAGTGTCGTATGTTGCACTCCAGTTACGGGGGTCGCCGTCATTTACCGGGATGCCGGTGACAGTTGTGGTGAAATTGTCTGAATTGGGAACTGCCGATGGTTTGACCGTCAGAACCAGCTCTGATCCTGCCTTAAGGTTCGTAGTTCCGGTTAAGTTCACTGTCGATCCACTGGCCGAATCGGGCAGGTTCCTGTCACCGACTCCTGAAAAACTGATCCAGGGCTCTTCGAGAATGATTACGAAGCTCTGGAACGGGTTTTCATCTTCGTGTGCATAGAGATACGCTGATCCGAGAAGCCTGATCCGGTCTTCAGTATCTGAAAGTTCATCTTTCGTTCCGCTGATTGCGAATATAAAATATTTGCCTGACAGGAGTTCTTTTGTTTCTTCTTCGGACAGGAGTTCGCCGTTGGTGTTTATGATGCCTTTACCGTCTGTTCCGACGGCCACTGTCCTGCTGTATACATGGTAACCGGTGTTGCTCTTCCTGTAAATCCACACGAGTAAATCCTTTCCGGCGACTGCCTGCCCGCTTATTGCAAGGGATTGTCCTTTGGATATTCTTCCGCCGGTCAGGGAGATGTCCGGCGTGAAGACCAGATCCATCCCTGAGCCGGGTGTCGTGTAGGTATTTTGGGTATAGTAAATGCTTTCGTCCACAGGTGCCGTATCGAATACCGGTCCGTCTGCCCCCGGTTCGTAGACCTCGATTACCCTCACGCCTGCTGAAGCGAATGATATACGGACATTTTTAACGATCCTGCTCTCTTCTTCTCCTTCAATCCAGACGACAAAGGTATAATCGCCGGGGGTGCTGATGGCGATGCCGGTATTCAGTTCCCATGTTGAATCTTCTTTTGCCTTACAGGTCGGATAGATCCCTTTGCTTTTCAACTCTTTATCGTAATCGGGATCTATCTTCTCTTCATCTGCGTTGGAGCAGTAGCCCTTATGCAGGGAAGTCTCGATTATACATTCCTCTCCTGCCGGAGCTGTTCCGGTTACCTTCAGCTCATCGGTCAGGATAATCTGGTCTAAAACGGGATCTATTGTGATGCCGCTCCCGGCCGCCGCCGGGATGCAGATAAAGCAGAGGCAGGCGAATATACTGAGGAGTGCTTTGAATGTCTTATCCTGTCTCATCTGTCCTCCCCAAATGGGCACTGACGCTGAAACCGGGTTTTTCCGGGTTTTTTTGCCTGCATATAATCACCATTTTGTAAGAGGTGTTTTCAAAGACTTATGTAAATGATTTCTGTGAGATTTATCGTATTATTATCTGTCCGGGTTTTGTTTATATAAGAGGGTGCGGATTTAGTTCTGCAACAATCCCGGCGAACCGGGTTCATGTGTTGAATCCTCTCACAGAAAATTAATATTAAATGCGGGTGAAAAACTCAGAAGGTAAGGGGCAATGAAAGGAAAGGAGAAAAATTTTATATTAAAAGTTCTGTATACAGCGGCACTGCTGGTATTGGTGTCATCTTTCATCTTGCCAGTAAACGCGGCACCGGTGCAGTATTCGGTTCAGAACTGGGATGAGGCTCCACCCGCGAGTGATTCCAAGGCGCCAGTGCCTCTTGATCTGTGGCAGGTATCTCCTCTTGTGCTTATCGCTGTGACTCTTGCACTGGTTTCTCCTGTTTTCATTCTCCCGGCCGAGCTTATTATGGCCGGACTGGGAGTTGTTGCCCTCAATTTCCGCCGTGTCGAGATGAAGACCGTTCTTGATCATGATCTCAGGAACAGAATCTACATGCATGTTATTGATAATCCGGGTGTGTGTTTTACGGATATCGGGAAGGGTCTTTCAGTCAACAGGGGGACTCTTGATTACCACCTGAAGGTCCTGAGACGTGAGCACAGGATAGTTGTTTTAACAAAGAACGGGCGTAGTTTTTATTTCGAAAATTCAGGAAGATATACCCGTGAGGAGATGGAGATGCTCTCGGTGCTCCGCAACGAAACCGAGTTTGCGATATGCGAATATCTCCTGGATTCACCGGGTGCTTCACGAAATGATATTGTATCTCTCATAAAGACGACATGCTCTACAGTATCGTGGCATATGAAGAAGCTTACCGATTCGGGTCTTGTCTGCTCGACCAAAGACGGCAGAGTCGTCAGTTATCATCTTTCCGGTCCCGCGAAGAGGATGGTCGAGGATATCTCGGGAACCGGATGGTCCTGAGTATTCCAAAAAAACCAAAAACGCCGAGAGGGAGATTTGAACTCCCGAGGTGCGAACACCAGTAGCTTTCGAGGCTACCGCCTTCCCGGACTAGACTATCTCGGCAGAGAATAAATCCGCATCCCGCTCTAAGCGCAATGCCGGATCTATTTATTCGTCATGAAATGAAATAAGGATGCCGCTGTGGTCTTCGCCGGCGCTCTTTTCGGGCACAGTTATATGAAGAACCGGATTATAGAATAGTGATAACATGCCGGGAAAAAAGAGGTTCGGTCTGGGCAGGGAGGAACTGGGTCTGGTAGGTTCCTATTCGTCCTTCTTCGGCCTGCTGCTCATCGCAACAATACTCAGCTACAAGTCGATCTTCTACCTGATAATTGAAAATTTTCTGACCCATATACCGCCTTACTATGACTATACGGCGGTTATCATGTCACTTACGATATTTACTTTAATATTCGTCGTCATCCCGGCCATCCCCGTGGTATCGGATATCTACGAAAACTTCCGGGGGAAGAATTACCGGCTGATGGTCATGCTGGTCTTTGTAGTGCTGATATATGTCATCGCCCTCCTCTTCCAGATGATCCACGTGCATAACGATGTAATCGGGAATTTATTAACTTCGGTTGGTGTATGATGAAGTGCAAACTACACCTTAAACGGGAGTCGAAGGATATCGAATATGAATTTGACGACGGTGAAAAACTCTCTGATATGCTGGTCTCGATCGGCCTTATCCCGGATACTGTACTCATTTTTAAACAGGACATACCCGTCCCGGAAGACGAACTTATAACCGAAGATAATTACGTTATTGTTGAAACCGCCTCAAGAGGCTGAAAAAAAGTTTGATTTAGGAGATCCAGCTGTTTACTGTGTCGGAGTTTGCCTCGATCCATGCAGCTGCAGCCTCTTCTTCATCTGCGCCGCCTTCGATCTCGAGCATGACACTGGACATGTCGTCAGCGGTCCACTGGAATTTCCCGAGAATCTCGTAGACTCCCGGCTTTTCCTCTTCAAGTCCCAGGCGTGCAAGTGTTCCTATGTACTCCTCTCCGCCGTAGATTCCCTTCGGGTCCTCGAGGTACTTGAGGTCGTAGCGTGCGAACTTCCAGTGCGGTGTCCATCCTGTAACGACGATCCATTCCTCGTCCTTGTATGCCTTTGCAAGCTCTGCAGCCATTCCGGCACTGCTGGATGAAACGAGCGTGTAGTCGACGAGACCGTAGTCCTCTATCGCCTGCTCTGTCTTCTGCATGATACCTGCACCCGGCTCGATTCCGGTGATCTTTCCGTCGAACTTGTCAGCGACGTCATTCATCTCCTCTATCGAGTCGATTGTAACGTATGTCGGGACGACAAGGCCGATCTTTGTTCCTTCCATGCTCTTTCCGACAAGATCGATATCGTCACCATATGTGTCCCAGTAGTTCGAGTGCGTTCCCGGGAGCCATGCGGATACTGAGCAGTCAACCTCGCCATCTGCAAGAGCCTGGTAGAGCGGACCTGCGTCTACCGCTACGAGCTCGACGTCGTATCCTGCCTTCTCAAAGACCTGCTTAAGTACGTTTGTACTTGCAATCTCCGAATCCCAGAGAACGTAGCCGATGCTTACCTCTCCTTTGCTCTCAACAGCAGGTGTTGCAGCTGCTGTCTGTTCACCATTCGGTGCCGTTTCGCTGCCAGTACACCCTGCAAAGAGTGTGAAGGCAAGCATTACCAGAATAACCAGTCCAATTGCTTTGAATTTTCCAGACATAATCTGTCCTCGTTTTGTTTTGGCATAGAAGGGAAGGACGCCCTTAAAATATGCCCGTATATTTCACAAAAAGGAAAAAAGTCCCTTTTCTAAAATTATCTTTTCAACCTTATAAAGGAGTATGGGTTTATTGTCCCGTACTCTTTACGACGTTCTGCGAGAGCCGGTCGAGTATGATCGCGATTATCACGATTGCAAGACCTGCCTCAAAGCCCATGCCGATATCGACCCTCTGGATGCCTATGAGCACGTTCAGACCGAGACCCCCCGCACCGATCATCGATGCAATGACAGTCATCGAGAGTGCGAGCATGATGCACTGGTTGATACCTGCCATAATCGTCGGGAGTGCGACGGGAAGCTGGACCTTTACAAGCTTCTGGTTGGGCGTTGCACCGAACGAGTCAGCGACCTCGTTGAGCTCCTTTGGAATCTGCCTGATTCCGAGATTTGTGAGCCTTATCGCCGGCGGCATTGCAAAGATCACCGTTGCAATCATGCCGGGAACATTTCCGAGCCCGAAGAAGATAACAGCAGGGATCAGGTAGACGAAAGACGGCATAGTCTGCATGAAATCGAGCATCGGCCGTAGCAGTCTGTCCACCGTATCGCTCCTTGATGCGGCGATGCCCAGTGGAATTGCGATCACGAGTGCGACGAATGCCGACGATATCACGAGTGCAAGGGTCTCCATCGCCTCAGGCCATAACCTCAGGTTCTGGACAAGAAGAAGTCCTGCTGCGATTAAAACCGGCATCTTCCAGTCCCTGTCCGTGACATACCATCCTGCAGCCGCGAGGATCAGGATGATGATGAACGACGGGATGAAGAGAAGAACGTCCTGTATGACCGAGACGAAGATGTCGAGTATGAAGCTTATTGCGTCGAGCAGCCAGCCGAAGTAGGTGTCTATCCAGTCGACGATATACTCGACTGCCTCGCCTACCGGGATCTTCGGGAATATTGCATATGATTGGTCCGCCATTTTCACACCTCCATCCTTGAGAGGGCCGCAAGAACCGAGCCCTTGATGATTATGCCCTTAACCTTCCCCTCATCGTCGATCACAGGAATCGGGATTCCCGAGTCGGCAACAAGAGGGATAATCTCCGTTACCGGGGTATCGGGGGTTACTGTGGGTATATCCTTTTTTATGATTGTTTCAAGCCCCAGACCCTTCTTCTTTGCCTCTGTTGCATCGTCGACAAGTATGAGCCCTTCGTACTTCCTGTGCTTTGCTACTGCAAACACACTCGATATGCCAAACTCCTCCATCAGGTGAAGAGCATTGTTCGGCCCCGAGTTGATGGATACGAGAGGTTCGGGTCTCTTCATTACATCCCTTGCAGAGAGCACCTTTGCCATATCCACATCCTCGACAAACTTCTCGACATACTTCGTCTCCGGGTTGGTCAGAATATCCTCGGCCGTTCCGACCTGAACTACTGTACCGTCTTTCATCAGTGCAATCCTGTCGCCGAGCTTTAAGGCCTCATCGAGATCGTGGCTCACAAATATTATCGTCTTGTTCACCCTCTCCTGCAGGTCTAAAAGTTCGTCCTGCATCTCCCTCCTGATCAGGGGGTCGAGTGCACTGAACGCCTCGTCCATCAGGAGGATGTCGTTGTCACCCGCAAGAGCCCTTGCAAGACCGACACGCTGCTGCATTCCGCCGGAAAGTTCAGAGGGGAGGCTGTTTTCATAGCCTGCAAGACCGACGAGTTCGATTGCCTCTCCCGCTTTTTTATGCCTGTCTTCCTGTGGCATGCCCTGGACCTCGAGTGGAAATGCCACATTGTCCAGAATCGTCCTGTGGGGAAGGAGAGCGAAACTCTGGAAGACCATGCCTATCCTGTGTCTCCTGAAATTGAGGAGTTCTTCCTCGTTCATTTTGGGAATATCGTCCCCGTCCACGAGGATACTTCCCGAAGTAGGCTCCACGAGACGGTTTAAGCATCTTAAAAGAGTGGATTTCCCGCAGCCTGAAAGTCCCATCAGGACGAAGATCTCGCCTTCATACACATCAAAGGATACATTGTTTAGTGCGACATTCTGCTGGGTCGCGTCCAGTATTTCCGCTTTGGATTTCCCCTCCTTAAGCAGCTCAACAGCCTTTTCAGGCTTCGATCCAAAGACCTTTACCAGGTTTCGGACCTCCACTTTGACCTTTTTATTATCGTTATCCAAATCTTCCATATTTTCTTCACCAGTCGGATATGATGGCAATATCTGCTGATAATATATATGCTTTATCTTTAGTAACTGTTTGCAAATCTTCGCAAAAAATGGCCGTTTTGCCAAAAGGAATTCTAAAAATTAGTATTTGGGTATTTTGATAAAATAGCAGCGTTTAAAAATAGATGAATGCCTGCGTTCCTCTCTCTCATTGATGGATAGGGGATTATTATAGCCCTTAATTTTAAATCAAATCCCAAAAAATACGTAGTGTTGCTCAAAAAGGGACGATATCGTTTAATATTTTTTAATATATATCTCTGCCAAAGCCTGCTGCTGTATTCCTAATGTTTTTTGCCAGTATCAACCCTGCACTCCGGGTTTACCCCCTGGTTCCTGATCTTGAAGAGGTACTTCTGGTGATATTCCTCCGCCTCCCAGAAGGTTCCGGGGGGTACGACTTCGGTCACGATCTTTTTCCCGCCGAACTTCCCCGAATTTTCAAGCTCCCTGATGAAATCTTCGGCATCTCTCTTCTGTTCTTCGTTTTTATAGAAGATCGCCGACCTGTACTGTGTCCCGATATCCAGCCCCTGCCTGTTGGGCGTCGTCGGGTCGTGCATCTCGAAAAATCCCCCGAGAAGCTCCGGATATGTAACGGCAGCAGGTGCAAATGTCACCTCGACGGCCTCCGCATGGCCTGTATTTCCCGTGCAGACATCCTCGTATGACGGATTGTCCTTTGTTCCGCCTGTATATCCCACGCGGGTCTTAATCACTCCCCTGATCTTCCCGAAGGCCTCCTCGATATTCCAGAAGCATCCTCCGGCAAATACCGCTGTTTCTTCTGACATAATATCCATAGAGGGAATCCTGTATAATGAATGTATTGGTCGTTTATTTGCCCGGGTACAATCTCTATGGTTCTGCAAAAAAGAGAAAAAATACAGTTTTTCAGGTCTGTTCCGTCATTCCTGCAGCCAGCATCCTGTCTATCTTAAGTACAATCGACGCCATTGCGAAGATGAGGACTCCGTTTACTACAAGAATTCCGGCAACAACCATGCCCGGAATGATTCCCGGAAGGAACATTGACGCTCCAAAACCAATCGAAACGAAATTCAGGATTGTCTGGATAATAAACAGGTTTTTGAGAACAGGAGGCATGGGGGGATGTTCAGCCTCCGTCTTCCCGCGGTTCAAAAGGACCGGTCCGAAGCGCTTTAAGAGAAGAATCACACCGCCTGCAATGTTTAAGAACCCGATGAGACTGGCAAGTGTCCCTGTAAGAATTCCCGGGACAACGCATGAGTAGATTCCTGCCCCCGCAAATGCGACCCCGATTCCCATAAGGAGCCATGAACGCCTGCACTCCCCGGCCGGGGTCTCGCCAAGCGCCAACATCTGTATAGCCATCACAACCATCAGGAGACCCAGCTGGCCGTCGGGAGAGAAGGGGACAATTCCCAGGTTAACCGGGACTAGCAGAAAACCGAGGAGCATGAGCAGGAATCCGACAGGAATTATTATTGCGACCTGGAGTGGAATTTCAGCCCCGGAAAACAGAAGTGACTCCTTCTCCGGTGAAGGTGACTCTGGCAGGCTGTTTTCCTCCTGTGGATAGGTTGTATTTGTCTTATGGAGGCAGAATGCAAGATAAAAGATGCATACGCCGTAGACGAGGAGAACTGCTGCTGTCAGCGTATCTCCGGCAATCCCGGGAAGGAGTGTGATGATTCCAAGTACTGCCGATATGATGTATACCAGTGCACATGCAAGAGTCAGATGGCGCAGGACCCCGGGGACGGCCAGCCACTGCTTTGCCTTATCCTCTGATAAAATCAGCTGAAGGAGAAGTGATATCCCGCCGAAAAGCAGCATGACACCTGCAAGAATCCTGACAAATTCCGAAAGGAAACCGGGGATGAAGCATGCAGTCATTCCGGCTGCAGTGGTGCAGGTACCTATAATGATAACCATCCACGATCGCCGGAGGTCACCGAAAGGCGTTCTTCCCAGTGCAATAATCTGCAGTGAGATAATGACCAGGAAGAGGCCGTATGTGCTGTCCGGCGTGTACGGCAGTTCGCCTGTATGGATCTTAAAAAGCAGTGCTCCGAAGATCAGCATAAAGAACCCGAAGATAAAGAGAACTATCACCTCAAATGAAAGGTCTCCGAAAAATTCCTTCTTTATTCCTGTATTCTGCCCGTCATTATTGTCCTGTCCCAATTCTTTTTCCTCCTGTTTATACTGTTTTAGTGTCTTGTTTATCTGTAAACTGACTGGAAAATTATAATTTGTGATTTAATTTTTATTCATGGTATTTTGGAATCTCCCGGCAAACCTGAATTATATGGCTGCAGTCTCTGCAGGAAGAAAATCTCTGAAACAGCAGGAGTTGGTTTTTTCTATTTAGAGATTATAGAACTCTTATGTTTAGGCTGCAGGATGAGTTCACATACCTGATGCCGGTTCATTTCGGCGGCGGAAGATTCAATCCGGACAGGATTGTCCGCCAGAGAATGACGACACTTGCAATGACTTACGAAACCGACAGGGAACTTCTGGAGCAGTATATTCCGGAAGGCTTTGAACTGATTTCGCCTGAAGTTCAGGTAATCTTCAGTAAGTTTACGGAGATCGACTGGATGCAGGGCGGGCAGTATAATCTTGTCAATGTGGCATCCCCTGTCCGCTTCTGCGGTAAAAAGGACGAGATTGAAGGATCATACACCCTTGTCGTATGGGAGAACAGGACCGCACCGATCCTTGGCGGGCGCGAACAGACCGGGATTCCGAAGATCTATGCAGACATCGAGGACCTTCACATCCTGAAGCCGCATTACACAACCAATGCCAGCTACGAGGGGAGCACGTTCCTGAACCTTGAATTTGAGGCGGGTGAGGAGATGACCGGCGAAGGAATGGATGCAATAAAGTCGGGTTTTTCGTCGGTGAATACTATCGGGTGGAGATATATTCCGAAGGTCGGGACACCCGGTGCCGAACTGAGCCAGTTTGTCCTCTACCCGCAGGGCATGAAGGTAGAGCGTGCGGTGGCGGGGAAAGGGAGCCTGAAATGGACGACCTTAACCCCGATGCAGAATCCTGCACAGTATTATATCGTAAACAGCCTTGCAGAGCTTCCGGTTATAGATATCAGGCAGTCGGTTCTGCTTGAGGGTGAGACCTTCCTGCATTCAATGGGGGCACGGGTAATCGAATAATGTATTGGTACAGGTGAAAAATTATGGTTGAATCGGATTATTACAGGGATAAAATCTGCATCGTTACAGGTGCGAATTCGGGTATAGGATATGCGATCACGGCCGGTCTTCTTGAGAGGGGAGCGGTCGTTTACATGGCCGGGAGAAACCCGGATAAGATTTCAAAGGCCGCAGAGGAGTTATCTTCGTATGGTGGCAGTGTGCGGAAGCTCATTATGGACGTCACAAACCAGGAGGACGTCCGGAAGGGAATTGATCATGTTGTCTCTGAGGCTGAAAGGATCGATCTTCTCTTCAACAACGCCGGTGTCGGGGGAACGATTCCCTTCGAGAAGGCGACAACCGACGACTGGAAGAATATTATCGATACGAACATCTGGAGTGTCATCTACGGTGTTTCCGCGGCCGTTCCGGTTATGCTTGAGCAGGGATCGGGCCATATCGTAAACACATCCTCCATCGCCGGGATAGTTCCGCCTCCTTTCCAAGCGCTGTATTCCCTCACCAAGTATGGTGTTACCGGTATGACCGAGTGCCTGAAGTACGAGTACGCGGAAAAGGGTCTTCGTTTCTCTACCATATGCCCTGCAAACATCGCAACCCCGATCTTCAACAAGGGCATCGACGGCGAGGCGAGAGGAGAACTCAGGATACCGGACGATGCATACCCGGCTGATAAGGCTGCATCGCTGATCCTGGACCGGGTTTCGGAGAACAAAGGGATAATAGTCGTTCCCGAAGAGCCATACACCGGTATGTGGAAAGGCTACGTCCTCGGGGAAAAGGCCGTGGAAGACGAGCTCCATAAGATGGCCCGGCAGAGAAGGGAGGCGTTTGAAAAAGGCGGGTCGTATTTTTAGATAAAATCATTTTTTGGAAATCCAGGAATTTCCGCGGCTTAACAGCACCGGCAGTGATCGCCCCGTTCAGGGGCGTCACTATCTCCAGTGATAATTCCGGCTATCATAATCATTGCAGTCACGATAATCGCGGCAGGATATATCTGCAAAAGAAGACGCGACAAATATCCTGACTGGTGGGATCACGGGCGGAAATAACACTGCCCTGAAAATTTCTTTTTTGCAAATTAAAGTAAAAAATAAAAAATTGATTGAAAATTATCCTTACATCCGGGCGCCGGACTTTGAGACCATCATATCATCGACCCTGATGAGGAGTGATGCTGTCTCTGCCGCACTCTGGATTGCCTGCCTTTTGACACGCATCGGCTCGATTACGCCTTCGTCATACATATTGACGATCTTTCCGGTGAACACGTTGATTCCCGCGTATTTCTCGCCGTTTGCATGGGCTGATTTCAGGTCGACGACGATGTCGATCGGGTCGAGTCCGGAGTTCTCTGCAAGAGTATTCGGGATCGCTTCAAAGATATTTGCGAATGCCTCGATTGCAAGCTGAATCCTTCCTCCGATGGTCGCTGCATATGTGCGGAGACCGAGGTTGAGCTCGGTATCGATTGCCGCAGCGCCTACGACGAACTTTCCGTCCTCAAGTGCATCCATAACAACACGGGCTGCGTCATATGCCGCACGTTCGAGCTCGTCGACGAAGATCTGGTTCGAGCCCTTGAGAAGGATTGTAACGATCTTTCCGTTTTTGCACCCGGTGAACTTCGTTGCCTTGATGTCCTTCATCTCCTCGACGTTCTCGGCGTTTCCAAATACGGACTCTTCGAGATCATTTACAGAGTTGACGATCGTTCCGTGAAGTGCACGTGAAAATGCCTTCATGTCCTTCTCGGGAACGTCCTGGATTGCAAGGATTCCTGCATGTGCAAGGTGGTACTGGACCGCATCTGCAATTCCCTTCTGGCAGAGAACAACATTTGCGCCGGAAGCCACAATCTTGTCTGCAAACTCTTTGAGTTTATCCTTCTCGTCCTCTGCAAATGCCTCCATCTGCTCCGAGTTTGTGATCTTGATCTTCGCCTTGGTCTCGGTCTTCCTGATCTCGAGAGGCTGGGAGATAAGAGCGACCTTCGCGTTCTTTACCTTCTTCGGCATTCCCTCGTCGCAGCGTGTCTTGTCGATCATGAATCCTGAGAGGAATTCCGCCTCATCAAGGCTGTCGCCGACGACAGTCTTGATCCTGACATCGTCCTCATCGACCGAGTATTTGCCGTCCTTGTCCTTCTCGGCAACTGCAAGAACCGCATCGACAACGATTGTTGAGATGCGTTCCTTCATCGTCTCAATCGACTTTCCGGTAACGGCCGTGTTTGAGACCTTTATGAGGAGATCTTTGTCCTCTTCCTTCGATTCAATCGCGTTTTCGTTGAGGATTTCGAGTGCTTTCTCCATTGCAAGGTTGTAACCCTTTGCGATGATTGTGGGGTGTATTCCCTTTGCAAGGAGCCTGTTTGCCTCATCCATCAGCTCGCCGATAAGGATACAGGACGTCGTTGTGCCGTCGCCGACCTCGTCGTCCTGTGCCTCTGCAACAGAGATTACCATCTTTGCCGCAGGGTGTTCGACCGAGATCTCGTGAAGAATTGTTGCACCGTCGTTAGTGATTACGACATCTCCCGACGGGGATACGAGCATCTTGTCCATTCCGCGGGGACCAAGGGTCGTGCGGACAGCACTTGCAATGGCCTTGCAGGCCATGATATTTGAGTGCTGTGCCTCCCTTCCGCTTGTAATGTCGACATTATCGCGTAAAATTACAATGGGCTGTCCAGCTAACATATTATGTACTCCTGTTATAATCTGCCATAAATGTGGTTTAGAAGTTCTATATATACAATTCGATATAGGCCTGCCCTGTTACCTGCTACTAAAAAAGTTTTCTCTCCGGAATATTACATTCCGGATTTTTCCGGCTTGCCGCCGCATCTTACAGGTCTTCTATATTTAAGTCTGAGAGAATGAGGTTCACATCAAGCCATATTATCAGGTCGGTCTTGTTGGATATACCTGATTCGTCTGTCTTCTCCTTGATTATGCCTTTAACGAAGGCCTCCTTTGAAAAAGAGGTATCCATGTTTTCGATATTTTCATCATCAACCTGAATGACGCTGCGGACATTGTCGACGATAATGCCGACATTCGAACCCCCCGAGGCATCGGGCATGAGAACGATGATCTTCTGGGTGTCTTCATTCTCGTGCTCGGGGAGATTCAGTATCCTGTTAAGGTTGATAATGTTTGTAATCTCGCCCCTGAGATTGATAATGCCTGCAATATGGCCGGGTGCCCTGGGTACGGGCGTTATCGGCATCATCTCCACGATCTCTCTTGCAAGATGAATGTCCAGTGCGTAAAGCGTGCCACCTATATCAAAAACCACTACATCTATTACTGCCATTTTTAATCCTCCGGTGGTTCAGTCGATTCTCTCAACCCGAACCAGTGAATAAAGCGGAACTCCGCTGATCTCTTTCAGCCCTCTCTTGTCAAAGAGAACGACGATCCCCATCGGTTCCCCTCCATGCCTTCTGATATATTCAATTGCCTCTGTAATTGTATTTCCGGTAGTTACAACATCGTCAACTATGAGGCATGATCTCTTTGATACGCCTGCGAAACTGCTGTTGAGCGACCCTGCCGGGCTCTCTCCCTGGGCATGCTTCTTAGGGTGGTACATGGAGAACATCGCTCCTTCGTTTCCGGCGATAAGTGTTGCGAGCGGGATTCCGGAATGCGCAATCCCTATGACCACATCGGGAAAACCGCTTCCCTCTTCTTCGGTAAGCCCCGCCTGTTCCCGGGCAAAGTAATATCTCTGCGCCATCATCGTTGCTGCAAGACAGAGATTGTTCGAATCGCAGCTTATGCTCGACCAGTCTATGAGTACGTCCCTGGGAACGTCCCCTCCGGTCTTTTCCTGGGTCAGGAGCCAGGTGACGGTCTCTGCGGAAAGGCTGAGCTCATCCGAGATCTGGCTGGTGCTCCGCCCCTCCGAGTGAAGAAGCCTGGCTTTGCTGATGAGTTCTTCAAGGGATGACATAAAGATAAAATCAGCCTGCAATCATTTAACCTTTCTTTTTATCTCCAGCCCGCACACCTCGCATATGCCCGGGTGGCTATAATATCTCCCGCACCCGGTGCACCTGTAACGCCATTTTTTCTTCTTTGCCGCTCTCTGCTGCAGTGGGATCACCTCTATTCCCATGTGCTGTGCGGTGTTTGAAAGTGCGAAGTCGTCGGTCGCAACAGCGGCCTCCGTCTCAGAGGCAAGGGCGACCACGTCGATGTCCGTCTCAGAGAGAACGGAGATGTCTCCGCTTTTCAGGGCTGCCTGCCGGACTTTGTCTCTTGATTCCCGGGAAGGCTCCGATATCATCAGCCCGGCTTCGCGGTATTTTTCAAACCTCATCTTCGAGTTGAGATCCTTTAATTCGTCTGCGACGGCGGGAGGTAATATGAGGTCGCCTTCGAGAGGTATCTCGGTAAAAAAGAATGTCGAATCGGGGACTACCTTTCTCTTCATATTCCCTTCAGTGCGGCGGCGATTGATTCTGCCGCAGAGACCCTGCTCGCCCCCGATTCTATGGTGTCGCTGGCTGCTATGGATTTTATACCGGCTGAAGAAAGCCTTACATAGCCCCCGTTCGTAAATATTCCGTGCACGCAGGCGGCATGGACTTCGGCAGCTCCCTGCTCTTTCAGCATTCCTGCTGCAGTGGCAAGGGTTCCGCCTGTTGAAATAATGTCGTCGACGATGAAGACCGTACTTCCCTTTGCATCGATGCTCTTGGGTGCGATATTTACCTCCGTTCCCGAGAGGCGTGTCTTCTGCAGGTGGTCGTGCTCACAGCCGCAGGCGGCCGCGACATCTGCGGCAAATTCAGCCGCCCCCTTGTCAGGTGCAAGAACGAGGGGATTTTCGGTATTCATTGCGGTGATATATTCACCTATTCTCTCAGCAATGCTGATGTTCTCTACCGGGACCCCAAAATGCCCGAGTACCGATTCTTCGTGTATATTGATTGTATATGCCCTGTCGATTCCTCTCGACAGGACTCCGGCCACTGCCCTTGCACTGACGGGCTCGCCCGGGTTAAACTTCTTGTCCTGCCTTGCATAGCCCATGTAGGGGATGACCAGGGTAAGTTCATCTGCATCTTCGCAGGCGTCTATAAGAAGAAGGAGCTGGATGAGCGAATCGCTGTTTGTTATGCTCCCGATTATTACAAGGTCGTCACCCGGGGCTTCTGCTCTTACATAGAGCTCGCCGTCGGGAAACGATCTGAATTCTGCCGAAAGAAGTTCGGCGCCGAGTATACGGGCGGTTTTTGCCGCAAGCACCTGGGAATGTTCTGCACCTATGATCTTCATCACGATTACCTGTTCTGGAAAGTACTTAAAGTATCGAAATGAACCATATAAGCACTATCGTTTGTCTGAGGTATACAAACCAATGGATAATGAAGATACTATAAACGAAAATATCGATAAACCGGAAGATTCAGTCGAATCGCCGGTTAAAGAGTCCAATTCGTCTCCTCTTCAGGATGCCGGTTCAGTCCGGGATGAGGGAGAGTCCGTCGATGGCCCGAGACTTGTCGCCGCCGATACCGCTGACCATTCCACCGGGGATGAGGGTGAGCCCGGATTAAAGACAGAGGAGATCGACCTTGAGACCCTGAACTCCTCGTCCGAGATAGAGGTCCCAAAAAGGCTTATAGACCAGGTCATCGGCCAGGACCATGCGGTAGAGGTCATCAAAAAGGCTGCAATCCAGCGCAGACACGTAATGATGATCGGAACGCCCGGAACAGGCAAATCGATGCTTGCAAAGGCTATGGCAGAACTCCTCCCCAAAGAGGATCTCCAGGATATCTTGATCTATCCCAACTCCGACGACTCCAATACTCCTGTAGTGAGGACAGTCAATGCGGGAAGGGGAAAAGAGATCGTAAATGCCCACAAGGCCGAGGCAAAAAAGCGTGCCCAGACCCGCAATACCATGATTATGCTCCTTGTTTTCGGCATAATGGGGTATGCGATTATCACCGGCCAGCTTCTTATGGGAATAATCGGTGCCGCCTTCATATTCATGGCACTCCAGTACACCCGGCCGAAAGAAGAGGCGATGGTCCCTAAACTCCTGGTCTCCAGCAAGAAGGACGGTCATGCACCTTACGTCGACGGAACCGGGGCACATGCAGGTGCGCTCCTCGGCGATGTCCGCCACGACCCGTTCCAGTCCGGCGGTCTTGAAACTCCCGCACACGATCGTGTCGAGGCTGGTGCGATCCACAAGTCGAACAAGGGCGTCCTCTTCATCGACGAGATCAATACCCTGACACCGCATTCGCAGCAGAATCTCTTAACCGCTCTCCAGGAGGGAGAGTTCCCGATAACCGGCCAGAGCGAGAGGTCCAGCGGTGCAATGGTAAAGACCGAACCGGTCCCGTGCAGGTTCGTGATGATTGCAGCCGGAAACATCGATGCGATGGAGGGAATGCACCCGGCACTCAGGTCACGTATCCGCGGGTACGGTTACGAGCTCTTTATGCAGGACTCGATGCCCGACACCCCCGAGAACCAGAAGAAGTTTATCAGGTTCATCGCCCAGGAGGTGAAGAACGACGGCAAGATTCCTCCGTTTGACAAAGGTGCCATCGGGGAGATCATGAGAGAGGCCCGCCGCAGGAGCAACAGGAAGGGTCACATTACCCTAAAACTCCGTGATATGGGCGGACTTATCCGTGTCGCCGGCGATATGGCCCGGCAGGACGACTCTGAAATCACCACGGCCGATCACGTCTTAAAGGCGAAGGAGATCGCAAGGTCGGTCGAGGACCAGATCTCGGGCGAGATAACCCAGAGAAGCCGGGAGTATGAGCTGACCGTCGTTAGCGGTTCCGAGATCGGCAGGGTCAACGGCCTTGCGGTAGTCGGGCACGACTCCGGTCAGGTCCTCCCGATCATGGCAGAGGCTACACCGACGCAGAGCAAGGTCGGCGGAGAGGTCATCGCAACGGGTCTCTTAAAGGAGATCGCACAGGAATCGATCAAGAACATCAGTGCGATTATCAAGAAGCTGACCCAGAAAGACATCAAGGATATGGATATCCACATCCAGTTTATCGGAACATACAACGGTGTAGAGGGCGACTCGGCCTCAATCAGCGTTGCAACAGCAGTAATCAGCGCAATTGAGGGCATACCTGTCCGCCAGGACGTTGCGATGACAGGTTCGCTTTCGGTCAGGGGCAATGTGCTTCCGATCGGAGGGGTCACATACAAGATCGAGGCGGCTGCAAAGGCCGGCATCAAGACTGTAATAATCCCTGAATCCAATCTTGCAGACGTCCTTATAGAGGATCGCTACAAATCTATGGTCGAGATAAAACCTGTAAGGAAGTTCGAAGAGGTCCTCGATATCGCACTCGTTCCCGACAGAAAGAAAGACTTCATGGAGAGGGTCCGGGAGCTTGCAAAGATTGCTCCGGCGGAGATAATCGATAACATCCCCGGTGTCAAACCTCTCCGCGGGTAATATCTCCCGAAAATTTACATTTTTCAAGGGGTTTTTGAATGGAAGAGCCAAAGTACTACGATATACGGCATGTCTGCGGGGTTTCGACCCACATCGACATCGAAAACGGCATTATCGACTCTGCAGGAAGCAGTTTCTTTGATGTCGCACTTCTCCGGGTCCTCGGCAGGAAAGGCTGGGGTCTTGTAAATATTGAGAATTTCGGCAGCAGGAGCAAAAGAGAAATAGAAGGTTTCATCGCCGAAGCGATGAGGTTCGCTTCGGTCACCGATGAAGAGATTGTTCTCGGCGATGCACCTTCGGGGATGCTCAGTGTCCCGAAGATTGACGGCAATCCGGCCGATGTGCCCCTCGAAGAGAAATGCGAACTCCTGAAATCGATCGAGGCGGCCGCCCGCATAGATGGGATCATAAGCACCCGTGCCGGGTACTCGGAGGGTTCTTCCACCGTTTATTTCACCGATTCATGCGGGAACGAATACTCGTATCCCGTGTGCCGGTCCGGGTATGGGATCAATGCAATCGCGGGGCGAAACGGCGATATGCAGGCGGCAAGGGAGTCCGAGAGGACGATTGGCGGCCTGAACATGTATCACCGGGAGCACAAGGGCCTCGAAGCGGCGGAGAGGGCGCTGAAGCTCCTTGATGCATCTCCTGCGAAGGGCGGGATCATGAATGCAGTCCTTGACCAGGAGCTTGCAGGCGTCTTCGCCCACGAGGCGGTCGGCCACGCGAGCGAGGGTGATCTTGTAAAAGAGGGCATATCGGTGCTTAAAGGCCGTGTAGGGGAGAACATCGGCGATTCCACTCTGTCGGTTACAGATGACCCAACACTCCATGAATTCGGTTTCATGCCCCTTGACGCAGAGGGTGTAAAACCCATGAAAACCGAGATAATCAAAAACGGGGTTCTGAATTCTTACCTGCACAACCGGCAGACCTTAGCCCTCATCGGCGACGGCGACGCGGGCCATGCCCGTGCCGAGGGCGGTGCGGTTCCGCAGGTCCGGATGAGCAACACATTCATCGAAAACGGCGACTCGACCTATGACGAGATAATTGCCGAGTGCAGGTCCGGTGTTCTCCTGAAGGGCTCAAGGGGCGGTCAGGTCGATCCCGGCAGGGGCGTATTCCAGTTCAATGCCGAGTACGGCTACATTATCGAGAACGGGGAGCTTGCAGGGATGATTAGGGACGTGTCTCTCTCCGGCGACATCCTCAAAACGATGCACAATATAGTCCTCTGCGGGGACGATCTTCGTCTCAACCAGGGTTATTGCGGAAAGGGCGGGCAGTCGGTCCCGGTTACGGACGGCTCCCCGCATATACTGCTTAAGGATGCAGTGGTAGGTGGTCAGGGTGCCTGAGTTTGACAGTAATTCGATAATCGACGATATCCTCCGGAAAGGAGAGAAGATAGCGGACGAGGTGGAGGTTGTCTTTGGAACCGGAAAGAGCATCCATGCCTCCCTGAAGGGAAGAGAGATCGGTGAGGCAGGCGGTTCGACATCGTGGATCTTCTGCATCCGCATAATAGACGACGGAATGATCGGAAGTTCGACGACGAACGATCCGGAAAGGTGGGAGGAGTGTCTCGATGCAGCAAAGGCCGGTTCGAAGTTTGCGGCTGCACAGGAATGGGGCGGCCTTCCTGGCTCTTCCGCGACAAACGGAACGCCGGAGAGCGTATTCGATGAGAAAATCGTCCTTGATTCCACTCTCCTTACCGGTTATATAGAGGAACTTTTAAACGGCGCCTCCGGGTACGATGTCAATGTCGCGGGCGGAGGTGCGTCCGCGTCCTCCTCTTCATTCAAACTTGCAAATTCCGCCGGGCTCGTATACGAGGGCTCAAAGACCCGCGTCAGTGCATCTCTTGAGACGATATCCGGTACATCTACGGGATACGAGAGCGATTCCTCGTGCTTTGCCGACAGGCTCAATCCCTTTGATATCGGGGAAAAAGCCGCATATCTTGCCTCTCATTCGGTCGGTGCGGGAGAGGTCGATACAGGGACCTATGATGTTATTCTCTCTCCCATCGCGGCCGCCCAGCTTATCGGCGGGATCGTCGTCCCGGCGCTTTCCGGGAAGAATGTAAAGGCCGGCCGGTCTTATTTCGCCGGAAAACTCGGGGAAAAGTGCCTTGATGAATCGTTCTCACTCCGCGACGATCCTTTCAGCGGGCAGGGTTCCAGGATAAGGGATGCCGAGGGAGTCCCGACAAGGCCTCTCGACCTGATAAAGGATGGTGTGGTAAACATATTTACCTACGACCTGAAGACGGCTTATAAATACGGCGAGGAGTCGACCGGCAGTGCGGTAAGGTCCGGAAGTTCGCCTTCGATCGGCTTCCACAATCTCTATTTCGAGGGCGGACGGCAGGATATATTCGATGAAAAGGCTCTATACGTCCACGATGTCATCGGTGCACACACGGCGAACGGGATAACTGGTGACTTTTCGGTCGAGACCTCCAATGCGACATGGAAGGAGGGCGGCTCAGACGGCGATGCGGTCCGTTCTGCAATGCTCTCCGGCAACATCTTTGAGATGCTCAAATCGATAGCAGGGGTTTCAAAAGAGCCAAGGGAACTGGGCAACGTGATAATGCCTTCGGTGAGATTTAATAATACTCGGGTCGTTGGTAAATAGTAATGATTGGTACTCTGATTACAGTCCTTATTGCGGCCGGAATAGTTGTTGTACTCTGGTATTTCCTCAAGAACATAACGACGCTGATTGTAAATTCAATCATAGGCATCGTTACGATTGTGATAGTCAGTCAGATGAATATACTGGGAATGGAGTCGTTTAAGCTTACATGGGGTGCAGTCCTCGTGTGTGCACTCGGCGGCCTCCCCGGTGCGATTCTGTTGATAGTCCTGAATTTTGCAGGAATTGCAATATAAAAAAAAGATTTTTTTCAGATATTTCCCCCGCCTGAATATGCGGGCGTCTTTCCTTTTTTTGACTCTAAAAATGCATTCTCGATAAGGTCATGATCGATCATGTCCGGGATCTCCCCTGTCTTTGCATAGTTGTAGAGGAGTGCAACCAGGATTCCGTGCAGTGTTGAGGCGAGGACGCCTGTTGCTACAAACACCATTAAAGCGAGCCCGAATGCAGCAATTGTCACTGAGCCCATGCCAATCATAAACGTGCCCATCGCAAGGAAGAACAGTATGAATGCCGGGATATAGAGGATAATAAACGAAAACCCCGATACGACGGTCTCCCCCCATGTCTTTTTGAAGAGATTCCATGACTCCTTTATCGATCCGGGAACCCCCTGCTTCTCGAATATCAGGACGGGTATCACAAAGAATGTGACAAGCTCCCATGCTGCGGCGAGAATCGAGGAGAGGAGAGTCGCAATTAAATTGTCCCTGCTGCGGATCATGCTCAGGATAAGACCTATTGTCGCCTGTATAAGTGCCCATACCGCGAGTTTTCCTATATGCGATGCCGGGACACTGATGCCCTGTCCGATCGTCGGGTCGTTTCCATTCATAACCTCGGTCGCGTTTGATATCACTGCAGATTTAAAGAAGATCGTAATGAGATACGTGATGAAGTAGAACACGAACAGGAATGCAACCCACATCGCCCACTGGGTGGCACCCCATGTATCTATATCTGCCCCGGTCGAGTTGAAGATCGTCAGGGCCGGGAATATGAATACTCCAAGAACGATCAGGCTTAAAACCGCTGAGATTACCGGAAAGAGAACAAGGCTCTTTTCGGCTTTGAGAATTCCGAATGTGGCCTTGAAAAGCCGCCATCCGCGTGAAATTCGTCCAGTCATTGCTTAAAGTTGGAATTTGGTGGTTATAACTGTATCAGGTTGCTCTTTATGATTTTAAGGGCATAAGCTCCTTTCCGCTCTTCATTGATTTTAAGGGAGGGGGAGGTTTCCCACTCCCTGTGCCCCTCCCCCTCATGGCGATGAGTCGAAAGAGAGGATGGACAAGCATCCTCTCTTTCTCCGGGGATGTAATTTTTCAGATTGATTCAATCTTTTAATCTCTCCGGCCGAAGGCCGGGCTATCGCGACAGCGCAAAGCCCTGAGGTCAGGGCGGGTTCGCGAAGCGAACTTGCGCAGGGGTTGTCTCATGAAAAATTATATTCTCAAAAATTTGTGATGGTATTGAGAAATGATATTCAAAAAAAAAGAAAACCCCCTCAGAAGACACTGGCTTCCGAATATACGTTGATCTGGTTTTCCTGTATCTCGTAGGGTTTGATCTCGCGGGAGTGGTTCGAGCTCCTCATCTTGACGACCTCGACCGCCGTGTGAACTTCGGCGAGATCGTCCGGGCGTATATATTTCAGGACTACCACAGTGTCTGCAAGATACTCTATAAGTCCGTACCTGCTTGCATATGGGTCGTTCCTGTTATGCTCGCTTGTCATAAGGACAGTGCAGGAAAGTTCGCGGAGGATCTCGATGAGCCTGAACATCTCCAGCCGCCTCTGGGATTCATCGTCGAAAAGCCCTTCGAAGAGGGATATGGGGTCGATAATAACCCTCTTTGCTCCGATCTCGTAGATAAGCTCGGGCAGTTCATTCCTGATGCTGTTCATTGAGAGGTTGAAATCCGTAGGGTCGAGTTTTATCACGAAAAGTGTCAGGTCACGGTATTTCTCAAGCTCGAACCCACGCTCTTCGATCTTTTCATACAGGCTTTCCTTTCTCTCCTCAAGACTGATGTATACGACCGTTTCGTTGTTGATAAGACCGTCATAAGCAAACTGGAGGGCAAAAGTCGTCTTTCCTGTACCATATGTCCCGATGATCGAACAGATGCTGCCTTCGATAAGGCCGCCGTCCATCATCTCGTCAAGGCCCTCGATACCCATCCTGACCCTGTTTTTCTTCATATGACCACTCTGATATTGCTGACCTCAAATCCGGCTTCTGTCGTTATCTTTGATGCAAACTTCACCAGATCGTTCTCTTCAAGGTGGGGCATGGCACCGCTGAATTTGACGAAGTACATAATCCTCTGTCTCTTCCGGCCGGTGGTCTCCTCCCACTTGAAGTCGACGATTGCGTCGCAGCAGTCGGCAACCTCCATGAGCCTGTTGTGCTCGAAGATCCCCTCCGAAACGAGCACATATATTGTTGACCTCCAGGTCTTCGAGACTCTCTGCAGTCCCCTTAAAAATCCGATAAGCTGCTTCCAGTCCTCCGGTCCCGTAATTGTGGTATTCAGGTCTGTAAGCGAATCGATAATGATAAGGCTTTTATTTTTTATTTTCCTGAGATTATCAGTGAGTTCGGCTATCAGACTGTCGGAGGCCCGGGTTTTGTCCCCTTCCGTAAGAAGAGAAGTCCGGGAATACCATCCCCTTGGAACGACACTTTTCTCAAAATAAAAGTTAGAAAGGTCTATAAATGAAATATTTTCCTCTATTCCGCTGACAAGGTCCGGTTTGTATGATATTTTAATCTCATCTATAATTGATGAAGTCAGTCTGGTGAAGGAGATGTAGATCATCTCTTCGGGGAGTATCCTGTTCTCTCCGTTCTGCCCCGCCGATTTCATCTTGGAGAGATATATCAATGAACTCTGGACAAACTCCCTGCTCCCTGCCCCCTGCTCCCCTACGAGCAGCACAACAGATCCCGGGGGAACCCCGCCGTTCAGTACAGGATCGAGAGAGGAGATTCCGGTCGGCATCCGCTGTTCCAGATTATTACTCATTCTAAGATACATTCATCTGAATTTATGTAAACATTTTGCTTAAATCCTGTAAAGTTTCCTGTGACAAGAGAGTGTAGGCCAAATAACCGGTACTCATCCATAGTCATGGTAATTTATTTATAAATGGCTGTCTTTTATTAAATCAAAACCATATATCGTGCCAAAAGACTGGTTTAATACACTGGAGTTATGCAGAATGCCTTTTCCCGGGTTTAATAATAATAAAAAGAGCGAGTCGTCGAAAAAAGAGGCTGCCGGAGAACCGGACCCTGATGAAAAAATAAGTAAATTTGCCGGGGGGAGTGATGCCGGAAATGAGGTTGCCGGAGAATCCGGGGCAGGTTCCGCTCCGCCGGCAGATGAGGAAAACCCTTCGCCTGTCGCCGGGGAGCCTGAAGAAGCCCCCGTCCTCAAAGAGCCTGCAGGGTCAGAAAAACCCGGTGAGGAGCCTGTCCGTGAACCTTCCGAAGAGATCTCTTCTCCTGCCCCTGAATTCCAGATTACGGAACCTGAAGAAGCTTTTGTTCCCGAAGAGGCTCCGGGGGAAATCACCCGGGAAACCCCTGAAGAACCGTCAGGGTCAGAAAAACCCGGTGAAGGATCTGTCCGTGAACCTCCCGAAAAGTTATCTTCTCCTGCCCCTGAATTCCAGATTACGAAACCTGAAGAAGCCTCCGTTCCCGAAGAGGCTTTGGAGGAATCAGCCCGGGAAACCCCTGGAGAGCCCCCCGAAGAGAAGATGCCGGGTAAGGAGGAAGAGGCTACACTTGCCGGGGCAGAAGAAGAAAAGGATGATTTCTCCCATCTTAAGACACAGAGGAAGAAAAAACCGGGAAAAGCGCTTGTTCAGGATGAGAAAAAGGCATTTTTATTCCTGAAAAAGAAGATCGAGACTATTCGTCTTTATGATTTTGAGATCGACGGTCCCCTTGTAGAACCTGTTCTTCCTGAAGGCTACACACTTATCGATGAGTACTGGATTCATGAAGGAAGATCCAAGGTCCTTATCGGAAAGAATCCTGAAACCCGTCTTGATGAATATCACCTATATGAGCCGAAACTTTCCCGTTTTGAAAGGGAACTTGCCGAAAGACTCTACGAGGACATGAGAGACGTCCTGATTCTCACCGACGAAGAGATCCTCGAGAAGCGTGAAAGCGTCCTGATGGAGAAGATGAGCAATCTGATTCATGAGTACAAGGTCAATATTGATGACGAAGCCCTCTTTAAACTCCAGTATTACCTCCTCAGGAACTTTCTGGGGTGGTCGAGGCTTGATTCACTGATGTTCGACCCGAATATCGAGGATATATCATGCGATGGTTCTGATATACCTATATTTCTGTATCACAGGAAGTACAGGAATATAAGGACGAACATATCCTTTGACGAAGAGGTTCTCTATTCTCTTGCGATACTTCTTGCCCAGAGATCAGGGAAGCACATATCCGTCTCCCAGCCGATGCTCGACGCAACCCTTCCTGACGGGTCACGTCTTCAGCTTACGCTCGGAAAAGTGGTGACAAGCAGAGGGACATCGTTTACCATACGAAAATTCCGCGAGGAGCCATTCACCCCTATCGAGCTTATAGAATACGGAACATTCGATGTCGACCAGCTCGTCTACTTCTGGCTTGCAATCGAGAATAACAAGAGTCTGCTCTTTGTCGGCGGAACTGCCAGCGGTAAAACAACCTCGTTAAACGCCGTATCGCTCTTCATCCCGCCTCTTTCCAAGGTAGTGAGCATCGAGGATACCAGGGAGATCACCCTCTTCCACGATAACTGGATCGCAACGGTTACGAGGGAGGCTGCAACAGAGACCTCCGGCTCCAGGATTGACATGTTCGATCTTTTAAAAGCCGCGATGAGGCAGAGGCCCGAATATATCCTTGTAGGTGAGGTGAGGGGTGTTGAGGCCCAGACCCTTTTCCAGGCTATGAACACCGGTCATACAACATTCTCGACGCTTCATGCTAACAATGTGGACGCTGCAATCCACAGGCTTGAAAATCCGCCCCTCAATGTCCCGAGGAACATGGTGCAGGCGCTGGATGTTGTTTCGATCCAGGCTCTTGTATACAGGGGGCAGGAAAGGGTAAGGCGTGCCCTTGAGATTGTCGAGATTGCAGGTATCGATCCCGGAACAGGAAATCTTCGTGTAAATACCGTTTTCGAATATGACCCGGTAAAGGATGTTCATTCATATTCCGGCAGATCCCAGGTTTACTCGACGATCATGGAGATTAGGGGCTGGAGCAGGGAGGTGATGAATTACGAAATCGAGAGGCGCCGGCAGATCATACAGGCCATGCACGACCAGGGAATCGTCGATTATGTAAGTGTCACAAAGATATTCCAGGCTTATTTCATCAATTCGGCAAATGTTCTTGAAAACATTGGTGATCTAAGGAAGGCATTTCTATGATAATTGACAGGTATGTCGGCTGGAGGCTGAGGAGGAACCCGGATGCTTATCGTGACCTTCATGCGGATTTGATATCATCAAGAATGGGTATCACCCTCTACCGTTTCCTGCAGATATGCCTGATATGTGCCATTGCAACGGGTTTTTGTGCCGGAGTGTTCGGCGCTCTTTTTGCCTCGATCGTGTATATCCCCAGGGTATCGATCCAGATATACAATGTGTTCAATATCCAGGTGCCTTCTTATTATTTCCCGGAGTTAACCCAGACCAACTTTAGCATTCTGGCCTTCTTCATATTGTTCTTCCTGATAACGATTATTGCGTACAGGCTGATGCTGAATTATCCTGCAATTAAGAAATCGTCCCGGGCTACGAAGATCAATCTCTCCCTGCACAACGCTGTCTCCTACATGTTTGCGATGAGGAGGGGTGGTGCAGAGATGCTGGATATAATCCGGTCGATGTCGGAGAACGCGGTTGTATATGGTGAAGTGGCAGTTGAGTTCAGACAGGTTCTCAGGGATGCCGAATATTTTGGCCATGATCTGATATCGGCCCTTGAGAACCTGAGCATGACCACCCCGTCTGAAAAACTCAAGGATTTTCTTGAGGACCTGATTTCGGTTACTGCCAGCGGGGGAAATATCTCTGACTATCTCGAAGGCAGGGTTCGTCTTTACCAGGAAGAAGCAAGATTTGAGCAGCTCCAGTTCCTCTCAACCCTCCAGATAATCGCAGAATCCTATGTTACGGTCTTTGTTGCCGGGCCGCTTTTCCTGATAATCATAATGGTCGTTATGGGAATGGTGGGGACTTCGGCAGTTCTCCAGCTCAGCGTCATAACATATCTCGCTCTTCCTGTGGGGGCAGTTGTATTCATATTATTCATCGACATGATGTCGCTCTCTGATGAGGTTGCAGAAAGGTACACCCGTATAACTGAAATGAAGCAGTTCATCGATGCTCCTGTTGAAGAGAAGGAGGAGGATGAGCAGAATTACAAAGCGCTGGAGAGGTACGACAGGCTGAAGTCGGTGCGTAATTTCCTTAACAACCCCTTCAACTGGTTCATAACGGATGCAAACAGGACACTGTATTTCTCGGTTCCGTTAGCCCTGATATATGTCATTGCTCTACTTTACGTAACTCCCCATTACTCAGATATGGAGATCTATTATGCGGTGATCGACGACCATCTAATAATTGCTATGATTATCGTGATTCTTCCCTATGCTGTTTTTTTTGAAATATGGCGGAGAAAGCTTAAGTCGATCGAATCGTCTATCCCGGATTTTCTCGAAAGGCTTTCTGGAATAAACAGGGTGGGTCTGACTATCGCAGGTGCAATCCACGTGCTGGTGAACGCCAACCTGGGACTCATTTCATACGAAATACGAAGAATCAAGAGGGACCTGGACTGGGGTGCGAGCGTGAAAGAGGCACTTGTAAGATTTGAAGAGCGTGTGAATACGGCGGCCATTGCCAGGACTGTCACCCTGATCACAAAGGCAAGCGAGATGACCGGAGATATAGGCGAGGTCCTGGGAATCGCCTCGGCCGATGCAAGGATGAGTGAGACCCTCAAAAAGGAGAGGATGGGTGAGATGTTCATCTATACGGTAATCATTTACCTTGCATTCTTTGTGTTCATCTTTGTTGTCTATGTGATGAATACGAATTTCCTGATGATTCTTGAGGGTCTTGGAGATGTGACATCCGATACCAGCGGCCTTGCAGTAGCGGGTTCATCCTCCTTTTCCATGGCTGCCAACATGGAGGTCGATGTATTCAGGCGGCTCTTGTACCATACATGTCTGGTTCAGGCGATATTTTCCGGCATTATTGCAGGACAGATGGGTGAGGGCATGATAAAGTCGGGTGTAAAGCATGTGGCGATTATGCTCGGAGTGGCGCTTATATTATTCAACATATTCATATGAGCATGCAGGGTCTGGTTTAAGTGAGGAAGACTCAGAAAAATAATTGCAGGCAATCCTCCCGCGGCGAACAGATATGCAGAAAGTTCTCTCAAAAATGAATATTTTTTATTTTTGAATTCCAAATATGGTGCTAATACAATAATACCTAAATAAATTGTCGGGTTATAGATATTTATAAATCGGCAAATTTTATCTGCCGGAGTCCGGATTACATGATCTTGCGGGAGCGAAGCGAGGCCTTCACCGGCCTGGAGGCTGCGATAGTACTAATTGCCTTTATAGTAGTTGCTTCTGTTTTTGCATTCGCCGTTATTGGTGCGGGATACTTTGCGACCCAGCAGACCCAGGATACGGCATATACTTCTCTCCAGCAGACCGGTTCGGCACTGGAGATTCTTGGGAATGTTCACGGCCTGAAAGGTTCCGGCGATAATATCGGCGCCATAAGGTTCAACGTCGGTCTCGCACCCGGGGGCGATTATATCGACTTCAGCAAGATGGTCCTGACCTGGACGACCAAAGACGATATCCGGACTTATGAGGCCAATGAACCGTTATATGATTCTGTTATAGATGAGGGCAGGTGGGGAATAATTGGAATCAAACCCTCGTCTTCCACCGGAGATACCGTTCTTGAGCCGAATGAAGTTTATACAATATATCTCCATCTGGTCTCCGGCGAAGAACTCGAACCCGGTGAGGATTTTTCACTTGAACTGACATCTTCATCGTCAATGTCCCTGATTATCAGCAGAAGTGCACCCTGGGGGATTGACAATGTTAACATTCTCTATTAAATGAACGTCCGGCACTTTTATGAGAGAAATCGCGGCTGAAAACCTGAAGAAGAAAAAAGCAGCCCGCCTGTCGATATTATCAAATACATTTCTTGTTTTTATGAAGCTTGGAGCCGGCCTTACAGTCGGGTCCATTGCCATCATATCGGAGGCTGTTCATTCGGCAATCGATCTAATCGCCGCGGCGATAGCGTATTTTTCTGTGAAAAAGTCCTCAGTTCCCCCTGATGGCTGCCACGAGTATGGTCATGGGAAATACGAGGACGTCTCGGGGATTATTGAAGCCATATTAATCGTTGCAGCAGCGATGATGATATTATACGAGGCGATAACGAGCCTTCTCAGCGGACACAGCATGGTATCCCCCGACCTGCTCTCTGTCGGAATCGCCGTCATGCTTGTCTCGACGGTCCTGAATTTCTATGTCTCCGGAAGGCTTCTCTCTGTTGCGCACGAGACGGGGTCTATCGCCCTTGAATCCGACGGGTGGCACCTCAGGACTGATGTCTTCACGTCGGCAGGCGTGATGGCAGGCCTTGTTCTCATAAAGGTGACCGGTATAGTTGTGCTTGATTCGGTAATCGCTATCTGTATATCGTTCGTAATCCTGCATGCAGCATATGATCTCATCAGGCGGGCCTTTGCACACCTGACAGACAGGTCTCTTCCCCCGGAAGAGGAGGATGAGATAATCGAGGTTTTAAGACGTTTCTGTGATGAAAAAACGTCGTTTCACGCATTCAAAAGCCGGAGGGCGGGTCCCGACCGGTTTGTTGAATTTCATCTCACCGTTCCAGGGGAGATCTGTGTAAATGAGTCGCATGAACTGACAGAGCGGATAGAAGCGGCCCTAAAGTCAAGGTTCGGGCGTATTTTCGTAACTATTCATGTTGAACCGGCAAATCAGAAAAGGATTAAATAAATTTCAGCACTATCATTCTTTCAGGTGAATCCATAATGTGTTCAGGAGCCGGGGGTTTCGACGTCGAACTGAATGAGCGCGTCAAATCAAAGAAATATAAATGCAGGAGTTGTGGGGCGACATTTGAGAGCGTATCCAGGCGCCCCGTCTGTCCGACATGCCAGTCGGAATCCGTAGATGAAGTATGATTGTTCCTCTTGAAAGAGAACTTCTCTTAATCAGGAGAGGCGATCCTTTTTTGCTCGTTGCAAAGGCAGCGGAGCTTTTCGTGCTTTGTATAGAGACTTTCGAAAAGGAGATCTGCCAGACCGTGGAGAAAGGCGATCTCATCGTGGTCTCTGCACCGGAAGGAGGGGATGTCCGCCAGGCGGAGATCCTAACCGAGCTTGTGCGAACGTGGCACCAGCCGGTATTCGTCCTCCCGAAGGACCACCCGGGATCTGAAAGGCTTTCGATGGTGGTCTCCGCCGGCCCGTCTGTAATCCCCCGGTGCGACATTACACGGGGAACGCACCCTGAACAGGATGTGATCTGTGCAGCTGAGGGGTTTGGAAATCTCCGGCTTTCTTCTGTTCCCGGAGGGGTGGGTGTCCTTTTCCCGGAATCTGAAGAAGAGTTCTTCTCGGTATCCAGGCTCCAGCCAAAATATAATCCCTGATCTTTACACTTTTCTTTCTGGTTTGGTGAGACGGTTTTGAAGAGGTCCGGCTCCTCTTTTTTCATGTCTCAAAACCGGCATCGGCGACCTGAAATAAAAATCATTAATAGCCTTCCTATATGATACTTAATGTATTGCCGTGAGAGGAGGGTTGGATGAAGACTGAGGTCCTCAAGAGCATCAAAGAGACAGAAGAAGAGTACAAATCAATGATCAGCGCTGCTCACGATGAGAAGAAGCGCGCAATCGCTAACGCGGAGCAGGAAGCTGGAAATCTTATTGCAAAAGCAAAGTCAGATGCCGAAGAGTACAAGAACAAGCGCATCACAGACGCAAGGGCTGAGGCAGCCAAAAAACACGCAGAAATCGTCAAAGATGGCGAAAAGCGAGCTGAAGCTCTCAAAAAGAACGCGGCCTCCAACCTTGACAACGCAGTGGAACAACTTGTTTCACAGTTCAAGGTGAAGGTCAATGTTTAAAGTCCAGAGGATGAGCAAGCTGCTCATCGCAGCGTCTAAAGATCAGCTTGAACCGGTAATTCGTGAGTTGTACCGTCACAATGTCTTTCACATAGAGGACTTTGTCGACCAGGGAGAGGAGGGCTACGAAGGCTTTAAGATCGGGAAACCGGTCGAAGGAGCCTCGGCTACCTCCGGAAAGCTTCTCAGGATCCGTTCGCTGGAGAACATGATCGGCGTAGCAGCTGGTGATGTAGATTCAGGAGCGGTGCAGGGAAAAGAGGTTCTCTCGACAAGGATCGAGAGTGAACTCCCGAAGATTGAAGAGGAGATCGGCGCTCTTGTAGAACGCCGTAACTCGCTCGAAAGCAATCTCAGGGAGTCTGCCCAGAAACTGGCAGACCTTGAAGTCTTTGCAAAAGTCCCGATGGATCTTTCACTTCTCCGGGGATATGACGGCTTCGACGTTTTTGCGGGATCCATTCCTGAAGACGTCGAGCTGCCTGTGGACAGTGAGAAATTTTTCACGTCCGAGGTTCCCGGAAATCTCCTGGTTGCAGTCGTGCCCAAAGAATCGTCCCAGGAGGCCGAGCGTTTCCTTATCGATTCAGGCTTTACGGCTGTTGCCATTCCTGTTGAGGATGGCACGGCAGAGTCCAACATTGAAAAGTACACTCAGGAGATCACCCGTCTCGAGAGCGAGATTGGTAAGCTGTCAGAGCAGATATCTGCTCAGAAAGAAAAACACGCCGGATTTTTGGTGGCATGCGAAGAACTGCTCACGGCAGATGTTGAGCGTGCGGAAGCACCTTTGAGATTCGCAACTACCGATGAGGCATTCGTTGCCGAAGGGTGGGTGCCATCAGATATTGTGGAAAGCCTTACAACCGATCTCCGGGCTGCCACGGGCGGAAAGGTGTTCGTCACCGAAGAGGAGATCAACTACGACGAGGATGCTGTACCTATCGAGTACGACAGCCCGGACTGGGCAAAGCCGACAGAGGCTTTGATGGACATCTACTCAAGGCCGCAGTATACCGAGTTCGATCCGACACTTCTTGTCGCGATCGTATTCCCGATATTCTTTGGATTTATTCTCGGAGATATCGCGTATGGTGCAATTCTCTTAATTATGAGCATAGGGCTCCGCAAACTTGTCAAAGACAGTGTTGCAGGAAACCAGCTGCTCGACGTTTTGAGAAACGCCAGCATATCAAGTATAATCTTTGGTGTGCTTTACAGTGAATTCCTTGGTTTTGGATGTCCGTGGGACCCTATTATCATGAGCCGTCACTTCAATATCGGTGCGGCGCATGCAGGCGGTCACGGGCCTGATGCGATCCTTCTGCTGATTGTAACGGCATGGGTCGGCATTCTGCACATCACACTCGGAAGAGCTATTCACGCCAGAAACGCAATGGTCCAGTTCCACCCCGGGGAGCACCGCAGCAAAGTGGTGTTTGCCCAGATCGGTTGGATTATCGTCATGTGGGGTATCCTGCTGATTATATGGACTATCGCACCGATCCCGATGATGCCTGATCTTACAGGTGCAGTGGCAATCGCAGGATACAATGTATTCATAATTGTCGCCGTACTGATGATTGTTATAGGGGTAGTCGGAATCGGAAGAGAAAATGCACTTGAATTAATGGAGCTTCCGACAATTATCAGTCACGTGCTTTCATATACACGTCTGGCTGCAGTCGGTCTCTCGTCAGTCGCAATCGCGGCGGTTACGAACTTCATATCGATCGGTATGATGATCGAGCCCGCTATGGCTGATTTCAGCATTTTAAGCATTGTATTGATAATCGTGGGAATCGTCGTATTCCTTATAGGACACATATTAAACACCGCACTTGGTCTCCTTGGCGGTGGTCTACACTCTATTCGTCTGCATTACGTGGAATTTTTCACAAAGTTCTACCAGGGCGGCGGAAGAAAATACGAACCGTTTGGAATTATTAGGAAATTTACGGAGGATTAAAATATGGTAGTAGAAACTATGACAGTAGAAGTAGCTGAAGCATCAGCAGTTGGACTCAAAGCAGTCGGTGCAGGTCTCGCAGTAGGTCTTGCAGGTATGGGTACCGGTCTCGCACAGCTCGGTATCGGTGGAGCAGCAGTAGGAGCAACCGCAGAGAACAAAGAGATGTTCGGTCTCGCACTTCTCTTCACGGTTATTCCGGAAACAGTCGTTATCTTTGGTCTTGTTGTTGCACTTCTTCTGCTCTTCACATAAGCGCTATTCCAGGAGTAGATAAGACAATGGCATTGGATGCTGTAGTCGGCGAGATAAAGGCAAAGGGCGAAAAAGAGGCTGCTGCAATCAAAGCGGAAGGCAAGGCTGAATCTGATAAGATTCTTGCAGAAGCCGGAGAGCAGGTTGCTGCAATCAAGACCTCGGCTGAGGAGGATGCCGTAAGGCAGTCTGTTCAGATCGTCAACAGGGAAGTTGCCGCAGGAAACCTGGCAGTAAAGCGCCAGGTGCTCAACGCGGAGAAGGCCCTGCTGGACGAGGTCCACGCTGCGACTGTAAAGGCAATCGGCGATCTGCCTGGTGATTTCCATAAAAAGGCGGTTCGTGAGCTTTGCAAGGCAGCTGCAAAAGAGCTTGGAGAGGGTGTATTCTACTGCAATGAACGCGATAAGGCGGCAGTTGAATCGGCAATCTCCGACTTAAAGACCCTCGCCGGATTCTCGCTGGCAGGAACAAAAGATATCTCAGGTGGCGTCATTGCCGAGAGCAGGGACGGGCAGCTGCAGCTGGATTACAGTTACGGCGCCTATCTTACCGAGGTCTGGGAAACCGGCCTTAAGGACGCATCAGAGAAGCTCTTCGGGTAGAGGGGGAGGCAGAAAATGGCTGCAGTAAATACTACAGGCCCTGCACCCTACATATACGCCTGCACCCGTATGAAGGTGAGAAAGGCGACCCTCATACCGCGTGAGGAGTATATGCGCATGCTCAACATGGAGCTGCCCGAGATTACAAGGGTCATCGAAGAGACGCACTACAAGGCAGAGATCGACGAGCTCGGCTCATCCTTTGAAGGAATAGACCTTGTTGAGATTGCACTCTCGTGGAATCTCGCAAAGGAGTACCAGAAGATTATCGAGCTGGTCCCGGGTCACCTGAAAGGGTTTACGAAGAGCTATCTTCTCCGCTGGGATATCCAGAATGTTCTCACGATAATGCGTGGGAAATCACAGGGCGTCCCGCAGGGCAAGATCAGGGAGATTACCATCCCTGCAGGAAGCCTTGACAAGGCAGCTCTGGACAGGCTCATCGCCGAAGATTCCGTCGACCGTATCGTCGAAAATCTCAGGAACCACGTGCTCTATCCCGTATTCGAGCGGGAGATGCCCGCGGCTGTCGAGTCAGGCTCGTTTGCACACATGGAAAACGAGCTGTACAAGGCATATTACGCCGAGATTGTCCGTGCGGCAAAGGGCGGCGTCAAGGGCGGGAATGTATTCCTGCAGTACATCCGTCTCGACATAGACACGAGAAACCTCATGACGGTATTCCGCGTGAAGGGCTCGCTCGAGACTGATGATCTGCGTGAGATGATGGTTCCAGGCGGAACATTCTCCGTCGACGAACTTGTGCGTCTTGCAGGCTCGGAGAGCAGTGATGAGATCATCGAGACGATCAGGAACCGCCTGAATCTGGATTCGTTTACAGAGGTTCTTGAAACATTCAGGGAAGAGAAGTCGGTGCACAGGATCGAGACCGCACTTACAAAGGCGAAGCTCGATCAGCTTGACAAACTGGCAAAACGCTACCAGTTTTCGGTGTGCCCGATTCTGCTGTACCTCGAACTCAAGCTTTACGAGGTTGCAAACCTTCGTGCAGTCGCACGCGGCAAGGCATCGAAGCTTGAGGCAGAGAGCATTGAGGCCTGCATGGTGGTGTGAGATATGGAGATCGCAGTTATAGGAAACAGTGAATTCATTCTCGGATTCCGCCTTGCGGGTATCCAGAAGACCTATGCCGCAGAGGAGGGCGATGAGCTCGCCGATGTTGTGACAAAGGTTATGGATGATGCCGAGGTCGGCATCCTTGTAATGAACGGTGAGGATATGGCAAAGCTGCCGCTCAGGATGCGCACCACCCTTTCGGATTCGGTTAAGCCGACGGTTATCGCCATCGGCGGCGAAGAGGGCGGACTTTCCATCAGAGAGAGAATTAAGAGATCAGTGGGTGTTGATCTGTGGAAGTAAAAGGAAAATCAAAAGGAATTCTAAAGAGGATTTCCGGGCCGGTCGTAACTGCTGTCGACCTTGACGCCCACATGTATGATGTGGTCAAGGTCGGTGACGAGCAGCTCATGGGTGAGGTCATCAAGATCGATGGTGACGATGTAATCATCCAGGTATACGAGGCGACCGACGGTATCCGTCCGGGGGAGCCTGTGGAGAACACGGGAATGTCCCTCGCGGTTGAGCTCGGACCCGGTCTTCTGACAAGTATCTACGATGGTATTCAGAGGCCTCTTGAAGTGCTCATGGAAAAGATGGGCAGCTTCATCGAGCGCGGAGTGTCAGCTCCGGGTCTTGATCATGCAAAGAAGTGGGAATTTAAGCCGCTGTTAAAGAAGGGCGACGAAGCAGGCCCCGGTGCAGTCATCGGTGAGGTCCAGGAGACGAATATCGTCACCAAGATCATGGTTCCGCCGAACTTCAAGGGTGGAAAGATCAAGGAGATCAAGAAGGGCGAGTTTACGGTCGATGATGTCGTCTGTACTCTTGACTCCGGCGAAGACGTCACCATGATGCAGAAGTGGCCTGTCCGTGTCCCGAGGCCCGTCTTCGAGAAGAAGAACCCGGACATCCCGCTGATTACAGGACAGCGTATTCTTGACGGTCTGTTCCCTGTTGCAAAGGGCGGTACAGCTGCTATTCCCGGTCCGTTCGGATCAGGAAAGACTGTTACCCAGCAGGCTCTCGCAAAGTGGTCCGATGCAGAGATTGTTGTCTACATCGGATGCGGTGAGCGTGGAAACGAGATGACCGAGGTTCTTACCGAGTTCCCCGAACTTGAGGACCCGAAGACCGGAAAGCCTCTCATGGAGAGGACGATCCTTATCGCAAACACATCGAACATGCCTGTAGCAGCCCGTGAGGCTTCTGTATACACCGGTATCACAATCGCGGAGTACTTCCGTGATATGGGATACGATGTATCGCTCATGGCTGACTCGACATCACGCTGGGCAGAGGCAATGCGTGAAATTTCATCACGTCTTGAAGAGATGCCCGGAGAAGAGGGTTACCCGGCATACCTGTCGGCCCGTCTCTCAGAGTTCTACGAGCGTGCAGGTCGTGTTGAGACACTCAACCGCGACATGGGTTCGATCACCGTTATCGGTGCGGTCTCCCCGCCCGGTGGTGACTTCTCAGAGCCTGTTACGCAGAACACGCTGCGTATCGTAAAGTGCTTCTGGGCTCTTGACGCAAAGCTGTCACAGCGCCGTCACTTCCCGGCTATCAACTGGCTGAACTCGTATTCACTCTACCTCGACTCGCTTTCGTCATACTACGACGAGAACGTCTCCCCGGAGTGGAACCCGCTCAGGGTCTGGGCAATGGCAGTTCTCCAGAAGGAATCAGAACTCCAGGAGATCGTCCAGCTTGTCGGATCAGACGCACTGCCCGACGAAGAGCAGGTAACAATCGAGGTTGCACGCCTTCTCCGTGAGGTATTCCTCCAGCAGAACGCATTCGACCCGGTTGACACATACTGTTCGATGGAGAAGCAGTTCGACATCATGAAGGCGATCAAGAAGTTCGCGGATCTCGGCTATGAGGCACAGAAGTCCGGCGCACCGATCGCATCCGTTGTCGGCGTCAAGTCGAAGAACGAGCTTGCACAGATCAAGTTCATCGCCGAGTACAAGCCCGAACTCGACAAGATCCTCAAAATGATGGATGACGAGTTTGCAAAGGTAAAGGAGGCCTGATTTAGATGAAGGAGTATCGAACAGTTACACAGATTCAGGGTCCGCTCGTATTTGTCGAGAAGACAGAGCCGATCGGATATTCCGAACTTGTAAACATCGTCCAGGCCGACGGCCAGATCAAACGCGGTCAGGTTCTTGATACCTCAGACGAGATCGTCGTCGTTCAGGTATTCGAGTCCACAGCAGGTATCGGAAGGGATTCCGGTGTCAGGTTCCTCGGCGAGACAATCAAGATGCCTGTCGGAAAGGACATGCTCGGACGTATCCTCTCCGGCGGCGGTAAGCCGAAGGACGGCGGCCCTGAGATCGTGCCCGAAAAGAGGCTTGAGATCACAGGAGCTGCTATCAACCCGTATGCACGTGCATCGCCTGATGAGTTTATCCAGACCGGTATCTCGACAATCGACGCGACAAACACACTCGTTCGTGGTCAGAAGCTCCCGATTTTCTCGGGATCAGGTCTTCCGCACAACGAGATCGCTCTTCAGATCGCCCGCCAGGCAAAGGTCCCGGGCTCAGACGAGCAGTTCGCTGTCGTATTCGCTGCAATGGGTATCACAAAGGAAGAAGAGAACCAGTTCATGGCCGACTTCGAGAGGACAGGCGCCCTCGAACACGCTGTCGTGTTCCTCAACCTTGCTGACGATCCTGCTGTAGAGCGTATCATCACACCGCGTCTCGCACTGACAACCGCAGAGTACCTCGCATTCGAGCTCGACTACCACGTGCTTGTCATTCTTACAGATATGACAAACTACTGTGAGGCTCTCCGCCAGATCGGTGCAGCACGTGAAGAGGTGCCCGGACGTCGTGGTTACCCCGGTTACATGTATACTGATCTTGCATCACTCTATGAGCGTGCAGGTATCATCAAGGGCAAGAAGGGATCGGTTACACAGTTTTCGATCCTTACCATGCCCGGTGACGATATCACGCACCCGATTCCTGATCTTTCAGGATATATTACAGAGGGTCAGATTGTGGTCTCCCGTGAACTTCACAGAAAGGGTATCTACCCGCCGATCAACGTTATGCCATCCCTCTCACGTCTGATGAATCTCGGTATCGGTGAGGGTATGACCCGTGAGGACCACAAGAAGGTCTCCGACCAGATGTATGCAGGATATGCGGAGGGTGTAGATCTCCGCGGTCTTGTGGCAATCGTCGGAAAGGACGCTCTCTCGGAGCGTGACCGTCTCTTCCTCGAATTCGCTGATCTCTTTGAGGACAGGTTTGTCCGCCAGGGTCACGACGAGGACAGGTCGATCGAGGATTCGCTCGATCTCGGATGGGAGCTTCTTGCAACCCTGCCCGAGGACCAGCTTACACGTATCGACCGCGAGCTGATCCACAAGTACCACCCGAAGTACAGAAAGAAGGAGTGAGCCTGGAATATGGCGCTTAAAGATGTAAAGCCGACAAGGTCTGAACTTATCAACCTTAAAAAGAGGATCAAACTCTCCGAACGCGGCTACAACATTCTCAAGATGAAGCGCGACGGTCTTATCCTTGAGTTCTTCAAGGTGCTCGAGGAAGCGAAGAAGAGCAAGAGCGAGCTGAACGACAACTACGAAAAGGCGTTGAAGACGATCGCGGTGGCTAACACCGTCGAGGGTGCGATCAGGGTGAAGGCGGCTGCAATGGCGGTCCAGGAAAACCCCCAGATCACACTCAACCAGAAGAACATCATGGGTGTCGTCGTGCCTGAGATCGAGTCGTCGGCAGTCAAGAAGGACATAGTCCAGAGGGGCTACGGTGTTCTCGGGTCGTCCGCCGTTATCGACGAGACCGCCGAGGCATTCGAGGAGCTCGTCGATTCGATCATCAGGGCGGCCGAGATCGAGACGACCATGAAGAGGCTTCTCGACGAGATCGAGTCCACGAAACGCCGTGTCAACGCTCTTGAGTTCAAGGTTATCCCTGAGCTCTCAGAAGCTCGTGACTTCATCAAGATGAGGCTTGATGAGATGGAAAGGGACGAACTCGTTCGTCTCAAAAAGATCAGGGCCAAGGCCCAGGCAAAATAATTTTTTTCTTTCGGGATTTTTGATTACACTTCTTATAAAGTAAATTGTCTTTAGTCAGAGCTATTAAATTCAGCTTTAATCAGATAAGCCTTTTTATAATCCTTTATCGTATATTGCAATAATGGCCGGGAGACTCTCTTTAGTTAAAAAATGCCTAATTACAATACTTCTATTTTTTGCTTTAATTATTATAACATACAATTTTCTAAATTTAAAAATCCTGATTCCCAAAAGCTTAACTTATGTATATTTGCTATTTAGTGGATATATAATTTTAAATCTCATTCAGAGTATTTTCTTTTTAAATAGTTATTTCTGGCGTGATTTGGATTGGAAAATCCCAAAGGGTACTAAAGACTCAAAATTATCTGATCTCTTAAACAATTCGATGATCTATGGAATCTTTAAAGTTCTGCATAAAATAAAGGAATATTTAGAAATATTTGTACATTATTTCATATTTGTAAATGTAATAATCCACACATTTCCTGGTTATTTGCATTCAAAGAAAAATTCAGAAAATATTACACAACCGACTCATGATGCAATTGCCCTATGTGGGAAAAATTCCAGATTCAAAATTTATTATGGACTTGGTTTCAGTTATCTGATTTCATTTTTTAAAAAATACAATTATTCTTATAAAATATACTCCTGCAATAGTTGTGAAGATTTTGAGAAAGTAATGAATAATCCATCTGGAATTTCAGTTTGGATATTTGGTCATGGTGACCATGGCTCTGTAGGATTTGGTGATCTTTTTTATGAATATTCTCAATTAAAAGGTAAGTCTATAAAAAAGGATTATATTTATCAATTTCATTGCAATCCTGGTTCATATGAATCATTAGCATCTATTGTTTCAGATGGAAAAGGCTATGTGAATAATGATTTTAACACCCCTAATTCTAATTATTGGAATATTTATGAGATTTTAAGATCGTTTGATTATGATAACAATAGAGTAAAAAGTGACTAACAAGAATTAATTTATTAGCAATCCTTATTTATATAAATTCAAAAAATTCTAAAATTTATAACCTAATTAAAAATGTATTGTGGGGCATATCGTGGATGGCGAAATAATTGATGAAAATGGTTTAATTCAGATAATTAGGTCTGATATAAGTAGTGAATATCAAATTTTAAATAAATTCAGTACCGAAAAATTTTCAGTAATATTATTATTAATTGGTTTATTTGGCATATTTGTTACAATTTGGCCTGTTTTATCTAAATACGTGAATTTGGGGTCTCTTTTATATTATTGGTTTATAGGTAATTTTGTTCTCTTAATAATTTGGATATTTTCTATTATTGCATCAGTAAGGCATTTCCTTAAAAATAAGCAGAAAAACAATCTAACTTGTGAGTATTTTAAAAATTATTTGAATGGGTTTTTTCAGGAGTTTAAAGAATTGATTATAAATGATATAAATAATTCTGAAAATAATAATTCGAAGAATTTTGAATCCTTATTTCATCGATACACTAATCAGTTATATATTTTAGTTGATTATATCTCAAGAAACACTGAGACTCGGATGAAACCAGTAATTATTTCTTTTATTTTCCTTTTTTTGATATGTATAATTCATCTAAAAAATTACTTTTATGTTTCAGTTCTATCATTTGAAAATTTTTTACCTTTAACACATACCTCTTTAGTAACTCCAGTGCTGATCTATGCTTTTATTTTTATTATCCTAGGAATTTTTTGGAATTTAGCAGTTAAAATAGCTCAGAAATATTTTGGATTTATTGGATCTTGCATTTCTTTCATGATTCTAAAATATGGAAATTATAAACAAAAAGTTAGCAAAAACAAAAATTTATGGAAAGGTAATCTTTATAGAATCTTTTACTTATTCGAACTGGCTCTTTCTCTATTAATTGGGTTAGGTGTTTTTACTATTCTCTTTTTAGTATTGGCAATTATTACTGTCTTCATTTTTGTATTTCCATTCGTTGTATTGATTTCTACTTTTTATTTCAATCTGATCTCATATACTCCTAATTTTATTGAAAATTTTATTATCTCCATTATTATCATGTACCTTTTTTTTAAAGTTTTAGAGATTTTATTTAGCATTCATTTAGTAGAACAAATAAAAAATGATAAAATCACTTGGCTAAAATGGTTGAATGTTGATATTAAGAATGATGAAGATTTCAGGGTTTTATTGCAGAAATACCAATTTTCTGATGTTTATATGCCCATTTCATATACCAGTCTTTGGGCATTTACAAGATACGAACTACTTCCTATAAGTCTCTATGATGACCCTGAATTTTTAAGAGAAAGATTGAATTTTATGAGAAAACATAAATGAACTTCTTATTAAATAATCATTTTATCACGAAGAAATCCGATCAATCTCTCCCTGAATCCTTTCACTCGTCTCCTCAATAATATCCTGCATTGCCTCAACAATCACATCAGGTTCGGTCGTCTTCTTCGGGAATAAAACTCCAAGTCTCACGCCTTCAGACCAGTCTGGTTCCAATTCAGTCATATAATTTGAAAGAGTTTCCTGAAACTCTTATCTTCCGGCAGATTGTAAAAAGTAGGGCTGATTTATTTACAAATATTCCTAAGTTTTAAACCAAAACAGATAAAGGATATCGTAATAAACGAAGCATAAATTGTTCCAATAAGGATTCTGGGATCCGGTACGATAGCAACAAATTCTATTGAAGAGACGACCATCCATACAGGTAAAAATGCTAATACAACAATCGGTACCGAAAGAGCGTTTAAGATCCGATCAATTTTTTCTTCTTTCATATTTTTCTCCTACTTATAAAAAAGAAACCGGATTGATATTAATATCCGGCTCCGGTGACATCTAAGGTAATGTCGTAGTGATAACCGCCTCCTTGCGGTACCCTGAATTCAGCGCCTCCAATAAGCCCTTGTGAACCCTGGTAATTTCCATTCCAGTGCGGTCTGAAGTAACCATAACTTGATGTGTATAGATCATCAGGTCCAACATGGCCGGACTGGAGATCAAACATTTGGGAAACGCTTGCAGTTGCAGGTCCATGAGTGACCTCAAGACTTGCTGTGATAGTAACAGGAGAACTTGTAGAGGTATCTGTTATTGGTTCCCAGTCCGTGATTCTTTCATTAGAACTTGTTAATGAAATTCCAGGTTTAACCTCACGTAGATAAGATGGTATCAGTCCCTCGTCGTTATTCATTCCCGTTGCTTTCATCCAAAGTATATAGTAATCATAGTTTGAATCCTGTTCATTTACTTGATAAAGTTTGTATGAACCTGCTGCTGATGATTTTCCATCATCAGGAACATCCAGTGTATCTGTCCTAATAGGTTGTACGTTAAGTGTTGAGATGCCGTAGCTTTTTATTAGCATCGTATTCATCAGTACACTGTCTATTTTATCTTCAATTGTCGCAGATGCCTTTGAATTCCATGGTGTAGAAGCATCAATACTCTGGCTGATTTTTTGCGTCTTCTCTTTAATGATTAATTGTTCATTCTCCACCGCACTAACAGCCGGAACAAACACCGCACCGGCAAGTGCTATTACCAAAAGCAGGCTTAAGGCCCGCATACCGAATTTCGTTTTCATTTTTTCACCTCGTTTAAGTAAACAACCGGCATGCAAACCTTAATCCGTGATAGTGCTGACATAGGGAATGCCGGTTGTATCGGTCGGCAAAGAAGGATCTGGCTGCGGGGTTTGTGTGAAACTTTCGGCCCTGCGACCAGGTCCGTTCATTACCTTTCATTGGATTTTTTCAAAAGAGGGTTTAGCGAAGAATCTCTCCTCTGCCTGTGCCCCTTAAATCAGAATAAATCATGATGCTATATACCTCTTCTGACCCAACCGTCTACACGTCAGCCGGGAAGTTAAAGTATTTTATTTAATGGATATTTTGTGCTTTAATTCCAAAATTTCAATACTGGCATACTGATTCTAGATTACAGGATAACCAGATTATATGGATGATTCATCCTCCTGCGCTTCGCATCATCCTTGAACCCGGTGAGGATAAAGGATATACGGTATCTGTTCCCTCGCTTCCGGGTTGTATAAGCGAAGGCGACACAAGGGAAGAGGCGATAGAGAATATCAGAGAGGCAATTGAACTCTATCTTGAGCCTGATGATGGACAGATCCGGAATTCAATTCCGAATATGTCCAGTTTTAGTATAATAATTGATGAAGAATAGTATCTGATAAATCTGAAATATTTACCAATCCTCACCCCTCACTTCCTCCAGCCACAAATTAAACTCCACGTCAAACTCCTTCCTTCTGGCAATATCCTCCGGAGAATATCTCCTCCCCGCCCTTTTGTATAACTCCGGCCTGCCTTCGGCGGAATCGTGGACGATCTCAAAAACTCACAAAAAATCCATCAGCGGTTCAATACCATCAAACGGCAGAACAACGCCTGCTTTTCTCTTCTGCCTTGCATCCCCGCCGTATACAACGAAAGATCTCTCCGGGGAATTACCCGATAATTTGTTCCAGTATGAGAGGTTCTTGAAGTAATCGTCATTCACCGTTCTTCCGGATTTGATCTCGACCGGGACAGGGGTTTCATGGCCGGTGTCGATGATGCAGTCGATCTCGTGGCCCAGCTTGTCCCTCCAGTAATAGAGGTTGTTCTCCTTTGCCCTGTTGAACCTGTATTTCAGGAGTTCGCCGATTACCATCGACTCGAAGAGTCCTCCCTTGAAGGGATGATATTTTACCTGATCAACATTCTGTATTCCCGCAAGATATGCCGCAAGACCGGGATCGGTAAAGTAGAGCTTCGGCATTTTTGTGAGTTGCTTATTGAAGTTTTTATGATGAGCCCTTGTCAGGAATATGATGTAGGATGCCTGGAGAAGTGAGATCCATTCACGAACGGTATTATCAGATATTCCACAGTCGTTCCCGATAGAAGTGAAGTTTACAACCTGCCCGTTTCTGTTGGCACACATCCTGATGAAATCCTGAAAAACAGAGAGGTTTTTTATCTCCTTGATTTGGCGAAGGTCTCTTTCGATGTATGTCTGGATATACGATGAGTAGTAGTCCGACGGTTCTATGTTATTGTCGTAGATTCTCGGAAAAAAACCAGTGTAAAGGTAATCCTCGTATGTATCATGCTCCAGATTCGCATTTCTTAATTCGCTCATCGAGAGGGGCAGGAGTTTCAATATCCCAACCCTTCCTGCAAGGGACTGTGATATCTTTTCCGAGAGCATGAAGTTCTGCGAACCGGTAAGGATGAATCTCCCGGTTTTTGATGAAGAATCAAGTATTCCCTGAAGATAAGAGAAAAGTTCGGGAACATTCTGGATCTCATCGATGATCGCCCCGGTATCTTCATACTGTTTAAGAAAACTCCTTGGATCTTCTGTAGCATAAGCTCTGGTGTCCGGATCTTCAAGCAGTACATAGGGTTTTTCCGGGAATGTGGATCTAACTAACGTAGTCTTCCCGGACTGTCTTGGCCCTGTGACAGATACTGCCGGAAAGCCATTTGCAAGTTGTTTTAGTTTCTCTTCAGCTTCTCGTTTTATCATATCTACCGTTTTGGATAAATTCGAATTTGGATTTCGGATTTATCCAGTTATGGTTGAAGATTGTCATTTAAAATATAAAAAAATATTGACAAAAATTAGAGATTCCCTCCCCTAACCCCCTCCAGCCACAAATTAAACTCCTCATCAAACTCCTTCCTCCGGGCAATCTCCTCAGGAGTATTGCCTCCCCGCCCTTTTTTATAGCTCCGGCCTGCCTTCGGCGGAGTCGTGGACGATCTCGGAGACGGATTCTTCACTATCCGGTTCGTGTTCACAAAAATTCTAAATTTATGTTTTATTTTTTTCAATCAGTCAAGGGTTAATTTTCCTGGTATAAATGTAAGATAAGGCTCTTCCATACCGTTTTCTTTTGCACGATCATAGAAAAGTAGATAAATCTCATCCATTACTGTTCCGTTGACAGGAATGTCCGGGTCCCACCAGAGGGAAATCCCTCCTAAACAGGAATCAAATCCTGCTCCGGTTATTGGTCCTCCATTGGATGCCCAGTACGTATCAAAAATAGTGTCCTGCGGACAGATGGCATTCCAGCTGTTGTGATCATAATAAATTTTCTTCGACCAGTTCCCGTACTCTTTAAGGATTGTATTGCTGGAATAGCTTGTACAAGCCGCTTTTGTCTTATCTATCCTTGGATCGGTTCCGGCGAAATAAAACGTATATACGAATATCGATGCAATCACAATGATGCAGACTGCTGCGATGAGCAGGATAACAATTTTTCGGGGGTTCTTCAAATCTTTCATAATTTCCCAAGATTGGGATGACAATTTTTCATTTATCCGCATCCTCTATCAATGATTGATCAATATTAGTTCTTAAAGGAGTCAATGACATAATTATGGCCCCTGTAACTGAAACATTTCCCATAGAATTTCTCGAAGAAATTGTCTTTTTCCTCATCTTCAAGAGCCCTTGTAAATTCGCCATTTGGAGCTCCTGGTTTCAAACCATCTTTTAAATAGGAATATTTCTCTATGTCTTCAGGTACTATGCTGATAATCTCATACCCTCTGCTTGAGATCTCCTCAAGAGTGCTGTTTCTGGGAGTGTCCCTGTATTCACTTTCACTTAAATTCAGAATAGTTACATGGAATCCATGAAAAGCGTAGGTGGGTTCTTCTTTGAATTCATCTGAATTCGATCCTGTGCCTGTGTTGTTTTTCATCAGATTGTTTGTAGAACTGATCTCCTGTGTCTGCAGAGAATCTGCATCATCTTTGTTTAAAACACATCCTGATGAAAAAATCAGGATTATGGCTGTCAGAATAATTAATGATAAAACCATCAACTTCTGAAATTTATTCAATTCCATGCCTTTCGGCTGCCCCCTTAATAAAAATAATATCTTACCACTCAATAATAACCTTTCTCATAAACAATTGAACGATTGCCAGACTTTCCTCGGAACCTATTGTTTTATCTGATACCAATTTTAATTTTAATCATTAAAGGGGGCATTTATGAATTCAAAGAAGATTCTATGGCATTCAGTTATGACAGTGATAATTATACTCCTCGCTGTATTTGCATTTTTGGTAATCGAGACCAAATATCCTGAGAAATTGTCCGGTGATATGTCAGGATACAGCGACGTGGAACTTGCAGAAATTGCAGTCCGGGAGTTTATCGGAAACTCTTCTGTGATTTTGGAATATAAGGGCACTGAGGAGACCGTTTATGGAGATTTCTATGAGTTCTCTACTGCAGACGGGGGAATGTTCTACGTTGATTCGGTAGGTTTTGAGATAAGCCGTGCCCGTTTTCCGTCCGACTGGAATGAGATGACCGAGGTAAAGATAAGCCTTGAGGATGCCGAAGGTATCGCCCGCGATTTCATCGCCGAAAAGACACCCCGTTCTGAGGTCGAAAAGCTTGAGACGATCGAGGGAAAACTGCAGGATCACGGGAGTTTCAAAGAATATTCTTTTACATTTAATGAAATTGAAGACGGAGTAGAACTCTTAAAATATGTCCATGTCGCATTGAATCCGTCAACAGGAGATGTAATATCCTATATCCGGTTGTGGAGGGAAACGGAGGTTTCACTCGTTCCGGCGATAAGCGATGAGGAGGCGCTTAAAATTGCCGAAGATCAGTTCGAAGGGATCGTAGTCACTGAATCGGATGCCTGGCTTACCATCCAGTACCCTGAAGAGAACAAACAGAGACTTACCTGGCTGGTCCAGATAACGGGTGAGCCGAAGGATTTTATCATGGTAGGCGGGCTTGTTTCAATCGATGCACAGACCGGTAAGGTTTATCAGGTAGCTCATTATGCATAAAAATTCACCAGCTTTCCATTAGGTGATTGATATATCACTAGTCCCCTCCCTTCACCCTCCTTTTGTATAACTCTGCCCCCCCTTAAACACCCAACCCCGACGAATTTTGACACATAACAAGTTATAAAAAAAATGCCAGATAAAAAGATCACATCATGTTAATCATAAGGCCGATGTCGGAGTTGCTTTTGGTGTGATCGGCGTTGCAAATCCGGTCAGTTCCGGTGTCTCCACATCGTCTGCCGGAGGGCCGGTGACAGGATTCCTTATGTAGTTCTTTGCGATTGATACAACGTACTTCTTTTCAGGGTCCACGAAAACCATCAAGAAGGCCTCTGTTGTCACAATTGTAACTGCAGGTAACAGTTCTGATGATTCCACTCCATTATAGGCTCTTGTGAGCAAGGAATATTCTACATCGATTATCTCGTATTCTCCTGAGGTGTACATCCGGACTTCCGGATTTTTTAGGGCGATCTGAATTGCTTCTTCTTTTTCAGCCTCTGATAATTCAGGCATTTCACCTTCTTCCATATTAGATTCATAAGGTAATTCAGATATTTCGCTGCTGTTCTGAGCTTCATCTATAGCTGTGCAACCGGACAGGAATAAAAAAAGAATGAAATTATGAATCCAGTTTGGACTTTTTTTGTCTTCATATGATCTCAGTCCCGTCTTGCGGAGAGAAAAACAAAAACAAATCCAAGACCGCAGGCGATCAATAAAAGGTCAAATCCCGGCGATTGCTGCTTCTGCGGTTCCGGTTCAAGTTCGATATCAAGCCTGTTCGATAAATTTTCAAATACAATCACTGCCTGATATGGGTTATAACCGTCCTTTTGAATCTCAATGTTCTGGCTGTATCCAACTGCATCTTCTATGAGATAACTGCCGTCATCTCCGGAAACATTGGTCGCAGCAAGCGGGTTATTGTCATAATCAATGGCAATCTCCGATTCAAATGTGACCATAGCTCCCTGCACGGGATTTCCGTCCGTATCGGTTATCCTGCCTGTTATTGTAATCGAAGGAGGTGGAGGCAGTCCGATGTGTACTGTCACATTCACTGTTTTTTCGAAGATATTTCCGTAATTGTCTTCCGCTATGACAGTAATTGTGTTATCTCCTGCAGAAACCGGTACAGTACAGGCAAATTCGGTTTCACTGCCGCAGGAGACTTCTTCCAGACTGCTCCGGATAGTGATGCTTCGTACCCCCGAGAGGCTGGATGCCTCTCCGACAACTGAAACTTCTGGAGGCACAACATCAAGCCAGACGTCGTCCCCTTCTACTGGAGTAGTGATGCTGATATAGAGGCTCACAGCCCGGTTCCATATGTCGATTTTATCCTCTAACTGATCGTTGTCAATTGCATCGTACATCGACCTGATACCCGAATCCGCCGGATCTCCGGTCGATACAATAGAAATCCCGTAAGCATCGATTATCACTTTTCCAGTCTCGTCTCCTGTTTCAATCATTTCATACATTATCCCGATTCTGGAGGGACTGTAACAGATCAGAAATGGTTCTGAATATTTCGGGTTCTCAAATGTCGCTTTTATCAGTTCTTCCGATTTGGCGAAGGCATCCGGGTAATCTATCGGGTCCGGGTTTTCATGGATTGTTATTACAGGGGCTCCAAGAACCTTACTTCCTGCAGCCCTGATGAATCCCACCTCTTTGCCGTCCTTTGTAATTGAATACTGGTGGAGCAGAACCAGATGGTTCGGATCGTAGATTATCATAGGCTCTTCTTCTAATTTTGAACCGGCAAATATTTCATTGTCCAGTGCTCCGGCCGAAATGAAATCCTCAAGAGTCTGTTTTGAGTACTGGTATGAATCAGCGGGACTGACATAATATTCTTCAATGATCCCGGCATCAATGGCACCTGCGACCGGGACGAGGATCGAACCCGCGAGTGTCAATATTACCAGCAGGTTTAAAATCCGGATTTCTTTTTCAGGTTGCATTTTTGTAACTCCTCAGTTTTCACCTATCGAAAAGATACGCTTTGATAATGAAAAGAACATCTTCATCCTCGTCAATTTCTTCCAGTACCCGGAGCATCTCTTCATTTGAATTATCCGTAACATAATTCATCGTGCTTGCAGATTTTGTCTTTTTGACCGGGATTCCTGCTTCTTTCATCTCCTCAAAGCAGTTTTTGCACCGTGGCGGACAACTGGGAATACCCAGTATAACATTATCACCTCTCTCTTTTTCGAATGCAATAACAGGCATAGCTGAGCAGTTACCATAGCAGTTTAAAGTAAATCCCCATTTTTCTCTCAGCATATTCACATAATGATTATAGTCCTTCTTCGGCGAATCAAGATATTGAGGGAAAAGCGATGAAAAATTATAGATTCTCCATTCGGTATCATAACTGCCGAAATATTTCTCCATTATTTTTGTAACTGTACTGTCTGGGGTGTCATAATCAAAAACAAGGGTGGGCACCCATGACCCTTCTTCCATCCATAACATGCATTCGTCATAATCTGACGGTGAAACCTCGCCCGGGCAATCGGGTTCTATTTTCTGATAATCCTGTGATCTGGCAGAAGACTGGTTCCCTTTTTGGTTATCCGTGCATCCTGCCGAGAATATAATTATAGAGATGAGCAGGATTAATAAAACTGCAAAAGTTGTGAATTTTATAATTTTTTTACTAGAACTCATTTTTGAAATGACTCCAAAAAAATTAATTTATAAAGAGATAACCTATTCTTACCTCTTCCGGAAGACTCTCCCATTTTATACTCCCTGTCGTTATTGGTTCCGGATCGAATATATGCAGGTATCTACTTCCTGAATCATAGAAACCATAGCCATCGCATGCACGTGTATGACGTGTAATATCCGATGTTAATACATCTTTTTGTTCTATTTGCTCTTTAATCTCGTCCCAATAACGGTCAGGATTACCATTTGCATAATAATAATCAGAATTCATCTGAAGGCCCTGACTAGAACCCTCATAATAAATTTCTTGTTGAGGTACATTCACTGCTTTATCACGAGGGGGGTTGTATGAATTGTCCCATGCTCCCATAATATCGGCAATGTGTTCCAAAGAATGAGTAGTGCCATACCAGTAAGCAATCATTTTTGCAGATGCAACCGCACACCAGTTATCTCTTATCTGTGGTTCGAGATTTAAGGAGCACCAAAGTTTTTTATGATGAAATAGTGATTTTGTGTTTTGGGCATAAGATGCAATCTGAATTGCATCTGTATCTTCTTTCCACGCATCAATTTTATTAGATAATTGATCGTTTGGAATCACATCATAAAATGACCAGATTACAATATTATCCGAGTTTTTTTGAGATTCATCTAGTACAATAAGCATCTCGTCTGCATCAATTATCACTTTATCAGTTTTGTTTTTATCTGCTACTTCATACATTATACCAATTTTTGGATAGCTATAGCAGACCACCATAGGTTCAGAATATTCTGCATCCTTAAAAGTTGTTTTTATCAATTGTTCTGATTTAGTAATAACATCTTTATAATCTATTGAGTCAGGAGTTTCTTGAATCGTTATTACGGGCGATCCAAGAACTTTACTTCCTGCAGCTTGGATGAATCCTAGATTTTTACCATCCTTTGTAATTTCGTACTGATGAAACAGTACCAAACCGTTTGAATCGTAAATAATCATTGGTTCTTTTGATAATTGTGAACCCAGAAATATTTCATTATCCAGTGCTCCGGATGATAAAAAATCATCAAAGGTCTGTTGTGCAATCAAATATGAATCTTCTGTATTCACATAATATTTTTCGACAGTCTCAACATCCACTGCACTAACAGCCGGAACAAACACCGCACCGGCAAGTGCCAGTACCAATAGCAGGCCCAGGGCTTGCATACCGAATTTCGTTTTCATTTTTTCACCTATTTTTAGTTAACAACCGACATGCAAACCTTAATCCGCTATTATGCTGACATAGGAAATGCCGGTTGTATCGGTCGGCAAAGAAGGATCTGGCTGCATGGGTCTTGTGTGAAACTTTCGGCCCTTCGGTCCGGTCCTTACCTTTTCATTGGATTTTTCAAAAAGGGGTTTAGCGAAGAATCTCTTCTCAGCCTGTGCCCCTTAAATCAGAATAAATCATGATGCTATATACCTCTTCTGACCCAACCGTCTACACGTCAGTTGGGAAGTTAAAGTATTTTATTTAATGGATATTTTGTGCTTTAATTCCAAAATTTCAATACTGGTATACTGATTCTAGATTACAGGATAACCAGATTATATGGATGATTCATCCTCCTGCGCTTCGCATCGTCCTTAAACCCGGTGAAGATAGAGGATATACAGTCTATGTTCCATCCCTTCCCGGCTGTATAAGCGAAGGCGACACAAGGGAAGAGGCGATAGAGAATATCAGAGAGGCAATTGAACTCTATCTTGAGCCCGATGGTGAAGTTGACGGAAATCCGGAATTCAATTCTGAATATGTCCAGTTTTAGTATAATTATTGATGAAGAATAGTATCTGATAAATTTGGAATATTTACAAATCTCCTCCCCTAACCCCCTCCAGCCACAAATTAAACTCCTCATCAAACTCCTTCCTCCGGGCAATCTCCTCAGGAGTATCGCCTCCTCGCCCTTTTTTATAGCTCCGGCCTGCCTTCGGCGGAGTCGTGGACGATCTCGGAGACGGATTCTTCACTATCCGGATTGTGTTCACAAAAATTCTAAAATCTATGTTTTATTTTTTTCAATCAGTCAAGGGTTAATTTTCCTGGTATAAATGTAAGATAAGGCTCTTCCATACCGTTTTCTTTTGCACGATCATAGAAAAGTAGATAAATCTCATCCATTACTGTTTCGTTGACAGGAATGTCCGGGTCCCACCAGAGGGAAATCCCTCCTAAACAGGAATCAAATCCTGCTCCGGTTATTGGTCCTCCATTGGATGCCCCGTACGTATCAAAAATAGTTTCCTGCGGACAGATGGCATTCCAGCTGTCGTGATCATAATAAATTTTCTTCGACCAGTTCCCGTACTCTTTAAGGATTGTATTGCTGGAATAGCCTGTACAAGCCGCTTTTGTCTTATCTATCCTTGGATCGGTTCCGGCGAAATAAAACGTATATACGAATATCGATGCAATCACAATGATGCAGACTGCTGCGATGAGCAGGATAACAATTTTTCGGGGATTCTTCAAATCTTTCATAATTTCCCAAGATTGGGATGACAATTTTTCATTTATCCGCATCCTCTATCAATGATTGATCAATATTAGTTCTTAAAGGAGTCAATGACATAATTATGGCCCCTGTAACTGAAACATTTCCCATAGAATTTCTCGAAGAAATTGTCTTTTTCCTCATCTTCAAGAGCCCTTGTAAATTCGCCATTTGGAGCTCCTGGTTTCAAACCCTCTTTTAAATAGGAATATTTCTCTATGTCTTCAGGTACTATGCTGATAATCTCATACCCTCTGCTTGAGATCTCCTCAAGAGTGCTGTTTTTGGGAGTGTCCCTGTATTCACTTTCACTTACATTCAGAATAGTTACATGGAATCCATGAAATGCGTAGGTGGGTTCTGTGTTTATTTCGTTCTGGATTTCTGTTTCTGTCTTCTGCTGAGTGGGATTGTCTGATCTTTGGTTCTCTGCAGAATATGGTGGTGAGAGAAGGAAAAAGACTGAAAAAGCCAGACATGTAATCAGAATAATAGGGATTATCTGCTTTTGTATTTTCATTTTCATTAATACCTCCTGAAAAAAACCGCCAGTCCTGCACTGAGGATTATAATAAAAACAGGCAGGGACAGTTTCTTTTTCTCAGGTATTATAACAATGTTGAATTCCACATCGGTGCTCTCGAAGCTCTCTGTACTTTCATATCGCTGATAACCTTTTTTATCTGTGATTATCGTAATTTCCGGACCGTAAACATTCTCAATCAGGTAACGACCGTTAATTTCGGTTACATTGCTCGATCCCATATACACATCGAGATATTTGTAAAACGAGGAATTCATCTGAACCTGACAGTTGCTTACTGGTTTACCGTTCGAATCCGTGACCTGTCCGTGGACTATATACTGCATTGAATATCGCGGGTCTACCGGGGGGCCGGTAATTATCGTGAATGTGGTGGTTTCAGAGACCGAATATCCTTTTTCATCATAGGCGGTAACTACGATAGATTTCTCACCGCTGCTGTCAACCCGGATTTCTTCGTCGATTTCACTGAAAGGCCCCTTTCCTTCGACGGTTTCCCATCCGCTGTCAAGGGTGACCCTTACTATTTCATACTTTGAGGAGATGTTCGCAAGTACCCTTACCTGATGGGGAACGACGTCGCTATTGAATTTAGTACCATTCCCTGGAGAGGCGATGGTGATTGATATGGGATATTCGTCTTCTCCGGGAATGTCACCAGGTTCAAGCAGGTATTCAAAATCATCAAACCATACTCCCGATGCATTATGAGCAATAAGAGCACTAACCGTGGGAACGAGGATCAAACCTGCGAGTGTCAATATCAACGGCAGAATTAAAACCCGGATTTCTTTTACAGGTTTCATTATTTATGATTCCTTAATTTTCACTTTTCACTTATAGTCCGGAGTCTCAGGCCGAACCAGACGAAGGACAATGTAATGGCCGAAGCGTAAAACATTCCGATCAGGATTCTGGGATCCGGTACGATGGAAACAGAATATATTGAAGACACTACCATCCACAATGGCAGAAATGCAAGTGTAATTAGCGGTACAGAAAAAGCTTTCAGGATCTGGTCAATTATTTCTTTCATGCCTTTCGGCTGCCCCCTTAATAAAAAAAACTATGTGTCCGCTATATAAAAATTATTATCATTTAAAATTCTAACAGTCCGCCATCCTCACTTCCTCCAACCACAAATTAAACTCCTCGTCAAATTCCTTCCTCCGGGCAATATCCTCCGGGGTGTATCTCCTCCCCGCCCTTTTGTATAACTCCGGCCTCTCCCCGGCGGATGGGGGACTAAGCCACTCACTAAGCCTTAAAATAATTTCTTCCACCCATCAACATCTTCCTGCATTCATCCTCAGAACCCCTCGCTCCGAGATTGATTATTCTATTCAAAGATTCAATCGCTTCCTTTGGAGAAAGACATCCGGAATTGACAAACTCATCGAGTACCCACAATATTCCGTGAACTTTTACTTTCTCCTTTATGGCCAGTTTGCGGAGAGTGTTCTTTCCTGTTGAATTTCATTCATCTAATGACCTGCATTATTTAAAAAAAGTTAAAGCATAAATATTTTAATTCAGTAAAATCACATGGATCGTATGAATATTAATACTAAATTATTGCTTTTTCTGGTTATTGCAATAATTTCTGCTACGTTGGTTTGTGGGTGTATGTCCTCAAATCAGACTGTTCAGTCTTCAGAAGACCAATCCACTTCAATAAGCTCAATTACAGTTACAGATCTGATTGGCCGCGAAGTTGAGATCCCGACGCAGATAAACTCAGTTGTTCCAATTGCTCAGGGAAGTACAAGAGTATTCTCTTACCTCGATGCAATTGATCTCATCAAAGGAAAAAGCGAAACTGAAAACAAATCCTTTTCAAAATATCCCTACCTTGCTGCACATCCTGAGCTAAAGGAACTCCCAATAGTTGACGCAGGAGGTGCAGGTACTCCTTACCTGGAAGAGATTGTCAAAGTATCACCCGATCTTATCGTTGCATCCTACTTTGATGTTGAAACCGCCGATGAACTCCAGGCAAAAACTGGAGTGCCGGTTGTTGTAATTAAACCGGGAGTTGGAAGAATAGGTTTTATAGATTATATGGACGACAGCAACGATCTCTATCTTTCGCTTGACCTGATCGCAAAAACAATCGGCAAGGAAGAGAGGGCAGAAGAACTGAAATCCTACATTAAAAGTCTTGTAACTGATCTGGAAGAGAGAACAGATGATATATCTGATGATGAAAAAGTGCCTGTTTATGTAGGCGGTCTGTCAAAGCAGGGTGCCTTCGGTCTTGCCTCGACACAGATCAAGTACCCGCCGTTTGTCTGGACAAATGCCGATAATGTCGCTTCAGGAGTAGAGTCAGCATCAAATACAATTGAGATCAGCAAAGAGCAGATTATCGGCTGGGATCCGTCAGTAATCTTTGCAGATGTATCAAACATTGTACTGATTCAGGATGAACTTGCCTCTGGCATTTACGATAGTGTTAAGGGCGTTGATGAAGGAGAAATCTACGGAGTACTCCCCTATCCTGGATATGGCTTAAACCATGAACTTATCTTTGCAGACAGTTATTATGTCGGCTCAGTATTGTACCCTGATAATTTCAGTGATGTGGATGTAGTTACAGTTTCCGATGAAATTATGAAAGAATTCAACGGAGAAGGAGCATATTCAACAATCACAAAGAAAACCGGAGGATTTGGGAAGATTACAGCCAATTAGTCCCTAAAAAGGGATCTAATTATCAGACTCTTCAATTTATTTACTTGTTTATAGGCACAAATACAACTGCCTTCAATAGGGGCTGTTATCCTGGGAAAGATTCTCCTCCCCGAACCCCCTCAATCCACAAACCAAACCCTACATCAAACTCCTTCCTCCTTGCAATCTCCTCAAGAGTATATCTCCTCCTCGCCCTTCTGTATAACTCCGGCCTCTCCCCGGCGGAGCCGTGGACGATCTCCGAGACAGATTCATCTCCGTCCGGGGGAACGACCAGTGTCGGCACGATCGCAGGATGCGTATCGGAGATACCTTCCCATTCGAGATTCACCGGGAATCCGGCGGCTGCAAGCGGCGGATCCCACGTGGCGTCGACGAGTATCCATCGCTCGTGGATGAAGGCCCGGCAGGCAAGGTGGTAGCTCACCGGGAGGGAGGCGGCAAGCTCCCTGAGCCTGTCGGGATATTGTATGTCCGGCTGGTCCCATGAAAACGGAAAACTCACGTATTTTATCGAGATCCCTAGCCTCTCGAAGAGAATCCCGAGGAGGAAGTGCTTCGATCCGCAGTGCCCCTTTCCCTCCTTTAAGAGGTTGAGCGGTCCTCGTACGGGATCGGTCTGGTCCGGCATTATGGCATAGGGGATGTCGCGGGTATGATTGAAAACCGCGATCCGGCTTTTGGGATATTGGAGTCCGTCAGTCCGTTCGTCGAGGACTTCGTCGAAAATATTCGTATCCATCGTTTCGTCTCCCTGTGCCTATCCGGCAAACAGGATACAATATACCCGGAGAACTGATATTTTTTTGTGAATCTGCCGGATTATTTTTTAGGAGGCATCGCGAATTATTAATTATAAAGGGGGCATTTATGCGACTGGAGAAGTTGATTTTAGCATTATCTCTTATAGTAGTGATTTTAATCGCCGGATTATCTGTTTTTTTATTCGTGGAAGAGAAAAGCGATCTTCCTGTGCAGGAAAATCCAAAGAACGCCGGACTGGTGTGGGAGATAATCGGGTACACGGATGCGGTAGAGACAAGGCTGAACGGGAGCGAACCGGTCCCTGAATACATAACCGAAAAATACGGGGCCATATACGTTCCGCCCGAGGTAATGGTCTACGACCTTGTTGAATTGAGGGATTTAGGGTTGAGACAGGATAATTCGACCATCCTGTCGACAAGAATCTATGCTGAAGAGTACAGCCTGAATTATACCTTTGTCGAGAGCAGGGTGCTGGAAAACAATATTGGTGTGGATTCGTATTACCACATCATCTGCAATAACAATTCGGAAAGTGCCGGGGCGCTTCTCTTTGAGTTCGGTGATCCTGCTGCCGGCTGCCATGGTCTTTACCGGCAGGAGATAAATTTCCAGTCCCTCCACGGTGATGAATTCAGTATACATGTCAGGCCGGTTCAGGAGTCGGAATCTGCCATGAACTCCCCCGAACCCCTGTATATCGTATATTCGTCAAAGGACGTGGATCATAATTATACCCCCCCTTTACCGGAATTGCCGGTGGATGAATCATGAAAAAAGGGGTCCTATTATCAGCTGTAATCCTGATAGGGGCATTCTGTATTCTCTCCGCCGGCTGCACCGGGAATTCTGATGAAGACCGCCGGAAGGCCATGGCGGAGTATGCCGCAGAAGTGAATGAAAGTGCGGAATATTAAGACCGGATGGTTGAGTCCGATCCTGAAAATGCGACTGCATGGTGCTTCAGGGCGCTGTACTACAAAGACAGCTTCAACCAGTATAATAAGGCCCTTGAAAGCGTGAACCGCTCGCTGGAGATAGACCCTGGATTTGGCCTTGCATGGTACACTAAGGGTTTCATTCTCCTGAATATGGGAGATAAGGAAGGGGGACCGTTCTGCTTCGATCACGCAGTAAAATATGATCCGTCCCTTATCAGTTCGATCCCCGACTTAGAGAAATTCAGGTCGGGCGGTTCGCAGTCCGTGGGTGTCGCTTACAAAGAGGAGTGAATCAGACCACCACAATTATCAGCTAATAAAAGAATGAATCATTCAATGAATCAGGCGGAAGAGTGGAAACAGCGACCTATTGTCGAAGCAATCGTGATTGCAGCAGGATTATATCTCTTGTTCAGAATGTTCTGTGTAATAACCGATCCCCCGTATATCATACCCCTGATTGGTCTTGCCTTCATCCCCTTCTGCATATGGGTTGTTCCGGCCGTCGACAGGAAACTATGCAGTGGGAAATGGAAATCCGGCAGTGACACCTTAGAACCCGAACCGCCTGTAAAGTTCCACCAGACACGAGTGTGGAACGTCCTCGTCTACATATCGATAACGGTCATCACGTTCACAATCCTCCATTTCCTCGTCATATACATGCACGAATTATCGCACAGCTTTGTGGCATGCATCCTCGGGGCAAAGGAGAATCCGATGGACATCATCTGGGGGCGGGGAATCTTCGCGGTCGCATGCGATGAGAATGTCGATTACCAGGCGCTCTTTTCGGCAGGGAAGGGGACAACCGCTGCGATAATCGCATTCGCAGGCCCGCTCTCGAATATCATTCTCTTTGGAATAACCGCCGCCCTGATCTCGCTCCGCTTTGTTAAGGAACGCCCGTGGGTATATCACACGATATTCTGGACTCTTGCAGTTACGTTCATCATGATCTTCGAGTATGTCTTCACACGGTCGTTCATGACCCATGATGACTTCGGGAACATCGAACACGGCCTCGGGCTGTGCCCGTATGCAATATTCATCCCGGGCCTGATCCTCGGGTTGATCGTACTATGGTATATCTTCACCGTCCTCGTTCCCGGCCACTTCCGGATCGTAACCCCCTTCGAACTCCCGAAACAGTATATAACGATCGCATCGGTCTCGTTCGTCTTCTTCCTGCTCTATATCGGGCTTCGCATAAACGCGTTCCCGGACTTTCCCGAATGGTTCTTCGGGCTTATCGGGCTGATTGCCCTGTTCGTGACCCCGGTACTGGTAAGCCCCATGAGGAGATGGGTTCAGGAGAGAACCGGGGAATAAGAGAGAAAACAGAAAAATCTTTTTTAATAAAGGCAGAGGCCCATCTGAAGCAGTATAGCAAAAAGAAGATATACCCACTTATTCAATGGAATAATATGCCATGTCTGCAGTTGGATAATATTATATTTTTTGAAAAGTATCCGTTTATCAGATACGGGTTGCCCGCCTCCCTCCTCTCCTGCATCTTTGGGCTCATTCTTTTTACAATGACTGCAGAACTCCTTATTTACGGCAATTACAATAATGCACTCGGCCGTATAGTACCTGTTTATTTCTATTTCATGTCGATTACTGCTTCATTGCTTGCGGCGTACAATGCATCCCGTGGTGATAGTGAGAAGGCAGACTCATCAAAAAGGCGGAAAGCCCTGTCAGGTATGCTTGCGGCACTCTTTGTAACGCTTCTTCCGGTTCTCATATATATCTGCCTCTCTCTTTCAATTATCGACAATATGCTGTTTGATTTTATGATAGCACTCCAGTTATGCTTTGCTCCCCTCCCTGCTGCAATCCTCGGCAGTCTCATCGGTTATTTTATTGACGTCAATCCGGTCCGGGATGAAAAAGAGGGAATTAGAGGATACATTATATTTGTATCCGCAGTACTCCTGCTCGAGCTGGCAGTCTTTTTAATCTTGGTATATGGGGCTGTCGGAATGGGATTTGTGCCTTATGATCCCGGGAGGGTTATACCTTCATAAAAGAACCCTGAGTTTTTAAAAACCAAAACCCATAAAATCCCTCTGGTGAATAACATGACAATGGACGGAGAAAAGAGCACATTTCATGAATATAAGGGTACCGGGTACGAGGTGTTTATTCTTCTACTCTCGGGCCTGTCGGTTGTAAATATAATATTCTATATCCTGCCGGATTTTGTACCGGCTGCGACCGAGATCGTGACGATAGTCGATCTCTTCATCAGTGTCGTGTTTATTATCGATTTTCTCCTCCGTCTATTCACCTATGAATCTAAATCGTACTATTTCTTTAAAAACTGGGGATGGGCGGACCTTCTCTCATCGATACCTCTCCCTGTGGCAAAGATATTTCGTCTGTTCAGGATTATCCGGATAATCTATGTAATGAGGAAGGCCGGCCTTGCAAAGATAGGTGAGGAGATTTCGAAGGACAGGGCCGAGGTTGCACTCTTCTTCATCCTGATATTCATCATAATAATAATCGAAATGGCATCTGTTTTAGTGGTACAGTTCGAAAGCGTCTCGCCCGAGGCCAGCATACTCACCGGCGGGGATGCCATATGGTGGTCGTTTGTAACGGTTGCAACCGTCGGTTACGGGGATCTCTATCCGGTAACGACCAACGGAAGAATCGTCGGCATACTCCTCATGATCTCGGGTGTAAGCGTATTCGGAACACTTGCCGGTTTTCTCTCGAGCAAACTAATGCCGACAAAAGAGGAGGTGACCGAAGTTGAAACAACCCTTGAAACCGCCGGGATTGAGGAACTGCACAACCTGCTCGTGGAATGCAGGGATATGCAGGACAAGATCACCGAAAAGATCGAACTTCTTGAAATGAGCCTTAAGGATGGGGAGAAAAGCAGGGAGTGAATCTCCCCTGCCCCTGGTGCGGGACAGGAAGCGGTTCCAAAGGGCCGGGGCGCAATTGCGGGTGTTATTGAAAAACCATATATATTTTTCATCCTGATATTCACGGTTAATGAAAAAGGAGCTGGCTACGGGATTTATTCTCCTGGTTGCTATATTTTTGGTGCTGCTTTTATGTGCTCCGTTTGAACCGGGCAATATTTCGACAGGGAATAGATCAGGATCATCTCATGTTATCGATGGCATGACTTCAGGACTCAATGTTACTGCAGACATGGAAGATGGAACGGCCGGCCTGGAAAACGATACACTGCAATCTCCTGAAAAAGAGACGAATGAATTATTTTTCCAGGATATTGTGGCTGAAGCTCATGGTTTCGGCGAATACGTCCTGTATGATTATGAGGATATGAAGATATACTGGCAGGGGGACGACAGGAACGACCTGTCTTTATCAATCGATACCGTCCGTTTTGCAGATAAACTGAGGATTAAAGACCTTTTTTCCGGTTACGATTATCCAATATACCCCCCTGAAGGCAGCAGGTTCATGCTTGTAAAAGTCACTGCGGCATCTGTGGGTGATTATCTTAAGAGATATACTACCCCCGCCACCAGTAATTTCACGGTCGTAGACCCTTCGGGAAATTACAGTCCGCGACTATTAATTCATGAAGGGATAGGGGCTGTAATTAAGAACAATCCTTCCCCGGATGCGACGGTCAACCAGCTTTTTTCTATCAGTGGAGTTGGAGAGATCTATGTAGGCAAACCGATTTTTTCATCCCTAAATTCCGTTGAAGGCTCGGGTACGATGACGGGATGGATAATTTATGAAATACCTGAAGACTTCAGGCCTACGACCGAAACTTATCTTCAGCTTGAAGTCGGAAACGACATGGCATACTGGAAACTAAAAGACATTCTTGTGGACTTGCAGGTGACTAAAAACTATAATTCAGGGAAAATCGCGATAACTTACAATCCGGGGGCTGAAGGTCACCTGGTCCGTGCAATTGAGGCCGAACTTGTAAAAGCGGACGGTTCGGTTGAAAGAAGATATGATGAGGCTGATGATGAGGACTCCTACCTCCCGCAGACCGAATTTTCATTCATTGGAACTTCCGGAGATATTGATCACCTGACCGTTAAGATAATTCGTCTTGACGGGGAGGAGATTGTGAAATATCAAAAGGAGATCTGATTCCCGGTTCAGATCTTAATGTATGTAGTATTTCCAAACATCAAAAACACCTGGCCTCTTCCACTACGGACAATTCCTGCATATGATTTTTCGTCTGAATTTTCCGGTGTGAAAATATAGCAGGCTTCGATATTCTTCCATGTCCCCCTGAATCTTTCATTTCCATCCGGATCGGATACTATATACGTTCCGTCTGCCTTAACGGTCATCTTCTCATGTAGAGAGAGTTTTTTATTCTCCCATATGCCTATTGCCTCGTCAGTAACCGCGAGACAGCCGCAGGATACCATGAAAAGAACTCCGAGAGCGATAAGATAGCGCCGCATTATGTTCCATTCTTACCAGTGGAGTATAAATATGAATTGATCCCTTTGGTTCAACCGCCTGCCTCCTGTAAGAATAACCGGTTGGTTTCAGGTTTTTTATTAACAATCACGAACCATTATTCTTTGAATGACAGGAAGCACCGGTGAGAGTATACGGGGAGAAGGTTATGGGATTTGAATGCCTCCAGTGCGGCGAATGCTGCAGCCACCTGGGAACTGTTTTAACAATTGAAGAGGAGATAAGCGAGACGGAGTTTATCATCTGCAACCAGTATACCGGTGAGAGGAAGAGAGTCCGTATCGACGAAGACAAGCTCCATCTTTATCCCGATAAGAGCATATTCGATGAACTTCCCGAGGCCTGCCCCTTTTTAAGGCCCGACCCGGCCAATAACCGTGTATGCTGCACCATTCACAAGACCCGGACCGACATGTGCAGGGAGTACGGGTGCTGGCGCCTTCTCATACTTGGCCCGGACGAAAAGCCTGTCGGAAGAATAACAGGGCCCCGGATTCTCAGGACTAAAGATGAAAATCTCAAAGGGGTCTGGGACCGGCGGATATCAGATCTTGACCCGTCCGATCAGGCTGTATGGGACCAGAACATGGAGACGATTCTCCTCGAAGAAGGATATTCTATAAGAAAATAAAAAATCTCTTTTTTATTCTTAGATGTTGTGGCGTCCAATGTAGTAGACGCCTATACAAATCAGGCAGATCGAGACCGCCATTGCAAGTGCATCCATTGATGAAACCATTTCAAGATCGAGGACTCTCTGGAAGAAGGTGACAATCAGCACCATTATGATGACCTTGAGGATCTTGTTTTTCAGGTCGTCGAGATTTTTAACCTCGAGAATATTCGTAAATCCTCCGCAGCTTCTCGCGATATCAAGTTCGGATATGAAAAGTTCGTATATTCCGAAGCTGAATATCAGGAGGACAAGTCCGATCAGGTAGAAGTCAATAGCTCCTATGAGTCCTACAAGTATCGTCTCGTGCGAGAGATGTGCCTCTACGACAAACATGGCATCCACAAGTACGTTGAAGATCTCGATCGATCCGACCACAAAGAGGATAATTGCACTGACTGCGCCGAAAATTACTCCCAGCAACACGACAAATCTCAGGCTCCACAGGACCCTCTCAAAAGAATCTTCTAATTTTTTCCCAAGACCGTGGCTGTTGTTATTCATATTTATTCAGCTCCTTTTATTTTCAGTTCTAATATCTTTTACCTGAAGTGATATACATTGAGTGGTGCCTTTCCTGAAACAAATTGTGATTCAGAAGTTTTTCCTCATCACATTATATGTATATCCATACTCATCCGTGTATTTATCAAAGATTTCAATCTCTCTTTTCAGCACCTCAATTACCATCAGGGCGCCTTCATCATCTGCATATTCCTCCATAAGGTCTCCCAGCTTCCCTTTTACCTCATCATAGTAGCTCTCCTTCCAGACCCGTGAAGGAAGCCTGAAGTATCCGGTATGTTCGAATCCTGCATTCCGGATGATCTCAAATCCCTTATCTTCGATCATTATCGTGGGGTCGATCTCTGCGAAGAACTCCAGTGCCTCAGCCGACGGGCTTTCCGTGAACCAGAACAGATCGGATATCATCATATATCCCCCCGGTTTCAGGAATTTTTTCCAGTATCTCACGGCATTTTCAAAGCCCATGATGAATGAACATCCTTCAGCCCATATAATATCGAAAGACTCCTCTTCAAAGGGAAGATCGTCCATAGATGCACGGATTGTTTTGACTCTCCCGGAAAAACCTCCCGATTCAATCTTCTCATTCACCACATCGAGAAAAGGCTGGTAGATGTCGGTTGCTGTTATCCTGCAGTCCGGACAGAGGCGGGCAAGGGCCATAGTCTGTACGCCCTTCCCGCAGCCGACATCAAGGATCTCACCACCTCCTTTTGGTGGTTCTGCAATGATTGAAAATGCCTTTTCCGTGTGCTCATCATCCCCCGGCCCCTGCCTGGGAAACGATTCAAAAATCTTAAAAATTGGATTGTTTTCCATATATCATTTTAGTTTCATAATTGTTTTTAGCTTGCGGTCGGAGTTGATTTACCCCTCTTAAATCCCTGAAAACAGCAGATTTAAGTAATAAACGCCTGATTTATTATTGTGTCTCCGTTTATGATGCTCCTGATGCTGATCTATTTCTTCATCGTCTCTTCGATGTTTTCGATAGGTCTGAATCTTGGTGTAAAAGAGATCCTCGATCCCTTCAGGAAACCCGGAGTTCTCGTAAATTCTGTTGCCCTCAATCTCCTGGCAATCCCTCTTGCAGGGGTGGGTCTTGCAATTCTCTTTGGACTTACAGATGTGGCCCTTTTTGGTTTCCTTATTATGGGCTGCTCTCCCGGGGCCTCTTACGGGCCGAGGATCACCGAGTTTGCCGGAGGGGATGTGGGTCATTCGATCGGGCTCATGTTCCTTCTCTGTATGGTGGCGGTTGTATCCGCACCCCTGTCCGTAATGCTTCTTGTCCCCGGGGCTGGAGGGATAGATATCTGGCCGGTCATCCGTACTCTTGCTATAATACAGGTTATCCCGCTCTTTTTCGGGATGTTTTTAAAGGCAAAAAGACCCCGGCTGACCGAAAGGATAAACGGGCCTGTATTCTGGCTTTCGAATATATCAGCCGCGATAGTCATTGTTATTGCACTGGCATATAAATTTTTAAGCGGCTCAAGTTCATCTTTTTCCGGGATTATCGGCATTGGTGGGGTCCTTGCGATAGTCATACTCGTTGCAATATCACTTGTGGCAGGCTACTTCCTTGGGGGTTCGGGCGAAGAGACGAGAAAGTCTATGTCGGTCAGCACAGCCATAAGAAACGCGGGAGTTGCATTCCTGATAGGTGTGGGCGGTCTTGGGGATGTCCATGGCGTCCTGGCGGTTATAATCCTGTATATCTTCCTCCAGACCCTGATGACCGGGCTTCTTGCCGGGTGGTGGGGATGGAAGAATTATAAGGAGAACGGAAACGGTGTAAAAGCAGGCAACGGTTCCTAATGAATCCTGCTAGTTCTGAAGAGGGCATAAGCCCCTTTCTCAGGTGACCGAAGGGCGCCCGGGGATATCGAAAGGGGCGAAGCTCCTTCGGTTTTCAAAATATCTTTATACAATCGCCTGAAATAATGCTCTTATGAAGAAAGAGTACGGGATGTACCTTGCATATATTTTCCAGGTATTAATCGCCTTAAACGTGGTTTATGCCTTCTTCATCGGGCAGTATGAGATGATGTTTACCGGTCTTATGATGTTTATCCTGACAATGGTTCCATACATCGTTGCACAGAGGTTCAATGTGACTTTTCCGTGGTTTGTCTATCTCCTGATCGCGATGGCGCTATGGTTCCATACGGCCGGGTACATTCAGGGCTATTACACTACGTTCTACCCGTATTATGACAAGATCGCCCACCTTGTGTCCGGAACGGCAGTGGCTCTTCTCGGCTTCCTCGGTGTAATCTTCCTCGACAAGTACTGGGATATGAACCTAAAGACCCCTTTCATCATCGGGTTTACGATAATATTCGGGATGGCTCTTGCGGGATTCTGGGAGATATACGAATTCCTGATCGACACATTCTTCGGCGGGTCGATGGCCGGGCTGATGCAGCACGGGCTCACCGATACGATGCTCGATATGATCTTTGTCCTGGCGGGATCGGTTATCGTCTCTGTTCTGGCAGTATTCTATTTTAAGACACATGAAAAAGAGGATATCACCGGCTCGATCGAAGGCCGAGAATAAAAAATCACCTGTGGATCTTTTTCAGAATCCACGCCATATTTATCCCGAGGGCCTGCATGGTCTGTATTCCCTCGACATCATCTTCTACATCGCCCGGCTCGAGTCCGAGGCCAAGGTTCCAGTAGGATGACCCGACCGTTATCATGCTGCTGATGCCGAAGAAATGGTTGATCGTATCGTAGGCATGAATGCCGCCCGCCCTCCTTACGGCAACTATTGCTGCCCCGACCTTTCTTGAAAACATCCCGCCATTGACCATCCCGACGAATCCCGCACGGTCGATTAATGCCTTGACTTCGGTCGAGACATCGGCAAAGTATGTCGGCGATCCGATTATGATCCCGTCTGCTTCCGCCATTTTCCGGATGCATGTGTTGACGAAGTCGTCGTCGAAGACGCATTTTCGGTCCTGGTTCTCCATGCATTTCATACAGGCCGTGCAGCCGTGGACCTTTTTTCCACCGATATGGATCATTTCGGTGTCTATGCCCTCCCTTTCAAGCTCGGAGAGGACTTTCAGGATGAGCATTCCCGTATTTCCTTCCTTTCTCGGGCTTCCGTTGAATGCAACGACTTTCATATCCTTAACTCCCTGATGTTGATAATGTCATCGTTGGTAATATAACTGACGCCTGAAGGAGATCCGTCTGGCGCCCTCACAAAGAAATCAATATTTCCCCCCTGATCAAATAGTAAAGTCAATGGACTCCGGGCTGGTGGCAGAATGATGAATATCGGAAAGCTTGATGATCTCGGTTCCCTGAGAGGGACTGCTCTTTTACGTGTGGATTTCAATTCCCCCATTGATCCTTCGTCAAACCTGATTCTTGACGACAAGCGTTTTCGCGAACATGCGCCAACCATAAAGGCGCTTGAGGACTCGAAGTGTGTGGTCGTGACGCACCAGAGCCGGCCGATGAAGAAGGACTTTACGAACCTTAAGGCACATGCAGAGAGACTTGAGAGGCTTATCGGCCGCCCTGTCGATTACATCGACGATATATTCGGGGCATGTGCGAGGGATGCCGTAAAGGCGATGGACTTCGGGGAAGTCCTGATGCTCGAGAATGTCAGGTTCAGCTCGGAGGAGGTCCTGACAATGGATGGAGAGGATGCGGAGAAGACCCACCTTGTAAAGGGCCTTTCATCAATGGCTGATTACTTCGTCTATGATGCATTCGGGACCGCCCACCGCTCCCAGCCGACCATCGTCGGGCTCCCGAGGGTCATGAGATCGGTTGCAGGACTGCTGATGGAAAAGGAGGTATCCGCTCTGTCGAGGGTCCTTACCGACGCACCCGGCCCGGTCACCTTCGTCCTCGGCGGAACGAAAGTCGACGACTCGCTTGCAGTCGCAAAGAACGCTCTTGAGGCGGGGATTGCGGACAATATTATCTTTACCGGGGTCGTTGCAAATGTCGTGTATCTTGCCGAAGGGAGGAATATCGGAAAGCCCTCGACAGATCTCGTATACTCACTCGGCTATGAAAAGGAGATCGGTCTTGCGGCAGAACTCCTGAAGAAATATTCCGACAGGATAGTCACTCCCGATCATGTCGCGGTAAGGGGGGATGACGGCCGTGCGGAATGCCCGATCGATAAGATACCGGAGGATAAGGGGATAATGGATCTCGGTGTAGAATCACTGGCGAATCTCACTGGAATAATCTCGTCCTCCGGGACCGTCGTCCTGAACGGGCCGGCAGGAGTATTCGAGGACGATCTCTTTGCCACGGGGACATACGAGCTGATACGGGCATCTGAGAAGGCTGAATTCTCCGTCGTAGGCGGAGGGCACACCGCGGCTGTTATCGAGAAGATGGGAGTTGACGATAAGTTCAGCCATATTTCAACCGGCGGCGGGGCCTGTATAGAGTTCCTGACCGGGAAGAAACTCCCTGCCGTAGAGGCACTTGAATACTCAAAAGAGAAGTTCTGGTAGTTTTTTTATTTGGGGTTTATAGAGGGCATAAGGCCCTGACAATTAAAATTTTCAATATAAACCATATTTACAATCAAAGGGAGGGGGAGATCACCCTTCCTCTGCCCCTCCCCCCATGGCGATAAGTCACACAAGGGGATGGGCGAGCATCCCCTTGAGCTCCGGAATAATCTTATTTTTCTATTCAATATTCAAAAAATTGAGATCCCCCCGGTCGAGGCCACCCGGATGGGTGGCGTCCAGACCGGGCTATCACCTTTGCGAAAGTTCGCGTAGCGAACTGAGCGGGGGGTTGCCCCAAAGGACTTTATGCCCCTTTAAAAAGTGATTATCCTGTATCCCCAACAGCTCCAACAAATCTGTTCCTGATCTCTTCAGGCGTGAGCGTGAGGTTGGGGGCGTCAGTGTTTCCGGGCCTGATTATTACGTGGATGAAAGACGGCCCTTCACCCCTTTTTAGGAATGCTTCCGCCAGCTCTCCGGGAGTGTTGACCTTAACCGTGTTCTTTATTCCGGCTCCTTTTGCGATGAGTTCGAGGTCGCAGGTGGTCCACGAGTGTGTCTGCTGCATCCCTGTGCTCCCGAACGCTCCGTTGTCGAGCGCGACAACAGTCAGATTTTTGGGATTCTCTGCCGCGACAGCCGGGAGGATCGCGGTTCCGAGAAGGCCCCCGTCCCCGTCGAGGACTACGACGTCTTTCTCCTGCCCGAGTGCAAGTCCGAGACCGATGGGTGTCGCCTGCGTATAGCTCCCGAGCATGTAGAAGTTCTCCGGACGGTCGCTTGCAGCGTGCAACTCCTTACACGGAACACCGATGTTTACCACAACTGCTTCGCCGTTGAGGGCGCCTGCGACTGCCGATATCGCCTCCGCACGGTTCATAACCGGCTCTTTGATCCTGCGGGTATAACGCAGATCGATCTCCCTTCCCCGGGGCGGGAACGGTTTGTCCGCACAGGTGCCGTCACTCTCCTCCCAGAGTTTCGGGAGGATCAGGATTACATGGATCTCTCCGTTTTCAAACGAGAGCCGGATCGCCTCCCTGATCTTTTCGAGGTCTCCTGAATCTTCGATGATCGTGTATGCGATGCCCATCGCATCGAGCATCTCCGGGATCTTTGAGTTGAACGGGACCTGTGCGGCGATCTTTTCATTGCAGACCCCCCTCCAGCTTGCGATTATTGGCAGGGGCAGGCCGTAGAGGTGCGTAAGCGACATTATTGCGTTTAGCGAATTGCCGAGACCCGAACTCTGCATCTGGAGGACGAATTTGCGCCCCGCAAGCGCCAGTCCTGCACAGACCCCTACCCCGTCCTCCTCGCGGTTGATATTTACGTAGTGAAAGTCCCTTTCGAGAAGTGAGCAGAGATCCTTTGTCCTGTCGCAGGGGAGGGATACGACGAAATCAATCCCCTCCTCCCACAGTATAGATTCGATCCTCTCTTCAGGCATATCCTTTCATCCATTCCTTAATCCGCTCTTTCAGCCCTTCGAAATCTTCAATGCTCCCGAGTGCTGCTGAGGGTTTTAAAGGTTTCATCTCCAGGTCATCTGCTGCTCTTTTGTAACCCCCGCCGGTGATATTGAGGAGTATCGTATCGTCTTTTTCGATAGCTCCAGATTCAGCTGCATCTACAAGGGATGCGACGCAGACCTCCGCCGCGGGGTCGAGGTCGATTCCCTCGAGTTCCATGAAGAGCTTTCCTGCTTCCTTTGCATCGGCTGTATTAACTCCTGCTATTATTCCACTGGTATCGGACAGTGCGTCAAAGAGTCCTCCGGTGACCGAGTATGGGGGGCTCCTGTTTGTAAGAACGCCTGCATATGCTTCCATTGCCGCCATCTTTCCGCCGGGCATGTCCTCTTCCGGAATGATCTCCCTTCTCTTCTCCCTCCATGCGTTGACCATCGGGGTGAACGGCTTGTTCTGCGAGAGGTAAAGCCTCGGCAGCCGGCTGCCGAACCGCCCGTCGGCGAGGATTCTTTTTCCCATCTCCCATGCGGCGATTCCTCCCGTCCCGCTGCCGACAGCCTGGAAGTACCAGTCCGGCATCCTGCCGATTGTAACCGTCCCGTCGATCATAACAGTTCCCATGCCGTCTCTTCGTGACGGGTTCTTTGCACCGCCCTCGGAGATCACACCGGGGATGGAGCAGATCTCGTTTCCGAGAGCAATCGCGTCCGAGTAGTCGCCTTCGATTGTGACGAGAAAGACCGAGTCGCATTCCTTCGTCGTCCAGATGCTTTCTGCCGACTTTTCAGGGACCGATATTATCACCGGAATCCCGGTCTCCGCCGAAATCTGGGCGAATGCCCGTCCCGTATTTCCTGCCGATGCGATCTGGAGGATTCCGTTCTTCAGCCTCTCCCTGATCCTGAGCATTGTCGGGACCGCCTCAAGCTCCTTGAACGAGCATGTCCTGATCAGAGCACCCTTCTCGGGCCAGTAGCCGTTGAAGGCGATATAGAGGTTCTTAAGCCCCAGGTGGTCCGCAAGCTTCCTGCTCCTGTAGGTTACCGGACATGCGTCCGTTTGCGTCCATCCCGAAACAGGAAGCCAGTCGTGGTACCTGAAGATCCCGGGAAGGTCGCGGACGGTGAGCTGTTTTGCGGAGTAATCGGCATAGACAAGCCCGCTGCATCCGGAAGGGCATGAGTTTGTATATAAGTCGTCGATAGCCCTTCCGCAGGCAGGGCACCTGAGTGTGTAGGCGCCCATATCAGGCACCTCCTATGAAGAATGAGGCATCCTCAATCCTCTGTTTTAGTTCGGTGCAGATCATCCCGGCTCTTTCCCTGTCCGACTGCCGGAGGACCACCGGGATATCCTGATCTTTAAGTGAAACTGACCCCATATCCATTGAGTAGACCTCCCCCGGGCAGTTTTTAAGGCATGTGCCGCAGTTGAGGCACTTTGAGGTGGTGACTCCCCCGCCGGGCATGATTGCATTTGCCGGGCAGTGTACAAGTGCCGGGCACTCCCCGCAGAAGAGGCAGTTCATCGGGTTTACCATGATGCGGCGGTCCGCCCCCTGCCAGATCCGCCCGTAGTCCGAGACGCCGAGCACCCGCCTGTCGGATACATCCACGACAGGGAGAGGGATGTCTTCGTCAAGCACCGAGAGGAAGCGGATCGATTCTTCGTCGATAACAGGAATCGCGGCTCCTATCGATGTTATGCATTCCGGTCCGGCCGATGTCTTAAAGCCGCCCATATATTCCGGCATCATTCCCGCCATATCTGCGGAGACTGACAGGTTCGGCTTTTCGGGGCTGCTTCTGGTTCCCGTCCCGAGGATCAGGCCTTCGGCGCCGTTCAGTAGGACCTTTGCACCGGCCTTCAGGAATCTCATCTCAGGGTCGTTCTGGAGGGGGTTTATCTCGCCGCACCCGCTGACCGTCGCCTGTGAGAGGTCGCCTGCGAGAGGATCTGCCGAGAATATTGTGTGGAGGGGATCTTTGCCCTGGTTTACAAATGCCGAGTAGTTCCTAAAGGCGCTCCTGGATGTGATCATCCTTGCAGACGGGAGTTCGTCGCCGTAGATCTCTGCCTCGAAAGTCTTTCCTCCGGCTTCGGCAACGACCTCGATCTCCTTCTCGTCTGCAAGATCCCTGAAGAGGTTTCCCCCGCCGTATGCCGGGGATGCATGTGATGTCCCGTACACCACAAGGTCCACGAGCCCGAGCCCCTCGTTCGGACAGGGGCCGGGAAATGCCGGAACGCCGTTGAGGGTGATGGAATCCGCCCTGCGGAATGCACCCGGTTCTGCGACCGGTACGGTCAGGATAGCCATTGTCCCGGACATGACCCCGCACGTCCCGCATGTAACCACATCTACATCTCCGGGAGAGACCGTTTCCCCGTCGCGTAATCTTGTCTTTAATTCCTCTGCATTAATGACAACAGCGTCTCCTTCGCGTATTTTTGTATTGATCTCGTTGACGGTCTTTATCATATCCTGATATCCTCTACTCTTGTGTGTGTACCATAACTGTTCTCAAGCACCATATTGACAACGCCTGTATGTGCAAGGTACATCATGCAGAAACCTGGAAGGAACCTCTGTCTTCTTCCGAATTCCGGCTCTTTCTTTACTGTCTGCGCAATCCCCTCAAACCCGATGATGTGGTAGGCCGAGACGTTCTTTACCTCATCGCATCTTTCTCTTGCCAGTAGCGGTGATACAACATGGGTAGTCAGGACTCCGGTCAGGTAGTCGGCCTCTATCACGGATAAGACATGCTGGACCGGGCACCCGGCACCCTGTGGTCGTCCCAGGACGAGATCCCCTTTTACGATCTCCAGTTCCTCTGTCATGTCCGGCCTGAAAGGGAGCACGATCTTTCTTGCGGATGGCTCGCCGGGGAGCGGGTGGAGAATGAAGTCAAAAGGGTTGCCGAGGATGTCGCTATCTCCATAGTTTGCCTTTATATCTCCCGGGGAGGCTGAAAAATTCCCTTTGTCAGAATAGAACGGACAGTCGGCCAGACTTCGTTTATTTTCTTTGAGGAGTCTTGTGAACTCTTCGCATGTAGCCGCCCCGCATACCCCGCAGTTCTTTCCCGGGGGCACCCATCCTCCCGCACCTGTCATAGATTCAGTCTCCCCTGAAGAGGAAGTCTGCCCCCTCAAGTTTCCTTATGACGCCGAAGTGGTTCTGCCAGCCGATCTCCTTCTTCCCTACGCAGATCGTGCATACGCCGAGCGGCGGTGCTCCCTTCAGAACGATCTTCTCCGGGTCGGAGATTTCGTCCTGATCGTCGATTGCCCTGAAGAGGTACCTGAGCCCTGTTCCCTGGATCGCGTTCGTCTCGATGATATCGAGGCCTTCGTTAACCTCGCGGATCTTCTCCCTGAAGACCTCTTTTTCGGCCTGCGATACGAGGTCCGTTCTCGTAACGACGGCGACATCCGAGAGGGCGAGCATTGCACTCATCTTGAGCGGAGTGTTTACGCCCGATATCGCACTAAGGACAACTATTCCAAGCGACTGGGTCGTATACGGCGAGCACCTGAGGCAAAGCCCGGCGCTCTCGACGATGAAAATATCCGCTCCTTCGGATTCCGCCCAGTCTATTGCATCCTTCATTACAAGTATGCCCACATGGTCGGGACATACGTCTCCCGAGTAAACCTTCTTTGTCGGGATAACGAACTCTGCGGCAAGCTCCTCGTCCTCAAAGGCCCTCACGACGTCAATTTTCAGGTACGCACAACGCTTCTCCCCTGAGTATTTCCTTATTACCTGTTTGACGATCGCCGTCTTTCCCGCCGACGGGGGGCCTGCGATTACGATGAGCTTCATACCGGGTTTACGCTCCTGACAATCTCTCCTGCACGGATGAGCTCACGCATCCTGCAGAGGGTCTGGTCCATCCTGATAATCTCTGCAAGCGCCTCATTCTCTTCGTCACCCGGTTCGAGAATCCGCTCTACCGCACCGTTCTTCATCACGATCCTCTTTGCAGAGAGCAGCGAGACTACCGGGTCGTGGGTCACGAAGATTAGAGCCTTGTGATGCATCTTCAGGCACTCGATCACCTTCTCTTTGAATATACCCGCATTTTCGACCTCGTCGAGGAGGATTATAGGTGCATCCGAGACCATTATCGCGTCCGCGACCATCAGGGATCTCGTCTGCCCGCCTGAGAGAGATGTCATCCTGACCCCGGGCCGGATCTTTTCCCCGGTAAACTCGTTTGCAAGGGTGATCGTCTTTTCGACAATCCTGTCGTCGTCTATCTTTCTCGATCTGACATGCATCCCGAGGAAGTCTTCGACCGCCATATCGGCGAGGCATTTGGTATTCTGGGTGATAAGAGCGACCGGCTTTTTTGCAGGGTCACGGACGAAGTCCTCGGGTGCCTGCTCACCGTTGACAAGTATCGTCCTTCCCGTCACCGTATCTCCGTGGGCAAAGATCTCTATGTCGTTTACCAGGGCACTCTTTCCGGAACCGGTGGGCCCGACAATCGATATCGTATCACCGGGGTGGATTGCTATTGAGCTGAAATTTTCAGTATTCTCGTTCCTGTTTCTTCCGGGCAGTATCGTGATCTCTTCTATGGTCCGGGGCTGCATATGATAATAATGGGTGTGGTGTCTCTTAAAATATGCCATTAGGGCCCAATATTTTTAGACAAAAAGGAAATTATTATGATATATTGATTATTATGGGGAAAATATTGAGGTAAAGAAAACTCTCAGTTTTGTACTGCGTTTAACCTGGCGGTTAAATCATGCAAACGTTTTCGTTTATATCTTTTATATCCGATTTGTTACAATTTAGCATTGTATTTCGGGAGTCTGACTGGGATGAATAACTGAATCGGGAAAAAATTATGACAGAGACCTGTTTAATGAGCGGAGATGTGATAATGGAGCTTCAAGGGGGTGAAGGCAAAACTCTATGCAGTGAAGATGAATATATCGGGTTCGAGATTCCGCCTGTAGAGGAACTGCAGGAGATTGAATCGACGATAGTCGATGCCCTTAAGAGCGGTGCCGATCTTCTGCCGGCAGTATTTCTGCTTGAAAATTGCAGGAGTCTTGCAGAGGCCGGAAGAATGGACGAATATACGGAAGTATGCAGCATTCTGTCGGGACTCTGCAGGGATATGCCGGTGGAGAGGGGCGGGAAATTAAAGCCTGTGGGCGACTATCTCGGCTTTTACCCGGATTAACAGTCAGCTCTTCACAGGTCTGGCTTTTTACCCTTAAAGGAAAACAATTTATATCTTTTTTCTCAATTGTATCTTATGTTCTCGCAGCGGATCTTTCAGGTCGGATTCAAAACCGCACTGCAGGAAGAGATTGAGAGGAAGGGTGTAAGCATCCGGGAGCTCGCAAACAGGGCGGAAATTCCTGTTGCAACTCTCTACAAGATAACTTCCGGGGAGCGTGACCCCCGTTTTTCAACCGTGCAGGCGATTGTAAATGCACTTCAGCCGTCAGACGGTGATTTCGTGGCTGTCATCGCCGCCAAATTCCTCCTTGAAGATATCGAATCCAGCCGGATCGATGTGGGAGATCGAAGAATGAAGGTCCGCGGCTATCCGGCATATACGATGGAGGAGTGCATCATATCTGCGGTCAGGGCTGAAAAGGAGGGGGCGCTCGGGATCGTCTGTGCACCTATCCTTGCATCCATAATCGAGCGGATAGTGGATATCCCGGTTGCCATAATGAAGCCGCAGGCGGAGACGATAATCGAGGCGCTCAGGACACTTGACCGGCGGCTCGAATTATAATAATTTTTATCTCTCTGCAACAGCAGGCGGCGTATAGCCCTTCAGCATCAGCGAGAGTGAGATGACCGTAACCGAACTCAGGATCATCGCCGCACCTGCATATTCGGGCCTGAATATAATCCCGTAGAAGGGATAGAGAACACCAGCTGCGACAGGGATTAAGGCCGTATTGTATGCAAACGCCCAAAAAAGGTTGAGCTTGATCCTTCCCATTACTTTCCTGGATAGTTGTATCGCCGCTGCAGTGTCCCGGAGGTCGCTCTTCATTAAGACGATATCAGCACTTTCAAGAGCGATGTCCGTTCCGCTGCCGACCGCGATGCCGACATCTGCCTCTGCAAGGGCTGGGGCGTCGTTTATCCCGTCACCTACGAAGGCCGTCATGCCTGAATTTTCCCGTATTTGCCTGACTTTTCTGGCCTTATCTCCCGGAAGAACATTTGCGTAAACGTCTTCGATTCCTGCCTCGCGTGCAACCGAGAGTGCAGTAATTGCATTGTCGCCTGTTATCATCGATATGGAGAGTCCCATATCCTTTATCTCCGATATTGCCTTTGGGGCAGAATCCTTTATGATATCTGATATCGCGATCACACCGGCGACCTTCCTGTCCGCAGCGAGTATGACCGTTGTCTTTCCTTCACTCTCGAACCCGGCTAGAGTCTTCTCCACATCTTCACCTGTGACTGCACCGCTGTTCGAGACGAAGTCCCTGGTTCCTGCCGCAATATCCCTGCCTCCGGCTGTAATCCCGACTCCGGCGCCGGACTTCGAGGTGAAGTTCTTACCTCCGGGAATGGCAATCCCCTGTTTCTCCGCGTAGTCCAGTATCGCCTTTGCTATCGGGTGCTCGGAGAACTTCTCGGCTGCGGCGGCAAGACCGATCATCTCTCTTTCATCCATTCCGAAAGAAACAGCATCCGTGACCTCCGGTTTCCCTCTTGTAAGCGTTCCGGTTTTGTCGAAGACCACCGCCTTTAGTTTCTCCGAGATCTCGAGCGCCTCCCCGTTCCTGACAAGGATTCCAAGCTCTGCACCCCTTCCGATTCCGACAGTAACCGCCGTGGGTGTGGCAAGTCCGAGAGCACAGGGACATGCGACGACGATTATCGATATGAACACCGTCAGGGCAAAGAGCGTTGTCGACCCTAGGATGAACAGCCATACGGAGGCTGCGATTATCGCTATTGTGAGTATCGTCGGAATGAACCAGGCCACGGCGACATCCGCTATTCTCTGTACAGGGGGTTTTGTCCTCTGCGTCTCTTCGACGAGGCTGATAATCTGGGAGAGAACGGTCTCCCTGCCGACCCTCAAGGCCTCAAAAACCATCGATCCGCCGGTAAGCAGGGTCCCGCCCGTAACCTCGTCGCCCTCTTTTTTCAAAACAGGAGCCGGTTCGCCCGTGATCATCGATTCGTCGACATATGCCTCGCCGGAGGTCACCTTTCCGTCGACGGGAACCCTTCCGCCCGGTTTTACAAGTATCTCTGATCCTTTTTCAAGATCTTCAGCCCGGACTTCAACGAAATCGCCGTTTATTTTTACAAGCGCAGTTGCCGGCCTGAGATTGAGGAGTTTTTTGATTGCATCGTTCGTCCTTCCTTTTGCATTCGCCTCAAGATACCTGCCCAGCGTCAGAAAGGCCGAAAGCATGACTGCCGTTTCATAGAACATGAAATCGCTCGTGAGCACGATCCCGAAAGTCCCGAGAACCGATGCGATATAGGCGGTCCCGATACCGAGAGAGTACATGACATCCATGTTGAGACTGCGATTCCTGAGGGAGAGGTATGCGGCCCTGAATATCGGGTACCCGAGGAATGCGACAACCGGGGTCGCGATAACGAACATTATGAGGTGAAGGGGGACCTGGGATGAAAGGCCGCTATGCATCAGTATCATTAGGACTGCAGCTGTCCCGAGTCCTGTTACCACCCGCAGCAGGCGGCCTTTCTGTTCGCGTGCAAACTCCTCCGCTTCCTTTTCGGCGGAGAAGTCCTCTTCAGAGCCTAAGTACTGGAAACCTGTCGATTCGATGGCTTCCCTGAAGTCCCCTGACCCGGCGATATCGTCTTCGTATGAGATGACTGCTGAATTATCGATAAGGTTTACATCGGCCGAGATGACACCGTCAACGTTTTCAAGTGCGTTTTTCACCGTGCTTACACATGCCGCACAGTGCATCCCGCCGATCTTAACCTTTTTTTCCGTATGGGATACACCGAAACCGCTTTTTCTGATTGCCGACTCAATATCCCCGGGGTTTACCTTCTCAGGATCATAGCTGACCTGTGCGTCCTCAGATGCGATGCTCACCGAGGCGGAGTCCACACCCTCAAGCTTCTTTAACGCCGATTCCACACTGGCCGCACAGGCTGCGCAGTGCATTCCCGTGACCTTCAGGGAGGTCTTTTTCACCTGTTTTTCAGACATGCTCCCGATCCGTTCAATAGCAGATTGTTCTCACAGGGATAATGCCTTTTCAGATTAATTATAAATTTTGTACCGGAAATTCCGTTTTTATCAGGTCTTATGATTATCTGTCCCCCGCAATTTCCGACAATATTGCGTATGATACCCAGTCCAAGACCTCCTTTTCCTGAAGGATCGCAATCGATGTAGTCGCCGTCATTGAATTCGTTTATGATGTCTTCGGGCATTCCGTGGCCGAAATCCTCAAAAAATATGGTTGTTGTCTCCCCGTTTTCAATGGCTGAAATTTCCACCTTCGTTCCTTTGCCGCAGTGTTTTCTTACATTGCTGAGGAGGTTATAGAAGACCGAAGCCAGGAGTTCATCTGCCAGCACCATGCCGTCGAAATCATCTATTTCTATATCCAGGTCACGGAAATAGTCCGCCTCCCGGCGTATCACCGACCTGATCCTTACCGGTTTTAAATCGCTGCAAATCTCTTCAGATCGTCTCATTGAATCGACATTGGTTATCAGATGTGAGATACTTCCGGCAAGCTTCTTCATCCTCTCCTTCCAGAAAACGGTTTGTTCGTCCTGATCTTCAATCACAAGATATCCGATTTCAACAGTCATCATGTTCCTGATATCATGCGTGAGGAGGTCGAGGTAGAATTCACTGTTGTTGATTTTCTCCTCAAACAGTCCGGATTCCGGCTGGCAGTACTCATGAAATTCGGTGAAAAATCCGAGAAAGTCGTTGCTTCTGTTCAGGTAGGGAGTCGCGTGAAAGAGGATGGGTATGACTTCGCCGCACCTGTTTATGATCTCCAGGGGATAATCTTTCAGGTAACCTTTTTCAAATGCAATCGCAAGTGCCGATCTGGCTTCTTTTCCATCCTTAAAGAGCTCTGCAAGATCCTTTTCTTTGAGATCTTCCTTCCTGTAACCTGACAATTCCTCCATTGCGGAGTTTATATCCATGATCTGGTAATTTTTGTCAATAGTCAGGAGCGGGTCTATATGTGACTCGATGAGGCGGTCCTTGTATTCGTTCGCCTCTGACAGTGCCTTTTCGGATCTCTTCTTCTCTACTGCGAGCAGTATCTTGTGTGTCAGTTCGACAAACTGCGATTTGGGATCTCCTCCCTTCTGGATATAATAATCTGCACCGTAGTTGAGTGCCTCGATTACTACATCCTCACGGCTCCGGCCTGTAAAAATTATAAACGGAATTGTGTATCCTTTCGACCGGACTTTTTTCAGGAAGTCGAGGCCGTTCATCTTCGGCATCTCGTAATCCGATATAACTGCATCGAAATCGCCGTCATCAAGCATCAGAAGTCCGGATTCAGCCGAACTCCCTGTTGAAACCTGAAAATGACCCGAGCGTTCGAGAAAAACCCTGGTAATCTCCAGTACCTGGGGTTCGTCATCGATGATGAGGATCTTTATCATGTCCTGATATTTTCAGGATTAGGTTACGATATACGGTAGCCGAAAAAAGTTTGTTTTTAAAATTTGTATGGTGTATTTTTATCTTCTTTTCTGCTTTACCTGGTTGTAAAACCAGTATATCGGCGTATTTAGAGGTTTGTTGTCTCCCTGTTTCAATATACAATCACCTTATTTCACCGGTTTCAGCTTCTTTCATCAGGTGGTGCATATGCTCGTCGAGATTTTTCAGGTGTGCGACAAGCTCCTGTACGTCCCTTTCAACGTGTTCGATATCGTCGTGGACATGTTTGAGTTCGCTGTTCATATGATCAAGTAGTTCGTTGTTCATCTGTATCACTTCCTTTGCGTGATTTTCAATCGACGCGATAATGAATTTGAATATACGGTTGATTTCAATACCACCCTGTAATTTTCAGGAAATGCCCGGAAAATCAAAACTTCTTATCTGTGTTGCAGCCTCTTTTGTCCCGGGGGTTTGGAAACGGTTTTAAAACAGGTCGGCAATACAATTCATCAGGATTCAGAGGTGATTTTTTTGGAAAATCTGGCATTATACGTGGCATTCTTCGGTGCTCTCTTTGCACTTGCAAATCCGTTCGGTAACCTTCCTTTTTTTATTACATATACCGCTTCGCTGACTCCGCGGGTGCAGAAGGCGACCGCTGTTCTGCTTTCCGTATTTTTGGTGGTATTTTACGGGATCTTTTTCTTCGCCGGTGATGCGATACTGAAATTTTTTGGAATCAGCATGCCGGCATTCCAGATCGCGGGAGGAATAATCGTGCTGATTATCGCTCTTTCGATGGTGAGCGGTGAGCATACAGAAAGGCAGAAGGAGATAATGCATGTGGATGGCGATGGCGGGATAAAAAAAGAATCCCTGGAAGAGGATTTTGAGGAGGCAGAGGCCTTTTTACCAAAAGTTCTCGTCCCGCTGGGAATCCCGATATATGCCGGTCCCGGTGCACTCAGTGTTGTCGTGATGTACGGTAACAAGGCGTTTGAAACCGGCGGAGGTGCGGTAATCGGGGCATTGATCGTGATGGTCGCAATATGCCTTATCGTGTGTATCGTGAACTTCCTTGCGTCCCCCATCAGGAGAGGTCTCGGGGACCAGGGTCTTGAGATTCTTGTCCGGATAATGGGCCTGATCCTTGCGGCGATCGCGGTCACACTGTTCATCGAAGGTCTGGCCGCCATAAACAGCACATTCACCGTGCCTGTGGCCTGAATCTTCTCTCTTTTTTTGGAAACCTAAATTTATTTGGACTTCCTAACAGTATTGATGACATCCTATCACGGCAAAAAGCTGACCCGAAAGACGGAGGACTATCTTGAGGCGATACTTGTAATAAGCCTGGAGAAGGGTTATGCAAAGACAAGGGATGTCGCCTCCCTCCTTGGGGTGACCCCTTCATCGACTGTGGAGATGTTCATAAAACTGGATAAGATGGGGCTTATCGAGTACAGGAAGTATGAAGGGGTCCGTCTTAAGCCCGATGGTCTGGAGATAGCACGGACGATAAAATTCCGCCATGACACCCTGTATAATTTCCTGCGGCTCATAGGCGTCGAAGAGATGGCCGCAGATCATGATGCATGCCGGATGGAGCATGAGCTCGCTCCCGGAACCATCGAGGCGATCGACAGCCTCGTTGCTTTTCTTGGCAAAAAGGAGAATGAGGGAATTCTTGCTGACCTGAAAAAGTTCAGGCAAGAGAGATCTTAGGGTGCAGACTGGGGCATAAGCCCCTTCGGTTGCCTCGACCGGGAAAACTTTTTTTGGATGGTTGAAAAACAGAGCAAAAGAGGATGCCCGCCCATCCTCTCTGTGACATATCGCGTTTAGGGCGAGGGTTATAGGGAGGGGGCTAGTCCCCTCCCTCTCAGTTTTTCATAGGATTTAACCAGAAAAATAAAATTATCAATAAAACTTCAAAAAAATCCTATATTATTCGGGCAAGGATCTTTTTTGACGATTTTTCGGGTCAGCTTATTCCATACCTAAATTACTATTTTTGATTAGAAGATGAGAAGGCTGAAAAAAATGAATCGTGAAAATGAAATAAAACTAAAGAAAACAGCAAAATCCGGGGAGAGATTATAGATGTCTCACTCCGGTGGACGCTCCTCGATTAGGGGAGTGTCGGATCTGTCAGCTGTTTCACCCCTGATCCTTGAACTTGCAGGTCTGAAGCAGAACAAAGTCTCTCCCGGGGAGACTTCCGCCAGGATGGCTCCCGGAATTATAAACACCGGGAGTATCGAGATGCTCACGATGTGGGGGGTGTAAGGATGTAGCATATCACAGTAGTAAAGGCGTAATAAAATCTCTACATTCAGAATATAGTCACTTGGAAAGACGAATTCACGGCTATACACTCATGAACGCATTAAAAAAACCAACACACCGCTATCGACTCTAAAAACCCCTGGATTATCATAAATCCACCAATCCATAGTTGGGGTTTATTCCAAAAACCCAAAAATTCCTTATATTGTATGCGCAATCCTAATCTTTTTTGGCTCCCTTTAATATTTATTTAAAATGAGATTCTATATTCCAAAGAAATGAGGTAAGATATGGCTGGAAAAATGCATCTCAGTAGAAAGGCAGAGGATTATCTTGAGGCGATCTATATCGTAAGCCGGGATAAGGGCTATGCCAGGACAAAGGATGTCGCTGCCCAACTTAAAGTCAGTCCGTCAAGTGTTGTGGAGATGTTCCGCAAACTCGACAAACTTGGTCTGGTCAGGTACAGGAAGTACGAGGGAGTTGTTCCGAATCCCGAAGGTCTCCGTATAGGACGGATGATTAAAAACAGGCACGATACGCTTAAGGCCTTCTTCATGAAGATCGGTGTTCCAGAGGACATCGCTGATGAGGACGCCTGCATGATGGAGCACGAACTTAACCCCAGATCGATTGAACAGATACAGCTTCTGCTCAGGTTTGTCAATGAAAAAGCCGGCGTGTCCCACACCTTCGCAGATTTTGAGGCGTTCTGCCGTGTGAAGAGTGCAGAAGAAAAGAAAAGCAACTTTGAATAACTATTCTCCTTCTAACTATCCTGTAAAAACCATTCTGTAAAGTCAATTCATATTCCTGCAGTGAGAATTTAGGTAAAATCAGAAAATCCTAACATGTTCCGGTTTTGAGGAAAATACCGGGTCTTTTTCGAACGTCCTTCATTACAACCGAATTTACTATTTTTTATGGTAAACTCATGTTTCTGACCGAAATGTCCCAGCTGGAAAGAGGAAGGATAACCGCGATCACCGGTTGCGGGCGTGCAAGACACCATCTTGCGCTCCGCGGGCTTTCCGAGGGATGTATTGTTAAGGTAATATCCTCCGGGCGTGGCCCGGTCGTGGTAGAGGTCAAAGGCATAACTCTTGCAATCGGAAGAGGAATGGCCGGGAGAATCAGGGTTTTGAGAATAGAAAACTGATTATCGAGGAATCCTATGAAAAAAAAGTTGTCAGAGATGGATTATGGGGATTTTGGGACTGTCTGTGAGATAAGCTCCAATAAATCTGCTCTCCGTTCACTGGGGGTCAGGGAGGGAAAAACCCTGACCATGGTTACAAAACAGCCCATAAAAGGGCCTGTTGTCGTAATGCTCGGCGAAGTCGAGGTTGCAATTGGTCTTGAGACGGCCGATTTTGTCTTCGTCGAGTGCGCCTGAACCTGAGGTGTTGAATTATGGCAGAAAAGAATAAAAAAATGAAGAAAATATTGATGGTCGGCAATCCTAATGTCGGGAAAAGCGCTCTTTTCAACCGCTTAACCGGCGGAGAGGCGATCGTCTCAAATTACCCGGGCACTACCGTGGATTATACCAAAGGCGAGTTCGCCAGTGGCGGAGTTTTTTATGAAGTCACCGATGTGCCGGGTACATACTCCCTTGAACCCCGTGACGGGGCCGAGGAGGTTGCGGTCAGTATCCTCGAAAAGGAGAAGGGAGAGGTCGTGATGATCGTTCTCGATGCAACAAGGGTCGAGAGGGGTCTCTATCTGGCTCTTGAAGTGATAGAACGTGGCTATCCCGCGATTATTGCCCTGAATATGATAGACGAGGCTCATGACAAGGAGATCTCGGTAAGCGCCGGAGAACTTCAGCGCCTGCTGGGCGTTCCGGTTGTAGCGACATCTGCCGTCAGCGGTGAGGGAATAAAAGACCTTGCCATGATGGTCAGAAAGGCATGTGTGACCGACATCTCCCGGATAAAAGCCGCCCTTGAAGGCGGAAACGAAGACCCCGCTCCATCCGGTTGCGGCGGGTGCACGGGCTGCGGAGGTTGCTGATATGTCAGGCGGCTATCTCTCCGAGGATGAACGCTGGGATCTTGTCGACAGGATCTCTGAACGTATCGTCAGTTATGGAGAATATAAACAGAGCCTTCGGGACGTCATCGGTGAACTGACAGTCGTTCCACTTATGGGAATTCCCGTTGCAGTAGCGGTATTATACGCCTTCTGGAGTATATTCGGCTCATTCGCAGGGGCCCTGATGACGGACGGCTTCATGGTAAAGCTCTTCGACAACTACTGGCTCCCGTGGCTCCAGTCTGTATGGCCCGACCCTGACGGATGGCTCTATTTCCTCTTCGTCGGTGATCCTGCGGCGGACAACTGTTTTGAGGCGTTTGGAATGCTTACGTCCGGGCTTTTCGTCTCGCTTGGTGTCGTCTTGTGGGCTGTCCTTATATTCTACCTGATGATGACGCTTCTCGAAGATTCCGGTTATCTCCCGAGGCTTGCAGTCCTCGTGGACACGCTGCTTCACAAGATCGGTCTTCACGGGTACGCAATCGTTCCGGCAATCCTCGGTCTCGGGTGCAATGTGCCTGCAGTAACTGCGACACGCATCCTCGAGACGAAGAAGCAGCGGTTCATGATGATGACGCTCCTTGCGATCTTCATTCCCTGCGGGGCACAACTCGGTGTGATGCTCGAGGTGATACCGGATTCGGTCGGCTGGGTCATGCTCTATCTTATCGCGGGATTCGCGATCTTCGGAATAATACTCGACAGGATTATCCCGGGCAAGAACCCGGAGATACTGATCGATGTTCCGGCATACCACATGCCTTCACTGGAGAACGTCGGGAAGAAGCTCTGGATGAGGACGAGAGGCTTTTTGAAAGAAGCTGTTCCGTTCGTTATGCTGGGTGTCCTGCTTGTAAACCTTCTCTATCTCGGCGGAGTGATACAGGCGCTCTCGAACTTCTTCGAACCGCTCTTCGTATATTGGTTCGGTGTCCCGAAGGAGACTGCAGGTCCGCTTGTTGCGGCGTTCCTGAGAAAGGATCTTGCAATCGCACAGCTATCTGCAATCCCGATGACCGCGTACCAGATGATAACCTCGGTTGTCCTGATATCGATATACTTCCCGTGCGTGGCGACCTTTGTGGTCATGCTTAAAGAGGGATGGAAACAGCTTCTTGCATCGGTTGCCGTGCTGTTCTGCGTGGTGCTGATCTACGGCGGACTGATACATGCAATCGGCATCCTCCTGGGGGTGGCGTAAATGGATATGAAAAACAGCAGCAGTAATAAAAATATAAACGGACTGGGCATATACGTAATTATCCTGGGCGTAGTGGCGTTTGCCTTCGGCTGCGCCGATATACTCGTGTGGGCGGGGTTCAGCCCCGGTCTCGAGATTGGAATAATGGAGATCGCCGGTGACGACTTCTTCCGGTGGGCATGGGGTGGTCTTGTCGTCCTTATGGGTGGGCTGATCATGCTCTCCGGTGCGGTAAATGCCGGTGATATCAGGCAGTTTGCAAAGGTGGCCCTCGGGGCCCTCATGGTCCTGATGATCGCGGCGACGGATATATTTGCAAGGCTCTGCGAAAACATTCCTGCAGGCGAAGAGGCCCCTGAGTTCTTCAACTCGCTCGGGGGATTCATCGGCGGTTTTGCACCTCCTTATTCGCCGGCAATAATCCTCCTGCCTTTCGTTCTTGTGATCGTGTATCTCGCGATGAGGTACGATGAAGAGAACTGAAAATATTTGATATGATAGAGGGAGGGGGAATATCCCCCTCCCTATTACCCTCCCCCTGATCGCGATATGTCGCAAAGGGGACGGACGAGCGTCCTCTTTTGCTCCGAATGCCTTCTTCCCTTTCGAAACCCAGGGCGACCTTCGGTCACCTGTTCATTTCATGAAATCACTGCTCTTGGTATTGACACGTGTGGGTAGCGTCCAGACCGGGCTATCACGATTGCGAAAGTTTGCGCAGCAAACTGAGCAGCGTGATAGCCCGAAGGGGCTTATGCCCAATTTTTATCAGGATGGCGATTGGTATATCACTAAATCCTGAGGTCAGGGTGTGTTCGCGAAGCGAACTTCTACAATCAAAAAAATGTTAGAATAATGCGAAAATAAAAAAGTTGAGAAAAGGAATTGTATAAAGTTTAAAGGAGGTTTAGTGCTTCTTTTCCTGTCATCCCCTCCTTTATACCCACTTTTTCTGCAGACGGGTTTGCTGCCGCGATCTCTCCGTTCATCAGGTCGTCGAGACTGCTGACGGATTCGCCTTTCGGCCTCACCTTTGCCGCTGCATAACCGAACTTCTCAAGGGCCATGACGTCGAATGCACCGCACCCGACAAGGCCCTTTTCGCTCCTTGCAAAGACAAGGTTGACCTTCCCGATGGGAATTACGAACCCTTCGATCTCTTTGTTGTTTATCCTGATGACTTCGCTATTCATTATTCAAAAGATTCCCGCCGGGGCATATATATGATGCAGATCCCTCTGGTTATACGGGTTAACCGGCGGGGGCCGGGGTGGGACCCGGAAAACATATCATTTATTCCAGTTCGCCTGAATATTTATTAGGAAATCCTGTTTCAGGTATTGAATCAGGCCACACTGAGATGCCGTCGATAGAGAATATACCAGAGTTCGGAGAGTATATCTCCGGTTTTTTATCCCCTTATACATCGGGTGAGCGGGGGGAGACTCTGACTGAAACCCGCAGTATCGATCAGACCGGCTATAATTCGTATATAAACGAGTTCTGGACCTCGAAGCAGCGGCAGGCATCATCAATACACGAGGTGTCCTATCGTGCCTGTTTCAAGCCCCAGCTCCCCCGGTTCTTTATTGAACTGCTTACTGACAGTGGTGATACCGTTTATGATCCCTTCACCGGCAGGGGAACTACAATAATAGAGGCCGCCCTGCTGGGAAGGTCTGTGGTATCAAATGACGCGAATCCCCTGAGCAGGATATTGTGCGAGCCGAGGCTCAGCCCACCCTCCCTTTCAGATGTTGAAAGAAGACTTGGGGAGATAGAATACGACAGCTCAAAGAAGGCTGATATAGACCTGTCGATGTTCTTCCACGAAACGACCGAGTCGGAGGTCGTTTCGCTGCGTGATTATCTGGAATCACGAAGAAAAGACGGTTCAGAGGACTTTATAGACCGGTGGATCAGGATGGTGGCGACGAACAGGCTCACCGGCCACTCCGGCGGTTTCTTCTCGGTATATACTCTCCCTCCAAACCAGGCGGTCTCCCCTGAAAGCCAGGTGAAGATTAACAAAAAAAGAAATCAGGTGCCTGAATACCGGGACACAAAGAAGCTGATCATGAAGAAGACTAAGAGCCTTCTTAAAGACCTCCGGCAGGCGGAGATTGAGAACCTCTATTCGGCCTCGAAGAATGCGGTCTTTCTTTCAAACGACGCCGGAAATGTCTTGGGGATTCCTGATGATTCCGTGGCTCTTACTGTGACATCGCCCCCGTTCCTCAATATTGTTCAGTACTCAAAGGACAACTGGCTCAGATGCTGGTTCAACTCGCTCGATGCCACAGAGATAGAGAAGAGAATCACAATGGCGGGAACAACCGCCGGATGGTCCCGCGTAATGGGAAACGTCTTCAAAGAGCTCTTCAGGATCACGAAACCCTGCGGGTGGGTTGCATTCGAGGTGGGCGAGGTCAGAAACGGCAAAGTATGCCTCGATGAGCATGTCGTCCCTCTCGGGATTGCGGCCGGGTTCGAATGTGCAGGTGTTGTGATAAACGAGCAGCACTTCACGAAGACTTCCAACATCTGGGGCATAGAAAACCGGAAGAAGGGAACGAATACCAACAGGATCGCGGTGTTTCAGAAAACAGCCTGAAGGTAAAATCCAAATCTATTTTTCCCGGAGTGATCTTTACTAATTTATGAGTTTCAGGTTTAATCGTTCGGCAACTGTGGTTATTGCAGTGCTTCTGGTTTTATGCTTCGCACTGGTCTGTTGCGGGTGCACCGGTGACGGGACAGTCGCCGTGGATTCGGGAGAGGAGAAGGCATCCGAAGCATTGCAGTCCCTCAAATCCGGGGTGTCATCCTCCCTTTCAGAGACGCTGGCACTTGCAAAGGATACCTCCGAAGAACTGACGACGATCGATCGCAACCAGATGGAGGTGAATGACATTCTTGACGATTCGTATAAGAGCCTCCCGTGGGTTGAGTCGGCGGCCTTCATTAACACTGCAGGGGTCGTCGTCGCGATAATGCCGGATACATACAGCGATCTTGTCGGTAAAGATCTCTCGTACCAGGTTATCGTAAAGACAGGTCTTACAAACCAGTCCCCTGTCATGTCTGATTACATGGAACTTGAAGATGGGGAGAAAGGCATTGTGCTCGAATATCCGGTTTTTTCAGAGGACGGCGAATTTGCTGGTCTCGTGTCGCTCGTTATTGATCCTGCAAAACTGGTCGGACCCTGTGCAGAAGAGATCAGGTCTGAATACGGTTATTCGGTTATGGTCGCACAGCCCGATGCACTGATCCTCTATGACGAAGATGCCGGGGAGATTGGAAACGAGACCTTTGGCAACCCCATGTACGAGGATTATCCTGAAATTATTGAATGTGCAGAAATTTATTCATCGCAAACTTCGGGAACATACAGCTATGTCTTTAAGGCGACAGGTTCTGATAAGGAAGTGCAAAAGCAGGCCTTATGGGATACTGCAGAGGTTCTAGACAAGGAATGGCGGCTGATGGTGATAAAGGAATTGTAAAATCCCTACTCTCCTGACGAACATATATCCAATATAGGATATCTTTATTTTTTTTGAGGTTCTCTTCGTATAAAAGGAGCAAATATCAATGCCAGCAGAAGATCTGTTTGAAAAATCCTTAAACGAGGTCGACAGGCTCATACACGAGGGAAGCATCCTCGGCGAGCCCGTTGAGGTAAACGGCTGCACGATCGTTCCCGTATTTGGTTACGGGTTTGGTTTCGGTGCGGGTTTCGGTGGAAGCGACAAGAACGGACAGCGTGGAGGAGCCGGTGCCGGGGGAGGGCTCTCCCCTGTAGCGCTTGTCATCATCGATAAGGCTGTAAAGGGAATTGAGGGAGTAAGAGTCGTCCCTGTGAGAAAGCCCGGCCCTGTTACAGAGGCAATCAATGCCCTTGGTGAGGGGATTCTCCCAAAGGTTGTCGATATGATGAAGAAAGAAAAAGAGGAAGGGGAAGAGGAAGAAAAAGAAAGCGGTAAAAAGAAATAATATTTTTCCTGGAACCCGATGGCCTCGTTTTTATTTGTTTTATGTCTGGCTGCGGCTGTACTTATCACTGCTTTAGCTGTGCATATTTTTATCCTCCCTTTGAAGATATCCGGCAGGCTGAGAACAGAGAGCGATTTTTTTCTCTTGGGGGTCAGGTGGGGCCTTATCAGGGTGAAGGTGATATTGTCCGTCAGCGGAACGGCAACGCTTTTTCTCTATTCGTTCAGGATAAAGGAATTTCCTCTCCGGGAAGAGGGAACCATTGAAAAATCCGGGGAAGGGGAGGATAAAGCTGAAGAAGGTGGAATTGAAATATCACAGATCCGTTTCCTTATCGGGGAGGCTGCTGCTGTTTTAAATCAGGTCCGGTTCGACTACCTGAAGGTCAGGGGGAAGATCGGCCTTGGAGATGCCGCCGACACAGGCATACTGTTTGGTCTTGCATCTGCTTTAGATGGTCTCATGGCCCCCACCGCAAAATTCAGCCTGAATGTCATCCCGGTGTTTGAGACTGAAGCCCTCGATCTCGATCTTGAGGCAGGCATAAGGTTCGTAAATATTTACAGGATAATTCCTCCTGCCTGGAGGATGATCAGGAAGAGCCGGAGCAGGAATGAAAAAAGCCCGGAGGGTGCTGCAGCCGCGTGAAGTTCAGGAAAATACAAAAGATCGTCTCCTCGCAGGAGATTGACGCCGGCGGGTGCAGGATATCTGCAGAAGCCGGGCTTTCTGCCTTCTCTTTCGGGGAGGGATTTGTTTTATCGATCAGCCCTGTCTCCGTTTTCGTGGATACGGGTTCGGGTGTATACAGGTTCGACCTGAAAGAGGAAGGTTCAGGGCCTATTCAAACCTCAGGGCCTCAATTGGGTTGAGATTTGCTGCCTTCCATGCAGGGTAGAATCCTGAAATCAGGCTTGTGACAACACCAAAGAGCATGCCGTACGGGATGTACACAAGTGTAGAAGGTTCAAACAGGTATACTGTGCTGTTCAGCATCACCATAAGAACCGCGTACCCGGCAAGGAAGCTGAACAGTGCCCCGACTATCGCACCGAAAAGCCCGAGGATGAGCGCCTCGTAGAGAAACATCTTTAAAACCTCGTTCTTTTTGGTTCCGATACTTCTGATGATACCGATCTCCTTGATCCTCTCCGTAACCGACATCATCTGGATATTAAATATGGATACCCCGGCAACAACAAGGGATATGCCTCCGATAGCGGTTGTAAATGTGGAGATCTGCCCGAACGTATCCAGAATCGTCTCGAGGATCGCCTTTGTGTCGAAAACGTCGACAACATCGTCTTTTTTATTCATCTTCGCATCTATGGCATCCTTTACATCCTCGATATCGTTGATGTCCCTGACCTTTACGATGACGAAGTCGTAGTCCTCCTGGTCATATGTCGATGAGAAGAATTTGTCTGTCACTATAAGGGCGGAATCCGGGTTTATATCAAATCCCATTCCCCTCTCCTCGAGGATACCCACAATCCTGAGATTTTCGTCTCCCAGCTTCACGCGGCTTCCGACCTTGAGATCGTACTCCTCAGCAATCCTGCTTCCGGCGAGGGCACCCGCAGAGCTTTTCAGGTACTGGCCGTCCTCGATATCGACCAGAAGGGAGACATCCTGGGTTTCAAGCCCGTAGACGGTGGCGATCCCGTCATCACCCCCCACCTCGATACTGTCCGCTGTATTGTATATGGGAATAACATCGTTGGAACCCGTTGCCCTGACGATATCCTTCAGCATTCTCTTTGTAATCTTGTCATCGATTGTCGAAGAGGAGGGCCCCTGGGATATGCCTCCGTGGGAGTATATGACTATCGCATCTCCTACATCGGAGAGCGATTCGGAGATTGAAAGGACGAGGCTGTTTCCGAGCATACCCATCGAGGCGATGGCCGCGACACCGATGACAATCCCTATCACTGCAAGCAGCGATCTCAGCCAGTGCAGCCTGACGCTTCTTTTGGCGAATTCAAAGAAAATTCCGGGTGTCACTGGATTTCACCGTCCGCTATCGTTATGGTTCTCTTCGCGTAGTCTGCGATTTGGGTGTCGTGGGTGACCATTATGATGGTCTTGCCCTGGTCGTTTAATTTCTTTAAAAGCTCCATGACCTGTGTGCCGGTCTTTGAGTCCAGGTTTCCAGTCGGCTCGTCGCAGAGGAGAATCTTCGGGTCGTTTACGAGTGCACGTGCGATTGCAACCCTCTGCTGCTGTCCTCCGGAGAGTTCGTTTGGTTTATGGTGGCTCAGGCTCTCTGTAAGGCCCATGCATTTTAAGAGCTCATCACACCTTCCTTCGGTGTCCGTTTTGCGGTATTTGAGTATGTAGGGGTATTCCACGTTCTCCCTTACCGTAAGCAGGGGTATCAGGTTGAACTGCTGGAAGATGAAGCCGATCGTGTCCCTCCTGAGATCCGTCAGTTCGTCGTCTGAGAGCGATCCGACATCGGTCTTATTTATGTAGAGTTTTCCTTCCGTAGGAACATCAAGAGAGCCGATCATGTTGAGGAGCGTGGACTTTCCAGAACCTGACGGTCCCATGATGGCAATGAAATCCCCCTCCTCTATGGAGAGCGATACATTGTTGAGCGCAACAACATCCCCGAAAGGCATCCGGTAGATCCTTGATACTCCTTCAAGCTGTATTACAGGCATGACTTATTCCAAAAAATATACCGGAGTCAGATTTTTCCCTGTTTTTTCCATGAATATAATATAGCCCCGCCGACTCCTGCTGCGATAATTATTACCAGCGCAATCAGCCCTGCCGGAAATCCGTCGCTTCCACTACCGCCGCCGGTCTGGCTTTCTGAAGAGGCATATCCTTCACCAAGCGATACATATACCTTCTCTTCATAGTCGTTTCCGTCTTCATCTTTGTAGATAATCAGGAGCGGGATATCTCCGCCTTCAGCTGTAAAGGTGACCTCAAAGCTTGAAAAGTCGTCGGGCTCCAGTTCTCCGACTACATACAGGCGGTTGGGATCGGAGGGTACAGCCGGGTCGGTGGATGTTACGAGGACCGATTTGGCATTTTTCAGCCCTGCATTTGTGACATCCCCCGTAACAACATAGGAGCCTGTTCCGGATACCTCAACATTGTTGATTACAAGCTTCGCATCCTTCTTTCCTTCACCGATTGTGTAAGTAAGCTTTTTTTCAGTTGTATGGTGGTTAAGTCCGTTCCTGTAATCTACATTGAAGACTATCTCCCCCGATTCTGAGGGAACAACGTCAAATACGACCTGCTGGCTTCCGTCCGGCTGAAGTTCGCCGATAAAGTGGCTGTTCTGAATGAATGACGCCGTATCGCTCTCAGGTTTGACAACAACTCCGTTTACGGTATTTTCTCTCGGATTTCCTACGACTAGTGTCACCTGATCCCTGACGTCTATGCCGAATTCATCTGGGGTGTCGATTATCGAGATCTCAAGGGGCGTGTCATCAACCTTTACCGGAATGAGATGGCCCATGCTCCCCCCTCCTACAAAGTTTACATAAAATCTCGGGTAATAGATCCCTTCTGATAAACCTGCTTTGATTGTGTAAGTAAAGTCCCTGGTAGTACCGGGACCAACGGTGCCTACTGTTGAATATGACTCCTCGTTAACAAGTGTGAAATCCTTTGTAAAGATGGTTGCACTCTGGATCTCTACGGCAGTTTCACCAATATTTTTTATTATAACCTTAATTGTCCCCGTGTCTCCCTCCATGAAAACAGAAGGGCTGACTTCGTATGAAGAGATCTCTATGTATGATGCCGCCGTATTTGTCGATGTCGATGCAGCTGATGCTGCGGTTGCAAGAACCATTACTGCCAGCAATGAAAACATGATCTTTTTCATCATCTAAACCTCACATTAAAAACGAACTTAAATTAATCAGTACAAAGATTGCCAGCGGTACTGCGGTGCAGATGGCCGCTTTTTTCAGTTCAAGTTTTGAAGCCTCTTTTACTCCGAATACTATGATATAGGCCGACCAGAAAGTAAAAATCAGGCCGATAATTGATGCAGCCAGCATTGGAGATGAGGTTGAGATTGCCTGAATTGCGGCCTGCATCTCAACTGCACTGGATGTTGCAGGAATGACCATATCCGGAAGAGAGGTGATAACTATGCCTGTGCTTATAACTCCTCCAAGAATCTGCGGGATAAAACCATATCCTGTAATCTCCAGCAGCCTTGAAAATGTGTGTTCCCCTTTGAGGATATGGATCATTACCAGGATAGCCACCACCCATATTATCCAGTAGATGAATGTTCCTATCAGGGCGGCTGCAAAGGCAAACAGAGAGACAACCGTCGCCGTACCCTCCATTCCGGAGGGCATCATAATCATCATCTTTCCTGTTATGATATATGCCGATATCCCGCTGATAATACTTATCAGGGCTATTATCAAAACCGGATACTTAAGACTGACCTCCTTCTTACACAATTCACTGAAGAAATGAGCCGGAGTAATTAGTATATCCATGATCGAGAACATATTATTCATTATATTGAATGTTAGAAGTATATACCATTTTTTGGAGAGGTTAAATATATCCGGTGTTGTATAAAAAAATGTGGCCGGGCAATCCTTATTATCTGCCTTTTTTATCTGTTCAGTTTTTGTTCTGTGGCTTTTGCAAGTGCAAGTCTCAGGACCGATTCGGGGATCTGCTCATAGACTCTGCTGCATGATGTCGTCTCTCTCCTCTCTCCCGTTCCACATCCTTTACAGGCCACCCCACAGTATTTTGAAGGGTCGGGGAGCGGTACCAGCTCTTCAAGAGGGGCCCCGTCGATTGTCAGCCTGAAAGAGCCCCTTTCTTTATCCGGCGATGTCTCTTCTCTGAATCTTAAAGAGAGTTCATGGCCGTTTTTTCCTTTCTGGAACTCCTCAACGACTTCCTTTACGGTCCGGCAGGTATCGGGACAGACAAGTGGAGGTATCGTAGGATCGTCGGGATGCGACCACAGGACTACAATCTCATTCATAAAAAACACTTTTAGTCCTGTATAACTTCGACAATCTCATCAATAAATACTTTGAGACTGTCTCTCAGTTCTCTAAAGCCTGAGAGATGGTCCGCTCCGCCTGCAGGCACCCGGAACTCGCGAAGTATGACTTCTTTCGATTTCGGGAGCGACCAGGCGAGTTTCATGGCATTAGGGCAGAGAAAAACAATCAGCTCAAAATATTCTCCTGAAAACGATCCTATGGTCGATGGCCTGTGACCGGACGTATCGATATTCTCCTCATTCAAAACAGCAACAGCCGCGGGGTCGGGGCAGAGAGGGTGGATGCCTGCACTCCTGAAGGTTATCCCGGGGTATCGCGCCTGTCCGAGATACCCGGCCATAAAAGATCTTGCAGAATTGTGGGTGCATATAAAAAGAATCGATTTTCCGGAGTTCATATCAATTACCCTATATCCTGTGGGCAGGCATTCTCTCTCTCAGTCTCTCCCGTCTTCTTTTCCAGAGGAGCCATCCCGCAACAGCCAAAACGGCGAGGACGACTATTACTATCACTCCCAGGCTGAAATCGATTATAAGCAGGTTTTTCAGGAATTCCGAACCGATGGCGATCAGGAAGCAGCCGGTAAGGGCACCTGCGATCACCGCGATGAGTACCTGAAGCGGGGGAATCCCGATCATTCTGCCTACGATTGGAGTTGCAAGTCCTCCCGTTCCCTGCATCGGGATCATTACAAAGATCGCAAGCCCGAGTGCCGATAGTTTCTCCAGCCACCTGTGGCTCCTGAAAAATGATTCGCCATGTTCCATGAAGTATTTCATCCATTTTGTCCCGAGAACCGGGATCTTCAGCGCAAGGTCGAAGTTGAGCACCATGAAGAGTGTTGAGAGAATATCCATCAGGGCGATCGAGAACGCGACTATCCACCAGGGTATGCCCAGCGCAATTCCCAGGGGGATTACGCTTTCCTTTCCTGCCGGCGGTATGAAGTAGACGAACATGATCGTCATAAGGGATAGAAATGCCGAATATGGCAGCGCCAGCCATAATAATATAATATATACGCCGAGTATTGCGAACGGGATGATCAGGTTTACAGCTGTTGCTCCTGAACTCATCAGCCTTTCAGCAGTATTTCTATTCTCAGCGTCCATCCGGTTTAAGATAAATGTGCTGGGAATTAATAAAACAGGTGCATCCCGTTTTTCAGCTATTTTGCCTGCTTTCTCTTCTTTTATAGATGTAATTTGCTGCACTTATGACGAGAACCGCCGCGACTATCACAAGTGCAAGAATCAGCGGGTTTATCGAGAGGACGGATGTAGCAAATTCAAATCCGATTGCAAGTAGATAAGAGCCTGTGAATGCTCCGGCAGCAATTCCGAGGAAGAGATGAAGTTTCGGAAGGCCCATCATCCTGCCGAGTATAGTGCCTCCGATTCCCCCCGATCCCTGGAAAGGCACCATGACGAATATCATAAGGCCGATTATGGAGAGGCCCTCAAGCCATTTGTATTTCATGAAAAAGGCACTTCCCTTGTCCATGAATACGTGAATCCAGTTCCCGAGTATTGGTATCTTCAGTGCGAGGTCGAAGTTGAGCACCATGAAGAGTGCAGCGGCAACGTCCATCATCGCTGTTGTCGTCCCCATAATATACCATGGGATTCCCATTGCAATCCCGAGAGGGATTACACTCTCTTTTCCGGCAGGTGGAACGAGGTTGATCACCATCAGACCAAGTATCAGCTCAAACTTTTCCGGGACGAGTATCAGGAACAGTATGAAGATGTATATGCCGATTATAATAAAAGGTAAAATGAGGAATGATGCTCTTTTAATAAAAGGATCTTTTATTTCAGGAATTTCAGGAACATGGTGATCGGTCATCCGGTCAGTCCCGCCTGTCTTCGAATTCTCTGATACGCCGCATGGCCTCTTTTAGTGTATCCATCTTTGCCGCGTAGGAAATCCTGATCCAACCTGGAGCATTGAAGGCCGTTCCGGGAGTCGCTGCGACATGGGCGTCCTCAAGCCACCTCTCCCCCCGTTTCATATCATCGCCGCCGACATTGACAAATGCGTAGAATGCCCCGTCTGCAGGAGCAGTTTTAAAGCCCATCGATTCGAGCTCCCCGCAGACGTATTTGCGTCTTTGATCGAACTCGACCCTCATACTTTCTATACATGACTGGTCGCCCCTCAGTGCTGCAACCGCACCCCACATTGCAAAGGTTGCAGGGTGGCTTATGGTGTGCTGCTGGACCTTTGTCATCGCCTTTGCAATCTCCGGCGGAGCGGCCGCGTACCCAAGCCTCCAGCCGGTCATCGCGTATGCCTTAGAGAAACCGTTTACGGTGATGGTCCTCTCACCCATGTCGCCCATTGCGCCGATCGAGAGGTGCACTTTGTCATAGATCAGCTTCTCGTAGATCTCGTCCGATAAGGCGATTATATCGTTGTCCGTGCAGATGTCAGCGACAAGGCCGAGCGATTCCTTCGACAGCACCGACCCCGTGGGATTCGAAGGGGTATTGAGGAGCACCATCTTCGTCCTGCCGGTAATCTTTTCGAGCAGGGTGTCGTCGAGCTGGAAGTCCTTTTCATTGAGGCTGTGGTGAACAGGAACTCCTTCCGCAATCCTGACTGCAGGTTCGTACGAGACCCATGACGGGTCGATGATTACAACCTCGTCGCCGGGATTGAGGCAGGCCTCCATGGCCTCGTATATATTGTTCTTCGCACCGCAGGCAACGACAATGCCGGATGCATCGATATCGACGCCGTTATCCTTTTTAAGCTTCTCCGAGATGGCCTCACGAAGCTCCTGAACTCCCTGGCTTGCTTCATAGTGCGTCTTTCCATCCTGCAGGGCAGCTATGCAGGCATCGGTTATATGCCGGGGGGTGTCAAAGTCCGGTTCACCTATGGAGAGCGAGATAACATCGGTTCCCTCTGCCTTCATCCTACGGGCCCTGTCCGTAATCTCGATAGTTGCGGACGGCGGGATGCTGCTGATCTTCTCCGAAAGCGGTTTCATGGGTTGAATGCCCTTCCAGTTTTATTCAAGCCTTTTTACGAGTTTTATCGCAGATTCAACAGCTCTTTTTGCGTAGTCGATACGCTGTGATGCTTCGAGTCTTGTCATTCCCGGACCTGATATTCCGAGTGTTACAGGCTTGTCGAACTCGAGTGAGAGGTCGATGATCTTCCTTGAGGCGTGCTGGACGACGATCTCGTCGTGCTGTGTCGCACCCTCGATAACGCAGCCGATTGTGACAACTGCGTCGATGTTTTCGTCCTTTAACAGTTTCTTGATTGCAAGGGGCATGTCATATGCACCGGGCACGTAAATCCTGTCGACGATCTCGGCACCGAGGAACTTTGCGTGCTCCTCTCCCTCGATCTCCATCATGTATGTAAGGTCACGGTTGAATTCCGCAACAACAAATCCGAGTTTTACTGTCATTTTTAATCTCCTGTTTTAATAATCTGTATTTATTCTGTTTTATACGGCTACTCTATTATCGTTTTCATCAGCTTTACTGGCGTGCAGGTCCGGCGTCCTCAAAACCCTGCCTCTGCCCTGTCCCTGCCTGTTTTACGAGGCGGTCGGGATGGAGGATGAGCATTACTGCATTTTCGGCATGCTCGCGGGCACGCCTCTTTGCAAGCCAGGCCAGTTCGCTGTCGTCTTCAGCCTCGTCTTCGTGGACGAAGACCTCTATGATGTGCCTGTTTGTCATGAGCTGCGCCTTTATCAGTCCCTGTGAGGCCTCGTGGGCGCAGATCTTATCTTTCTCTTTTCCACCCGGCATCCCGAGGGCGATTACTATATCGCATCCTCTCTCCTCAAGAAGAATCTTGGATGCAACGGGGAGGTCTTTCACCCCCGGGACGGTATAGCGCTCAATGGCGACGCTGGCGTGCCTGCGCAGTTCATCTATCGCCTCTGCGCCCATATCCACCCTTGCAAATGTGGTGTCCGCAACCCCGACTTTCATACCAGAAATTCACTCCTCAGATATTAAGCACTTTTTCCGCGGCTTCAACACCGCTTGCGGCCGGCTCATAGCCCAACTGCCTAAAGGCCTTCTCCGCGGCGCCGAGTACTGCGAGCACCTCAGGGGCGCCTGTGGCACCCATCGTGCCTATACGGAATATAACTCCCTTCAGGTGGTCCTGTCCGCCCGAGCACTCTATGCCGGTCTTCCTGACAAGCCCCCTGAAGTCGCTGTCCTTTATCCCTTCGGGATAGCGGATTGCGGTTGCGGTGTTTGAGTATGGGTGCAGCTCATCGGTTACCGGGAAGAGCTCAAGGCCCCATGCGGCTGCTGCAGCCCTCACCGAATCAGCGAGGTTTTTGTGGCGTGCAATCCTGTTCGAAAGACCCTCTTCTTCGACGATCCTGCATGCCTCACGCATCGCGAAGAAGAGCGGCACGGCAGGTGTGTAAGGGGTCTGGTCCTTCTCTGCACTGCTCCTGTACTTCTTTAAGTCCAGGTAATAGGGTCTCCATTCGGCAAGGTTATCCCATGCCTTCTCCGATGCGGAGACGGCCGAGAGTCCGGCAGGTGCGGCAAGGCACTTCTGCGATCCGAGGACAGCAACGTCTGCGCCCCATTTGTCTGCAAGGACTTCATCACCTGCGATCGAGGTGATCCCGTCCATGATAAAGAGTGCATCGTGTTTTCTGCAGAGCTTTCCGACAGCTTCTGCCGGATTCTTAATCGCGGCAGAGGTCTCGTTGTGAACGAGGGTCACCGCCTCCACACCGTTTTCGAGCTCCTCCTCGAGCCTGTCGAGAGGGAGGGGAGTTCCCCATTCGGATGAGAGTTCGACGGCCTCGCTGCCGTACATCTTTCCGATCTGGTAGAGCCTGTCTCCGAACTTTCCGTTACCGAGGCACGCGATCTTCTTCTTTGCGCAGAAGTTTGCAACCGCCGCCTCCATTGCTGCGGTTCCCGAGCCAGAAATCACCATACAGTCGTTCTCTGTGCCAAACATCGGTTTGAGCATCCGGTTGATATCCTTTAAGCATTCCCCGAATTCAGGGCCCCTGTGATTTATTGCCTGACGAGCCATCGCCATCCTTACGCGTTGCGGCATGGGAACGGGTCCCGGCATCATCAGAAGTGTTTCATCCTGCATAGAAATCAGTACCCATATTTAAAACGCCAAAGGCAATTTAGGTTGCGGGTTGCAACTGCATCATACCGGATGATGACCTGTTGATATGAATGAACGGTAAAAAAAGAATTTGATTAACCAATAACTCCTGGGAGGTTATCGGCGATTATCTGAAGAATTTGTGCGAGTACTTTTATGAACATTAGCCAGTCAAACATCGTATTTTCCTCTCTGTCCCCCAATCGGGACAATAAGAAAGTCTGAAGAATACTTAAAAAAGATTTTTAATTATTTGGGACTATGAACATTTATTGCGATATTTGGAGAAAGGGGAAATAAAACTCAAAAGTTGAAGGAAATATTTAATTGTTATTTCCCTGCCATCTCAATTCTGATCTTCAGGAACTGTTTCGGCAAGTGCAATAACGGGGGACGCGTCTATACTTCCATAAAAACAGGGGTATATCCTGAGCCTGAAAGGGTTGTCCTTCTCCGATAGTCCGGAGAGACCCGCGTCTTCCAGCAGGATTACGTGTCTCTCTTCGCAGAGGAATCTCCTGTGCGATTCCCTTCCTTCTTCACGGTAGTTTGGTGACGATATGGAGATCGCATCGAGGCCGAAGAGCTTAAGTCGTGGAAATTTTTCCTTCAGGTATCCGGGAAGTGACGGATGTACCCACGGGTGGTCGCGTTCATATTCATTGTTATTTTCCCTGACATCACCCGAACCTGTCCTGACCAGAATGGCCTCTGCATCACGACCGCTGTCTTTCAGGTCTGCAAAATCACCTGGCAGAACCGGTTCACAGCCGTTTTTTTTAATATCGATGCAGTATGTTGGATAGAAAAGGAATTCGGATTCCGGATAATCTGAAAGCGATGCACCATCTTTGCAAAAATGAAGTGGCAGGTCGATATGCGTCCCTGTATGGACATTGACAGATATATTCGAGCTGTTAGCCGAATCACCCTTTTCTATAGATCTAAATTTTGATATTTCAGGTTTCGGTGTCCCGGGATACAGCGGGGTGTTCTCACTAAGGGGATGGGATAGGCAGATAATCCTCAAGCGATCATCACCTTTTCCAGGTAATACTTCAGGTCGTCGAGATCATTTATGATGCACTCGACATCCGGGAGACTGGAAATCATATCAGGGACCTCATTGTATACGCGGCCGATAAATCTGACGCCTGCGGCCTTTGCAGCTTCCCAGTCATTTTTCGCATCACCAACGAAGACAGCTTTTTCCGGATTAATTCCTTCTTTCTCAAGAATGTGGAGGATGTGGTCCTTCTTTTTCCCGGGCGATCCGAAGACACCGGAGAAGTACGAATCAATCCTGCGTTCTCCGGTTATTCGCCTCAGTTCATCTCCGGGAGTTGCCGAGACAACATACACCGGAATCTTTTTGGATATAATCCCGATAAGCTCCTCAGCTCCGTTTACAAAGGGGGATCCGATTACCTCGTCATAGACGAGCCCTTCGAAGCGTGCCGAGAGCTCCTTCATTCTCTCCTCAGTAAGCTCTTCTTTCAGAATATTCTCGTAAAAATACCTGATTTTGTCGTACCTGGACATTCCGCCGTTCTCCCTGTGAAACTGCACTATCTCGTCCACATGCTCAGGAGAGAATGAGAACAGTTTCCTGAACGCCTCGGTTTTTGCCTGTACCGACTCAAGCACGACCCCGTCAAAGTCAAGTATCAACAACTCTATCATTGAAATCTGTCTCTATCTTTTATCCGGGGCTTAGATAATTTTTGGCACCGGGTTAAAATTGAACATTCTTTGGATATGATTGGGTATAAGCGCCTTAAGGGGCAACAAAACCAGAAAGTCAATATGATTAAAGGGAGGGGGATGTTCCCCCTCCCTATTACCCTCCCCCTGATCGCGATAGTTCGCAAGAAGGGATGGGCGAGCATCCCTTCTCGCTCTTAAAAGGGCTTCGCCCCTTAAAAATCCAGACTGCTTTTAGTCACGAATTCTACTAAAACCCTGTTCTCTCCCGGCCAAAGGCGGGGCAATCTTCATTGTGCGAAAGTTTGCGCAGCAAACTGAGCTGGGGCTGCCCCGGCAGGGGCTTATGCCCCAATCACTCTGCAAATGGAACAGGTCTGGAGTAACAGAAGTCAAAACCCCCAAAAAACAATTATCAAATCCGGTGCCAATTATTTATCACATGATAAAAGTGGCGATAATATCGGGTTCGGCTTCGGATTCACATATAGTTGACAAGGCGAGAGCCGTGCTCGATGAAAACGGGATAGAATTCGACGTTCAGGTGCTCTCGGCCCACCGGAATCCCGTAGAGCTCGACGAGTATGTAACCGGATCGGACGCCGGAGTATTCATCTGTATCGCGGGCCTCTCGGCTGCACTTCCCGGCGTTGTTGCCTCGAGGACAAATAAGCCCGTAATTGGCGTCCCTGTATCCGGAACCCTCGGCGGGCTCGATGCACTCCTGTCAATCGCCCAGATGCCGAAAGGTATCCCTGTGGCATGCGTCGGAATAGACAACGGGGCCAATGCAGCCCACCTTGCATTGAGGATTTTAAAGGTAAATCCTAAATAAAATTTTACTGGGAGATATTTCTCATTTTTTCTATAATATCGGTATTTTAAGGGAGGGGGGATTCCCCCTCCCTTAGACCCTCCCCCTATGGCGATAGTCGAAAGAGAGGATGGACGAGCATCCTCTCTTTCTTCGGGGAGATAATTTTTCAGATTGATTTGATAAAGTAATTCCTCCGGCCGAAGGCCGGTTATCACGATAGCGCAAAGCCCTGAGGTCAGGGCGTGTTCGCGTAGCGAACTTGCGCAAGGGTTGTCTAACGAAGGGCTGTCGCCCTTTCGAAACCCATGGCGACCTCCGGTCATTGGTTCATAGTGATACAATACTTCTTCTGTTTCTCCCGGACGGGACTACCCGGAAGGGTAGTGCCTGGTCCGGCTATCATCTCAGCATAAATTCGTGTAGCGAATTAAGCACCGGGCTGCCCCGACAGGGGCTTATGCCCGCTAAAACATTTGAAAAATAGTTGATTCTAAATAAATCAGGAGTCTTTGAAGAGACTCTCTCTTACAATTTTTACGGCGCAAAGGTCCCCGCACATGGAGCATGTGTCGGTCTCGCCGTCCCTTTCGTGTATCTGTTTTGCATATTCACCAAACATCGCAAGCGAGAACTGCTTGTCCCAGTCGAGATTACGGCGGGCATATGCCATCTCCTCTTCGCCGCTTCCGAACCAGTCGATCCCGGAGCGCGTGGTGTCGCCGACATGTGCCGCAAGTTTTGCAACACGCGTACCTTCCCTGATATCCTCAACGGACGGCAGTGCAAGATGCTCGGAGGGCGAGACCATGCACAGGAAGTCCGCTCCGTTTATCGCCGCGATTGCGCCGCCGATTGCTCCTGAGACGTGATCGTATCCGGGAACTATGTCGGTGACAAGCGGCCCGAGAAGGTAGAGGGGGGCGCCTGCGGTAAGCTCTTTTATCATTTTGACATTGTAGCCGATCTGGTCTATTGGGATATGCCCCGGCCCCTCGATCATCCTCTGGACCCCTGCTTCATGAGCTCTCTGTGCGAGGTCCCCGAGAGTGAGATACTCGACACTTTTTGCCCTTTTTCCCGCATCTACCATCGCACCGGGTCTCATCCCGTCACCGAGAGAGATTACGACATCATATTCGGCGAGAATCTCCAGCAGATAGTCGTACTCGGTATAAAGCGGGTTCTCCTCCCCGGAGGAGGCCATCATGGCGATATGAAAAGCGCCGCCTCTTGAGACGACACCCATGACCCTCGGGTCTTTCCTTAGGGAGTCCATCGCCTGCATGTTGACACCGCAATGGAGTGTCAGGAAGTCGACTCCCTGTTTGCAGTGCTCTCTTATGACATTGAAGAGAGTGTCCGGTTCCAGGTCCGGGGCGCTGCCCGCACGTCGCACGGCCTCGTATATCGGAACGGTGCCGACCGTGGTGTCGAGCCCCAGTATGCTTTGCCGGATCTCCTTAAGGTCGCCGCCGGTTGAGAGATCCATTATCGCGTCCGCACCCTCGGCGATTGCACACCCTGCCTTTTCCATCTCGAGATCCGGGTCGCATCTCTGACCGGAAGTCCCGATATTTACATTGACCTTTACTGTGCACCCTTCGCCGATTGCACACAGCTTATGCTCTCTTATTCTGTTTGCGGGGATTACGGTTCTTCCTGCCGCTATTGCTTTGGCGAGTCTTCCGGGATCCGTGTTCTGCATTTCTGCAGCTCTGTGAACGATCTCCGGAATACCTGATTTACATTCCCCTGCAAGGGTTTGCATGGATATACTTTTGTCCCTGATAACTTAAACAATCATTACATGCCTGTTGAATGGATCCCCGGGGCGGGGTATTTCTCGAACTCTTATGTGTACGGTTCGGTCCTGGTCGACGCGGGGGCGACTCCGCTTATGATCGAGCCTTACCGGGACGATATCAGGACGATTGTGCTTACTCACTGCCATTACGATCATATCGCTCATCTCAGGGAGATCAGGGAAATGTGCGGGGGTGCGGAGGTATGCATACACAAACTCGACGCGCCCGGCCTGACCGACCAGAGCCTGAATCTCTCGATGATGTTCGGGGAGAGAAATCCCGGTATAGGGCCCGATGTGATCCTGTCCGAAGGTGATGAGATAGGTGGGCTGACCGTAATCCATACTCCCGGCCATACGCCGGGGGGGATCTGCCTGTACAACAGCGACGAGATGATTCTCTTCTCCGGGGATACAGTCTTTTCAGATGGCGGTTTCGGGAGGTACGATTTCCCGGGCGGAAGCATAGAACAACTGAGGGATTCGATTGAAAGATTGTCCGGACTTGATGTAGAGGGCCTCTATCCCGGCCACGGCAATCCTGCATTTTCGAACGGGAAGAGACATATTATGGCCTCCCTTCAGGTACTTAAGATGAGTTATTTCTGAATTATGAAAGAGAAAGGAATCTATTGCCTTGTATTCAAAAACCCACGTATCCGCCTGAGAGTGGGCGCCCTTGGAGAGATGGAGTTCTCCCCCGGCTGGCATATATATGTAGGCTCAGCCCTTGGAAATGCCGGGTTTTCAAGGGTCAGACGGCACATCGCTCTTTCTGCAGGGAAGAACAGGGCTCCACGCTGGCATGTCGATTACCTGCTCCTCTCTCCTGAAATTCATCTTGAATCGATTTTCTGTGGTCATACCGGGGAGAGGCTTGAGTGCGTACTTGCGGGGCTTTTGGGAGGGGAATGTGTTCCCGGCTTTGGATGCTCGGACTGCAGGTGCGGATCGCATCTCTTCCGGAGAGTGGATAACCCGCATGATGAGATCATGTCCGCATTTGGAAGCCTGAAAATACCTGTTCATATGAAAAATATCAAATAACTTAGAATAGACTAAAATCATTATGAAAGTGCTTGGGATTTCAGGGAGTATGAGGCCGGAGGGCAACACCTCTATACTTGTGAAAAAGATCATCGATTATATCGACGCCGAGGGATGCGACGAATTTGTTACCGAGTACCTGTCTCTTGCCGGCAAAAAAATCGCCCCCTGTATAGGATGCGAAAAGTGCAAAGAGAGCAAATGGTGCGTTCTTGATGACGACTGGGACGATATCGCCGAAAAGCTGATGGAGTGCGACATACTGATCCTTGGCTCCCCTACCTATTACTATGATGTCAACGGGCAGACGAAGAACTTCATCGACAGGACCTATTCACTCTTCCATGACAGAAAACTTGCAGGCAAATATGCGGTTGTAATCTCAGTTTGTGCCGACCGGGGCTGCGAGAGGACTCTTTCCACCCTTGAGGGTTTTGTAAATACTCATGAATTCGGTTATATTGGTTATGTGGCCGGTAAAGGCGCGGCTCCCGGAGATGTGCTGAAGGATAAAAGGGCAGTTGAGAGATCGATCGATGTAGCCGAACGTATTCTTAAAATGGTGAGCCGGTCTCAGCGTGGCAGCAAGAGAAGGCAATAAAGATATACCATCTATATTATAATTTTATATAATTGTGGACGGAAATGGAGTATCCGTCCCGGTTTATGGGGTTGAAGTTGTGCCAAGGCTTACAATTGGGAAATACATTACTTCCGAGGATGACTGTATCATCCCTGCCGAATTTAAGATATCCTTCGATAATGTGGAGAAGGAGAGGTTTGAAGGGGTGTTCGGCAAGTACAGGATCCTATATGTCGATTATGACGCTAACCTGCTTTCTGTAAGACTGAGTGCAGAAAATATATTTATTCCTGCAGCTGCCGCCGAAATAGAGAAGCTGATCGATTATGCGCATCGTCTTGAAGAGGGGGATATGGAGGTATGCGAACCGGAGGGAATCAGCCCTGAGCAGTTGATTTCCGGGCTAAAGAGATCAGTGAGCTTCTATGCAGAGGCAGCACCCTCATTCGGAGAGGACTCCCCGGTGGAGATCGAAGGAGAATCTTTTATCCTGGAGCCATCTGTAGAGGAGATCCATTATGAAGGGGAAGAGGATTCAGGTGCAGGTGAGGAGGTCTTCTTTGATGAGATCCCTCCCGGAATTATTGAAGATGAACCGGCTGGTGAAATAGAATCTGAAGAATTTATTACTGATTATTCTGAGATTCCGGGAGACCTTGCCGGGGAGTTGGAGGAGGAGATCACGGTTGAAGACCTGGAGGGTCCCGAGATCGAATCCGGAGAGGGTATCTCTTTTGACGATATTGAAGTGGGGGAGGCTGCTGAATTTGAAGAGTTGGTCTCTCCTGAAGGACCTGAAGATTTTGACGTCGAAATCAGTGGGGAGACCTGTCCGGATACCGGGGAAGTTCCTCTTGAATTTGATGAATTATCACTTGGTGAGATCCATGATTTTGATGAATCCGGGGTAGAAATTGAACCGGGAGAACTGGAGGAAGAGATTCATGAGGATGAATTTGAGGAGATCTCTGCAGACGAGATTCTTATTCCTTCGGGGTCCGAAACGGCTGAGGTTCTCCCTGATGAAAGTTTCCCCGATTTCGAATCCCTTGAGGATGAATTGGTTATTGAAACGGACGATATGGGCGTTCAGGGAGTTCAGGATGAATTACAGGACATTCCATTGGATGCTGAAATCGGTGACATTCCTATTCCCGGAGAGCCAGAAGAGGAACTCCCCGGCTTTGAGACTCCTGTTGAATTCGAAGAAACAGAGGAACTTCCTGTAGAGTCGCCTGTTGAAACCATGCTTGGTGAGGCTGAAAAACTCATGTCTGAGAGCAGATATGAGGATGCGGTCGATATATTGGATCGATCCGTTCTTGAGGAATCCGGCTCCGCCGATCTGTGGGTACGGAGGGCGGAGATCTGTATTATGGCAGAGCAGTTCGCCGATGCTATCGAGTCGTACCAGGAGGCGCTTGATCTATCTCCTGATAATATGAATGTCTTCCACCCGCTTCTTCAGCTCCTGAAAGAGAACGAAGAGTATACCCGGGCATCGGAACTTCTGGATACATATATCAAAAGGAATCCTGAAGATTCGCACCTGTGGTTTGAGAAGGGATGGATCAGTGAAAAGTGCGGAGACAATGGGGAAGCGCTTATGGATTATGATCAGGCACTTTCCCTTGATTTGGGATGTACAAAGGCAATCGCAAACAAGGCGATCCTTTTAATGAGGGAGAAGAGGCCCGCGGACGCGCTGGAATGTTATGATCTGCTTATCGAAGTAAAACCGGACAATGCTGCCGTACATCATTCACGTGGTCTTGTGTTGAAACTGATGGAAAGATATGATGAGGCCATAGATGCATTTGAAAAGGCCATATCTCTTGACCCGTCGGATACAGATACACTTCTTGAAAATGCGATTCTGCTGCTTGAGAGGGAGCGTTATGAAGAGGCGCTTGAGTATTACAATAAGCTCACTGAATCCGGCTTTACGGGAAGCGAAGTATTCTCCGGGCAGGGGGATGCATACAAGGCCCTCGGGATGACGGCGGAAGCACTGGCGGCATATGATAGTGCAATTGAAGAAGGAGGGAATATTTTAGGGGCGTTAAAAGGCAAAGCAGAGATACTTGCAGCCTCCGGAAAGTCTGCCGAAGCAGGGGAGACTTATCTGGATATTCTTGAGATAGATCCCCTCGACACCGGTGTTTTGCATGCTCTTGCATCGTTATATGAAGATGCAGGGCGGCCGGAGATGGCCCTGCCTGTATACGAGAGGATACTTTCGGCAGATCCCGATGATATAACCGCATTGCATGGCCGGATTCAAAACCTTGTCAGGCTGGGGAGATATTCAGAGGCGATCCCCCTGTTTGACACTCTCATTATAACGAATCCCGGGAGTTCCGATCTGATCTCGGGTAAGGCCCGTTGTCTTGCAAAAACGGGGAGAAAAGAAGAAGCGATTGTTTTATACACCTCCGCCCTTGAGATGGACTCAGGAAATGCAGGCTACCTGCTTGAACTTGTGACCCTGTTATCCGACCTGGGAAGATATGGAGAGTCTGTCCCCTATTATGATCGCCTTATCCGTCTTGTTCCGGAAGAGACCGGTTTTGTTATGTCGAGAGCACTTGCCCTGTTTACTTCAGGCAGATATGAGGATGCGGTAAGTGGCTTTGAGGATGTGCTGAATGTTCAGCCCAATGATACAGAAGCCCTTCTGAACATGGGCACAGCTCTCCTGAGGCTTGGCGACAGGAGGGGGGCCATGGAGTGCTATAAGAGATCAATCGATATAGACCCCGCTTTTAACGAAGAGTGGTCGAAGAGGGGAATCGATGCGTCTTCCTTCATCGCATGGGAGATTGACAGGATCCATAAAGTATCCGAATCTTCTCTGCGGAGAGCACCTCCACAGGTAAGGCCCCCTGTAAGAAGGGAAAAACAGGCAACCGAAGCAGAAAACCGCGAGACTGTGTCCGTGGAAGAAATCCTGCTTCCGGCAGAGGAGCCGGAAGAGGCAGCTGTTGGTGAAACAGCCGGTAAAAAAGTGCCTACTATGGAGCAGCTTGAGGATCCCGATTACCTGTATAAGAAGGGTCTTGCCCTTGCAAGGAAAGGGTACTTCAGGGGAGCGTTGCAATGCTTCAACAGGGTTGAAAGTCTTACCGGGGACTGTTGTGAGGCTGTTTTTTCAAAGGGGATAATATACGCGAAGAACGGTTATTATACTGAAGCAATTGAGTGTTTCGAAAAGGTCCTTAAGATGACCCCGTCACACGAGAGGGCACAAAAAGCAATAAAAATGGTTGATATAAGGAAAAAGAACTCCTGAGAATATATTTTAGGATAAATGGTTCCAAGGGAATTATTTCCAGAGAAAGGATTCCGCAGGAATTATTTCCAGAACATCCATTTCGGTTTTTCGATAAGCTCTTTACGTTCTGAATTGCTGTTATTTTCTCCGTCTTCCTTTTTATCCGTATTCTCTTTGGTTTTTATTGCCGACTGGAGTGCCAGACTGTGGGCCGCTGCCTGACCCTGCAGGTGCTCGATCATCTTGTTCAGGTCTTTAATCCTGTCGTCTTTGTCCTGGTTGATCTGATCTGTGGCAGTTACGCTCAGGACTTCGATCCTTGCGATCTCTTCCTTTAGATCGTCGATGCGGTTGTTCTTCTCATCGAGAAGCTTTGCGTATGCATCCCTCAAATCGATCTGGAGTTTTACCTCATCCCTGAGCCTGCTGTTCTCGACGGTCTTTTTCTCCAGTGCTTCTTCAAGGTTGCCGTTTTCAGACCCGGCCCGGCCGTTTCCCGTGATGAGTCCGGATATGTTTTTAATGATCCACTCATTTCTTTTCAGATCCTCTTCGGCCGCCCTCTTTTCGATCTTGTCATTAAGCTCTTCATCAATTGTTAAAACTATCCTCATGCTACTCACCATTTTTCAGTGTAATTTTTTTGTCAGGCTGATGTTGAGATCTGCGGATCCGCTTTTCGAAGATTTTTCTACAGCTTTCCTGAAACATTCTTCAGCCTCGCTTATCCTGTTTAAGCGTAGGAGGACCATCCCCTTGTTGTTTAGTGCCGGATAATTCTCCGGATCCGCCTCAAGTGCTTCATCGAATATTTCTCCGGCTTCTTCCAGCCTGTTTGAAAAAAATAGTGCAATTCCTTTCTTAAATAAGATCACTTCGTTTTCAGGGTCGTCATTTAGTGCCCTTTCAAGGCATTCAACGGCCCTGTCGGGCAGCTCCGACTCCAGAAGAGCCACCCCTTTGTTATACCAGTACCTTACTCCGACTTTCATTTTTGAATAACACCGGGAATTTCCGGATTTGATTATCCGTACCTCTAATCAATTTGTTTATGGAAGTGTATATAACTGCTCTTAAATTTTTCCCTAAACCCGAATAGTTTTCTTTTTTAATTCTCTATTAGATTTTCTATTTTTTGTTATACGGCTGTCTGGATGTTTTCTGCCTGGGAAATATAGTCTGGTTGTTCTGGTGGATCTGGAAATGATTGGAAGCGGCATTGCATGTCAATTATAGTAAATTAATAAACTATGATTCAGATATAAGGGATCAAATGACAATTTGGTGTGAGTGGATATGAGCATTGACCGTATTAATGGAATTCTTAAAAAAGCGCTGGATGGCGACGTATCGGCAAGACTGAGCGAATCCGAGGTGGAGGATGAGTTCAAGAATCTTGTACCGACGATAAACGGAGTACTAGATAAACTTGGGGATGCTGCGGAGGCAAAAAAACTCCAGAAGCGTGCCGAGGCTTTCCTTCAGTTAAATCCGCAGGGTATTACCATCCTTGCGGCCGACAAGCACCGCCTCGATCTCAACAAAGAGTACGAGCGCATCTGGCGTGGCAGCTATGACGAACTGATGGCGAAGAAGCTCTACGACTTCAATATCAACATAGTCGGTGGTGACGATTTCTATGCCTCTTACGAGACCAAGAAGCCTGCAGTGTCCGATATGGAGATTTCATGGGAGAACGGCGAGAAGACATATCTCCGTCTCTTCCAGACGCCTATCCTTGATGAAAACGGTGAGATCGACGTCAATTATTACATATACCAGGATCTCACTCCCCAGAAGGAGGAGATGGCCGAGATCGAGAAGCTGCAGAAGCGTGCCGAGGCTTTCCTTCAGTTAAATCCGCAGGGTATTACAGTCCTTGCGGCCGACAAGCACCGCCTTGATCTCAACAAGGAGTACGAGCGCATCTGGCATGGCAGCTATGACGAACTGATGGCGAAGAAGCTCTACGACTTCAACATCAACATAGTCGGTGGTGACGATTTCTATGCCTCTTACGAGACCAAGAAACCTGCAGTAACCGATATGGAGATCGAATGGGATAATGACGAGAAGACGTATCTCCGTCTTTTCCAGACGCCTATCCTTGATGAAAACGGTGAGATCGATGTCAACTACTACATCTATCAGGACTTAACCGATCAGCACAGGGAGATGGCCGAGATTTCAACACTCCAGAAGCGTGCCGATGCCTTCCTGCAGCAGAATCCGCAGGGTATTACAGTCCTTGCGGCCGACAAGCACCGCCTCGATCTCAACAAGGAGTACGAGCGCATCTGGCGCGGCAGCTATGAAGAGCTGATGGCGAAGAAGCTCTACGACTTCAATATCAACATAGTCGGTGGTGATGACTTCTATGCCTCCTACGAGACCAAGAAGCCTGCCGTAACCGATATGGAGATTGAATGGGATGGTGGCGAGAAGACGTATCTCCGTCTTTTCCAGACGCCCATTCTAAATGAAGCCGGCGAGATTGACGTCAACTACTACATCTACCAGGACTTAACCGATCAGCACAGGGAGATGGCCGAGATCGCGAAACTCCAGAGAAGGGCGGATGCCTTCCTGCAGCAGAACCCACAGGCAATTACTGCTCTAGCTCCCGACAAGCACCGCCTCGATCTCAACAAGGAATATGAACGCGTATGGCGCGGCAGCTATGAAGAGCTGATGGCGAAGAAGCTCTACGACTTCAATATTAACATAACCGGCGGTGACGACTTCTATGCCTCATATGAGACAAAGAAGAGAGCAGTTACCGAGATGGAGATTTCGTGGGATAACGGCGAGAGATCATACCTACGTCTCTTCCAGACGCCTATTCTTGATGAAAACGGCGAGATCGACGTCAACTACTACATCTACCAGGACATGACGCCAGAGGTGACTCTCAGCAACTACATGGGCAGCGAGGTCGACAGGATCTCGGCAAACCTCGAGAAGCTTGCCAGGGGAAATCTTGATATGAACCTGGAGGCTGGTCCGGCCGACGAATATACTACGGAGGCCCGGAAACTAATGAATCTCATCGATAAGAACCTTGGAGAGGCAAAAGATGCGATTGAGCTGCTGGTAACAGATTCGGAGATGCTTGCAGAGGCTGCCATCAATGGTGAACTTGGCATACGTTCGGATACTTCCAGGCACGAGGGTAAATACAGGGAGGTTGTTGAAGGAATCAACAATACCCTGGACACGATAGCAGCACCGCTTAATGAGGCGATAAGAGTCATAGGCAAATATGCCGAGAACGATTATACTGCGCAGTTCAGTGAAAAACTGATAGTCAAGGGAGAACTGACGAACTTCAAGGATTCGATAAACATCCTCGGTTCAAACACTTCAGCTGTGATCGGCGATGTCATCCAGGCTGTTGATCATGTGTTTGTCGGGACAAACGAGGCAAGTAAGGGTTCGGATGAGGTTGCAAAGGCTGCCGAGCAGGTTGCAATGACCAGCCAGAAGTGTGCGGACATCAGTAAGGAGATGCTGGACAAGATGACGGCCGTGCAGCAGCAGATAGCAGACCTGTCTGCATCGAACGAAGAGGTTGCGGCAACATCCCAGGATGTTCTCAAGAACGCTGAAGAGGTTACGAAGATGGGCAACGAAGCTCAGGTCCTCGGTAACGATGCAAACCGCAAGATGGCGGCAGTCGAGGAGATTACCAACCGCAGTGCCGAGGAGATCCGGGAGCTCAACAACCAGATCAAGGAGATCAACAATATCGTCAAGATGATCAACGACATCACGAGCCAGATCAATCTCCTTGCCCTCAATGCAGCAATCGAAGCAGCACGTGCCGGTGAGCACGGAAGAGGATTCGCAGTTGTGGCCGGAGAGGTCAAGAACCTGGCTGCCGACGCGAGGAAGGCGACCGAGCATATCGACAAGGTCATAGGCGAGATCCAGAACAATAGTATCAGGACGGCCGAGGCGATAAACTCTGCAAGCACTGAGGTCGTATCCGGTGTAGAGAGCGTGGAAGCCGCAATAGGTGCACTCAACAACATCGTTGACGGTGCGGAGCATGTAACAACCAACATGAGCGAGATTGCAAAGGCAATCGAGGACCAGGCGAACATCGCCAACAATGTTGTGACTGAAACCGATGAGGGGAGCGTTCTCGCAAAGGAGAATCTTAAGGAGGTTGAAGAACTCGCTGCCCTTGCAGAGGAGGCAAGTGCCTCCACCGAAGAGATTGGAAGTGCGATTCACGAAGTCAACAACATGTCCCAGAAACTGCAGGGCAATATGCAGGCATTTAAGATCAGAAAATAAACCCCTTTTTTTAGTTATCTTTCTTAAAAAGAGAATTGCATTAAGTTTCTTTAAAAATTTATTAAAAAAAGATCCTTTTATATTTTCATGATCAGTCGAGAATTTCGTAGGTTGTCGACCTTTGTTTAAGCGTCCTGCCGATATCCCCGGCAATCCGTTTCATCTCCACAGGATCAAGGTAGTCTGAACCCTCTCCGCCCGCCTCGGTCGAGACCTCATCAGAGAACATAGTTCCCCCAAAGTCGTTTCCGCCTGAGAGAAGTCCGATCTGGGTAAACTTTCTTCCGACCTTTCCCCATGATATCTGGATATTGTCAAAGTTGTCGAGGAAGAGCCTTGAGACGGCGAAGAGCAGCATGTCCGTTCGTCCCGTCCCTCCAGGTGGTGCTATTCCTCTGTCGTATAGAGGAGTGTTTGCATGGAGGTAGGGAAGCGGGACGAGTTCTGTGAATCCTCCTGTTTCTTCCTGGATGTCACGAAGGACCCTCAGGTGTTCGACCCTGTCCTCCTCGCTCTCTATGGACCCATGCATTATCGTGGCCGTCGATTTGATGCCCATAGAATGAGCCTCTTTAATTATCCTGACCCATTCTCCGGTTGGCACCTTGGCCGGACAGATGGTCTTTCTGACACTGTCGACGAGTATCTCGGCTGCAGTTCCCTGGAGTGTCCCGAGGCCGGCGTCTCTCATGATCCCTATGACTTCCTTTGTAGAAATCCCGCTTTTTTTGGCCGAGTAGGAGATCTCGTCAGGGCTCATCGTATGAATGTCGACATCGGGCGCAACATCGTGAACCCAGGATATGATCTCCGCATACCTTTCGGCATTGAAATCCGGGTGAACCCCGGACAGGAGACAGATCTCGGTTACATCCCTCTCCTTTGCCAAAAGGGCCTTTCTTTTGATCTCCTCTTCGCTGTTGAGATAGGCATCCTCCGCGTTTTTCGGTCTTCCAAACCCACAGAATCCACAGAGATTTTTACAGATGTTTGTAACGTGGAGATTGTGGTTCCTGACATAGGTTACAACATCTCCGACCTTCCTCTCCCTGAGTTCATCGGCGGCTTCGGCAATCCTGAAGATATTTTTATCCTTCGTCTTCATCAGCGAGACCGCCTCCGCCTCTGTCATCCTGTGTCCTTCTAGAACATCACTTAAAAGGGTCCTGAGCTCGTCTTCATTCATTTTTCTTTTTCTCCCTTGAGCTTAGATAGAGTTCATGAACTATCATGAGGGCGATAATCAGCACTGCGAATTCGAATATGTGCAGGGGGGCGTATCCAATAAGCGGTATCGAGAAGAGTGCCTTTCCAACGACCCATTCTTCTTTTACCGGGAGGATCTGCCCGACCCCTGATATCCCCCCAACCTGGTCGATATACTGGTTGTTGTCGCCCTTCGTAATATAGCCTGCATATGTCCCGTCATCGTACCATGTCAGTGCACGATGTATTATAGGATGGACACTGTCAACCCCGTTGGGCCGGTAGATTATTACATCCCCATATACCGGATTTCCTGAATTGTCGGGGTATTCGTTAAATTTTCCGTATCCGGTCGAAAGGCTCTCGTTCCATGTCATCAGTTCACCGTACCTGTCGGGTGCGACAACAAAGACGAGATCCCCTACATTCATATTCGGAACCATGCTCTCCGACTCGACTGCGACAACCGCAGGCCAGGTACCGGAGAATAAAAAGAGCAGAAGGGCAACCGATCCGACTACGACTGCAATCCATGCTGCATCGCGTGCAAATGAAAAAACCGGCTCGTCACTGTTTAAAAATCGTTGTAAAACTGATTCATTCTGTTTACTACCGGATTTGGCTTTTTTCATAGTTATAACAGAGAATGTTGGATCTGTTGCATAAAAATAACTTTTGAAGATGGATGAATGTCATTTGGCTAAATTATATATTCCAATCGCCCTATCAGTATCTTTCATGGTATCCTGTTACCGGATCACTGGTCTTGGCGTTCTTGTTGCCTTCATTATTCTCGCATTCACATTTGCAACATCACTACTTGCAGCCGGTGTTGAGAACTATAATCTAGCCGTTTCCGGTGCGTTTATTATGGGCGGCCTCATGAGCATATGCCTCTCCGCGGTTTTCAAAATGTATCCTTTTTCAGGGAAAAAGAGCGGGGATGGAGGTACTGATGAAAAATAGACCTCCTCTTCAATTTTCGCCGGATTGATCGGGCATCTCATACGCATCAAACCCGTAATGTTTTTTCAGGTAGTCCCTGATCTTCTGGGATTCGACCCAGCCCCTGTCAAGCTGGTTTATGATATCGTCGATCTCGTTTACCTGGTCCAGAATCTTTTCTGAGTTTTCTCCACCCTCAAGATCGACGATTCCGGCTATGACACAGAGGGGGTTTCTGATCCTGTCATTCAGGGTGGACATCTGCACAAGATTTTCCTCGATCTTTTTGAGCAACTCCGCCTGTTCTTTTTTGGTTTTCTTTTCCCCGGAGATGTCCCTTGCGAGGGATAGTATGTACATCTCCCCGCTGATCTCAACAATTCTCGCCTTGACAAAGACGGGAAACTCCGTTCCGTCTTTTCTGACGTGGACGCCTTCAAATTCAATAGAGCCTGCTTTTTTCAGTTCTTTAACTCTTTTTTCATCATCTTTCCTGATCTCAGTGGTATTGATGTCGGCGACGGAGAGATTAAGCAGTTCCTCGCGTGTATAACCGAGACGGCGGCATGCGGTGTCGTTAACCTCCACAAAATTACCTCTCCTGTTGTCTTTGCTGACCTTATGAAGAAAGACCGCTTCGCTGACATTGTTGAAAAGTTCCCTGAATTTTGTTTCACTTTCAAGAATTGCCTTCTCTGCAAGTTTTCTTTCAGTGATGTCGAGCGAATTGGCAATTTCAAACTCTTTATCCCAGTATTTCAGGTAGTAAGTGGTCAACTCCACGGGATAAACCGTGCCATCCTTCTTCTTATGCGAGGTCTGGATTCTACTCGTCTTCTGCTCCTTAAGACTACTCCAGAATTTATCTCTTCTTTCCATGGGATATTCGGGGTCCACGTCATCTACTCTCATTCCCATAAGTTCGTCACGTGTATATCCAAGTTCCGAGCAGGCAGCATCGTTTACATAAAAAAAGGAGCCGTCGGCTTTTATCCAGAATATCGAAACAGGAGATTTCTCAACTGAGAAATATGTCAGTTTAAGTTTCTCTTCCCTGATCACCCTGTCCGTTATGTCGTGATGGTTCCCTATCAGCCTGGCGGCATTTCCCTCGCGGTCCCATTCCACCACTTTTGCAGATGCGTGAATCCACCTGTATATTCCGTCCTTTGTTCTCATGCGGAACTCATTTTCGTAAGTCCCGGGTTTTGTCTTCAGGTATTCTTCGGCAACCCCCAGTGCCCTCTCCCTGTCATCCGGGTGGATAAGCGAGACCCAGGATTCGTATGTTGCCGGAAATTCGCCGGGTTCGTACCCGAGAATCGTATAGTACCTTGGGCTGAATTCCAGGTTCCCTGTTTTAAAGTTCCATTTCCATATCGCGTCGGTTGTTGCGTCAAGAGTGAGAAGGAGTTCTTTTTCAAGGGTTTTCCTCTCCGAGATGTCACGGACGATTGCAAGGGCGACATTCTTTCCCTCCATGACGAACTGGTGGACCGAGGTCTCTACCGGGATCTTATGGCCGTCCTTTGCAATATGCACCCATTCAAATACGATATTTTTGCGGCTCTTAAGTTTCTCTCCAATTTCACCGATATCTTCTACATAGTCCGGGTCGTTTAGGTCAGCGACTGTTTTTCTGAGCAGTTCCTCCTTTGTGTATCCTGTCTTTCTGCACGCCTGATCGTTTGCATCAAGAATTCTGCCGGGCATTCCGCCGGGAAGAATTTCATGGAGATAGATCATGTCGTTTGCCGAATTGAGAAGCAGGCGGTAATTTTTCTCGCTTTCCTTTATAATTTCAAATGCTTTGTTCTTTTTCTCTTCATTTTCAAGAGACCCGAGGGCGTATCCGAGATCCCCTACCATCTCTCTGAAGAGATCAATTTCTTCTTTATTTTCTGTGTAGATTTTCGGTATGGATACGGCAATTATGCCATAGTTGGTGGTATTGTATCGCAGGGGGGCCGTAATCCCCGATCTTCCCTCGTATTTTCCGGACAAAAGGCAGTCGGGGCATTCTTCAGGCGGGTCTTTGCTGATAACAATGTCGCCCGTTTCAAGTGCTCTTCGGGCGCATTTTGTCAGTCTGCCGCTTCTTATGAACTCTTCCATTCCGGTGAACTCTGCGTCGAGACCCTGTTGTGAGAAGATATAATTCATATCCTTCCCACGGGGGAAGAGCACTATCCATGCATTGAAATAACCCTGGTTGCGGACGATTATCTCACATGCTCTCTCCACCAGTTTTTCAACATCCCTTTCATGTATTATAAGCTGGTTTATGTCGCGTATTGACCTGAGCACTTCATTCAGATGTTTCATCTCTTTTTCAGAATCGTTCATTGTTCTTCTCACCTGAGCTGAAACTGCATGAATATCCCCCGGGAATCATAGCGGCAACCCATCGTTAATCAAAAGGTAACATCATTTTTCAAATATAGATAGGTTCTTTATGCAGGGCGCAGGCATTCCCGGCACCCCTTTCTGCCCCTTAGTTATATATACCGTGCAGACCCTTAGGGAATTTGTGGGATGTGAGAATTGTGACCGAAAAAAAGACAGGATCTGGTGAATCTCCGTGGTCAAATGCCCAAAAAAGGCTCGATGAGGGAGACCGGCTGTTTGAAGAGCAGCGTTATGAGGAAGCTATTGCCGCATATGATATGATCCGTGCAACAGACAAGGAATATCTTACGGCACAGAACAGGAAGGGAAACATACTCTCCATGCTTGGAAGGGACGAGGAGGCTCTTGAACTGTTTGGAAAGGTCATTTCGCTGGTGCCGGACAATCCCTCCCTGTATGATGCGGCTCTCAACAACAGGGCAAATATACTCAGAAAACTCAGCAGGTTCGATGAGGCCCTGGAGCTATATGAAAAGGCGCTTGAAGCCGAGCCGGAGAATGTCATGGTCCTGAATAACATGGGAAATATATTCTCGGATATGGGGGAGGACGGTGAGGCCCTCTCAATGTACGGGCGGGCACTTTCTATTGAGCCGGGGAACAGTTCAATACTGGTCAACAAGGCGTACTCCCTTATCGGTCTTGGCAGAAACGGTGAGGCCCTTGAAATTCTTGACGAAGCACTGAGGATAAACCCGGGCAATGTAATGGCGATGAACAACAAGGCAAACCTGCTGAGCGAAACCGGAAGGACGAAGGAGGCGATAAAGATATACAATCAGGCACTCGACCTGAATCCGGCCCACGTCCCGACGATCGTCAACTGCGGAATTGCCTATGCGTCATCGGGCGAGCCCGAAAGAGCCCTTGCTTACTTCGACCAGGCCCTGATCCTCGATCCCGACAACCTGCTTGCCCTGGACAATAAGGGCTGTGTGCTGACAGACCTGGGAAGGTACAGGGAGGCACTCGTCGCATATGAGAGGGCACGTTCGATAAGCCCGGAGGACGAGGGGATAAAGAAGAATATCGCTGATTTGATGGAGAAGATTGAGGGATAGTCATACCCCCGGGCGGATTCGAACCGCCGTTTCCAGCTCCAAAGGCTGGAATGATTGACCACTACACTACGGGGGTCTTCTCCTTTTTTAAAAGGATTCTAATATTTTGGAGCTGTACGGATATAATTATTCTTGAGTGCAACAGTGGGGGGATTTTCTTTGGTCGGGTTTATTTGGTGTAGTTTTTGTTTAGTTCGGGGCATAAGCCCCCTGACGGGGCAGCCCGTGCTCAGTTTGCTGCGCAAACTTTCGCAATCGTGATAGCCCGGTCTGGACGCCACCCGTCCGGGTGGCCTCGACCGGGAGAGAAATAAAACAGAATACATGATAAAAAGGTGACCGAAGGTCGCCATAGGTTTCGAAAGGGCGATAGCCCTTCGGGTGGGAAAAGGATGCTCGCCCATCCCCTTTGCGACTTATCGCCATCAGGGGGAGGGTAATAGGGAGGGGGGGCTCCTCCCCCTCCCTTTAACTGCAATTGCGAGTATTGCTGCCCCGGAGGGGCTTATGCTCCTCTCTCTATAATCAAAAAAAGTCACTCATCGGTCACGACTTCGTCGACAAACGAGCTTACCTGTGCAAGCATCATCGGGTCCAGACCACCCTCGATGGCGAGGAGGGCCCCGCTGTAATTGATCTGCCGAATTTTGTTCGAGAGGAAGTGGATGAACTTAACCGTCTTTAAGGTGGGAATGTAGATCAGCATGCTGCTTATCGAATCGAACAGGATGAATATCTTATTCCCGTCCATCTGCCTGATAGCTTTTGTAATGGCTATGCTGAGACTGGTCAGGTCCCCCGGGTTGTTTATATTGAGGTGTCTTTCGTCCTCTTCCGGGGCTTTGCCGAGAGAGTATGCCGAAATTGCGTCGATATAAAATATATTGTCTGTATTGATTCCTTTCTGGGTGTACAGCTTTTCAAGCACGGAAGAAGGGAAGTTTGTGGTTATCACTATGGTTTTGTAACCTGCTTTCTCCACCTGTGATATAATCTCCGTGTTCGAAGCCCGGATATTTGTGGGGTCAGAGAGATACAGGAGTATAGTCGGGCTGTCGGGTTCAATCCTCTCCAAAAAACTCATTATTATTTCCTCCTTTCCCTTACTGCCTGAGGAAATCCTTCATGATCTCCGGGATAGTATCTCCCATATCCGCTGTGGCCTTTTTCAGCTCAACTATGTTTTCAAGAACCTTTTCCGCATTCGAGATCTGGATGGAGAGCAGGTCGGACAACTCCTCCCTGTCAATATCGCCGTTTTCATAAAGATCAAGAATGTCCCTGACATTCGTCTTGATCATCTCAAGGGGTTTTTCCAGCCTCAAAACCGCCTCTGCCATGAATGAAAGCAGGTTATGCTCGGCCTTTCGCTGTTTTGTGTGGTCCGTGAGAATGAATGCTGTCCCGCTCAGCACTTCCCTTTCATCATATATTGGTGACGCACCGAGACTCACATCGATCACATCTCCGTTCTTTGTCCTGAACTTTGTATCTTTGCGTTCGATTTCCTTATTCTTGCAGAAGAATTCAATGATCTTATCAATGTCCATTTCAGATGAATCGTGCAGGAGGTCGACGAATTTTTCCTCCATCACTTCGTCCCTGCTGTACCCGAACATCCGTTCCGCCCCGTGGTTCCATCCGGTAATTCTGCATTCAAGATCGGTCGAGATCACAGCATCTGAACTGCTTTCGATGACTTTTCCAAGAATTGCTCTTTCTGCATTCGCCTTTAGCATATCATCTATATCGGAGATGATATGCACGGCGCCTGCAAGTTTCGTCTCCCTGTCAAATATGGGGTCGACAGTTACCTGGTAGTATCTACCGGACATTTTAAGGATATAATTCTCCCTATTTTCCGAGATCCGGCTTTTCACAAATGGGCATCCATTAATAAAGTCATCAGTCCCGTGAACGAGGGAATGGCATTTTTTGCCGATTATGTCTTTTGCGGGCATATTGAGAAATTCTTCCATTGATTCGTTGCATATGAGAATGATCCCGTTTGCTGACATAATGAAGGCAGGATCCTCAAGGGCGCTGAAACATTTTGACCAGTAAAAATCCGGGTTTTGCTTCTGTTTCTCCGCCCATGAAAGAAAATCTTCCGATTCTTTAAATATGTCCTCGTTTCCACCCATGATCTGTACCTCCGTTTTTGAGATTAAATCAAAATGGGACTAAATGCTTAAATCTATTTTGATCCCCAAAATCCTGTGAGATTAAAAAACTATAACTCTCTCTGGGCTAAAAAATTCGAATAGATATGAAGACAACGGGACATTTCAGATACATCAGCCGCGATCATGGCGATTTTGTAAGGCTGTTCGTGCTTGTTGTATATTTCCTTGTAGTCGGCATTCTCGCGATATACTCTTTCTCACCGATAGGAGGAGAGATGGGTTATATTCTTGCAAGGCTTATTCCGCACCTGTTCTATATTCCGCTTGTTCTGACTGCTCTGTGGTATCCGGATAAGAAAATGGCTCATTCTGTTATATTCTCGCTGATATTCATATCCCTCATCTCCGGATTTCTGATAAACGGATGGAGCCTTGACGCTTTATTCATGGTTTTTACATCGTTTATCTATCTCTGGGTTTTTATTGCGATACTTGCAATCCCCAAGGTCCAGTTTGGGGCAGGTGCAGGAGAGGCCGCCGGTATTGAAGAAACAGGGGCAATTGCATCAAATCCCGGCAGTGCTGCGGTTTCCTCTCCCGATTTGCCGGTCGATATTGCCGGAATCCCTCCTGCTCAGATTAGCCCCCTGATCGAATCGTTCAGGCTGGGAGAGGAGATGGTTACAAAAAACACCTCAGCGGCACTTAAGGCGATAGGTCTTCCTGCACTTCCATATATATCCGCAGGATTGAGGAGCGATTCAATCCCGGTACGGGAAAACTGCGCAAGGCTCCTTGGCGAGATGGGGGATACTGGTTCTGTTGACCTTCTGGTAGATGCAATGGCCGACCCGTCCCGGAGGGTGCATAATTCCTCTACGCAGGCTCTTGCAAAACTGGGCGAACCTGCAGTGTCTGAATTATTGAAAGGTCTTAAGAGTGAAAACTGGAAAACCCGTGCAGGATCCGTGGTTGCACTAAGGATTATCGGTCAGCATGATGCCGTGCCTGTTCTCAAAGGGATGCTTGACGATAAGAGTCATTATGTCCGGAAAGAGGTTGTCAAATCCCTTGCACGAATGGGCAGGGAAGACGTCCTGGATTCTCTTGAAAAGATGATCAACGATGAGTCCCGGGGTGTCAGGCTTGCAGCTGTGGGGGGTCTGGGGCGGATTGGGAAAAATGAAGCAATTGAGCCGCTGAAAATGGTTTTAGAGGTGGAGGAGGATGCGGAGGTCCGCATCAGGGCGGTGCATTCCCTTGAACTGATAGGGACCTCATTTGCCTATGAGGCAATGAAGACTGCTCTTGCTGACAGCGATCCGGAAGTTTCCGCAGCAGCCGGGGAGATACTTAAACAAAATTACAAAATATGATTTTTTTATTTAGATCTTATGCCTGATTGACTTCCACGGGTACGGTGTCGCTGCAAAGATCAGGACGGATATAACAACCGGTATGATGAGCAGTGCAAACGCCGTAGAGACTTCTGTCATATCAGCGATGTATCCCGTGACTGCAACGCCGAGTCCTCCTGCACCCACTGCAAGCCCGAGCATGAGGCCTGAGACGGTCCCCGTTCCCTGTGGGGCCATCTCGTGCGACATCGCGACCGTGACCGAAAACGACGACCAGAGCAGGTAGCCGAATGCCATCAGCGAGATCAGCGAGACTATACCGGTCGAAAAGACGAAGAGGGCGAAAGGCGGTATGCATAGCAGCAGGCTTGCAAGGACGTACTCCTTCCTGCCGTATTTATCCGACATCCCTGCGCCTATCACCTGCCCTGCAACTCCGGCAAGGAGCATGGCTGATGTGAGCAGGTTTGCGGTGACCAGGCTCATTCCTGTCTCTGCAAGATATGTCGGGAGATATGCGACTGATGCAAATATCACCCATGCCCTGAATGCCGATGCGGTCACGAGGAGTATGATTGGTTTATACGGGAACGGGCCTTTGTCTTCCGTCTCCCGGCTTTCTTTTGTATAATGCTCTTCAAGCTCGGATACGGGTGGAAGAACCTTATTCAGCAGGAAAAAGATTGCAATTCCCGGTACGATCATAAGTGCCAGACCGTGGAGGCCATAATACCCGACCGCCAGTCCTGCAAGGATTGGACCTATTGCAAAACCTAGGTTTCCGCCTACGACAAAGAGGGAGGTTAGCCTCCCGCGGTTTGCCCCGGCAGCCATCCGGCTTACAAGTCCGAGAGCGCTCGGGTGGAAGAATGCATGACCGAGAGCACCTGCAATCGCGAACATAATCAGGAACCAGTAGTTCTCCACAAACCCGATGAAAGACATGAAGAAGGCGGATATCATTACGCTTGCGCCTATAGGCATGCGAATGTTCTTTTTGTCATAAAGCCACCCGACGACCGGCTGTGTGAATGATGATGAGAGATTGTATGCAGTTACGATAAGTCCTGCAAGGAAGTACGAGTAACCGTTCTGGAGGATCAGAAGCGGAAGAATTGCCGGCAGCACGGGCGAATAGATGTCGTTTACCATATGTGCCGCCGAGAGTCCGAGTATCGAGCGGGTTGTCTTCTCCATGTCTGATCTATACTTTAGTTATCCGGATTATTTCAACCCCGATCTCGAGGCAGTCCTTTTTGTGGTGGGGGAAGGTTCGTTTGATGGGAAATTCGCAGCTCACGATCTCGTCGATCTCACCCCTGTCCCTGATATAAGATCTGATGAAAGGGGAGCTCCCCTCGTTGAATATTCCATAGAGAACGTCTGCGCATTCGAGCCCTTTGTCGATGAAGGGCCTGTCTGCATGCTTCTTCTGTGCGCCGAAGGGGGGATTCATGACGACGGTGTCGTGATGGCGGCATTCGAAATCTTCGATATTGCTTATGACAAACTCAGCATCGACCCCTGCCTTATCTGCATTTTTTTTTGCAACGGCCGTTGCAACGGGGTCGATATCGACTCCGGTAACTTCAGCCGCTCCGAGGAGAGCAGCACCGCAAGCGATAACACCTGTCCCGCACCCGAGGTCGAGGACCGACCTTCCTTCAATATCTCCTCTCATGTACGCATGAAAGAGCATTCTTGCCGCAACGACAGCCGGTGTTGCGTATTGCTCCAGTGTGGGGTCAGGATTAGGGAAGGTTTCAAATCCCTCCAGCAGAATCTCGAGTTTCCTGAGTTTCATCTTTTCACCTGATCTCGTCGATCTCAAAGTCTTCCCATTCCCGGACTCCGCAGACGATCTCGAACTCCTGCGGTGAGAGAACGGGGACAGGGAATCTTGCCTGGTCGTCGTATGCAAGCCTCGGGCATGCGGTATTGACATAGGCCTCGTAGCCGAAGTTCAGGAGTGCATCGGGTGTAATCTCGCCGATCTCTATAATGTCGGCTTTATCCGAAAGGTCCGCAAGCCTCTCTGCGAGTTCTTCGCGCCTCTGCCCCGACTTTTTGCTGAGCAGTATCCCGAAACTCCGTGCATCCTTCGCCTTCTCTATGAGTGCATGCCGTTTTATCAGCAGGCGTCGTTCGTCCGGGATCTCTATACTGCCTGTATAGGGGTCGAACGCGATGACTCTCGCACCTGTTGCAATATGCACGCCGAGGGGATGGAATATGCCCGTTCCGATAAAGAGGATCTCGTCGCAGCCGGTGTTCTTTGCCGCCTCAAACGAGCACCCGAGGACCTGTCCTATAAACGGGGTTCTTTCGCTCCCGCCGGCGATCACGCATTCTATCTCTTCTTCCCCGAGGAACGCTGCGGCATCCTCCAGCAGGTGCACGTGCTGTATGGTTGTGATAAGGCCGATCCTTTTCGATTCAATCGATGGAATGACTTCTTCAAGCCGCCGGATATCAAAATCCTGGCTGAAATATTCATATGTGACGTTTTCCCTCTCGTCGACCGGGGCATGGCCTATGTGAACAAGAATATCTGAGCTTTCCATGAGATCCAGGTCGAGGTCGCATGCACCCCAGCAGGGTTCGCCTGATATAACGACATCGTAGCCTTCTTTCCTGAGGGCAAAGGAGATATCCCGTGCCCTTCTCTTAAGGCCCTCGGGAAACTGGAGTGCGACCTTTTTCACTCCCCGGCCTTTCAGGATCGCGAGGATTCTCTCCGAAAGGTCGCCTTTTTCTGCAGATATTCTCTCAGTAGTTTTTATCGATGACATTTACGCCGGTCTCATCGACCTCGATCTCAACGAGGTACTTGTAGGGCCTGCCGATATCGCATTCGCCGCGTTTGATAACGACGAGGACATCCACAACCTCGGCCTTCTTCTGTTCAAGGCCTTTAAGGAGCGCCTTCATCGTGCCGCCTGTGGAGAATACGTCGTCGACGATTATGACGCGGTCGCCCTCTTCTATGCTGTTTAAGTAGAGTTCGCCCTTCGAATAGCCTGTCGACTGGTGTAGTGCAAGCTCGCCGGGGAGTTCATACTTTCTCTTCCTGACGATCGTCAGCGGAAGGCCGGTGATCATCGAGAGTGCGACACCGATGTGTATGCCCATCGCCTCCGCGACGACGATCTTGTCCACACGGTCAAGGTCGAGGTTCCTTAGCATAAGTGCGGCGACCTCGCGGAGGAGTTCTGGCTCTACTATGGGCACGCCGTCGCTTATGGGGTGGATAAAATAGTTGTATTCTCCTCTCTTTACAATAGGGCAGCTTTCCAGTGATTCCACGAGTTTATTGAACATTATATCTCACCAACGTCTTTTAAAAATTCTTCAAGTGTTTCCCTTGTAATATGTGGCATACAGACCGTTCTCATGTGCCCGTGCCTTGTCCTTGATACGATCCATCCTTCGGGAGTGTTGTCGCAGCAGAACGATGCGACATTCACAAGAGGCTGCACGGCGACGGGATAACCGAGCTCTTCCATTTCCTTTATCAGGAACCTTGTGTTCTCCATGCACCTGTCGACAATCGAGGCCATCCCCTTCTTTCCCAGGTGGTCGAGGACTGCAAGGGCGCCTGCCACCGGGCCGCCGGGGCGTGTCCCGCAAAGGGTGCACTCTCTCTTTACTGTAAGATAGGGAGTGTCCACTTCTGTCGACCTGAAATAATCCGGGTCCCTGACGATAATGCACCCGCACGGTATCGTCGACATGCCCATCTTGTGCGGGTCGATGGAGATGCTCGAAACTCCTTCAAGCCTGAAGTCGAAATCGGGCGATCCGGGAATAAAGGGGAGCACGAGCCCGCCGAATGCAGCATCGACATGCAGGAAGATCTCCCTGTCGACAGCGATATCGGAGAGATGGGCTATCGGGTCGACAGTTCCGTACTCCGTCGTTCCCGCGACACCGACAAGCCCTACGGTGTTCTCATCGATATACTCCTCAATTCTCTCAGGGTCCATGACATGCCCGTCGGTCGAGGGCGCCTGCCTCATCTCCACGGAGAGTATCTCGCATGCCTTTTCAAACGAAAAATGAGCAGATTCGGGGATGACTACATTGGGGCTTTGTTTCCCTGCGTTTTCCCTTGCAATTCGCAGGGCCTGGATGTTAGATTCCGTTCCGCCCGAGGTCGCGTAACCGCAGGCTTCCCTGAGGCTCATCAGGCTCCCTATCCTTTCAATTAGTTTTGCTTCCAGAGAAGCGGATCCCAAAAAAAGTCCGGGGTCTCCAAGATTGGACTCGATAAAAATGTTGTGTGCCCTTACCGCCACAGGGTGGGGGATGGTGCACATCGACGAGAGTACTTTCCGGTAACCCCTGTCATTCTCCCTGACAGAGGAGAAATGCCGGAACAGTTCCTCTTCAGCGAGACCTTCTTCCAGCATTTATTCTTACTTCCTTGCAGCGTCGAGCAGGATCCTCTTTTCAGTGCGTGCAGCCGTCTCGCGGATCTTCTGCACGGCATCGATATTGGCCGAGACGCTTGTAATGCCTGTCTCCACCAGCCACTTTACCATGTCAGGGTCTGATCCTGCCTGTCCGCAGATTGAGCACTCGACTCCGCCTGCCCTGCATTTCTCTATTGCGGATTTGATAATCTTTAGAACCGCAGGGTGTGTAGGGTTGTACATGTCCGCGACGTTCTGGTTGTTCCTGTCGATAGCAAGCGTGTACTGGATCAGGTCGTTTGTGCCGAAGGATGCGAACGAGATGCCCTCTTTGATGAACTCTTCGATGAGTATTGCACTTGAGGGGATCTCGACCATGATTCCGAGTGTCTTGTTGTCGACGTCGACACCGAACTCACGCATGAGCTCTCTTGCGGCGACGAACTCGTCCGGGTGGCCGACGAGCGGGAACATTATGCCGAGGTTGTCGTATCCCTCGTTCCAGAGCCTCTGGAACGCCTCGACCTGAAGCCTGAACTGGTCCCTGCTCTGGAGGTCGCGGCGTATTCCGCGCCATCCAAGCATCGGGTTGTGTTCTGCGGGTTCTTCCTCTCCGCCCTTCATGTTGCGGAATTCATCGGTGGGTGCATCGATCGTCCTGACCCATACCGGCTTTCCGGGGAATTCGTCCATGACCGTCTTGATGCCGGTATAGAGCTCGCCGATGAACTCCTCTTCCTTTTTGTTCCTGATGAACCAGCCGGGAGTCTTTCCGAGTCCGAGAATGAGGTGCTCGATCCTGAGCAGGCCCACACCGTCTGCACCGGTTGCTGCGGCCCGCTTTGCGGCTTCGGGAAGTGAGACGTTAACCTTGATGCTTGTGGCGGTGATAACCGGGGCTGATGCAACGACGCCTGCAGGCACCCCTGCGGCTGCAGGAGTCTCTGCCCTTACAACCTCGCCTTCGAATACAATTCCCTTCTCACCGTCAACCGTGACCGTCTGACCGTCGAGAAGTGTGCTGGTTGCCTTCTTTGTTCCGACTGTTGCGGGTGTCCCGAGTTCGCGGCTTACAATCGCCGCGTGGCATGTCATTCCGCCCTCGTCCGTGATAATCGCAGCTGCCTTCCTCATTGCGGGGACCATGTCGGGATTTGTCATCTTTGCAACCATGATGTCCCCGGTATTGACCTTGTTTAAGTCCTTTGTCGATGCGACGATTACGACTTTGCCTGTGGCGACTCCGGGGGATGCACCCTGCCCCTCAAGAATAATCTTTCCGTTTCCTTCCACTTTATCACCAGTTTTTGAAATACCTGCGTTCTTTATTGTTGTTATCGGGCGGGACTGGAGAATGAAGAGTTCATTCCCGACAATGCCCCATTCGACATCCTGCGGAACAGCGTAGTGCTCCTCGGATATCTTTGCATATTTTGCAAGCTTTGCGATCTCTGCATCGGAGAGAACCGTTGCCTTCTTCCTCTCTTCGGAGACTTCAACCTCCTTTGTGCCATGTGCACCGTCAGGCAGGATCTCGATCTCCTTCGTTGCGATGTACCTGTCGATTACATGGTTCGATTTGACGTCGAATACATAGTTGTCAGGTGAGACCATGCCGGATACGACCGCCTCTCCGAGACCCCACGATGCCTCGATTATCGTCGTGGGCTCTCCGGTTACAGGATGGGATGAGAACATAACCCCGGACTTTTCGGAATAGATGAGCCTCTGGATAACGACTGCAATATCTACTGCGCTGTGCTCGAAGCCCTGTTTTACCCTGTAATATATTGCCCTTGCTCCATAGAGGGAGGCCCAGCACATCTGTATTGCTTCAAGAAGGCTCTTCTCTCCCGTGATATTCAGGTAGGTATCCTGTTGTCCTGCGAAGCTCGCATCAGGCAGGTCTTCGGCTGTTGCGCTCGACCTTACTGCAACGACCGCATCCTTCCCCATCTTACTGTATGCCGAAAGGGTCTCCTTCCTGATGTCTTCAGGCATCTTTGCGGACATCACGATCTCCTTTACCTCGGCGGATGCCTCCTCGAGGACGTCGGAGTCCTCGACGTCGATGTCTTCAAGCCTGGAGAAGATCTTCTCTTCAATTCCTGACTTTACAAGAAATTTTCTGAATGCCTGTGCAGTGACGACAAATGCAGGCGGAACAGGCAGGCCCACCGAAGTCATCTCTCCCAGGGACGCTCCTTTTCCTCCTACAGACGGAATATCTTCTTTTTTTATCTCTGCTAGCCACAGAATATCTGGCATTTTGTTCATGCTGAAAAACCACCCGATAACAGGTTGTGTAAATATCTTGAACTACAAGGATAATTTATGTTTGCCAATACCTTCGGGGTTCGAAGGGAGAAAAATATCAAGACATAAGATGATGAAATAATAACGGGGATTTCCAAGTGACATATAAAGTGCTGGTCAGCGACCCGCTGGCAGATGAAGGAATAGAAATTCTTCGCGATTTCTGCGAAGTGGATATCAACACAGGCCTCTCCGAGGATGAGCTTATCGATATAATCGGGGAATATGACGGCCTTCTTGTAAGAAGCGGAACCCAGGTGACCGCAAAAGTCATCGAAGCGGCTTCAAAACTGAAGTTTATCGGAAGGGCAGGTGCCGGTGTCGACAACATTGATACCGATGCAGCCACCCAGCGCGGTATCATCGTTGCAAACGCTCCTGCAGGCAACACCCTTGCGGCATGTGAGCACACGCTCGCGATGATGGCATCTCTTGCAAGGAAGATACCGCAGGCGAATGCCTCGGTAAAGAAGGGCGAGTGGAAGAGGTCTGCATTCATGGGTGTGGAGCTCAACGAGAAGACGCTCGGGATCGTCGGGTTCGGGAGAATCGGTCAGGAGCTTGCAAAGCGTGCAATCGCACTCGATATGAAGGTCGTCGCATACGACCCATATATTAACGAGGAGAGGGCGAAAGAGCTCGGCGTCGAGGTAATGACCCTCGAACAGCTCTTCCCTGTTGCGGATTTCATTACGGTTCACACTCCGCTCATCAAGGAAACAAAGCACCTCATAAGCAAGGATACTATTGCGGTTATGAAGCCCGGCGTCAGGATCATCAACTGTGCACGTGGCGGTATCATCAACGAGGACGACCTCTATGATGGCATCGTGGCAGGCAAGGTTGCGGGTGCGGCCCTCGACGTATTCGAGGACGAGCCCCCGAAGGACTCCGGGATAGTTTCTCTCGACGAGGTCATAACAACACCTCACCTTGGTGCATCCACGGTCGAGGCGCAGCTCAACGTCGCTGTGTCCGTTGCAAAGCAGTGTATTGAGGTACTTAAGGGCGGATCTGCGAAGTTCGTCGTAAACGCTCCGATGGTGCCCACAGACCAGCAGGAGAGGATCGATCCTTACGTAAAACTGGTCCGGAAGATGGGAAGCCTTCTTATTCAGCTTGTCGAGGGAAGGATCGAATCGATCGAGATCGAGTACGGCGGCAAGGCTGCGGACTTTGGAAGGAACTCCAAATACATCACCAGAATGGCGCTCAAGGGCATACTCGATCCGATCCTCCAGACCCCGGTAAATATCGTCAACGCCGAACTTGCGGCAACGGAGAGGGGTATCAGGGTTTCCGAGACGATCACCGACAAGTCACTTGGATTTACAAACATAGTCACGATAACGATAAAGACGGACAAGATGTCCGAGTGCGTCAGCGGAAACGTATCATCTCCGGAAAAACTCAGGATTGTCAAGATCGGCGAGTACATGACCGATATGACTCCCGGCGGCGATGTCGTAATATCCCGCCATCACGATGTCCCGGGTGTCATCGGCCAGTTTGCCACAATAATTGGAAAGTACGGCGTAAACATCGCGGGTATGCAGGTCGGCAGGAATCAGCCGGGGGAAGAGGCGGTAATGGTCCTCAACGTCGATTCAGAAGTTCCCCAGGAGGCAATGGACCAGATCTTAAAGATCGAGGGCGTCTTCACTGCAAAATATGCCCATATCTAAACAACAACTAAACAACAAACTACATTTTTTACAGGATGCTTTCTGATCAATCCGCCAGAATACGGATAGAGTGATTTTTTTAATGGTAAAAGAAATACAGTCATGAAAATATCCCCCCTTCAGGGAGTATGGTGAAAATGAGAGTTATATCCTTCTTATCGGCGATGGTTTCGTTGTCGGCTCTTTTAAAGGCTTCTTATGACAGGCTCTATGCCGCAGACAACCCGGTGCCGGAACTGGAAAGTCCGCTTCATGCACAGTTCAGGAGAACAATTGAGAGCATGGAGAGGCTTCTCGAGAGCATCTATGTAGCATTCGGCTCTTCGGTGCTCGGTCTTGTCGTCGATCCGCCTGACGCTCTCTGGCAGGCCGATCAGGTATTCAACGAGTTTCAGAGGTGTTACAGGGAGTTTGTGAGAGAATTCAACAGCCTGGTTTCAGAGATTCGTAACAGCAGTGATGATGTACGAAATAAACTGGGCAGTGAATGGCTCACACTGGATAACATCGGTTCAATGTTCGAGAAAGGAAAAGTAGAATGGGATGAGGTTGCATCCGAAGGTGGTCTCCGGATCGCGGATCCCGTGATGAACAACCAGAGGAGGTTTAATACGCACCTTATCAGCAAATTCAGGGATTTTTTGCATGATGAGATGGATATAAGGGATTTCGAACCTCTTGATATGGTATCTTCGCTTTTAAAGGATAACGAGATTGTCGGTCTTGCAGGGGCGCGTCTTAAGCGCTTTATCGATGACGAGGAAAGGAAATAATCTTTAAGATCTTTTTTTTTAAAATTTTCAGAGCAGTGTGGCTGTTAAATCAATAGGCATTACTCAGACCATTTCTTTTCCTTTGAATGTCATCTAAGACAAGTTATATATACTTACGGTTTGAACATTTTTACTAAATGTAAAATACAATTTACATGATTTTGCAGATGAATGAACTCCTTCTGCAGGCAGTGACTCTGTTCAAGACAGATGTTTTCAGCCGCAGAAACCCGGACACCCCGGGGATTTCAAATTAAATATTAAAGGTTTCAGATATGAAAAGATTATCATTAATTCTTGGAGCAATGATCCTGCTGGCTGCAGTCCCGATGATTGCAGCAGCGGATGACGATACGGACACGTCATATACCTATGTGACAGTAACAGGGACAGAATTGGACCCCGAGGTTTTCATGCCCGGCGATACGGGGACTATCACTGTGACAGTAAAAAATACCGGTGATGAAAGTGTGACCATCAGCAGAGCCGAACTTTATTCTTCGGATATAATAAACCTCAATGATGCCGCCTATGATACGGTCGGTCCGCTTGGCCCCGGAAACTCGTTGGATTTCACCTTTAATGTAAAGGCTCCTCTGAAGGAGGGGATCTATTATCCACGGTTTTATCTCGATTTCAGGGGTTCGAGCAGCCTGTCTTATAATATCCCGATAAAGGTTGACGGCACCGGCCTTTCTCTCTCGGTTATCGATGCACCTGATTCGTGGCAATCCGGTGTATCCGAGTTTGTAAAAATAAGAGTAGGAAACCAGGGAGGATCGACGGCCAACGGTGTAATAGTATATGCCTCGGGAGACGGGATCGAGTCGGCCCAGACGAGCTATTTCGTAGGTGCGCTTGAGTCCAACGAGTACATCGATCTGACATTTGAGATAACTCCTGAAAAGGAGACAGGTCTTGACCTGACTGCCGAATGGAAGAACGGGATGAATTCCCATTCCTCTGAAATATCGGTCCCTGTTGAATTCGGTGAGGATACAACCGGTGCTGATATGATCATCAACAATGTCGATGTATCCGGCGGGACAGTTACCGGCGACGTATCAAATGCCGGTCTTGAGGATGCCTATTCGGTAATTGTAACAGTCGGTTCCCCTGCAGAGCCTGCAGAACCGTACAAGCAGTATGTTCTCGGTTCACTCGAGCCGGATGACTTCTCCAGCTTTGAAGTTACATACTCTTTAACCGGCAGTGGTTCGTCGTTCCCGCTTGTTATAACCTGGAAGGACGAGAACGGAAATACGTATTCCTCTGAATATGCTGTATCAGCATCATCAGGACAGATTGCGGCAGGCGATGGTTCTGCAGCATCCGGAGAAATGCCCTCAGGAATGCCCGGCGGAGACAGAGGTGGCGGAATGGGCATGATGGGTGGAATGGGCTCAGGTTTTGCCAATATGCCTGTCTTTGAGGGCTTAGTTGTGCTGATTGCGGGAGTTGCTCTTGTCATCGGATGGAAGAAGGGGTACCTGGCAAAAGGTGCCGAGGCTGTTCGGGAGAAGCTGAATAAAGGGGACAGGAAGTAGGCGGTGAGATCAATGACTGGCAGGCCGGTTATAAAACTGGAAGATGTCGTTAAGGTCTATTCTCTGCCTACGGATGATGTAATCGCACTGGATAATATCACTCTTGAAATTAAGGAAGGGGAGTTCGTAGCCATAATGGGAACCTCCGGTTCGGGAAAATCGACCCTCCTCAACCAGATCGGCTGCCTCGACGTTCCGACATCAGGCAACCTTTACATAGATGGCAAAAGCGTCAGGGATCTGAATGATGATGAACTGACCGACCTCCGCCGGGACAAGATAGGGTACATATTCCAGAACTTCAACCTGATTCCCCTTCTTGATCTCTGCGAGAACGTGGAATACCCGCTGATCCTGCGGAACAAGAAGAGGGATGATACAGGCCGGCCGAAGAAACTCCTGGAAATGGTGGGTCTTGATGAAACAAGGGTGTGGCACCGGCCGAACGAGATATCGGGCGGCCAGAGGCAGAGGGTGGCAATAGCAAGGGCACTTGTAAACGACCCGGCGATACTTCTCTGCGACGAGCCGACCGGAAATCTTGATTCAAGGACCAGTGTCCAGATTATGGATATGATCACCGGACTTCACCGTGAGGGGAGAACCATTGTAATGGTTACCCACGAACCCGATATTGCGAAGTATGCAGAGCGGACGATCGTCATGGAGGACGGGAGGATTGTCTCATGAACTTAGGGGACATCTTTCTTGAGCTGTCGATAAGGAACGTCAGGCTTAATTTCCTGAGGTCACTGCTTGCGGCGATAGGCATTGTCATTGGTGTGGTCGCCATCACGTCCATCGGGATAATGGGTGCGAACATGACGCTTTCAGTTACAGCCGAGCTTTCAGAGAGCGGGAATGTAATCATGATGACTCCCGACTCGGGTGGCGGTGGTGGCAGTGGTCCCGGCGGAATGGGCGGCGGCAGCTCCTCCGATGAAGAGGATGAATATATCGACAAGACCCAGCTCAGGAAGATAGAGCAGATTGCAACCACCGGAGAAAATAACCTGGTGATCCCGCTCTATTCCGCCAGCGAGAATATCGAAGTCAGCGGTATGGAGGGAAGAGCCACGATATATGGTATCGACATGAATATCGTACCTGAACTTGTCGATATAGAGGACGGTTCCATGCCGCTCAGTACAAGTGGTGTTCTTGTCGGTTCAACTCTTGCAGAGAGATATGAACTGAAGGTCGGCAGCAGGATAAAGGTCGGCGATGAAGAGGTGGAGGATGACGATGACATCCCCCAATTCACCGTCCGCGTCACAGGCATCCTCGAGGAGAAGGGAATGTCCTCGGATCTCAGCACGGACAACGCCATCATAATGGATGAATCTCTCTACACCGGCCACTTAGGCGGGGAGTATGAATACGACCAGGTTAATCTCATTGCAGGCGATATAGACGATATCTGGCAGCTTGAGGAGGACCTTGACTATGCACTCAACTACAGGGAGGATGAGGTTCAGATACAGGATTCAGGTTCAATGCTTGAGAGAATATCCGAGACCCTCGGGACAATGACGTCCTTCATGTCTGCGATTGGTGCCATTTCCCTGCTTGTGGCGGCAGTGTCGATATTCAATGTGATGATGATGTCCGTTACAGAGAGAATAAAGGAGATTGGAATCCTCCGCAGTATCGGAACAAGGAGAAGCGAAATCCGGAAAATGTTCCTCTACGAGTCGATGCTGCTCGGGGTGATAGGAGCCGTAATCGGAGCGATTGCAAGCTTTATCGGCGGATATATCCTGACCTATGGTATGATAGGGACAACTGAGTACTTCTTCATGCCCGGGAGCCTGATGTATATCCCGCTGGGTATGGTAATAGGAATTGCAATATGTATTCTGTCGGGGGTGTACCCGGCTTACAGGGCATCATGCCTCGACCCGATTGAGGCGCTGAGGTCTGAATAAATTTCTTCTTTTTTTCTGGATTTTTATTTTCGATTGTCTGCGATTTAAAAGGCATAAGCCCCTTCGGGGCAGCCCGGTGCGTAAGTTGCTATGCAACTCACGCGAATGGTGATAGCCCGGGCTGGACGCTACCCATCCGGGTAGCCTCGCCCGGGAGAAAAAACCAGTAGAAGAAGAACAAACTGGTGACCGGAGGTCGCTCTCGGTTTCGAAAGGGCGACAGCCCTTCGATTGCCTCGCCCGGGAAAAGAATTTTTGGAGCAAAAGGGGATGCTCGTCCATCCCCTTTGCGACTTATCGCCATCAGGGGGAGGGTAATAGGGAGGGGGACATGTTCCCCCCCCTGAATAGCTAATTCATGTATCACCGTGATCTACACAAATATTCAATGAGCATATGTCCCGGATTTAAAGAGCAAAGACCTCAAATATCTCCTGTATCCGATTAAAAATTAATATTCTACAACTAGATGTGCAGAACTAAAAAAATTCATTCTTCGTAGGTGAACACATCTTCGATGCTCACTTCAAAAAAGCGGGCGATTTTAAATGCAAGGTCGAGTGAGGGGTCGTATTTTCCCTTCTCTATCGCGAGGATGGTCTGCCTTGTAACACCAAGTTCTTTCGCAAGCCCTTCCTGTGTCAGGTCGTGCATTGCACGAAAGACCTTAATCCGATTCTTCATCGGAATCGTAACCTCCGTATTTGTTATTGTAATATACCCTGAATGCGACAAAGAGGAGTATGATCCCGACAAGCATTATCAGCTGGCCGAAGACCGGCCCGAATATTGCACGCCTGATATCCCTGCTGAAATCAATGAACCGGATAATTGTCGCAAGGAGCATGGAAAAGCTCAGTATCCAGAAGATCTGGAGAGTCCTTAACGCTGATTTTGAGTTTACAAGTTCAACTCTCTCGTCGATTCCGCCCGGTTCGGTCTTCCTGGCGATATCCATCAGGAAATATGCAATGACGATGCCTATTGTAAGAGCCAGCGATGTCACTTCCATTGCGGGTGGTCTGTTGTAGTCCGCAGCCCACCAGATGACTCCTATCTCGATCAGGGCGATGAATGCTACAATTATGTACGAGATATTCCTGCTTATCCGGATTTTCATATCGATCACGACAAACTATTGAAACATATATTTTTATTTTTAATATTGTTTGTTATAGCGCTATGGAATTTTTCGCCTGTTAATTACAATTGATTACATCATCCCGGAACCGTTCTCGCTCAGGTTCAGCATTACGACTCCTGCAACGATTACAAGGATTGAAAGTATCTTCATTGAACCGGCAGGCTCTTTGAAATATATCATTCCTATCAGCGACACCAGCAGTATCCCCATTCCCGCCCAGATCGCGTAGGCGAAGCTCAGGTCAAAGTGCTTTAAAGCGAAGATGAACACCGTAAACGAGATCCCCCAGAAGACGAATGTAAGAACCGATGCGTAGATATTGCTAAAACCGTCCGAGAGCTTCATGCAGGTCGAACCGCAGAGTTCTGTGAGGATTCCTGCGGACAGGAGAAGCCACCGCATCATTCCGATTCACCTGAATATTTTTTGGAATTCATGTAAAATGCTATTATTTTTGGTTGCTATTATAATCTCCCGAAGTTTTTTTGGATGTCAGGGGTCCTGAAGGGAGAGGAGAATCCTCATCCCTGTGACCTCCCCCTGACGGAGATAGTCGAAAGAGAGGATGAGTAAACATCCCTTTTGCTTTGAGAAAATCTATCGATTCTGATGTAATTCTATTTTTTAATTATATTTTTTTGGATCTTTTGTCAACCATTTTCAAAACCCAGTAAATTCCTAAAAATAGGGTACATCCACAGAACAGGGAGAGAAACATATTGATCTCAACTTGAATTTGGTCTAAAAGAACAAGTACAATAAGCCAGATGACAAACCCGGAGACAGAAGCCTTAAGCCCGTTATACCTCTCACGGATCTCTGCCTTATCACTCTCATCCGGTAGCAGCTTCTTTCCGGATATCAGGTGCAGGCTAATGAAAAAGCCGACATATGGTAAGATTGTCATCGGCCCGATGAAGATCCAGTTTGATAAGGCTCCTTTAGTCCCGGAATTATGAAAGAGAATGTTTAGGAAGAAATACGTGAATAACAGGCATGTAAAAATGAAAATTCCCCATTCCTTTATATTCTTAAAATTCTCTTTAGTCATATTAGTGTCCTATGCAAAAAAAGTTGATAATATTATGGATTGCCTATTCCCAGATCGTCCCATAATGTGTAGGGCCCTGTTCTCATATATTTTGGAACATACTTTACTCCTGGCGGAATGAGGAAGAGTCTCCAATGCCACTCGTTGGCTTGCCAGCCCCAGATACAATCGTTTTCATCGCACAATAGTGCTCCTGTTCCGGTAATACCAAGTCCACCCATTAAAGTACCTATTAATACATCCAGTGCACCGCTTATCCCCCCTGATGCGGCTATTGCTACACCTGCAACAGCTACCGGGACAGTTTTATAAAAATCTGACCAGAGATCAGAATAATGAGTATGCTTTAATTGATTGCCCTGAACATAGGCGGTATCCCATGGATTAATACCATATGAAGCATAATCCGGGTGCGGATATTTTACACCGTATCCGCTTGTGAAAATCACTCCATCCCAGGTATAGGTAGAAGCCTTTACACTTTTGGATGATGTCTCTTCCATTTCCTGTTCTTCGATTGGCTTAAAAGGATTATAATCTGTTACGAATTCTTTTGATGTCTGACCATCAGAGATCATCGTAGTATAATATTTCCCGTCCTTTTCATAGTAATCGAAGTTTATTATTGCTGTTTCTCCTGTTGTCAGGTTTTTTGACTCCAGAACAGCAGTTTGTTGCTTTTGATCATTCTTCAAGGTAATTAATAGATCACCGATCTGGACAATTGTTAAAGAATCGGTGTTTTCTATGATCTTTTGTTCCGGTGGTTCAAAATAAACAACTTTACCAACATCAGGATTCATTCCATTGCTTCCAGTACTGGAAGATGCACTTACTACTGGCACAAATGTTACTGATATCAGTAGAAATGCGATTAAGATGCTTGCAATCTTGATTGTCTTCATGTTTTTGTCTCCATTCTTTTCATGCCCCCGGAGACAGCAGTATCAAAGGTTCCAAGTAATTTAAGCCCTAATTACAATTTGCCCCCGGGCATGCAGCGGGGTCCGGCCGTTTCTGTTTGTCGGGCAGGATCCCTGCAACATCTCTTCGATGCTACATGGATGACTTTTATCTCGATCTTAAATACCTCTTCTGACCAAATCGTCTAAATTCAAGAGCCTATTTCGATGATTTGGTCACAACAGCAATAAATCATTAATTTCCAAACATCTGATTATGAGAGGAAAAATACTGATTTTTATTGTACTTTTGGTTGCGGCATTCCTCGCTGCACCTGTGACAGCCAGCGAAGTACTCGAAAAGAGCGTGAAAAATGATATCATCGTCGTACCGTCCATCGATAAATTTATTCCTGAACTTTCAGGTACAAAGGCCCAGCACCAGATCTCTCAGGGAGAAATGGTATACCATAGCAAATTTGTCTGGCCGTTTACCTCAAAGCTTGATGTCACATTAATCTGGGATGAAAATTACGGCGATCTTGAGTTGTATGTCTATACTCCGGATGATGGTTTTGTAGGGCATTATACCGACCTTTACGATAGTTCGGTAAGAGACGGATTGATTAACATTGATATAAAGTCTTCATCCGGTTATCTTCCCATGGGTAATTGGAAGCTCAATGTATATGGAAGGCAGGTTTCGGGTTCGTCAATCAGTTATTCACTCCTGTGATGAAAAAATTTAATTTCTTTTTTTGCTAAGGAGTAAATATGAAATTCAGGGGGCCGGCTATTGCATTAGTTTTAATTTTAATCCTGGCCTATGCTCATCAGGCATCCATAGAATCAAATATCATATCAACGCCTGATGAAAAAGTGCCTGCTCTCCTTAGAGAGGACAATGTACGGGTTCTTAACTGGTGGGAAGTACCGCTCAGGCACTATTTTGTTTCATTTATTACCTTATACTCTCCGTTTTTAATACCTATAGCCGGGATTGCCACGGTGCTTGCCGGCCTTTCTTTCGGAATCCGGCAGATTGAAAAGAAGAATGTTCTTGATAACGAACGGAGAGAGGATTTTTTCCGGCTGATAACAGAAAATCCTGGTATCACCCAGCCGGAATTTGAGAATCTGACCGGAGTTAACCGCAGTTCTCTGAGATATCATCTTAAAATTTTAATCCGCGAAGAAAAGATCATCTCAATAAAAATATATAAAAAAAGGCACTATTTTGAAAATCACAATGGGGGTGTTTCGGAAGCCCATCTCTCTAAATTAATCCTCAATTGTTCGACAACCAAAGACATTTTTGGATATATCTATAATAATCCCGGTTGCACTCAAAAAGACCTCGCAGATTATACAAAATTATCATACTCTACAATTTCATGGCATATTGAGAGACTCAGTTCGGGCAATCTTGTAGTTAGTATCAAAAAAGACCATTATAAACATTATTACGCTGAAGACTGTACTGTTGGTTTTAATTTGATCCAAAATCGGTTATAAGATCCCCCGCCGCAACGGTTAACTACAATTGGGCGAATCCTCTCTTATGAACCTTAACTGGAAAAACATCCTAATTTCAGCGATTGTAGGCGGGGTTTTACTGCTGGTCGTGACATTCGCTGCGGATTTCATCGCGACGCTTTTCGCACCTTATTCTTTCATGGATCTCGGCGGGATGAGAGCGATGGACGATCCTGTTATGGCACTCTATTTCCTCTACCCGTTTGTCCTTGCCTTAATGGCGGGCATCGTATTCGACATCGTCAAAGATTCGATAAAAGGGGAATCGCCCTGCCACAGGGGAATCGTCTTCGGAGCGATCCTCTTCCTGCTCCTCGTAATCCCGGAGTTCTGGCTGCTCTACACATCGATGGACTACCCGACCGGATTCTACATCTCCGCCGTCCTCAGCGGGATAATCGCATATCCGCTTATGGGTATTGCATACGTAAAGATCTGGGAGAAGTTTTCCAGATAGGGAAGTTTTCTTTAATCTCGTTAAGGGAAGGGGAACAAGTCCCCCTCCCTGCGACCCTCCCCCTGACGGAGATAGTCGAAAGAGAGGATGAGTAAACATTCCTTTTGCTTTGAGAAAATCTATCGATTCTGATGTAATTCTATTTTTTAATTATTTTTTTGGATCTTTTGTCAGCAATTTTTAACAACCAAAAAATTCCGAAAATAAGGGCAAATCCGCAGAACAGGGAGAGATAACTGTTTATATCAACCTGTATCTTCTCTAAAACAACGAGTACAATAAGCCAGATTAAAAACCCGGCGACACAAGCCTTAAACGAGATAGATCTCTCACGAATTTCTGTCTTATCACTTTCATCTGTCAGCTCCTTTCCGGATCTCAGGTACATGCTGATGAAAAAGCCAACATACTGGAGGTTAAATAGCGGACCAAAAAAGATCCAGTATGATAAAGGACTTTTAAACCCCGACTGAAAGAAGAGAAAGGCTATACAAAAAAATATACAACAATATACGATCAATAAACCCAAGAATATAAAAATTCCTAATTCTTTTATATTCTTAAAATTCTCAGTTGTCATATTAGTTTCCTATGCAAAACTTTCATGTTTTTCGTCTTCATTCTTTTTCTGCCCCCGGAAACCTAAAACGAGGTCCCTGATAACCGGCGTTGGGTTCACTTGGTAATCAACATGATTAACACGGGTATAACCAGTGACATAAGCAGAAAAAGTGCAATCAGTATTGCCATTACCAGCAACAGTTGTGTGCCTGTTACGTTCAATTCATTTTCGTAGTCGCTTTTTGCTGGATCATCATCTGTTTTGAAGATTCTTATGGCAAGAGGAAGGTACATAAGAATTAGTACAGGGATTACAAGCGTTCCGAATATAATAAACAGGACAACCGCTGCCACTGTCAGGGTTAATATATTTTTTATTATGAAGTCTCTTGGATTCTCTGTTTCTGCAATATTTAAAGCAGGGCTAATATCCTGCCCGCACTCTTCGCTTTCTTTTCCTCTCTCATAGAATCTGGTGGCAATAAGATGACCAATCAGGACAATTACAGGAAGAATTACCCGCAGAGCCACGGCCTCACTGTATGATCTCAGTCCCCCACTCAGTTCTCGGATCGTTACTGTGGAATCCATAAAAATGAAACTGAAAAAAAAGGTCGATACTAACGCAATAAATACAATTTTTTTGGGGTACTTTACAAGGAGATAAGCAAGAGAAGCTGAACCCAGAAAGTAGATAAATAGTATGATACCAGCATAAAGGCCGTCTATTTTCATACCGAAGAACCAGGTTTCCCAGTTAAGTGCAAATATAAAAAGGTACATTAACGAACTCAAAAGGAAAATTCCAAGCAGGATATAGTGGAAAATATGATCAAGGTATTTCGCCACCTGCTGAACATTCATAATGAATCTCTCCTTTTTAAATAAAAAAATTAGGTAAAATAGTGGGTTATCTTAACCATGTTTGAATTTCGGTCATCAAGGCCCATGGCATGGTTCCATACATTACTGATATATATCGGTACACCTGTTTTATACTGATTATCATATAAATGAGCCCCATGTTGGCCAAGCATCGTTCCATAGGAACATCCATTATCAAAATCATTCCCAAATTCAATGTCCCTGTACCCATCAATGATCTCATCATAAATGAAGAAACCTTGGCGGTCCATGAGTGTACCATGTTCTTTCATCCTGTATGCATCATAGGCGGCATCAAGTGCGGGAGTTGGTACATCTTCATCCATAAAAAGGCATTCATAAAGATCCATACCTGAGTATTGAGTGTCGACAGATACTTCCACAAGACAGTTGTCACCGTTAACAATGTAGGGTATTCCTGCTCCATCAATACCTGCACCTCCGTTTACATCATCTGCAACCTGAACAAGGACAAGAGGAAGGGGCAGGCTTTTTTCGGTCTGGATCAAGGAATCCTTCTGAACTGGAGTAAGAGATCTAAAGTCTTCATCTTTAACTCCCAGTTTTTTCTTGAATTCATCCCAAGATACTCTTTCTATGTGTCCCTGAACGATGATCTGTTTGAGATCTTCTCGTTCACTTGCTGATAATTCCTGTCCTGTTTCTTTTTCAAGAGAATCGATGATCAGATCCAGATTTTTCTGATATTTCTTTATCAGTTCTTCTGAATATTTTTCGGAATCAAAGTCTGTTTTAGTTAATCCATCTGATATAACTGTTACTGCCATTTTACTTTCAATTTCAGCATTTATAGGTTCAAATAACTTGACAATGTCTTGATTATCGACTTTTTGTGCATTTTCATCAGCACTAACAGCCGGAACAAACATCGCCCCGGCGAGCGCAACTACCAAAAGCAGGCTCAACGCCCGCATTCCTTTCTTTGCTTTCATTTTTCTCGTCTCCATTCTTTTTATGCCCCCGGAGACAGCAGTATCAAAGGTTTCAAGTAATTTAAGCCCTAATTACAGTTTGCCCCCGGGCATGTAAGGGGTCCGGCCGTTTCTGTTCGTCGGGCAGGACCCCTGCAACATCTCTTCGATGCTACATGCATGACTTTTATTTCGATCTTAAATACCTCTTCTGGCCAAATCGTCTAAATTCAAAATTTATTTCTAGTTTTCTTCTCACCCGGTCGAGGCAACCGAAGGGCTGTCGCCCTTTCGAAACCTATGGCGACCTTCGGTCACCTCTTCATTTCATGAAATTTTGGCTTATGGAACTATTCGTACGGGTGGCGTCCATACCGGGCTATCGCCTTTGCGAAAATTCGCGAAGCGAATTAAGCATCGGCCTGCCCCGAAAGGGGCTTATGGCCTTTGAAATCTGAGGTAAACCTGTGTAAGATTATAAGAAAAAAACGTCAAAACGCTGAGGGGGAGATTTGAACTCCCGAGGGGAAAGCTCCCCACAGGCTTTCCAGGCCTGCGCCCTACCAGACTAGACTACCTCAGCAAAAAGCTGCTGCACAAATGAATTGTGCTTCACATTATTGGCTTGGTATTCTAATAACTCTATTGCTTTTCGTGTTGTTTTTGTTGTTGCTTTCAGGTGGGATTTCGTATCCCGGCCTGCCTGTAAAAAATAGGATTTTTTTGGTCTCTTCAGATAAGCTGGTTGCCTGCCTCTGCACCGGGCATGCACTGGAAGACACCCGTAACCTTGAGGATTAAGAGTCCCTTGCCGGGAAGGCCGGGTTTTCTCTCTTCGGTGTATGCCTTCATCTCGTCGAGTTCGGGGCCGGACTTTACGATGGTGACATCCGCCTTAATCTGGTAGCAGCCCTTCGCACCGTCGCCGTAGATGTAAACCGCGGCTTTTGGATTCTCCTCGACGTTTGCGAGGGTCTTTTGCATGAAGTTGTCCTGGATCCAGATCGTCTCCGAGTCCTTGACGCGGTATGCACCCATCGGTGCGACGTTCGGGATGCCGTCCTTCGAGGCGGTTGCAAGCGGGAAGTTCTTCATCTTTCCGATGGCCTCGATGATTTCATCTGTCATTTGTACCATTATTTTGTCACTCCTTTTTAAGAGAGATAAACGGTCAGGATAGTTATAGTTTTGCAAAAAAAGCTGGTATGCGGGTTGAAAGACGGGTCAGTCCCTCTTCTTCGTCTCCCATCCCTTCTCGTATGTGCCCGGCTCCATAAGGACGGTCTCCGGCCTGATTACAAGCCCTGTATCGCTTCTTCCGTAGTCCTCGGAGGAGACGATCGCCTTTCCGATGCAGACCAGTTCGCCCTTCTGCGTCATGACAGCCACCCGGGCATTCTTTTTGTAGTTGTCCTTTTCAAGTATGCCCACCGCCGCAAGGACGGCACCGTGGCATATGGCATCGACCGCCTTGTCCCTGATAATTACTTTCGGGAGACTGTCGGCAAGCCTCTCTACCGGGAGGATCATACTTCTGAGCATCTCCGGTTTTCCTTCCTTCGCGAATTCTGCCGCATCCCGGAGGTCGTGAAGCGTTACGCATTCATTCTCGGTGAACGGCCCGGATTTCGTTCTTCTAAGCTCGACCATCTGCCCCCCTGCACCTGCCGCAAGCGCAATGTGGCGGCAGAGAAGGCGTATATATGTCCCTGCCTCGCATTCAACCCTCATCAGGACGAGCCTGCCGTCGATATCCAGGATCTCCATGTCGTAGATCTCGCGAATCCGAAGCTGCCTTTTTACCGCACTCATCTTCGGGGGCCTCTGGTACTGGCGGCCTTTGAACTCCTCTGCGACCTTCCTGATCTCGGCTTCGGGAACATCCTTGTGAAGCCGGAGAAGGGCGACATATTCCTTCCTGTGGTTCAGGAGAACGGGGGCAAGCCTGACAGCCCGGCCGAGCATGAGAACGAGAACCCCGGAGACCATCGGGTCGAGCGTTCCTCCCTGCCCTATCTTTACACCGAGAATCTCCCCCGCCCATGCCGCCGCCTGGTGGCTTGAGGGCCCCTGCGGTTTGTCGAGGACGACAACCCCGCATTCGAGGGCGTCGTTCAGTCCGGGGTCGCTGAATTCAGTCACTGGTTATCCCTCTCTTCGAGATAACTGTTCAGTGCCTGCAGGGTTCCCTCGAGTGACCCGTCGCCGGTCACATCCGGCGGGCATCCCCCGAGTTCCATCGCCTTACCTGTAACGTCTCCGATGGCGATCAGGAGGGCCTTCGTATCCTTATTCCATACGGCGTTTTTGAACGAGCCTGCACTCGTGAAGAGCACAGCATCCGCACCCTCGAGATCGAGTTTATCTCCCGTCGGTTCGAGGCCGTAGATCCTCGTCTCGGCCGCGATTCCTCCCTTATCCTCGATTGAATCGATAAGTTGGGGGTTCGGGACATCGGCCCTCGGGATGCCGATCCTCTTTCCTTTTATCCAGTCTCCCATGTAGGGTGCAAAGTCCCTCGAGTAGAAGTCCGGGAGGGTTTCGCAGTCGAAGCCCATATCCGAAAGCGTCTTTGCAGTCTGGGGGCCGATCGCGACCACCCTCGGCCTTGCCTGGAGCAGTGGTCCGATGACCTGTGCCGGGAGGGCGCTTGTAAAAAATATGCAGTCGAATTCGTCCCTGTTCGCATCCGAAACGAACTCCATGACCCTGTCCTCGTAGACCCTCGCGTTAAGCGGAGATACGGTGTAGCACTCGTGCCCGTATCTTTTGCAGGTTTCGGTGTCCTTTCCAGCCTTTTCGCGAAGCCTTGTGACTGCAATCCTCATTGTCCAGAGATTAAGAGATATAAGATTATATAATCTGCCAATCCGGCCGGGCAAAACCGCTGTATTTTTCATCATCCCGGTTTGAAATATCTTCAGGGGGAGAGATGTACGATATAATCGCCGGGGTTCTTGCAGGGGTCGTTCTCGGGGCGATAAGCGGCCTTATTCCCGGCATACACGCCAATACGATGGCGGGAATCCTTCTCTCAACTCAGGCGGCGGTTCTTGCGGTAATCGGCCCGGCTGCCCTTGCGGTATCCATGTTCTCCGCACTTGTGACCCACACATTTCTCGATGCCGTTCCTGCAACATTCCTCGGTGTGCCCGATCCGGACACGGCGATATCCGTCCTTCCGGCCCACAGGATGTGCCTCGAAGGAAGAGCCGAAGAGGCCGTCCGTCTCTCAGCAATCGGCGGGGCAGTCGGCTGTGCCGTATCCATGCCTCTTTTTGCGGCTTTCTTTATCCTTCTCCCGTCGCTGCAGGGCTATATCGACTGGTGGATAGGCATCATACTCATCACCTTCGCGGGGATTCTTATCCTCCAGTCGGAATCCCCCGAATGGTCGTTTGCAGTCTTTTCCGTATCCGGGATACTCGGCCTTCTCACGTTCCGGTACAGCTGGCTCTCGTGGAACCTTCTCGGGGAGTCGTCCCTGCTGATGCCGCTCCTGACCGGGCTTTTCGGAATATCGGTGCTCCTGAACACGAAGCAGGGGGAGATGCTGCCGCAGGATTATAAGGGCATCACCCTTCCGTCCCGGGATATCGCGAAGAGCGGGACTGCCGGAACGCTCGCGGGTGCGACTGTCGGCTGGCTCCCTGGCCTTTCGAATGCGTCTGCAAACGCGATACTCGCATCAGTATTCAGGATCGAGAGGGAGGGGGAGGGTTTCATCACCGCCACCGGGGCAGCGAACACCGCAAATGCATTCCTCGCCCTTGCGGCATTCTATGCCTTATCGAGGACAAGAAACGGGGTGATGGTCGCATTGTCCCTCGGTGAGGTTCCACCGGTTTCAGTTCTCCTCTTCGCCGGGGCGCTGGCTGCCTTCGCCGCATTCATGCTCACGATTATCCTTTCAGGGAGTGCCTCGCTCTTCTCGGGGCTTGATGCAAGAAAGATGGGATTTGCGGTAATCGCCTTTGTAACCGCCCTCTGTCTTGTATTCACCGGGCCCTTCGGGATTGTAATTCTTGTCCTTGCGACGATGACCGGACTGGTTCCGCATTATGTCAATATCCGGAGGGTGCCCTGCATCGGTGCTGTGATGCTTCCTGTAATATTCTGGTCATTCGGCCTGATGTAAAAAAAGCGGATTGTCAGATCGCTGCAAATGCGAGATATATGTATATCATGTATGCCGCAAGCAGGACGAACCCGAAAGCCCGTGTGGTATTTTTGGATCTTGTAAGAAGCAGTATTGCGGCCGCCGAGAACCCTGCCATCACAAGAACCTCGGAGAAGTCCGGAACCGCTATGGGCGTTAAGAGGGATCCGATACCGAGGACGAAGAGAAGGTTGAAGATATTGCTCCCGAGGATGTTTCCGGTGGATATCCCGTGCTCTCCCTTAAATACCGCGACAAGCGAGGTTGCAAGCTCCGGGAGGGACGTTCCGACGGCGACCATCGATATTCCTATGACATAGTCCGGGATCCCGAATGTCTGGGCGATTGAGGTTGCACTGATGAGCAGGATCCTCGATCCGATGACTACACCTGCGATCCCTCCGGCGATATACAGGTAGTCAAGATGTCCGTGTACCTCGATCTTTTCGCTGTCGGTCTTACCCTTCTTCCAGTTGGTGTATATTATCGCGGCGAATACTGCAAGGAATGTGATTCCTGCGGGAATGCCAAGGGGGGTGAAGAACGCGAATATGATGAATACGGCCGTTGCGATGAGCATCATCACGTAATCGGTGAAGACGGGATCTTTTCTGACACATCCCTTGCAGGATAGGACTGCAGGTGCAACTATGGCACATACTGCGAGGACAAGGGCAATATTTGCAATGTTGCTCCCGATTACGTTTCCGAGAGTGATGCCGGGCGTCCCCTCTGTGAGGGCGTTGATGCTGACGACGAACTCGGGGAGTGAAGTCCCGAATGCGATCACCGTTAAGCCGATTGTGCCGGACGAAACCCCGAATCTTGCCGCAAGTCCGGCCCCTCCTGAAACGAAGTAATCTGCACCCTTGATAAGAAACGCCAGGCCCGCAATGAAGAGCAATATGTCTATAAGCATGATTTAACTCTGGATACTCCTTTTACTTCTGAAATCCCGCGATTTTCGGTCGCTTTTCAGATGCTATAATTAAATACGATATTTATCGATTAATGTATTGTCATGCAGAGATACTGGTTCGGGGACATAACGGATGATGGAGAATGCAGGCCCTTATCAAGGGATCCTGAAGAGCTGATTGAGAGATGCCGCTCGCTTGAGCCGGATATGAAGACTTTTGTACCGTTTTCGCCTGAAAAGGTGATCGGGTGCAGCGGATATACCACCCGCGAGGAGTATACCGGGGTTCTCAGGAAGGTCTGCATCTCCCTTGCCCGTGAGAAGATAACAGAATATTACAGTGCCGGGGATCTCGAGCTTATCCAGATGGTCCGGATGCTCAACGAACTCGATCACGTGATTAATCTCCTCGTAGAGAGGGGGATGGAGTGGTATATAGTAAGGAACCCGGACTTTTCGAGAAAATACAAAAATATGAACCAGAAGAAGGTCATCGGGATGATGAGGCGGCAGAAGAGAACGGGACTATCATCAATCGCCGCAGAGATCGATGCACTTTCGGACAAAAGGACCCGGCTCATGAAGGAGATCTCTGCAAGAGCCGCGGACGTCGCTCCGAACTGCAGTGAGATTGTAGGGGGGCTCGTCGCCGCAAGGCTGATCTCGTCTGCCGGGGGTCTCAGGGAGCTTGCATTCCTCCCGGCGTCTGCAATACAGGTCACAGGGGCGGAGAGTGCCCTGTTCACGCATCTCAAAGGTGGGACGCCCTCCCCGAAGCACGGGATTATCTTCCAGCACAGGCGGGTGCACAACGCGGATAGGGCTGTCCGGGGAAAGGTTGCAAGGGTTGTCGCCGGAAAACTGGGCATTGCGGCCCGTATAGATTATTTCAGGGGCGAGGTGGATCCTGAGTTCCTTGAAAAGGCACAGGAGAGGATAGATTTCGTCTTTGCCGGGGGTGAGGTAGAATGATTAGAATCGGGAACGTGATCGTCTCGGAGGGGAAAGGAGGAGTCTACGGCGAGAAGATGCTCAGGGGCTACCGTGTATGGGATCCGTACAGGAGCAAGTTCGCCGCTCTTGCAAAGATAAACGATGAGACTGACCTCGAAGAGGGCTGGGATGTCCTCTATCTCGGGGCTGCAAACGGAACGACAGTCTCGCATTTTGCGGATTATGTGCGGACTGTATATGCGGTAGAGTTTGCACCGAGGCCGATGCAGGACTTAATTGAGGTCTCGGAGAGGAGGAAGAATATAGTGCCGATAATGGCTGATGCGACAAGGCCGGGTGAATATGCGGCATTCGTCACTGAGGTGGATATGATCTACCAGGATGTCGCCCAGCCCGACCAGGCCGGGATTGCCATATCTAATCTCCCCTTCCTGAAGTCCGGCGGTCTTCTTGTTCTTATGCTCAAGACAAGGAGCGTTGACGTATGTGAAACCCCGGAAAGTGTCTTCGAGGAATCAAAGGCGATTCTGGAGTCTGCAGGCCTTAAAATCGACTTTTCGTGCTGGCTGAAGCCTTATCACAAAGACCATGGATGTATTGTCTGCAGGAAACCATAAATCGCGGAGAAGTTTATGAAACGCATTTTCTATCTGAACCCGCTCTCGCTCCTTTTGATAGCGGCATTTGTCGTAATCCTGGTTCTGATGATTCCCCTGCTGTTTTTAGGGATAATCGGGGGAGCTCTTTCAAAACTGGGCTTTGGATTTGCAGGAATTGTACTGATTCTCGTGGCGACGATTGCCGGGAGCTTCATCAATATACCTGTATTCAGGATAAAACCGGGTCCTGAGGTGGTTCGTGTGCCTCACGGCCGCCTGATGGACAGCCGGTATCATCCCGAAGTTCCCGAAGGGATCATGGTTGTTGCGGTAAATGCCGGAGGATGCGTTGTTCCTGTCCTTGTATCGCTGTATATCCTGTTTAGTGCCACTGTTTCCCTGGGGGATTACGGTATACTATATATGTCGCTGGCCGGGATCCTTGTGGTATCCCTTGTTACGTATTTCGCGGCGAGGCCTGAGCCCGGGAGGGGAATCGGGGTTCCACTGCTGATTCCGCCTCTTTCCGCCCTGATCTGCGGACTTATACTATCTTTTGGTATATCCGGGGCTGCTCCGGTTATTGCCTACGTCAGCGGTACGATAGGTACTCTTGCCGGTGCCGACCTCATGAACCTGCAGAAAATCAGGAATTCAGGTGCAGATGTGGTCTCTATTGGTGGTGCAGGAACTTTTGACGGGATATTCCTGACAGGTATAATCGCGGCTCTGCTTGCCTGAAAAACATAAAAATTCCTAAAAGAAAGAATAGTCCGGAGCAGATTCGAACTGCTGTCGCAAGATCCAGAGTCTCACATGATTGACCGCTACACTACCGGACTGTTTAATTGTGCCATCACATTTTTGTTCTCAGTATTAATTAATCTGACGAATCATGCCGGAGGATTTCATTCGTGTATCTCTTTCATCCTGACTGAAATCCCTGCTGTCGATCCACCTGGGGCGGGCGTGTTTGGTATGTGGTTCTGTTGTGAAGGCGGAAAGTGATTATTTCTGGAAAAATGTCTGGTAAATAAGCGCAGTTTATTATTTTACAGCATATAATTCAGCGCATTTAATAACTATCCTGAACCAATAGATATAACGCGAAAAAAAAGCTTTAAATCGGAAATCGCGTTTATCACCATTTGACGAAATGAAGTGTTCCTGCCGCCCATGTTTCAGCGGTGTTTTTCACCGGTCCTGAAAAATGTTAAAACAAAGGCACTGTGGCTCTCGATTTTAGTGTCTTTATATTGTATCTTTGGAGTTTTCAACCACAAAGGATATATTATGTGTTCCCCAAATATTGCTGTATATTCCGTCGTTCGGAGTATGGGGCAAGGTGAATCATTATTCGACATCTGTCGAACTCTGATTGTTTGCCTGATCCTTGAAAAGGAATTATTAAGGAGGTTTAAATGACGAAAAAATTTGCATTAGCACTGGTTTCTCTGATGGTGCTCGCATTACTCGCAGTGGGTTCAGCATCCGCAGGGGTATATGCAAAGAACATCACTACAGGAGATACAGTCTTTATTGGAGAGTCCGGTCTTGATATATCGGCTGTACTTGTTTTCCCGGTAGCAGGAGATCAGCCAAAGCTCGCTTGGTACTCTGCAGGTTCAGCTCCTGCAACTGACGTACCTGCAATTGTATATCCTATAAACGGGACTGAGAAAAACTTCAACGTTGAGGAGACTATGTTCTCTGGATATACAGGCAGCTGGTATTCATACAACGGTACCGTAGGAACTGCAACTTATGCATTCCAGGTACTTGAACCGAGCCTGAAGGCTGCAATCTATAACAACGCAACCACAAAGGATATCACCAACAAAAAAGTTGTTGCTGATGACACAGTGACCTTCCGCCTCGACACCAACCTGTACGCGCTCTTCGCACGTCAGGGTAACTTACTCAAAGTTGATACAGGCCCTGCAGTGTCTGAAGCAGGCAACCAGACTGCAGGTATCGATCTTAAAGTTACAACACCGGATGGAGCTACACTCATTGCTCTCTACAACCAGACACTGGCTGCAAATTCTATCCTCGGTATACAGCCGGCACAGCAGTCCGTATATCTGATTGACAATGATGTAAACGTCGATGCATGGAAGTTAACCCTTGAACGCTACTCCCCTGGTATCTACTCGGTTCACGCAGAATGTAACGTAAACGAAATGAAGACCAACCTTGGTGCAATTACAGGAAAAACCGTTTCTGCAACCGGAACGCTTGAGATGGACAAAGATTCTATCACAATCACAACCGACAAAGAAACAGTTATCCGTAACAACGACTTCTCAGTTACGCTTGAAGGCAGGCCAAAGACCAACTATTACGTCTGGTTCTCAGGTACGTCCTCATTTGCATCAGCAAGGAATGCAACCGATGTCGAAACTTCAGACATTCCGCCGATCTTCACTCCTAACCAGGAAGATGTAGCTTACCTCAGCGGAAACGACTTCCTTGAAATATTCAAGGGCACAAGTGCAATTAACACTGATTTATCAATCAACACATCCGGTGCAGTGGACTGGTCAGGTCATGGTGTCAATGTTACAACCGGCACTGACGGAACAATCGTAATCGGTGTTTCAACACATTCCAACACCAAGGCAACGACATACACGCTCCGTGCCCAGAAGTGGGTTGGTGGCGCTCTTGATCTACAGCTCTATGAGACTGTTAAGGTCAAAGTAGAGAAGGGAGCAGTAACAATCACCGCATCCGGTGATGGTTCATACTATCTTGGTGAACAGATTACACTCTCCGGTACAAACACAGATTCAGATTATGTCTATCTGTTTGTTACAGGACCAAACCTGCCTTCAACAGGTGGTGATTTGGGTGCACCTAAGACTGCAGTAACAGACAACGTCTTTGACGCCACATGGGTCAGAAAGTCTGTGAACGTTGACAACACATGGGAGTACAAACTTGAGACTGCACAGATCGGTCTTGACGCAGGTACATACACAATCTATGCTGTCAACGAACCACGTGACAAGGATCACCTTTCAGGCACAAAGTACGACACAGTTTCAATCGTAATCAAGAAGCCGTTCGTCACAGCAACAGTTTCAGCATCAACAGTAGCAAAGGGTGACAAGCTCTACATCCGCGGAACAGCAGAAGGCAACCCAACACCTGGTGTTGGAATCTGGATCCTCGGAAAGAACTACTGGAATGGTGAAGACACAACAGTTGTTGCAGATTCAAGGATGGCAACCGAAACAGTCAACGATGACGGCTCATTCGAGTATGAATTCGGAAGCGGCGAGACCACAAATCTTGCAGCCGGACAGTACTTCGTAGTTGTCCAGCACCCGATGTACAACGACAGATTTGATGTCGACGCATCGTCAGTCAACTATCCATTTGTTGTCGCTCCAGCTGCCGGTACTGTAGAAGTTCAGGAAGGTATAGCTGGTGCAGTTTCACCGACCAGCGCATTCATAATCGTTGGTGCAGCTAACAAGCTTCAGGGATCTGACGCAGCACAGGCATTGATCGAAATGATCGATTCACCTGACATCGACGACACATACACAAAACTTACGTTCCTCATCGAGGAGCCCTGGATCAGGATCAACTCTATCGGCGACCACTACGTTGGTGACCAGTTCACAATTTCAGGTACAACCAACCTCGCTGTAGATGACGACCTGATTGTTGATGTAACATCTTCATCATTCACAGCTACCAAGAAGTCACAGAGCGGAGAATTCTCCGGAAAGTCTGAGACCGTAAAGGTAGTTGAGGGTACAACCTACAACGAATGGTCGATGGATCTTGATGCATCAACATTCAAGGCAGATGAGTACATTGTCAACGTTGAGTCCATTGAGACCTCAGCAACGGCAACAACAACATTCAACGTCCTGACAGGCGGACCTACAGCAACAGTTACAGGAACCGCAACAACAGCTGTTGTAACAACAACAGCAACTGCAACCCAGGCAACACCAACCGAGACAGCAGCACCCGGATTCGGAGCTCTTGTCGCACTGATTGGACTTGGCGCAGTAGCTGCACTTGTTCTCAGGAAAGAATAAACTCATCAACAAATCTTTTTTTTCTTTAATCTGATTTCGAACGTATTTTTCAAACAAAATTACGAGAAATATCCTTCTTCCTAAATTGAAGCAACAGATTTTTTTATATTCGCCTCCAAATTAGATTCATGGACAATAATAGGTTGATAATTCCCTGCTTTATTCTCTTTATCCTGCTATTGCTGATACCCCCGGTTTCGGCGGATACTAACACCCTTATAATTACAGTAACTGACGATTATGACGACTCGACGATAAAGGGTGCTTCTGTTTATGTTGCAGGAACCTATGTAGGGACAACAGATTCCAATGGAGAATTTGAATATACACACTCCAAAAGCAGTAATTTCAGGGTAACTGTGGAGAAGGAAGGATACGATACCTGGACCGACATAATATCTTACACTAAAACTGCCCTGGATGTGGAAATGGAAAGGGAGACTGGCACTTTACAGATCAATATTCTTGATGCAGACTCGCTCCAGCCTGTAGAGAATGCTATTGTCGAAATAACTGGGACAGATGTTGATGACAGCAAATCGACATATGAAGACGGCTCTGTAAAATTTTCAGTCTATGTCGGTTCGACATATATCGTTGAAGTTAAAAAAGACAGCTATGATACCCTTATTAAGGAAGTTGAAGTAAAAGAAACATCCCAGAGTGTCGATTATCTCCTGCAGAGAAATGATCTGGTAATTTTCCACGTGACCGAATCGGAGACCGGCCTCCCGCTTGAGGGTGTGTCGATATATCTTGACGGGAAACTTGAAGGTACGACTGACAGCGACGGCCGTTATATTTCCTATATCGATCATGAAAGATCCTATAATATTGAGATAAGAGTTAATGATTATCAGTCCTACCAGGAAAATCATTATTTCAGCAGTGATGACATTCTGTATTCTGTTTCGATTTCTAAAACTCTCTATCCGGTATCAGTTGCAGTATACGACTCAAATAAGATCCCGGTTGAGGATGCCCAGATCTATATAGACGATGAATATTTTGGAGAGTCGGATGACTACGGGCAGAGTGGCGTCACAAATCTTGATGCCGGAGAGCATAGTTTTGAGATCAGGAAAACCGGGTACTCAGACTGGACTTTGGATGCCATTATCAATGGCGAGGATGACAATATCATCGCGACACTGGAATCAATCCGTGCAGATACAACCATAGTTGTTGAAGATGAGAATCATAACACTCTCTCAGGAGCATATGTTATGATCGACGGAACGAGCCTCGGTTCGACAAATCCACAGGGAATATTGACAACGGAACTCATGACAAACTCTGATTATACATTTTTTGTAGAAAAAGATGGTTATGATGATTTGACTGAAATCAGAAATGTACCCCTAGGAAGTACCGAGATGACAATTACCCTGACAATGAAAGGTTCCTTTAACGCTGCACTTCTTGGCGGTGTTGTAGTGCTTATCGTTATAATTGGAATTGTGGTGTACGCCCGGAAATTTGCCGGGAGCAGAGGTGGAGGAAGCAGCCGCGGCAGGGGAAGATCTCCGGGTGGCCGGGACGGCGGGAGCCTGTAATTAATATAATTTATTTATTTTTTTACCAGAATTCAAAATATTATTTCTTTTTCTCAGTATAGATTTTATTATTTTTCCCCGGTAAAACATGATATTCAGGTATATATACAGTTGCAGATGACCTACATTACTATATATCAACTGGGGAATCAAGATGGGATTTAAGAGGGAAAGAGGGCTTTTTGCCGTAATTATAATTATGCTGTTTTTCATCTCCGCAGTCCATGCACTGGAGGATGATGAAGTTACTATAACATCCGATAAAGATTGGATTACTGCATCGGAAGCTGCTTCACCGGATTATGCATCTATTGAGGTTATAGTAAACAACATCTCAGTATCAGTACAAAGTGTGGACTTCAGCGTTTCAGGTACCGGCTCTTCGGGAACGCTCACTCCTGCTTCAGATTCGGCTTCTCCGTGGGTGACGTCCTTTTACTCTGATGAGAGCGGAACGGCAGATATTCAGGTGACTGTGAATTATATCGCAGGCGGACTTACTCATTCGTTAACAAAGGAATTCCAGCAGAAGATCGATCATGCTCCAATGTATTCTTTAGGCACTGTCGATTACGAATATGAGGTCACCGTAAACGAGGCATTCCCCATTGTCATAAGTGCAGTCGACAGCTTTGGAAACCGGATAGACAGCCGGTATGAAGATGCAACAGGCGGAACAGCTGAATACTTCGGGCTGATATCAAGCCCTGAAAATTCGGAATTCTGGGACGGCTCTGCGTTTTCCTCTAACACGCTCGATGCCTATGTGAATTCTACCGGATATGCAACGGCAATATTCAGGGTATCCGAGACCTCCGGAACCAATATCGTGAACATAGATCCTTCGGAATCGGGAGTGAGCTCCAGGATGATCACGATAACCGGTCTTGCAAACGCCGAACCAACAGACATTCTTGTAATCGTCGATCCGTCATCCGGAGACCCGCCATACCTGCCAGCCGATGGGGTCAGCAAATTTTACATCACCTACCAGCTGATCGACCAGTGGGGAAACCCATCCTGCGGCAGAGAGATTGCTATAAGCTCTTCAGATCCTGCAGAACCTGCATTCACAAGGGAATCAAATTCCTATGGGAGGGTGGAGATATCCTATGGTCCCCAGATAACAAAAGGTATCTATACGCTGATCGCAACTTCTGTTGATAATGTCAGCCTGTCTGAGGAGACCGATCTTGAATTTGTCAGTACAGATCCAACAGACATGCTCCTTACCGCAAATCCGCAGGTAATGCCGAGTCATGATGTTGATACGACCTTCAGGTCTGCAATCCGCGCCAAGGTGATCGATGAAAAGGGAAACCCTGTAAACGGGGAGACCGTAACATTCTCAATTGTTCATGGCGAGTATCCTGTATCGCAGGTCGCAGAACCGTATCTTGAATCGACATCGGCGCTGACGGACCAGGATGGTCAGGCGATTGTCAATTTTGTTCCCGGAGCTTTTGAGACCGACTGGGATGCATATAACTTTATGAAGCAGGCCGAGGCTTCATGTCAGGTGCGGGCGCAGTGGGAGGAGACCGTCCGTTTTATCGATCTCGAATGGAAGAATTACCCGTATCTCTCTGTCCAGACAAGTGTGGATCCCGAGACCGTGAAGGTTAATGATACTGTGGCGGTGACGGTAAAACTCATAGGCGACGGCTGGGCGCTTCAGCCCGATCCCATAGATGTTATGATGGTCGCAGATCGTTCCGGGAGTATGCTGAAAGGTTACCCTGACAGGATGGTTTACCTGATGGATGCCCTGAAGGTGTTCGAAGGGGAGATGAAGGTGGGCAGGGATCGTCTCGGGTTGACATCTTTTGGAACTGTAGGAACAGCAGATATACTTGATCTCAGTTACAGTTACTGGGCCGGAAAGGATAATGATTATTATAGCTGGTATAGAGATGACTCTACATATATTTCAAATCATTATCCTGGAAACGGTAGGGAATATGGCGACTATGCCACTATCGACATTCCGCTGACACTTGATTTTTCGAATTTTGATTATGAAGTCGATCGTCTTGTACCGTATAGTGGAACGCCGCTTAGAAAAGGTTTGTATACGGCTATAGATCATGTGGACCAGGAAGGAAGAGAAGATGCCGTAAAGGCGGTTGTTATGCTTTCAGATGGAGATTATGGCTGGTTCGGCGATCCGCTTGCACGAGGTTCTCCCGATTATGATTTAAGCCCCGGGAACTCTCATGATTACTATCCTTTCGGCTCCGGCCCGCAGAATATGAGTGCTCTTGCGATATCAAAAGACATAAGAATTTACTCTATTGCTTTTGGATCAGATGTTACAGACACAGAGACTCTTTCAATTCTCGCAAACAGTACCGGAGGAAAATTCTATTCAGCTCCGGATGAGGAGGAACTTGAGCAGATATACAAGGATATCGCAGGGGAATTACAGGAAGCCGCCGGAGTCGACACTGAGATGGAGCTGATGTTCCAGAATGTTGAACTCAATAATGTATCTGTTCCAAACACAAGCGAAGACCCGGTACTGGAATATGTCTATGATTTCGAACGTTCGACAGCCATTGAGAACTTCTACGGCAACGGGACACACACATTTGAAGTGATTGACCAGAGTGCATGGTGGAACGATAACAAATCCCTCCAGTTCGATGTGGGAACAGTCTACCTCAACCAGACGTGGCAGACGACATTCCTGCTGAAAGCGCTCAAACCCGGTAACATCAACCTGTTCAACCAGACATCATACATCTCATTCAACGGCGGAGAGGAGGTCCTCCAGTTGCCTGATACATATATCACTGCCGTCGCCGACCTTAACTCAACCGGTGTGAATTTCACCTCGCTGGATGTGTCCGGCTTTAAAATTACGGACGGGGGCGGTACAGGTGAGACGATAGATCTAGAATGGACACTGGATTATACAGGGTCCTATTCGGTATCACAGACCCTGTATTATATGAGACTTGGAGATTATCTCTGGACAGACTTTAAACACATGCCTGGTGTTGCAGGCCCGGTCAGCTCGGAAGGCCAGAATGCCAATTTCGGTATAGTCAGTCAGCTCCCGCCGGGAGAATATAAGATCAGGCTGATTGCGACCGCAACGGATACATCTGATGTCACGAAGGAGCTGAGTACAACAATATTGCTTGGAACCTCAAAGGGTGCATATATAAAGATTGAATAAATCCCGATTCTTTTTTTAATGCCGAAAAATACACTTTTCTAGAAGAGCTCAACGAAAATAATTCAAAAACGGATCCAGCGGGAATCGAACCCGCGTCTTTGGGTTCGAAGCCCAAAAGGATATCCTCTACCCTATGGATCCGCGGCTTTTATTGATTGGTTCTTTTTTGGGAAAAAGTTATGTTTGTATATGTATTTCAGAGGAACATCTCTGCCTTAAGCAGGTCCGCCCCGCTGTTTCGAAGCATTTCAACAGCCTCTTTTACCTTATCCACTCGGAGAATGAGGACTGCTGCCTCTTTTCCGGAATATGCGTAGGAGTACTCGATGTTAATCTCGGTCTCCCCGAGAATCTTTGCGATGTTGAAAAGTCCGCCGGGTTCGTCCTTCATCCTTACGGCGATAACGTCCGTAAACGAGACCATGAACCCGATATCGGCCAGTTTCTTAAGAGCCGCCTCTGGCCTGTCCACGAGGAGACGGACGACGCCGAATCCCTTCGCCTCTGCAATTGAGAATGCGAAGATGTTTATCTTTTCCTCCTGGAGTGCCTTTGCTATCGCAGCAAGCCTTCCGGGTTTGTTCTCGGAGAATACCGAGATCTGCTTTATGATATAATCGTCATTTACCATCAGTTCAACCTCCTGTCAATTACGCGTTTGGCTTTTCCCTCGAATCTCGGGAGCGCCCCGGGTGCGGCAAGCTCGACACCCACGCTTATATTCAGCGAATTCTTCAGAACATGGGAGACTTTCTTGCTTATCTCCATTATGTCCTGCACCTTGTCGGAGAAGGCCTCGGGATTCATCTCGACCTGAACGAGCATTTCGTCGAGTGCACCTTTCTTGTCAACGACGATCATGAAGTGGCCGGAGACCTCCGGGATTCCGAGAAGTGCATGCTCAACCTGCGAGGGGAAGACGTTTATTCCCCTGATGATCAGCATGTCGTCGACACGGCCCTGGAGACGGTCGATCCTCGGGTGTGTCCTTCCACAGGCGCAGACGGAGTCGTCCATCGATGTGATGTCCCCGATCCTGTACCTGATCATCGGGAGCGCCTCCTTCTGCAGGACTGTCATTACAAGCTCTCCCTTCTCGCCCGGCGGGAGCTGCTCTCCTGTATCCGGGTCGATGATCTCGGTGTATGCCATATCTGCCCAGATGTGGATTCCGTTCTGCTCGGCGCAGTCACAGAACATCGGCCCCGAGAGTTCGGATGTCCCGAAGATGTTGTGGGCCCTGATTCCAAGCCTGTCCTGTATATGCATCTTCATCTGTTCGGACCATGGTTCGGCCCCGAGAACGGCTACCTTAAGGTATGTGTCCTTCTCTATTGAGACACCCATCCTGTCTGCGGTTTCGCCGATATGGATCATGTAGGACGGGGTGCAGGCGATTGCAGTGACTTTTAAGTCCTGCATTAACTCTATCTGGCGCTCGGTATTGCCGACGCTTGTCGGGACGACTGTCGCGCCGATCCTCTCTGCACCGTAGTGAAGACCGAGTCCTCCTGTGAAGAGGCCGTACCCGTAGGATACCTGCATGACATCCCCGCGTCCCAGTCCGCATCCGGTAAGTGCTCTTGCGAGTGATGTCGTCCAGAGCTCGAGATCGTTCTGCGTGTACCCCACGACCGTTGGTTTTCCGGTTGTGCCGGAGGATACATGGTACCTGACAAGCTCGTCCTGTGATGCGGTGAAGATTTTGTCCGGGTAGTTGTCCCTCAGGTCGCTCTTGTACATGAAGGGCAGTTTTGTCACGTCAGCCAGCGACCTTATGTCATCCGGGTGGACATTATGCTCCTTCATCCTTTTATGGTAGAATTCGGAGAAGCTGTAAAGCCTGTATACAAGCGTTTTCATCCGTTTATATTGCAGTTCTGAGAGCTGCTCTACAGGCATCTCTTCAATTCGCGGGTCCCATTTCAAATTGCATCACCTCTCCTGTCGATCACTCTCTTTGCCTTCCCCTCAAATCTGGGGAGCGATTCGTGTTCTACAAGATTTACTTTTGTTCTAAGATTAAGTGTGTCTCTTAATGCGTGTATAATTTTCTTCTGTATCTTCTCGAGATCGCTGAGTTCGCCGGAGAAGAACTCCTTCCTGATCTCGACATCGATCGTCATCTCGTCAAGATGGTTGATCCTGTCGACATAGACCATGAACTGGTCGCCGACCTCGGGGAGGGTTCTTAAGACATGCTCGATCTGCGAGGGGAAGACGTTTATGCCCCTGATTACAAGCATATCGTCGCTCCTGCCTGTGATCCTTGCGATCCTCGGTCCCCTGCCGCACGGGCACTCGTCTTCGAGGATGCAGGTGATATCGCCTGTCCTGTACCTGATAAGGGGCATCGCTTCCTTTACAAGCGGGGTCACGACAAGCTCGCCGCGTTCGCCGGGGGCAAGAACTTCCTCCGTCTCCGGGTCGATGATCTCGATAAGGTAGCAGTCGTGCCAGAAATGCAGGCCGTTTCTCTCCTGGCACTCGAATGCTGCACCGGGACCATACATCTCGCTCATCCCGTATGAGTCGTAGGCGGTTACACCGAGTTTCTGCTCAAGCGTTTTTCTTGTATTGTCCGACCACGGTTCGGCACCGAAGAGACCGGTTTTAAATGTTTCAAGTTTGCTCCCCATCTCCTCTGCAACTTCGGCAAGGTGCATGGCATAGCTCGGAGTGCAGTGAACGGCGGTAACCCCGAAGTCGTCGATCATCTCGATCTGGCGCTTCGTGTTTCCCGTCCCGCTCGGGATGACGGTCATGCCGATCTTCTCTGCACCGTAATGAAAACCGAGCCCGCCTGTGAATAGCCCGTAGTTTACCGCATTCTGGAATGTGTCCTCGTCTGTGAGGCCTACCATCGTCATGTTTCTTGCGATCAGCTCCGACCAGTTGTCAAGGTCTTTCCTGGTATATCCAACGACCGTTGGCTTTCCGGTGGTGCCCGAGGTTGTGTGTATCCTTACAACCTCCTTCTTCGGGACCGCCAGGAACCCGAACGGATATCCACCCTGAAGATCCTTCTTCGTTGTGAAGGGGAGCTTTGACACGTCGGTTATTTTATTGATATCGTCTGCGGAAACGCCTTTTTCACCGAGCAGATTCTTAAAAAAGGGGACTTTTTCTGCCTGCCTGATGGTCTGGCGAAGCCTTTTGACCTGAAGGTCCTCAAGGGCCTTTCCGCCGAGCGTTTCCATCTCCTTGTCCCAGAACATTTTCTTCCAAGTATGGTATGCTATGGCATAGCATGAAGGTTATGGAAATGATGTTGACAGGTTTTGTGAGGTTTTAGATAGAGGGAGGGGGAAGATTCCCCCTCCCTGTGATCCACCCCCCTCAAGGCGATAGGTCGCAAAAGGGGATGGACGAGCATCCCCTTTAGCTCCGAAAGTTTTTGCATAAGTTTCAGTATCAATCTTATAATTTCTCCCGGTCGGGGCCACCCGGACGGGTGGCGTCCAGACCGGGCTATCACCATTCGCGTGAGTTGCAAAGCAACTTACGCACCGGGCTGCCCCGTCATGGGCTTATGGCCTTTGAAAAAGTGAAGAGAGGCAGAAAATTCCCTCTCTCTCCAAACCAAAAAAAATCAGTGTCCCTGGGATCCCGGGATCGCGAATTTTTTCTCGATCATTCCTGCTCCGACCGTTGTAATCGTAACAAGTACGAGATAGATTGCGCCTACGAAGATGAATGTCTCGGTATAGGTGAAGTATTTTGTTGCAACCAGTTTGCCTGCGCCTGTAAGCTCAACCAGTGTCAGCATGAAAGCGAGCGATGAGTATTTGATTAAATATATGAATTCATTAGAGAGTCCGGGGATAGCCCTTCTCAGGGCCTGGGGAAGGACGATGTAGAAGATCGACTGGTACTTCGTCATCCCGAGTGATCTTGCGGCTATAATCTGTCCTTCCTTTACCGATTTGATAGCACCCCTGATATACTCCGAATTGTATGCCGAGTTGCACATGACAAATCCGATGACCGAAGCCTCAAAGGCAGAGAAGGTGATTCCTACCGAAGGAAGCGTGAAGTACAGGATGAATAGGAGCAGAAGGAGCGGACACCCCTTTACAAATATCACAAATGCCTTGCAGAGGAATGAAGGGATTTTTCCTCCGTAAGTTCTTCCGATTGCGACACCTATTCCTGCAAGAATGCCGAAAGGAGCCGAGACTACGATAAGCTGGACAGTTATAACAAGTCCTGTCAGAAGTGCCGGAAGCAGAATATCCGTGATAAATGTCAGGTTGTCCATATTTTCTTTCAGTCCTCTCCCATTCCAAGTCCGCCAATAAACTTCTTCGTCCTTGAATCATCCCTGTTTTCAAGGAGTTCCTTGGGGCTTCCCTCCTCGACGATCTTTCCGTTCTCCATAAAGAGAATTCTGTTTGCTACATTACAGGCAAAACCCATCTCGTGTGTGACCACAAGCATTGTCATGCCTTCCTGTGCAAGCTTTTTCATGACCTCAAGGACTTCTCTCGTCAGTTCTGGGTCAAGCGCGGAGGTAGGTTCGTCGAAGAGAATGACGTCCGGGTCCATCGCGAGTGCACGGGCGATAGATACTCTTTGTGCCTGTCCGCCGGAAAGTTCTGCAGGATAATGTTCGGCCCACTCCTCCATTCCCACCTGACGCAGTTCGTAGAGTGCTTTTTCTCTCGCTTCTTCCGGCTTCATTCCCCTGACTTTTATCAGGGCGATTTCGACATTCCGGAGCGCTGTTAAATGATCGAAGAGGCAGAAGTTCTGGAAGACCATCCCGATCTTCTGCCTGAAGTAGTTGATCCTCGCTCCAGAGTTTGTCACCTCTTCGTCCCTTAAAAAGACCCTTCCCTGTTCCGGGACGGTCAGCTGGTTTATGCACCGGAGAAGCGTACTTTTTCCGGTACCTGAAGGTCCGATGAATACAAGCGTTTCACCCTTTTTCACATCGAATGAGACTCCTTTCAGGACCTCTGTATTTCCGTATCTCTTGTGGATGGTCTCCACTTTCAGGATGTATTCTTCACTCATAGGAACACCTGGTTATCGTCCCGGCTGCCGGAAAAACCGGGAACTGCTATTTTGTTCTCGAGTGCCAGAAGTCCCCTCATGCCTGCATAATTCAGGACTATGAAAACTCCGGCGCATACGAAATATATCGATGCCTCGTATGTCTGCGAAACTATCTGTGAACTTCTGGTCAGGAGTTCGGCAACCCCTATTGCATAACATACCGCGGAATCGGTTAATATATTCGGGTATTCGTTCGACCATCCCGGAAGGGCGATCCTGAACGACTGGGGCAGGATTATTGTTCTAATCGCAGAGAGCTTCGTCATTCCGAGCGATCTTGCGGCTGTCATCTGCCCTTCGTTAATCGACTGGATAGCTCCCCTGAAGATTTGGGACTGATATGCCGCCCCCCTCAGCCCGAGGACGACCGCACCGACGAAGAACGGGGCGAGATTGCCCATTCCGAGTGCGGGAAAGATTCCAAAGTAGAATAGAAACAGCAGAACAAGTATCGGGAGCCCCCTGAAGAACCACACAAAGACCGCGATAAAACTTTTCATGATCTTATCCAGCCACCAGTTCCCTGTACTGTAAACCTGGCCTATGGCCATGGGAAGCCCCATCAGAACACCTATGCCAAGACCTGCGGCAGTGAGGCCGAGGGTAACGAAAACCCCCGTAAGCAGATAAGGAGCCCAGTCGATAAGAATTGATATGAAATCCATATAGTATTCCCTGAATGACGAACCGAAAGTACGGCTGCACAGTATAACTTTGTTTGCAATTTTGGGTTTAATGAGTCTTTATTCTGCCGATCTATAAAGCCCGTCAAATTTCACTTTGAAACTGAAAAAAAGTTTAAATCATTGGTTAAACTCAATCAACCATTCCATACTGGGTCTTGAGTTCCTCCCAGTATGGGTCTGCCATGAGCATGGTGAGACCGTCGTTGATTGTCTCGAGAAGTTCGGTATCGGACTTCCTGATAGCAACACCATACTCTTCATTGGTGTCGATCTCTCCAATGATTGAAAGGGGCTTTCCTTCGATTGCCTCAAGCATCGGGGGCTTGTCGTATATGATAAAGTCTACCCTCTTGTTATTGAGGTCAGCTGCAGCGCTGGGGAAGGAACTGTGGGTTTTGAGGTTTTCTGCGGGCATGGTCCCGGGCTCTATGAGGTGTTCCTCTACCCAGAATGCACCAGTTGTTCCGCTCTGTGCACCGATGATGTACTCTCCGCTCATGAAGTCTTCCATCGTGTAGTCTGTGTCATCGTGTTTTGCAATGGTCTGGTTGACCTTCCAGTATGGAATCGAGAAGTTTACCTGCTCAGCCCTCTCTTCGGTAATTGTCATTCCCGAGTAGACCATATCGATCTTTTCAGCCTGGAGTGCCGGAATGATTGTATCCCATGCGATAGGGATGATCTCGACTTCAAATCCCTTCTGTTCGGCGATCCATTTTATCGAATCGACATCAAAACCCGTGGGATTTCCGTCCGTATCGATATAGGCGTAGGGGGGGTATTCAGCGTCTATTCCAACGATGTATTTCTCAGTTATTTCGATAGTAACTTCTTCTGCAGATGTCTGCTCTTCACCGGATGTACCTGTACATCCTGAGAAGGCTACTGCCAGTGCGATAACCAGCACCAGAATTGCACCATAAACCTTTTTGGTCATGAGGAAAATTTCGCTTAAAAGAAATATAACAATTTTGACTTGATTTTTTGTAAAGGAATCCTCAGTATACGCAATTCAGCGTCAAATTAATTTATTTAACCAAAAAAATTCTGATTTTGTCATGAAATAGAACATGTTAAGAAAGGTTCCTGCTGCAACAAACCGAAACTTTCATCCAAACGATGATTTAATGTATTTTTTTAACTGATTTATTTAATTGGATTATTCCGGAGTTTTTGAGATGAGTGGTTTAGATATTCCGTGGCATGTTATATGGGGTTTTGGCAGCCATATCAAGTCTACGGCGACGACGCTCATAATACAGAAAAACAGCGATATCGAAGAGATTCCAATAGATATAGTCGATCATCTTCTGGTAGTCGGCGGGCATAACCTGCACACTTCTGCAATAATCCACCTGCTGAGGCAGAATTCGTCAGTCTCTTTCTTCGATCCCGACGGGACACCAATGGGGATTCTGAGGCCGTACGGGAGGAAACCGGAAGCCGGGATGTCGGAACTTCAGGCTGAAATATCATCGTATAACAATGCCGCCGAGATTGTCCGGTCGTCGATAAAGGCGAGGCTGATGATGATCGAAAAAGCCGGGGCAGAGGTAGGCAATGAGCTATACTATAAGGGCGAAGATGAGATCCTGTTTACGACCCTTGAAGAGATAGATTATCTCATAAAGATGGATGAGCTCAGGAGGATCCAGAAGTTTACGTCGGATATGTACTACGAGATCCTTGGGAGATGCTTAAATCCCTCGCATGGCTTTAAAAGGAGAACTCCCCGCCCACATGTCGATCCTGTCAATTCGATGCTTTCACTTGGCTATTCGATTCTTTTCGGCAACTGTTGTGTCCCTATGATCGGGGCCTATCTTGACACGGATCTGGGGATTCTTCGCGAGGGAACGAATTCCCTGGTTCTTGATATAATCGATCCTTTGAAGCCGTTTATGGTTGATTCCGTTGTCTTCTCCATTGCAAGGGAATATCTTACCGGGGATATGTACGAGATGAATACGAAGAGATGCCATCTTGACCAGGAAACACTGCGTCTCCTGTCCAATGCGCTTAGGAGCTCTATTGACCAGAGGAAGATCGAAGAGAATGTATTGTCTTACAGGGATTCTCTGGTTAACAGAAAACCGCTGAAATTTTCTTATTGATGGCAGATATTATATCTGTTTTACAGGCTGATGTCCGTTTTAATGGAGTCAGGGTACTAACATATCTTCAAGAATTCCGGCAGCCAGCCTTACATACCTGACACAGTATTGCCTCGCCTGTTTGTCCCGGGGTACGGATTTCACGGCTTCAGGATCGTTTATGTCATAGCCGAGGAGATCGCGGCACATAAGAGTCCCGGTCTCTTCCAAAAAACGTCTCTTGAACTCTCTTGCAAGATCGTAGGTCTTCTTTTTTATAATCGCGGCATCGCCCTCGTCACTTACAGAGAGTGCTATTGCCATGACTCCGCCAGAAACAACCCCACAGATATCTCCAGTAGCCATTCCACTTCCGAATCCTCTCGCAATTCTCCTTGCGGTCCCGGTATCGGCCCCAAAATCCCCGGCAAATGCCAGCAGGACTGACTGGGCACAGTTCAGGCCGCTCTTAAAATTACCCTCTGCAATGTCTGCCTTATTCATGTAGACTCATTCAATGTCATGATATAGAATTCTTCGCAGCCCGGATGGGAACAGGCGCAAGTGATTTATTTCATCTGTGATTATTACCGGTTATGAATTCGTACCTGGGCAGGGCCGGGGTCAAAAGGAAGACCGAGGGACTGTTTGAAAAATGCTCTCTTGAAAAGTTCACGGATATGGAGAAAGAACTGATAAGACTGGGTTATGACCAGAGGGGATCGGACCCGGCATCGGCTGAATTCCACCACAGCGGAGCGGGCCTCCTGCTTGATGTGGAGTTCGACGGGGACGGAGTCATTCATTCATATGAACTGCTTACAACCGAAGAGATGGAGGAAAAACAGAGAAAGTTCAGGTGGTGATTTCAGGTATTGTGGGCACCACAAACTCTCCCTTCCAGTAGTAGTCGCGGCAGTAATCCGACGAGGGGCTGCCGTTCTCCTCTGTTCCGAAACTCCCCTCGCACTCCCTCGGCATCCCACAGCTCTGGCAGAACGGAACCTCGAAATGCTTCTTTATTATTGAGCATGTATATCCTAAGTAGTCCTCGGGGGTCTCCATAAAAGATAAACACATCTTTGTCTTTAAAAAGAATTCCAAATATATGGCAGAAGATCAATTCTGCCATCTTGGGAGTGAGGAAAGATAGCTCATAACCATCTCCCTTGCCTTTGCGACAGGCATCCCGAGATGCTCTGCCATCATAGGCGCATACTTATCAGCAGCCTCGTCCTTTGTAAGACCCGGTTCTGTAAATACACCGTCCCTGTAACAGTGGATACAATAGACGGAATTCTTCGAACCGTCCGTTTCTGTTCCGATATCTTCTTCATTTACAAGAGGCATTCCACAGCTTTCACACATTTTAATCTCTCTTCCTGCCCATCTTTTAAGGTATGAGAGCTGTTCACGGGCAAATTCCACGGCCTTTTCAGGAGGGATATCATACATCTGCGACATTATCGCCCCGCCCTTTTCAGCCATCGTATCGATTGCAATATCAGGCTCCGTGAATTTGCCGTTTTGGTAACAATAGGTACAGTATTCCTTGGAGAGTGAGCCGTTGGATTCAGTTCCGAAATCCTCATCCTTCTTCATCGGCATCCCACAGCTCTGGCATGTTTTGAAAAGTTTATTTTTCATAATCAAATCCTCCTGGGTTTGACCCCGCAGCGATGCTGCTGTACAGCTATCATTCATTTGCCCAGGTATTAATGTTGTTCAGAAGGCGAAAATAACCAATAATCTGGCAGATAAAATCTGAATGCCGGCTCATTGAGGAAAGGATTGATAAAAAAGAACACCTGCTCTTCTAATACACAGGCTGTTTATGGAGAATTTCTGTGGTTATTATTCTATATTACATATCTCTTCTGCGGTACTTAAACATCTGTGAGATTCTAAGATATTCGTCATCTGAGAGCTTTTTGACAGGCTTTCCGGAACTCAAATAATCACCTCCTGTATTGTTCTAATCCTGAATCTGTTTTTTGGTTGTTATAAGAGGAGCCCTGAAAAGTTTGCAGTTTCAGGGGAATACAAAAAAATGCCGGAGTGGATACCAATAAGAAGTTATTTTTAATTCTGCCTGAAAAAAACTATTCATGGAAAATCCCTCGAAAAGATCATCTGGTGAAAGTTATGGCCTTTTGATCCTTGCAATATCGCTTGCAATCTTCATGTCCTCGATCGACGGGACGATCGTCAATATTGCCCTCCCGACGATCTCCGAGTCATTCGACATCTCGACGAGCACAGTCAGCTGGGTGGCGACGGCTTACCTCCTTGTAATGGCGGGATGTGTCCTTATCTTCGGAAAGATATCAGATATACTCGGTTTCAAGAAGATCTTTCTTACAGGCTTCATAGTCTTTACAGTGGGTTCTTTTGCCTGCGGATTCCTGCCGGAAATCCTTGACTCCTTCGGATCGCTTGTCGGGTCGAGGGTATTCCAGGCAATCGGCGGTGCGATGATAACCGCAATCGCACCCGCGATGGTTACTGCCTTTATCCCTATGAAGATGAAGGGAAAGGCGATGGGAATTATAATGACCGTCGCGGCACTTGGAATGGCGATTGGGCCGACTGTCGGCGGTATCCTGACACAATATCTCTCGTGGCACTGGATATTCTTCATCAACGTGCCGATTGGAATAGTTGCTGTCTTGCTCGGTGCAAAGGTAATCCCGGCCACAGTGACAGGCAAAGACAGGGATATCTCCGGGTTCGACAAAAAAGGAGCGGTCCTTATATTCGCAGGCCTTGCAACCCTTCTCTTTGCAATATCCGAAGGGCAGGACCTGGGCTGGACATCCCCGGCGATAATTGGCACATTTATACTCGCAATCGTCTCGCTCGCGTATTTCGCCTGGAACGAGCTGAAGGTTGAAGAGCCGCTTCTCGAACTCAGGCTCTTTAAGAAGAGGAACTTCTTCCTGTCAAACCTTCTATTCTTTCTCGTTTTCCTGAGTTTCTCTGGAATCAATTACCTGCTTCCGTTCTATCTCGAATACGTGCAGGGGTTCGATTCCTCCACCGCGGGCATTATCCTGACATCGCTCTCGTTTGCGATGATGATCTCCGGGCTGATTGCAGGGGCCCTCTTCAACAGGACCGGCGGAAGGCCGCTGATTATTACAGCCGGACTTATAATCCTCGCCGGGTATTACTTCATCATGCACCTGCACGCTGACACTACAACAGCGTTTGTAATCGGCTGCCTGATGCTGATAGGCTTCGGCCTCGGGATGATTGTAACACCCATCTCAAATATGGTCTTAAATTCGGTGGCGAAGAAGTACCAGGGAATGGTATCGAGCTTAACGAGCCTCGAGAGATTTGCCCCTCTTACAATAGGTATCGCGATATTCAACCTTGTCTTCCTTCAGGGGGTTGCACTGATTGCGGAGCACAGGGGGGTCACATCCGGGGCGCCTGTCAACATGAGGCTTGAGGTCCTCTCGTCCGGTTTCGACCTCGCATTCTTCGGTGCTTTTATACTCGGAATACTTATTCTGGTTGTTTCGCTTCTCGTAAGAGAGGAGATCCATCCCGACTATCTCGAAGAAGGGCCCGAAAACGAGATTATGGCCGGGATGCTCTGAAAAAATTATTTTTTTACAATCTCGACCTTATGATATCCTGAGACCTCAATGTTCTCGCTTACGATGGCGTATTTATCCGAAGCCGCGATGTCATCAAGGATCTTCCTGTTCAGGATATCGCTTATTATTCTCCTGTTTTTTGATTCCGAAACATACCTTATGCCGAGATGGACGCAGTTGTCCGTAAGCCTTACGTAAACCGCCGGTTCGGTAACCTTTCTTGGCAGATAATATTTCTCCCCCAGCCGGTCCACCTCTTTCTCCGCCTGAACGGTCATCTCCCCCGTCTCCGCCCGGATAATCTCCAGGAAATTCTCTATTGCCCTCTTCCAGTCGGAATCATATGTCAGCGGGACTGTTATCTCATCCCAGATGAAGTTGTGATCCTTCGTATAATTGAATATACTGCCCGTGATGACGACAGAATTCGGCATTATCACAAGCCTGCCGGTAGGCTGATCTGCATCCACCCATCCCCTGATCTCCATCATCGTCGTGTTCATTATGCCGATATCCATTATATCCCCGAACGAACCGTCCACCTCGATTCTGTCACCGATCCTATAGACTCCTGTCAGGGCGATGATAATGCCGCCCACGAAATTCCTGAACAGGTCCTGAAGTGCGATTGCAATCCCGGCTGCGATTATTCCATAGGAGATTACGAGAGATTCGGTATTTTCAACCCAGATCTGGAGCATCAGTACAAAAAAGACAATTACTGATATTATCAGGAAACCCTTGTTGAAAGTGTACTGGGTCTTCCTGTCTTTGATGACCTTTTTTGCCACCCGGTTTGTGACAATTCCATAGCAGGCAAAGATTGCCCCTGTAATCAGAAACGAAAGAAATCCCCTGAAAAACAGTGGTTTATCGAAGTACTCGTTCAGGAACCATAATGCGGCCGCAATTGCAAAGAGTGAAACGGGAACGAGGTAATTCCTGAGCATGATGCGGAATAGGCCGGATTGCTATTTATATGTTGTCCGCTTGAGCAAAGTGAAATAGATCTTTATAATCCAGACGCTCTCTCAGCTATATTTCCTGCCATTTCAATGGAGAGTCCCTTGTCCGTTGAAAAGGTCTTAAACACGATATTAGAACTACGGACATAGTAGATATTACTCCCGCCATCCATGTATGAAGGAGCAATCGCCACGTCCCAAGGCCCTTCAAAATTATAGAGGCACTTTTCTTCATCACATGCCCCCGAGATCATTTCTCCAAAATACCATTCCGCGCCTTCGGTATCATTGAAGGCATATATCTCTGCACTGGTGACATCCGAGATCTGCCCGGAATCATCATAGAGCATGTATGAAACCACGGCATAATCGATAACCTCGTGATCGAGGAGTTCCGCGACCTCATGGCTCCAGTCCTGATTCATTCTCTCAATATTTTGCTGGTCTTCCGGACTGTAACCCATCATCGCAGCCTGCCAAAGGGGGCCGTTCATTGAATCCACGGTATTTTCCCAGTCCTCGAAATGACCATAATGCAACTCGACCTCTTTATTGAAATCAGATTTTTCCGGAAGAACATCCGATGCATGAAGGATGGAGTGTGAGTTATATTCCTGTTGGGGCGGTGTATCCTGCGAAACGACTATAGCTACAGCTATGAAGATGACTGAGATTGCGATAACTGCAACAAGCAGATATTGCTTTTTTAAGGGTTCCTTCATATTCCTCCCTCCATACCTTCTGATACACCTGAAAAGCAGATATCACAACCGGGTTTATTATATATCATCATTTCAGCTCACCGGCCAAATCAACAGACCTGAAAGAATAAGAGCAGTATTCAAAACACATACTATCAAAACTGACAGGATGACAACTCCGGCCGAAAACAGCATGCTCCTTCCCGAATGATCCCGTAGAATATAGGATGCAATAAAAACCGACCATATGACACCGTAAAGGACACAACATAAAAAAACACCAACTGCTTCAGGAGACAGCCATTGCTCCAGAAATACAATAATAAAGGCAATGCTTCCTCCGGCATACACAGGTATTACATGAGCAGGATAAAAGATGCAGGAAACCTTAACTGCCTCCCTGAAATTAAGATTAGTTCCGGACATCCTGATCAGCCCGTATATTAAAACCGAAAAAACAGCAGAAAATAAAAGACCTCTGAGATGATAGATGAAGAACAGATTAAAAAAGAACAGTGCCTGATTTGAATAAAATGGAAATTCAACGAAATATAAAGAACCACATGTAATAGAGATGAATATTCCAAAAACAACAAATCCGGAGATTATCCAGAAAAGAACGGATTTCATCACTTCTTCATTATTTACAATGTCTGCGGTCTGTGCAGGAGAGAAGAAAAGAAGAAAGGTTCTTTTGAGGCCATTTTGAATTGACAAAAAGATCATTGCTATTGCTATTCTCCCCCGCTTAGATTGCGGACCGGATCACATTTTAATGCACATGTATATGACCAGACAAATCCTGAAAAAAGCTTGAGAAAAACTATCATAATCACCACAATATATGTAGATCCAATAATCCCACAATTTATCTTTTGAGTTGTAGATTTCACTTATTTACTTGCCCCCTGCCAGTCTGGCAAAAAATTTCAGTAATATAATCTTTTGATGCCCGCTATATAATATTATTTTTCTAAAGAATTGTAATACGTGGGAGGCACAACTGAGATTTGAAAAAATTGATTAATCGGGTATGATCAGATAGAAATCATTTCCCGGGGGAGATCGTCGCAGCCCCTCTCTGGAGTGCTACTTTGCCCGTCCGGACGAGTTCGAGTATCCCGTAGGGTGTAAGAAGCTCCTCGATTGCACGGATCTTCCCGGTGTCTCCGGTGATCTCCAGCACAAGGGTCTCCTGCCCGACATCGATGATCTTCGCACGGAAGATATCGGCGATCTGCATGACCTCCGATCTCTTCTTCCCCGGCTCCGCGTTCACCTTTATCAGGGCAAGTTCACGCTCGACGTGGCTCCTTCCGGTGATGTCGATGACCTTTATGACCTCGATTAACTTGTTGAGCTGCTTTTTGACCTGCTCGATATGGGCGTCGTCGCCGCATGCAACGATGGTGATACGGCTCATGCCCGGCGCCTCGCATGTCCCTACGGCAAGGCTCTCGATATTGAACCCCCTTCTGGAGAAGAGTCCCGAGACCCTTGTCAGGACACCCGCCCTGTTCTCGACGAGTACACTTAGTATATGCTGTTTCATTCAGTCCGCCTCCTGCATGACCGGCTCTGCGTTGTCTTCCGGTCTGGCGTGCCCCCCGATCATGTCGCTGATCGCAGCTCCTGCAGGGACCATAGGGAATACGTTCTCCTCTCGTTCGATCCTGAAGTCTATCAGGAACGGCCCGTCGGTCTCAAAAGATTCCTCAAGGGCGGGAACAATATCCTCAGGCTTTTCGACGACCCTTCCGGGTATGCCGTAGGCCTTCGCTATTCCGACGAAGTCGACGGACGGAAGCTCGGTGTAGGAGTATCTCCTCTCGTAGAAGAGCTCCTGCCACTGGCGGACCATTCCGAGGTACATGTTGTTTAAGATCATCATCTTGACCGGAACCTCATACTGTGCGACGGTGCCGAGCTCCTGGATGTTCATCTGGAAACTCCCGTCGCCTGCAATCAGGACTACGGTCTCCTCCGGACAGGCGAACCATGCGCCGATCGCTGCAGGGAAGCCGTAGCCCATCGTCCCGAGTCCACCCGAGCTTATCCACTGCCTCGGTTTTTTGAACCTGTAGTGCTGGGCCGCCCACATCTGGTTCTGCCCGACTTCGCTTACGATAATTCCCCCGCCGTCAAGCAAGCCGGATATCTCGCGTATAATCTTCTGCGGATGGAGACCTGTGCCGTTGCCTGATGTAAGCGGGTGCTCATCCTTCCAGCGGCTGACCTCTTCGAGCCATGATTTCCTTATTATCCTGTCTTTGGGATTGAGCCTGTCGAGCATATCCTCAAGGACGACCTTCGCATCGCCGACAATCGGTACATCGACTGCAATATTCTTGCCGATCTCAGCCGGGTCGATATCGATATGGATGATCTTCGCACCCGGGGCGAACTCGTCTATCTTTCCGGTTACCCTGTCGTCGAAGCGGGCGCCGATCGAAAAGAGGAGATCGCACCCGGTAACTGCATAATTTGCGTACTTGGTCCCGTGCATTCCGAGCATCCCGAGATTTAGGGGATGATCGGCCGGCATAGCGCCGAGCCCCATCATCGTTGTCGCAACCGGGATCTCCATCTCCTCCGCAAACCTGCAAAGCGCCTCCGACGCCCCTGCAGCGACGATGCCTCCGCCTGCATAGATCACCGGCTTCTTCGACTCTCTCAGGAGTTCGAGCGCCTTTTTGATCTGGCGGGGGTGACCGTGGTATGTCGGCTTGTAGCCCTTGAGATCGGGCACCCCGGGAAGAATCACTTCATCCGAAACGGCGAGAGTCAGGACATCCTTCGGCAGATCGACGAGGACAGGGCCAAACCTGCCCGTGCCCGCGATATAGAACGCCTCGGCTATCACCTGCGGGATCCTGGCCGTCTCATCCACGAGGAAGTTGTGCTTTGTAACCGGCATCGTGATCCCGGTAATATCGGACTCCTGGAACGCATCGTTACCGAGCATTGGGAGCGGAACCTGCCCCGTAAGGGCGACCACAGGAACGGAGTCCATGTTTGCAGTGGCAATGCCGGATACAAGATTGCATGCACCCGGGCCCGATGTGGAGAGGCATACACCCACACGGCCGCTCGCACGTGCATATCCGTCGGCTGCATGCACCGCCGCCTGTTCATGCCTTACAAGTATGTGCCTGATATCGGCGTCATAAAGCTCATCGTATATCGGGAGGACCGACCCTCCCGGATACCCGAAGATTATGTCGACACCCTGCTCTTTCAGGCTGTCAATCAGAATCCGTGCTCCTGTTTTCATTCTCACTCCTCAGTAATCTGTTCATGCCGGAGACGACCGCCTCGACACTTGCTTCAATAATATCTGATCTTGCTCCTCTTGATGTTATTACCCTGCCGCCCCTGTTCAGCTTTACGGTGACATCGACGACAGCATCCGTTCCGCCGGTTACAGCATCGACATGATACTCCTCGAGACGGATGTCACCGACTATGGATACCGACTCCTGCAGGACCCTCAGTGCGGCGTCAACCGGGCCGGCACCTGTAGCGGCGCCGGTTGTCTCCTGCCCCTGTATCTTCATCGTTACCGATGCAGTAGGTATTACGTTGCTGCCCGATACAATCGTGAATTGCTCCAGTTCTATTACGGGCTTGCATTCAAGAAGCATTACCGCGTCCGCCACCGCCATCACGTCGGCGTCGGTCACCTTTATACCACGATCTCCAAGCTCCTTTATCCTCCGGACGATCTCGTTTAACTGTTTGTCGTTGGGTTTGTAACCCAGTTCATTCAGTGCTGAACTGACCGAGGCGGACCCGGAATGCTTGCCGAGTATGATGCGCCTCTTCCTGCCCACAAGCTCGGGCGACATCGGTTCGTATGTACTGCTGTCACGCATCAGCCCGTGGGCATGGATCCCGCTCTCGTGGGTGAACGCCATCGCACCAACTATCGGCTTGTTGGTCGCCAGAGGGACACGGGTAAGCCTTGAGACCAGCGTGGAAAGAGGATATATCTTCTCCTTCTTTATCCGGGTCTCGTAATTGTACAGTTTCTCGAGCGCCATCACGAGCTCTTCAAACGGCGTATTTCCCGCCCTCTCACCGAGGCCGTTGACCGTCACGTGGGCGCATGTGGCTCCGTTGTTCAGTGCGGCAAGCGTGTTTGAGAGGGCAAGTCCCAGGTCGTTGTGGCAGTGTATGCTCAGGGGTGCATGGCAGAGCGGAGGGATAACTTCTGCTGTTCTCTCTGGGGTCAGGAGGCCCACCGTGTCGCAGAAGCAGAGCCTGTCCGCACCTGCAGAAACCCCGTCCCTGAAGAGGTTCGAGAGAAACTCAGGATCGGCCCTTGATGCGTCCTCACCCGACAATTCGACGATAAGGCCCCTCTCCTTTGCATAGGAGACTGCATCCATCGCCATAGCATACACGGCATCCCGGTCTTTCCCAAGCTTCTTTGTTATATGAAGATCGGATACGGGAACGACGAGATGGACGGAATCGACACCGCAGTCTGCGGCCGAATCGATGTCGCCCCTCCTTGCGCGTACATATGTACAACATTCTGCAGCGAGTCCTGCGTCGGAGATCAGCCTTATGGCCTCCTTTTCACCCTCCGATGCAACGGCAGTGCCGGCTTCTATAACATCAATTCCTATGTCAGAAAGGGCAGTTGCAATATCAAGCTTCTGCTCGGGTGTCAGCGAAACGCCGGGCGTCTGTTCGCCGTCACGGAGTGTGGTATCCAAAAAACGAAACATTTTATCGCCAAATAAAGTAATCACTCATTTCAGTCACTTCCATTATGATCAATGAACAAAAGGGTATATATTAGTTGTGCTGAAAAATCAAAAAATGCACCACAACAAGTTCATCACAACATGTCTGCGCACCAAACCTTATAAAAAAACAAGGGCCTGCGAACCGCGAGACAAGAATGCTTATCATTCCCTACACCCAAACAATAGTGCCGGAAACACACCATATTTCCGCTTATCAAACCGGCCCCCTGCCACCACCCCTGGCAGGACCTGCCGGCCTGAGCAAACAACATAACATATCATCACCTATAGTAAACCTGACATTCAGGAGAGAAAAATCATGATCAACAGATACTATGAATCAGACGCTGATCTGGGAAATCTGTCTGGAAAGACGATTGCCGTCATAGGATACGGGTCCCAGGGGCGTGGACAGGCCTTAAACCTCAAAGACAGCGGGCTTGACGTGATCATCGGCATCAGGCCGGGCAAAAGCAGGGATCAGGCAGTAGCAGACGGACTGGAGGTTCTTGATGTTTCAAAGGCCGCAGAGAGAGCCGACGTCATAATGGTCCTGCTTCCGGACGAGACGCAGGGCTCCGTATACAAAAACGAGATCGAGCCGTACCTGACAGAGAACAAATGCCTGATGTTCTCGCACGGGTTCAACATACACTTCGGCCAGATTGTGCCTCCGGCAGATGTCGACGTCGTGATGGTCGCACCAAAAGGGCCCGGCCACATGGTCCGGAGGACATACGAGGAAGGAAAGGGCGTCCCGGCACTTATCGCCATTCACCAGGAATACACCGGAAAGGCAAAAGAGATCGCTCTTGCATATGCAAAAGGAATCGGTGGAACAAGGGCCGTAGTGCTCGAGACCTCCTTCCGCGAGGAGACCGAGACCGATCTCTTCGGAGAACAGGCGGTGCTCTGCGGAGGAACTACCGCACTCATCAAGGCAGGGTTTGAGACCCTTGTAAAGGCAGGATACGCTCCCGAGATGGCATATCTCGAGGTGCTTCACGAGATGAAACTCATCGTTGACCTGATCTATGAAGGCGGCTTTACACAGATGAGAGACTCGATCTCCAACACGGCGCAGTATGGAGATATTACAAGAGGGCCGAGGGTAATCGGCGAAGAGAGCAAGGCCGCCATGGAGCAGATCTTAAAGGAGATCCAGTCCGGAGCATTCACGAAGGAATGGATGCTTGAGAATGCCGTAAACAGGCCGATGTTCAATGCGCTTACAAGGGACGACGAGGAGCACCTTATCGAGAAAGTCGGTGCCGAGATCAGGGGCATGATGCCCCAGTTCAAAAAATAATTATATCTCAACACTTTTTTGGCTCCGGCTGCGATTAAATTGATGATATTTCCGGGAAGCAAAAATTTGGAAAAAGGGTTTCTCCGTCTGAAATGACAGTTTTAATATGGCACCGGGAGTAAAAACCATATGGCTATGGTTCATGAAGCAGGTGTCTCCGGCAATTTTGAAGGAGAGGGGCCGGAATTGAGGACAATCGAAGCTTACGTCACCGGAAAAGTTCAGGGAGTGGGATTCCGCGCATGCGTGAGAAGTATTGCCTCGCATCTTTCTATTACCGGAGAGGTCATGAATCTTGAAGACGGGAGAGTCTGTATAAAGGCAACCGGGGAAGATATAATAATCGATAAATTCTTCTCTTCACTTCATGAATGCCCGAGAGCCCATATCCGGGATATTGAAATTTTCGAGAGAGAACTCATGCAGTATGAGGATTTCTCTATAGTCCGTGTTTACTGACCCTGGATTTTATCTTTCATTTATCTGTTTTGGAAAAGTTTCATTTTTGCTCCCCACAAAAATTTCATTTTTGTTTCCACAAAAAAAAGAGAATTGATGCTTATTTCAGGACAGCGCCCCGGTCTGCCTGTCCTACTGTCTTTGCGTAGCGTGCGAGCACTCCTTCCAGCTCTCTCTTTGGGGGCACGTAGGTCTGTCTTCTCTTTTCGATCTCTTCCGGGCCGACTGCGAGATCCAGTCTTCTCTCGTGGAGGTTTATATCGATCGTATCTCCCTCTTTTACAAGCCCAATCGGGCCTCCTGCCATTGCTTCGGGTGCTACATGGCCTATGCAGGGCCCTCTTGTTCCACCTGAGAACCTGCCGTCCGTTATCAGCGCAACTTTCGTGTAACCCATTCCCATGAGTGCCGATGTGGGGGAGAGCATCTCGGGCATACCCGGTCCGCCTATCGGTCCCTCGTTGCGGATGATGAGCACGTCGCCTTCGTTTATTTTCCTGCCGAGTATTGCGTCCATCGCCTGTTTTTCATTTTCAAAGACCCTTGCAGGCCCGCTGTGCATCCACATGTCGTCGTTGACGGCTGAACACTTTATGACCGAACCGTCGGGGGCGAGCGTGCCTTTAAGAATCCTCAGGCCTCCGGCCTCGTGAACGGGTGCACCGGTGGTTTTGATGACATCCTCGTTGATATAGTTTACATCTCCTGCAATCTCACTGACTGTCTTTCCCGATACTGTCATCACATCGGAGAGGAGCGGAAGGAGCCTTGATAATACCGCAGGAATCCCGCCTGCACGGTGAAGCGCCTGCATTGAGTGGGGGCCGCCGGGCTGCATTGAACAGATGTGCGGCACCTGCTCGCCGATTGCGGAGAACTCGTCCAGGCTGAACGGGATCTCAGCCTCCTCGGCAATAGCCATCAGGTGAAGGACGGTGTTCGTCGATCCGCCGAGTGCCATATCGACCCGGATCGCGTTTCTCATGCTGTCAGGTGTCACGATATCACGCGGGCAGGTGTTGCTCCTGACAAGCTCCATCACCCGCTCTCCTGTCTCGTACGCAAGCCTCATCTTCCCGGCCTCGACCGCCGGAACGGCCGCACAGCCCGGAAGCGACATTCCCATCGCCTCGGTCATGCAGGCCATAGTATTCGCCGTATACAGTCCCTGACAGCTTCCACATCCTGGCATCGCCGCCTTTTCAAGCTCTGTCAGCTCCTCGTCGCTCATCTTCCCGGCGGCGACCTTCCCGACGCCCTCGAACACGTCGGTGAGCGATATATCACACCCGTGCAGGTGGCCGGGGAGCATGTTTCCGCCGGTGATGACGATTGCGGGAATATTGCATCTCACTGCGGCCATGAGCATCCCGGGGACGATCTTGTCGCAGGTGCATACGCAGACCAGCCCGTCGAACCTGTGGGCCTGGACCATCAGTTCGACCGCGTCGGCCACGTTCTCCCTTGAAGGCAGAGAGTACGTCATTCCCTCGTGGCCCATGGCGATCCCGTCGCATATGCCTATGGTATTGAACTCAAAGGCAGTCCCGCCGGCTGCTGCAATACCTTCGCGGACACGCTCACCCACCATCCTGAGGTGGATATGCCCGGGGACTATAGTATTCCACGAGTTTGCAACGCCTATGAAGGGCTTGTCCATCTCCCCGTCGGATATCCCGAGGGCCCGTATAAGGGACCTGTTGGCGGCCCTTTCATAACCTGATTTTGCTTCGTCGCTCCGCATTGTAACCGATTATGATTGTGCAGGAGAATACAAATAAATTCGTGCCTCCGCCTGAAAAGGGGCGATCTGGTGCACCTCCACGTGGCTGAACCGTATCTGATAAATATAAGAATTATCGGGTTCCACCTGATGTAAGATGTGTAATGAGGAAGAGATCCGGGGCTATATAGATTCGCTGGAAAACGGAAATGTAAAGGAGAGGAGGGCTGCGGTAGACTCTCTCGCAGGGTGCGGTGAGCCGGCTGTCGGTCCCCTCTGTGTTTTTATTGAGGAGTGCGGGGAGAACGATCCAATGTGGTATGCCGCGTCTGCCCTTGCAAAGATCGGCGTTCCCGCCGTCGGTCCCCTTGTAGAGATCCTGAGGGACAACCCGTCGTGTGATGTAAAGAAATATGCTGCAGCAGCACTTGGGACGATCGGCGAGCCTTCGGTCGACGCTTTGGTTGATCTGCTCTCCGGGGACGACAAGGTTGTCAGGGGCTACGCCTCTAATGCACTTATTCGTGTTGGTGAACCCGCCGTCGGACCCCTGAAGGAGCTGATCGAAGTGTCGGATGATATTATAGAGAGGTGCGCTATTCTGACACTTCACAGGATGGGATCAAGCGAACCTGGAGCCGTTGAAAGAGTCTTAAAAGGCGAATAATCTTCAAAAAGAAAATCTACAACTTTTTTATTTAATGTGCTTTGATGATTCGTAGTGCTTCAGGTCCGCCTCAAGCCCGAGGCCTTTCACGTATTTCATTAATTCCTCGTGATCTCTTTCATGGTACATGTGTGCCGAGACCGAAGTATGGGAGTACCACCCGACTCCGGCTCCCAGGCGATCGGCGATCATCTTCTGGAGGTGGACAAGGGCATACATGTTTGCCCCGAGTGCGGAGAGCATGTCGTTCGACCTGAACTCAACGTGCGTGTTCAGCATCCCGTCGCGGATGAAGCACTGGATTCTCTGGAGGCAGGGTGGGTTTTCGGATGCTGTATCTTTTACCGGGAACCAGGTGATCGCCTCTGCACGGCGGGAGTTGGGTTCGGTTTTGAGCTTTTCGACCAGGTATTCTATCTGGTCGATTCCGTTTCCGTTTCCGTCTCCGCCGATCTCGGTTTTTCCGACAGGATAGTCAAAGAGGCGATTGTGATAGGTATATACAAACTCGTTGTCCGTCCCGTTTAAGAGGTCGTTTACATATTGTTTCATTGCCCCTTCGCCGAACATATTGAACGGGCTAATCATGTAGTCCTCAAAGGGGTTTTTTACGTGGATATTCAGGGGTTCGGGCAGTTCTATGGTTTTCTCCCCATCCTCTGTTACAATATATTTCCCGTGTTTCAGGATGGTCTTGATAACTTCTTCATGCGCCTTGCCCAATGAAAATGCACGTACATTAAACATTTGAAAACCCTTCTCCCTTGATTAAAAGATATATCTGCCCGCTCCTATTTCACATTGTCTGATTGTTCGCACCAGAACGGGCACTTCTTCTTCAGGCACTCTCTGTTCATCCCGGAAAATTCACAGCAGATCTCTTTTGTGACAGGCAGGGATACGCCGCAGTTCTCCTCCAGGAATTTCGCCGCCTCAAGGATGGCGATATACGTATCTCTTTTGCAGCATCGCGGCCCGCCGTATTCGGCGATCGCCAGTAGTGCTGTTGCTGTCATCCTGTTGGAGAGCGACCAGGAGTCCTTCGATAGCGGTGTCGAACCGGTGATCACGCTCATGAATATCCCCGTCCCTATTCCGGCGCCGCATGATCCGTGGGTCCCGCAGAACCCGCCTTTGACATGTTCGGAGCGGGAAAGTGCCTTTTTAAGACAGTTCTCTTTCTTCTCCGGTTCACCTGTTTTATTGAAGTATGCGGTTATGAGAACGGCCGGGACGAGGTAGTGGTGCTCGGGTCCGTGCATATGCAGGGTCGGATGGCGCATAAGCCTGAGTGCAATCTGTATAGGATCCGTGAGTTTTGTATTCAGGCAGAACGCCGTGATGATCTCTGCAGCTTCCCTGCTGTGGCATTCGTTGCATATGAAATGGCCGTTTTCACAGGTAACATATGTCATGTATTTTCTGCCACAGAATGCACATTCAGCTTCTTTTTCTGTCCCGCTATAGACAAGTCCGGCCCCGCAGATCAGGCAGCCGGTTCTCTCATTATCCATATATGGTATTCTTTTCCGGGCCGGAATATAAAATCACAGTGCGAATGCCAATGCCAAATGGATTATACCGGTGCCGGTAAAATAATAGAATATGGAGACCTCGCCGGAGATGGGTGCCTATTTTAAATCTCTCCAGGAACAGCTTGAAACCGCGATTGTGGTCGCACAGCAGGCGCGTCTGAAGGGCATCGATCCCAAAACCGAAGTTGAGATTCCCGTAGCAAGCGACCTTGCCGACAGGGTGGAGGCGCTGCTTGACATAAAAGGGGTCGCAGTAAGGCTTCGCGAACTTGGGGAGACGATGTCCCGCGAGGAGGTCGCCTTAAAGATCGGCGACGATTTCATAGCTAAAAAGTTCGGCGAGGAGACAACAGAGGATATTCTGGATCACGCGATCCGAACCTCTATGGCTCTTTTAACAGAAGGTGTGGTTGCAGCTCCTACCGAGGGTCTTGGCAAGATCTCCATCGGAAAGAATGACGACGGGACCGACTACTTAAAGATCTATTATGCAGGCCCGATAAGGAGTGCAGGAGGAACCGCCCAGGCCCTGTCTGTCCTCGTCGGGGACTATGTCCGAAAAGGTCTTGGTATGGCCGCATTCGTGCCGAGGGATGATGAGGTGGAGAGGTATGTCGAGGAGATTAAAAAATACAACAATATCGTGAGTCTCCAGTACCTGCCGTCCGATGACGATCTCCGTTATATCATCAGGAACTGTCCTGTATGCATCGAGGGCGAACCGACCGAGAGGGTCGAGGTTTCAGGATACAGGAACCTCGAGAGGATCGAGACGAACACCGTAAGGGGGGGTATGGCGCTCGTAGTCGCTGAAGGAATGGGATTGAAAGCGCCCAAGATCCAGAAGGTCGTCCGCAAGGTAAAGATGGACGGCTGGGAATGGCTCGACAAACTGGTATCCGGCGGGACATCTTCATCCGGAGGGGAGGAGAAGGAGGAAAAATTTACTCTCAAACCCAAGGACAAATATATCAGGGATCTTATCGGGGGCCGCCCGGTATTCTCCTACCCGATGAAGGCCGGAGGTTTCAGGCTGAGGTACGGCCGTTCGAGGAACACGGGGTTTGCGGCGGCGGGCTTCAACCCCTCAACACTCCATATACTCGGCGATTTTCTCGCGGTAGGAACCCAGATGAAAGTCGAGCGGCCTGGAAAAGCAGCCGGGGTCGTTCCTGTAGATACAGTCGAGGGGCCGACAGTTCGTCTTGTAAACGGAGATGTCCTCAGGATTGATACGATTGAGGACGCCATGAAATACGGCCCGCAGGTGGAAAAGATCCTCGATGTCGGCGAGATGATGGTCTCTTTCGGGGAGTTCCTCGAGAACAACCACAATCTTGTCCCTCCTTCTTACTGCCACGAGTGGTGGATGCTTGAGGGAGGTGAGAGACGGCCCGAGAATGCGATGGAGGCCGTGGAGATGGCAGTATCTGGGACATACCTCCACCCGGATTATACATATATATGGGATGACCTTTCCTGCGATGATGTCACTGCCCTTTCGGACGCAGTAACTGTGGCAGGGGAGATCTCTGACGGGAAACTTCTCCTCCCTGGGGATTTCCCGCTGAAAGAGAAACTTGAGATCCTGCTTCTCCCTCATAACGTTCGTGAAGGGAGGATCGTAATCGGGTCCCCGGTTGTCTTTCTTGCCTGCCTCGGGCTGACGATGGCTCTTGGTAAGATGGAAAGCCGGGAGAGCCTCCCGGAATGCAAAGACGGTCTTGAGGCTGCGTCGCACCTTTCGGGCTTTAAGATGCGTTCCAAGGCGGGAACAAGGATCGGCGGCAGGATGGGGCGCCCCGGCAAGTCGAAGATCCGCAAGATGAATCCGCCTCCCCACGGCCTATTTCCGGTCGGTGACGAGGGGGGTTCGAGGCGCTCGTTCCAGGAGGCGTCGAAGTCGAAGGAGAACAGGAAGGGAGGTATCATCAATGCCGAGATGGGCCTTCGCCGGTGTCCTTCGTGCAAAAAGATAACGTACAAGAACATCTGTGAGTGCGGGACTCATACCGAACCAGAGTATGTATGCCCGAAGTGCGGGCGGAACGTCGTCGACGGGAAATGCCCCTTGTGCGGGATGGATGGCGTATGCAGCCAGCAGGTTCGTATCGATGTAAAGGAGGAGTACGAGGAGGCGCTTAAGCATCTCGGGCTGATGAGGGATATGGAGCCCAAGCTCGTAAAGGGCGTAAAGGGAATGATGTCAAAGGAGAGGTGTGCCGAACCGCTGGAAAAGGCAGTTCTCCGTGCGATATACGATCTCTATGTCTTCAAGGACGGGACGATGCGCTACGACATGATCGATCTTCCGCTGACGCATTTCAGGCCCGACGAGATCGGGACCCCGGTTGAAAGGCTGATCGAGCTTGGTTATACTAAGGATGTCTACGGGAATCCTCTCGAATCAGACGACCAGGTACTCGAACTCAAATGCCAGGATATACTGGTCTCCGGCGACTGTGGCGACTGGCTTCTCCGTGTCTCTAAATTCATAGACGAGACGCTTGCGAGGCTGTATGATCTTCCCGCCTATTATAATGCGGAAAAGAAGGAGGATCTCGTTGGAAGCCTGTTGATGGGGCTTGCTCCGCATACGAGCGCAGGTGTTCTCGTGAGACTGCTGGGATTCTCAAAGGCCCACGTAGGGTATGGCCATCCCTACTTCCATGCGGCTAAGAGGAGGAACTGTTTCCAGGGTGAAACGGAGATAACGGTCTTTGACAACGAGACGTGGGAGACTCTTCCAATACGGAAGTTCGTCCTCGAGAATTTTGATATATCCGATGCCAACTTCGACCTTGTCGGGACATACTACTCCGAACCCGCGAAGACTTTCTGGGTCCACTCGCTTGATATCTCGGGAGCTATCAGGATGAGACGGGTTACGTCGGTGTCGGTTCACAAATCGCCCGGGACCCTGATCCGGTTCGAGACCTCGAGGGGAAGGTCGGTCACCGTGACCCCAGAGCACACGATGCTCGTCTGCGATCTCGCATACCAGCGGAGGATAAAGGCCCTTGAACTGAAAGACGGGGATTTCGTCCCGATTTTCGAGGGGACAGCGATGATAACCGACAGGGTTGTGAAGCGGGAGATTCTCGAATCGGCCGAGGACTATGTATTCTGCCTGACCGTCGATCAGGACCACAATCTCCCTGCAAACGGGATCTTCACCGGCCAGTGCGACGGAGACGAGGACTGCGTGATGCTGCTCCTTGACGGACTCATCAACTTTTCCAAGAGGTTCCTTCCCGAGACGAGAGGAGGATCGATGGATGCACCTCTTGTACTTACGAGCATGATCGATCCCGCAGAGGTAGATGGAGAATGCCACAATGTGGATGCCTGTTCGTCTTATCCGCTTGAACTCTATCTTGCAGCCCTGGATTATACCTATCCCAAGGATCTCGACAAGATGATTGACCACGTAGCCCTCCGTCTCGGGACACCCGGCCAGTATGAGGGGATTATGTTTACCCATGATACGTCCGATATCTCCGCCGGACCGCTAATTTCGTCCTATAATACCCTTAAATCGATGACCGACAAGCTGGAGGCAGAGCTTGAGCTCGGCAGGATTATCCGTGCGGTGGATGAGGATGACGTCGCCGAGAGGGTACTCAATACGCATTTCATCCGCGATATAATGGGCAACCTGAATTCTTTTTCAAAACAGTCGATGCGCTGCACCAAATGCAATTCGAAGTACAGGCGGATGCCGTTATCAGGCAAGTGCAGGTGCGGAAACAAGGTAATCCCGACCGTCCACGAGGGATCGGTCAAGAAGTACCTTGAAATGTCGCAGAAAATGTGCGATGAATACAAGGTGTCCGAGTATACGAGGCAGAGGGTGGAGGTACTCTCCATGGCGGTCCTCTCCACTTTCGGGGAGCCGCCTGAGAAACAGCTCGGCCTTGCGGATTTTATGTGACCTAAACCGTTTACCAGTGATATTGATAAGGCACTGGGGCTATATTCTTTATTTATGAAAGGGGCGGAGGATTATGACGAAATCGCCCGGAAATGCGTTCCCTATTACGAGGCATTCTACGGGACGGTTCTTGATTTCATTCACAAAGACGATAAGAAGATCCTTGAACTTGCATGCGGCACCGGAATTCTTACTGAGATGATTGTTGCAAAATGCCCGGGTGCAAAGGTGACCTGCTTAGATTCGGATGCCTGGATGATAAAAAAAGCCGGGGAGAAACCCCGGCTTTCCGGCGTAGAGTTTATCGAAGGCGATATGAGGGACGCCCCGGGCAGCGGTTATGATGCAGTCGTTGTCACCCAGGCGATATTTTTCATCCCGGATCAGGACAGGAGGAAGCTTATTGCAAATGTCCACGGGATGCTAAACGAGGGCGGCAGGTTTATCTCCGGGGACATGTTCGCCCCCGGGACCGATTTTGAAAAGGAGATCTACAAGAAAAACTGGGTTCGTCTCATGCTCTCAAATGGGCTGTCGCCTGCTGAGGCGGAGAACATGATCGCTCCCCTTGATGATTTCTGCGGCGAAAATACGATTGCGTCTTTTTCGGCAGAACTTGAAGACGCAGGATTCTCTCCGGTTATCTCCCCCTATCGTTGGGGCTATTATGGAATTGTTGTCGGTTACAGGTAGTTCTGCTGTGTTTATGAATCCTTTAAATCGGTGGAAAGATAAATAATAAACTGTATTTTTTGGCGAGCGTTTCCGAGAGGCCAAAGGAGCCGGACTCAAGATCCGATCTCGTAGGAGTTCGCAGGTTCAAATCCTGCCGCTCGCATTTTTACTTCATTTACCGATTCTTAAAAAAAATGAGATTCTATTTTCCTAAAATATTCTAGTTGGTATCTCTGAAATCTCACGAACACTTTTTTATACACATAAGAGAAGGAGATTAAAGAGGCGGCTATAATGATCATAGCAGAATTCAGCATAATCCCCGTTGGGACAAAAACCCCTTCTGTCGGCAGGTACGTAAAAGCTGCAATAGATGAACTGGAAAAACAGGGCAGCATCAGGATTAAACCCGAAGCGATGGGTACAGTGATAGAGGCTGAAAATCCCGGGGACCTGTTTAAAGCTGTTGAAAAAGTGCATAATTCTATCTTTGATCTGGGGTTGAGGAGAGTCGTTACAGAAATAAAGATAGATGAAAGAAGGGACAAGGAAGCCACTATCGAATCAAAGACAAAGGTATGCAGCGAAAAAAGGGTTTATCCCCTCTCTTAATGTGTCCACTCGATGATTTATCCGGACCGACTGCCTTTTCTACCGCATCCCTCATATTTGCATAATGCGGGCACGGGTAGCCTATTGGATTTCCCCTTGAAATACACGATGCAAAAAAGATTGCTTCGGCACCCCTCTCCACAAGCATCTTCGCCCTTGGTATTGCACGTTTCCCCGGGCAGATGTCTTCTGTCATCAGGCAGCGGATGATTCCTACTTTCATAGACTTTACTCAATTGCAGGATTATTTTTTGTATAAATCCTGATTGTCGGACTTGTATCCAGTGCACCGACAATCTATTGATGGATGCGGTAGATTTTTTTAATCAGCTATGACGGATACCAAAAAGATCGGGATTATCATCTGCGACCGCTACCGGACCTGTGCCGGGGGAAAATGCCTGAGATCCCTCCGTAACCGCGAGGGGGCGTTCTCCATCTACGGGGGTAAGGATGTCGAGATTGCAGGCTATGCAACCTGCGGGGGATGCCCCGGCGGAAACATCGAGTATGCACCCGAGGAGATGAAAAAGAACGGCGTTTCGGTCATCCACCTCGCGACGGGGATGGTCGTCGGGTATCCGCCCTGCCCCCGGATCAAGTACTTCACCGAGTTCATTAAGGAGAAATACGGGATGGATGTCGTCGTCGGGACTCACCCTATCCCGGAGAAGTATCTCACGACACACACGGCCTTAAAGACCTGGGACTCGAAGCTCTGGCAGGACCTGATCGCGCCGACCCTCGCTGACGAGAAGACGAGGAAGGCGTACGATTAGGGTTTTTTGAACCTGACCGTGTAGTTCCAGACCCTGCCTTCAACAGCGGCCGCCTACCAGTTTTATTTATATTATGGCAAAAAATGGGAAAACCTATTTTTTATTCTTCTTTTGTTTCCGGTTCGGGTTCAGTGCCGATAGTCTTATCCTTCAGCGGTCCTGAAAAGACGGGTTCGAGATAGACGTTGGAGGTCGAGAGGCAGTCCTTGGGACAAGCCTCGACGCATGAATTGCATATGATGCACCTGAACCTGTCGATCTCCCACGTCCGGTCGTCCTTAGAGACCTCGATTGCGTCCGCCGGGCAGTTCTTCGAACAGAGTCCGCAGAAGATGCAGTCTTCGATCTTAATCTCGATATGGCCTCTCGAGGCGTCGTATCGCTTAGCTGGTTCATGAGGGTATCTCAATGTTGCAGGGCCGGAGGCGAGCGATTTCAGGATCCTTTTCGCCATTGTAAAAGTAATCTTTCCCATCTCAAATCACCTCTCCGCACATCCTATACACGGGTCGATAGTCAGCACAATCACAGGAACATCGGCCATCTCGCAGCCGGCAAGCATCTTCACGAGCGGCGGGATATTCGTGAGTGTCGGCGTCCTCACACGCTCCCTGACAAGGAATCTCTTTCCGTTGCCCTTCAGGTAATGGATGCACTCGCCTCTCGGCTGTTCGACCCTTGAGAAGTATTCTCCGTCGGGGTTGCCCTTCACCTTCACCTCAATGTCACCGTCAGGGATCTTTTCGATCGCCTGCTGGATCAGGTCGGCGGACTGTATAACTTCCTTTGCACGGACCATGCACCGTGAGTAGCAGTCTCCGGCTGTCTCGACGACCGGTTTGAAATCGAGCTCGGGATATACAGCATAGCCTGTCTCCCTGGCATCGATTGCGACACCGCATCCTCTGCCGGTCGGTCCGACCGCACCGAACTTATATGCGTCGTCCTTTGAGAGGTAACCTATTCCCCTCGTCCTGTGGATGACTGTCGAATCGTCGAAGAATACATGGTTTATCTCCTCAACTTCGGCCTTTGTTTTATCGAGGCCTGCGGAGATCTCCTTCAGTTTTGCAGCTGAGATGTCTTTCCTGACACCGCCGACCTTGCATGAGCCCTGGATGACCCTTCCGCCGGTCGTCTCCTCCATCACGTCGAGCACCTGCTCGCGGACTCTCCAGCAGTTCATAAAGAGGTTCTCAAAGCCCATCGCGTCCGCAAAGAGTCCCATCCACAGGAGGTGGCTGTGCATCCTCGAGTACTCCGACCAGATCGTCCTTAAATAATGGGCTCTCTCAGGCACCTCGATGTCCATAATGTTCTCTATACCCTGGCAGTAACCGAGACTGTGGATGAAACTGCAGATTCCGCAGATTCTCTCCGCGATATACACGTAGTTCTTGTAATCCTTCGTCTCCACCAGTTTCTCAAGACCGCGGTGGACATACCCGATGGATGGTATGGCCTCTATGACCTTTTCGTCCTCTATTACGAGATCGAGATGGATCGGTTCCGGAAGCACGGGGTGCTGCGGACCGAAGGGAACGACAGTTCTTCGGCTTGCCATTACTCCTCACCTCCGTCTTCTTTCTTTTCTTCATCCGTCTTCTTTTTCTTCGGCACCTTCTTCACCGAAACCTGTGGGGGTTCCCTGAACGGGTGCGGAATGCTCGTTTTGAAAAGATATCCGTTGAAGTCGATATTCATTCCTTCGACGCCGATCCCGTAGAGGTCGTGCATCTCGTTTTCGTAGATGAACGAGCCCCAGTAGATATCCGATATGCTCGGCATCGTCACGTCCTCGCCGATTGTAACCCTGAGGTTTTCGAACCTGTAGTCCTTCTCGAACGAGTAGTTGATCTCGAATGCATCTTCGATCCTAGTGCACCCGATCTGGACAAGGCGGTATCCGTCATCTGACCTGCTCTTCACCTCGTCCAGGAGGCTGTCAACTGTGATCTCCTTTATCAGCTGTTCTTCGATCGTCATGTCAGTTCCCTGCCTCCTTTTTCATCGCTTCTCTCTTTTGTTCCAGTATCCCGAGCGCCTTTACAACACCGTCGATTATTGCCTCGGGCTTTGCGGAACATCCCGGGACATAGACATCGACGGGGATCAGCTTGTCAACCCCTCCTGTTATGTTGTAGCACTCGCGGAAGACCCCGCCCGAGAGGGCACAGGCTCCGATCGCGACAACCACGTTGGGTTTGGGCATCTGCCTGTAGATATTTTTGATGACCGGTTTGTTCTGCTCATTAACTCCGCCGGTCACGAGGAAAACGTCGGCGTGCTTTGGGTTTCCGGTGTTGATGATTCCAAACCTCTCTATATCATACAGTGGTGTAAGACATGCGAGAACTTCAATATCGCATCCGTTGCAGCTCGACGCATCGTAGTGTATAATCCAGGGGGATTTTGTAATATATGCCATTGTCTTCTCACCTCAGATGAAATACAGGGCCATAAGGTTCACGACTCCCAAAACAGCCGTAACTATCCAGCAACTCTTAAACATTAAGCTCCATTTGACCCTCGAAGTCGCGTTGTCGACGAAAATCTCTATGAGATATATCAGCGCAACAACGATAAGTCCGATTATCGGGGCAGCGAGCCCGAAGAACAGGAAGATGAACCCGAGGAGGATCACCGTCTCGTAGAGATGGGCAAGCTCGACCATCCCGAGGGTTGAGCCTGCAAACTCCGTATTGAGTCCTCTTACAAGCTCCTGGTGGGCATGATGCGATGTGGAGATGTCGAACGGAGACTTTCTCAGCTTCACAGTCAGGATATAGACGAAGCCAATGAAGATTCCCGGAAGCGTCAGTATCAGCGGTGTTCCGAACGAGATTATATCGAGAGTATTGAAGGAGTTCGTAACCTCGTAGAAACCGACCGCCGCGATGATTATCATCGGCTCGACAGCCATAAGCTGGATCAGTTCACGTTCTGCACCTATGTGTGCATAGGGCGATCCGGAAGAGAAAGCCCCGAGTATGAGTGCGACATGGGCAAGGGTCAGTGCGAATATCACCAGCAGGATATCTGATCCGCCGAAGAAGAGCGCCCCGGTGATTATGATGAATACAAGGTACCCGAAGATCCAGAAGTTCTGGGACTCGTGAATTACCATCTTCTCCTTCTCAAACAGCTTGAATATATCATATAACGGCTGTAAGACCGGCGGGCCGACGCGACCCTGCATCCTCGCCGTAATTATCCGGTCGAGCCCGAAGATGATCGCTCCGACGAGGGGGGAGAGGATCACAAATAAGGCAACACCTATAAGCGGGTTTTCTCCGAGTATCTGCATGAAGTTCACATGATCACCTCCAGCGGAACGAACCATGATATGAGGGCGAATATCATCACGATTATCAGGATCGTAGACCAGACGCCTGCCTTGTTGAGCTCCTTTTCATCAAACAGGTCCCCGAAATAGTAGTTGGAAAGCTCGGCCTCCTTCATGATGCCCATGCTCCCGAGGAATTTCAGGTGTTCGCCTGAGACCTCCGAGACCCTGGCACTCATATACTGTCTCCTGAGGGTGCGTCCCTTCGCGAAGTGGAAGAGGCTCAGCGGGAGCAGGATTACGACGACGACCATGAAGAGCATGATTATCATATTGCTCATGCTCAGGAGCGGTGAGATCGAACCATACACAGAATGCGTATAGGGCTCGATCATCGTCTCCGATATCAGAGGGAAGAAGAGGCACGCGAGAACGGTCAGGGCCCCGAGGGTGATTATCGCACTCATCTCGGGCCGTGAAGCCTCCTTTTCAACAGGCTCTCTTTCGGTCCGGACCTCGAGAATTCTGCCCATCCATTTCGTCCAGAAGAATACCGTGATCCCGCTGCCGTATGCTATAATCGCAATCAGGAGCATTCCAAACGGCGGGATTGCGTTGACGAAGGCATGAATCGAAGCCCACTTGGAAATGAGCATTCCGAACGGTGCGAGGAACATCCCGGCCATACCTATGAGCATCATAAGCCCTATCTTCGGCATTGCAGCGATGAGTCCGCCCATGTCCTCGATATCCTTCGAGTGCTTCTGGTGCTCGACCGATCCGACGGAGAGGAAGAGCAGGGACTTTGCGACCGCGTGGAATATTATCAGCAGTATTGCAGCCCAGACGGCCTCTTCTGTCCCGATCCCGGCACAGGCTACTACCAGTCCGAGGTTTGCTATGGTCGAATATGCAAGGACCTTCTTGGCGTTGCTCTGGCTTATCGCGATCGCCGATGCGACGAGGAATGTGAGTGCCCCGATGAACGCAAAGGCGATCCCGATTAAGCTCGCTTCGTAAACTGGTGCGAACCTGACGATCACGTACACGCCCGCCTTGACCATAGTACTTGAATGAAGCAGTGCCGATACCGGGGTCGGTGCGACCATCGCACCTACCAGCCACGAGGAGAACGGGAACTGTGCGGATTTGGTGAGTCCGGCAAACCCGATGAATGCGGCGGCGACGAGTGCGATTCCCGGCGAACTCTGCAGGAGCTGATCTAGGTAAATATCATTGCCTGAAGAGAATGCGTTTATGAAGTATATTCCACCTGCAAAGCCCACACCCCCGATGACATTCAGAAGTAGCGCCCAGAAGCCGTTCTTCCATGATATCTCGTCCCCTGCATATGCGATGAGCAGGAATGAACAGAGTGTCGTTATCTCCCAGAACAAAAAGAGCCACATGATGTTGTTCGAGAAAACGATCCCGAACATCGCCGAGAGGAAGAGGAACATCAGGAAGAAGAATAACGGCCTTTTATCCTTTACATCCTTGTGATGCTCCTGGTATGTCTTCATGTAGCCGGTGGCGTATATACAGATCAGGCTCCCGATAACGCCGATGATGACCGCCATTATCAGGGAGAACTCGTCGATGAAGAGATCGTATCCTGCGTAATGCGACGGCTCGAACACGATATCTGTATATGTTATCAGGCCCATCTGGCACGCGGCAAGGACCGCGATCAGGTATTTCCTGAACTTTAAGCTCATCCCGATGATGAACAGCCCTATTGCAATCTCGGCTACTGTTATCAGCGGGTCAATATACGTGCCTTCGACAAAGAACAGTTCCTGGCCTTTGCCGAAGTACTCAAACAGGAGGTACAGTGATCCTATACAGGTCACGACTCCCGCGAAATTTACAAATAAATCCCTTCCTCTGCTATTTGGGAGCGCCAGCATTATCACTCCGGCAACCAGGGGAAAGAGGATCAGAAAAATTATGGATTCCACGTCTGCGCCTCTAATTTATATTCGGGTTTTCCATAAGTTAAGTCTTATTAATTGAGACAATTTTGGGGAAAGGTCCGGATATGCCGATATGGAGGCATAGCAGGGATCAGTTGATTGTAGATGGGTGGCTTTTGCTCTTTTGAAACCACGGGGCTCTCCGATCACTTAAAAAATTTAGAATTATAATGGGGTTTTACCCTTTATCGATCCCTGTTTTCAATATTTTTCAATATAGATCAAGAGCGTTCATGTCATCGTCGATGTCTTCAGGATACTTTATGTGGAGGACTTCAGATCCGTCTGACAGGAAATCGCCGATTTCCAGGAACATGTCATTAGGAAGTTCTTTATCTTCGATCCTTCCGTCAGGGCGTTTCAATTTTACGAGCATTGTTCCCCTTTTATTACCGGAAGGTATAGCTGTTTTGGGTTGATCGTTGTCCGAATGTCCTGTGCAGCTGGTTGGAAGGGCAATATTATGTTTGCAAAACGGTTATGTTATAGAATTATAAAGGAAATCGAAAAACTCTCTGTTAGTTGTGTTTGAAAGTGACATTATCACAACAAATATCCTTTAAAATCTCTAGATATGTCGCGGATGAGGTTGCCGGGAGAAGATAACTGACCCATTCACTTTTACCACCCGGTGTTTAAATTTATGATATATCAGTTCACTTTTTAATCATGGCAGAAGGAAAACCATTCAAATACATGTCTCCGGTCCTCTTCGTCAATGACGTTGAGAGGTCAAAAAAATTCTATATCTAAGTTATGGGTGAAGAGATCGAACTCGATCTCGGGAAGAACATCGGGTTCAAAGGCGGGCTTGCGATATGGGAGGGAGAGTACGGCAGAAATGTGGTGTTTGGAGATTCATCAGGAGGAGATTATTCTTCAAAGAGGATGCTTGAAATATATTATGAGACGGGTGATATGGAAAAAAGCTTTGAGATTCTCAAATCTGCAGGAGTAGAATTCGTCCACGAGGTCGTTGAACAGCCCTGGAAACAGCTTACTGTAAGATTCCTTGATCCCGACGGCCACATGATAGAGGTCGGCGAGAGGATGGATGTCTGCATACGGAGGCTTTCAGCTTCAGGCAGGACTCCTGAGCAGATTGCAAAGGAGACAACAATGCCTGTTGAAGCTGTTAATTATATGCTTCGGGCAGATGACTGAGTCATAAAATGGCATTCTCTGTATTTTTGCTTGACCGGAATATATTATAAATATGCGAAGTTTGGGAAAACGGACTTTTCATGATATATTAATATCAGTTTAAATTCCCTGTAACCTGAATTTAAATTAAAATGGATGTTAATATTCTGATTTAAGGATTGAATTGTGTTTATTTATATCCTGCTTCCTGTTGCATGATTAAATTTTAAAAATCCGCAGTTATGTCTGCTAAAATTTATAATAAGTGGCTTTTTAGTTACAATTTATAATTTTATTGATCAAGAGATGTTTGTTCAGTGATTGTAGGATTAAATGGTGGTTAAAGGGGTATAGATCCCCAAAACCTGCCTGGTTTCTAAAAATAGATACTGTCCTCCTCAATCCCTGTAAATATCTTTTGAAAATTATTATATGTGATAATTTTATAAAATTTTCAGGGCTTTAACTGCCGGAAGGATCCGGGAGGTTTTAGAGCTTAGAAAGGTTGTGTAAATTTGGATTTTAAAAAGATGAAATTGTTTTCAGTTTTAATTTTATTGTGTGCTGTATTTGTAATGGGTGCAGGATGTACCGGATCAGGTACAGGAGATGCTGCGGAAGGTACACCTGCTTCCGGACAGGAAGAACTTAAGAGTGTTGTTCTGGTATCTACACCATATGACACCGAGATTTCAAGTTCAAACGTTCTGAAGATTGTTTTAAAAGAGGCTGGATATGATGTGGAGATAAAGACAGTAGATGTCGGTCTTGCATGGAAGGGTCTTGCAACAGGATCCGGTGACTTCTTTGTTGGTGGCTGGCTTCCAACGTGTCATGGTAAATATCTCGATGAGAACAAGGATGATATTGTCTTTGTAAGAAACAATCTTCAGGGAACAAGATGTGGTCTTGTAGTTCCGGAGTATGTTGAGATTGATTCCATTGCCGATCTTAAAGACAATGGTGAACTCTTTGATTCAACGATTACCGGAATTGAACCCGGTGCAGGAATCATGGGAAGTACAGAGGAAGTAATCGCTACCTACGATCTTGATTATGAGATTATGGCAGGAAGTGAGGCTGGGATGTGTGCCGCACTAAAATCTGCTGTCAATTCCGAAGAGCCGATTGTTGTAACCGGATGGTCGCCACACTGGAAGTTTGTAAGATGGGATCTCAAGTATCTTGATGACCCTGAAAATGTCTACGGCGGCGAGGAGTATATCACCACATATACCCGGACGGGCCTGGAAGAGGATATGCCTGACCTTTATTCGTTCCTGGAGAGATTCCACTGGGAGACCTCTGACATGGAGTCGATAATGCTCGATATGAACGAGGGAATGAGTGCCGAAGACGCTGCACAGAAGTGGGTCGAAAACAACCCCGAACTCGTGAACGAGTGGCTTGGACAGACTTCCTGAACTTTTTCTATTTTCACTTTTTTTGAGGTCCTGTTATTTTATAATCGCATTCTGCTTAAGCTAAAAAAAGATTTCAGACCGAAGTCTTCCTGAAGAGGTATGCCCCGAGCATTATCATCGCGACCGAGAATGCGGAAAGCACAGCCAGACATAGCAGGGGATCGATCTGCGACGAACCCGTCAGGCCGTACCTGATCCCTTCCACCCCGTATGTCAGGGGATCGAACATGGTCAGTGATTTGAATGCCGGAGGCAGGCTCTCGATCGGGAACATCGCCCCTGAGAGCCCGAATATTGGGAATATCAAAAAACTCATTATGAGCTGGAATCCGTTCATATCCTCCATCCTTGAGGCGATGGCGATTCCGACGGATGTAAAGGCAATCCCAATCAGGATCATGAATCCTGCCGCAGTCAGGAGGCCGACAATTCCCGGGAACTGAAGACCGATCAGAAACGAGAGAATAAGTATCAGTGTGCCCTGTATAATTGCGGTAGTCGCACCTCCGAAGGTCTGCCCGAGCATGATCTCGGTCCTCGTAACCGGGGCGACAAGCGTCTCCTTCAAAAAGCCGAACTGTTTGTCCCAGATAATCTGTATTCCGGCGAATATCGAAGTGAATAGGACGCCCATCGAGACAATCCCGGGCGCAAGGAAGACGACGTAGTCCTCGCCGGTGTTGGGGATTACAACCACCGAGTTCAGGCCGAAACCGAGGAATACAAGGAGAAAGAGCGGCATGCCGAGACTGCCGACTATCCGGCTCTTCGACCTGATGTACCTCTTGACGCTCCGGAGCCATATCGTGTATATTACGTCCATTTCAGTGCCTCCTCGTATGATACATAGTCCTCATCCTGTCCTTTGCATCTGCTTCGGCGTCGCGGATGGTCTTTCCGGTGTAGTGCAGGAAGACATCCTCGAGAGTGGGTTTGTGGATTGATACCGACGATATTGCAATGCCGGTTTTGACAAGCCCCTCTATTATCACGGTCAGGTGCTCCTCGGCCCCGGAGAGACTGATCGTAAAGGAGTCTTCATAATATTCTATATTCTCAATCCACGGCAGGTCAAGGGCTGAAATTTTGTTCCTGTAATCCGTTGACTTTACGGTAATAAGGTCCCCGCCGATGCTTTTCTTCAGATTTTCAGGAGTGTCCATGGCGACGATCCGACCCATATCGATGATTCCTATCCTGTTGCAGAGCCGGTCTGCCTCATCCATGTAGTGTGTGGTGATTATCACCGAGATCCCGAATTCCCTGTTCAGGTTCTCTATATACTCCCAGAGATAGTTCCTCGTCTGTGGGTCGAGTCCCAGTGTCGGTTCGTCGAGGAAGAGGACCTTCGGCCTGTGCAGGAGTCCTCTTGCAATCTCAAGCCTTCTTCTCATCCCGCCGGAGAATGTCTTGACCAGATCGTCCTTTCTATCCTGAAGACCGACAAGTTCCAAAAGCTCTTTTGTCCTCTCATTTCGGGTATTCCCCGGGATCCTGTATAGCCTGCCGTGAAAGTCCATGTTCTCCCATGCGGTAAGCTCCTCGTCGAGACTCTGGTCCTGAAATACGATTCCGATCGATTTCCTTACCCCGTCCTCATCAGACGCAATGTCATGGCCGTTTACAAGTGCCTTTCCGGAGGTGGGATCTGCCATAGTCGCGAGGATGGATATCGTCGTGGACTTTCCCGCACCGTTGGGCCCTAATAGCCCGAATATTTCACCCTCTTCAATCTCGAAGGATATGTTGTCTACGGCAGTAAATTCCCCGAATTTTTTAGTAAGGTCTTCAACAGTTACCGCTTTCATCTTCTGCAAGTCTCCTCAATTCTTCAAGACATCTCCGCGTAATCTCTGCGGCTTTAGCTTCCTTCTCGGGCGGAATGTTTTCAAGCGTGTGGTGAATTTCCGAGAGGGCTTCCCATGCCACAGCATTGTTCCTGCCGAATATCTCCGCCATAATCTTCCTGAAGACGTACATCTTCTCGCCGGCCTCCTTTTTATTGCGGATTATCTCCCCGAGATGAGTTCTGCCTTCCTCTGTGATTTCGTATATGTTCTTTGAGCGAGCACCTGTTTCGGATATCCTGATTGTTCCCTCTTCCTCCATCTTTTTGAGCATAGGGTAGAGCGTACCCTTGCTCGGCACCCAGTGGCCCTCCGTCTTCTCTTCGATCTCCTTTATCAGGTCGTAGCCTGTCTTTGGCTCATCTTCCAGTGAATGAAGGATATAAAGCCGGATCAATCCTCCGCGTCTGTGGTGTGTTTCGTCCCCGCCGAATCTCATGTGCCTGTGAAATCCGGGGATTTCATTGCTTTTGTGAGTCATACTGCCTCCCTGCTCTATTGTTTGTCAAATAGTTCTATTCCGAACTGTTCGCAATAGTAATGTTTTTTTGAGTATTTATTTATTGTCTTCATGGAAGGCCGGATTTAATAATTGTAGAAATAAATTATCATCATCAGATTTTTATGAGAACTGAACATTTCAACCTGAAAAACGGAAGAGCGCCAGTATACTGTGAATTCGGAGACCTCTGTTCGAGGCCTGAAGGCAAGGGTCGCCTGTTCCCGTTCAAAATGCAGGATCTGATCTTCGATAACGCCGATGAAGAGATTGGAAGTCAGTAATTGTGATGGCGCAGGGAATCTGCAGGAGAATGACAGTTCTCCACCACATTGTGAAAACCATCTTGATGCAAAAGGGTGGAATATATTTATGAACGATGTTATAGGCGCTATCCGCAAAGAACTGGAGTCTTTTCCTAAAGAGGACAGAACGCCGGACTTTCAGCGTTTTTTTAAGGGTGAGGTCAGATGTTATGGCCTGAAAACAGCTCCTGTCAGGAAAACCTCCCTGAAATACTGGAAGGAGATAAAAAACCTCGAAAAGGATGAGATATTCGGTCTCTGCGAAGAACTGTTTTCATCCGATTACACCGAAGAGGCCTTTATCGCATCATTCTGGACTGAAAAGCTCTCCAAAAAGTTCGAAGAGGCGGATATCGATACATTCTATCGGTGGATAGATATCTACATAAACAACTGGGCCAAGTGCGATACCTTCTGCAATCATACGGTCGGCGATTATATCGTCATGTACCCTCACCGGGTACCGGCTCTTAAGAAATGGGCGAAATCCAAAAACCGGTGGTTGAGGCGGGCCGCGGCCATATCGCTCATAATCCCGGCGAAGAAGGGATTATTCCTCGAAGAGATCTTTGAAATAGCCGACATACTGCTCGAAGATGAAGACGATATGGTCCAAAAGGGATACGGATGGATGCTTAAGGATGCAAGTATAACAAAGCCGGACGAGATTTTTGGTTATGTGATGAAGAACAAACGAAGGATGCCCCGAACAGCTCTAAGGTATGCAATAGAGAGAATGCCGAAGGACATGAGGTCAGAGGCGATGAAGAAGGACTGGTGAGCTTTCCCGGCAAACCGACAAAATATTTCTTTTTGTCCCCGTAATAACTGGTAGGATATTTTTCGGGATTATTTATATGAAGATACAGCCACCCGACTCAAAGGGAATACCGCCTGAAGAAAGGATAGAAGAAGCTGTTGCAAAACTCCGTGCCGCCGGTACCAAAGGCGAACTCGGAGAGGCGGTGGCATCCGAGATCCTGAAGTACTCTCTCTATGAGCTCCAGGTGATCGGGGGAAAGGTCCGCCAGGAGATCGACAAACTCCCGTCTCCATACAGGGAGAAGGTCCGCCCGTACTTCCAGCAGCAGCTCTTCGATATATATAACAGGCTCATGTCGATGCAGAGATCCGGGGAGTTTTCAAAGATGAAGGCGAAGGTGAAGGACCCCGCACTTTTCGAAGAATACCTCGATATGCTCCCCGGCGGATGCTTCAACGACCCGGAGAGCACGGGGACAGACTTCAACTTTGAGGATCCTGTAAAATCGCTATTTTACTACCTGCTCTCGTGCTATACGATGTTCGTCCTCGACGAGCCGGGCCATCCTGTCGGGACTCCCTTCCCCGGGGGTTTTGCAGTCGGGAAGAGGGGGGACGAGTATTACTGCCCCATACGCGATAAGGAAGAGGAGGTCCCCTTTTCGATATGCAATTTTTGTCCTGCAAAACAGATGGAAGGAGTTTAGACTTTAAAGTTCACCGTCGATAAGGAAGACATCACTGAAGGAAAGACAGTACTCATGAGCGTTTATGATGTTTACCGGATCTAAATTTTAGAAAAAATATTTTTTAAAATCGATTTTGTATTTATCGGCAGTGTTCTCATCCCGTTACTCTAAAAGCCTGAACTGTCCCCTCCCCAGGTTACGTTCTGAACATAGAATTCGAATGAATTTACTCCATCAGGATTCTGCATAGAATAATCGAGATCCATATCGAGCCTGAACGTCCCGTCCGGTCTGTTTGCAGGAGCTCCCCAGCTGTTCAAAACCGTCCAGTATCTCCCGTCAGAATCCGTGTCGTTGTAACCCAGGATCAGCATAACATGCCCGCCGTCGTTTCCTGTTGCACCTGGAGCGGATTCAGGGCTGAAGACAGTGGTCTCTGTATCGTTCTCCCAGAAGTCCATAAAGGGATCCCAGTCATCGGGAGTATATACTACAATGACCGCACTGCCGGAGGCGAGTACAGATTTAATCGAGTTGATTGCGGTTTCTTTTGGTATATCCCTATCTTCGTAGACTGCATTTGTTGCAATTATCTCGGCATGCATCTCTTCGATTGGATAATATGGATCTGTCTGGATCGTGTCCGCCGGAACCGAAGATGACTCTCCTTTCTCGCACATTGTTGCGGAATCTGCAAATCCGGCGTTCCTGTTGCTAAGGGGTACAGCTTTGCCGGTTAAATTATAGAAATCTGCGAACCAGACCGGATTTCCGCCACAGCAGGCCCATATTCCTGTTCCGTTGTGGTATGTGGATGTGAAGTACTGGACTGAAAGCGGATCGGCGATGCCCTTCTGCCTGTATAGTTCCATCTGGAGGGCGCCGGTATCTGCCCACACCCAGCAGTTCCCGCAGTGTTCTGGCGAACCGCCAGTCTGATCCCACTCCGCGGGTACATATGCAAATTTACCGAGGAGAGAGATACTCTCGGGAGTAATTCCAGAATTTTCCTGAGGGGAGTAACGCGGCGTGTTCCTGTTTGCCTCCTGGAATGCCAGTACGAGATCTGTCTGGAGATTCATAGAAAGATCCGCGAAATCATCCGGGGACTGATCGGTCGTAACCGCACCATCCATCGAATTAACCAGACTCATTATGTCGCTCGTATCGTACATGCTGATATCCAGGTCTCTCCCGAAATCCCGTGGGTCGACAGATCGGAATGCTTCAAAATCTCCTGAGAGCATGGTGTCGAGACTAACGCCGTCTATCGATATCAGGTAAGGATTTGAGCATGAGACACATGCATCGTCCTTGGGGATAGTAAGCACAAACGATGAGAATATTATGGCTAATATGCACAAAACCAGAATCAGGAATCCCGTATATTTCATTAATCTCAAATTAGACAGGTGAATTATTAATAATTTTATCTTTCTGTCCTGTCCTCCAGAAATTTGCCGCCCCTGCCTGCCTCCTGAGTGATAGCAGGAATTATCTATAAGACAGTCATATATCCCGTCAGTATATGTACGAACTGGTCTCGCCGGTCGATACCCGTGTCGTTTTGAAATACACGGGCAGGCTGATGATGGGGATGGGGGCTGTTCTTGCAGTGCCCATGGCAGTGGCGCTTTTATTTACAGAACTTCATACTGCCGCTGTCTACGGGGCCACGGGCCTGCTGATAGTCCTCGCCGGCTGGCTGCTGGTGAAAATCCTTCCCGAGGGGGAACTTGAATGGAAGGAATCCCTCGTAATTGCGGCGATAATATTTCCCTTTCTTGCCCTTCTTAATGCCTTTCCCTTTGCCTTATCGACCGGGATGAACCTGTCGGATTCTTTCTTTGAGGCCGTATCAGGGATAACAACTACAGGTCTCTCCGTTGCCCCTGCCGGTGTCGGCCCTGTCTTTCTCTTTGCAAGGTCATGGCTCCAGTGGATCGGTGGAATCGGGATTGTAATCATAGTTCTCCTTGTCTTCGTCCATCCCGGAACGAGTGCATTCCGCCTATTCTCAGCAAATGTAGGGGAGGGCAGGATCAGGCCCAATGTAATGGCGACGGCATCGGTACTTGTGAAGGTCTATCTCGCAATAACGGCGGTTGCATTTGCACTGCTTATGCTCTCCGGGATGCCTGTCTTCGATTCGGTATGCCATGCACTCTCCACTGTTTCGACTGGCGGATTTTCAACAGGTCCTGATTCGATTGCCTCGTTTCCGGGGCTGTTCGTCCCGGTGACGATCTTTATCGGGTTTATGATGGGGGCGGTCAACTTCGGGCTCTATACGCGGCTTTCAGGAGGCATCAGGGATTTTTTTTCGGATGTCCAGTTCCGTTACTTTATTCTGGTCCTGCTACTCGGTTTCATTCTTCTACTGATGACAATGGCCGTAGAGGTGCCCCTGGATGAGGCCTTTCCCGCATCCGCTTTTCAGGCTGCATCTGCACTATCGACGGCCGGTTTCTCAACGATCGACATCGGCTCCCTTCCCGACAGCTCGAAGGCCGTGCTCACCCTGCTCATGTGGGTCGGGGGGTCTGTGGGTTCCACTGCGGGCGGCATAAAGATTATGAGGCTGATCATTCTTTTCAAGATAATTCATCTCGTGTTCATCCGTTTCTTCCTTCCAAAAGAGGCCTTAACACCCCTTAAAGTGGGGGACGAAGTCATCGAATCCCGGCATGTCTACCATATCGTGACATATGTCATTCTCTACGCCCTTGTCATCATAGTGTCCGGTTTCATATTCATGCTGCATGGAATCGGTCTTGACAATGCAATATTCGAGGTTTCCAGTGCACTTGGAACAGTCGGCCTTTCAACAGGTATAACAGGTCCGGGGATGCCGGATATCCTGAAGTGGACACTGATCGTTGACATGGTTCTTGGAAGGATCGAGATTATACCACTATGTATATTGCTCTTCCCGAGAACATGGGTTAAGAGGTAATCCGTATGAGGATAATAATCGTTGGTGCCACGCCTTTGGGGATGGATCTGGCAGAGGTTCTCATAAAAAAGGGCTACGAGGTCATTTTCATCGTCAGGGATGAAAGGCTTGCAGAAAATCTCTCTGAGACTCTTGACTGTACAGTCATCAATGCAGAGGGGACGAGGCCCGATACGCTCGAAAAAGCCGAAGTGGAAAGAGCAGATGCGATCGTGGCCTGTACGGATCACGATCAGGACAATATACTGATCGGGGTCATTGCACGGGGCTACAAGGTCCCCGAGATTATCATCACGACTGAGGATATCCAGTTCATGACCGTTGCACGGAAACTGGGCTTTCATCATGTCCTAAACCCCCCCCAGACGACATCGGCAATTGTATACCATACGCTCAGGGGGATCGATACAATCGAGCTTTCGACCATGATGCGGGGGGACACAAGGTTCGTAAGCGTGTTCGCACCCCCGAAATTTGATGATATTAAGTTAGCAGAGCTTTCCCTCCCTAAGGGCAGTGCGTTCATCGGGCTGTACAGGGACGACCATTTTACAGTCCACATGGAAAATCCACTGGTAAAGGAGGGGGACGAGATCCTGGTGGTCACGAAACTTGAAAATGTGAATGAAATTTATGACCTTTTCAGGGCTGAAGAAGCCGCCTGAACGGGCTCGTCATATCTTTTTGCGCTGGCTTAATGCAAATAAATATATCTTCTCTTGTCTTACAATCGAATAATCTCAAAAAAGAGTGATTTTATGGTTAAACTTTCAGCGAAGATTCTTGACATCGATTATAGGGGTGTCATAATCAACAGGAACGACGCAAGGAAGATCGGTGTTCTTGACGGCGACCGCATCCAGATAATTGACGAGAGCTCAGGGGTCTTTGTGCAGGCATTCGTGTCGACAACCGGAAAACTTCTTGGCGAAGGGAAGATTGGGATTTACCATCTCACCAACAAGAAGCTGAATGCGAAGGAAGGCGATGTTTTTGAGGTCCGTTTCGCAGACAGGCCTACATCCATAGAATATATCAAGAAGAAGATGGACGGGGGAAAACTGACCGCCGACGAGACCCATGCGATTGTTACCGATATCGTGGACGACATCCTCGCACCCGGCGAGATCAGTGCATATATCACCGGTTCATATATCCAGGGCCTTGACATGGACGAGGTCGAACACCTGACCCGCTCGATGGTATCGACCGGCGAGAGGCTGAACTTCACCTCCCATCCCATAGTCGACAAGCACTCGATAGGAGGTGTTCCGGGGAACAAGATCTCGCTCCTCGTAGTCCCGATAATCGCGGCTTCGGGCTTAAAGATTCCAAAGACGAGCTCACGGGCGATTACAGGGGCGGGGGGCACCGCGGACCTGATGGAGATCCTTGCACCCGTGACATTCTCCGCTGAAGAAGTCCAGAAGATGACCGAGAAGGCCGGCGGGGTCATCGTCTGGGGGGGTGCGACGAATATCGCACCCGCTGACGACAAGATAATCATCTACGAGTACCCGCTCAAGATCGATGCAAGAGGTCAGATGCTTGCAAGCGTAATGGCGAAGAAGTATGCTGCCGGGGCCGACCTTGTCGTAATAGACATCCCCGTGGGTCAGCATGCCAAGGTCGCAACCGTCGAGGAGGGCCGGAAGCTTGCAAGGGAGTTTATCGATCTCGGGGACCGTCTCGGCATGAAGGTAGAGTGTGCGATAACCTACGGGGAGTCGCCTGTCGGCCATTCGATCGGTGTCAATCTCGAAGTCCGTGAGGCCCTTGCAATCCTTGAGGGTTCGGAGGTCCCGGGCTCGCTCCTCCAGAAGAGCATATCGATTGCCGGCATGGCCTTCGAGATGTCGGGCAAGGCCCCGAACGGTGAGGGTGCCAATATGGCTCTTGACCTGCTGAGAAACGGGAAGGCTCTTGAGAAGATGAAGCAGATTATTGAGATCCAGGGCGGCGATCCGAACATCAAGGCCGAAGACATCCTCCCCGGCGAGCACTCTTTCAGCGTGAATGCACCGGAAAACGGCTATGTTGTAGAGATGAACAACAAGGCGCTTATAACCATTGCGAGAACCGCGGGTGCGCCGCATGACGAAGGCGCCGGAATATATCTTCACAAGAAAAAAGGTGAACGCGTCGTGAAGAGCGAGCCGATCTTCACCATTTATGCCGACCGCGAATGGAGGCTCGAGAAGGCAATCCAGACCGCAAGGCAGCTGATGCCCCTGATAGTCGAGGGAATGCTGATAGACAGGATTCCTTCGGGTTACATGAGAACCGAGATCTGAGAATCCCTCATCTTAAGTCCGAGATATCCCATCCAAGGTGGTCTCTTATAATAATATAGGCCATCTCCGGGGGGATCGCACCTTTTTCCGTCACTATCAGATCCACGAAATCGGCCGGGGTGACGTCGAATGCAGGATTTCTTATTGTCACATTCTTTAGTACGGCTGCCGTTTTGGGGTCAAGAACCTCTGATGAATCCCTCTCCTCTATCTCGATAAGATCTCCGGCGATTGTCCTTGGGGCGAACTTGAAGCTCTCGGCTGCAACCATTAGGGGGGTCCTGGCCTCCCGGGCGGCAAGCGCAATCTGCGATGTCCCTATCTTGTTGACCACTGCGCCGTTCACGGTCACCGCATCGGTACCTATGACAAGAAGGTCGGTCTTCTTCATGAAGGAGCGGGCCGCCGAGTCGACGATGAAGTTCGTCTTAATCCCCGCATTATTTAAGGCCCTGATTGTAAGAAGCCCCTGGTTTCTCGGCCTGACCTCGGTTGCAAAGACCTCTCTTACCTTCCCCTGCCTGTGCGCCTCGATGATGCAACCTATTGCCGCCTGCGAGTTGCAATGGGTCATAAGGACTGCATCTTCGGGTATGTGCCTTGCACCGATCTCTGCAATCTTCTGGAGGGCTTCCTTTGAGTTGCGGACGAACTCTTCGCTGCTTGGCCTGATGCCTGCCCTGGCCTCGGCTATTGTGTCTGCATTCCTGACACCCGTCATCACGATGTTAACAGCGTTGGGGAGCGAGACGGCGGTCGGCCTCGTTGCAAGGAGCATCTCCGCGGCTTTCTCCATCTCCTCTTTGAAGTCAGGCAGGGCAAGTTCTCCAAGCCCTTCCCCGTATTCGCAGAGGGCCTCAACCGCGGATCTTGCGATGAGCGCCGCACCCCGTATCTCCATTGTACGTATCTTTTCGGCTGTATCTTCAAGCGACATATATATTAAGATAAAATGATGGCGATGTAAATAGAATTTGTGAGAAAAATGTTTCAGCGAATGATGTATTCACTCATTTTGAGGGTATTCCTCTCAAACTCACCCCTGTAATGGACGAAGGCCGTTACAGGCTCCCCGGCGTTAAACGCTCTTATTCCCCTGTCATAGATCTTCCTGACGGGACGAAGCCCGGATTCGGTGAAATGCCCGAGTGCATCGCTATAAAAGTCGATCTCCTTCTTCAGGAAGGCCTTCTCGTATGCAATCGTCTCCTCCGCAGCCTGACGGCATTCATCATCCGGGATCTCGGTATTGTATTCACCGTGCTCGTTCAGACCCGAGATCTGTCTCCATGCAAGCTTTCCGTCATCCCCATATTCCCGGTGAAGCATGTAGGGGTATATCCTGCATATTGAAAACCGGTCTTCATATATCATGCACCTCTTGTCTTTGAGAAAAATGCATTCCCCGTTCTCCTTTGACTTAAGCGAATAGCCCGAGACATAGAAATTTCCGTGTTGGTCGCAGAGCTCAAAGTAGGGTGCCGGGACAATCGCATCCGGCCTGAGCGATTTCACTCTCTCAATATCGTCGTCAAGGAGGAAGACATGGCCGTTGAACTCGTTCGTGCAACACTTCCCGCAGAGGGTGCATGAGAACCCAACGTCCTTTATTACAGAGCAGAGTTCTCCTATGTCGTATTCGTCGAGAAGGCGAAGCTCCTCTTCAAGTTCGCCTTTTTTCTTCTCAATTCCCTTTATAGAGTTAACCGAAGCCAAAATGTGTCTCCTGTGTCACCAGAAATGTATGTTTTCGTCTCAGAAAAAATGTAGTCTCTTTGCATCAGGACGAATGAGTGCGGGGGACATCTTCATCCGCCACTCTTTTTACAGAGAGCAGTTTCGTATAGTCATCGAACCACAACGCCTTCGGGTCTCTCCTGAAACTCATAAATTTCCCGATATCCTCCCAGTTTGCCGCCTGCTGGTACTTCATGTACGTTCTCTCGTCATCGACGCCTACAATAGCAATCTTTCCCGTGACATGCGACATCGCAAATGTGAATCTCTTCGCAAGGCCCGAGCAGTTCATCTTCGCTTTTTCGAGGATGAAGTACGCCTCTTCAATTGGGACGACAAAATGCCTGTTGCCGAGTGTGGGGCGGCACTGGAAGACATAATAAGGTGCGACCCCGATAAAGGAGAGTTTTCTGAAGAGTTTGGCAATGGTTTCCGGGTCGTCGTTTATACCGTGCAGGACCGGAGTCTGGTTGGCAAATACTGCACCTGCCTCCTGCAGGATGTTTATTGCTTTTATTGCAGGTTCGGTGAGTTCACGCGGGTGGTTGAACTGCGTAACAACATAGATCTTCTTATCCTTCATCGCCGCTTTCCTGATCATTTCGGGGAGGCGGGGGTCGTTCAATATCCTGAAAGGATTGTATGCAGGGATTTTCGTCCCGATCCTGATAATTTTTATGTGCTCTATTTTGCTGATCCTGCTGACTATCTTTTTAAGCTGCTTTGTGGAGAGAAAGAGCGGGTCGCCCCCGCTTAAGAGAACATTTGTTATCTCCGGGTGCGAGGAGATATAATCTACGTCAGCATCGATATCCCTTGCAATCTCACGGGACTCTTTCTCCATAAAAAGTCTCTTCCTGAAGCAGTACCTGCAGAAACCCGCACACATATCGCTGACGAGAACAAGGGCGGTCTGCTCGTACTTGTGCTCCATCCCGGGTCCCACTACGTATTTTGCCTCCTTTGATGTGTCGAGCTGCCCCCATTCTTCAAGCTCGGCCGGGTCAGGAATTACCAGTTTCCTGATAGGGTCCGCCGGGTCGTCCCAGTTGATGAGCGAGAGATAGTATTCGTTCGCTCGGAAGGCAAATTTTTTTTGCACCTCTGCAAGCCGCTTTTTGTCATCATCGGAAAGGCCGGCGACTTTCATGATATCCGTGATGTATTTTGGACTGTACATCCTGATCGGGTGCAGATTGCCTGATGTTGTATTTATAATTATGCGGCAGGTGGTTTCCGGAGGAAATCCGGATATGTTATAGTGGCAGGATTTCGCCCTATTATCCTATTCCTAAATGCTTGGGAGGATCTTGAAAATCGTCGGGAGATGAACTCCAGGGGGCGGGAATAATTTTATTTTCTGTCTATCGTCCCGACAATGTTTATCTGATAGAAATTCCTGACTACTTTATAAGATATGACCAGGTACTTCCCCGGAGACGTCGTAATCGCATCTATGGACCTGAGAGGGCCCGGCGGGAGAAAATCCCGCCCCGCGGTTGTAATTGGCGAAGCCGGGAAAAATCGTTTCCTGCTGTGCCCTGTTACAAGCCGCCGGCCTGAAAACAGTGATTGCCTGCCGCTCGGTCTTGATGATTTCGAGAAAGGCGGCCTTGATCTTTTTGAGGAGAGCTATGTTCTGTTCTCTGATGCCGGAATTGTCGAGGGCAGATACATACATGGAAAAAGAGGACATCTTGCATCATCCGTTTTTCTGGAGATCTCGGGGAGGGTGAGATTATGACCGGTGCCGGCATGATCGACGAGATTACTTTCCGTGAGGTCACTGACAACGACCTCGAAGCTATGAACTTGCTTGTAAATAACGAGGATATAGCAAGATATCTCGACCTGATTCCTCCTGTGCCGATGTCAAAAACGATAGATTTCCGGCAGTTTGCCGCGAGCAGGGGTGCGATGTGGTGGTGTATCTTGAAAGGGAACGACATCATAGGAAGCGCCGGCATAGTACCGGAGGACAGCGAAGGCAAAATGTCACACGTCGGAGTATTCTTCATCTATATACTGAAGGAATACTGGGGTCTGGGCTACGGGGACCTTGCAGTCGATTACGCACTCGCCCGTGCCGAATGTGCCGGGCTGAGGCGGGTCGAATGCATAGTATCTGCAGAAAACCGGAGGGCGATCTCTCTCTATGAACAAAAAGGGTTCAGTATCGAGGGAGTTAAAAGGAAAGCTTTCTTTTACGGTGAAGAGTACTCCGATGTAGTGGTGATGGGAAAGATTTTGTGATGGGTAAAATTTTTCATTAGAGGCAACCCTGCTTCTTCCCTGGGTTTTAAAGGGCTGGTTTCTCTTCTAATCCTCAGACTGCCTCGATTTTCCGGAACCTGAATATAATCCTCCAGTCCTGCTGTTCCCGGAGTGTGATCTCGTTCATCTCCTCAAGAAGGGAGCAGAGTTCACTCATGGTTGAAACATGCCTGATTTCGTTCCTGATGGAAGTCAGGTGGCGTACGATATGTGTGTACCGCTCTGAATTCCTGAGATACTCTCTCTGCACCCTGACGGCGGCGATCGCTGAACCTACTGCAGGAAGGGTGATCGTCAGGTACGCGAGAATTAAAGAAACGGAGAGATTGACATTGATTTCCCAATGGCCCACACCCGTTGCATGAATAATCGCGAGAATAAGTACGAGGACAAATATAAGCTCACCCGAGGTTGCCAGCATTTTGTATCTCTTTCTTGATTTCTCGCTTTCCCTTTCATAATATGCGAGGCGGTTGTTGACCCAGGCCGATTTAAGGAATCTCTTCATCGGGTCAAAAGGAATGTTCAGCCGACAGTAGGAGGACGGTTTGAGTGAGACTATAGATCCAAAAGCCATCACCATCCAGTCGTTGGGCCGGTGTGCCAGGCTCATGTGGGGCGGAGTATCCGGGCTTTTGCATGTTACACAGACAATGGATACAAAGAATGCAGCCCTTATCCTCTCTGCAAGAAAGTTATAGTCTATCCATTTCCTGTGATAATCGCCGTATCTCGAGGCGGTCATCAGGACAATAATCAGTGCGATCTCCGCAACTTCGATCCAGACCAGCTCCGGGAAGTCCGGGAAGAACAGAGTCTGCATGGTGATTGTAAGAACTGCAAGGGCGGCAAGCACTGATATGAGTGTCCCGGTGGATATGTACCGCCGCCTGTATTTTCGTGCAAGAAGCTTTGCTCTTGAATAGTTAGGGAGAAGAGAGGTATAGATGTCCTTTAGAAGATCCTTCGGAAGTCCGGCTTTCTCAGATTCACGCTCAAGCAGATCGATATACTGTTTTTGTTTGGTCAGGTAGTAATTTCCGTTGATTTTTTCAGTATTGTACGTATTCAGATGCATATAGGATTCAAAAATCCTGTCATCATGAGGGAGCCTGTAGCTGTGCCCGGAAATCTGGTTTATTGCAACAATAGTCCTTCCGTATCTCCTCGCAAGGCTGAAGGCACTGCCCTTGCGATATTCCTCGGATCCCGGTTCCCATTCGCCTACCAGCAGAACGAGGGTCGAATTGTCGATAACTGAATCATAGACCGGATCAAATCCCGGGGTTGCTTCATCCCTGTTGACAATCTTAAGTTTGTATTTAATCGGACCTAAAAACGGCCTGTAAGGAAGTGCCAGTTCCCCGGGCAGGTTTAGCAGTTCGACTTCAGGGTTTCTGATCCTGTTCCAGACGGGATCTGCCAGCAGTGATTCGAGTATAACATGCTCAGATCCAGGGTGATAAGGGAGGACAAACTTATAGGTATGAGGGGTGTTTGAAAGAATCTCTTCTAGGTAATAGATCGTATCCTTTATCGCCCGCTTTACATTTTCTGAATCAAAGCTGCTCTCAGATACTATAAGGCCGATACTAACCGTGATCGAAAGAGGGCCTGGAATTACCGGTGGATTGTCCTCTTCTTCGTAATGCCGGATCGCCTTGTGTATCTTCATTTTTGAGACCTCTCATTGACAGGATTCAGGGAAATCCCGGCTTAATGAGTTATAAAACTGCGCTCTCTTAAATAGTTAGTCCATGAGATGGCAACAACCGGGAAATAAAATTAAAAAAGAATGGGTTCAGTCTTCAACAGGGTACTGTATCTCTGTCAGCAGTTCCTCTTCCGGGGTGTCCGCCGGGTCGTTTAAGTAAAGCTCTCTTGGGGAGCCACACATATTCAGTCCTTTTTCATTGATATAATCATAGATCTTTTTATGGGCCATTCCAAGATTGCCATAGGACCCTTTATGAATTACCGTCACTGCCTTCACTGGTGGAAGAGTCTTCAATGAGATTTCCGGGTCAGAGATAGTCATCTGTCCTGTTACAGGGAGTGCAATTTCTACCATGCCTCCCGTTTCATCGCAATCTTCTCCGATATAGATAGACATGACAGGCCCGGTGACCTTCACCTGTCCGCCTGAGTTTGATGCGGAGGAAATTTCCGTGCACAGTCTTTCTATGAGCCTGCTTACAACGTCGCCGTACGGGCCGTTTCCACTGAGGCTTATAACCCTTAATCCGGGGATCTCCTTGATACTCCAGTTGATAAGTTCCATTTTAAACAACTCTCCAAACGGATCCTCTGATGAGAGAATCCTCTCTGCCATTTTCAGTCTTTGCAGCTCCTTACGGACTTCTAGGAGCCTCCCGGCTACCATTTCGGTGATCTCGGGGCTGTTTTTATCATCCTGTTCTGAAATCCGTTCGATCTCGTTGAGATTAAATCCAAGAGCCGAGAGTGCTTTGATCCATATTCCCTTCTCTATCTGGAGCGGGGTATAATACCTGTATCCTGTGCAGATATCCTTCTGCACGGGGACGAGCAGCCCTTTCTTTTCGTAACAGTAAAGTGCTTTTTTTGAAAGCCTGGTGATGTCAGAAAATTTACCGATAGGGATCCTGTCGACTGTCATGGCTTATCCGGATTATTGGTTTCTATGTCAGATAGGGGGTTGGAGTTTTACCTGGGAGAGAGTTTGATTTAATTGTAGAGAACCGGACATTTTCTATGAAAATATCAAACTATTATCTCAACTGTCCCTTTGCCGGCATTATGCTTTAGATCTATAACGTCGGAGTATGACAGCGCCCAGAGTAACTTTGCAGGTTCGCCTTTAACAAGCCCCGAATCGTACTTGTCTCCGGTATCGAGTTTTCTTGAGAACTCAAGGGTCTGATAGGCGCTTTTCTCTGCACCTGCGTATTTCAGGAGGTCAAATGTTCCGCCGAGTGCAGTGTCCTCCCTGTTTGGTCCGGTTGTGCCGATGCTGTACATGTCATGTATATACAGATCCCCGCCTGAACCCTTGTTACCCCCGATAATTATGTCGGCATCTTTCATTATGACCGTCGGGTTGAAACCAACCCCGATCCATCCCGAGGTCTTTCCTTTTATACCCATAAAAAGGAATTCTTCGTCAGATGTCCAGTATATATAAAAAAGGTCCCTGAAACCCGTGACCTCGTTCTCGTATTCTCCGTCCTCAATTATTCCATCCGCTTTCCACCCGGTTATGTATTCATTCACCGGTGTCTCTGTCTCTTCCGGGGTAGGAGTCGCGGAATCCACGGGAAAAGGAGTGGGGGTTGATATGGTTACTTCCGGAGTCACTTCCGTGATGACTTCCGATTCTTCTTCCAGTATGCATCCTGAGGTGAATACTGAGGCTATGACAAAAATTATCAAAAAGATATAGGTTTTTATCTCCATTCCCTCCTTTTCTCTTTAACTGCCCCATGTGGTGTGATACTATTTACAGATATTCATCGTTGTAAGCAGAAGATTAAAGCAGATCCGAAACAACCGCAGAAAATCTTGCCATTCCCTCTTTGATCCTCTCTTCTGAGGTATTTGAGAAGTTCAGCCTTATCATGTCGTCCCCCCCGGTTCCGGAATAGAAGGGCATTCCCGGAAGAATCGCCACCCCGCGACTTATTCCTTCCTTAAACAGTGTCATAGAGGATAAACCGGCGGGCAGTTTCGCGGTCATGAACATACCGCCTTCAGGACTGGTATGGGTTATTCCTGTACCTGCCATATCGTCGAGAAGATCCTGAATCAACATACAGTTCTTCCGGTAGACAGAAGTTACAGTTTTCAGGTGCCTTTCGTAGTCGCTGTTCCTGAGGTAATGATTAATTATCTTCTGGCTGAGGAAATTCGAGTGAAGATCGGCAGCCTGTTTTGCCACATCGAATGCAGAGATTATCTCCGGCGGTGCCATTATCCACCCGATTCTCATGCCCGGAGCAACTGTTTTTGAAAACGATCCCCCTAAAATCACATTTTCCTGTGCGAATTTGTTTACCGGCATCCTGGGTTTCCGGTCGAAGGCAAGTTCACCGAATGCATCGTCTTCGTAGAATAGCGAATCGGTTCCGCTGATGATCTCTCCTACCCTTTTCCTTGTATCGGGGGAATACGATCTCCCTGTGGGGTTCTGGAAATTGGGAATTCCATAGAAGAACTTGATCCGGTCATCTGTTACAAGTTTTTCGAAGGCGTGCGTTTCAGGTCCCGAATCATTCATTTCCACGCTTTTTATGGCAGGTTCATAGAGTGAAAAAGCCTCTATTGCACCGAGATAGCCCGGCCTTTCGATACCGATCGGGTCGCCTGTTTCAATGAACAGTTTGCCGATGATATCGAGGCACTGCTGTGAACCGTTGACGATCCTGATATTGTCTGCAGATGCCGGGATGCCGAGCCGTCTCCTGTACCTGTCGGCAATATATTCCCTCAATGGGAGATGTCCTTCTGTTGTCGTATACTGGAGAGCCTCGCGTCCTTCATGTTCGAAGATAAAGGCTGCCGAATCCCTGATGCCTCCGACATCAATCAGGTCTGAATCAGGAAGGCCTCCGGCAAAAGATATTATCGAAGGATCGGATGATACAGCGAAGAGCTGCTTCAGGAAAGATTCAGGTGCGTTCCTGATCCTTGCGGCAAAACGGTAATCCATTGACTATTGTATTGTGTCCCTTTTCTCTTAACTTTAGCCGGCCTGAGTCAGGTATTTGTCAGAAGGAAGATAAACACTCTCAGCAATGAGGCCTGAAGATTTTCTGCTTGAGAAATATATGGGTATATACGAATTTTCTGCACCGTATCTTTTGTGCACCTCCGACTGCGAGACCATCAGTATCGGGAAACTCCTGTCCTTTGAAGAGGGAGCCGAGGAAGGTCTTATGGACCTCGGGCTTGGCTATACCGAGGCCCGTGGGGGAAAGGTGGTTCGTAAGGAGATATCAGGGCTTTATGAGACGATCGATCCTGATGATGTAATCACCTTTGCCGGAGCAGAGGAAGGGATATTTATATTCATGAATGCGGTTCTCTCCGCAGGGGACCATGTAATCGTCCAGTTCCCTGCGTACCAGTCCTTGTACGAGATTGCAAGAGCCATTGGCTGTGAAGTCACGCTCTGGGAGATGCATGAAGAGAATGACTGGCGGCCTGATCCAAAATTACTTTTGGAGAGTATCAGGGATAATACAAGGGCGATAATAATCAACAGCCCGCACAACCCGACAGGGTTTAATTTTTCGTCAGGTGAGCTCGACACAATCGTCCGGGTCGCAGAAGAGCATGATCTTTACCTCTTCTCCGACGAGGTGTACAGGCAGCTCGAATTTGAACCCGGATCGCGGCTTCCCGCAGTGGCTGATCTGTATGATAAAGGGTTTTCACTTGGTGTAATGTCAAAGGCATTTGGTCTTGCCGGGCTGAGATACGGGTGGATTGCATCAAAGGATCATGGAGCCCTTGAAAAGATCTCTAGTCTAAAGGATTATACGACAATATGCAGCAGCGGGCCTTCAGAGTATCTTACGGCCGTCGCCCTGAGGCACGCGGACCTGCTTGTTGAACGAAATCTCGGGATAATCCAAAAAAACCTTGCACTGATAAATTCATTCATGGAGAGGCATTCAGGCACTTTTGAATGGGTGAGGCCGTCTGCAGGGTCGATAGGTTTCGTAAAACTGAAGACCAGCGAACCGGCAGAGGCATTCTGCAAAAGGGTAGTGGAGAGATCCGGCGTTCTCCTGCTCCCTTCAACCGTCTACAAATTTGGGGATTCACATTTCAGGATAGGATTCGGACGGGAGGATATGGCGGAATCGCTTCAAAGGTTTGAGAGATTTCTGGAACAGGACATGAAGGAATAAAAAATATAATTCTCTTTTAAGAATCTCCTTTCCCGGTGAAAAGAAGCCACTGGGGGTACTTGAGGTCCCATTTTATGGCTGCAAACCTTATGAAGAATACGAGAAGTACTGCACAGACGTCCCCCAAAATGATATCCGGAAGCCAGGTCAGCCAGGCTATATAAAATATGCCGCCGATAAAGATCGGGGTTGCATAGAGTTCCTGTTTCATTATCAGGCATGGATTTCCTGTTAAAATATCACGAATCATTCCCCCTGTTATCCCTGTAATAATACCCATAACTATTGCAACCATCGGGCTGTAACCATAGGCCAGGGTCTTGTCTATTGCCTGGACATTATAGAGTGCGACACCAAATCCGTCCAATATCAACAGGGTGCTATATGAACTCCATAACGGTTTGGCAAGAAAGAATGCGACTATTGCTGCTGCAAGTGCAATTACCAGGAATAGGTTGTTGACTGTCCAGATTACCGGGACTTCGATAATTAGGTCCCTGATCGTTCCACCCCCGAGAGCCGTAATTACACCTAACATAACAATGCTAAAGAGATCCATCCCCCGCTTAGCCCCTGCTAAAACACCTGTTATTGAAAAAACAGCGATTCCAATAATACCAATTATGTAATAACACATGTCGAAGGTCGGAATATCCATGTATTATAAAATTGGAAATAAATTGTAATAATTTTACCTTAAATCCTGTAATTTTACTGTCTCTTGTTTTTTACAGTCCCTCATACTAATAAATATAATAGATAAAAACAATAGTATATAAACTGGAGTTGAAATTTCTGGCATATCACAATAACAATCAAAACAATGGGGAAGCGATAATAAGGGTAAGGCTTCCAAATTCCAAGAAAAGAGAGATGTTTGCCACTGCAGACCTGATGCTTGGAGCAAACCATATCCGCGTAAGATGCTATGACGGTGTGACGAGGACGGGAAGGATCAAGGGAAAGATCAAGAAGCGTGTCTGGATCCGCGAAGGTGATGTTCTTATCGTTGTTCCATGGGATTTCCAGGACGAGAAGTGCGATATTATATACAGGTATACCCGGCCGCAGGTCGAGTGGCTGAGAAAAAATAATTACCTGTAATTTCAGGTAAATTACATATTTTCGATTTTTATATTGTATTCCTTTATTACGAGTCTTTGGGCTCCATATAGTTCGTAGTTTCCGCTACCTACATCCGTAAAACCAAGTGATTCTCCTGTAAGATAGTTTCTCCACGCGACCGAGTAGTCGTCATTTGGATCGGAATTGTAGGTTATTTTAATAGTTCCCGGAACCGAGTTTGTTGTTACAGGCTGTTCCTTCATGCTCATCTGGATGGTGCCTATTCCGCTCTGGTAGAACTCCCTGTCGGCGTTTAGGGATATAATGAAGATTACGAGAGCATTTTCATCGCTGTCATAGAACCACCTGGGCTCTGCCAGCATTGCAGACCCTTCTTGGAATTTCTCTCTCCTGACGATTGCACCGTTTGTAAGTGTCATGACAGCTGTCCCCTCATCGGATTCGTACTGAATCGCTCCAGGTTTAAATTCCAGGTCTACATCGTCGGTGGTTATTCTGAATTCCTGCCCGAATGAGTTTTTGTCAAATGCCGTCAGACCTCCTCCCGAGACCTTTATCGTCGAATCGCGGTAAGGGACATTGCTGAAAGTCATTATCTTCATGTCATTCTGTATTGCAATCATCGCCTGTTCCATGTTCCTCTCGTCAGAACTGACCTGGGTTTCAAGAAGCATGGGGTAGCCGACCAAAGAGACCATTGCAATTCCTGTAAGGACTATTGTAAACATTATCAAAAATCCGATGGCCTCGGAAACTCCCTCATCATTCCTTTTTTTCTTTATCATCTTCATACTCCACTGGAATCATATATTATCCTGTTAAGGCCCGTTCCGGTTGTATTTCCGGTTACCGCCTTTGTGGCACCAATACCTGCAACGGAAATGACGCTTTCAACGTTCCCGTCTGTAACAATGATCTGTTGAGCTGCACCGGATGCCGAAGGATCCATTTTTACAGTATAGTCAGCACCTGCCACGTCGTCCGGAAGATCGAAAGATGTCGTGATCCTCCCGTTTGAAGGAGCTATTACATATAGGTCGACGATTCTGGCACTGACTCCGTTTCCAATATCGACAAAGGTATGATATTTCAGGTTGTCTGCGGAATCTTCGATTATTATCGAATTGGTGATCAGGGTGAGCATTATCATCATTGTTATAAGCACCGCGGTTATGCTCATATATTCCAGGATTGTGCTTACTGCCTCGTCTTCATGCTTCATATATAACCTCCTTTCTTCATATCTTCTCTGCCAGCCAGTAAGTTTCATTGTATTTCGTCACTCCGTTGCTGAAACGGATTTGAATTTCGTCATATTTATAATAAATATCCTGGTATCTGCCCTCATCTATATCGTAAGAAACAAAGGCATTCATTCTTTCCATAGCCAGTGCATCAAGGTCGTCTCTCAAAGTTCCTGATGCAGGCTGGGTTTTTGCGATATCTATCACTGCTTCGCGGACTTCGCGGATCTCGTTCTTCGGAAACTCCAAAACGGCCTCCGATGTCGTCTGGCCGACAGTCACCGACTGGTTTATAATGATCGCAAGAACAAAAAGCGAGACACTTATTATGAATCCCATCAGGACGATCCACTGCCCTTCCTCGTTTATTCTCTCCATAATCTCACCTCGACCCTGAAGATCCTGTTTCCTCCTGAATCAACAAGCAGGAGCCTTCCTGTGCTTATCGCAGGCTGGCGTGCAATCTCAGCTCCCGTATCCCCCAGTGGATAGCTCTTAATTGAATCGGTCCCGATATCCCTGTAATAAACGGTTGCATTGTACCTGATGGAGTCGACGACGATTGATGTTCCAGTTCCTTTTTTAAGCTCGTCCTCAAAAGCAGTCCTGAACTCAGCTCTTGCTGCATCTGCCTGAACTGCTGATCCGCTGCTGACTTTTTCTGCCAGTTCCTTCAGGGTGCTTTTCTCTCCAGAACTGCCCGGTGTATCAAGCATAAGAAGAGCATCGCTCCCAAGCTGTTTCAGCTGCATGTCGGTGATATGAGCATCGCCGGGGGTGTAAACGTTTATAGAACCCATGACGATGAAGGCGGTCGAAAGCATAATCAGTCCGGCAACAAGACCTTCGATCGTAAAAAGCTGTCCGGAATCGTCTATTATCACCATATCATGACCTCCATAACCCCGTTTCTCAGGGAAGGTTCTGTCATATAATCCCTGTCATAAGCATAGGGAATATCCCCTGAGATATAGTAATGGGGAATTGTCTCGTCCGGGAGGTACTCGTAGGTCATATTAAAGACGACAGAGAGGGATGTACCAATCTCGTCGGAGAACATCAATGGAGGATACATCTCGAATTTAAGGACATCTGCATCTTTAATCTCCACCGGCCCCTGCAGTGTGTGCAAAACGTCATCGATGTAGAACCTGTATGTTTCATTGTCATATTCCCCGTATGCAAGAGGCAGCTCAGTCCCGTCCTTCTTAAGCCTTACTTTTGTGAGAGTTACGCTTACCACATCCGACTTGTTCAGTGAATTGGAGAAGTTGTGGATCGTGATTGCTGCCGGCTCGCTCTGCGGCATGAACCTGTAAGCCTCATCGATCGATTTGTTCCGGATCTCCCCGTAGTCAAATATTACAGAAAAACCAGAATATATCGATGGATCTATTGCATTAATATAATCACTGGTGTCATTGAAATCCCCCGAATTTATCATTGCATATCCGGGCTCTTTCAGCTTTACGAGTCTTCTCATATAACCATAGCGTGAATCGGGCGCAACAGTCCCTGTAATATTGGCGGGATCATCTTCGATCTTCAAGGAGATGTTGTAATAATATGGTAGTTCGCCGAAGATAACCTTTGAACGATAATCGTCCTCCGTCAGGAAAAGATTTTCACTATTGTTGAAAAAGTGGCTGACCTTCTCTTTTGAGAGTATATTTGGAGAATTTGATGAAATGGTAAGGCCCATCCTTTCGATCTCATCCTTATGAGCAGTATCAAAGGATTCCCAGGAGCTCTCACCCGAAGGCCACCCGGGATCTTCACAGAGGATTACCGAGGTTCTGTATGCAACTGCATCATAGTCAATTTCTGCACTTTCAAGACCCGCGAAAACTCCGGGAACCATAGTAAGGACCATTATCAGGGATAGCAGGAATATTGAAAAACCTATGAGAAAATCAACCGAGAGGATGGCTGCCTCCCTGTTTTTTTGAGTATTCAGATTAGATCATCTCCCCGGTACCTGTTTTGAATTTTAATACTGCAACCTGATCACCATTATCAATAATTATAGTGCAGCTCTCCGAATCCATGCTAAAATCCGAGCTGGAAACATTTGCCTTCTGGTAATATTCTGCTATAATGTCGCTGTTTTTAATGTAAAGCATCCCCGGGGAGGTGTTGTTATCAAGTTTAAGTACCCCTTCGGAGAGATGTCCCGGCCAGATCATCTCATTCCACCTGCCTGAATCAAAGGAAAAAAGTATGTTGTCCCCGTTCTTCCTTGCACCGATGAGCCAGTTGTCTGCAGAGCCGTCCAGGTCCACACCGAATCCTGTTATCTCGTGAAATGTCGTATTTTCCAGGTTAATTAATCCCTCTGAATCGGAGAGATACAACTCTCCAATTGCGCTTTCAAATGGTACTTTACCTGATCCGGTTATAATGTCTGTATTTCCTGTCTCTGTAACCGGAGTCGCGGGTAATACTTCTTTTGGGGAAGGACCTGGCTGGAAAAGACCATTGTTTTTTAGAAAACCCTGGAAATATGGCCCGCTTATAAAAAGATATCCGCAGGCAATAGCGATTATGAGAATAAAGGCAATTACTGTAATCGAACGATTTTTTTCATTCACTATCAAGTACCCCTGACAAATATATAAACAGAATATCTGGAATGGTTAATAAAACCGTTACTACATGATTTCGCATGTGGAAAAAATAGTAGTATTTTATGAGAAAAGGAAATTATTTTGAAATATTTAATGATTTAATCAAGAGTGTGTAATGTAAGCCCGGATAATAGCTTTGGCTCGAACCATGTTGATTTGGGAGGCATGATATTTCCTTCATCAGCAATCCTGAGCACTGATTCAACCTCTACAGGCTGCATCGAGAAGGCTAATGCAAATTCGCCCCCGTCTACGCGTTTTTCGAGGTCAGAAAGCGGCCTTGCACCGCCGAGGTACTGGAGCCTCGGGTCGCCCCGCGGGTCCTGTATTCCGAGCATTCCTTCCATGACCGTTTTCTGCAACACCGATACGTCAAGTGAGCCGATTGTATCTTCAGGATTTTCAACAGGGCACGACAGTTCGTACCACTCTCCACTGATGTACATGTGTAATACATGGCGTGGGACTCCGGGATCTTTTAACGGGGGGATCCTGAAGACGGTATCGTCGATCTCACCGTATTTCTTAATTTCAAATTTATCTTCCAGCGCTTTAATGAATGATTCCGGAGTATATTCCCCGAGGTCTGTGACGAGCCTTGAGTACCCGTGGATCTTTACACGGTTTTCTGCAAAGATTATGGCCATGAACCTCTCTGCCTCTTTTGTTATGGTGCCCTCTACCCTGCGTTTCGTTGCGACATTGACCGAAGACTTTGCCCTGTGATGCCCGTCTGCGATGTATAATGCATCGATGGCCTCAAACATCGAAATGATCTTTCCGACCTGTTCCTCGTCGGAGATCACGAAAACCTCATGGACGACTCCGTTGTCGGCCTTTACGATCGAATCCGGCCCGCTTTCAGGGATCAGGGATTCGATGTACCTGAACACATCGCCGGGATCCCTGTAGAGGAGGACTATAAGCCCTGTTTGCGTATTCGTTACATCGATGTGCGTCGTCCTGTCGATCTCCTTGTCGTAACGGGTCAGCTCGTGCTTCTTTATCTTGTCATCAAGGTAATCGTCGACCGATACGTTGGCGACGAATCCTGTGTATATGCTTCCGCCCTGTTTGACCCTGTACAGGTATATGCCCGGTTTATCATCCTTTACGAGGAGTCCGTCATTGATCATAGCTTTGAGCGTCTTCTTTGCCTCTTCGTAGATCTCCTGTGATTCCTCCGGGGCGTCGGGGAGGACGGCATCCGAACGGATAACTCTCATGAACGAATCAGGGTGTTTTTCAATGCATTCAATTGCCTCTTTTTTGCTCACTACGTCGTAAGGGACGGAGGCAATATCTCCGGCATCCTTTGCGGCTGGCCTGATCGCGGGAAAACTGAATATCTTAACCATATATGAAATCCTCTTGGGGTTGTCTTATTATTATATTGTTAAGTCTAATATGAGTATCCGCCCTATAATATGTGACAAAGTGCATGCACCTTGTGCCTCACTAAAACCGATGCAATATGAATAACGGGAATATAGAATTATCACGGGCCGGACTCCCTGATATACCGGTGATAGTGGATATTGAGAGGAAAAGCTTCGCTGACCCCTGGAACGAGCAGGCTTTAAGGGACGCACTGCTCTGTTACTCAAACACCTTCTTCACGCTGAAGGATAAAGGAAAGATTATCGGTTTTGTAACGGCCGGAATAGAGGATACATCGGAGGCAGTCTACGGCCACGTCATGAACCTCGCAGTATCCCCGGGGTACAGGAAGATGGGTCTTGGAGGCAGGCTTATGCAGAGAGTCGAGTACGAGTTTCTCGTATGCGGCGCCGAGGGCTCCCAGCTCGAGGTCAGGGTCTCGAACGAGGATGCGATACGTTTCTACCAGAAGCTTGGTTATTCGCCGGTAATGGTTATCGGGGGATACTACGGCAACGGCGAGGACGCCGCTTTGATGATGAAGTGGTTTTGAGTAGTTTTTTAATTTGAATATGTATCGCTATTTAGGAAAGGAGGGGGAGGAATCCCCCTCCCTTCAACCCTCCCCCATATCGCGATAGGTCGCAGTCGGGGATGGGCGGGGCTTTCCCTACCGAAGGGCTATCGCCCTTTCGAAACCTATTGGCGACCTTCGGTCACCTCTTCATTTCATGAAATCCCGGCTTTTGGAATTAATCGGGTGTAGCGTCCAGACCGGGTTATCTTCTTTGCGCAAATTCGCGTGGCGAATTAAGCACAGAGTTGCCCCGAAGGGGCTTATGCCCTGTTTGGATTTCACATATTTTTTTATCCTGCTAAAAAAAGGAACAAAGATACATATAACTAAGAAAACAGAATTTTCTCTGGGGCTAGTTCATGAATAATTATTATGTTGTTATCGCCGGACTGGTTGTGATGGTTCTGCTCTCGACATCCTCATGTGGCTGTACAGAACCTGCTGAAACCGGGCAAAAGATCAATACAACTGTCTCCGTCGAAGAGGCATGGGGCCAGGCGGCGGTTGCACTCCTTGAACAGTATGCCATCTCCCGGCCCGGATGGGAGATTTTTGAAAGTTTCAACGGAACGATTGTGTCAAAGGAACCCCTGATGCTGTATGATTCGGAGGGAGGACTCCTTTACTATCGCTTCCCTGTCGTCGATGCAGACGGAGGAAATTATTTGAATTATTCTGTTCAGGTGGGTGCTGATAAACGTCTCGGCAAAACCGTAACCAATATTGGGACTTTTATCATCGATGGAGATATTGTATCCCTGAATTCATCTCAGGAAGGGGCGGTTCCCGGCGAGACAGACTTTATCTGTGGAACGCCCCTGCCAGAATATTATACGACTCCTACGCATAAGTACCAGATTTCTTATACTGCGATGATGATTGGATTCTGGAGAGCTGAGGATTTCTATGCCCGATGTGTTTTATATGATCTGGATGAGGCAGGCGTGGATATTTCAAAACCGATCTCTGTTGAGGATCAGGAAACCGTTCGTAACATACTTATTGAAAATATTGAAGAAAGAGAAAATGGAACCCGGGTGGTGCACAATGGTGAATATGAGGCTGACTGGAATTCCTGAACGGGATTCGTTCTTATTCCCATTTTTGCCGGAGTTCCTCAAGAAAAGAGCCCTCACTCTCCTCCTTCAAAAGCCCGTATAACACCTGATCATGATATTCCCCCCGGGCGTGCCAGTATTTTTCCCTCCGGCCTTCAAAGGCAAAACCGCACTTCTCCATGATCTTCCATGATGCCGTATTCCCGTATGCAGTGTCGCCGTTCAGGCGGTAGGCATCCGTGAAAGTGAAGGCATAGTATACAAGGAATTCACATGCCTCCGTCCCGAAGCCCGTACCATGAAACATATCGTCGATCTGGTAACCGATAAGGTATGCACCCGGGCAGAACTCAACCGGCAATATTGCGCATTGCCCTGCAAACCTGTTGTCTTCCTTTGAGCGTATTGTGAAGACCGGTGATTCGGGAATCCTGTTTTCCAGAAGAGCGGCTGAAACCGAGTCTATAAGAGGGGAGAAATATGCTGTTGTAATCTCCGCGGTATTTGGGCCGAAAAAGAGCCACCTGCATACCGAATCCTTCGCGAGCATCCTGCAGATGTCAGTGAGGTCACCGTGATTTATGTATGAGACGGAAATCCTCTCCCCGGACCACTCAGTTCTCATATTACCTCCTTGTTAAAAAAAAGAAAAATTATCTTCCGAGCTGCTTGTGAGCCCGTGCAAGGTGTCCGGCACCAAGTGCACCAATGAGAGATAGTTCCCCGGCGAGTACGGCCGATGCCACGATCTCTGCAAACTTCTTCGAGTTCGCACCGGACGTTTCCCCGCCGCCTGCACACCCAAGGAGGTTTAAGGCCTCTTTCTGGGTGTCGAGATTCGTTCCGCCACCTACGGTTCCAACCTGCAGTGAGGAGAGCGTAACCGCGACATAAACCCCGCCTTCTGCCTGTTCGACGGTCGTTATAGTGTTGGACCCCTCTACGACGTGGGCAGGGTCCTGCCCGCATGCAAGGAATACGGCCGCGATGATGTTTGCCGCATGTGAGTTGAATCCGAGCGAGACCGCCCTTGCAGACCCGATGAGGTTCTTTCTCGTGTTCACATCGGCCATGGTCTTTGAATCGGTCTTGAACGTGGATGAGACCAGTTCATCGGGAAGGAACACTCCCGCGACAACGGTCTTTCCCCTGCCGAGGACGACATTCGCTGCCGAAGGCTTCTTGTCGGTGCAGAGGTTTCCTGAAAGAGCGACAAGGACGACGCCCGTCTCCTCCTGTATCTTTGCCGCGACCTTCTCGCTTGCGATCGTGATCATGTTCATGCCCATCGCGTCGCCCGTGAAGAGCTCGATCCTTGCATATACATTGGTCCCGGTTACAAAGCAGCGGATGTCGAGAAGCTTTCCGTGTGATGTTGTCGTCTCTGCGATCTCCTTTAAGAGCGGGATGTTCTCTTCTATCCATCGTGCCGCTTCCGTTGCATGGGAGACGCTCTTTGCCGCAAAGACCGGAGCCCTCGTCATCCCGTCACGCTGTATCCGTACATCGGCACCGCCGGCGAGAGTGATCGCCTTGCAGCCCCTGTTTATCGATGCGATGAGCGCCCCTTCGGTGGTTGCAAGAGGGATATAATATTCATCTCCGGCATATTCCCCGTTCACCTTCAGCTTTCCTGCGACACCTACCGGCACCTGCACTGCACCGATCATGTTCTCGCAGTTCTTCTCGACGACCCTGTCAATATCTATTGTGAAGTCACCGATCTTATCGAGCTTCTTTCCCGTCTCCATCTCGATGAAGGCCCTCCTGACCGCCACCGCGTCTTTTGGGGACATCTCGCTCTCGAGTGAATGTAGTTTCAGCCTTCCTTCCTTCAGGCCGGAGAGATAATCTTTCATATTGATTACTTATTGGTGAGGAATATACATATTATAATGGTCTTATGGCAAGGGAAAGCCGCTGCATAAAAGTTCCGAAGACGGAAGGGGAGAATACGAGGAGAAGGCTTATCGAAGAGGGGCTCATAGACAACGCCCTGAAGCCGTTCACCGACGAGAGCTTCCTGTATGTTCCGGTGAATGAAGATATCCCCGGGGCTGTAACGGAGACTTTCGAGGAGAGAGAGGCGGCAGTTCCCCTTCCCCGGCATGAGCTTATCGGCGGGATTGCCATAATGCAGGACTGTGACAGGGATGAAGCGGAGCGGCTCCTTGAATCCCGGCCGGTGATCCATACAGTCCTGTATTCTGAAGGTCCGGTCACCGGGGAGTACAGGACAAAGGATTATACTGTCCTTGCCGGAAAGGAGACGACGCGGACGGATTACACCGAGTACGGGCGAAGGTTTGTGATAGACCTGTCCGCCGCATATTTTTCCGCCCGGCTCGCAAACGAGAGGCAGAGGATTGCACAGATGATGAAGCCCGGAGAGAAGCTTCTTGACATGTTTGCAGGTGTGGGTCCGTTTGCGATAGCCCTGTCTGAGAATACCCCGGTGGTTTATGCAAACGACATCAACCCTGCGGCGGTATCCCTGCTGGCTGAGAATATCCGCATCAATAAAAAGAAGAATATTTTGCCTGTTCTTGCAGATGCATGTCATCTCGGGGGAATTCTTCCGCCTGAGAGTTTTGACAGGATAATCATGAATCTCCCCATGAAGTCCCCGGAATTTCTAAAAACGGCTTTTAAGCTCTGCAGGGCCGGAGGAATGATACATTTCTACACCCTGCAGTCGGTCGCCGGGGAGATGAATCAGGAGATATTGAATTTTGACTGTGAAATCGTCTTGGAGAAGATTGTCCGTTCCTACTCCCCGTCGCAGCATCATGCAGTCTATGATATAAAAACCGGCTGATTGTTATTTTATCAGTAAATGCATTATACCATTATTGATAAAACTCCTCTAATGGTGATTTTATATGGCAGATGTTGATATTCCAACCCCGGACTTCGACTTTGCAGTACTGGGTAAAATAACTCCTGAAGCGGCCATTGCTGCTCTAATCGTCCTTGTAGTGGGGTATATTATTGTAAGGATAATTGTAAGCCGCATTGGAGATTACTTCATAAAAAGCACAAAGATGCCTAAATTGATGGCCATCAACATTGAAAAGGCCATAAAGCTGTTTTTGTATATTATCGTCATCCTCATCGCACTTGACACAATAGGGATTGAGGTCACTGTCTTTATCGTCAGTATCTTTGCATTCATCTCAATTATTCTGAGTTTCGGTATGAAGGATACGATAAACAACCTTGCATCAGGTGTCTGGATCGCCGCATCTAAGGCCTACGACATCGACGACGAAGTCGAGCTTGCCGGAAAGCACGGGACTGTAATGGACATGAACATCATGGCTACCGAGATCAAGCAGCTCGACAATACCAGGATAATTATACCCAATGGAAATGTGTGGAACAGCCCGATTCTTAATGTAACACGGATGCCAAAGAGGCTGATTGTGGTAGATTACGGGGTTGCCTATGATACTGAAGTGCAGGATGCAGTCGATGTAGCGCTGAAGGTTGCCGATTCACACCCCAAGCTTCACAAGGACCCAAAACCTATCGTCCGTTTCAAGGATATGGCAGATTCAGCTGTAATCCTTCAGCTTAGGGTATGGGTAGATACTGATGATTATTATCCGGTCAAATCTGATATTCTTACAGGGATCTACAACGGTCTCAATGAGGTAGGAATAGGTATTCCGTTCCCGCAGAGGGACGTTCATATCATCAACGAATAATTTTCTTTTTTCTACCGAAGGGCTTTGCCCCTTTCGAAACCTAAGGCGACCTTCGGTCACCAGTTGGTTTCAATAATATTTTCTCTCTCCCGGTCGAGGCCACCCGGCTGGGTGGCGTCCAGACCGGGCTATCGCCATAGCGCAAAGCCCCGGGGTCAGGGCGTGTTCGCGAAGCGAACTTGCGCAAGGGTTGACTATTGGATTTGGACGGATGAGAAATAAGGAGCAAATTATTGTTTAATTCAAAACAACAATCTGCCAGTTCAGCAATGTCGCGAAGCTTACCCAGAGGATGTAAGGCACCAGCAGGTATGCCGCCGTCCTGTCGATTTTATATGAAGCGACAATCGTTGCGAGAATGAAGATCCAGAGGGCGATTATGCACAGTAATCCAGCCATCGGGTTTTCAAGACCGAAGAAGAGGTACGACCAGCTGAAATTCAGTGCGAGCTGGACAAAGAACAAAACGATTGCGACCCGGACTTCATTCAGACTCCGGTCTTTTGTCAGGAGAAGATACAGGCATATGCCCATCAGAATATAGAGGATCGTCCATACGATCCCGAAAAGATAACCCGGAGGGGTTAGCCCGGGTTTAATGAGAACTTCCGCATACCAGCTTCCGGGTCCGGTTCTGGTAAAATATGATCCTGCCCAGCCTGTTGCAAGGCAGATCAGGAGAGATCCTGCAAGCAGGAATCCCTTCTTTATCCTTTCATCGTTCGGATTTGATACTGGTGAATGATCTGTCATATATCCCCTATCTCCAGAGAGGGGATATGTGTTTATTTTATATTTTATTTTACCGGGACGAATTTTGTACCGTAGACGATCATACCCGAGTCGCCGTCTGCAACAATCTTCCTGAATGTTGCCTTTACAGGCATTCCAATCTCCATCTCTTCAATATCGCAGACAACCGGGGCTGTCATCCTTGTACCCTCGTCAAGCTCGATTACAGCAACCGGATAGGGTGACTCATAGCTGTATGGTTCGCTTGCGGTCCTGATTATTGAGAATGTTACAACCTTTCCTGTTCCTTTGAACTTGTGCTCGACTATCTTTCCGTCTCTCCTGCACTCCGGGCATACTGTCCGTGGGGGATAGAAGTATGAGCCGCATGTCTCGCATTTTGTTCCGATGATATTATATCTCTGTGGCTGTTTTCTCCAGAAACGTGGTACTGACATTAGTTTGCCCTCCTGAGTATGTTTGTAACAACAGTTGCACCTGATCCGCCGACGTTGTGAGTCATTCCGATCTCGGCTCCGTCGACCTGCCTTCCTCCTGCTTCGCCGCGTAGCTGTGCAACAACCTCGCAGATCTGCTTGATACCTGTTGCACCTACCGGGTGTCCGCAGGCCTTCAGTCCGCCACTTGGGTTGATCGGGAGCTTTCCGCCGAGTGCGGTCTCTCCGTTTTCGGTCATGATGCCTGCCTTTCCTTTCTCGCAGAATCCAAGGTCTTCAATTGCACAGAGTTCTGCTATCGTGAAGCAGTCGTGGACCTCGACGAAGTCTATGTCCTTTCTATCGACCTTTGCCATCTCAAAGGCACGGTTTCCTGCTGCGACGGTCGCATCAAGTGTGCTGATGTCGCGGCGGTCATGGAGTGCGAGCGTGTCTGTAGCCTGTGTTGATGCAAGTACCTGTACGGGTGAGTCGGTGAACTCCTTTGCCCTCTCAAGCGGGCAGAGAATTACTGCACCTGCCCCGTCTGTAACCGGCGAACAGTCCATAAGGCGGATCGGGTCTGCCACAAGTGTGGATTTCATGACAGTCTCTATTGTGATCTCCTTTCTGAACTGTGCAATCGGGTTCCTTGCACCATTGTAGTGGTTCTTGACTGCAACCTGTGCGAGCTGTTCGCGTGTCAGGCCGTAGCGGTGCATGTAGTCCTTTGCAATCATTGCGTAGAGTGACGGGAATGTCACACCGTAGATGCCCTCCCATTCACGGTCTGCCGCACCTGCAAGAGCATCTGTGGTTACTCCGCCGTCGACATCGGTCATCTTTTCGACACCGGCTGCAATGACGATATCGGACATACCTGATGCAACTGCGGTGTATGCCTGCCTGAATGCAAGTCCTCCTGATGCACAGGCGGCTTCAGTCCTTGTGGACGGGATGTGCCTTGTGGATGCAAGACCTACTGCGTCGGCAATGAGTGCTGAGATGTGCTCCTGGAGAACAAATCTTCCGCCACTCATGTTCCCGACGAACATCTCGTCGATCTGGTTTCCATCGACATTTGAGTCTTCAAGCGCCTTTACTCCGGCCTCTACGCACATCTGTCTGAATGATGTGTCCCACTTCTCGCCGAAGGTGGTAAGACCTGCTCCGATAACTGCTACTTCTCTCATGCTGCCCTCACGATCTTGCCTTTGTGTTTTGCATATTCTGCATAGTCTAAGTATTTCTTGTTGTTGAGAAGATCCTCAACCGACGGAGCTGCTTTCCTGTCGATAAGAGTCTCTATTGCATCTGTAACCGTAATGTCGAATGCATCACTGCCTGCACCTGATCCGTATGATGTGACGAATATCTTGTCTCCGGGCTTTGCCACGTCAAGTGTTGCGGAAAGTCCGACAGGTACAGCTCCCGAGTATGTGTTTCCGAGCCTCGGAACAGCAAGTCCTGGTTTGATCTGCTCTGAAGTGAAACCGAGCATTGCTGCAACATTTCTCGGGAACTTTGCATTCGGCTGGTGGAATATCGCGTAATCGTAGTCGGACGGCTTTGTTCCCATCTGCTCCATCATCAGCTTTGCCGCACCCTGTATGTGCTTGAAGTATGCAGGCTCTCCGGAGAACCTTCCGCCGTGGCGCGGGTAGTCCTGGCCTTCACGTCTCCAGAAGTCGGGTGTGTCGGTGGTAAAAGAGCATGTGTGGTTGAGCTCCGCAATAACATCTCCGTCACCGATTACAAATGCAGCTCCTCCTGCTGCAGCGGTGTACTCTAGTGCATCTCCCGGTGCTCCCTGTGCGACATCCGCACCGATTGCGATGCCGTATTTGACCATTCCACTCTTTACAAGACCCATACATGTCTGGATGCCTGCTGTTCCCGCCTTACAGGCAAATTCATAATCCGCTGCCGTCATGACGGGTGTTGCGCCGATTGCCTCTCCGACGGTTGCCGCTGTCGGTTTGACCGCGTACGGGTGTGATTCACTGCCGACGTAGATTGCACCGACTTCGCTTGTATCGATGTTTCTTCTCTCAAGTGCGAATCTTGCTGCATTTACTGCAATTGTGAGCGTGTCCTCGTCAAGATCCGGGACGGCCTTCTCCATGACGCCGAGACCTGCTGCAATCTCAGCTCCGTTTGCTCCCCATACCCTTGCGATCTCCTCGGTTTTTACGCGGAATCGCGGGATGTAAGCACCGTATGTAATAATTCCTACCATGGTTCTTCCCTTAGTGTTTTTATAATGTCTTCAACCCCTGTTTCAGTACATAAAAGTGTGATTTTGTCCTTTTTTGCAAGTTCAGGAACGAGAGGGTTGATTTTTTCGGGTGTGATTCCCTGAAGAATGACGCATCTGGGTTTGAATGGTGTCACCCTGATTGCAATCATGGGCGACTTGCCGGTTGACACGTTGGTAAATATCAGGGCTCTTTCTGTGCTCCACCCGTAGATTTTGTTGAATTCGCTTGAAGATAACTGTAAAATAGCATTAAGACTGTTGACGACAGTGTAGCCGTATATCTGGTGTTCCAGATCCCCGTTGATAAGATTGCAGCCGATGGAATCGCAGAATTTACTGAGTTTAATCGGGCTGTCGTAATCGTGCATGTCGTAGATTACATCGTCGTCAAAGTCAGAATAGAGGATGTTTGCGTATTTTTTCATAAATTTTCCGCCTGAATCCTCATCGATCGCAAGAATAGTCTCGACGATCTTTCCGACGACTGCGGTACCGGGGCTCTTCCGCCTTCCACCTTCGTAATCTGAGATTACAGATGGGGAAACTTCAAGTTTCTCGGCAAGAAGACCCGGCGGAATATGGAAGTTCATCCTCCATTTTTTAAGAGCCTCGCCGGGAGAATCGGAAAGTGTGATCTCACCTGCCATCTTCTCGGCAAGACGGTTCCGCAGCACGGATTTCATAATTATTATGTTGGGCTTTTCATTAATATAATTAGCGAACGCCCATTCGTCAATTCACGAAGGTAATGGTGCATGCATGGAAACCCATATATGATATGCTTATCAATTTTGATATTGCAATGATAAATAACGACGACCTGATGACACTCAAGAGGATCGCGATGATGGGCGGTCTTAAATCACAGGTCTGCCTCTCTTCTCAGGCAATGGGGGGACAGTTGGATATAAGTCCCCAGACTGCATCAAGACGGCTGATAAGTCTTGAAAAAGAGAAATTTATCTCGAGAACCATCCGTCCTGATGGACAGTATATCAGGATAAAGGAATCAGGGGAGAGGATCCTGAGAGGCGAATATTTTGATTACTGCAGGATCTTTGAGGAGAAGGATGTCAGTTATTCACTCTATGGAGAGGTTATAAGCGGACTGGGTGAAGGGCGCTATTATGTCAGCATACCCTGCTATATGGAGCAGTTTAGGGATAAACTTGGTTTTGAACCTTTTCCCGGCACTTTGAACCTTCGCCTCGATCCTGTCAGTCTTGAAACAAGAAGGGAGCTTGAAAAGCTTGAATGGGTTGAAATTGAAGGATTTGTGGATAATGACCGGACATTCGGGAGTGCAAGATGCCTGCCCTGCAGTATTGAGGGGTCAGCCTCTGCAATAATTGTCCCGGGAAGAACCCATTACCCTGACGATATTATAGAACTGCTCTGTGAACACGGCCTAAGGAAGAAGCTTGGGTTAAAAGACGGCGATAAAATAAAGGTTGAGATTTCAAATGATTGAAAAGGCAATTGATGCGATGAAGAAAGGGGAGATGATCCTCATATACGATTTTGACAGCCGCGAAGGGGAGACGGACTTTGCGATACGATCTGATGCGATAACGAAGGATCACATCAAAATGATGAGAAAAGAGGGTGGGGGACTTATATGCACGGCGATTCACCCCGGTGCGGCAGAGAGGATAGGTCTCCCCTTTGCAAGCGAAGTGCTTGAAGGCACCGGTTTTGCAGAGAAAAACGGCGCAATCCCCTATGACCCGAAGAACCACTCATCCTTCTCCATATGGGTCAATCATAAGGATACATTCACAGGAGTTACGGATATCGACAGGGCACTAACCGCAAACCGCCTCTCCGATCATGTTGAGAGCGCTATGAACGGCGGCAAACTTAGTTTCTCTTCAGAATTCAGGACTCCCGGCCACATGGCGCTTTTAAGGGCAAATGAAAAGCTTCTTGACCAGAGACAGGGGCAGACTGAATTGTCGATTGCAATCGCGAACTTTGCGGGTGTCGTCCCCTGTGTTACAATATGCGAGATGCTTGACGATGAAACGGGGAAGGCTCTCTCCAAAGAGGATGCGATGGAATATGCCAGAAAGCATAATCTGGTCTTTGTAGGTGGAGAGGAGATTGTTGAATACTGGAAAGACAACCATTGATGGGACTGGCCTGAACTGATTTATTATATTTTTCAAAAGAGGGGGGATGTATCTGTTGCAGTTGCCAGTAAATAATCGATTCATTATATATTTCTACCGACATATCAATATGTAGTAGATTCTCCGGTGTTTTTATGAATTCTGCAGATTCGGTTATATCGCTGTTTACTTCCCTTAAGGATGAAATTGTGCTGGTTGCTGATCTGGCTTCCATGAGGGTGGCAGGCGTGAACGGGGAGGCGCGAAGACTGCTGGACTATGATGACAGTGAAATGGCCACCCTGGAATTATCTGAAATAATTGAATGCTTTAGGAGTCCGGATATTGCCGGCAGGAAAAAAGAGCTGTTTTCGGGTGGAAGATGTTTTTCCAACCTTATCACCAGCAACTCGAAGGAGTTGCCTGTTTCGTTCTCCATGAACTTAATTAGAGTAAAAGGGAAGGAATATGGGGTCTTTATCGGGCGAATGATGAATTTAAGTGCCGGAACGGCAGGGGATACGGATTTTTCACCTGAAAAATTTATGAAGGTGCTTGATTCAATAAATGAAGCTATTGTTGTTATCGACAGGGATATGAGGATAAGGCTCTATAACGGCCCTTTTGGGCGCCTTGCCGAAAAATTTGGATACGGCGGAGAGCTTGTCGGAACGGATATCCACGATGCAGCAGATTTTCTGACCGGGAAGCACTCTCTGGAATATAAATTTGTATTCCAGTCCGGGAAAAGCCTGGCCACATCCATAAAGATAAAAGATAGTTCAAAGGTCCTGTGGTTCGAGGTGGTTAAATCGCCTTTCACGCTCAATGGTGAAGTAACGCATGTGATATCTGTTATCAGGGAGACGACAAGGCAGCAGGAACTTGAACAGGTTAAAAGAGAGTCTATTTTACAAATTGAAAAGAATATGGAGCAGTTTGCCATATTGAACGATCATATCCGTAATCCGCTACAGGCTATCGTCGGCCTTGCTGAACTTGAAGGAGGTAGTACTGCGGAGAAGATAATCGAGAATGCCATGACAATTGATGATATCGTTTGTGAACTGGATTCGGGGTGGATTGAATCTGATAAGATCAGGGAGATGCTCCTGCGCCATTACGGACTTAAGGTTTCGAGGAGACCCAATATCAACAGTCCTATCGGAATGCTCACCTTTGTCGGGACTGAAGAGAATGAATAGGTTGAATAGTGACAGATGAAGCAGTACCCTTTTGAAACCACAATAACCCACAAAAAAGTAAAAAACGGCAGAATCAGGATCGGCCCTGATTCCAGGGTTTATGTGACTGTTCCGCATGGCGCCGATGCGGAAGACCTGATCGACTCCAGGATGAACTGGATCAAAAAGAAGATTGCCGAGCTCGACCGGCTGGCATCCGAATACGGGGCGGGCGAAGACGGCACTTTTATCTACAACGGGATGATGTGGCATCCTGTTTATTCGGATAAAACTCCTGTATCTTTCAGCTGGCCTGATGTCCTGTACCCTTCAGTTGAGACGCTCAAAAAGGCAGTGGTAAAAGAGCTGAAGGCCGACATCGGGAAACGTCTTGATCATTACTCCGGGAAAATGGGTGTTGAATACGGGCGGATCTCGGTCAGGAACCAGAAGACCCGGTGGGGGAGCTGTTCAGGAAAAGGAAACCTGAATTTCAACATCCGTGCGATGGCTCTGGCTGAGAATACGAGGAATTATCTTGTTGTCCATGAGCTTGCACACCGCCTGGAGATGAACCACTCGCCTGCGTTCTGGAAGACTGTTTCCATGTACTATCCCGGGTACAGAGAAGCCGAAAAGGAACTTAAGGCGTACTGGATTTTAACCGGAAGAAGCAGGATATGGAATGCTCTTTTAAATTCCGGTGACCGGTAAATTAGCAACTTCATAAAGTTAATTAACTGATCCTTCCCTTTATTGAAACAGGAGCTGTAATGACTTTTTATAACAGGGATGTCCGAAAATTTGTATCACCTGAATTTATTACCGGGGACGGTGCAAGGGAGTTTGCGGGCAGATATTCTGCAAATTTTAACCTTGAAAAGGTCCTTTTGGTAACTGATTCCTGCGTGGGCAAATGTGCATGGATGTCCCGTGTTACCGGTTCGTTATCTGAATGCGGTGTTGATTATGAGATATTCTCGGCAATAACCGAAAATCCCTGTTGCGATGAGGTTATGGAGGGAGCAGCTGCTTTCACCGGCTCCGATTGTGACGGGATCGTAGCGGCCGGCGGGGGCAGTGTTCTCGATTGTGCAAAAGGCATAGGCATTATTGCTGAAAACGGGGGGCATATCTCCGATTATATTGGCATTGATATGATCGGCAATCCGATGCCGCCGCTAATATGTATTCCCTCTACTGCAGGTAGTTCGGCGGATGTATCACAGTATGCGGTAATCTCCGATCGCAGTGTCAGAACCAAGAGCCTTATAATCTCAAAATCCCTGGTCCCAGATCTCTCTCTTCTCGATCCGGTGACCCTTACAACCCTTCCTGAGGATATCGCGAGAAACAGTGCGATGGATGCACTGATACATGCCATCGAAGGGTACTGCTCCAACGGGGCGTCTCCTGTTACCGATACTTTCGGGCTGAATTCGGTCGGAGTGATAGTCGATAATATTGCTCCCGGCTACTGGAGAGATCCCGACAGGGCTTTTGCAATTATGCTGGCAAGCCTTTATGCCGGCCTTTGTTTCTCCAACGCCGGTCTGGGGCTTATCCATTCCATGGCACATGCAATGGGGGGGTGGACCGGAATGAATCACGGTCTTGCTTCTTTTATCGTTGCAAGGGACGTAATCGAATTCAACATAGCTGCAGGACCGGAAAGATATCGTAGGATTGCCCTTGAGTTCACCAGGAATGAAGGGAAAATCCCGGCTGACCATGAGATACCTGAAATTATCGGGCGGGGGCTGATGGAATTATTTGGTTATGATGAAAAACCCTCCCTTTCCGATGTTGGAATCCAAAAAGAAGATATAAAGGAAATTGTTCAGAGAACTATGAACGACCCGTGCATATCCACGAATCCACGGGTACCACGAAAGCAGGATATTGAAAATATATTCCTTGGATTGTTGTAATAATTGCAGGTACTGAAATATGTTTTTATCAGTTGAAGTCCCTTTTTAATCGTCGACGAGAACTCCCCTGTTGAGCAATGATCTCTACTAAGAAGTGATGAAGGATATGACAGATCAGGATAATGGACCATATGAAGAAGTGAGGAAAAAGATCCTCGGCCTTGGGGATTTATCTTTCCGAAAGACCTATTATCCAACATTAAGGCACAAACAGATGGAGCTTGAGCGCTTTCGCATAATTCTCGATAATATAAATGACATTGTTTTTCTAATATCATATCCGGAAGGAATAATTGTTGACTTCAATATCCGGGCGGCCGAGAAGCTGGGCTTCAGGCCGGAAGAGGTGGTTGGTCTCGAAATAACCGGATTCCTTTTTGACGACTCCGGAAAGCCGGTCTCACTTAATGTCATGAAAGACAGGGCTGAAAGAATCCTGATACGGGGAGAGATCGCCTGCAAATCGGAGGGGAAGATGCCTGTTGAGGCGGATCTGAGTTTTGCCAAATACGGCGGCGAGACATATTGTGCTGTTGTATGCAGGGATATCTCCGATCGTATCAGGATGGAGAAGTTGATCTCCGAATCCGAAATGCAGTACAGGACAACAATCGAAGCCATTACAGATGGTATTATTGTCGTAAGCTCATCTGGACGGTCTGTGATCTGCAATAAGGCCTTTAAGGAACATTACCTGCGCCTGACAGGTAAGGAGATTTCATCAAAGATTGATGCGCGTGAATTTTTTGAAAACGTGGGACTCCTTAAGGGTGAAGAGACTGAAGAATTCATGAACTCGGACGGGTTTGAGGAAAGGATCGGAAAGGTTCTTCTTGGCGATAAGATTGCAGTTTTTAAGATTAAGAAGATGCCTATAACTCATGAATTCAGGCAGGAGCAGTCCGTTTTTGTACTGAGTGACATTACCCGGAGCACTGTCCTTGATGAGATAAGAAGGGAGGTATTCTGTCAGCTTAACCGTAATATGGAGCAGTTTGCAATTCTCAACGACGAGATAAGAAATCCTCTCCAGGTACTGTCGGGAATTGTAGAACTGAAGGATCCCCGGCTTGCAGATGAGATCCGGCCTTTGGTGGAGGAGATAAACATGATTGTCAGGAAACTTGACATGGGATGGCTTGAATCGGAGAAGGTCCGCTCCATGATAGCAAGGCATTATGGTGTCTCTGTCCTTGATAAGGATGAGATGGGGGACGCTGTTCAGTATCTAAAGGAATTTGGTTCTGATGACGGGAGGTTATCGATCATTAGAATCCCCTGGCAGATCTTTGCATCTCTGGATTAAAATCTGTTTCATAATATCTCTTGAACTGCAGTATCCTTCACCTGAATATGCCGGAATGCGGATGACTTTTGCAGAGATCCCGTTTTTCTCAAGATCTTTGATGAGTTTGTCTTCACTGAAGAACTGGTTGAAGCCCAGAGTGATAATCTCAGGCTGGATCTCCCTGATGGGTTCAAACATGTCCTCCGTAGATCCAAGCCTTGCGTAATCGACCGGTTTTAATGCTTCTACCATATGGAGGCGCTGGTCTTCGGGAATAACCGGTTTTGGCTTGTGCCTGACATTTTCATCCCTTGCGATTATTACATGGAGTTCGTCACCCAGCTTCCGTGATTCTTCAAGGTAATGCAGGTGGCCGGGGTGCAGGATGTCAAATGTCCCTGTTGCAACGATTCTCTTCAATCTACCACCTCCACCTTACAGGGGCTTCCGTCGGCAAAAAAGCACCTCCAGTCATTATCAGAATATGGTGCCCCGATAATAATATGGTATTTCCCGGTTGCAGGAAAGAACCGGAGGTCGGCATCCGACGGTTTCATCACCCCGTTTGGGTGGGAATGGGCGCTTCCGGCGACTCCCGTTCTGAGTGGCATCATGTGGGGCTGAAAGCTCGCACTGGTTGTGCCTGTTATCGTGCCGGGTGCGAGTTCGAATTCGTCAATGGTGTCCCCGTTTTTAAGGAGAAGTGCCAGAAATTCTGAGGGATGACTGCTTTTTCCAAGTTCGGAGAGTATTCTGAGCAGTTCCCTTTTTATTTTAACGTCGGACATCTGTCTATTGATATAGATTATCTGAAAAGATAACTCTTTCAGATCAGGCTCCGGCGCATCAAAAAATTTATCCCCTGAACTGGCAAGGGGTAGTGCATGTATTCAAAAATCCTCGTTGCAATCGATGGCTCGGAACAGTCTCTTGGTGCGCTGAAGAGCGCAATTGAGATTGCCCGGTGTTTTAAGTCGGAAGTGCATGGAATTTATGCGATTAATCCGGGAATATTCGGTGCGACGATAGTCGATCCTGCGATTGGAGTGTCGGATCCCGGCTCGGAGAGGATCTTCAATATGCTCCAGGAAGAAGGCAAAAAGATCATCGGGGATGCAAAGGCTTTCTCCGAAGGGCTCGGGTATGGTGTGGAGTATCATCTCAAGATCGGCGATGCGAGGGATGTTATTGTGGATATCGCAAATGATCTCGGTGCTGACCTGATTGTACTCGGTTCGACCGGAAAGGGTATGGCAAAGAGGATAGTTCTTGGAAGCGTCAGTTCCTCGGTTGTTCTTCACAGCGGAGTTACGACTCTCATCGTCCGTGATTAGGGAATCTGGATTAGAATGGGCCGTCCTGCTCAAAACTCCTGTTGAATCTCAATGCAAGCTCCGCTTTGTACAGCTCCTTTCCGAGGTATGCCGCATGGTCCATGAGAGAGACTCTATCCTCTTTTAGGAGGACGTTAAATATTTCCTCCCATTTCCTGCCTTTTACCGCCCTGTCTTTGTGGACTGCTACAATAAAACCGTCTTCGATTCCGATTCGTATGTTCCCTGCCGGGTCGAATTCAATCTCCCCGTGGATCTCTCCTGCCTCATCACATGTGGAATATGTTAGAGGGGGCTCCCGTCTACGCCTTTTTTCCTTGATACAGAACAGGTCGATCCCGAGGTCTTTCGGGTAAGGCCTGTTTGCCGCAAGGACCATCATGTCGCAGGCACGCCGCATCTCTCTTACAGATCCACGTGTCTTGTCCGAGTGCTCGCTAGTAAAGACGATGGAAGCTCCTGCCTCCATTGCAAGTGCGGCCAGAAGAGCGTTTGCACCCGGCGAATCGGCGTCTATGAGTTCAACAACATTTCCTGCACCAAAGAAGAGGGGGTGGCCGCAATCCCTGAATCCGGCAAGCGACCGGATGAGGCCGGAGCCTGCAGGCTGTAGGAGGGGGTCGGCGACGATCTTTTCAATCCCTGCAGCTTTTGCCATCCTGATATTCTCTTCCAGGCTGTTTTCATTTGGAACTATTACTGCTGCAGCTCCTGATTCTGCGACTTCCCTGCCTACATGGGGGATGTTTTCCTCGTGGAGCGACAATATAAAGTTTGCATGGCCGAGAGCCGCCCGTATAAGTTCCGGGTCCTGTGTATCGGCGGCAAAGACCGTTTTTATATCTGCAGTCTCTTTAAAGACCCTCTTTACATCATCCGGCTTTGCATCGAATCCGAACCCGAGGTCGATTATATCTGCTCCGGATTCGATGAATGCAAGTACTTTCTCCCTGAGTCCGGTCACCTTGTGGGCATCCATGATCTCTGCAAGTACTTTCATCCCAGAACTCCCGCCTATGCGAAGGCCTTCTATTGAAAAGTCCGGTACTGATCTCTCTTCGATCTCACGGATCTTTGAAAATGCCTCTTCCCTCTTTTTTGAAGACATCAGTTCGTCGGCCGGGATGGTCCTTGAAAGCTCCAGACTATCGACAGACCTGAGGACCAGTTCAAGATCGGCAGCATGACGGGGGCCGAGATATACCGGGATGCCAAACTCTTCTTCAACTCCTGAAAAATCCGCAGTACACATCCCCGAGACGATCACCATTTCGTATTTATTCCCTTTTTCAGTGAGGATGGCCGAAAGCCGTTTTGGTGTCATGAAAGCGGCAATTTGTCCTGAAACGACAATGTCGGCTCCGAATTTATCGGCGGCATCCTTTACCACAGGATATGCTACCTCGCCTGTGGGGAGCAGTATACGCATAACACTTGAATTAATATGCCAAGGGAGAAAAATACTACTATCTGATGCTGAAATGCGACCTGCATGTGCATACGAATTATTCCCGCGACGGCGAGAGCAGTGTCGAGGAGATAATCCGGGCGGCCGAGAGACGCGGCCTTGACGTAATTGCCATTACGGATCATGACACCGTCGAAGGGGCGAAATATGCACTGACAATAGAAACCGGCATACTGGTTATACCCGGTATCGAGATATCCACAAAGGCAGGCCACCTTATTGCACTTGGCATTACCGGGCCTGTTCCGGCAGGTCTTGATTTCTTTGAATCTGTCAGGCGGGCGAGGGCAATGGGCGCTTTTCTGGTACTCCCACATCCCTATCATAAATTCAGGCATGGTGTTGGTCTAAAGCTGAAAAATGCAATAGAAGCCGTCGATGCGGTCGAATCGTTCAACAGCAGATATATAATCGGGTCTGCAAATAAAAAAGCCGAAAAAAAGGCAGTTCAATTCAATAAACCTTATGTTGCGGGGAGCGATGCACACAATGCGAGATTTGTCGGTTATGGAGTAACTGTTGTCGATTCCGGGAAGGATATGCAGTCTATATTTGAGGCGATATCGGCCGGCAGGTGTGGGATTGTCGGGAAGATGACTCCTTTGAGAAGCTATACGGGCCAGTCGCTTAAAAACACCAAACGAAGGATTGTCAGGAAAGTCGGGCGCAAATGAGAATCGCTTTTCTTGTATCTTATGTCGGAACCGGATTTTCAGGTTCGCAGCAACAACCCTGTGTGAGAACCGTGGAGGGGGAAATAATCCGTTCCTGCCTCAGTCTCGGGCTTTTTTTCGACTGGAGGGACGCGGGATTCCAGTTTTCAGGCAGGACAGACAGTGGGGTGCACGCAAGATCACAGATATGCACATTTGATACTGATTGTCCGGAGCGTGCGGTATCATACATAAACAGGAAACTTCCGGGGGATATCTGGTGCAGGGGATGGGCTGAGGTTCCTGCAGGGTATAATCCCCGCTATGAAGTTTCATCCAGGACATACCGGTATTTTTTTCCTGACACTGCCCTTGATACCGGGAAGATGACAGTCGCTGCGGAATATCTTCCCGGGAGACACAATTTCTCCCGCTTCGCCCGGATCTACGGGGGAAAAGATCCTGAGAGGGATATATCTTCGGTGGAGATAACTCATGGTAAAGACGGAGTTGTCCTTGAAATCTGCGGCAGGAGTTTCCTGTGGCATATGGTCCGTTGCATATCCTATGCACTGTGGCAGGTGGGTGAGGGTTCCGCTCCCCCGGAGATGATACAGGAGGCGCTTTCTAATCCCGGGGGTCCCCGGTTTCCTGTTGCACCTGCCGGGGGGCTTATCCTCTGGGATATTGAGACGGAGACTGACTTCTCTATTATGGATGATCTTGAAAAGAGCAATAACTATCTTAAGGATTTCAGGGGTCGTCACCTCCAGCTGAAAAAGGCCTCGGATTTGCTTGAGGAGTGAATATTCTATTTTTCAGCTATTTTGGAGGGCATAAGCCACTTTCGGAGCAGCCCGATGCCCATTTCGCTACGTAGGCTTCGCGAACTTTCGCAAAGAGGATAGCCCTGTCTGGACGCCACCCCATCGGGTGGCCTTGACCGGGAGATAGTAACAAAACAGAATGAATGCTGAACCGGAGGGTTACAGGGAGAGAGAATCGTCCCTTTCTCTTCTTATGAATAAATAGTCTGATTCTTCCGGAAACTTTGAAAATATCAAAATTAATTAAAAAAGAAAATTTGGAAGGCTTAAACGGCAGTGATGTCCACGCCGGAAGGCTTCATTATGCTAACCAGCCAGCCAGGAATGGGCTGGGAGGTCTTTAGTACCACAAGGAAGTCGTCCCTGTTTGTAACAACGCCTCTATATGTGGCGGTAACTTCGTAATCGCCGTCAAATACCGGTATGCCAAGTGTTCTTACTATAATATGCTTGACAGGGAAGGTTGCCGATTCACCGACGGGTATTGTCCGCCTGTCGTTGTTTATCACGAGTGTTATAGCATTACCACTGCTGATAGCCTGCACGGGGACTGGGCCGAAGTTGATCTTCTGATTGTCAGGAATAATCACATCATACTGGCCGGTGTAAGAGAGTGGGTATCCGTATCCGTCAAGAACGTCGTTGCCCGTAATAAGCGTTGCATATGCCGCGACTACAATTACTATCAGCAAAATTATGAAAGCAAGTGCGATTTTTCCTCCCCAACCCTTTTTGGGAGCTTCCGCTTTCTGTCTGGAAAGAACCTCTTTCTCGATCTCGGCTCTTTTCTTCTCCTCTTCACGCTTCTTTCTCTCTTCCTCACGAGCCCAATCGTCTTTCTCTTTCTGCTTTCTTGCCTCTTCGGCAAGACGCTCCTTTTCTGCCTGTTTCTGGGCTTCTATCTTCTCGTATTCCTTTGCCTTTTCGGCATTCTCCTTTTCGCGCTTCTCCTTTTCTATGCGTTCACGTTCCTCTTTCCTTATTCTCTCTTCTTCGGATTTGGAAACCCCTGGCGTTTCTTCTTTCGTCTCGGGTTTATCCGATGTTTTAACTGCTTCTCCCATCTTCTTGGTTAATCCTTCAAAAGATTTCTTATCAGGAAGTTTTACCATCTTTATCACCTCAATAATTATTTCTATTATATGCCGGATTAGTTATATTTATATCGTGGGCAAAGCCCTTTTTGAACCCGGATTGATACTATGGGCCTCTTAATGAAGAATTATGAAGTCATTTGTCTTCTAACACTATTTTCAGGACCATGGAACATCTGTGTCAGCCGTTTTTCATTGTTAGCATTTATTGTCTGTGTTTACAGGACTCCGGCAGGGCCGGGTGCATAGCCAAAATATCATTATAAATAGTGACAGATTATTACAGAGGTTTTTTAATTGGCAGAGATTCCGGATGATGAGTATATTTTAAAGACCACATCCGCCTGTGCCGGGTGCAGTATCCCTCTCTGTCTCCGGTATATTACAAAGGCGGCCGGTCCTGATACGGTGTTGGTGATTCCCGCATGCTGTACAAGTGTTATTCAGGGCTTATATCCCAATACGGCTGTGAACATTCCCATTTACAATGTAGCATTCGCCTCGGCGGCTGCGGTTGCATCGGGAATGAGCGAGGCGTTCCGTGCGGCAGGGAAGAAGACGAACGTAATATGTTATGCAGGGGATGGCGGAACGGTCGATATCGGTATCCAGGCGCTTTCCGGCGCACTTGAGCGCGGAACAGACTTCCTGTATATATGCTACGACAATGAGGCCTACTCGAATACGGGTATGCAGAGATCGGGTGCGACTCCGCTTGGTGCGGCGACAACGACAACGCCTGCAGGAAAGAAGGAGTTCAAGAAGGACCTTGATGCAATCGTGAACGCCCACAATCCCGTGTATATGGCGACCGCGTGCAGCGCCTACCCGATAGACCTTTACAACAAGGTTGAAAAGGCTCTCTCGATCCCCGGCCCGAAGTTCATGCATATCCTTGCCCCGTGCCCCCCGGGATGGAGATATCCGTCGGATAAGACGATTGCACTCGGAAAACTTGCGGTGCAGTCCGGCATGTGGGTAATGTACGAACGCGAGAACGGACAGGTGAAACTAACAGGCGCCTCCAAAGCGGCAGCGAAGAAGAGGATCCCTGTAGAGGATTACATGAAGGCCCAGGGCAGGTTCAAGACCGCGACAAAGGAGGATATCGCGGAGCTCCGGCAGATGGTCGAGAAGAATTTTGAAAAGATCCAGAAGGAGGTTGAAGGAACATGCTGACGATTGGAACAGGAAACAAAGCCGTGGCTCTTGCGGCAAGGGATGCAAAGCCCGGTGTCGTCGCCGCATACCCTATCACTCCCCAGACCGAGATCGTCGAGGAGATCGCAAACCAGGTCAGTGCCGGCAATCTTGATGCAAGATATATCCCCGTAGAGTCCGAGCACTCGGCGATGGCTGCCTGCATTGGTGTCGCCGCAACCGGTACAAGGACATTCACCGCCACAAGCTCACATGGCCTTGTCTACATGTGCGAGATGCTCCACTGGGCTGCCGGTGCACGCCTCCCGATAGTTATGGCGAATGCAAACCGTGCGCTTGGTCCCGGCTGGAATATCGGTGCCGAGCACTCGGACTCCATGTCCATGAGGGATTCGGGTTGGCTTCAGGTCTATGCATCGAGCGTGCAGGAGGCATATGACGCAACGATCATCGCGTTCAGGATCGCGGAGAACGAGAACGTCCTTCTTCCGGTTATGATAAACCTCGACGGTTTCCTCCTGACCCATATTACTCAGGGCTTCGAGACCATAGACTCGTCCGGGTACCTTCCGAAAATAAACACTCCACATGCGATCGACATCAACAATCCCGGTGGCTACGGCACACTGACAGCAAACACCGAACACTTCAAATTCCGCCATGATATCATGGTCGGGATCAGGAATTCCGTTCCTGTCATAAAAGATGCCGAGGAGGAGTTTGCAAAACAGTTTGGCAGAAAATACGGCATGACCGAGGACTACATGACCGAAGATGCCGAAGTCATCGTAATCGCAATGGGAACGATCGGCAAGGAGATGGAGGTCGCTGTCGACGTTCTCCGCAAGGAGGGTATTAAGGCCGGATCGCTCCGGGTCCGCTGGTTCAGGCCGTTCCCCGACCTGAGAGATAAGCTAGAAGGAAAGGAGGTCGTGGTAATCGATCGCGACTACTCGTTCGGTTTCGGCGGAATCCTCGCCAACGAACTCCGTGCCAAGACCTGCTGCGATCCCTATAGCGTCATTGCCGGTCTCGGCGGTCAGGACGTTACATACGATGATATCGCCGGATTTGTCAGGGACAGGAAAGCCGGAGAGGAATTCTGGTTCGGGGTGAGCGAATAATGTACGAGATAAGGCTTCATTCAAGGGGCGGACAGGGTGGCGTTACCGCCGCAAAGATCCTTGCACATGCCGCATTCCTTGACAAGAAATACGCGACCGCGACTCCCCTCTACGGTGCGGAGAGGCGTGGAGCACCGGTTGTCTCGTTCATCAGGATCGATGACAAGCCGATTAAGGTATACTCGCAGGTCAGGAATCCGGACCTTGTCATTGTCCTCGACCCGGGCATCATGAACATGGTCGATGTCCTGCAGGGCATAAAGGCGGGCGGCGAGGTCCTGATCAACAGCCCGCAGAAACCGGATATGGGCGGTCATAAGGTGTACAACATTGACCTTACCGGAATCGCACTCTCGCTCGACCTTGTCGTTGCAGGAAACCCGATCCTAAACACCCCGCTTCTCGGGGCACTTGCAAAGTTCGGGCTTGTATCCCGCGATTCGGTCCGTGAGGCGATATTCGAGACTTTCTCGGACGAGAGGAATGCGACGGCCGCCATTAAGGCATACGAGGAGCTGGTAATATGAGCGCAAAACTTGCAATATCAAAACCGAAAGAGGGTGCTGCAGGAAAGACCGGGACCTGGAGGACATTCAGGCCCGTAGTCGACAGAGAGCTCTGCAACAAGTGCGGAAACTGCGAGAGGTTCTGCCCCGACGGAACAATCTCGAAGGACTTCGAGATCGATCTTGAGTACTGCAAGGGTTGCGGTATCTGTGCCGACGTCTGTCCCAAGAAGGCCATTAAGATGGTCCGGGAAGAATAATTTTTTTTTGGGTTTCTGTTTTTTTGGTGTTTTTATTCTACTCATGCATCAGAAGACAGGTATATGAAATCACCTTGTTTTTCGATACGTTTCATATCCCGAATAAGACGATTTTTCTTCATTTGATTAATATTTTTAGCTAATATGCTTGAGATATCTTCTAAAAAAGTCATAATTCTAGATTCTTTTTCAGTGCTCACATATGTATTGTAAGGATTATGACTATAAACAATTTTTTCCAGGCAACCCTTGCGCAAGTTCGCTTCGCGAACACGCCCTGACCTCAGGGCTTTGCGCTATGACGATGGCCCGGTCTGGACGCCACCCGTCCGGGTGGCCTCGACCGGGGAGAGGGTGATAAAATTTAGTTTTGGAGCAAGAGGGGATGGTCGCTCGTCCCCGATTGCGACTATCGCCGTCAGGGGGAGGGTCACAGGGAGGGGGACTTTGTTCTGCCTTCCTTTATTGATATTTTCGGAGAGGATATTCTCCTGAGTAATTACAGATAATTTCATTATCTCCAAGAGTGATATTGAATTTATGGCCAGAATTAATAAAAATATATTGTATTCAGATCAAAGACCAGTTATTGGAATTGCTTTCCTCCTCTTTGGTATTCTTATATTGTTAAAATGTCAATTTGCATTAGGAATGGCGTTGGGTTTTTCTTTTATAATTGGTGGCATTCTGTTGATATTCATAAAACCTCTATGAAACAATGTGAATATATATTTTAGAATGATTTAATTTTTCATAATTATACTTTCAAAAAAACGACGCCCCCAACAGGACTCGAACCTGTGACATTCTGGTTAACAGCCAGACACTCTACCAACTGAGTTATGGAGGCATTGCACGCATCGTTTAACGTGCCTATAAATGTTGACTTTTGCGTTATTAAATATTATGGATTTAGCTTTCCGCGGCAGACTTTATCTTTTTAAGCAGGTCGATAAGTTCGTCCGCCTGGATGTCGAGATTTTCCATCAGATCGGCCGCTTTCGGGGTCGCAACTGCGCCTGAGGGCGAAGCCGAGATGTACCCGAGCTGCTCTAAAACCTTGAGCGAGTACCTGATCTTGTGGGACGGTATGTCCATGATCTCCGAAAGTTTGAGGATGCCGATCGGCTGGTGCTCTGTTACGGCCTTGATCACCTCAATGTGCCTTAAGACAATCTCGATCTCGTTTTTTAGTTTGTTTAGCATAACGATCTAAACCCCCTTTCTTTATTGCGATTTATTCCTGCTCCATAAGCCATGCCTTGTCCCTGATGTAGTGACTCCTGAAAAGCACGGACATCACTACAGCGACAACCAGGCAGATTGCCCCAATTGTCATGCTGTAAACCGGGATCAGGCCGAAGAAGGCCAGAATGGCTACTGCAAAAAGTATGATGATAACGTTCAGCATTATCGTGAGTTTAGCGAACTTCATCTTGAATATCTTTTCCGCAGATGGATTCATTGTATTAAAATGTTTGACATTATCTTGTAAAATTACTTGTGTATACGGGTAGACATATTCATAGAATTGAAATGACTGTTGGCTCCATCGATAATGCACTTGAAAAGGCCGGGGCATCGGCATATGTGGCATATGCCGGTTCTTCCAGTCCCGACATGATGTATCTTACCGGTTTTCAGGTAACTGATCCTCTTGTATTTCTTAAAAAGCGCGGGGAGGAAGGAATCCTGGTAGTTCCGCAGATGGAGTATGACAGGGCATTAAGTGACTGCAGGTGCGGGGTAATCACACGGGGGGATGCAGGATTTTTCGATGACCTGAAAGAGCACAGGGACGGACTCACGGCTACCGCATCGATGATCTCCAGGCTTGCCGGGGGAGACGTCCTTCTCTCTCCTGATCTTCCCGTATCTCTTGCAAAAAGGATCGAGTCCTTCTGCAGGACCCGTGTCGACGGCGGCACGGTCGCGGATATGAGATCGGTCAAGACAAAGTCCGAGGCTGATAATATCCGGAATGTCCAGAAAGCAACCGAAGAAGCGATGCAATACGCGATCTCGATGATAAAGGACGCCGAATCAATAGACGGCGAACTGCATCTTGCAGGCGTTCCCCTGACCTCGGATTACATAAGAGGTGAGATACACTGCTTCTTCCTGAAAAGAGGCATCCTGGCAAGGGACACCATAGTATCCTGCGGGGAGGAGACCTCCATGCCGCACTGTGTCGGGGCCGGAACAATCCTCGAAAATGAACCTGTCGTAATCGACCTGTTCCCCTGCGATTCGAAGACCGGCTATCACTCGGACATGACCCGGACAGTTGTCAGGGGTGAGCCGGATCCTGAGATCGATGCGATGTACTCCTGCGTGAAGGAGGCCAAAAGGCTTGCCGAAGGGATGGTTGCCGAAGGCCGGACCGGCAAAGAGGTCCATGAATTCGTCGTGGATTTCTTCGACGAAAACGGCTATTCCTCCGGCAGCGAGGGATTTATGCACAGTCTCGGCCACGGCGTTGGTCTTGCAGTTCACGAACAGCCTTCACTCTCGCCTTCCGGCGGGACGCTTGTGGCGGGCAATGTGATTACCGTCGAACCCGGCCTCTATTACAGGGGTGTAGGGGGAGTGAGGCTCGAAGATATCGGCATGGTTACAAAGACCGGATTTGATTGTTTTACAGATTATCCGGAGGATATCAGAATATGATTGAAGAAGATATAATGGAAAAATACCTGGAAGCCGGCAGAATTGCACGCGAGTGCAGGGATTATGCGGCCGGAAGGGTAAAGGCAGGAGAAAAAGTGCTCGATGTCGTAGTCGATGCCGAGCAGAAGATATTATCTATGGGCGGAGAGATTGCATTCCCGCTCAATATTTCGCTAAACGAGGCCGCAGCCCATGACACCGCCTCCCCGGGAGACGAGAGGGTGTTCAGGCAGGGAGATGTCGTCAAGGTAGATATGGGCGTACACATAGATGGGTATATCGCCGATACTGCAGTCACAGTAGATCTCGGGAAAAACGACCTCCTTGTAGAGGCCTCGAAAGCCGCACTTCAGGCGGCTATAGATATGGTGCGTCCCGGTGTCAGAACCGGGGAGATAGGTGCGAGGGTTCAGGCCGAGATCGAGAGCAGGGGTTATCGTCCGGTGGCAAACCTTACCGGACATGGTCTTGGCTGTTATCTCCTCCACGGAATCCCTACAATCCCCAGTGTGGGTATGCCGGGCGGAACTGTGATTGAGGAAGGTATGGTATTTGCAATCGAGCCCTTCGCGTCGACCGGAACCGGCATGGTCTCCGACTCTCCAAGGACCGAGATATACAGCCAGGTATCGTCCCGGCAGATAAGGCTTCCTTCCGCAAGGAAACTTATGAAAAAAGTATCAGAAAGAAACGGTCTCCCTTTCTCCCGGCACTGGTATTACGAAGAGAAGATCGATCTGGCACTTGCACAGCTCTTAAAGCAGAATATTGTGAGGGGCTATCCAGTACTTCATGACGTCCCCGGCTCGCTTGTTTCACAGGCAGAACATACCATGATCGTAACTGAAGACGGGTGTACTGTAACGACTGCTTAATATTCTATTAAAGCGTATAATAGTAAATTAATTTTTAACTCTTTTTAGATACTGTTGCAAGAGATAATATTATCCTGTTTGAGTAGGAAAATATGATGTTGTACATATGAATCTGAATGCCGACGACAAAGATCTGGCAGTCGATATTCTTGAGTTTCTCATAACCGCTGAGATCATAAATAAAAACGAGAATCTCACAAAGATCGATCTGCCCAAAAAATATTGGAAATTTTTCGGCACAGGCGACTTCAATACTGAAATTGAAAGGCCAATAACAATCGGGGAATCTCTTGTAAACCGGCTTTCTAATGCGGAGAACGGAGTAGATGTTGTAAAGCAGAATCCTTTTGTCAAATTCGATGAATTTGGTAAGAGGCTGGGAATCACCACTCTCGATGCTGCTGCAGGATGGTTCTTCCGGCAGGTTGAAGAGGAGCGGATAATGAATAATCCTGTTCTTGCTTTCTATTATGAAAATTCCGGGGAGGAAGGAGTTTCATATGAGAAATCCCTTGAAAATATCCCCCGCTTCACCGACTCAAAGGAATACCTCGAGGCAAAAGTCAATCATATTATCGGTGACGATGAGGATTTAAAGGCGGCCCGTGGCCTGATTATCATAAGCTCTCCTGAAGAGATAGAATATTCGCTCGATGATCTTGTATGTACCCCCAAGCAGGAGGAAGGGATAAAAAAGATCGAGATTGCTCTCCGGAACAGGGAGTTTCTTAAAGAGAGGAGGATTTTCGAGTTCGGAAAACTTCTCTTTGTAGGGCCGCCGGGAACGGGAAAAACATCGGTCGCTCTTGCAATGTCCAGGGCGCTTAAGATGCCGATGCTTGAGGTAAGGCTTGCAATGGTGACATCACAGTATCTCGGCGAGACATCGAAGAACATCGATCGCATATTCGAGCTCGCGAGAAGTCTTTCGCCGTGCATTCTCTTCATCGACGAGTTCGATTTTGTTGCAAAGAGCAGGGTCACCGAGGACAACGGTGCCATGAAGCGTGCGGTAAATATGCTTCTCAAAAATATTGATACGGTTAGCTTTGTCAGAAACGGTGTGGTCCTTATCGGTGCGACCAATCACCCCGGAATCCTCGACGAAGCTGCCTGGAGACGTTTTGACGATGTCGTCGAGTTCCCGCTTCCCGATTACGAGATGAGGGTCGAGATCCTGAAAAAGATTACAAGCACTCTTGACTGTACCTGTGATTTCGAGGAGCTTGCGGCAGAGACCGAAGGCTTTTCAGGTGCCGATCTCAGGATAATGATCAAGGAATCAATAATCTCGGCACTCATGAGGGACAGCTTTGAGCTTTCTGAATGTGATGTCGAGCAGGGCATGGGAAGTGTCCGCGAAAGGGACACTATCCGCCAGAGTGCCTCAATATGAAGATCACAATCCTCGGTACCGGAGATACGGTGGGTACCCCGCGTGTGGGCTGTGACTGCGATATCTGCACAGGGGCAACCGAAGAAGGGAAAACACGGCTGCGTACATCCTTTTTGGTTGAGAATGAGGGCAGCAGTCTTCTGATCGATACATCGCCCGATCTAAAGGAGCAGCTCATCCGTACGGGAGCTCCCCGGATAAGCGCAGTCTTTTGGACTCATGCACATTATGATCATATAGCAGGATTCAACGAGTTTTACAGGGTCCAGGATTTCCCTCCTGCATACGCTCCTGAACCTGTAATAAATGATGTTTCCGGCTTCTTTCATTTTTTAAAGTTTAAGAAAAATCCGGTTCCCCCCTATGAGCAGTTCAGTCTCTTCGGAATGGATATTACTTTTGTCACTGTAAACCATCCTCCGATAGATACCTTTGGGATTGTAATCCGCTGTAACGGGAAGAAGGTTGGCTTTACCTCCGATACCAATCCTCACCTCCCGGATAAGACAATGGAAGAGCTGATGAACTGCGATCTCCTGTTTCTTGATGCCCTCATGCCCGCCGGGGTTAATATCGGGAAGCACATGAATGTCGCGGAGGCCGAAGAACTTGCGCAAAAACTCTCCCCAAAAGAGTATTATTTAGTTCACATGAGCCACCGTATTCCGCTGTCACAGGATCATGCCGCTTCTGATTTTATGACATTCGAGTTCTGATCTCCGGCTGTCTGATCTGACCAATACTTATATACTCGTATAAAATCCAAAGATATGGGTACCTATGGAGATAAAAGTAATAGAACTAAAGGACGATATGGCACGTATTGCCTTTATCGGGGAAGGCCACACCTATATGAATGCACTTGTGGATGAGATACTCAAAAACCCTGATGTCGACGTAGCAAATTACAGCAGTGAGTTCCATTTCACCGATCCCGTCCTCCTTGTTACTACAAAGGGCGGCAAGGATCCTGTTGATGCTATCCGTAATGCGGCAGTTGCCATATCGGACAACTGCGCAGGGTTTATTGAGACCCTGAACAATTCCTGAATAAAAAAATATTATTTTTTTAGAGTTTTTCCGTAAAGGCAATTGAGCCTGCGACCCTTGTAATCTTTATCCTTACTTTCTGGCCCGGTTTTGTATTGGCAACATAAAGAGTATATTTTCCTACCTTTGCCACACCGTCACCTCTCTTGGAGAGGAACTGGATCTCAACGTCAAGTTCCTTTCCTTCTTCGACCATGTTGGCAACTGCATCTCCCTTTGCTCTTCTCTTTCTGACCGGCCTGTGTCCTCCGCATGCGTCACACCTGAGCATCAGGATTCTCCCGTCTTTAACCAGTCTGGTGTCGGGTTTGCCGCACTCGGAGCAGATGACATAATCGCCGGTATATTTCTCTATAAGGCTGCCGATGAGGTCGCTGTCGAATTTACCGTTGAATATCGCACGATTTCCGTCGATCTTTCCTGCAGTGCCAAGCTCTCCAAGCAGGAACTTCATAACATGATCCTGATCCCTGCGCAGTATTGATGCAATCTCGGAGAAATTTTCAAGAACTGTGGTTTTTCCCTCAATATACACCCTGGCTTCAGGTACCTGAAAACGTCCCTCATCACCGGACGTTTCGGTGATATTGCTATATGCCTTCTTTAAAAGGGCTTCATAAGGGTCTGTCATGCCTAATATATTGATTCTTTAATTAGATATAACTCACTTTGGTAACTCTCCTAAAAAGTTCAGGCTCCCGGGAAAGAAAATACATATTATTAAAATAATTGGGAATAATATATTCAATAGTTACTTCTGGGGGAATTATTTTTGAAGATAATTGAGGATTTTTTGGAAATATTCGGTCGTGACTCAGGGGAAAAGGACTTGTCCTATATTATTATGATAGGGCTTGTCATATTCATGGTTATCCTGTCTGAGGCTGCACTTGTATTCACAACCAGTGGTTTCTTCCTCCTGTTATCCAATCTATTTTATTTCCCCCTCATTTTTATAAATTTGAAATACTTTGAACGTGGTCTTCTGCTAAGTTGTTTGATTGGGGTAATATATTTTTTAACTGCCCTTTTTCTGGTGCACTTTGATACAGAGAATCTCCTTATCGCATTCTCGATGATGGTGACATATATAGCCGTTGGAATCAGCACCTCGATGATCTCAAAGACTCAAAATGAAAATGAAAATATCCTGAAGAGATCGATAAGCAGTTATGAGAACCTTTTTGAAGAGATCCAGGATGCTATAATTGTCTATAATTCATCCGGGCAGATTCTGGGAGTAAATAATGCCGCATCAAATATGTTCGGGCTGGAGAAAAAATATCTTTCATTCCTGAAGATAGAGGATCTTGGCAATTTTATCGATAAGGATGACCTTAAACAGGCGTTCTACGATGTCAGCCCGTATAAAAGTGGTTTTACGGATACCGAACTAAGACAGCAGGATGGAAGCATATCCTACGTTGAAATTCACTCCAGTACAGTTGATTCATCAAACGCTGTGATGAGAGCATATATCCGTGATGTCACCGGCAGGGCAATTGCAGAGAAAAAGATCCACGAAAGCGAGGTCCGCTATCGCCACCTCACAAACCAGCTGCCCGAAATGATATTTGAGCTGGATATAGATGGTAATTTTAAATTTGCAACAAGATACTCAATAAATCTTGCAGGGAGGACTCCCGAAGAGCTTACTGATGGAATAAAACTATGGGATATACTGGTTGAGGAAGACCGGGATCGTGCCAGGAAAAATCTTGAATGGTTCTACAAGGGGATGTTCCTCGGAGCGGTTGAATACCGGCTGAAGAAACCCGAAGGCACCATAATTCCTGTCATGGTCCATTACAGCTATGATTTCGATGAAGACAATAATGTGAGGGGGATCAAAGGGCTTGCAATGGACATCAGCCAGAGGAAGCGGATGGAGATGGCCCTTAAGAGGAATGAGAAAAAATTCCGGAGCCTTTTTGAAAATTCAAACGATGCTGTCATAATTTTTGACAAGGATGGGAGGATCATTGATCTGAATAGCCGGTTTTCCCTGATGCAGGGTATAAAACGGGATGAGGCGATATATCAAAGCCTGGAATCCCGTTTTCCCTCCTCTGAATGGGAAAAAATATCTGCCATGTACGGTGATTCTCCTGAAGGCGGTGTATTCTTTGAATCCAGAATGCAGCAAAAAGACGGGACCTTCATCGATGTGGAGATCAGTTCAGGAAATATTGATCCCGAGGAAGGCCTTTATCAGGCAATCCTCAGGGACATATCTGAGAGGAAAAGAAGTGAGGCAGAACTCGCAGTGAGCAGGGAGAGGCTGAATCTTGCAATCGAGGGTGCGGGTGTGTGCGTCTGGGACTGGGATATGGAACAGGACGAGATGTACTTCGAAGGTAATTATGAGGAGATGTTTGACTCGGTAAAAGGAAATCCCGGTCAGTCCGGAGCAATATGGAGAGAGATTCTCCAGAAGGAGTTCTATAGTAAGATTATCGGCTTTTATTCCGATCCCTGTGAATCCCCATCTGAAAAATCAGATCTTAGATCCAAACAGTTCGAATCTGAATATAAGTTCAAAACGAAAACAGGGTCTTATATGTGGATAACTGTTCTCGGTAAAGTAGTGCAGTGCGGCCCCGATGGGAACCCTGTGAGGATCGCAGGAATAATGCAGGATGTATCCGATAAGAGACGATCACAGGATGCACTGTATGAGGCCAATAAAAAACTCAATCTCCTCTCGAGCATAACCCGTCATGACATCTTAAACCAGATTGCCGGTGTCAGGGGATTTACAGGTATTCTGGGTAAGAGACTACCTGAAGAAAATTCAGAGCTCAAACACTATCTCGACCGGATAATGAAGGCTACGTCTAATATCCAGGAACAGATTACATTTACAAAAGATTACCAGAATATCGGGGTAGAGACTCCAACCTGGCAGAATCTTGAAGATATTGTTGAATCATCAAGATCAAAAGCCCAGCTCAGGGGTGTGTCCTTCACCAATAACTGTACGGGTCTTGAGATATTTGCAGACCCTATGATTGAGAAGATATTCTATAATCTTCTTGATAATGCCCTGCGTCATGGCGAGAATGTAAGCGAGATAACTGTTGAGTGCAATAAATGCAGCGATTCCCTGAAGATAATCGTTCGTGACAACGGAGAGGGAGTCCCTGAAGACCTGAAGGAAAAGATTTTCGATCACGGCTATGGCAGCAATACGGGTTTGGGACTCTTCCTTGTCAGGGAAATACTTGGGATTACAGGCATGGAGATTTCAGAGGTGGGCATACCCGGGAGTGGTGCCGTATTTGAGATTAAGATCCCTGCAGATCACTTCAGGGAGGTAAAATGAAGAATAATGTGGGGGTTGGGCCTGTGACAAATAGGAAACAAATTTTAACTTTCGGTTACACAGGCTATTAATTATATCAGTTTATTTTGGGGTAAACACATGCAGGAAAAAAGGATACTCGTGGTTGAAGACGATGCAATAATATCAGAACTTATAATGTGGCGGCTGAAGGATCTTGGTTATAAAAACTGTAATTTTGTTTCATCCGGTGAGGAGGCTGTTGAGAAGGCAAAAGAAATATCTCCCGACCTGATCCTGATGGATGTAACGCTTGAGGGTGATCTTGACGGCATAGATGCTATAAAAGAGATTAAGAAATTTCTGCCTGGCGTATCTTTCGTATACCTGAGCTCGCACATGGAGGACGATATCATAGACCGCGCCCTTGCAACGAGGCCCTCCGGCTATATTGCAAAACCCTTTGAGGACTTTGAACTTAGAATGGGGATTGAAATAGCCCTTATGAAATAACATAACCCAAACAGATTTTTTAATCAATATTATCACATCTGAAAACCAGATATTTCTGCAGTATGCTATCGGCCTGTGATGAGGAATATATTGAAAAGCAGCTTGGGAGGAGCCTGACCCCTCTTGAATCTGCCTGTTTTGAGAATTTGTGGAGTGAACACTGTTCATACCGTTCTACAAAGCCGCTTTTAAGGACGCTTCCGACAGATGGGGAGAATGTTCTCCTCGGTCCGGGGGATGATGCGGCAATCGTAAAATTTTCAGACGATATTGCGCTTGCAATCGGAATGGAATCCCATAATCATCCAAGTTATGTCGACCCTTATGACGGGGCGGCTACCGGTGTCGGAGGGATTGTCAGGGACATTATCTCTATGGGCGCAAGGCCGATCGCTCTTATGGATCCGCTCTTCTTCGGCGAGTTGTCGGGCGAGAAGAACAGGTATCTCTTCGAGCATGTCGTATCCGGGATCGGTGATTACGGCAACTGTATCGGCGTTCCGGTAGTGAGGGGCGACCTTGTATTTGACAAAAAATATGCAGGAAACCCGCTGGTGAATGTGGTGTGTGTTGGTGTTGTCCACCCTGAGAGATATCTCACTGCCCGTGTGAAGAAGCCGGGGAGCCGGCTTATCCTTTACGGGTCCTCGACAGGGAGGGATGGTCTTGGGGGTGCATCCTTTGCCTCCCGTGATCTCTCCGAGGATTCGGAGTCGGAGGACCGCCCTGCAGTCCAGGTGGGAGATCCGTATACCGAAAAACTGCTTATCGAGGCGACACTTGAACTCGCCGAAACCGGCAGGGTTCTTTCATGTAGGGACCTCGGCGCCGCCGGGCTTGCGGGGGCATCTTCGGAGATGTCAGAGACCTTCGGTGCAAGACTGTATGCAGACAGGGTTCACCTGCGAGAGGAGAACATGAACGAAGTCGAGATCTTCCTTGCCGAATCTCAGGAGAGGATGCTGGTCGAAGTCCGGCCTGAAGACGTGGATGAGATAACTGCCATAATAGAGAAGTACGATCTCAAATGGAGCGATATCGGGGAAGTCACAGCAGAGAAGAAATATGTAGTCTCGTTCAACGGTGAGATCGTATGCGATCTGCCGATTGATCTTCTTGTCGGGGGAGCCCCGGAAGAAGAGTGGTCCGGTGATTCATATGATATCACGAAAGAATACCGGAAACCTGAAGACTCTCTTAAGGATCTCTGCCTGAAGGTTCTATCTCATCCCGAGATTGCAAAGAAGGACTGGGTCAGCAGGCAGTACGATCATCATGTCCAGCTGAGGTCCGTTTCCCTCGAAGGAGGTGCCGCATGCCTGGGGCTCGGGGATTCCGGCCTCTATCTCTCGTGCGGGTGTTCTCCAAGACAGATATTCTTAAAGCCGTACGAGGGGACGTCAAATGCAGTGTATGAAAATGCCGCAAATCTTGCTGCAATGGGTGCAGAACCTCTCTGTATAGTAAATTGTCTCAACTTTGCAAGCCCTGTCCACGGGAATATATTCTGGCAGATATCCGAGTCGGTAAGGGGGATGGGAGATATGTGCCGCAGGCTCGGGATTCCTGTTGTGGGGGGCAATGTATCACTTTATAACGAGAGCGACGAGTTCGGGACACAGATCCCGCCGACTCCCACGATAGGGATGGTAGGTAAGGGGGCTGTGAGAGTGTATAAACCCGCTGTTCCCGGACAGGTGCTTGCAGTTATCGGCAGTGGTGAAGTAGGGACGGGCGGTTCCATTCTCGATGAGATCACCGGGTGCGGCGGTGAAGCGCCGGGACTCCCCGATGTCTCCATCCTTGATCTGGTGAGGTCGCTTGTAAATGAGGGTAAGATTTCATCCGCAACGGACATCTCTCACGGCGGTCTTCTTGCTGCAGTTGTATCCTTCGCGGGTACGGCCGACCTGAAACTCGCCGGCGATCCTGTCGGGACACTCTTCTCCGAAAGCTACGGCCGGTTCCTTGTTTCGGTTGACGATGAAAATGTGCTTGAAGGTATTGATTATGAGGTCATAGGAACTGCCGGTGGGGATTCACTCAAAATAAAGTTTGATGCTGGGGAGCTTGTTCTTGGAAAGGATGAGATCGAATCCGCAGTTAATTCGACCACGAAAATAATGAGATATTGAGTTTTTAGAGGGGGGAGTTCTTCCTCCCTGTGCCCCCCCGTGGAGATAGGTCGCAATCGGGGATGGGCGAGCATCCCCTCTCGCTCCTAAATTTTTCATTCTTTGATGTTTTTCTTCCTCCAGCGAGGCAACCGAAGGGCTGTGCCCTTTCGAAATCCCGGGCGACCTTCGGTCACCTGTTCATAATTTATTCTGTTTTGTTTCTTTTTCCGCCCGAGGCTACCCGGATGGGTAGCGTCCAGGCCGGGCTATCATCTTTGCGCAAATTCGCGTAGCGAATTAAGCACAGGGTTGCCCCGGAGGGGCTTATGCCCTCTTTCTATCAAAATATTGTAGAAAAAAATAATTTTTGTAGATGTGGGATTCACAATCCCGCGATTTCAATCATTTTTTTCAGTTCAGTTTGATCTTCCGTCTCTTTTGCAGTGAAGCCGAATGTGTCACGCACATGCATTCCCGAATCTTCCAGCCTTTTCCTGAGGATGCTGAGAGTGTCGCCATCGGATTTTCCAAATGTAGCAAATGCAACTGCCTCTTTTCCTTCACCGTCTTTAAGAATCTCAAAGACGGCATTTATTACAGGTGTCGGGTGCCCGCCCCAGACAGGAGTTCCTATGACTATGGTGTCATAGGGTGACAGGTCTATCTCCTGAACTGCAATATCTTCATTCTGCTGCATCAATGCTTTTTTTATTCCTGATGTCAATATCCTGATTTTTGAGTATGTTTTTTTGGGTTTTAACTCTATCATTTCCGAGTCTGTATTATTATGGATGAATTCTGCGACTCTTCTTGTGTGCCCTGTCTCAGAGTGATATAGTATCAGTGATTTCATGTTTTCATCTCGACCTTTTTATTATAATAATTATGTTGTCGCCTGTTTGTGATGTGAATTATCAGCAGGATCTTTCTGCGTATGGGGGCGCCAGGATGAAAATGTCGCTTCCCCCAACTGGAGTGGGATATCAATAGCCGCTTCCGATTTGGACCTTATTTCCTCTGAATTGAAATAGTTAAGGATATTATGGCAAATGGTGGCAGGGGTGTAACTTCATAAATATTATATCGTCTTCCAAAAATAGGTACATGGACTAGGAACATACCCTCCTTTACTGTGAGTAATTGGAGGATGTTTCAAAAATACCCTGAAATATTATGATCGAAGAGGTATATTCGATGGATCTCCCCGATACACAATCCACATTACCCGAGGTTCGCATCAACCTTACGAGAGTTGGTGTAAAGAACGTAAAAAAGCTCATAGAAGTAGCAAGGCCCGGCAAAAGACCAGTAATTTTCATCTCGAATTTTGATGTATTCGTTGACCTCCCAAGCAGCCTTAAGGGTGCAAACATGTCACGTAACTTTGAGGTTATCGACGATGTCCTGCAGAAGGCTGTCGACGGAGAAGTCAAAGGGATCGAAGACGTGTGCAATTCGGTTGCAAGGAAACTCCTGGATCATCATGAGTATGCTGACAGGACAGAAGTCCTTATGACAAGCACCTTCATGGTAAGACGTGAGACGCCTGTATCAAAGACGGAATGCGATGAAGTCGTTAAGGTCGTTGCAAGTGCAGTGGCAAAACGCAACAACGGAAAGCCGATAATCAGGAAGAGCATCGGTGCTGAGGTTACGGGAATTACTGCATGCCCCTGTGCCCAGAACATTATGAAAGAGATCGCCCAGAACAAACTTGCTGATCTCGGCATCGAGCCGGAGAAGATCAAAGAGTTTCTGGATGCGGTTCCGATGGCAACGCATAACCAGAGAGGGCAGGGTTTCTTAAGCATCGAGATCGATGACGACCAGTGGGTCGACCTTGAAAAGATTATCAACGTGCTGAAGAATTCAATGAGCGCAAAGATCTATGAGCTCTTAAAGAGGGGCGATGAGAGTCATGTTGTCTTTTCAGCCCACAAGAATGCAAGGTTCGTAGAGGACTGTGTCAGGGAGATGGCAAAGAGCGTTCTGGCAGAGTTCGAGTTCCTTCCAGGGGATTCACTTGTGACAATACGCCAGACAAACGAGGAGAGCATACACCAGCATGATGCGTATGCCGAGAGGAAGGCGACCATCGCGGAACTGAGAGCAGAGATAAACGATCCGCTCTGATCAAACGGCGTGGTCATATATAAATCAGCTTTCCACTCTTCTTTAGTGTGTGTTTTGTTCCCATACCTGACGTTTTTGGATATTTGGTGTTACTTTTGTTTAAATTTGTATTACATGTCCAAAACAACAACGAAAGTTATTTTTAAGGACAAAACTGAAATTACCAATTAGCGTACTGAGTTTCATGTACGTGTGTTGCAATAAACAAAATGTGTTTTACACTAGTATAGCCAATTGAACAAAATTTATAAATGAGGCGATTAATTTGTCGAAAGTTGTAGAGGTTTCCCCAACCACAAGGCATGAGGGTCACACCAAGCTCGTTATGAGAGTCAATGATGACGGTATTGTAGAGCGTGGTGACTGGCTCAGTATTACACCTGTAAGGGGTATTGAGAAACTCGCAATCGGAAAATCAATGCACCAGGCCCCGAAGATTGCTTCGCGTGTCTGTGGTATCTGTCCGATTGCCCATACCCTTGCCGGTATTGAAGCAATGGAGGGTTCCATCGGCTGTGAAATTCCAGATGATGCGTACCTTCTGAGAGTGATTTTACAGTGTGCAAACAGGGTACACTCACACGCACTGCACAACATTCTTTCACTGCCTGACATGTACCTGCCGGGCACAGATGTGCAGATCAACCCGTTCACACCTGAAGAGCCTGTTCGCAGTGTAGCACTGCGTATCCAGAGGCTTCGTGAAATCAGCCAGACCGTCGGTGAGATTGTCGGCGGCGAGCCGATTCACCCGTCTAATCCACGTATCGGTGGTATGTACAAGAACATCACACCGCGTGCAAAGGCAAAATGCTACGACCTTTTAAAAGAGGGTAAGGAGCTTGCAAAAGAGCACATGGAGTTCATGATCACAGTCTTTAAGGACTGGGATGCACGCCCCACAGCAGCAGTTGCAGGCAGCTACGAGGTCGAGAAGAACGAGAAGTTCGGTTTCCACGACCAGGGTTACATGGCAGCAGATCCGCTCTATGGAAGCTCAAATCTGGATGCAGAACCCCGCTGGTATCCCGAGCGCTGGACCGAGGTCCGCCCCTGGGACTGGTACATGGGTGAGCAGGAAATTACACTTGACGACCCCAACTACCCGAACAGTGCAACCACACCTGCCGGAGGCAAAGCCTGGCCGCAGATGGAGGCATGCACAGCTGTTCCGATGTATGACGGAGCACCTGTAGAGGTAGGTCCCCGTGCACGTCTCTCAATCTTCCGTAACTATGATCGGAAGGGTGCAATGGGTATCCAGATCGCACGCCAGATGGAGTACATGGATTGTTTCTACAGTGCAATCGAGGCACTTGATGCAATTGATACATCAGGAAGCGTAATTGCAGACGAGATCCCGCAGGGAGACGGCTCACTCGGATGGTGTGCCAATGAAGCCCCGCGTGGATGTGATGTGCACCTCTCAAAGGTAAAGGACGGACGCGTCCAGTGGTATTCACTTCTTGTGCCGACCACATGGAACTTCCCTGTATGCAGCCGTGCGCTTGAGGGCGTCCCCTGGCAGCTTGCAGAGGTTATTGTTCGTGCCTACGACCCATGTGTGTCATGTGCTACACACATGATGGTGGTCGATGACGAGAACAAGGTAGTGGCCCAGAAGCTTGTTCAGTGAGTTTGATTTTGATGCTTGACTGGTACGCAGAGAATATGATCGTCGGGTGCGGCAACCCGCTGCAGACCGATGACGGCTTCGGGCCGGCGGTCATCTCAGAAATTAGAGAAAAGGTTGCTCTGCCTGAAAACACCAAGATACTGGATGTAGGACTTGCAGGACCACATTATCTGTTCACCCTCATGGCCCAGTCTGATATGCCAATAAAAAAGCTGGTAATCATAGACTGTATGGACTTTGGAGGAGAACCAGGGCAGATAACAAAGGTGACGCCTGACCTGCTTCCTCCCGGCAGCTATACGGATCCTCATTCCTGGGGACTGAAAGAACCGCTTCAGGTTCTTGCCGAGAGGACAGATATCGTAATATTCGGGTGCCAGCCGGAGAGCATTGAAATCTCCCAGATAGAAAATGCGGCAGATAATGTCGAATTCTGGGTCACTGACAGCGTTAGAAAGGCCATTCCGAAGGCGATGCGCCTTGCGCTCGCTGAAGTAGGGGTGGATTATGGGACTACTATCGCGTCTCAAGGAAATATTCAAAGGGAAAGAGCAGACGTCTGAAAAACCCGGAAAACCTGCAGCAAAAGCTGCTGCCGGGAAGAAGCCTGCGAAAAAACCCTCGGATGTGAAGGTAGAACAAAAGCTCGAAGAGAAAATTAAGGAGGATAAGCCTGTGGTAAACAAAATTACCGTTGGACACGTTCACATGTCCGGATGTACCGGATGTCTTGTGTCACTTGCAGATAACTATGAAGGCCTGTTCAAGCTTCTGGATGACTATGTAGATCTTGTATACTGTCTCACACTTGCTGATGTCAGGCACATTCCAGAAATGGATGTAGCCCTTGTAGAAGGATCTGTCTGTCTCCAGGACGAGTGTTCAGTCCGTGAGATTAGAGAAACCAGGGAGAAGGCAAAAGTTGTCGTCGCCCTTGGTGGATGTGCAGCATATGGAAACATTACAAGATTCTGCCGTGGTGGTCAGTGGAACCAGCCCCAGCACGAATCATTTGTGCCTATCGGCGACCTGATCGATGTGGATATATACATCCCGTCCTGTCCGCCCGGAGCACAGGCAATCAGAAATGTCTGTGTAATGGCATACCTGCTTCTTCAGGGAACTGATGAGCAGAAGGAACTTGCAGCAGCATACCTCAAGCCGCTCATGAACCTTGCACAGCGCGGAACAGAGGCCTGCGGATGCGACCTCATCTACGATGTGATCAACCAGGGTCTCTGTATGGGCTGTGGAACATGCGCAGCAGCATGCCCCGTCCGTGCCATCACGATGGAGTACGGAAAGCCAAACATTGACCGTGACATGTGTATCAAATGCGGTGCATGTTATTCTCAGTGCCCACGCAGCGAAATGAGCTTCGATGTACTCAACCAGTTTGAAGGCATTCTCGAGGCAATTGATGGTGCAATGGGAAAGGGAGGTGAGTAAAAATGGTGCTTGGAAACTACAAGACAGCAGTCTCAGCACGTGCAGTGGATGCAGAAATCCTTAAGGGAGCCCAGGACGGCGGAATTGTTACACAGCTCTTTGCATATGCACTCGAAGAGGGCATTATCGATGGAGCTATCGTAGCCGGTCCCGGAGAAGAGCCCTGGAAGCCCGAGCCGGTCGTTGCAACAACGAAGGCAGAGCTTCTTGCAGCACGCGGCACAAAATACACGATCAGCCCGAACATGATGCTTATCAAGGAAGCAACCCGTTCATACGGTCTTGACAAGGTAGGTATCGTTGGAACACCGTGCCAGATGCAGGCACTCAGAAAAGCACAGCTATATCCTATCGCAATGCGCGATGTACCCGACAAGATTGCTCTTGCAGTAGGTATCTTCTGTATGGAGAACTTCCCATACATGGGTCTTGAGACAATCGTCGAGGATCACTGTGCAACAAAGATGGAGTCTGCAGTAAAGATGGATATCGGAAAGGGCAAGTTCTCGGTTTACACCGAGCGCGGAGCGCTTTCACAGATCCCCCTTGCTGCAACACACAAGTACGAGCAGCCTGGATGCCACGTATGTCTTGACTACGTAGCAAATCTCGCAGATGTATCAACAGGTTCAGTCGGCAGCCCTGACGGATGGAGCACAGTCTTTGTCCGCACAAAGAAGGGAGACGACGTATGGACCAAGGCAGTTGCAGACGGATACTTTGAGACAAAGGATATTGCAAGCGTTAAGCCCGGTCTTGACCTTGTCACAAAACTTGCAACAGGCAAGATCGACAAGAACAAGAAGACCGTCGAAGAGCGTGCAGCATTCGGTGTCAACAAGGGTCTTCGCAACCCATACATCTAAATTTTTTTCAATTTTCCAAACGACTTTCCTGATTGTTCAGCTAATCTTCCGGAGAAAATAGCTACGGCAGTGGTAACGCAAAAGGGTTGTACATTACTTTCAGGCTGAACAGGTATGACTTTATAGAATAATCAATCTAATATTTCCAAAGAGGGAATAGTCTCATGGTAAGTATTCTTGTAACTGATGATTCGGCCTTTCAGAGAAATATCATAATGTCAATATTAAAAGATCATGGATATGAATACATAGAAGCTGCGAATGGTGGAGAGGCTATTGAGGCCGCATTGAAATACAAACCTGATCTGATTCTTCTGGATATTTATATGCCTGATTCAGGCGGATTCGATTTCCTTGAAGAGGCCGGGAGACTTAATCTGGAAATCCCTGTAGTAATGCTCACTTCCGATATCCAGGATACGACAAAAGAGAAGTGTCTCAAACTCGGGGCATCGGGATTTCTGACCAAACCTGTCATAAAGGAAGACCTGCTTGAGAAAATTTCTGAACTTGTACATGAAGGATGATACGATGAGCACTGCGATTACCGGAGATGACATCGATGCATTTCGTGAACTTATAAACATCGGGATTGGCCGTTCTGCGGGAATGCTGAATAAAATTACACGCTCACATGTCACACTGAGTGTTCCGGAAGTCGAGATTGTTCCTATCGATAAATTCGATGAGATAAACTGCGTTGAAACCGGGGAGAACCTTGCTACGGTAAGCCTTGATTATTCAGGATCGTTCTCCGGCCGGACAGCTGTGGTCTTTCCTCCGGACAGTGCTGCAAAGCTTGCCATGGCTGTTACCGGTGAAGATGGAGGCTCTCCTGATCTTGACGGGATGAAGGTGGAGGTCTTAAAGGAAGTAGGGAATATCCTCGTAAGCGGAGTGATGGGCTCGATCAGCAATGTCTTAAAGAGCAGTCTTTCCTACTCGATTCCGGTGTACAATGAATCGGGGTTTAAAGATCTAATCCGGGACTGTGAGACTTTTGCAGAAGAGTACGTAATAATCGGCCGTGCGGATTTTACGATCCGTGATCTTGAAATATCGGGCAACATAGTTATGATCCTAGAGATGGGTTCTCTTGAACATTTGCTGGAGAGTGTACGGAAGGTCTGATCTTCCCGTGGGTGTAATATGAAGAATCCTTATCATTTCTGTGTGCTCGAAAATCTTCCTGTCGGGGTATGCGCAGTCGATGACAATCTTGTAGTCCGGTTCTGGAATCGCCGGCTGGAAATTTGGACTGGTTTAACCCAGGAAGATGTAATTGGGAGGCCTCTTACAGGTATATTCCCTCATCTTGCTTCTGACGATGTTTTTATCGAGAGATTAAAGGATTCAATATTTCACCGTATTCCCCAGGTGTTCTCATCAAGGCTTGGTGTGTCTGTAATCCCTGATGAAAATGCAACAGGAAAGTCAATGGAGCAGAGGACATCCATTGTGCCCTACCGGAAAGACGATGGCAACGACTATGCACTGGTCACTATAGAGGACATCTCAGAACTAAAAAAAGAGGTTGAAGCCTATCGAAAGATGAAGGACCGGGCGATAATGGCCCTTAATGAACAGTTGAAAGCTGAAAAAGATCTGTTCAAAGTGAATGAAGAGGCAAATCTTTACCTTGATGTAATGTCGCACGATCTGAATAATTACAATAATGTAATTCTTGGTTATGCCTCCCTTCTTGAAAGTTCTGATGATGAAACAACCAGTAAATATGCCAAAGGAATTGTTCTTGCTGCAGAGAGAAGTTTTCAGATTATCCAGTCCGTGAGTGCAGTAAGGAAACTGAAGTCAAATGAATCCGGGCTGATCCCGGTATCGCTTGATAACGCTGTTATGGAGGGAATCAGGAATTATTCCAATATTGATATCAGTTACGCCGAAACCGGTGCAAAGGTTATGGCTGATAATCTTCTCCAGGAGGTATTTGGCAATCTTTTTGGAAACAGTATACGCACCGGCGGGAATGATGTGAAAATTAAAGTTATTGTCGAGGAAGCTGAAGAATATTTAACAGTCCATGTCGATGACAACAGCTCAGGATTGTCGGACGAAGAGAAAAATTCTATTCTTCACTGCTCTGAAGATAATGACAGCACCGGTTATAAATTGAAGACAACCGGATTACCTCTGTATATCGTCTGTAAACTGCTGGAAAGGTATGGGACTTCTCCTGTGATTGGAGGATCTACTCTTGGTGAAGGAAAAAGAGGTGTGCGTTTCTCTTTCTCTCTTAAAAAGTTTTGATCTATTTCTTCCAGACATCCACAGGATCGATCCCGGCATCGATAATCAATTCAAAGTCGATAACATCCGTCCAGCCCTCTTTAGCAAACATGTTCATGAAGCAGACTCCTGCTATTTTGGATTTGTGTGGAGATGTTGTCTTCTCTGCATCTTCTGCAGAAACCGGAATGTTTGGCATGGCCAGACCTCCCATAATTACGATCAGGGATGGCTCGATCTTTTCCGGTCCGGAAGAAGCCTGGAAACCAATATTATCCCTGTTTTCCAGGGTTACAGCTTTTCCCTCATCAAGGAAAGGCACGAAGATAATCCTGCATCCCAGGTCTCTAATAGCATATCCCATCAGTTCAACGAACGGTGTGCAGGTGCCGGGGCAGCCATAAAATACTATCTGGTCGTCTTTGTTCAGGTCCAGGGATTTTACATATTCCTTAAATGGTCTGAGAATTCCGGGAACGCCCTTGAGTGATTCGACTTTTTCCATGTATTATGATTGTCGGTCCATATAAAAAGTCTTGTTTTAGGAGTCAGTTAAAAAGCCATCTCAAACCCTTTAGGTATAAGCAAATATTATACATTTTAAAATATAATTTATCATTAGAGCTATGGGGATAGGTTTTCGATCCGGCGGTGAGGGGTTTACCGGTCTTGAAGCAGCAATAGTTTTGCTGGCATTTATTGTAGTTGCATCGGTGTTTTCATATATTATACTCGGTGCAGGTTTTTTCTCGGTTCAGAAATCCCAGGAGGTTATACATTCTGCTGTGGAAAGTTCATCGTCGCCGCTGGTACTTGAAACCCCTATATATGGTATCAAGAATAAGAGCTCGGGGAATATTGGTTCTCTGATGATCTCTGTCGGGAAGAAGTACGGCTCGGGATCTGTTCTTGATATGTCCAGTTTAACTGTAATATGGTCTGACAAAGAAGATGTGTTCATAGTTCCCAAATCAGATCCACTGTATTCAGTTAATCCTGCAACCGGCACGTGGGGGATTACCGACAAACAGGGAGATCAGGACTATCTTCTGGACCTTGGCTGCGGGGAGTACGCGACACTTGTCATTAATTTATCCCCGGGCAAGGAAATTTCCAAAGGCAATTCATTCAGGTTTGAGCTTATGCCTCCCGGGAGTTCGATTTCATTCGGGGGAGTAGCTCCGATTAAAATTGACGATGTTACATATCTTTACCTGAATAACTGAATTAGGGTATTTAAACCCGGATCAGATATACTGGTAGGCTGCAATAATTCCAAATATGGTTGCGATAATTATACTTAAGAATGCTATCTGGAACGATCCATCGTTTTTCTTGTAAACTCTGTTGAGTTCTCCGTCTCTTGCTTTAATAAGTCTTGATAGTTCCTTGAGTTTTCCATTCACGTGATGATTGTCATTCTTTTCAAGGAAAATTGTGATATCGTTTAATATGTTTCTCTCCAGTGGAGGAAGGTCTGCAAAAGGTGTCTGGATGTCGTTATCCGATATGATTTTATCAAGAATCTTCTTCCATTCCTGAAGTTCCTCTTCACTTGTTGTTTTCGGTATAATCTTCTCGTCCTTTGAGAGAAGAGCGATAAGGTATTCTCTCATATATCTCGAAAGACCGTAACGGTAATTCATATCCTCGTCGCTTAAGGAAGCGGTGGCTTCATAAATATTGATGATATCTTCGAGTGTTTTTATTGATTCAAGCTGGAATCCTTCTGTAAGGCTCCTGAAGAACCTGATCTTGAATTTTTTTTCCTGCCTGATATCATCCCTGTCCCTGACTCTCCCCGACTGCCGCTTCTTTACTCTCCATAGAGCGGCAAGAATGAAAATAAGATAAATTGCAAGGAATAGAATAATGATTTCCTTATATGTTATAACCATATCTTATGCTCCATATAAATATCTGGATGGATCCTATTATTAACACTATTTAATTACGTTCGTTTTAATTTAAGTGAAATTTTAACCCTAAAATTTTATCTTTGCTTTAATTTTTGATAGCCGGTTATGCAACTCAAATCCAAACATATTAAATATTAATCTATCTTTTTTATTTTAAGGAGAATAACTATGGACTGGCTTGGTTTGATTTCTTTAATAATCGGAATAATTCTTATTATTCTTGGAATAGGGATGACTTTCTCAATTGACGCTATTACGATAATAATTGAAAAGTTCCTTGGATTTGTAGCTATATTATTTGGACTACTGCTGGCTGCCGGCGGCTATATGCTTGTGCGTGAACAGTAATATGTAGTGTCCTGAAAATCCAAAATAACTATTTTGGAATTTGGACTGTAATTATCACCAATTAATCTCAGAAATGGACAAAATCAATATTTTGAAGCAGGGGTCAGGCATTATCAAGGTTCTTCATGTAGATGATGAGCCGGCTTTAGTTGAGATTACAAAGGGTTTTCTTGAAAAAAACGGTGAGTTTGAAGTCACGACCTTCACTTCAGCAGTTGATGCAATAAAGGATCTCGAAAGCACATCATATGATGTTTTAGTGTCCGATTATGAGATGCCTGATCTTGATGGTATAGAATTCCTGAAGAGACTGCGCTCCGAAGGGATCGACACCCCTTTTATTATTTTCAGTGGCAGAGGCCGTGAAGATGTTTTAATCGAGGCAATCAACAACGGGGCTGATTTTTATCTCCAGAAGGGTGGAAAGCCCAAGGCACAGTTTGCCGAACTGGAGAACATGATCCGGCAGTCTGTAAGCAGGAAAAAGGCTGAGGATGAACTAAAGAAAAGCGAGGAACGTTATCGTGCGGTTGTCGAAAGCCAGACAGAACTTATCTGCCGGTTTCTCCCTGATGGGAGGATAATCTTTGCAAATGATGCATTCTGTAATTATTACGGGATTGAATACGAGATTCTTATCGATAATAAACTTCATCACGATGTTCCAAAAGAAGAACTGTCCTCTTTAAAAAAGCATTTCTCGGATTTGACTCCTGGAGATCCTGTTGGGGATATCGAGCACAGGGTTATATTTCCAAACGGTGAGGTTCGGTGGCAGCAGTGGAGTGATCGGGCTATATTTGATGATTCCGGGAAGCTTATGGAGTTTCAGTCGGTTGGGAGAGATGTCACCCACCAGAAACTGATGCAGATCGATCTCCAGGAGAAGGTGAACTATGTTCAGGCTCTTATGGATACCATGCCTGCCCCTGTATTCTACCGGGATACGAATGGCATATACCATGACTGCAACCGTGCTTTTGAAGAGCTTGTGGGTTTACCGAAAGAGAAGATCATAGGCATGACTATCCATGATTTCTTCGACAAGGATTTTGCGGATCATTATGCCAAACGCGACCAGGAAATTATCCAGAACCCTCATGTCCAGCAGTATGAGTACGCGGCGAACAATTCCAAAGGGGAGATAATCGATGTTCTCTTCTCCAAGACCGCGAGGTTTGCCGCAGACGGGACTGTGGATGGAATCGTGGGTGTGATTGTAGATATCAGCGATCGCAAAAAGATGGAGAGGGAGCTTAAGAAAGAGTTCAACTATGTCCAGGCTTTGATGGACACCATGCCTGCCCCCGTGTTTTATCGTGATGTAAAGGGCGTATATCACGACTGCAACCTTGCTTTTGAGGAGCTTGTGGAGCTCCCGAAAGAGGAGATTATCGGAAAGACAATCCACGACTTCTTTGAGAAAGATCTTGCTGATCATTATGCGATGATGGATGCAAAGATTGTCGAAAATCCGCATGTCCAGCTGTATGAGTACGAGATCAATAACTCCAAGGGCGACAGGCTGGATGTTCTCTTCTCCAAGACCGCAAGGTTTGCCGCAGACGGGACTGTGGATGGAATTGTCGGGGTTATCATGGATATCAGCGAACGCAAGAAGATGGAGCGTGAACTGATAGAAGAGGTGAATTTTGTCCAGGCATTAAAGGATACAATCCCTGCCCCTGTATTCTACCGTGACGTCCAGGGGATATACCATGACTGCAACCTTGCATTCGAAGAGCTTGTCGGACTTTCAAAGGAGGAGATCATCGGAAAAACGATCCATGATTTCTTCAACAAGGATCTCGCAGATGTCTACACCTTAAAAGACCAGGAGATTATCCAGAGTCCTCATGTCCAGCAGTATGAGTATGCCATCAACAATTCCAAGGGAGAGATCATCGATGTTCTATTCTCCAAAACTGCTCTCTTTAAAGCGGACGGAAGCGTTGCAGGGGTGGTTGGTGTAATTCTTGATATCAGCAACCGTAAAAAGATGGAAAAACAGCTGGTGGAAAGTGAACTCAAATTAAGGACCCTTGCGGATTTCACGTATGACCTGGAGTCGTGGATGGGCCCTGACGGGAATTATATTTATATCTCTCCGTCCTGCGAGAGAATTACGGGATACCCTGTTGACGATTTCTATAGATCACCTTATGAAACTTTACAGAAGATTGTCCACCCTGAGGACTGGCCTCTTGTATATAATCATTATAATTCCCTGAGCGAGAAGAACCAGGATATTATACAGTTTGATTTCAGGATTATCACCAAAGAGAGAGAGACAAAGTGGATCTCGCACAACTGTCAGCCGGTATATGATTCCGATGGGAAATGGGCGGGCCGGCGTGAAGCCAAGAGAGATATTACTTTCAGGAAGAAGATCGAAGAGGAGCTTTCAAAGGCTAATGCAAAGCTGAACCTTCTTTCGAGTGTTACCCGTCACGATGTCTTAAACCAGGTTACCGCTCTTTACGGGTACATTGAACTTGCCCGTGAGCTTTATGAGGAATATGACGAGTTCAACGGTCTTCTCTCCAAGATGGAGGGAATCATGGGGACTATACAGCGCCAGATCTCTTTCACCAAGGATTATCAGGAGATTGGAATAAACAACCCGCTCTGGCATCATCTCCATGAGACGATTGAGAGTGCTGCCGTGATGTTGGGTCTAAACGAAATACGCCTTGATATCGAAACAGGCGAATATGAGGTTCTTGCCGACCCCCTCTTTGATAAGGTGGTATATAATCTTATAGAGAATTCCTTAAGACACGGTGGTGAGGGAATTTCATGGATCAGATTCTCGGTAGAGGAGAAAAACGATCATTTCATTATTGCATATGAGGACAACGGAAAAGGAGTGTCGTTTGAAAATAAAGAGAAAATTCTGATAAAGGGATTTGGCGAGAACACCGGGTATGGTCTGTTCCTGACTGAAAACATCCTTTCGATTACCGGTATGAAGATCCATGAATGCGGAATTCCCGGCGAGGGTGTAAAGTTTGAGATCGATGTCCCGAAAGATCGTATCAGGGAGAAGATCTGAAGAGGACTTTTTTTATTTTTACAGGGCATAAGCCCCTGACGGGGCAGCCCCGAGCGCAAATTTCTACGAAATTTACGCTGAGAAGATAACCCGGTCTGGACGCCACCTCTCCGGGTGGCCTCCACCGGGGAGAAAAAGTATTAGAGGTTAATTGGTGACCGAAGGTCGCCCTGGGTTTCGAAAGGGCGAAAGCCCTTCGGGTGGGAAAAGGGATGCTCGCCTATCCCCGATTGCGACCTATCGCTATTCAGGGGGAGGGTAATAGGGAGGGGGACATGTTCCCCCTCCCTTTATTTTTGTACAAAGTTAGAACTATCCTGAAAAATCAATCAAAAAAAAGTATTTGTCGTTTATGTGTTGAAAAGAAATTATGCGAGATAGTCTGCAGGTTCCGGTATCTGTTCCTTCAGACCTTTTCTCTTTCTGATTGCTGTTACGATTTCCTTGAGCATTCCGCCGGGGACTGTTGCGAATCCTGCAAACTCAGTAGACCACATTGCACGGCCTTCAGTTGCAGAGCGGACGTCGCCTGCGAAACCGAAGAGTTCTGCAACAGGTGCCTTTCCGATAACTGTGATTGTGTCACCCTCGGACTGCATGTCGTATACCTGACCGCGGCGGCCCTGGACCATTCCTGTTGCAGCTCCCATGTGCTCCTGCGGAACCGTGATCTGGAGGTTCTGCATAGGTTCGAGGAGTGTGTCGTTTGCCAGCAGGAGTCCTGCTTTTACAGCGGAACGGACTGCAGGTATGACCTGTGCCGGACCACGGTGGATTGCATCTTCGTGGAGTTTAACATCAATGAGGCGTATCTTGACATTCTGAACCTGCTCGTCTGCGAGAGGTCCACCTGCAAGTGCTTCGCGCCATCCGTCGAGTACAAGCTCCATGGTTTCGTTAAGGTACTGGATACCTTTTGTCATGTCGAGGAACATGTTTGTTCCCTCGATAGCCTTCAGGTTCTTTGCCTCGTCCTTGTCGAATCCTGCTTCTACGAGAACGTCACGGCGTTCAAGTGCCGGCAGGTCCATGGAGATGTCCCCATCCTTTATCATCTGTACGATATCTTCTGACAGGGGTTCGAGTTCGATGTAGAACCTGTTGTGGCGGTTCGGTGATTTACCTTCGACCGGTCCTGCTGTACCTGTAATAGTTTCACGGTATACAACAATCGGCGGTGAGGTTACGATCTCTACCTTCTTGTCTCTCTCGATACGGTGTGTGATAATCTCAAGGTGAAGCTCTCCCATACCGGAGATCAGGTGCTCTCCTGTCTCTTCGTTGATTGTAACCTGAACAGTCGGGTCTTCCTTTGCGACCTGGCGGAGAACAGTGACGAGCTTTGGAAGGTCCTTCATGTTCTTTGCCTCGACTGCTACGGTCATTACAGGCTCGGAGTAGTGCTTGAGCGACTCGAACGGAGTCATCTCCATCAGGGATGAAACTGTTGATCCGACGATTGCATCCTTTAATCCTGTGACAGCGGCGATATTTCCTGCAGGAAGGGATTCAACCTCAATTCTCTCAGCACCCATGAAGATACCTACCTGTGTCAGGCGGTTTACCTTCTTTGCAGTGCCCATTATATAGCACTCTGTTCCACGTTTCAGTGTTCCTGAGAAGAGACGGCCTGTTGCAACCTCCCCTGCATGCTGGTCAAACGAGATGTCTGTAACCATCAGGCATGCAGGACCGTTCGGGTCACAGGCGAGCATTGACTTGCCCTCTGCTGTCTGGGGGTCTCCGTGCTGCCAGATGATTGGGACACGGCGCTTCTGTGCGTCGTCGGGGTTAGGGAGGTTTCTTACAACCATGTCGAGAACGACATCGCAGAGAGGGCTGTTTTTGGCCAGCCATTTCATATCCTCTGTCTTACACTTCTCGTATACGTCCTTGAACGAAACTCCGCTCTTCTTCATGAAGGGGATGGACACTGCCCAGTTGTAGAGAGCTGATCCGAATGCGACGGTACCGTCTGCTGCATCGAGTTTCCAGCCGCCCTTGAAGGCCTCTTCGTTCATTCCCTTGACAAGCTTGTTGACCTTGTCGATTACTTTGCCGAGGCGGATCTGCATCTCCATCTCGTCGACCTTAAGCTCGTTGATGAGGCGGTCTACCTTGTTGATAAAGAGAACGGGCTTTACACCCTCTTTTAATGCCTGGCGAAGAACCGTCTCTGTCTGGGGCATTGTGCCCTCAACAGCATCGACAAGAACAACTGCACCGTCTACGGCACGCATTGCCCTTGTAACATCTCCTCCAAAGTCTACGTGGCCGGGGGTATCGATCATGTTGATGAGGTACTCCTTGTCACTGTACGTGTGCACCATCGAGACGTTCGAGGAGTCGATTGTAATTCCTCTTGCCTGTTCTTCCTCGTCGGAGTCCATCCAGCAGGCCTTTCCGGCGATCTCTTCACTGATCATGCCCGCACCTGCAAGCAGGTTGTCGGACAGGGTTGTCTTACCGTGATCAATATGTGCAACGATACCGATGTTTCTGATGCGCTCGGGCTGGTCCATCAGTGTCGTTACTTTCTCTACCATCTTTTTTCGTCTGGTCATCCTGTTTTCACCTTAAAAAAGAGATATTGGTCTAGCGTGCAGATTTTGCAACACGCTCGCGTTCTTCCTTTTTGGAGACTGCAAAGCTGCGTGCATCTCCGTCGGCAGCGGCGATAAGTTCATCTGCGAGGCATGCAGCCACGGACTTCTTCTTCTTCGAGCTTGCCTGTCTTACACCGCGTGCAATGAACAGGAGAGCGGTATCAATCCTGCGCTGCGGTGCGGTATCGACGGACTTCGGCACGTTGATACCACCGTACTTGAGACGGACTGTCTCTTCGCGGGGCCCTGCGTTTGCAATGGCCTCGATCAGCACCTCGACGGGGTTCTTCTTTGTCTTCTGGTTGATGATATCGAAAGCGTCCTTTACAATACGGGTTGTAAGCTCTTTCTTGCCTGTGTTTGTCTCTGTCTGCATGAGCCTGTTGATAAGGCGTTCGACGATGAACATATCGGATTTAAGGAACTGCTGTCCCTGCATTCTTCCGCTGCAGTGCGGCACGATTGCCGAATCGATGCTTACGTAGCGGACAAGACCGGGGTCTTTGATCTGGACTTCCGAGAGGTCCCACTTGTTGAAGAGAAGGTAGTTCGGACCCTCTTTCTTCTCAGGCTGAACCTGTTCTTCCATGGTTTCTTCAATCATTTCTTCTGCGCTCATGAGATCACCTGCGTGGCTTCTCCTTCTTTCCGATTACCATTTCACGGAGCGAGACGCTGTTGACCTCGGTCACCTGGTAGCGGACACCGGGAATATCTCCCTTTGAACGGCCGAGACGTCCACCGATACCTTCGATTGTCACTTCATCGTGTTCATCGATGAAGTTGATGGCACCGTCGCCTACCGCAAATGCGGTGACCTGACGTCCGTTTTTGATGAGCTGTACACGGACACATTTCCTGATAGCCGAGTTGGGCTGTTTTGCCTCAACCCCGACCTTTTCAAGGACAATGCCGCGTCCCTGGGGTGCTCCCTCAAGCGGATCCGACTTTATGTCGAGACCCAGCTGTTTTCTTGAATAGTTAGTGTCGCGCCACCTGTTGTTTTTAGAGTCGCGCTTACACTTTCTTGCTGCGAATTTTCCATTACCCAAATTAATTCACCTCTATGTGATTGGATTCACTAAGGCTGCCTCTTGTTGATGCGCTGTAAAGCGCGTGAAATTGATATGATATGGCTATCGAGTAATTCCCCAAATTCTGTGAAACCGAGGCAGAATTCCACACAATTTGCTGGAAAGCGGATAGATACCGATCCGCTGTCCTCTCCGCCGCTGCCACCTGATATCAGATCTCTTCACTTATTTCGTCCTGAACTCTATTAAAAGTATTATTCCTGATCAGAACTAATGTGCGCGGCAAGGCTGCGCAGTTCCTCCTTTTCAGGAGGCGGAAGCATTTTTATTGATCTCTATGGTCTTCCTCCTGGCGATCAGTCTGACCCAATATTTACTTTTATCCGTAATATATAGTACATTATATTGGGAACAGCTTCAATGTCGATAAAAATATACAAGGAAACCTATTTTGAGGCGAGCCACAGGCTGATGCATTATGAGGGCAAGTGTTCGCGTCTTCACGGTCACCAGTGGCGTGTTGAATTCTGGATCGAGGGCGATGTACCTTCGGACACACGCATCCTCGTTGATTACAACCTGATAAAGAAGGTCGTGGATGTATATGACCACCAGGTCATCCTGAATGAGGACGATCCTATGGTGAAATGCATCTCGAAATTTCAGGAAGTCATAATTACAAAGGGAGACCCGACAAGCGAGCTCCTGGCGGAAGTTCTCGTATCCGAAGTTGAAGAAAAATGCAGGAAGGCCGGTCTTTCTGCAAGAGTTGTAAAATGCAGGGTCTATGAGTCGATCTCCTGCTATGCGGAATGGACTCCCTGAGGAAAAGCGGTTCTGATAAATGAGGGTCTTTGAGATTTTTCCAAGTATACAAGGCGAAGGACCGTACCAGGGAATCCCGTCGACCTTTATCCGTCTCTCCGGCTGCAACCTCCGGTGTGGGTGGTGCGACACCCCCAAAACACAGGATGGAAGTGCGGGCGAAGAGATGACCGTGGACGAAGTCCTCGGGCAGGTGAAGAGATGCGGGTTTTCTCATGTCTGCATAACAGGGGGGGAGCCTCTTCTCCAGCAGGACGAACTACTTGCACTTTTAAAAGACCTTCATGAAGACGGATATGTTATTGAGATCGAAACCAACGGGACGATCGATCCAGCTCCTTCAATGGAATTTTCGACAATCTGTATGGATATCAAGTGTCCCTCTTCAGGTGAAATGAGTTTCATCCCGTTTGTGAAAAAGCTCAGGCCTTCCGACTGCGTAAAATTTGTTGTAAAAGGAGCAGAGGATCTCGAATATATGAGGGGGATACTCGATAACATTCCCGCTCAGGTGGAAGTATATGTGTCGCCTGTTTGGGGGACTGACTACGGTGTTGCCGTGAATTATATTATGGGGCTGAAAAGACCCGTGAGGTTTCAGCTTCAACTGCACAAGATTCTTGGCGTTGAATAAAATAGGGGATGGCCAGATGAAAAAAGCTGTATGTCTGCTCTCGGGCGGGATGGATTCGACGACGCTTGCATATGAGGCGAAGAATATGGGTTACGAGATCCTTGCACTCCATACAAGGTACGGGCAGAGAACAGAGGTGAAAGAGGCGGAATGTGCAAAAAAGATAGCATCGCTCCTCGGGGCACCCGGGTTCACCGAGATTTCGTTGTCCCACCTGCTGGCATTCGGCGGGAGTTCGCTTACAGATGCCGGGATGGAGATCCATGATCATGAGGACCTGGAAGAAGGCCTCCCCAATACGTATGTACCGTTCAGGAACGCAAATCTCCTGTCGATAGCGACAAGCTATGCTGAGGCAAAGGGGGCTGAGGCTATATTCATCGGTGTTCAGGCCTCTGATTATGCAGGGTATCCCGATTGCAGGCCTGAATTCGTTGAGGCGTTCCAGCATGTAATCGACCTCGGCACATCGGATGACACGAACATCCGCCTGATGACACCATTTGTGAATATGAACAAGACGGAGATTGTCCGTAGGGGGATAGAGCTCGGTGTCCCGTATGAGCACACCTGGTCATGCTACAGGAGCAACGGGCCGGCATGCGGGAGATGCGATTCATGCTATTACAGGCTTGAGGCTTTTGCGGCGAATGGCATTCCCGATCCGATAGATTATGAATGATTGTACCAGAGATGATCAATAGATGAAAAAGATAAGCAATATCTATGACGGCGGGAGGATGAAGGTCGAACAGGTGGAGATCGATCTTCCCGGCGGAATAACGCTTGAGAGGATTGTTGTCAGGCCCGGCGGGGCTGTTGCGATGCTGCCGGTGGAGGATGACTACTGCTATCTCATCAGGCAGTACCGCTACCCAATCGAGAAATATATATACGAAGCTCCTGCAGGAACAATAGATGAGGGCGAGGAACCTGTAGATACCGCCCACCGCGAGCTTATCGAGGAGACCGGGTTTAAGGCCGAGAATCTTACTGAAAAAGGTTATATCTATACCACGCCCGGCTTTACAAATGAGGTGATCTATCTCTACGAGGCGAGAGGGCTCTCTCCTTCGGATGAATACAAGTCGGACCCCGACGAACTCATCGAGGTTGTAAAGGTGAAGAAAAGCGAGGTCCGGGAGATGATCGCCGACGGGCGTATCGTCGATGCAAAAACGATTTGTCTGGCCTACAAATGCCTTTGGATGGATAAAATATGAAATCTAAGATTATTAATGCCGTATTAATTGTTGCACTGGTCACCGGTTTTGTTTTGTTCGCCGGCTGCACGTCTTCTGAAAGCTCCGGGACAGCGGCCGGGACTGATGCCCCGGGCGCCGTATATTCCATGACTGAAGATGGACTGCTGGAAATTGAAAAAGTCGAATACTCTTATTCTCCGGGGGATGTCTTGTCTTCCGGTGAGGCTGGTGCTGTGAAAGTTTCGGAAGTGTGGATGAATGATGGTGAATCAGATGTTTATGCAATTCTTGCAGAGCCGCAGAACCCTGAAGCGGGAATTATTTTTGCACCTGGTGCAGGGGTAAGTGCCGATACACACCTTAACCGCTCTATTGATTACGGGGAATCCGGGATTGCATTCATGGCAGTGGATATCCGCGGCAACGGCGGAAAGACACAGGGAGTCGCACTTGATTTTCAAAATGAACTTGAAACGGCAATGGCAGGGAAAACTCCGCAATATTATTCAATTGTTTTTGACCTGATCGCTGCAAAGAACTATCTTAAGGAGATATATGGAGATGAACTGCCTGTTTATGTTATGGGGTCGTCAAATGGTGGCAGATATGCTGCGGTTGCTGCGGGCACTGATTCTGAATTTGCAGGATTTATCGGGGTTTCGACATCCGGATATGAATATGAGGAGGGCGTGAACGGAGCTGATGTTGATCTGTTCGTAAAAAGCATTAATCCCAATACATATGTTTCAGAAATTTCGCCTGCAGAAACAGTGATCCTCCATGCACCTGAAGATAATATAATCGGGTATGAATACGGGCTTGAACTTTTCAACAGGGCCTCCGAACCAAAAGACTTCGTGGCGTTTAACGGCATCCATGGTATTAATAGTGAAGTGGATGGGTTTGTAATGGATCTGTTGGCAGAAGACTAAAACATTAATGCGGGAATAGAGCGAATTATACTAAAGTTTTACTACTGGTGGCACAATGGCAGAAGAAGTTGAGATGGACAGTGCGAGAAAGCGATACGAATTTAAAAAGACCCTCGAGAAGCTTGGCGAGAAGGAAGGGAGCGGGACCGAGCTTATTACAATATATATCCCGCCCGACAAGCAGATCCACGATGTGACAGCCCAGCTCAGGGACGAGTTCGGGCAGTGTGCAAACATAAAGAGCAAGCAGACAAAGACGAATGTCCAGAGTGCCATCTCATCGATCCTTTCGAGACTTAAATACTACAATAAGCCGCCGGAGAACGGGATGGCAATCTTCTGCGGAAGCGTAAAGGTCGGTGGAGACAAGACCGATCTCGACTGTGTAATTATCGAACCGCCGGATGTTGTCAACCTCTATATGTACAGGTGCTCATCAAAGTTCGAGCTCGAGCCCCTGCAGCAGATGCTTGTCGAAAAGGAGGTTTACGGCCTTATTGTAATCGACAGGCGCGAGTCATATATAGGATTCCTGAGAGGGAACAGGATCGAGCCTGTATCTGGCGTCACGTCCACCGTTCCCGGCAAGCAGAGGAAGGGTGGTCAGTCGGCGATGCGTTTCCAGCGTCTCCGTCTCATCGCGATAAATGAGTATTACAAGAAGGTCGGCGACCGTGCCAGCGAGATTTTCCTTGCAGAGCCTGATTTCTTCGAGAGGTTTAAGGGTGTTCTTATCGGCGGCCCGACACCAACGAAGGAGGAGTTCTATGACGGGGATTATCTTCATCATGAACTGAAAAAGATCGTCATCGGTCTCTTCGATGTTGCGTATACGAACGAGAGTGGTCTTTCAGAACTTGTGGACAATGCAAGCGACGCACTCCGCGGCGTTGAGGTGATGAAAGAGAAGGTCATTATGGACCGCTTCTTCAAGGAACTCGTGAAGGATGACGGGCTCTCGGCATATGGAGAGGAGAGCGTCAGGAAGAACCTCGAGATCGGTGCCGTAGACACACTCCTTCTCTCTGCAAATCTCAGGAAGTCGAGACTGAGGCTCAAATGCCAGAGCTGTGACTACTCAAGGGAGGAGACTGTACAGGTCGAACCCGGAAAGAAGATGTCCGATATAGATTTCGGCATCTGCCCGAAATGCACCGCTCCTGTTTACATGGACGAAGAGGTCGATATCGTCGACGAGCTTACCGAACTCGCGGATTCAAGCTCTACTTCGGTCATGATCATCTCCGACGACTTTGAGGAAGGTGCAATGCTCTACAATGCGTTTGGCGGAGTAGCGGCAATCCTGAGGTACAAGACAGGATACTGATTTTGGAGAATAATATGTTTTTTAATACCTATGCACTTGTGGAGAATGCCCTGAAGGAGGCGACCGGCGAAGAAGACGTGCTCATTGTCGACGGGGGCGATCATGCTGATCTGGCATCGACGGTTGCATTCAGCCTTGCAAAGAAAAGGAAGATGAACCCTGCCGCCCTTGCAGCAGAGATCTCTTCTGAAATAACGGGTGAGCTTGAAAAAGAGGGCATCACCGTTGAGGTCAAAGGACCGTATATCAATTTCATATTTGGGGATGATTACCTCAAAGGTGTAATCGCCGGGGCATTAAAGGAGGGCTACGGCTCGCTCCCGCAGAAGGTCGGGAGAGTCTGTATTGAGCACACGAGTGCAAATCCCAACGGACCTCTCCATGTAGGCCATATACGCAATTCGGTGATCGGTGACACGCTTTCAAGAGTCCTGAGGAAGGCCGGATACAGCCTTGAAGTCGAGTATTATGTAAACGATATGGGGCGGCAGATTGCAATCGTATCATGGGGGTTTGACAATCTCGATATCCCGCAGGAAGAGGGCGAGAAGGACGACCATTACGTTGCCCGTGTATATGTTGCGGCAAACCGTGCGATCGAGGCTGACGAATCGATAAAGGCCGAGATCGACAGGAGGATGTCACTTATAGAGGCAGGCGATCCTGAGATCTCCAGGAAGTTCAGGGAGGCTGTTTTAATGTGCGTAGGCGGTATAAAACAGACTCTTCTGGATCTCAATGTAAAGCACAACAGGTTCATCTTTGAGAGTGATTTCGTCAAGAACGGCCTGATGTACAATGTCCTCCACAGGCTTGAGCCAATACCCGAGGCGAAGCACGAGGAGACATTCTCGCTTGACCTTTCCGCGTTCGGGTTCGAGAAGGAGTATGTCCTGAGAAGGTCGGACGGAACTTCGGTCTACGCTGCCCGTGATCTTGCATTCCATGAATGGAAGAGCGACAATTTCGACAGGATTATCGACGTTCTCGGTGCCGATCACAAGCTCATCGGAAGGCAGCTTCAGGTGACAATGCAGCTTCTCGGGGACAAGGTTCCTGATATCGTGTTCTTCGAATTCGTATCACTCCCTGAGGGGTCGATGAGCACGAGAGCGGGGAAGTTCATATCCACCGACGATCTCATGGTGCAGGTCTTTGAAAAGGCCCTTGAGGAGGTCGAGGCCAGAAGGCCCGAGCTTCCTGAGGATGAAAAGAAAGCGATTGCCAGATCAGTTGCAACCGGTGCGATAAGGTTCGACATAGTCAGGGTTTCGCCCGACAAGGCAACCGTATTCGACTGGAAGGAGGCGCTTGACTTCGAGAAGCAGAGTGCACCCTACATCCAGTATGCACATGCAAGAGCATGCTCCATACTCGCGAAGGCCGGGGAATTCGAGGAGTCGTTTAATGCGGAGAGCGAATACGAGAAAGCGCTCATGAAGCATATCGCACTCTTCCCGAAGGTCATCGCCGACGTTGCAGGCGAACTCCGTCCCCATGTCCTCGCGATATATGCAAGGGAGCTTGCAGATCTCTTCAATACGTTCTACCGCTTCGACCCTGTCTTAAAGGCCGAAGGCGATCTAAGGAATTCAAGGCTTACACTGGTAAAGGCGGCGCAGAACACACTTAAGGAAGCACTTGAAACACTTGGTATAGATGCAGTCCGAAGCATGTAAAGCCCTGAGAAAACAGGGTTATCTCTTCTTTTCAAAGGAATCGTCGGCGGCGCTTAAGCCCTGCATGTGGAACAAGCGGGCGCTCCGCGGCGGTGATATGTGCTACAAGAACAAATTCTACGGCATATCGAGCCACAGGTGCGTGCAGATGACGCCCACCCTGAAATGCAACCAGAACTGCCTCTTCTGCTGGAGGTCGATGGAGCATGAGGTCGTCGAATCGGAGGAGTGCCCGCCGGAGGTTATAGTTGAAAGGATCCCGGCCCTCCAGAAGAAGGCACTTGCGGGATACAACCCGTCGGCCGATACGAGCACCACCGATCCTGCCCTCTGGGAAGAGGCGTTATCGCCCAATATGATTGCGATTTCACTCTCCGGAGAGCCGACGCTGTACTCGAGGCTGCCTGAGCTTATCGATATGCTGAACGAGAGGGGCAACACCACCTTTCTGGTCTCAAACGGGACAAAGCCTGAGATGATCGAGAGGTGCCGTCCCTACCAGACGTATATCTCGCTTGATGCACCGGAGAGGGAGACGTATCTTAAGGTATGCAGGCCTGAGGAGGACTACTGGGACAATATCCAAAATAGCCTTTCACTCCTCGGTGAGAGGCGCTCTGCGGTAAGGACGACGGTTGTCAAGGGATTAAACGACTTCTCGCCGGAGAAATACGCCGCGATGTACCAGGATTCAGGCGCCTCCTTTATTGAGGTTAAAGGCTATATGTACCTTGGTTACAGCAGATTCCGGCTTGAGAGGGAGAATATGCCCGAACATTCCGAAGTCCGGGATTTCGCACTGGAAATATCAAAACACTGTGATTACAAAATAACTGATGAGAGCCCGATCTCAAGGGTTGTATGCATGGAGCGTCGTTAAATGAGATTTGATTCAGAAGAATTCGCAGAGCTTGCAAAGAAGGATTTCGAAGAGGCATGGCATGCAGGTGCGGCCATACAGGAGAAGCCTGCCTTCTCGAAGAAGTACCCGAGAAATATTATAAAACCGGCAAAGGCACATCCCATATCCGAAACGATCCAGAGGTTGAGGGACGCCTACCTTAAGATGGGGTTCGACGAGGCCCGTGTGCCCGTATTCATCGAGGAGCAGGATGTCTACCGGCAGTTTGGCCCTGAGGCATCGGCTGTCCTCGACAGGGTCTTTTATCTCGGCGGACTTCCACGCCCGAATGTCGGGATCGGGAAGAAGCAGATCGGGGAAACCAATGCAATCCTTGGAAGAGAGCTTTCATCCGACGACGAGGAGGAGCTCAGGAAGACACTCCATGCCTACAAGAAATCCGAGATCGACGGCGACGAGCTTACCCACGAACTTGCATCGGTTCTTTCCGCCGATGACGGGATGGTCGTCCGTATAATGGATGAGGTCTTCCCGGAATTCCGCGAGCTTTCCCCCGAATCGTCAAGAACAACACTCCGCTCTCACATGACATCCGGCTGGTTCATCTCCCTCGGGGAGATGTGGGACAGGCAGCCGCTCCCGATAAGGCAGTTCTGTATCGACCGGTGTTTCAGGCGCGAGCAGGAGGAGGGGCCGACGAGGCTTATGACCTATCACTCGGCATCATGTATCATCGCCGGGGAGGATATGGCGATCGAGGACGGTAAGGCCGTTGCTGCAGGACTTCTCTCTGCATTCGGGTTTACCGATTTCGAGTTCAGGCCTGACGAAAAACGCTCCAAGTATTACGTTCCCGATACACAGACCGAGGTCTATGCTAAGCACCCTGTTCACGGCTGGGTCGAGGTTGCGACATTCGGGATGTACAGCCCCTATGCCCTTGCCGCCTACGGTGTCGAGGTTCCGGTAATGAACCTTGGAATGGGTGTAGAAAGGCTTGCGATGATCGATTACGAGGCTGAGGATGTGAGGGTTCTGACATACCCGCAGATGTATCCCCCGCAGTTCTCCGATCTTGAACTTGCAACTGGTGTATCGCTCCGGGAAGAGCCGAAGACTGTTGCGGGGGCTGAGATTGCCGCAGCAATCGTGAAGGTTGCAACGGAGAACGGCGATGCCGAAAGTCCGTGCGAGTTCACTGTATACGAATCGGATGAGTATGGCGGCCGGAAGGTCAGGGTCTATGTTTTCGAGGCGGAAGAGAACTCGAAGCTGCTTGGGCCGGCCGCCCTGAATGATGTGTTCGTATCAGACGGAAAGATCCTCGGCGTTCCCGACACGAAGAACTTCAAAAAAGTCAGGGACAAGGGAGTCAGTGCCGGCGTCTCGTATCTCTATGCGGTTGCAAATCTCGCAGCCGCCAGGGTCGAGGAGGGCTTTATGACCGGCGAGAGCGGAGAGGTTCACTTCAAGATGGCAAAGGTCCCGTCTGATGTTAACATCGCGATCGAGCCCTGGGCGATGAGGTATATTACCGACAACAACAAGAAACTCGACCTGAGAGGGCCGGTGTTTACGGCCGTCAGGTGGGAGATCGAGTAGATCTGCCTGATATCTCTTTTTTAAATGACAGGAAATACGGTCCAGTCAGAATTGTTTCCCGGCGAAAAGCCACCCGGCGAAAAAGATAAAATAAAAACCATATATCCGGTCATAATCTCAGCCAGTCGTGCGACCGATATTCCTGCATTCTATTCGGACTGGTTCTTTCACCGGCTTTCAAAGGGGTGGTGCATTAAGTTAAATCCATATTCAAACCGCCCTGTCAGTGTTGATTTCAGGGATGCCCGCTTCGTGGTGTTCTGGACGAAGAATCCGTCTCCTATAATTGACAAACTGCCTCTGCTTGAAGAAAGAGGGATTGGTTATTACTTCCAGTACACGCTGAACGATTACGAAAAAGAGGGCTATGAGAGAAATGTCCCTCCGCTCAATGAAAGAATCGAGGCGTTCAAAATACTCTCTGATACTGCCGGGAAGGAGAGAGTCATCTGGCGTTTCGATCCCCTGATCCTTTCCGATACAATCTGCGTGGAGACTCTTCTCTCCAGGATAGAGAATATCGGAGAGGAGATTAATCCTTATACTGAAAAGACCGTATTCAGTTTTATCGACCTCTACAAGAGCGTGAAAAAGAATCTTGAGAGGGCCGGGTTAGGGGATATAAGAGAATTCTCCGTTGATGAAATGAAAGAGTTTGCGTCCGGTCTGCGGGGGATGATCCACAGGTGGGGCTTATCTGCCACAACGTGCGCCGAGGAGGTTGACCTTTCGATATACGGAATTTCGAAAAACAGGTGCATCGATCCCGATTTAATTAAGAGAATATCACCTGCCGACCCCGATCTTCTTCGCTATATCGAAAAGAATCCCGGGAAAGATCCCGGCCAGCGTCCCATGTGTGGATGCATTAGGGGTGTGGATGTCGGGCAGTACAATACATGCATGCATCTTTGCTCGTACTGTTATGCAAACCGCTATCCTGCACTTATCGGGAACAATTATAAGAGCCACCGGGGTCGCCCGTCCGGGGCGACGATAACCGGTGAAAAAATCGGGGTTTGTTGGGATTTGGAGGATGAGTAATTTATAAGGTTGGGTTAACACATCCTTTGGTGATTATGATCTTTTTGTTTTGGTGCTGGTCTTTTTTTCTGGATCTGGTCCAATCCTTTTTATGTGCCAAAAAGTCATCGTCTTTTCAGGCAATCCGTAGTGTATTTTTCTGGAATGATTTTTTATTGTTGTAGAGCCATTCGTCATTTGAGAAATCGGTTTCCTTTCACCTCCTTCGGGTTACACACATTTACTTTTGTAACACTTATTATTTAAAATATTTTAATTAGTATTACAAAAGAGTATTGCAATTCGACATTTACAAACAACAAAATATTGATATTTGATCTTTTCTTATTTCTGTGAAAAAAGGTAGACCCGAGATGAATTGTTGAAACCAGGAGCTGCAATCATACTTTTGCGGAAACCGTCAGGTTGACCTGCCTTATGGTCACTCTGACAGGATCCCTGAATGTAATATCAAGATCCTTTCCTAAGTTATCATCCGGATTAACATAGCATGATACATCATCTACATTGCTGAAATGCCGGTTTTCGAAATCACGGAGATCTTTATTGATGTTTTTCCACAGGGTCTGGTTTACGTTCATTGAAGCATCGTTATAAATAATGAAATTCAGTTCCGTTTCGTTGAAGCTGTATTTATTGATCTCCGTTTCAAGGTTTAATTCTGCGATCCCGTTACCGCTGACATAACTTTTTTCTCCTTTTTGGAAATTCACTATTGTAAGCGACAACTCAGTGCAGTTCAGATACCTTGTGCCGGTATAGTTGCCGACTCCGTCCGGCTGAAAAACAGGTTCATAGCTGTATTCAATATTGAAAAGGGAAGAAAATATTCCCAAACTTTTTTCCAGGTTCTCCTGAACACTATCCATATCTGTGTACTGCAGGGGAGTTTGTGTCCCGTACCCTGTCGTGAGATTTACATACCCGTATTGCCATGAATAACCCTGGTTCTGCCAGAAGTTGCTTATGGACTCATAGGAAAATTTCACAAGAGATGAGTTATAGACTGTCCCTGTGGTATTCTCTATCCCAAATAAAGTTGAATCCTTTTCTACCTTGAGTCCTCCACCTGATTTTATGGATGATAAAAAAACGTCTCCTCCACCAAGTTTAAAACTTCTTCCGAGTTTTCCTTCTGCTTTCTGCCAGACAGCATTTTGAAGATCAGAGGAAAAAGTGAGAAATTCTTTTTCAACACCTGAAAGATGTTCAATCTCTGCTTCTTCCTTTAATGCCGGTACATATGTGTTGAAATAGACTGACATTACGGTTACAATTATCGCAAGAATCAGGAGCATTGCAACTACAGGGGCAACTCCTTCATCTTCATGGTATTTAATCAACTGTCAATCCTCCCCGTAAAGACAACTGATTTTGATATTACCATCTGGATAGTATAGCCGTCGACGTCCTTTCCAGCCGTGTCGATCTCCATAAAGTCCCCCGGCATAAAATTATTGGAATCCGGATCATCGTTTATAGTGAGATTTTCCGAATATAAGGGAAACCTTTCATCTTCATTCGAGAATATAATTTTTATATCTCTGATAGGTACTGTATCGCCGCCTTTGTGCCACAAAGTGACATTGTAATCGTTGCCTGATGGAGCGTATTTTTCCATCATTATATTCAATGAAGGCTCCCTGTCTTCAGGGATATAATTGGATGCAGATACTGCGAACAGGGATACGAGGATAAGAACTAGGCTCAGCATAAGCATCTCCCCGATAACAGGGGAGACGCCGTTTTCATTTTTCTCTTTCATATCAAAAACTCTCCGAAACTCCTAAACCTGAATTACCAGTGCAAACAAAACAAGCGATGCAAGAATGAATATGATGCTGTGTTTCAGCCCTGCGAGCACACTGTTTGAACTCAGTTGTCCTGCCATCATGCCCGAAAAAAATCCGAGGATGATCGAGATGTGAAACATCTCCGAAATATTTGCATCAATATTGAAACTGATATCAAAATCCTTGAAGCTTTCAACAAAGGATACATTGAGCTGGTAGGCGGAATAGAGAAAGATGCCGTAGGAAAGATAGATTATTGCGACATAGATGAAGGAAACCCCGAAGCGTTCGTTTTTCATCTTTAAATAATGCTCGAGATCTCCTATTGCAATCGCAAGGATTTCTCTCAGGTGATCGGTGATTTCACTTGCCTTGATCACCAGTGAGATCGCTCTTTTTACGGATACAAGTCCGATTCTCTCTTCGAGTTTATAAAGAGCTCCTGAAACACTCGTACCCATCTTAATCTCTTCAGATGCCATCTTTACTTCTGATGTAAGGACCCCGATCTTGCTCTGGGCAATGATGTGGATTGCACTCTGGAGCGTCATTCCCATATCCTTCATATCGGAAATTTCCCGGAGGAATCCCGGGAGTTGGGATTCGAATCTCTTAAGGTACCAGTTTCGGGCCTCATATGCAAAGGCGAGTGGAAGCATGAACGCTGAGATCATAATGCAGATGAAAGCTTCAAATGTATACCTGGGAAAGAGATCCGAGAGCGATCCGTTCATATATAGGAGTGTGATCCCACCTGCTGCTGCCATCCCGAAAACGAGGCCGTACTGGTAATCTGAGACATAATAACGCAATGGATTTCTTAAAATGGCTTTAATCTTTAATACCTGTTTTTTTGACTGGAGCGCTTTTAAGAATTTATCATCGACAGACTGAATGCTTCCGTAATCGATATTAGTATCGCTATACTCCGACTGGGAAACTTCCTTCCTGCTTACCTGAAGGCTGTCCGGCGGCATCATTATATAGAGCAGAAAGACCATTGCTGACGCTCCTATCGGAAGCCCGATATACATAAGAGGTTCCAGTAGATCGATTGTCGACTGGCCCGAGAGATTCTGTGCGACAATCATTATCATTATCGCTATCGGCCCTGCAACAAAGGCGGTTACGTATATCTCCGCCATTATCTCCATAGTCTTCAGGGTGTTTTCAAGCTCCTGCATTGCAGTTTCACGGTAATGAACGGATTTTGAGGCAAAGAAGTCTGTCATACTTCCGCCGGTTTTAAAAACCATTGCGAGGTCGTTTAAGAGTTCGGAAAAATTAGGTGAGGGGGTATATTCCTGGACGTTTCTCATGGCCGTCAGGAGATCGTCCCCGAAGTAATCTACATCACGAACGATCATTGCACATTCATTTGAGACCTCGCCGTAAAGATCCTCGTTTTCACTGACGCTTTTAAAGATTGAAAAGAGCGTCATTGTAGTTGATAATGCCTGCATATAGGTCACTGCATAAGGAAGATCCAGTTCTATTCTCGTCTTTCTCCCTGCCGCGAGCATCTGCGGGTACATGTATGCGAACAGGAACAACCCCCCTACAAGAACCAGTAATAAAAACAGTGCCGAAATTTCGGCAGGAAGGAAAGATATGGGATTAATCTCTATTTCAAGAAGTAAAAGTACATTGACGATGAGAATGTAATTCATCGCGGCAAGAACTGTCCCAAGGATTAGGATAAGAAGATAATCCGCCGGTGAAATGGGTACATGTGCAGCCCTGATAGAACGCCTGAATTCCTCCGTGTTTAAGGAATTTATAAGAATATTATCTTTCAAATTCATATCTGCCGCTCTTTGCAAATTCATCGAATACAGCTGTTATCTCATCCGAATTTCTTATCCCCTGTTCCAGCAGTCCTTCGAGAATCTCCTTTCGGATATCTATCTGCCTTAGGGTTTCGTCTATAGTCCATCCGTGGCCGTATGCGATGTCGCTGATTATCTTTGATTCCTTGCAGACTTTTCTGAAATTGTCCTTTACCGGATTCCATTTATAAAGGACATTGTAGGTGATGTCCCCTCTTTCGGCCACAATCTCATCGATTGTTATACATCTCCTGACCATCCTGCCGCCGATGTACTGGAGCTGTTGTATTATCATCAAATCCAGTGCTCCGAACATTGCTTCGGGAACGTTTATCGGGTTTGTCGTAAGGCGGTTGATTGCCTGTTCGGCGCCTCCGGCATGAAGGGTTGAATAGGTGGTATGCCCTGTGTTCATCGCCTGGAAAAGAGTCTGGGCTTCGGAACCCCTGACTTCTCCTACAATAATATATTCAGGCCTCTGCCGAAGGGCTGATTTTAAGAGAGAGAACATATCGACATTTCCTTTGCCTGATTCCGATGCACTCTCGCGTGTCTTCATCGGGAGCCAGTTTTTATGCGGCATCTGGATCTCTCTTGTATCCTCGATTGAGACAATCTTTGCAAGGTGCGGGATGAAAAGAGAGAATGCATTCATCATCGAGGTTTTTCCGCTCGCTGTACCGCCGACGACTATTGCACTTTTTCTGTTTTCTACACAAAGCCAGATGAAGGCGAGGATCTCTGCGTCATAGGTTCCGTAGTCTATCAGGTCTACAGGGGTCATTGGGTCGGACTTGAATTTTCGTATTGTAAAAGAGCTTCCTTTTGAAGATACTACATCTGTATATGTGATCTGTGCACGTGCACCTTCCGGGAGGGCTGCATCGACAAGAGGTGCCGTTAACGAGAGCTGCTTGTCGGCTTTCTGTGCAATTTTCAATACGAATTTATTGAGCTCGCTTCCTTCAAATATGATGTTTACAGGCAGATTCGAGTATTTTCTGTGAAAGATGAATACCGGGATGTCTGGCCCGTTGCAAGTGATGTCCTCTATGCCTTCGTCATGCATAAGAGGGTCGAGTTTACCGTAACCATTGAAATTTCTCCGGAGATAGTAGCGGATAATATCAATTCTCTCATCATCAATGTTTTCATCAAGGTTTTTTATTATCCTGTATACCATTGGGGAATTGAGGTCCAGTCCTTTTGATTGGGCCTCTAAATCATACAGTATGACTGATCTCAGCTGAGCGTCTGTCTCTTCAAGTATAATCCGCTCTTTTTCAGTGATTTTCGGCTCGAAAACCATATATTGCCTGTTCTTTTCCTTATCTGTTACAATAACAGCGAAGGAATGAGGCGGGTAGAGCCAGTAGGAATCAAGAGCTTTAAGTGTATCTTGCAGAAGTCCCTGTCCAATCTCGGGATTTTCAGGATATTCAGCCTGTTGGAAAACATATTCTTCTGATTCTGTATTTTCCTGTTTAATGAGTTTAGTCAGAATTTCAAAGTAGTCTCTAAAATGTTCGGAAATATCTGACTTGTCTGATTTTTGGGAAGTTTCAGTTGTTTTTTCTTCTTCGCCCCGACCCTTTTTTATTTTCAGCCGGGATGGCAGAGTGAGGGGGGCAGGTTTCATGCCGGAAGCACTATCCTTCTGTTTGGATTTTGGATAATTTATCTTTAAGAGACTGTTCTTAAGAGATTCCGATGCAGATTTCAGGGTGCCTGAGCTTCTTTTCTCAGATGATGATTCTGTTATGCCGTCTGGTCTCTCTTCAGTAAATGAACTGTTATCTGTCGGGGAATCCGGTTCAGCAGAAATTTTGCTGTTCTCTTCCTGTACTGGTGTTTCACCGGAAACGTATGAGTGATTTATGGGATTTTCCAAATTTAAGGAAGAATCGGCAACAATGCTCTCGGGAGATGGATTATCACCCTCAGTTTTTCCTTCTGACTTTTTGGGTCCAAAATAGCCTTTAAAGGTTTCTATCTTTTTTTTGGATGAGAGCCCCTCTATTTTCAATATTACCACCACTCCTCCTCTGGTTCACCGGACTGTTTTATTGTATTATCTGCCGGTGTATTTCTTGCCTTTTTTGCAATTACAGAATATTTATTTTTTATTCTTGGATCGATAGCTATGGCATTGGGATTTTCTGGAACTGTTCCTGAAATTATAATCAATTCAACATCCAGGCCTGTGCCATACATATCGATCCTGAATTCACCTGTTTTCAGGATAGGAATATATTGCTCTACAGTAGTCGGATGCGTCCTTCCATATCCTCCGTCAGCAATGACTTCACCTGTACTGTTGTCTTTAACAGTCAGGTCGAGGAAGGAATAGTAAGGATTTCCATTACCATTATTGGTGGTTACTATAAAATTAGAGAATTTATAGCCAACTATCAGAGGGCCTTTGCCGACATTGACAAGGATGCTTGATGAATTATATGAAAAAGGTATACTATTTTTAAACAGAACCTGGTAGTATTCTAAATTGGGAGTATCATCAGGCACGGAATTGTTGAATTCTGTTGGGCTAAATAGTGGATCATCGGGAATGAAGGGTTCAACAGTTTTTACTGAATCATCTTCACTGGTATCATCAGATGTCGTGTTCGTCAGTTCGGGTTCATCCTGCGTACCGGAGTTATATGGATTAGTATAATATTCGGGAGATGTCGAAGTGGTTCCTGCATTCTGTCCACCGGAAGCTTCTGATGCCTGACCCAGTGAAGATGGAGAGGGATCAGGGCTTCCATTGTCTCCCGTAAGCATCTTAAAAGCGAAAATTGCGCCTACTGCCACAACCAGAATAATGGTGGCTGCTATTGCTATCGTGAGAATCTTTGTTAACTGACCAATATCTGGTGCCTGATTTCCTGCCATTTTTGCCTCTTTAAACAGAATTTTGATTTTTCATTTTTTCTTCAAAGATGTAATTCTGATTCCTGTTAACGATCTTTGGTCTTAGTATGTTCTACTAGAAGCCCCCATTTACAGTCATACCATAATAATAATCATTATTTTTGATTTTTATCAGCGTGCATCCCTTATGTTAAGCCGAAAATCTTAACTGCTTTATCAATCACTCATTGCTAACTTCTTCAATTAGTTCGCCAAATTTTGTTGATTTTTACCTTATTATAAGAGTTCTCACCCCAGAAAGCAACCATCCTGTGCCTGACTCAATACTGCAATAAAATTTTAATTACATCATAATTAATTTATTTACATGGGGCTGGCGCAACATTTTCCAGAGAGGGCTTATCAATAATTATGTCTAATTTAATGATATATAATAATAATTATTTTTAATTATGTGTTACTTAATCAGAGACATTGAAATAAAATTAAGATCTACTATAACCAATTCCCTATTCGTGATCCGGTATAGTCTTGTGATCTCGGGTAATATCTGAAATGATATAATAAATGAAGGAGTATCTCCTTCGCCAAGGGTATTATTGGTCGAAGAGTTATTAATTACTGGTTAAAGAAAAGGGACGGGTAATCATGTTCTTTATGAAATTTAAAGGGAATTGTCGTCATTCCTCAGGGCTATTCACAGATGCGGTTTCTCCTGTAGTGGGAGTGATGCTCATGCTGACGCTTGTTATAATTCTGGCTGCAGTTGTAAGCGCTTTTGCAGGCGGGATTGCCGGGAACTCTGATCCCGGTTCTTTGATTGAAATTACCGCAGAAACAAAGATCATCAATTCGGGTGACGCCGATACAAGCAAGTTCGAGATTGATATTCTTTCCGTCAGTTCTCCGGTAAGCACAAAGGATATGGAGCTTAAGACCTCGTGGAAGACTTATGTGGATGACAAGCTTGTTTTAAAAGGAAATTCATCAGAAGCCGGAATCAAGAATTTCGACTATGATGACATCGAAGGAGTGTCGCCCATAGGTACGGGGCCTGGACTTCCGGAATGGGATCGCTCATATGAAAATATCGAAGAGGAAATGAATTTCGGAAACTATGCACTTCTGGCCGGAACGAGGATGGCGGCGTATCCTGCCGATGAATATGTGGGTGGAGCTTATAGTGCCGGTCATTCCGGAACTGACTGCATGCAGGCTGTCCTTGGAGACGATTGGTACAAACTTCAGTCCGGGGATATCGTTTCGGTTATGCTGATTCACGTTCCTTCCGGGCAGATAATTTATGATGATGATGTTTACGTGAATTCCTGAGTGATATACTTATTTTATGTGAACAGGCCCCTGAAGGTATAGATGAGGTTTTACCCTTTGCCTGTCGAAAATCAGAATCTCTTCTCAATTATTTTGTATTTGCTAAATGATAATGAAAAAAATGGTAAAATATCAGGTAACATCAGTGTGTATTTCGATCTTTTCTACTATGCCTATAATTCCTGGGTATTCTTCCGGAAGCTCTTTTCCCTCCAGTCCGGATAATAGGAGTTCTGGGTCATTCTGCAATTCAGCGATTATCATACTTTCATCGCCTATTGAATCCCGGATATACCCGGTAGTTGACGGATTGGTCTTATTCAGGATATAATATACCGGAACTTCGATCTTTTCAGCCATTCTTGTCACCTCTTTTGAAAGGTGCAGGGATTCATAGGACGGATCGATTATCATCAGGATTAGATTGCATATCTGATCTATGCCCCTGCCGAAATGTTCGATACCTGCTTCGGTGTCGATAATAACGACATCATCCCCGGATATCTGAAGTCCGGAGATGAAGCGTTTTGATAAGGCTCCCATGGGGCATGCACAACCTTCCCCGGCCTCATGGATCTTTCCTATGGCAACGAGTCCGATATTATTTTTCTTTGATATGAAATCTTTTGGAATTTCATCGAATGTCCAGTTTAATTCAACCGGTTCGGTCTCCCCTTTTCTTGCCTTCCGGAATCCTTCCATCATACCTCGCTTCCCGCCGAAGTATTCAAGCAGATCTTTCGGGGCGTCCATCCCGAGTATCCTGTTGAGGCTCGCGTTCGATTCGTCGGTATCGACCACAAGCACCCTGCGGCCGTTTTCATTGTAGTGTCTGGCAAGGAGGGCGACGATAGTGCTCTTTCCTGATCCTCCCTTTCCGCATACGATTGCTTTCATAATTATATCTTTTATTATTACTGTCTCTAAATATAGTATTATTTAATTTGTGCTTTTTGCTCTTATTGTATCAATTGTGGTAAAAAGTATCGAATATATCCTTTTTGAATATTTTTTTGAATAATTTTGTCATTAATGTTAATTCAGAGTCATTAAACGTTTCTGAAAAGGCAACTATTTAATGAAATATTATTCACTTTTTTTAAGATAAATTCAAACAATAATATTTATTGTGTATAACTGTTAATAAAAAATTATAATTATGTCATACTGTTGTGGGGGCAGTTGTCAAACCGGTCTGGCATATTTATATCACAAGTTCTGATGAGGTGAAATTTGGTAATGTTGAAAGGAAAAAGAAGAAAGGAAGATGGTGTATCGCCTGTCGTCGGTGTCATGCTGATGCTGGTAGTTACGATCATTATCGCCGCTGTTGTGAGTGGTTTTGCAGGGGGGCTGATGGGATCGAACAATCAGAAGACGCCCATGCTTTCCATGGATGTAAAAATTACAAATACTGGTATTTATACCGGAAGCGGATTCACGGCGACCGTAACTGCTGTAAGTGAACCGATTGCAACAAAAAACCTGAAAATTGTCACTTCGTGGTCGGCTAGTGATCCCGATGGCAATCCGGTAATGGGCGGTGGCACTGTAATCGGCCAGCAGGTTAACCTTTATGCGGACAATAGTGGAGGTTCAACAAAGATTCTTCTTCCTCCCTACGGTTTTGGTGCAGGAGTGGATAATTCTTCAATATTTGAACCGTACAGTGACGAGCAGGCATTCGGATTCTTTACAATGATGCAGGGGACCGGTCTGATTGCAACGCCGAGCGGTAAGGATTATCCTGGTTCATATGATTACGGATATGGCGTTATTGACAGGTATGAATATCTCAATGATACCAGTGAAGCAACAGGATCCACTGGTATTGATGTTGATATAGGGAGTGCGGGGAAAACCGGTAAAATGGACCCAATGCAGGCGATCCTTGGATATGGGTGGCAGAACCTTGATGCAGGAGATGTAGTGCAGGTCAATGTCATCTATGTCCCGACAGGAAAGGTGATTCTTTCGAAGAGTGTTGCGGTAGGTGTGTGAAGAATGAAAGAAAGATATTTTGAAGATGGCGTTTCGCCTGTAGTTGGCGTTATGTTGATGCTGGTGGTTACGATTGTCATTGCTGCAGTTGTAAGCGGCTTTGCCGGTGGAATGATGGATTCGCAGGATCTTGCCGCACAGGCAACCCTCAAGGGCTCATTTAGTATCAGTGATGGCCTTGTAATTCGGCACACGGGAGGAGATCCCGTACCTATGCATGAGTTGAACATTGTCATCTGGGACGGCCCGACATTTGGTCAGGATGTTGAGATTATCTCAAAGCAGGTGGTAGACAAGTCGCTCCTCAGGACTGCTGAAGGGGAGTACATATACAATGCTGATGACGGAACATACAGCCAGATGTCATTCAGGCCCGGAGAATCGCTATATATAAGGGCCGAGAACTGCACGCCTGATCAACTTCAGCCGGATATTGTACCTTCGGATTATGAACCAAGCGATGGTGCAAATTATGATACGAGTGGGAGTTCAAATCCAACGGAGGATGCACTTCGCTGGAGCATGTGCCTTATGAACCGTGATAACATTGGCAATGAGTTCTTCATCGCATTAAGTGACAATTCAGGAAATGCGATTGGAAAGACGTCTGCACTGGTTACTGCCTGAGGAGATGACTGAGAATAATTAGATTATCATGGTGAAAAAAATGATGAAAAGATCAAATGAAATGGCAGTATCTCCGGTTGTCGGTGTAATGCTGCTTCTGATAGTGACCATAATCATCGCTGCGATAGTCAGCGGATTTTCCGGCGGGCTTATGGATAGTACCGGGAAGGCGCCCGAACTGATGATGGATGTTCATATAAAGAACAACGGCTACTGGAGTGGAAGTGAGTTCTCTGCAAGAGTGACGGGTGTTGACAAGGCAATTCCGACGAAGGATTTGAAGATTGTCACGTCATGGTCCCATGAAGATTATGTAGATGGCAGGAGTTCCGGCGGTGCGACAATCCTGCCGAATGAACCGAATATGCACCTTGTATGGTCTCCTTTTAACCATATAAATTACCAGGACCAGTACTTCTGGGTTGCGCCATATGGCTACGGAATCGGTGTAGGAGATAAGGAAGGAGCTGCAGGGACCGGCAGTGGCCAGGGTTATCACCTGGAGCAACATTATGGAAACTACTCCCTGACCGTTGGAACGGTTATGTGGGCGGAGCCCTTCGGCGCAGATACCCGGCCTACTGCAGGTGCATATACCGGGGTAGCCCAGGATTTAGTCGGGTACGGAATCAATGGCAGCCGCTGGTCTTATTCATACTGTAATGCTACAGACGACTGGGGCGGAAGTAAGAATTGTAAAGATGGAGTGTGTTATTGGGGCAGCAATGTCGAGCTCGTATTCAACCCGCCCGATGAGAACGGACTGGACGGAAGGATGAATCAGTTTATACCTCCAGCAGCAAGCGATTATCATGATCTGCCAAGCTATGACTCCATAACTGCAGTCCTTGGCAAGGGTTGGGAGAACCTCCGTGCAGGAGATATCGTGACCGTGAGCGTAGTCCACATCCCGACCGGCAAGACCATATGGGAGAATGATGTTGTGGTGGAGGGATGAAGACGATGAAATATTTTAATGATAAGGAATCGGCCGTATCGCCGGTTATTGCCATCATGCTGATGCTTGTCGTCACAATAATCATCGCCGCCGTCGTAAGTGGCTTTGCCGGCGGTATGATGCAGACAAAAGAGAATGCACCGCAGGCATCGATTTCGGCATCATACAGCCAGTACAACGGACTGACGATGACGCACAATGCGGGAGATTCAATCGAGACACGGGATGTCCGCGTGTATATACGCCCTTCTGATGAACTGGGGCGAGGGCAGGACCTTTACGGTGAACGTCTTATCAACCAGTCGTGTATTAAAGATGCTTACGGAAACTACTGGATAAATTATGAGGACGGTACCTATGGTGTCATGTCATGGCGCCCCGGGGAGACGATGTATATCGTCGGCGGGCCGGATCTGATCAACAGTAATATCCTTTATGACAAGGAAGACTGGCCTCCCTGCTATAACACAGACCTGGGTGGGGGCGGCCAGAAATGGTGCTATGTGACAAGCATCAACAACCAGATAAATATCGGGAAGACGATTACGCTCGAGGTTGTTCAGAGCGACGGGCAGGTTATCGCTTCAGCGGATATGGCGATTCAGCCATAGAATCAAACCGACCAAAACCAATTTTTCAGGGAAAAAGAGAAGTGGGGTTCTGTGTGAGTCCGGTTATCTCTCTTTCCTTTTAGAATCATGTTACTATTCAGGGAAGAGTGGAATCAAAATGAAACAGAATGACAATATAAAATATTGGAGTGACTGCTGGAAAGCAACAACCTCGGCAGTCCAGACAGAACCGGATGAGAGCAAAGTCGCGGAAAGGTGGAACCAGAGATGGGAAAAACGCCCGAAGAGACATGAAGGCGGCCCCGGTGATGAGATGATGAAGAGATCGTCCCTTGAGACAATCGGTTTTCTTGAGGAGAACGGATTTGCCATCGCAGGGTCGAAGATCCTCGATATCGGGTGCGGCCCGGGGACTCTCTCGATACCTCTTGCAAGGGCCGGTGCGGAGGTTACATCACTTGATATCTCTTCAAAGTCGCTCGAGAGGGTAGCGGAAGTTGCGGAGAAGGAAGACCTGCCTGTTGAAACACTGGTGTGCTCGTGGTGGTCGGCGGATATCGATGAACTTGGTCTGAGGAATAAATATGATCTTGTAATCGCATCAAGGACTCCGTCCATCAACGATGCGGAGACGCTGGAAAGAATGATGGCATGTTCGAAGAATCTCTGCTATTATTCGAGTTTCCTGAACGTAGGGGAGAACATGGCTCATACGGATCTCCGGAAACTGATCTCAGGTGAAGGCGATGAGCCTGCCGCCGGCAGAATGCATCACCGCCATCACCAGGCGTATACGATGTTCTTCCCGTTCATGTACCTCTATTTCTCAGGCTGCCGTCCCGTTGTAAAGCTCAACCAGAGAGGAGAGAACAGGGAAGTCAAATGGGAGGATGCAGCTGAAAAGGCGATACATTCCTTTGGTCACAGGCAGACCCTTGACGATGAAGCAAAAGAGCGGATCAGGAATTATTTCAGGGATGCATCCGAGGACGGGATGTACCGCAACAGTCCCACCGGTTGCCACGGGATGATGATATGGAGTGTAGACGGAAAATAATGAGAGACCTGATTCTCTCTTTTATTGCATATTTTATTCTCTTTCTTCTACTGGTGACTCCCGGCTGCACCGGGGGTTCTGCATCAGAGATCGACACAGGAACCGGGGATTCGGTCACTATAACCGATGGATTCGGCCGTTCTGTAGCGGTCCCCCCTGAAATCAATAAGATCATCTGTTCCGGGAGTTCGTGCCTCAGGTATATCGTCTATCTCGACGCAGAGGATATGCTTGCCGCGGCTAATATGGGCGCTCAGACAAATTCTTCATCTACGCACGACACAAGGCCGTATACCATCGCAAACCCGCAGTTTGCCGGTCTGCCCACTGTAGGATCTTCGGACAGCAGTGAGAATCTCGAACAGATAATGGTCATCGATCCACAGGTCGTATTTATGCTTGGTTCGACACCGGGAGATGAAAGTAGCGGGACCGCGGCAAAAGCAGACACTATGCAGGCGAAGACCGGCATCCCGGTTGTTTCAGCAGTCACCGGCTCCATTAAGACAGAAGAGGACCGGGTGCAGATGTATTCCACTTTCCGTTTCCTTGGTGAGGTACTGGACAGGGAGTCCCGTGCCGAAGAGCTGATTGCCTATATCGAAGCTTCACTTGCAGACCTTGAAGAAAGAACAGGCGACATACCTGAGTTGGAGCAGAAGACGGCCTATGTAGGCGGCCTTTCCCACAGCGGGGCCCATGGCCTTATATCCTCTCAGCCTACATATCCCCCGTTTGAATGGGTGCATGTAAAAAACATCGCCGGTGAGTATGACCTTGATTACGTAGAATATTCAAAGGAATCTCTGTTGTATGCCGATCCCGAGTATATCTTCATCGATGCAGGGACACTGAACCTTGTAGAGGAGATCGGGGGATTCGAAGATATCAGGAGCCCGTTATTTTCCGAAATGCAGGCTATAAAAAACGGTAATGTATATGGAGTCATGCCCTATAATCATGGCGGGAATAATATGGAAACCGTTCTTGCAGATGCCTATTATGTAGGAAAAATCGTATATCCCGAGAGATTTGAAGATATTGATCCAAAAGAGAAAGCAGATGAGATCTATACAATGTTTGTAGGGGAACCGGTATTTGAACAGCTGAATGCAAACTGCAACAATCTCGGGTTTGGAAAGGTGGAGTTCAACTGATTTTCAGGCAGACTGCAATATGAGATCAACCTGAAGGTGCCGGATTTGCTCTTCCGGTTGCCCGGAAGATCTCTTTCCCGTTTTTCATCAGATAGTATTGAATATTACAAAAAATCCTATGAATACGAGGATTGTCCCGATAATTACCTTCAGTTCTTTCCTGTGCTTTTTCCGGAATTCATTTACGGCAGCCGGTGCAAGCCCCGAGTAGACCAGCCCGACAATAACTGCCAGGGGCAGGACAAACATGAGATTGTAGAGAATCAGGTATGGAATGCCCTCATAGAATGTCGTTTCAGATGAGAGCAGGCTTAAAACCGCAAGATAGATCCCTCCGGTGCATGGGAGCTCAAAGAGGCCTACAATAATTCCAAGGACGAAGGCCGCGGGAAGAGATGCTCTTTTAATAATGCTGTTGAGGTACTCCTTTGATGATTCGGGAATCCCAAGCGATAGTCGTGATTTTTCAGAAAAGCCCTCGTTCATACTGAGAAGTCCTGCGAATACCGCAACAATGCCGGCAATGAGTGAGAATATGGAAGATGTCTCCGTGTATGAAACGATGCTCATTATTCCCAGCCCGGCCAGAACATAGAATAAAAATACTGCAGCTATGTAGACAAACCCGATGGAGAGTACCCTTATTTTCGATTCGGCGGTCATCAGGGATATCAGCAGAAATACGAGGACAGCAAAGGCGCAGGGGTTGATGCCGTCCAGAAGACCTGCGGTTAAGACCAGGTAGAGGTTCAGGTTTGGTCCCATATCTTCGGGATCAGGTCCCCGGGGAGTATAAACCGCCTGTTCAGGGTACCATCTCTTTTCATATTCGGCACTGGGTATCAGGCCGTCTTCAATTCCCTGGAATATATCTTCGATTTCGGAAGCGATTGGACCTGAACCCTCAATAACGACCGTATCTCCTGTATAGACTGCCGGGAGTCCCGGGTATGTAATCCTGTAATGTTCTGCAAAGTCGAAAAGTACGGTGAGATTTTCTTCCGATAAATCAACATCATAATATAATACACTGACATCCGTGTGGTTTGAAGCTGTTTCCCTGATTACAGGTAAAACCTTGTGGCATGCACTGCAGTATGTACTGGAAAAAACGTAGACTGTGTCTTTTGAGTATGAGAAATTACTTTTTACCTGATTAAATTCGACATCTGTGGTATTGTAGGCAGCTGAAGGTAGAATCAGCAACAGGATGAGGATCACGGAAAGAATTAACCGTTTAGTTAAATTTTCCGTTTTTTGCTGCATCATTAGATGATTAGGGGTGCATTTTATTTAATTATTAATACTTTTTTTAACTATTTTATTATCTATGGTGGGTTAAATAATCGAATAACGGCTGCTATCAGGCATTTGAGGATAAAATTAAAATCCTAATTTGTATCTGTATTTTCAATCCATGAAAACAGGTTTGAATCTTCCATAGAACAGAGTCTGATAAAAAACTACATTAAATCAATTTAGTAATACTTTTATCTTACAATGTAATAATTATTATTTTAATTTATTACCATGGATGTGAAGTGTTGCAAGTCTCCGGACTATCGTTGTTGTCTGCACTTTTTTATTCCGGTGATTAATTGGAGGAAAAATGAAGACTGGTTTTCTTAAACTACTCTCAGGTATACTTCTGCTATGCCTGCTTATCGTACCGGCTACGGCCGATGATGCGGATGATTTCATGTATGACGAGCTCGGACAGCGTGCTACACTCCTTGCTATGGAAGAGCTTGGATTTGAATACGGTGATTCTGATGTCCTCATACTGACAAATGCCGGTCGTGCGGTTGTAGACGGGGTGCCGACAAATAAGGTACTCTCTGGAATCACAAAGGTATCCGGCCTGTCAAACGGTGATGCGAATATGTATTCGATCAACAGGGGGGACTGGAAGGCACTCTGGATATATTTCTATAATAAGGATACAGGAAAGGGGCTCTACCTGATACCTGCAAGCCGTTATTATACAATGACAAAGGGCCAGATTATCAATCTCCCGCTGGAGGATACATTCTCTACAGCATCACTTGTAACCGGTGACATCTACCAGATGCTTAAGGATACCGGGGATGGAGAAGCAACGCAGGCGGCCCTTGGCAGCAATGCATTCTCGCTTCTTTCTATATCCAATGCATGGGCATGCGGAGCGCCATATGACCTTATGACCGTCGCCTCCCTCCATAACCACCTGTGTCCCGGAGTTCTCGGGGGTTATATTCCTGTAAGATATGTTGAGGATAAACTCCCTGCAGAAGAGTCTGATTCATACACGGTGGTCTTCACATCGGCTTCATGCAAGCTGGATGCATATCCTATGCTGTGGGACATGACTCCGGGAAAGAAGAACCTTGCTATCGTATCCGAAGGATTTACGGAGGATTCAAAGGCCGCATTTAAGGAAAAATATGGTACAAATCCTACTGGAGTTTTTGTACGCTGGAACAGCAGGGAAAAATCCGGTGACGGCATCGTAATCGCTTCTCTTCCTTCGACTGTACCTGCCTACGAGGGCCCGTCATGGGGTACAAAGGTTTACGGATCTGCAGAGAAGGTAAAACTCCTCGGCGACCTTGACAGCCTGTACACTACTATCTATGAGTTCACTGTTGACAGCAGTGAGCTGTCCGAACTTAAAAATCCCGAAAATAATCCCTATGAAATTATAGGGATGATTTAACCATTTTTTATTTTTACAGGAGCAATAATGGAAAACAATGCAAATTTTGAAAACTGGGTAAACTGCTGGAAAGAATCTTCGAACAGGACATCTACACCTGAGGACGAGAGCAGAACCGCGGAAAGATGGAATAAGAGTTCAGCCACTTTCGGGATAAAGCGCGGTGGAGAAAAAGGCCCAAAAAGAACCGACAATGTCTTTGAACTTATTAAAGATGCAGGATTCAATCCCGAAGGTGCAAAAGTACTTGATATCGGGTGCGGACCTGGCCGTTTTTCAATACCTCTTGCAAAAGAGGGAGCGGATGTTACGGCAGTCGACATTGCATCGGGGATGCTTGACAGGCTCAGGCAGGATGCCAGAGAAGAAAACCTGTCCATCGATGTGAGAGAGCTCTCTTGGTGGTCGGCCGATATCGATGAACTCGGGTTCAGGAATAAGTTTGATCTTGTCCTTGCCTCGATGACACCGGCAATAAACGGTGTTGAAAGTTTTGAAAGGATGATTGCATGTTCCAGGGGTCTTTGTTATTACAGTAATTTCGTCAGCAGGGGGAGAGATCCTGCGCACGAGGAAATAAGGAAACTCCTTGAAAAAGATAATGTAAATGAAGACGAAGACCGCTCCCGGCACCGTCATAGCCATAACCATTCGCATGGTCCGGGCAATGGCCTTTTTTTCCCGTTCATGTATCTTTACCTTGGCGGGTACTCTCCTGATGTACGCATCGTCAATTTCGGGCACAGGATGGAAATGAAACCGGAAGATGTTGCGGAAAGAGCTATTGAGATGATGAGCCGTGACAGGATTCTGGATGACGGGACAAAGGATCTAATCAGGAACTATTATCTTAATGCCTCTGAAGATGGTGTCTATAAACCGAAATCGGCAACATACACCGGCATGATGGTGTGGAAAGTCTGAAAAGAGCCGGAATTTATACCATTCTCTTTATTTTGGAAAAGTAATTTCAATTTTACATTTCGAGGATTTTTGCATTTTAGCAGGTGTGGTTAAAGAAGTGTAAGAATATTTTTAAAAAAGATCATATTTTTTATTGAAAAAAATAAAACATATTGTAACTATGTCCGGGAAAATAATTATGCCATTATTGATCATCGTTTCTCTTGCAGCTGCAGTTTTCCTCTCCGGCTGCACGGGAAGCTCCGCATATGTCTACAGCGGGGATGCGGAATCTGCGGTGACAATCACTGACAGTTATGAGAGGGAAGTCATGATCCCCTCCGAAGTCGACAGTATCGTCTGCTCATCGGGTGGTACGTGTACGAGATATCTCACGTATATGGAGTCATCGGATCTCTTCGTCGGTGTCGAAAGCGGGGAAGGGGAAACCGATACAAACAGACCTTATGTTATCGTCAATCCGCAGTTTGTGGACCTTCCTGTTGTAAGTTCAAAGGGTGACGGGGCGAACCTTGAGCAGATAATGGTCTTAAATCCTGATGTTGTATTCATGGCGGGCTCCTCGATTACCAACGAATCCGGTGAAACAGCTTCTCCTGCAGATATTATGCAGTCAAAGACGGATGTCCCTGTAGTTGCATTCTCTTCGGGATCATTCTCTGATGAAGAGCATCTGGAACAGATGTTTACCGGGTTCAGGGTTTTAGGGCAGGCGCTTGGAAAGGAGGAGCGTGCCGAAGAGCTGATTGCATATATCGAGGCTTCGAAGGCGGACCTGCTGGAAAGAACGGCTGATATCCCGGAATCGGAGAAAAAGACTGCGTATATCGGCGGCCTGTCACACAGCGGGGCTCACGGGCTCATATCAACCAGCTCTACATATGTTCCCTTCGCATGGTGCAATGTAGTGAATGTCGCTGCAAATGATATGGAGATCTCAAGTTCGGATTTCTCTAAAGAGTCACTTCTGTATAAAGATCCCGATTTTATCTTTATTGACGCCGGAACGCTTAATGTTCAGGACGAGATCGGGGGATTCGATGATATTAAAAGTCCGGTTTTCTCCGAGCTGAAGGCTGTTGTAAACGGGGATGTTTATGCAACTCTTCCCTATAACAGCCGGGCCACCAACTACGCAACTGTTATGGCGGATGCGTATTTTATCGGCAAAACCGTATACCCTGACAGATTCGCGGATATCGATGCAAAGGAGAAGGCTGATGAGATCTACACGATGTTCGTCGGAGAGCCTGTATTTGACAGGCTTAATGAAATGTGCAACAATCACGGGTTTGAAAAAGTGAGCCTGGTATAAATGCAATATTGTTCTTCAGGAAAAGGACTGGACTAATTTATCCTTTTCATGAATTTTTTTCGTACAGCTGTTTTTAGAACTTTTCCTGCATCCTGATTTTGGATTTGCTGGCACTCTTTTATTACCTTATAATTAAATGATCATACTTTTTATGGAAAAAACAGATCATATTGTAACTATGTCAGGAAAAGTAATTATGCCGTTATTGATCATTGGTTCTCTTGCAGCCGTAGTTTTCCTCTCCGGCTGCACCGGGAGTTCCGCGTATGTTTACAGCGGGGATGCGGAATCTGCTGTTACAGTTACCGACAGTTATGAGCGGGAAGTCACGATCCCCTCCGAAGTCGACTGTATCGTGTGCTCATCGGGAGGTACCTGCACGAGATACCTCACCTATATGGAGTCATCTGACCTGTTCGTCGGTATCGAAAGCGGCGAAGAGGAAACTGAAACAAGCAGACCTTACACTCTTGTCAACCCGCAGTTCGTCAGTCTCCCTGTCGTCAGTTCGAGGGGAGACGGGGCGAATGCCGAGCAGATAATGGTCTTAAATCCCGATGTTGTCTTCATGGCGGGTTCGTCGGTAACAAACGAATCCGGTGAAACGGCCTCTCCTGCAGATGTCCTTCAGATAAAGACCGGAATCCCTGTGGTTGCCTTCTCTTCAGGATCCTTCTCTGATGAAGAGCACCTGGAACAGATGTTTGCCGGGTTCAGGGTTTTAGGGCAGGCGCTTGGAAAGGAGGAGCGTGCCGAAGAGCTGATCGCATATATTGAGGATTCGAAGGCCGACCTGCTGGAGAGAACTGCGGATATCCCGGATTCGGAAAAGAAGACCGCATATATAGGCGGGCTTTCACATGGGGGTTCGCACGGCCTCATGTCTACCAGTTCCCAGTATGTTCCTTTTGACTGGTGCAATGTGGTGAACATCGCTGTAACCGATTCAGATATCTACACTTCGGATTTTTCAAAAGAATCTCTGCTGTATGCTGATCCCGACTATATCTTCATAGATGCCGGAACTCTTCAGGTCGAAGATGAGATCGGGGGATTCGAAGATATCAAGAGCCCGATCTTCTCCGAACTAAAGGCCGTTGAAAACGGGGATGTATATGCAACTCTCACCTATAACTATCGTTCGACCAACTACGCAACTGTCTTGGCAGATGCGTATTTCGTAGGGAAAACCGTATACCCTGACAGATTTGCGGATATCGATGCAAAGGAGAAGGCTGATGAGATCTATACGATGTTCGTTGGAGAGCCCGTATTCGACAGGCTCAATGCAATAAGCAACAATCAAGGGTTCGAGAAGATTCCTCTCGAATAAATCCAATTGTTTTATATAAAAAATATCTGTTTTTTAAACATAATAAGTAAAAACCGTTATTCATCCTTCGGTTTCATATAGCTCGTAGTAAAGCCCCATAGCCTTCATAAGTTCGTCATGGGTGCCGTTTTCGACGATCCTGCCCTTGCTCATTACATAGATATTGTCCGCCTTCCTGATGGTTGAAAGTCTGTGGGCAATTATGAATGTGGTGATGTTTTCCGATATGTGGTTGATGGAATCCTGAACGATAGCTTCGGATTCGTTGTCGAGGTTGCTTGTAGCTTCGTCGAGTACGAGAAGTTCGGGGTTTCTTACGAGAGCCCTTGCAATCGCAACCCTCTGCTTTTCACCGCCTGACAGCTTAATCCCTTGGTCCCCTACAATGCTGTCGTAACCGTCCGGCAGTTCGGTTACGAAGTTGTGAATATTCGCTTTCTTTGCTGCATCCATAATCTCTTCTTCGGTATAGTTTCCGCCAAAAGAGATATTTTCACGGACGGATGCATTGTAAACGAATGTATCCTGGCTTACGTAACCCACCCGCCCGAGGAAGGACTCTTTCCTGTATTCCCTGAGATCAAGCCCGTTAACAAGAATTCTGCCGCCTTCAGGGTCGTAATATCTAAGAAGAAGTGAAACGATCGTCGATTTGCCCGAACCCGAATGACCTACCAGTGCCGTTATCTTCTTTCTTTTTATTATCAGGTTCACCCCTTTGATTAGATCCTGGCCCCCGTAATACGAGAAGAATACATTTTCAAGGAGTATATCGGATTTGAGGAGATCGAAATTTTCCTTCCCATCTTTAATGTTGTGGTACCGGGTATCGTTCAGGAAGTCGTAGATCGTCTCGAGGTTCGGCCAGTTGTCCATGACATTCATGTACTGGTGGCTCATTGCCGAAAGGCGGGGAATTACCTTCATCGCGGAGAATACGAAGGTGCCCATCAGGGGAATAATATAGAGAAACTCTTCCTGATAGAGATAATACAGAGTAATAACGAGGACCGCGAGTCCGATGAAGAACATGAACTGCAGCGTTGTCCCGGGAAGAGTTCTGAAGAAGCTGAGTTTTATATATTTATCCCAGAATTTGTCAAGGGCTTCATTATACTGATCCTGCCAGTAGCCATCGCCGGAGACCGACCTGATCTGCCTGAGACCCTGTATATACCCGCTTATGACTTCGTTTTCGCCCTGCATCGACCTCATCTGAAGATGTCCTAGGCGGAAGGCGAATTTCTTTCCGATAAGCCTTACAACCAGAATAAATACAAAGGCTCCTGCAAGAAGTATCGCAACCGCTGTCGTGGAGATAAAGAAGAGCGCTGTAAGTATTGTTATTACGATAATGCTCTCCGAGACCATTGTTGTAATAGTCTCCAGAAAGCGCCTTACCTGAGAGGGGGCTGTGACGACGCTGTATATTATCTCCCCTCGTTTGTTTTCGACATAATACTGGTAGTCGTTTCTGATGAGTTTGTCGAATATTGTTCTCTTTGTCCTTGTAATTACTTTTTTAGTTACATAAAATGACATCAGCCTGTAGATCATCGATACGACGAAAGTTAGGATTACAAGAAGAATGAAGAGCAGGGAGAAAAGCACGATGTCCGGGAGGTTGAATAGATCTCGTACGGAATTGTAAAGCGGTTCGAAAATTGCGATCTCCTGACCCTGAAAGTCGATTGTGGCGTTCATTATCGGGTACAGGAGTACGATCTGGAATGTCTCCATCAGGCCGAGGAGGACGCTTAAAACAAGAAGGGTAAAGAGATATCGCTTATACCCATAGCTGTAGAAATTGGCGATTTCCAGAAATTTTTTAAAATTTTCCCTGTTTCCGTTCATTCTGCAGACAAATGCCGTTTTTAGCCGCACAGCCTGATCTCCCGCAATGGTCTTTATTGTCATTATATGAACCGCATCAACTTTTCTCAGCCGGAGGCTCCGGTCAGAAATAATAATATGAGTATACTATTTTTTATGAATATATTCTTATTATGTAGTAAAAGAGTTTTGTTTTGGTTTACCGGAAGATATTGCAGTGAAAATCATATTTTCCATTTTGAGATTAAATAGGTCTGTGTTTGTGCTATTTGTTAGATGAAAGGGAGAATAAAAAGTTATTTGGTAATACTTTTATTGTAGAAAGTAATATTTTTTGATGGGCTTAATGTGTAATCTCACCCAGCCCCTAATCACGGTTCAGTCAAATTGATATCAGTTCTCTTGGTCTGGACCGGTCAAAGAGATGATTATTATGGAAAAGGATTGGTTAATGGCAGTATCCTGTCTGTTTATGCTATTTATGCTGTGCGTGCCTGCAGTGACTGCATCTCCGACCATGGATCATATGGAAATTCTGGGGGAAAATGCAGCGACAATTGCGATGGAAAAACTTAATTTTGAATATGGTGACTCCGATGTTGTTGTCCTCACCGATGCAGGCCGAGTTGTTGTGGATGGGCAGACTACTGAGAGGGCCGTTTCCGGAATAACGAAAGTGTCCGGGCTCCAGAATGGTGACAGTACATTGTTCCAGATTAACCGTGCTGAATGGAAGGATCTCTGGTTCTACTTCTACAATAAAGAGACCGGGAAGGGTCTGTATCTTGAGCCGAATGAGGCTTTCTTCAAGCTGAGTGATGCTGCGGTAGAAAGTTATCCTGCAGAAAACTCTTTCTCAACAGCGGCACTGGTGACTGGTGATATCAAAATGATGCTTGCGGATACGAATGCCGGAAACGCAACCCAGAAGGCACTTGGCGGCAATGCGTTTTCACTTCTGTCCTTATCCAATGCGTGGGCATATGGGGCGCCTTATGATCTCATGTACGCTGCATCTCTCCATAATCACTTCTGTCCTGGAGTATCAAGCGGATATATCCTCATAAAGTACGTGGAGGAAAACCTGCCGCTGACCGACGGGACCTCATATACCGTGATCTCGAATCCAACATGGTGCAAGGAGGACGTTTTCCCTACAATCTGGGACATGACTCCCGGAAAAGGAGGAGTGCCTTCTTCTGTTGTATTTACAGATGAGGATCAGGATTACCTCACTGAGCAGTATGGAATCTGCCCTGCAGGAATATTTGTCCTGTGGAACAGCCGTGAAAAAACCGGTAAAGGACTTGCACTCGGATTCCAGTTTGACGAATCCGAGTGGACCGGTCCCTCATGGGGTAGGAAGATCTATATGACTGCCGAGATGGTGCAGAACCTTGACAAGCCTGAGGATTATGTTCAGGTGATGAAGGAATTTACAGTGGATTCCGAAATGCTCTCAGAGCTCAAAGACATACTGAACAACCCGTATGAAGTTATCGGAATGATGTAATTCCGGTTTCTACAATTTTTCATTCTATTTTCGTGGACATTTTTCCCCAGAGTTATTTTTCATTCCCCGGTTAAGCCTTTTAATTACAAAAAGGGATGTTTAAAATATTTTTTAAAATGTTTTTATAAAAAATTATACAATTATCTAACCATCAGATTCGAATTAATTATTTAGTAATACTTTTATCATTCAAAATATCAATATTTCAAAGAACTCATAATAGATCTATGTTCTCCTAACAGGGAAATGATCATTTTAGCCTGTATCCTGAAAAATTGAGTGAATATGGGGTAGTTTTGGAAAAAGGTGTTAATCGTGAAAAATGTGCATAAAAATCTCTTGATTTCATCTGTACTGCTTGTTTTGATTGCTGTATTTATCTCCGGCTGTACGGGGCAGGGACAAACGGGCGAAAAAAACAATGCAGGTGTTTCGTCGGCAGGGGCTGATATTGTCTACTTGGCCGGAAGCGACTGCGGGTACCCGCAGCCTTTTACATGCTATACGAGAGGGCCTTCCTCTGCAAAGGTCCGGATGATCTTTGACAGCCTTATCGAGAAGGATGAAAAAGGGCAGATCCCGTGGCTGGCCGAAAGCTGGGATATCAGCGGTGACGGAAAGGAATACACTTTCCACCTTCGTGATGGTGTGTACTGGCAGGACGGAGAACCGTTTACAGCCGATGATGTTAAGTTTACGTTCGACTATGAACAGGAGAATGTTCCTGTTGCAGGTGGTCTTGAATCGGGAATTGTAGAAAGTGTGGAAGTAATTGATGACAAAACTATCAAATTCATTCTTGTGGATTCCGCGTCGACATTTCTCGATAAAATCACTGGTTTCTATATAATTCCCGAGCATATCTACGCCGGAGTCTCGGATCCTGTCAACTATCTTGAACCTGATGCTGTCACCGGCACGGGTCCTTTCCTCCTTGATGAGTACAACAAGGAGCATGGTACTTACAGGTTTGTTACGAATGAAAATTTCTGGGGTCCTGATACCGCTGTAAAGACAGTTGAATTTGTCCCGGTCAGTGATGAACTGATCTCGTTCGAACAGGGCGAGATCGATTTCACCGGAATAACTCCAGATGTCCTGAACAGGTTTGAATCCGATCCTGATGTAAGGATCGTCCAGCAGCCTGCAGTCTGGGCGTACCAGTTCTACTTCAATATGAATGAATGCCCCGAGCTTGGGGACAAGAGAATCAGGCAGGCCTTTGCATATGCAATAGACCGTGATGAACTGATTGAAAAGATTGCAAGAGGGGCGGGCAAGCCCGGAAATATGGGAATCCTCCCGGAAGATAATAAATGGTATAATCCTGATCAGCCAGCATATTCCTACGGCCCGGAGAAGGCGAAGGCACTCCTTGAAGAGGCAGGGTGGACCGATACGGATGGTGACGGATTCAGGGACAAGGACGGGCAGAAGATGTCGTATACCCTTACAACAGGCGAGGAGACCCAGATTCGCATAGGTGAACTGATAAAGGAGCGCCTTTCCGAAGTGGGAATCGATGTTTCGGTCAAGGCGATGGAGAGCAGATCAAGGGACGCAAACCTTGTAAGCGGTGATTTCGATCTCTTGGTCAACGGATTTGGAGGCTGGGGCCGTGATGCTGACTATCTCAGGTCAAGGTACTGTGTCTATGAGGAAGGTAAAGGCGGAAATGCGGTATCCTCCGGTGCGGCTTCATGGGGTTACAGTAATGATGACCTGAACGAGCTGGGTCTACTCCAGCTGGCAGAGCTTGATGAGGAGAAAAGGGGTGATTTGATAGACCAGATGCAGGTTATACTGGCAGAAGATGTTCCGACTATTCCGCTCTATTATACAACCAGCTATGATGCATGGAGAATTTCGAGTTATGACGGGTGGATGAACATGTACGACCATCACGCCAGGACACACAGCAAATTGTCATATCTTAAGAGGGATGGAGTTGCAGCAAAACGATAATGTCAAAAATCTCGGCGAATGCTGGAACTCATCATCACTGAAAGGCGGGATGTTCTCCGATGAAGGAATGATGGCGGAGATGTGGAACAAGCGCTCCGCTTCATTTGCCAAACATATACACGAAGAAAAAGGGAGGAAGAAGGTCACGGACATCCTCGAACTTCTTGAAGAAGCCGGATTCAGCCCTGAAGGTGCGAAGGTGCTTGACATCGGCTGCGGTCCCGGAACACTGACACTTCCCCTTGCACGCAAGGGTGCGGACGTAACTTCACTCGACATCTCGACAGGGATGCTTGAAGAATTAAAGGAAGCCGCGGATAAGGAGGGTCTGTCCGTAAAGCCCATGGAATGCTCGTGGTGGTCTGCGGATATAGATCGCCTTGGATTCCGTGGAGAATTCGATCTTGTCCTTGCCTCCATGACGCCAGGAGTTAACGGCCTGGAGACATTCGAGCGAATGATGGCATGCTCAAGAGGGCTTTGCTATTACAGCAATTTCATCAAAAGAGGGGAGGAGAGCGCCTATGCCGAGATCAGGCGTTCGATTCTCAAAGAGGAAAATCCCGCATTTTCGCATGGAAACGGCATGTTCTTCCCGTTCATGTATCTCTACGTCTCGGGCTATATGCCGTATATACGGATCAATCGCGCCGAGTGGAAGACCGATGCCCCGTGGGATGAGGCAGCTGAGAGGACCATTGATTTCCTCTGCCGCGGCCGTGAGTTCGATGATGCGATAAAAAAGAAGATAAGGGATTATTACAGGGATTCTTCCGGTGGCGGCATGTACCGTTCGGAATCTGATGTATATACCGGAATGATGGCCTGGAAAGTAAACGGCAGATGATATGATGAACGGGGACAGGAATGCTTTTATCTTCAGGTTTTTGCTGACCCTTTTCGTAATTCTTGCCATCAACTTCTTTTTGCCGCGAATGATGCCGGGAGATCCCTTCGCCCTGAATTCGGCCGACGAGGCGGGCGAAGAGATTATTATAATGACCGAGGAGCAGCGGGAGTATTACCTGAACTATTACGGCCTCGACAAACCCGTGCATGAGCAGTTCATAGCATACCTGAAGAACCTTGCAACCGGGGATCTCGGGAGGAGCATATACTACAAGATGCCGGTGATAGATGTAATCCGGCTACATATGCCATGGACGATCCTGATAGTAATAGGAGCTACTGCACTGAGCACCATCTGCGGGGTTATACTCGGGACAATATCTGCCAAAAACCGGAAGAAGGGCTCTGACAGGCTGATGATGGCCGGTTTGATTGGATTTGCAGAGATTCCGTCTTTTCTGCTTGGCCTTGTACTCCTGCTTGCATTCGGTGTATATTTCAGGATCTTTCCCCTTGCCGGGGCTGTTACGCCCTTTGCCGATTACGGGAGCATTGCAGACCAGGCGTGGGACATCATGTATCATGCCTTCCTTCCAATCGTGACTCTGTCGCTTGCACAGCTTACCGGCGTCTACCTTCTCACGAGAAACACCCTGATAACGGTCATGACGAAGGATTATATCCGTACGGCAAAGGCCAAGGGAATAGGTGAGAAGAAGGTCTGGAACAGTCACGCGTTGAGGAATGCTCTTCTCCCTGTTGTAACCAGGACCGGTTTTATGATCGGGCTCATGATGGGAGGGGCCGTTCTTGTGGAGAGCGTATTCAGCTACCCAGGCATAGGAATGACGCTCCGGAGTGCCGTTGTCGGCCGTGACTACCCGCTGATCCAAGGAATCCTCCTGATTCTTGCAATATCCATTCTTGTCTGCAACCTGGCTGTTGATCACATATACAAAAAACTTGATCCGAGGGTTGAGTTATGAACGGGGAGGAGGTGGTACAGGTTAACCCGGGACAGGCTGTCTCCGCATGGATGTCTTTCATCCATAAGACGGCTGACAGCATCGGTGCATTCTACTCCCGGTTAAGTATAGAAGGGAAGTTAGGAGTAATCGGTCTTTTAATTATTATCTTCATGGCCGTCTTTGCACCCCTGATAACTTTCTACCCCCCGCAGAAGATTACGGGGGATTCGCTTGAATCGCCCAACCCCGATCATATCCTCGGGACCGACGAGATCGGAATGGATATCTGGTCGCAGATCTGCTACGGTGCAAGGATGAGCCTGACCATCGGCCTTGCCGTGGCTCTCCTGGCCGGGATCGGTGGAGGTGCGCTCGGCATTCTTGCAGGTTATAAAGGCGGAGCTGCGGATCAGGCCTTAATGAGGGTGATAGATGTCACTATGGCCCTCCCGTCTTTTCCCCTGCTTATCGTGATCTCCGCCTTCCTGGGTCCGAGCATCATGAACGTTATTCTCATACTTGTTCTGTTCAGTTGGGCGAAGCCTGCACGTATCGCACGTTCGCAGACCCTCTCGTTAAAGGGCAGCAACTACATAACGGCGGCCCGCAACTACGGGGCAGGGCCGTTTTACCTGCTGCGAAGGCATATCCTGCCGGAGGTGATGCCCATTCTTCTCGTCCTGATTATCGGCATTACATCATATGCGATAGTCGCCGAGACCGGGCTCGCCTTCCTCGGGCTGGGCGATCCAACCTCCAAGAGCTGGGGGATGATGCTCAATTATGCTACCGGTTTCAGGTCGATATATTTCACACCCTACTGGCAGTGGTGGCTCCTGCCGCCGCTTTTCATGTTAATCTTCCTGTTGCTATGCCTGGCATTTATCAGCAGGGATTTGGAGAAGGTGCTCGATCCCAAGTTACGATTCAAAAGAGGTGCCTGAATATGAGTATTCTCAGAATAAAAAATCTGAAGTGCCATTACCTGACTGATTCACACACTGTAAAGGCCGTGGACGGAGTATCGCTGGACATAGGAGATGGAGAGGTTCTTGGGCTTGTCGGGGAATCCGGGAGCGGAAAAACCACAATTGCCCTCGGGATAATGGGGCTTCTCCCTGACAATACAGATATCACTGGGGAAATTTTCTTCAGGGAGACTGAAATTTCGTCCCTGAGCGAACCGGAGATGGACTGTCATCGGTGGAAGGATATCGCGATCGTATTCCAGAACGGTCTTGAGGTCATGAATCCCGTGCTGAAGGTGGGCGACCAGGTCATTGAGCCGATGATTACCCATCTCGGACTGGGACGTGACGAGGCAGAGAAGCGCTGCAGTGGACTCTTTACCATGGTCGGCCTCGATCCCGACTGGATGCATACATATCCCCATCAGCTGTCGGGCGGGATGCGGCAGAGAGTCCTTCTGGCAATGGCCCTCTCCTGCAACCCGAAGCTGCTGATCCTCGATGAGGTTACCTCAGCGCTTGATGCATTCACAAGAAAGGAGATAAGAGAGCTTCTTGTCAGGCTTAAGGAGGAGTTCGGCTATTCGATGCTCATTATCTCCCACGATATAACATTTGTATCATCGATGGCCTCGAGGATTGTTGTTTTGTATTCCGGAAAAGTGGTTGAATCAGGTCCTGTAAGGGATGTAATCACGGGACCCAGGCATCCTTACACCCGCGGACTGGTTCATTCGACCCCTGATATATTCATATACAGGGACCTCTGGGGGATTCGTGGCGATGCACCATCGGGAGAAGGATTTGATGGCTGCCCTTTCAGTCCAAGGTGCACACAGAAGACTGAGATCTGCTCGAAGACCCCGCCGGAGCTGAAACCAATCGGGAACGGCCGGGAGATTGCATGCCACCGGGGGGGGATAATGACTCTTCTTGAAGCGAAGGGGCTGAAATACAGGTATTCACTTCCGGGGAAGAAATACCTTCAGGCTGTCGATGATGTAAGCCTTGAAGTCATGGAAGGAGAGGTTCTTGCCATAGTCGGGCAGACCGGTTCGGGAAAATCGACACTTGCGCACATTATGGCGAACGTGCTTAAACCCGAATGCGGGGAGGTTACCTTTATGGGTTCGGATGTGCATGAAGGATGCTTCGGCAACAGTTTCGACGGGGTCCAGATTGTATTCCAGGATCCGTTCAGCTCGACAAGCAACAGGTTCACTGTACTGGATGCAATAAAGGAGCCTCTTGATATCAATGGTATAGGCAGTTCAGGTGAGAGAACCAGGATGGCACGCGAGGTTCTGGAGCTTGTCCGCCTTCCTTCAACGGATCATTTCATGAGTAAGTACTGCAGCGAACTGAGCGGCGGGCAGAGGCAGAGAGTTGCACTGGCAAGAGCAATGGTTATGAGGCCCCGGCTGCTCATAGCCGATGAGATAACATCGGCACTGGATGTTTCAACCTCTGCAAATGTTCTCAGGCTTCTCAAGGGCCTGCAGAACAGGAGGGGGTTTGCAATGATCTATATCTCGCATGACCTTACGCTGACATTGAAGATCGCTGACAGGATAGCGGTTATGAATGCCGGCAGGGTCGTAGAAGCCGGCAACGCCCATGACGTGATGCTCTCTCCTTCGGATGACTATACCCGAAAGCTGATCGGTTCGAGAATCGGGTTGTGCTGCCACGGGCATGACAATGACATGCCCCGGGAATCCCATGAAATGTACCACTACAGCGATTATCAGGAGGATATGATATCTGGTGATGACAAGGGCTTTCCGGGTGTGAAATCCTGATACCTAAGCGGGATGGACGGATTGTCGGCGATTTAAAATCCTCCTTTCCCGTGCCGGATAATTTTCAGACCTGTCTGTGTGGAGTTTTTACATGAATATTATTGAAATCAGTGGTCTTACGAAGAGATTTGACGAGCTTACCGCAGTCGACAATGTCTCCCTCTCTGTTGAAAAAGGGGAGCTTTTCGGCCTGCTTGGTCCGAACGGTGCAGGGAAAACAACCATGATCAACATGCTGACAACCCTTCTCAAACCAACATCGGGTACGGCTGAGGTTGCAGGTTATAATATCGGAACTGATTCCGGTGGTGTCCGGAGGAATATCGGGATCGTTTTCCAGGATCCGTCACTTGATCTCGGCCTGACCGGAATGGAGAACCTCGAGTTTCACGCGATGATGTACAATATCGGTTCTGCAGAGAGAAAGGAGAGAATCCATGAATTGCTGGATATAGTGGGTTTGAGCGATAAGGCAGATACCCTTGTAGAGTATTACTCCGGAGGGATGAAGCGGAGGCTTGAGATTGCACGAGGCCTGATACACCGGCCGGAAGTTCTCTTTCTTGACGAACCCACGCTCGGCCTTGATGCCCAGACAAGGAGGAAGATCTGGGATTATATCAGAACACTTAATGATGAGTACTCCACGACAATCATCCTGACCACCCATTACATGGAGGAGGCGGATTATCTCTGTGAGAGGATTGCAATCATCGATAACGGAAATATTGCGGCACTTGATACCCCTGCAAATCTTAAAAACTGCCTGAAGGGCGAGAATGTCAGGCTTGGTGTTGAGGACGGGCATGCGGATCTGATAACCGAAGCCCTCGTCAAAATGCCATGGGTTGTCGATATTGAGTCCGAAGACGGTTTTGTCTCCCTTACTATTACCGACGGTGAGGAGAATATTCCTGAAATTTTCAGGATCGCTCATTCTGCGGGCGCCGGAATAAGTTCAGTAAACCTGCACAAACCAAGCCTTGAGGATGTTTTCATTCATCTTACAGGCTCTTCAATCAGGGAGGAGAAGGGTGATCGGCGATCTGCAAGAAGAGAGAACAGGCGGCGGAGGATGATGAGATGATCCAGTTTTCAGCAGTATATGTTCTCTGGATGAGGGAGATGATCAAGTATGTACGGGCGAAGTCAAGGGTTGTCGGGGCGGTTGCAATGCCTGCCTTCATGCTCACATTCCTCGGCCTCGGCTTTCGCAGGGTAGAGGTGCCGGGTCTCCCGGGATCGATCGGGTATTTCCAGTATCTTGTTCCGGGGATCATAGGCATGACTCTCCTGTTTACATCCTCCTATTCGGGAATGAGCGTAATCATGGACCGGCAGTTCGGGTTTTTAAAGGAGGTTATGGTGACTCCGGCAAGCAGGGAATCCATCGTCCTCGGGATGATCGCCGGGGGTGCGACGACCTCGATAATCCAGGCGCTTTTAATGATGCTCCTCTCGGTTTTCATTGGTTTCAGGCTTCCGGCAGTTCACCTTATTCTTGCTTCAATGGCCGTTATGTTCCTGATAACCGTGATCTTCATAAGTGTCGGTCTTATCCTCTCTTCCGTGATGAAGGATTTCCATGGTTTCAACACCATCATCAATTTCATCGTCTTCCCGCTGTTCCTTCTTTCAGGAGCATTATTTCCCGTGGCAAACCTTCCCCCGGTGATCCAGGTGTTCTCGTATCTTGATCCACTGACCTATGGTGTTGATGCTCTCAGGGGAATTCTTATCGGACTTTCTGAATTTTCAGTCGCTTTTGATCTTTCTATTCTAGTAACTGTATCTGTGGGAATGGTCGTTATCAGCAGCTACTTTTTCAGGAGAAGCGAGGCTGTATAAAGGCATCATTTTTTCAGGAATGGTACCTCATACTAAAAAAGTTAAAAAAACTGCAGCCGGCCTTCTTATCTCTAATGTGGCTGCTCTTCTCTTTTTAAAATAAGTAATATTTTTCTCCCGGGAGAAACATCGGATCATAAAACTTAATTTTCTTCATGTTTTATCATATTAATAATGAAATTATTCATATTAGTTATTATGGAAAAAATAAATGTGCGTAATTTGGGGGAGGATTAACCCGATGAGTATTATTGAGATAATTATCCTGGTTATTATCCTGATCGTTCTCTTACTTCTTTCATTCAGGATAACCCGGCAGTATGAACGTGCAGTCATATTTCGTCTCGGAAAACTGGCCGGAGAAAGGGGCCCCGGTCTGTTTCCGATAATCTTTCCGATAGACCGGATCGTCCGTGTCGACCTGCGTGTCAGGCAGCTTGATGTCCCGAAGCAGACGATCATCACCAAGGACAACATCAGTGTCGATGTCGATGCGATCATCTACTATCACGTGACCGATGCCTGCCAGGCGATCAACGAGGTTGAGGACTATGAAGCTGCAACCTCGCTCATAGCCCAGACCACTCTTAGGGATGTCCTTGGCCAGAACGAACTTGATACGATTTTATCTGAACGCGAATCACTTAATCAGGAGATCCACGGCGAAATTGAAACTGTGACAGCACCCTGGGGAATCAGTGTCAACATTGTAACAATCCGTGATGTTGCGATCCCCGAAAACATGCTCCGCGCAATCGCCCGCCAGGCAGAGGCAGAGAGGGAAAAGAGGGCGAGAATCATCCTCGCCGACGGTGAGCAGAAAGCGTCCGAGCGGATGTGCGAAGCGGCACAGCTTTATGAAAAGACCCCTGCTGCAATGAAACTCCGTGAATTCCAGACACTGACCGAGATTGCAAAGGAGAGAAACCTCATCGTTGTCACGAACGGTGCGGACAATCTCGGCACGACAGCCGGCTACGTTAAGGCACTGGATCGTTGAGAGGCTGATTAATGAGGGGATCCGTCGCGAGGAAGGCTCCGTCTACCAAAAGGACAAGAACCGGAAAGTTAAGCAAAATAGAGGAGGAACACTCACTTTCAGTCCTGAAGAAATTTCTCTTTATTGTCCTGCTGGGAGTCATTCTCGTTATAGCCTCCGGCATCATCATTACAATAGGGCCGATGCCGATAACTGTCCCTGAGGTTTATTCGATTCTGCTCAACAAAATAATCCCCGGATTATTTGAGATCGAGAGTTCGATGAACAAGGCCGTGTGGGAGATCCGCTTCCCCCGGATTGCAGGCGATATCATCGTAGGTCTGGGTCTCGGCATCTGCGGTTGTGTTATGCAGGCGGTTCTTAAAAATCCTCTTGCAAGCCCTTTCACGCTTGGAATATCGGCCGGTGCACAGTTTGGCGTATCGGTTGCTGCTATATTCGGAGTAGTCATACTTGGCGGACCATACTTCCTTGTAGGAAATGCGTTTATCTTTGCCCTTCTATGTTCGGCAGTCATCATCGCCCTTTCGGGACTTAAAGGGGCGACATCAGAGATGCTCATTCTCGCCGGTATTGCGGTGAATTACCTCTTCCAGGCTATGAACCAGATCTTCAGCTTCATCGCCAACGAAGACCAGCAGCTCCTGATGTCAATGTGGGGTATGGGAGGACTCTCCGATCTGAACTGGAACAGTATCCTGTTCCTTGGAGTAATCACGATGATATGCGTCCCGCTTCTCTACATGAAGGCATGGGATCTGAACCTCATGACCGTCGGTGACGAGAGTGCAAAGAGTATGGGTGTCGATGCAGGCCATACCAGGATATTTATCATGGTGGTATCGAGTTTCTATGTTGCCGTGATGGTGGCGTTTATCGGAATGATCGGTTTTATCGGGCTCGTAGCACCTCATATGGGCCGGATGATCCTCGGCAGCGATCACAGGTTTTTGATTCCTGCCGCCGGGGGTCTTGGGGCGGTCATCCTCCTTGTGGCGGATGCTGTTTCCGTTAATCTGCTGTCCCCGATAGTCATACCCACGAGTGTGACCATGTCGATAATCGGAGTTCCGTTCTTCCTCTACCTAATACTGAGGGGCAGAAAGAAGGAGTACTGGACATGATAATCAAGCTCGCTGTAAACGACCTGCATTTCAGCTACGACAGTGTCGAGATACTGAAGGGTCTGTCCCTTAATGTCGGGAACGGAAAGGTCGTGAGTGTCCTCGGCCCCAACGGCTCGGGGAAATCGACTCTCATCAAGTGCATAGACAATATCCTTGTCCCACAGGAGGGAAAGATCCTCATTGACAGGAAGGATATCTCCAAAATGGGAAGAATGGAGCTTGCCAGAAATATTGCCTATGTTCCCCAGAGTACAATCAGGACTTTTCCAAATTCGGTCTTCGACGTTGTTTTAATGGGGAGAAGACCCTACCTCGGCTGGCGTGAGGATCCGGCAGATCAGGACGCGGTATGGGAGGTGCTGAGACTCCTCGGTATGGAGGATCTTGCGATGAATACGTTTACCGAACTGTCAGGAGGGCAGCAGCAGAAGGTGCTCATCGCACGTGCCCTCGTTCAGGACACGGGGCTGATACTTCTTGATGAGCCGACGAGCAATCTTGACATGTGGCACCAGATCGACGTAATGGAAGTCTTAAGAAAGCTTGTAAAGAAGCTTGGAATGACGGCGGTAATCGCAATACACGATCTCAACATAGCCTCGCGATATTCGGATGTCATCGTGATGATGAAGGACGGGAAGATCGTCGCTGCAGGCGAGCCGGAGTTGGTTATAAACAGCGACAATCTTGAGAGAGTATATAATATCCAGGCTACCGTCCGCGTCTCGGATGGGATCCCGTATATTATTCCTGTTGCGAGGATTCCTCTCAAACAGGGGAGAGGCGGCCGTCCGGGTTCAAGATAAGGCCCTCCCCCCAACTTTAATCATAATACAGGTGTAACAATCCCCTGTGCCTTTTCCTTTTGAGATTATCAGGGAACATGCCATTGACGGTACATATTCACTGTTACTGAAAAAAGAAGATATCCAGTCGCTATATCCCCGGATGTTCAGGTATACACTGTCCCTCCTTAAAGACTGTGAAACTGCCGCCCGGTTTGTTACAAATACCTATGAATATACTCCTGCTCTCGCCATCAAAGCAGAATCCGCAGCACTGGCGCATTTTGAAAACTGGAGTGAGAGGATACTTTCAAGGCCGGAAAAATTCATTGATTATCTCTGCAGGCAGGAGAAGCTGAAAAATGATGTGTATAAACCTCCTCCTGATCCCGGTTATGATGCCGTAATAATTCAGGGGAGTCCCCGCCCGGACGGCAACTGTGCTGTTATGGCATCGTGGGTCGTGGAGAAGCTGAACTCAATGGGCATGGGGAATGTTGTCTTTCAGCCCGACGGGATGTACATCAGGCCCTGCACCGGATGCTACCAGTGCTATAATTACGGGCACTGTGTATTCCTCGATGATATGAGGGAGGTATATGCCTCTTTTTTAAGTGCGTCAGTTGTTGTCATCATATCTCCTGTTTATACAAATACCGTTCCGGCGGGACTGAAGGCCCTGTTCGATCGCTTTCAGGCATATCATGCGATGAATACCCTGAACGAAAAGAAACATGATGCATCCGGCCTGTTTATTTCAACTGCCGGGCGAAAAGGGATGGAGAATTTCAGCCATATCGTGCCTGTGGTTGATGCCTTCATGGCCGTATCCGGGATAAAAAAGAAAGGCCAGATTCTCGTGGAAGATATTGATGAGATATTCGATGTAAGGTCCGTTCCCGGACTGAAGAAAAAGATTGAGAAAGAAGTTGTGAAGTGCTTTTAAGCTGGAAAACCGGATATTTCATTAATAATTACACAGACACTTACTGGTAACCGGAGCGGATGTGATTCTATGCAGGAGCTTTCTTATTTCTACACGCAGTTTGGAGCCTACAATACTGACTGGCTGGCAATAAATATAGTTCTCTGACTTCTTCTTGTAACGACTTTTTTAACCGTACTTACAAGACCGGATAATGAGTGGTCGCAGGTATTTACCAAAGCGGTATTTGCAATAGTTTTCCTCTGGAACGGGATTGTATTCTTCTTTATCTACATGACCGAATCGGCGTTCGCAGGCGGCATCCCGTTTATAATTGCAGGTATACTTTTTGCGGCCGATATTTTCAGGAAAAAGATATACATATGTCTGCCGCCAGCCGGATGGCTTCGTTATATCGTTATCGTGATGGTCCTTTGGGGGTTGGGAATTTATACGGTTGCCGGGTGGATATCTGGCCATCCGTATCCCGGAGGGCCGCTTCCTGCGGCTCCCTGCCCTTCGACGATTACTGCAATCGCTCTCCTCCTGTCATCCATTGGAACACTTGAGAAAGATCGGGTATTGTTTATTCTGATCTTTGCAATGCTCATATGGTGGTCTTTCTATGCAGGTATCGGTGCTTCGGTAATATATGGTTTCTATGTGGATCTGACACTGTTCGCTTCGGGTCTGTTTGGGCTTGCAGTTCTTGTAAAATCTTTAAAAAAAGGTAAAAATGAAGGATAGTGGAAAAGCTCTTTTTATATCTTTTACTTGTAGATAGTCTCTCCCAAAAATGCCTCTGCCATCCGTTTTCCGAATTCCGTTGCTGCCGCCGGGCCGTCTGCGGTTATGAAATATCCATCGTTTACGACAGGAGTATCTTCATATTCGGCCTTGTTCTTTTTCAGTTCGCGGACTGCCTCCTCGGCGGGCCAGACGGTTGCGTGCCTTCCTGCAAGAACGCCCGCCCTTGCAAGAACAACAGGGGAGAGGCATATGGCACCGGCCGGTTTTGTCTCTTTGTCAAAATGCCTGACAATCCCATAGAGTTCCTCATCTCCCCACAGGTAGTCCTTCGATCCCGATCCCCCGACAATAAGCAGTCCGCCGTAGTGTTTCATGCCCTTCCCGCTGTCGAGCCACTGAAGAGTCTCCGATATTGTCTCTGTAGCGGTAGCATAGCCACCGAGCATGCCCCTGAATCTTCCCTTTTCTGTCGATATTATCTCGTATTCGATCCCTTTCTCCTCAAGAACGGCCAGCGGCTCGAAAAGCTCCTCGTCCCTGAAGTTTTCAGGTGCGATTACAATGAGCATCTTTTTTGAGTATTCCATGGTCCAGATTCCTCCGGTTAGCGTGATATTGTTTCGCGAGTAAAAAAAATTATGTGCAAAAGTCTGATTCTGCAGCATTCCGGACAGGATAAAAAAAGGTTTTATTTTCTTGAAATCGTGAATGCTGCAAATCCGAGAATTAATGCACATAGAGTCAGGATCAATGACATCGGTGTTGAGGCCGAAGTCTGTCCTGATTCCGCTGAAGAGGTTTTTGACTGTGTCCCTGAAGCTTCTGGTGTGTCGCCTGTGATTTCGAGGGAAACTTTTGCGTAAGCATCTCCGGAATTTTCAAGTTTGGAAAGGTCGGATGGCCCTGTGACTGCATATATCGTATACTCCCCGGGAGGAACGGCAGAGGTGTCCCAGGAATATATGTATGACCCGCTTGTGAGCTGAACTTCGGTAAACCTTCCCTCTGATGCTTTTGCAGAGAGATCGCCAAGAGGTGACCCGTTCATATCAGCCCCGGGCCCGGTTACGAAAAGATATATGATCCTTGATAACTTTCCTTCGGAATATCCGGTAAATCTTATGGGATTTCCCTGGAGCGCACCCTGGGGATCTGCTGTTATTGTGATAAAGGGTTCTTTATCTACTGAAGATGGTTTAATAACAACAGAACATGAGGTATAAATCTCCCCTGAATTCTCCAGTTCAGTAAGAGGCACAGGTCCGGACATTGCATGTATCGTATATTGTCCCGCTGTGAATCCTCCGATATTCCCGGTATTCCACTTGTATGACCATTTACCATCGTTATTTGTCTTGACTTCAGTGAATTTTCCGTCAGATGCCCTGTAATTCAGGTTAACCATGACTACTCCGTTTTCGTCAAGACCGTTTCCGCTCAGGAGCATATAGATTCTGTCTGTATTCACTCCGCTGATCGTTCCGGAAAAATAAACTGCCTCGCCTATTACAGCCTCTGTCTTCCCCGGAATCATATTGATCGAAGGATTCGCAGATGCGGTTCCTGCTACGGCCGACAGGGCAAGAAGTAATGTCAGTAAAAAAATTAAAAATTTGGATTTATTCATAGTTCTAAAATGAGGAATGCTTATAAAAAAATTGTGTATTGTTCGCCGCAAGGGTCTGAAAATAAGGGACTGATTATCTAACCTGTCCTGAATATTGAAGTATCAAATCTGAATTCTGAACGGTCTATCTTTTTTATCTCGTCCTTTACCAACTCACTTTCCGGCTCTGTCTCCATAATGAAGGCAAGAAGTTCTGAAAGAGCATCTGTGCATTTCCGGCAGTCGCAAAATGAGAGAGTCAATTCTCCGTTTAAAAGAAGGTTATAAGCAAATAATTTCTTACAAAAGTCCATTTCTTCAAGTTCACAGGGCCTGATTGATTCTATAGTCTCAGATTCTGCATTTTCTGCCACAAATGATCCCGGATTGAAGATCTCGGCCTCTTCCTCATAGGCAAATCCGGGATAGGGTGTGCCGCAGTTCCAGCACTTCTTCATATTCGGAGTACCTCTTTTTCTGCACTTTTCGCATATCTGGTACTCGGGCATTTCTTCCATAATAATATGTCAGCATACCGGGTTTTTAATCAACCGATCCGATCAGGGGGACCTAATCTGAAAAACGGACATCCTGTTTTGGGAACAACATTTCAAACCTGACTCCTTTATTTTCGGAGCCCTTTTCGGTAATGGATGCACCGGTAATTGAAAGAATCTCTGCGACAAGGTAGAGTCCGAAACCCTGGTTTCTCCCGAATCCGGGCCTGAATATTTTCATTTTGTCCTTTTCCGGTATGCCCTTGCCGTTATCTTCGTATATGAGATGATAGTTCTGTTCGCCCTCTTCAATACTGATCGATATTGTGCTGACATCTCCTCCATGCATGATCGTATTGCCTATAAGGTTGGAGATGACCTTTTCAAGCATTGGATCTGCAAATATTTTGACACCTTTGATCTTTTTTAACACCGTTATACCTGGCGGCAGGTGCTGCGATTTAGTGCCTGAACCAACAATCTCCTCAAGATTATGCCATTTTGGTGGATTTCCTCCCATGTCCTGGTAATCCCTGCTGAATTCGATCTGGCGCTGTATAGTGTCTATTGCGGTTGTGGATTTACTGATGAATTCTTTCACATCCTCGTCCTTTTCGTCTTCCAAGGCAAATTCCAGGTTAATTCTTGCCACCATGATATGATTCAGTATATCATGTCTTGTTATTGAGGATAGCAGATTGAGTTTCTTAGATGCCATTTCAAGGGCTTTTTCATTCTTTTTCCTGGTAGTGATATCCCTTATTATTGATAGAATGACGTTTGTTTTTTCATCGACTATTGTTGATCTGATCTCAAGATCTATATGGTCTCTGCGCTCAGGTTCGATCCAGGCTTCTATCCCATAGGTTTGTCCTTTTTTAATCTCATTATTGATGGCATTCTTGAATCTCTCATGAAATTCTTCCGGAATTATAGATAATAAGCTGGTATTTTTAAGATCTCTGAGATTCATTCCAAATATTTTCAGGGCTTCGGAATTTGCATTGAAGATTCTGCCCTCGCTGTTATGAATAACGATCCCGTCGATTGACTGCTGGAACAGTTTTTTGTACCTTTCTTTCTGGACGGCCACAATCTTTTCGATCTTTTTCTTTTCAGTTATATCCACGAGTGAAATGAGGGTGATCTCAAGTTCGGGGATGTGTTTGATTGTTGCCAGAACATAGGACTCGTTTCCTGTTTTTGATTTTACGATGAGATCCTCGTTGTACCTTGATGCCCTTTTCCCTTCTATGGAGTCCTTATAGAGCATCAGTGCAATACCCCGGTATTCATTTGCAAAAATGGACACCCAGTTCTCTCTCTTCAGTTCTTTCAGGGAATAACCTGTAATACTTTCAAAAGTTGCATTTACGTGGATAATACGTCCTTTATTGTCGAGAACAGCAGAGGCGGCTCCAGAACTGTCCATGAGATTTTTATATTTCAGATTGTCCTCCCTGAGAAGAAAAGCGATTGCCGAAACAACGGCTGCAATGCCTATGAATACAATAACACGAATCAGGTTTTCAACAATAATCGAGGGGTTGCCTTCTGTAATGACAAATGTAGTAAAGATGTATATTACACCTATAAGGGCTGCAAAAGCTGTTCCTTTTTTGGGGTAAAACAGGGCGGTTAGGATAATTGGGATATAGTAGAGATGAGGGTATATGATATTGATATCCTCCAGGAGGCAGAATATGGTTATAAAAAAACAGGCCAGGGCAGTTGCTGCAATTATATAGGGCGCAGTCTTTTTTACGGGACTGTTATCCGGGATGTATCCCTCATCTGTCATTATTTTTCCTGTATTCTATATGTTTTATTGATGTTTATCAGATGTAATGCCTTTATAATTAAATCAATTATTTAACTTAATGCTTACCAAACAGGCACGATTTGTGAAAATTATTTATATCAAACTATCTCCATGCGGTTTATTTCATTTAACTGAACAGGGGGTTAGCTCTCAAAAAGTGTGTAAAGAATATAACCTCTCCTGACACAATTTCCTGATTAATGAACAATAACTCGGATGTTGATAAAGGAAGTTTCATAGATGCAATAAATTCCTCCGTATGCGCTTTTATTATCGGAGTTGCAGGGGACTCCGGTTCAGGGAAGACAACATTCACAAGGGCGATTAAGTCAATATTCGGGGAGGACATGGTTTCTACAATATCTCTTGACGATTATCATACTCTCAACCGCGAGGAGAGAAGAAAAACCGGGGTCACTCCCCTGTCCCCTAAGGCCAACAACTTCTCCCTTCTCGAGGATCATGTCGCCCTCCTGAAACAGGGGGAGACTATAGAAAAGCCTGTCTATAATCACGAATCAGGAGAGATCGAAGGGCCTGTCCGGTTTGTTCCGTCAGGAATAATCATTCTCGAAGGCCTGCATACTTTTTCAACAGAGAAACTCAGGAGTCTGGTTGATTTTTCGGTATATGTAAATCCTGCAATTGATGTGAAGTATGGCTGGAAGATAAACCGTGACGTTAAGCTCAGGGGATACAGGGAGGAGGATGTTCTTGCAGAGCTTGACAGCAGGAGGGCAGACTATGAGAAATATGTAATGCCCCAGAGACAATATGCAGATGCTGTAATAGGGATTACGAAGAGCAGGTACTGTGGAGAAATTATGAATGAAAGGGGGATTTACAGGGTTGTCCTTTACCAGAAGAAACAGGATAAGACGATCAGGAACATCAACCTGAACTTTGATCTTTTTGCCATCAATTCGATGTCGGAGAGGGCTTTTTCATTCGATTATGATGTTGTTGAAAAATACGGGAGGAGAATGGGGGCGCTGAGTCTCGACGGGGAATTCAGGCATGAGGTTGTACGTGCTCTTGAGAAAGGCATCGAGATGCAGACTGGCGTCGGCCCTGTTTCCGTCTATTCTGAAAATGAATATGTCACTGCGACGGAGATGGTCGAACTTCTGCTTTCCTGGAGAATTATAAACCGGCGTATGGATGTCAGATATGGGGATTGATGCCTTTCTTCGGGATGAATTCACCTGCAGATTATAATCCCATGATTTTCATTCCCTGTTTTTTCCGTCCTTGTATCTCTTTCCGGACACCAGATTCTTTTTGAAAACTGGTTCCTGCGTATGATAGTCCTGTGCATTGCGGCTCTTCCGGCAAGGTTGGCAAAGGTTTCGGTCATATAGATGGACTTTCACTGACTGGTATATAAGAGAAATCCGTGCATGGTGTGAAAGTGAATGAAGTGTTCCCCTGTTGATGATTATTCGACATCACTATATCTGCAAAAGATCAAAATTTAAAGGATTCATAACACCTAGGTGCGAGATATGTTAAAGATCGAAGGCCTCCATGTCAGGGTGGAGGGAAAAGAGGTGCTCCACGGCATCAATCTGGAAATCCACGAGGGTGAAACCCATGTACTTATGGGGCCGAACGGCTCCGGGAAGACCTCGCTTTTAAGAACTGTAATGGGTTTTTCAGGATATGAGGTTACATCCGGCAGTATCACCTTCAAGGGCATTGATATAACCGATCTTCCGCTGTACGAGAGGGCGAGGTATGGCATGGGGATGATGTTTCAGCGTCCTCCCACAATTTCCGGTCTGAAACTCGGGAAACTTCTTATGGCCACATCTGGTGGTGAGATCGGGGAGATTGGTCGTTATTCGTCCCAGATGAATATGGCAGCCTTTCTTGACAGGGACGTAAATGCAGGTTTTTCCGGTGGCGAGATTAAAAGGAGCGAAGTTCTTCAGCTGCTCATCCAGCAGCCCGACTTCGTAATGCTCGACGAACCCGAAAGCGGCGTTGATCTTGAGAATATTGCCCTCATCGGTCGTTCAATTGCAAAGCTTGTCGAAAAAGACCGGCATATTGTTGACAGGCATAAATCAGGACTTGTCATTACGCATACAGGATATATATTAGATTATCTCGAAGCCGATATGGGTCATATGATGTGCGACGGCGAGATAAAATGCCACGGAAACCCGAGGGAGATACTTGCAGTCATACAGGATAAGGGTTACCAGGAGTGTATCAGATGCCAGAAATAATCGATGACATATCCGAAGAAGACAGAAAACGACTGGAACTTTCAGGTATTGAATTTGACCCGCAGAAAAGATCGGGGACATTCATCCAGAGAGACCAGCACATTCACCATTCCTCGTCGAAGATTGAGGGCATTGAGATGCTTCCTCTTGATATTGCCCTAGAGAAATATGACTGGCTGAAGGACTATTACTGGAATCTCGTTGAAAGGGATAAGGATGAGTACACTCGTTTTGTATCCGAAAAAGAGGAGACTGAAGGCCCCCGCGGATTTGCCGTGATTGCAAGAAAGGGCAGTAAAAATATCTTCCCGCTTCAGTCATGCCTTTTTATGCAGAAATCCGAAATCCAGACGGTCCACAATATTATTATCGCCGAGGAAGGTGCGGAACTTCATATAATCACTGGCTGCACCAGCAGCATCGGCAGGGAGAAAGGGACACATTACGGGATTACCGAGGTGTACGTGGGAAAGAATGCCCTTGTGAGCAACACCATGATTCATACCTGGGGAGAGAATATCGATGTATTCCCCCGGAGTGCCACAAAAGTCGATGACGAAGGAACTTTTCTTTCGAATTATGTCAGCCTGAAGCCCGTCGGGACGGTGCAGATGTACCCTGTGGCCGATCTTGCGGGCAAAAATGCAGTGGCCCGTTTCAATTCGGTCATTCTCGCTCCGGAAGGATCTTATCTTGACCTGGGTCAGCGGGCCCTGCTTAACGGTGAGGGTTCAAGCGCAGAACTCATATCAAGGATGATCACATCCGGGGGTACTGTAATTGCGAGGTCCCATGTCGCAGGAATTGCGGAGAATACAAAGGGGCATATCGAATGCAAGGGACTGATCCTTGAGGACGGCATAGTCCATTCGATTCCTGAGGTAGAGGGGCGGCTCAAGAATACCGAACTGACACATGAGGCGGCTGTTGGAAAGATAGCACGCGACGAGATTGAATATCTTATGGCAAGAGGCCTTGATGAGGAGGAGGCAACCGCAACCATCATCCGGGGATTCCTTGATGTCAGGATAAAAGGCCTGCCCGAATCCCTGCAGAGAGAGATCGATGCAGCAATTGATGCGGCCGAATCAGGGTTTTAAACCCCTGTTTTTTTATTCAATAATCTCACATTTCTCTGTATAGATGGATTATATCGATATCACCATTCCCCTCTCCGAGAGGACGCCTGTTTTCCCCGGGGACCCTGAGGTAAGGTTTGAGTCCCAAATGAGAGATGGTTACAGGATTACATCGATATGCCTGTCTTCGCACAGCGGGACACATCTGGATGCTCCCTTTCATTATATGGAGGGTGGCTGTGGTGTTGATGAAATTCCTCTCGGGAGTATAAACGGCGAAGCGGTTGTAATCGATCTTTCGTCTGCCGGTGATCTTATAGATCGTGATGATATTGAAGGAAAGGCTGAAGGGGTAAACATTCTCATTCTCAAAACCGGGTTTTCACTGAAATCGCCTGACATGGGTTCATATGTCTCTCTAAGCTCCGGATGTGCTGAGTATCTCGTTGATTGCGGGGTTACATGTGTCGTAACCGATGCCCCCTCCATAGAGGCATTTGATGGTGACGGGACTGTTCATCGGACACTGCTTGGAAATAGCGTGTACATTATCGAAATGGCCGGTCTCTCAGGGGTTCTTCCCGGGAGATATCGTCTCAATGCGATGCCCATGAGGCTTGAGGGCTGTGACGGTTCCCCTGTTCGTGCGATATTGTACCCTGTCCAAAAGGAGATTTGATAAAATGAGTATTGTTAATGACGCAGTTGATGAAATGGAGAGAAGACTTGCAGGAAGCGGTTGCGATCACGGCCCCGTAACGCTGGCAGAATGTCCCGGCGGGGAGATCTGTCCCTATGTTGAAGGGAAATGCCTTGAAGCAGTTTACGGCGGGAAAAAAATCAGGATAGCAACATCATATCCCATTGAGGCAAAGACACGTGTGTCATTCATGTACGGAGAGAGGCTTGAATCCCCTGCGCAGAGATCTGCTGCGTGTGCTATACTCAACTCTCTCTCGAGTTTTATGTGCTTTCCGAGAATTTCGGATGCATGTCCCGAAGACTGCGGCAAAAAGTGTCTGGAGGAATTAAAGGAAGAGACTAAAGACCTTAAGATATATCTCAACGGGGCACTACCCGGTCTCCAGGAAGGGCTTGGGGATCACATTGTGCCTGATCCGGAAGATGCGGATATTATCCTGGTGTCAGGCGACGGTATATTCTCAGATGAAGGGATTAAGATCTGTGACAGGTATAGGGGGGTAAAAGAGATGCTCTTCATTGCTCCTGCAACTTCCGGCCTTGCAAATATGCTTGGTCTCCGCCACTGGTGTCCTTACGGCCGCAAATAGTTGCTGTGCCTCCCGTGACCCAATGTATATCTTTTTTGAAATCATAAACTCTTTCAATGCTTTTTGGCTCATCGGGCATAAGACGTGTCTTTGATAAAGATCTACTGGATCTTTCACTGAAGGTCGGCACGGCATGCGGTTCGATCAATAATTCGATAGTAATAGGAACCGATACGAGGACCACGGCCCCTGTAATTTCTTCGGGATTCATATCAGGGGCACTTGCCGCCGGCTGCAGCGTATCTTTTGGGGGGATTGCTCCCACGCCTACAGTTGCATTCGCTGCAAAGATGAAGGATTCGGGGTGCTGTATTACCGCATCGCATAATCCTGAACAATACAACGGAATGAAACTTGTAAACCCGGACGGTTCGGCATATACAATGGAACAGCAGGAAGAGGTTGAAAGGCTGGTCGGGCAGCCCCTGCTTAGCGACTGGACGGGACAGGGCGATTACAGGTCGGATGATATTATAACCCCACACAGGGAGGCCGTCCTCTCTTCTCTTTCAGTGGAAAAGGAGATCTCAATGGTCCTGGACTGCGGAGGCGGTGCGGGAAGTGTGATCACTCCTGGGCTTCTCAGGGATGCCGGGATAAGAGCCGAGTGCTTAAACTGCCATACCGGCGGGAAGTTCCCCCGGCCTTCCGAGCCTCTCGAATGCAATCTGGGTTATATTCCTGGAATAATAAGATCAGGAAAATTAGACGGTGCGATAATTCACGACGGCGATGCGGATCGTTTCATGGCCTTTGATAACAGGGGGCGGTATATCTCCGGCGATCACCTGCTTATGCTCTTTGCCAAACATCTCGGTGCGAAGAGAGTGGTAACAACGGCGGATGCATCAATGTCGATAGAGGAGATCGCTGAAGTCCGGAGGACACCCGTGGGTGACTCTTTCGTGTCCGAAGAGCTCCGGTGCTGGGGGGACTTTGGAGGGGAACCCTCGGGCAGCTGGATATTTCCGGATCATTCACTCTGCCCGGACGGGATATATGCTGCAATGCTCTTCTGTGTGATTGCATCATCCTGCGATGTCGCAGAAAGAATAGATAAAATGCCGTCCTACCCCCTGATAAGAAACTCTTTCGAATGCCCGGGTGCCAGGAAGATTTTACAGGTAATGGGTGCTGAAAATCCGACAGACGGAATAAGAATCGAGGATGAGGACGGCTGGTGTCTTGTCAGGGCGAGCGGAACGGAGCCAAAAGTAAGGATTACAGCCGAGGGCAGAACTCTGAATGGTGCTGAAAACATGAGGGATAAAGGGCTTTCAACCCTGAAATCCGCAAAGAAGAGGATTTGATTTATGGAATGCGTGGTTCTTGCCGCCGGTGAAGGAAAAAGGATGAGGCCGCTTACGGCCTCAAGGCCCAAGGTGATGCTTCCTGTTGCAAACAGGCCCATGATGGAGCATCTGGTCAATTCGGTAAAGTATGCAGGTATCAGGGATTTCATCTTTGTTGTAGGCTACAGGGAACAGGAGATAAGGGATTATTTCGGTGACGGAGAAAGTATGGGGGTTAGTATCCGCTATGCCGTCCAGAGAGAACAGAGAGGAACCGCAGACGCCCTGAATGCAGCCAGGGATTATCTGACCTGTGACTTTCTCATGCTCAACGGCGACATGATCGTCCCGCCGGAGGATATAAAGACGATCTGTGGTAAGAAACTCCCCTGTGTCGCGGTCTTTGAAAGCGACCGGCCGGAAGAGTTCGGGGTCGTAACTACAGAGGGTGATACTGTTACCGGACTTGTTGAAAAATCCCCTCACCCTCTCGGTAACCTGATAAATGCCGGGGCATATCTCTTTGGGATTGATATCTTTGAAAAGATCGACTCTCTTGAACTATCGGAGAGGGGTGAGCTTGAACTGACCGACGCTCTGCAGTCCTATATAAATGAGGGTCTTCTTTCCGCGTGCAGGCTTTCTTCATGGTGCGATATCGGCGAACCGTGGAATCTTCTTGATGCCAACGAAAGTTTTCTGGCTTCGCTTAAAGCAGAAAATAATGGGGAGATTGAGGATTTTGTGGTGATTAAGGGGCCTGTTGCAATAGGAGAAGGCAGTGTGATCCGGTCGGGTTCATATATAGAAGGTCCATGCATCATAGGCAAAAATTGTGTGATCGGGCCGCATGCCTATATCCGACCTTCAACATCGATAGGGGACGGCTGCCATATCGGGCACTCTTCAGAGATAAAAAACAGCGTCATTATGCATGAGACGAAGATTCCGCATTTCAATTATGTCGGGGACAGTGTCATTGGTTCGGGGTGCAACTTCGGAGCCGGGTCAAAGATCGCGAACCTGAGACATGACCGGCGAAACGTAAAGTCTGCCGGCAGGGATACGCACAGAAAAAAATTCGGGGCGGTTGTGGCCGACAATGTCCAGCTGGGAATCAATTGTTCGGTGAATGTCGGGACATTGATCGGCAGTGGTGTTCTGGCCGCCCCTGGGTCATTTCTTGAAGGGAAGATTGCGGATAAAACAAAGATCGGAAGGTAATCAGGAGAATTAAAATGCAGGCAGTAATTCTGGCAGGAGGGGAAGGACACAGGCTGAGGCCGCTTACAAGAAGCAGGCCGAAGGTTCTTCTTCCTGTCGCAAACAGGCCAATTATTGATTATGCTATAGAATCCCTTTTGCAGAACGGAATCAGGGATATAATAGTCGTTGCAGGTTACAGGAAAGAACAGCTGATCAGGCATCTTAACGAACCTGGTTGCAATGTTGAGGTAGTAATTCAGAAGAAACAGCTTGGGGCTGCGGATGCACTGAAATGTGCTGAAGGGCTGATAAAGGACGATTTCCTTGTTCTGCCCGGTGACAATTACATAGGACCTTCTGCGATATCGGCGATAAAGGACAGGAAAAACGCGATGTTAATCTCTGATCATCCGCATCCCTTTAATTTCGGGGTGGTTGATCTTAAAGGGGAGTTCGTCTCCGCCATATGCGAGAAGCCTGAGAATATACATGATTTTCCTGTAAGCACCGGGGTATTTTCATTATCGAAGGATATATTCGGACGGCTGGGTGAAGGGGAGATCCCTGATCTGATATCGGAAATGATAGCGGACGGGCTGAAGATTGAGGCGATCCATACAAAGGACTGGCTGGATGCAGTGTATCCCTGGGACTTGATTAAGATGAACCGCAGCATCCTGAAGAAGATATCCCCGGAGAATGCAGGGTCCATAAGCAGGAACGCAATTATTACCGGCCCTGTCCGTATTGGAGACGGGACGGTAATAGGCCCCAATACCGTGATAAACGGGCCTGTTGTTATAGGTGATGACTGTGAAATCGGCCCCAATACCTGTATAATGCCCGGGACTTCGATTGGATCGAGGGTGAGGATCGATCCGTTTGCATATCTTGAAGACTCGCTTCTCATGGACGATGTTGAAGTGGGTTCGCATTCGAGAATAACCAATTCGGTGATCGGTGAGGGAACTGTTCTTGCTGATCACACAAGCACAAGAAAAGCAGAGTACTGCTTTGAAAGCGGCGGCTACTACGGTACAAGTGAATTTGGCGCAATAATTGGAGACAGGGCTTATTCTGCTCCATTCACGGTTTTTTCAGCCGCCATTGCCGGCAATTCCGTCTTCATTGAAGAAGGAAGGCTGATAAAAGGCAATCTGCCGGACAATGCGGTGGTGAGATAAATAGATGTGCGGGATAATCGGATACGCCGGAAGGAGGGAAGCTGCTCCTGTTGTTATTGGCGGACTTAAGAAGCTTGAATATCGCGGCTACGATTCATTTGGGTTTGCAGTTTCAGGCTCTGAACTTTCCATTTATAAGAGAAATGGAAGAATATCCGGTTTTGATTCTTCGCAGTTCAATGAGAAAGGGCATGTCGGGATCGGCCATACCCGGTGGGCGACGCACGGAGTGCCTGATGATAAAAACGCACACCCTCATATTGACTGTTCGGGAAATATTGCGATAGTCCATAACGGAATTATCGAGAATTATGCAGAGCTTAAAAAAGATTTGATCGACGAGGGCCATCGATTCTCTTCAGATACCGACAGTGAGATTATAGCACATATGCTGGAGAAGTATTATGACGGTGATCTTTTGTCAGCGCTTTTAAGGGCTGTGGAGCAGATCGAAGGTTCATATGCAATTCTGGCTGTATGCAAGGGTGAGGACAGAATCGTTGCTGCAAGGCAGGGAAGTCCACTCGTGTTGGGACTGGGCGACGGGGAGATATTCGCATCCTCGGATATAACTCCTCTAATAGAATATACAAGAAAAGTTGTATTCCTCGAAGACGGGGATATTGCTGCGTTTGACTCCTCGGGAGTTATTATAAAAAACGGCGGGACGGAAGTCCGGAGAGACAGCGAACTTATCGACTGGGACATTGATGCAGCGCGGAGGGGTGGTTTCGATCATTTCATGCTAAAAGAGATATACGAACAACCCGACGTCTTCTATAACGCATTTCATTCAGAGCCTGGAGACGAACTTATAGATGAGATTAAAAAAGCAGGTGAGATAACTATCGTTGGTTGCGGCACATCTTATCATTCGGGCCTTATATTCAGATACCTTATGGAGATGTATGCCGGCGTTCCCGTCCGTGTCGACATTGCATCGGAGGCATCTTACTTCAAACCGAAGCCGGGCAGCTTAATGATTGCCGTTTCACAGTCCGGAGAGACTGCAGATACCCTTGCGGCGATCAGGCAGGCAAAGTCCTCAGGCTGCACTACAATTGCGATTACGAACGTATGCGGCAGTTCGATAACCCGTGTTGCGGACTACTCCCTCTTCATGCATGCGGGGCCTGAAATAAGCGTTGCAGCGACGAAGTCCTTCATCGCCCAGGTCGCGGTTTTTATGCGGCTTGTCGATGAGATCGCTGACAATGGCTTATCCGAGGCATTTTCAATAATTCACAGGGTCATTGAGGAGTGCCTGATGACCGATATGGATGAGGCCGTTTCGATGTGCATGGAGGCAGAGAACCTCTTCTTTATCGGCAGAGGGCCCTATTATCCTGTCTCGCTCGAGGGTGCGCTGAAGATGAAGGAGATTACGTATATCCATGCCGAAGGCTACCCTGCCGGCGAGCTTAAACACGGGCCGTTCTCACTCCTTGATGAGAGTACTCCGGTGGTTGCGGTCTGCCCCGATCATGATTCAAGGGCTCTTATGCTCTCGAATATAAGGGAGATAAAATCAAGGGGAGCTCCGGTAATAGCCGTAGGGAGTGCGGGTGATATCGATATAGAGGAGGTTGCCGATATATTCATCCCGCTTCCAAAAGGGCCTGAAGCAGGGGACATTATCACATCCTCGATAATCCTCCAGCTCCTTGCATACCGGACGGCAGTTGCAATGGGGCGGGATGTTGACAAGCCGAGGAACCTTGCGAAGAGTGTTACGGTGGTATAGGCGGCCTGAGCCTGTATTCAGGCCTCAATTCTGACATTTTTTAGATATGTGACTGTCTTTTATGATGTTGAGGTGGAATACTAATCTATGGAATCAGCCGGGACTCTTATCGCCGCATTGGCAGCCATTGGGATAGCAGCTGTAGTGATCCTCTCTGTATTTATCTTCCCGGGGCAGGCTTTCAATGCGCAGAAGCTCATCGGCGAGGCGGGCATATCTTTCTGAGGGTATATCAATGGCAGATCTAGGGCATCATGACTGCATATTTGAAAAAAAGGATATTTCAGAAGAACTGATCCCGGGCATTTCTTTTGATTCATGCACTTTCAGGGACTGTGATCTTGCAGGCTGCGATCTTTCATGCATTGAGTTTTCCGAATGCCTTTTTGAGAACTGCAATCTGAGCAATATTATACTTGGGGATACGGGTTTGAAAGTGGCCTGTTTTAAAAACTGCAAGCTTACCGGGACCGATTTTAGCGGTTGCAGGGATATCCTCTTTGAAGTTTCATTTGAGGATTGTATCCTGGATTTTTGTATTTTTTTCAGAAATAATCTCCGGAAGACTATATTCTCCGCATGTAAGATCCATGAAGCGGGATTTTCCGAATGTGATCTCCGTGAGGCGCTGTTTAAAGATTGTGATCTTTTACGAACAGTCTTTACTCAAAATGATCTAACCGGTGCTGATTTTAGGACAGCCCTGAATTATACAATCGATCCTGAAAGCAACAGGCTCAGGAATTCAAAATTTTCTTATCCTGGTGTCCTGGGCCTTCTTGACAGATATGATATAATAATCAAATAAAAAAAGTTAATTTTGGGTAATCTTCAGGCCTTCGTTGTCAATTTTTGTGGCGATTGCAATCTCAAGCCCGAGTTTTTCTGCTATCTTTTCCATATCTGCCGCCGATTTTTCCGTAATTACTGCTATGGAAGGTCCTACCGAACTCATTCCAACGAATTCAAGTCCTGCCTCTCTCAGCCTGCTCATGTAGTGGTAGATCTCAAAGGAGTTGTGTTCAACCTCCGCACGTTTTGAACCCCTGAAATCTATCTCTGTAATCACCTCGCCAAGAGTTTTGAGATCGTCCCTGATAAGTGCGGGTATGAGATCCATAAGGATGAGATATGATTTTAATTCCCTGTCCCGGTAATCCAGGTGCCTTGCCCTGTTCATCAGGATGTTGAACTCGTCCTCGCCTGAAGCTTTTGCTTCCGTCGGCGGGATGATGATGTAGACGTTTTTGTCAGCTGCGAAGGAATGGTGACAGACGAGGTTAAGTTCGTCCCCGAGTACGGCCATTCCCCCGTATGTCGCCGCCGCAGGGCCGACTCCTGTCTCGAATCCGTGGATGATCTGCCCGTCACAGGTCTCCTCCACGTAGTTGTTGCCGATAAGAAGGCGGATCTGGTCGGGAGTAAGGGGGTTCCCCGTTGCCTCGTTCATCGCATGCCCTACTGCAAGAAGGACGCTTCCGGTCGAACCGAGGCCGACGTGTTTCTTCTCGTGATCGTCAATCTTTATTGCAAAGCCTCCGGTATATCCGGTGACTTTTCTGAAAACCTCTACAAAGTGCCTGATTACAGGCTCCCTGTCATAATCGATCAGTATTTCACTGTCCGTACATTCAGCCGTAGCTGTTGTATAGAGCTGTATTGCAAATCCTATTCCACCTCCGCCGGGCCTGTTGGGTGCAAACCTGTTCATATCAAGGACTGACAAGTGTATCCTTGCCGGAGCGGTTGCTGTAAAAACGCCGTTTTTCGGGAGCGGTTCAGTTGCAGGTTTTATTCCGAGTGTCTCTATGTTTTCACCGATGTCGAATGGCGAAAACTCGTACTCTACAAGATCCAGGTCTCCGCCACGGATCGTCAGTTTTGTCATGAATTATCTCCGTGTGGGTGAGCAGTCTCTTATCTTTCATGATTACTTGCGATCGAAAAAGATGCTCTTACCTGAGGCCGACAGCGGAATGCCGTATGCGACATTGCAATCTCCGAGCCAACCGAGTTTCAGTGCTCCAACGCCTGCCGAAAACATAACCCTGTTGTCGACATTGTGTAAGGATGCGGTCTTTACCGCAGATCCGACTGCTATCCCGAGGTCCGCCTGTCTTAACACGCAGTTAGGGCCAAAAAACGCAGAATCAAACGATTTCTCATTCTGTGCTTCACGCATATCCCTGCACGTGGGATAACCGCAGCCTCCGCAGTTTAGGCCGAGGGACGAATCTCCCTTCTCACCGATAATTACGCAGCAGTCCGATTCCCTTATGTTGCCTGCGTCACGTATAAAAAAGCCTAAGTCGTGCTTTTCTCCGAATTCTACCATCGATTCGGCAAGCGCGTTCAGTTCGTCATCCGATGCTATCCTGACCACCAGTGTGTCTGAACCTTTTGACTTTGGGGCCGTCCGGGCGGCGACTGCCATGAGCTTTGCGACAATCAAAACACCCTCCTTTTCGATAGACATCATGCAGAAATTGTAATTTATATTTTATAAATTCATTGATGCGGGAGGTTTGGAATTCTGCAGGGTAATTGATTAGGGCATAAGCCCCTTCGGGGCAGCCCGGGCGTAAGTTTGCAAAGCAAACTCACGCAATCATGATAGCCCGGTCTGGACGCTACCCGTCCGGGTAGCCTCGACCGGGGGAGAACCTGGTTTTAGAAGAATTTATCGGTGACAGGAGGTCGCCCATAGGTTTCGAAAGGGCGATAGCCCTTCAGGTGGAAAAAATGAATGCCTCCCTATCCCTTTATGATTATTCAATGGTATTTTAAAAAAGCAAAAAATTATTTGTATTCCCTCTGGGCATAGGTGTATTTGTCCGATTCCCCGCCTTTGAATACGATATAGAGCCAGACATAGAGCGATTTAAGAGTTCCGAACTGGACATACCTTCTCATGGAAAATTTAACCCAGAGTTTTGAGTTGAGCTTTACCTTCCCGATCTTTCTCATTCTCTGTGCAATCTCCAGATCGTCGCCGGCATCTATGCATTTGTATCCTCCAAGCTGCATATATGCATCTTTGGTGAAGGCAGTGTTGCACCCGAGTGTGTAGTATAATGTGTGTGTGTAATAACCGATTCTTGAGAAGATGTTTGCAAGGGCTAGGTAGAACCTGAACTTGATTCCCGGTTCGAGGGGGAGAACGGTTCCATAGAGCTGGACAATTTGATCGTCTTTTTCAAATGATTTGATGGTCCTTTCCAGCCAGTCTTCAGGGATTATACAGTCTGCATCGGTGGTTGCGATAATCTCCCCTGAAGATATCGCTGCACCGTCGTTTCTTGCTCCGCCTACCTTCTTGCTTGTCTGGATTATCACCTTGTCGGCGAGAGGCTCTGCAAGCTCGCGTGTTTTATCCTTCGAATTTCCGTCGACAACAATTATTTCATAACTCTCTCTTGGGATAGTCTGTTTATTGAGCGATTCCAGACAGTTTACTATATTCTGCTCCTCGTTGAATGTCGGGACGACAACAGAGATCTTCAGCACCATTTGTTCAAAAATATTTGTTATATAAGGCAATATAGGTTTGTTACAGGTTTGCTTTCCTGTCTTTCGCCATAATCGAAAGTAAAAGAACAATGATACAGCAGATTATTCCAAAGTACAACGCAGAGTCGAATCCTGTCATGAATTCTGCCGGCCGGATAACCTTCCCTCCGCCTCCACCTGAGAAAAATGTATGGATCGCGGTGAATATGGCTGTACCCAGTCCGCTTCCAAAATAGATTGCAGTGCTCATTATTCCCGATGCAATCTCCCTGTCTTCCTCTTTGGAATGTTCGATTATCCTGCTGCTGCCTGAACTCATGAACGGTCCGCCCCCGATGCCCATTATTACAAGGGAGACCATGATGTACGGCAGGGATGTCTCCAGTCCGAAGAAAGAGATCATCACAATCGAGAGGAGAAAGAGGGCAGATGACGCGGCACAGATCTTCATGGCCCCGTGTCTGTCCGCAAAATAACCTCCTGCAGGGCTGGTTATTGTTATAGCGATGGATGGTATGAGGAGAAGAATCCCTGCTCCGGCTGCGGAGAGTTTTAGTATCCCTTCAAAATAGAATGGAAGAAGCAGAAGGAGTCCTCCATATGCGACCATGAACAGGGTGTAAGCAGCGGCAGAATATGAAAAATTCCTGTTTGCAAACATGTTTATTCGGACAAGGGGATCTTTTGCTCTCTTTTCGACCGATATAAAGATCATAAAGAAGATTATTGATGCCAGAAGAGGCGCCCCGATGTAGAGAACATCGATTCCTTTCTCACCTGCAAAGCTTAATGGGATGACCAGGCACGTCATTGCAGCAAAGAATATCCCGGCTCCCATGTAATCGAAATCGCTTTTTTTATGCGGATGCGGGTTATCTCCCGGAAGGATCTTTGCTGCGCCTGCGATTGTGATTATTCCTATCGGGATGTTTATCAGGAATATCCAGTGCCAGCTGAAGAATTCTGTAAGCAGTCCCCCGAGGACGGGCCCGATTGCGAATGCAAGAGCCGATGCCGCCGCAATTATACCCAGTGATTTTGCCCTCTGTGATTGAGGCATGTGGACGGCGACCGTGGCAACCGCCGAAGGTGCAATCATCGCAGCTCCCGCTCCCTGTATAAAGCGGAATATGATCAGGGATGAGATATCCCATGCTATAACACACAGAAGGGATGAAAGAGTGAATATTGCAATTCCTGCGATGTATATTTTTTTTATTCCTGTAATCGAGAGAACCTTGCTGAATATAATCATCAGTCCGCTGAGTGCAACCAGATATATAGTGATGACAAGCGATGCGATGCCCATATCTGCATGAAAATCACCGGCGATATAGGGAAGTGCTACATTTACTATTGCACCGTCCAGCCCGTCCATGAATGCACCGAGGCCGACGATGGCAAGAATAAGTATGTGGGGAAGATATTTTCTCTCCTGGGTATTCATCAGGAGATATTCGGAATTTATGCTAATAAAATATTTTTAAAAAAAGATCAGGTTTCCTCTCCACCTGTCGTAAAAATCTCGAAAGTTTCAAAATAATCCACATTATTTAGGATTATTCTTATCCTGCCCTTAAATGGAATATTTGAAGGATTATTTATGAGCGGAAAAGGATTAGGGGAGCCGGGACTTCTGCCCGGCAGTTATTTCTGGAAAAGAACCGCAGGATTTCATTCGCAGCCCGTAGTCAGGAGCGCAATAATTCTTATTGCCGGACTGATGCTGTTATGCCCCGGGGCACTTGCACATATGCCCGGCGCCTCTGAAGCACCAGAGGTCGATCTCGGGCCGATAGTCATGCTTGAAGGCGGTGAAACTGTAGAGATCGATCTTGATGATGTTGCCGAATATCACGGGCTTATGACAAATTCCGAACCGGATGCCTGCATATGCTGTATCTGCATGTTCAGGGCCGTAAAGGCAGGTTTAGGAGAACTTTTCGGGGATGAGATCCCTGAACGTTCCGATATAGGTATTACCAGTTGTCTTCCATCCTTTGGCTCCGTGCATACTGCAATGCTGATTACCGGAACCGGGCCAAAACTGGACTGTAATGATCCCGGTCAGCTTCAGGTTTTCCGCAACGATGGTAATGATATGGATGACCTCTCAAATCCCTGCCTCAAATCTGCATCGGTAGAGAGGTCTATGGATAACTACCACTTCATCTTTACCCGCCTGTCTACTGGTGACAGCGTGGAGATTTCCGTTTCGGATGAGATGTTTCCGGAAGATTTCTTTGATCTACGCAAGAAAGTAAAGGTTGAGAAGAGCTCGACTGAGGATGAGAATACTCTCTTCTTATCCGAATGGAGTGAAACAAGGGATAAATTCCTCGAATCACAGGACTGGGAGATCTTTAATGAGATTGAAGAGCCTGAAGAGGAGGAGCCCGATGTTATTGGGGGCGCCGTATTCCTTACATGCCTTATCTGCGGATTGTTAATCTTTGCAGTGTTTGTAAGGAAATAAAAAACCAATTGATTTTTTAATGCCTGTTATTATTATATGAATTGTGATGCATCTGCTGTTTTCTCTTTTTAATTGCAGACAGTTGCTCTCAGGTAGATTGTCTTATCAGCATCATTTTTGGTTTTCATCCCACCAGTCGGGATACTCCTCCCTCTGTTTTATTTGCCAGACTACAGCTGCCAAAACAAGTACCCCTATAATCACGCCTATTATCAAAAATACTGGTAAAATAGTGTCATCCTGCTTTAGATAAGGTGTGTCTGTTAATGATGCAGGCTCATTTGCCGCAGTCTGTACAGGCATGTTTGTTTCAGCGGCAGGTACAGATGTTTCGACCTGCGTTGCTTTTGGGGTTGCTTCCGGAAGAATAGTCTCGCCTTCACCGATTCCTATCGCAAACCATGAAAATGAGGGGGTTTCTGCGGTGTAATAGTAGTATCCGCCTTCCTCACGAACGAACTCTGTCGGAAGGCTCATCCACTCGTTGTTTGTGTAGTGGAGCATGACAACATCTGCCATTGTATAGCCTTTTGCTGACACCCAGCTTTTTGAAACCCTGAATTCAAATGTTCCGCCTGAAATATCTGAAGCATCTGTATGATATGTCGTAACATCCTCGTATTCGTAGATTTCAGTATCAGGTGCATTAACAGATGACGGCAGATAGCTCTGGCTTTTAACAGTTACCATCAGGCTTGGAGTGTCTTCGCTGACTTTAACCGACAAATCATAAACTGCTCCTTTTCCTTCAAAGTTGAATGATGTAGTATCACCTGCATTCAGGTTTTTTGCCGCACCGACACCTGTATCGGTGTTTGAGCCTCCGCCGGAGGAAGTCTCGCCTCCTGATGTTGCAACTGCTGTCGGGTCGGGCTCCGGTACTGCTGTAATCGTAAATGCACCCGGTGAGGTTGTTGTACTTCCGTCGGCGTTGGTGATTACAACATCCCATGCTCCACTCGTAGCGCCGCAGATATTGAAAGTACAGTTGATCTGATTATTGTTTGTTGAAATTTCTATTCCGGTTGCAGGGATCTCTTCGGCACCATTTTGGAGTTTGACTGAGATTTCAGGCTGTCTGAAGAAATAATTTCCAATTATTGTTGCAGGAACCGAATTATTATTGTTCATGCCGGTTTCCGGGGCTATCGACGTGAATAGCGGGTTTTCAAAATCAAATATAAATGCCTCCCCCTTTGCGTTTATTGCATGTGCTCCAATAATCAGTTTTGTTCCTTCGATGCTGGCTGCAATACCAAAGTATTTTACCACTGTTGTTGTATCAAATGCCGTCAGGTGGGGATGTTGAATAGTTCCAATCCTGTTCCAGTTGTCTGCACCATCGTTCCTGAAAATATACACTCTCCCGTTTTCATCCAGTTCGGGAATGTCAACTTTGTAAGCTCCTGTAACTGCATAATCACCATCTAATGTAACAGAAGAACCAAACAAATCACCCTGAAAACTGTCCGTTGATGCGTTAAGTATTGCAACCTGGTTCCAGTTGTCTGCCCCGTCGTTTCTGAATATATATGCCTGGCCTGCGTACTGTCTTCCATCGGATGCATTCCTTGCACCTACTATTGAATATCCTGTGTCTGCATCAATTGATACAGAACTGCCGAATATGTCTTCTTCAGCCGCATCAGATGCGTTAAGTATTGCAACCTGGTTCCAGTTGTCTGCCCCGTCGTTTTTGAATATATATGCCTCTCCTGCATTGGATTTGCCCGGAAGATCTGCATTTCCTGCGCCTATAATGGCGTAATTTCCTGATAAATGGGCTGAATAGCCGAAACTATCGCCAGTTGCAGCATCAGATGCGTTAAGTATTGCAACCTGGTTCCAGTTGTCAGCCCCGTCTTTTTTAAATATGTATGCCTGACCTATATTTGTCCCGGCAGTTGCATTCTTTGCACCTACCAATATGTAGTTATTATTGATCGAAACAGAGCTTCCGAATTCACCGATCACTGAGGCATTTGATGCGTTAAGTATTGCAATCTGGTTCCAGTTGTCTGCCCCGTCGTTTTTGAATATATATGCCTGTCCGGCATCGGACTTGCCCGGAATATCAGAGGAATATGCTCCTGCAACAGCATAATTTCCTGAAATTGATGAAGAATAACCAAACTTATCATTTGCTGAGGCATCAGATGCAGTGAGGATTGCAACCTGGTTCCAGTTGTCTGCCCCGTCGTTTTTGAATACATATGCCTGACCTCCTGTACCTGCCTTATATGCACCTATTATTGCATTTAAACCACTCTGATCTGTCGAATAGCCAAACTGATCGTTGCTGGCCCCGTCGGAAGCTGATATTGTTTCAACATATTTCATCACAGGATCAATTGTGACAGGATATTGTGCGTTACTGTCATCGATCTCCCAGTATAATGTATTTTCAGACAGGTTGAATCCTGAATTAAGAATATTTCCGGATGAATCCCATGCTAAAATATCCCCGTAACTGTATGTAAGACCATTGTCATCTACGAAATATACTGTATCTTTATTATCTGTAATGACGGGGGTGAAATCACCTGAAATTTTAAATGCAACAATTAGTTTCCCTTCTCCCGGCGGAGCGTATTTTATATCCATTCCGTGCTCAATTTCGTTGCCGGATATTACATACCATTCTGTAAAACCGAGATGGATTGATTTTATTGTGTAGCCACTGATCGTGATCTCCCCTGGTTCCGGTTTTAACAGGTATTGGTTACGCCCTATCCCCTGAATTTTAAATGAGAGGCTACTCTCATCTGGATTAAAATAAAAAAAACCGTCTTCATCCGCAGAAAGAGTGAATCCTTCGTTATTAGCTAAACAATCCCATCTTGCTGTTTCATCGTGATATGTAAATTCAGATGATGTCAGGCACCCGGGACCCTCCCCGTTGCTGAAATAAGATGAAATCCTCTCCTGATCCGGGAAACTCGGAAGGGATCCTGATGCAGGCAGAATTGTCGATATCGTAAAAAAAAGGACAAGTAGTAGATATTTTTTCCTCATATATAACCTCCCATATCATAATCGTCCATTTTTAAGCCAAAAAGGACATTTTTTTCAATCAAATGAAAGTCTTAAGTTTGTTGTTAACTTCATAAAAAAATTATCCTTTGGATATTTCCGGGATGCCCCGTAAAAGTGTAATGAGGAGCTATTTTTTATTGATATAATCAAAGACGTGCCTGATGCATCCGTCCATGTTGATGTACTCAAATTCGGAGAAGCGGCCGACAAGATCGATATCCGATGCAGAGAAGTAGTCTGTGACAGTCTTTATATTTTTGAGGTAATCTACATCGTAGACGACATATGCGTACTCGAACCGCCCGACTGTTGTATATACCACCTTATCCTTTGACGGGATGATGCCCATCTCACAGAGGCCGTCAACACAGTGTGCTGTGATCTCTTCATCCGTCATTTTCGAGACATCGTCGCCCTCGTTGAATGTAACCTCTGCAAGAACAGATGAACAACCCTCTGGTGCAACCTCTGTCGAGTAGTTCGACGGGAATGAGATCCTGTTGAATCTTCCAAGTTCCTTCTGGGGTATATAGAGCCATGAGATATCGCTCATCTTGCCCTCGACCCCGATGCCGACACATGCGATAGAGTTGTATTTGAGAGCGTCAACCGCCTCCCTGACTTCACCGGGAATATCGTCAAGGCAGCGGATAAGAGCTTGGACCGGTATTGTGGATATGCAGGATTCGCAGGTGATCTTCTCACTCCCGTTGCTGATTATGAACCCTTCGGGAGTCTTTTTTATGGATTTAACTTCAAAGCCGGTTCTGATATTGTCCTTTACCGGTTCAGCAATCGCATGAACGAGGGCCTCGATACCCCCTTCTACGGGGTACGAAAAAACCGCCTGGTGGGTGTAGCCCTCGGTCTCAATGCCTATGGCTGATTTGATAATATCCTCAACAGGAGGGCGCGGGATTCTCCCGTCCACCCAGTGCATCGACATCCCTTCGGCAGGGTAGTTCCAGATCTTCTCGTTGTATGGAACCATGTACGACTCGGCGATTCCCTTTCCAAAAGTATTGTAGATCCAGTCCCTGAAGTTTTCGGGCTCGCCGACCTCGCCCTTCTCGACTGCAATCAGGTTCTTCACGAACTCGTTTATGCAGAAGAAGCAGTCCTCAGGCGGAAGCTGGTAAAGGCCGTTTTCAAACGGGTACTTGACATATCTTCCCTTGTAGAAGATCTTCGTATTCCTGTTCCGCTCGTCTTTGTTATCCTTTAAAACGTCCCTCATAAAGTCGAGGACTTCGGTGTCCCTACTGAATATTATGTGGGATCCGCCGATATCGAATGTAAATCCATTCTCTGTTCTCGACCTGCAGAGTCCCCCGATCAGGTCGTCTCTTTCAAGAACGACAATAGCCTGACCCTTCTCCTTAAGCAGGCGGGCGAGGGTTATGCCGGTAAGCCCTCCGCCCAGAATTGCAACTGTCACATCTATAATTTTGAGCCGTTTTACTAATAATGTTGCCAGACCTGATCACAGGAGATATTCATTAAAGAAACGCCTTTTTCTATCTATAAAACCTAATTACTGGCAGACAATTCTGAGGTCAGATCATGGATATGAAAATAGAATCCGTAAAGGGCAGGGAAATTATTGATTCACGCGGGAATCCGACTGTCGAGGCCGAAGTGTTCCTGAAATGCGGTGCAATGGGACGAGCGGCATGCCCGTCCGGGGCATCAACCGGGGTGCATGAGGCTGTCGAGCTACGCGACGGAGACAAGGGTCGTTTTGGAGGCAAGGGTGTTCTTAAAGCAGTATCGGCGGTCAACGGTCCGATCTCTGGAAAGATATCCGGGATGGATGCAAAGGACCAGCGTGCGGTTGACGCTGCTATGATCGGGCTCGACGGCACCCCGAACAAGGGGAATTTCGGTGCGAATGCAATACTCAGCGTCTCGATGGCAAATGCAAGGGCTGCCGCAGCTGCTGAAGGGGTATCGCTCTGGAAGTATCTCGCCAGGGAAGACTGCGAACCGTCGCTGCCTGTGCCGTGCATGAACATCATGAACGGCGGTGCACATGCAAACTGGCAGGGTGCGGATCTCCAGGAGTTCATGATCGCTCCCTACGGTGCGCCATCATTTAGGGAGGCGCTCCGCTGGGGTGCAGAGGTCTACCAGGCTTTGAAGTCAATTCTCAAGGAGAACGGCCACAGCACCGCAATCGGGGACGAGGGAGGATTTGCCCCAAAGGTCCCGTCGAACGAGGAGCCCCTGAAGCTCATTATGGCGGCAATTGAAAAGGCCGGCTACAAGCCCGGCGAAGAGATCGGAATCGTCCTTGACCCTGCATCGAGCGAGATCTTCAAAGCCGGCATGTACGAGCTTAAATCCGAGAAGAGAAAGCTCACTCCGGCAGAGATGGTTGCATACTACAAGGACCTCTGTTCAAAGTACCCTATCGTCTCTATAGAGGACGGCCTTGCCGAGGACGACTGGGACGGATGGAAGATCCTCACAGACGAGCTTGGAGATTCGGTCCAGCTTGTCGGAGATGATCTCTTTGTTACAAATGTTGAGAGGATTAAGCAGGGAATAGAGAAGGGTGTTTCAAACGCTGTTCTGATCAAGCTCAACCAGATCGGCTCGGTTTCAGAGACGATCGATGCAGTGATGCTTGCACGCGACAACGGCTGGGCGGCGATGGTATCTCACAGGAGCGGCGAGACGGTCGATTCATTCATTGCAGACCTCTCAGTTGCTCTTGGTACGGGCCAGATAAAAACGGGAGCGCCTGCACGCGGCGAGAGGGTTGAAAAATACAACCAGCTCTTAAGGATTGAAGAAGAGATGGGTGCATCGGCAAATTATGCCGGACGTTCCGCATTTATCAGGTAAATACAATAATCCTTTTTTTCTTTTTTTTCAAAAAAATATATAACAGAAAGTCTCCATTTAACGATCAGGAGGAATGCTGTTCTGGTAGATTATGATCATATGAGATCCGACATGGTCCGGTACCAGATCGAAGGCAGGGGGATAACCGATGAAAATGTCCTGCGGGTTATGAGAGAGGTCCCCCGGCATCTTTTTGTCCCTGAAAATCTGGCTGACTCAGCTTATGCCGATACACCTCTTCCGATAGGATACGGGCAGACAATATCCCAGCCTTATATGGTTGCAATTATGACTGAACTTCTTGAGCTGAAAGAATCGGATGTCGTGCTCGAACTCGGTTGCGGTTCGGGTTACCAGACGTCTGTCATCGCAGGAATTGCAAAGTTCGTAAGGTCTTATGAGCGAATCCCTGAACTTGCCGAATACGCGAGGAAAAATCTTGAAAGGACAGGGATCCGGAATTGTGAGGTCATATGCAGTGACGGGACTGATCCCAAACCTTTTGACGGAGGGTATGATGCTGCGATTATCACCGCCGCAGCACCTGCTATTCCCGATTATCTCTTCCCCCTGATGAATGAGGGAGGGAGGATAGTTGTTCCTGTCGGCGGCCATTACCTGCAGGATCTGGCAAAGATCAGGATAGAAGCCGGAAAACCAATTTTGACATATCACGGTGGATGCAGGTTCGTTCCCCTAATCGGACTCAGGGGCTGGAGGCAGTAGGATCGCTGGCAGACTTCTGAATTCAAAATGTTTTAATAAAATTGCCGCTCTGCCAAGGATGATATACTCAGCGCTCTAATGATATAAGAATGGTTTCTTTTTTGAAATTCAATGAATTAAATATTTCTCCTGAAGTTCTCAGGGCAATAGAAGACATGGGCTTTGAGGAGCCCACACCAATTCAACAGCATTCAATTCCGGTAATTCTCTCCGGTCGCGATGTAACTGGTCAGGCGCAGACTGGCACAGGTAAAACAGCGGCATTTGCAATTCCGGTAATCGAAAAGACCGAACCGGCAAAATGCATGGTCCAGACAATTATTCTCTCCCCAACAAGAGAACTGACAATCCAGATATCGGAGGAGTTCAACAGGCTTCTCAAATATCATGAGGATATCAGGGTTCTTCCGGTATATGGTGGACAGCCAATCGAGAGACAGATTCACGAGCTGAAGAAAGGAGTCCATATTATAATCGGCACTCCCGGCAGAGTGATGGATCATCTTAGAAGAGGGACTCTGTCACTTTCTGCTATAAAGACAGTAGTACTTGATGAGGCGGACCAGATGCTTGAGATGGGGTTCCGCGAGGACATGGAGGAGATTCTTTCCCAGGCGCCAGGTGACAGGCAGACTATGCTGTTTTCAGCCACAATGCCAAAACCTATCCTGAAAATCTCAAAGTCATTCCAGAAAAAACCCGAATTTGTATCGATAAATCCCGGTCAGCTTACCGTACCCTCCATCGAGCAGAAATATCTTGAGATCAGAGAAAAGGACAAGCTTGAGGTTCTCTGCAGGCTGATTGATATCAACTCGGCAGATCTCTCGATGATCTTCTGTAACACCAAGAAAAGGGTCGATGAGGTTGCCGGGATGCTCCGTTCGAGAGGTTATTTTGCCGAGGGGCTCCACGGCGACATGAAGCAGCAGCAGAGGGATCGTGTTATGGGCCGGTTCAGGAGAGGTTCGATTGACATCCTGATCGCCACCGATGTCGCGGCCCGCGGTATAGATATCGACGATATCGATGTGGTCTACAACTACGACGTTCCACAGGATGTAGAGTATTATGTTCATCGGATCGGGAGGACTGGCAGGGCCGGTAAAAGCGGTGCCTCGTACACCTTCGTCAGCCCCAAGGAGATCTCCAAACTCCGGATGATTAAAAAGCTTGCAAAGGTAAAAATTGCCCGAATCGCTGTCCCCAAGGTTGAGGATGTTGAAAATTCCAGGATTGAAAAGGCCCTCGACAAGGTGAAGTCGTTGATAGATGAGGGAGACCTTGGCCTGTATATTCCTGCAGTTGAAAGGCTCATGGAGGAGGATTACACTCTTGCAGAGATTTCGGCAGCCCTTTTGAAGATCCAGCTTGAAGGCAATATGGAAAAGATACAGGAAGAAGGAGATTTCGAAGCCGGAGATACCGGAGCAGAGCCGGGAATGGTTCGCTTCTTTGTCAATGTGGGACGGAACAACGGGATTCGCCCTTCCGATTTCGTCGGTGCGATTGCAGGTGAGGCGGACATCCCTGGCGGTGAGATCGGCTCGATCTCGATCCTGAAGGATTTCTCTTTTGTCGAGGTTCCGGAGAAATATGCAAAGAGAGTCCATGATATCATGAACAAAGGAACGATCCGTGGCAAAGAGGTCTCCTTCGAGCCGGCAAGAAAGGAAAGAAAACAGAGATCGAGATACTGAATTATGGCGGGTGGGGGAAACCCTCCCTGGCATAACCATCTAATGGAAGGACTCATACTCCTCAAACGAACATTATTCAAAAATCAGACAATGTCGTCTGCCTGCTTTTTCCCGAATCAAAACCCGAAAGTGAAACACCAAAAGACCTCACAGGTCTTCCGTCGTAGAGTCCTGTGAAGATCTCCAGTGCCTTTTCATGTATAGTATTCAGGTCTCTGGTGGCGTGGAGGAGGGTTTCCGCCTTCGAACTGTCGACAAACCCGGAATACCTGATTTTCACGGTAATCGTTCTGCACAGGTATCCCCTCGATCTGAGCCTTGAATGAACATTTTGACAAATCAATGCGAGGTCTTGGTGAAGTTCAGGTAAATCTGATACGTCTTTGGGGTAGGTCTTTTGCTTGCCTATCGATTTCTGGCCTTTCTTTTCAACAACTTCACTCTCGTCGATCCCCCTGGCAAGCCGGTGCATCATTATGCCATGCTTCCCGAATGCCGTCTGCAATTCCTGGATGTCACATCCTAAAAGATCCCTTGTAGTGAGAATCCCGTGCCTTTCAAGTTTCTGCTTTGTTTTTTTGCCGATCCCCGGGATCTTTTCGACCGGCAGGGGGTCAAGAAAATCCCTGACCTCTTCAGGTCTCACAACGGTCATTCCGGCGGGTTTCTTAATCCCAGAGGCGATCTTTGCGATAATCTTTCCCGGTCCGATGCCGACCGAGCACGTGATGCCCTCTTCTTTCAGGATTTTATCTTTAATCTCCCTGCCAATCCGAATCGCTTCATCAAAGGAGTTCGTATATGAAACGTCGATATATGCCTCGTCTATACTGACCTGCTGGAATTTATCGGAATAGTCATGAATTATGTTCATGACACTTGCGGATGTTTCTTTATACAGGGGCATATTTACTGGCAGAAAGATGCAGTCCCGGCAGAGATGGTATGCAGTGCTTACAGGCATTGCCGACTTAATGCCGTATTCCCTGGCCTCATAGGAGCAGGTGCTGACAACACCTCTTCCCGAACCCTCTTTTGGGTCTGCACCGACGACAACGGGCTTCCCTTTTAACGCCGGATTTTCCCTGACTTCGACGGAAGCAAAGAAACTGTCCATGTCTATGTGCATTATTATCCTTTGGGGAAGTGTTTTTTCGGGCATTGCACTCTGACCAGATTCGGCTGTTTTGGATTATAAAGGCTTGGGGCGGAGGGAAAATGTGAAACGGTGTGGTGTAAAAAAAGATTTTAATCTCTCGGCCTGATGAACGGGCCGGTCATTGTCAGGTCAAGCACATCTTCAGAATTCTTTGGTGTGAGGTAACTTACGACGATCATTGCAAGAGCTGCACAGGTTACTGAAAAGAACGAGAAGTGCATCGGGAGTTTGTCGACATATTGGTGCCAGTATGCAAAGATTCCCGATGCGACGAGCCCGACAACCATTGCCGCTATCGCACCCTGTGTTGTTGCACGTCTCCAGTAGAGTCCGGCTATGAAGGGGACCGCAAAAGTCGAGAGCATAACTCCTATTCCCATCCATATCAGAAATGCAAGCATTGCAGGTGGGTTTATTGCAAGGATAAGTGATATTGCGGCTGCGATGAATACGCAAACCTGACTCAACTTGAGGACCTGCCTGTCGGTTGCCTCGGGTTTCAGGAGATTTTTGTAGATATCCCATGAGAACATGGTTCCAATCGTGAGCATCAGCCTGTCGGTTGTGGACATTACTGCCGAGAGGACAATTACTGCAAAAAGCGCCCATATCAGCATATTCGGCGCGGCAAATTCAACACCGTACATAAATGCAAAGTCCTGAGCGTTTACTGTTTCCGGGAGGACGAGTTTACCTTCTTCAACGAGCACCCTGACAGCAAATCCTGATATTTTTACGAGGAACATGATGACCATGTAAATTCCGAATGCAACAAGCGGAGACCACTTGAAGAATTTATCCTCCTTTGCTGCAAGCACGTTGTTTACTACGTGCGGTGCACATGCAAGCCCTACGGTCAGAAGTATTACAAAAGACACGAGAAACTCAGGCGTGCAGTATGCATATGCCGCATAAGCTGTGGGGTAATAGGGCTGGACCATGTTGGGGTCGATCGAAGAGAGCACGGTATTGATATGCTCAAGACCTCCTGCCGAAATTATTACAAGCGGCGCCATAATGAGGACGCCTGCGATGAGAATTCCTCCCTGAATTAGCGTAGTCCAGGATACCGCGTACATTCCGCCGATGACGGTATAGATTGTAATGATGATTGCCGCTATCAACAGGGCTACAATGTGGTTAATCCCAAAGAGCCAGACGAGGACGATACTGATTGCGGTATACTGGCCGACGAGATATATGAGAGATACGACAATTCCTGCAACAGCCGAGATGCCCCTGACAGCCTTGGGGCTCTCAAATCTCTGTGCAAAGTAATCTTCAACTGTCATATATCCTGATTTTTTACCGATATAATGCAGTTTAACGCCGAATACGATTATCGCGAAGGACGCTGCAAGGGGAACCGCGAGCTGCTCCCAGATCCCCGGCCACCCGGAGGCGAAACCAAATCCACTGACGCCGACAAGCGTCATCCCGGAACATACCGATGCGACCATGAGTATAGTAAAGACCCAGAATCCCAGAGATCTGCCAGCAAGGATATAGTCCTCACTTGAATGCACTTTTCTCGAAGCCCAGCTCCCTATTGCAAGGAGGCCGATGGCGTATAGTACTATTACAGCTATTGTTACCCAGTCGCCGCTCATTTCTCTTCCTCCTTAAATGTAAGGCCCCAGAAGAAAAGAGCGAAAATTATTAACGCCGTGGCAAATCCTACGGCAAACACTGTTGAAAACGGAAGACCGAACATAAACTTCGTGCTAATATGTGGCATGCTAACATATAACACGATCGGTTTTTGTCCGGCGACTGGAAAATTATTTGCATATATTTTTATAAAAAAGTAAATTTTAATTAAAAATTGTCTCTATTTTTGAAATATGTGTGTGTAAAATCGAAAAAAAACAAAAAATTTCTTTATTATTTAATATATTGTGAAAAAGATCAAAAATAATGAATAATTTATAAAATATATTTGATTTAAACCGAAAAAAGTTTAGTTGCCGATGATGACCATTCTCGGCGGCACATATGCAAGGCACTGGTGCGTTGCAGTTGTGCTGAAATCTGTCTTGTTTAGGGGGGCAATTGTATCCGGGATTATCATGTTATCAGAAGCCCAGCCCCTTTTTTCAGGACCTAAAATGCTACCAGTTATAAAATGAGGGATAGAATGGAATTTTCACATGAAGAAAATCTGCAGCTTGAAATGCTCAGAGAATTTGTTGAAAAAGTATCGGAAGGAAAAAAACTTGAAAAGATTTCAGGACACTATACTGGCGAGACAAAAAGGATAGCTGATCTCATAAATCGCAGTACGGATAATATCGCAGGCCTTTACGAAGAGGTTGTTAATATTTCTGAGGCCGGGACCGGGGGGCGACTGGATATGCGGGGCAACAGTTCAAAATACCCCGGTTGTTTTGGCTCCATTATCGGTGAGGTGAACAACACTCTTGACGCCATTATCAGGCCGATGATAATGTCTGCCGAGTACATTGAAAGGATCAGCCGTGGAGACATTCCTGATATTATCACAGAAGATTACAATGGAGACTTCAATGAAGTGAAAAATAATCTCAATCTTTGCATAAATTCTATAAATCTGCTTGTAGATGGCATAAATTCCATGTCCGATGCCGTGTTCAGGGGAGATCTTGACTACAATATAGATGTCTCTAAATTCGAAGGTGACTATGCTGTCCTCGCTTCAGGTTTTAATGAAGCTATTGCCGAGTCCGAGCGTATTCTTGCAGTTGCAGGCAACTTCATCGAAGATGTTGCAAAAGGAAGGAAACTGACAAAAATAACAAAGGATACAAGTGGATATTATCTCACTATCAGAGATAATATCAACTGCTGCGTGGACGTTCTATATAGTGTTCTTGGAGATATCGGGAATCTGACCGAAGCAGCGATTGGAGGTCAGCTTGATGTCCGTGCTGACACTTCTGAATACTCTGGTGCCTGGATCAATCTTGTTGACGGAATCAATGCTACCCTTGATGGGATGATCGGTCCTATGATACTTGCTGCCGAGTATATTGAGAGAATCAGCCGCGGAGAAATTCCTGAAAAAATTACTGATGAGTACAGGGGTGACTTCAATGAGATCAAGAACAACCTTAATCTCTGCATAGATGGACTTGGTGGTCTTATTGATGCTAACAGGGTCCTGCAGAGACTTAAAAATAATGATTTCACTGAAAAAACAGAAGGTAGTTATGAAGGCATATTTATGGAAATATGCAATGCCCTGAATCATCTGGTTGATCACAATATCTATGTTCAGGATACGGTTTTGATGATCGCCAATGGAAATCTTGAAAGACTTCCTGACTATAAGGCAATCGGACGCCGCTGTGAGAACGATAATCTATTACCTGCATACATTTCCATGATGAGCAACATCCAGCTTCTTGTTGATGACAGCCGTGAGCTCGCCACGGCTGCTGTTGAGGGCAGGCTAGATGTCCGTGCAGATGCATCTCAATTATCCGGTGAATATAAGAATCTGATTGAAGGCATCAATGCAACCCTTGATGCAGTCGTTGGACCTGTAAATGAGGCAATGAGAGTTTCAGATGAACTGGCAAAAGGCAATTTCACTGTCCGTGTTGATGAAAGATTAAATGTTTTAGGCGATTTCTTCACCTTTAAAAATGCCCTGAATAATATTGGAATATCGGTGAGTGAAGCTGTGATGTCTGCCAACAACATCACCGTCCAGGTCGCGGAGAACAGCCGGGAGGTTAGCAAGGGTAGTGATGAGGTTGCAAAGGCGGCAGAAGGTGTTGCGACATCCAGTCAGAGGAGTGCGGAGCTTACAAAGGGACTTCTTTTAAAGATAGAGGATATTCATAGTGAGATCAATAATCTCTCAGCATCCAATGAAGAGATTGCAAGTACATCGCAGGAAGTTCTCTCTGCAGCAAAAGAAGTTGTGACCATAGGGCAGGATGCGCAGGTTCTTGGTAATGATACAAACCAGAAAATGGCAAATGTCGAAAAAATTGCAAAGCAGAGTGTTGATGAAATCAATAATCTCACAGATCAGATAAAACAGGTAAACAATGTTGTAAAGCTGATAAACGATATCACCAGCCAGATAAATCTGCTTGCCCTGAATGCGGCCATTGAGGCTGCCCGTGCAGGAGAACATGGACGTGGATTTGCTGTTGTTGCAGGCGAGGTTAAGAATCTTGCTGCAGAGGCAAGAACTGCAACTGAATCTATTGAAAATGTTGTTCTGTCTATCCAAAAAGACAGTGAAACAACTGCAAATGCAATAAATACTGCCAACAATGAGATAATTGAAGGTGTGGCGAGTGTAAACAAAACCCTTGAATCTCTTAATACAATAATAAAAACTGCTTCCCAGGTTACATATGACATAGGAGATATCACAGAGGCAATTGAGAATCAGGCAAAAATTTCAAACAATGTTGTGAGTGCATCCGAGGATGGAAACAGAATGACAAAGGATGTACTGCGTGAAGCGGAAGAGCTCGCGGCCCTTGCAGAAGAGGCAAGTGCTTCAATAGAAGAAATTGGAAGCGCAATTGATGAAGTTAGCAACCTTTCAAAGAGACTTGAAGAGGAAATGGCTCAATTCAGGATCTGATTCGGGGATGGATAAATTATGGCAACTTTAGATGTGGTACAGTTTGAAATAGGCGGTACGAATTATGCACTTGATATACATCTTGCAAGGGAGATTGTGGAGATGATGCCAATAACTCCCGTCCCGCGTGCACCTCCGCACATTGCAGGCATTATCAATCTCAGGGGTGAGATAACAAATATTCTCAACCTTAACTATCTCATGGGACTCCATTCCGATAACGAGGATGTATCTAACAGGAAGATCATTGTCCTTGTTCCGGAAACTGCCGGCAATTCAAATGTCGGAATGATTGTCGATGATGTAAAGAGCGTCCTCCAGGTTGATGAGATTAAAATCGACCAGATGGATTCCTCAATGTCAAAAAAAGCATACGTTAAGGGTATTATTAAACTGAAGGATGCTGAGGACAACAGCAGGGCCGAAGAGAATCTTGTTATATGGATCGATATCGGGAAAATACTTGGTGAGGTTCTTGATAATATGGACGAAAAGAGTGTTGTTTCCTGAAAACCTCTCAATTTTGTCAATTATTTGATGGCAGGGCATTATAAACAAATCAAGGGAAGATGTCGATTAATCAGAATAATGAGGGGAGACTATGGCATTTACTTTCTTCTTCAGGGACCTGGATGCGATCAAACTGATCCCTGATTACGTCCTTCCCGGTTTCCGGGAGGATGATCTGCTCAGAGTGTGGGATGCTGGATGTGCAAATGGTCCCGAGATCTATTCACTTCTTATCTATCTGAAGGAGAACGTCGACAGTGACACATTTGAACGGATAAGGATTTCAGCGTCGGATATAGACAACAGCAACAGGTTTAAGAAGATTATTGAGTGTGGACGGTACAGGAAAAACGAGTTGATGTCCGTCCCTCCGCATATTCTGGAGAAGCATTTTACGAAGGATGAGGATGCGGAGATATATACGATCAGCAACGAACTGAGGGACAAGGTTGTTTACAGAAAGCATGATCTGCTCTCTCTTAAACCTGTTGAGACAGAATTCAATCTGGTAATCTGCAAGCATGTTCTTCAGCATTTCAGTGCAGGGCAGCAGGCAGATGTCGTCAGGATGTTCCACAGTTCTCTTAAATCCGGCGGCTGTTTTCTTACCGAATATTCCCAGGGTCTCCCTGGTGCCTGTGATGGTCTTTTTGAAAGAGTTCTTCCATCCGGAAATCTCTTCAGAAAAAATGGTGATTTCGAGTGTTGAGGGATCATAATGGGAGCTACCTATTTTTTCAGGGATAATCATACTCTCAGGATGCTACCTTCTCATGTAATTCCATTCATACTTAAAGAGAGGGGAGATTATGGGGATATAAATATCTGGAGTGCGGGGTGTGCAAACGGTTCAGAACCATATACTATTGCTTTAATCCTGAAAGAAACTCTTGATGCGGATATTTTCAACAGGACGAATATTTATGCAACAGATATCGATCCTAATTTTAGATTCAGGGAAATTGTTTCGAGGGGTTCTTATCATGGGGATGCAGTGAAAAAAATTCCCGTGGAAACTTTTCAGAGATACTTCACGAAAGATCCTGAAGTCCCCGGGAATTATCTGATTTCGGATAATATCAGGGAGCATGTCATGTACATGTGGCATGACCTGAATTCGATGAATCCCCCTGTAAATAAGGAATTTGACATCATTATATGTAAGAATGTTCTTCTTCATTTTAGAAAGGAGGATTCGATCGATATTATCAGGATGTTTTACAGGACACTCCGCCGGGAGGGTTTTTTAATCACCGAGCAGACCCAGAAGATCCCCTCCGGTATGGAGGGTATGTTCAGGCAGTTTATCGGCAGTGTACAGATTCACAGGAAGATCTCTCCCTTATTCGCTGTTGAGGAAAAAACTGATTCAGAAAAATATTCTCTTTAATGTCGCATTTGCTGTTTTTCGTGAACAGATCTGACGACTTCCTTAACCTCTTCAGACCATTCTGAATCGCTGGTACCTTTTACCGGTTTTCCATCCGGTTGCATATTGTCGGGGATAAATTCTCTTCCTCCAAGCTGCTCGGCTACCTTTTTCCTGACACATCTCCTGAGGGAATCCCCTTTGCAATAGTTGTTTACAAAGTGGTTTGCCCGGGCACTGCCTGTAGATGAATATTTCTGGATCCACTTGCAGGTTCTGAAGAAGGGACAATTAGACATCTGTAAAGTGAGAAAAGGGAATGATAATATATAAGGTTTTTGTGATTTTGATTAGTGCCTGAAGTGGCGGACACCGGTAAAGACCATTGCAACATTCAGCCGGTTTGCTGCATCAATGACCTCCTGGTCCCTGATAGATCCTCCCGGCTGGAGGAGTGCCGTTGCGCCTGCCTTTGCGGCCACCTCAAGGGTGTCCGGGAAGGGGAGGAAGGCATCGGATGCTACAGCCGATCCCTTCAGCGGGAACTGCGCCTTTGATACCGCGATCTCTGCAGAGTTCACCCTGTTCATCTGGCCTGCGCCGATACCAAGGGCGGATTTTTTGTCTGCAAAGATTATAGCGTTGCTCTTCGTATGCTTGCAGATCTTCATTGCGAGTTTCATCGCTTCCATTTCATCCGCTGTGGGTTCGCGCTCTGTTACGACCTCCCAGTTTTCGGTGATGTCCTTTGGTGTCTTCTGGAGGAGGGCGCCGCCATCTATGGTTCTGATCTCCTGTGTCTCCTCGTCCGGAGGGAGTACGAGTATGCGCATGTTCTCCTTTCTCTTCATGATCTCAAGCGCGTCGTCCGTGTAAGACGGTGCGATTACGACCTCAATGAATGTGGATGCGATCTCTTCTGCAATATCTGAGCCTGCCTCCCTGTTGAGTGCCACGATGCCCCCGTATGCAGATACAGGGTCAACATCCCTTGCACTGGTGTAGGCTTCGAGTATCGAATCCCCGACAGCAACCCCGCACGGGTTGTTGTGCTTGACGATTACTGCAGCTGTCTCGTCAAACTCGCGGAGAAGCCTGACTGCGGCATCAGTGTCGAGATAGTTGTTGTATGACATGGCCTTCCCCTGAAGGGATATCTGGCCTGCGATTCCCGTCTCCCCGTATACAGCGGCTTTCTGGTGCGGGTTTTCTCCGTACCTGAGCTCCCTTCCGTTCCTGAACTGGACGGAGAAGACCTCGGGGAATTCTGTCTCTATTGAATAGAGGTAGTTGCTTATCGCGCCGTCATATGCAGCCATTCTTGCAAAGACTTTTCGTGCAAGGTGGAGCCTCTCCGTCTCTGTAAGGCCGTTCTCTTTGACTGCGGCTTTGACGAGATCGTAGTCTTTCGGGTCGATAACGACTGCGACATCTTTAAAGTTCTTGGCAGCCGCCCTTATCATTGCAGGGCCGCCGATGTCGATATATTCGACAAGCTCGTTTAGGGGCATCCCTTTTCCGGACATCTCTTCAAAGGGGTAGAGGTTTACAACGAGGAGATCGATCTTTTCAATTCCACGCTCTTCCATTACAGCATCGTCGATCCCTCTCCTGCCGAGAAGTCCGCCGTGGATCTTCGGGTGGAGGGTCTTGACCCTGCCGTCCATCATCTCGGGAGCGCCGGTATACTCTGATACTTCGGTGATATCTATCCCTGTTTTTGCCAGTTCCTTTGCCGTGCCCCCGGAACTGAGGATCTTAAAACCGTTTGAAACAAGGGTTTCTGCAAGTTCAGTAATTCCTGTCTTGTCCCATACAGACAGAAGTGCATATTTCATGCCTGATAATATGGATTTCAGGAAACAATAATGTATACCTCACATTTATGCTGATTATCTTTTTCACCTTTGGGGGCGGTTAATTGCCATTATTTTCCTGGAAAGGTGCGCTACATTGGCATTAACCGGGATCTACATCTAAGTAATATATATATAGAATTGCTCACAGATAGACAGTTAGTATTATATAGAACTCCTAACCATTTAGTATGGTATAAAGGTTATAATCTGCCTCTATGGAGTATTGGACGATGAATGTTGAGGATTCAGGGAAAAAAAACAACTGCGGATTCGGATCAGGAACCCCTTTCTATGGATGATTATGCCGATGTAGGGGGTTATGGTGATGAAGGTTCTGATTCTGCGGCCGGAAAGGAAGCCGAACTTCAGTCAAAGCTTGATGAACTGAATGGCAGGTACCTGCGCCTGGCTGCGGATTTTGAAAACTTCAGGAAGAGAAGCACCCGCGATACCAATGAGCGGGTTAACCGGGCGATCGAACAGTTCGCATCCGGAATCCTGGAAGTTGCCGACAATCTTGATCGGGCCTGCAAATCGGATGACTCATCCCTTCGCGAAGGTCTGGAGCAGATTCAGAAGGTCCTTTCAAAAGTCCTCGAACAGCATTCAATACATCCCATTGAGTCCGTAAATAAAAAATTTGATCCTGAGAAGCACGAAGCCATCGCTTATATTCCTTCGGATTCAGAAGAAGGAACTGTTGTCGATGAAGTCTCCTGTGGTTACTGCATGGGGGACCGTGTCATCAGGAGCGCAAAAGTTGCAGTATCAAAAGGAAAACCAGAAACAAACCAGAATGAGGAGAAATAAATATGGCATCAAATAAAGTTCTCGGAATTGATCTTGGAACGACCAACTCATGTATGTCGATTATGGAAGGCGGAAAGCCTGTAGTTATTCCAAACGCAGAAGGCGCAAGAACAACACCCTCGGTTGTTGCATTCTCTAAAGAGGGTGAACGCCTTGTCGGAAGCGTTGCAAAACGCCAGGCTGTGGCGAATCCTGACAAGACAATTATCTCAATAAAGAGGGATATGGGCACGGACAGGAAGGTCCAGATCGATGACAAGGCATTTACACCACAGGAGATCTCGGCAATGATTCTCCAGAAGCTCAAGGTTGATGCTGAGGCATACCTTGGCGAGGAGATAAAGAACGCCGTTATTACTGTCCCGGCATATTTCAACGATGCACAGAGAAACGCAACAAAGGACGCCGGAAAGATTGCAGGTCTCGAAGTCATGAGAATCATCAACGAGCCGACGGCGAGTGCACTTGCATACGGTATCGAAAGAGAAGGCGATGCAACCGTCCTGGTATACGATCTTGGAGGTGGAACATTCGATGTATCCATTCTTACACTGGGAGATGGTGTATTTGAGGTTCAGGCAACAGCCGGTGACAACCATCTCGGAGGAGACGACTTCGATGAACTTGTTGTAAAATATCTTGTTGGTGAATTCAAAAAACAGGAAGGCATAGACCTCGGCTCGGATAAGATGGCAATGCAGAGGCTGCGTGATGCTGCAGAGAATGCAAAGAAGGAGCTATCTACCGTCCAGAAGACAAACATCAACCTTCCGTACATTACCACGGATTCAAGCGGCCCAAAGTTCCTTGATATCGACCTTACAAGAGCAAAGTTTGAGCAGCTCATCGGTGATCTCGTCGACAGGACAATCGGTCCGGTAAAACAGGCGCTCAGCGATGCAAAGCTTTCGGCAAAGGATATCGATCATGTTCTTCTCGTCGGCGGTTCGACACGTGTCCCGCTTGTCCAGGAGAGGATTAAGGCGCTCCTTGGAAAGGATCCCGACAAGGGCATCAACCCTGACGAGTGTGTGGCGATCGGTGCCGCAATACAGGGAGGAGTTCTCACTGGTGAGGCAAAAGATGTGGTTCTTCTCGATGTAACACCGCTTACACTCTCGATCGAGACACTTGGCGGAATCGCAACAAAGCTCATCGAGAGAAACACTACCATCCCTACGAAGAAGAGCCAGATCTTCACGACCGCGGCAGACAACCAGACCAGTGTCGAGGTCCATGTGGTTCAGGGAGAGCGTGCGATGGCATCAGACAACTTCACGCTCGGCAAATTCCAGCTTACGGGAATCCCGCCTGCACCCCGCGGCATCCCGCAGATCGAGGTCACCTTCGATATCGATGCAAACGGTATCATCAATGTCTCGGCAAAGGATCTTGGTACAGGAAACCAGCAGGCAATTACGATCTCCGGGGACAAGAGGCTCTCCAAGGAAGAGATCGATGAGATGGTCAACAAGGCCAAGGACTTTGAGGAAGCCGATAAGAAGAAACGCGAGGAGATTGAGATAAGGAATAGTGCCGACAATTCTGTCTTTGCCGCAGAAAAGCTTCTTAAGGAGAGCGAAGACAAGATTGAGGCAGAGGACAAGGAGAAGATAGAATCGGCTCTTGAGAAGGTTAAAAAGACCATTGAGGGAGAAGACTCCGAAGCTCTGAAGAAGGATGTTGAGGAGCTTCAGGAAGCAGTATTCGCTGCGACGACAAAGATCTACCAGCAGGCACAGGCAGAAGCCGAGGCTGCAAAGGCTGAAGGCGAGGGCGCAGCAGCCGGCGAAGAAGAAAATGTCGTTGATGCCGATTACGAAGTAAAAGACGACGAAGAGAAGAAGGAATAAATCTTGGATTCAGGATGTAACGATGGGTGCCAAAAACTACTATGATGTACTGAATGTTCCGAAGAATGCAAGTGAACAGGAGATCAAGAAGGCATACCGCACCCTGACGAAAAAATATCACCCTGATGTGTGCAAGGAGGAGGGCGCTGAAGAGAAGTTTAAGGAGATAAACGAAGCATACAGTGTTCTCTCCGATTCCCAGAAGCGTGCCCAGTATGATCATATGGGGCATGATACATTCACCAATGCCTCCAAGGGCCAGTATTCCGGAGGAGGCTTTGGTGGAGCAGGCTTCAATGCTGATTTCGGTGGATTCGGGGATATCTTCGATGCCTTCTTCGGTGGCGGTGCGGGTCAGCGCAGGGGTCCCCGGGGGCCGCAACCGGGCGCCGATCTCCTGATGCGCATACAGGTTACTCTAAAGGATGCAGTTCTCGGTACCTCAAAAGAGATCGAGGTGATGCATACCGAAGCCTGTGAAGAGTGTGAAGGTACGGGCAGTTCTACAAAGAAAACCCGTGTATGTCCCCGCTGTGGCGGTTCAGGTCAGGAGAGGCGGGAGAACAGGACTCCGTTCGGCAGCTTCGTAAGCATGGCTACATGTTCGCAATGCAAGGGCAGGGGCAAGATCCCGGAGAGTACATGCTCAAAGTGCGGTGGGTCGGGCCATAAAAAGGTAAAGAGGACGATTACCGTCAATATCCCTGCAGGGATCGAATCCGGCATGAGGCTCCGGATGGAAGGTTACGGGGAGGCGGGAGATCCCGGTGCGCCGAACGGTGATCTATTCATAGAAGTCGATGTCCTTGCGGATTCAAATTTCAGGCGTGTAGGTGACAATCTTGAAACCACTGTCAACGTATCCGCTGCAGGTGCGGCCGTTGGAACTAAGGTGGATGTCAGCACGATCGACGATCGTGAGGTCGAGCTCAAGATCCCTGCAGGAGTTCAGCATGGCACCGCACTGAAGATTCCTGGCGAGGGCGTAAGGCGGCGCGGAAGGCCCGGCGATCTTCTGATACGCGTCAATATTGTAATGCCAAAGGACCTCGGCGATGAGGAGAAGGAACTTTATAATCGTCTTCTTGAGATAGAATTGGAGAAGAAGGACTCAAAAAAGACCGGATTTTTCCAGGGTATGATGGGAAAAAAGAAGGGCTCGAAGAAATAATTACAAAAAACCCATTTTTTATATAATCATTTTATCCCACGAAAGACCAATAATTCAGAGCTGATCCATGAAACTGATTTTTGAACTGTCCGGTGAGCATCCTAAGATACCATTTTGTGAGATAGAATGCGTCGGAGAACTGCTCGAATGTGCTGAACAGGTGGCTGTTGCAGAGTGCCCAATACCTGCTGAGACAGAACGTCTTGCAATGACTCATGCAGTGATGGAGTATCTTGGTGAGTGCAGGGCGGAGCGGGCATCTTTTGAGTCACTCCTGAAAAGCCTGAATATTACAACAGACAAGACCTTCGCAGGCCGGGTTAAGAAGATATCAGGCACAGCTATTAGGGACACGCAGCTGGATCTCGAACGCTGCATAGGTTCTCATATTATCGGGTGTGTACGCCTGGACTCTCCTGAGGAAGAGTACAGGGCAGTTTTTTCTGGTGACCGGTGCTTTTTTGGGCGTGTTTTGTACAGGATCGATCGAGGGGGCTTTGAATACAGGAACCCCATGAGGCGGGCATTTTTCCATCCGGGCGTCATGATGCCGATTATGGCACGAACTCTCGTGAATCTTTCTCTTATTAAAAGGGGAGAATTACTTCTGGATCCCTTCTGTGGGACGGGGGGCATTCTGCTGGAGGGACGGATTCTTGGTTGCAGGGTGATTGGGTCAGATATGGATCGTTTCATGCTTATGGGATGCAGGGAGAACCTTCCCGGAGCAGAGGTCATGTGTGCGGATGCGACAGAGCTCCCGCTTCCCGATGGTTCGGCCGATGCGGTTGCAACTGATCTTCCCTACGGTCAGTCGGTCTGCATCAGGGCCGAATCTATGAATAAGCTTTATAATGATTCGCTCGCAGAGATAAGGCGTGTGCTAAAGCCCGGAGGGCGGGCTGTAGTTGTAACCCATGTGGATATCCGCGAAACGGCCGGGGTCCATTTCGACATAATTCAGTTTCATGAACAAAGAGTTCATAAGAGTCTGACAAGAAGAATAATGGTAATGGAATAGAGAAAGGCATTTTTAGTTTTTCCTGTTCTATCGACGAAGAATAAAAATAAACGCATTAAAATAACCCTGAATACCGGATTTGGAAATAGATGAATACTCTTGAATGGATTAAGGCAAAATTCCCGAGAAAAAAGCCTGACCGGAAAATGGCCCGGAAATCGATAAGGCACCTGAAGAAGATAGAAAAAAAGCAGCTTTTTTCAGATGAAATCTCCCAGATGAGGGCGTCGGAAGGCAGGTGGTATGAGTCCCTCGTATACGAGATGCTCCTGGAACTGTCCGGAAAATCAGGTATGATCAAGCATGTCGTCCGGAAGGGTGCGGATGCCCCTTTTCCGCCCCCCGAGATCGAGATCGGCCAGAATGGACTGTTCTACTCAAACCGCGGAGATATTAATATCAGGGGTAACGGGCAGGATATTGCAGAGGTGGACATCCTCTGGGTCGACAACGAGGACAGGATCTCATTTGCCGAGATTGTCACGTCCGCGTCGGACCTGAAGGATCTGGAAGCGGAGGTCCATTATAAGAAAAGGCTGCTTGGTTATCTGTACGGGCAGGTGATCGTTCCGTTCATCCTTTTTTCTTCGGTTGACATATCAAGGTCGTCGATCATCCGCCGTCTGGTAAAAGAGACGGAGAGTGTCGTGATCATCACGCCGACATGCGAGGAGATCAAGACCCTGCTCACATCCTCGTCGATAAGAGGAGTGCCCAGAAAGCCTGTAAATCACCCGAAATTAATAGACATTTCTGATATTCCGCTGAAAAGGCCTTTTGACTATTTGGAACTTCATAACAAAAAGAGGGACCGGCTCATTGGTATGATGCTTGCAGGTAAGGGAAAGGAGGAGATGATGAAGAGGGACGAGATACCTCCGGTCTCAAAGAAAATTATTATAGGAGCCCTTTATCCGTCGGGTGTAAAAGCACTGATGCAGAATCGCACCTTTACGATGAGAGGGAAGATACATTCGATTGAATCGATAGACAGGGACTACTCAAAGGTGGTTCTTGCAGTGGACATCCCGGAATACGAACCGGTAATCTACATGAGATCCAGGAAAAAGGATGAATATGTTAAGATAGTCCAGAAGAAATCCGGGGAACTGAAGGTGGAGAGCAAGCGGACCCCTCAGATGACAGGGTTTTATATCTGGCTTGAAGATCTCAAACCCTCTGTCGGCGCAAAGATTGCCAAGAAGTATGCCGGTGTTTTTCTTAAGAAGGCGTGATTTTTAGGATTTTTTTGGGTTTGGGCATAAGCCCCTGTCGGGGCAGCCCGGTGCTCAGTTCGCTTCGCAGGCTCCGCGAACTTTTGCAATCATGATAGCCCGGCCGGGAAAACAACTTCTCCTGATATATCAAATCGGATGAAATGTTTCTTTGGGAGCAAAAGGGGATGCTCGTCCATCCCCCTTGCGACTTATCGCGACGTGGGGGAGGGTCATAGGGAGGGGGAATCTTCCCCATCCCTTTATATTAAATTTAAAGTCACTGGTGCCTGAAAAATTCAAATCCTTGACTCAACTGCACCTTCGCTGTCCTGGTATCTTCCATTATAAAGTCCCGCCCCGTCAGCGACTTCGTGCATAATTATCTGGACGCATCTTTCTCCTGCCGGGAGAGGTACGTCTTCAGGCCCCATGTTTACGAGGCAAAGAGTGAGGTTTCCCCGGAATCCGGGGTCGACGTATCCCCCACCGATAAGAACGCCCTTTCTCCCGAACGATGACCTGCACATGAGGGTCGCGGCGACATCTGCCGGAAGTTCGACCTTCTCCATCGAATGGACAAGCGTGCATTCGCCTTTTTTCAGGACATAGTTTTCACCTGCTCTCAGGTCATAGGAGGCAGGCTGCTGGGATTTCTCACTATAAGGATCGAGCAGGAGTTCACCGGTATCGATCCGTTTTAAAATATTATCTCTGGAAAGAATCATTAATTCTGGTTTGAAGGATTTTGGCAAAAAAGGGTGCGGTTTGTATCCGCAGTTATTCCTCAGCAGGATTGATCTTCATCTGGTAGAATCCGGCAATAATGGCGATAACTGCAGCAACAAGCCCTATCCAGTAAGATGTAGAGAGTCCCAGGGAGACCGGTACAATAATTGTGAATATCCCTGATGCCATGGATGCACTTCCTTCGCCCATAAGTATCGGGAAGTCGCCTGTGAATCCGCTTACAAGAAGCATCTGACCCATATACCAACTGACAATCGCAAGGCCGATTGTAAAGACAATTATGAGGTATAGAGGTTTTCTGCTGTTGCTTTTTATAATTATGTCAGCGGTAAGCCTGTATTTTTCATTGGCGAAACAGATCGATCCCGTGAGGAGCAGTATGCCAAACAGGAGCATAAGTATCGTGAATGCAATATTCATCCAGTAAAGGAGCGGTGATAATACAAATTCTCCAAACATCAGGATCTCGGTTGTAAACGGCGACAGCGCTACATCAAATGCTCCTGTTCCAACGTGCATCTCCCACCAGCTGCCTGTAAAGGGGAGAATTATCAATAGTAAACCTCCAAGAACCCCCGGCCAGTTGGCTTTTGAAAAGTCCCATTCCTTTGTTTTCTGTTCTTCAGTCATTACTGAACACCTCCGCTGTTCTTAAGGATGATTCCTGCAAAAGAAATCTCTGTTTTAATACCTGAAGGATCCGGGTTATTTGGCATCTGGGGCATTCCTGTGAGCAGGTTCTGCTCGTCAAGGTCTCCTGTGAGAATAATCTGAGTTGTACTTTCTGGCATAACCTCTACCGGTTTGTCAAGGTCTATTTCAACTGTTTTGCCATTGAACTCAGAAATATACGACATACTGCTGATAACCAACGGGTAATCGATTGGATTGCTTACAGCAACCTCCAGGAGCAGGGTCCTCCTGTCATCCGAGAGTGAATAGCCGGAGACTGTGAACATTTCTCCTCCTGCACCAGTAAATCCTGTTAGATATCCGGATATCGCTTCATCAGGACCTGTTTCAAGCACCATACTCTGGACATTTCCCGTCAGGGCAAATGCGATTGCAAGAGCTCCTATGACAGCAATGAGAGGGACGATCGCCAGAACAAGCCCTAGTGTTTTCCTCTCCATGCTTTGCAATGATTCAAAATAGTATATTAATGTTTTACTTTAACCGGGGATTTATGGCTACCTTTTCTCCCATCTCAGGAGATCAACAACACTTGAGAGCGTATCACCTCTCCTGATCTCTTCGCGGATGCGGGTTTCGTGTTTCTTTACCTCAAGTGATCTTCTGGCTATCTCGTAGGCTCTTTCCTTCGGGACAACTACCACACCCGATTCGTCGCCGATGATCCAGTCTCCGTTTCTGACACGCTGGCTGCAACACATGATCTCTGCCCCGATCTCGCCGAATCCCTTGGGCTCTCCTGCATTAGGAACAAGGGCGGTTGCAAAGACAGGAAACCGGTATTTGCGGATGTCATCTATGTCTCTTGCCGCACCGTCGATTACAACCCCTGATATTTTCTTGTTCATGCAGCTCAGGGTCGCAAGCTCGCCCCAGGGGGAGATGTGCTTTGCCCGGTCATTATTGATTACGATGACGTCTCCCTGTCCGGCGGTGTCGATCGCCTCGACGGGTTTTGCCCAGTCGCCTGCCATCGTATGGACTGTTATCGCTTTTCCGGCCATCTTAACATCCCCGCAGACCGAAAAGACCTCACTCATCGCACCTTTCCTGTGCATGGCGTCGCTTATGTTTGGGGTTGATACAGATTCGAATATCTCCCGAATCTCGTCATCCTGGCTCTTCCTCTCGATCTTTACGAGAGCTGGATTGTCAATCGCCTCCCTCACAGCAGCGGTAGCGGCCTTTACATCCGCTGCCTTTGTGATGCTGCTTCCTACGAGAAGTATGTCGGCTCCTGCCGTGACCGCCTCGGCTGCTCCTGCGGCATCAAGCCCTCCTGCCGCGCCGATCGGGAGTGAGACCTTCCCGGCAATCTCAGTCAGGATATCGACCGACTTCTTTCCCTTCATCTGCTGGTCGATTCCGACATGTGCATTGAGGAGATGGACTCCCATATTTTCGAGTTCGATGGCCCTCTTTACCGGGTCAGGGGTATTGATGAAGTCCGCCATAATCCTTACGCCGTATTTGTCTGCAGCCCTTACAGCCTCTGTGATAACGGTGTCGTCGGCATCGGCAAGAACGCATACAATCGAGGCACCGGCCTTTGCAGCCATCTCCACTTCAAGGGCGCCGGTGTCGGCGACTTTCATGTCCGCCACTATATCATGGTTGGGGAATTCTGCTTTCAGCGCTCTTACCGCATTCATCCCTTCGCTTTTTATCAGCGGTGTTCCGGCTTCTATCCAGTCGGCACCGCCTTCAACGGCCTCTCTTCCGATCTGAAGAGCTCTCCTGATCTCGGTCAGATCAAGGGCCACCTGAAGGACGGGTTTACTCATATCAGATAATTCCTGTCCCATTGGAAAAAAAAGTTTGCAAAAAAAAGATAATTCAGTTTTCTGAATAAGTCTCTTTAAAGACGAGATCTTTGAGTTCTTTCTTCGAGGGGATCGTCATCTCCGCAGGGTATCCTGCCGGGATCAGTGAAACGAGCTTATATTTGTCCGGGACGTTCATCAGCTTCCTGATGTCCTCAGCATAGTCCTTTTTGTCGCCGGCAACCCAGCACGTCCCTACACCAAACGACCACAGCGCAAGGATAATCTGCATGGTTGCAGCACTGCAGTCCTCCAGGTAGTAGGTGTGATCCTTCTCCCCGAAGACCGCGAAGCAGACGTCTGCATCCTTTATGAATGCCCCGTTGGGTGCGGTTTCCCCGAGTTTTTCAAGTGTTTTCTTCTCTTTTATCACGCCGAAAAGCCAGGGCTGGACATTTCTTGCGGTCGGGGCGAGATGTGCTGCATCAAGTGCCGCATGAATGATATCGTCGGAAACCGGTTCGTCCTTATATTTCCTGACGCTCCGTCTCCCCTTGAGAATAGTCAGTCCAAGATTCATGCGGCATAATATGGCATTGCAGGAAAAAAATGTTTGTTTTTTGGAGTTATCAAAAAGGCAGAATCCCTGCGATGGCGGTTACAAGGTTTGAAAATCCGTCGGCAAGGATAACCTTCGGGTCGATCCCGAGTATAGGGAATATGAATATGAAGTATGCAAAAGTCCCTATGGTGCTGCCTACATTGGCAAGGGCCGCAACAAGGACCACCCTGAATATCGGGACTTTTCTCATTTCGCTGAATGATGCGGCGTCAAGTATCTCCTGGAAGTCTGAAGCCTGTGGTTTTCTTATCTTCGCTTCGGTTATAGCCGCAAACCAGCCCGCAGCAAGGAAGGGGTTTAGGGATGTGAGCCAGGAGACCCCGAAGGCGGTAAGGGCTGATAACGGGTGTCCGCCTGCAACCAGCGTGAAACCTGCTGCAAGCACGCCGTTTATTACGATCCAGTAGAGTATGGCTTCAAGGAGGATCCCGAAACCGACTCCGGAGAATGCAATCAGGAGTATGAGAAATGCAAATAGTGCCACGAAGAACACGCCGAATGCCAGTTTCCACGGGAATCCCTTCGGCTGTTCCAGGAGGGAGCTGAATGGCGGGAGTGTATCGGGTTTTGACATGTACTCCCGTATCCCCTTTACATGGCCGGCGCCCACAACTCCGAGCACTTTCTCGTTGTTTACTGCTAGCCTGAGAAGCGAGTGGGTAAGGTAGGCGTCTCTCTCGCCTATAAGAGCGTCAGCACCTTTTGGCGAGAACTTCCGGAATTCTTCGATCGATGCCTCGATTAAATCCTGGTTTTTTGTCAGTTCCTCGATATCGATCTCCTCTTCATCACCTCCGCCTGCAACTGCACCGGCCACAGCGAAGAGGAGCCTGAACTTCTCGATGATGCCCATTCCTTTCCAGAACCTCGAGAGCGTCAGCCGGATATCCCTGTCCGCAAGTGCTATCGGGATCTCGTGTTTCTCCGCCTCTTCGATCGCGGCGAGCATCTCCGCACCCGGCTCGACCCCGACGTCCATCCCGATCTTTCTCTGGATATATGCAAGTGACCACTGTACAAGGAGTTCTGAGAAATTTCCTCCTTTCAATATCTCGTTTACCGAGGGTTTCTCCCCCTGGTTCATGATGGCGGCGAACCTGGCTTTGTCAAGCTCAATCGCAACTACATCTGGCTGGTATTCCTCTATTGCCTGCCTTACTTCATCTACACTTGCCTGCGATACGTGTGCGGTTCCAACAAGCCTGATCTCACCCAACGGTCTTTACCCCCTCGCTGTCTATTATATTCATTTTATCTCCTGACAATCCGGCCGAACCGAATATCTCTTTTATCTTCTCAAATTCTTCCTGCTCAAAGAGAGCCCTTTGGATAAGCTCTTCTGCAATTCCTTCGGCTTCACCTTCGCTCATCGCAGCACCTGTTCCGGGGCAGTCGAATACCAGCAGTTCAGAACCTTCGAGCATAAACGGGTACGTCCTGCAGATAAGCGGCCTGAACTCATAGATCGTGCATCGTGAATTTTCGTCGAGAAAGTGGCACTTATCTCCGCTTCTCTTCAGGCACCACGCGAAGGTGAATTTCTCCCCGTTTGGGCCGTCGAGAATCTCGGGGTAGGGTTCGGCGATCTTGTCCCACGAAAGACCGGTGCCTTCCATTATTCTCCTGATCTCCGGTGCATTGACCATGACCAGGTTGGAGTTGTCGGACAACTGCGTGCAGCACCTGCCGCACAAACTACAGGAAAAACCGGTCTTTTTTATCCTCTCTTTTAGTTCTTCGGAATTGATCATAAAAAAATCAGATATTGTCCTGTGTTATCCTGTCAAAGTTCCTGAAAACCCTGCACCCGTCAACGGTGTGGCTCACTTCGGGATGCCACTGCAGGCCGTATATGTTCTTTTCAAAGTTTCCAATCGCCTCGTTGCCACAGACATTCGATCTTGCAAGGCATGCGAACCCTTCGGGAACTGTCTCCACCTCGTCGGCGTGTGAGGCCCATACGGATAACTTGTCGGGATAACCCTCAAGTATCCCGGTATGCTCCAGGATCTCTACATCGACGCCGCCGAATCCGCCCATCTTTCCTTTGATGACCGTTCCGCCGTACTTGGTGGCGATAATGTGCAGGCCGAGGCAGATCCCGAGTACCGGAACTCCCAGGTCCAGGTAATCGGGAGCATGGTTCGCCCTCCCGAGATCGGGCCCTCCGCCGAGGATAATTCCCCTGTATGAATCTTCAAGCTCTCCGGGAGGAACATCGTTTTTTATCATCATTGCGTCTATGTCGAGGTCCCTGAGCATCCTCTTGATCAGGTGATTGAACTGACCGAAATTGTTCACAAGGCAGATTGGAAGCATTTGTTAATAATTGGGGTTTTTAATGTATATTACTTTCACAGGGGGCATTCATGCCCGGGATGTCATGAAAATATAATAGAAAAAGATGGTGGAATTTTTCGGTTTTTTACCCGTATTTATCGAAGAAGGAAAGAATGGATTTCCAGATATCCTCTTTTGAATAGCCCATCATGTATGCAAGCCAGAGGGCACCCGAGATCAGTGCCCCTTCCTTTACTTCGCCGTTGCAGTATCTTGCAAGGGCGGCATTTCCGATATTCCCGAAATCGGGGTCGACAAACCATGCTGTTGCACCGACAAGCTCCGCAGCCGTTTCGATATTTGCTGTTTTGTCAGCCCTGACATATTCTGTGGTTATAAAGGGCGGCATCTCGTTTCCAAGACCCTTGATCAGCGCCTCCACGGCAAGCATCTGTGTTCCGCCGGAGAGAACCAGTGTCTGTTCATATCCTTTTGCGATACCTGCAACTACGGGCATCATGGGGTCTCCGCAGTAGCTCACGATGTCCAGTGGGTCCTTGATCCCGTCTGCTGCAATCCTTCTGGCTGCCCCTTCGCAGATCTCCTCCTTGAGGGATGAGGGGTTGCTGCTGTAACTGCTTGAAACGCCGACTTCATAGCCGAGCGTGCGGAGGACGCATAGGGCAGTTGTTGTTCCTCCTGGAACACTCTCGCCGAGGACAAGAAGATCGCTGTAACCGGAGAGCTGTTTTCCTATGGTTATTCCTCTTTCATACAGTGCACGTGCATCGGGTACGGCCGCACCCTCCCTCGGGTCCTTCCCCGGGCTTCCATAGGCATCTATACACGGCACAGCCGGCGGCTGTGCAAGTCCTGCATTTATTATCAGGGGGTTGATTCTGCAAAGTTCAAACATCGCCCTCGTGACAGTCGCAGGTGTTGCACATCCTGTGGGACTGAGGGGGATCGCAACATCTTTGGGCATCCCGTTCAGTATAAGTCCTGCATCCAGCCCGGGAGTCATAAGAGTTGCTTCCGGGTTAAACCCTGCTGCGGAAACCCCGGGAATTGTCGAAAGCATAGTGTTTGCGATGACCATTCCTGCCATTGGTTTTTCAAATTTAATATCTGGTTTGTATGATACAAACGGCATGGAATAATTTTTGCAGGCAAATGTATATGACAATTTGTTTTTGTTTAGATCAAAAAAACTGGCAGAACAGTTAAGGGCAAAAGAAGATATATTCTTGGAACAATAATGTTCCATGTGGAACAGAATCTGGAGTATGAGATAATCCTGCATCTCATGGAATCTGACAGTCATCCCAGGCGGATAGCGAAGGTTCTCAATGTTCCCCACACTACGATAATCCGAAGGCTGAAGAGTCTCGATGATATGAATGCAGTGGATTTCAGGGAAGAAGGGAGAAATAAGGTCTACTTTTTGGAAGGTACGCTGGAGGCGAGGTCGCTCATTATTTCTGCAGAGGTGTACAGGTCCATGAGAACCATCGAATTATACCCTCGCTTAAGGCCGCTCTTCAGTGCAATAATCCGCAATGAAGATGTCCGGCTGGCAATACTTTTCGGGAGCTATGCCCGGTGGGCACCGACATATAGGAGCGATATCGATATCTTCATAGAGACGAAAGACCGGAGCATCAAGACCGATATGGAGAAACTGCATTCCCGCGCAAGTGTGAAGATTGGTGATTTTGACAGGAGCTCGGATCTTGTAAGGGAGATCGAGAATAACCATGTAATAATCAGGGGGTTTGAGGATTATGTCGGAAAGACACGATTTTTACAGTAAAATACACCGGCAGGGGCATCTCAGGTCCGTTCCCCCGAGCATGGATATGAAGCGGGCGTACCAGCGGAAGTCGGAGAGCTATATCGTATCGGCAAGGATTCTTTTCGAGAACGGGAAACTCGAGGAGGCCGTCTCGATGATCTATTACAGCATGTTCTATATGGTCCTCGCCCTTATGTTCCGGACGGGGATTAAGTGCGAAAACCATTCTGCCGCGATATATCTCCTTGAGGATCTCTATGGCCTCGACAACAGTGCAATAATCCGTGCAAAGACCGAGAGGATTGACAAACAGTACTATATTGACTTCACCCTGACCCTCGAGGATATAGACGAACTGATGGAAGCCGCTGATGACTTCAATGCCTATATTATGAATTTTACAGAGAGGATGAAGGGCAGAGAAGTGGAGAGATTCAGGCAGAAGTTCCAGGAAATTGTCAGGTAAAGTCTTCTGGCTGTAATTTTGCTTTATGAATATTTGATACGGATGTCCGTAACATATATTATATATTACGGATAACCGTATTATGTGCCAGAATCTCCGGTAATAAGGCTCCGCCTGGCCCTCGGCTTTATCCAGTATGCAATGAACCTGCTCTGGGAGGTTGACAGGGGGAAGAAGAGTCCGCTTTCTGCTGCGGCAATCGAGATTATCTACACTGCTTACTTTTATCCCCTTTACATGGGAGAGGTAGCGGAGATGCTTGGGGTGAGCAGGAGCACCGCCACTGATCACATCAACTACCTTGAACGCGAGGGCTACGTCCGCCGCGAACCCGATGCGGCGGATAAGCGGAAGATCAGGGTGTATACTACCGATAACGCGGGAGAGTGGATTCTCTCTATCGAGGAGAGGCTGTTTGGTTATATCGAATCATGTCTTTCGGATCTGACCGGAGAGGAACAGGAGGAATTTGCTACCCTCTGTACAAGGTTCACCGGCGTTTCCGATGACCGGACATTTGGGGAGGCTGTATCCCAGATGAAGAAAAAGAGGGATGATTTCTGTGCTCCGCTCTTAAAAAGGCGCGAGGGCAGGCTACTTCGTCTTGAAGAGACGGCCGGTAATCGTTATCCCCCGGCTGCTGACAAAAATACCGAAAGGTGGAATAATATGATGTTTGAGAAAAGAGTTCCTGAGACCGAAGAGGGCATTCAGGACGAGTATACAGTTGAAATTTATGATGAGATGCAGAGAAACATGCGGGACGCAGGCCATCTCCCGGCAGGAGAGTATGTAAAGGGGGGCGTAGATTCGGGTGAAGTACTCGAGATCGGTCCGGGACCGGGATATACAGGTCTTGAATGGCTGAAAGCAACGGAGAATACGAAACTCACCTGTGTTGAGATCAGCCCTGAGATGATCAGTGTGGCAGAGAAGAATGCGGCTGATTATGGGCTTTCAGAACGGGTGAAGTATGTGGAGGGAAATGCCATGAGCATTCCGCTGGGCGACAACTTATTCGATGCTGTATTCTCTAACGGCTCGATGCACGAGTGGGAGGATCCTGTCGCTGTCTTCGATGAAATTGCAAGGGTGCTGAAGCCCGGTGGGCTTTACTGCATAACGGACCTGAGAAGGGATCTTTCAGAGGAGGTATACGGATATATGTATAATGCCTGCAGCCCGGAGGAGATAAGACCTGGTTTTAAATCCTCGGTCATGGCGGCGTATACTCCTGGTGAGCTGGAAACGCTACTCGCAGGCTCAAAGCTTTCAGGCTGGAATGTTATAGGGCACCCGTATGGCCTTGTGATCACCGGAAGAACAGAAAAATAAACAACAAAATTATCCGGAAAATCATATCCGGACAGAAGCTCTTTTTTACACCGTCATTCAAATTACTAATATCCATATGAAGGGCTTTTTCAGATCGATCGCGGCCACCTTTGGCTTCTGTACTATACTTCCTATTGGTAATAATGTGGATTTTGACTATTATGCAAAGCGCTACTACCTGATGCCGCTTGTCGGCTACCTGACCGGCTGCATTGCTGCAGGAGTTGCTATACTGTTTGGGAGCACACAATTTTCAGCGGCTGCATCTATCGCAGTGATATTGATCCTTTACGGCTTCAATCACCTCGACGGTCTTTTGGACTTTGGGGACGGCCTTATGGCGCACGGCAGCCGCGAAAAACGTATCAAAGCCCTGACAGACCAGAATGTCGGGGCAGGAGGGGTAGGTCTTGCAATGGTGGTGATACTGATGACATACAGTGGACTTTCATCCATATCCATGATGCCTGCGGCAATTATTGCGGCGGAGGTGTGTGCAAAGTTCTCGCAGGTTGCAATGATTGCACTCGGGGAGCCCCTTCGGGAAGGGATCCATTCATACGTCCGCTCATTCGGGAAAAATTACTATGTCATACCTGCTTTAATCCTGTGTATGCCTGTTATTCTCCTGCCTTTCTCACTGAAGGAATTCTCAGCCATCGCAGCCGCCCTGTTTATCTCCATAGCAGCCGTTTACTTCGCCGCCACACGTCTCTTCGGGGGTGTCAACGGGGACGTGGATGGAGCGACAGGAGAGATTACACGTATGGCTGTTATTGCTGCACTGGCACTGGCTGTTTGAAACAAGTGGTTAATAAACTGCAAAGCCCTTTTATTATATTCATGAGTGAACTGAGTTTTGGGGTTCATACACTTGGTGGCGTAATCACCGAAAGGGATGGTGATCTCTGCACAATAAGGCTGCGGATGCCTGCAGGAATCTTATCTGTTGAAAAGATGCGTGGTATCGCTGAAATAGCAGAGAGGTTCGGCCAGAACGAGGTGCATCTTACGACACGACAGACCGTGGAGATCCCTCATATCCACCATTCACGCCTTGAAGAGATCAGGCAGGCCCTTGCCGATAACGGGACGCCTCTTGGATCCGAGAAGGATGAGGTCGTAAATATCGTGGCATGCCCGGGGATTGAAAGGTGTAAATATGCAAACTCCGATTCGATAAATCTTGCAAAAAGACTTGACGAGAAGCTTTTTGGCAAGGACATGCCAGTGAAGATCAGGATGTCGATATCCGCATGCTCATATGCATGCACCAGTCCGGTCCTGAATGAAATTGGCATAACCACGAGGGTTGTTCCACACCGGACTCCCGGCCTTTGCACGGGATGCGGCCAGTGTACGGAGTATTGCAAGGAAGAGGCGATCTGTGTAATCGGGGGAGAAGCAAGAGTGGATCCTGAAAAGTGCATCGAATGCGGCGTTTGTGTCACTTCATGCCCCTTTGAACTCGTTGATATACGGAAGAAGTATTATCTCATCACCATCGGTGGACGCAGGGGGAGGCACCCTCAGATGGGGCGCGTTCTCGCTGAGGTTGACAATGAGGACGATGTCGTAAATATTGTCGATCGCATGGTCTACTGGGTATACCGGAGGGCCTGGTCGGGCAGGCTTCTCTCGGATCAGCTTGAAGACATCAAATTCGATTCATTCAAAAATGAGGTCCTTCCGGGACTTCTTAAAAAAGAGTAATATCTGTTTTTCAATATGAATAGAGGGTGGTAAAGCCCTCTCCTTTCTCATCGCTGCATACTATTGCAGTGCCGTCCCTGATGAGGGTCATGAACATCATATGCGCTGCCATAAGTTCCTCGTCAGGACTCTGGCCTTTTTGTATGCCTTCCATCTTGGACTTCTGCGGCGCTTTTATTGTTCTCTTGTTTACAATAACGCCTTCACAGAATTTGCAGTATGCGCAGTGACTGTATACGGAAACCTCCTCATTCCGGCATTTTACGGTTGCCTTATTGCCTTTTTCGTCCTTTTTTATCTCAAGCGATTTCATCTTATACTAACCTGTTATTTAAATCAAGATAAATATCTATTTTTTTGCTTTCTTTCGATCGATAATGACCCTGATTGGTTCACAACGAAATCTTTTATATGGCTGGTTTCCATATATAAGATACTCGTACCCAAGCGATTGGACGAATTTGAGTAATCAATAAATTTGAGGTTAAGATTATGGCATCAGACAAGCCACACATGAATCTGGCCGTGGTTGGACACATTGACCACGGAAAATCCACAACTGTGGGTCGTTTACTGTTTGAGACCGGTGCTGTGCCTGCGCACATCATTGAGAACTACCGTAAGGAAGCAGAGTCAAAAGGAAAGGGGTCCTTTGAATTTGCATGGGTTATGGACAACCTTAAGGAAGAGCGTGAGCGTGGTATTACAATCGATATCGCACACAAGAGATTCGATACCGACAAGTACTACTTTACAATCGTGGACTGCCCTGGTCACCGTGACTTCATCAAGAACATGATCACAGGTGCATCACAGGCAGACGCAGCACTCCTCGTCGTAGCTGCACCTGACGGTGCAATGGAGCAGACAAAGGAGCACGTGTTCCTTTCAAAGACACTCGGTATCAACCAGCTTATCGTCGGTGTCAACAAGATGGATGTATCAAAGTACGACGAGAAGCGCTTTGAAGAGGTCAAGGCCGAAGTCAGCGACCTTATCAAGATGGTAGGTTTCAATCCTGCAGAAGTTCCGTTCATCCCTATGTCCTCTTTCGCAGGAGACAACATCGCATCAAAATCAGAGAACACACCATGGTACAAAGGACCGATCCTTCTTGAAGCACTCAACGATCTTAAGGCACCCGAGATCCCCGTCGATCTTCCGTTCCGCCTTCCAATTCAGGACGTATACTCGATCTCAGGTATTGGAACAGTTCCTGTGGGACGTATTGAGACAGGTATCATGAAGAAGGGAATGAAAGTATCATTCATGCCTGCAAACAAGACTGGTGAGGTCAAATCAATCGAGATGCACCACGAAGAATATGCAGAGGCAAAGCCTGGTGACAACGTCGGATTCAACGTCCGTGGTATCGGAAAGAACGATATCCGCCGTGGAGATGTCTGTGGTCCTGAGGATGCGCCCCCGTCGGTTGCAGAAGAATTCACAGCACAGATTGTCGTTCTTCAGCACCCCAGTGCAATCACAATCGGATACACACCTGTATTCCACTGCCACACAGCACAGGTTGCATGTACATTCACAGAACTCCAGAAGAAACTTGACCCGCGCACAGGTCAGGTAAAGGAAGAGAACCCAACATTCCTGAAGGCAGGAGATGCTGCAATCGTCAAGCTCCGCCCTGTCCAGCCTCTCGTTATCGAGAAGTTCAAGGACATCCCCCAGCTTGGAAGGTTTGCAATCCGTGATATGGGTTCAACAATTGCAGCCGGTATGTGCATAGACATCGACCTCAAAGATATGAGATAATCCGGTCCTCAATATTTTTTTTGGTGAACAGAAATGCAAAAAGCAAGAATTCGTCTTTCCGGAACCGACTTTGAAAAAGTCGAAATGGTTTGCGACCGTATTAAAGAAATTGCAGAGAGAACAGGCGTAAACCTGGCAGGTCCGGTACCCCTTCCCACAAAGAAGCTGGTTGTACCCATCCGCAAGAGTCCCGATGGTGAGGGTACTGCGACATGGGACCGCTGGCAGATGCGTGTTCACAAGAGACTAATCGATCTCGATGCAGACGAGCGTGCACTCAGGCAACTGATGCGCATTCAGGTGCCCAAGGACATCGGCATTGAGATAGTTCTCGAGAATTAAACAGGAGGCGGCATTTGAGAGCCGCAGGATTAACCTCTCAATTCAAAGGTTTCTTTACTTTTGAGAGGACTCTTGTTCTGATATTTTTAGCAGGTCTTATTCTTAGGCTTGCGTTTTTGGATTTAAAATTATTTCATCATGACGAGGCCATCCACTCGTGGTTTTCCTGGAGGCTTCTGACTCTTGGTGAATACAGCTACGATCCGGTATATCACGGGCCATTCTTGTATTATATTACAGCGGGAGTCTTTGGATTATTCGGTGCAGATGAGTTCACGGCAAGGTTAATTCCTGCAATCATGGGGAGCACTCTCTGCCTGTTTGTATATCCCATATACAGGCAGGGATACCTGACCCGGATTCAGGCGGTTGTTGCAGCTGTTTTTATTGCAATATCTCCTGATCTTGTTTATTTCTCCCGGTTTCTGAGGAATGATATCTTTGTGGTATTCTTCACGCTTGTAATCCTGATTGCGACTTTATACTACATTGATAGAGGCAGGCTTCGGTATGCACTTGCTGCAGGAGCGGCTGTTGGTCTCGGGATGTCATGTAAGGAGAATATGCCCATAGTCGTCCTGGTATTCGGAGCGTTTCTATTTTATCTGATATATACAGGGAAATGGAAACTTCCACGGCTCTGGATCCGTGATCTTGCATGTGCAATTATAATTGCACTGGGTATTATGGCGATATTTTATTCGTCATTCGGTGCAGTCCCCGAGATGCTTACTACGGGGTGGCTGGATGCAATCGAGCACTGGACTGCGATGCACCAGGAGCAGAGACTCGGCGGGCCGCCGTATGTGTATATTCTTCTGTTCATCCTCTATGAACTGCCGGTCTTCATACTCGCGATATATTCGGTCTGCAGGTTCTTTTTAGGAGAAAGGAAACTGTTGGAGAGATTCAAAAAGTCAGTAAAGCCGGTTGAAGCTGAGTTTCCAGAAGATTTATTTGAAGATGCAACCGCTGAGGCTGAAACTGATGTCAGTTCATCACCCGATGATCGTGACTTCATGCCTGTTCCTGCAGAGGCAGCGACGGAAACGGAGGATATATGGGCTGGCACCGAAGACCCGAATGTTCCGTCTGGCGAAGGCAGGGATAATGTCGAAATTTTACCTGTTCCGGTTGATAAAAAAACAGAATTTGCAAGATTCTGCATATTCTGGATGATTGCATCGATTGGAGTATATGCATATATCGGAGAGAAGGTGCCATGGCTTATACTGCACCAGCTCGTCCCGATGATCTTTGTGTCGGTATTCTATATTGAAAAATGGAAGAGTTGGGTTCCGGTAATCGCATCTGTCTTCCTTATAGTGATGACGCTCCATGTCGCTTTCACCCCGGCGGATATCAACGAACCAATAGTTCAGGTCCAGAATTCCGAAGACCTTAGAGAGATCTTCGCCATGATCGACGCCTCGGACAAGGTTGCCGTCGATTTCGATGAGAGATGGCCGTTTGCATGGTATTATTTCAGTGAGGAAGGAAAGAAGGTCAATTATGTGACCAACATGGATGAAAACCTGAATTACCTGAAAAACGGCGGTTTTGATGTCATCATCGCTCACGATGGAAAGAATATCTCCATGCCCGGATATGACAAATACACTTTAAAGAAAAGTTACTGGTTCTCGATCTATGACACTGGAGACAGACTTATCCCATACTATTTCCTTAGGGACGGAAAGGTTGGAAGCCTGAACTTCGATGTTTTCGTGAGAAACAACAGTCTGAGTATTTGATTAAAATTCTTTTGGCGAGGGAGGTGGCTTTCCTTCCTCAAGGATTGTTTTTATAGATTATAAGGGCCCTAAGGCCCTTACAGGGCAGCCCATGCGAGAGTATTGCTACGCAAACCTTCGCAAATGATGATAGCCCGGTTGATATAGCTATCCAGTAAAATCCTAATCTTCAGGCAACCCTTACGCAGTTCGCTTCGCGAACACGCCCTGACCTCAGGGCTTGCGTCATCGCGATAGCCTGGCCTGGATGCTACCTAAGGTTACCTCTAAAAACCGGATTTCATGAAATGAAGAGGTGGCCGAAGTCCGCCATGGGTTTCGAAAGGGCGACAGCCCTTCGGTTGCCTCGGCCGGGGAGAGAACTAATTTTTTAGATCATTTACCTACAAATAACATTAACAGAACAGGAGCTGGAAGGGATGCTCGTCCATCCCTTCCTGCGACATATCGCGATCAGGGGGAGGGTAATAGGGAGGGGGAAGATCCACCTCTCTTGTACAATCTTCTCAAATCTTATTTTACATTACATTCATATTTTTATGTGTCAGGATCAATCTTTCATCAGGACGAACTATCATGGATACGGGAAAAGCAGAATGGCTTTGGCAGTGTACTATACCCGATAATACGGAACTTCAGGAGCATACTCTGAAAACAAACCGCTGTATTATAATCGGAGAGCGATGCACTATAGATTACGGGCTGAAGGGAGACGAAATCCTTGTCAGCGAGTTCTGCAAAATAAATGGCAATATCAATTGTGACGGGGATTTCCGTCTCGACAACTGGTCTGAAGTGAGTGGGGATATCTATGTCAACGGAGATGCTTTCCTTGGTGAAGGTGTTAAGGTCAGCGGTAAACTTGTCGTAGAGGGGGATCTCGATCTGGGAGATAACGTCCAGATAGAACAGGGATTTGAAGCCCGGGGATGGATATCAATCAGGAATCCGATGCCTGTTATAACATATATTCTTCTTTACCTGATTACACTTCTTGGCCTTGAAAAGGAGGAGGATATATCAGATTTTTTCAGAAGTCTGGTTGAAGAAGATGATGAAAGTGAAAAATCAATTCCTCTTGTAGTTCCCCCGCAGTCCGTTTTGGATATGGAGATATTTTCATCTCCCGGTAAGATGACTGTCGGCAGGGGGTGTCGTCTTCATGGCAATATCCGTGCAAAAACAATAACGGTTCATGAAGGTTGTACAATCTTCGGCAGCCTTAGCGCCGAACAGGCAATAACTATCATGGAGTCTAACGTAATACACGGGGCGGTCACATCACAGGCAGGAGATGTGGAAGTAAGGAAAGAATCGCATGTCCTTGGGGATCTTTCCTGCAAAAATCTCATAATAGATGAGAGGTCTCACATAGATGGCATGATCATCGCACCCGGCGGTGTAAAAATTCAGAGGGATACATGAAAATACTTGAAACATTTGAAATAGAGGATTGCAACTGCATTGAACCGACACTGATGGATCAGCTTGAAGAAGGCTACACTGATATGGCCGTTACGCTGGATGCAGATGAGGCAAGACTCCTTATCGATGAGAAAGAAGATCCAATCGCCCTGGCCCTGCACAGTTCCGGTAAATGGATTGTATCTTCATATATCTACCGTGAACCTGAATTAAGCATAATCGAAAAGTTCGAACAGTGTGGAGGAGATATATTCCAGGAAACCCTGGCTGATTATACCGATTCGATACGTGAGTATTACTGCCGTGACATTGTCAGGGACTTTCCCGATGTGGTTGAGGACAACCGACCCGGGCGAGATATCCTCATAACGGAACTTATCGAGGAAGTCTTTGGAACCGGATGTGGAAATATAAAGACTGCTACGGATTTCTGCTGCGGTTCCGGTGTGGCAACATCGGTTTTGAACGGGATGGATATGGACACTCTTTCCTTTGATCTTGATGCCACACTGATATCGCTTGGCATTCAGAAAGGAAGGCTCGATCCAGGAAGGGCCATGTGCATAGACGGAAGAGCCGCTTCAATGTTCTGTCCGCCGACTGACCTTTGTCTAGCGCTTATGCTCGGTGACATCAATAATATCAATTACATGATCTGGGAGAGCATGATTGGTGAAATCCTTACGATAGGGAAAAAATCGTTGATATCGGTCGCAACAGAATCCGAAGCAAAGATGGTGGAGGGATGGCTGACAGATGAAGGAGCCTCGGTCAGTACATTTGAAAACACACGCGATCCAATTTATGATCGTCATGTCCTGGTAGCAGAATAATACTAAATCAGCTTTCTATCTTTTTTATGAGTTTCATTGCAAAGGTTCTGACGTTTGGATCGTCGGTATCTACGACTGCTTTTTCAAGATAAGGTATTGCAGGCTTTCCTTTCCCAAGCAATGCATTCTCTGCTTTTATTCTGACGGGGGTGCTGCTGTCTCCCAGGGCATGTATGAGGGGCTGAATGGATGCCTCGCCGTCTATCTTCTCGATAACCTCTACGACACCTGCCCTGAATTCAGGGTTGCTGTCATCCAGCAATTCTGTAAGATCCTCGATTGCCTGTTCGCCGATCCTTTCAATCTCTTCCCAGTTTTCTTTTGCTGCAAGGTAGAAGATAATGTCCCTCTCTGTTTCCGGAACCCATGAGAGCGATTCGAGGGCAAAAGCAATCTGGTTCCTTTTATGCTCTCCTGAAGTGAGTGCATCGAGTAGATATGGTATTGCGTCGTTTCCGGAATTTTTAAGCGATTCTGAAGCCTTTTTGCACATGGAATAATCTTCTGAATCGAGAACTGAGATCAGGGTTTCGATTGCTTTCTGATCGCTGAAGTACCCAAGCGAAACAATTGCGGCACTTTTCACCCTGGTATCTTCATCGCTGGTTACCGCAAAAATGAGAGCATCCAGACCTTGTTTATCTCCGATGAACCCGAGAGATTCTGCAGCCACCATTCTCACAATGGGGTCGTTTTCTTCATACAAAACTTCACAAAGTGCTTTAATGGTCCGGTCTTCCGGTATTTTGGCAAGGTTCTGTGCAAGGATAATTTTAACGGACGGCCTGCCTGTTTTCAGTTCCTTTATCATACCCTTCAATGCAGGGTCGCCCATGCCGGTAAGAATTTCTGCAACAAGATTCTGGAATTCCGGACTTTTATCATCTATGGAGTTAATAAGGGGTTTGATGGCCGAATCGCCCAGCAAAGAGATCTTTTCGACCGCCTCCATCTGGACCATCGTGTCGCTGCTCCTCAGCGCATTTATGAGTTTACCAATCCCTGTGGATTCCGCCTGTGCGCCCTCAGGTGCCACTTTTTCAATTATAGCTTCTGCCTCGTCGCCAAGGTAACCAAGGGCTTTGAGCCTGACATTTTCGTTACTGTCCGCTGTAAATTCAGCCAGTATTTCCTTTGCCCTGAGATCCTCGATTCCTGCGAGAACCATGATAATTCCGTTCTTTTCGATCTCATTGCCCTGAACCCTTATTCGCCTAGCCTCATCCATAAGAGCGTTGAACATCAGGTCGCTCATATTCTGGAGGGTGGCTACCGCACTGGCCCTGACATCATACTCCCTGTCATTGAGCATTCTGACAGCAAGTGATATTGCAAGAGGATCCGTTATTCTGCCAAGTGATTCGAGGGCAGTAATCCTTGCGTCAAGATCACTGCTTTCAATGGCTTTTTTGAGATATGGCAGGGAATTGCTTCCTATTTTTGATACTGCGATTGCAGACTCCTTCCGAAGTTCCTGGTTTGAGTCTGAGAAGCATTTAATAAGCGAAGGGATGGATTTTGGCTCCTGAATAAGGCCGAGGGAATGGGCGGAAGCCATTCGGACATTGGAGTTCTCATCACCCAGGGTTTTGGCGATGTACGGTGCAGCTTTCTTGCTCTTTAGATCTCCAAGAGCTTCTATGGCGGCAATCCTCACGCTGTCTTTTTTGTCAAGCATAAGGTAAAGAATGCAGTCGGTTGATGCTATGCCGCTTTGCTTCAGGTTTTCTATGGCTGCAGATCTTACGATATCATTTTGATCGCAGAATGCCTTTGCAAGTCTTTCAGCTCTTTCTCCTTCGATGCCGCACCCATGCAGCCTTTTGATCCAGACCACTTCTATTTTGCTCTCTTTTGCACCCATAGAAGCTTTCTGCCTCTTAAGCTGCTCCTCTATAGATTCATCCTTTGTTTCTTTCTCTTTATCTTTTGGCTGGGGCTTCTTTTTCTTTGCACTCTGGGAATCCTTCTCTTTAATCCTGGCGGCTGCTTCTTTTGCTGCTTTTCTTATTGCGGGGTCCTTGCTTTTCAGAGCTTCATTTATCGCTGCATAACCTACACTGCCCATTGCCCTGAGAACTTCGGTGCACTTCAGCCTGATTCCCGGATTTTCGTCACAGAGACCCTGTATGAGGATAGGGACGGCACTTTCGCGCATCTGGACCAGATCAGCCCATCTCTCCTTTACCATAAGGAATCTGGCTTTTTCATTGCTGTTGGCGGGTTTCCACCCTGTTCTTTCAAGGGACCACGAGGCTTCGACTCTCACGGAGGGGTCTTCATCATCCAGTGATTTGACAAGATGTGGCAGGAGTCTTGGATCATTGATCTCTCCGATTGCCTCGACAGCCGCATGCCTTACGACTGCATCTTTGTCGGTTATAAGGATGGAAAGAGGTTTTAGTATCTCATCCGATTTGATTTTTTTAAGAATTCCCGCTATTCTTTTCCTGACCTTGGGATCAGGGTTTTTCAGGTCCACTGACAGTACTTCCACACCTTCTTTTCCCGTTTTGGCGAGAGTGTCATAATCTTCAATGGCGTAATAAAAATGCGCAGCCTCCCTGTTGTTGGCCGGTTTCCATTTCATATTGGAAAGGGATTTTGCAGCCTGCCTGCTGACTTGGGGATTCTTATCAAGAAGAGCCCGCACAAGGAGTTTTGTCACCTCATCTCCCAGGTAGCCAAGGTATCCAAGTGCAAGAGCCGCACCTCTCCGTGATTTGTAGTCGTTGCTTTTTAATGCCTCTTTAAGAGGTTTTATGGCTTTTTGTCCAGTTTGGCCGATAGCTCGTGCTGCTCCGTCACGAACTCTTTCTTTCCCGGTTACAAGGAGTTTCATCAGGGTTGGAATAGCCGGCTCCCCGTATGTACCGAGAATTTCTGCTGCACCTGTTCTGATTAAAGAATTGTCGTCGTTAAGGGCCTTTAGAAGAGGAACCACAGCAGGTTTTCCTGCCTGGCTAAGCCTTATTGCAGCGTCCTGCCTTTTTTCCCAGTCTTTTGATCCAAGAGCAATGATAGAATCCTCAATAACGGGTTCTTTTGAGGATTTATCTTCTTCTCTGTTATCTTTACGATCAAAAAGTGCCATGGAATGCCCGAAACCCCGTTCAAGTTATAGAAGTGCTGTATATAATGATCTGATTTTTCTCTGATATTAAACTGGTCTTATTGATACAATTACGTTTGTATTATATTTCACTTTGTACAACAGGGTATGCAGTAAAACCACTTTGGATTACGGTTTTGATCATGGGAATGAAGAAAATACCCGAACTTCTTGCTCCCGCAGGTTCCATTGAATCTCTCCGGGCGGCGGTTTCTGCAGGAGCGAATGCTGTATATCTCGGGGGAAAGAAATTCGGTGCAAGAAATCTTGCATCCAATTTCACCGCGGAAGAGCTTAAAGAGGCTGTAGATTACTGCCATTCACGCAATGTCCGCGTTTATGTAACTCACAATACACTCGTACACGACTCCGAGATCCCTGATTCGGTCAATGAACTGTATTCTCTTTTCAGTGCAGGAGTAGATGCGGTTCTTTTGCAGGATTATGGAGTTCTTTCACTTGCATCTGAACTGATCACCGGTCTCGAACTGCATGCATCGACCCAGATGACAATTCATAACCCCGAAGGCGTCTTATGGGCTGCGGAAAAAGGCATATCGAGAGTTGTTCTCTCAAGGGAGATGAGCCTGGAGGATATCAGTGCAGTCAGAAATTCTCCGGGCACAGAGGATACTGGGCTGGAAGTCTTCATTCACGGCGCCCTGTGCTGTTCATATTCTGGCCAGTGTCTGCTTTCATCTATGATAGGGGGCAGGAGCGGGAACAGGGGTCTTTGTGCCCAACCCTGCAGGAAAGAGTATGAGATCCTCTCTCTGGAATATGATGAGTCGGGGAAGATCCGGGAAAAAAGGAAACAGGGTTCCTGCTACATAATGTCTCCTGCCGATCTCTGTACATACCCTAAACTGGATTTAATTGCCGGGTCAGGAGTGAACTCCCTGAAGATCGAGGGCCGGATGAAATCGCCTGAATATGTGGCGACAGTCGTTTCAGTCTACAGGAGGGCGCTGGATATGATTGCCGAAGGCAGATGGTCCCCTTCTGAGGAGGATGAGGGATCCCTTCTGCTCGCGTTTAACAGGGGCTTTACAGGAGGATATATCTCCGGGGAGTCGGGTCAGGCAATAATGTCGGTGGATCGTCCGGGAAATAGGGGTGTTTATGCAGGGAAAGTCGTTCGTTACGATCCGGCAAAGAGGAAGGTGACTGTCCGGGCGGACGGTCGGGTTGTCCCGCAGGCGGGTGACGGCATTCTTATCCGGCAGGCGGGTCGTGGAGAGGATTTCGGGCTTGAAATCCCGGGAAATGCAGAAGAGAGAGGTAAAGAAATATCGTTCCATGTCAAATACCCCGTCGTTCCTGAGAGCAGCGTATATATTACAAAGAGTATCTCACTGGCAAAGAAAGCGAAGGAAATTGCATCTTCGCCCGGGGGTGTCGCAAAGAAGATACCTGTATGCTTAAGAATCGATTTTGATGGTAAAGTGCCCGTTGCAACCGCCTCGTTTTTGTCCCTTCACGGGGAGCTCTCATATGAGTTCAGGGCCGGATTTGCAATGGAGGAGGCAAAGAGCAGACCCGTTGGTCCTGACAAATTAAAGGAGATCTTCTGCAAAACCGGGAATCTGCAGTTTGAGGTTGAAAAATATGAGTCCATTTATGAAGGGGGGCTTTTTGCTCCAGTCTCCCTGCTGAACGAATTCAGGCGTGACCTTTTTGCCGGAATTGAAAGGAGGCTGATTGAGGTATGCCAGCCTACTGAGGAAGAAAAGGGAGAAGCGGCGGAGAGGATCAACATGTTTCTCTCCTCAATACGGCCGCAGGGGGCGGGGCATCAGTCAATGGCAGCAAATCCGGCAGTATCGGTCTATGTCTCATCTGCAGGTTCTGCTGAAGCGGCCCTCCGTGGAGGGTGTTCGCGGTTGTATTGCGAGATTGAAACCTCCCGGGCCGGTGATACAGGAACATATGCCCGGGAGCTGGCGAAAGCCATCTCAACTGCGCAAAAATACAATGCGGAATTTATATGGAAATGGCCCCGGATAACCGATCGTTCCTTCTTCAAGACCGCTGAGGAGATCCTGAATCTTTTGGGAGATGAAAAGCCCGACGGTATTATAGTGGAGAATCCGGGAGACGGGATCGCCGCCATGCGGATTGGTGAAGGTATCCATCTCTTCGGCGGTCAGGGGCTGAACATATTCAACCATCCTGCTGTTAGGATGTTCTCTGCTGATTATACACTGCTTACGCTTTCATGTGAGCTTAACAGGTCTGAATTAAAGACACTCTGCGGGATGGCAGATTCCTGTTCAAACCGTCCTTTGCTTGAATACATGATTCACGGTCCGGCTGAGATTTTTATATCGGAAAATAATCTTCCTGAGTCCTCTTTAGGTGAAAAATATTCTCCTGGGAGAGATTACGGGATGGCTGACAGTACGGGAAGGATCTTCCCGGTCCTTGTTGACGGGTACGGGAGAACGCATGTGTATAATTCAGCAGTTACATGCCTGATTGACAGCATTCCCTGGGTTCTTGACACGGGCATCGACGGGATATCGCTTGACCTGAGGCTCTCTCCCCCGGAAACGGTTGAAAAAGCGGTTGCCCTCTATAATGAAGCAATTGCCGCATCACGCGAAAAAGGCAGGGAGAGGTCCGCGGTGCTAAGCTCACTTAAAAAAAAGATATCAAAATTATACGGTGGCGAAATCACCGCAGGCCATTTCAACAGGGGTGTCTGAAGTTTTAATTGAGGCCGGCAATCCGCCATTCGTTTGAATATACGGTGAATCTCTCGTCCCTTGCAAAGCAGACGAGGGTGATCCCGCTATTCCTTGCGACGCTGATACCCCCTATTGTGGAGGCTGCCTTTGATATTATTATGGGTATTCCTGCATTTGCGCATTTGGAGACCATCGCCGAAGGCTGTCTCCCTGTACAGCCGACGTAGCATTCTGAGAGGTCGATCCCGTTCAGCGCCGCAAAGCCGATGATCTTGTCGATTGTGTTGTGACGCCCGATATCAGTCATCTTCGCCAGAACCTCTTCGTCCTTAAAGAGGACCGAACAGTGCATGCCGCCGGTCTTTTTCCATTCTTCGGAAACTATCATACTGCTGATCCTGAAAACCATATCCTTTGAGATCCTGATATCCGATTCTACGGTTTTGGGGGGCCCGACGATATCAGTCCCTCCCGAGGTGGAGCACTCCTTCACGATCCTGTCCGGGGCAAAATCACCTGTGCCATATACAAAGACCCTGTTGCCCCTTACATCCACTTCGGTGACCTGGTCCGACAGTCCCTCTGAGACAACATATCCCGCCCCGAGCTCGGCGATATTTTCGGCGTTTGCAACCTGTGTCGTGATGTATGAATCGTTTAAGAAGATTTGGACTCTGTCTTCCGGTGCGATGCAGTCCGAGATCCTGAACTCCCCGTCACGTTTTATCTTCAGGGCTTCAACAGTTTCAAGTCTCATCATTTCAGGGTGCTCCTTTGACAGGCTTTCCCTGTGCCCTGATCTTTTCAAACTCCTCTTCCGATCCTTTTGTCTTAAGCAGCATGGTGCCGAAGCAGGGCTTTTTAAAAAAGAACAGGATCTCCTTTTTCTTTTTAAGGAATCCTACATACAGGGGATCCTCCCCGAGTATGTTTACTCCTCTGATTGTGTAATGTTCAGGCATCTCCCATACCTCCGGCGCTTTTTTGAATATGTATTCTATTGCCTCTTCCCTTGATATATCAGGATTGATGGTCTCCGGGCAGAGTTTATTGACACACCTGTTCATATGATATTCAAATCATCAGAACAGGGCAATAAATGTTTTTTGTTGTGGTCTGGTGCCGGCAGTGATATTATTAGATATAAAAGCAAACTTTTCCCGCAGTATGTATGCAAAACGTCTTGATAATCTTCCCCCGTATCTTTTTGCCCAGATAGACAAGCTTAAGGCTGAAAAGAGGGCGGAAGGCGTAGATATAATTGATTTTGGTGTGGGCGATCCCGATCTCCCGACACCATCCCATATTGTTGATTCTCTCTGTGAAGCTGCAAGAGATTCGGCTACCCATCACTACCCTGACTATACCGGAATGCTTGAATACCGCGAAGCGGTTGCCTCATGGTACAAATCGCGGTTCGACGTAGATCTCGACCCTAAGACCGAAGTACTCGCACTTATTGGTTCAAAGGAAGGCGTCGCAAACGTGCCCGAGGCGTTCGTCAATCCCGGCGAATACGTCCTTGTTCCTGATCCCGGCTACCCGGTATACAAGACCTCCACCCTCTTCGCCGAGGGAAAGGTATGGGAGATGCCTCTTACCGGTGAGAACGAGTTTCTTCCCGATCTTGATGCAATCCCTGCAGATGTGCGGAAGAACGCGTCACTGATGTTCATCGGGTATCCCAACAACCCTACGGCGGCGGTTGCACCGCTTTCCTTCTTCAATGAGGTCGTGGAGTTTGCAAGGGAGAACGAGATCGTCGTTGTTCACGACAATGCCTACTCTGAGATTACGTTCGACGGTTATAGGGCTCCATCTTTCCTGCAGGCTGACGGTGCAAAGGAGGTCGGAATGGAGATGCACTCACTCTCCAAGACATACAACATGACCGGCTGGAGGATTGGAATGGCTGCAGGCGGCGAGGGGCCGATTGCAGGCCTTGGCAGGGTCAAGACAAATGTCGATTCCGGCGCATTTGATGCGATCCAGCGGGCTGCGATCACTGCTCTCACTTCATCACAGCAGTGCGTAGACGACGCATGTAAGGTATATCAGGAAAGACGTGATATTTTAGTATCAGGATTAAAGGGTCTTGGATTTGATGTAACTGCACCCCAGGCCACGTTTTACGTGTGGATGAAGGTTCCCGATTCGATGAGCTTTACGCAGAAGATGCTCAACGAGGCCGGAATCGTTGTTACTCCCGGCACAGGGTTTGGAAAATACGGCGACGGCTATGTAAGGTTCGCTATTACCCGTGAAGTCAGCAGAATAAACGAGGCCCTTGACAGAATGAGGAGGATTGACTTTTGAGACTACCTGATCACCTGACCATAAGGAACGGACACCTGCATATAGGACAGCATGATATGGTCGAGCTTGCCGCACAGTACGGCACACCATGTTATATCTCGGATGAAGAGCGCATCAGACAGAACTTCCTTCGCTACAACAGTGCGCTGAGAGAGCATTACGGCGCCGTTCAGCTTCTTTATGCCGCAAAGGCAAACGGGAATCTTTCTGTAATGAGGGTTCTCGCGAAGCTCGGAGCCGGTGCGGATGTATTCTCCTCTGGGGAGCTTCACCTTGCACTCCTTGCCGGAATGCCTCCGGAAAAGCTGCTGTTTAACGGGAGTTCAAAGTCAAGAGAGGATCTCGAGCTTGCTGTCGAGAAGGGTGTCCGTGTATCAGTGGATTCTTTCGACGAACTGAAGCAGCTGTCAGATGTTTCAAAGGAGAAGGGCAGGGAGGTCGAGATCTCGTTCAGGGTAAACCCTGCACTTGAGGTTCCCACCCACCCGAAGATTGCAACAGGACTTGCGACGAGCAAGTTTGGCATCCCTGCCGGACAGATTCTCGATGCTTACAAGGCTGCAATCGAGGCGGATAACGTAACCCCTGTAGGTATGCACTGCCATATCGGATCCCAGATCCTCGAAGTGGCTCCTTTTGCAAAGGCCGCTGAGGTAATGGTGGACCTTGCAGGGCAGATCTCCGATCTTGGTGTAAGGCTTGCTTTCATCGATATCGGCGGAGGACTTGGCATACCATACAACCGCGAAACCGATAAGATGCCTACGCCTGAAGAGTATGCAAAGGCCGTAATACCTGTCTTCCTGAAAGGAATAGAGAAGTACGGGATCAAGCCGCAGCTCTGGGTTGAGCCGGGCAGGTATCTCCTTGGGGATACGACCGTCCTGCTTACAAAGGTGAACTCTGTCAAGAAGGCACACAAGAACTTCGTCAACGTGGATGCCGGATTCAACCTCCTTCTTCGCCCTGCCATGTACGACTCGTATCATGAGGTGGTTGTAGCAAACAGGGCCGATGAGGAGCCTGGAGAGACCTATACGGTTACAGGCCCGATCTGCGAGACCGGGGACATTATCGCAGCGGACAGGAAGCTCCCGGTAGTTTTCGATGACGATCTTATCGCTGTTCTTGACTGCGGGGCGTATGGGTATTCAATGTCTTCACAATATAACAGCCGCCCAAGATGTGCCGAGGTTATGGTGAAGGCAGAGAAATCGGCACCCATGCGCAGGAAGGAGAGTGTAATCGATATTATCAATACGATGCAGAAGCTTCCCTGGCATGAGGAATAGGGAGTAAGAGGCAGTTGAGAATCCATTATGGCCTGATGGATGACCTCTGCTCATGGGAGGAGTTTGAAAGGCTCGTTGAAGGCAGGATCACTGAATCCGGTGACGAGTCTGATGAGAGGTCTGCCGCAATAGGGGTTGTGAAGGATGCCGGAAGGCTTCACACAAAAATATCCGCGATTCGGGCAGGCCCCTCTCTGGTTTCTTTTTTTTGCAGGGTAATAGAAGTTAAAAGTGCTGAAAAGTTTGACCGGTCTGACGGCGGTTCAGGCTTCGTATCACGCATCCTGTGTGGTGATGAGACCGGAGAGCTAATACTGACTCTCTGGGATGACAAGGCCTTTGCATCGGCTGAGATATCCAAAGGGGAGATCCTTGAGGTCGTCGGCAGGTTCAAAAGAAGAGGGGGTGTTGATGTCGCTGATCTCAGGAAACCGGAGAATCCTGAAATAATCTGCCTTCGTGACTCAGGGATGCGGACTTTCAGCCCTGTCTCAATCGACTGTGTTATCCTTGCCTTCGCAGGTGAAGGGAGTTTTCAGGCTTCTGATGGGAGGCAGTCAAAATATATCCGTATAATTGCCGGAGATTCTTCGGGCGAGGCTGAGATCATGTTCTGGAACAATGAACAGGTCAAGGACCTTAAAGCCGGCGATACCGTCCACATATCCGGCATGCATGAAAGGCCGTCCTCGGGATCAAAGAGGAGTTATTCTGCGGATGAAGGCAGCATGGTTTTCTCTCTCCCGGCAGACCCCTGGGGTGTCGTGCACAAGTTTTCTTCCGGGATATCGGAGATTCATGAAGGCTGGAGCGGTTCGATATCGGTATTGATAGAGGATCCCGGGGAAGTACGTGAGTTTATCACTCGTAAAGGCACCCCTTCGCATGTCAGAAACCTGCAGGTGTCTGATGAGAGCGGGACGGCAACGCTTGTTATATGGGGTGAACAGGCGTGCATGCCTGTTATTAAGGGTGACAGGGTTGAGGTGTTCTTTGCCGGGGCAAAAGAGAAATCCCGAATTTCAGTTAATACGAAAAAGTCGCAACCCCCTGAGATCTATGCCGGTTATGGATCATTTGTATCGCCAGTCGAGACCGGGGGCAGGGCAGTATGTATAAGGGGAACAATCGTCCCCCGCAACGGTTATTACAGCATTGATGACATGGAATGCTGCTACCCGCTTAAGAGATTTAGAGAAGGAATGCGACCCTGCACGGAGGCTGAGATCTGCGGCATCCTATACGATTCGGGAAGGCTTGAACCGGATGGATTCAGTTTGTGCGGGGATGATTTGTCTTCGTTGAAGCCACGGCTTGAAGAGATGAAGAAGAGATCCGGGTGCTGAATATGATTACTTTCGCACCGCGTGCCGTGCTATCTTTTATAGCCGGTTTGGTTATTCATTAGTATGGAACAGGCCTGAGAGATCTGTTTCAGGCATACAAAAAAAGAAAGTTCGAGAGGTATAAGAAATGTCAGAACTTGAAATTGAAGACCTGCCCGGTGTTGGGCCTACAACTGCAGACAAACTCCGTGAGGCCGGTTACGGCACCATTGAAGGTATCGCAACTGCCTCATATGCAGACCTTGCCGAGGCGGCAGAGATCGGCGAGTCCACGGCGAAGAAGATGATCCGTGAGGCCAGAAAGATGGCTGATATTGGTGGATTCCGAAAAGGCACCGATGTTCTTGAGGAGAGAAAAAAAGTCCGGAAGCTGACAACCTTTGTTTCCGAGTTCGATGAACTCCTTGGTGGCGGTCTTGAAACCATGTCGATCATCGAGTTCTATGGTGAGTTCGGATCAGGAAAGAGCCAGATTGCACACCAGATGGCAGTAAATGCACAGCTTCCCGAGGAAGTCGGCGGACTAAATGGATCGGTCATATATATAGATACGGAGAATACGTTCCGTCCCGAAAGGATACGGCAGATGGTTGAAGGGCTTGATCTTGAAGATGTTCCCCCACCCGAGGAGTTTCTCGAGCACATTCATGTGGCCGAAGCGTTCACATCAGATCACCAGATGCTCCTTGTAGACACAATCCGTGAGCTTGCAGCCGAACTGAAAGAGACGGATAAGCCTCTCAAGCTTATAGTGGTCGACTCCCTGATGGCCCATTTCCGTGCAGAGTACGCCGGACGCGGAACACTGTCAGTCAGGCAGCAGAAACTCAACAAGCATATGTACGATCTTGCAAAACTCGCGAAGGAATATAATGCGGTCGTGATAGTGACAAACCAGGTCCAGTCGAATCCGGCTGTATTCTTCGGCGATCCTACCAAACCCACCGGCGGCAATATTGTCGGTCATGCATCCAAGTTCAGGGTTTATCTTCGCAAGAGCAAGGGCGGCAAACGTGTCGCAAAACTTGTCGACAGTCCAGATCAGCCCGAGGGGGAGGCTGCGTTCTCTGTTGAGATGGCAGGTCTTAAGCCGGTATGATTGATAATAAAATATAGATGAACAATAACTCCTCTTTTCATCCCCGTGCAGTAATAACCGATGTCGACGGGACGATCACGGATAAAAGCCGGCGTATAAATCTGGATTCGGTCTCCGCGATCCGCAACCTTGTGGATAACGGGATTCCTGTTGTTTTTGCAAGTGGCAATACCGAATGTTCTCTCTCCTTCCTCTGCAAAATGACGGGTACTGACGGGACGATTATTGCCGAGAACGGGGGCCTGTACAGGATTACCTATGCGGGGGAGAGGAAGATCTGTTCTGACAGGGCCGCATGTCTTGAGGCATATGAGATAGTCCGCAGATATTATGAGGAAGATGGATTAGAACTCCAGCTTTACAGTCCCGAGTACCGGTTCGCGGATATCGCCTTCGCAAGGACCGTAGATCCTGGTGAAGTCCGCGATATTCTCTCTGGTATGCCTGTAAAGATCCTGGATTCGGGTTTTGCGATACATATCCAGTCCGGAGATGTCAACAAGGCAACGACATTCGGCCTTGTTGCAGAAGAGATTGGTATACCAGTTTCGGATTTTGTAGCTTTTGGTGATTCGAATAATGATCGCGAGATGCTGGAGGCCGCGGGGCTGGGGGTTGCGGTTGCAGGCGGGCAGAGAGGCGCCGTCGAAGCTGCAGACCTTGTAAGTACAAAAGAATATGGTGATGGTTTTTCAGAAATTATCCGGGATATTTTCAGTTCACTCTTTTGACAGGTACCTGTCAACTACAATATAGTCCTTTATGTCCCTGACGGCTTCGAAAGGAATAAAAAGACGGTCTCCGTCTACCTTGTATCCTGCTGTATCAAAGTCCTGTTCCGGGCGGACTACGAGACTCTCAACATTACCTGTATCAAGATCGATCATAATATTTCTGATCGTTCCGATAACCATCCCGTCTGTGCTCATAACCTGCTTTTTTGATAAATTTCGGGAAAATACATTTTTCATATTAAAAAAAATAGTGCAATAATACTATTTAAACTATCTTAAAAAATTCAATATAATTTAATTTTGGCTGTTTTCCCACATGTGACTGTTTTAATGTGATGATGTCTAAGGGGACGGGAAAACTTCAAGGATATCGGACTGCGTTAGAATTCCTATTGGTTTTCCCTCGTCTACAATGACGATTCGACCTATCTTTTGTTCTTTAAACCTCCCAATGACCTCAAAAAGGTTTATGTTTGGCGGTGCTATTACTACGTCTTCAGTCATGATCTCTTCCACCGCAGTCTCCATACCTTTTCCTCCGTCAATTGAGTTTGCGATGTCAGAAAGTGTAACTATGCCGGCAAGCCTGCCTTCATCCATTATGGGCGCCCCGTGTATATGCTGCCTGCTGAAAAGAGTGATTGCGTCCCTGATGGTATCTTTTGAGTCAAGCTGATGTACCGGGCTGCTCATATAATGGCTTATCTGTTTTTTAGGGAGAGATACCATCTCTGAAATGGATATGAGGAGCAACCTGTTGACCTCGTCTTTACCGTAGATCTCGCCTTTGACCAGGAGCTTGTTGACCGGTGTCGGCCCCAGTGCAATCTCATCTCCGATATTGAACCCCTTGACGCTCCCTATTAGTTTGACCACGGCCTGGCAGATGTCGGGGTGGCACAATGTTGTAAAGTCAAGTTCGGCCACATTGACGCTTGTAGTATATTCTCCGTTTACCTGCAGCGGAACGTCACTTCCCTTTTCATATTCCAGAAGGTTTAGTTCATCATAGGCGGATGAAGAGGGAGTGTATCCTCCTTTTGGACCCGGCACTCCTTCAACAAGCCCGAGGGCCTTTAGGGCCTGCATCTGGTTTCTTACTGTTCCCGGGTTCCTTTTCAATAATTCTGCTATTTCCTCCCCTTTTATCGCCACCGATTTCCTGTGGTAAAGCGTGATTAGAGTTATGAGGATATCCTTCTGGATAAGGGACAACTCCATAATAGATTAATCATATAGGTTCACATAAATACATTCGGGTTATTCTCTGTGGAATTCGAAAAAATACCAACTGTCCCGACGGCCGAAGAGATACTCGACAGGTCGTTAGGGAGGGCATCAGCCGTAAAAAAGGAAAAAAGAAAGAAAGACCGCGCGAACGAAGAGTTCATAAGATCAGTGTACAGCTCGGTGTATGACAAACTCAACGACGTGGTCTCAAAGTTCCCGAGTTTTGATCAGGTTTCTCCGTTTTATATGGATATAATAAATATCCTGCTCAGCGTTGACAGGATTAAAAAATCTCTTGGTGCAATACAATGGGCCGCTTCCCAGTCGCGGGAAGTTGGCAGGACTTATGCACGAAGAATGCGCACCGAGGAGAACCCTGTCGAGCTCAGGAAACAGGCGACGGCAAGGATTGCCTCTATTCTTTATCAGGTTGACAGCGATCTGAAATATCTCAATGAAACGCGCAATATACTCCGAAAACTCCCCGACATCCGCGAGGAGGAGTTCACCGTAGTTGTCGCGGGATATCCAAATGTCGGGAAATCATCATTCATAGCCCTCGTATCTTCTGCCAAACCGCAAATCGCAGGATATGCTTTTACGACAAAGAGTATTATGGTCGGTCATCATCCCGTCGGAAGGGAGAGGATACAGATTGTGGACACTCCCGGACTGCTGGACAGGCCGCACGAGAAGCGAAATGATGTTGAAAATCAGGCGATAACTGCAATTAAAAATGTCTCGGACATGATTCTCTTCATTGTTGATGCCAGCGAGACATGCGGATATTCTGTTGGAGAGCAGTTTGGCCTCCTGGAAAATATCCGCTCGATAGTTGGCGAAAATCCTGTTCATGTCGTAATCAACAAGTCAGATGTCAAAAAACTGGAAGGTTATCCCAATATGTCTACAAATACAAGAGAAGGGGTTTCGGATGTTATGAAGATAGTTATTAAAGAAAGGGAATCCAGCCCCAAGTCCCGGCGGCCAGACATCCAATAATAAACCCGAGAATCGCACCGCCGTTAAGTGTCGGGAGGCCCGCCTGTGGCCTGCCTTTCACTACAAACCATAAAAGAACAGCAAGCCCTGCAAGCGAACCCGCCATGGCGCCGGCAACCGGAAGGAAGGACGTGTCAATGAAAGCATAAGCAGATACCACGAGTATCGACGGCATAATAAGATCCCCCATGCCCATGATGAAAGCTCCTCTCTCCTCTTTTCCTTCGCTGATATTCATATCATCCTTCATGTATGAATAATCCCGGGATTTAGGGATCACTACAAGTATGGGTGATTTTGAATTTATGACACCTTCGGCAAGGGATATCATATGCTTTGTTTTATAGACCGATATGGCATCATATGCAGCCAGTATGACGAGCAGGATAATTACCGGGAATACTTCAAGCGAGATACCGAATATCGAAGCAGCTCCGGCACATATCAGAATTCCCAGGATGTCGATAACATACCATTCCGGGTATTTGTAGAGCAGAATGATTGCTGCTGCCGATAATAGCAATGTAAGTAATGAAACTGTCAGTTCAGATTCTATGAGAAGTCCTGTAATCGCACTGAAAATGTACACGAATACAAAAAATATCGAGATTGCGATAATGTATCCTAAAATGCTTTTAAACCCGTATTTTATCAGAGTGAGCATAATGGCTGTGAAGACAAGGAGGATTATGATGAAGTATAATATATTTTCAAAAGCCCCCGGATCCTCAAAAGCCGTATATCCCGCATCGCTCATTGTCGGTGTGATCAGCAAAGCACCAGCCTGGACAGCGATCATCATGACAAACATTGCAAGCAACGGCAGATTGTCCTTAAAATTCATATTTATTCAGCTTTATCTCCACTATTTTGAAAAAACCATTGAAATTCTTTCTCCAAAGGAGCAACTATCCAGGATAAATATCGACAGTTAGATTAATTAATTCTCTGTAATTATCTAAAAGCATGGATGAAAGAGAAAGAACAAAGGATATCATACTGGCGGTCATCCTTGTCATATCAACTCTTGTGATGGTCATCAGGTTGTGGCAGGACTGGATTGTCGCCGTTTCCACAGGTCTTATGATGATCTCCCTTGCAGGTTTGATTCTCTCCCTTTGCAGGCGGCTTGAGAGTCTTGAAAAATCAATATCTGCGAGAGAAATGACTATGCGTATGAATCTCGATCAGATTACCCGCACACTTGACGAGAAGTGCGACAGGATGGTCGGAGATGTTGAAGCGACAATCAGTTCGCTTTCCCGCAGGGTTTACCGTTAAATAACCCGAAATCTATTTTTGGTGAATAATTAATGGGTGTAGCAATAAGGGATCTGATCTCTGATTACAAGACTCCGGTAGACTGGGGGGAACTGCGTGGTTCTGCAGCAGTCGACGGCAATAATGCATTATACCAGTTTTTGACAACAATACGACAGCCTGACGGTACGCCGCTTATGGACAGGGAAGGCAGGGTCACATCACATCTTTCTGGAATTTTCTTCCGCGTGGTCACCTTCCTTGAGAACGATATCAAACCGGTTTTTATCTTCGACGGAGCCCCGCCGGACTTTAAGTCCGATACTCTTGAACAGCGCAGGGAGAGAAAGGCGGTGGCGGAGACTGCCTACAGGCATGCGGTCGAGGTGGGAGATACGGTATCTGCCTTCCGTCATGCACGGGCGGCGACAAAAGTCGATGAGACGATCGTCGCGGGCACAAAGGAGCTGCTCGGGTATATGGGCATTCCCTGCATAGATGCAGAGAGCGAGGGTGAGGCGCAGGCCGCATACATGGTGATGAACGGGGATGTGAGATATTCGATCTCGCAGGACTATGACTCTCTTCTCTTCGGCGCTCCGCGTCTCGTCCGCAACCTGACAGTGAGCAGGAAGAGGAAGATGCAGGGAAGAACGATCACCGTCAACCCCGAACAGATACTGCTGTCCGAAGTGCTCGATGGGAAAGGGATCACCCGCGAGGAGCTTGTCGAGATTGGAATCCTCGTGGGAACGGATTTCAACAGCGGTGTTAAGGGAGTGGGTGCAAAGACTGCTTTGAAAATAGTCAAATCCGGCAAATTTGACGAGACCTTCGAAGAGAAGGAGCCGGAATTCAATCCGCAGCCCATAAAGGATTTCTTCCTAAATCCCCCCGTATCAAAGGATTACTCCCTTTCATGGTCCCATGTCGACAGGGAAGGGGTTATATCCTATCTCTGCGGAAAGCATGATTTCTCAGAGGACCGGATCAACTCGGTTCTTGAAAGAATCGGCGTTAAATGCGGACAAAAGACACTTGACAGCTGGTTTTAACCGGGAACATTTTTTCTTTTTCCGATTGGTTGAATAGGATACAGGTTGAATATTATTTATGCAGCCAAGGGAGATCACCTATTCGCGCAATGTTTTCTTACCCCTCACAAACGTGTGCAGAAACAGGTGTGGCTACTGTATCTTCAGGACCCCTGTCGGCGAGGGCTGCATCATGCCCCGTGCAGAGGTCGAAAACATAATCAGGACCGGGGCCGGCGCAGGATGTACCGAGGCGCTCTTCACGTTCGGCGAAAAACCGGAAGATGAGGAGGGTTTTTCCGAACACCTTGCAAAAACCGGATTCTCATCAATTCTTGAATATTGTCATGCGATGTGCGAATTATCCATATCTTCAGGGATGCTCCCGCATACGAATGCAGGGATTCTCGATTACAACGAGCTTGAATGGCTGAAAGAGGTCAATGCCAGCATGGGGCTTATGCTGGAGACCACTGCGGAGATCCCTGCCCACAGGAACTGTCCCGGAAAAATTCCAGAAGTCAGGATCGCCATGATGGAGGATGCGGGAAAGCTCAGGATACCGTTTACAACCGGAATACTGGTCGGTATAGGGGAGACTCCCGCCGACAGGGAGGACTCTTTCCATGTCATTGCCGATCTTCACAGGCGATACGGGCATATACAGGAGGTCATCGTCCAGAACTTCTGTCCCAAGGATGGAACGGATATGAAGAACTATCCGACTGTCGGGAAAGAGGAGTTCTGTTCCACGATATCCTCTGCAAGGGAGATCCTGCCTGATGATGTCTCCGTGCAGATACCGCCGAACCTGGCTGACGCCGGCTATTTCGTCGGGTGCGGCGTCAATGATCTCGGGGGCGTATCCCCTGTCACGATAGATTACGTCAACCCCGAACACCCCTGGCCCGGGGTAGACGAACTGAAGGCGATTGTCGGCAATCACCGGCTTAAGGAAAGGCTCTGCATCTATCAGAGATATATTGACAGGGGCTGGTACCCGGAGGGGCTAAAGTGTATCATTGACAAACTTAATGATGATATCAGAAAGAGAAATGAGCAACAATAATTCAGGGCAAAAAAATATGGCGAAAGATGAACTGCTTTATGAAGGGAAGGCAAAGTCGATCTACTCGACTGAAAACCCGGATGAACTGCTGTCTGTCTTCAGGGACGATATGACGGCGTTCAACGGTGAAAAAAAGGACTGTTTTTCTGGCAAAGGAGTGTATAATGCGTCTGTTTCGGCCTTCTTTTTCAGCATGCTTGAGGAGAAAGAGATAAAGACCCATTTTATCAGAATGGCCGATGAGAGATCAATGGTGGTCTCGAAACTTGAGATGATACCTCTTGAGGTTCTGGGAAGAAACAGGGCAGCGGGCTCGCTTGTAAAGAAATTCCCGTTCGAAGAGGGACAGGTCCTAAACCCGCCGCTGGTTTTAACAGACTACAAGAGTGATGAACGTGGAGATCCTCCAATATGTGAGGATGTTATATATGCCCTGGGATTCCTTACACCTGAAGAGCTTAAAACCGTCCGTGAGATGACACTTAAAATCAACGAGACGCTCTTTGAATTTTTTGACAAACTCGGACTGGTCCTCGTCGACTTCAAGATCGAATTCGGCAGGCTCGGCAATGAGATAGTTCTCGGCGACGAGATAAGCATGGACTCGATGCGACTCTGGGATAAGGAGACAGGAGAATCTTTTGACAAGGACGTCTACAGGTTTGGAAAGGGCGATGTCATGTCCGCATATGCCCGTGTGGTTGAAAAGATTGAGGAATGGAAAAAACAGAATATTTAGGTGAATCCATGAAGTTCAGTTTGAAAATTACTATCTCTCTAAAAAAAGGGATGCTTGATCCCGAAGCGCTTGCAATAAAACACGCACTCACGAATCTCGGCTTTGATGTTGATTCCCTCGGCACCGCAAGGGTATTTTATGTCGATGTCGATGAGAGCAGCGAAGATGCGGCAAGGCAGAATGGGCAGGAGATGTGCGAACGCCTTCTTGCAAACCCGGTAATCCACAGCTATGATATTGAGGTATCAGGGGTCTGAAGAATGAGATTTGCCGTTATCAGGTTCGGTGGAAGCAACTGCGATCTTGATGCAGTGCATGTGCTCAGGGACGTATGTGGTATCGATACCGATCTGGTCTGGTACAAGGAGGGTCTCTCCCGCAGGTATGATGCAATACTTATCCCCGGCGGCTTCAGCTACGGCGATTACCTCCGTGCAGGTGCGATAGCGACGAGAACCCCTATTATGAAGGATGTAATCCGTCATGCCGAAGATGGGGGTCTTGTAATCGGCATCTGCAATGGTGCCCAGATTGCCGCGGAGAGCGGACTCGTGCCGGGGGTATTCACGATAAACGAATATCCCAAGTTCATCTGCGAGGAGGCCTTTTTAAGGGTTGAGAATAACAGTTCCCCGTTTACATCTCTCTATGAAGAGGGAGAGGTAATCAGCATCCCCATAGCCCACAAAGAGGGGCGTTATGTGGCTGATGATGCCACGCTCCGCAGGCTTGAGGAAGAGAACAGGGTTGCTTTCAGGTTCTGTGATCAGGATGGAAACGTAACTCCTGAAGCGAACCCCAATGGTGCGGCAGGCAACATTACGGGAATCCTCGGGGAGAAGGACAATGTCCTTGCAATGATGCCCCACCCCGAGAGGGCGGCGGAGGATATCCTCGGTTCAGAGGACGGGAAGAAGATATTTGATTCAATGATTGCATATCTTGAGTCATTATAAGGGTCTGTCTGGTGTTGAAAATGTCAAAAGAAGAGATATCAAAGGAAGAAATCGAGGCCCTGTCCGAAGAGATTGGGGAATGGGCCCGCTCATATGCGGAAGAGAACGATTACAGGCTGAATGGTGATGAACGCCAGAGAAATGCGGTCATCAGGGGGCTTGCCCGGAACACGCTGAAGTTCGGTGAGAGATACTGTCCCTGCAGGATAAGATCGGGGGATCCTGAGAAAGACAAAGAGATAATCTGTCCCTGCATCTTCCATAAAGATGAGATCGAGAATGAGGGCAACTGCCACTGTTACCTGTTCTACGAAAAATAATTTTTTTATGCGAAAGGCTGTGAGCATTCATTTCATGCACGTTTTTAACCAATAACAGACAACGATTTTGATAATGGTTCTTGCTGTAATCCCGTTCAGGCCGGAAAATCCCAAGACAAGGCTGTCATGCATACTTGACCTGGCGGAGAGGGAGGAGTTCGCCCTCATGATGCTTGGGGACGTGGTTGAAAAGACCACCCTGGCAGGGTGCAGCAACATTCTGCTCTCCACAGAGGATTACTCCCTGAAAGGAGCAACAACGGTCGTCAAGGAACTCGGCTTAAACGAGGCGTTGAATGAGTTTTTTTCTGAAACGAAGGAGCCTGTTCTCATCATTATGTCCGATATTCCGCTCGTAACGGAGGAGAATGTCAGGCAGATCTTATCCGTCGAATCAGACTGTGCAATAGTCCCCGGCAGGGGCGGGGGCACAAATTCGATATTTATCAGGGACCCGTCCCGCTTCAGGGTGGATTTCTATGGTGCAAGCTTCCTCGACCATATGAATATTGCAAAAGAGGCAGGACTCAGCGTCGAGGTCATAGACTCATACCGTATGTCTACGGATATAGATGAAAAAGAGGATCTTGTCGAGATTCTCCTGCATGGCAACGGAGCGAGTCGCCGTTACCTTGAGTCACTGGGATTCTCTCTTTCCGTGGATAAAGGGCGGGTTGGAATTAAGCGCAACTCCCATGAACAGGCACTCTGACGGCTCAATGGAGTGAACTCCCGACTCGTCGTTCATCTCAATATCAAGCCCTCTTATTACCGCGAAGGGGACGCACTCGTCTGCTTCGCCCATTACAAGTTCTGCAGCCGATGCGATATTGTCTGCAACTGCCAGCTGGGTTACCTCAAGCTCTCTTCCGAAGAGGTCCTTTCTTCCCCTCTCGTCCGTTACCGAGGTAATCCCATAGCATCCTATTGCAACCCCCGAACACCCGAGTCGCATTGCATGTGTCCGTGAGTCGGCGACTATCACTCCAGTCAGTGCCCCCGTGAGTTTCAATATGTCTTTATGTATTCTTTCAGCGCTTGCATCAGGATCCTTTGGGAGGGCGACGACGGTTCCTTCCGGGGCATTGGACCCGTCAATCCCTGCGTTGGGGAGGAGGGTCCCGTTCTTCATGCAAAGCAGAAATCCGGGTATCCCGCCGATGATCTCGTCGCTCTCATCCAGCACAACCTGGGCAAGTGCAGGGTCCATGGCGTATTTATCTGCATAGTCCTCAGCCTCGGCAGAGGGAGTTACCTCTTCGAGTTTTATGATTCTCTCTTCTGAGGTTGCAAGAGCACTCTCGGCGATTACGATTACATCGTCGTCTAAAATCCCCTCGCTCTGGGAGGAGTTTTCTGAAAGAATCGCTGCAATATCCTCTCCGGGGGATATCAGTCCTGTTTTTATTCCAAAAACCCTGAATGAACGGCTCATTTAATAATTTAATTTCCCGAACACATCTATTAGGTTTCTGGTTTCGGTTATGTCATGTGCTCTGACAATGGATGCTCCGGATTCAAGGAGACTGTATGTTACGGCGAGCGTTCCGGCAAGTCTTCCCTCCGGAGGGGCGTTTACCAGTTCGCCGATGAATGTCTTTCTTGATACGGCTGCAAGAAGGGGGTACCCGGTTGCGTTGAGTTCGTCAAAGCGCCTGCAGATCTCCCAGTCGTCTTCGGATGTTCTCTCCGTGGTCCATTTTCCTACTGCCGGGTCAAGGACAATCTCGTTGATCCCCCGCCCTTTCGCACGGTTTAAAACAACATCCAGGGCATCACGTATTGAATCGAATCCGACCGGGTCGCCAGGTTCTTTGTATGATGCCATCAGTATGGCAGGAAGGCCGGAATCGCCGGTGGTCTTTGCAAATTCGTCGTTTGCAAGCCCGTGGATATCATTGATGCAGCTGACGTCATATCTTATGGACATATCGAGGACTTCAGGGTACATCGTATCGACAGAGACGGGAATCCCGCTTCCGGAAAGTCCCGAGAGTGCAGTCTTCATTCTTTCAATCTCCTCTGCCACTGAGATGGGTCTTGAAAGAGGGGCGGTGCTTCTCGCACCTATATCGATTATCTCGGCGCCTTCTTCGATGAGCCGTGCCGCCTGTTCATATACACGTTCCGGCGTGGAATATGATCCGGAAAAAAAGGATTCGGGGCTGCAGTTTACAACCCCCATGAGTCTTGGCGGATTGTTGCCGCCGACAATTATCTTATCTATTTTACAGGTTTGCATGCCTTCTGGCCGCTTCCAGGGTATTTTCCATGAGCGTGGCAATCGTCATCGGCCCCACTCCGCCGGGGACGGGTGTTATGGCCGAGGCGAGGGGCTCAACCTTCTCAAAGTCTACATCGCCGCAGAGCTTTCCTTCTTCATCGCGGTTTGTGCCGACATCGATTACAACAGCGCCTTTCTTTACCATCTCAGGCCCGACGAATCTCGCCTTTCCGATTGCGCATACGAGAATGTCGGCCTTTGATGTCTCTTCGGCAAGGTTCTGCGTCTTCGAATGGCAGACCGTTACCGTTGCATCGGCGTTTATCAGGAGTGCGGCCATGGGCCTTCCCACATCGACGGATCTCCCTATGACGACTGCCTTCTTACCTGCAGGATCTATGTCGTATTCCCTGAGCAGCGTCATGATTCCGCCGGGGGTGCACGGCACGAAATCGGGTCTTCCGCTGAACAGGCGGCCGTTGTTTAAGGGGTGGAATCCGTCCACGTCCTTTTCAGGCAGTACGGATTCTATGACCTTCTCCGTGTCGATTCCTTTGGGGAGAGGCAGCTGGACGAGGATCCCGTGGACCGATTCATCACCGTTGAGCTTTTCAACTGCACTAATGATATCGTCTGTCGTTGAACTCCCCGGGAGCTCCACGCCTGCGGATTTGATGCCTACCTTTTCGCAGGCGTTGTGCTTCATCCTGACATAGAGCTGTGAAGCGGGGTCTTCTCCGACGATCACCGTTGCAAGGCAGGGTTTGAGGCATGATCCGGCAATCTCTGATTTGACCATCTCAAGCCGCTTTTCCGAGAGCTCTTTTCCGTTGATTATCATGAGACTTCAGGATATATCGTGTATTTTGAGGCGAAGGCTTCAACTTCTGCCTTTACCTCGTTGATCTCCTTCTTTGAGTTCTTGTCTTTACATACGTCCTTGAGAACCCTTGCAATCCAGTGTCCGATCTGCTTCATTTCATCCTCTTTCATTCCGCGTGAGGTGACTGCGGGTGTGCCTATGCGGAGTCCTGATGTTACGAAGGGGCTGAGCTTCTCTCTTGGGATTGTGTTCTTGTTGACCGTGATTCCCGCCTCTCCAAGGTAGTTTTCAGCCTCGAGACCGGTGAGATGGTCGCCGTTTGTGCTCAGGTTTGTCAGGTCGAGAAGAATCAGGTGGTTGTCTGTTCCGCCTGAAACGAGATCGAGGCCTTCCTCGATCAGGACTTCAGCCATTGCCTTTGAGTTTTTGACAATCTGCTTTGCATACTCCTTAAATGAAGGGTGAAGAGCCTCTCCGAAGCAGACAGCCTTTCCTGCTATTACATGCATCAGGGGGCCGCCCTGCATTCCCGGGAATACCGACCTGTCGATGTCTTTTGCGTATTCCTCACCGCACATGATCGCACCGCCTCTAGGTCCGCGGAGGGTCTTGTGGGTTGTTGTGGTTGTGAAATCGACGACTCCTACGGATGTCGGGTGAACACCGCCCGCGATAAGCCCTGCGATGTGTGCGATGTCGGCCATACAGTATGCGCCGACCTCTTCTGCAATCTCCTTGAATGCCTTGAAATCAATCTCTCTCGGGTATGCACTTGCACCACAGACGATCATCTTCGGCTTCTCTTTTCTTGCCTGATCCGCAATCTGCGCGTAATCGAGGGTTTCGGTCTCCTTGTCGACACCATAGTGCGATACACCGTACCACTTTCCTGTAATGTTGACCGGGGATCCGTGTGAGAGGTGGCCTCCCTGGGAGAGGTCCTGGCTCATCATGAGGTCATTGTGCTGCATAAACGCAAAATATACGGCCTGGTTAGCCTGACTTCCCGAGACAGCCTGAACATTTGCGTGTTCTGAGCCGAAAAGTTTGCAGAGCCTGTCGCGTGCAAGGTTTTCAACCATATCATGGAATTCACAGCCTCCGTAGTATCTCTTGCCGGGATAGCCTTCGGCGTATTTGTTGGTCATTATTGAGCCTACGGCTTCCAGAACCGATTTGCTGACTACATTTTCTGATGCAATCAGTTCGAGGCCGTCGGTCTGGCGCAGTCTCTCTTTCTCTATCAGATCATATATTTCTGGATCAAATTTTGCCAGGTAAGACATATGCAAAAGTGTTGGACTTAAAAAGATTATATTGTTTCTACGCCGGAGAAGGATTGCAGCTTTTTAATGGATAGAGATCATGATAGTACCCATCGCCGGAGATTTACGGATCACCGGTGCGCATTATAGTTATCCTGGGCGGGAACCCGGGACAGGCTCCTGATTATCAGGAGTCTTAAGAGGCATGGCCGTAAAAAATAAAAAGTGCATCTTTTTATGCCAAATATTATTAAAGTTATAAGATTACCTTTATTTAACCCGGGGAATTCCAGATGTCAGATATGAATTCGGATGCAAAGATAAGGGACCTTGAGCATGATCTTGAGGAGAAGGAGCGGGAAGTTCAGATGCTGAGAGAGAGTATTCACGAATATAATACACGAAACCCTGTAAGCGAAGAGAGGATGAAGGGTGTTGAAAAGAGGATAAACGAGCTTGATGGTCTTATGAAGGGCCTCATGGAAGAGATGCTTGATATCAAGGCATGTATGCAGAAGATATCCAAATCCCTTGATGAGGGCGAGATTCCGGCACCCAGAAGGGCTCAAAGGGGGGCAAAGGAATCAAGACGCTATCCTCCGGTTGTATCTCCGTCCGCAGCTGCAGAAAAGAAGGCTTCGACAGCAGAGGTTACTGGTGCAGAAGCTTCCAAAGAAACGATGATTATTCAGCCGGACGGGACTATGAAGCCCGAGGTTCAGTCCGGTGAAGAGATGATTGTTGCCGACCACAGGTCCGGCAGGTCGCCAGGCAGGAGGGGAGACCCGCGTGAAAAGAAGCCTCTCATATATGCCGATGACGATGATGATTCGATTGAGATTAAACGAAAGAACAGCAGGTAGAAGGCATTTACATCAGGTAAATCTCTAACAGCCATCTGGGGAGAAACGGTCTTTGTATATTACCGAGCTTGAGATTGATAACTTCAAGTCTTTTGGAAAAAAGACTAAAATGCCTTTTTATGAAGGTTTCACTGTCATTTCCGGACCAAATGGTTCCGGGAAAAGCAATATTATAGATAGCGTTCTCTTTTGTCTCGCATTATCCAGTGCAAGAGGTCTCAGGGCGGAAAAACTGACCGACCTGATCAACCTCAATTCAGGAAAGAATACTGCAGAGGTATCGATCACCTTTTCCGACGGAACCAAAATCAGGAGAAGGATCAAAAGAACGCCTCATGGATATTACAGCTATAATTATCTAAATGATCGTGGGTGCAAACAGGGGGATATCGTCGATTATCTCTCCAGGCACGGCATCAAATCCGAGGGTTACAATGTTGTGATGCAGGGTGATATAACCCGCATCACCGAGATGAGCGATAACGAGAGACGAAAGATAATCGACGAGATCGCAGGTGTCGCTGAATTCGACAAAAAGAGGGATCAGGCTCTCTCCGAACTCGAGATTGTAAGGGAGAGGATAGAGAGGGAGGAGCTTCTTCTTGCTGAACTTGAGAGAAGAATCAAGGATCTTGAAAAGGAGAGGGCGCAGGCTGTAAAATACCGCGAGTGGAGTGAGAAGCTCGAATATTTCCGCTCATGTCACTCCTTTGCAAAGCTTAAAGAGAGGAAGAACGAACTCAGCGCGATTCGTGAACTTATCCTCTCGCAGAAAGAGGAGATCGAAAAAGTAAGCTCAAAAAAGGTTATTGAGGGGGAGAAGATTGAGGAGCTTCGCCGCAATGTCCAGGAGCTTGAAAAGGAGATCAATGAAAAGAGCGGTAAGGAGTACCTCGAGCTTCTTTCGGAGATAGAGTCTGCAAAGGGCAGAATTGCAGTATCCGAGCAGACTATCGTCCGCCTCCAGCAGAGTATCGAATCCAACAAAGAAGCGGTCCAGCGTGTCTTCATGGACAAAAAGAGAGCCGAGTCGAGGGTGCAGGAGTGCAGCGACGGTCTCAGGGGGATGTCTATTGACAGGTCGAATCTTTCGATGGAAGTTTCGGGCCTCAAGGCAGACCTTGAGGATGTCGAGAAGAAACTTCAGAAAGAGAGCAGTGCAATTGAAGGTGCAAAAGAGAAGCTCTTTGAACTGCTTGATCGGCTTGAGAAGAAGAAGGGGGAAAGGTCAGAACTCCTCAACCAGCAGGATGTCCTTATTGAAAAGAGCAGGATGCGAACCGACGAAAAGGAGCGCCTGTCTTCAAGAATCGCTCAGATTGATAAGGAGTACGCTGAAAAGTCATCCCTTTGCAATGATTATCGCTCCGAGCTGAAGAAACTGGAAGATGAAAAGAAGACAATCGATCAGGGACTGTCGAAGTCCGAGGTTGCCCTGTTTGAAAACCGTGGTGCTCTTGAAAAGCTGCGTAATGAAATCAGGGGTCTTGAAAGGGACCTGATGCGGCTTGAGGCGCAGCAGCAGGCATCCGGCGGTCCCGGAGGAAATGCACTGGAGGCAGTTTTGGGAATGGATGGAGTACTTGGTACCGTCGCCCAACTTGGGAAAGCCCCTGCCGAGTATGCTGTTGCTCTTGATATCGCAGCGGGGGGCAGGCTGCGTAACGTCGTCGTCGAGAATGATGCCATTGCGGCGGATGCGATCCGTTTCCTGAAAGAAAAGCGCCTCGGAAGAATGACCTTCCTGCCTTTGAACAAACTCCGTGCGCCCGAGAGTTATCCTTCACTGGATAAGAAGGCAATCAATTACGCAGTAAACCTCCTGGAATATGACTCAAAGTATGATGTTGTTTTTCGTCATGTCTTCGGGACCACCGTCGTAGTCGATAAACTCGATACCGCGAGGAAGATGACCGGAAGATACAGGATGGTCACACTCGACGGTGATCTCGTTGAAAAAGCAGGTGCGATGACGGGCGGTTCGCAGCAGAAGAGGATCTCCGGGTTTGGTGTTGCTGCCGACGAGGAGATTAAAAAGCTGGTTGGCCGGATCTCCGAACTCCGCCGGGAGGAGAGCGATCTTGCCTCTGCCGTAGAGAGACATACTGCGGAAGTGGATGAGGTTCGGGCGAAACGTTCGACACTTGATGAGCAGATGTCTCGTTTCAGGATGCTTGGGGAAGAGTATGCCAGGATGATTGAAAATCTGGACGATGAGAAGAATGGAGTTCTCAGACGCCAGGATGAGATCCAGAAGGAGGTCGGCGATGCCGGGGAGAAACTGGCAGGGATAGAGGAGCTCATACAGAATCTGTCAAAAGAGATCCAGGAGATTCAGGAAGAATACAATCAGCTCAAGAAGAGACATGACGACACCGATCTTCCTGCACTCACAGAGAGTTATGAGCAGCTGAAAAAGAGGTACGAAGAGGCCGACAGGCGTCTCAGGAATAAGGATGCTGATATCGCTGATCTTCAAAGAGAGAGACAGCATTTCCAGAAACGTGTGGAGGAGATGGATCTCGAAAGGGAGAAACTGGAGGCCGGGGTAAATTCGTTCGAAGAAGAAATAGCGTCCTGCAGGCAGTCGATTGAGGAGAATAAGGAGATTATCGAGGATCTTGAAGACAAGAAGGTGAATTTCTCTGAAGAGCTTAACGCACTTCACGAAAAGAGGGATGAACTTAACGACAAAATCCTCGATGTTGAGAAGATCGTCATAACTCATGAGGCAGAGATCGAGAGGAAAGGTTTGCAGATCCAGTCTCTGGGCGAGAGAGAAAAAGAAGTTCTGCAGAGCATAGATGAACTTTCTGAGGCCGCAGGCACTTTTGAGACCAGTCTTTCCCTTAAAGAGATAGAGGAAGGACTTGAGGAGGCCGAAACGGCCCTGCGGAAGATTGGGGCCGTTAATATGCTGGCGATTGAGGAGTACGATCGCGTTGCCGGCAGGGTTGAGGAAAGGTCCTCCAAGAAGGAAGTTCTCTCAAACGAGAGGACAAAGATTATCGAGCGTATCGAACACTACGAGAAGCTGAAGTTCGATTCGTTCATGGAGGCCTACATTGCAATAGATACTAATTTCAGGAAAATATTTGCACGGCTTACCGAGGGATCGGGCAATCTTGTTCTCGAAAACGAGGAGGATCCCTTTTCGGGCGGGATGACATTCGCCGTTCAGCCGCGGGGAAAGAAGGTGCACCTGCTCTCTGCGTTGTCGGGGGGAGAAAAATCCCTGACTACTCTTGCTTTCATCTTTTCGATCCAGCAGTATATGCCAGCGCCCTTCTATGCGCTCGATGAAGTCGATATGATGCTCGACGGATCAAACGTCGAACGTGTGTCAAAGATGATCGGCGAACTTTCGGCGAATGCCCAGACAATATGCGTTTCACTCCGGAAACCTACTGTAGAGAGGGCGGACAGGATAATCGGGGTAACAATCCGGCCGGATAAATCAACCTATGTCACCGGTGTAAAGAGTAATGGATGAGGAGCCTGTCGAAATTCTGGTCCGGATGGCTGAATCCGGAGAGATAGATCCCTGGAATATAGATATTGTCGAGGTTACCGACCGTTTCCTGTCCGAACTTGAGCGGATGCAGAAACTCGATCTCCGCATATCCGGGAGGACTCTCTTCTTTGCATCGACGCTTCTCAGGATGAAATCCGAGTACCTCGATGAACCTGAAGTTCCGGAAGGCGGTGAAGAGGGCGATTACTACGAGGATGGTTTCGGCTTTGATGACGATGATGAGTATTCATTTGGCGACCTTGCTGAGCCCATAGATCGCCTTGAGAGGGAGATCCAGAGGAGGATCAAGAGGAAGAAGCAGAGGAAGAGGCCTGTCACCCTTTTCGAGCTCATCAAGGAGCTGAAGACTGCCGAAAAGATGCAGCGGAGGAGGCAGAGGAGAAAGCCGACTCCAGAGATAGAATTCTTCTTCGAAGCCGAAGATATTGTCAATGTCGCCCATGAGGAGGATTTTGAGGATATCGTGGAGACTATTTTCTCCTGTTTTGAGAATATGGAATCAGAATCTGGCAGGGTTTCACTGACAGATATCTGTGCTGAACTCCGGAAGGATGTGCGCACGATCTACATCCCGCTCCTGTTTTTAATGCTTGAAAGAAGGGTAATCCTTATACAGGAAGAGTTTTTTGGGGAAATTTATCTTATCCGGTGGCAGTCTGAGGCTTTTGAAGATTGAAACTTTTTGGCGGCGCTGGTCGATGTCGGACTGGTGCAATTGCTAATACTTTGAAGGGGTCAATTGCGCGTTTTCATATTTTGCCGATCTAAAACTCCGGAATCTGCAGTTTTTTCTTTACTGTCGGGTGATGAAAGTGAAGAAAATCAGGTTTTTTCAACAACCTTTATATCTCGCAACCGATAACATTGTAAGGCTGAAGTGGTGTGTAAGAAAAAGGCTTGAAAGAGCATTTTTCCGACAAAGCAACCACATAAAAGCTTTAACGGATGGCAGAGTTGCGAACAAATTTGTTCGTTCTG